>Ga0209902_100005_pt1 | contig 1057287 bp, 1017 predicted proteins | sample FECB27metaG_FD_188304 | JGI IMG/M metagenome (GOLD analysis project Ga0209902, IMG submission 188304) | Cyanobacterial communities from the Joint Genome Institute, California, USA - FECB-27 (SPAdes) (version 2) | ecosystem: Environmental > Aquatic > Thermal springs > Hot (42-90C) > Microbial...
GGCCCCGACGCCGTCAGGCGTCGCAGGGCCTTTCGGCCCCTCCACCACTCGCTGCGCGAGCGGTCCCCCTCCCCTGGCTTCGCCACAGGGAGGATATCTGTCCGCTTCCGGGCGCTAGCGGACCTCCCTCATCGCCGACATCGCCGAGATGAGGGTGAAAAGCCCTTCGCCCCGGCCATCAAAGGGTACAGCGCGGTGCGAACGGGATCGGGGACAGCAGCGGAACCGGAGCGAAAACCTACCGCGCCGGTCCGTCGACCACGACCTTGCCGTCGGCGACGACATAGCGGACGTCGCGGAGGTTCTTGAGCGAATCGAGCGGGTTGGCACCTAGGATCAGCAGGTCGGCGATCTTGCCTTTTTCGACCGTGCCGAGCTTGTCGCCCATCTTCATGATCTGCGCCCCGACGCGCGTCGCCGAGGCGAGCACCGCGGCGTTGCTCATCCCCGCCTCGCGCAGATAGTCGAGCTCGCGGAAATAGGCGTCGGGATAGCGCGTATCATTCTCGAACGGGATATCGGTGCCGACGCCGATCGGCACGCCCGCGCGATGCGCCTCGCCCACGCGCTTCAGATGGTCCTGCTGGTCGATCACGAAGCGGCGCGAATGGGTGTGGTAGAAACCGCCGGTCGGGATGCCCGCGGTCGGATAGCCGCCGGTGAGCAGATTGTCGAAGGCGCCGATGGTGGGCACAAAGGCCGTGCCGTGCTTCTTCATCAGCGGCACCGCCTGGTCGCTCATCAGCAGCGGATGTTCGAGCGTGTCGACCCCCGCCTCGATCGCCCAGTCGGTATATTGGCCGTAGCTGTCGATCGCCACCGGCACACCGAGCGAATGCGCCTCCGCGATCGCCGCCGCGAGTTCCTCCTTGTCGGCGGGGGCGCCGAGCTTGATCCAGTCAGCAAGGCTGCGCACCTGCTGGCGTACGGCGGTGCGCCATTCCCATGGCCCATTGAAGCCCTTGCTGGGACCGCCGAAACCCGGCTTCTGGCGCCCGGTCGCGGTCGAGGTCACTTCGTCGCCGTGTCCGCCGGTGGTCGCGATGATACGCCCGCTCCACAGGACGCGCGGACCGCGGATGATGCCACGGTCGACCGCTTCCTTGATGCGCAGCGCGACATCGTCGACGGTGCCGACGTCGCGCGCGGCGGTGATGCCCGCGTTGATCAGCTGTTCGGCGAGCGCCACCCCGCGGATCGCCGCGCCCGCCGGGCTGTCCGAATATTTTCCGAAATCGTGGCAGCGCTGCTGGGTGAAGTGAATGTGCAGGTCGATCAGCCCGGGCATGACATAGAGGCCGGTGGCGTCGATCGTGCGCGCGGCGTTGGCGGGGACCGGGGTGGTCGCGGCGGGGCCCGCCGCGAGGATGCGGTCGCCCTGCGTCACCACGACGGCGTTGGCGACGGGCGCGCCGCCGCGCCCGTCGATCAGCGTGCCGCCGGCGATCACGACGACAGGATCGCGGCTGCGGTCGACCGGCGGGATCGGCAGGCCCCGCGCGTCGTCGGTGGTTTCGGGAATCGGGCGCGGCGCCGCGAGCGCTCCCGGTGCCAGCGCGGCGAGCGACGCGAGAACGCCCACCCCCAGCGCAGCCTGTTTGCAGCGGACGAACGCCGGACGGCGGGTGGTGGTGACGAACATGGCGACCTCCATAAATGTGAATTTACACATGATTTAAAGCGTGATTCCCTTGACGACACAAGAGGGATTTGCTTCGATGCCGTCAGGGCCGGATCGGCGGGCGATCGGGCCGCCGGAGCGCGCGATGCAACGGACACAGCCAGCAGCGGCGATCGGACAGGCGCTCGGCCAGGCGATGGCGCTCGCACAGGCGGGGCGCCTCGACGACGCCGAGGCGCGTCTGCGCGCGATCCTGTCGCACGACGCAAACCAGCCCGACGCGCTGCAACTGATGGGCATGATCGCGCGGCGCCGCGGCGATCATGACGCCGCCGCGACGCTCTTTCGCCGCTCGCTCGCGGCACAGCCGGCACAGCCGCACGTGCTCAACAATCTGGGCAACAGCCTCTCCGATCTCGGCCGCCACGAAGAGGCCGTCGCAGCCTATGACCGCGCGCTCGCACTCGACGCCGGTTACGACGATGCACGGATCAATCGCGCACTCGCGCGGATCGCGCTCGACGATCCGGCGTCGGCGCATGACGACCTGCGCCCGCTGGCCGCCGCGCGCCCCGACCAGCCGCGCATCTGGGCGGTGCTCGGGCAGGCGCTCAACGCGATGAACCGCGGCGGCGAAGCGGTCGCCGCCTGGCGCCGCGCGCTCGACCTGCGCCCGGGTCATGCGCCGTGGCTGCACAATCTGGCGGTCGCGCTGCGGCTGGCCGGGCGCGCCGAGGAGGCGCTGCCGCTCCTCGAGGAGTGCGCCGCGCACGCGCCGGATGAAGCGAAGATCCGCTACAATCTCGGCCATTGCCTGCAGGATCTCGGCCGCATCGAGGCGGCAGCGGACGCCTATCGTGCCGCGATCGCCCTGACCCCGACCGATGTCGCGATGCACGAATCGCTGAGCCGGATGCTGTGGGAGCACGGCCGGACGGATCAGCATCTCGACAGCTACCGCGCCGCGCTGGCCGAACATCCCGACGATGCCGCGCTGCTCGCCAGCCTCGCCAACCGGCTGACGCTCGCCGGGCAGGCGCCCGAGGCGGCGGCGCTGCTCGCGCCCCCGGTGCAGCGCGGAACCGGTGGCGCCGAGCTGCGGCACCGGCTCGGACAGGCGCTCTGGTCGAGCGGCCGCACCGACGCGGCGCTCGCGGCGTTCGACGCAGCGCTGGCAAATGACCCCGGCCATGCCCCGGCGCTGCGCGAATCGGCGCGATCGCTGCTGATCCTCGACCGCCCGGACGAGGCGCTGCCGCGTATCGGGCGCTGCCTCGCGCTCGATGGCCACGACCAGCAGGCGCTCGCCCTGCAAGGCATCGGCTGGCGCCTGACGGGCGACGCGCGCGCCGAATGGCTGAACGACCCGGCGCTGATCGGCACGCACCGGCTGCATCCCGCGGACGGCGACACCGCCGGTTTCAACCGGCGGCTCGACGCGGCGCTCGGCGCGCTGCACCTCGGCCAGCATCAGCCGCTCGAACAGACGCTGCGCGGCGGCACCCAGACCGCCGACGACCTGTTCGCGCGCGACCTGCCCGAGATCGCGGCGGTGCGCGCGATGATCGAAGCCGCGGTGCGCCGCCATATCGCGGCGCTGCCCGGCGACCCGGCGCACCCTTTCCTGAACCGCAAGGCGAGTGATTTCGCCTTTTCGGGTTCGTGGTCCGTGCGGCTGCACGACGGCGGCCACCACAGCAACCACATCCATCCCGCGGGCTGGATCAGCGCGGTCTATTATGTCGCGCTGCCCGACGCGGTCGCCGAGGGCGAACAGGGGTGGCTGAAATTCGGCGAGACGGGGCTGCGGCTCGGTACCCGCGAGCGGATTTTCCGCACGATCCGGCCCGAAGCGGGGCTGCTGGTGCTCTTCCCCTCCTATTTCTACCACGGCACCATCGCCTTCGCCGACACCGCCCACCGCACCACCATCGCCTTCGACGTCGTGCCGACGGGCTGATCAATTTACTTGCATATGCAAGTTTTTCGACGCACATTCCGAAACGGGAGGATTACACCATGACCGCTACCACGCTTCAGCAGTTCGCCGCCGACGTCGCCTCGGGCGCGATCCGCACGATCGACCTTACGCAAACGCTGTCGCCCGACACGCCGACGCTCGTCCTGCCCCCCGAATTCGGCCAGTGCGCCGCGTTCAGCCAGGAAGAAATCTCGCGCTACGACGAACGCGGGGTCGCCTGGTACTGGAACAATTTCACCGTCAGCGAGCATACCGGCACCCATTTCGACGCGCCGGTCCACTGGATCACGGGCAAGGACCTGCCGAACAATGCGGTCGACACCGTCGCCCCCGCCGACTTCGTCGCGCAGGCCGTCGTCATCGACATAGCGGACAAGGCCGCCGCCGACCCCGACTATCTGCTCACCGTCGCCGACATCGAGGCCTGGGAAGCGGCCCATGGCCGCATTCCGCCGCGCAGCTGGATCCTGCTGCGCACCGACTGGTCGAAGCGCGACGTCGATGCCTATACCAACCGCCGCGAGGACGGCGCCCACACCCCGGGGCCGTCGGCCGAAGCGGTGGCCTTCCTCGTCGACCAGCGCGACGCGCACGGGCTGGGGGTCGAGACGATCGGCACCGACGCCGGGCAGGCGCATCTGCTCGAGCCCGCCTACCCCGCGCACACATTGTTCCACGCCGCGGGGCGCTATGGCCTGCAATGCCTCGAAAATCTCGACCTGCTGCCGCCGACCGGCAGCGTGATCGTCGCCGCACCGCTCAAGATCCGGGGCGGTTCGGGCAGCCCGCTGCGCGTGCTCGCGCTCGTCGCGGACTGAGGCGACGATGGCCGAGCGTTCGTTCAAGGCGGAAGTCGAGCAGCTCAAGCTCGGCGAGGGCGAAGCCTTTCACGGCGAGGGAATCCTCGCCGTGACCAAGGCGCTGCTCCAGTCGGGGGTCGCCTATGTCGGCGGCTATCAGGGTTCGCCGATCAGCCATCTGATGGACGTGTTCGCCGACGCGAGCGAACTGATGGCGGGGCTCGGCGTCCATTTCGAAAGCTCGGCCAGCGAAGCGACCGCCGCGGCGATGCTCGCCGCCTCGGTCAACTATCCGCTGCGCGGTGCGGTGGCGTGGAAATCGGTCGTCGGCACCAACGTCGCGTCCGACGCGCTTTCGAACGTCGCCTCGGGCGGCGTCACCGGCGGCGCGCTGATCATCCTCGGCGAGGATTATGGCGAGGGCTCGTCGATCATGCAGGAACGCACCCACGCCTTTGCGATGAAGTCGCAGATGTGGCTGCTCGACCCGCGTCCCAGCCTGCCGCTGATCGTCGACATGGTCGAAAAGGGGTTCGAACTGTCGGAGGCGTCGAACACCCCCGTCATGCTCGAACTGCGCGTGCGCGCGTGTCATGTGACGGGAAGCTTCACCGCGCGCGACAACAGGCGCCCGCCGCTGACCGTCGCCGAAGCCGCCGCCGCGCCGAACCGCGACACCAGCCGCATCGTCCTGCCGCCCGCGAATTTCCTGCACGAGGTCGAGAAGATCGAGAAGCGCTGGCCCGCGGGAATCGATTTCGTGAAGGCAAACAAGCTCAACGAATATTTCGGCACCGGGAAAGACGAGATTGGGATCATTGTCCAGGGCGGGCTGTTCAACTCGCTCAACCGCGCGCTCGAGCTGCTCGGGCTGTCGGATGCCTTCGGCAACGCCGCGCTGCCGGTCTATGTCCTCAACGTCACCTATCCGCTGATCCCCGACGAGGTGCAGGCCTTTTGCGCGGGCAAGCGCGCGGTGCTCGTCGTCGAGGAAGGCCAGCCCGAATTCATCGAGCATGAGCTCAACACGCTCGTCCGCCGCGCCGACCTCGACACGCGGATCATCGGCAAGGATGTGCTGCCGCGCGCGGGCGAATATACCGCCGCGGTCGTCAAGGACGGCATCGCCAAATTCCTGCGCGCCCACGCCCCCGAGCGCGCGCCGGCCGAGGAAGCCGCCCCGCCCCCCGCACTGCCGCCGAGCGCGGTGCCGCAGCGCCCCGCGGGCTTCTGCACGGGCTGCCCCGAACGCCCGATCTTTTCGGCGATGAAGCTGGTGCAGAAGGACATCGGCGAACTCCATGTGTCGGCCGACATCGGCTGCCATCTCTTTTCGATCCTGCCGCCCTTCCACATCGGCAACACGACGATGGGCTACGGCCTCGGCACCGCGGGCGCGTCGGCGTTCAAACCGCAGGACAAGCGCGCGGTCGCGATCATGGGCGACGGCGGCTTCTGGCACAACGGCCTGACCTCGGGCATCGGCAACGCGGTGTTCAACCAGGACGACAATCTGACGATCATCGTCGACAACGGCTATTCGGCGGCGACCGGCGGGCAGGACATCCCCTCGTCGCGCGCGACACCCCCGCACCGCCAGACCAACAATCCGATCGAACGCGCGGTGCGCGGCGTCGGCATCGCCTGGGCCAAAACGCGCACGCGCACCTATGACGTCGCGGGCATGCGCGACGCCATCCGCGACGCGCTGACCACGCCGGAAAAAGGCCCGAAAGTGCTCGTCGCCCAGTCCGAATGCCAGCTCAATCGCCAGCGCCGGATCAAGCCGCAGCTCGCCAAGGCGATGAAGGCGGGCGAGCGCGTGGTGCGCGAACGCTTCGGGGTCGATCCCGACACCTGCACCGGCGACCATAGCTGCATCCGCCTGTCGGGCTGTCCGTCGCTGACGATCCGCGAGAATCCGGACCCGCTGCGCCAGGACCCGGTCGCGCATGTCGAGAACAGCTGCGTCGGCTGCGGCGTGTGCGGCGAGGTCAGCCACGCCGCCGTCCTCTGCCCCTCCTTCTACAAGGCGCGGATCATCGCCAACCCCGACCGCCGCGACCGGCTGCGCCAGCGGCTGCGCGGGTGGGTGATCGGCGCGCTCCAGCGGCGGTCGGCGCGCAAGCTTGCCGCGAGGGCCTTCTGATGTCCGCCCGCGATCGCATCACCATCGCCGTGCTCGGGCTCGGCGGCCAGGGCGGCGGCGTGCTCGCCGACTGGATCGTCCAGCTCGGCGAAGCGAACGGCTTCGTCGCGCAGGGCACGTCGGTCCCCGGCGTCGCGCAGCGTACCGGCGCGACCGTCTATTATATCGAGATGCTTCCCGCGGGCAGCGCGCAGCCCCCCGTGCTGGCGCTGATGCCCGTGCCGGGCGACGTCGACATCGTCGTCGCATCCGAACTGATGGAGGCCGGGCGCGCGATCCTGCGCGGGTTCGTGTCGAAGGACACGTTGCTGATCGGGTCGACCCACCGCGTCTATGCGATCGACGAGAAGTCGGCGATGGGCGACGGCCGCGCGAGCAGCGCGCGCATCGTCGCGGCGGCGCACGAGCGGTCGCGCCGCTTCATCGGTTTCGACATGGATGCCGCCGCCGAGCGCGCGGGCAGCGTGATCAGTTCGATCCTGTTCGGCGCGCTCGCGGGCAGCGGCGCGCTGCCCTTCGCGCGCGCGGCGTTCGAGGATGCGATCCGCGCCGGCGGCAAGGCGATCGAGCCCAATCTGCGCGGTTTCGCGTCGGGTTTCGACGCCGCGCAGGGCAAGCTCGTGCCTGAACCGGAAACCGCTGCCGCCGACAGCCCGACCACCGACGCGGGCCGCGCGCTGCTGGCGCGCATCGAGGCAAAGCTGCCGCACGCGGCCCACGCCTTTGCGATCGAGGGCGTGAAGCGGCTGATGGACTATCAGGATGCCGCCTATGCCGCGCTCTACCTCGACCGGCTCGAAAGCCTCGGCAACGACCCTGGACTGCTCACCGAGGCCGCGCGGCACCTTGCGCTGTGGATGTCGTACGAGGACACGATTCGCGTCGCGGCGCTCAAGGTCCGCGCCAGCCGCTTCGCGCGCGTGCGCGACGAGGTGAAGGCGAAGGACGAGCAGATCGTCGAACTCACCGAATATATGCACCCGCGGCTCGAGGAGATTTGCGAGACGCTGCCGGCATCGCTCGGCCGCCGCATCCTCGCAAGCGAAGGCCTGTCGCGACGGTTGAAGCCCCTGTTCACCAAGGGCCGGCACGTCGAGACGACGAGCCTGCGCTGGTTCCTGATGCTGTCGCTGCTCGCGGGCTGGCGGCGCTGGCGGCGCGGCACGCTGCGTTACCAGATCGAACAGGCGCGGATCGACGACTGGCTTTCGCTGGTGCGCTCGGCCGACGCCGCGACCGCGCTCGAACTGGTCAAGTGCCAGCGCCTCATCAAGGGTTATGGCGACACCTTCGAACGCGGGCTGGGCAATTACGAGCGGATCGCCGATCGCTATCGCGCGGCCCCCCTCACCGCAGCCGACATCGCGCGCCTGCGCGACGCCGCGCTGGCCGACGAGGACGGCAAGGCGCTGACGCTCGCGCTCGCCTCCTGATCGGGGCGATTCTTCCCGTTCCGCTCACCCTGCGCTTGCCGAAGCACCGTTCTTTCTTTTTGGGACATCAAGAAGAAAAACGGTGCTTCGACAAGCTCAGCACAAACGAGCTTGTCCGGCGCGGACTGCCTCAGCCCCCTGCCGCAATCCACGCGTCGATCTTTGCCTCGAGCATCGTCATCGGCAACTGCCCCTGCGCGAGGATCAGGTCGTGGAAGGCGCGGATGTCGAAGCGGTCGCCGAGCGCCGCCTCGGCGCGGCGGCGCAACTCGACGATCTTGAGCTCGCCGACCTTGTACGCGACCGCGCCGCCCGGCGCGCCGATGTAGCGCGCGAGTTCGGTGTCGATGTTGATGTCGGCGAGCGCGGTATTCTCGACGAAGCACTGGCGCGCCTGCGCATAGCTCCAGCCCATCACGTGAATGCCGGTGTCGACGACCATGCGGCACGCGCGCCACATTTCGGTCGAGAGGCTGCCGAACTTCTCATAGGCGTCGCGATAGACGCCCATTTCGTGCCCGAGCCGCTCGGCGTAGAGCGCCCAGCCCTCGCGGAATGCGAGCAGGTCGCGCGCGCGGCGGAACCCCGGCAGCGCCCGATTCTCGTTGTTGAGCGCACCGTGCGTGTGGTGCCCCGGTGCGGCTTCGTGCAGACTGAGCGCGGTCACCTCGTACAGCGGCCGCTGGTCAAGGTGCGAGGTGTTGACGACGAAATGGCCGGGAAAGCCCTTGTCGAAATCGCCGCCGCCGCCCCCGCGCGCGGTGGTGTAGCCTTCCTCGAGCTCGCGCGGCACCGGCACGATCGTGAAGGGCTGGCGCGGCAGCATGCGGAAATAGCGCGGCAGCACCCCGTCGATCCGCTTCGATGCTGCGGCATATTTCTCGATCAGACCTTCGCGGCTGGTCGCATAGAAACGCGGATCGGTGCGCAGGAAGGCGAGCCAGTCGGCGAAGCTGCCTTCGAACCCCGTCGAGGCGATCACCGCGTCCATCTCGCCGCGGATACGCTTGACCTCCGACAGGCCGAGCGCGTGGACCTGTTCGGCCGTCAGGTCGGTCGTCGTGTAATAGCGCAGCAGGAAGTCATAATAGGCGCGCCCGCCGGGGACGGCCGCGACGCCGAGTTGCTTGCGCGCCTTCGCACGATACGGCCCGTCGATATAGGCAAGCACCGCCTTCTGTGCCGGGCGGATCTCGCGTTCGATCAACTGCTGCGCTTCGGCCGCGACCGCGGGATAGGCCTTGAGCGGGCCCAGCATCGGATCCTCGGCGACGGGCACCGCAACCTGCTTGCGCAGGATCGCGACGCCGACGTCGATCACGACCGCGGGATGCGTCCACCCCGTCGCGACGCCGCGTTCGAGGTTCGTGCGCTGTTCGTCAAAATAGCCCGCGATGCCGCGCATGCGCTGAACCCACGCACGCGCCTCGGCCTCATTCCGGAGGTTGAGGCTGCGCGCCAGCGCATAGGGTGTGTTGTAGAAACCCTCGTGCGCGACGAAGGCGAAGCGCCGTTCGTCGAAATCGATCCCGTCGACCCGCCAGTCGATCAGCTGGCGCAGATAGTCGCGGTTGAGCCGATCCTCACCCGTCAATCCGCCGGCGTCGAGCGCGTCGAGCGCCGCACCGATCCGTTGCAGTTCGGCCTTGCGCTGCGCCATGCCCTTCGGCGTTTCGTCGGGCCAGCCCTCGCGCGAGCGCGACGGATCCGACCGCCCTGCCTCCATCGGATAGGCTTCCGCAAATCCTTCGTAGCGGTCGATGAGGCCGGGCAGCCCCGGATCGGCGGCGGCGGTGAGCAGCACCGCCGCCCCCCCGAGCAGGATCGCGCGGCCCAAGCGCCGGGTCAGGGACGAGGTCGGGGTTCGCATCGCAAAATCCTTTCGCAGAATGGCATGATGAAGATCGCGCCGCGCGCGGCGAGCCGACGGCGCGGATTGAATGCGGGGATCATTCGGCTAAAGCGGCGGGCATGGACGCCTTTCAGTCGGGCAATCCCGGCGACACCGCCTTTCGGGTCGATCGATACCCCTTCTACCTGCTCAACCGGCTGGTGAGCCGGTACAACAGCATCATCGACGCGCGGCTGCGCGCGATCGGGCTCGATATTCCAGGCTGGCGGGTGCTGATGATCCTCGGCGAGAAGTCGCCGCGCGGCGCGCGCGAGATCGCCGAGGCGGCGGTGATCAACCTGTCGACGATGACGCGCATCATCCAGCGGATGACCGCCGCGGGGCTGGTCACGACCACGCCCAGCCCCGACGATGCGCGCGTGACGTCGGTCGCGCTCGCCCCGGCGGGCGAGGCACGGCTCGCCGAGGCGCGCCAGGCGACCGCGCCGGTCTATGCGCATCTGGTCACCGGGCTGGGTGCCGACGAGTTCGAGCAGCTGATCGCGCTGCTCGGGCGGCTGCACGACAATCTGGAACCGCTGGCGCCCTAGGCGATCCATCGCCGTCAATTCGACAGATAGGCCATCGACATCAGCAATTTGGGCAGCAGCGCCGCGCCGGCGTGGAAGCGGACCGGCGACGGCGTACGCGGCCGCACCGACAGCGCATCGGCGTTGCCCGTCGCCAGCATTTCCGCGACTTCGGCGCCGAGCACGCTGTTGGTCGCGATGCCGCGTCCGTTGCACGCCTGGATCGCGATCGCGCCTTCGCCGAGATCGTAGATTTCGGGCAGGAAGGAGGTGTTCACCCAAGCGAGGCCGCGCCACAGATAATCGACCTCGGGATCGGGCATCGCGGCGAAATGCTGCGCCAGACGGCGCCGTGCTTCGCGATAGAGCGCCTTGTCGCCGCGCACGAGGAACGACACCGGAAAGGCCGAGATCAGATGCCCGTGGCCGTCGAGCCGCGCACTGAAAAGATAGGGAACCTTGTCGGTGAAGGCGCCGCCGCGCGGCAGGATCGCCGCGCGCTGCGCGGAGTCGAGCGGTGCGGTCGCGAACTGGAAGACGTGGAGCGGCAGCGTGGTCCGGCGCATCGCCGGATGGAGCGCGGCGTTGCCGCCGTTCGCCGCCAGCACGACGCGCGCGGCGCGCACGGTGCCGCCGGGGGTCCGGCACACCCACACGTCCCCCTTGCGCGCGAGCGAGCGAACCGGGCTGTTCGCGAACAGGCGCGCGCCGCTGCGTCCGGCCGCAGCCGCAAGACCGCGAACATAGCCGAGCGGGTTGAGGCTGCCGCCGTCGGCGAAGCGCAGCGCGCCGCAATAGCGCTCGGCACCGAACAGTCCCCGCGCGGTCGCGCCGTCGATGAAGTCGACGGCATGGCCGCGCGAACTCCATTGGGCCGCATAGCCGCGCTGGCTCTCGGCAAGCGCCTCGGTGTGCGCCGGGGTATAAAAGCCGTCCTTGCGCGCGTCGCAGTCGATGCCGTGGCGCGCGATCAGATCGAAGACGAAGCGCCCCGAACCGCCGATCATCCGCGTGAGCCGCCCGCCGCCCTCGGCACCGAGCACCTGCTGGATCGTTTCGGGCGAATGGCGGATATAATCGGGCGCGACGAGACCGCCGCTCTGCCCCGTGGCGCCGTCGCCGGGCTGGCCCGCCTCGACGAGGACGACGTCGGCGCCCTTTTCCGCCAGATGGAGCGCGGTCGTCGTTCCTGCGATACCGCCGCCGATCACCAATATGTCGGTTTCGACATGACCCGCAAGCGGCGCCAGCGCGGGGCCGGGCGCGGCGGTTGCCGTCCACAGGGGAGCCGTCACGCTGTCCTTGCGCGCGGCGGAAGAGATGGACCGGTGCTGCATTACCGCTCCGTCGACAGGACGAAGGGGGTGCGTGTCGCGGCGAGGGGGAGCAACCCCGCCGCGATGCCCTCAACTCGGGACAATGTCATAACTGCGAACTTTCCTGTTCGCCCGGTGACCGGGCGTTATCATTCGTATCTCAGATGGTGGCCGGAGCGCCCTTCGCCGGCTCGCCGATCCGCCGCGCGACGGTGACGAAGAGCAGCACGAAGCAAAGGGCGACGGGGGTGTTCATGATCATCGGCAGCGACATCTCGTTGTTGCCGACGATCGAAACGGCGATGAAGATTGCGGTGCCTTCCTGCCGCATCAGATGCTCGATCCCGATCGCGACATTTTCGCGCCGCGTGAAGCCGGCGAAACGTACGATCGTCATCACCACCACGACCATGATCAGGTTGAGTGCCACCGTGATCCAGAACAGCGCGCCCAGATTTTCGCGGAGCACCGGAACCTGGTCGTAGAGAATGACGCCGAACGAGCTGAACAGCACGATCGTCGCGGCATTCTTGAGGTAGCGCTTGAACCAGATCGCAAAATCGGGCCGCCAGGCACGGACGGCGAAACCGACCGCCGCGGGCAGGATGGTGATCGAGAAGATATCCCAGAAGAAGGAGGCGAGCGGGACCTGGACGTCGGCCTCGAGCCCCATGAAATGGAGCAGCGCGAAATGCGCGTAGAAAGGAACGACGAAAATATAGATCAGGCTGAGGATCAGCGTCATCGACATCGACAGCGCGAGGTCGCCCTTCGCCATGTCGGTGAACAGGTTCGACAGCATCCCGCCCGGCGTGGTCGCGAGCAGGATGAAGCCGACCGCCAGCGCCGCGGTCGGCACGACGGTGAGCGCGAGCCCGAGCCCGATCAGCGGCGGCACCACCAGCATCGAGCAGACGCCGAAGATCAGCGCGCGCTTGTTGCGGAACACCTGCCGGAAATCGTCAGCGGTCAGCGACAGCCCCATCGACACCATGATCGCGACGAGCGATCCGGGGAGCAGCCAGTTGCCCAGGAGGGCCATGAGGTCGGCATAGGTCATCGGCGGGCGTCCTCAGGCGGTTTCGAGCGAAAGCGTGCAGGCGCCATTGCGGCGGATGGTGCGGCAGTCGGCCTGCGCCTTGGCGAGATCCTCGTCGACGATGCGCGCGCAAACATTGGCCTGGATCCAGCCGAAGGGCATGAGCAACCGGCCGCCGCCGCCGTAGAAGACGCCGATGTCGTAAAAGGGCCCGGGCGGCAGTCCCTTGGTGCTGCCCGCCGCGAGATAGGCGAGCACTATGTCGCCCGCGTCGGGATAGGAGGTCGCATTCTCGAACGGGATCGCGGGATGCGCCATGCCCGCGGGGAGCGTGCTCGCGGGCATCGGCACCGAGATTTCGGGACCGGTCCAGATCGCGTGCATCGCCTCGAACCCCGCCTTGCGTTCGGCGAGATCCCACAGGAAGGCGGTCGATTCGGGCGCCGCATCGTCGAGCAGGCGGCAGCGCGCCGAAAGCCCCGATTGCGGTTCGATCAGTCGGATGAAACGCATGTCGTCCCCTATTTCCCGCTCACCATCGCCAGATACTCCTCTTTCTGGAGTGCGATGGGCACATTGCCGTTTTGCCACAGATAATCGTGGAAGCGCTTGAGGTCGAAGGCTTTGCCTTCGCGCACGCGCGCCTCGGCGAGGAATTCCGCGGTCTGCATCTTGCCGATCTGGTAGCTGATCGCCTGCCCCGGCGAGGCGGCAAAGAAGACGGCCTCCTCCTCGGCGGTCGCGCGGTCCATCGGCACCATCTGTTCCAGATAGTCGGCCGCCTCGGCGATGCTGAATTCGCCGAGCGCCAGCCTGACGTCGACCTCGACGCGCAGCGCGCGCAGCCGCGCGAAATTATAGATGATCTCGCGCGTCTTGGGCGCGTCGGCCCACAGTCCCGCCTGGAGCATCATCTCCTCGGCGTAGAAGCCCGTGCCCTCGTTGGCGCCGCTGTCATAATAGTGGCGGCGCAGCGGGTTCGGATGCTTCCAGCCGAGCGTCAGCTGGAAGAAATGCCCCGGGACGCCTTCGTGCACGATGATCGGTCGCGGATCGCGGGTGATCGACAGGTTGAAATAGCCGAGCTTCGGCGACGGATCGGGAAGATAGACGGTCGCATTCTGCCCGACGCGCGCCTGGCTGGTCAGGTCGAAGGTGCGGCCGAGCCAGCCGATCGGCGCGAGATAGGCCGGAAAGGGCTGCGCATTGTAATGCCCCGCCCAATCGGGGACGGTGAGCAGGTTCTTCTCGCGCAGGAAATCGCGCACCTTGAGCTCGTCGGCGTCGAGCTGCGCGATCACCGTATCGATCGAACTGCCGATCGGAAGCTCGGGCACCCCGGCGTTGCGATTCCGCTCGAGTTCCTCGAACAGCACCGAACGCGCCCATTCCTGCCGCCCCATCACGAGCAGCTCTTCGGGCGAATAGGGATAGAGCGCGACGCTGCCGAGGAAATAGCGATAGGAATCGCGGCCGACCGCCGTGGTGTCCGACAGGCCCGCGCGCTTCGCGGCAAGATAGGCGTCGAAATCGGCGAAGGCAGCCAGCGCGCGCGCCTTTGCCGCCGCGAGCTGGCGGCGCTGCGCCGCGGTCGCGTGCGGGTTCATTCCCGCGACCATGCCGTCGAGGCTGGCCGGCACGTCGGCGATCTGATGCCGCGCCGCATCGACGAAGGGGCCGCGCATGTCGGTGAGATTGGCCTTGCCCGCCGACAGGATCGCGGGCGCATTGCCGAGCAGGCGGATGACGTCGTCGATCCGTGCGCGTTCGAGCGGCGGCGGCGGCAACAGCACCTCGAAGATCGGGTTGAGCGCCTGCGCGACATAGAAATGCGGCTGGCGGCGCCACGCCGCGACATGGTCGAATTCCCAGCGCACGCGCGACAGCGCCGAACCGACGAGGCGGTAATCGACCTTTTCGCTCACCGTCTGCGGCCTGGCCGCGAGCGCCTTCCACTCGGCCTCGAACGCGGCAAGCCGCGCCTGCTGCGCCGCAACCGCCGCGGGCGACCAGTCGGGCGTCCACTGCGCGGGGCGCACGATGCGCGGGATATCGTCGCTCGTCGCGGGCTGGGTCGCGGCGCGCCACGCCCAGAATTGGGCGCCGAGCTGCTGCACCTCGGCCTGCGCCGCGGCATTCGGCGCCGCGAGCAGCGCCGCACCGCCGACCGCCAGCGAAATCGCGCGCTTCAGCATGCTACTTCCGGTTCTTCACGTTGCGATCGAAGAAATCGACCATCTTCTTGAACGCGAAGCGCGCCTGCGGAAGATTGTCGCTCGCCCACGCATGGTTGCCGCCGGGCAGCGTCACCAGTTCGAACATCTGCTCGCGCGCGATCATGCCCTCGGCGAGCGCGATCGTGTCCGAATAGAGGACGACCGGATCGCGCGTCCCGTGAATGATCATCAGCGGATCGGCGATCCCCTTCGCCTGGTACAGCGCCGACTGCGCCTCGTAGCGTGCGGGCATGTCGGCGCCTTCGGGCGGCCCCATAATCCACATCTGCGACGGATAGGCGTGCCAGACGTTGGTCGCCGGCGCCCCGGCGATGCCCGCGGCATAGACGCCGGGCTTCTTCGACAACGACATGATCGTCATCAGCCCGCCGTAGCTCGACCCCCACAGGCCGACACGCCTAGGGTCGGCATAGCCCTTCTCGACCAGATACCGCACCCCGCTCTCGAGGTCGTTGATGTCGGTCTCGCCATAGCTGTGATGCTGCGTCTGGTTGTGGTCTCGCCCCTGCCCCCACGACCCGCGGATATTGACGTTGAGGACGATATAGCCCTGCGCGACGAAATATTGGTCGAGCCCCCAGGTCGGGTGCGCGCGGCGCCCGCCCCACTGGTTGTGCACCGCATCCGAATAGACCGACCCGACGATCACCGGATAGCGTTTCGCGGGATCGAAATTGGCGGGAAGGCTCAGCCGCGCTACGAGGTTCGTGCCGTCGACGTGGCTCGGGAACTGGATATAACCGATGTTCGCCCAGGTCTGCTGGTAGAATTCGGGCTGCGGCGATTTGGTCGCCTGTACCGCCTTGCCCGGTTTCGCCGTGTCGATCAGATAAAGTTCGGGCGGCGTCGTGTCGTTGCTGTACCAGTCGGCGACATGCCGGAAATCGGGCGAATAGACCGGCTGGTGGGTTCCCGCGGCGACACCGCTGATCCGCTGCACCTTGCCGCCCGCGACCGGGACGCGATAAATCTGGCGATCGGCGAGATCGGATTCGTTCGCGGTGAAATAGAGCTGCTTGCCCTTGCGGTCGACCGCGAAGCTGTCGATCTCCCACTGGCCGCTGGTGATCTGGCGCGGTGCCTCGCCGGCGGCGCGCTGGTGATAGAGGTGCAGCCAGCCGTCGCGGTCGGTCAGGATGACCAGCCCGTCGTCGCCGGGCGCCCACGCGACCTTCCAGTCGGGGCGCAGATGCTTGGGCTCGCGCAGCTGGTAGAAGGTTTCGCGGGCACCGGTCGCGACGTCATAGACGTAGATCGTATGCTCCTTGGCCTCCATGTCCGAGCCGCTGACGAACAGCCGCTTGCCGTCGCCGGACAGGCCATAATCCCACACATGATGCCGGGCGTCGGGGCGCTCGTAGAAGCGTGCCTCGCCCGTCGCGAGGGTGACGACGCCGACGGTCGCCTTGGTCGTCTCGTCGCCCGGAAAGGCACGGATGACCCGATTGTTCTGAAGTTCGCCCTTCGCGTAATAATAGATGTCGCGTTCGGGCATCGCGCGGTCGTCGGACTGCTGGAAGGCGATCGCCTTGCCGTCGGCCGCCCACTGGAAATCGTCGACATAGACTTTGGGATTGTCGTCCCCGGCCACGCGGCGAGCCACATTGCCGTCCTTTGCCGCAATATCGCGCACCCACAGGATTCCGCCGAGCGTGACGCGGTTGCGCGTGTCAACCGGATTGCCCGAAACGAAGGCGAGCTGCGTCCCGTCCGGCGATACCGCAAGCTTGCGGATCGCCTGCTTGTCGGTTTCAACCTTGGCGATCGCCCCGTTCGCCTCGCGGATGTGGAGCTGGCCGCCGAGGGTGAAGGCAACGCGCCCCTTGTCGAGTGCGATGGCCTGGGCGATCCCTTTCGCCTCGGCCTCGGGTTTGCTGTCGCGGCCGAGCGTGGTGAGCCGGGTCTTCTTTCCGGTCTTGATCGAATAGGACCAGATGTCGCGGAAGCTGTAACCTTCGTCGTTCCAGAGGAACAGCACGGCGCCGCCGTCGGCGGTCCAGGCATAGCCTTCGGGCGTGGTCCCGATCAGGCTCTTGTAACGATAGAGCTCGTCGATCGACAGCGACGTGCCGGCAACGTCGGCGGCACCCTGAACCGGCGCCTGCGGTGCCGGGCGCTCCTGCGCTGCCACTGCCGTCGTCGCCAGCGCGAGCGCCAGTACCGCACCGGCGGACCGGAAAAGACCCATTTTATTCATTGCCCCGAATTCCCAGCATCAAACGACTTCGAACGCGACCGGGTGGGCCGCGGCGACATCTTGCCGCCGCGGCCCACGCCTTTCCACTCAGAAGTTCGCCCGGAACCCGATCGTGAACCGGCGACCGATGGCGTCGTAGGTTTCACGTTCGTAGAGGTAGAAGGGCGGATCGCGATCGAACAGATTGTCGATGTTGGCGAAGAAGCTGAAATTCTCCTTCACGTCGTAGTTCGCGCCGAGGTCGAAATAATGGACGTCCCCGGTCTCGGGCACGGCGAGCAAGGGAGTCGCCGCGCCCGAAGCCTTTGCACCCGCGATACGGCCATCCTTGGCCGAACCGATGAAGCGGTGACGGAGCGAGAGCTGGAGCTTTTCCATTTCCCACGTCAGTCGCTGGGTGAAACGCCAGGTGGGGTTCGCCGTCGAGCAGCTGCCGCCACCGATATAGCCTGCGCAGTTGATCGCGTTGGCGATCGGGCTGCCCTGCGTGATGCTGTCGATCAGGTAGGTCCCGGCCAGATAGTAGTTGAGCGAACCCGCCCCCACATTGTGGCGATAGTCGAGACGGAAATCGACGCCGGTCGCCTTCATGTTCGCGATGTTCGCGTTGAGCAGCGGCACGTCGAACAGCTGGCCGTCGGGCGTGCGGTTGCGCAGCGGCGCGCAGAAGACGTTGTCGACCGAGAGGTTGGCGTTGCAGGCGGTGATCACCGACTGGAGCCCGCCACCGAACGAGCCGATCGCGTCCACGATCTTGATATTGTAGTAGTCGACCGTCAGCTGAAGGTTGGGAACGAAGTCCGGACGGATCACCGCGCCCACCGACCAGGTATCCGACGTTTCTTCCTGCAGGTTGGGATTGCCGCCCGTCACCGCGCGAATCTGCTGGTTTTCCTGCTGGAAGACGTCGGCGACCGCGGCCGGAACGCCCAGCGTGTTGACGCAGAAGTCACGCTCCGCGGTGGTCCGCTCAGGGCCCGCGTTACAGAAGTCGACCGCCTGGAACGCGTTGTTCGTCTTGCCCGAATAGAGCTCGACCACGTTCGGCGCACGCACGGCGCGCTGATAGAGGCCGCGGAACTTCAGGCCGCGGAACGGCGAATATTCGCCGCCGAGCTTGTACGACCACACCGAACCCGCGGTCGAATAGTCCGAGAAGCGCAGGCCGCCCTCGAAGGCGAGCAGTTCGACGCCCGGCATGTCGGCGAGGATCGGAACATAAAGTTCGCCATAGAGTTCGGCGACATCGAACGACCCGGCCGTCTTGCTCAGCCCCGCCGAGCGCGACAGCGCCTTGCCCTGGATATAGAGCTGGTCGGGATCGAAGGCCGAGCTTTCCTTGCGATATTCGGCACCGATCGAGATGCCGACATCACCCGCGGGCAGCGAGAAGAGCGAGCCGGTGAGGCTGGCGCCGAGCTGCTTCTGGCGGATCGTCGTGATGTTGGTGAGATCGGTGTAGATGTAGTTCATCATCTCGGGGGTCAGCGAATTGAGCCCGAAAGGATTGAGAACGACGCACTTCGGATCGGCCGACGCACATTTGGTCGGGTCGTTCGGGTTGGTCAGGAAGCCGTTGGCGAAATTGTCGATCAGCACGCCGCCACCCTGGACGTCGGTGACCTTGGTCTGGCCCTGGTTGTAGAAGACTTCCCACTTCAGCCGGTCGGTGAGGTCGCCCTTCAGGCCGACGACGAAGCGATAGAAATCGCGCGTCTGGTCGCTGGTGCGCGACCCGCCGTCGAGCAGGCGGCGATTGATGTTGACCGGAACGAGGTTGTTGCCGTCGGCGTCCATGTTGACGCTGAGGAAGTCACGCAGCGTCGGGTCGAGATAGGGGTTGCGCAGATCGAGCTGGAAGCCGGGGATGAAGCCCGAGCTGCTCATCGGCACCGCGCCCAGCGTCGAGTTGATCTTGCTGTGGACGTAGGAACCTTCCCAGAAGGCGGTGACATTGTCGGTCACGTCATAATGGCCGATCACCGAGCCCTGCCAGCGCTGCATCGGCATCTGGAGGTTGGTGTAGGGACGGTCGTTGAAGCCGTCGCTCGTCTTGTAGGCGCGCCAGCCTTCGGGCGCGAAGAAGATGCCCGCGGTGCCGATGGTGTTGCCATAGGGATCCTTGAGGCCGACCAGCGAAGGGCTGAAGATCGTACCCTGCGGGGTCACGCCGTTGCCCGACGGGACGAGCACGGGCTTGCCGTCGACGATCGCGTCGGCGAGGAACACCGTCGCATGGTCGCGCGCCGAGCCCTTGACCATCGAGCGGTCATAATAGCTGCCATGGAACACCATGTTGCCGCGGCCGTCGGCAAAATTGCCGCCGACCGTCAGGTCGATGTTGTAACGCTCGGCGTCGCCTTCGTCGCTGATGCCGTAGGAACCGCCGATTTCGAAACCTTCGAAGTCATCCTTGGTCACGAAGTTGACGACGCCCGCCATCGCGTCCGAACCATAGACCGCCGACGCGCCGCCGGTCACGACCTCGACGCGCGAGATCAGCGAGGTCGGGATCATGTTGAGGTCGACGACGCCGTCCTGCGACGCACCGACGATGCGGCGACCGTTCTGGAGCACCAGGGTACGCACGGTACCGAGGTTGCGCAGGTTGACCGTCGCCGAACCGTTGCCCGAGTTCGACTGCGCGCCCGCGCCCGCAACCGCCTGCGGCAGTGCGTTGAGCAGCTGCTCGGTCTCGACGGTCGACGAATATTTGATTTCGTCCTGGCTGATGACGTTGACCGGGCTGTTCGATTCGACGTCGGGGCGCGCGATGCGCGAACCGGTGACGACAATCGCTTCGGCTTCCTCGGCGACCGGTTCCTGGGCCATTGCCGACCCCATCACCGCCATCGACAGGAACAGCGCCGAGCCGCCCCGCAATCCCGCCCGCATGTCTGCAACCCGCTTCATACCCATTTTCATACTCCCTGGACTGGACCGTCCGCCTGCGACATTCACGGTTGCCGACGTGGATCGCCAGATCATTCCCGTGAACAGTTGCGTGATTTTGATCATATTATGACCGCACAGTCAATTCGGCGACGCAAATAAATGTGAAAAGTGTCATTTTTCGGACCCGCGCGCGCAAACGCGCAGCCCGCCCATGCGCGTCGCGCCAACCCGAATTGCAAACTATCTAATTGAAAAACAATTATATAATATCCAACCTGCCTCCCATCAATCCTTTGGGGCCCGGCCGCCGCCCAGCGCGCAGCGAGCGGCAGAAGCCTGGCGCCACCCCCTTGCCGAAGCGCAACATGTCCCCTTGACCGGGAGCCATCCGTATAACATCATAACCAAAATCACGCGTTTTTCGTATCAATGATCAGTTGCCCGGCACCGATTCGACCGGGCGGCACGACAGAGAGGAACTCCTTCCCATGCGCAAGGCACCCATCGCCATCCTCGCCGCCCTGCTGGCCGGCACCGCCGGCCTGACGGCACCGGCGCCGGCTATCGCCGCCGAACAGGGCGCCGCCGCCCCCGTCGGCCCGCCCGATGGCAAGGGCAGCCATGACGCGCTGGTGACCCTGTTCACCACCTTCACCGAGTGGAAGACCCCGAAGGCGGTCGATGGCGTCGTCGACTACAGCCCCGCAACGGTCGACAAGCGCCGCGCCGAGCTGCGCGCCTTCCAGGCCAAGCTTCCCGACTTCGCGGTCGCGCGCTGGAACCGCCACCAGCAGGTCGACTATCTCGCGGTCCGTGCGCAAATGGACCTTCAGGATTTCACGCTCAACGTGACCAAGCCCTGGGCGCGCGATCCGGGCATGTACGTCGACGAACTGCAACGGCTTGCCTACACCGACCTGCCCGTCGAGGGCCCGGCGCTCGCGGCCTTCCGCGCGCGGCTGCGGACGATCCCCGCCTATCTGGCTCAGGCGCGCATCAATCTTGACTCGGTCGCGGCCGATTATGCCGACCTCGCGATCCACAGCCTGTCGCACGGCGACGGTGTCGGGCACGGCATGCCCTATCGCGCGGTCGAGCCCGAAGGACTGATCGGCTGGTTCGAAGATCTCCACGGGCGCGCGGCGAAGGCACAGCCGGCGCTGCTCCCCGAGATCAAGGCCGCGCAGGCCGCGATCGGCGGCTTTCGCGACTGGCTGGTCGCCGCCCGCCCGACGATGACCACACCCGCGGGCGTGGGCAAGCCCGCGTACGACTGGTTCCTCACCAACGTCCGGCTGATGCCCTATGATTCGGACCAGATCGTCACCCTCGCCGAGCGCGAACTCGAACGCCACTGGGCCAATTACACGACCGAACGGCACCGCAACCGCAACCTGCCCGAACTTCAGCTGCCGACGTCGGCCGCCGAATATGAGGCGCAGCTTGCAGGGACCGACGCGAAGATCCGCCAGTGGCTCCGCGACGAAAAGATCATCACCATCCCCGACTATATTCCGGCGACCTATCAGGAAGTCGGCTTCAACGCGCCGTGGATCGTCCGCCCCGAAGGGCCGATGTTCTGGGAACAGGTCCAGTTCCGCGATGCCTCGCCCGACCATCTCCACGCGACCTTCCCCGGCCACCGTTTCGACGGCCTGACCGGCAAGCGCGTGACCGACCCGATCCGCAAGCATGTCAGCGACAGCGGCCGTACCGAAGGCTGGGGTTTCTACCTCGAGGAAGCTGCGCTCCAGCTAGGCCTGTTCGACGACCGCCCGCGGACGCGCGAACTCATCTATATCTTCGGCATCTTCCGCGCCGCGCGCACGATCGGCGACGTCAAGATGCAGCGCGGCGAGATGGACGTCGACCAGACGATGAAGTTCTGGAAGCAGTGGACGCCCCATCTCGACGACAATGTCGCGCGCGTCGACGCGGGCATCTATATCCGCCGCCCCCCCGGCTATGGCATGACCTACACGATCGGCGCGATGCAGTTGCAGAAGCTGATGGTCGACCGCAAGCGCCAGCTCGGCGACAAGTTCGCGATCGGCGAATATCACGACTATCTGATGGGCACCGGTCGGCTGCCCGTATCGCTGCTGCGTTACGACCTTACCGGCTATGACGACGAGATCCGCAACCTGTGGGCGCACAAGCCGCTGTCGGCACTGCTCGCCCAGACACCCTAGCGAGCGACGGAGCGCGGGCGCGAACGGGCGGGGCCTGCGTCCTTTTGCACGCGCGGTCGCCCCGCCGCCCCTGGAAGGCGGTGGAGGCGCGCATCGGGCATCGTCGCGGGCGCCGCGCCCGCGACGCCATCGCCCCACAAGGCGCGCGCGGCGCTGCGCAGGGACGCGGGATAGCGGGCCAGATCGGGCAGGTCGGAATGGGTCAGCTGAGGCATGGTTCACCTGTGGCCGGCACGAAAGCGCCGGACGCAAAACCGCCGGCGCCCGAAGGGAACGGGCGCGGTGCGGATGAAAGGGATGTCGATGTCGCGCCGGTCGATCGGCGCCGGCCTAGATCCCGGTGCTACACATATGCATCGCAATACCCCTGCCTGGGGGAACGCAATGCCTGGCGCCGTCGCCCGGGCATCACGCGCTTTAGCCGTTGGTGACGCGGAGCAAGCTGCTTCCCGGATCAAAAGCCGCGGGCCGAAGAAAGCACGACTGAAGGGCTCGGCCAGACCCCGACAGTAAATTCAACTTAAAAGATTGATATTGGGATCGTCAAGTGGCGAGCGGCCACTGTGCGGCGAAGAAAATCTGTCGCGCGGCGAGCCGAAGCTTGCCGGCCGCCAAGCCTGTTCGCCGTTCAAGCCATTTGCATATGCTGTGTTGCGCGTCTAACACGCGATTCAGGCATGACCGCGTTCCCCGATCCCGACGCTCCCGGCCCCGATCCCGCCGGACCTTCCGCCGAGCCGCTCGCGCAAGCCCCCGGCACGCCAGCGCCCGAAAGCCCGCGCCGCCGCAAGCTGCGCTGGGTCATGCGCGGGCTCGGCGCGCTGTCGATCCTCTTCGTCCTGCTCGTCGGCTGGCTGGCAATCACCGCGCCGCTGTCGAAATCGCTCGAACCGATCGTCCCGCCGCAGATCACGCTGCTCGCCTCCGACGGCACGCCGATCGCGCGCGCCGGGGCGATCGTCGAAGCGCCGGTCGAGACGAAAAAGCTGCCCAAACATGTCACCCAGCCCTTTCTCGCGATCGAGGACCGGCGCTTCTACAGCCATTGGGGCGTCGATCCGCGCAGCATCGCGCGCGCGGTGTGGAGCAACGTCACCGGCGGCCGGACGCAGGGCGGCAGCACGATCACCCAGCAGCTCGCCAAATTCACCTTCCTGACCCCCGAACGCAGCCTCGGTCGCAAGGCGCGCGAGGCGCTGATTGCCTTCTGGCTCGAAGCCTGGCTGTCGAAGGACGAAATCCTCGAACGCTATCTGTCGAACGCCTATTTCGGCGACAACACCTATGGCTTGCGCGCCGCTTCGCTCCATTATTTCTATCGCCAGCCCGAAAAGCTGACCCCCGCGCAGGCCGCGATGCTCGCCGGGCTGGTGCAGGCCCCCTCGCGCCTCGCGCCGACCAAGAACCCCGATCTTGCCGAAAAACGCATGAAGCTGGTGCTCGGTGCGATGGTCGACGCCGGCTATCTGACCGCGGGCGAGGCGAAGGCGATCCGGACCCCGAAGATCGACGTGCGCACGCGCAACACGCTGCCCACCGGCACCTATTTCGCCGACTGGGCGCTGCCCGAGGCGCGCAAGCTGTCCGATGTCGGCTATGCGCGGCAGACGATCACGACGACGCTCGACGCGCGCTTGCAGGCGGCGGCGCGGCGCGCGGTCAACCGCGCCGGGCTGGGCGAGGCGCAGGTCGCGCTCGTCGCGATGCGAACCAATGGCGAGGTCGTCGCGATGATCGGCGGCCGCGACTATGCCAAATCGCCCTTCAACCGCGTGACGCAGGCGCGGCGCCAGCCGGGATCGACCTTCAAGCTGTTCGTCTATCTCGCCGCGCTGCGCAACGGCTGGGAAGCCGACGACGAGATCGCCAACGGTCCGATCGAAAACGGGACCTATCGCCCCAAGAACGGCGGCGGCGCCTATTCCGACACGATCACGCTCGAAGACGCCTTCGCCGCGTCGAGCAACGTTGCCGCGGTGCGGCTGCTCCAGGCGGTCGGCAGCGACAAGGTCATCGCGACCGCGCGCGATCTCGGTATCACCTCGCCGATGACCGAAGGCGACCCGAGCCTCGCGCTCGGCACGTCGAGCATGACCCTGCTCGAACTCACCGCCGCCTATGCCGGGGTCGCGGCGAACAGCTTTCCCGTCGAACCCCGCGCCTTCAAGACCGAGGAGCCTGGCTGGTTCACGCGGCTCTTTTCGGGGCCCGACAGCCTGTCGACCGCCGACCATGACGCGATCGAGGATATGCTGCGTGCTGCGGTCAATCGCGGCACCGGCCGCGCCGCGCGGCTGTCGCAGGCCAATTTCGGCAAGACCGGCACCAGCCAGGACAGCCGCGACGCACTGTTCGTCGGCTATTCGGGGGATCTCGTCGTCGGGGTGTGGGTCGGCAATGACGACAACAGCCCGCTCAAAGGGGTCACCGGCGGCGGCATTCCCGCGCGTATCTGGCGCGACTTCATGTCCGACGCGCTCGGCGTCAAGCCGCGTCCCAAACCCGCGCGCGACCCCGAAGGGCCCGTCGAACCGCTCGACGTGCCCGCCCCGGCCGACATTCCGGTGATCGACAAGACACGCATCGGCATCGAGGGCGACCAGGCCGTCATCTCGACCGAAATCGGCGGGACGCGGATCGACCTCCGGCTGGGCAACCCGGCCACCGAGCAACCGCCGCCGGCGCAGCCGCCGCCGGCCGCCCAGCCGCCCGGCCCCTGAGCAGCCATCGATTCAACATGTTGGTCGACTTCGCGCCGCCCGCTGTTAGGATGGCACGAGTTTAGGGGATCGCTTTGGCCGGTTTTTTCGCTTTTCTCGCGATTGTCATTCTCTTCGTCCTCCTGATGGACACGCGCGGCCGGCTGAAGCGCGCGGAAGCGACGCTCGCCGAGGCGGCGAAGCGGATCGGCGCCTTGCAGCGCGCCGCCGGATTGCTGCCTCCCAAAGACGGAGAAACGCCCGAACAGGCGCGCGCGGCAGCGGCGGCGCCGATCGACGCAGCGCGTCCGGCGCCGTCCGCACGCCCCGCTGCCTGGACGCCCCCCGCCCCCGAAACGCTCGACCGCTGGAAACCCAAAGCCGCGGCCCCGCCCCCCGGCGAAACGCCGCCGGCGCAGGATAGCGCCGAGGCGGTTCCGGCTCGCGCCGCCGCCGCGAGCGCGCCGCTACCGTCCGTGTCGCGCGACGCCCCCGCCGAAGAGAAAACGGTCGCCGACAAACCTGCGGACGCCGCGGCGCCGGCACCCGCGGCGGCCGCAAGGACCGCAACGCCCGCCCCGCCCCGCCCCGCCTCCGCCGCACCGCCACCGCCCCGCGAACCGGCTCCAAGCCTGGCATCGCGCTTCGAAAACCTGTTCGGCAAGACGCTGCCGATCTGGGCCGGAGGCATCACCCTCGCGATCGCTGGCGTGCTGATCGTTCGCTACGCGATCGACGCGGGTTTCTTCGCGCGCGTCTTTACCCCGGGGGTTCAGGTCGTCGCCGGCATCCTCTTCGGCCTCGGGCTGATCGGCGGCGCCGAATATGCCTGGCGCAACGAGGACAAGGTCCGCGACCTGCGCGTGCCGCAGGCGCTGTCAGGCGCGGGCATCGCCACCCTCTATGCCGCGATCCTCGTCGCGGCGAACGTATATGCCCTGATCGGGCCGCTGGCCGCTTTCGTCGGGCTGGCGATCGTCACCGCCGGCGCGCTCGGCCTGTCGCTGCGCTTCGGCCCGCCGAGCGCGCTGCTGGGACTGACCGGCGGCCTGGCCGCCCCCGCGCTGGTCGGCGCGATCGAACCCAATGTGCCGCTGCTCGCCGTTTATCTCGGCCTCACGATCGCGGGGCTCACAGGGGTCGCGCGGATGAAGCGCTGGCCGTGGCTCGCGCTCGCCGCGCTCGTCGGCGGGATCGGCTGGAGCGTGTGGATGCTGCTCGCGACGCGCGCGCTCGACACGCTCGGTTCGCTGTCGATCGGCGGCTATGTGCTGCTCCTCGCGCTCGCGCTGCCGATGCTCGCGTTCGACGGGCCGCGCGCGGCGATGCTGCGCGCGGGTTCGGCGGTCGTCGGCGCGCTGCAACTCGCGCTGCTCGTCGGCTATGGTGGCTTCGCGCCGCTCCACTGGGGGCTGTTCGCGCTGCTCGCCGCCGCCGGCCAGTGGCTCGCGTGGCGCGAAAGGGACTTCGCGATCGTACCGTCGATCAGCCTCGCGTTGTCGGTGCTGTTGCTCGGGGCCTGGCCCGATCCGACGCCGGGCTGGTTTGCGCTCATCGCGCTGTCGCTCGCCGCGATCCACGCACTGCCGTTGCTCGCGCGGCTGTGGAGCGCGCCAGCGACGTTGCGCCGCACGCTCGAACTCTGCGCGCTCGCGCTGGCCGCCGCGCCGCTGGTCAAATGGCATTTCTGGAGCATCGATGACCGCGGGCTCGCGCTCGTCGCGCTCGGTGCGGCGCTGCTGGCCGGCGCGGGCATCGCGCTGGGGTGGCGAAACGACACGCGCACCGCCGACAGCCGCTTCGCGTGGCTGACGACGACGGCGGGGTTGCTCGTCGCGCTCGCCGCGCTTTTGCTGCTGCCGCACTGGACCGCACCGCTGGCGATCGGCGGCGTCGCGGCGGCGCTGCTCTTCTTCGGCAAGGCGGCGCAAGACCCGCGTATCGAACCGGTCGCGGCGGGCTTCGTCGGCGCGGCGCTGCTCGCGCTGATCGCCACCCCGCTCGCGCTGGTCGAGCTACCGCGGCTGATGGTCGGCGTCGAGGGCGGCTTCGCGGCGCAGGCGCTGATGCGCTGGGCCGGGCTCACCGCGCTGCTCGGCCTGTTCGCGGCAAGGGCCAACCATCGCCTGCTGCGCTTCGCCGCGCTGGCGATCGCCGGCGGCCTTGCCTACGGCACGCTCGCGCAGCTCGTTCCCGGCTGGAGCCTGCCGCTCGCCATGGGCGTGGTCGCGGCGGGACTGTTCGGGATCGGCCGGCGGCGCGGCGCCCAGCCCGTCGAATGGCTGTCGCTGGCGTTCGTGCCCGCCGCGGTGATCCTGCTCGCGGCGACCGGCCCCGATCCGTTCGCGCAGTGGAGCCGGCTCTTCGGCAGCGACGCCGCGGTCGATGCGACCGCGTTCCTGCGCTGGGCCGGGCTCGCGCTCGCCGCGCTGCTTTACGCCCTCTTCGCGCAGCAACCTGCGATCCGCCGCATCGGGCAGGTCGCGGCGGCGCTGCTCGGCTATGGCGCGCTGGCGCAATTCGTTCCCGGCGGCTGGCTGATGCTCGTTCCCGCGATCGGCGGGGCGGCGGCGCTGCTCGCGGCGCGGCGGATCGATCTTGCGCGCATCGACGCCGCCGCGGCGAGCTTTGCCGCGCTCTCCCTCGCCTGGGCGCTGCTACCCGTCGGGCTGTGGGGCACGAAGGCCGGGCTGTCGCTCGGCGGGCGGCCGATGCAGTTCGACCTTCCCGGCCTCGCCGCCGATCCGTTGATCCTGCGCCTGCTTGTCCCCGCGGCGCTGTTCGCCGCGCCGCTCTGGCTGCTGCGCGAGCGCCTGCCGCGCTGGCTGCTGCTCGCGGGGCTCGCAGTCGCCGGCATCGTCGGCGGGATCGCGCTGCACGGCCTCTACCGGCTCGGCTTCGCGGCGGCGTTCGGCAGCGATTTTATCGCCACCGGCACCCCGCAGCGGCTCGTGTGGGAAGCGCTGCTCGTCGGCGGTGGCGCGGTCGCGATGCGACGGGGTTTTACCAGCCTCGCACGCGCGCTCGTCCTTGCCGGCACCGCGCACGCGATCTGGTACGGGCTGGTCCTCCACAACCCGCTGTGGGCGCCACAGGCGGTCGGCGCGCTGCCGCTCGCCAACTGGCTGCTCCCGCTCTTCCTGCTGCCGTTGCTCGGCCTGGTCCTGACCCGACGGCTCTTCCCCGCTGCGCCGCCGCTCCTCGACCGGGCGGTGCAGATCGCCGCGATGCTGCTCGTCGCGGGCCTTGCCTGGGCGACATTGCGCCAGCTGTTCCACGGCAGCCTGCTCGTCGCGCCCGGCGTCACCGCGAGCGAGAATATCCTGCGCTCGATCCTGATCCTCGCACTCGCGGCCGGCTATCTGCTCTGGGGCATCCGCACCGGGCGGCACGACTGGCGCATCGCCTCGCTGATCCTGATGCTCGGCGCGGTCGGCAAGGTCTTCCTGTTCGACGCCTCGGGGCTCGAAGGGCTGCTGCGCATCGGCTCGTTCGTCGTGCTCGGCTTCAGCCTGATCGGGATCGGCTGGCTCTACAGCCGCCAGCTCGCGCGGCCGCCGGCGGAAGGTGAAACGGTGGCGGCATGACGATCCTGTTCGGGCTGGTCGCGGCGCTCGGCCTGTTGCCGTGGCTCGCCGGCCTGCTGCGGCTGCGCCCCGGCCCGGCGGCCATCGATGCGCGCCACCTGGCCGTCTCGACCACCCTCTGCGCGCTCGCCTTCAGCCTGACCTTCTTCATCCAGGAACTGGGACTGGTCCTGCCCAAGGCGCTGGTGCCGGGGCTCGCACCGATCCTCTATCACAACGATCACGACTGGACCGGCGACGCGCCCGTTGCCGAACTGCTGCAAGGCGGCGGCGCGGCCGCGACGCTGGTCAGCGGGCTGGCCTTCCTGTGGCTCGCCGGACGGATCGCTCCGCAGCGGCCGGCATGGCGGCTCTTCGCCTTCTGGATGGCGTTTCAGGGCCTGTTCCAGTCGCTGAGCCAATGCGCGGTGGGCAGCCTGATCGCGGGCAATGATGTCGGCCGCGCGCTCGCCTGGCTCGGCGCCGGGCCGGTGGCGAAGGCGGCGCTGCTCCTGCTCGCGGTCGCCGCGATGGCGGTCGCGGGACGCGCGCTGGCGCGGCGCTATCCGCTCGGCGGCAGCGATCGCCCGACGGCACGGCATCTGCTCGGGGTGCTGATGCTGGCGGTGATCCTGATCATCCCCTTCCGCATCCCGCGCGAGCCGGTCGAGGTCGTGCTGATCCCGCTCGTCGTACACATCGTCGGGCTGGGGTGGCTGACGCTCGGGCTCGCGGCGCTTCGCCGCGCACCCGCGGCACCGGTTGCCGCTCCGGCGCTCGCGGCGCCGGTCGCGGCGCTGCTCGCGCTGCTGGGCGCCTTCCAGCTCATTCTCCGGCCGGGCGTCGCATTCTGACGATATCGGAAAGGGTGGGACGATTCTGTTGCCCGGCTCGTCCCCAGCCGCTGGTATCCGATTCTGTTGCCCGGTTCGGTCCGAACCGCGTTCTATTTGAATAACCTTACGCCGTGAGGCTTATCGGTTACGCAGCCAGAGCGAGTGCTTCGTTATCGTTAGCACTTGTAGGTTTGAGCCTTGAACGGGTTACTCAGCCCGGAAGAAAACATCGTCTTTGAACACACGTCGATCCTGGTTCGGCCCCGTCAGAAACCCGCGCACCCGTTTGAAAGGGCGCGGGTTCGTGGTGGAGCCGCCGGGTACTGCCCCCGGGTCCGCTGTGTCTATTCCACGACACCATTTATCCTCATAGCCGGCCGAAACCGGCAAGACCCATATAGGAAACCCGCCCGCGCTTGGGAAGAGCGCAGGCGGGCCTTTTGTCGCGACTACGGAACCGCCTTGCGGCGGCAGACGCCGGAAACGCGCTATTTCTTGCGCAATTCGTCGCGAATTTCGGTGAGGATATCGACCTCGGTAGGGCCGGCAGGTGCGTCGGGCGCCTTGCGCACCACCTTGTTCACCGTCTTGACCAGCAGGAAGATGATCCACGCCAGGATCAGGAAATTGATCACGGCGGTGATGAAGGCACCGTAGCCGACCATCGCAACCCCCGCCTTCTTGAGCGCCGCATAGTCGGTCGCGGCAATGCCGTCGGGCACGCTGCCAAGCAGGATGAACTTGCTCGAAAAATCGACCCCGCCAAAGATCCAGCCGACGAGCGGCATGATCAGATCCTCGGTCAGCGAGCCCGTGATCGTCGCGAAGGCACCGCCGATGATGACACCGACCGCAAGGTCGATGACATTGCCGCGCGCGATAAATTCCCTGAATTCACCCAACATCTTGCTGCTCCCCGGATGGTTGGCGTTATGGCGCCAAAGTGCCGCGACGATTGCGCAAAGGCAAGCGGCATCCTATTATGTGTATTGTTGCGGCAAAACGCCGCCGGAGGGAGCTTGATGACCATGACCTATCGTTCCGCCCGCTGGTTGATCCTGCCCGTCGCCGCGATGAGCCTGTCCGCGTGCGGCATCAACAGCGTGCCCACCAAGGAAGAGGCCGCAAAGGCGAAATGGGCGAATGTCGAGGCCGCCTATCAACGCCGCGCCGACCTGATCCCCAACCTCGTCGAAACCGCCAAGGGCGCGGCCAATATCGAACAATCGACGCTCGAAGGCGTGATCCAGGCGCGCGCGTCGGCAACGCAGGTCAAGCTCGATCCCGCCGACCTCGAGGACCCGGCGAAGGTGCAGGCCTTCCAGCAGGCGCAGGGCAATGTGTCGAGCGCGCTCGGCCGCCTGCTCGTCACCGTCGAACAATATCCCGACCTCAAGAGCCAGGCGCGCTTCGCCGACCTGATGACCCAGCTCGAAGGCACCGAGAACCGGATCAACGTGACGATCCAGGATTATAACGCCGCGGTGCAGGACTATAACACGACGATCCGCACCTTCCCCGACATCATCGGCGCCAAGATCGTCCACGGTGCAAAGGAAATGACGCCGTACAAGGCGGTCACGCCCAACGCGAACGTCGCGCCGAAGGTCGATTTCGGAAAGTAGGCGTGCACCGCGCGATCCTTGCCGGTCCGCTCGCGATCCTGCTGGTCGCGGGCGGCTGCAAGGAGGCTCCGGCTGTCCCGGCCGAATCCGGGGGGCTGTTCGGGGCCGCCGAAGGGGCGACCGCGGACGCAGAAACGGCCTTTTGCGATGGCGTGCCGGCGATGGACTTGCGCGGACGGGTCACCGATGCGGCGAACATTTTGAAGCCCGAAGAGGAAAGGCGATTGTCCGAACGGCTTGCCCGATACGAAGACCGGACACGGCATCAGATGGTCGTCGCGACGACCCCCGACCTGAACGGCGCGCGTGTCGACAACAGCGGGACCTGCCTGGGCCAGCGCTGGCGTATCGGGCGCAAGGACCACGACGACGGTATCGTCATTCTGGTCGCCCCGCACGAGCGCCAACTCAACATCGCCACGGGATTGGGAATGGAAAAGATGCTGACCGACGACAAGGCGCTGGCGGTCATCCACCAGATGACGCCGCACTTCGAAAAAGGCGATTATGCCGGCGGCCTGTCGACCGGCATCGAGGCCATCGCCGCACAGACGGGCGACGCCTCGTGAGGGCGATCCTGCTCGGCTGGGCAATGGGCCTGTCGCTGCTCGCCGTTCCCGCCGCCGCGCAGACCTTTCCCAAGCTGACCGGCCGCGTCGTCGATCAGGCGGACATCATTCCGCCCGCGGAGGAAGCCGCGCTCAACGCGCAGCTCGAAGCGCTCCAGACCAAGACCGGGCACCAGCTGGTGGTCGCAACGGTGACCGACCTCGAGGGCAACGACATCGGCGACTATGGCTACAAGCTCGGTCGCGAGTGGAAAATCGGCGACGCCGAAAAGGACGACGGCGTCGTCTTTTTGATCGCGCCGAACGAACGCCGGATGAACATATCGGTCGGCTACGGACTCGAACCCGTGCTGACCGACGCGATGTCGGGGCGCATCATCCGCGACACCGTGACACCGCTGTTCAAGGCAGGCGACATGCCCGGCGGTATTCAGGCAGGCGTCAACGCGATCGCCGAACAGATTCAGCTTACCCCCGAAGAAGCCGCCGCCCGCGCGGCGCAGATCGAGGCAGAGGAACGCGACCGCGCCAATGACGGCGACATCGGCGGGCTGATCTTCGTCGGCTTCATCATTTTCTTCTTCTTCGTGCTGCCGATCCTGTCGGGCCTCGGCCGCCGCGGCCGGAAGCGGCGCAAGGCGAGCCCGTGGGGCGCGCCGATCATCATCTGGGGCGACCATGACGACTGGGGCGGCGGCGGCGGCTCGTCGTGGGGCGGCGGCAGCTGGGGCGGCGGCGGCGGGGGCGGCGGCTTCGGTGGCTTTTCGGGCGGCGGCGGCAGCTTCGGCGGCGGCGGCGCGTCGGGCGGCTGGTAGAGGGGGACATATCATGCCACGCAAGGTCAGCCACGTCAGTCCGGCCGATCACGACATCGTCACGGCGGCGGTGGCGGACGCCGAGCGCCACACCAGCGGCGAGATCGTCACCGTCATCGCGGCGAAGTCGAACGATTATGACGATGTCGCGCTCGTCTGGGCCAGCGTCATCGCCTTCATCGCCATGTCGGTGATCGCGCTCTTCCCCGAATTCTACCGCGGCCTCTACGACCGGTTCACCGGCGGCTGGGGGCACGAGCTGACGGCGAACCAGTGGCTCGGCACGGTGATCGCGGTCGGGGTGCTCAAATGGATCGGCGTCTGGCTGATCCTGCTGTGGCGCCCGCTGCGGCTGTGGCTCACCCCGCGCGCGATCCTCGCGGGCCGCGTCCGCGCGCGCGCGGTCGACCTGTTCAAGGTCGGCACCGAGGCGAAGACCTTGGGGCGCACCGGCGTGCTCCTCTATGTCAGCCTCAAGGAGCATCGCGCCGACATCGTCGCTGACGAGGCGATCGCGGCCAAGGTCGCACCCGACGTGTGGGGCGACGCGATGGCGGCGCTGATCGAACGCATCCGCGCGGGCCAGCCCGGCGAGGGCATGGCCGAGGCGGTGCGCCAGATGGGCGTCGTGCTCGCGCAGCATTTCCCGAAGGGCGACGACAATCCCAACGAGCTGCCCGACCGGCTGATCGAGATTTAACAGACCCGTCATCGCGAGCGAAGCGCAGCAATCCAGAGTAGCCTAAACCGCTCTGGATTGCTGCGCTTCGCTCGCAATGACGCGGCACTCTACTGCAAAGGAATTCCCATGACCCGCCCTGCCCCCGACACCCCCACCGAAACGCGCTGGGAAGGCCGTTTCATCACCGTCCGGCAGCAGGGAACGTGGGAATATGTCTCGCGTTCGCGGGGCATCCACGCCGCGGTGATCCTCGCGATCGACGAGGGCGATGATGGCCGCCACGTCATCCTGGTCGAACAATATCGCGTGCCGCTGGGGATCAACTGCCTCGAAATGCCCGCGGGGCTGGTCGGCGACGACATGGCGGGCGAAGCGTCCGAAATCGCGGCGCAGCGCGAACTCGAGGAAGAAACAGGCTATCGCGCCGAGCGCTGGCGCACCGTCGGCGAATTCTTCTCCTCGCCCGGCATGGTCAGCGAGAGCTTCACGCTGCTGGTCGCGACCGATCTCGTCAAGGTCGGCGAAGGCGGCGGGGTCGACAGCGAGGATATCACCGTCCACCGCGTCCCGCTCGACGGCATCGAGGCGTTTATCGCGGCGAAGCGCGCCGAAGGCTGCGGGATCGATGTGCGCGTCGCGATGCTGATCGCGGGAGGCCTTCTGGGCAACGGCTGATCGCGACCGTGTCGGGCGAACCGAAAGGGGCCTTCTATCGGCCCTTGAAGCGCCAGCGGAGCAACGGCCGCGCCAGCACCAGCCCGGCGAGGAAGCCGCCGACGTGCGCCCAGATCGCGATGTTGCCGAAACCCGCGCCGCCCGCGAAACCCAGCAGCAACTGCACCCCGATCCACGCCGCGGCCAGCCACAAAGCGCGTACCCAGTGGCTGGGGATCGGGCCGATCGCCGCGGTCTTCGTCCGGCTGAAGATCAGCGCATAGACCGCGATCAAAGCCGAGATCGCCCCGCTCGCGCCGATCATGACGACGAGCGAGCGCGGATCGGCGAGCCACTGTGCGAAAGCGCCCGCATAGGCGCCGGCGACGAGCAGGAAGGCGGTCGCCGAGGCGCCCAAGGGCTGTTCGAGCTGGCGGCCGATGAACAGCAGCACCACAAGGTTGAAGCCCAGATGCAGAATCCCCGAGTGGAGGAAGGCGGCGGTCAGCGGCGTCAGCGCGAAGGGCAGCAGCGTTCCGGGCGGCGCAATGAGCTCCGACCCGAAACGGCCGGGAATGAAGCCGGCGCCCACGAAAGCCTGCTGTTCGGTACCGGTGAGCGCCAGCAGCACGAACAGCAGCGTGCATGCCAGCGCATAACCGTTGATGACGGGCGTACGCATGGCTGTCACCCGCCCCGCCGGATCAGACGAACTCGATCTTCGTCACCAGATAATATTTGTCGCCCGCGGGGACCGTCACCTCGATCTCGTCATCGACGCGGCGGCCGATCAGCGCGCGGCCGAGCGGCGAATTATAGCTGATCTTGCCGACCTTGGCGTCGGCTTCGGCCTGGCCGACGATCTGGTACTTGACCGGCTTGTCGTCCTCGTCGGCGAGCGTGACGGTCGCGCCGAACACGATGCGGTCGCCCGACAGCGTCGTCGGGTCGATCACCTGCGCGCGCGACAATTTGTCTTCGAGGTCGCCGATGGTCGCTTCGACCTGACCCTGGCGTTCCTTGGCGGCGTGATATTCGGCATTTTCCGAAAGGTCGCCGTGCGCGCGCGCTTCCTCGATCGCGTCGACGATGAGGGGGCGTTCGGCCTTGAGCGCGGAGAGCTGTGCACTCAGCTTCTCATAGCCTTCCGCCAGCATCGGCACCTTTTCAACGCTTGCCATTATCCTGTTGTCCTTTGTCAATAATCCCGCCCCGGCGGGAGAGCGCCGGGCGGCAGAGCCGCTGTTTCCGTCGATGTCGGGGGGTGAAGCGGTCCCTCAATAATAGTCCTGAAGCGGCTTTACTTCAAGAGAGTGCGCGCGCAGCGCCCCGATCGCATGGGTCGCGGCATCGCTGCCCGCCGCCGTCGTATAATAGGCGACGTCGGCGCCCAGCGCCGAAGCGCGGATCGATTGCGAGTCCTGCAGCGACTGCCAACCCTCGGTGGTGTTGAAGATCAGCTGGACGTCGCCGTCCTTGATCCGGTCGACGATATGCGGGCGCCCTTCGGCCACCTTGTTGACGCGTTCGACCGCGATCCCCTGCCCCGCCAGATAGTCGGCGGTGCCGCCCGTCGCGATCACCTGCCAGCCCCAGTCGGCGAGGCGGCGCACCGGTTCGATGATCCGCGGTTTGTCGCTGTCCTTGACCGACACGAACACGCGCCCGTCGGTCGGCAGGCGGTCGCCCGCGCCGAGCTGCGCCTTGGCGAAGGCGAGGTTGAAATCGCTGTCGATTCCCATGACTTCGCCCGTGGACTTCATCTCGGGGCTCAGCACCGGATCGGTGCCGGGGAAGCGCGCGAAGGGGAAGACCGCTTCCTTGACCGCGACATGGTCGATGTCGCGGTTGATCGGGGGCAGGTCGGCGAGCTTTTCGCCCGCCATCACGCGCGCCGCGATCTTGGCGATCGGCGACCCCACCGCCTTGGCGACGAAGGGCACCGTGCGGCTCGCACGCGGGTTGACCTCGATGAGGTACACCTCGTCGCCCTGCACCGCGAACTGGATGTTCATCAGCCCGCGGACCTCGAGCGCGCGCGCGAGCGCGTCGGCCTGGCGCTCGATCTCGGCGACGATTTCGGCGGACAGGCTGTACGGCGGGATCGAGCAGGCGCTGTCGCCCGAATGGACCCCGGCTTCCTCGATATGCTGGAGCACGCCCGCGACCACCACGTCGGTGCCGTCGCACAGCGCGTCGACATCGACCTCGATCGCGTCGCGCAGATAGCGGTCGATCAGCACCGGCGAGTCGCCCGACACCTGCACCGCGGTCTCGATATAATGTTCGAGCTGCGCCTGATCGTCGACGATCTCCATCGCGCGGCCACCGAGAACGTAGCTGGGGCGCGTCAGCACCGGATAGCCGATGCGCGCCGCGACCGCGACGGCTTCCTCGCGGCTGCGCGCGATGCCGTTGGCGGGCTGTTTGAGGCCGAGCCTGTTCACCAGCGCCGCGAAGCGCTCGCGGTCCTCGGCGAGGTCGATCGCGTCGGGCGAGGTGCCGAGGATCGGGATGCCGGCATCTTCCAGCGCCTGCGCGAGCTTGAGCGGGGTCTGGCCGCCGAACTGGACGATCACGCCGACGAGCGTGCCCTTCGACTGCTCGGCGCTGAGGATTTCGAGCACGTCCTCGGCGGTCAGCGGTTCGAAATAGAGGCGGTCCGAGGTGTCATAGTCGGTCGACACCGTTTCGGGGTTGCAGTTGACCATGATCGTTTCATAGCCCGCCTCTTCCAGCGCGAAGCACGCGTGGCAGCAGCAATAGTCGAACTCGATCCCCTGCCCGATGCGGTTCGGACCGCCGCCGAGAATGACGATCTTCTGCCGCTCCGACGGGTTCGCCTCGCATTCGGGGGTGCCGAAGGTCGGGGCTTCGTAGGTCGAATAGAGATAGGGCGTCTTGGCCGCGAATTCGGCGGCGCAGGTGTCGATCGTCTTGAACACCGGGCGCACGCCGAGCCGGTGGCGCAGGTCGCGCACCTCGGCCTCGGTCACGCCGCCGGTCATCGCCTTGACCGCCTCGTGGATCAGCCCGCTGCCGCGCGCGGTCGCGCGCGCCGCGCCGGGACGCAGATGCGCCGACCGGAGCGCGAGATAGGCGAGGCGCTTGTCGCTGAAGCCCATCGCCTTCAGCTTGCGCAGCCCCTCGGCATCGCGCGGCAGGCCGTTTTCCATCACGCCGTTTTCGGCCGCGACGATTTCGGCGATGCGTTCGAGGAACCACATGTCGTAACCCGCGACGCGGTTGATCTCGGCGAGCGGCAGGCCTTCGCGGATCGCCTGCGCGGTGTTGAGCAGCCGGTCGGGGGTGCGCTGCGCGAGCTCGCTGCGCAGCTGGTCGTGGCTCGCGCCGACGAGCCGGTCGACGAAGTTGAAACCCGAGAGGCCGGTTTCGAGACCGCGGAGCGCCTTCTGCATCGATTCGTGGATCGTGCGGCCGATCGCCATCACCTCGCCGACCGATTTCATCGCGGTCGACAGCGTCGCCTCGGCGCCCTTGAACTTTTCAAAGGCGAAGCGCGGGATCTTGGTGACGACATAGTCGATCGTCGGTTCGAACGACGCCGGGGTCACCCCGGTGATGTCGTTCATGATCTCGTCGAGCGTGTAGCCGACCGCGAGCTTCGCCGCGACCTTGGCGATCGGGAAACCCGTCGCCTTCGACGCGAGCGCCGACGAACGCGACACGCGCGGGTTCATCTCGATCACGATCAGGCGGCCGTCCTTGGGATTGACCGCGAACTGGACGTTCGACCCACCCGTCTCGACCCCGATCTCGCGCAGCACCGCGATGCTCGCGTTGCGCATGATCTGATATTCCTTGTCGGTCAGCGTCAGCGCCGGCGCGACGGTGATGCTGTCGCCGGTATGCACGCCCATCGGATCGACATTCTCGATCGAGCAGATGATGATGCAATTGTCCTTGCGGTCGCGCACCACCTCCATCTCATATTCTTTCCAGCCGAGGAGCGATTCCTCGATCAGGACCTCGGTGGTCGGCGAAGCGATCAGGCCGCCGCGGACGATATGCTCGAATTCCTCGCGGTTGTACGCGATGCCGCCGCCGGTGCCGCCAAGCGTGAACGACGGGCGGATGATCGAGGGCAGCCCGGTGCGTTCGAGCACCGCGAACGCTTCATCGAGCGTGTGCGCAACGCCCGAGCGCGCGCTTTCGAGCCCGATCTTGTCCATCGCGTCGCGGAACTTCTGCCGATCCTCGGCCTTGTCGATCGCCTCGGCATCGGCGCCGATCATCTCGACGCCATATTTCGCGAGCGTGCCGTCCTGCGCGAGCGCCAGCGCGGTGTTGAGCGCGGTCTGCCCGCCCATCGTCGGCAGCACCGCATCGGGGCGCTCCTTCTCGATGATCTTCGCGACAATCTCGGGCGTGATCGGCTCGACATAGGTCGCATCAGCGAGGTCGGGATCGGTCATGATCGTCGCCGGGTTGGAGTTGACGAGGACGATGCGATAGCCCTCCTCCTTCAGCGCCTTGATCGCCTGCGTCCCCGAATAGTCGAACTCGCACGCCTGACCGATAACGATCGGGCCGGCGCCGATGACGAGGATGGATTGGATGTCGGTTCTTTTGGGCATTACTCGTAAATATCCTTGGGCATCCACGGCGCATTGGCGGGAAGAATGGAAACTTCGAAACGCAGGTCGTTGCGGTCGAAAGAGCCGATGCCCGAACTGCATTCATATAGGCGTGAAATAGCGGATCGCGCCGTGACGATCATGCCGGCGTTGCCGGTCCAGGATTCCTGATAACCGCGACCATCGCGCTCGACTGTATAGGCGTTATAAACCAGAATGGTGCCGCCTTTCGGATCAACGGGATGGCGGACAAACCGCGGCAGCTTCGGATCGTCTACGACTTCCAGGACCCGAACTTTTTCACCGTCCGTCAGCCTGATCGTGCCAGGTTTTTTCACAGAGATGCGGACAGCCTGACGTTGATCTGTTGCGCCACCAACGAAACGCACTTCCAGAACGACGGGGGCATTCAGCTCCCAGTTGTCGCCCTGCACAATTTGTTCGTGGCCATAAGCGATGGGAGCGCCCATGCTATCCATGAAGGCGCTTTGCAGATTTTCGGGCAATGTGGCCCTCACCGCACATTCCGATCGACGCCGATCTGCGGATCGGTCCCGCCGACCTCGGCGATGAAGTCGAGCACCGGGCGTGCGGTCGCCGCGACCCACGCCGCGTCGGGCATGACGTCCTCATATTCGAAGATCAGATGATGCCGCCCGACCCCGCGCGCTTCGGCAAAGCCGCGCGCCTCGGCAAGCTGCACCGCCTCATAGGGCAGCCGCCGCGCGCAGGTGATGTTGAGCCGCACCCCCGCGCCCCAGCGCTCAGGGTTCGCCGCAGCATCAGCGGCCAGCGCGTCGAGCTGCTCGGCAAAACTCATTTGAGCCCACCAACAAACTTCTCGAACAGATAGAAGCTGTCCTGCGGCCCCGGGCTCGCCTCGGGGTGATATTGGACGCTGAAGGCGTTCTTGCCGGTGATCGCGATGCCGCAGTTCGATCCGTCGAACAGGCTCTTGTGCGTTTCGACCACGCCGGCGGGGAGCGTCGCGGCGTCTACCGCGAAGCCGTGGTTCATGCTGGTGATCTCGACCACGCCGTCGGCGAAGTCGCCGCCGACGCGCTGCACCGGATGGTTCGCACCGCGGTGGCCCTGATGCATCTTCACGGTCTTGGCGCCCGCCGCGATGCCGAGCATCTGGTGGCCGAGGCAGATGCCGAAGATCGGCACGTCGCGGTCGAGCAGGCCCCGGATCACCGGCACCGCATAGTCGCCCGTCGCCGCGGGGTCGCCGGGGCCGTTCGACAGGAACACGCCGTCGGGCTGGTGGCCCAGCACCTCGTCGAGGGTCGCGGTCGCGGGGACCACGGTGACGCGCGCGCCCGCCGCGACGAGGTTGCGGAAGATATTGTCCTTTGCGCCATAGTCGATCGCGACGACGTGCGGGCGTTCGCCGCCGCCCGCGCCCGCATAGCCATGGCCGAGTTTCCACGCGCCGCCGGTCCAGTCGCCCGTGTCGGTGCGGCTGACCTCCTTCGCAAGGTCGAGCCCCTCGAGCCCCGACCAGCCGCGCGCCATCGCGAGCAGTTCGTCGATGTCGAATTTGCCGTCGGGGCTGTGCGCAACGACGCCGTTGGGTGCGCCCGCGTCGCGGATACGGCGCGTCAGTGCGCGCGTGTCGATGCCGGCGAGCCCGATCAGCCCCTGCGCGGCCATCCAGTCGGGCAGCGTCTGGATGCTGCGGAAATTGCTGGGCTGCGTCGGCAGTTCGCGCGTGATGCAGCCGATCGCGGCGCGCTTTTCGCGCTCCATATCCTCGGGGTTCGCGCCGACATTGCCGATGTGCGGAAAGGTGAAGGTGATGATCTGCCCCGCGTAGCTCGGGTCGGTCAGGATTTCCTGATATCCCGTCATCGCCGTGTTGAAGCAGATTTCGCCCACCCCCGCGCCGGTCGCGCCATAGCCGATGCCCCACAGGATCGTGCCGTCGGCAAGGACGAGGACGCCGGTGGCGCCCGAGGGCTGGCTTGCGGGCGCGACTTTGGGCGCCACAGGGGGGTTGGCTGGTGCCATTCAACATGCTCCGGACGGGGGGCTAAACGGCCGACCAAGTAGGCGGCAAAAAAGTGATTCACAAGCTATCGGATTATGAATCTTGCCGCTAAGGGTGCTTCTTTCCCACATTGCAGCGCAAGAGGACACGTCATGATTCGCGACGACATCAAGGCTGCGCAGGTTGCCGCGATGAAAAGCGGCGACAAGGCGCGTTTGGGCACGATCCGGCTGATGCTGGCCAAGATCAAGGACAAGGACATCGAACTCCGGACCGGCACCGCGCCGGCCGACGACGACGCGCTCGTCACCGACGTCCTGCAAAAGATGGTCAAGCAGCGCCGCGAGTCGATCACCATGTACGAACAGGGCGGCCGCCAGGAGCTCGCCGATATCGAGGCCGCCGAGGTCGCGGTGATCGAGGATTTCCTGCCCGCGCAGCTCAGCGACGACGAAGCGCAGGCCGCGATCCGGGCGATCGCCGCCGAACTCGGCGCGGCGAGCCTCAAGGACATGGGCAAGGTCATGGCCGCGGTGAAGGAACGCCACGGGTCCGAGCTCGACATGAGCAAGGCGAGCGGGTGGGTGAAGGCGGCTTTGTCCTAGAACCAAAAGGCTGCCCTCTCTTCCCGTTCGTCCCGAGCGAAGTCGAGGGACGTGGCGGGTGGCGCGTCCCCAACGTGTCTCGACTTCGCTCGACACGAACGGTTATGGGAGTCCATGGCGTTCTGGACCTATATGCTGCGCTGCTCCGACGGCCGCTATTACACGGGACACACCGACGATTTGGAACGCCGTATCGCCCAGCATCAGCACGGTGGATTTTGCGATTTCACCTCGCGCCGGCGTCCCGTGATTTTGGTCTGGTCGCAAGACTTTGCAACGCGCGTCGAGGCCCTGGAGGCAGAACGCCGGATCAAACCATGGTCGCGCGCCAAAAAGGAAGCGTTGATCCGGGGTGATTGGGGCATGGTTGGACATTTCGCCAAACCGCCTCACGAACGCCCCGACCTTCCCGTTCCAGCCGAGAAACACGCTCCCCTTCCGTTCGTCCCGAGCGAAGTCGAGGGACGCGAGTCCGCGCGCGAACGTGTCTCGACTTCGCTCGACACAAACGGAGGTAGGGGTATGGCCGATCGGGAGGGGGACTCGTGACCCTCACCCCGCAATGGCTCGACGAACTGCGCTCGCGGATCACGCTGTCGTCGATCATCGGACGCACGGTGAAGATCACGCGCGCCGGGCGTGAGTATAAGGCGTGCTGCCCTTTCCATAACGAAAAGACGCCCAGCTTCACGATCAACGACGAAAAGGGCTTCTACCACTGCTTCGGCTGCTCGGCGCACGGCGACGCGATCCGCTGGATGACCGACCAGCGCGGCCTGTCGTTCATGGACGCGGTCAAGGAACTCGCCGCCGAGGCCGGGATGGACGTCCCCGCCCCCGACCCGCGCGCCGCGAAGAAGGCCGAGGAGCAGGCGAGCCTGCGCGACGTGACGCAGGCGGCCGCCGACTGGTTCAGCCAGCAGCTCGGCAGCAGCAACGGCGCCCCGGCGCGCGAATACCTCACGAAGCGCGGCATTTCGGACGCGACGCGCAAGGCCTTCGGCTTCGGCCTTGCGCCCGACAGCCGCAGCGCGCTGAAGGACGCACTCAGGAAATTCCCGACCGCGATGCTCGTCGAGGCTGGGATGCTGATCGCGGTCGACGACAAGGAGCCCTACGACCGCTTCCGCGGGCGGCTGATGATCCCGATCCGCGACGCGCGCGGGCGCGTGATCGCGTTCGGGGGACGCATCCTCGGCGACGGCGAGCCCAAATATCTGAACTCGCCCGACACCCCGCTCTTCGACAAGGGGCGCACGCTCTACAATCTCGACAAGGCGTCGCCCGCGTCGCGCCAGACGAACCGCGTGATCGTCGTCGAGGGCTATATGGACGTCATCGCGCTCGCCGAGGCGGGGATCGCCGATGCGGTCGCGCCGCTCGGCACCGCATTGACCGAGAACCAGATCGGCATGCTGTGGCGCATGGTGTCGGTGCCCCTCCTTTGCTTCGACGGCGATGCCGCGGGACAGAAGGCGGCGATGCGCGCCGCAACGCGCGCACTGCCCCTGCTGCGCCCGGGATTCAGCCTCGCCTTTGCGACGCTCCCGGCCGGACAGGACCCCGACGACATCGTGCGTGCGCGCGGCGCGGCGGGGTTCGCCGAACTGCTCGACGACGCGCAGCCGCTCGTCGAGCGCCTGTGGGCGCACGAGGTTGCCGCGAGCCCGCTCGCGACCCCCGAGGAGCGCGCGGCGCTGAAGACGCGGCTGCTCGCGCACGCCGATGCGATCGAGGATGCCGACGTGCGCCACCATTATCGCGAGGCGTTTCGCGAACGACTCGACACGCTTTTCGCGCGCAAGGCGCCCGAACGCGGCGCGCGCGTGCCGTGGGCGCCGCAACCGCAGCGCGGCAACCGCCGCTTCGCGCCCGACCCCAGGCTGCAGCCTCCGGCCGACGAGACGCGCACGATCGGCCAGGCGGGAATCGGCGGCCCTTATGCGGCGGCGCTGCTCGGCGGGCTGCTGCGCCATCCCGCGGCGCTGCGCCGTCACGAAGAGGCGCTGGCGCGGCTCGCGATCGCCGATTCCGCCGATGCCGAACTGCTCGGGCGGATGCTTGACATCGCAATCGGTCAGGAAGGGCTTGATACCGAGGGGTTGCTTGCCATATTGGAGCCAATGAAAGTGTATAATAGGGCGACGACCTTGCTCAGAGCCGATGGAATGCACTTCTCGTTCAATCGACCGCTGGACAAGCAGGATGGGGCCGATGCGGCGCGCGAGGCCGCGCTTCGCGACCTCGACGAATATATCGGCGTGCTCGTGACGCAGCCCGAAATCCGCGCCCGACTCGCCGAGGCGACAGCGGATTTCCAGCGCACGATGGACGACGCAGGTCTGGAACGTCAGCAGAAGCTGCGCGCGATGGACGAAGATCTGACCCGCCGCCTGGCCGCGCTGTCCGAAGACAGCCACCAGGTCTGAACACTTTACGCCTTGAGGCAGGAATAGCGAATGGCCACCAAGAACACCGCCGAAACCGACACCGACGCGCCGCTGATCGACCTCAACGAGGCCGACGTCAAAAAGCTGATCGCGCGCGGCAAGAAGCGCGGTTACCTGACCTATGACGAACTCAATGCGGCCCTGCCGCAGGACGAGATGTCGTCGGAGCAGATCGAGGACATCATGTCGGCGATCTCCGACATGGGCATCAACATCGTCGAGAGCGACGAAGACGTCCAGGAAGAGGCGGAGCAGGAAACCGACGACGAGGTCGACGTCAGCGCCGGCACCGGATCGCTGTCGAACCCGGCGGTCGAGAAGAAGAAGGAAACGGTCGATCGCACCGACGATCCCGTTCGCATGTACCTGCGCGAAATGGGCGCGGTCGAACTGCTCAGCCGCGAAGGCGAAATCGCGATCGCGAAGCGCATCGAGGCGGGCCGCGACACGATGATCCTCGGGTTGTGCGAAAGCCCCCTCACCTTCAACGCGATCATCGAATGGTCGAACGCGCTCAACAACGGCGACATGCAGCTGCGCGAGATCGTCGATCTCGAAGCGATGCTGTCGAAGGACCCCGCGCCCGAGAATCTCGAGGAAGAAGGCGCCGACGACGACGGCGAGATCAGCGAAAAGAACGCCGGCGTCTCGTTCAAGGACGAGGATGAGGTCGGGGAGGAAGCGTCCGCCGACGGCGACGACGAGGATGGCGAAGGTTCGTCGGGCAAGCGCGAAAATTTCGAGGAAGACGACGAGGACAACACGCTGAGCCTCGCGGCGATGGAAGAATTGCTCAAGCCCGACGCGCTCGAGAAATTCGCCAACATCACGAAGAGCTTCAAGGCCTTCTCGAAGCTGCAGGACGCCCGCCTCGAAGCCCTGTCGGGCGGCGAGGAATTCCCCGCGGCGTCGGAGAAGAAATATCACAAGCTGCGCGAGGAACTCACCGCGCAGGTCGAGAGCGTGCAGTTCCACGGCACCAAGATCGAATATCTCGTCGACCAGCTGTACAGCTACAACCGCCGCCTGACCGCACTCGGCGGCCAGATGCTGCGCCTCGCCGAGCGCCACAAGGTGCCGCGCAAGTCGTTCCTCGACAATTATGTCGGGCGCGAGCTCGAGGAAAACTGGCTCGACCAGGTCGGCGGGATCGACAAGAAATGGGCCGCCTTCGCCGAGAATGAGGCCGGCGCGGTCGACCGCATCCGCATCGAGATTTCGGAAATCGCGCAGGCCGCGGGCATGAGCCTCGTCGAATTCCGCCGCGTCGTGAACATGGTCCAGAAGGGCGAGCGCGAGGCGCGTATCGCCAAGAAGGAAATGGTCGAGGCGAACCTGCGCCTCGTGATCTCGATCGCCAAGAAATACACCAACCGCGGCCTGCAGTTCCTCGACCTGATCCAGGAAGGCAATATCGGCCTGATGAAGGCGGTCGACAAGTTCGAGTACCGCCGCGGCTACAAGTTCAGCACCTATGCGACCTGGTGGATCCGGCAGGCGATCACCCGTTCGATCGCCGACCAGGCGCGCACGATCCGCATCCCGGTCCACATGATCGAGACGATCAACAAGCTGGTCCGCTGCAGCCGCCAGTTCCTCCACGAAAGCGGCCGCGAGCCTACGCCTGAGGAAATGGCCGAGCGCCTGTCGATGCCGCTCGAAAAGGTCCGCAAGGTGATGAAGATCGCCAAGGAACCGATCAGCCTCGAAACGCCGATCGGCGACGAGGAAGACAGCCACCTCGGCGACTTCATCGAGGACAAGAATGCCGTCATCCCGGTCGACGCCGCGGTGCAGTCGAACCTCAAGGAAACGGTGACGCGCGTCCTCGCCTCACTCACCCCGCGCGAGGAACGTGTTCTCCGCATGCGCTTCGGCATCGGCATGAACACCGACCACACGCTCGAAGAGGTGGGGCAGCAGTTCAGCGTGACCCGCGAACGCATCCGCCAGATCGAGGCGAAGGCGCTGCGCAAGCTCAAGCATCCGAGCCGGTCGCGCAAGATGCGGTCGTTCCTCGACCAGTAAGTCCGCATCCTTCGTCGCGAAGGATCATGCAGGGTGAAAAACAGGGCGCGGGTGTTGCATCCGCGCCCTTTTTCGTGGCTCCACCGAACCCGGCGCCCGGCGCCCCGATCAGTTCTCCGCCCAGTCGCTCGTCGTCGTGAAGGTCGGAAGTGACAGGCCGCCGGTCTGCTGGCTCGCCGCGGCGATCAGATAGGGCGAGACGCGATGCCGGGTGCACAGTCCGCCGTTGCCGTCGGCGACCAGCGATTGTTCGAACTCGACCCCCTGCTGGTGCTTTTTCGACCGGCGAACGATCGCGGTCGCAAGCTGCCCTTCGCCGAAGTCGATCACGAACCGGGTGCCGACGGGAACATCGACCATCCCCTCGATGAAGGCGCCCGTAGCCGACAGGTTGCGCATCACCACCGTATAACGATGATTGCCGTGAACCGCGCCGATCTTGCGGAACATCTGGAAGCGGTCGTTGCGCTGCTTGGCGGGGCCCGCAGGGGCGATCGTCCAGCTCCCGGCCTCGGCATGCCCGATCAGTTCGTCGTTCGCGACCGACTTGCTGTACACATAGCCTTGGACATGGCTGACATTGAGCTTGCGGATCAGATCGAGCTGGTCGAGCGATTCGATGCCCTCGGCGGTCGTTTCCATCTCCAGCGCCTCGGCGAGCGCCACGATCGCCGCGATGATCGCCGCGTTGCGCGATCCTTTCTGGGTCGCACCGCGCACGAAGCTCTGGTCGATCTTGATCTTGTCGAACGGCGCCGACTGCAGATAGCCGAGCGACGAATAGCCCGTGCCGAAATCGTCGAGCGCGAGACGCACCCCGATTCCCTTGAGCGCGGCGAACATCGCCGCCGTCTCGGCCGAATCGCCGAGGAAGACGCTTTCGGTGATTTCGAGCTCGAGCCGTTCGGGGGCGAGGCCGGTGGCGGCGAGCGCGTGCGCAATGACCCGCGGCAGGTCGGGGTTGGCGAACTGGATCGGCGAGACATTGACCGCAAGGCGCAGATCGCCGGGCCAGCGCGCCGCATCTTCGCAGGCCTTGCGCAGCACCCATTCGCCGAGCGTCCAGATCAGGTTCGCCTCCTCGGCGATCGGAATGAACAGCGCCGGCGAAATCGTGCCGCGTTCGGGGTGGTTCCAGCGCACAAGCGCCTCGACGCCGCTGACGGTATTGCTCCTGGCGCGCACGACGGGTTGGTAGGTCAGTTCCATTTCGCCGCGAACGAGCGCGTCGCGCAAATCCTCTTCGAGCGCGCGGCGATCCTCTGCCGACTGGTGAAGGTCGCTCGAATAGAAGCGGAAACGGCCGCGGCCATTGCCCTTTGCGGCATAGAGGGCGAGATCGGCGTTGCGCACGAGATCCTCGCTCGTCATTCCGTCGAAGGGCGCGATCGCGACGCCCACCGACGCGCCGATGATGCAGCGGCTGCCCTCGACCGAATAGGGTTGCGACAGGCTGGCGATGATGTCGCTGGCCATGTCGCCCAGCTTGCCGCGGTCGTCCTGATCGGCGAGGATCACCTGGAATTCGTCGCCGCCCAGCCGGCTCACCATTTCCTTGTCGCCGACGATCTTGAGCAATCGTTCGGCGACCTGCCTGAGCAGCGCATCGCCCGCCGGATGGCCCAGCGTGTCGTTGACCTGCTTGAACCGGTCGAGGTCGATCAGCATGATCGCGCACGATCGCTGCTGCGGCGCGAAGGTCGTCAGCGTCGTGTCGAGCCGCCGCGAAATGTTGAAACGATTGGCGAGCCCGGTCAGCGAATCATAGAGGGCCAGGCGCGACGCATCCTCGGCCGAGCGGCGCTGCACCGTGACGTCGATGCCGCTGCCGCGATAGCCGGTGAAGCGGCCTCCCGCTTCGAACTGCGGACGTCCCGATACCGCCCACCAGCATTCCTCGCCCTGCGCGGCGCGTAGCGCCAGCCCGTCGAACTTCGATTGCCGCGTCAGCAGGAAGGGCAGCGAGCGCTGCCGTTCGGCCGCCGAATCGGCCGGCAGGAACAGGGTGGTGAACGCCTGGCCGATCAGCGCGCCGAGCGGACGGCCGAGCTGGTCCGCGACCGCTTCGGAGAGGTAGGCGATGCGCCCGTCGGCGTCGGTCGACCAGAACCATCCCTGGCCGCTGTCCTCGTGGTTGCGCAGCAGCAGCAGCGCATCGTGCGCCGCAAGCGGCAAGGACTGCCCGTCACGCGGCGGCGCGAGGCGCCCTCCGATCTTTCCGAAAAATCCACGTTCGGCGCCGCCCGGCACGGATGGTCCTCCGTCGTCGTCCGGGCGCAGCGCCGGATCGCCCTGTTGCATCGTCATCATGGTCCCCACCAATGAGGACGATTTGCCTGAAATGCCTTGCGAATCCGTAAATGGGCGCCGCGCATCGGGGGCATCGGGTTCTGAGCGCAGCAAAGCCGGCACTCCGGATTCGCATTTAACCGTGTTTTCGGAGCCGTCAGGCGATCCGCCTGCCCCGAAAACGCCCTAAAGTCGCATCGTCCCCGTTTCCACAAAGCGCTGGTGCCACGAGAGCGCTTCGGTCAGCAGCGACGGCGCATGCTTGCCGTAGGAGGAGACCAGCGCCCGCGCGTAATAATCTTCGAGCATCGGCCTGAAATCGGGGTGCGCGCATCTTTCGATGATGAGCGCCGCGCGCTGTTTGGGGGCGAGCCCGCGCAGGTCGGCCAGCCCCTGTTCGGTGACCAGCACCTGTACGTCCTGCGTGATATGGTCGACGTGGCTCACCTGCGGGACGATCGCCGAAATCGCGCCGCCCTTTGCGGTCGAGGGGGTCATGAAGATCGAGACGAAGGCGTTGCGCGCGAAGTCCCCCGACCCGCCGATGCCGTTCTGGATGCGCGACCCCATGATGTGCGTCGAATTGACGTTGCCGTAAATGTCCGCCTCGATCAGCCCGTTCATCGCGATGCAGCCGAGGCGGCGGATCAGTTCGGGGTGGTTGCTGATCTCCTGCGGGCGCAGGATCATCCGGTCGCGGTAGCGCGCCATGTCGGCATTGACCCGCAGCGCAGCCTCTGGCGAGAGCGAGAAGGCGGTCGCCGACGCCATGCGCAGCTTGCCCGCGTCGATCAGGTCGAGCATCCCGTCCTGGAGCACTTCGGTATAGGCCGTCATATTCTCGAACGGGCTGTCGACCAGCCCGGTGAGCACCGCGTTGGCGATGTTGCCCACCCCCGACTGGATCGGCAGCAGCGACGCGGGCATCCGCCCCATCGCGACTTCGTGCGCGAGGAAGTCGAGCAGATGATCCGCGATCGCGCGCGCGGCCGCGTCGGGCGGGGTGAAGGGCAGGTTGCGGTCGGGCAGGTCGGTGACGACGATCGCCGCGATCCTGTCGGGATCGCAGCGCAGCAGCGGTTCGCCGATGCGGTCGTCGGCGCGCACGAGCGGGATCGGCACGCGGTCGGGCGGCAGGCGCGTGCCGTAATAGATGTCGTGCATCCCCTCTAGCGCGGGATTCTGCCAGCTGTTCACCTCGAGGATGATCCGGTCGGCGCGGTCGATCCACGTCTTGTTGTTGCCCACCGACGAAGAGGGGATCAGTCCGCCGTCGGCGGTAATCCCCGTCACCTCGATCACCGCGGTATCGAGCGGGCCGAGGAAACCCTGCCACGCCATCGGCGCGACCTGGCTCAGATGCATGTCGAAATAGGCCATTTCGCCGCGGTTGATCTTTTCGCGGGCGATCGGGTCGCTGTTGTACGGCAGGCGGAACTCGATCCCGTCGGCGCGCGCCAGCGCCCCGTCGAGTTCGGGGCCCGTCGAGGCGCCGGTCCACACCCGCACGCGAAAGGGATTGCCCGCGGCATGTTCGCGCTCGATCCGCGCCGCGAGCGCGATCGGCACCGCCTTGGGATAGCCCGAGCCGGTGAAACCGCTCATGCCGATCGTCGTCTCCGGCGCGATGAGCGCGGCAGCGTCCTCGGCATCCATGATCCGATCGTGGAGATGCGGCGGGGCAATGCGGCTGTTCGTCATGATGACGCTCCTTTCAGAATGCAGCGACCAGCCGGCCCTCCCCGCACCGGTGTCGTATCGATGGCCGGATTGCCCGGCGGAATGTCTTTGACCTCGCCGGGCCTATCCGCCCGGCAGCAGCAGGTTCGAGTAGCCATAGCTGTAGAAACGATAACCCGCATCAACGGCGTGGGCATAGGCGCCCGCGCCGCGTCGAGCCCCATGAGCGCGCTGACCAGCATGAACAAGTTAGGATCGGCTCCACATTTTCCAGTTCTTTCTATTGTTTAGGCACGCCTATCTTGAGCAAATCTGTCCTCTTCCCGCCTGAGACCGAAACGGAGTCCAGATCGGCTATATGACGAAAATCATTTTGGCAGGATGCCGCTCCGGAAAGATGCCCCACCTCCACCCCACCGGAAGCGGACCTGTCGGAAGCCTTGGAAGTTTCCGAAAAGCAGCTAGGAACCATATGTTAGTGGTGCGACGTGGCGTTTCCGGTCCAACCGGTTCCGATCACGCCTGCAGTCAAACGGGAAGCATGGCGAAGGATCTTATCGGAAACTTGTGCAATATCATTCGCTGTTGTGGACACATGAATGTCCGAGCGCTTTCGAGACGAAATGGATCGAGCCCCCCGATCCGACGAGCCACATGTCAAAGGCATATCGGCAGTGGTGGATTCGGGCGTCGCTGAGCCCAACCGGCTTCCCCGCCCGATCCCGAGAGTGATAGATTGAAGCGCAGAGCGTGAGAGTGCCGGGGTCCGGGGCGACCTATTATCGCTTCGGATAGAGCGCCCTCGCCAAGCTGATTATTGTGCGTCCGGCAGGCTTGACGAACATGCCCTCTCAACGCGAAACCGCCATGTTTGTCGACCTTTCGCATTGAGGTGCAAGCCATCCTTCGTCTGTGATGTCGGGATCGGATCGACATAGAGGCCACCAGCGCGGGCAACGATCCGCTTCAGTTCACGATTATATTGCTCGGCGAGCGGCGTTTCCTCGCTGGCAGTAATTCCGACGACGATGGCGCGCGGCCCGGCGACCTCGATCATCGACGAAACCACCGGGATCCATTCGGCCAAGGGGGTGCGCGGTGTGAGGCCGACGTCGTTTGTCCCCGATGCGATCACCACCCATTTCGGTTGAACGGTGGCGACCAGGTCGGCAACCATTGGTGCGTGATCGCGACTCCGGCTCGAACTCAACCCGACGTTGAATGCCGGCAGACCGCAAAGATCCGGCAAATGCTGTTGCTCGACAATGCTGTCACCGACCACCAAGACTCCGCCCCGGGGAGCGGCCTCCGCCCTGTTCAGGCTGACCCATCGGCGGAATTCAAAAGGATCCCACGTCCGGTGCCAGCGCGCGTAGCCCACTGCCAGCCCGGCTGCGGCGCCCGTCAAAAACGTTGCGATCAGCACAACTGAAACAAATCTGCGACTAAACTCCACAACATCGCTCCATCTGATCGCATTCAACGGCGCTTGATCGGGCACCAGATGCCCCCTAAGTGGCTTGCCCAAGTGTCTGCCAACATCAGGAAAAAAAATGCAAGACAGGATTCTGCTAGCCTTGGACGAACCGGTTTCGGAATATCTCCGGCCCGACGTCCAATCGAAACTGGCTTATCTTGATACGCGCATTGGCTTTGCCAAGCTGTCAGACGACGGCGCGAGCATGGAGTTGCTCGCCTCCCGTTCCCTGACTGCGGAGGAAAAGCACGAAATCGAGGAAATCGCACGCCACCTGGTCAAATCGATGTGCGAAGACGCATTCGAACCGGAAATGAAAATCCTCGACGAACGGACTGGTGCCCAGCCCTATGACCAGAACCCGATGGATGACCTGCTGCGACGCCGGGAAGTCGTGAAGGAAGGCGACGGCTTTTACGCAATCGGGCCCCTGATGACGTCGGTGATGGACTATCTCGAGCACCGGCTTCTGGAAATTGCCGCAGAGGCCGGGGCGACGCCCTATCGGTTTCCGGCGCTCATCTCTCCGGAATATCTTGAAAAAGTCCAATATTTCAAAAATTTTCCGCACAGCTTGGCGTTCGTCAGCCACCTGAACGAGAGCCTGCCTGACATCGAGCGCTTTGCCGCCGACGGACATTGCTGCGATGGACAGGTGGTTGCAGACCCGTCCCTTTTCGCTCGTCCGAATGCCATGCTGTCGCCGACCGTTTGCCATCATTTGTACAATACGCTCGCGGGAGCCAAAATCGCTCCCGAAGGCCTGGTCGCGACCGCATTCGGGAATTGTTTTCGTTTCGAATCCCGCAACATGGCTTCGCTCGAGCGCGTGTGGAATTTCACCATGCGCGAGATCATCTTCGTCGGCGAAGATGATTTTATCGAGGAGGGGCTTGCAAAGCTTCGCGGCGCCTTCGGCGACGTTCTCGCCGAGCTTGATCTGACCTATGCGGTCATGACCGCAAACGACCCCTTCTTTGTCGGAACGTTCCGCGACCAAGCCGCCTATCAAGCCGCATTCGAACTCAAATATGAAGTCCGGGCGCCGCTGCCTTATGCCGACAAGACAATCGCGGTTGCCTCCTACAATCGACACGGCAATTTTTTCGGCCGTACGCTCGATATTCTCGACAGCGCCGGCGAAGCGGCCTGCACGGGATGCTTCGGCGTCGGGTATGAGCGCCTCGCGTTCGCCTTCGTTTCGCAACATGGAACGACACCCGAAAATTGGCCTCAGGCGGTTCGGGACTTTACGATGAAGGCGCTGGCCAAGGATCGCGGCTTTTCTTTTTAGGATTCGGACTATGACCCAAGACGAGATTTATGCGCAGCTTACAGATGTTTTTCGTGCGCAGTTCAAGAACCCCGACCTGCAGATTGCGGCGGAAATGACCGCAAACGACATGCAGGGCTGGGACAGCCTCGCTCATATCCGCCTCATCCTCGGCGTGGAAAAATCCTTCGGCGTAAAGTTCAAAACCGCCGAAGTATCGTCCTTCCGCAATGTGGGCGATCTGGTAGCATTGATCGTCCAAAAAAAGGGATGACGTTCCGGCTGGCTACCATATCCGAGATCGATGAATCTGATCGGACATTGCTGGCTGAACTCGCTTATGAAGCCTTCGCCCCCTATTATGCGCGGCTGAGCGAGGATCGGGCCCTCGTTATTTCGGCACTGGCGGCCGAGCTTGACGAACCGTCGACCGAGCTGGGCACGATTTGCGCTGCCTATCAAGGCGATGCGATGGTGGGAATGATCGCGGCCTATCCGTCGGAGGAAATGGAAGATCGCCAGAAGGCGAGCCTGTTCTGCCATCTCGGGTGCGAAGGGTTCGACCAGGAGGCGATCCTGTGCGCAGCCGTGGAGCAAGCGGGCAATGTTCCGGCGCTGGATATCCCGCACCTGTACGTTGCCCGCATCGCTGTTACGCCCGACTTTCGCGGCCGGGGTGTCGCCGACACCCTGATCGAGCAGGTTGCATCGACTGCGCCCGCCTCTCTCCCGATAGGGCTCCACGTCCACAAGGACAACGCGCGCGCCCTGGCGTTCTACCGACGCATCGGTTTCATTCGAACCGACACTGCCGACCTTGCTTTTCAAGCGCTGATTTTGCGTCGCTAGGGACTGACAATGCCGATCCAACTTTCGTGGAAGTTCTGGCTGCTGTCGTGCGTGATCTTCGTCGCCATTCGGCTTCGTCCCGCCCGACCGGCATCGTGGTTCGGATTGCTGAACATCTGCGCCTTGGCCATATTATTGGGGTGGCAAGGCCTGCTGCTCGCCGTTTTTCTGGTTGGTCTGATTTGGTGTGGTGCGTCGGTCGTTGCGCGACAAGGCGACCACGCTCTTGGCAAGATTGCCTTTTGGGGCACGCTGAGTGCGACGATAGCACTTTTGTTCGCGCACAAGCTTCTCTTTGAATTTGCGATCGATGGAGGGCTTGGTCCCCGATTGACCTCCGCAATATCGGTGTTCGAAACGATTGCCTACTCCTACCTTGCCCTCAGGGTATGGGACGCCTTGAACGCTATTCAGGGCGGAACTCGGCTGCTGAATCCGCTCGCCCTTTCCGGGTATCTGGTGCCGTTCTTCATGCTGCCTGCCGGACCCATCAACGTTTACCAGGATCATGTCGCCTTCGACGACCTTCCCAACGTACCACCGCCCACAGCGTCCGAAATGTTCGATGGCGTCGAACTGATAATCGTGGGACTGTTTGCCAAGTTCGTCCTGGCCGAATTTGTGCGACTGTCGGTGGTCGGGGCGAACGGCAGCTGGCCGACCGACAGCTTCGGCGGAAGCAGCCTCACCTTCCTGTACATCTACCTCGACTTTGCCGGCTATTCGGGCGTCGCGCTGGGCGTGGGACGATTGCTGGGCGTGCCAACGCCGCGCAATTTCCGGCTGCCTTTCCTGTCGACAAGTCTTACCGAATTCTGGACGCGGTGGCATATTTCGCTCGGCGACTGGATCAAACGCAACCTCTATTTCCCGATCCAGCTGGCCATTCTGCGCCGGACGGGCGGAGAATATCCCTATCTCGCCGGTGCGGTGGGGCTGGTCATCGGTTTCACATTTGCCGGACTCTGGCACCGTCTCACCCTGCCATTCCTGGCGTGGGGCTGCATGTTCGGTATCGTGCTCGCGATCGAAAAATATGTGCGCGACCGCTACTGGATACCGTTCGTGACTCGGAAACCGGGTTTCTCGAAGCTCGCGGTCTGGATTGGTCCCATTTACGTCATGGTGACCGTCATCGCCATGTTGCATGTCACAGCGATGGCTCAAATGGTTGGAAACGACAGATGAACATGTTCAAACTTGCCATCCGCATCGCTCTCAACCTGGCGATGCTGACGGCTGTCGTCATCATGACGCAGGTTTCGAACGCACCCTTTGTCTATGGTGGTTTCTGATGGCGCGTTTCGGCATAGGTGATGCCTTGCGTGCGGCGGCGATGCTGCTGCTGGTCGGTGCGGTCATCCTGGCCTTTTCGGCCGCACTGCGAACCGTTCTGCGGCCGCAGTTGCTCGAATCCTATCGCCAAAGCTTCGGGTTCACACCGGGATCTAGATTCGGCAGCCGCTTGGTTCAGGCGCAGGATGCAAATCGCCCCCTGTGCATCATTATCGGAAACTCGGCCGCTCGCGAAGCGTTTGACAGCGACCGCCTGGACGAAGCCGTCCCGGCTTATGATTTCGTCAACGCCGGCACGACTGGCGGAAACAATCTCGTGTTCGAACTGCAAGCAGCGGCAATCGGGTCGAATGGCATCAAACCCGAATGCACCATTCTTGCGATGAACAGCTGGAATCTGTTTGCCGGCGGCCAGCCAAAGGTCGCGGGTGAGGACTATCTGGGCCTGCTCGATTGGCGGGATGTCGGCACTTTATCCTATCGCCCCATGGCTTCTCCCGAGTTGCTCTGGATTTCGCTTGGCCTCGCAATGCCGCTGAAGGCGCAGGCGAAACAGCTCAACAGGTCGGTTCGGTACGGTATTTTCAAGCTTCGCATGGCTGCGGGTCACCCGCTACCGCTTGCGCGCTATGAAGTATTCGCCGGCGAGCTCAGGGATGAAGGAGAGTTTCGGTACGAAGGAAAACCAAGCATATTGCTGACGCACTGGGACAAGCTCAAAAACCAGAATCGACAATATTATGATCCGGCGATCTATGGTGGCAGCGAAGAGCGCAAAAGCATGGATTCGACGATAAAAAATCTCACTTCGTCGAGTAAGAACACCTACATCATACTGTTGCCGCAATCCCCGTTGCTCGAACGCGCATCCCAAATCGCGATGCCCGCCTTCCTTGCATCAATTCGGCCATTCAGGAACAATGTGAGATTGGTGGATTGTTCGAGCATGAACAAGCTCGAATATTTTGTCGATGAAGGCCACCTCAACGCACTTGGTCGCCGCGAGGTGACCGAAGCCCTGGCGCAATATTTGCAAGATCCGTCAAGCCCGCAGACCGGGCAATGCAGAAACGTCAAACCATAGCATCGCATTGCCGAATACGCGGATCGCCCACCGGTTACCAAACCCTCGCACCAGCGGCGAACCGGAAAACTGACGCTATCCTGACAATTGTGCCTGCACAGCCCCCTCCCGTGCCAGCGCCCGCGCTTTCCCTACCCAAGCGTCCCAAACCGGACCCCAAAGAGCACCCCATGCGAAACACCTTTCCGCTTCAGGTTTCGCAATTGCCCGCTGGAATTCCTGATCCGCTCAGGCGCCTCGCACCCGTAGCCGCATCCCTCGCGGAAAGTTGGCAGGAGATAGAAACCGAGCGGAAATGCCTTCGAGCCTATCCGCCCGGCAGCAGCAGGCTCGAATCGCCATAGCTGTAGAAGCGGTAGCCCGCATCAATGGCGTGGGCATAGGCCGCCTGCATCACGTCGAGTCCCATCAGCGCGCTGACCAGCATGAACAAGGTCGATTTGGGCAGGTGAAAATTGGTCATCAGCCCGTCGATCGCCCGGAAGCGGTATCCCGGGGTGATGAAGATCGACGTGTCGCCGGCAAAGGGCGCGATGGTGCCGTCCGGCTGCGCGGCGCTTTCGAGCAGGCGGAGGCTGGTCGTGCCGACCGCGATGATGCGTCCGCCCGCGGCGCGCACCGCGTTGAGCCGCGCGGCCGCGCCGGCGTCGATGCGTCCCCATTCGGCGTGCATGACATGGTCGTCGGTGTAGTCGGCCTTGACGGGCAGGAAGGTTCCGGCGCCGACGTGGAGCGTGAGCGTCTCGCTGGTCACGCCCGCCGCGGCGAGAGCGGCCAGCAGCCCGGGGGTGAAGTGCAGCGCCGCGGTCGGCGCGGCGACCGCGCCGTCCTCGCGCGCGAACATCGTCTGGTAATCGCTGCGGTCGTCGGCGTCGGTCGGGCGCTTGCCCGCGATATACGGCGGCAGCGGCATGGTGCCCGCGCGTTCGAGCAGCACCTCGACCGGCTCGTCGCCCGCGAAGGCGAGGACGAAGCTGCCGTCGGCGAGCCGTTCTTCGGCGACCGCCGCGACCCCGGCCCCGAAATCGACGCTCTCGCCGACGCGCAGCCTTTTGGCGTTGCGCACAAAGGCCTGCCAGCGGCGAAGGTCGAGGCGCTTGTGCAAGGTCGCGCCGATCTTCGCCCCCGACGCGCTTTGTGCGTCATCTTTTCGAACGCCGCGCCGTCCTTCGAGCTGCGCCGGGATCACGCGCGTGTCGTTGAACACCAGGCAATCGCCCGCGCGCAGGAGCGATGGCAGGTCGCGCACGCCCCGATCACTCATTTTGGCGCCGGACATCGCCTCGCCCTCGACCAGCAGCATCCGCGCCGCGTCGCGCGGGCGCGCGGGGCGAAGCGCGATACGCGCGTTCGGCAGGTCGAAGTCGAAAGCGTCGACGCGCATCGCGCGCCCTTCCTTACTGGATCGGCGCGTTGAGCTGGTCGGCGGTGATCTCGGCCGGCGCCGGCGGCGGCGTCTCGGTCAGCGCCGAGGCGGGCGGCATCGGCTTGTTGTCGGCAGCGACCGACACCTGGACCATGCGCGACATCACCGCGGGGGGCTCGCCCTTCTGGATCGCGTCGACATATTGCATGCCCGAAATCACCCGGCCGAACGCGGTGTAGCGACGGTCGAGACTGAATCGCGGCTGGAGCATGATGAAGAACTGGCTGTTCGCGCTGTTCTCGCTCTCGGCGCGCGCCATCGAAACCGTCCCGCGCAGATGCGGGGTCGGATTGAATTCGGCTGCAAGGTCGGGAAGCTGCGAGCCGCCCTGCCCGGTCGCGGTCGGATCGCCCGTCTGCGCCATGAACCCGTCGATCACGCGGTGGAACTTCACCCCGTCATAGAATCCCGCGCGCGCCAGCTGCTTCAGCCGTGCGACATGGTTGGGCGCGACGTTCGGATAGAGCTGCACCACGACCCGGCCACCGGTCGAAAGGTCGATGTTGAGCATATATTCGGGGTTGCCGATATATTGGTCGGGCGTCATCGCGGGGGCGGCCGGCGCCGCGGTGGCCGCGGTCGCCTCACCCGCGGCAGGTGCGCTTGCGGGCGGCGGCGCCGGAATTTCGGCGGGCGGCGCAGGCTCCGCAGGGACCTCGGTCGGCACGGGCGCCGGGCTGCCTTCAGGCGCGGGGAGCGACGGCGGCGGGGGCGCCTCCTGTGCGACGGCCGAAGCCGCAAGGCCGATCGCCATCGTCGTCAGGACCAGGGAGCGGAAGGTGGATTTCATGCTGGATCGGCCTTTGTGATGAATGTCGATTTGCGCCCCGTCAGGCGCGCCCTAGCGGGAAAAAGCTGAACGCTCAATGATTGGGATCAGCCCTCGCCCTGCCGCAGACCGCGCTCGTCGATGCGCGACACGACGGCATCCTTCACCGCCGGCGTCACGAATTTGTGGATGTCGCCGCCAAAGATCGCAATCTCCTTGACCAGTCGCGAGGCGATCGGCTGCAATCCCACGTCCGCCATCAGGAACACCGTTTCGATGCGGTCGTTCAGCTGCTGATTCATCCCCGCCATCTGATATTCATATTCGAAGTCGGCGACGGCGCGCAGTCCGCGGACGATCACGCTCGCGCCTTCGCGTTCCGCAAAGTCCATCAGGAGCGAATTGAAGCCGACGACGCGGATGTCGCCTTCGATGCTTGCGACCTCGTTGCGGACCATCGCGATGCGCTCGTCGTCGTCGAACAGCGGCGACTTGGTGATGTTCGTCGTGACCCCGATCACCAGCCGGTCGACAAGCTTTGCGCCGCGGCGGATGATGTCCATATGCCCCAGTGTGATCGGGTCGAACGTCCCCGGATAAACCCCCACGCGCATCAGCGATCCCTTTCCACGATATAGCGCGCGATGGCGCGCAGCAGCGCCGCCTCGTCACCGAAACCCGACAGATGCGCGACGGCCTGGTCGACGAGGGCGCGCGCCTGGTCGCGCGCGCGATCGAGCCCCATCAGCGTGACGAAGGTCGCCTTGCCCGCGGCCTCGTCCTTGTGCAGCGCCTTGCCCGCGAGCGCCTCGTCGCCCTCGACGTCCATGATGTCGTCGGCGATCTGGAACGCGAGCCCGATGTCGCGCGCATAGCCGCGCAGCGGGGTGCGCCCTTCAGCCGGAATGCGTCCGAGGATCGCCCCCGCCTCGACCGAGAAAGCGATGAGCGCGCCGGTTTTGAGCTGTTGCAGCCGCGTCACGGTGGGCAGGTCGAACTGCGCGGTTTCGGCGGCAAGGTCCATCATCTGCCCACCCGCCATGCCCGCGGGCCCCGCGGCGCGCGCCAGCTCACGGACCAGTTCGCCGCGCACGAAGGGATCGGCGTGGGTCGCCGGGTCGACGAGCCATTCGAACGCCAATGCATGGAGCGAATCACCCGCGAGCACCGCGGTCGCCTCGTCATAGGCGCGGTGCACGGTCGGCTTGCCGCGGCGCAGATCGTCATCGTCCATGCACGGCAGGTCGTCGTGGATCAGCGAATAGACATGCATCGCCTCGACCGCCGCGCCGACACGCAGGCTGGGCGCCGGGTCGACGTGGAACAGGTCGCCCGCGGCGCGCACGAGCAGCGGGCGCAGTCTTTTGCCGCCGCCGATCGCGGCATGACGCATGGCATCATAGAGGCGCGCGCGCGGATCGTCGGGGACCGCGAGCAGCCGGTCGAACAACCGGTCGATATCGCGCACGACTTCGGCCTGCACCGCATCGAGCCGCGCCATATCGGCGCCGATGTCCCCCTCCGCGACCATCACCGGGGTCAGCCTTCGCCGAACGGCGCGGTTCCCGCCGGCCGGCCGTCGGCGCCGAGGCTGACCTGCTCGATCCGCGCCTGCGCCGCCGCAAGCCGCGCCTCGCAATGCGCGCGCAGCGCATGGCCGCGCTCATAGAGGGCGACCGATTGCTCGAGGCTGACATCGCCGCTTTCGAGCCGCCGTACGATCGTTTCAAGCTCGCTCATCGCGGCTTCGAACGACAAGGAGGAAATGGCAGGGTCGGGATTGTCCGTCATGGCGCCTGCTTTGGCCCCTTCGCCCCCGCGCGGTCAAGCTTGACGTCGCCCCGGGCGGCGATAGGCTCGCCGCATGTTCATCGGCCATTTCGCGCCCGCGCTCGTCGCGGCGGCCCGCCCCCGGACGGCGGGGCTCGGAACCCTGTTCGTCGCGGCGCAGCTCGTCGACATCGGTTTCGCGGCGCTGCTGATCCCCGGGATCGAGGCCATGCGGATCGTTCCCGGCATCAGCGCGATGAACCCGATGGACCTTTATCACATGCCCTATACGCACAGCCTGCTCGGCAGCCTGTTGTGGGCGGCGGGGTTCGGCGCGCTGGTCTGGCTGGCGACGCGGCGGCGCGCGGCGGCGATCGGCGCAGCGCTGGTCGTGATGTCGCACTGGTTCGTCGACCTGCTCGTCCATATCCCCGACCTCACCCTGTTCGGGGCGCCACCGAAGTTCGGGTTCGGACTGTGGCACCATCCCGCGATCGCGATGCCGCTTGAAATCGCGCTGATCGGGGGGGCGCTGGTCTATTACGCCCGCAACACGCGCGCGCCGGCGGGCGACCGGCGGCTGTGGGTGCTCGTCGGCCTGCTTGCACTGGCACAGGCGATCGACTGGTTCGGACCAAAACAGCCCGCCTATTCGATCGCGATCCCGGCGACGATGCTGATCGCCTATGCGTTGCTTGCAGGAGCCGCGGCGTGGGCCGGCGCGCGCCGCCAGCCGCTGCCATCAAGCGCGCCCGCATGAAACCGCAGGCGGTGGCTGCCTATGTCGCGACGGCCATCGTTTTCGGTATTCTCGACACGCTTTGGCTCACGCAGGTGGGGCCCAAACTCTATCGCCCCGAAATCGGCGCGCTGATGATCGACGGCTGGCGCCCCGTACCGGCGCTGACCTTCTATGCTCTCTACATGCTCGGCATCCAGATCTTCGCCGTCGCCCCCGCGCTCGACGCCGGTCGCTGGCCGGTCGCGGTTCGCCGCGGCGCCCTGTTCGGTTTCTTCTGCTACATGACCTACGACCTCACCAACCATGCGACGATGAAAATCTGGTCGCTCCGGATCACGCTCGCCGACATGGCGTGGGGAACATTCGCGACGGGCTTCGCAGCCGGCGCAGCCGCCTGGCTGGTGCTGACGCTGCTGCCGCGCAAAGGCTGACGCCCCGCGCACGGCGCAATCGCGTTTCCATCTTTTGCAATTGCCGGCCGGCATCGGACCGCTCATGCTGCACCGCACAAGAAGAGAGGGGCGAAAAGGCAAGTTTTGTTGAACCGGACAAGGACTTGCATCATGAAAAAACTCATCCTCCCCGCGCTTGGCTTGCTTGCGACCGTTCCCGCCGCCCATGCCGGCGAGACAGAGCGCCGCTTCGAGCATGAAGGCCGCGTCTACAGCTACACCGTCGGCACGGTCGGCGAACACCGCGTGATCCGCGGCGTCGAGGAACAGACCGGTAAACCCTTCACCTTGCGCGTCGGCACGTACAAGGTACGCGGCACCGTCGGATCGCAGCAGGTCGAATTCTCGCTGAAGGACGTCAAGCCGCTCAAGGCGTCGGTCACCGTCCTCGCCGCGCGCTGATCGCTCTTCGAACGCGGACCCCATGGTGCGAAATGCGCTATGGGGTCTGTTCCTATCGCGCGCACGCGGCTAAAGGCGCGCCATGACTCAGACAGCAGCCGCGCCCGCCTCCGTCATCACCCCCGAGATCGTCGCCGAACACGGCCTGTCTCCGGAAGAATATGAGCGCGTCCTCGCCGCGCTCGGGCGCGAGCCGAACCTTGTCGAACTCGGTATCTTCTCGGTCATGTGGTCCGAGCATTGCAGCTACAAAAGCTCGCGCCTCCACCTCAAGAAGCTGCCGACCGAAGCCCCATGGGTGATCTGCGGCCCCGGCGAAAATGCCGGTGTCATCGACATCGGGGAAGGCCCCGACGGCAAGAAGCTCGCCGCGATCTTCAAGATGGAGAGCCACAACCACCCGTCGTATATCGAGCCCTATCAGGGCGCGGCGACCGGGGTCGGCGGCATTTTGCGCGACGTCTTCACCATGGGCGCGCGCCCGGTCGCGAACCTCAACGCGCTGCGTTTCGGGCGCCCCGACCATCCGAAGATGAAGCATCTCATCTCGGGCGTCGTCCACGGCATCGGCGGCTACGGCAATTGCGTCGGCGTGCCGACGGTGGGCGGCGAGGTCAATTTCCACAAGGCCTATGACGGCAACATCCTCGTCAACGCGATGACCGTCGGCGTCGCCGAACAGGACAAGATCTTCTATTCGGCCGCGAGCGGCGTCGGCAATCCGATCGTCTATGTCGGATCGAAGACCGGCCGCGACGGCATCCACGGCGCAACGATGGCGTCGGCGGACTTCGGCGAGGATGCCGAGGAAAAGCGCCCGACCGTCCAGGTCGGCGACCCCTTCACCGAAAAGCTGCTGATCGAGGCTTGCCTCGAGCTGATGGCGTCGGACGCGATCGTCGCGATCCAGGACATGGGCGCCGCGGGCCTCACCTCCTCGTCGGTCGAGATGGCGTCGAAGGGCGGCGTCGGCCTCCACCTCAAGATGGACGATGTACCGCAGCGCGAAACCGGCATGACGGCGTACGAGATGATGCTCTCGGAAAGCCAGGAACGCATGCTGATGGTGCTGAAGCCCGGCAAGGAAGAGTTCGCCAAGGCGATCTTCCACAAATGGGAACTCGATTTCGCGGTCATCGGCACCGTCACCGACACCGGCCGCATGGTGCTCGAACATCATGGCGAGATCGTCTGTGACATCCCGCTGGCGCCGCTCGCCGACGACGCGCCGCTCTATGACCGCCCGCATGTGCCGACCCCGAAGCAGGCCGAGCTGACGAACGTCCCCGAGACGAAGGACGTCGCCGCCGATCTCAGGACGCTGATGGGCACCCCCGACATCGCCAGCCGCCGCTGGATCTGGGAGCAGTACGACAGCCAGGTCGGCGCCGACACGGTGCAGACCGGCGGCGACGCCGCGCTCGTCCGCATCCACGGCACCAACCGCGCGCTCGCCATGTCGACCGATTGCACCCCGCGCTATTGCTACGCCGACCCCGTCGAGGGCGGCAAGCAGGCGGTCGCCGAAACCTGGCGCAACATCAGCGCGGTCGGCGCGACCCCGCTCGCGATCACCAACTGCCTCAATTTCGCTAATCCGCAGCGCCCCGAAATCATGGGCCAGATCACCGGCTGCCTCGACGGCATGGCGCAGGCGTGCCGCGCGCTCGACTATCCGATCGTGTCGGGCAACGTCAGCCTCTACAACGAGAGCAAGGCGACCGGCGGCGGCAGCGCGATCCTGCCCACCCCCGCGATCGGCGGCGTCGGCGTGATCGAGGATCTGAGCCGCGCGGTCGGGATCGGCTTCAAGCGCACCGGCGATATCGTGCTCGCGGTCGGCGAACGCGCCGGCCACCTCGGCCAGTCGGTTTGGCTGCGCGAAATTTTGGGCCGCGAGGAAGGCCCGCCGCCGCCCGTCGACCTCAAGGCCGAAAAGCGCACCGGCGACTTCATCCGCCAAGCAATCAACGCCGGCTGGATCACCGCCTGCCACGACGTCTCCGACGGCGGCCTCGCAGTGACGCTCGCCGAAATGGCGCTGAAGTCGAACATCGGCGTGCTGGTCAGCGAAGAACAGCCGTTCGGCGTCGCCGAAAGCTTCTTCGGCGAGGACCAGGGCCTCTACCTCGTTACCGTCTGCGACACCTGCCTCGCCGACTTCCTCGACGCCGCGGGCCGCGCCGACGTGCCGGTCGACCCGGTCGGACGCACGATCAAGGACCGGATCGTCTTCGAACTCGAGGGCAGTGATCATCAGGTGACGCTCGCCGAACTGCGCGAAGCGCATGAGGGGTTCTTCCCGAACCTGATGGGGGCCGACGCCGCGCTGGCGTAACACGCTCACCCGTCATCCCGGCGAAGGCCGGGATCTCGCCGGTGCGGCGAACGCAACGTTGAGATCCCGGCCTTCGCCGGGATGACGGAGGTGATTTATGAGCATCCATGTCGGTATCGGCGGCTGGACCTTCGAACCGTGGCGCGGCCCCTTCTATCCCGCGGGCCTCGCGCAAAAGCGCGAGCTTGAATATGCCGGGCAGCAGCTGACCGGGATCGAGATCAACGGCACCTATTATGGCAGCCAGAAGCCCGAAAGCTTCGCCAACTGGGCCGCGTCGGTCCCCGACAGCTTCAAGTTCAGCGTCAAGGCGTCGCGCTTCACGACCAACCGCAAGATTCTGAAGGAAGGCGCGGCCTCGATCGAGAAATTCCTGACGCAGGGGCTGACGCGGCTCGGCGACCGGCTCGGCCCGATCCACTGGCAGTTCATGGCGACCAAGAAATTCGACCGCGACGATTTCGCGGGCTTCCTCGACTTGCTGCCCGACACGCAGGACGGCCTCCCGCTCCGCCACGCGATCGAGGTCCGCCACGAAAGCTTCCGCGATCCGGCCTTCATCGCCATGCTGCGCGAGCGGAACATGGCGGTGGTCTACGCCGACAGCGACGAATTTCCGTGCATCGACGAACAGACCGCCGACTTCACTTATGCGCGCCTGCAACGATCGCAGGAGGATGTCGAAACCGGCTATGACGCCGCGGCGCTGGACCAGTGGGCCAGCCAGGCGAAGGACTGGGCGGAGGGCGGCCGCGACGTCTTCCTGTTCTTTATCGCGGGTGCAAAAGTCCGAAACCCGGCGGCTGCGCAGGCGCTGATCGCGCGGCTATGACCGCGGGTTACTCGGGCGCACCGCTCGCGAAGAAGCTGTCGCTCAAGGACGGGCTGTCGGTGTGGTTCCACGCCATGCCGACCAGCGTGCGCGAAGACATCGGCGGCGTTGCACTCGACGAGCGCGCCGCGCCCGAAGCGGGGCTGCAGGTCGCGCACATTTTCGTCACCGAACGCGCCGAACTCGAACGCCTGCTGACCGACCTCCGCACGCTGATCGATCCCGCGGGGTTCGTCTGGGTGAGCTGGCCCAAGAAGGCGTCGAAGGTCCCGACCGACATCACCGAGGATGTCATCCGCACCATCTGCCTGCCGATGGGCTGGGTCGATGTGAAAGTTTGCGCCGTCGATGACGTCTGGTCCGGCCTCAAGCTGATGATCCGGAAAGAGCTGCGCTGAATAAGCCGAACCCCAGCGAAAGCCGGGGCCTATGAGGTTGCGAAGCTGGACCCCGGCTTCCGCCGGGGAACACTCAGGCCGCTACAGCCTGCTGCGCCGCGAGGAAATTATACGGGTCGATGCCGCGGCTGCGGTACGCGCGGTGCGCTTCCTCGTACAGCGTCGGCTTGCCGATGCCGAGCCGCGCGCGCGCCGCCTCGAGCGGTTCGGCAAGCAGCGCGCGAATATCCTGCTCGATGATCGCCTGCGATGCCTTGCCGTGGCGCTGGCCCTGACGGATCGCACGCATCACCGGCGCGTCGCCCTTGACGCTGCGCTTGAGTTCGTAACCGCCGGCATAGGCTATGAAAACATTACCGTAATTGCCCGTCTGGCCATAGGTGAAGCCGAGCACGCACTGTTCGCCGAGCGCGTCGCGGCCATAGCCGGTGAGGATGTGGAACAGGTCGTGCGTGTCGCGCAGGCGGTTGGCATACCATTGCACCTGATCATCGAACTTGGGCCGCCTCATCTTGTCGCTCTCGGCAACGAGGCCCGCTGCCGAAAGCCCTTCGCGGCGCATGAAGGTGACATAGGCATGGCCCACGCTGCCTTCGGGCAACCGGTCGATCCAGTCGTGATCGTCGAGCAGGTCGGGCAGATAGGGCTCGCTGACCATCAGCCGCCGGCCGAGGTCGCTTTCGACAAAGGCGCGCGCGTCGTCCATGAAGCCCTTGCGCGGCAGCGCCTCAAAGATGTGGAACACCTGTTCGGTGTCTTCCTTGTCCTTGATCAGCTTGCGGAAATGCGACAGCGCCTTCAGCGGGCGGAATTTCTGCGGCTGGCGGTCGGGGTGGGAAAAGAGCGTGGGGGCCATGTCGGTCTCGCTGAGAATCGGTGGACGATGATCAGCTAAGCATTACTGACACAAATGTCAATAGATGCCCGGAGGGGCGAAACCGCTGGACGCGACGGCGCGGCACCCGTTAGGTCGCGGTGGCAGCAGGAGAGGCAGGCTTGACCGCGACCACAGCGACGACCGCGCGCTACGAAAGCCTCGACGCGATCCGCGGCGTCGCGGTGATGGGCATTTTGGCGATGAACATTCTCGCCTTCGGCCTGCCCTTCTCCGCCTATTCGAACCCGGCCGCGGCCGGATCGCCGGGCGGCGCCGACATCGCGGCGTGGTTCGTCAGTTTCGTCTTCATCGATGCCAAGATGCGCGGGCTCTTTTCGATCCTGTTCGGCGCGAGCACGCTGCTCGTGATCGAGGGCGCGACGGCGCGCGGACGCAGCGCGGCGGGCGCGCATTATGCACGCATGTTCTGGCTCGCGCTCTTCGGACTCGCCCATTTCTACCTGATCTGGTTCGGCGACATCCTGTTCCTCTACGCAATGTGCGGGCTGCTGCTCTTCCTGTTCCGGAACCTGTCGGTCCGGGCGCTCGTCGCATGGGCCGTCGCCTTCCTCGCGATCGACATATTGCTCTTCGGTTCGGGCTGGGCTGCGATGGCGCTCGCCGAGGCGGGGCGCATGTCGCCCGCGGCGAATGCGGCGATGCAGGAGGGGCTGGCGCAGATCAATCGCGACATGGGACCGTCGACCCCCGCCTATGCAACCGACCTCGCGCTCCACCTCGGCAGCTATGCACAGCTGGTGGCGCACCGGACCGGCGAGATGGGGGCCTTTCCCTTCGTGTCGCTCGGGCTGTTCGGCTGGGAAACGATCGGCCTGATGCTGATCGGTATGGCGCTGTTCAAGACGCGCATGCTGACCGGCGAATGGGATGCCGCACGCTATCGCCGCTGGGCGATGGGGTCCTTCGCCATCGCCGTGCCGCCGCTCGTCGCACTCGCCGCCTATCAGTACCGCTCGGGGTTCAGCGGCACCTCGGTCTTCGGATCGACGATCGCGCTGTCGGTGCCGTTCGACGTGGTCATGGCGATCGGCTGGGCAGCGCTGATCATGCTGCTGATCGGGACCGTGGCCTCACCCGCGGCGCGCGCGCGCCTTGCGGCGACGGGGCGCATGGCCTTCACCAATTATCTCACCACCTCGATCGCGATGACGACGATCTTCTATGGCTATGGACTGGGGCTCTATGGCGCGGTGCCGCGGGTCGCGCTCTATCTCTTCTGCATCGGCATGTGGACGGCGATGCTGCTCTGGTCGAAACCGTGGCTCGACCGCTTCGACTATGGCCCGCTCGAATGGCTATGGCGCAGCCTCTCGCGCGGCGCGTTGCAACCAATGCGGAAGGTCGCCGTGCCTCAGTAACCGACGGCGCGGCCGAAACCCGGGGCGCGGCGCTGGACGAGCGGATTGGCCTCACGCTCGAGCGCGGCGAGCGTCTGTTCGAACAGGGGGCGCAATTCGACGACGCGCGGCAGATATTCTTCAGGGCTGACCTGCGCCTCGACGCAGTGACGCGCGAACATTTCGATATCCTCGGCGAGTTCGGCGAGCCGCTCGGCGCCGAACTGGCGCGATTCGCCCTTCAGCGTGTGCGCGGGCATGACGAGTCCGCGCGCGTCGCGCGCGCGCATGGCGTCCTCGATCGCGGCCACCGATTTGGTGCCGTCCTCGCGAAAATAGCCCAATATCCGCACAAAAGCGGCGCCGAGCTGGGTGCGCGTCGCGCGGAATTCATCCCAATCGACCAGGATATCGTCCACTCGTTTGTCCCTTGGCAGCAATTCGGTCTTTGGTCCCGATGCTGTCATGCCGCGAAGTCGGTAAAAAAGCGGTTACGGATCGGCGTCATATCATATCCGTCCCCGGAATGATCAGCCGCGGCACACCCGCCAGCGCGCCTCGCCCTCGGCGGCGATCGTCCAGCCATGTTCGGCGGCAAGCGCCGCGGCCTCGCGTCCCGCCCGCGGATCGTCGGCAAGCAGGATCGCCGCGTCGGCATCGCGCATCGCCCGCGCGAGCCGCAGCGCCGGCCAGGGACAACGCATGCCGCGCGCGTCGACGGTCACCGCCTCCGCATGCGTCACGCCGCGTCACTCGTCATAGGGATTGCGCGAATTGCGGAAATTGAGCCGCACCGGCACGCCCTGGAACCCCAGTTCCTTGCGCATGCCGTTGACCAGATAACGTTCGTAGCTGCCCGGCAGCGCGTCGGTGCGCGTGCCGAAGACGACAAAGGTCGGCGGCCGCGTGCGCGCCTGGGTGATGTAGCGCAGCTTGATCCGCTTGCCCCCCGGCGCCGGCGGCGGGTTCGCGGTCACCGCGCCCTCGAACCAGCGGTTGAGCCGCGCGGTCGAGACGCGATTGGTCCAGATCTCGCGCTGTTCGAACGCGACGCGCACCAGCGTGTCGATCCCCTTGCCGGTCGCGCCCGAGATGCTGAGCACGGGCACGCCCTTGACCTGCGAGAGGCCGTCGTCGAGCGCGGTGCGCACCCCGTTGAACAGCGCCGAGGGGTCCTCGGCGATATCCCATTTGTTGAGCGCGACGATCAGCGCGCGCCCTTCCTGAAGCACCTTGTCGGCGATGCGCAGATCCTGCGCCTCGAGCCCCTTGGTCGCGTCGAGCAGCAGCACGACCACCTCGGCGAAATCGACCGCGTGGAGCGCGTCGGCGACCGATAGTTTTTCGAGCTTGTCGACCACCTTGGCGCGCTTGCGCATGCCCGCGGTGTCGAACAGCTGGATCTCGTGGACCTCGCCGTCCTTTTCCCACTGCCAGTCGACGCGGATCGAATCGCGCGTGATCCCGGCTTCGGGCCCGGTGATCAGGCGATCCTCGCCGATCATGCGGTTGATCAGCGTCGACTTGCCCGCATTCGGGCGTCCGACGATCGCGAGCTTCATCGGGCCGAGGGGCGCATCCTCATCCTCGTCGTCCCCGATGGCCGGCAATGCTTCGGCTTCGGCCGCGTCATAGGCCTCGACGATCGGGCGCAGCGCGTCGAACAGGTCGACGACGCCCTCGCCATGCTCGGCGCTCAATGCGATCGGATTGTCGAAGCCGAGCGAATAGCTTTCCATCAGGCCATTCTCGCCCTGCTTGCCCTCGGCCTTGTTGACCAGCAGGATGATCGGCGTGTCCTCGCTGCGCAGCCAGCGCGCGATTTCCTCGTCGAGCGGGGTCACCCCGGCGCGACCATCGATCATGAACAGCGCGGCATCGGCTTCGCGCACGGCTTTCTCGGTCTGGACGCGCATCCGACCCGGCAGCGTCGCGGCGTCGTAATCCTCGAAACCCGCGGTGTCGACGATCGTGAATTTCAGGCCCAGCAGTTCGGCGTCGCCCTCGCGCCGGTCGCGCGTCACTCCCGGCTGGTCGTCGACAAGCGCAAGGCGCTTGCCGACGAGCCGGTTGAACAGCGTCGACTTGCCGACATTGGGCCGGCCGACAATGGCGATCGTTGCGGATCGCGCCATGGTTTCATCCTATCTGTCCGCGCAGCCGGAGCGGCCGCGCCCCCGGTTACCGCCAGGCGGTGATGCGTCCGTCGTCCGCGAGGATGTACAGGACGTTGTTCGCGACGATCGGCGGCTGCGAGAGCGGCGTCTTGAATTCGGTCGTCGCGAGCGTCGATCCGTCGGTCGGCGAGAATTCGACGAGCTGGCCTTCGCTGTTGACGGCGATCAGCCGCCCGCCGGCGAGGATCGGCCCCGTCCAGCGGATCGGGTCCTTCTTCTTCTTCTCGGTCTCGACGCGGTAGCGCGCGAGCTGCTGGAGCCAGCGCACCTTGCCCGTCGCGCGCGCGACGCACAGCAGCTTGCCGTCGTCGGTCATCGCATAGACCCATTCGCCGACCACATAGGGGGTCGAAATGCCCGCGATCGAGATTTCCCAGATACGCTGGCCGGTGACGAGTTCGTAGCTCGCCATGCGGCCGCCCTGACCGAGCGCGAAGACGCGGCCGCGGTCGATCACCGGGTCGGCGTCGACATCGGAGAGCGTCGACACCGACAGCGCCATCGAGGTCCGCGCGAGCGCGTCTTCCCACAGATCGCGGCCGTTCTCGTATCGATAGGCCTGCACCTCGCCCGACGAGAAGCCGGCGACGATCGTGCTCTGTCCCGCGGCGGGCGACGCCGCGCCGAATACGCTGCCCGCCTCGAGCGACGCCGTCGCCTGCCACAGCACCGCGCCGTTCGCCGCGTTGAGCGCGAGGACCTGGTTGTCCTGCGTGATCACATAGACACCGCCATAGGCGACCGTCGGCGCGCCGCGCAGCGGCCCCGCGGGCTTGACCTTCCACAGCACCGACCCGTCGGCGGCGTTGAGCGCCGCGACGTCGCCGACCCCGCTGGTCGCATAAACGACATTGCCATCGACCGAAGCCCCGCCGCCGAACAGCGAATCCTGGAAATCCTTGCCCGTGCTGCCGATCGACGCGCGCCAGATTTCGGCGCCGGTATCGGCAGACAAGGCCGTCACCACGGCGTCGGTACCGACCACGAAGAGCCGCCCGTCGGCGACGACGGGCGCCGCGGCGAGCCGCTGCTTGTTGTTGCCGCCCGCGATGCTCGCGGTCCAGATCTGGCTGCGCGAAGCGGCGAGCGCGGGATGCCCCATCGACTTCGACGCGTTGCCGCCCGACTGCGCCCAGTTCGCGTTGACCGCGGGATCGGGCAGCACGACCGCGACCGAAGCGGTGGCCTCATCGACCTTGATGCTGTTGTCGTTCGACAGGATCGACACGCGTTCGCCAACGGTCGGGGTCTTCGGCCCGCCGTCACCCTTGAACACGCCGCAGCCCGCAAGCGACAGCGCGATCAGCGCCGCGCCGGCGGCATAACCGGTTTTCCGCATTATTTCTTTTCCTCAACTGCTCCGGCGGCCGGCCCCTTGGGCGCCTCGCTGCCCTGCTTGTCCTTGGCGGCGCTTTCGTCCGCACGGTCTGCGACGGCGTCGACGCCCAGCATGCCGGCCATCTGCACGCTGCGCGATTGCAGCGAACGGGGCATGTCGGGCAGTTTGGCGATGCGGCCGTAAAGCTCGCCCGCCTGCTTGTACTGGCCGAGCTGGTAGTGCGCGATCGCCGACAGTTCGGCGGCGCTCGGGAACCAGCTCGACACCGGATCCTTGGCATCGACCAGCGGCTTCATTCGCGCGATGACCGCTTCGGGCTTCAGCGTGTCGAATTCGAAGGCGGTCTGGCGGACCAGCGCAAGATCGCGCAGCGACGGGTCTAGCTTGCTGTCCGCCGCGGCCTTGCCCATCAGCGCGGCTGCCGCCTTGAGGTCGCCGCGCTCGGCCTTCATGTTCGCCTGCTGGAAGATCGCAATCGCGCGATAGGCATCGCCGCCCTCGCTCTCGAGCTTGGCGAATTCATTGGTCGCCGCGGTCGGCTGCCCGCTCTTGAGCTTGTCGAAAGCCCCGATCAGCGCCTCGGCCTGCTCGCCGCGCTCGGTCTGCTGCAGATGACCCCAATAAAGATAGCCACCGAAGGCGAGCAGCGCCGCGATCACGCCCGCGACGATCCAGCGTCCGAACCGTTCCCAGATACTGTCGAGCCGGTCCTTGCGGACGGCGTCGTCCACTTCCTGCAAGAGGGCCGCATTGTTCGTCGGGCTCAGCGCCACGCATTTCCTCCATATACCGGACGGGCACGGACGCACCCTCCGGTGGTTTCCTTAGCGACGCGCCCGGAAAACGCCAAGCCTTTCACTGGCCCCCGTCCCGCGCACGCGCACCGCGTCAACCAGCGTAGATCTGATCCTCGGTGGGGAATGAACGGGACCTGACTTCGTCCGCATATTCCTTGACCGCGCCGTTCACGACACCGGCCATGTCCTGGTACCGCTTCACGAACTTGGGGACGCGCTCGAACATGCCGAGCATGTCGTCGGTGACCAGCACCTGGCCGTCGCACTGCGCCGACGCGCCGATACCGATCGTCGGACACGGGACCTTGTTCGTGATCTCGATCGCGATCGATTCGAGCACGCCTTCGATGACGATCGAGAAGGCGCCGGCCTGCGCAACGGCAACCGCATCCTCGACGATCGACCGCGCCTCTTCCTCGCTCTTGCCGCGCACGCCATAGCCGCCCAGAATATTGACCGCCTGCGGGGTCAGCCCGACATGGCCCATGACCGGGATGCCGCGCTGGGTGAGGAATTCGATCGTCGGCGCCAGCACCTTGCCGCCCTCGACCTTGACCGCCGCGGCGCCGGTTTCCTTGAGCAGGCGCGCGGCGTTGTCGAACGCCTGTTCGGGGCTGCCCTCATAGCTGCCGAAGGGCATGTCAACGATCACCGCCGCATGATAGCTACCGCGCACCACCGCGGCGCCGTGCAGCGCCATCATCTCCATCGTCACGCCGACGGTGTGCGGCAGGCCATAGATCACCTGCGCAAGCGAATCGCCGACGAGCAGCATGTCGCAATGCGGATCGAGCAGCTGCGCCATGCGCACCGTATAGGCGGTCAGCATGACGAGCGGTTCGCCGCCCTTGCGCTGGCGAATCCGCGGCACCGTCAGGCGCTTCATCGGCTGCGGCGTCGGATTGGCGCGGCTGGTGGAGGTGTCGAGGGTGAGCGTTTTGGGGAGCGTGGACATGGCGCGCGGCTTAGCGGTTTATGTTGCGGTGCGAAAGCGGCAAAGGCGATCGATGTAATGTCTGATTGACTCAATGTTAAAAATATCGAACATAGAGTTCGAATCACATGACATGGAGTGCCATCGATGTCCTTTCGCGAAAAAATTCACTGGGTCACGCTGGTGACGCCTCCAATGGCCTTCGGCTCGCATCCACCCGCCGAACCGGGCCGGATCGGCGCCCCGCCCTCCCCTCTCGGCGGGGCCTCTGACCGATGATTTCCTCACCGCCCCGCCCGGCCTTCGCCGCCGAAACCGGAGAATTGCCGATGACCTATCGCGAAAAAACCACATGGCTGATCGTCGTCAGCATGATCGCTGCCTACACGCTCTATTTCGGGCTGATCATCGGCGGACACCCCGCCGGGCGCGAGATGTTTGCGATGCTCTGGCTGTTCGGCGGCATCGCCGCGACGCAGGCGCTGGTCGTCATCGCCGGTTATGTCGTGCTGGCAATGACCACACCCAAAGCGGAACGCCGCCGCCCCGACGAGCGCGACCGCGCGATAAGCCGCCGCGGCGCCGCGGCCGCCTATTATGTGTTGATGGCGGGCACGATCATGGTCGGGGTGGTGATGCCCTTCACCGACACCGGCGTGACCATCGCCAATGCCGCGCTGTTCGCGATCGTGCTCGCAGAACTGGTGCACGCCACCACCGTGCTCGTCAGCTACCGGCGCGGCTGGCATGGCTAGGCCGCCCTTCACCAACGACATCCGCACGCTGCGCTTCCTCGCCGGCGAGATGACGCAGGGCGAACTCGGCGACCGCGTCGGGGTGACGCGCCAGACCATCGCGGCGATCGAACAGGGCAAATATTCGCCATCGCTCGAGGTCGCCTTCCGCATCGCGCGCACCTTCGGAAAGCCCCTCGAAGCGGTGTTCGAATGGAGCAACGACAGCGATTGAGGACGCGCGGCCGCGCCGACCCGGCCCGAGGCTCTCCCCGGGGTCTCGGGCCGGGCCGAAATCAATTGGCCCGACGATCGAAATCACAAAGCGTCCGGTCGCGGTTTCGCTTGGCGTAGCGCGCCTAGCGCCCGGCACTCCTCACCGCCGCGACCGCCTCGCGCGGGTTGTCGCTGAACAGGCCGTCGATCCCCGTACGAAGATAGGCATCGACCTCCGCCCCGAGGTCGCCGTGGCCCGCGGGGTTGATGCCGTCTTTGTCGCGCAGCGGCAGGAAATAATTTTCGCGGCGGAAGGTCCACGGATGGACCTTGAGCCCCGCGGCGTGCGCGTCGCGGACGAGCGGGGTCGGATCGCCGAGCGTACCGAGCAAGCCGCGGGGAATGACCATCGCCTTGTTCGGCCCGATACCGTCGGCATAGGCGGCAACCGCCTTCAATCCGGCGGGCGTCGCCATCGCGGCATAGCTTTGCGCGGGATCGTCGGCGGGTCCGCCCTCGCCGTCCATCAACTGGATCAGCGGCAGGTCGCTCTTCGCGCGGATCGCCTTGAGGTTGGCGACCTCGAAGCTCTGGATGAACACCGGCGCGGCGCGTCCGCGATAGCCGTACCGGTCGAGCAGCGCGAGCAGGGGCGCTTCGTGCGGCAGCCCGATCGACGCGAAATAGCCCGGGTGCTTGGTCTCGGGATAGACGCCGACCGGATGCTCGCGCCCCTTGTTCGCCGCGACCAGCAGGTCGAGAATTTCGGCGAAGGTCGGGATTGCATACTGGCCGTCATGCGCGGTGCCGCGCAGCCGCGGAATACGCTCCTTCGCGCGCAGCGTCTTGAGTTCGGCAAGGGTGAAATCCTCGGTGAACCAGCCCGTGACGTCCTGTCCGTCGATCCGCTTCGTCGCCTTGCGCGCGGCGAATTCGGGATGGTCGGCGACATCGGTCGTTTCCGAAATCTCGTTCTCGTGCCGCGCCACGAGCACGCCGTCACGGGTCAGGACCAGGTCGGGTTCGATATAGTCGGCACCCTGTTCGATCGCGAGCGCGTAGGCTTCGAGCGTATGTTCGGGTCGCTCGCCCGACGCGCCGCGGTGCGCGATGACGATCGGCGGCCTGCCGTCGAGCGTCGGAACCGGCTGCGCCGCCATCGGTTCAGCCCCGCAGGCCGCGAGCAGCAACGCCGACAGGGCGAAACGCCGCCCGATCATGCAAAGCGTTGCTGCCACTCATCGGCCGAAAAGCCCACGCTGACATCGCCGGCGGCCTCGACGACCGGCCGCTTGATCATCGCCGGCTGATCGAGCATCAGCGCCTTCGCCGACAGCGCGCCCAGCCCCGCTTTCTGTTCGTCGGACAGCTTGCGAAAGGTCGTGCCGCTGCGGTTGAGCAATTTTTCCCAGCCCAGCGCGTCGATCCACCCCTGCAATTTTCCGGGATCGAGCCCGTCCTTGCGGAAATCGTGAAAGGCATAAGGAATGCCGGCCGCGTCGAGCCAGCGACGCGCCTTCTTCACCGTGTCGCAATTGGGGATGCCGTAGAGAGTCAGTGCCATATGTCCCACGCTGGAAGCTGCCGGTTGCCGATATGCGGTGGACCCTAGGCGATGGGTGGCAGGTCGGCAATGCGGGCGTTGGCGCTGGCGAGCTTGCCGCGGAGCGCGCGTGCGAAACCTTCGTGCAGCGCCGCCGCGATCTCGGGGTTGGCGCCAAGGAAGCTGCGCAGCGACGCGGCGGGAACGAACCACAGCCGCGCGTTGCTCGACAGGATCACCGTGCCGGTCGCATGCGTGCCGTCTAGCACGGTCGCCTCGCCGATCAGCGCCCCGCCGGCAAGCGACCCGACATCGGTTCCGTCGCGGCGAATCGTCACCGCACCGTCGGCGAGGTAGAAGAGGCTCGGCGCCGCCTGATCCTCGCGGATCAGCACTTCGCCGCGCCGCGCCGAAATCCAGTGCCCCTGGTCCATCAGCCGCCGCGCGTTGCCGCTGCTCAGCGCGCCGAAGTGGAGCCGCCGCAATTCCTGTTCCTCGGGCGTGAAGCGGACCTGTGCGTCGCCGACCCAGAGCCGCGCGACCTGCACCGCATTGGCGATCAGGATCAGCGCGGCGAGCAGAGCATAACCCGCCCCCGGCGCGTGGAAGATCATCAGCGGCAAGGCCACGAGCGCGGCAAGCGCGAGCCCGACCCGGACATGCGGCAGGCTCGACACGAAGCTGGTCGCAAGGACCAGCAGCAGCGCGCCGTACCCGAACCATGCGGGATCGAAATTCGCCATATGCTTCTTTTCGTCTGAGGCCCCGCGAAGCTGGAGCACTAGGTACATCGGGGGCACTAGGTATATAAGGTTACGGATTGCCGAACAGCCCCGGTGCGCGATTGCCGCGCATAGCGCCAAAACCGTAGCAAACTAACAGTTTTTCGGCGCAAAGAAAAGGACGGGTGCGAAAAAGTCCCGCGGATGCTAGGGTCCCCGCGCTTGCCTCCGGGGTGCGTCCGCGCCATGGCGTCGGGCGATTCGGTTTTTTTGGATTTTGGTCATGACACAGCAATGGCAGCCGCACAGCTGGCGCTCGCACGAAGCCCGCCAGCTTCCCACCTACACCGACGACGCCGCGCTCGCCGCGGCCGAGCGCGAGCTTGCCGGTTATCCGCCGCTGGTCTTTGCCGGCGAAGCCCGCGACCTGACGCAGGAACTGGGCCGCGTCGCCGACGGCAAGGCCTTTCTGCTCCAGGGCGGCGACTGCGCCGAGAGCTTTGCCGAATTCCATCCGAACAACATCCGCGACACCTTCCGCGTCCTGCTCCAGATGGCGGTCGTGCTGACCTTTGCGTCCAAAATGCCGGTGGTGAAGGTCGGCCGCATGGCGGGCCAGTTCGCCAAGCCGCGTTCGGCCGACATGGAGGAAGTGGGCGGTGTCGAGTTGCCGAGCTACCGCGGCGACATCATCAACGACATCGCGTTCGAGGCCGAGGGCCGCGGCCCCGACCCGCAGCGCATGATCAAGGCGTACAACCAGTCGGCGGCGACGCTCAATCTGCTGCGCGCCTTCGCCGGCGGCGGCTATGCCAATCTGCACCAGGTCAACGCCTGGACGCACGATTTCATGGACCGCAGCCCGTGGGCGAAGAAATATCAGGAAACCGCAGCGCGGATTTCCGAAGCGCTCGCCTTCATGGAAGCCTGCGGCGTGACCCCCGAAACCGTGCCGCAGATCAAGGGCACCAGCTTCTACACCAGCCATGAGGCTCTGCTGCTCCCCTATGAGCAGGCGCTGACACGGCAGGACAGCCTGACCGGCGGCTGGTACGACACCTCGGGCCATATGCTGTGGGTCGGCGACCGCACCCGCTTCGAGGGCTCGGCGCACATCGAATATCTGCGCGGCATCGGCAATCCCGTCGGCATGAAATGCGGCCCCAACCTCGAGCCCGACGCGCTGCTGCGCCTGCTCGACACGCTGAACCCGGGTCATGTCGCGGGCCGCATGACGCTGATCACGCGCTACGGCCACGACAAGATCGAGGCGCATCTGCCCAAGCTGGTGCGCGCTGTGAAGGAATCGGGGCACCCCGTCGTCTGGTCGTGCGACCCGATGCACGGCAATGTCATCAAGACCCCCAACGGTTACAAGACGCGCCCGTTCGAGCGCATCCTCGCCGAAGTGCGCGGCTTCTTTGCCGTCCACCGCGCCGAGGGCACGCATGGCGGCGGCATCCATATCGAGATGACCGGACAGAATGTCACCGAATGCACCGGCGGCGCGATGGACGTGACGCAGATGGATCTCGCCGACCGCTATCACACGCATTGCGATCCGCGCCTCAACGCGGGCCAGTCGCTGGAACTGGCGTTCCTGCTGGCCGAAATGCTCAATCAGGAAATGAGCGAGCGCGCCAGACAAGCGGCTTGATTCCACACACCTCGTCATTGCGAGGAGCGAAGCGACGCGGCAATCCAGAGGTGCGGTAACCGCTCTGGATTGCTTCCCCCGGCTGTCGCCGGGGTCGCAATGACGAAGCTTTTAAGTCAGCGCTACTTCTCGGTCCCCGACCAAGCCTTGGTATCGGCAAACACCCGGCCGAGCGCGACGTGCAGGTCGGCGTCCTCGGCCGCGCCGCCGAGCGGGATCGCGTCGCTGAAATTGTCGCCCGCGCGGTGATAGTCGCCGCCGAGGAATGCCTCGAGCAGCGGCATGTCCGAAAAGCTGCCCCCGACCATCAGCGACGGCACGCCTTTCGCGCCGAGCGCCCAGCCGTCCTGCCGCTGGACGAAGGCATCGGCCTCGCCATCGTCATCCATCTTGCGTCCGAGCCGGGTCGCGACGTCGCGGATCACCGCATCATAGGCCGGGCGTCCGCGCCCGATCGTCGCGACCGGGGTACCGCGCGGCGAGATCGCGATGGTGTCGATGTTGAGCGCGACGGTGATGTCGGTGAGCGGCACCACCGGATGGTCGGCGAAATGATAGGCGCCCAGCAACCCCATCTCCTCGGCGGTGGTCGCCATGAAATAGATATCGCGGTCGGGGCGCGGCCCGCTCGCGAGGCGTTTCGCGACCTCGGTCAGCACCGCGATGCCGCTCGCATTGTCGACCGCGCCGTTGCAGATACGATCGGCGTCGCCTTCGTCGCCGCAGATACCGAGATGATCCCAGTGACCAAGGTAGAGCACGGCCTTGCCGTCGGGTTTCGCACCGGGCAGTTTCGCGATGATATTGTTGCTCGCGAACGGGCGAATCGCGGTCGTCGCGCCGATGTCGGCGGTCATGGACAGCACAAGGCCGCGATAGTCGGCCGCCTTCGCCGCCGCCATCGCCTTGTCCGGCGTCTGGCCCGCCGCCCCCAGCAGCGCGGCCGCCGCCGCAGGCGACAGGAAACCGCTCACCGGCGCGCCTGGCTTGGCGCTCGCGAGCCGCACGCTGCGGTCGCCGAGCGACGCACGCAGATCGTCCCACGGCAGCGCCTCTGACGCCACGACGAGCACCCCGGCGGCGCCCGCATCGGCGAGCATCTGACGCCGCTCGCGGTAGCGCGGCGGCTTGGTGCCGAACGGCGGATTGTCGAACAGCATCACCGCGAGCTTGCCCGCGACGTCGGCGTTGACCTTGCCCGCGCCGTCGACGCCATAGCCGACGAAGACGACCGGCACCGCCGCGCGCGTCATCGACGGATCGCGGCCGACGAGGACCAGTCCGTCGGCGGGCAGCGCGACCTCGCGCCCGCCGGCCTTGAACGCCACCGTTCCGGTCAGCGGCCGGGTTTCGACGAGCGGCACCGGTTGCAGCCACGGCGTCGCGCTTCCCGCGACGGGCTCGAGCCCGGCCTTCGCCCATTCGCCGACGACATAGGCGATCGTGCGATCCTCGCCCTCGGTGCCCGGCGCACGGCCTTCGAAAGCATCGCTCGCGAGGATGCGCATATGCGCCGCGAGATCGGATTCGGTGATCGGGGCGTCGGCGGCCCTGGCGTGAAGAACGGGGGCGGCAAGGACCGTGAGGGCGACGGCCGCGATCGCGGCGCGAAACTTCATTGCGTGCATGGTCGCGCCGCATCGCATGTTCGCGAAAGACGGGCAAGGCGCGTTCGTCGAACGAGGCGCGGCGTTGGTCATATGCGCCGCCGCGCATTTCCGTTCACCCCGGGCTTGCCCAAGGGCTGTTCTTTTTTCATGCGTTGAAAGACAGAAGGGTCCTTCGACAAGCTCGGCACGCGCGGAACAAGACCCCTCTCGAAACTACCGCCCCGCCCGCACCAGCAGGGCCCTTGCCGCGGCCACGTGCATGTCCTCGATCATCCGCCCGTCGTGCCGCTGCGCCCCCCCGGTCGCAGCCGCGACGAGCGCTTCGGCCTCGGCGATCTCGCGGGGCGACGGCGCGAAAGCGGCGTTGCACGGATCGACCTGCGTCGGGTGGATCAAGGTCTTGCCGTCGAAACCGAGCCGCCGCCCCTCGCCCGCTTCGGCCGCGAAGCCGGCGGCGTCGTCGATCCGGTTGTAGACCCCGTCGAACGCCCACACCCCGCCCGCGCGCGCGGCGAGCACGATCGCCTGGATCGCATGGCTCATCGCGCCGCGGTCCATCCCGTCGGGCAGCCGGAGTTCGTGCGCGAGGTCGTTGAGCCCCGCGATCAGTCCGCGCGTCGCAGGATCGGCGGCGATCTCGCGCGCTGCATAGATGGCGGCAGGCGTCTCGATCATCGCGAGGAGCGGCACGCCGAGCGCACGCGCCGGATCGAGGTCCGACGGCGCGTCGACCTTGGGCAGAACCACGGCATCGAGCCCCAGCCCGGCAAGGGCTTCGAGGTCGGCGGGCTGATGGTCGCTGCCGGTGCCGTTGATCCGCACCGCTACGCGCTTGCCCGGAAAGCCGCTCGCGACGGCGGCGCGCATCGCGCCCCGCGCCTCGGCCTTGCGGTCGGCTGGGACAGCATCCTCGAGGTCGATGATCAGCATGTCGGCGGTGAGTCCTCGCGCCTTTTCAAGCGCACGGGCGTTCGAGCCGGGGACGTAGAGGAGCGAGCGGGGCGCAAAGTCGATCATGCGATTTCTGTGGCGCAGGCGGGGCATTGCCGCAATAAGGAAGGCGGGTTTGCATGGATCCATTTTGCGAGAGGGGATGATCGATGGAATTCGCGCTGGCGCTGGTGGTACTGGCCCTTGTCTTCCTGATCTGGGCGCTGACGCCCGTGCGGCAGGGCTATGCCTATACGATCGAACGCTTCGGGCGTTACACGCACACCGCACAGCCCGGGCTCAACTTCATCATGCCGATCTTCGACCGCGTCGGGCGCAAGGTGAACATGATGGAGCAGGTGCTCGACATTCCGGGCCAGGAAATCATCACCAAGGACAATGCGATGGTCGCGGTCGACGGCGTCGTCTTCTTCCAGGTGCTCGACGCCGCCAAGGCGGCTTACGAGGTCAGCGACCTCTATCTCTCGATCATGAACCTGACGACGACGAACCTGCGCACCGTGATGGGTTCGATGGACCTCGACGAGACGCTGTCGAAGCGCGACGAGATCAACACGCGGCTGCTGCATGTCGTCGACGATGCGACGACGCCGTGGGGGGTCAAGATCACCCGCGTCGAGATCAAGGACATCCGCCCGCCGGCCGATATTTCGAACGCGATGGCGCGCCAGATGAAGGCCGAGCGCGAAAAGCGCGCGAACATCCTCGAAGCCGAGGGCAGTCGCGCCTCCGAAATCCTGCGCGCCGAGGGCCAGAAGCAGAGCCAGATCCTCGAGGCCGAAGGCCGCCGCGAAGCCGCCTTCCGCGACGCCGAGGCGCGCGAACGCGAAGCCGAGGCCGAAGCCAAGGCGACCCAGATGGTCTCCGATGCGATCGCCGGCGGCAACGCGCAGGCGATCAACTATTTCATCGCGCAGAAATATGTCGAGGCAGTCGGCCAGTTCGCCACAAGCCCCAATGCCAAGACAATCCTCTTCCCGGTCGAGGCGACGCAGCTGATCGGCACCTTGGGCGGCATCGGCGAACTCGCCAAGGATGCGCTCGAACGCAAGGGAAGCTGACATGCCCGACTGGCTGGCCAATATGGAACCGCATTGGGCGTGGCTCTCGCTGGGCGTGCTGCTCGCCGCCGCCGAGATCGTCGCTCCCGGTTTCTTTCTGATCTGGATCGGCGCCGCGGCGATCGTCACCGGCGTCATCGCGTGGATCGTGCCGCTGAGCGTGCCGCTCCAGCTCGGTATCTTCGCGGTCCTTTCGTTCGTCGCGCTCTATGGCGGGCGCCGCTGGCTCAAGGCGAATCCGATCACCACCGCCGACCCGCACCTCAACCAGCGCGGCGGGCGGCTGGTCGGCGAAGTGCTGACCGTGACCAGAGCGATCGAGGACGGCCGCGGCCGCGCCAGGGTAGGCGACGGTGAATGGCCGGTACGCGGCCCCGACACGGCCGAAGGCACAAAGGTCCGCGTCGTCAGCGCCGACGGCGGCGTGCTGGTGGTCGAACTGGCCTAGCAAGGGCTGTCGGCCGCCCCGTTCCGTAACCCGGAGCCTGTCGAAGGGCGCTTCTCGGGACAGGCGCCCTTCGACAGGATCCGGGCCAAAGTGAAGTTTGGCAGCTGCCCTACCCCCCGCGCGGCCGTGAATAGACGCCGACCACATGCCCCAATGCTTCGCTGTCGCCGATGCGACGGAACCCGAGCTTTGCCGACACGCGCTCCGAAGCGTCATTGCCTGGATCGATGATGCAGCGCACCTCCGCCGCGTCCAGATTGGCGTCGGCCCAGCCGAGCGCGGCGGTCATCGCCTCGGTCGCATAGCCTGCGCCCCAATGATCGGCGTCGAATGCCCACCCCGCCTCGGGCAAGCCTTCGAGTTCGGGGATGCCGCGGCCGAAATAGCTTAAGCCCCCCATACCGGCCAACCGGTCACTCGCCCTGTCGGCGAACACCCAATATCCGAAGCCCATCACCGGCCACAGGCCCGCGGCGGCGAGGAACTTGCCCCAGCTGACGTCGGGCGCGCGCGGTTCGCCGCCGATGAAGCGCGTCACGCGCTCGTCGGCCCACATCGCGATGTGGATGTCCTTGTCGGCGAAACGCATTTCGCGAAGGCGCAGGCGTTCGGTTTCGATGATCGGGGGCGCAGTGAACATGACGCCGGGCTATCAGCGCGCGCACCACGCGGCAAGCGGCCGATCCCGCGAAGGCGAAGCCCCGGATATGGGGAGAGAGAGCCCTTTCGGGGCTCCGCCTTCACGAGGTTGTCAGGCGGCAGCCGCCGCCAATTCCTCATGGCGCGCCGGCACAGGCGCCGCCGAGCTGTGCTGCGGCATCACCGCATCGGCATAATCGCTTTCATATTTGCCGATCAGCGCGCGGTCGTCGTGGTTCCACGGGTGGAAACCCGGCATGAAATAGCTGAGCCAGGGCAGGAAACTCTTGCGCAGAATGCCGGGCGACCCGAGCAGATACCACCAGATGCGCGCGGTGACGCGCCAGCCGGTCAGTCCGTCCTGCCTGAGCAGCGCCTTCATTCCCTTGACCCGCTTTGGCCAGAAGCGGGTGGTGACGAGCAGCATCATGATCGAGCGCGCGCGCCAGCGGCGGAAGCGGCTCCAGTCCCGGGTCGCGTGGAGCCATGTGTCGTAGGCGACGCCCTTGTGCTCGATTTCCTCGATCGCGTGCCATTTCCACAGCGCGCCCCATTCGGGCTCGGCGCCCTGGTACATGCGCTCGTCGCGCAGCATGATCGCCGCCATCATCGCGGTATAATGTTCGAGCGCGATCGTCGCGTTGAGGTTGACGATCTGCGGCCGCGACTTGATCAGGTCGAGCACCTGATTGACGTCGTCTTCCAGCTCCGAAAGGTCGTAGCCCGCCTCTGCCGCCTTCTTGTTGAAGACCACGTGCTCACGGCTGTGGATCACTTCCTGCTGGGTGAAGGCACGGATTTCGCGCGCCAGCTTGTCAGGCACCCCCTCGCGATGCGCCTTTACCGCCTCGATGAACATCGCCTCGCCGCGCGGAAAGGTGACCGACAAGGCGGTGTGAAACGCCGACGCGATCGGATCGCCGTTCAGCCACCAGCGCCCCTGCCTGTCGTCGCGACCGAAGCGCATGTCGCGCGGGGTGATCGACAGGTCGGCGGGGGTCGGAGAGTGGGAAAGGCTGGACATATGTTTCTCACCGTCGGAAAGGACTATGGGGCGGAGCAATAGGGTTTACTTACACACATGTCAATAGTGAAAAAGCGCCTGAGTCCTGAGGAAAGCCGCTCGGTGGCACTCGAGGCGGCGCGCCAGATCCTGATCGAAATGGGACCGCAGGCGGTGACGCTGAAGGCCGTGGCGTCGCGCATCGACCGCACCCACGCCAACCTGCTGCACCATTTCGGCAGCGCAGCCGGCCTGCAAAAGTCGCTCGCCGCCTACCTCGCCGACACGGTGTGCGACACGATCGCGGCGAAGATGGCGGCCTCGCCGCCGGGCGAGCGCAACGTGCGCGAGATTGTCGACCTGGCGTTCGACGCCTTTGGCAGCGGCGGCGCGGGGGCGCTCGCAACGTGGATGGCGGCAACGGGCAACGAGGGCGCGCTCGACCCGGTGATCGACGCGATTCACCGGCTGATCGACGGCATGAGCCCCGACGCCCACGAAAAGCGGCTGCTGCACGAAGACACGCTGGCGCTGGTACTGATGGCGATGGGCGACGCACAGCTCGGCGGCCCGATGGCCGAAGCGCTCGGCCTGCCGCGCGACACCGCGCGCGGGCTGGCGACCGAGCTGATCACCGGCCGGATCGCGACATTCTGGGCCGAACAGGGTGGCAAGCAGGCCTGAGGGGCTGGCAATTTTGTTGCGCGCGCGGTAAGGGGCCGCCCATTCCTCCTCCCCGTTCGTGTCGAGCGAAGTCGAGACACCCCGCGGGCAAGCACGGCCGAGGGGCATCTCGACTTCGCTCGATGCGAGCGGAAGTTATATGTAGCGCTCTCCTCAGCCCCCAAAAGGCCCCGCCATGCATTTCCTCGACCAAGCCAAGATTTTCATCAAATCCGGCGACGGCGGCCCCGGTGCCGTGTCGTTCCGGCGCGAGAAATATGTCGAATATGGCGGTCCCGACGGCGGCAACGGCGGCAAGGGCGGCGACGTGGTCTTCGAAGCGGTCGCGGGCCTCAACACGCTGATCGATTTTCGTTACACCCAGCATTTCAAGGCCAAGCGCGGCACCCCGGGTTCGGGGCGCGATCGCACCGGCGCGGGCGGCCCCGACCTCGTGATCCAGGTGCCGATCGGCACCCAGATCCTCGACGACGACGAAGAGCGCAGCCTGCTCGCCGACCTGACGAAGGAAGGCGAACGCATCCATTTCCTGCGCGGTGGCGACGGCGGGCGCGGCAATGCGAGTTACAAGACATCGACCAACCGCGCGCCGCGTCAGCACGGGCCCGGCTGGCCCGGCGAGGAAATGTGGGTGTGGCTGCGCCTCAAGCTGCTCGCCGACGCGGGACTCGTCGGCCTGCCCAACGCCGGCAAGTCGACCTTCATCAACGCGGTGACCAACGCGCAGGCCAAGGTCGGCGCCTATGCCTTTACCACGCTGCGTCCGCAGCTCGGTGTCGTCAGCCACAAGGGGCATGAGTTCGTCATCGCCGATATCCCCGGGCTGATCGCGGGCGCCGCCGAAGGCGCGGGCGTCGGCGACCGCTTCCTCGGCCATATCGAGCGCTGCCGCGTGCTGCTCCATCTCGTCGATGCCAATGACGAGGATGTCGCGACCAGCTATCGCATCGTGCGCGACGAACTCGAAGCCTATGGCGCCGACCTCACCGACAAGCCGGTGATCGTCGCCTTGAACAAGATCGATACGCTCGACGACGAACTGGTCGCGGCGCTCTCGGCCGAGCTCGAAGCCGAGAGCGGCCAGCCGGTGATGGCGCTGTCGGGCGCGAGCGGCGCGGGAATCGAGGCGATGCTCGACAAGCTGCTCGAAGCGGTCGGCCAGCCCGAACCCGGCGCCGACGAAGCGGATGACGGCGACGCCGGGGGCGAATGGTCGCCGATCTGACGACCGCGCCTCAGCGGGCTTCGAGGATCATGTTGAACGGCCCTTCGGTCGCGCGCCGGACGGCGGCGAAACCGCCGTCGCGGATGACCTGCGACAGCTGCGCCTCGCCCGCCTGCGCCCCCAAGGCCGCGCCGACCTCCTGATCGAGCGAGGTCGGGACACAGATCATCGTCGACGCATTGTAATAGAGCCGCCCGACCGGGTTCATATTGTCGGCGGGGGCATCGCCCGCGATCGGTTCGACGATCATCCACACGCCATCGGGCGCAAGGATCCGGCGCATGTGCATGGCACATCCGCGCGGATCGCCCATGTCGTGCAGGCAGTCGTACATGGTCACGAGGTCGAACCCCGTCTCGGCGATCTCCTTCGCCGCCGCGACCTCGAAGCGCACGCGGTCGCCATAGCCGTGCTCCGCGGCATGGCGCCGCGCTTCGTCGATCGAGGGGCCATGAAAGTCGAAACCGACGAAGCGGCTTTCGGGATAGGCATCGGCCATCAACAGGGTCGAAAAGCCGACGCCGCAGCCGACGTCGGCGACCGCCGCGCCCGCGTGCAGGCGGGCCTCGACCCCGTCCAGCGCCGGAATCCAGTTCGGGACGATATTGTTGACATAGCCCGGCCGGAAAAAGGCGCCCGTCGCGCAGAAGAGGCAACCGGCATGGTCGCCCCAGCGCACGCCGGTGCCGCGGCGGAAACATTGCTCGACCTTGGCCTCGGCCTCGATCATCGCCGCGATCAGTTCGAACGCGCCGGCCAGATAGACCGGGCTGTCGCGGTGCACGAACACCATCGCCTGTTCGCCCGACAGGCTGAACCGATCGGTCGAGGGGTCATGGTCGACATAGCCGTTAGCGGCCTGCGCCAATGCCCATTCGCGAACATAGCGCTCGTGGAGCCCCCCCGCCCGCGCCGCCAGTTCGGACGCGGTCGCCGGCGCTTCGCCCAAGGCGTCGAAAAGTCCCAGCCGGAAACCCAGCCGCACCGTCGGCACGCTCATGCCGCCGCCAAGGTCGCCGAGCATCTTGCCGACAAAGGCGTGCAGCCTGTCTTCGTTGATTGCAGTCGTCATCGTCCCGCTCCTCACCCCCGGGTGGTTCGCGACTCTCCAGAAGGCTCGATGAGGCAGGGCAGCATAGCACAGGCGCCGCGGTCCGGCGCGGCGTTATTCGCATTGGCACCCCCGTCCGCGCGCGCCATCGGCGGCACCATGAGCCTGTTTCCAACCGCCGTCTGCCCCCGCCCGCTCGCCGATCGTCCGCCAACCTGGCTCGCGCGACCAGCCTTCGGTGGGTGTCGCGCTGAGCCATACCTTCGGGGGCAGTCGCTGAGCGGACGACAGGTTTCAACCGGAAGCGGTCGCTCGCTCCTCCCTGTCGCGCAGCGATGGGGAGGGGGACCGCTCGCGCAGCGAGTGGTGGAGGGGCCGCAAGGTCGCGCGACGCCTGACGGCGTCGGCCCCTCCGTCAGCGGCTGACGCCGCTGCCACCTCCCCATCGCTGCGCGACAGGGAGGAGCGACGGCGAGCGACCGGTAGTTGCCGATAGAGATGTGCACCCCGGCGAAAGCCGGGGCCCAGAGCGGAACAACGCAACGCTGACTTTCTAACGCCCTGGGCCCCGGCTTTCGCCGGGGTACAAACTGAGAGCAAACGCCCGCTCCCCACCCCAAAGCCGACATCGGCGAAGCCAAAAAAAAACGCTGTCCTAATATATTCCCGCCGCATAGCGTCACCGGATGGACTCCCCCCGGTCGCAGCTCCTTTCATCCCACCCGTTGCGCCAATCGCCAGCGAGGGGGGAAAGAAGAGGGGTACGTGGTGTGACCTTCGTGACCTTCCGAATAAAATCACTCCGCCTCCCGGCGATTCGACATTCGCATTGGCCATGCGGCCACGCCACGCTATCGGCGGCGCCATGAGCCTGTTCCCGCCCGCATCCTGCCCCCGCCTGATCGTCAAGATCGGATCGGCCCTGCTCGTCGACCCGGACGGCGCGGTGCGGCGCGACTGGCTCAAGGGCGTTGCCGCTGACATCGCCGAACGGACGCGTGCAGGACAACAGGTCGCGGTCGTCTCGTCGGGTGCGATCGCGCTCGGCGCGCGGCGGCTCGGTCTTGCCAAGGGCGGCCGCGCGAGCCTCGAGGATGCGCAGGCGGCGGCCGCGACGGGGCAGATCGCGCTCAGCCAGGTGTGGGCCGAGGTGCTCGGCGCCGAAGGCCTCACCGCGGCGCAGATGCTGGTAACGCTCGACGATCTCGAACATCGCCGCCGCTACCTCAACGCCTCGGCGACGCTCGACCGGCTGCTGAACCTCGGCGTCGTGCCGGTGATCAACGAGAATGACAGCGTCGCGACCGAGGAAATCCGCTTTGGCGACAACGACCGGCTCGCGGCGCGCGTCGCGCAGGCGGCCGCGGCGGGCGGGGTGATCCTGCTCAGCGACATCGACGGCCTCTACGACCGCAACCCCGCGCAACCCGGCGCGAACCATATCGCGCGCATCGAGCGCATCGACGCGCGCGTCGAGGCGATGGCCGACACCGGATCGGCGTCGGGCATGGGATCGGGCGGCATGGTGTCGAAGATCGCGGCGGCGCGGATCGCCAATGCCGCGGGCGCTCATCTCGCCATCGCCTCGGGCCATATCGACCACCCGCTGTCGACCGAAGCCCGGCACAGCCTGTTCGTCGCCGAACGCAGCGCGAGCGCGCGCAAGGCCTGGCTCGCCGGCGGGCTGACCGCCAAGGGCCGGCTGACGATCGATGCCGGCGCGGCGAAGGCGCTGCGCGGCGGCGCCAGCCTGCTCGCGGCGGGGGTAACCGGAGTCAGCGGCGATTTCGCGCGCGGCGACATCCTCGACATCGCGGCCCCCGACGGCCGCACCCTCGCGCGCGGCCTTTCCGAATATCCCGCCGCCGACGCCGCCGCGATCCTCGGTCTCGGCCGCGACGCGCAGGAAGCCGCGCTCGGCTACGCCCCGCGCGCCGCAATGGTGCACCGCGACCATATGGTGCTGCTCTGACCGCCGCTCCGACCCTCGCGATGACCGGCGCGACCGGCTTCGTCGGCGGCGCGACGTTGCGGCAGGCGGTCGCGGCCGGCTGGCACGTCCGCGCGCTCACCCGCCGTCCGCAACCCGAACGCGAGGGCGTCACCTGGATCGCGGGCGCGCTCGACCGGCCCGACAGCCTTGCCGAAATGGCGGCGGGCAGCGACGTCGTGATGCACATCGCGGGCGTCGTGAACGTTCCCACCCGCGCCGAGTTCGAGGCCGGCAACGCGACCGCGACCGGGAATGTGATCGACGCCGCGCGCCACGCCGGGGTGACGCGCTTCGTCCATGTCTCCTCGCTCGCCGCGCGCGAGCCCGAAATTTCCAACTACAGCTGGTCGAAGGCACGCGCCGAGACCGTCGTGCGCGCGAGCGGGCTCGACTGGACGATCGTCCGCCCCCCCGCGGTGTTCGGCCCCGGCGATACCGAGATGCTCGACCTGTTCCGCATGGCACGGCGCGGCGTCGCGTTGCTCCCGCCCGCGGGGCGGATGTCGGCGATCTATGTCGACGAACTCGCGCGGCTGCTCGTCGCGCTCGCCGCCGACCGCGACGCCAGCATCGGGGCGACCTACGAACCCGACGACGGCAAGCCTGGTGGCTGGTCGCACCGCAGTTTCGCCCGCGCGATCGGCCGCGCGGTGGGCCGCAGCCACGTCTCGACGCTCGCCGTTCCGGGTGTGGTGCTCAAGGCCGGGGGACGACTCGACGCGCTGGTGCGCCGCAGCCGCGCCAAGCTGACCCCCGACCGGGCGCGCTATATCGCGCATCCCGACTGGGTCGCCGCCGCGGGTGCCTGCCCGCCGCCCGAATTATGGCAGCCGGCGCTCGACACCGGCGATGCGCTCGGCGAGACGGTGCGCTGGTATCGCCGCGAGGGATGGCTCTGAGTTTGGAATGGACAGGTCCAAGGCTACGACAACAGAAACGCCGTTCGCCCCCTTCCTGCCGGTCGCCCGTCGAAGCGTGCATTGCCAACGGCGGGCCGCGTCCCTAGGTTTGCGGCCATGACCGAGACCAGCACCACTCCCAACGATCCCGCCGGCCCCTGGGCGATTCCCGTGCGGCGCCCCCTGCCCGGTGACGACCGGCCGAAAGCGACGACCAGCTTTCCGCGCAAGGTCTGGAATCTGCTCGTCGCGATCAAGGACGGGCTGGCGCTGATCTTCCTGCTGCTCTTTTTCGTGACGCTGTTCGGCCTGCTCGCGGGCCGCCCCAACGCGGGCCTGCCGGTAAGCGAAGGCGCGCTCTTGCTCGAACTCGACGGCGTCGTCACCGAACAGCCCGCCGAGATCGATCCGCTCGCGGCGCTGTCGGGAGGCAACGACCTCAAGGAAATCCGCGTCCGCGACGTCGTGCACGCGCTCGAAACGGCGGCGGACGACAAGCGGGTGACCTCGGTCGTGCTCGACCTCGACCGCTTCCTCGGTGGCGGGCAGGTCTCGCTCGCCGAAATCGGCGGCGCGATCGACAAGGTGCGCGCGAAAAAGAAGCCCGTGCTCGCTTTCGCTACCGCCTACACCACCGACAGCTATCAGGTCGCATCGCACGCGAGCGAAATCTGGGCGGACCCGATCGGCGGCGTCGCGATCGCAGGCCCCGGCGGATCGCGCCTCTATTACAAGGGGCTGATGGACAAGCTCGGCGTCACCGCGAACATCTATCGCGTCGGCACCTTCAAGAGCGCGGTCGAACCTTTCCTGCGCGCCGACCAGTCGCCCGAGGCCGAAGCCGCCAACCTCGCTTATGCCGGCGTGCTGTGGGATCAATGGCTGGGCGACGTCAAAAAGGCGCGGCCCAGCGCCAAGCTCGACCCTTTCATCGCCGATACCGCGGGCGCGGTGCGCGCCGCGGGCGGCGACCTCAGCAAGGCCTCGCTCGACGCGGGGCTGATCGACAAGCTCGGCAGCCGCATGGCGTTCGGCCAGCGCGTCGCCGAGATCAGCGGCGCGCAGGACGATAGCCAGCCGTGGAACTACAACGCAATCCCGCTTGAAAACTGGGTCGCTGCCAACCCGCCCGAACAGCCGGGCAGCGCGATCGCGGTCGTACCGGTCGTCGGCGAGATCGTCGATGGCGAAGCCCCGAACGGCAGCGCAGGCGGCGAGACGATCGCGCAGCACATCCTCGACGCTGCCGCCGATTCGAGCGTCAAGGCGGTGGTGCTGCGGATCGATTCGCCGGGCGGGTCGGTGCTCGCCTCCGAACAGATCCGCCAGGCGCTGCTCGCTGCCAAGGCGAAGAAGCTGCCCGTCGTCGTGTCGATGGCCAATGTCGCCGCGTCGGGGGGCTACTGGATCTCGACCCCTGCCGACCGCATCTTTGCCGAACCCGAAACGATCACCGGTTCGATCGGCGTTTTCGGTATCCTGCCGAGTTTCGAACAAACCCTCGCCAAGGTCGGTGTCACCGTCGACGGCATCGCAACGACGCCGCTGTCGGGGCAGCCCGATATCTTAGGCGGCGTCAACGACGAGTTCAACGCGCTGGCGCAGGCGAGCGTCGAGGACATCTATGCGCGCTTTACCGGCCTTGTCGCCAAGAGCCGCAAGCAGCCGATCGAGAAGGTCCGCGAGATCGCCGAAGGTCGCGTCTGGGCCGGCGGCACCGCGCGCCAGATCGGGTTGGTCGACCAGTTCGGCGGCCTGCCCGACGCGATGGCGGCGGCGGCGAAGCTCGCCAGGATCGATGGCGATTATCACGCCAAATATTTCGAAACCGAACCGAGCGAATTTTCCAAGATGCTCGCCAAATGGGCGGGCACCGCCCCCGAGGAAAGCGCGGCACTGCCGCGCGGGTGGTTCGGCATCGCGGCGATGAACCGCCAGATGGTCGAACGCCGCGTGGTGCAGGACCTGACGATGCTCACCGAAGCCGGATCGGTGCAGGCTGCCTGCCTCGACTGCCGCGGCTATCTGCCCGCTGTTCCGCGGCCGGGCCGGGCCGAGGCGAAGGGTTTGTTCGCGACACTGGCGCTGCTGTTGAAATAACCCCTCCCGCGGCCGGGAGGCGGGCGCTACGCGGCCACGCCGCCGTTCGCATGGTCGGCGATTGCGTCGGCGAGTGTATCGACCAGTTGCAGCGGCAGATCATGTCCCATGCCGGGGATCGTCTTCAGCCGCGCTCCGGCGATGCTCGCCGCGGTGTCCTTGCCGCCCGCGAGCGGAACGAGCGGGTCGGCCTCGCCGTGGATGACCAGTGTCGGCGCCTCGATCGCCTTGAGCATCGGCCGCCGGTCACCATCGGCAACGATCGCCGCCATCTGGCGCGCGACGCCCTGCGGATACCAGGCTCGGTCGAAGTCGGAGCGCACACGACGTTGCAGCCTTTGCTCCTCGGCGGGATAGGCGGGGCTCCCGATCACGCGCGCCGCGCGCACCGAATAGGCGATCATGTCCTCGGGGTCGCCGCTCATCGGACGGCTGGTCAGCACGCGCATCGCCTCGCTGTCGGCGCGCGGCAGGCGGCGGTTGCCCGTCGTCGACATGACCGAGGTCAGCGACAGCACGCGACCGGGATAGCGTGCCGCGATATGCTGCGAAATCATGCCCCCCATCGACACGCCGACGACGTGCGCGCGGTCGATGCCCAGATGGTCGAGCAGCGCCACACCGTCGGCGGCCATGTCGGCGAGCGTATAGGCGGGGCGCACCGGCAGCCCGATGAGCGATTTGACGAACATCCATTTAAGGTTCGGCACCCCCGCCGCATCGAAGCGCGTCGACAGGCCGACGTCGCGATTGTCGTAGCGGACGGTGCGGAAACCGCGCGCGTTCAGCGCGTCGACGAACTCGTCGGGCCATAATGTCAGCTGTCCGCCGAGCCCCATCACCAGCAGGATCGCGGGCGCGTCCCTCGGCCCCTTGTCCTCATAGGTGATGGTGATGCCGTTGGCGGTCGTCTTTTCGGTCGTCATGCAGGCCCTTTCCCCGAAACGGGGCCGAACCTGCCACAGATTGGCGATTTGGCAAGCCGCCCGGTCAGTCCCGGGCGCGCGGATCGCGATAGGCCGGCAGCGCCAGCGACCAGCGGATCGCCGCGCCGCGCAGCACGAAACCCGCGACCGCACCCGACACCGCCGCGATCGGGGTCCCGGTGCCGAGCCAGAGCAGCAGCAGGAAGAGCGCCGATGCGAGCGCCGCTGCGGTGACATAGATTTCGGGGCGGACGATGATCGACGGCACCCCCGCCAATATGTCGCGGATCGTCCCGCCGACGCAGCCGGTGATCACCCCCATCATGAGCGCGGGCACCGGCGGCACCCCCCATGCCAGCGCCTTCGCGGTACCGAATACCGCATAGGCGGCGAGCCCCACCGCGTCGGCCCATTCGAGCAATTGCCCCTGCCACCAGCGTTCGGGGGTCACCCAGACGATCAGCGCGATCGCGATGCACACCGCGGCGATCGCGCCGTCCTGGACCCAGAAGACCGGCGCCCCGATCAGCAGGTCGCGCACGCTGCCGCCGCCGACGCCGGTGACGAGCGCGAAGAAGCTGGCGGTGACGAAGGTCTGGCGCAGCCGCACCGCCATCAGCGCCCCCGACAGCGCGAAGACGCCGATGCCGGCGAGGTCGAGCAGGCGGACGATCAGCGCATTGTCGATATCGGGCATCGCCCGTTACTTCGCGGCGGGGCGAACACCGCCGATGACCGACAGGACGATCGCCGACACCGCGTTCCGGATCGCCGGTTCAGCCCGGGGCGCGAAGAAGGGCGAATGATTGGTCGGCGCGGGCTCGCCCTTCGCCTTGAGGTCGGCGAGCACCGCGGGATCATAGCCGCCGATACCGAAGAAGAGCGAGGGTACGCCGGCATCGACGAATTCGGAATAGTCCTCGCTGCCCGACATCGGCGCCGCGCTTGCCGGCGCAAAGACCAGCCCCTTGCCAAAGACCGGGGTCAGCGCGGCGACCGCCGCGTCGGCCATCGCCGCATCATTGGTCATCGCCCCGGTGCCGCTGATGTAGCGGATCGTCGGTTCGGGGGCATTGCCCATCGCCGCCGCCGATTTCGCGACCCGCGCGGTGCCGTCCTGGAGCAGCTTGCGCACCTCGGGCGAATGCGAGCGCAGATTGACCTTCACCTCGGCGCTGTCGGGGATGATATTGGGCGCGCTGCCCGCGTTGATCGCACCGATCGTCAGCACGCCGAACGCCGCGGGATCCTTCTCGCGGCTGATCACCACCTGCGTGTCGGTGACGAAGCGCGCGGCGATCGGGATCGGATCGATCGTCGCCGCGGGCATCGACCCGTGCCCGCCGCGGCCGTGGAAGGTGATCGAATAGCTGTCCGACGCCGACGAGGACGCCCCCGCCTTGATCGCGACCACCCCGGCCGGAAGGTTCGACACATGCGCGGCGAACCCGAAGTCGGGTTTGGGGAAGCGCGTCAGCAGCCCGTCGTCGAGCATCGCGCGCGCGCCGGTCAGCGGTTCCTCCGCGGGCTGGCCGATCAGCACCGCGGTGCCCGACCAGCTGTCGCGCATCGCGGCGAGCGCCTGCGCGACCCCGACCAGATAGGCGACATGCGTGTCGTGCCCGCACGCGTGCATCACTGGCACGTCGCGCCCTTCATAGGTCGCGCGCGCCTTGCTCGCCCAGGAAAGGCCGGTCTTTTCCTCCATCGGGAGCGCGTCCATATCGGCGCGGATCAGGAAGGTCGGCCCGTCGCCGTTCCTGAGCACGCCGACGACACCGGTGCCGCCGACCTTTTCGGTCACGGTGAACCCCGCCCCCCGCAGATGCCGCGCGAGGATGCCCGCGGTGCGCACTTCCTGCATCCCGAGTTCGGGGTTGGCGTGGAGGTCCTTGTAGATCGCCTCGAGCGCCGGATAATTTTTGTCGAGCAGCGCGGTCAGCCGCGCGTTGGCGGCCGACAGGTCGGGCGCGGCGTGCGCGCCCGCCGGAACGAGGAAGAGCGCGAGCGAAGCCGCTGCCCAGAGCCCGTGCTTCGCCATAGTCTCTTCCCCCGTTCTCGTTCGTCAGATGTGGATCGGCTTGCCGGTGACCGCCATCGCGGCTTCCTTGATCGCCTCGCTGTGCGTCGGATGCGCGTGGCAGGTGTAGGCGATGTCTTCGGACGTCGCGCCGAATTCCATCGCCTGCGCCGCCTGTGCGATCATCGTGCCCGCGACGCTCGCGATGCACCACACGCCCAGCACGCGATCGGTCTTCGCATCCGCGATGACCTTCACAAAACCGTCGGGCTCGTGATTGGTCTTCGCACGGCTGTTCGCCATCATCGGGAATTTGCCGACCTTGACCTCGCCGCGTTCCTTCGCCTGCTCTTCGGTCAGGCCGACACCGGCGATTTCGGGCATGGTATAGACGACCGACGGGATGACATCGTGGTTCACGATGCCGGTCTGACCCGCAATATTCTCGGCGCAGGCGATGCCTTCATCCTCGGCCTTGTGCGCGAGCATCGGGCCGGGAACGACGTCGCCGATCGCCCAGATGCCGGGAACCTTGGTGCGGAAATCATGGTCGGTTTCGATCTGGCCGCGCGCATTGACCGCAAGCCCGGCCTTGTCGAGGCCAAGCCCGTCGGTGTTCGGACGGCGCCCGATCGACACCAGCACGACATCGGCCTCCAGCGTTTCACTGTCGCCGCCGGCTGCGGGTTCGAGCGTCAGGACGGCTTTCTTGCCCTTGACCTCGGCCGCCGTGACCTTGGTCTTCAGCTTGAATTCGACGCCCTGCTTCTTGAAGATTTTGCTCGCTTCCTTGCGGACGTCGCCGTCCATGCCGGGCAGGATCTGGTCGAGGAATTCGACGCAGGTGACCTTGGCACCAAGGCGGCGCCAGACGCTGCCGAGTTCGAGCCCGATCACGCCGCCGCCGATGACGACCATATGGCCTGGGACCTTGGCAAGTTCGAGCGCGCCGGTCGAATCGACGATGATCTGCTTGTCATTGTCGACCTCGACACCGGGCAGCGGGGTCACCGACGAGCCGGTGGCGATGATGATATTTTTCGCGCGCACCGCCTTGCCCGCGACTTCGACCGTGTCGGCCGATGTGAACTGCGCATAGCCCTTGAGCCAGTCGACCTTGTTCTTCTTGAACAAGAATTCGATCCCGCCGGTCAGGCCCTTGACCGCATCCTTGCGCTGGCCCTGCATCGTCGGCAGGTCGAGCTCGGGCTTCACCTTGATGCCCATCGCCGCCATCGCGCCACCGGCGGCGGCTTCGTAAAATTCCGACGCGTGGAGCAGCGCCTTCGACGGGATGCAGCCGACGTTGAGGCAGGTGCCGCCCAGCGTCTCGCGCCCTTCGGCGCAGGCCGTCTTGAGGCCCAGCTGTGCCGCGCGGATCGCCGCGACATAACCGCCGGGGCCGGCACCGATGACAAGCACGTCGTAGTCGTAGTCAGCCATGATTCACTCCATTTCAAGCCCCGGCGCCGCAACATAGACCCAGGCCTCGCGGCCCGATTCCAGCGTCACGCGCCGCCGCTCATATTCGCCGGCCTCATAATCGTCGGCCGCTTCGAGTTTGCGTTTCGTAATCCAATATGGGGTGCCGGCGACGCGCTGCGACCCTTCGGGGTCGGGCGTGAGCACCGGGTGATGCGTCTCGCCGCTCTTGCGCACCACCTCTGCGTCGGCGATCGCGATGCGGCCGAGGCGAAAGCCGGTCAGCGCGTCGGCGCTGCCATCGAGCAGGCGCCCCAGCTGTTCGCGCTGGACGTCGGCATATTGCAGCGTGCCGTAAGAAAAGAGCGGTTCACTCGCGTCCATCGTTCGGGCACCCTCAGCTGCCGGCCAGCGTCTTCTTGGCGCAGGCTTCCATCACCGGCACCGCATCCTCGGGCGACAATTGCATCAGTTCGGACGGACTGTGCGTCTTTGCCAGCTCGTCGGCGGCGCATTTGCACACCTCGCCCACCTTGTCGGCGGGTGCCCCGGCGCGCGTTGCCCCCGCCTCGCACGAGCGCGTGAAGGTTTCGGCGAACTGCTTTTCGAAGCCGTCCTCGAAACCCTTCTGCGCCTGGTCGCAGCCCGCCAGCGTCGCAGCCGCTGCGAGCAGCGCCGCGGGTGCGGCGAGACGGCGAAGCGTGGCGACGGACCCGAACGACATTCCCATTCTCCCGGTCAGGCGACGACGCCGCCGATCAAAGATCGATCAGCAGACGCGTCGGGTCCTCGATCGCTTCCTTGATCGTCTTGAGGAAGGTCACCGCCTCGCGGCCGTCGATCAGGCGATGGTCGTAGCTCATCGCGAGATACATCATCGGGCGGATCACGATCTCGCCGTTCCGGACGACCGGACGATCCTCGATGCGGTGGAGGCCGAGCACCGCCGACTGCGGCGGGTTGATGATCGGGGTCGACATCAGGCCGCCGAACACACCACCGTTCGAGATGGTGAAGGTGCCGCCGGTCATGTCGTCCATCGTCAGCGTGCCGTCCTTGGCGCGCTTGCCGAGGTCGGCGATCGCCTTTTCGATGTCGGCGAACGACAGGCTGTCGGCGTTACGCACGACGGGGACGACGAGGCCGTTGGGGGCGCTGACCGCGACCGAGACGTCGAGATAGTCGTGGTAGACGATCTCGTCGCCGTCGATGCGTGCGTTCACCGCCGGAATGTCGTGCGCGGCAAGCGCGACCGCCTTGGTGAAGAAGCTCATGAAGCCGAGGCGCACGCCGTGCTTCTTTTCAAAGCTGTCGCGATATTTCTCGCGCGTCGCCATCACCGCCGACATGTCGACGTCGTTGAAGGTCGTCAGCATCGCGGCGGTGTCCTGCGCCGCCTTCAGCCGCTTGGCGATCGTCTGACGCATGCGCGTCATCTTGACGCGTTCCTCGCGGCGGCCGGGCGCGCCGCCCGTAGCGGGCGCGGCTGCAGCGGCGGCGGCCGGTGCCGCGGCGGGCGCGGGTTCGGGCGCCGCGCTCGCGGCGGCGAGCACATCTTCCTTGGTCAGCCGGCCATCCTTGCCGCTGCCCTTGATCTTGCTCGGGTCGACACCATGCTCGAGCACCAGGCGGCGCACCGCGGGCGACAGGGTGGTGACGCCGTCGCCGGCATCCTCGCTCGCCGTCGCGGCGGGTGCCGGAGCGGCGGCTTCGGCCTTGGCCGCCGGGGCGGCCGCCTTGCCGCTGCCGGCTTCGATCGTCGCGATCACCGCGCCGACATTGACCGTGTCGCCGACCGCGACGACCTGCTGGCCCATGACGCCCGCGACGGGCGAAGGCACTTCGACGGCGACCTTGTCGGTTTCGAGGCTCGCGATCGGCTCGTCGAGCGCGACCGCATCGCCCGGCTGCTTCAGCCACTCGCCGATCGTCGCTTCGGTGACGCTTTCGCCCAGCGTGGGGACTTTGACTTCGGTGCTCATCTTGCTTTCCTTCGGGGCGCTTACTTGTTCTTCGTACGGCGGATTTCGGCACGGACGCTCAGGCCCAGCGCGTCGGCGACCAGCGCCGACTGCTCGGTCTGGTGGCGGCTCATCAGGCCCGTCGCGGGCGACGCGGCAGCAGCGCGGCCGGCGTAGCGCGGACGCATGCCCTTGTGCCCGGCGCTGGTCAGCGCCTCCTCGATGAAGGGTTCAACGAAGAACCAGCTGCCGTTGTTGCGCGGTTCCTCCTGCGCCCAGACCACTTCCTCGAGCTTCGGCATGCGCTTCAGGCGCACGGCGAGCGGCTCACCCGGGAAGGGGTAGAGCTGTTCGAGGCGGATCACCGTCGTGTCCTTGAGGTCGGCGGCGTCGCGCGCCTCCATCAGGTCGTAGCCGACCTTGCCCGAACAGAGCACGACGCGCCTGACGTCGCCGTCGGCGGGCGGGGTGCGGTCGGACATGATGCGGCGGAAATGCGCGTCGCCGATGAAATCCGAGCGCTGCGACACCGCCAGCTTGTGGCGGAGCAGCGACTTGGGCGTCATGATGATCAGCGGCTTGCGGAACGAGCGCAGCATCTGGCGGCGCAGGACGTGGAAATAGTTCGACGGGGTCGAGATATTGCACACCTGGATATTGTCGCCCGCGCAAAGCTGCAGGAAGCGTTCGAGGCGCGCCGAGCTATGTTCGGGGCCCTGCCCTTCGTAGCCGTGCGGCAGCAGCAGCACGAGCCCGTTGGCGCGCAGCCACTTGGCCTCGCCCGACGCGATGAACTGGTCGATCATGATCTGCGCGCCGTTGGCGAAGTCGCCGAACTGCGCTTCCCAGAGCACGAGGCTCTTCGGATCGGCCATCGCATAGCCATATTCGAAACCGAGCACGCCATATTCGGAGAGCGGGCTGTCGAGCACCTCGAAGCGACCGTGCGGCACGGTGGTCAGCGGGACATATTTCTCCTCGCTCTTCTGGTCGACCCACACCGCGTGGCGCTGGCTGAAGGTACCGCGGCCCGAATCCTGGCCCGACAGGCGGACCTGATAGCCTTCGCTGAGCAGCGTGCCGAAGGCGAGGCTCTCGGCGGTCGCCCAGTCGAACACCTCGCCGTCGCCCTTGTCGGCGAACATCGCGGCGCGACCGTCGATCACGCGGCGCAGCGTCTTGTGCACCTCGATCTCGGCGGGGACCGTCGTCAGCGTGCGGCCGATCGAGTCGAACAATTTGTCGCTCACCCCGGTCGCGATGTTGCGGCGCGCGCTTTCGGGGTCGGTCGGCGCATAGAGCCCCGACCAGCGCCCGGCGAACCAGTCGGCCTTGTTCGGCTTGTAGCTCTTTGCGCTGTCGAACTGTTCCTCAAGATGCGTGGTGAATTCGGCGCGGCGGGCGTCGGCCCAGCCGGCGTCGATCACGCCCTCGCCCTCGAGCTTCGCGGCGCAGAGCTGCGACACCGGCGGATGCTGGCGGATGCGCGCGTACATCAGCGGCTGGGTGAACGAGGGTTCGTCGCCCTCGTTGTGGCCGAAGCGGCGATAGCACCACATGTCGATCACGACGTCGCGCTTGAAGCGCTGGCGGAAGTCGATAGCGAGCTTGCACGCAAAGGTCACGGCTTCGGGGTCGTCGCCGTTGACGTGCAGGATCGGCGCCTGGACGCCCTTGGCAACGTCCGAGGGATAGGGCGACGAGCGCGCGAATTGCGGGCTGGTCGTGAAGCCGATCTGGTTGTTGACGATGAAATGGATGCAGCCGCCGGTGTTGTAGCCGCGGATGCCCGAGAAGCCGAGGCATTCCCAGACGATCCCCTGCCCCGCGAACGCTGCGTCGCCGTGGATGAGCACGGGCAGCACCTGCGAATGTTCGGCGAGATCGCTGCGCGCGACCTGCTGCGCACGGACCTTGCCGAGCACGACGGGGTCGACCGCCTCAAGGTGCGAGGGGTTGGGGACGAGCGACATGTGCACCGAAATGCCGTCGAACTCACGGTCGGTCGAGGTGCCGAGGTGATATTTGACATCGCCCGACCCGCCGATGTCGTCGGGGTTGGCCGAACCGCCGGCGAATTCGTGGAAGATCACCTTGTACGGCTTGGCCATGACGTTCGCGAGCATGTTGAGACGCCCGCGGTGCGCCATGCCGTAGACGATCTCCTTCACGCCGTACTGGCCGCCATATTTGATGATGGCTTCCATCGCGGGGATCATCGATTCGCCGCCGTCGAGACCGAAACGCTTGGTCCCGACATATTTGCGTGCGAGGAATTTTTCCCATTCCTCGGCCTGGATCACCTTGTTCAGGATCGCGCGCTTGCCCTCGACCGAAAATTCGATGTGCTTGTCGGCGCCTTCCATCCGCTCCTGGAGGAACTGGCGTTCCTCGACATCGGCGATGTGCATATATTCGAGGCCGACGTTGCCGCAGTAGTTGGCGCGCAGGATCGCGACGACCTCGCGGATCGTCGCCTTTTCGAGACCCAGCGTCCCGCCGAGCCAGACCGGGCGGTCCTGGTCGGCGCCGACGAAGCCGTGATATTCGGGCGTCAGGTCGGCCGGCAGCTCGCGCTGGCTGAGCCCGAGCGGGTCGAGCTGCGCCGCGAGGTGCCCGCGCACGCGATAGGTGCGGATCAGCATCATCGCGCGGATCGAATCATTCGCCGCGCGTTCGACCTCGGCATTCGACAGCGGTGCGCCCGCCCTGGCCGCGGCGGCCTTTACCACGACCTGCATCTGCTGCGGGTCGAGCCCGGCGGTCAGGTCGTCGCTGTCGATGAGCGGCCAGTTCTTCGGCGCCCAGCTGGGGCCGGCCTGCGGCTCGTCGATGTCGAAGCTTTGTCTCTCGAGGTTCATCTGCTTTTCCACGGGGAGGACGGGTTGGTTTATCTATATGGGGAGCGGACGCCCGCCGACCAAACAGGCCGGCGGGCCATCCGGATCAGACGCGTTCCTTGAGCACTTCGGCGAGCGTGCTGCCGAGCTCCGACGGGCTGGCCGACACCTTGATGCCGGCGGCTTCCATCGCCGCGATCTTGCTTTCGGCGTCGCCCTTGCCGCCCGACACGATCGCGCCGGCGTGGCCCATGCGGCGTCCCGGAGGCGCGGTGCGGCCCGCGATGAAGCCCGCCATCGGCTTTTTGCGGCCGCGCTTGGCTTCGTCGATCAGGAACTGCGCCGCCTGTTCCTCGGCGTCGCCGCCGATTTCGCCGATCATGATGATCGACTTGGTCGCTTCGTCGGCGAGGAAGAGTTCGAGCACGTCGATGAAGTTGGTGCCATTGACCGGGTCGCCGCCGATGCCGACCGCGGTGGTCTGGCCGAGGCCGACGTTCGAGGTCTGGAACACCGCCTCATAGGTCAGCGTGCCCGAGCGCGAGACGACGCCGACGCTGCCCTTCTTGAAGATCGATCCGGGCATGATGCCGATCTTGCATTCGTCGGGGGTCAGCACGCCGGGGCAGTTGGGGCCGATCAGACGCGACTTCGAGCCCGAAAGCGCGCGCTTCACCTTGACCATGTCGAGCACCGGAATGCCTTCGGTGATGCAGACGATCAGTTCCATCTCGGCGTCGATCGCCTCGAGGATCGAGTCGGCGGCGAACGGCGGCGGGACGTAGATGCAGCTCGCGGTCGCCCCGGTCACGGCCTTGGCTTCAGCAACGGTGTTGAAGTTGGGCAGGCCGATATGCGTCGTGCCGCCCTTGCCCGGCGTCACGCCGCCGACCATCTGGGTGCCGTAAGCGAGCGCCTGTTCGGTGTGGAAGGTGCCGGTGGCGCCGGTCATCCCTTGCGTGATGACCTTGGTATTCTTGTCGATGAGGATGGACATATTTACTCGGCTCCTAAGGTGTCGGCTTTGAGGGCAACGCCATAAAAATTGAACATCTGCCTCGCCGGGCTATCGCTCGGTACGAAGAATATTTTGAAGCTATCATGATCCGAAAGAACACCAGGGGACCATTCTGCCGTTCGGATCTCTGGAAATTCCTTAATTTCAAAAGGTGCGCGCTTTAACCAAGCGCCCACTTGCTCGGCTGGTATCGGGCGGTCCTCGCCAAAGTCATACAGCTGACAACCGCTTATTCGTTTTCCGTCAGCTTTTACTTCGTCGAGCACCATGAAGACTTCTTCGCCTGCTACCGCTTTGGCGAAGGAGGTGATTTCACCCATATCCACGCCGCTCGATTCAGCAACTTCCAAGGCCGCCTTGCGGGAGAAGTCCAGAAACACGGCAAGTTGGCCTGCTTCTTCGCTTCTGGAGATCGGCGTCCAACCGGCAGCAATCAGCGATGCCGATGCCATCTGCTGATTTTCCAACGAACCGCAGCCGTCCCGGAATGCATCAAGAATTTCGACGACGGGATAATTTGCATCCGCTGCGTTCGCAGCGGATGCAATCGCGAGGGGCAGAAAAAAGGCGATGCCCCGCAGCTTCATGCCAGCGAGGGATCCAGCGCCTTGCACGCGTCGAGCAGTTCCTTGACCGCGTCGACCGAGACCTGCAGGCCCGCCTTGTCGGCGTCATCGAGTTCGATCTCGACGATCTTCTCGACGCCGTCCGCACCGATCAGCACCGGCACGCCGACGTACAGACCGTCGACGCCATACTGGCCGTCGACGTAGGCCGCGCAGGGCAGGATGCGCTTCTGGTCACCCAGATAGGCTTCGGCCATCGCGATGCCCGAGGCTGCCGGGGCATAGAAAGCCGAACCGGTGCCGAGCAGCGCGACGATCTCGCCGCCACCGCCGCGGGTGCGCTTGACGATCGCGTCGATCTTGTCCTGGCTCGACAGGCCCATCTTGACGAGGTCGGGAACGGGGATGCCGTTGATCGTCGAATAGCGGACGACGGGAACCATCGTGTCGCCGTGGCCGCCGAGCACGAAGGTGTTCACATCCTTCACCGACACGTCGAACTCGTCGGCGATGAAGTGGCTGAAGCGCGCCGAGTCGAGCACGCCCGCCATGCCGACGACCTTGTTGTGCGGCAGACCCGAGAACTCACGGAGAGCCCAGACCATCGCGTCGAGCGGATTGGTGATGCAGATGACGAAGGCGTCGGGGGCGTTGGCCTTGATGCCTTCACCGACGGCCTTCATAACCTTGAGGTTGATGCCGAGCAGGTCGTCGCGGCTCATGCCCGGCTTGCGGGCGACACCGGCGGTGACGATGATGACGTCGGCGCCGGCGATGTCGGCATAGTCGTTCGTGCCGGTGATCTTGGCGTCGAAGCCCGCGATCGGACCGACCTGCGACAAGTCGAGCGCCTTGCCCTGCGGCACGCCTTCGACCACGTCGAACAGGACGACGTCGCCCAGTTCCTTCTGCGCGGCGAGAAGCGCCAGCGTGCCGCCGATGTTCCCGGCTCCGATCAAAGCGATTTTCTTGCGTCCCATGGCGCGCGGCACTCCCTTCCTGGCAAGCCCGGCAATTGGTTCACAAACCGGTGGGCGCACGGGCTTCAAAGCGCGGCACCGGTTCCAAGACTGGCGCCGCCCTACGCCGATTCTCCTAAGGAAACAACCGCCAAAAAGTGCGGATCGTCCGCTATTTTTGCAATCAGTTCGCAATAGCAATAATAATCGAAACCTATTTGTAGATATACATCGATCCGATCCGCTCGTCCGCCTTTCCCTTGTTCGCACCGGGAATTTTCTTCAGCCACCCCTTTTCCGGCGTCACGCCGTCCATGGTCGCGCCGACGACATCCTTCGCCTGCTTGAAGGCCGCGCGCCTTTCGGCCTCGTCGGCGGTCTTCCCCGCCTTGAGCTGTCTGGCATATTCGCTAGCCGCGGTCGCCGTCTGCGCCCCTCCGCTCTCGCGCCAGTGGAAATAATAGGGGCCGGCGTCAGCCGGAATCGAGGCCGCCGAAACGCTGCCGACCAGCGCCTTCACCTTGTCGACCGCATCCTTGTTGAGCGAAGCCGCGGGCTTGCCGCCGTTCAGATAGTCGAGCGCGGGCTGATAGTTGGTCGCGGTGCCGATGGCGTGATAGGTTTTCGAGGTCGCGACCTTCGCCAGTGTCGCGGGAAAGGCATCGCTGCCGATGCGCAGCAGCATGCTGTAGAGAATGTAGGCGCGTTGCTGGTCGGCATCGGGCACGTCGGCGACGGTGTGCGACATCTCCGCATAGACGGCGGCGATGATCCGGTTCTTCGCGACTTCGTTGCCCTTGGCGCGCAGCGCGGCGAGTTCGGCGTCGATGTCGCCGATGTTGGGGTCCTTCCATCCCTGCGGAAAGGCGAAGCAGTCGCCGGTGTGGATCTTTCCGGTGTCGATGCCGTTGAGCGGGACGACGACATCGTCGGTGTAACGGGTGGAATTGCCCGTGTAGAGCCCGGCGTGCGCCTGCTTCAGCCTTTCGGCCATCGCGACCGGGCGGTAGCAGTCGTCGGTCGTCGCGCCATAGACAAAGCTTTTGTACGTCGCGTTGCCGGCAACCTTTGCCTCGGCCTTTTTCTGCTTTTCCGGGTCGCAGGCGGGAACGGCGTCCTTGCACGGCTTGCGCCACACGACGGGCGCGCCCTCGCCTTCGCCTTGCCTGGCATGCGCGATCTCGTGCGCGAGCAGATGACGCCCCTCGCGCGTGCCCGGCCGATATTCGCCCGCCGCGAAGCCGATGTCCGTCCCGAGCGTGAAGGCGCGCGCATCCATCGCCCGCGCCGCGCGGTCGCCCGGCCCGCCGCTATGGATCCGCACCGCCGAAAGGTCGGCGCCGAAACGCGGTTCGAAAAAGGCGCGTTCGGCAGATGGGAGCGGGGCGCCGGCGCCGAGCGAGGCGAGCGCCCCGCGAATGGCGGGCCCGGCGGGTGTCGCGGCCGCCGACATCTCGCCGGCCGCAGGTTCGCGCGACGGCGCGCGCGTCACCCCCATCACGCGATCGGCTACCGCGTCGGCCTGCCGTTCCGCACGGTCGTTCGCGCCACCGATGACCGGCGGCGCGTGCGCCGGGACATGCGCAAGCGACGCGACCGGCGACCAGCCGCGCCGGACGGGTGCGGCGGCGGGCGGCGCGGCGGCGGAGCGGGGACGGCATTTGCGGCGGATCGCATGTCGGTACATGGCGTTTCTCCTCGCGGGAAAACGAGCCGGACGGTCGATTCTAGCATCGTCGGCGGGGCCGATATTGGACCGATCCGCCAAAGCCGGCTACCCCGCGCGCCGGAGCTTGAAATCCCGCGCCCGCGCGCCGATTAACCCTCCCTTATTGTCGCGCTGCTAGGCGGAAGGCGGGATGACGCGGGCAATCATCAGCTTCGACACCGAATTGTCGGCGGGCCTCTATCAGCGGGGTGCCGACGCGCGCGCCAATTTCGAAAGCTCGATCCTCGGCCGCTGCCGCGATGGCGATTTCGGCATCCATTTCCAGATGGACATGCTCGACCGCCACGGCCTGACCGGGGTCTATTTCGTCGACCCGATGCCCGCGCTCGTCTATGGCCCGGCGGTGATCGACGACATCGTCCGCCCGATCGTCGCGCGCGGGCACGAGGTCCAGCTTCACATCCACACCGAATGGCTCGCCTTCGCGCGCTTCAACCCCGTCGGCCGCCTGGCCGGGCGCAACATCGGCGATTTCCCGTTTGCGGCGCAGAAAAGGCTGATCGGGCTGGCCCGCGACATATTGGTCGGCGCGGGGGCACCGCGCCCCACCGCCTTTCGCGCCGGTAATTTCGGCGCCAACGACGACACGCTGCGCGCGCTCGCAGCGCTCGGCTTTCGTTTCGACAGCAGCTTCAACGGCGCCTATCAGGGCCATGGCTGCGCCATTTCGCTCGACGCCGGCAATCTCGGCATGCGCGAGCATATGGGGGTGATCGAAGTCCCGGTCAGCGGCCTGATGGACCGCGCCAACCGCTTCCGCCCCGCGCAGCTGTGCGCGATGTCGGAGGAGGAGATGCGCGACGCGCTCGATCACAGCGCGGCAAGCGGCGCGATCCAGTTCTCGGCCTTCAGCCACAGCTTCGAATTGCTGAGCCGCGACCGGCAGGTCGCCAACGGCCTCGCGGTCGCGCGGATGGACGCGCTGTGCCGCGCCGTCGCCGACGATGCGCGCGTGACCAGCGGCGGCTTTGCGACGCTGCCCGCGCCGCCGGTGCGTCCGGGGGCGATCCGCGTCGCCGCACCAAAGCCGCTGCGCACGCTGCGCCGTATCGTCGAGCAGGCAGTCGGGCATGCGATGCACGAGGTGCGCTACGTCCGCGACCTGATCGCGGTGACGCTCAATTCGTCGCGCTGGGGCAAGATCGCCGGGGGCGTGTTGCTGGTGCTCGCCTAGGCGGGCCTAAGCGGCCTCATCCTGGCCGTGACCGAGCGCCAGATAGGCGTCGGACTGCATCTCGGCGAGGCGGCTCGCGGTGCGCTCGAACTCGAACGCGCCGTCGCCCGCGACATAGAGCGCATCGGGTCCGGCCGCCGCGCTCGCGAGCAGCTTGACCTTGTACTCGTAGAGCGCGTCGATCAGCGTGACGAAGCGTGCCGCCTCATTGCGGTTCTCGGGCCCCATGCGCGGGATGCCGACGATGATCACGCTGTGGAAATGGCGCGCCACCGCCAGATAGTCGGCCGCACCGCGCGCCTCGCCGCACAGACGCTTGAACGAAAAGACCGCGACGCCCTTCAGCGCCTTGGGCACGTGCAGCATCCGTCCGCCGCCGACGTCGAGATCGAGGCTCGGCACGTGCGCGCGATCCTCGGGCGGATAGTCGGTGAGGCGGAAAAAGGCGGCCGACAGCGCCGCGCTCGCGGCATCGTCGGCGGGCACGAACCAGCGCGCGCCGTCGCCCAGTCGGTCGCGGCGATAATCGGTCGGACCGTTGAGGCTCATGACGTCGAGCTTCGCCCCGATCAGCGCGATGAAGGGCAGGAAATGCTCGCGGTTGAGCCCGTCCTTGTAGAGGTCCGCCGGCGGGCGGTTCGACGTCGCGACGACGGTGACGCCGCGGTCGATCAGCGCGGTGAACAGGCGCGACAGGATCATCGCGTCGGCGCTGTTGTTGACCACCATCTCGTCGAAAGCGAGGCAGCGGACATTCTCGACCAGCAGCGCCGCGACCTGCGGGATCGGGTCGCCGCTCTCGGTCTTGCGGACCTCGCGCATCTGCGCGTGCACGCTCTGCATGAAGGCGTGGAAATGGACGCGCCGTTTCCGCTCGATATGGAGCTGGTCGTAGAACAGATCCATCAGCATCGACTTGCCGCGCCCGACCGCGCCCCAGAGATAGACGCCGCGCGGCGCCTCAGGCTTGCGGCCGGCGAGCCGCCAGAGCAGGCTGCCGCGCGGGGGCGATGCCTCCAGCTCCTGCTGCAACCGGTCCAGCCGTTCGGCGGCGGCGCGCTGTTCGGGGTCGGGCTTGAGTTCGCCGCCCGCGACAAGCGCGTCGTAAGCGGCGAGCACCCCGGTCACTTGCTCGCCTTGCGGATCGTCCCGGCAAAGGTCAGCACGATATGGTTGTCACCCGCGCCCTGCACGACGAGCCCGCGCAGGAAGATCAGCCGCCCGGTCTCGCGCACCAGCTCGACGACGGCGTCGAGCGGCTCGTCGAGCCGGCCGGCGCCGACGAACTGCGTCGACAGGTCGAGCGTCACCGAATGGCCGGCGTTGAGCGATCCGAACTGGTGCGACGCCGCGAACAGCGCGATGTCGACGAGCGCGAGGCTGACCGCGCCATGGACATTGTCACCGAGATTGCTGTGCTTGCGCGTCGGCAGCATGCGCACGCGGGCGCGCGGGCGGCCGTCCTCGGTCGGCGCCTCGGCGCGCACCGACAGGGGTTCGATGAAGGCGTTGAAGCGGCTGGGATCCTTCAGATTCCAGCTGACCCAGCCGTCGGCCAGTTCCTCGGCGCTGAAATTGTCGCGGCGCTTCGGCTCCTCGATCCCGTCGTTCACACCTGCCGCTCGGCCTCGAGCTTCTTGATCTCGGCGATCGCGCGCGCGGGGCTGAGGCCCTTGGGGCACGCGTTCGAGCAGTTCATGATCGTGTGGCAGCGATAGAGGCGGAAGGGATCCTCGAGTTCGTCGAGGCGCTCGCCGGTCATTTCGTCGCGGCTGTCGGCGAGCCAGCGATACGCCTGGAGCAGGATCGCGGGACCGAGGAACTTGTCGCTGTTCCACCAGTAGCTCGGGCAGCTGGTCGAGCAGCACGCGCACAGGATGCACTCGTAGAGGCCGTCGAGCTTTTCGCGCTCGGCGGGCGACTGCAGCCGCTCCTTGCCGCTCGGCGTTGTCGTCTTGGTCTTCAGCCACGGCTCGATCGACGCATATTGCGCATAGAAATGGGTAAAGTCGGGGACGAGGTCCTTGATCACTTCCATATGCGGCAGCGGGGTGATCTGGATGTCGCCCTTCAGATCCTCGATCGCGGTGGTGCAGGCGAGGCCGTTCTTGCCGTTCATGTTCATCGAACAGCTGCCGCAGATGCCCTCGCGGCACGAACGGCGGAAGGTCAGCGTCGAATCCTGCTCGCTCTTCATCTTGATGAGCGCGTCGAGCACCATCGGGCCGCACTTGTCGAGATCGATCTCGAAATTGTCGAAACGGGGATTCTCGCCCCTGTCGGGGTCGTAACGATAGACCTTGAATTTCTTGACCCTGGTCGCGCCTTCGGCCTTGTGGGTCGTGCCGCCCTTCTGGATGCGGCTGTTCTTCGGAAGGCGAAATTCGGCCATGTCTCTGGCTCCCCTAGTGCAGTCGCGGTCGGCCTAGACCCGATTTCCGGCAACGACAAGGGGTGGAAAAGCGGAAATGGCGAAAGCCGCTGGCAGCTTGCCCGGCGACTCGCTAGGGGCGCAAAGGATGAGCGAAGACGCCGCCCAGTCCGCCGTTACGAGCCGCCACGTCGCGCGCGGGCTTGGCACGACCGTGCTCGCGCGGCTCGGCGCGGTGGTCGAGATCGTCGCGCAGCCACTCTATGTCCTGATGTTCGGACTGGCGGGTTACGGCCTCTATGCGGTGCTGTGGGCAACGATCAACCTGCTCGAAAACATCTTCGACATGGGCATGACGAGCGCGATGCAGCGCACCGTGCCGCAATCGGCGAGCGATGCCGAGGCGGCGGCGGCGCTGCGCACCGCGATGCTGTGGGGGGTCGGCCCCTGCCTGATCGTCGCCGCGCTCATCGCGATCTTTGCCGCGGACCTCGCGCCCTTGCTCAACGTCGCGGAGCGCGACCGGCCGCTGGTGGTCCCCGCGATCCAGCTGTGCATATGGGCGCTGCCGCTCTGGGCCTTCGTCGAGATCGGAACCAGCGCCATGCGCGCGCGCATGGTGTTCGGCGCCGAAATCCGCCTGCGTATCGTCTGGGAACAGATCATGCGGCTGGTCTTCGCCGGCGTCTTTTTTGCGGGCGGGCTGGGACTGAAGGGCCTGTTCATCGCGCACCTCTGTTCGCTCGCCATCACCGCCATCCTCTGCGTCCGCCTGCTGCGCCGCTATTTTGTCTTTGGCGAACTGCTCCGCGGCGGACGCGGCAGCGAGGCGGCACGGAACACCTTCTGGGCGGGGCTCTCGATCCTGCCCGCGAACATCATCGGGCGGCTGTTCGGCGATGCGCCCGCACTGATCCTGAACATGCTGCTGCCCGGGGCGGCGGGCGCGGCGGCGGCGGGGCTGTTCACGATCGCGCGCAAGCTGTCGAGCGTCGTCCAACTCGTGCGCATGACCTTTTCGCACGTCATGGCGCCGCTTGCGGCGAGCGCCGAGCGCGCCGATCGCCGCCATGTCGCCGACATCTATGGCTATTCGACGCGGCTGGTGTCAGTGATCGCGCTCCCGCTCGCCGCGGTGCTCGCGGCCGGCAGTACCTCGTTGCTCAGCCTGTTCGGCGATCAGGCGCAGAGCGCGCAGGCGGCGCTCGTCATCCTGCTCATCGCCCGCGCGGCCGAGGCCGCGCTCGGCATCGCCGCCCCCGTGCTGCAGGTGGTCGCGGCCTTTCGCCAGCAGCTCACCGCGAGCCTCGTCGGGGTGGCCGCGGCGCTGGCGACCGGCTGGCTGGTCGTCGGGCACCTCGACCCGCTGACCGGCGTCACGCTGGCGACGGCGATCGGCCTGGTCGTCACCGCCGGCATTCCGATGATCCAGCTCGCCGTGACCGAAAGGCTCCACCCCTTTGACGCGCATTTTTCGGGCGTGGCCGTGCGCGGCATCGCAATCACCATCGCCGCCGGGGTGGTCGCGCTCTTTGCCGCGCGCCTTCCCGATGTCATCGCCCTGCCGCTGATCGCGCTAATCGCAGCCGGGTCGATCTGGCTTTCGGTCCGCTTCGCCCTGCCCCATGCCGATCGCGCGTCGCTAGGCGCAGTGGGCCGGCGACTGCGCCTGATATAGGCCCGCCGCCCCATGACCGACGCCCCCGTTCGCATCGCCGTTTACGACCTCGATCGCACCGTCCTGCGCAAGCCGACCTTCACCCTGTTCCTGCTGTGGGCGGCAGGGCGCGAGGCGCCATGGCGATTGCTGCTGCTGCCGCTGCTGGCGGCGCTGATGATCGGATATGCGCTGCGGCTCTATGGCCGCGACCGGTTCAAGCCCGCCGCCATCCGCCTGATGCTCGGTCCGAATCTGGCGCCGGCCCGGGCCGAAGCGCTCGCCGCCCGTTTCGCGGCATGGCGTGTCCCGCGCGACGTGCCGCCGGGCGCGAAGGCCTGCATCGCGCGCGACCGGGCCGAGGGCTATCGCCTGCTGATGGCGACCGCGGCGCCCGAATTCTACGCGGGTGCGATCGCCGATGCGCTGGGCTTCGATGCCGTGGTTGCGTCGCGCCATCATCGCGACGCCCGGGGTCACTGGCTGCCGCTGCTCGACGGCCCGAACTGCTATGGCGCGGAAAAAGCGCGGCGCGTAGCCGAATGGCTGGAGGCCAACGCCGCCACCGGCGCACGGCATATTCGCGCCTATTCCGACCATCCCAGCGACGCGCCGACCTTTGCCCTCGCGCAGGAAGCGTGGCTCGTCGGGCGCGGCCGCCAGCTGGCGCGGCTCGCACGCGAGAAGGGCTGGCACCTCATCGACTTCGACAACCCTGACGGCGGCGCCTGACCGCTTCGCTCAGCCCCTGCCGAGCAGTCCGGAAAAAAGCGCCGCATGGGCGTCGCAGGACGCCTCGATCGCGTAAGCCAGCATCGTCTCCCGCCGTACCACCGGCAGGCGGCCGTCGAGCGCCTCGCGCAAGGCTTCGGCCAACGCCGCGGGGTCGCCGACCGGAACGGGCGCCCGCGCGCCCACGGCTTCGAGCAGTTCGACGACCGCGCCCGAGCTGGCGGTCGACACGACGGGGCATCCGCACGCCATCGCTTCGATCAGGGTGGCGGGAAGGTCTTCCCAGCGCGACGACAAGGCCATGACCGTCGCTTCGGCATAATAGGGCACCATGTCGTCGACGAAGCCGACGAACTCGACCCGGTCGGCAATCGCCAGTTGCCGGGCCAGATGCTGCAGCGCGTCCTGATCGGGCCCGGTGCCGCAAATGCGCAACCGCCAGGCCCGGTCCCCGAGCAGCGCGACCGCGCGGAGCAATGTCGAATGGTCCTTTTGCCGGGACAGGCGCCCCACCGTCAGGATGACCGGCGTTTCGGGGGCGCCGCGGACGAGATCCTGCGCCGCCATCGCCTCGCTGACATAGGGGTTGTGCAGGAAGACGGCCTTCTCCACGAAATCGGGGCGGATCGCGCCCAGACGCGCGACGGCGGGTTCCGAAAGGACGAGGATGCGATCGGCAGGGTCAAAAGCGCGCGAATAGATCTGCCGGCGCAAGGCGCGCTTCCACGCCTTCATGCCCTGCTTGAAGATCGGGTTCGTGATCTTTGGAACAAAGACGCCGTCGAAGGCGGCCAGACGAACGGCGAGGCTCGCCGCCATATGCGTATGATTGCCCGGCGAGTGGAACAGCGCCGGCCTGCGGGTGCGCAGATAGCGGGCAAGATCGGGAACCCCGGCCAGCAGCCGGGCGCCGCGCGGCAGGCTGCCCATCGTCCGCAGGACGTGGACCGAAATGCCGTCGTCGAGCAATTGCCGGACCGGCCCCGCATCCTGCAGCACCGCAAATTCGACGCGAAGCCCCCGCCGGTGCAGGCCGTTCGCGAGGTGACAGGCGACCCTTTCGACCCCGCCCTTGCCGAAATGGTCGAGCAGGATCGCGACATCCGGTTGACTGTTCAAGATAGGCTCTCCGACGGCAGGACCATTGACGCGTCATCACGCCGGCAAGGACAGGTCCGCGCGCCGACGATGAATGTCAGGGCCTAGCAAGGCTCGTCCCCGAATCAATTCAAATCGCCAGACCGGTCGACCCCGCCCCGGGCGACCGTCCGCCGCAACGGCACCGGCGACGCTCCGGTCGGCCGTTCGCCCTGTCCTTGCAATGGACGCTGGGCAGGATAAGAGCCGCAAATGACCGACGCCAAGTCCTTGCCCGCCCTGACGCCGATCGGCGAAAATCCGACCCTGCTGTGGGGCATGACCAACGCCGAGCGGTTGCGCCGGCTGGCGCGCGCCGAGGGGTTGCCCGAAACGGCGGACGCGCAGGTCTACGCCAATCTCGACTATGTCTTCGATCCAGTGTGGCTGCGCCATATCGTCGCGCTGCCGGGCACGGTGGTGATGGACGGCGGCGCGCTGGTACTCGCGCATCTGACCGGGGGCATGCGGCCCGAGGATATTGCGGGGCAGCGCGGCGCGCTGACCATCGTCGACTATCGCGATAATCCGCAGATCTACAACCGCCAGCTGCGCAAGCTCGACTGTCCGTTCATCCAGCGGCTGACCCCCGACACGCGGCGCGAGATCGAGCGGAAAAGCTATTTCGGCGCCTATAAGGGCGTCACCGACCTGCTCACCAAATATCTGTGGCCCGAGCTCGCGCTGTGGCTGACGCGGATCGCGGCGAGCATCGGCATGACGCCGAACATGGTCACCGCGATCGGCGCGACGCTGTGCGTCTATGCGACCTATCTGTTCGCGCAGGGTGATTACTGGGCCGGGATGCTGGCGGGCTTCGTCTTCATGGTGCTCGACACCGTCGACGGAAAGCTCGCGCGCTGCACGATCACCTCGTCGAAATGGGGCAATGTCGCCGACCATGGCGTCGACCTGATCCACCCGCCCTTCTGGTGGTATTTCTGGGGCGTCGGGCTCGGTAGCTGGGGTCTCGCATTGTCGAGCCAGAGCTTCCTGCTCGTGATGATCGCGGTGGTCGCGGGCTATGTCCTCCAGCGCGTCATCGAGGGGATGTTCATCAAGGATTTCGGGATGGACATCCATGTCTGGCAGAAGTTCGACAGCGACTTCCGCCTGATCACGGCGCGGCGCAACCCGAACTTCGCGATCCTCTTTTTCGCGACGCTGGCCGGAAGGCCCGATATCGGCCTGATCGCGGTCGCGTGGTGGACCGTCATCTCGCTGGTGGTCCATGCAGTGCGGCTGGTGCAGGCCTATGCGGTCCGGCGTTCGGGCCAACCGATTGTCAGCTGGATGGAAAAGGCATGAACGACACGATCGCGAAATTCGGTCATCCCGCCACGCTGGTCGCCGAATATGACCATTGGGTCGTGCTGCTCCGCCCGGCGCAGCCGACGCTCGGCGCGCTGGTGCTCGCGGCGAAATCGGACGCGACGGCGTTCGGCGACCTGCCCGCCGAGGCGCATGCCGAACTCAAGACCGCGACCGCCGCGATCGAAGCGGCGCTGACGCAGGCGGTCGGCTATGCGAAGATCAACTATCTGATGCTGATGATGGTCGACCCGCACGTCCATTTCCACGTGCTGCCGCGCTACGACGGCGCGCGCTCGGGCGCGGGGCTGACGATCACCGATGCCGGCTGGCCGGCGCAGCCCGATCTGGGGCAGGCGGTGAAGCTGGACGACGCGCAGATCGCCGCACTCACCCGCTGGCTCAAACCCTATTTCGCGTAGCGGCCCTCGGCGACCCATTTCGCGGTGAGCGCATCGGCGGCCTCGACGTCCTGCGGGAAGTCGACTTCCTGCCATTCGAGCCCCTCAATCGACACGGTGCCGACGCGGTTGCCCTTTGCGATGATGTCGATCGCGCGCAGATACCAGCGCTCGACCCCGTCGGGGGTGCGCATCATCTGGTCGACCTGGTTGCGGAAGATCGACGGGCCGTCGCCGATGAAGGCCAGCATGCCGATCGATTCGGCGTTGGTGTCGGGGGGGAGCAGCCGCTTGCCGATGTGATGCAGCCGGCCTTCGGCGTCGCGGTTCACCTTCATGTCGTCATCGTCATAGTCGGGCTTGACGTCGACGGTGACGCTGATCGGCTCCTTCGCACCCGCGATCAGCCTTGCGACGATCTCGTCCGAGATGATGGTGTCGCCGTTCAGGATGATGAAGTCGCGGTCCATCTCCTCGCGCGCGATCCAGCAGGTGCCCAGATTGTCGGCGACCTGGAAGAAGGGATTGAACAGGCAGCGGATGCGCGCGCCGGTGTCGCGATAGAGTTGCAGCGCATGATCCTCGACGCGCTCGGTACGAAAGCCCGTGACGACGACGATATCCCTGATGCCATTGGCGACCAGCGCCGCAACCTGCCAGCTGATCAGGCTGCGCCCGTTGAACTCGATCAGGCATTTCGGAATGTCGCGGGTCAGCGGCAGCAGGCGCGAGCCTTGCCCGGCCGACAGGATGATGGCTTTGTCGATGCTCATAGGGGTCGCCCTATATCCGCTTCCCGCCGTGCGGCAAATATGGCTTCGATCAGCGCGATATCGGCGGGCTTGTCGGCGTCGATGCACGCCTCGGGCGCCGACATCGGCACCACCGTCGCGTCGAGGCCGAAACGCAGTCCCGCGCGCGCCACGCCCTGCTGGATGGTGAAGCGCCGCAGCAGCGCGCCGGCGAGCAGCCATGGCCCGAACGCCGCGATGATCTTCAGCCCCTTCTTGCGGTCGCGCTCGATGCCACTCCAGAAATCGAGCAGCGGCAGCACGCGGCGGCCGCGCAGGCGGAACATGTTCGCCCCCGACCACCAGCCGCCGCGAAACTTCAGCCAGGTCCGTTTCGATTCGGGATAGCGCGCCAGCAGCACGTCGCGCTCGACCATCGCCACCGCGACGTCGCTGCCCGCGGCGCCGTCGAGGAATTCGGCGATCATCGCGGGCGTCAGCAGCACATTGTCGGCGGTCGTCACCAGCACCGGATCGTCGCCCGGCGGCAGCGCGGCGGCGAGCGAACTGCTGATCCCCTGTCCCGAATCCGAAAAATGCAGGTCCGCGACCCCGGCGAGCAGCGGCTCGGCGGCGAGTTCGGCGCTGTCCTGCGCGAGCAGCGTGATCGAGCCGACCTGCGGCGAGGCGCGAAGCGCGCGCACCACATGGACGAGCATCGGCAGGCCCGCGACCGGCAGCAGCGCCTTGGTCGACACCCCCGTGCCGTCGAGCAGCGGGTCGGGGCCGGGGCGGCTGCCGGCCAGGACGATCGCCGGGATGCGAACGGTCACTGCGCGGCCGCCGGCACCGGCGACACCCGCCGCGCCGTCGCGACGCGCAGGAAATCGGTCGCCTCGTCGAGCACCGGGCCGCGGCTGCGAAAGGGCGCCGCCAGCGCCATCACGATGCCGCTGTGGCCGACCCCGGGATAGAGACGCAGCTGTACCTGCCCGCCCGCGCGCTCGATCGCGGCGGCGAGATTCCGGCTGTTGCGCGGGCGCACCGTACCGTCCTCGTCGCCGCTGGCGAGCCACATCGGCGGCGCATCGCCGCGTGCGAAGGCGATCGGCTGCGTCCTTTCCGGCGGCCGGACCTTGCCCATCGCCCGGTCGGCGCTGCCGCCCTTTGCCATCGGCAGGAAATCATAGGGGCCCGCAAGCCCCGCCACCCCGCGGATCGCCGACGGGTCGCTCCCCGCGCCGCGCAGCCATTGCGGGTCGAGCGCGAGCATCGCCGCATTATAGGCCCCCGCCGAATGGCCCATCAGCGCGATGCGGTCGGGGTCGCCCGCGAATCCGGCGATATGACGCTGCGTCCAGGCGACCGCCGCCGCGCTGTCGTGCAGAAAATCGGGCCAATGCGCCTTGGGGTGGAGTCGATAGTCGGGAATGACCACGACAAAGCCCTGCGCCGCCAGCGCGCGCCCGGCAAAACCGTAGTCCTCGCGCGCGCCGCTGTTCCAGCCGCCGCCGTAGAAGAAGACCACGACGGGCAGCCGGTCGCCCGCCTGCGCATGGTCTGGCACCCAGATATCGAGCGCCTGCCGCGGCCCCTTGCCATAGGGTTCGCCCGAAACGAGCAGGCGCGCCCCGCCGTCGCCACCGAGCAGCCGGTCGCCCATGTTGAGCGATTTGGCGCCGCCCGCGACGAGCAGTTTCGCGCCGCCGCCGAACAGCAGGACGAGCAGGCCCAGCAAGAAGAGATATTTGATCAAACGTCGCCTCATCGAGTTCCGCCCTGCCTCCTCGCCCTACAGGGGCGCACCGGGGGGAACAAGCCGCGAGCGACGAATGCGGGTCAGGCGGCCGGAGCGCTTATCGCGGCGCCGAGCGCGGCGGCCCACATCATGCAGACCAGCAACGCGACGCCGCCGAGCACCACCCCCGCGATCGCTCCTCCGCGCGGCGCCTTCGTCAGGCCGATCAGGCCGAAGATCAGCGCCAGCGGGGAGGTGATCCACGCGATGAAACCGATGAGCGGAATGAAGGCCAATATGATCGACACGATGCCGAGGACCATCGCGGCCGTACCCATTCCGTTCGACGGCGGCGCGACGGTCGTTACGATATAATGCTGCGGATGATTTTGCTGGTCCATTACGTCCCCCGTTTCCCTGAAGCCCGCGACCGCCCTACGCGCCACAGATTAACCGACTATCCATCGCGCGCAAATTTTCGGAAAAATCTCCGCATGCCGCCATTTGCCGCAATGACGGTTCGGACGGCCACTTTTTCCCGCCTCGCGCGTAAGAGGGGACGATGACCCGCTCCTTCACCCGCCCCGCCCTCCTCTGCAACAACCAGAGCGGCAGCTTCGACCCCGCCGCGATCGAGGCGATCACGGAAATCTGCCGCGCGAATGGCGCTCCGCTCGCGGCGACCTATATGCTGCCCGATGCCGACATTCCCGATGCAGCGGCGTTGCGTGCGTCCGGTATCGACCTGCTGCTCGTCTGGACCGGCGACGGCACGATCAACGCCGCCGCGACCGCCGCCGGGGGCTGGGACGGCGCGATCCTGCCGCTGCCCGGCGGCACGCTCAACCTGCTGTCGAAGGCCCTGCACGGCGACCGGCCGGCGCCGGACATCCTGTCCGACGCGCTCGCGGGCAAGGCGCGCCGCCGCGCGATCCCGATCGTCCGCGGCAGCGACGGCGACGCCTTCATCACGATCGTCGCCGGTCCCGCGACGCGCTGGGCCGAGGTGCGCGAAACGATGCGGCAGGACGGGCTGATCGAAGCCGCGGGCGCGGCGCCCGAAGCGCTGGGCGAAATGCGCAACGCGCCCGGCGTACGCGTCGCGGGATCGGACAGGGACTGGTCCGCGATCATCCTTACGCCCACCGAGACGGGGCTGCACGCCGACGGCATCCTGACCGAAGGCACGGTCGACGTGCTGCGCCACGGCCTTGCCTGGCTCGGCGGCGATTTTCGCGACGGGCCGAGCGAAAGGCTGGCGCACGGCGAAACGATCACGCTCGAAAGCACGCGTCCGATCGCGCTCGAATATGATGGCGAAGTCGGCGAAACCGCCTCGCCCGCGCGCTTTGCGATCGGCACCAGCGCGGTCGATTTCGTAGCGACGGCATGAGGAAATTATTCCATATCAGCGACCTCCATTTCGGCCTGGAGGACCGCACCGCGCTCGGCTGGTTCGAGGACATCGTTCGCCGCGAGCACCCCGCGGCGGTGCTGATCACCGGCGACCTGACGATGCGCGCGCGAAGCCGCGAATTCGCCGCCGCCTGCGACTGGATCGAGACGCTCGACGTGCCGGTGACGGTCGAGGTCGGCAACCACGACCTCCCCTATTTCAACCCCTTCGCCCGCTTCTTCTGGCCCTATCGCCGCATCCGGCGGATCGAGCGGCTCGTCGAACGCGAGCTGGATTTTCCCGGTCTCGCGGTCGTACCGCTCAAGACCACCGCGCGCGCGCAGTGGCGGCTCGACTGGTCGAAAGGCCGGGTGAGCCGGCGCGCGCTGGGGCACACGCTCGCGGCAATCGATGCGCTGCCGCCTGGCACGACCATCCTCGTCACCGCGCACCATCCGCTCGTCGAAGCGGGAACGCACGGCCGCGCGCTGACCCGCGGCGGCGAGGCAGCGCTGACCGCGCTTGCGGCGCGCGGGGTCGCCGCGGTGCTGAGCGGCCATGTCCACGACGCCTTCGACCTGGTGCAGCAGACCGCGGCGGGCCCGATCCGCATGATCGGCGCCGGCACGCTGTCGCAGCGTATCCGGTCGACCCCGCCAAGCTTCAACCAGCTTGCGATCGCGGGCGGCGTCATCGACGTGCGGGTGCGCAACCTCGACGCGGTTCCCACCCCCGACATGCAGATCCCCGCCGTCCCGCCCGACGCGCTGCCGCCGCGCAGCCCCGGCGAACCGGTCGCCCCGATCGGTGCCGTGCCGCCCGTCGATCCGCCGGTGCATTGACTTCACAACCACGGGTTGCGAACAAGGAAATCCGGAACGGAGGCAGCCATGACAAAGCAGACGGACAAGCCGAGCCATGATCGTCGGGACCAAAAGCCAAAGCCGTGGGCGACGCCCATGGTGCGGTCCATGATCTCTTCGCGTCGCACCGCCGGCGGCCCCCTGAGTCCGAGATTCGTCGAAAACGGCATTTACGGCATCTCCTGAGCGATCTGCCCCGCTCTTGCCGAAGTGATTGCCCGGCCAATCCGCCGGTGCATTGACGCGGCGCTTCATCCCGTTAGGTTGCAACAAAAAACGGGATGAGGATCCACGATGCTGACCAAGGGCGACGACTATCCGCTGCACCAGACCAGCGAGCCGATTGCGTTCGCGGGGACCGACCGCAACTTCTACGACCGGTATTTCTTCAACGGCTACAGCGCCGACGGGTCGGTCTTCTTCGCGGCGGCGATGGGATTCTACCCCCAGCTCGGGATCATCGACGCCAGCTTTTGCGTGATCGTCGACGGGGTGCAGCATAATCTGCGCGCCAGCCGCCGGTCGGGCGGCGAGCGGCTCGACCTGTCGGTGGGACCGATCGCAATCCACATCGATGCGCCGCTCGAGGTCGTGACTCTGCGCATCGCGCCGAACGACGGTTCGCTGGCGGCCGAACTGACCTTCACGGGGCGCCATTTCCCGGTCGAGGAGCCGCGCTTCATCCGTCGCAACGGCACCCGACTGTTCATGGATTATACGCGGATGACGCAGAACGGCCGCTGGTCGGGCTGGCTGTCGGTGGACGGTACGCGGATCGATGTCGATGCGGGCTGGGCAGGCACGCGCGACCGCAGCTGGGGCGTGCGTCCCGTCGGCGCGAGCGAACCGCAACCGCCGCCCGAAGGCAATTTCAGCCAGTTTTTCTGGCTGTGGACGCCGTGCAATTTCGGCGACCGGTCGCTGTTTTTCCACAGCAACGACGACGGTGCGGGCAGTCCGTGGAACCGCCGCGCGGTGATCGCAAGCGACGCGGGCGCCGAGACGCATTTCGATGCCGCGACCTTTGCCGCCGAGTGGCAAAGCGGGACGCGGCGCGTCACGAAGCTGACCGCCGACCTTGGCGGCGACCGCCGGCTGAGACTGACCCCGTCGGGACCGGTCTTTGCGATGAGCGGGCTCGGCTATACGCACCCGGTCTGGGGCCATGGCTTCGACCACGGCCCCGAACCCGCCGTCGCGCACGACCATCTGACCGAGGCCGAGCGCGACTGGGGCAACCCGCTCGCGATGCACATCCAGGCCTTTACCACTGCCGAACTGGTCGATGGCGGCGCGACGCATCGCGGCGTCGGCATGCTCGAACAATTGTTCGTCGGCCCGCACACCCCCTCGGGCCTGACCGGGCTGATGGACCCCGCCGCATGAGCTTTCCGACCGCGCCGGACGCGATGTCCGCCGAATGGCTCGGCACGATATTGGGGCACCCGGGCGGGCTGGAGGGCTTTGCCGCAACCCCGGTCGGCACCGGCCAGATGTGCGACAGCTATCGCCTGACGCTCGACTGGAATGACGGCGCCGCGGGCCCCGCGACCGTCATCGCCAAATGCCCGAGCCACGACGAGGCGAGCCGCAACATCGCCAAACTCACCGGCACCTATGTCAAGGAAGTGCGCTGGTATCGCGAGTTGGCCGCGGACAGCGGTGTCGCCGCGCCGCATTGCTACCATGCCGAAATCGCCGACGACGACGTCGATTTCATCCTGATTCTTTCGGACCTCGCCCCCGCGCGGCAGGGGGACCAACTCGTGGGGCTGGGCTTTGCCGGGCTGGCGCCGTGCATCGACGCGGCGGCCAGACTCCATGCGCATCTGTGGGACGATCCGCGGCTCGCCGGCATGGACTGGCTTGCGCGCGACAACGCCCCGCTGATCCGAACCCTCTTCCCGCAGCTCTATCTCGGCTTTCGCGAGCGCTATGCAGACCGCCTTGCCCCCGACATCCTCGACCTCGGCGCGGGCATCGTCGCGCGGCTCGATGCCTATCTGGCGCGCGATCCCGCCGCACGAACGATGATCCACGGCGACCTCAGGATCGACAATATCCTGTTCGCGCCCGGGGGCGAGCGCTGCTGGCTGGTCGACTGGCAGACGCTCGGCCGCGGTGGTGGCGCGACCGACATCGCCTATCTGGTCGGGACGAGCATCGCCGACCCCGCCGAACGCGCCGCCGCAGACCGCCCCGCCTTCGATCGGTGGATCGCCGCGCTGCGAACCGAAGGGATCGACCCCGACCCCGACGCGCTGTGGACCGACTATCGCCTCGGGGCGCTCAGCGGCTATTTCATGGCGGTGTTCGCATCGATGAGCGTCGAGCGCACGGCGCGCGGCGACGAGATGTTCGCGGTGATGGCCGAGCGTCCCGCGCGGCAGGCGCTCGCACTGGACAGCCTCGCGCTGCTATAGCGGCGGGCAACGGCAAGGCCGCATCGCGGCATTTGACGCGGCGGGCGAATTTCGCTCTAGCCGCGCCATGGCCCGATACACCCACATCATCTTCGACTTCGGCGGCGTCATCACCGCATCGCCCTTTGAGGCGTTCAACCGGCTCGAGGCCGAACACGACCTGCCGCGCGACTTCGTTCGCCGCGTCAATTCGATCGACCCCGACAGCAACGCCTGGGCGCGGTTCGAGCGCGCCGAAATCGACGCCGAGGCATTTGACACGCTGTTCGCCGACGAAGCGCGGGCGCAGGGACATGAACTTCGCGGCGAAGCGGTGCTCGCGGTGCTCGCAGGCGCGGTGCGCCCGGCGATGGTCGCGGCGCTCGACACGCTCAAGGCCAGCGGTTTCACGATCGGCTGCATCACCAACAATGTCCCCGGCGGCAAGATGGGATTGCGCGGCGCCGGCATGGCGCGCAGCGAAGAAGCGGCGAACGAAGTGGCAGGCATCATGGCGCGATTCGATCATGTCATCGAATCGTCGAAGGTCGGGGTGCGCAAGCCCGACCCGCGCATCTATGAAATGATGTGCGAGGCGCTCGGCACCGAGCCGGCGGACTGCATCTACCTCGACGACCTTGGCATCAACTGCAAACCGGCTGCGATGCTGGGCATGCACGCGATCAAGGTGACGAGCGGCGAACAGGCACTGGTCGACCTGTCCGCCGCACTGGAGATGCCGCTCCCCTGACGCGCGTCAGTGCGCGAGCAGCAACGGGACGCGCCCGCTCGTCACCAGATATTGGGTCACGCCGCCGAACAGCGTCTCGCGCAGCCGGCCGCGGCCGAAAGCGCCCATGACGATCAGCCCGGCGCCCATGTCGAGCGCCGCCTTTTCGAGCGCCTCCTCGACCGAAACCGCGCCGCGCGCGATGACCCGCGACTCGGCATGGATACCGTGCCGCGCCAGATAGGCGAGCGCGTCGGTCGCCGGCAGACTGCCGTCGTCGCTGCCCACCGACACCAGTTCGACACGCCGCCCGGCAAGCAGCGGGATCGCCGCGCGCAGCGCGTGCGCGGCTTCGGGGCTGCCGTTCCACGCGACCAGCGCCGGGGCGTCGAAATCGAGCGTCGCCAGATCCTGCGGCAGCGCAAGCACGGGGGCGCTGATCGCGAGCGCGAGGTCGCCCGCGAGCATCGCCGGCTCGCGCCGCCGGTCGCGCTTGCCGCCGGGCAGGCTGACGATCGCGAGGTCGGCGAAGGTCGCCGCGGCCGCGAGCGAGCCCGCGATATCACCGTCGGCCACCACGACGTCCCAAGGCACGTCTTCCCTGGCGAGGCGCGCCGACAGCGCCGCTTCGAGCGCGGCATCGTCGGCCTGCGCTTTCGCCATCGCCTCGGCCGCGAGGTAGCTGCCGCCGAACGGATCGACCGTGATGAACTGCTGGAACGGCGTCGCGATCATCAGCGTGACGTGCGCGCGCTGGCGCCGCGCGATGTCGAGTGCGGCCTGCATCCGGCTTTCGTTGGCGGGATCATGATCGGCATGGACAAGAATCGAACGCATGGGGCCCTCCTGTAGTGGATGCAGCGGGTCTAGCCGGCCGCGGCGGCGCTTTCCTTGACCGACGTCAAAGTCGCCGCCGTCATCCGCAATTCGCTCGCGCGGTCGAAAATCCGCAGCAGCACCGGTTCGGTGTCGGCGACGCGCATCGCCACGTGGAACGCGACGGGCGCGAGCGTCGGCATGCCCGCGAGCTCGACGAGCGCGCCATCGGCGACAGCCGACCGTACCATCGGTTCGGGAAAGATGCCGACCCCGCCGCCGGCGCGCGCGATGTCGATCATCATGCGGGCATTGTTGCACAGGTTCAACGATTTCTGTGCGATGCGCGACGACTGGATCGCATCGCGCATCCGCCCGTGAATCGGCGAATGGCTGGCGAGCGACCACAGCGGCACCTCCCCGCCCCCGCCCGCCGCGAAGATCGCCGCGATCGCCGGGCTCGCGAGCCAGACGAGCCCGACCTCGCCGATCGGGCGCGTCTGGAGCGCGGGATGCGCGATCGGCCCCGCGGCGAAGGCCATGTCGGTACGCCCGGTGAGCAATTGCTGGATCAGGTTCGCGGTGAGGTCGATCTCGATCTCGAGCCCGACGCCGGGCATCTCGGCCTTGAGCGCCGCGACGAAAGCCGGAAGGCAGCTCGCCGCGGCAATCTCGCCCGCGCCGATCCGCACCACCCCGCTCGCCTCGCCATAGCCGCCGCTCCCGAGCAGCGCCAATTGCATGTCGCGCAGCAGCGGGTCGCAATCGCGCACCAGCTTGCGTCCCGCCGCGGTCAGCGACATCGTCCGCCCGTCGCGGCGGAACAGCGGCGAACCGAGCCTTTGTTCGAGTTCGCGCATCCGCGCCGACACCGCGGGCTGGGTCGTGTTCAATCGTTCGGCCGCCGCCGAGAAGGTCCCGAGCCGGTCGATCCAGAGCAGGGTTTCGAGATGGTAGAGCGAGACGCGATTGATCGACATCATTTATGCATAATCGAAAAATAGAGTAATTAGAATTGATGGATTTTATCGGCCAAGATCGTCGCCGACAGCAATGAGGAGTCCGTTGATGGGTAACAAGCGCTATGCCGACGCAGCCGCCGCGCTCGAAGGACTTCTGTTCGACGGCATGCAGATCTGCGCGGGCGGTTTCGGCCTTTGCGGCATCCCCGAACGGCTGATCGACGCGATCCGCGACGCGGGTACGAAAGACCTGACGATCGCCAGCAACAACGCCGGGATCGACGGCGAAGGGCTCGGCAAGCTGCTCCGCACGCGGCAGGTCAAAAAGATGATCTCCTCCTACGTCGGCGAGAACAAGGAGTTCGAGCGGCAATATCTGGCGGGCGAGCTCGAGGTCGAATTCTGCCCGCAGGGCACGCTCGCCGAACGCTGCCGCGCGGGCGGCGCGGGCATTCCGGGCTTCTACACCAAGACCGGCGTCGGCACGCTCGTTGCCGAGGGCAAGGAGGTGAAGAATTTCGACGGGCAGGATTATATCCTCGAACGCGGCATCTTTGCCGACCTTGCGATCATCAAGGGGTGGAAAGCCGACGAGAGCGGCAACCTCATCTTCCGCAAGACCGCGCGCAACTTCAACCAGCCGATGGCGACCGCGGCGAAGATCTGCGTCGCCGAGGTCGAGGAAATCGTGCCCGTCGGCAGCCTCGACCCCGACGCGATCCACCTGCCCGGCATCTATGTAAAGCGCCTCGTCCTCGGCGCGCCCTACGACAAGAAGATCGAATTCCGCACGACGCGCCCGCGCGAGACCGCGTGATAGCGATTCTCGCCTTGATGTCGGCCGCCCCGGCCATCGGCGTGCCCGACCCCGCAACATGGTCGGTCGAGCAAAAGATCGACTATCTCGCGGCGGGGCAGGCGCGCTTCGCCGAACCCGTCAGTAGCGCGCTATATGACAATCCCGAGGTGCGCGCGGAAATCCGCCGGGTCGGCTTCCTGAAGGGGTGCCAACTGGTCAGCCAGGCCCGAAAGGATGTGCTGGCGGTCCATTTTTCGACACTCAAGGCCGGCTACACGGCCGCGATCCGCAAGACGGTCGACGAGAACATGCTCAAAGCCGCTCGCTTTCTTTCCTTCAACGCGTCACCGCTGACGCGTGCGAGCTTTCGTCTACGCCGCGAGTCCGAACGGTCGCTCGCGCCCGAGTTCGCTGCAATCCGCATCGAGTTATCCAAGCGCTTTTTCGAGATTTCCAGCCCCTTGCCAACCGAAACCGATCCGGCCGCCAACCGGATCAAGCCAAAAGCTGACATTGCAGGCGCGATGGGAATTGCGGGGGACTACGACTTGGACAATCCGGGCTATCTTGGCCTCGCCTGCGCCGAAGCTTTGATCGATCCGAAATATCGACCGCACATCAGCGGAGGAAGCGAATGACGACGTTCCGGAACTGGCTTTTGCTTGCCGCCGGCTGCGGCCTCGCCGGTTGCGCGGCTTCCCCGGCACCCGCGCCCTTGACGCCGCCCCCCGCCGCTGCACCTGCACCGGCCGAAGCCGCCAAGCCGCCGGTCGCTTTGCAATATCTCTACGGTTCGCCCGAAGCTGCGGCCCTGGTGCGCGCCACCAATGCGCGGATCGCCGATTATGGCGCGTGGCGAATCAGGGAGAGGCCGAAGGACAGCGTCGTGCTGGCGCCGGGCGCGACCATGGACGCCCCGACGTTCGAACCGTGCGGCAGCAAGCCCTTCGCAGCCGTGTTCGACGCCGACGAGACCCTGATCTGGAATCTGGGGCCCATGCGGTACTTCGCCGAGAAAGGCACCGCTTTTGACCCCAAGGTCTGGGACCAGTGGGAAAAGACCGGCGCGGGCAAGGCGATCGCGATGCCCGGCACGGTCGCGATGGTGAATGCCCTGCGCGCCGCGGGCATCACCGTGATCGCGAACACCAACCGCACCGCCGCCGCCAAGGGCAGCGAAGACACGCTGCGTGCCGCAGGACTGGGCGAGTTCAGGCATGGCGAGACGTTGTTCCTGATGGGCGACGACACCGGCGGGTCGAGCAAGGACGGACGCCGCAGGGCGATCGCATCGAAATATTGCGTGATCATCCTTGGCGGCGACCAGCTCGGCGACTTCAGCCAGCAGTTCAATGTCAAGGATTTGCCCGCGACGCAGCGCATGGCGCTTGCGACGAACGCCGGCGCGACCGCACTCTGGGACAAAGGCTGGTTCCTTTTCCCCAACCCCGTCTACGGCCCGTGGGAAAAACTGGGCTGGGGCGACGCCTTCCCCTCCGACAAGCAATGGGAGCCGAAATAATGGCCTGGACGCGTGATGACATGGCGGCGCGCGCCGCGAAGGAACTGCAGGACGGCTATTACGTCAACCTCGGCATCGGCATCCCGACGCTCGTCGCGAACCATATTCCCGCGGGGATGACGGTGACGCTCCAGAGCGAGAACGGCATGCTCGGCATCGGCCCCTTCCCCTATGAGGGCGACGAGGATGCCGACCTGATCAACGCGGGCAAGCAGACGATCAGCGAGCTGCCGCAATCGGCCTATTTCAGCTCGTCGGACAGCTTTGCGATGATTCGCGGCGGCCATATCGACCTGACTGTGCTCGGCGCGATGGAGATCGCCGAAAATGGCGACATCGCCAACTGGATGATTCCCGGCAAGATGATCAAGGGCATGGGCGGCGCGATGGACCTTGTCGCCGGCGTGAAGAAGATCATCGTCGTGATGGAGCACAATGCCAAGGACAGCAGCCCGAAGTTCATCCCGGCGTGCACGCTGCCGCTGACCGGCAAGAATGTCGTCGACATGATCATCACCGACCTCGCGGTGTTCAAGCGCGACGATCATGCGAGCCCGTTCCGGCTGATCGAACTCGCGCCGGGGGTGACGGCGGAGGAAGTCGCGGCTAAGACGACGGCCACATATGAGGTCGCCATCTGATCACGGGCCCGTCCCGCGCGTTTTCATCATCCTCCTCGCGGTCGTCGCGCTGGGGCTGACGGGCTGGTTCGGTCTTCACGCCGCCGGGGTCCGGACACCCCTCGCGAGCGTCGCGATCCCGATGCGGGGGCCGGAAAACCTGCCCGACACGCCCGCCAAATGGCGCGGGCGGATCGACTATCGCGCGCTCGACCGGCAATTGTCCGACCTTGCGCAGCGACCCGAAATGGCGGGGCTGGCGGTCGCGGTGGTCGAAGACGGCAAACTCAGCTTCGTGCGCACCTATGGCGTCGCCGACGCCGGGACCGGAGCCCCGGTCACGCCGCATACGCTGTTCCGCTGGGCCTCGGTTTCGAAGACCGCAACGGGCGTCCTCGCCGCCGCGATGGCCGGCGACGGCACTGTCGATCTGGACCGCCCGGTCGGCGGATCGCGCACATCATTGCGCCTGCCCGGGGGCGCCGAGGCACGGATCTCGCTGGACGACCTGCTGGCGCAGCGTACCGGCCTGACCAAAAACGCCTATGACGAGAAGCTCGAGGAAGGGCAGAATCCTGCGACGCTGCGCACGAACCTTGCCGCCGCGCCGCTGCAATGCGAGCCCGGCACCTGCCATACCTATCAGAATATCGCCTTCGACGCGGCGAGCGAGATATTGGCCGCGGCGGCGCACAAGCCCTTCGCCGACGCGGTCGAGGACCGGTTTTTCCGACCGCTCGGCATGATCAGCGCGGGGTATGGGATGGAACGACTGACCGGCGCCAAGGATTGGGCCAAGCCGCACCGGGGCAGTCAGGTCCGCCCGGTCAAGGAAGCCTATTGGCGCGTTCCCGCCGCCGCGGGCGTCGAAAGCGACATCGTCGATTTTGCGACATGGATGCAGGCGATGATGGGCGCCCGCCCCGACGTGCTGCCCGAAGCGGTGCTGGAGCGCGCGCATCGCCCGCGCGTCCGCACCGAAAGCCTTTACGGCAGCGCGCTGCGCCAGGCCAACAGCGATGCGAGCTATGCCCTCGGCTGGCGCAATTTCACCTATGGCGGCCACCGGCTTGCGGGCCATTCGGGAGCGGTCGCGGGTTATCGCGCCACGATGATCTTCGAACCCGCGACGCGGACGGGTGTCGTCGCGCTGTGGAACAGCGATTTCGGCTTTCCCTTCCGCATCCCGTTCGCGGTGATCGACAGCTATCACAAGCGCGAGGACGCGCACTGGCTCGACCTCAGCGAACTGCCGCCCGCAAAACGCACGCCGGTCGGCGCCGGCCCGATCGTCGCGGTTCCGAAAAGGTAACGGGCCTGCCGGCCCCAGCCGCCGCCCGGGTATCGGACGCGCGGCGAGGACAGAAGGAGAAGCATCGATGCGCGTGCTGCTGACCGGCTCGTCTGGCTGGCTGGGACGTTATCTGGCGCCGCTTCTCGCCGACAATGGCCATGCGGTCACCGGGCTCGATGTCGTTCCCGGCACGCACACGCAGGTGGTCGGCACCGTTGCCGACCGCGCGTTGATCGAGCGGACGATGGGCGACCATGGCATCGAGGCGGTGATCCATGGCGGCGCGCTCCACAAACCCGACATCGTCCGTTATCCGCGGCAGGCATTCGTCGACGTCAATCTGACGGGCACGCTCAACCTGATCGAGGCGGCCGTGGCGGCGGGCAACGACCGCTTCCTCTTTACCTCGACCACTTCGCTGATGGTGCGCGCCGACGTGCGCGAAGGGGCGGGCGCGGCGGGGGCATGGTGGATGGACGAGGATTTCGGCCCGCTCGAACCGCGCAACATCTATGGCATCACCAAGCTTGCCGCGGAACAAGCGTGCCGGCTGGTCCACCGCGAGCATGGCATCGCCGTCGCGATCCTGCGTACCGGGCGTTTCTTTCCCGAGGACGACGACACGCATGCGACCCCGAGCGGGCCGAATTTGAAGGCCAATGAGCTGCTCAACCGGCGGCTGACGGTCGAGGATGCCGCGGCGGCGCATCTCGCGGCGCTCGCGGCCGCGCCGGCGATCGGCTGCGACACGTTCATCCTTTCGGCGCCGCCGCCCTTCGCGCGTCAAGAGGCCGAAGAGCTGGCGCGTGATGCCCGTGCGGTGATCGCACGGCACTATCCCGACGCAGCGGCGCTCTATGCAGCCCGAGGGTGGGTGCTGCCGGAGACGATCGACCGCGTCTATGATCCGTCGCGCGCCGAACGGCGCTTCGGCTGGCGGGCGCAGAGCGATTTCGGCAGCGTGCTCGCCGCGCTGCGGGACGACACGCCTCTGCCCTTCGCGCACGACCCCGACTATACCTCCCCTATCGTCGCACAGGAGCGCGAAGCATGTATGTGCTGATCACCGCCAACCGCAATTATTCAAGCTGGTCGCTGCGCCCGTGGGTGCTGATGAAGGGACTCGACATCGCATTCGACGACCGCATCGAGCCTTTTGCGCGGCCGGTGAACTATGACGCGTTCCGCAGCTTTTCGCCGACCGGGCAGGTGCCCGCACTGCTGCACGAAGGACGCACGATCTATGATTCGCTTGGCATCGCGCTCTACCTCGCCGACCGGCACGCGAATGTCTGGCCCACCGACCCCGATGCACGCGCATGGGCGCAGTGCGCCGCCGCCGAAATGCACAGCGGCTTTGCCGCGCTGCGCAACGACTGCACGATGAACGTCGGCGTCCGCGTGACGCCGAAACCAATGTCCGGCGCACTCCGCGCCAATGTCACGCGCATCCGCGAGTTGTTCGAGGGCGGCCTCGCCCGGTTCGGCGGGCCGTGGCTCGCCGGACCAGACTTCTCGGTGGTCGATGCCTTCTTCGCCCCGGTCGCCTTCCGCATCCGCACCTATGGCCTCGACGTCGGCGCCGGGCAGGCGTGGGTCGACCATATGCTCGAGCATCCTGCAATGCAGGAATGGGAGCGGCAGGCGCTGCTCGAGACCTGGCGCGAGGAAAGCCATGAGGCCGAACTGACCGCGGCGGGAGTGATTACGGCGGATTACCGGACGGCCTAAACCCCTGTCCGTCGTCATTGCGAGCGAAGCGAAGCAATCCAGAGCGAGCTTACGCGACTCTGGGTTGCCGCGTCGCTTCGCTCCTCGCAATGACGAGGCCCTAGTCCGACAACGCGCGCACCACCGCTATCCCCGCTTCGCGCTGTGCCTTGAGTTCGGCCTTGAGCTTCGTGGGATCGCGCGCGAAAATGAAGCCGAAGCTGACCCCGCCCTCCTTGCCTATCGTCGCATGGTGCAGCCTGTGCGCCTGCACCAGCCTTTTGGCGTAGCCGCGACGCGGTACCCAGTGGAAGTAACGCTGGTGGACGAGCCCGTCGTGCACGAGCGTGTAGATGAGGCCGTAGCAGAGGATGCCGAGCCCGATCCACGTCCCCGGCTCCCAGGCCGAGGCGCCCAGGATCATCGGGCTGCCCGCCGCGAAGGCCGAAATGCTCATCGCCGCACCGAAGAGTGCGAACAGGTCGTTCTTTTCCAGCAGCTTGTCATGCGGTTCGTGATGGTCGCGGTGCCACGCCCAGCCGAAGCCGTGCATGATATATTTGTGGCTCGCCCAAGCGACGCCCTCCATCGCCGCGACCGTGACGAGGATGAGCAGGAGGATGGCGGGAGTCGACATGGAGGGATTATAGGCTTGTTGAAGACATGATGCCACCAACCCCGCATCGTCATGCCGGGCCTGATCCGGCATCCACTCCCGCATCGAAGTCATGGACCCCGGATCAAGTCCCTAGGTGACAATGGGTGGTTACCGACACGCGCGACCGAAAATTGCGTTTTTGATCGCCACTCGCTTGCATTGTTGTCGTACCGGCTTAAGTGAACCGCATGACCCGGCCCCGCACCCTCTACGAGAAAATCTGGGACGCGCATGTCGTCGAACAGCGCCCCGATGGTACCGCCCTGATCTTCATCGACCGTCACCTCGTCCATGAAGTGACCAGCCCGCAGGCGTTCGCGGGGCTTCGCGCGAGCGGCCGCACGGTGCGGCGCCCCGACCTGACGCTCGCGGTGCCCGATCATAATGTGCCGACGACGGCGCGGCTCGATGCGGCGGGCAACCGGCTGCCGATCGCCGACGCCGAAAGCGCAGCGCAGCTCGCGGCGCTCGAAAGGAACGCGCCCGAATATGGCATCCGCTACATCGACGCGGTGGCGCCCGAGCAGGGCATCGTCCACGTCGTCGGGCCCGAGCAGGGCTTCTCGCTGCCCGGCACGACGATCGTGTGCGGCGACAGCCACACCGCGTGCCACGGCGGCATCGGCGCACTCGCCTTCGGCATCGGGACCAGCGAGGTTGAGCATGTGCTCGCGACGCAGACGCTGCTGCTCCAGCCGTCGAAGACGATGGAAGTGCGCGTCGAGGGCGAGGTCGGCCCCGGCGTCAGCGCGAAGGACATCATCCTCCACATCACCGGCACGATCGGCGCGGCGGGCGGCACCGGTCATGTCATCGAATATACCGGCAGCGCGATCCGCGCGCTCAGCGTCGAGGGCCGGCTGACGATCAGCAATATGGCGATCGAGGGCGGCGCGCGCGCCGGGCTGATCGCGCCCGACGAGACGACTTTCGCTTATCTGAAGGGCCGCCCCTATGCGCCCAAGGGTGCCGACTGGGACGCCGCCATCGCGTACTGGAAAAGCCTCGCGACCGATGCGGGTGCGACCTATGACAAGGTCGTGATCATCGACGCCGCCGACATCGCGCCCAGCGTGACCTGGGGCACCAGCCCCGAGGATGTCGTGCCGATCACCGGCGTCGTCCCCGATCCCGCAAGCTTCGCCGATCCGTCGAAGCAGACCGCCGCCGCCAAGAGCCTTGCCTATATGGGCCTCGAACCCGGCACGCGGATGCAGGATGTCCCGATCGAAAATATCTTCATCGGCAGCTGCACCAACAGCCGCATCGAGGACATGCGCGCCGCCGCGGCGGTGATCAAGGGCCGCAAGAAGGCCGACAATGTCAAATGGGCGATCGTCGTCCCCGGATCGGGGCTGGTGAAGGCGCAGGCCGAGGCCGAGGGACTCGACCGCATCTTCATCGACGCGGGGCTCGAATGGCGCGAACCGGGCTGCTCGGCATGCCTTGCGATGAATCCCGACAAGGTGCCCGCGGGCGAGCGCTGCGCCTCGACCAGCAACCGCAATTTCGTCGGCCGCCAGGGCCCCGGCAGCCGCACCCACCTCGTCAGCCCCGCGATGGCGGCGGCGGCGGCGGTGACCGGCAAGCTCACCGATGTGCGGGAGTTGATGGCATGACCCCCCTCAAGGAAGTCGACGGCCGCGCGATCCCGCTCGGCCTGAAGAATGTCGACACCGACGTCATCATCCCCGCGCACTGGCTGAAGGGCACGACGCGCGAGGGTATGGGCCGCGGTGCGTTCGAAAGCCTGCGCGCCGATCCCGACAATCTGTTCGACAATCCGCCGTTCCAGGGCGCGCCGATCCTGATCGCGGGCGACAATTTCGGTTGCGGGTCGAGCCGCGAGCATGCCGCGTGGGCGCTCGGCGACCTCGGCATCCGCGTCGTCATTGCCCCCTCCTATTCGGACATCTTCTCGGGCAATGCGGTGAAGAACGGCATCCTGCCCGTCGTGCTGCCGCAGGCGGCGATCGACCGGTTGCTGGAGGTCGCCGCGACCGATCCGGTGCATGTCGACCTCGAAAACCAGACGGTGACGACGCAGTTCCAGGACCGCTTCACCTTCGAGATCGACCCGTTCCGCAAGATGTGCCTGCTTGAGGGGCTCGACGAGATTTCGATCACCGAAAAAAGCGCCGCGGCGATCGGCGCCTATGAACAAAAACTGGCGCAGGACCGGCCCTGGCTGCAACCTTCGCTGTAAACCCCTGTGAGGAGATGATGATGAAGGCCCTTTTGTCGACCGCCACCGGCGGCCCCGAAACGCTTGTCGTCGGCGAACTGCCGCGCCCGACCGCCGGAGCCGGCCAGATCGTGATCGACGTCAAGGCCTGCGCGGTCAATTTCCCCGATGTGCTGATCATCGAGGACAAATATCAGTTCAAGCCCGCGCGCCCCTTCGCGCCCGGCGGCGAGGTCGCGGGGCTGGTCGCCGAAGTTGGCGAAGGGGTCACGGACTTCAAGGTCGGCGACCGCGTGATCGCGGGTTGCGGCAACGGCGGAATGTCCGAAGCGGTCGCGGTTTCGGTGCACAATGTCTATCACCTGCCCGCGGGGCATGACTTCGCCGAAGGGGCCTCGCTGCTGATGACCTATGGCACCAGCATCCACGCGCTGGTCGACCGCGGCCATATCAAGGAAGGTGATACGTTGCTCGTCCTCGGCGCCTCGGGCGGTGTGGGCATCGCCGCGGTCGAACTGGGCAAGGCGTTCGGCGCGCGCGTCGTCGCGGGCGTGTCGAGCGAGGAGAAGGCCGAGATCGCACGCCAGGCGGGTGCCGACGAGGTCGTCGTCTATGGCCGCCAGCCGTTCGACAAGGAACAGTCGAAGGCGCTCGCCGACCGGTTCAAGGCAGCGGTCGGCCCGAACGGCGCCAACGTCATCTATGACGCGGTCGGCGGCGATTATGCCGAGCCCGCGCTGCGCTCGATCGCATGGGAGGGCCGCTACCTCGTCGTCGGTTTCCCCGCGGGCATCCCGCGCCTGCCGCTCAACCTGACCTTGCTCAAGAGCTGCGACGTCGCGGGCGTTTTCTGGGGCGCCTTCGTCGCGCGCGAGCCCGCACGCAACCGCGCCAATATCGCGCGGCTGTTCCAGCTGTGGGAACAGGGCAAGATCAAGCCGCGCGTCACCGGCACCTACGCGCTCGCCGACGGCGGGCAGGCGATCGCCAAGCTGGGCGACCGCAGCGCGGTCGGCAAGCTGGTGATCACCATCTGAAATATCGTCCCGACCCTGAGCTGACGGCGGCGCTGCACCGGCTTGCAGCGCCGACCGGCCGGATCGAGGTGCGCGTGACACCGGGCGCCCGCCGCGACGCGGTGGCGATCGAAGGCGACGCAGTCCAGTTGCGCGTCACCGCGCCCCCCGCCGACGGCGCCGCCAACGAGGCCGTGCTGCGCCTGCTCGCCGCCGCGCTCGACCGGCCGCGCCGCGACCTGACCCTGCTGCGCGGCGCAAGCGCGCGGATCAAGCTGATCGGCATCGCGCCCGAATGAAACGCGATTAACCGTTTGTCAGGAGCTTCGCGCTATGTCGCAAGGCGTGACAGAAGCGTTTGCGCAGGGTTGGGGCTATGGCGACTCGCCGTTCCATGAATGACAATCGGGCCGCGGGGATCGCCAATATTTCGCGCACCCGCCGCGCGCAGCTCGTTGCCGAGTTCGAAGGCGACCTGGGCATCGACCATCGCGCGCGCGCCAAGGCGGCGGCCGACGAACGGCGCTGGCAGGTGATCAAGACGATCATCGTCTGGACGATCGCGCTGATCTTTTTCACCATCGCGTGCCAGAAGCTGTGGATCATCGGGCAGGACGTCGACCGCCCCTTTTCCGACGTCAATTTCCTCCATGGCTGGTTCGAGGACTAGATCCGCTCAGCTGCCCGTTGCCGTGCATGCGGGATCGATCGTCCTTTCGGCCGGTAATCGGGCCGGATCATCAGGATGCGACCCGGCGTTCCGCCGCATTCCGGGCAGCATGCACCGGAACCCGGTGCGACATTCCCCGATCATATGACCGCCCGGATCGAACAGCCGGCAAAAGCGGGGGTGAAGGCGGGACGGACGCGAAGCCCGTCCCCGGCAATCAGTAAACGCGTGCCTTGGGCTTGATATAATCGACGTCGTCCGAAAGCGTATATTCGTGGACCGGGCGATAATCGAGCTTCACGCCGCCGCCCTTGCCGCCCCAGCCGTCGAACCAGCTGATCGTGTGCTTCATCCAGGTCGCGTCGTCGCGGTTCGGGAAATCCTCGTGCGCGTGGGCGCCGCGGCTTTCCTTGCGATTGTACGCCGAATGCATCGTCACCGTCGCCTGCGCGATCAGATTGTCGAGCTCGAGCGTTTCGACGAGGTCGGTGTTCCAGATCAGGCTGCGGTCGGTGACGTGGACGTCGTTCATCCGCTGATAGGTCTTGGCGAGCTTTTCCTTGCCTTCGGCCATCAGCTCGTCGGTGCGGAACACCGCCGCGTGCTGCGACATGGCGCGCTGCATCTCGGTGCGGATTTCCGCGGTGGGCGAACCGCCGCTGGCGTTGCGGAAATGGTCGAGACGCGCGAGCGCGAGGTCGGCGCTGTCCTTGGGCAGCGCGGGCTGTGCGGCGCCGGGCTTGAGCAGTTCCTTGAGGCGGTGGCCGGTCGCGCGGCCGAACACCACGAGGTCGATCAGGCTGTTCGAGCCGAGGCGGTTCGCGCCATGGACCGAAACGCACGCGGCTTCGCCGACCGCGAACAGGCCGGGGACGACCGCATCGGGATTGCCGTCGCGCAGGGTGACGACTTCGCCATGATAGTTACAGGGAATGCCGCCCATATTGTAATGGACCGTCGGGACGACCGGCAGCGGCTGGCGCGTCAGGTCGACGCCCGCGAAAATCTTTCCGCTCTCGGTGATGCCCGGCAGGCGCTCGGCAAGCACCGCGGGATCGATGTGATCGAGGTGCAGGTAGATATGGTCGTTGTGCGGACCGACGCCGCGGCCCTCGCGGATTTCGAGTGCCATCGAGCGCGACACGACGTCGCGCGACGCGAGATCCTTCGCCGACGGGGCATAGCGTTCCATGAACCGCTCGCCCTCGCTGTTGGTGAGGTAACCGCCCTCGCCGCGCGCGCCTTCGGTGATCAGCACGCCCGCGCCGTAGATGCCGGTCGGGTGGAACTGGACGAATTCCATGTCCTGGAGGGGCAGCCCGGCGCGCAGCACCATGCCGCCGCCGTCGCCGGTGCAGGTGTGCGCCGAGGTCGCGGTGAAATAGCAGCGACCGTAGCCGCCCGTCGCGAGCACGACGGCCTGGCTGCGGAAGCGGTGGATGCTGCCATCCTCCATGCACAGCGCGATCACGCCGCGGCACTCGCCATTTTCCATGATCAGGTCGAGCGCGAAATATTCGATGAAGAAGTCCGCGTCATATTTCAGCGACTGCTGATAGAGCGCGTGGAGCATCGCGTGGCCGGTGCGGTCGGCCGCAGCGCAGGTGCGCTGCACCGGCGGGCCTTCGCCCATATTCTGCATATGGCCGCCGAACGGGCGCTGGTAGATGGTGCCGTCCTGGTTGCGGCTGAACGGCACGCCGGCGTGCTCGAGTTCGTAGACCGCGGCGGGCGCCTCGCGCACCATATATTCGATCGCGTCCTGGTCGCCGAGCCAGTCGGACCCCTTGACCGTGTCGTACATGTGCCACTGCCAGTGGTCGGGCGAATTGTTGCCGAGGCTCGCGGCGATGCCGCCCTGCGCCGCGACGGTGTGGCTGCGCGTCGGGAACACCTTGGTGATGCAGGCGGTCTTGAGTCCCGCTTCGGCGCTGCCCATCGTGGCGCGCAGACCCGAACCGCCGGCGCCGACGACGACGGTGTCGTACACATGGTCGATGATCTTGTAGGCGTCGGTCATGTCACATGCCCCCCGGGGCGCCCGCAACGGGGGCCAATGCGATGCGGACGATGGCAAAGATGCCGTAGGCCGCACCGCCGATGGCATAGAAATTGAGGATGACGAGCGCGAACAGGCGCGTCGCATCGCCGTGGACATAGTCCTCGATCAGCACCTGAAGCCCGAGGCGGAGATGCCAGAAGACGCTGATCACGAGCAGGATCAGCGCGATCGCAACACCCGGGCTCGACACCCAGCGATAGACTTCGGCATGGTCGACGGGTTGCAGGCGGATCATCGAAACGACGAACCAGGTGACGAGCAGCAGGTTGCCGAGCGCAGTCAGGCGCTGTTGCAGCCAGTGCTGCGAACCATGCTGTGCCGATCCGAGGCCGCGGACCCGGCCGAGGCGCGTACCGTTACCCATTGAGCGCCTCCGCAAAGATATAGAGCCAGGTCGCCGCCGTGGCGAAAATGCCGGCAAAGATGACGAGCATCGACCAGAGCTTGTTGGCCTTGAGCTCATAGCCCGCGCCGGTGTCGAGCACGAAGTGGCGCAGACCCGAGAAGAGATGCTGGAAAAAGGCCCAGGTCAGCCCGATCAGCACGACCTTGCCGAGGATGTTGGTGACCATGTGGAAGGTCCCGGCATCGGGGCTGGGATCGTGCCAGACGCACGCAAGGAAGGCGGCATAAGCCTCGGGCCCCGCGGCGATCGCGCCGAGCCACCAGAGGAACATCAGCCCACCGACGATCGCAAGTCCGTCGCCGCTCGCGCGGTGAAGGATCGAAACCGCCATCGAAGGCGCCCATTTATACACCTGCAAATGCGGTGAGAGCGGCCGCCCGCTCGGTTCTGTGCCAGCCATATCAGCCCCGCTTTTCTGACTCTATCCGGTCGATGGGGGCCGGTTAAGCCTTCCTGCCGCGATATGCAATTGCTTAGCAGGCATGGCGCGAAGAAATCGGCGGCGAAGGAGCGGGTGCGCGGGCCAAGGGGCAGTCCGCACGCGAGCGATCGCTCCTCCCTGTGGCCGCAGCCCCCAGGGAGGCGGACCGCCGCCGCAGGCGGTGGCGTAGGAACCGCAAGGTCGCGCGGCGCCTGACGGCGTCGGCCCCTCCGTCAGCGCGTCGTGCTGCCACCTCCCATCGCGGCGCGACAGGGAAGATCGGCGGGAAACGGCCAGTTGCTGCCGCTGAAGATGCGATCCCCGGCGAAAGCCGGGGCCCAGCGAGCCATCACGCTGCTCCAGCGCTTCAAAGCCTTGGGCCCCGGCTTTCGCCGGGGCGCACAAAGGTGCTGCCAACGTCCGCTTCCCGCCCCGAAGCCGCCGCCGGCCGCGCGCAAAGGAAAACCGGCGCGGATCGCTCCGCGCCGGTTCCCCCGTTTGTTCGTGATGCCCGAAAGGGGGCGGTGCGTCAGGCGACGCGGCGTACCTCGTGCCCGTCGTCGTCGATGTCGCGCAGCACATAGCCGCGACCCCAGACGGTCTCGATATAATTCTCGCCGCCGCACGCCAGCGCCAGCTTCTTGCGCAGCTTGCAGATGAAGACGTCGATGATCTTGAGTTCGGGTTCGTCCATGCCGCCATAGAGGTGGTTGAGGAACATTTCCTTGGTCAGCGTCGTGCCCTTGCGCAGCGAAAGCAGCTCGAGCATCTGATATTCCTTGCCGGTCAGATGCACGCGCACGCTGTCGACCTCGACCGTCTTGGTATCGAGGTTGACCGCAAGCTTGCCGGTCTTGATCACGCTCTGGCTGTGCCCCTTCGAACGGCGGACGACGGCGTGGATGCGCGCGACCAGCTCGTCGCGGTGAAAGGGCTTGGTGACATAATCGTCGGCGCCGAAGCCGAACGAGCGCACCTTCGAATCCATTTCCGAAATGCCCGACAGGATCAGCACGGGCGTCTGCACCTTGGCGGTGCGCAGCTTCTTGAGCACGTCGTAGCCGTGCATGTCGGGCAGGTTCAGGTCGAGCAGGATGATGTCGTAATCATAGAGCTTGCCCAGATCCAGGCCTTCCTCGCCGAGGTCGGTGGAATAGACGTTGAAGCCTTCGGTCGTGAGCATCGTATCGATCGCCTTCGCGGTCGTCGGCTCGTCCTCGATCAGCAGTACGCGCATTGGGCACCCCTTGATTGTTCCCACGATGATCCCGCGACCCGTCCGCTGGATCATCGTGCGATGCCACCGGCGACCCCCTGTTGCGGGACTGCCGGAACATTAACCATGAAAGCAATGAAGGGAAAAGGTTAATTTTGATTTAACCCGCAGAAATCCACGAGTCGCGGCCAGCGTATGCGCTCCGGACGGGGCCTGCTCAGCCCGATCCGAGCGCCAGATGCTGCGCATGCGCGCCGCTGCACGAGCGCTTGAGCGTGTCGACCAGATGGTCCGACAGCGCCCGCACACGCGCCGGGCGCAGCCGCGATGGTGGCGAAAGAAGGTGAAGAAAGGATTGCGGCAGCGACCAGTCGGTGAGGATGCGCACCAACGCGCCCGACGCCAGCGCCTGCTCGGCGATGAAGTCAGGCAGCACCGCGATCCCGCCGCCCGCGACGAGCAGCGGGATCATGATGTCACCGTTGTTGGTAAACAGGGGGCCCGTCGGGATCACCGTCGCCTCCTCGCCGGCGCGGTGGAATTTGAGCGGCATCGTCCGCTCGCGGTGGCCGTAGCCGATCAGCCGGTGTCCCGCGAGGTCGAGCGGGTGGCGCGGGGTGCCGTGCCGATCGAGATAGGCGGGGCTGGCGATCACCGACGCCGCGACCGGCGCGATGGTCCGCGCGAGCAGACTCGAATCCTCCATGCGCGCGATACGCAGCCCAAGGTCGATCCCCTCGGCGACCAGATCGTGCCGCGCGTCGCTCAGCATCACCTCGATCTCGACCGCGGGATGCTGGTCGAGGAAGGCGGCGAGCGGGGCGCCCAGCACCTTGATCCCGAAGCTCATCGGCGCCGACAGGCGGATCGGGCCCGCCAGATCGACGCGGTCGCCGCGCGCCGCCTCGGTCGCCGCGGTCGCCGCCGCGACCATCGCCTGCGCCTCGCCGAGCAGCCCCGCCCCCGCGGTCGACACCGTCACGGTGCGCGAGCTGCGGTGGAGCAAGGTGATGCCGAGCGACGCTTCGAGCCGCGTCACCGCTTTCGACACGCTCGCCTTCGACAGGCCGAGCATCGCGGCGGCGGCAGTAAAGCTGCCGCTGTCGGCGACCGCGGCGAAACAGGCCCAGCCTTCATAATCGGGAAGCGCCATAGATCGTCTCCTGAACATCCCAGCCCCGGGCCCGCCGAAGGGCGCCTTGCTGCGAAGCACCCTGCGGCGGGCGCGGGGCTGCGCTGTCGGGATAAACCGAACACGCGATAAATGGAAACAATGAATTTCCATCTACGCTATTTTAGAAACGATCCCGATCGCTATCTTGGCTTCAACAAGACGCCTCGCCCGGCACCACGGCCCTGGCGAGACGCGACAGAAAGGACGAAGCCATGATCGACATCCGCAAGTTCGACAGCCTCGGCCATGCCAACCACGGCTGGCTCGACGCCCGCCACCATTTCTCCTTCGCCAACTATTATGACGAAGGCCGCATGGGCTGGGGCGCGCTGCGCGTCTGGAACGACGATGCCATCGCGGCGCAGGCGGGTTTCCCGCCGCACCCGCACCGCGACATGGAAATCATCACCTATGTCCGCACCGGCGCGATCACCCACCGCGATTCGATGGGCAACACCGGCCGCACCGCGGCGGGCGACGTCCAGGTGATGAGCGCGGGTACCGGCGTCACGCACAGCGAGTTCAACCTCGAGGACGAGGAAACGACGCTGTTCCAGATCTGGATCCTCCCCGATCGCGCCGGCGGCAACCCCGGCTGGGGCGCGCGCCAATTCCCCGCGGCCGACCGTTCGGGCCGGTTCGTGACGCTGGCGAGCGGGATCGAGGGCGACGTCGAAGGCTCTGGGGCGCTGCCGATCCGCGCCGACGCCCGCGTGGCGGCGGCAACGGTGGGCGCCGGCGAGAGTGTCTCCTATGACCTCGACGCCGGACGCCACGCCTATCTGGTCGCCGCCAAGGGCCGCATCCGCGTCAACGGCGAGGAGGCCGCCCCGCGCGACGGCATCGCGATCCGCGACGTGGACCGCATCACGGTCGAGGCGATCGACGACGCCGAACTGGTGCTGGTCGACAGCCTCTAGAAGAGCCTCCCCCCGGGCCGTCGCCGCTCCCTCCCCCTCCCCGCGGCGGCGGCCCACCCCTGTTTCGTGACAAAACCGAAAGGACAAGGACAATGGCAAAGATACTGGTGCTCTATTATTCGAGCTACGGTCATATCGAGCAGATGGCCGACGCGGTCGCCGAGGGCGCGCGCGCCGCGGGCGCCGAGGTCGACATCCGCCGCGTCGCCGAAACCGCACCCGCCGCGGTGGTGCAGGCCGCGGGCTTCAAGACCGACACCGCGCACCCGTTGCTCAGCGACCCCAATGAACTCGCCAACTACGACGCGATCGTCGTCGGCACCCCGACGCGCTTCGGCCGCATGTCGAGCCAGATGGCGAGCTTCTGGGACACCGCCGGCGGCGTCTGGGCGCAGGGCAAGCTCAACGGCAAGGTCGGCGCGGCCTTCACCTCTTCGGCGTCGCAGCACGGCGGGCAGGAAACGACGCTGTTCAACATCATCACCAACCTGCTGCACTTCGGGCTGACGATCGTCGGGCTTGACTATGGCTATGCCGGCCAGATGGGCGTCGACGAGGTCAAGGGCGGCGCGCCCTATGGCGCGACGACGCTGGCCGACGGCGACGGATCGCGCCAGCCGAGCGAAGCCGACCTCGGCGGCGCGCGTTATCTTGGCGAAAAGGTCGCGCGGACCGCGGCCAAGCTGATCGCCTGATCCGATGCGCCGTCTCCCGAGCCTTTTCGTCTCGCACGGCTCGCCGATGATGGCGCTCGAGCCCAGCCCGGCGCGGACCTTCCTCGCCGGGCTGGGCGCTCGCCTGCCGCGCCCGCGTGCGATCCTTGTCGTGTCGGCGCACCATGATGCGGCGTTCGAGGGCGGCCGTGCGACGGTCACCGCGTCGCCAGCTCCGCCGACGATCCACGACTTCGGCGGCTTTCCCGACGAACTGTTTGCGATGCGCTATCCGGCGCCGGGCGATCCGGCACTCGCCGGCCGCATCGTCGACCTGCTTGGCGCGCACGGGCTTCCCGTGATCGCCGACCCCGAACGCGGGCTCGACCACGGCGCATGGGTCCCGCTGTCGCTGGCCTATCCGGCGGCCGACATTCCGGTCGTCCAGCTGTCGATCGCCTCGAACGCATCGCCCGAATGGCACTTCGCGCTGGGCCGGGCGCTCGCGCCGCTGCGCGACGAGGGTGTCCTGATCATCGGATCGGGCAGCATCACGCACAATCTGCGTGCCTATTTCACCACCCGTCCGCCGATCGACGCCCCCGCCCCGGCGTGGGTGCGCGGCTTCACCGACTGGATCGCCGACCGTTTCGCGGCGGGCGCCGTCGACGACGTGCTCCACGCGGTCGAGCGCGCGCCGCACGGCAAGGACAACCACCCCACCCCCGACCATATCCTGCCGCTGTTCGTCGCGATGGGCGCGGGGGCCGAAGCCGGCGGGCTCACCGCCGAGCGGCTGCACGACAGCACGACCTATGCGGTGCTCGCGATGGACGTTTACGCTTTCGGCGGGGAGCCCGCCGCCCTATAGGCCGGCGATGCTGCTCACCGATCATATCCTGTTCCTCGACGGCGAGGCCATCGTCGTCGACAAGCCTGCGGGCCTGCCCGTCGACGCGCCGCGCGACGGCAGCCTCAGCCTCGAAAACCATCTCGATTCGCTGCGCTTCGGCTTCAAGCGCTGGCCGCTCGCGGTGCACCGGCTCGACCGCGACACCTCGGGCTGCCTGCTGCTCGCGCGCAACCCCAAGGCGCACGGCCGCTTTACCCGCGCGTTCGAGGCACGCGAGGTCGAAAAGGCGTATCTGGCGATCGTCGACGGCATCGTCGCGGACGCCGGCGGCACGATCGACCTGCCGCTCGGCAAGACCTCGACCGCCGAGGCGGGCTGGCGGATGATCGTCGACCCCGCGGGCAAGCCGTCGGTCTCGCACTGGGAAAAGCTGGCCGAGGTCGACGGCCGCAGCCTGCTGCGCTTCCGCCCCGAAACCGGACGCACCCACCAGCTGCGCGTCCACGCGCTCGAAGGGCTCGGTTTTCCGCTCATGGGCGATCCCGTCTATGGCCGCGGCGGGCCAAAGGGGCGCACCCTGCTCCACGCCGAACGGCTGGTGGTCGCGCGCGGCGACAAGCCGCCGATCGTCGCCGAAGCGCCCTTTCCGGGCCGCTTCGCCGCGCTGGGCTTTGCCGCGCCGGAGGGTGCGGAGCCGACGCGTGGCTGACATCCCCGAAAGCGCGATCAGCGAGAAATTCCTCGCCGGATCGGGGCCGGGGGGTCAGAATGTCAACAAGGTCGCGACCGCGTGCCAGCTGCGCGTGGACGTCTTTGCGTTGCGCCTGCCGCCCGATGCCTACCGGCGGCTCAAGACGCTCGCGGGAAGCCGGATGACCGGCGAAGGCGAATTGATCATCCTCGCGCGGCAGTATCGCACGCAGGAAGCGAACCGCGCCGACGCGCGCGCGCGGCTGCACGCGCTGGTCGACCAGGCGCTGGTCCGCCCCGAACGGCGGATCAAGACCAAGCCAAGCAAGGCCGCAAAGGCGCGGCGCGTCGACGGCAAGAAGGCGCGCAGCGCGGTGAAGGCGGGACGCGGCCGCGTGCGGCCGTCGGAGTAAAGCGAATATTTACCCTGTCGTGCCAGAAGGCACGCAGCTCTGGCTGAAAGCGTCCCGACGCGGGACGGATAAGCGGCAGTCCGGCAAAATTTACGATATATGTTTACACGCGGGCAAGCATCGCGCGCCTAATCCTGCCGCCAGACCAGCAGGACCGCTCATCGCCGTGCCACATCAAGCCAGATTCAGGATCAAGCCCGCGCCGATATCGGCGAACGGCCGCCGCGCCGAGCGCGCGCCGGTGCGCGGGCGGGCGCGGTTTCGCGAGGTTGGTTGCAATCCGTTCGAGGTCGAGCTGTTCGACCTGTCGGCGAGCGGCTTTCGCATGGCGACCTTTGGCCGGCCGCGCGTCGGCACCCACATCTGGGTCAGCCTGCCCGGGCTGCAGGCGCTCGAGGCGATCGTGCGGCGCGCCGACGGCAATGATTTCGGCTGCGAGTTCGTCCAGCCGCTCCACCCGTCGGTGGCGAAACATCTGCAGGGGACGCTCCGCTGAGACCTCAGCCCGCGGGGGTTTCCGATTTCTTGAGGATATGCTTCCACTCTGCGGGCGTCACGCGCCCGACCGACAGCCGCGACAGGCGGATGAGGTCCATGTCGGCGAGCGCGGGATCGGCCTTGATCGCCGCCAACGTCACCGGATGCTTGAGCGCGCGCACCGGCGCGACGCGCACGATCACCCAAGGCGAACCATCCTCGGCGGTCGGATCGGGGGTCGCCTCTTCGGTGATCGTCATGATCCCGACGCATTCCTTGCCGATATTACTGTGATAGAAGAGCGCCTCGTCGCCGACCTTCATCGCCTTCATGTTGAGCTTGGCGCTATGGTTGCGCACCCCGTCCCACATGCCCTTGCCGTCCTTGACGAGCTGCTCCCACGCATAGGCGTCGGGTTCGGATTTCATCAGCCAATATTGCTTTGCCATGGCCGCTGCCTAGCCGAGCAGGGGGCAGGACGGAACCGCCTTTTTCCCTTTCGCGGCGGCGCCGGAACGCCTAAATCCTGATTCATGTCAAAGACGCGCGCCGGCCGGTCCGGCATCGCGCGCCACAGCCTCAACAAATGGACGAACCACCGATGACCGCCGCCGTACCCGTGATTTCCATGGCCCTTCCCGCCGACCAGTTCGCCCAGGCGTTCGGCGCATCGTTCGAACGCTTCGGCTTCGCGATGATCACCGACCATGGCATCGACCCCGATCTGATCGACGAGGCGTGGGACAAGGCGAAGGAATTTTTCGCGCTCGATGAGGATCAGAAGCGCGCCTATCATATCCCCGGCGGTGGCGGTGCGCGCGGCTACACCCCCTTCGGGACCGAGATCGCCAAGGGCGCGAAGGAGGTCGACCTCAAGGAATTCTGGCACGTCGGCCGCGACCTGCCCGCGGGCCACCGCCTCGCGGCGCAGCAGCCGAACAATGTCTGGCCCGCCGAAGTCGACGGCTTCCGCGCCGTCTATGACACGCTCTTCGCCGAATTCGACCGCGTCGGCGGCCGGCTCCTCTCCGGCATCGCGCGCTATCTGGAGCTCGACCCCGATTTCTTCGACGACACGGTCAAGGACGGCAACAGCGTGATGCGGCTACTCCACTATCCGCCGGTCGAAGGCCCCGCGAAAGGCATCCGCGCCGAGGCGCATGAGGATATCAACACGATCACCCTCCTGCTCGGCGCCGAAGAGGCCGGGCTCGAAATCCTCGACAAGGATGGCAGCTGGCTCCCGGTGAGCCCCCCGCCCGGCGCGATGGCAGTCAATGTCGGCGACATGCTCCAGCGGCTGACCAACAACCGCCTGCCTTCGACCACCCACCGCGTCCGCAATCCCGACGCCGGCCGCGCGAGCGTCGCACGTTACTCGATGCCCTTCTTTCTCCACTTCCGTTCGGACTATCCGATCGAGACGCTGGAAAATTGCATCGATGCGTCGCACCCGAACCTGTACCCGACGCCGATTACGGCGGACGAGTACCTGCAGGAACGGCTGCGCGAGATCGGGCTGAAGAAGTAGGGGCGACGCAGGTCCCCGAAACCCGGTGTCGCGGGAGGCGGGACACCGTCCGCAACCAGCCGGGCGGCGCCCTTTCCCGTTCCCGTCGAAAGGCAGCAGTGTGGGGCGATGCGGGAGAAACGAGGAAGATGGTGTCGCGGGCAGCCTTCCCGCGATCGAACCTGTTACCGGTCGTAAGCGAACCAGCTGCCGTCATATCTGGCGTCCAGATTTTCCTTCGAATCGAAGGAAAAGCCGATCGGGTTCTCGCGAAAATAGCCGAATTCGTCGAACCGGCTTAAAACGGCCATATAGGCGTCGCGGCAGCGCTGGCGAAAATCGCCGTCATCGATCGCCTTCAACTGGTCTTCGGTGTGGAGAAAAATGACGGCGGTTCCGAAACCGGGACGGATTTTCCAGATCAACGGACTGGCGAGTGCCGTTTCGACCTCTTCAATGCACGCAGGCGTCATCTGGCTGTTGGCCTCCCACCGGGCGGCCGGCTCGAAGGCTGAAAAAATGACGAACAGCCGTTCCGCTCCGGCCATTGTCTCTCCGCGTTCGCGCAACAATGCCAGAAACCTGTCCTTGACGGCCGCCTGCCTGGCGGGATCGTAGCTGATCGTACGGTCGGTCATGAACAGGTCGGCATCGCGCTTCCGTTCGAAGATCACATCGAGCCGCGGGCCGTGAAGCGGTTCGCAGCTGTCGAAGATGATATTGAGGGGAACAGGCGACGCATATTGGGCCGCAATCCACTCCGCAAGTTGCCCGAACAGCGGCGGCATTTCGACGCCCCGCTGCCTGACCTGCTTGGTCAGACGATATGCGTCGTCGGACGGATCCATCACCGCCCCTCCCAAAAATCGAACACTGCCTGCTGCTGCTCCCTTATGAAGCGCGCCGCCGCCGCGCCTTCCCACGGGCCGTCGTAGCCGAGCAGCAACGCCGTCCCGCCGACCCACCAGCCCTGTCCAGGAAGCCGGTCGCTCTCGCGCACCACCAGCACCGCCATGTCGGGCTCGCCATCGGCGGCGCACAGCCGATCGACCTCTTCCAATGTCCGGCACACCGCGCGCATCTTGGGCCGGGTGAAGCGAAAGCCGAGATCGCCGAGCAGTTCGGAATAGCTCACGCTGCGCCCCTCGCGCGCCGCGGCGGTCAGGATCGCGCGGATGCGCGGCGCGTCGCCGAGCGCGCTGGCGTCGGCGGCCGCGGGCTGGTCGGGGTCGAGGCCGGGATCACGCGCCATGCGGTTTCAGGACGGACGCTTTTTGGGCGGCCAGGGAATGAAGCCCGAGGTGCGCGCGACATAGTCGTCATAGCCCGGCCGCGTGTGCTTCATGCCGCGTTCGAGCAGCGCCTTGCCCGACCATTTGGTGAGCGTGAAGCTCAGGAACAAAGGCCCGATGACGCTCGCCGCCGCGACCCAGAAAGCCGCATCGGCGGCGACGAGGAAGATGCCCCACCAGGTCAGTGCGTCGCCGAAATAATTGGGATGGCGCGTGTAGCGCCAGAGGCCGGTGTCGAGCACCTTGCCCTGGTTGGCGGGATCGGCGCGGAAGCGATCCAGCTGCCGGTCGCCGATGGTCTCGAACGCGATGCCGATGAGCGCGGCGGCGACGCCGATCCAACCGATCACGCCGATCGCCGACATCGGCGCCGCGGCGCTCGCCCAGATGCCGATCTGCGCAGGCAGGCTGGTGAGGAACAATAGCGGCGCCTGGGTCAGGAAGACGCTGACCAGTGCCGTGACCTCCCAGCCCCAGTGACGCTTCTTCATGATACCCGCGATGATCTTCTGGTAGCGCGGGTCCTCGCCCGACCGGCGCCAGCGGACGAACAAATGCGCCGCGAGCCGCAGACCCCACAGGGTCGTGAGCCCGAGCAGCAACTGCGCGCGCAGCCCCTCGCTGCCGACCTGCGCCGCGGTGCCCCACGCCAGCAGCACCATGCCGAACGCCCAGAAGGCGTCGATGAACGACACGTCGCGGATCTGCAGCGCGATCAGCCAGAGCAGGCCGATGACCAGGATCAGCCCGAAGAAGTTGGTCGCCAGCACGATTCCCACGCCCGTCATCGCGTCATTCTCCTGCCCCTAGCCGGTCCCCACGATATCATCGATCGACGTCACCGCACGCTCCGGAAATTTGGGGATGCAGCTCTTATAGACTTCGAGCACCTTCATCATGTCGGCGCGGAAATCGCCGGTCGGCCAGATCAGCGGGCCGAGCCCGCCGGTCTTGGTGCCGTAATCCATCATCCCGACGACCATTGGCACCTTTGCCGCCATCGCGATCTGGTAGAAGCCGGTGCGCCATTTCTTCGCCTTGCCGCGCGTTCCCTCGGGCGCGACGGTGAGCATGAATTCGGCCCGGCGCGCAAATTCGTCGACCATCTGCTGCACCGCATTGCTGGCGTTGTGGCGGTCGACCGGGATGCCGCCCATCTGTTTCATGAAGCCGCCGATCGGCCATTTGAACAGCGACAATTTGCCCATGAAATGGGCGCGCACCTTGAGGTCGGCGGTCAGGCCGAGGAAGTTGACGAAATCCCAGTTGCTCGTGTGCGGCGCCGCGATGATGATGAAGCGCCGCGGTTCGGGGACCTCCCCCGACGCCTTCCATCCGCGCATCCGGTAGAGCAGCAGCAACAGCCGCCGCACCGCGCGCGCCGCCAGCCCCGGCGGGTAATCGTCGATCGCAGTCACTTGCACTCCTCATCCCTTCGCGCGGGATGGGCGAAAGCCGGGGAGGGCGCAAGGAAAACAAAGCGCCTTGCGGGGGATGGCGCTTTCTGCTCCCTTCGGCGCCAAAGGGGGGAGCCTCGAGATGACACGATATTGGCCGCTGCTGCTGTCCGCGCTGGCGCTCGCAACGCCCGCCGCCGCGCAGGAGGCGCGCCCCGACCGGACCGCCTTTCGCACCCTTTACAAGGAACTGGTCGAGACCAACACGACGCTGTCGTCGGGCAGCTGCACGCTGGCCGCCGAACGCATGGCGGCGCGGATGAAGGCGGCGGGCTTCGCCGACAGCCAGCTTCACCTGTTCGCCGCGCCGGAACACCCCAAGGAGGGCGGACTCGTCGCAGTCTATCCGGGCAGTTCGAAGACCGCAAAACCGGTCCTGCTCGTCGCGCATATCGACGTCGTCGAGGCGAAGCGCGAGGATTGGGAACGCGATCCCTTCACGTTGATCGAGGAAGACGGCTATTTCTATGGCCGCGGCACGCTCGACGACAAGGCGCAAGCGGCGGTGTGGGTCGATACGCTGATCCGCTTCCGCCAGCAGGGCTACCGGCCGAAGCGCACGGTCAAGCTCGCGCTGACCTGCGGCGAGGAGACCAACGGCGCCTTCAACGGGGTCGAATGGCTCGCGGCGAACCGGCGCGAACTGATCGACGCCGGGTTCGCCTTGAACGAAGGCGGCGGGGGCGACAGCGACGGCAAGGGGAAGGTGCTGGGCCAGTCGGTGCAGGTCGGCGAAAAAACCTTCGCCAATTTCCGCCTCGAAACGCGCAACCCGGGCGGACACAGTTCGGTGCCGGTGCGCGACAATGCGATCTATCAATTGTCGCGCGCGCTGACGAAGATCGACGAATATGAATTTCCGGTCGAAATGACCGACGTCACGCGGCGCTTCTTTGCCGAAAGCGGCGCGGCGCGCGGCGACGAGACGGGCCAGGCGATGGTCGCGCTCGCGAAGGACAATGGCGACAGGGCGGCGCTGGCGACCGTCGACAAGGACCGCTTCCTCCACGGCAATATCCGCACCACCTGCGTCGCGACCCTGCTCGATGGCGGCCATGCGCCCAACGCACTGCCGCAGCGCGCGGGCGCGAACATCAACTGCCGCATCTTTCCCGGACACAGCATCGAATCGATCCGGGACGAACTCGGACGCGTGATCGGCGATCCGGGTGTGACGATCACCCAATTGCCCCCCAAGCGCCCCGCCCCGCCCGCCCCCCCGCTCGATCCGAAAATCATCGGCCCGATGGAGAAGCTGGTCGCCAAATACTGGCCGGGACTGAAAGTCATCCCGTCGATGGCGAACGGCTATACCGACGCGACCTTTCTCGGCGCGGTCGGCATCCCGACCTATGGCATCCCGGGCATGTGGGGCGACCCCGACGGCAATGGCGTGCACGGCCTCAACGAGCGCATCGAGGCGAAATCGCTCTATGTCGGGCGCGACTATATGTTCGATCTGGTCAAGGCCTACGCGGACACGCCCTGATAGCCGGCATCGCTTACCCCACGAACGCCCGCTCGATCACGAAATCGCCGGGCGCGGCGTTCGAGCCTTCACGGAACCCCAGTGCTTCGAAGCGCGCCTGAAGGTCGCGGATCATCGCCATGCTGCCGCACATCATGATGCGGTCGCTCGCGGGATCGAAGGCCGCGGGGCCGGTCAGCGGGTGCCCGAACAGCGCGCCGCCGTCGATCAGCGCGTCGATGCGCCCCGTGGTGCGGAACGGCTCGCGCGTCACGGTCGGCAGATAATGGAATTGCAGCAACGCCTGATCCTGCACCAGCGGGTCGCCCGCAAGCTGGCTTTCGAGATCGTCGCGAAAGGCGAGATCGCCGACCTGCCGCACGCAATGGACGAGCAGGATTTCGTTGAACCGCTCATAGATGTCGGGGTCGCGCGCAAGGCTGAGGAACGGCGCGAGCCCGGTGCCGGTCGACAGCAGGAACAGGCGCCGCCCGGGGGTCAGCGCATCGGCGACGAGCGTCCCTGTCGGCTTGCGGCCGAGATAGACCGGATCGCCTGGCCGGATCCGCTGGAGGCGCGAGGTCAGCGGCCCGTCGGGCACCTTGATCGACAGGAACTCCAGCTCGTCGGCATAGGCGGGGCTGGCGATCGAATAGGCGCGCAGCAGCGGCCGCCCCTCGCCGCCCGGCAGGCCGATCATCACGAACTCGCCCGAGCGGAAGCGGAAGCTCGGCGGGCGGCTGATCGTGAAGCTTAACAGATGGTCGTTCCAGTGGCGGACGCGCAGGACCTCCTCGACGGTCAGCGAGGCGGAAGGGGCGAGGCTGGCAGCGGCGGCGATACGATCGCTCATGATGATCGGCTTTCCTGATGGTTCGAGGCGGAGGGGATGAGGCGCGCGAGGTCGATACCCGCCGCGCCCAGCCGCACCGTCGCCGCGGCCATGGCCGCGGCGAGCGGTCCGGCCGAACCGGGTTCGACGAGCAGCGCGAGGGTCGCGCGGGCTGCCCCGGCGCGGTCGTGCGCGACATCGCGCCACAGGCCGAGGAGGATCGCCTCATCCTCGGCGATCGTGCGACACGCCAGCGGCGCGAGCAGCAGCGTATCGCGCGCGTCGTTCGCGAACAGCGCCATTGCGACGTGGAAATCGGGCAGCGCCGTCAGCGCGTGCAGGCCAGCAAAACCGCGGCGCAGCGCGCGCGGCGCGCAATGGCCGGCCTCCGCCGCCTGCGTCCAGCCGCGCATCGCCCACAGCAGGAACCGCCCGCTGTTGGAGAGGCTTTCGACCGGGCGATCGACGAAGGCGTACATGAAAATCTCCAGTCGGTGGTGCGGCGCGCCTTATATGTTATTGAGAGTCATTTGCAACTATGAGATAATATTTGTGCAACGATAGCCGGACTATCCGACCCGACGCGGCGACGTCCGGCGTAGCCAGAGAGGATCGATCATGCCTGTCATCGACAATATCGCGGCGCTCGAGGCGATCGTCGGCAAGGCGTCGCCGACGATCGACCTCAAGGTCATCGACCATGTCGATGCGACCGCGCAGCGCTGGCTCGCCTGCGCACCGCTGATGTTTGCCGGGGTCGGCGACGGCGACGGGATCGCGATCACGCTGGCCGGCGGCGGTGCGGGTTTCGCCCGTTCGGACGGCGCGACCCTGTCGGTGCCGCTCGACCTGGTCGACGATCCGGCGCTGCTGCAGCCCGGGCACGGATTCGGATCGCTCTTCCTGCTGCCCGGGGTCGGCGAAACGCTGCGCATCAACGGCCGCGTGATCGACCCCGAAGGCGGCACCGCCCGAATCGCGGTCGAGGAATGCTATGTCCACTGCGCCAAGGCGCTGATCCGGTCGGAGTTCTGGAAAGCCGGGCCGGGCGACCGCGACGCCGTGCCCGGCAACGAGGGGGACTTCGTCACCGCCGCGCGTTTCCTGGCGCTCGCGACGATCGATCCTGCGGGCCGCGCCGACCTCAGCCCCAAGGGCGATCCGGCCGGACGGCTGTCGCGCATCGAAGGGGACGCGCTGCTCTTTCCCGACCGTCCGGGCAACCGGCGCACCGACAGTTTTCGCAACATCATCGTCCAGCCGCGCGTCGCCGCGGCGCTGCTGATCCCGGGGTCGACGATGGTCGCGACGTTGACCGGGGCGGCGTCCCTGACCGACGACACGGCGGTCCGCGCACACTTCACGGTCCGGGACAAGCAGCCGCTGCTCGCGACGCGCATTAACGAGCTGGCGATCCGCCTTGCCCCCAGCGCCGCGCTGGCCCGGGCCGCGCTGTGGCCGGCGGCGACGGCACCCGGCGACATCCGTCCGGCGAAGATGCTCGCCGAGCATCTGCGGCTGAACCGGCACAAGGGCCTCGGCGCGCGGCTCGCGAGCGCGGTGGTGTCGATCCCCGGGCTGATGCAGAAGGGGCTCGACACGGATTATGAGAACAATCTCTACTGATCGGCATCCGCCCTTTGCCATGTGAAGCCGGGCTTGCTATCCGCCCCAGACAATGGCGACCAACAACGACGACCTTCCTCCTTCCGAGCCCCCTGCTCCCCTCGGCCAGATCGACACCCCGTTCGACAGCGCGCTGTCCGAACGCTACCTCGTTTATGCGCTGTCGACGATCACCGCGCGCTCGCTCCCCGATCTTCGCGACGGGCTGAAACCCGTCCACCGCCGCCTGCTGTGGGCGATGCGCGCGATGCGGCTCGATCCGAGCCAGGGTTACAAGAAGTCGGCGCGCGTCGTCGGCGACGTCATCGGCAAATTCCACCCGCACGGCGACACCGCGGTCTATGACGCGATGGTCCGCCTCGCGCAGGACTTCTCGCTCCGCTACCCGCTCGTCGACGGCCAGGGCAATTTCGGCAATATCGACGGCGATAATGCCGCGGCCTATCGCTACACCGAGGCGCGGCTGACGCGCGTCGCGGTCGACCTGATGCAGGGGCTCGACGAGGGCACGGTCGATTTCAAGCCGACCTACAACGGCGAGGACGAAGAGCCCGAGATCATGCCTGGGCTGTTCCCGAACCTGCTCGCCAATGGCGCGAGCGGGATCGCGGTCGGCATGGCGACGAACATTCCGCCGCACAACGCCGCCGAAGTGATCGACGCCGCGCTGGTGCTGATCGAGAACCCGCGCGCCGAGCTGACCGAATTGCTCGACCATGTGAAGGGGCCCGATTTCCCGACCGGCGGCATCGTCGTCGACAGCCCCGACGCGATCCGCCTTGCCTATGAAACCGGCCGCGGCGGCTTTCGCGTCCGTGCGCGCTTTTCGACCGGCAAGACCGACGGCGGCTGGGAAGAAACGGGGATCGAGAAGCAGGCGGGCGGCACCTGGCAGCTCGTCATCAGCGAAATCCCCTACGGGGTCGCCAAGGGCAAGCTGATCGAGCAGATCGCGCAGCTGATCGCCGACAAGAAATTGCCGATCCTCGAAGATGTCCGCGACGAGAGCGCGGAGGATCTGCGCATCGTGCTGGTGCCGAAGAGCCGCAACGTCGACCCCGATGTGCTGAAGGAAAGCCTGTACCGGCTGACCGAGCTCGAAAGCCGCTTCGCGCTCAACCTCAACGTGCTCGACGCGACCCGCACGCCCAAGGTGATGGGGCTGCACCAGCTGCTCACCGAATGGCTGCAGCACCAGATCATCGTGCTCGTCCGCCGCGCGCAGCATCGCATCGCAAAGATCGACGACCGGCTCGAACTGGTCGCGGGTTACATCATCGCCTTTTTGAACCTCGACCGGATCATCGAGATCATCCGCACCGAGGACGAGCCCAAGCCGGTGATGATCGCCGAGTTCATCCTGACCGACCGCCAGGCCGAGGCGATCCTGAACATGCGCCTTCGCTCCCTGCGCAAGCTCGAGGAAATGGAGCTCAAGCGCGAACAGGCCGATTTGACCGCCGAGCGCGACGAGCTGGCGAAGCTGGTCGAAAGCCCGGCGCGGCAGAAGACCCGGCTGCGCAAGGACCTCGAAAAACTGCGCGCGGTCTATGGCCTCGACACCTTGCTCGGCGCGCGGCGCACGACGATCGCCGAAGCCGCGCCCGCGCGCGACATCCCGCTCGACGCGATGATCGAAAAGGAGCCGGTGACGGTGATCCTGTCGAAGCGCGGCTGGATCCGCGCCCAGCGCGGCCATGTCGCGCCCGATCAGTGGAGCGAATTCAAGTTCAAGGAAGGCGACGAACTCGCCTTTGCCGCGCATGCGCAGACAACCGACAAGTTGCTGGTCGCGGCGAGCGACGGACGTTTCTACACCGTCGGCGCCGACAAATTGCCCGGCGGGCGCGGGTTCGGCGAACCGCTGCGCCTGATGGTCGATATCGATCCGGAGGCGCGGATCGTCGCGCTGATCCCGGCAAGCGCCGAGGGCAAGCTGCTGCTCGCCTCGACCAGCGGCCACGGTTTCGTCGCGCAGATGGCCGACATCATCGCCGAGACGCGCAAGGGCCGCAACGTCGTCAACCTGAAGCCCAAGGCGCAGCTTGCCGTCGTCCGCACGATCGGCGGAGCACATGACAGCGTCGCGGCGGTCGGCGAAAACCGCAAGCTCGTCGTCTTCCCGCTCGCCGAGGTGCCGGTGATGGCGCGCGGGCAGGGCGTGATGTTGCAGCGTTACCGCGACGGCGGGCTGTCCGATGCGATCAGCTTTGCCTTTGCCGACGGGCTCAGCTGGACGATGGGCGGCGAGACCGGCCGCACGCGCACCGAAACCGACCTTGCACCGTGGCGCGTGGCGCGCGGCGCGGCGGGGCGCATGCCGCCCACGGGCTTCCCGAGGAGCAACCGCTTCGACTGATTATTTCCCTGTAGCCGTAAATAGCTTTTTTACCCCCCGCCCCCTAGGCACTGTCCAATGGGGAAAGGTCGCTTAAAACCCACACCGATGCCTATTGATCGAACCGACGAAGATCGGCCGTCGCTGTTTGTCGGCTGGATCGATGCACTCCCGGTGCCCGCGGCGCTGATCCGTCCGCTCGCGCGCGGAAACTTTCGCCTCCACGCGAGCAACGCCGCCTTCGACCGGCTGAACCTGTCGCCCGCCGGCGCCAATGCGCCGATCGAGATGCGCCGCGCGGTCGAGCGCGCCGAACAGAATCCCGACGACAGCCAGGAATTTTCGTGCCAGCTCGGCGAAGGCCCCTCCGCGCGCGACCTGCGCGGATCGATCGGCCCGCTGTCGGAGGATTGCGGCGCCGAAAACCTGTTCCTGCTGACGCTGATCGACCGCACGCAGGAAATGATGACCGAGCGCAACCTGCGCCGCGAACTGGTGTCGGACAGCCTGACCGGCCTCCCCAACCGCGCCGGTTTCGAGGAACTGGTCGAACAGCGGATCGTCGCCGACCCCGCGGCCGATCATTCGATCCTGCTGCTCGACCTCGCGCGCTTTTCGCGCATCAACGAACATATCGGGCCGCTTGCGGGCGACGAGCTGATCATCACCGTCGCGCGGCGGCTGAAATCTAGCCTGCGCAGCGGCGACATCCTCGCCCGCACCGGCGGCGACGAATTCGCCATATCGTCGCGGATCGCGGGCGGCCGCGCCGACGTGCGCGAGATCGCGCGCCGTATCCGCGGCTGTTTCGATCATCCGTTCCGCATCGGGGAGCTCAAGGTCAGCGTCGATTGTGCGCTCGGCTGCACGATTCAGCCGGGGGGCGACACCGGGGTCGCCGACCAGATCCGCCATGCCCAGATCGCGCTCAAGCGCGCCAAGCAGACCGACCGGATCGAAATCTACGAACCCGAGGCCGCGATGCTGTCGGACAACCGCTTCGGGCTCGAGACCGCGCTGCGCAACGCGATCGAGGAAGACCGCCTCCACCTCGCCTTCCAGCCGCTCGTCGAACTGGCGACGGGCAAGGTCGCGGGTTTCGAGGCGCTCGCGCGCTGGGACAATGCCAAGGGCGGTGCGATCTCCCCGACCGAATTCATCCCCATTGCCGAGGATTCGGGGCTGATCGTTCCGCTCGGCCAATGGGCGATCGCCAAGGCCGCGAGCACGATCGCCGAATGGGACGGGCGCAACGGCGGCACACCCGTCGACTGCTATTTCTCGGTCAACGTCTCGGCGATCCAGCTCGTGCGCGACGACGTCGCCGCGGTGGTGCGCCAAGCGCTCGCGGCGAACGCGATCGGTGGCGAACGACTGATGATCGAACTCACCGAAAGCGCGATCATCGGCGATCCCGACCTCGCGCTGTCGGTCCTCTCCGAACTCAAGGCGCTGTCGACGCGCGTCGCGATGGACGATTTCGGCACCGGCTATTCGAACCTCGCCTATCTCCAGCGCCTGCCGCTCGACGTGCTCAAGATCGACCGCAGTTTCGTCGAGCATATGGTCGACGACCGCGACAAGGTGGCGATCGTGCGCACGATCCAGAGCCTCGCCGAAACGCTGGGCATGAAGACCACTGCCGAGGGAGTCGAGACCGCCGACCAAGCGCGGCTGCTCTCCGCGCTCGGCTGCGATTTCGGGCAGGGCTTTCTCTTCGCCCACCCGATGATCGCCGACAACGCCTTCGATTATTGGCGTCAGTCGCTCGCGCGCCCGATCATCTGATCGAGCAGCTGCGCAACGCGCGCCGCGCCCGGGAAATCCTCGGCAACCCACTGCGCCTCGACCGCCTTCAGGATTCGCGCGACTTCCGGCCCCGCCGTCACCCCGCGCGCGATGATGTCGCCGCCGCGGACCGGGAGATCGGGCACCTGCCAGCCTGACAATTGCTCCGTCGCCGCCGCGGCCGCCTGTGCATCGCCGACGAGCAGGCAGACGTCGCGCGCGGCTTCAACCCCGATCGCATGCGCCAGCCGGCGCGCCGGCGGCAGCGCAGCGCCGCGATGCCCGGCCAGCGCCGCAAGATGCTTGCGCTGGCGCGTCGAGAAACGCAGCCGGCTCGCGACCTGCTCGGCGACGCTCGCGTCGGCGGGCAACAGCGCCGCCAGCCGGCGCAGCGCCGCAGGCTCCGCCCCCCCCGCCGCCTCGTTGCCGAGCAGGCGATCGAGCGTCGCCGCATGGTCGGGCGCCAGTTCGGGCAGGATCACCGCGAAAATGCCGTCGGCCGCCATCTGCGCGACGATGCCGCGCGGGTCGGGCAGCACCAGTATCTTGGTGATTTCATCGGCGACGCGTTCGCGCGACAGGCTTTTGAGCGACTGGCGCGCAGCGATGACCGCGGCGTGGCCGTCGGGATCGAGCCCGCCCTGCCCGAAGCGCGCCGCGAAACGATAGAAGCGCAGGATGCGCAGATGATCCTCGGCGATCCGCATCGCCGCGTCGCCGATGAAGCGAATGCGCCCGGCCGCCAGATCGGCCAGCCCGCCGAAATAATCGTCGACCTGCCCCGTCACCGGATCGGCGTAGAGCGCGTTGATCGTGAAGTCGCGGCGCGCCGCATCGTCGCGCCAGTCGTCGGCGAAGGCGATGGTGGCGCGGCGTCCGTCGGTCGCGACGTCACGGCGCAGCGTCGTCACCTCGTGCCGGTCGCCGCTGGCGATTCCGGTCACGGTGCCGTGCGCGATCCCGGTCGGCACGACCTTGATATCGGCTGCCTCCAGCCGCCGCATGACGTCGTCGGGGCGCAGCGTCGTCGCGAGGTCGACGTCGGTCACCGCCAGCCCGAGCAGCGTATCGCGCACCGCCCCTCCGACGATGCGCACCGCGCCGCCGTCCTCCGACAATGCGGCGATGATCCGGCGCAGCCCTTCGCGATCCCACCACGGCGCTTCGACGAGCAGCTTCACCGGTGCCAGCCCGCCGGCATCCGCCGCGCCAGATTGATGATGATACCCGCCGTCACGCCCCATATCCGCCGCCCGTGCCAGTGCATGTCGTAAAAATGCCGGTCCTGTCCCTGCCAGTGCGCGTGCTGGCGATCGTAATTGCCGGGGTCGAAGAGGATGTCGAGCGGCACCTCGAACCAGTCCTCGACCTCGTCGGGGTTGGGATCGAGCGGCAGGTCGGGCGGGATCACGCCGAGCACCGGGGTAATGTGATAGCCGCTGCCCGAACGATAGGCGTCGGTGATCCCCGCGATCGCGACATCGCGGCGATTGAGGCCGATCTCCTCCTCCGCCTCGCGCAGCGCGGCGTCGACCGCATCGACATCGCCCGGATCGATCTTGCCGCCGGGAAAGGCCACCTGCCCGGCGTGACTGCGCAGCCATTGCGGCCGCTGGGTCAGGATCACGCCCGGATCGGGGCGGTCGGTGAAAGCGATCAGCACCGCCGCGTCGCGCAGCATCGGCGTCCCGAGATAGGTCTCGTCCTCGCCTTCGCCGGGCAACAGATTGGCGAGCGCATCGCGCAGCTTGTCCGAGAGCATCAGGCGGCCACCAGCGGAAAGCGCGCGCCGTTCGACCAGATCGCGGGCGGGTCCTCGCCATCGGCCAGCGCCATCTCGGCAATCTCGTAATAGAGCGCACGGTCGATCCGGGCCTCGAGCCCGTTGCCGGCCGCGCCGCGCACATGGAGCCGCGGATCCGGCGCGTCGGGATCGGCTCCGAAGGACAGCGGATGATCGGGGCCCGCCATGACGAGATCGTCGGTGTCGAGGCGGAAGACCAGCCGGCGCGCCTCGCCATCCCCCTCGCTCTTCATCTCGACCGCGCGAAAGGGTGTATCCTCGACCGCGATCGTCAATTTCTCGGCCGGCGTCACCAGCACATGGCTGCCATCGGGTTCGCGGCGCAAAATCGTCGAGAAGAGCCGGACCATCGCGGGCCGGTTGATGCGCCCGCCTTCGTGAAACCAGCTCCCGTCGGCGCGAATCTCCATCGCGCTGTCACCTTCGCGCACCGGGTGCCATTGCTCGACCGGCGGCAACCGGCGCGCCGCCAGCAGCTCGGCCGTCTCGGCCAGCGAGAGCTGCGAAAAATCGTCGGGGAGCGAGGGCGGGGGGCTGACCATGATCCCGACATAGGCGGGCTGGCCGCAGGCGCAACCCCGCGCAGGCTCAGCGTGGCCCGATCATCCCCGCGCCCGTCGGAAGCGTATGACCGTTCACCGCACGCGCGAGCAGGCGGCGCTTTTCATACGGCCCCGGTAAATCCCATGCGCCGGTCGCATCGGCGGTGAAGCCGAAGAAGCGGCCGTAATATTCGGGGTCGCCGATCATCATCAGGGCGCTGTCGGCCTTTTGCTCGGCCGCCTCGAGCATCCGTGCCATCAACGCGCGGCCATAGCCGCCGCGCTGGAGGTCGGGGCGTACCGCGACCGGGCCGACCATCACCAGCGGCGTCGCGGTCCCGTCGGGCGCCCGGTGCGCGACCGGCCAGCACTGGATCGTGCCGACCAGTGCGCCATCCTCGACGCGCGCGAAACTCAGCGCCGGAACCGCGACCGTCCCTTCGCGAATGCGATAGGCGGTTCGGCCGAAGCGATCGCTTCCGAACGCGGCGTCGAGCAAAGCCTCGACCGCCGATGCCTCGATATTCGCCAATGGAAGTAACTCGACCAACGCATGCCCTTTCGCTAATGCGGCGGCGCTTTAGGGTCCGGGATCGGCGATGGAAAGCCGAATGTCGCACCCGCCGAACAGGAATTTCTTGTGACCGATACATTGTGGCTCGAGGTGGACGGGCTGACCGTCGATGTGCTTACCGGCATCTATTCCGAGGAAACCCATCTGCCGCAGCCGCTGCGCATCTCGGTGCGCGCAAAACTGGCGATGGCCGGCCATTATGATCCGACGACACCGCTCAGCCAGTCGAAGAATTACATGCACCTGAAATTCGCCGCAACCGAGGGACTGCCCAAGGATGTGCATTTCGTGCTGATCGAAAGCGTCGCCGACCATATCATCGACACGCTGTTCCTTCAGGACGACAAGGTCGAAGAGGTCGAAGTCAAGATCGTCAAGCTCGCGATCGCCGAGGAGGGCGAATCGATCGGCATCACGATGCGGCGCGCGCGCAAGTGACGCGGCCGCTCGCGCTCGTCACCGGCGGCCTGCACCGAATCGGCGCGGTGATCGCCGCGCGGCTGGCGCGCGAGGGCTATGCGATCGCGATCCACAAGCGCAGCGACGGCGAGCCCGACGCGGTGCTCGCCGAAGCACTCGCCGAGACCAGCGCCGACTGGCGCGACTTCGCCGCCGACCTGGGCGACCGCGACCAGGTCGATGCACTCGTCCCCGCGGTGATCGCGCATTTCGGGCGCGCACCGGCACTGCTGGTGAACAATGCTTCCTATTTTGCCGACGGCGACTGGAATCGGCTCGCGGGCCGGGACCTTGCGGAGGCGATGCAGGTCAACCATCATGCGCCGATCATGCTCGCGCGGGCGGTCGTCCAGGCCAACGCCGATGCGGATATCCGTCCCGCGATCGTCAACATCCTCGACCAGCGCGTCGTCAATCCGGTGCCCGATCAGCTCGCCTACAGCCTGTCGAAACAGGCACTCTATGCCGCAACGTCAAGCCTCGCGGCGACCTTTGGCGGCAAGGCGCGCGTCAACGCGGTCGCGCCCGGCCTGACGCTGCCCACCGAGGATTACAGCGCGGCGCAGATGGAGCGGCTGGCGAAGCGGATGCCGCTCGGCGTGCTGCCGACCCCCGATCAGGTCGCCGACGCGGTGCTCTGGCTCGCGCGGGCCGAGGCCGTCACGGGGCAGACGATCTTCGTCGACGGCGGCGCGCATCTGGTGCAGTTCGACCGCGATTTCGTGGCGCTGGAGCGGGACTGAAATATCCTCCCCACGGCTTCGCCGCAGGGAGGATTGCCTCAATAGATATGCACCGCCTTGGTCGCGAGATAGCCGTCGAGACCCTCGGGTCCGCTCTCGCTGCCGAAACCCGATTCCTTGATCCCGCCAAAGGGCATGTCGTTCGCCGAGATCACGAAGCTGTTGATCCCGAGCATGCCGCTTTCGATGGCGTCGGCGATGCGGTTGATGCGGCGGCCATTCTCGGTGAAGGCAAAGGCCGCGAGACCATAGGGCAGCCGGTTCGCCTGTTCGAGCGCCTCGTCCTCGGTCGCGAAGGGCCGGATCAGCGCCATCGGACCGAAGGGTTCGTTGTTCATCGCATCGGCATCGAGGGGCACGTCGGCGAGCGCGGTCGGCTGGAAGAAATAGCCTTCGCCGGTCGCGGCGCCGCCCGCGATCAGCCGAGCGCCCTTGGCGGTCGCATCGGCGACCATGGCTTCCAGTGCCGGCGCGCGGCGCGCGTTGGCGAGCGGCCCCATCTGGGTGTCGGCATCGAGCCCGCTGCCGACCTTCACCTTTGCGGTACGCTCGGCGAAACCCTTGACGAAGGCGTCGTAGATGGTCTGCTGGACATAGAAGCGCGTCGGCGACACGCACACCTGCCCGGCGTTGCGGAATTTCTGCATCACGACGCGGTCGAGCGTCGCCTCGAGATCGCAATCGTCGAAAATCAGCACCGGGGCGTGGCCGCCCAATTCCATCGTGATCCGCTGCACGCGGTCGGCCGCGAGTTTCATCAGATGCTTGCCGACCGCGGTCGAACCGGTGAAGCTGACCTTGCGGATCACCGGACTGCCGAGCAGGTGCCGGCTGATCATGTCGGGGTTGCCGTAGACGAGCTGGACGACGTCGCCGGGGACGCCGGCGTCGGCGATACAGCGCATGATCGCGCTGGTGCACCCCGGGGTCTCTTCGGGCGCCTTGGCGATCACGACGCAGCCCGCCGCGAGCGCGGGGGCGATCTTTTTGACCATCAGATTGACCGGGAAATTCCACGGGCTGAACGCCGCGACGGGTCCGACGGGATGCTTTGTCACCATCGCACGCTGGCCCGCCGGGCGCTGGAGCACGCGGCCCTCGATGCGTTTGCCCTGTTCGGCGAAATAGGCAAACAGTCCCGCCGCCGACAGCACTTCGCCGCGTGCCTCGGCGATCGGCTTGCCCTGTTCGAGCGTCAGCAGCGTCGCGATATGATCGGCGCGTTCGCGGATGATCCCCGCGACCTTGTGCATCAGCGCGGCGCGTTCGTCGGGGGTCCTGGCGCGCCAGACGGGCCAGCCGCGCGCGGCGGCGGCGAGCGCCTCGTCGAGGTCGGCGGCGGTCGCCACCGGCAGTTCGGCGATCGTGCCCGCGGTCGCGGGATTGAACACCGGCCGCGCCTCGCGCCCCTCGCCGCTCCGCCAGGCACCGTCGATGAAGAGCTGGAGGTCGGCGTCGTAGGTCGCGGTCATGGCATATCCTTTAAGGTGCTGGCGGATGGCTGCGATATAGGGCGGCTCAGCGATAGTTAAAGCTGATACTAATCCGTTCGCCCTTGCCGGCGTTGGGCATCACTTCATGGCGCAGCCAGCTTTCCCACAGGAAGACGCGCCCCGCCGCGGGCGCGGCATAGACGAAGGGCAGCAGATGTTCAGGGGCGTCATCGGTGCGCCCCGGTGCCGCCATCAGCATCGCGAGCCGCGGGTCTTCGAGCTTGAGCGCGCCCGATCCCGGCGGGACCGCGACATAGAAAGTGCCCGACACGATGCTGTGCGGGTGGATATGCCCGCTGTGGGTGCCGCCGGGTTTGAGGATATTGACCCACAGGCTGTCGAGCTTCAGCGGCTTGGCGAGATCGAAATGGCTGGCTTTGGCAAAGGCTTTCACTTCCTTGTCGAGCAGCCGCTTCAGATCGTGGAACGCCGGGTCGCGCTCGGGCAGGTCGCCGAGGCTCGCATAGCTCGTATAGCCGCGATAGCCATGCTCGCGGCTCCAGCTCCGTCCCGCGCGATCCTCTTCGGCGAACAGGCGGCAGCTTTCCTCCAGCTCGCCCAGCAGGTCGGGCGTGCCGATGTCGGCCTCGTAAAAATGGGTGGCGAAGAGCGAACGAACGGGCATGATGCGCGCAAAGCACAGCAGATGACCGAGAGCAAGGGAGACGAGGATGGCCGAGTTTGAACTGATCGCCGACGGATTGCGCTTTCCCGAGGCGCCCGTCGTCATGGACGACGGCAGCGTCATCGTCACCGAAATCGAGGCGGGGCGCATCACGCGCTGCTGGCCGGGCGGGCGGAAAGAGGTGGTTGCGGAACCCGGCGGCGGCCCCAACGGCCTCGCCTTCGGGCCCGACGGCAAGCTGTACTGCTGCAACAACGGCGGATTCCACTATGTCGAGGTGAACGGCCTGCTCGCGCCGCACGGCATCGCCGACGATTATTCGGGCGGGCGGATCGAACGCATCGACATCACAACCGGCGCGGTCGAAACGCTCTATAAATCGGGCGATCATGGTGTGGTCCTGCGCGGGCCCAACGACATCATGTTCGACGCGCACGGCGGTTTCTGGTTCACCGACCATGGCAAGATGGACTTTGCGGCGCGCTGCCACGACATCGTCGGCATATTCTACGCCAGGGCCGACGGCAGCTATATCGAGGAAGTCATCTTCCCGAGCCACAACCCCAACGGCATCGGCCTCTCGCCCGACGGCAGCAAGCTGTATGCGGCCGAAACCTATACCTGCCGGCTGACCCAGTTCAACATCGTCGCGCCGGGCAAGGTCGACGGCGCCAGCGGCCCCGGCGGCCCCGGCATCCCGCTCTATCGCCCCGCGGGCTATAAATTCTTCGACAGCCTCGCGATGGAGGCATCGGGCAATATCGCGGTCGCGACGATCGGCGAATGCGGGATCAGCGTCGTCTCGCCGCAGGGCGAACTGGTCGAATTCGTCGCGACCGACGATATCTTCACCACCAACATCGCGTTCGGTGGCCCCGACCGGCAGGATGCCTATATCACCTTGTCTGGCACCGGCCGGCTGGTGAAGACGCGCTGGGCGCGGCCGGGATTGCAGCTGCAATATTGAAAGGAAAAATGGGGCGATGCACCGCGAAACCCATGCCATCGAACGGATCGGCTGGCTGCGCGCCGCGATCCTCGGTGCCAATGACGGCATCGTATCGACCGCCAGCCTGATCGCCGGGGTCGCCGCGGCCGGCACCGCGCCCGATGCGATCCTGCTCACCGGCGTCGCAGGGCTGGTCGCGGGCGCGATGTCGATGGCGGCGGGCGAATATGTCTCGGTCAGCTCGCAAGCCGACGCCGAAAAGGCCGACATCGCCACCGAAAAGCACGAACTGGCGACCGATCCGGCCTTCGAGCTCGAGGAACTGACCCAGATCTACCAGGGCCGGGGACTCGACCGTCCGCTCGCCGAGCAGGTCGCGGCACAGCTCACCGCACACAATGCGCTCGACAGCCATCTGCGCGACGAACTGGGACTGTCGCACACGACGCGCGCGCGGCCGATTCAGGCGGCGCTCGCCTCGGCGGCGAGCTTTGCGGTCGGCGCCGCGCTGCCGCTGCTGATCGTGCTGCTCGATACCGGAACCTCGCTGCCATGGATCGTGTCGGCCTCCTCGCTGGTCTTCCTCGCGCTGCTCGGCGCGCTGGGCGCGTGGGCGGGGGGTGCTCCGCTGCTGCGTCCGGTCATCCGCGTCACCTTCTGGGGCGCGATGGCGATGGCGGCGACGATGGCGATCGGATCGCTGTTCGGAACGGCGGTCGGCTAGCGCGCGCGCAGCCACTCGCGCAGCGCGACGGCATTGTTCCGCGCTTCGTCCTTCGCGGCGTAGAGCAGGGTCACCGGGCCGGAGGTGGCGGCGGCGTCGAACTGCGCCAGCGCCGCCGCGACCTCTGCGCCGCCCGCGTCGAGTTCGGCGAAATAGCCGGCGCGAAACGCGTCCCATGCCGCGTCCGACCCCGCAGTCTCGCCGTGGAAGCGCTTGCGCAGGTCGTCGCCCGGCGACAGCGGCCTGAGCCAGGCGGTCAGCGCAGCCTTCTCCTTCGACACCCCGCGCGGCCACAGCCGGTCGACGAGAAAGCGCGCGCCGTCACCCGGCCCCGCCGGTTCGTGGATGCGTTTGACCGCGATTGTCAGGGGCTTCGCCATCTGCAAGACTATCGGCCATCCCGCGTCCGCGGGCAAGACAATCGGAGGGGTCCGGCCATGAGCACAGCCAACTGGGCGATCGACATCGATCGCGACGATATCACGCGCGCCGAACTGGTCGCCGATCCGCCCGCCCCGCTCGCGCCGGGCCAGCTGCGCGTCCGCGTCGATCTTTATGCGATGACCGCGAACAACATCACCTACGCCGTGTTCGGCAAACCGTCGGGGCTGTTCGGCAACGACCAGGGCTATTGGGATTTCTTCGCCGACCGCGAAGCGCCCGGCCGCCTGCCGGTGTGGGGATTCGCCACCGTGACCGAGAGCGCCGCCGACGGCATCGCCGCCGGCGATCGCTTCTACGGCTATTATCCGATGGCCAGCGAGGCGGTGCTGACCGCAGGCAATATCGGTCCCGGGGGTTTCACCGACGTGACGCCGCGGCGCACGACCCTGCCCCCGATCTACAACCAGTATCAGCGGATCGAGGCGCTCCCCGACTATCGCGCCGCCGACCATGATTATTGGCCGGTGTTTCGCCCGCTGTTCCTGACCGGCTGGCTGATCGCCGACCAGTTCGAGGACGAGGGCGACTATGGCGCGGCGCAGATCCTGATCGCCAGCGCGTCGAGCAAGACCGCGATCGGTCTCGGCTTCTCGCTCGCCCGGCGGCCGGGGCCGCGCCCCGAGACGATCGGGCTCACCTCGCGCGCGAATGTCGCGAACCTTGCCGCGCAACATGTCTACGACCGCGTCATCGCCTATGAGGATATCATGACGCTCAGCCCCGCGGCGCCCGCGGCGCTCGTCGACATGGCGGGCAACGGCGCGGTGACGCGCGTCGTCCACAGCCATTTCGGAAACAATCTCAAGGCCTCGATCATCGTCGGCAAGTCGCACTGGGATGCCGACCCGGGGCAGGCGGCGCTGCCCGGCCCCGAACGGCAGGGATTCTTTGCCCCCGGCCGTAGCCAGAAACGCATCGCCGACTGGGGCGGCGCAGCGTTCGGCCAGAAGATCGCCGCGGCGTGGCTCGCCTTCATGGACGTCGCACCGCGCCTCGCGCGCATCGACCGGCGCAGCGGCGGCGCGGCGGCGCTTGCCGCCTACCGCGAGATGCTGTCGGGCACCGCCGATCCGGGCGCGGGGATCATCGTCGCGCCCTGACACGACCAATCCGCCGGTCGCCCCGCAGGGCTACGGCGGTGAACGATTCGACGCTAAACTGATCCGGCGTCAGCTCACTGCCGCCATACCGATGAAGGCGACGAGCCCGACCGCCGATCCGATCATCGCGCCGCGCCGCAGGTTGGGAACGCGCAGCGCGACGATCAACCCCGACGTGACGAGGAAGAAGAGCCCGAGCGCGAGTACCGCCGCATAGATCTTGAACGGTTTCCCGCCCTTCGCCTTGTGCAGCTGGACGAAGAAGCGGTGCCAGCCGGTCTCCTTGACGATCAGCTTCGCGCTGGTCGCATCGGCACCGGGTTCGAGCGTCACGTCGCGGCGCGATCCGGTCCAGTCGAGCTGAAAGCTGCCACCGACGGGCTTGACCGCAGCGCTTCCGGTCGGCGGGGCGATGTCGCGCGCCGCAAGCTCGCGGACGACGACCGCCTGCATCGCGGCGGCATCGTCGCTCAGCGGTGCCGACAGGGTCACGGCATAGTCGGTCGTCACATAGTCGCCCTTCACCCCCCAAGTGTAGAGCGACCCGGTCAGCAGATAGAGGAGGATGGCCGGAAAGAGGAAAGCGGCGACCAGCATATGCCAGCGAACCAGAAGGCGGTGCATGAAAACTCCCCGAAAACAGGCCCCGATCGGGCCGATCGGGAGCAATAATCAACCAGATCGCGACAGTTGCAACCCCATTTGGTGCCCCAAATGCGGGCGCCTGCTATCCCAGCCGGTGCGGCGCGGGATCGCCGCGCTCCGCGACGAGTTGCCGATAGGCCTCGGCGCGACAGCGAGCATGGATTTCGCCGAGTTCGGCGCGTGCGACCGGATGCTCCGCCGCCAGCCGGTCGAGGATCGCCGCATCGTCCGACAGCGCGATCCGGCGGACCAGCTCGTCGGCGGGCAGGCCGAGCGCCTCGGCGATCAGGCGAAAGCTCCGCGCCCGCTGGCGGAACTCGAAATCCATCAGCCGGGAGGATTCCTTTTCCTCCTTGCTGAGCAGGGCGCGGCGCAGATCGAACACCATGGCGGCAATCTAGGTCGCCGTGCGCAGCCCTGCAACGCGCCAACGAAAAAGGGCGGCCCGTTGCCGGACCGCCCTTTCCTTCTCCGCCCGTCGGCGGAAAACTCTTAGCGCTTCGAGAACTGGAAGCTGCGGCGAGCCTTGGCCCGGCCGTACTTCTTGCGCTCGACCGCGCGGCTGTCGCGGGTCAGGAAACCGGCCGACTTGACGGTGCCGCGCAGCGCGGGTTCGAAGCGGCTCAGCGCCTGCGCGATGCCGTGCAGCACGGCGCCCGCCTGGCCCGACAGGCCGCCGCCCTTGACGGTCGCGATCACGTCATACTGGCCGACGCGTTCGGTCAGGCCGAACGGCTGGTTGATGACGAGGCGCAGCGTCGGACGCGCGAAATAGACTTCCTGATCGCGGCCGTTGACGATGATCTTGCCCGTGCCGGGCTTGACCCACACGCGGGCGACGGCGTCCTTGCGGCGGCCGGTCGCATAAGCGCGGCCCTGCGCATCGACCTGCTTCTCGCGCAGCGGCGCGGTGCTGATCGGGGCGGCAACGGTGCCTTCGACGGCGCCGGCGAGATCCTTGAGATCGGTCATGGTCTGTTCGTCAGCCATTATGCACCCACCTTGTTCTTGCGGTTCATCGACGCGACGTCGATCACTTCGGGGTTCTGCCCGGCATGCGGGTGCTCGGTGCCGGCGAAGATACGCAGGTTGCGCATCTGCTGGCGGCCAAGCGGACCGCGCGGGATCATGCGTTCGACGGCCTTTTCGAGCACGCGCTCGGGGAAACGGCCTTCCAGAACCTTCTGGGGGCTGGTTTCCTTGATGCCGCCGGCATAGCCGGTGTGCCTGTAGTAGCGCTTGTCGGCCATCTTGTTGCCGGTGAACGCCACCTTCTCGGCGTTGATGACGATGACATTGTCACCGCAATCGACGTGCGGGGTAAAGCTCGGCTTGTGCTTGCCGCGCAGGATGTTGGCGATGATCGTCGCGACACGGCCCACGACCAGGCCCTCGGCGTCGATCAGCACCCATTTCTTTTCGACCGTTCCGGCATTCGCCGACTGGGTCGTCTTGGTCAGCGCCTTCATGGCACGCTCCTTGAGACAGGGACTTGGACGAATGGTTTCCGTCCGAAACAGACGCGCCGCACATGCCCGAGGCGGACAGAGCGGCGCTTCGGAGCGGGCCAATGGCCAAAGCGGCCCTGAAAGTCAAGCAGGCAGCGGCTTTGCTGACGGGTAAAATAATACCTTTACCCCGGATCGCCGGTGCTGAGCGCGCGAATGCGCTCCTCGGCAAGCGCCCTGCGGGCGCCATCGGGACTGTCGATCCAGCTCTGTCGTCGCTCGCCGAGGACCAGCCCGGTCCGGCTGTCGATCGACCAGTGCGTCTCGATGCCGAGCGGTGCGTCCGCGACCGGTTCCCCGCGCTCGGTCGCGACAATGATCTGCACCGCTCCGTCGCCGCGGATCGACACGCCCGCGCCCGCAACGCGGGGAATCGCGGCGTTGGCGGGCGCAACGAGCGCGCGAATGTCGGCCGTCACCAGCCTGTCGCGTTCGCCGGCCGGGAGCCGGGTGAGCAATTCGGCTACCCGCCGCGCCTCGGGCTCCTGCGCGGCTGCTGCCAGATCCTGCGTCCGTTGCCCCACGCGCGCCCACAGGGTTTCGGGATCGGCGAGCGCGACGTTCCGTCCGTCACCGCCGACCAGATAGGAGACGGTTTCACCGACGATCGGCCGGAGCAAGCCGGTCAGGCCGCGAACCACCTCGGGCCGCGCATCGGATTCGATCCGGCGGAGCGTCGCATCGAGCCGGTAGCCGCGCCCCGCTTCCTGCCATTGCAGCGCATAGACGAGCGTGAAGCTGAGCATCGCGCCGCTTCGCCCGGCGCGGCGCGTCGTCACGCGGTAGGTCAGCGGCTGCCCGAGTGGCGGCGCAAAGCGCGGCACGGCAGCCGCGGCAGCCGCGGGCGAAGCAACCGGAAGCGTGTCGGGCGCGGCGAGCAGCAAGGCCATGCTCGCCAAGGCGCCCGCCGCGATCATGCGGCGCGGCGGCCCAGCCGGTGCAACGCGGCCGCCGTGACCGCGACGAGGATCGCCCCGACCACCTGGTGCAGCACCGCGATCCACAGCGACACGCCGCTGAGCACGGTCCAGATGCCGAGCGACATCTGCGCCGCGACCACCGCGACGATCAGCGCCGCTTCGGTCCGGGCGCCGCGCCGCGCGAGTGTGCGCGCGAGCCACAGCAGCGCCAGCGCCGCCGCCCACGACCACCAGCGGTGCATGAAGTGGAGCAGGAAGGGATCGTTGGTGATCGCGAGCCAGGCGCCGCCGCTCCAGTCGATACCCTCGGGCACCAGATAGTCGTTCATCAGCGGCCAGGTGCTGGCGACCTGGCCGGCATTGAGCCCGGCGACCCACGCGCCGAGCAGCAATTGCACGAACAGGATGCCGATCACGGCCAGCGAGAAGCCGGTCAACCGCGCGGGCCGGGCCTGCCGGTTGCGCGCGAGCGCCGCCAGGTCGCGCGCGGTCCAGACGAGCCCCGCGAGCAGGAAGAGCGCGGTGAGCAGGTGCGTCGCGAGCCGGTAGTGGCTGACGTCGACCCGATATTCGAGCCCGGAGGCGACCATCCACCAGCCGATCGCGCCCTGCAGCCCGACGAGCGAGGTCAGCGCGGCCAGCCGCCAGCCGTAGCCCGACGGGATCGCACGCCGCCAGGCGTACCAGAGCAACGGCACCACCATCGCCGCACCAACGAGGCGGCCGAGGATGCGGTGGACCCATTCCCAGAAGAAGATCGCCTTGAAAGCGTCGAGCGACATCCCCTTGTTGATCTCCCGATATTCGGGAATCTGCTTGTATTTCTCGAATTCCTTGACCCAGTCGGCCTCGTTGGTCGGCGGGATCACGCCCGATACGGGACGCCATTCGGTGATCGACAGCCCCGATTCGGTCAGGCGGGTAATGCCGCCGACACCGACGACGACGACGACGAGCAAGGCAACGAGCCAGAGCCAGCGCGCGAGCGCGGCGGGGCGGGGAGCGGATCGGGGGGAATGCGCCATGGCCGCCCTATCGTCCTTCGCCCGCAGATAGGCAAGGGGCCGGGCCGCCAGGCCGCGGAAATTCATGGTCCGGTCGGCGCGCGCCTGATAGGCGGGCTGCGATGCGCCACCGCCTGCCCCTCCTTCTGCTCGCCGCCGCGACCCTGATCGCGCCCGGTCCCGCAGCGGCAACGGACGTGGCGGCGCTCGCGCGGCAGGAAGCGCGCCTCGCCGACGCCGGCTGGCGGCTGACCACCGCGAGCGCCCGCTGGTGCCCCGCGACCGCCCCGCAGCCCGGATGGATATTGAGCGATCCGCGGCGTTTCGATCCCGGCGACCGGCCGGGTGCCGAACGGGCCTATGGCGCGCGCGGCGACGGCCCCTTCATCGCCGCCATCGCTCCCGGATCGCCCGCCGCGCGCGCGGGACTGGCGGTCGGCACCCGCCTCGCCGCGATGGAGGGTGTCCCGATCCCGGTCTTCGGCGACGGCCCGACGCTCCGCATCGACGCCGTCATAGCGATGCTGGCCGTACACGACCCCGCCGCGCCGCTGACGGTGACCGACGGCGACGGTACACTCCACCGGCTCGACGCGGCGCCGGGCTGCGCCAGCGCGTTTCGTATCGAGCGCAGCGGCGCGCAGGCCGCCGCCAATGGCCAGCTCGTCCGGCTTCGTCTCGACCTCGCGCGATCGATCGCCGACGACGGCGAATTGGCCGCGGTGGTCGCGCACGAACTGGCGCACAACATCCTGCGCCACCGCGCGCGGCTTGCAGATGATCGCTCGATCGAGCGCGTCCGCGCGACCGAGATCGAGGCCGACCGGCTGTCGGTGTGGCTGCTCGCCGATGCGGGATATGATCCGCTGGCGGCAGTGCGCTTCTGGCAGCGGCACAAGAAACCGCTGATCCGCGCCGCCACGCACCCGCCGCGATCAAGACGTATCGCCGCGATCGAGGCGGAGATCGCCGCGATGCGCACCGCACGCGCCGCCGATCCCGCGGCCAGCCCCCCGCTGCTCGCCGCGCTTGCCCCCTTGGAATAAGTGGGCGCCGCCCTATTTTGAGGGTCTCTTTCCACCCCAGCAAGGACCGACCCATGACCCGAGAAACCGCGATCTTCGCCGGAGGCTGCTTCTGGTGCACGGAGGCGGTGTTCCAGTCGCTCGCGGGGGTCGAAAGCGTCGAGAGCGGCTATATCGGCGGCAGCGTGCCCGACCCGACCTACAAGCAGGTGTGCGGGGGCGACACCGGCCATGCCGAGGCGATCCGTATCGCCTTCGACCCCGCCGTCCTGTCCTACGGCGACCTGCTCGACGTGTTTTTCGCGACGCACGATCCGACCCAGCTCAACCGCCAGGGCAACGACATCGGCACCCAGTATCGCAGCGCGATCTTCCCGCTCGACGCCGCGCAGGGCGATGCCGCGCGCGCCGGAATCGCACGCGCGCAGCCCGACTGGCCGGCGCCGATCGTGACCTCGGTCGAAGCCGCGTCGGACTGGTATCCCGCCGAGGATTATCATCAGGCCTATTGGGACGGCGAAGGCCAGCGCAATCCCTATTGCATGGCGGTGATCCCGCCGAAGCTCGCCAAACTGCGCAAGGGCTTCGCCGACCGGCTGCGTAACAGCTAGGCCGATTCGTCGCGCCGGGCACGTCAAAATGACGTCATGACACGGGTTTTCATTGACTTTCGGCCGGTTTGGGCTAGCGGACGCCGCCACATTCGGGCAGCCTGTCCGTCCTGTGATTGGGGGTCTGACGTCGCGTGCTGGCATCGCTGTTCCTGATCGGCGCGCTGTCGACGACGCCGCAGATGTCGGTTCAGGCGGCCAGCCAGACGATCGTCGAGGATGAGAGCGGCGGCGTGTCCGGCGCGGTCAACCGGATGCTCGGCGGCATCGTCTCCTATGTGCGCTGGCCCGCTCCTGTCGAACCGGTCAAGACTTTGTGCGTCGTCGGCGGTCCGCGGCTGACCGACCGGATCGCGCCCGACGTACCCGGGCGCGGCCCCGCGATCGCGGTGCGCCGCACGACCGTCGCGGCGGCAACCGCGGCCGGCGACTGCGACATCCTGTTCCTCGGCCGCCTCCCCGACGCCGACCGCAACCGGCTGATCGGCTGGGTCCGCAACCGCCCGGTGCTGACGATCAGCGACGACGATCCCGACTGCCTCCACGGCGCGATGTTCTGCCTCGTGCACCGGCGGGGCGGATTGAGCTTTTCGGTCAATCTCGACGCGATCGCGCGCGGACCGCTGCGCATCGACCCGCGCGTGCTGAAGATCGGCCGGGGCGACGGAGGCGGAACATGAGCCGCCGCCCCGCACCGCGCACGACGCTGCAAAAGCTGCTGTCGCGCTTTCATTTCGGCATCACGCTCTTTGCCGTCGCGCTGTCGGGGCTGACGATCCTGCTCGCGGGCATCACCGCGATGCGCGGCTACGCCGACCGCAATGTCGAACTCGCGGCGCAACTCGGCGCCTATGGCGTCGAACCTGCGCTGGTGTTCAACGACGCCGTCGCCGCGCGCGAGGGGCTGGAACCGCTGACCAAGATCGACGGTATCGCCCGGCTGCGCGTGCTCGATCACCGCGACCGTCCGCTGACCGAATGGGCGTCGCCGCGCCCCGATCCGGCCCCGCTGCTGACGCGCGTCTTCTTTCCCGAACCCTATGCCGTCGCGATCCGGCGCAACGGATCGGAGATCGGGACGATCGAGGTGTGGGGCGACAGCTCGACCCTCATCGACTATGTGCGGATCGGCCTGCTCGCGGGTCTGGCCTGCCTGGTCGTCACCGCATTGGGGACGATCGCGCTCGCGCGCCGGTTCGAATATGAGCTGGTCAAACCGCTCAACGAGATCGCGACCGTGGCGCACGACGTGCGCCTGCACCGCCGCTTCGAAAAGCGTGTCCAGCCGCTCGGCATCGCCGAGCTCGACCGCCTCGGCGGCGATATCAACGCGCTGCTCGACGAGTTGCAGGGCTGGCAGGGCCGCATGGAAAGCGAGCGCGCCGCGCTCGCGCACCGGGCCTCGCACGACGCGCTCACCGCGCTGCCCAACCGCGCCGCCTTCGACGAACAGCTCGCACTGCGCGTCGCCGCGGCGGCGCAGCGCGGCGACCGGCTCGCGCTGCTCTTCGTCGATGCCGACAATTTCAAGGCCGCCAACGACCGGTTCGGCCACGCTGCGGGCGATGCGGTGCTCGTCGCGCTGTCGCGCTGCATCCGCGACACGCTCCGCAACGGCGATTTCGCCGCGCGCATGGGCGGCGACGAATTTGTGGTCCTTGTCGATCCGCTCGACCACGATACCGAGCCCGAGGCGCTCGCCGACCATCTGCGCACCTGTATCGCGCAACCGGTCACGCTGCCCGACGGCGCCGTCTATCGCCCGTCGGCAAGCGTGGGAGTCGCGGTTTTCCCCGACGACGCGGCCGACGCAACCGCCCTGCTCACCATGGCCGATGCGGCAATGTACGCCGACAAGCTGTCCAACCGCTCCCCCCTCTGAAACCGAAAGCGTGAACCGATGACCCCCGCATTGCCCCGCCCGATCCGTTCCTTCCTGATCCTTGCCGTCGCGACGCTGCTCGCGGCCTGCCAGAGCCTGCCGCCGCAGACCGGATTCAATGCCGAACAGGTCGCGGTCCTCAAGGCGGAGGGTTTCGTCGAAACCGACACGGGCTGGGAACTGACGCTCCCCGAACGCCTGCTCTTCGCGACCGACGATGCCAATCTGAAGCCCGAGCAGATCGAGGTCATCGCCAATGTCGCGCGGCGGCTGGCGTCGGTGGGCATCGTCTCGGCGCGGGTCGAGGGTCACACCGATTCGACCGGCAGCGACGCCTACAACCTCAAGCTGTCGCAGGCGCGCGCCGAGGTCGTCGCCGGCCCGATGCGCGCGAACGGCATGACGCTGTCTCCCGAACAGGTGGTCGGACGCGGCGAAGCCCTGCCGCTGTCGGACAATGCCACCGCCGAAGGACGCCAGGACAACCGCCGCGTCGTCGTGATCGTCGAACCCTGACGCCGGGCGTCAGGGCTTGGCGCTGCGCTGGCGCTCCTGTTCCTCGATGAAACCGAGCAGGGCATCGCCCAGCTCGCGCTCGACCCGCGCCTGGGTTGCCGGTGACAGGTCGCGGTTCATCCACTGCCGGTCGATTTCGTTCTTCTGGTCGACGAGCCGCGTCATCTTGCGCCCGGTCGGGGTCAGCCCGAAGCGCATGATCGCGGTCCGCTGTTGCGGGGTCAGTTCGCGCACACCCTTGCTCACCGCCTTCTTCTTGTCGGCTTCGACCGCGTTGCCGCTGATCTCGGGCGCGCCCTCCTGATCCAGCTGCGTCACGATTTCCTTCGCCGAGGACGCATAGTCCATGTGACCGGCAACCGAACGCAGCAGCGTCTGCCCGACGTCGGATCGCCAGAAGGTCGCCAGTTCGCCAATCTCTTTCGTCGTGAAGTTGACCGCGAAAAATTCGCCGACCGCCTGGTTATATTCGGGCAGGATCTGCGCCAGTTCGCTCGTCATGATCGGCCGCAGCGTATCGAGGAACAATTTTTCGATACCCGGATATTCCTGTTTGAGCGCGGCAAGATTGGGATCGGTCGTGAACGCGTGGGTCGCGATGGTCGTCAGCATCCGCTCGGCCTGCTGGTCGATCTGGTTCATTCCGTTGACGAACCGCGCCAGCTCGATCGCCGCCGCCATATGCGAATCGGTGGGCGCCGCCACCGGAGCCGTCTCGGCGGCAGTGGACGCCGCCGGCAAGACGAAAAGCACGGCACCAAGGCCGGCAGTGATCAAAGCACGCATGGATTCCCCCATCGACCGCTTGCGCAGCGCCCGCGCATCGCGCCATTCGACTTGCGCAGAAGTCGCCGCGATGCAACGGATTTTCCGCTTCTTTTCTTGGTCTCAATTCGGCGCTAAGCCCGGGCGCCATGAAACCGATCCGCAAAGCCGTCTTTCCCGTCGCCGGCCTCGGCACGCGCTTCCTGCCCGCGACCAAGGCGATCCCCAAGGAGATGCTGCCGGTCGTCGACCGGCCGCTGATCCAATATGCGGTCGACGAAGCGCGCGAGGCGGGGATCGAGCAGATGATCTTCGTCACCGGACGCGGCAAGAGCGCGATCGAGGATCATTTCGACATCGCCTTCGAACTCGAAAAGACGATGTCCGAACGCGGCAAGGACCTGTCGGTGCTCGAACCGACGCGGCTCGGCCCGGGCAATTGCGCCTATGTCCGCCAGCAGGAACCGCTCGGGCTCGGCCATGCGATCTGGTGCGCGCGCGACATCGTCGGCGACGAACCCTTCGCGATCTTCCTGCCCGACGAATTCATGCACGGCAGCCCCGGCTGCATGAAGCAGATGGTCGACGCCTATGCGCGCGTCGGCGGCAACCTGCTGTCGGTGCTCGAAGTGCCGCGCGAACAGGTGTCGAGCTATGGCGTCATCACCCCGGGTGCACGCGACGGTGCGCTGACCGAGGTCCGGGGACTGGTCGAAAAGCCGCGGATCGAGGATGCGCCCTCGAACCTCATCGTCTCGGGCCGCTACATCCTCCAGCCCGAGGTGATGCGCGTGCTCGAACAGCAGGAAAAAGGCGCCGGCGGCGAGATCCAGCTCACCGACGCGATGGCCGAGATGATCGGCGACCAGCCGTTCCACGCGGTGACCTTCGACGGCGCGCGCTACGACTGCGGGTCGAAGGCCGGCTATATCCAGGCCAATCTGGCGGTCGCGCTCGAACGCCCCGACATCGCGGCCGACGTCCGCGCCTTCGCGGTCGACCTGCTCAAATAGGACGGGCGGAGGTAAGCCCCCGCCCGGCCCGTTTCATTCGCCCTCGATATTGGGCTTTGGAAAGCTGTCGGCACCCACCTTGCGATAGAGAAAGCCGCCGACGAGCCCGCCGACGAGCGGTGCGAGCCAGAACAGCCAGAGCTGCTGCAGCGCCAGCCCGCCGACGACGAGCGCCGGGCCGGTGCTGCGCGCCGGATTGACCGACGTGTTGGTCACCGGGATCGAGATCAGGTGGATCAGGGTGAGCGCGAGGCCGATCGCGATCGGCGCAAAGCCGGCGGGCGCACGGCCATCGGTCGATCCCATGATGATCCACAGGAAGAAGGCGGTGAGCAGGATTTCGATGATCAGCGCCGAGGTGATGTCGTAGCCGCCCGGCGACCCCGCGGCATAGCCGTTTGCCGCAAGACCCTTGGTAGCAAGGTCGAACGCCGGATTGCCCGCCGCGACATGCCAGAGCAGGAACGCCGCGACGATCGCGCCGAGCACCTGCGCGATCACGTAGAGCGGGATATCGCGCGCGTCGAAGCGCCCGCCGGCCCACAGCCCCACGGTGACCGCGGGATTGAGATGGCAGCCCGAAATATGGCCGATGGCATAGGCCATGGTGACCACTGTCAGGCCGAACGCCAGCGAAACCCCGAGCAGGCCGATGCCGACGTCGGGAAAGGCCGCCGCCAGCACCGCGCTGCCGCAGCCGCCGAACACGAGCCAGAAGGTGCCGATGAACTCGGCAAGACCGCGTTGCATGTTACTCATATGACCCTCTCCTCCCCGCCGGGACGGTCAAGGCGCCGCCGGCGCGAAGGGAAGACTAGCGATTTTGCGCGCCACGGCAAGGATTTGGCAAATCGCCCGTCAGGCGGCGGCGACCGCCTCGACGAAATGGCGCGTGCGCTGGTGGAGCGACAGCGCCGCGCCGGACAGGTCGGCCGAGAGGCGCCCGAGCATCGCGGCGTCGTCGCCGACCGCCGCCGCGCCGCGGCCGATCTGCCGCACCCGCGTCTCGATCTCGTGGCCCGCACCGACCGCCTGCTCGACATAGGCGGCGATCGTCAGCGTCGTCGCGCTCTGTCCGCCGACCGCATGGTCGACGGCATCCGAAAAGCCGTTGGTCGCGTCGATCGCGCGCTCGACGTCGGCGAAACCCTCGGCGACATGTCCGACGATCGCCCGGATGCGCTCGACGTGCCCCGCGATGTCCCCTGCTGCCGCGCGCGTCTGCCCGGCAAGCGCCTTCACCTCGGTCGCGACGACCGCAAAACCGCGCCCGGCGTCGCCGGCGTGCGCCGCCTCGATCCCGGCGTTGAGCGCGAGCATGTTGGTGCGGCGCGCCATGTCGATGATCAGCGCCAGCATCTGTTCGATCGCCTGGCTCGCTTCGCGCAGCGCGGCGGTGCGCTCGCCCGCAAGGCGGACCTTCTGGTGCGCGTCGTGGCGCACCGAGCGGGCATGCGCCCCGTCGTCGACGATCCGCTGCATCGCCGCCGCGAGCGCCTGCCCCCGGTCGCCGAGTTCGTGGAGCCCGGTCAGCGTCTGCGCCGTTGCCCCCGCGACCGACACCGCGTCGCTTCCCGCCTGCTGCGCGCGCGCCGCAAGTTCGCCCGCGACCGCCTCGACGTCGCGCGCGGTCGCCGAAAGGGCGCTGGTCAGCGCCGCGACGTCGCGTTCGAAGCCGCGCCCGGCCGCATCGATCCGCGCCGCGCGCGCGCCGCCCTCCTGCGCCAGTTCAACCTCGCGCAGCATCGCGAGCCGCGCGAGCTGGCCGGCGTCGAGCGTCTCCACGAACCGCCCCTCGCGCACCAGCAGCAGGCCTTCGGCCGCGCCCGAACGCGATGCCAGCGCGAGCAGCGCCGCGGTCGTCTCGCCGACGTCGGCGACGGGGCACGGCTCGATCATCGACGCGATCGAACCGCCGATCGTCGGGTTCTGCATCAGCGAGAACCAATAGGGACAGAAGAGCAGTTCGCGCACGCGCTGTTCGCGGATGATCCCGACGGGGCGATCGCCGGCATCGAGCACCGCAAGGATGCGCAGCCGCGGGTCGCCGCGAAAGGCGTCGATCACCCGCGACAGCGACGCATCGGTGCGGACGGCGGCCTCGTGGCCGGAGACGGGGGCAAGCAGGTCGGGCGCGGCGGTCATGGCGATCTTTGGTCAGCGGATGGTCACGCCGACCTAGAACGCGATAGTAAAGACAGATTTAACTATTTGTTTCAGTGATATGACACTATGGCGCCGCGCACCGTCCGCCCGCCGCAATCCGCTGTTCAGCGGTGCCGCGATATGCGATGAAATCCGCCCGGCCAAAAGGATCGAACGATGCGCGCGATACTCCTTCCCCTGATCGCCCTTCCGCTGCTCGGCGGCTGCGTCAGCGCGGTCAAGACCGTCGTCACCGCGCCGGTGAAAGCGGTGGGCCAGGTCGCCGACTGGTCGACCACCAGCCAGGACGAAGCCGACCGCAACCGCGGCCGCGCGATGCGCGAGCGCGAGGAGACGCTCGGCAAGCTGTCGCGCCAGCGCGACAACGCCGCCGAAAAATGCCGCGACGGCCGCGAAGACCAGTGCCAGCGCGCCGAAGTGCTTGAGCATGAGATCGAAGCGGTGATGGCGCAGCCGATCTGATCCGGCCGGGGCGCCCCGGCCCTATCGGACCCGGCGCCCGGTCCAAACGACACGGCCGATCAGCCGCACCGACGCCATCGGCAGGTCGAGGCTGGGATATTGCGGGTTGTCGCTGATCACCGCGATGCGCCCGGCAGCACCGGCGCGCGCGATGCGCTTCACCATCAGAGCATCGTCGAGTCGCAGCACATAGATGCCGTCGCGCAGCCGCCCCGCGGCATCGCCGCCGTCGACCAATATATCGTCGCCGTCGTTGAGCGTCGGCGCCATCGAATCGCCCTCGACGCGGATGATGCTGAGCGCGCGCGGATCGGCGCCGAGCCCGCGCAGCCATTTGGGGTCAAACGCGACCTCGCCCTCGACCGCCTCGCCGTCGACCGTGCGCCCCGCCCCCGCCGAGGCACCGATCGCGAGCTTGGGCACCAGCACCATGTCGGGCCCGCGCCGCGACGCCGGCGCCGCCACGCGCAGCGCGGGCCCGCCGAGCATCGCCTCCGCCACCCCCAGATAGGCGGCGATGCGCGCACGATCCTCCTCGCCCAGCCGCCGCGGCGATCCGCGCTTGATATATTGCTGGATATAGGCGGGATTGCGTCCGATCGCGGCCGACAGCTGCGCATAATCGATGCCCTTGTCGGCCAGCAGCCGCGCGAGCGCGGTGCGCGGATCGTCGACGAAATCGGTCACGGCATCGGTCCTTCCTATTTCGTGTGTACCAATAGGATTTTTCCTAGACAAGTAGGAAAATGCCTATCAAATAGGAAATATCCTATTTGGGCGAATCGCCCGTACCACGCGATCGGGAGGGACATATGGATGAAGGCCTGTTGCAGCGGATCGAGGCGTTCCTCGTCGAATCGGCGATCCCGCAAAGCGTGTTCGGCCACGAAACCGCGCGCGACCCGCGGCTGGTGCACGACCTGCGCGCGGGGCGCCGCTGCGGGCGCCGCCTTGTCTGCCGCATGGAACATTTCATGAACAAATGGCGCGCCGACCGGCGCGCGGGCCATGTCCGCCCGCGCGGAGACCTCCGCTTCAGCCAGCCGCGTCGCCAGGGAGAAAATTGATGCTGTGGTCGCCCGTTCGTCCGATCCGTCCCGGTTGCCCGCACGGGCGCCTGCGCCGGCTGCTCGCGCGCGAACTGCCGCACGGCCTGCTGCTCGGCCCCTCGACGCTGCGCCCGTGGGCGAGCGCCAATTTCGTCGGCGCGCGCCACGCTTTTCCCTGCGCATCGGCGGCGGGCGACGCCGCGCTCATACGTCCGGCGCTGCAGGCGCGCCTCGGCGCGGTCGAATGGCGGCTGCCGGGACATATCGTCGCCGACCTCGTCGTCGAGGCGGCCGGCGACGGCAGCATGCGGATCGAAATATTGACGGTGGAGGATTAGCCGACCGCGCGGCGGGTCATCCGCGACAGCGTGCTGAGCGCGGCTTCGAGCGCAAAGTCGACCTCGACCGGTCCTTCGGCGCTGGCAGCGAGCGTCGGCGGTGCCGCATCGGAAGCCCCCGCCGCCACCGCGCGGCGGCGTTCGAGCCCGGCTTCGAAGCGCGCAACCATCGCACCGAGGCTGGTGTCGGCCGCATCGGGCATCGTCCGGCCCGCCACCTCGGCGGGCTGGAGCCAGGGCGCGTCGGCATCGTCGGGATCATAGTCGACCGGTGCCAGGTCGGCGAGGATCAGTTCCTCCTCCGCCGCATCGACGGAGTCCGGCACGCGTTCCGGCATCGGCGGCGCCAGCGGACCGAGGCCGCCTTCGGGCAGTTCGCGACCGGCGCGGATCGGCGGGCGCGGACTGTCGTCGGGATGGGCGTCGGCGCGGCGCCGCGGCAACGCGTCGCCCGCACCCTGCCGCATTTGCAGGAGGCGCTTCACCGCACCGCGCGGGCTGGGCAGCGCCAGCGCCGCAAGCCCGGCGAGCAGCGCGGCGATTGCCGCCATGCCGACCGCGAGCGCAAGCCGGCCGCCATTGCCGACGGGCGGCACGAAGAAATCCGAAAGCCGGTCGAGATAAAGCTGCCAGCCGATCGAGGCGACCCAGGCGATCGGCATCACCGCGACGAACAGAAAGGTCAGCGCCGAAGCGCCGATCACCGCCGGAACGGCAGGACGCAGCGCCCGCCACAGCGCGGCGAGCCTGTCCCCGATCGATTTGCCCTGTTCGTCGTCCATGCTTCCAGACCTTGTCCCGTCAGGCCGCGAGCGATCCGGAATCGCCGCGCAGCAACCGTTGGTAAACGGGCTCGTAACGTAAAATGTTTGACGACCAGTTACGATGCTCTTCGACGAAAAGCCGCGCCGTGCGCCGCCGTTCGGGCCAAAGGCCGCGCGCGCCGAGCAGATCCGCCAGCGCCGCGGCGACCGCCGCGGGGTCGTCGGGCGCGAACAGCGTCCCGGTCACGCCGTCCTCGATCAGTTCGCGGTGCCCGCCGACGTCCGACGCCGCGACCAGCTTGCCCTGCGCCATCGCCTCGAGCGGCTTGAGCGGCGTGACAAGGTCGGTCAGCCGCATCTTCTTGCGCGGATAGGCGAGGATATCGATCAGCGAATAATAGCGTTCGACCTGCGAATGCGGCACGCGCCCGACGAAATGGATGCGCGCCGCGACCGGCGACGCCGCGGCCTGCGCTTTCAGCGCCGCCTCCATCGGACCGCCGCCGACGAGCAGCAGCCGCGCCCCGGGCTGCACCGCGACGAGCGCGGGCATCGCGGCGATCAGGTCGTCGATGCCCTCATAATCGTAAAAGCTGCCGATGAAGCCGATCACCGCATCGCCCTCGCCAAGGCCAAGCTCGCCCGCCAGCCCGGCGTCGCGCGGCAGCGGATCGCCGAACAGGTCGAGGTCGACGCCGTTCGGCGACACAATGATCTTGCCCGGATCGACCCCGCGCGCGATCAGGTCGCCGCGCAGCCCGTCGCAGATCACCGCGACCGCGTCGGCCGATTTGACCGCATGCGTTTCGAGCTGGCGGGTGAGGAAATATTTGGCGCTGCCTTCGCGCCCGGTCCCGTTGCCGACCGCCGCATCCTCCCAAAAGGCGCGAATCTCGTATAACACGGGAATGCCCAGCTTTTTGCCGACGCGCAGCGCGGCGAGCCCGTCGAGCACCGGCGAATGCGCGTGGAGCAGGTCGGGCTGCCATTCGCCGACGAGCGCCTCGATGCGCCGGGCGAGCGCGCCGATCTCGCGCCATTCACGAATCGGCGAGGGCGCAGCGGCGATCGGCGGCGTGCGATAGAAAGTCAGTCCGTCGACGGTCTCGCCGTCGGGGCCCGGCTCGGGGTGCCGTACCCCGGTGACCCCCGCGACCTGCCACCCCTTCAGGGCCTGCGCCTTCATCAGCGCACGCGTGCGAAAAGTATAGCCGCTGTGCGCGGGCAGGCTATGGTCGAGGACGTGAAGAATGCGGGTCATGACACGCGTTCCATGTCACGGAAGCCTTAACGTCGCGTCAACCCCGTTGCGTTAGGCCTCCGCCCAGGCCCAAAGCGGGCACGACGCAACAGCAAGGCCGGCAGCGACCGATGGTCGACAATTTTTCCATTGGTTTGACCCACGTCCTGATGGCGATCGCGCTGTGGCGCCTGCTCCACCGCGACGACCTCGACCATGAGGTCAGCCCGCGCATGCTGTGGCAGCGGCGCAAGGAAGAGGCCGAAATGCGGGACCGCGGCGATGCGTGACATCGCCTTCGTCGCCTTCCTCTTCGCCTTCATCGGCGTCGGCTTCCGCAAGCCGTTCCTGTTCGTGCTCGCCTTCTGCTACATCGACATCGTCGCGCCGCAGCGGCTGAGCTATTTCCTGATCAACTCGATCCCGATCTCGCTTATCGTCTTCGCGCTCGCCATCGTCGGCTGGCTCACGGTCGACGACAAGAAGGATACACGGTGGTCGGGACGGCAATTCCTGCTCATCACGCTGCTGCTCTATTGCTGGATGACGACGATCAACGCCGACTTTCCGGTCGAGGCGCAGGAAAAATGGACGTGGGTGTGGAAGGCGCTCGTCTGGGCGATCTTCCTGCCGCTGACCCTGCGCACCAAACTGCGTATCGAGGCGCTGTTGCTGATCATGCTGCTCTCGGCGGCGTCGATCGCGATCGCGGGGGGGATCAAGACCGCGGCGGGCGGCGGCGGCTACGGTTCGCTGCAACTGCTGCTCAACGAAAATTTCGGCCTCTACGAAGGCTCGATCATGTCGACCGTCGGCATCTCGATCATCCCGCTCATCCTCTGGTACCGCCGGCACGGCACGATCTTTCCACCCGACTGGCGCGTCTCGACCTTCTGCTTCGCGCTCGTCTTCGCCTGCATGCTGCTCCCCGTGGGGACGCAGGCGCGCACCGGGCTCATCTGCATCGGCGTGCTCGCGGTGCTGTCGCTGCGCGCGGTCAAGCACCGCGTCCTCTACATCGCCGGCGCCAGCGCACTGGCGCTCGCCGCAGTGCCCTTCCTGCCGCAAAGCTTCACCCAGCGCATGGAAACGATCCAGGGCTACAAGTCCGACCAGTCGGCCTCGACGCGCGTCGCGGTGTGGGCGTGGACGTGGGACTATGCGAAGGACAATCCCTTCGGCGGCGGCTTCCAGGCCTATCTCCAGAACAGCCTGCGCGTCGAAACCACCGGCAGCAGCACCTATGACCCCGACCAGCCGCAGCAGTCCGAATCGACGATCCACGACGAAAAGGCGCGCGCCTATCATTCGAGCTATTTCGAAATGCTCGGCGAACAGGGCTATCCGGGGCTCGCGCTCTGGCTGATCCTGCACCTCTCGGGGCTGGTGCAGATGGAGCGGCTGCGCCGCCGCTATCTCAAGACGCGCCGCGCCGAGGAACAATGGATCGCCCCGCTCGCGACCGCGCTCCAGCACGGACACATCGTCTACATGGTCGGCTCGCTGTTCGTCGGAATCGCGTTCCAGCCCTTCATCTACATGATGCTCGCGCTCGAAATGGGGCTGTCGACCTATGTCCGCCGCCGCGAGCGCGAGGCCGGCTGGCGCCCGCTGATGGCGCGCCCCGCGCAAGTTCCCCCTCGGCAGCCCGCGGCCTCCGCCTGACCCCCGCGCCTAGGGGGTCGGACGACCGGGCACGGAACCTTCTGCCCATCCCGCACGCTATCCCGGTGATCGCCATCGCGCGGTCCGATCTTTCGCGTGCCGAACGCGGAATTTTGACCTATCTGGAGCGTGCCCCGCCGCGGCCGCCCTGCTCCGTTCCGCCCGACCCAGAGGAAATACGTGATCCTTACGCTATTGACCGCCGCCGCCACTGCCGCACCGAAGACCGCCGCCAAGGCAGGCGAAACCGTCCGGACCACGGCAAACAACCCGATCGACGACCTGCGCTACTGGTGGGACGCCAGCCTCGGCTGGATCCAGAGCCACTGGCTGCAGATCGGCATCGCGATCGCCGCCGGGCTGATCATCTATGCGCTGCTGTCGCTGGTGCGCACCTTCGCGCTCAAGCGTGCGCAGGCGGCGCCGGGCCAGTTCACGCTGACCGACATCGTCGGGCGCGTCATCCACAAGACCAAGTCCGGCGTGCTCGCGATCATCGCGATCCGCATGGTCGCGGGCTATGCCCAGCCGCCGTCGCTGATCATGTCGGTGATCCAGTTCGTCTTCACCATCGCGGTCGTGCTGCAGGTCGCGATCTGGGCGCGCGAAATCATCCTCGGGCTGATCCAGCGCCGCGCCGCCGAGGGGCATAACGAGACGCTGTCGAACGCGATGGGGATCATCCGCCTCCTGATCAGCGTCGCGCTCTTCGCGATCGCCGCGATCGTCATCCTCGACAATATGGGGGTCAATGTCACCGGCCTCGTCGCCGGGCTCGGCATCGGCGGCATCGCGATCGGCCTCGCCGCGCAGGGCATTTTCTCCGATCTGTTCGCGTCGCTGTCGATCATCTTCGACCGCCCCTTCCGCGTCGGCGAGACGATCAAATATGACATGAGCACCGCGACGGTCGAACGCATCGGCCTGAAAAGCACGCGGCTGCGCTCGGTCAACGGCGAACTGCTCGTCGTGTCGAACACCAATTTGCTGGCAAAGGAGATCACCAACTTCGCGCATCTCCACCGCCGCCGCGTCACCTTCGCGATCGGCGTCATCTACCAGACGACGCCCGACATGCTGCGCGAGCTCCCCGCGCTGCTCGAGGAGCAGGTCCGTGCCGAAGGCCATGAATTCATCCGGTCGAGCTTCGTCACCTTCGGTCCGTCGAGCCTCGATTTCGAACTGCTGTTCGACGTGTTCAGCGAGGATTTCGAGGTGGTGACGAAGGCGCGGACCGCGGTTGCGATCCGGCTGTTCGACGCGATGGCGAAGGCGGGCTATGAATTCGCCTATCCGACCCAGACGACCTTCACCGCCGCCCCCGACGGCACGATGATCATGCCCTATGCCGAGTCCCCGAAAGCGCGCACCGCGGCGGCGAAAGCGACCGGCACCGCGTGACGCTACGGCAGCCGTGTCCTGCCGCTTCGCCCTTGTGCAATGCGGCAAGACCGGCCTAGAACGCGCCCCTCACAGCAGATGAGGGGATGAGACATGGGCGCCATCACGCCGCAGGAAATGAAGGAACTGGTCGGACAATCGCTCGGCACGTCGGAGTGGCTGCTGGTCGACCAGGACATGATCAACAAGTTCGCCGACGCCACCGGCGACCATCAGTTCATCCATATCGACGAGGAAAAGGCCAAGCTGACGCCCTTCGGCGGCACGATCGCGCACGGCTTCCTGACGCTGTCGCTGTTCCCGGTGCTGATGGCCAAGTCCGACTGCCCGCGTCCCGCCGGGGTCAAGATGGGCGTCAACTACGGCGGCAACAAGGTCCGCTTCCTCGCGCCCGTCCGTTCGGGCAAGCGCGTGCGCGGCCATTTCAAGCTGCTCGAACTTGACGAAAAGCGCCCCGGCCAGTGGCAGCAGACGCTCGAATTCACGGTCGAGATCGAGGGCGAGGAAAAGCCCGCACTGATGGCCGAATGGATCAGCCAGTTCTTCGTCTGACACCATCGACCAAGGTTTGACCCGGCCGACCTCCCCCGAAAAGAACCGGATCCAAGCAGAAGGAATATCGACATGCGTGACGCCGTCATCGTTTCCACCGCCCGCACCCCGCTGACCAAGGCGGCGCGCGGCTCGTTCAACAACACCCCCTCGCCGACCCTCGGCGCCTTTTCGGTCGAGGCCGCGGTCAAGCGCGCCGGGCTCGAAGGCGGCGAGATCGACGACGTCGTCTTCGGCGCCGCGATGCAGCAGGGTTCGCAGTCGCCGAACGTCGCGCGCCTGATCGCGCTGCGCGCCGGCCTGCCCGTCACCGTCCCCGGCATGTCGATCGACCGCCAGTGTTCGTCGGGCCTGATGACCATCGCGACCGCCGCGAAGCAGATCATCGTCGACCGCCAGGACATCGTCGTCGCCGGCGGCGTCGAAAGCATCTCGAAGGTCAGCGGCAGCGGCAAGGTGTTCATCGAGCCCGACGCCGAGCTGCTCGCGATGCACAAGGACACCTATATGCCGATGATCGGCACCGCCGAGGTCGTCGCCAAGCGTTACAATATCAGCCGCGAAGCGCAGGACGAATATTCGCTCCAGTCGCAGCAGCGCACCGCCGCCGCGCAGGCCGCGGGCAAATATGACGACGAGATCGTCGCGTGCAAGGCGACGATGGCGGTCGTGAACAAGGAAACCAAGGAAGTTTCCTATCAGGAAGTCGTCGCCGCCAAGGACGAGTGCAACCGTCCCGAGACCACGCTCGAAGGCCTCGCGAGCCTCAAGCCCGTCATGGGCGAAGGCCACACGATCACCGCCGGCAACGCCAGCCAGCTCAGCGACGGCTCATCGGCCTGCGTCGTGATGGAGGCGAAGCTCGCCGAGAAGCGCGGCCTGACCCCGCTCGGCCGCTATGTCGGCATGGCGGTCGCGGGCACCGAACCCGACGAAATGGGCATCGGCCCCGTCTTCGCCATCCCCAAGCTGCTCGAACGCTTCGAGCTCAAGATGGACGACATCGGCCTCTGGGAACTCAACGAAGCCTTTGCCGTGCAGGTGCTCTATTGCCGCGACAAGCTCGGCATCCCGAACGAGCTGCTCAACGTCAACGGCGGCTCGATCTCGATCGGCCACCCCTTCGGCATGACCGGCGCGCGCTGCGTCGGCCACGCGCTGATCGAGGGCAAGCGCCGCGGCGTCAAATATGCCGTCGTCACCATGTGCATCGGTGGCGGCCAGGGCGCAGCGGGCCTGTTCGAGGTCTTCTGATTTGCGCCTGACCAAACCGCGTATCGAGCCGGTCGATCTCGACCGGCTCGATGCCGACCAGCGCGCCGCGCTCGAACCCTTTTTCGCCAGCAACGGCGGTCGCGTCGGCGGCGGGCGCATCCTCAATATCTTCCGCACCCTCGCGCACGCGCCAAAGGCGATGACCGCCTTCCTCGGCTGGGGCAACTACATCCTGTCGCGGCGCAGCGCGCTCACCCCCCGCGACCGCGAGCTCGTCATCCTGCGCACCGGCTGGAACTGCCGTTCGGGTTACGAATGGACGCAGCACAAGCGCATCGGGCTCGACTGCGGCCTCACCGAAGCCGAGATCGAACGGATCAAGGCCGGCCCCGACGCCGACGGCTGGAGCGACCTCGACCGCGCGATGCTGCGCGCGACCGACGAACTCACCAACGATCATTTCGTCACCGACGCCAGCTGGGCGGCGCTCGCGCCGCTCGGCGACAAGGGCCGCATGGACCTCGTCATGACCGTCGGCCAATACACCCAGGTTTCGATGATGCTGAACAGCTTCGGCATCCAGGTCGAGGACGGCTGGACCGTCGACCCCGACCTCAAGGCCTGACGCACGGGGAGAATCGAATGAGTGCCATCGGTATTATCGCGACGCTGCGCGTCCAGCCCGGCAAGGAAGCCGAATTCGAGGGCGTCTTCGCCGAACTCGCCCCCGCGGTCGCCGCGAACGAAGCGGGCAACAGCTATTACCGGCTGTTCCGCACCGACGAGGCCGGCGTCTACAAGGTCATGGAATGCTATGGCGACGCCGCGGCGGTCGAGGCGCACCGCGCGTCGGACCATTTCCGCACGATCGGTGCCCGCCTCGGCCCCTGTCTCGCCGGCGCGCCGGAGATCGAACGGTTGAGCGCGGTCTGAATGGGGCGCGGTCTGAACGGAATGATCATCCGCTGAAGGGAAACTGCCGGTTTCGACCGGCAGCAACCGCTGGAGATGTGCACCCCGGCGAAAGCCGGGGCCCAGAGCACCGACGCGAACCCGGCATGTTCCTGCAATGGACCCTGGCTTTCGCCGGGGTGCATGGAGGGCTGGATTCGGTCATTTTCCGTCATCCCGGCGCAGGCCGGGATCCCGCCCTGCAAACCATGATGCACCGGCGAGATTCCGGCCTTCGCCGGGGTGACGACGGGAAATGAGGCGACGTTCGCTCCCCACCCCGTTCCGACCTTTCGCCGATCCCTTCAACGCACGCGGCTGAAATGGTTCGTCCGCATCGCCGGCACGCCGCCCGCTTTGAAATACACGACGGTCTCGGTCATCGTCTGGCCGTCGGCGGAGACCGTGTAGGTGCGCATCGATCCCGGCACGCCCCCGCGCGCGAGCGCGGTGACCATCACGCCGGGTTCCGGCAGCCGCGTCGCCGCGGTGTCGGCCTCGAAATGCCCCTCGACGGGAACCGCGCTGCCGTCGGGGACATAGGTCGAGGTCGCCTCGACGCTCTTGCCGTCGGGCAGGACTACGGCGACGTTGGTTTTCCATTTGCCGCCGCCCACATCGCTATAGGTGATGGTGACGCTTTTCGGCCGCGCCTCGGGCGGCATCGTCAGGCGCGCGGTATCGACCGCCCAGCTGCCGAGCAGCGGTGAGGCGGCCGGCGCCTCGGCCAGCGCCGGAGCCGCGTGCACCGCGGCGACTGCGAGCAGAATCGGATAGAAACTATTCTTCATGGAGCCTCTCCACGTGCAACGCCGCTTTCCGGCTATGATACCGTTTAACCTCAGATTTTTGTGGCCGTCGCCTGCTTTCTTGTCCCGGGTCATTCGATTTCGGCGATCTCGCGATAATGGTCGCCCAGCACATAGCGCGGCCCCGCGCCGCGCTGCGCCGCCTTGTCGCGCGCGTTGTAGAGCTTGCACTTCTTGAGGCTCAGGCAACCGCAGCCGATGCAGTTGCCCAGCAATTCCTGCGTCCGTTCGAGCGCCGCGATCTGCGCCGCGATGCGCGCGCGGAGCCCGGCGCTGATCCGCGCCCAGTCGGCGGCGTTGGGGTTTCGTCCCGCGGGCAGGCGCGCCAGTTCGGCGCCGATCTCCTCGAGGCTGAGGCCCATCTGCTGCGCGATCAGGATGAACGATATGCGGCGGATGTCGGCGCGCAGGAAGCGCCGCTGCCCGCCGCGCGTGCGCAGCGCCGCGACCAGTCCCTTCGCCTCGTAGAAGCGGATCGCCGACACCGCGACGCCGGTGCGCGCCGCCAGTTCGCCGATCGCGATCAGGTCGTTCCGGTGCATCCTGTCCCTCCCGTCATCGCGAGGCGCGAAGCGATGCGGCAATCCGGAGGCGCATGAACCGCTCCCGATTGCTTCGCGTCGCTCGCAATGACGATCCCGGAACGGGCCACGTCATTTCCCCTTGATCTGAACCTCACTTGAGCTTTCATAACCCGCTGCGTCAACCCCGAATTGCGGAGCAAGCCATGACGCACGCCTTCATCGAACATGTGAAACTGACGGTCAGCGACCCCGATCGCACCGCCGGCCTGTTGTCGGCGATCTTCGGCTGGCACGAACGCTGGCGCGGCCCGGCGCGCGATGGCGGGCGCACCATCCACCTCGGCAGCGAAAGCGCCTATATCGCGCTCTACGCCGGCCCCGACGGCGACCATGCCGACGCGCGCTATCCGAAAGGCGAACCGCTCAACCATGTCGGCGTACAGGTCGACGACCTCGATACCGCCGAGATGCGCGTGAAGGCGGTCGGCCTCATCCCCTTCAGCCATGGCGACTACGAACCGGGCCGCCGCTTCTATTTCCTCGACCCCGACGGCATCGAATATGAGGTCGTCAGCTATACCGAGCCGCGCCCGCGCTGAGCCGGGCAACGGCGCGGCGGCTCCCGCGTTGGTCCTTTGTCGAGGGGGAAGAAGGAGTTCCCCATGACCGACGACATCACGAAGCGTTTCTGGAAAGCGCTCGACGCCAGCCCCTGCCTGATGGTCGGCCTGACCGGCGAGCGCGACCATCGCATCCCGATGAACGCGCAGCTCGACAAGGATGCCGACAGCGCCTTCTGGTTCTTCACCGCGACCGGCAACCGTCTCGCCGCGGGCGGTCCGGCGATGGCGCAGTTCGCGTCGAAGGGCCACGACCTCTTCGCCTGCATCGCGGGCACGCTGCGCACCGAAACCGACCGTGCCGTGCTCGACAGGCTGTGGAACAACGGCATCGCCGCCTGGTACGAAGGCGGCAAGAGCGACCCGAAGCTGCTCCTGCTCCGCTTCGACCTCGACAATGCCGAAATCTGGACCGCCGATCCCGGCATCAAGGGGCTGTTCAAACTGGCCACCGGTCTGACGATGAAGAATGGCGAACTGGGACAGCATGCCGAGGTGGCACTGTAGCGAGGCCTTCACCGCGGGAGCGCCGACAGCTTCACTCCTCCGTTCGTGCTGAGCTTGTCGAAGCACGGGGCAAATGGTTCACATTGTGCGCACCGCGCTAGTTTGGCGCCGCAATCCGCCCGTCGGTGTAGCGGAACCCGCCCTCGCGATCCTTCGCCAGCAGCGCCGGGCCGTCGAGGTCGACCCATTTCGCGCGTTGCGCCAGCACGAAGGCGGGGGCGATCGCCAGGCTGGTGCAGAGCATGCACCCGGCCATGATCGACAGCCCCGCGGCGTCGGCGGCGTCGGCGATCCGCAACGCCTCGGTGAGCCCGCCCGCCTTGTCGAGCTTGATGTTCACCCCGTCGTAGAAGGGGCCGATCCGCGCGATGTCGGCGCTCGTCTGGCAACTTTCGTCGGCAACGAAGGGAATGGGCGCATAGACGCCGTCGAGCAACGCATCGGCATCGACCGGCACCGGCTGCTCGATCATCTCGACCCCCAGCTCGGCGAGCGCCTCGGCCTCGTCGAGCGGGTCGAGCTGGCCCCAGCTTGCATTGGCGTCGGCGATCAGCCGGACGTCGGGCGCGCCGGTGCGCACCGCCGCGACGCGCGCACGGTCGCCCTCGCCGGTCAGCTTGAGCTTGAGCAGGCGAAATCCCGCCGCGGCGGCGGCCGCTGCCTGCGCCGCCATCGCGTCGGGATCGCCGAGCGAGATGGTGTAGGCGGTGATCCGCGGCGCCGGCGCGCCTTCGCATCCCGCGATCCGCCACAGCGGCTCGCCCCGCTGCCGCGCCTCGAGGTCCCACAGCGCGCAGTCGAGCGCATTGCGCGCCGCCCCCGGCCCCATCAGTTCCTGCACCGCCGCGCGCGCCGCCGCCGCGTCCAGCCCCGCGAGATAGGGCGCCGCGCGTAACAGCGCGTCGCGGCAGCTTTCGGCGCTCTCGCCCTGATAGTCGACCGGCGTTCCCTCGCCGCACCCGACGAAACCCCCGACCGCAACCTCGGCGACCACGACATCGACGAAGGTCCGGGCGCCACGCGCAATCACGAACGATCCCGCGACCGGCCAGCGTTCGACGCGTGCGTTTTTGAGTTGGATGCCCATCGTCAGAGCGTAATAGACAAGATCATGCCCGGCAAATCCCTAACCGAACGCATCGCCGATCTCGGCCACCGCCTCGCCGTCGAGGCGCACGCCGCCTGGCTCGCCGCGCGCGATAGCCGCGTGCCATGGTATGCGCGCCTGCTCGCGGTCGCGGTCGCCGCCTACGCGCTGTCGCCGATCGACCTGATCCCCGACTTCATCCCCGTGCTCGGCTGGCTCGACGACCTGATCCTCGTCCCGCTCGGCCTGTGGACGGTACGCCGCCTGATCCCCGACCCGCTCTGGGCCGAACTCCACGCCGCCGCCGAAGCCGCGAGCCACCGCCCGTCGAGCCGCGCCGGCATGGCCTTCATCCTGCTCCTGTGGGCGGGGCTGCTCTACATCGTCTACTGGAGCGTACGCACCTCGCCCTGGCACTGACGCGGGCGACAAGCATGCGGTCGGTTTAGGGGTGGGAAGCGGACGTTCTCTTAAATCCTCCCTGTCGCGCAGCGATGGGGAGGTGGCAGCGGCGTCAGCCGCTGACGGAGGGGCCGACGCCGTCAGGCGTCGCGCGGCCTTGCGGCGGCCCCTCCACCACTCGCTGTGCGAGCGGCCCCCCTCCCCATGGCCTGCGGCCACAGGGAGGATCTAAGCCCGCAACCGCTCGAAACCCGCCCCTCACCCGCCGTTGGCGCGGATCCAGTCCTCGACCGCCGGCGCGATCTCGTCGCGCCATTTCTTGCCGTTGAAGATGCCGTAGTGGCCCACGCCCTTCGCCATCAGATATTGCTTCTTCTCCGCGGGCAGCGATTTCGCCAGCGTCAGCGCCGCCCTGGTCTGCCCGATCCCCGAAATGTCGTCGCGCTCGCCCTCGATCGCGAGGATCGCGATATCCTCGATCGCGGTCAGGTCGACCTTTTGCCCGCGATGCAGCATCTCGCCCTTGGGCAGCAGGTGGCGCTGGAACACGACATCGACCGTCTGGAGATAGAATTCGGCAGTCATGTCGCACACCGCGCGATATTCGTCATAGAATTCCTTGGTCTTCTCGGCGCTCTCGCCGTCGCCCTCGACCAGATGCTTGAACATCGCCCAATGGCTCATCATGTGGTTGCCGAGGTTCATCGACATGAAGCCCGCGAGTTGCAGGAAGCCCGGATAGACGCGGCGCCCGGCGCCCGGATACCAGGCAGGCACCGTCACGATGACATTTTCCTGGAACCAGGCGTGCGGGCGCGTCATCGCATGATCGTTGACCGCGGTCGGCGCCTTGCGCGTGTCGATCGGCCCGCCCATCATCGTCAGCGTCGCGGGGCGGCACTTGTGCCTGTTCGCCGCCATGATCGCCGCCGCGACGAGGCTCGGCACCGACGGCTGGCACACCGCGAGCATATGCGCCCCGGGTCCGATATGCTCGAGCCACGAAATCAGATAGTCGACATAATCGTCGAGATCGAACTTGCCCGCCTCCAGCGGCGCGTTGCGTGCGTCGCGCCAGTCGGTGATCCACACGTCGTGCCCGGGCAGCATGCGCTCGACCGTCCCGCGCAGCAAGGTCGCATAATGGCCCGACATCGGCGCGACGATCAGCAGCTTGGGCGCGTCTTTCGTACCCTTGTGCTTGAAATGCTTGAGCTGCCCAAAGGGTTTGCGCGCCTCGACCACCTCGGTAACGCGCACCGTCTCGCCGTCGACCACCGTTTCATACAGCTCGAACCCCGGCTTGCCGCGCGGCGCCGCGGCGTGCGCGAACACCTCGAGCGCCGAAGCGAACATCGGACTGCCGCCGAAATAGCCGAGCGGGTTCGCGGGATGCTGGATGGCCTGCGCCCCCGCGGTCGCGAGCGCGCTGGCGCCCGCAAGCCAGCTCTTCTGCATTTCAAAGGCGTGATACAGCATATTCATTCCTTGCGTTGCCCCGGCGGCGCTCTGCCGGCGCCCGTCCATTGCTTCGCAGTCTAGGCGTTCGCGCTCATTGTGCAATGCATCAAAATCGTTGCGGCGACGGATAATTCCCCATATCCTGCCCGCACGGCGCCTGTTGCGCCGGTGGAGCCTTTTATGTCTGAGATTGCGGGCAACCGCTAACATCCCGGCGACAACGGGATGATTCGAGCGTGCCGACCCATGCGTCGGCGCGCCCTTGTTGCTTGCAATCCCGGATCCATTCCATGAACATTTCCAAAGCCGAACAGCGCGTGCTCCACGCGCTGGCGCAGGGCGGTGCCATTCGCCACCGGCGCGACGAACAGGGCCGCCTCGTCGAGGCGCTCTGCTTCACGCGCGAGGGTTTCGTCCTTGCCAATATGGACCTTGCGCTTTTCCATCGCCTGCGCCGCCGCGGCCTGATCGCCTCGCGCGGCGGGGCGCCCTACCGCGTCACCCAGGCGGGACTACGCGCGGTGCGCGCACAGCTCGACAATCGCTGATGGAGACCGGCGGGCGATCCTGGAGGTCGTCCGCCGGTTCACCCGGGTTGGCGGTTTTGGGGTGGGGAGCGAACGTTTGCTCTCAATTTGTACCCCGGCGAAAGCCGGGGCCCAGGGTGTTAGAAAGTCAGCGTTGCGTAGTTCCGCTCTGGGCCCCGGCTTTCGCCGGGGCACGGCAAGGACCGGTCGTTAGCGGACGTCCAAATCCTCCCTGTGGCGAAGCCATGGTGAGGGGGACCGCCGCCGCAGGCGGTGGTGGAGGGGCCGCGAGGTCGCGTCTTTCGCCCCTCCGTTAGCGCTCCGCGCTGCCACCTCCCCATGGCTTCGCCACAGGGAGGATATCTGTCCGCTACCGGTCGCTTGCTGCCATGCGTGCCGCACCGACCGGCAGCTTGCGAAATGGGGTCGGAAGCGGACGTTCTTTAAATCACCGCCCCTTTCTTCGGTCCCGCTTCACACCATATGAAGCCCCGCGCCACTCTGCATCGTTGAGCGCACCCTTCCCCGCTGCTAGGGCCGACCCATGGCAACAAGATCAGACCAGATGGCCACAACGTCCCCCGACCAGCAGGACAGACGGCCCCGCAGGCTCGGCAGTCTCGCGATGATCTGGCGCTACGCCAGCCGCTATCCGCTCCAGCTGCTCCTCGCCGGGATCGCGCTCGGGGTCGCGGCGCTCGCGACGCTCGCCATCCCCTGGCAGTTCAAGGCGATGATCGACTCGGGCTTCGTCGCCGGCGGCGGCGACGTCGCGCCGCATTTCCGGCTCTTCTACGTCATCGTCATCGTGCTCGCGCTCGCAACCGCGGTGCGCTTCTACTGCGTCAGCTGGCTCGGCGAACGCACCGTCGCCGACATCCGCCAGGCGGTGCAGCAGAATCTGCTCCGCCTCGCACCGGGCTTCTTCGAGGAAAATCGCCCCTCCGAAATCGCCTCGCGCATGACGTCGGACACCGCGATCATCGAGCAGATCGTCGGCACCACCGTCTCGGTCGCGCTGCGCAACATGGTGATGGGCATCGGCGGCATCGTCTATCTCTTCTCGCTCTCGCCGGGGCTCACTGGCGGCATCCTGCTCGGCATTCCGGTGATCATCCTGCCGATCGTGCTGCTCGGCCGCCGCCTCCAGAATGTCTCGCGCTCGAGCCAGGACCGCGTCGCCGACATCGGCGCGACCACCGCCGAGCAATTGGGCGCGATGAAGATCGTCCAGGCCTTCGGACAGGAGAGGCGCGAGGCCGAACGCTTCACCGCCGCGGTCGAGGAGAATTTCGCCACCGCAAAGCGCCGCATCCGCCTGCGCGCAGTGATGACCGCGATCGTCATCGGGCTGCTCTTCGGCGCGATCACCACCTTGCTCTGGTACGGCGCCGCGGGCGTCGCCGCGGGCACGATCACCGGCGGCACCATCGCCGCCTTCGTGCTCACCGGGGGGCTCGTCGCGGGGGCGTTCGGTGCCCTCACCGAAGTCTATGGCGACCTGCTTCGCGCCGCGGGCGCCGCCGAGCGCCTGTCCGAACTGCTCCACGCCGAACCGACGATCGCCGCGCCGACCCAGCCGCGCCGTTTCCCCGATCCGCCGCAGGGCACGCTCGAATTCCGGAACGTCGAATTCCGCTACCCGACGCGCCCCGATGCGCCCGCGCTCCACGGTTTCAGCCTCGCGATCGCGCCGCGCGAGACCGTCGCGATTGTCGGCCCCTCGGGCGCGGGCAAGTCGACGCTGTTCCAGCTCGCCGAGCGTTTCTACGACCCGCAGGGCGGCGACATCTTGCTCGACGGCGTACCGCTCATCGACGCCGATCCCGCCGACATCCGCGCGCGCATCGCGATGGTGCCGCAGGAAACGGTGATCTTCGCCGCCTCGGCGCGCGACAATCTGCGCTACGGCAACTGGGACGCCACCGACGAGGAATTGTGGGCCGCCGCGCGCGCTGCCAACGCCGAGGAGTTCCTCCGCAAGCTGCCGCAGGAACTCGACACCTTCATGGGCGAGGGCGGCGCCCGCCTCTCGGGCGGCCAGCGCCAGCGCGTCGCGATCGCGCGCGCGCTTCTCCGCCGCGCGCCGCTGCTGCTGCTCGACGAGGCGACCTCGGCGCTCGACGCCGAATCCGAAAAGCTCGTCCAGGACGCGCTCGAAACGCTGATGCACGACCGCACGACGATCGTCATCGCGCACCGCCTCGCGACCGTGCGCGCCGCCGACCGCATCATCGTGATGGACGAGGGGCGCATCGTCGAGGAGGGCAAGCACGACGCGCTCGTCGCCGCCGACGGCCTCTACGCACGCCTCGCGCGGCTCCAGTTCCAGGACAATCTCGCCGCCGCCTGATCGGCCGCTCCCGCCTGCTCCCAAACGCCTGCCCCATGAAGGATGTGCCATGACGATGCTCTACGACCTCACCGTCCCCGCCTATAAAAACGGCCTCAAGGCGCTCTCGGCGCAGCTCGGCAAGGCGCTCGCATGGGGCGAGGCGAACGGCGTCGGCGAGCTCCAGTTCATCGCCTCGCGGCTCCCGCCCGACATGTTTCCGCTCGCCGCGCAGGTCCGCTTCACCTGCGTGCAGGCGATCCAGCCGCCGGTGCGCCTCGGCGCAGCGGGCGCGCCCGCGCTGGCCGACGACGCGACCGACTTTGCCGGGCTCCAGGCGCAGATCGCGGCGACGCTCGCCTGGCTCGACACCGTCGATGCCGCCGCGCTCGACGGCGATCCCGGCCGCGCGGTCAGCTTCGACCTCCCCAACGGCATGATCTTCGACATGACCGCGCTCAGCTACGTCCGCGACTGGGCGCAGCCGCAATTCTACTTCCACCTCGTCGCGGCCTATTCGATCCTGCGCCACATGGGCGTCCCGCTCGGCAAGGCCGATTATGTCAGCTACATGATGCCCTATCTGCGTCCCGGCACCGCGCCGGCCGCCTGACCGGTTCCGCGGCGTCGCCGGGACGGGCGCGCCACCGGCATCGGGGCGCCGCCCGAAGCCGGGGCTCGCTACGCCGCGTCGTGCCAGTCGACGATCGTCAGCCCCGGCCAGCAGGCGCGCCAGCGCCGCACCTTCGCGTCATAAATGGCTTGCGTGATCTGGACCTTGTTCGGCCGGACGATGTGATCGAACAGGTCCGCCAGTCCGAACGGCGCGAGGATTTCGAGATGCGATCCGACCGGCCGGATCGCCACCGCGCCCGCCGTCGTCGGGAAGGTCGCGATGGCATGCGCGCTCGATCGATAGGGCGGGATCGGATAGCCGAACTTGCGCGCGTACCACAGGTGGACGCGCGCCTCGTTCTTGACGTCGATCGGCAGCGGCAGGCCGGAAAGCAGGTCGCGCACGCGCGCGGCTTCGCGCGTTTCGCCGCATTCGGACATGTCGGCCGCATCGAAATAGACGAGGTCGATATCGGCCAGCCCGTGCGCGGGCGGCAAGCCGAAAGCCGCGTTCCACGCGGTCTGCGCGATCGCGCTCCCCGACACCCAGCAATCGGGCAGTCCGACGTCGCCCCAGCGGTCCAGAATTTGCCGAAGGAGCGGGCTGGCTGCCACGATCGTCCGCAAGCGGGCTTCCAGCACCACTTCGCGGCCGCGCGCGTCCCCGGTTCGCTGCTGGCTCGACACCGCCCTCTCCTCGCCTCCGCCGGAGTCAAGCGATGCCACCGATGCAGCGGCCGGACAAGAAGCCGGCCGCGTTTCGCCGAGCGAAGGGCTCGCGCCCGGACCGTGGACAAAGCGCGATTGGCCGGGGCGGTCGCAAAGCGATGCGCGGGCCCCGCTCTCGCGGAACCCGCCACATGCGCTCAACCGGTCAGATCAGCTCGCGGTAATTCTGGATCCCCGGAAAGGCGAGCTTGTCGCCGCCGTTGCGGCGGATCGCGCCGATCGCCTGATCGACGCGCAGATAGCGCGCCCGCGCGTCGGGTTCGAACAGGATCGTCGCCGGTTCGGGCCGATCCGACGCCTCCCTGACCAGCACCCCGAGCTGCGCAAGGTCGATCGCTTCGGCGTTCCAGCGGATGACGTCGTCGGTCCCGATGGTGATGCGGTTCTCTTCGGACACCTCGGGCGTATGGGCCCCCGCCGGCAGCGTGATATCGACGCTGTGCGTGGGCGGCGGGATGGTGATGATGAACATCACCAGCATCACCAGCATCACGTCGATCAGCGGGGTCGTGTTGATATCGGGGTCGCCCCGGGGATCGGCACGAAAAATGCTGCGGTGAAACTGGCTGCGTCGACGCATCGTCTCTCTCCCTCTCGGGCGCGGGCCGGACGCCTCCCGCGGGAACGCCGCCCGGCCCGACGCTGAAGGACCGGCCCCCTCGCGCCGCTCGCAAGCGGTCACCGGCCCTTGAGGTAATGGTATATCATTATTTCGAAAGCGCAAAGAAAAAGCGCGAACCACTGCCGGGCCATCGTCCGCGCGCCGCGCATAAAGAAAGGGCGGCACCTTGCGGTACCGCCCCTCTTTTCTTCGTCCCTAACCGGGCGCGAAAATCTTAGTTGCCCGAACCCGGACCGTATTTGATTTCCACGCGACGGTTCTGGTCGTTGCGGACGCCGTCGGCGGTCGCCACGGCCGGACGGCTTTCGCCGAACGCTTCCGCGCTGATCGAACCGGCCGAGATGCCGCGAGCGGTCAGATAGCTCTGGACCGCGTCGTTGCGACGCTTCGACAGACCGACGTTGTAGGTCGCGGCGCCCGAACGGTCGGCGTGACCGGCGAGCCAGACCTGCGTACCCGAGCAGCCACGGTTGTAGGCGCTGATCGCGTTGTCCAGCGTCGAAGCCGCTTCCGGCGTGATGTTCGACTGATCCCAGTCGAAATACACGATGTACGGCCCGGGCTCGCACACCACCGGCGGCGGAGGCGGCGGGGGAGGCGGCGGGGGAGGCGGCGGCGGCGGCGGCGGCGGGGGAGGCGGCGGCGGCGGGGGAGCCGGTTCCGCACCACCGAAGTTGAACGTCAGCGTGCCGAGGATCGAGTGCGAACGGAAGCGCGTCGAAACGTCGCGACCGATCTGGTCGACCAGATCGATGTTGTTGACGTTGAAGAAGCGATACTTCAGGCCGACATCGATGTTGCGGGTCAGCGGCGCACGAACGCCGGCGATCGCCTGCCAGGCGAAGCCCGTGTCCGAATCGTCGAGGAACGGACCGGCGAAGACCGGAGCGACATCGACGCGAGCGACACCGGCGCCACCGCCGATGAAGCCCTGGAGGCCGTCATCGTCGCCGAAGTCGAGCATGCCGTTGACCATGAAGCTCAGCGCGTTCGAATCGCCGTTCAGCGGATAGCTGCCGGTGACCAGATTGCCCGAACCATTGGCCGAAGCGGGAATGCCGGGGGTCACGAAACGACCGCCCTTGATGTCGGCTTCGCGATAACCGACTTCGACTTCTGCGCGGAAACCGCCGAAGTCGTAACCGACGGTGCCTTCGAAGTCGTAACCGGTCTTGTGATCGAGCGAACCCGAATTGTTGAAGGTGCCGATGTCGAGATCCATGTCTTCGACGATCATTACACCGCCCCCAACTCCCACATACCAGGAGTTGTCACGCGCCAGAGCCGGCGTCGCAAGGGCAGTGGAGGCCAACGCCACGGCGGCGGCAAGCTTCCTCATAGTAGATTCCCCTTTCAATTGAGATTTACGTCTCGCAGACGTCCTACCTCCGCCTTTGGTTCCGTGCAAGCGAACAAATTGCCAATCTGTTGCCCAAAAGTCGCACTTCGCGGGCGATAATAGACAAAATCAGCCTTAGATCAGAAGGCCATGGCCGACAAGAGCGAGAATCAGCGCGGCGATCGCGGCGCGCGCTTCGGAGTCGATCGTGGCGCCGCCCGCCGGACTCGCAACCGTCGCGGGCTCGATCCAGTCGCCGCCGTCGAATCGCAACCAGCTTTCGTCGCTCAGCCGTAGCGTCCGCATGCCCGCGGACGGCGCGACGAAACGCCACCCACCCGCGGTCCACAGCGCGAGTGCGCCCTCGCGCCCCGACCAGTCGCCGGTGGCCCCCGCGCCGACGATCCAGCCCTGCCCCGCGCCCGGCGAAGGCGGCGGCGCGGCGAGCGGGCCTGCTTCGACCACCGGCTGGACGAGCAGGTCGAGCAGGGTCAGCGCCTCATTGTGCGTCACCTCCTTCTGCGCCTGCGCCATCGCCAGCAGGGGCAGCGCGAGGCGCGCGGTACTCGGCACGTCGGTCATGGCTCGATCCTTTCAGTTGACGGGGACAAGAAGCGGCGGCGACGGCAGGAAATCACCGATCTGGCGAATCGCGAGCGTCGTTCCGGGCGTCAGCGACGCGACCGCGGCTGCATCCAGCGACAGCGACGCCGTCGCGCAATCCCATGGGCCTGCGCCGGCGACCGCGGGGACGGCCTCGACCCGCCACGCCTCGCGGCTTTCGCCGAGCGGCAGGTCGACATGGTCGCGCCAGCCGGGATCGGCCCGGCTCCGCCGCGTCCAGCCGATCTGCAGCCCGCCGGCGCCGTCGCCCGCAACGCGCCCGTGCACCGGCGCCAGCGGGCGGAGCGCGGTCCCGTCCGCCGGGACCGCAACCTCGGTCAGTTCGCTGCCGTTGCGCGGCGCCCATTGCAGCACGGCCGTGCCGCCAGCCGCTCCGCCGGCGAGCCCGTCGGGCAGCGCGGCCAGCGCCGGATCGTCGAGCAGCACGAACGCCGCCCCCGCCGCATGCGCACCGGTGTTCCCGGTTCCCGCCCGCCCGCGCAGCAGCCGCGACAGCCGCCACGATCCCGGACCGGTCGCCTCGGCGATCCCGAACTGGAGCAATTCGCCGCCGACCATCGCGCGATTGGCGCCGCCGAGCAGCGCGGCGTCGTCGACCGAGGCCAGCTCCATCGAGGGATTGACCAGCAGGACCTCGATCCGGTTCTTCAGGTCGAACAGCAGCGGATCGCCCACCGGCAACGGCCCGGCGAGCACGCCCAGCGCCGCGGCCGGGCGCACCGTGCCCACCGCGACCGGCTCGCTCCCCGGCGCCGCGACGAACCATGTATCCGCGCCGCGCCACCCGTCGTTGCTCCCGGCCGCGGCGATCAGGATATGCGGCGCGCTCGCCGGCACGCTGCCCACGCCGGGCAGGTCGAACAGCCGCACGGTCCCCACCGCGTCGGGCCAGTCGGGCGGGCTCACCGGCACCCCCGGATCGGCGCTGCCGGGCGCCATCGCCAGCGGCTGGTGCCGCTGCAGTTCGATCCGGACGGCACCGTCCTTCACCGTCCGCCCCGCAATGCGCCAGGTACTGCCGTCGGCGAGCATCGCGACCCCGCCGACGGGCAGCGCCAGTGCAGCCAGATCGCCGTGCCATTGCCGCGCCTCGCGCCCGTCGCTCGCCGCCGCCGCCATCCGCCGCGCCAGCTCGCGCGCCGCGCCCGCCGCCAGCACCGCGGGCAGGTCGACCGCCTCCTCGCGGCGTCCGCCCCCCGCGACGCGCGCGTCCTGCTGGCCGATCTGATAGTCGCGCGCGGGCTCATAGTGGCGCAGCCGGATCGTGCCCGGCAATGCCGACAGCGGTGCGCGGTGAGTTTCGGCCAGATCGTGAACCGATTCGGTTCGCAGGGTCGCGCGAAAGCCGGCCAGCGCCACCGGCGGCGCGCCTGTCCCGGCGGGCGCGAGGCGCCAGTCGCCCGGCGCGCTCACCAGCCGCACCGCGTCGACGTCGAACAGCGGCGCGAGCGCATCGCGCACGCGGCTTCCCGACGCCGCATAGCCCGCAAAACCGGTCCGCCCGGCGCAGCGCCCGGCCTCGCCGAGCAGCGCGTCGCCGACCAGTCCGGCGCCGATCGCCGCGCCGTCGGCCTCGATCTCGAAGGTCAGCGCCGGGATGCGATTGCCGAAGCTCGCAAGTTCGAGCTCCTCGAACACCGCATAGGCGAGCCCGCGAAACGCGCTGGCCGAATCGGCCCCCACCGCCGACGCGATCAGCGGGTCGACCGGCTGGTCCTCGCCTCCGTGATACCAGCGAAAGATGCAGCGCTCCTGAAAGCTCCCGCTCGCCCCGCGCAGCAGGTTTCCGTCGGCCCAGATGCGCCGGATCGCGCCGATCGGCCGCGACGACAGCGCGACCGCGAGCGACACGGCATAGCTGTATTCGGTCGTCGACGGCCGCCCCTTGCCGCCGCCGCGGCGGCTGCGCCGTTCGATCAGGTCGGTCGCCCAGATCACGCTGCCCGCGACGCGCATCGTCCCGAATATCTGCGGGATCTGCTGGCCATAGGTCGACGCCTGCACCTTCAGGTCGGCGAGCCGCGGTCCTTCGCGCCCCTTGGGTTTGAAGATTTCGGCGTCGATCGCCTGCCCCGCCATCGCGCCGATCGCCGCCCCGACCGGTCCGCCGACGATCCCGCCGACCACCGTCAGCACAAGGGTTGCCATGCCGCTGTCCCTTCAAAATGATGTTGCGCCATTTCGCGGGCCGTCGCGCGGCAGCCGCCACCGCGGGGCCGCCTGCACCGCCGCGTCGAGCGGGGTCTCGACCACCCGCCGCAGCCCCGCGTGCGCATGCACGAAGGTCGCGTCGCCGATCAGCCCCAGATGAAACTGCCCCGCCGCCAGCGCGATCAGCGCGACGTCGCCGGCGCGCGCCGCGCCCCCGCCTGGCGCGAACCCCGCCGCGGCGAGCGCCGCCTCGACCCGCGCGCGCGGCCAGCCGCGCAGCGGATAGGCGGCCGGTCGCACCAGCCGCACCCCCGCCGCGGCATAGGCCGTCCACACCAGCCCGGCGCAGTCGAGCCCCGTCGCGGCGTCGCACCCCTGCGGCCGGAACCGTACGCCGATCATGCCCCGCGCCGCCGCAAAGGCGCGGCGGCCGGGGTCATCCACCCGGATAGCGCGTCAGCAGGTCGTTGCCCGGCAGATGCGCCTCGCCGCGGAAATTGATCGCATTGCCGAAGCGCGTCCGGCACGTCGCAAGCTGCCGGTCGCATCCCTCGATCAGCCGCACGCGCGCAGGCAGCGCCGGCAGCACCCCCGGCACCTCGGCGAGGTCGAGCCGCAACCCGTCGTCGGCGATCACCGGCGACGCGAGGCCGCACGCGCGCCCCTCGATCCACATCAGTTCGCCGAACCCCAGCGTCCCCGCCGTGACCGGCGCGTCGAGCGTCACGCGGCGCCCGGCGACCGCCACGACGCGCCGGACATGCGTGCGCGGTGCCAGGTCGACCCGGCACGCGCGGTCGCCCAATGTCGCGCGGCACGCGGGCGCGGTCGCGGGGCACACCGGCGCGTCGAGCCGCCGCGTCACCCCCTGCAATTCGGCGCTGAACGCCGCCCCGCGCCGCTCGACCGCGCCCAGTTCGCCGCGCGCCACGACCACGGGGTCGACATCGGGCGCGGTCCAGTCGGCAACCATCAGCACCAGTTCGGCGCCATCCCAGCGCCCGGCGTCGAGGTCGGCCGCCGCAAGCGCTGCACTCGACACCGCCCCCTCGATATCCATCGTCCCGGCGTCGAGGCTGTCGCGCGTCTCCAGCGCCGAGGGTTTCATCCCCGGCGCCGCGCGGTATCGCGTGCCCGCGATCACCAGGTCGCGGTCGTGCGAGGTCAGTCCAACCACCACCCCGTCGCGCCGCGCCAGCCGCCAGCACCAGGCGAGCGTCACCAGCTCCTCGCGCAGCCAGCCGGGCGCCGCCGGCATCGTCACGCGGGGCCTCCCTGCGGCGCGCGCACCTCGACCAGCGGGACGCTCGCCAGCTCGCCGGCAAGAAAGGTCGCGCGGCTCACCTCGAGCCGGTCCTCGGCAAAGCGCACCGCGACGTCGAACAGAAACCCCGCGCGCACCACGATCCCCGCCCCCGGCGCGGCGTCGAGCAGGATCGCGCCCTCGTCGGTGACGATGAACGCCGCGGTTTCGACGCCGTCGACCGACACGCGGACACTGCCCGCGACCGGCAAATGGACGACACGCTCCTGCACCGCGTCGCCGCTGCCGTAGCGCTTCACCAGCGCGAACTGCCGCCGGCTCCCGTCGCCCGTTCCCAGCATCTGGTCGTCCGCCGCAGGCAGTCCGCCGTCGGCCGCCGAGCTGTGATCGAACGGGTCGCGAAAGCGGAACGCCCGCGCCGCGCCGCGCCGCGCCCGAAAGAAATCGGCCAGCGCACGGACGTCGGCCTCCGAGCGCACCCCCGGCCCGGCATCATAGCGCATCCGCGCATCGGCCCATTCGCTCGCGCGCTGCTCGTGCCCCGACGGCGCGCTCACGATCTGGGTCGAAAATTCGGTCACGACCAGCGCCTCGCGCCCGATCGCCAGCGGAAAATCGACCGCGTCGAAAGCCTGCATGTCGCCCTCCCCGTCCTCGCGTTCGTCGAACGCCACAAAGCCGTCGCGCGCGACCTGCGGCAGCGCCCAGACGAACGTCCGCGCCACCCCCGCACGCCGCGCCGCGTCGGCGGCCTCGGCGATCGCCGCCCATTGCCCGCGCTGTTCGGGCAGCAGCACGAAACCCGAAAAATAATGCTGCGCGTCGACCGGGTAGCCGAGCCGCGCGACCATCGCCCCACGCGCCGGCGCGGTCTCGGCGCCGCGCCCCGCGGTCACCCAGTCATAATCCTCGAGCTGCAGCACATCGAACGCCGGCGCCGCCCAGCCCAGCGGCACATTGGCGCGCCGCAGCCCGGGCGCCGCGGGGTCGAGCACCGTCGGCAGGAACACGAGCAGATGGCTCGTGAAATCCGCCGCCCCGGCTTCGTCGCGCGCCGCCGCGACCAGCGCGCTAGTCGAGGCCGCGAGCCGCGCCCCCAGCGCGTCGAGCATCGCCGTCTGCCCCGCGTCGAGCGCGCCGCGCACGTCGGGGATCGCGACGCTCGTCCCGCCCAGCGCGGCGTTCGCCGCCGCGTCATAGGCGCAGAGGCGGCCGCCGGGATTGACCCACCACCAGGGCTCGCCGACCTGGAACTTCACCGGCAACCCCGCCGCGACCGCGATGGCCACGAACGCCCGCGCGACCAGTTGCAGCCACCCCATCGCCTCGCCGTTCGCGGGCGACAGCAAGGTCGACGGCGGCACCCATCCGGTCAGCGCCGGGGCGCCCGCCGCATCGCGCTGTTTCCAGCCCGGCGGGCAATAGGCGTCGAACAATTCATACGACAGCGACCAGATCACCCCCAGCCCCGCCGCGGCGCATTCGGCCGCAAAGGCCGCGTGCCACGCCGCCGCCGGGCCGCTCAGCGGCCCGCCCGCAATGCCCGGCTCGAACCCGTCGCCGGCGCGCGCGAGCCGCATGAAATGGCTCATCCCGACATAATGGACGACGTCGCCGCGATAGCCCAGCTGCACGATCTGCCGCACCACCCGCGCCGGGGTCAGGTGATAGACATCGTCATAACCGTTCGCGATCCCCAGCCCCCCGTCGGCCGGGTCCTGCTCGGGCAGCACCGCGTCGCCGACCGCCAGCACCGACCCCGACCCGCTCGCCGCGATCCCGCTCAGTTCGGCCCAGCCCTCGGTCGCCGCCTCCAGCACCCCCTCGCTGCCGTCATAGCCGGGCGGCACCAGCGACACGAACATCCGGTCGATATCGCCCGCCCACACCCGGTCGGCCTCGCCGGGCAGCATGAATCCCCCGTCGAGCGCGTCGAAATCGAGCCGGACGATCGCATCCTCGGCGCTCCCCTCGGCATAGTTCCACAGCCGCACATACCAGGCGCGCGGACTCCCCGCCGCGTCGCGCCCCTCGATCGTCAGCGTCGGTCCGTGCAGCGCGTCGAGCGGCTTGATCCCCCCCGACCGCCAGCGAAACGTCAATAGAATATGCCGGAAATCGCGGCGGGTCTCATAGCCGAGCAGCGGATGATCCCAGCGATCCACCGCCTCCCAGATCAGCCCCGCCAGATCCTGCTTGCGCAGGAACACCGCCTCGACGCGCAGCGACGTGGCGCCGGTGGTCACCACGCTCGCCATCATCGGCCGCGCGAAATCGACCGTCCAGAAACGCGGGTCGAAGCGCTTGAGCCAGCCCTTGCGCTGATGCGGCTCGGCCGCGACGAGCGCCCAGCCCATCAGTCCGCCTCCACCGCGCGGCGCACCGCGCGCGCCAGCTGGCGCCCGGTCTGCGCCAGCCGCGCCGGTTCGCCTGCCGTCTCGCCGCGCACATTCACCGTGATCGCGATGTTGCGTACCGCGGCGCCCGCGGCTTCGATCCGGCCGCTCGCAGTCGGCACGAACAGCTCGGGTCCGCGTTCGCCGACGCGATAGGCGCGCCCGGCCGTCACCGGACCGCCCGTCGCGCGCCCCGGCGCCGCGAACAGCCCCTGCACCAGCGCCAGCAGCCCTCCGCCGCCGCCACCCTGCGACGCCCCCCCGCCGCCGAGCAAGGCACCGATGCCGTTCTGGATCGCGCTGCGCGCGATATCGGCCAGCACCGCCAGCGCGAGCCGCTTCAGATCCTCGAAACCCAGCTTGCCGGTGACGATCGCACGCGTCAGCGCATGTTCGATCCGCCGCCCCGCGGCGTCGGCGCCCGCTGCCAGCGGCCCCTCCAGCTCCGCACGCAGCACCGCCACGTCGCGCCGGAAGGCCCCCGTGTCGGCGCGCACGGTCACCAGCATCTCGTCGATCTCATCCGCCATCGGGAAAAGCCTCCATCATCGCCGCCAGCGCGTCCCGGTCGATCCCGGAATCGCCGCCGTCATCGGCCCAGCCGCCCAGCACCGCCGCGACATCGGCGGGCGTCGCCGCCCAGAAATCGTCGGGCCGCCACCCCGCGACGCGCGCCATCGCCCCGCACAGCTGAAGCGCGGCCGCCGCGAAATATCGGGTCATCGCCCCGACAATATCTGCCCGAGCAGCACGCGCAGCGCGGGTGTCACCGCCGCCAGTCCCTGCGCCACCACCGCTTCGCCCACGGCCTCGCGCGTCAGCCCCGCGGGGCGGCGCTGCACGCAATGCCAGAACAGGCTCGCCAACTCGCCCAGCCCCAGCCGTCCGTCGGCCGCGCGCTCGACCAGCGCGAACAGCGGCCCCAGCTCGGCCTCCGCCGCGACCAGCGCGGCAAAGCTCGGCCGCAGCACCAGCACCGCGCCGTCGACGCACAATTCGGCCTCGCCGCGCAGCGCGTTCGCGCCGCTCGTCCCGCGCGCACTCACAGGCTCGCCACCGGTCCGCTGCTTTCGAGATTCAGCGTATATTGCCGCTCGCCGTTGTAATCGCCGGCATAGTCGAGCCGCGTCACCAGAAAGCGCCCCTGCATCCGCTCGCCGCTCTCGAACGCCAGCTCATAGGCATCGATCGTCCCCGACAGCGCATGCCCGCGCAGCCGCACCTCGGCGCCCGACCCGGTAAAGATCCCCGCCGCGCTCACCGATACCGATCGCACCCCGGCGCCCGACAAGAGCTCGCGCCAGCCGCCCGAATCCTTGGTCGTGACGTTCACCGCCTCGCCGTTCACCGACAATTGCGTCGTGCGCAGCCCGGCGATCGTCGTATAGGCAGGCGGCATCGCACCGTCGCCGATCCTGAGCAGAAAAGCGCTCCCATTTTCGATTGCCATGGTTTAATCTCCTCAACAGAAAATCATGCGTTATCGGGGAGTCGCAGGATGTTTATTGCTTCGATACTTCTGGCCGCCATGGCGCCCGCGCCGACCGCGAACGTCGACACGACGCGCGCCGCCTTCACCAAATGCCTGCGCGACCACATGAAGAAGTCGCTCCAGGACAAGATGGCCGAAGCCGAATATGAAATGGCGGTGAAATCGACCTGCGGCGCCGAACGCGACGCCTTCCGCGCCGCCGTGGTCGCCTTCGGTCGCGCCGCCGGCGACAGCCAGAAAAATGCCGAAGACGACGCCGACATGCAGATCGAGGATTATCACGCGAACTTCACCGACAAGTTCAAGGACTACAGCTCGAGCAACACCCTGCCGGGCGAGTGATCCGCGCGCGCAACAGGGACCATCCGCAACCGGAACGGACAGCCTCCATCGACGGCTCCGCCTCCGCCCGTCCCGGTGATGCGCCGCCGATCGAACACAAGGACCGAAATCGGCCGGTTGCGGTCAGCCGCTCCTCCCTGTCGCGCAGCGATGGGGAGGTGGCAGCGCGCAGCGCTGACGGAGGGGCGAAGGACGCGACCTCGCGGCCCCTCCACCACCGCCTGCGGCGGCGGTCCCCCTCCCCATCGCTACGCGACAGGGAGGATTGGCGGAAAGCGACCGGTAGTCACCGCTAGAGATGTGCACCCCGGCAAAAGCCGGGGCCCAGAATACCGACACGAACCCGGCGTGCTCCCGCAATGGACCCCGGCTTTCGCCGGGGCGCACGAAGGGCTGGATTCGGTCATTTTCCGTCATCCCGGCGAAGGCCGGGATCCCGCCCTGCAAGCCATGATGCACCGGTGAGATCCCGGCCTTCGCCGGGATGACGACTGGAAATGGACGCGATCCGCTTCCCACCCCAAAACCGTCGCCCCGGCCCGCTACCCTGCCAGACACCGGCACCGCACGACCATCTCGTGCCGCCAGCCGCCGTCCTTCGCAAAACCGAAGCGCGTCCGCACCACGCGCGCGCCGACGATCCGCCACGCGCCCGCATCGCCGCGCAGTGCCGGCACCAGCGCCTCGATCCGCCCTGCCGCTTCGTCCCCGGCCGCGGCGCCGACGCCCGCGAGCACCAGCGTCAGCCGCACCTCGCGCCCCGCGACGTCCTTGGTCCCCCAGTCGTTCCCTTCGGCGCCGCCGACGCTCGCATGGGGCGCGCTCGCACGCGCGGGCACGCCGTCGAATATCCCGTGCACCAGCCCCGCCAGCACCGCGTCGCCGTTCAGCACCGCCAGCGCCCGCGCGCGCACCGCCGCCTCGGCGCTGCTCATCGCGCCGCGCCCAGCGACAACCGCCGCCAGGGCTGCCACAGCGCCGCGACGATCGCCGGCGGTGCCTGCCCCGGCGCGTCGCGCGCTTCGTGCAGATGCTGGATCATCCGCGCCAGCCCCTGGCGGATCGCCTCGGGAACCGCGTTCGCCTCGTCGGCCAGTCCGGCGCGATAGGTCACGCGAATGCGCGCCGCATCGCCCGGCGCGTCGATGGACAGTCGCGCCGCACCGTCGCGGTCGACCGCATGCTGCCAGTCGTCCCCGGTCAGCGCGACCAGCGTCTCGCCGGTCATGCCCGTCACCGTCTCGATCGCGACCACCGGCCGCCGCGCCAGCGAAACCCATCCCGGCGCGGCAGGAAACTCCTCGGTCACGCGCCGCGCGATCAGCATCTGCCCGGTAAAGGCTTCGCACAGCTCGACCGCGGCGCGGATCAGCCCCGCGACCACCGCATCGTCCTGCCCCGCCCCCAGCCGCAGCCACGCCTTCGCCTCGGCGACGCCGACCGGCGGCGTGCCCTTCTCGATCCCGACGATCATCAGCGTTCCTCCACCCGCAGCACGATCGACCGTTCGTCGATCTGCCCGTCGCTCAGCGTCACCCGGTTGGTGACGCGATAAACATCGCCCGCGACGCCGCCCGCCAGCGTCGCCGCGCAGCGCAGCAGGTCGCGGCTTTCCGCCGCGACCGTCACCCCGTCCGCGACCGCGGGCACCACCGTCCAGCCGCTCGCGACGATCACCGGTCCGCCCGGATAGGCATCGCTCCAGTCGAACGCATAATCGACCCGCGCCCCGGGGTCCTTGATCACCAGGCTCATGACTTTTCTCCCGCCCCCAAATGATCCTCCCTGTCGCGCAGCGATGGCGAGGGGGACCGCCGCGAAGCGGTGGTGGAGGGGCCGCGACGCCGCACTGCCGCCGGACGCCACCGGTCCCTCGGTCAACGGCTTCACCGCCGCCATCCCCCTACGTCCTACGATCACGGGAAGGACCGGCCGACCTCACGCCAGCCGTCCGTCCCTTCGCACCCGCACCGCGCGCTCGCGCGCCTGTGTTCCCGCCTGCCGCCTGCGTCCTTCGCCGCGCGCGGCGTCGGGGCGCGGCCCCGGCCATTCGCTCGCAAGGTCGCGCGGACCGGCATCCGCGATCGCACGCGCCGCCAGCGCCGCGCCGATCATGCCGCGGTCTCCGTCCCGGCGAGCGCCGCGATCAGGAACAGCGCCAGCTGGTCGCTGCGCACCCCGAACCGGTCGTGCCAAGCCCCCGCCTCGTCCTGCCAGCGGTCGAAACAGAGAAAGGCGTAAGGCGTCCGGCCCGGCTGTCCGTCGCCGTCGACCGGATCGACCAGCCCTTCGTCGGCCATGATCGCCCACGCCGCCTGCGCGCGCACCCCGAAATGGCGGCGCGCCGCATCGCCCTTCGCCGCGATGGCGTCGTCCCAGCGGTAAAAGCCCAGCGCGCCGGCGATGCGCCGCGCCGCGCGACCTTCGGCGGCGCTCATCGCGCCCTGCCACTGCTTGGCGCGCGCATCGGATGTCTGGATCGTCCCCGTCGCCGCATAGACGGCGGTCCAGCGAAAGCTCGTCAATCCCAGCGCCTGCTGGTTGTCGGCGCCGGGACGAAAGCGCCCGCTCGAATCGAGGATCGCCCAGCGGTCGAGCAGCGCCGCGTTCGACACGCCAAAGCGCAGGTCGGTCTGCCCGCCGTGCGCCGCCGGCATTGCCGCGGCGATCTGCGCGCGCACCCCGGCGCCCGCGACCGATCCGTCGGCGCTGCGAAAGTTGAGCGCGCCGAACACCGCATTGGCGGTCCAGCCCGCGCCGCCCGCCTGCGTGTCGGCGATCTCGATCGTCACCGGCGCGCTGCCGTCGGTCGCCGCGCTCGCGCGGACCACCAGCCGCTGTGCGGGCGCCTCGTCGCCGACGCCCAGATTGCCTGCACAGGAAAAGCCGCCGCCACCGCGCTGGTGGACCAGCGCGCTCGCCGGCACATTCACCCAGCCGCCCGCGCGCCGCAGCGTCAGGCTGTCCGCCGCCTCGACTGCGCCCGCCGCGGCGTGCCCCGTCGACAGCGGCTGCTTGCCCGCGATCGCGGTCTCGTGCGCGGCGATCGCCGCCGCCTGCCCCGCGACCGTCGCACCCAGCCCGGCCAGCTCTGCGGCATTCGCACTCGTCCCGCTCCCCGCCGCGGCGACCGCCGCCTCGCTCGCCGCGAACCAGCCCGCGCCGACGGTCAGCGCGACGGTCTTGAGCCCCGCCGCGAACACCACCGCCGCGCCGCCGTTCGACGACGCCGCGACGACGTCGCGCCGCAACCGCCCCCCGGCATCGATCGCCCCGGTTCCGACCTCCCATTCGCCGGCGTGCGTCACGCCCGCGATACTGTAATGAAAGCTGGCGTCCGCCGGCACCGCGGCGGCAAAGCTGCGATGCCCAGGCAGCGCGCCGTCGAGCGCCAGCGGCCCCGCCCCGGTCGCGACGCATCGCTCGCGCACCAGGTCGGCAAAAAACAGGCTCGGCATGGCCGCGGCCTCCTTTGGTTCTTGAAGCTTTGGATTTGTTGAAGAAGCGTCGGCGCGGCGTAAGCGCCCGGCCCGTCCCCGAAAGGGAAGGGAGCCGGGCCGAGCGCCCCCTCGCGCACCAGCCTAGCTGGCGGCGAATTTCATCAGCTTGATCGCGTTCGAATCGATGATCGCGCCGCCGACCCGCTTGGTTGCATAAAAATGCACGAAAGGCTTGTTGCTGAACGGGTCGCGCAGGATGCGCGTCTCGCCGCGGTCGGCGACCAGATATCCGGCGCGGAAATTGCCGAAGGCGATCGACAGGCTGTCGGCGGCGATCGCGGGCATGTCTTCGGCCTCGATCACCGGATAGCCGAGCAGGCTCGCCGCCTGCCCCTCGACCAGCCCCGGCTGCCAGATGAAGGCGCCGTCCGACGTCTTGAACTTGCGGATGCGCGCCAGCGTGTCGCTGTTCATCACCCAGCATGCGCCCTGCCGATACGGCGCGCGCAGGCTGTGGACCAGGTCGACCAGCCGGTCCTGCGGGCTCGCCGCCGCGAACGCCCCCGCCGCGCCGCTCGCGACATATTGCAGCTCGCCGAAATCGCGCACGCCGTCCGCCTCGTTGGTCGCGACATGGGACAGGAAGCCCCTCGGCCGGTTCGTCCCGTTGCCGCCGACGAAGGCCGCGCCCTCGGCGACCGCGAATTCGCGCGCGATCTCGTCGGCCAGCCAGCTTTCGACATCGAACATCGCATCGTCGAGCATCGCCTGGCTCGCCGCCGGATTGGCATAAAGCTCGCCCGACGGCGGCGCGATCTCGGCAAAGCTGCGTGTCGCCGTCTCGGGGCGCGCCGCGGTCTCGCCGGCCCAGCCCGCCGCGGTCGCCCCCGTCGCGACCAGCTTGCGATAGCCGCTCGTCCCCGTCTGCACGACGCTCGCGATGCGGCGGATCGGCGACAGCGATTTGAGCGTTGCCGCGATGCTGCCGTCGATCTCGCGCGGCACCGCATAGCCGCCCTCGGCGCCGCTCGCGCCCGACAGGCTCTTCATCTCGACGAGTCCGACGAGATTGGCATCGATCCCGCGCCGCAGATAGCGTTCGACGAACGCATCGCGCGCGGGATCGGCCGCCTTCGCCCCGTCGAGCGGCAATCGCGCCGCCGCGACCGCCTGCGCGTCGACCTGGCGCTTCAGCGCCGCGACCGACGCCCTGAGTTCGTCGACCGCCTCCGCCGCCAGCACCGCGTCGAACGCGCCCTCGAGCGCATCGGCCTTCACTTCCAGATTCGCATCCATGTCCGTCACTCCTTCACCGCATAAAAAAAGGGCCGCTCCCGAATGGGAACGGCCCGCAGCCTCCGCGAAAGACGCCGAACTTACGGCGCCGATTTCCACTCCAGGTCCGAAAAGACGAAATCACCGGTCGAACAGGCGATCGTCAGTTTCACTTTGTCGCCCATCGCCGCCGGTAGCTTTGCTTTCTGGCTCCCTGCCGCCACCAGTACTTCGGACGGACCCAGCACTTGGATGCTGAAAGCAAAGGGCTTGCCGATCGCCGCGAGTTGCGGATCGCCCTTGCGCTCGGCACCGGCCACCTTGCCACCCAGCGTCAGAACACCCTCCTTGGCTTTGGCGACGCTGATGAAGCGGACCTCGGCGCTATTTTGCCCGTCGCCCGTCTCGATACGCACCCACGCGCCGGGCACCCATTGCGCGTCCTTGCGAAACTCGTTCGGCGTGATCGTGCCGCTGACGACCAGCCCGGCACCCGGCAGGTCGATCTCAATGGCCGAAAATCGCCCGGCGGCCGTATCGCAGCCATAGGTCATCGGCGCCGCCTGCGCCGCAGGCACGGTCGATACCGCCAGAATCGTCGCCGAAATCACAAACAACGAACGCATCTAAGTCACTCCCCCAGAAAGGTTTCCCAGCGCGTCCTCGCATGATCTGGCGGCGTGATCCACCGCAATCACCCGCGCCAGCGCCTGCATCGGCGCCGCGACGAGGCTCACTTCGGCCAGGTCGAGCCCCAGCAGCTCGCGCGGATTGGTTCCCCGCGCCGCGATCACCCGATATCCGAACGACAATCCGGTCAGCGCGCCGCGTGCGACCAGCGCCGCCGCGGTCGGATGCGTCACGCGCGCGACGACGCGCAGCCCGCGGGCATCCTCGGCCAAAGCCTCGATCGCCCCGATCACCGCGCCGGGCCGATGCTGCCACAAAAGCGGCACGGTGCGCCGCGCCGCCAGGCTCGCCGCAAAGGCCCCCGGCCGCACGACATCGCCGCCCCGGTCCACCCGGTCGAACACCGCCGCATAACCCGCGAACCGGATGCCGCCCTCGGCTGCGGCCGCGGGGGCCCGCGCCCGGGCGCGGCCCGTCATCGCAGCAGCCCCGGCAGTCCCAGCTTCATCGCCAGCCCCACGATCAGCAGCGCCAGCATGCCGCGCACCGCCCAGTCGACCGCCGCCTTCCACGCGCTTTTCTTGGCGTCGCGCCACGCGCCGAGCAGCTGGCGAAGGTCGCCGATGTCGCCATGCGCCGCCGCGTCGGCCAGCCCCAGCCGCGCCAGCGCGCGCCGCGCCCCCAGCTCGCTTGCCTCCTCGATCAGCGCGCGCAGGATCGCCGCGTCGGCGACGCCCGCGGCATCGCTGCCCGCCAGCGCGACCAGCCGCGCCAGCGCTTCGTCCTCGTCCATGTCGCTTGCCTCCGTTCAGCCGACGCCCAGCAGCGTCTTCTTCTCGTCTGCGGTCAGCCAGTCGGCCGCCGACACTTCGCGCCACAGCGCCATCCGGTCCTCGGCCAGCGCCGGCACCCGGTCGAGGTCGACGCGCAGCTCGGCTCCGTCGAACCACCCGCGCAGCCCCTGCGCGATCGCCCCCAATATCTTGGCGCACAGGGGCAGCACGGTCAGCCGCCACAGCGCGCGATTGGCCTCGCGGTAATTGGCATAGGTCGCGTCGCCGGGCAGCCCGAGCAGCATCGGCGGTACCCCGAACGCCATCGCGATCTCGCGCGCACTGCTGTCCTTCAGCGCCAGAAAATCCATCTCGGCCGGCGTCAGCGACAGCGCCTGCCACTTGAGCCCGCCCTCGAGCAGCAACGGCCGCCCCGCATTCGCCCCGCCCGCAAAGCTCTCGGCCAGTTCCGCGCGCAGCCGGTCGACCTGCTCGGCCGACAGCGGCATGCCCTTGTCGCCCGGATCGTGCACCAGCGCCCCCGACGGCCGCGCCGCATTGCCCAGCAGCGCCGCGTTCCATTTCGCCGCCGCATTATGCGCCGCGATCGCGCCCGCGGCGGCGCCCAGGCATCCCGCGCCATAATGATCGTCGAGCGGATGCAGCGCCTTCACATGCACCACCGCCACGCGCCCGGCGCCATCCTCGACGGGCAGCACCGCGGTCGTCCCGCCGGCCTTGTAGCGATAGGCGACCGGCCACCCGCGCGCGTCGGCCTCGACCGTCACCCGCTCGGGGCGCAGCGCGAACAGCTCCGCCGGCGCCCCCGCCCCGTCGGTCAGGATCTGCACATAGCCATTGCCGTGGAGCAGCAGCTGCGATGCCAGAGCCTCGACCAGCCCCTGCCCGCCCGATGGCGCCGCGACGAGCGTGGCGAGCGCCGGATCGTTCGCCACCACCGGCGCCGCCCCCGCCGCCTCGGCGACCAGCCGCACCGCCCGCTGGACGATGGCATTCGAGAGATACCCCTCGCGCACCTGCGCCTCCCACGACAGCGGCGCAGGCGCGCTCCAGCTCCCATAGACACGCGACAAAGCGGGCCGCGCAGCACCCTGCGCGGCCTTGCGGCCAAACCAGTTCATGATGATCCTCCGATTTCGACAAGGAGACGCCTGATCAGAAAGGCATCAGTTATTCACATGTTTCCCCAACTATCGAGACCAACGGCTGGAAATGGCCGTTGTTCATGGTTGGCTATTTGTTCTCACTCACTTATGAATGTCTTCGACAGCCGTCCTACTCGGCTTTCTGACCGGAACCGTCGCCTCTGAATGGGCGCGGAGGCATCGGGCCTTCCGGAGCGCAGGGCTCAATCCCTGCTTCAGAAAGGCGGTAGCTTATGCGACGTGTTTATGTACGTGCATATTGGCGCTGGCGGCACAGCCGGATGGAGCACGTGACTGCTCACACCCGGCGCTGGCCTAGCCAGTTGTCGTTCAACTTCTAGGACGAGGTGAACGGTAGGGCGGTTGTCACCGCATACGGAATAAATTCCGCATATGCGGACTCGCATATCGCCGCCGGTCGCTCAAGCGAAATAACTATTAGTTATTTCAAACCCGCCGCACCCCCGGCTCCTTCACCCCCGCCAGTCCCCGCTGCAATTCCGCCAGCGCCCACACGCACGCGTCGGCGCGGTCGGGCGACCGGCGCGGCCCGGAATAGCCGCCGCCCGTCTGCAACCCGCACAATTCATCCTCCAGCGCCGCAAAGACGCCCGCATGCACCACCTCGCCGCGTTCATAGGCGAGCGCGACCGGCTCCGCCCTTCGCGCCTTGCCGACGCTCGCGTGCACCGGCACCACCGGCAGCGTGCAGTCGGCCTGGCGCAGCGTCTGGAACACCATCTCGCCTCCCATATTGCTTTCGGCGACCACCCGGTCGGCGCCCCAGCGCGCCGCCGCCGCGGCGACCGCCTGCGCCCACACGCCCGGCGTCGGCCGTTCGACGCTCGCGTCCTCGACCACCGCCAGCCGGCGGTCGCGCAGCAGCGCCGCGACGACGATCCCGCACGCATCGCCATGGCTCGTCGCCGGCGGGTCGACCCCGATGACCACGCGCACGGGCTTGCCGATGCCGTCCGCCGCGACGCGGCACTGCTCGATCAGCGCGCGCGTCCACAGCGCGCCCTCGGCATCCTCGAGCAGTTCGCCGCCCAGTTCCTGCCGCCCCAGCCGCGTGCCACCGTAACTCGCCAGCATCGCCGCGACGAAATGGCCCGGCAGGTGCGGATTGTCGCGCGTGCGCCCGAATGTTTCGACCATCCCCGTCGCGGCCTTGACGCGGCGCATCACCGCATTGGTCTGCGGCGTCGTCGTCACCAGCACGCGCGGACGGTCGCCCTCCCGCATGCCCAGCATCAGATTGTCCCACGCCGCGACCCCGCGCGGCCATTTGGCCAGCTCGTCGCACCAGGCGGCATGATGTCCGGGACCGCGCAGCGCATCGCCCGCCTCGGCCGAATAGAGCGTCGCGAGCGCGCCGCTCGCAAAGCGCAGTTCGCGCCGCGCCGGGGTCCAGCACAGGTCGCCGCGCTCATGGTCGCGCGCCGCCGCGATCAGCCCGCTCGGCCCCTCGATCATCACCTTCCGCCCGTCGGCGATCGTCGCCGCGACCAGCGCGATCCGCGCCTCGGGCATGCCGCGCGCGATCTCGCTCACCCATTCGGCGCCCGCGCGCGTCTTGCCGAACCCGCGCCCCGCCTGGATCAGCCAGATGCGCCAGTCGCCCGGCGGTTCGCGCTGCCCGTCGTGCTGCTGCCCGTACCAGCGCTCGACCAGCTCGCGCCGCTGCGCCGCGGTCAGCGTCCGCAGCACCCACGCGCGCTCGCGCTCCTCCAGCCCGCCCAGCTGCGCAAAGACGATCTCGGACCAGGCGCTCAGCCGCCCCGGCGTCCAGCGCCCGACGGTCGCGGCCCCCGGCGCCCGCCATGCCTTCTTCACGCATCGCCCCCGGGTGCGGGCAGCGCCACCGCGCTGCCGTCGCGGTGACGCAGCGCGCGCCGGCGCTTCACCATGCGGATGCGCGCGATCAGGATCGCGTCGACCTCCTGCTGCGTCGCGACCTGCCGCGCCGACGACCGCGCGCGGTGCGCGGTGCCGCCCGCGACGCTCGCGCGATGCTGGCGCAGCACCGCGCTCGCCTCGGCGACCGTCATCTGGACCACCGGCTCGCGCGCCGCGTCGGCCGCGTCGGCCGTCAGCCCCTCGACCGCCTCGATCGCGCGGCGGAGCAGCGCCATTTCGAGCCGCTCGTACCCCAGCGTCAGCGCCGCCTGCCATTGTTCGGCGAACAGCGGGTCGCGCTGGCGCAGGCGATACACGCCGCCCGACCCCATCCCCGCCGCGGCAAGCGCGCGCGCGACGTTGCAACTCGCCGCCAGCTCCTCGAGGAACAGGCGCCGCCGCCCCAGCGTCCAGCCGTTGGCGCGCGGCTTGCGCCGCTGCAGGGGGCCGACGGGGCCCGCTCCGATCTCGTCCCGCTCCTCGTCCATTCGCGCCTCCAGACGAAAACGGGCCGGCAAGCCTCCAGTGGAGGCCCCGGCCCGACTCGCAATTGTCGATGATGGAATTGATGTGCCATATCAGCGTCACGATGTCAAGGTAAAATCACCTATTTGGTTATAAGGTCGAGGCGGCGCGAGCCGCCGGTCCTGCGCACGGGTGCGATCCGAGTGCCGGCGCAAAAGGCGGGCCGGGCTATGCCCTCGCTCCAGCCGATGCCGCGGCCGGCCTGCAATTGTGCGGACTGCAGGGCGTGCGCCATCCCGTCACAAACGGGCTGCAAAATCACCCTTTTAAAAGTCAGGCCGGCCCGTCCGATCTGGCGAGCGTGACATCGTCCCAACTGTCCGGCCAGCCGTCGATCAACAGACCGATCAGGCGCTCGGCAATCGCCTCCGCATCCCGAAGGTCGCTCTCGCGCTTCTCGATGGCGGCGGGCGCCTTGGCGGCTGGCAGCTTGCCCGAATGGACCGCCGTCGATCTCAAATTATAGCATTGTTTGATGATCTTGCTGATCCGGATGCGTTCGGCGCCGGTTGCTCCCAGCAGCCAGGCGCCGCGATGCGAAATCTTGTTCGCGATCTCGGTGTTGTCTTTTGAATTGCCGTGCATCAGCAGGATTTCGAAGCAGGAACCAAGGTCTATCGCACGTTCCTCGACCGTCTTTCTGCGCCGCGACGCTTCGAGGCGGCCGATTGCCAGCAAAAGCGTAGGACTGCCCGCCTCGGCCCGGTCGAAGATCGCCTGCATGGCGGCAGACTGGGCACGCGAAATCTGCCGCGGCGGCGGACCGGCCTCGACCACCCCGCCGACCCCGCTCTCGCGCATGCATGGCCAGCCGGGATTGCTGGCATAACCATAGGACGACCCGAATTCCGGCGCGACGCCGCCCGCAGCGATCAAAGCCAGTTTGGCTTTGGACAAAAGCTCTTCGAAACGCCCGGCCGTCGCGGTGAACGCGGCCCAATCGTCGCCGCCCTCCGCGGCCGGCGCCATGGACGGGGAATCGCGCAGGCACAAGAAACGCCTGCAAATGACCAGTGCGCTCAGGCCCGGTGGCACGCCCTGTCCCGGCCCGGTCGGCATACCGCCTTCGAACACCACATATCGTCCCAGCGAGCCGGGAAGCTGTGACGGCGGAACCACGAAAACATCGGGTCCGATATCGACCCGATCGTCGACGACGACGTTCGTCAGCGCGTGAACGGAAACGAAGTCCACTTCGCCCGTCCGGGCAAAATCGATCAGCGAATCGACGACCACCGGCACGGACTCCCCTCGCCTGCATCGGTCGCTGAGGTAGATGGCCGCGGCGCTGGCAGTCAGCATCATCTCGGAATTGGGCAACAGCGCCCACTTCCCCCACAGCTGCTTCACCTCGGACGCGGCACTCAAAACCTCGGCGAAGGAAGCAACCGCCTCGGACCCGATGTCGGCCCAGTCGGCTTCAAAGAGGGCCGAAGCGCGGGGCGGCGGCAGGTTGCGCAGGGCGGCGGCCAGCGCCGCGACGAGGGATTCGCGGGTCATTCCGGCCATCCGTATCGAAGCGGCAAGCGATCGACAACGTACGACACCTCCTGTTGCGCACCGCCGTCGCGTCCGCCATCAACGGGCCTCGGCGTCGGCGACGCTTGCAAAGACGACCGCATCGCGAAGGAATGGGAAACCGGCATCATGAGCGCACCCCCCGACACGATCCTCGCAGTCGACGCCGCCGAAGCGGAGGCGATCCGGGCGGCGGTGCGCGCCGCCGATCTGGCGCTGCTCGGCCCGCACCATCGCCGCGCCGGGCCCGAACATGTCGCGGGGCTCGTCGCCTTGCTCGCCGACCCCGCGGTGTCGGACCCGATCTACGACCTGCCGCGCCCCTTCACCCCCGCGGTGATCGCGGCGTGGGTCGCCGGGGCGCAGGCGGCCCAGGCACGCGGCGAGGCGGTGCTCGCGGTGGTGCTCGACGATCGCGGCACGGTCGCGGGCTACAGCTATTTCACCGTCTGGCCCGATCGCTCGGCCGCCGAGCTCGCGGGGGCGAACCGCGCCGACGCACAGGGACAGGGGCGCGGCAAGGCGGGCGCCGCGCGCAGCTTCGGCTGGATGTTCGACCATCTCGGGGTGCGGCTGATCGGGCTGACCGCCGCGACCGACAATATCCGCTCGGCGCGCGTCATCGAGGCCGCGGGCTTCGCGCGGCGCGGCGAACGCCGCAGCGTCCGCGCCGACGGCACGGCGCGCGCCTCGCTCTACTGGGAACTCACGCGCGACCAGTGGCGCGCCGCCGCGGCGGCCGCGCGCGCCTGACCGCGGCGCGGCCGCCGCGCGCGCGCCTTCCTCACGCGGGGCAGAAACGGCGGTAATTGCCCTTCGCGCTGCCCCAGATCTTGCCGCTCAGGCAGCCGTCGTCGTTGCGCCGGAACTCGAGCGACCCGACCTGCGGGTGCCGCATCACCATCTCCAAAATGTCGCCGTTCGAATCGCGCTCGGCCTCGTACAGCCACTCGCGGTCGTCGAAATGGCCCAGATACTGGACATGGCTGTCGTCGACGAAGGTCAGCGTTTCGCCGCTGTCGGCGTCGGCGAATTCGCTCTTCGCGCTGCTGCACGCGCCGAGCGCCAGCGCCGCGGCAAGCCCAGCGGCAAGCGGCACCGCGCGCCGCACGGCGGGGGTGGAAAATCCTCTGAACATCGCTGCACTCCTGTCTCGAACCCATGGAACGGCCCGAGCCTAGCCGCGCCGGGCGGCGCGAATCCTGACGGAGTTCTCAAGGATTTCTGAAGCGTTGCGCGCGCCGGCAAATCCGCGCCCCCGGCCCCCGCCTCACGCCGCCCCGCCTCACGCCGCCCGACCTCAGGTCGCGTCGTGCAGGATCACCCCCAGCACGCGCCGCCGCCCCGACCGCACCGCGCTCACCCCGTGGCGCATCGCGACGCGGTAATCGCCGCGGCTGCCGCGCACCGGGCGTTCGCGCACCGCAAAGATCACCGCATCGCCCTGCCCCAGCGGCACCACCGCGGTCCGCGACTGCATGCGCGGGCGCTGTTCGGTGAGCACGAATTCGCCGCCCTCGAAATCGCCCCCCGGCCGCGACAGCAGCACCGCCGCCTGCAACGGGAAATGCTCGGTGCCGTAAATATCCTGGTGCAGGCAATTATAGTCGCCCGCGCCATAATCGAGCAGCAGCGGGGTCGGCCGCGCCTGCCCCGCCGCGCGGCAGCGCGCGAGATAGGCGGCGTGGTCGGCGGGATAGTCCCCCGCGCGCCCCATCCGCGCCGCCCAGCGCTCCGCGATCCCCGCCAGCCGCGCATAGAGCCCGTACCGCAGCGCCGCGACGAGCGGCGGCAGCGGATAGGCGAAATAGCGATAGGCGCCGCGCCCGAAGCCGTGCCGCGCCATGTCGACGCGGCTGCGAAAGCGCCCCGCCGCCGCATCGTCGTCATAGAGCGCGGCGACCGCGGCGCATTCGCCGGCGCCCAGCAGCCCCGGCAGCACCGCCCACCCCTCGCCATCGAGCGCCGCCGCGACCGCCGCCCAGTCCTGCGCCGCGAGCCGCGCCGCGATCGCGCGCCCCGCATCGCCCGCGTCGCCCGGCGCCGGCCGGGGCGCCGAAGCGGACGGCAGGACGCGCGTTGGGACAGGCGTTGGAACTGGCGCCGGGGCGGGCGTCTGCGCGGGCGGGGCATCGGGTATCGCAGGCATGCCATCCCCTCGCACCTCGCGCGCACCGCCGCGCCCCGTTTCTTGCGGTCAAAACCCGCACAGCGGTCCGAAGTAAATATCGGACCGAAAAGAATAATTTTTCCCAAAGCTTGACTTGCCATCGAAAAGACGAAACCCTGAAAAAGATCGTTCAGGATGCGATTCGGGTCGCTTTCGAACAGGATCGGGAGGGATATATGCGAGTTTTTCGCAAAACCATGGCTGTTGCCGCCACAATGGCAGCAATCGGCAGCGCGACGGCCGCCGAAACCATCACCTATACTTATGACGCCAAGGGCCGACTGGTAAAGGTCGTGCGCACCGGCACGGTGAACAACAATGTCACCACCGAATATGAGCATGACAAGGCCGACAACCGCAAACGCCTGAAGACCACCAACTCGCCGAACCCGCCGCCCTGAACAGGATACCGGCGCAACGCAGGCCGGGCGACGGGGAATGGCGAAGACGGGGATGAGGCATGCGGGTTTTGGGGGCAGGGACGATCGGCAAGGGGCTGATGGTGGCAGTATTGGGGTGGGGGAGCGTCTCGCCCGCGGCCGCGCAAACACCCCCACCGCCCTATGACATTCGTGACGAAAATGGTGTCGATCGCGTCACGGGCCGGTTCAGCATGGACATGACCGAAGGCGGAATCGGCAGCGACGGAGGCGTCACCTTGGTCCGTCATTTCGGCAGCGATTCTGCCGGCGACAATTGGTCGGGTGAGTTGGTACGTTCGGACAGCGGCACCGCGCAATATGCAACCGTCATCTTCGGCAAGATTTCGGAGCGTTTCACACGGAGCGGGTCCGCGTGGGTCGCCGACAAGGGCAATGGCGCAACCCTTACCGAGAATGTCTTCAACGCCCAATATACCTACCGCGCGCCGGACGGCACGACGATCGTCTATCAGACGCCGCAGACGCTCGCGGGGACGATTCTCGGAGCAGCGGTCATCACCGTTCCGCAGTGTCCGGTCATTTCGGGCGGCGGCGTGGTTCTGTGCGCGCTGCCAACCGATATCACCCGCCCGGCGGGGACCCGCTACAAGTTGACATGGCAAACGCCCCATGGCTGCCGTTTCCCGGACAACGGAGGGGGTCCTGTTTTTCCGGGCGACGATTCGCTCGAATGCAATATTGCCTATCGCCTTTCGGATGTTCGCAGCAATGCGAGCTTCGGCATGAAATTCAAATATCAGTCGGATGTCGGCCCCAACCCCACAACCGGCGTCACCACGCCGGGGTGGTTCCGGCGATCGACATCGAAATTCCTCGATCTGAGCCAGGTCTATTGCGATCCTGAAGCGAATAATTGCGACGGCGTCGCAGGTAGTTGGGCGACGGTGACCTACGCCAGCCCATCGGCCGGTATCACCGAAATCACCAACAGCCATGCCGGCACTTGGCGCATCGACAACAGCACCAGCGGGCAAACGCGTATCCGCCGCCCGGGGGCAGCAAGCGATACGACTATCGTCAATTTTGTGCCCATGACCGGCCGGACAACCTCCCTCACGCGCGACGGGGTAACCGTCGGCTATAACTGGACGACATCCGGATCCGATACGACCTCCACCGCGACGACTGGCGAGGGGCAGACCGATGCGGTGACCTCGAACCCGACGCCGCAGCAACCGACCTCGGTGACACTGGGGACAAGTGCGGCCACGACCTATCTCTACGACGGGAACGGACGCAAGACTCGCGAAACCCGGCCCGAGGGTGATTATACGCTCTACACCTACGACCTTCGCGGCAACCTGACCGAAACACGCCACGTCGCGAAACCCGGAAGCGGCCTCGGCGACATCGTAACCAGCGCGGGCTATGACACCAGCTGCACCAACCCTGCAAAATGCAACAGTCCCAACTGGACACAGGACGCGCTCGGCAACCGCACCGATTACAGCTACGATCCGGTACACGGCCAGGTGACACGCATGGAACTGCCGTCACCCGATGCCGATGTGGCGGGAAGCGAGACCGGAGTACGTCCCGAAATCCGCTATAGCTATACGACGTTGTTCGCGCAGGAGCGCAACGCGCTCGGTGCGCTGGTCAACCAAGCCGAGGCAAAGACGCTCGTCAGCCAGATTACCACCTGCGCCACAGCGGCGATCTGTTCGGGCACAGCGAACGAGACGAAGGTCGCGATCGAATATAACAACCCGAACTTGCTGCCGACGAAGGTCACGACCGCAGCAGGCGACAATTCGATCAGTTCGGCGACTACCTACGCCTACGACGACCGCCGCAACCTGATCAGCATCGACGGACCGCTCGCGGGCAGCGGCGATATCACCACATATATCTACGACGCGCAGGACCGGCAGCGCGGCGCGATCGGTCCCGACCCCGACGGGGCGGGCTCACGCCCGCACGCGGCGACACGCTATAGCTTCGACAGCGCAAGCCGCATCATCAAGGTCGAAACGGGCACCGCGACGGCGGCGACTGAAACCGCACTGAACGCAATGACCATCCATCAGACCGTCGACATCGCCTACGACGCGGCGACGGGCAACAAGCTGTCGGAGACCATATCGGGCACCGCCGGCGCAGTAAGCGTCGCGCAATATAGCTATGACGCCGACAACCGGTCGCTCTGCACCGCGCTGCGCATGAATCCGGCGACATGGGCCGCGCTGCCGACGAGCGCCTGCACCGCGGCGACCGCATCGACGACCTATGGCCCCGACCGGATCAGCCGCAACAGCTATGACAATCAGGGACGCGTGACCAAGGTCGAGAGCGCGGTCGGCACGGCCGCTGCCGCCGACGAGGTGCGCACCGCCTACACCGCCAACGGGCAAGTCAGCCACGTGATCGACGCCGAAAGCAACCGCACCACCTATGTCTACGACGGCCACGACCGCCTGTCGCAGACGCGCTATCCGGTGACGGCCAAGGGATCGGATGCAAGCAACGCCGCCGACTACGAGCAGCTCAGCTATGACGCGCGCGGCAATGTCACCAGTCGCCGCCTGCGCGACGGCACGGCGATCGGCTACAGCTACGACGATCTCGGCCGGCTGAACGCCAAGGACGTCCCCGGCGGGACCAACTATGATGTGACCTACGCCTACGACCTGCTCGGCCGCGCGCTCAGCGCGACCAAGGGCGCGGGCAACACGCTCGGCTTCGCCCACGACGCGCTGGGCCGCGTGACGAGCCAGACGCAGGGGCTGGGCACGACCAGCTACACCTATGATGCCGCGGGGCGGCGGCTCTCGATGGCCTATCCGGGGGGCGGGCTGACGATCGACTATGATTATGACGTCGCCGGCAACGTCACGAAAATCCGTGAGAATGGCGCGACGAGCGGGGGTCGGCGTGCTCGCCGCCTATGCCTATGACAACGTCGGCCGTCGCACCAGCGTGACCTTCGGCAATGGCAGCGTCCAGAGCTTCGCCTATGACGCGGCCTCGCGCCTCGACACGCTGACCAACAATCTTGGCGGCAGCGCGACGACGCACGATCTGGTTCAGGCCTTCACCTATAATCCGGCAAGCCAGATCGGGAGCGTGACGCGGTCGAACGATGCCTACGCCTGGCAGGCGCATTACAATGTCGATCGCAGCTATGTCGCCGACGGGCTCAACCGGATCATGAACATCGGATCGACCGCCTTCGCCTACGACGCACGCGGCAATCTGACGAGCGACGGGACGAACAGCTTCGTCTACAGCCCCGAAAATCTGATGACCGACGGCCCCGGGGGCGCGAAACTCAAATATGACGCGCTGGGACGGCTGCTCAACATCCATTCGACCACGACTCCCATTCTCGGCTTCGCTTATGACGGAATCGATCGCATCGCCGAATATCAGACGACATCGTCGATCACCGCGCGCTATGTCCACGGCCCCGGCATCGACAATCCGATCGTCTGGTACGATGGCAGCGCGATCAGCAGCACCACCCGCCGCTTCCTGATGGCCGACGAGCGCGGCAGCGTGGTGAGCATCACCGACAGCGCGGGCGCGACGATCAACCTCAACGCCTATGACGAATATGGCATCCCGGCGCCGGGCAATGTCGGCAAGTTCGGCTACACCGGCCAGCTCTGGCTGCCCGAGATCGGCATGTGGTACTACAAGGCGCGCATCTACTCGCCGACGCTCGGGCGGTTCATGCAGACCGACCCGATTGGTTATGCCGATGGGATGAACTGGTACAACTACGTCGGATCAGATCCGGTGAATTTCGGCGATACAAGCGGCCTTGTATCCGACGGCTTCTTTGAACAGAAGGGTTTTTGGGTTTGTCAGGACACGCCACGGGATTGCGAAATAATTCGTGAATTCTTGAATGCGCTCAGAAAAATTGTAGACCAACTGAGAGGTGAAGAGCGCAAAAAAGCTGAGGCCATCCTTAAGGCGTACGGAAAAGAGGGCGATCCTGGGGTAGTTGTAAGGCTAGACAAAGAGGATTCTAGAGCTTTGGCGAGAACGGGGGCCACTGGAAAAGGAACTGGCACCGTTGTTTTCTATGAAAATAATATTGTAAGAGCAGGTAAAAATCTATCGAGATTTCGAGGTGCTGGATCATTTGATACTAGTACAAGGATAGGAATAGTATTTTTTGGGGTTTTGCTTCATGAAGGAAAGCACTTGCTAGATGGAATTACTTCTATAACAACACCATCTCAGCTAATCTCTTACGAAACAGAGGCCTATCGCTATCAGGCCATGTCGGACCGGTTGTTCGGCGTTGGAACTTGGGCTGCCGACAATCCCGTTGGAGCGGCGAGGCGCAACTGCGCGGCCCAACCAGGCTTCGGACCGATCAAGTGTGGATTGGGGAAATAGTGTTCCGTTCTTTCGCACTGCTTCTGGCGTCGGCTTCTTCCCTCGGCGCATGTCAAGGCAATGGTGAGGAGGCTTTTCCTCAATGCTGGACGGCGACCGATTTCAATGTCGGACAAAAGCTATCTGGTGAGATAACATACATAAACGGGGACTTGACCGGAGTATCGGACGTGATGTTTCCTACTGAATGCGCAGGAGCAGGGATAACTCTCCGTAACAAACCCATGGTACAAGAAAAAATAAACGACATATTCTCAATATATAAAGAAAAAGAAGACCTCCCTTCGTGGAAGCTAAATATCAAAGTTAATGTAATAATTATTGAAAAACATGGGAATGATGTTGCGGCAGAGGTTTTGCATGTGCAATATCCTTGATCAAAACAGCTATACTGCAATTACGGTGACAGGTGCATAAACCGCTACACCAATCCATTCCGGCGCCAACTGCCGCCTCGCCGGATTGATCCTTCGCTCGACTTGCCCGAGACGGGGACATGGCCAGACTGCCCCGCATCGTCCTTCCCGCGATCGCGCACCCTATCACGCAGCGCGGCAACCGGCGCAAGCGCACCTTCTTCAAGGATGGGGATTATGCCCTCTATCTCGATCTGCTTGCCGACGCGTCGCGAAGCGCGGGCGTCGAGATCTGGTCCTGCTGCCTGATGCCCAATCAATGTGCATATCATTGCGGTACCGCCCGACGAGGATGGGCTGCGGCGGGTCTTCCGCTATGTCCACCGCCACTACACCGGCCATGCCAATGCGCGCCTGCGGACGACCGGGCATCTGCGGCAGGGGCGGTTCATTCCGGTGGCCATCGATGCGGCGCACCCGGTCGCGGCCCTGCGCTATGGAGCGCTGAATCCCGTTCGCGCGAAGCTTGTGAAGCGGGCGAACGAATGGCAATGGTCGAGCAGCCGGGCGCTTTGCGGCGCAAAGGACAACGGCATCGTCACCGTCGCACCGGCGCTGGGACGGGTGGGGGATTTTGCAGCCTTGCCGGACGAGGCCTTCGATGAAGCCTTCCCTTACGCGGCCACCCGCAAAGCGGAGCGTATCGGCCGGCCCGTCGGCTCCTTGCAATGGATCGAGGATATGGAAGCAAAGACAGGCCGCACGCTCAAACCGCAGAAGCGAGGGCCTCGACCGCAGAATATTGAGGGATTGTTGCACCTGTCACCGTAATACTGTCACCGTAATACGCACCGTAATACCGGGGAGGGACTTGGGGTGAAGCAATCACGAATCGGATATCCAAACAGAAGTCGAGATGGCGAAAAGCCTATCCGAACGGCTCGATGTTCACAGGCGCTCACCGCAATACTCGGAGCTTGACACCATGACGGAGGACCAGTTCATTTTGCCCGCCGGAGAACGTCCTGATTGGGTCGAATATCCCCAATCGTTTCACCGCATCCTCCGTCAATCACTGGTTGATTTGACGCCCTGGCACATAATGGAGGCTCAGCGGGTGTCCACGCATTTCCGGGGCCTTTCTGCGCGGTATCCATCGCGGGCGTTGTTTCCTTTCGCTTGCCGGCAAGACAATGACGATGTGGCTTGCTGGTCAAAAGGTGAGGGTGAGAAAGTCCTAATCATTCATGATTTTGCGTCACCTGGCTGGGAAGACTCTGGCACTTTCGAAGATGTTTGGTCTTGGTTTCGTCATGCGGTCGAGGAGACTATCGACTGGGAATGATACTCTGAATCACGGTGAATTATGGTGACAGCTCACTCTACCCCCAATTGACCCATAACGACTCCATCGGCGAGCCCCTGGCTTGACGTGGCGCCACGGCCGCGGAACATACGGATATGCCTCCCGCACTGGCCCTTTTTGGTTTTCTGTATCATGCGCCGCAGCGCGGCAACCCACGCGATCAGGCCGCATCCGGATTTCGGGTTTCGCGCATCGCTCCGCGGGGCTAGGCGGGACACCCCCTCTCCCGTTCCGGAGCCCCGCCATGCCCTCCCGCTTCCCCCTTCCCCGCCGCCTCGCCCCGCTGCTCGCGCCGCTCCTGCTCGCCGCGTTCGCCGTCCCCGCCGCGGCGCAGGGCGTGCCCTCGGCGCCCGCGGCGCCCGACATCTCGGCCGCCAACCTCGCCGATACCGTGCGCACCCTCGCCTCGGACCAGTTCCAGGGCCGCGCGCCGGGGACGGTGGGCGAGGAGCGGACGATCGGCTATCTCATCGGGCGGCTCCAGGCGCTCGGGCTCGAACCCGCGGGCACCGACGGCGGCTGGACGCAGCGCGTGCCGCTGCTCCACACGCGCACGGGCACGCCCGATCTGCTGCGCTTCGACCGCGGCGGCGTGGCGACCCCGCTGATCCCCGGCACCGACATCTATGTCTCGACGCTCCGGCCGGACGACCGCGCGGTGGTCGACGCCGCGCCGCTCGTCTTCGTCGGCTACGGCGTCGACGCGCCCGAACGCGGCTGGGACGATTTCAAGGGACAGGATCTGAAGGGCAAGGTCGCGGTCTTCCTGATCAACGACCCCGATTTCGCCGCGGGGCGGGGCGACGATGCCTTCGGCAAGTTCGGCGGGCGCACGATGACCTATTACGGGCGCTGGACCTACAAGTTCGAAGAGGCGGCGCGGCGCGGCGCGGTGGCGGCGCTGATCGTTCACGACAGCGACGGCGTCGGCTATGGCTGGAACGTCGTCACCGCCCCCGCCGGCGAAAACTACGACATCCTCCGCGCCTTCGACAAGCTCACGAGCCTCGCGCTGCAGGGCTGGATTTCGGACGAGGCGGCGACGAAACTGTTCGCCGGCGCAGGGCAGGATCTCGCGAGGTTGCGCGTCGCCGCGCGGCGCAGGGATTTCCGTCCCGTCGACCTCGGCACCCGCTTCAGCGCCGCGGTGCCCGTGACGCACGAGGTCGTCGAGAGCCAGAATGTCCTCGCCAAAATCCCCGGCACCACACGCGCCAACGAAGCGGTGGTCTATGGCGCACACTGGGACGCCTATGGCGAGAGCAAGCCCGATGCGGAGGGGCGCATCTACCGCGCCGGCGCCAACGACGACGCGCTCGGCGTCGCGGGGCTGTTCGAGATCGCGCGCGCCTTCAAGGCCGCGCCGCCGCCCGACCGCACCCTGCTCTTCGCCTTCTGGACCGCCGAGGAACGCGGACTGCTCGGTTCCGAACATTATGCCGCCAACCCGCTCTTCCCGCTCGAAAAGACCGTCGCCAACCTCGGCCTCGACATCCTCCAGACCGCGGGCAGGGCGAAGGACGTGATCCTCGTCGGCAAGGGACAGGGCAGCCTTGAGGACGATCTCGCGCGCCTCGCCGCGACGCAGGGGCGCACCGTATCGGTCGAAAGCCTGCCCGAACGCGGCCTCTTTTTTCGCGCCGATCATTTCAGCCTCGCCAAGCGCGGCGTCCCGGTGCTGCTGATGATGGGCATCGCCGGGGCTTCCGACCTCGTCGACGGCGGCAAGCCCGCGGGGCAGAAGTGGGTCGATGACTATACCGGCCATTGCTACCATCAGGCCTGCGACGCGTGGAGCGAAAGCTGGAACCTCGACGGCGCGGTTCAGGATATTGCGCTCTTCTACCGGATCGGCGACGAACTCATACGCTCGGGCAAATGGCCTGGCTGGAAGGACGGCAGCGAGTTCCGGGCGATCCGCGAGCAGAGCGCCGCGGCGCGGCGATAGCGCAGGTGGCCCAAGCATCACCGGCCACCGCACGAATCGCACTACCGGTCGCGGCGGCGGGAACCGACGGCAACGACGGGCATAGCCCGGCGTAGGCGATGGGCAAGTGCGCCCGGAGGAAACATCCGCGCGCCCAGTCCAAGGAGCGAACATGCGTTTCACCCCCCTCATCCTCACAGGGGCCGCGGCCCTGTTGATGTCGGCCTGCTCGAACAAGGAAGAGGTCGCCGCCGCGCCGCCCCCGCCGCCGGGTGCGGTGTCGGGCAGCGTCGCCGCCGACCGCGACGGCGACGGCATCATCGACGGCTATTACACCGCCGACGGCATCTATCATCCAAACATGCAGCCGGCCCCGCCGCCGCCGCCACCCCCGACCCGGCTGGGAGAGAGGGGCTGATCCCGACACGAGCGGGAGCGCGGCCCCGCCGCGCTCCCCTTGTCACGACTATGCTCGCGATCTGTGCCGCGGCGGCGCTGCCGTTCGCAGCAACGGGGGCCCATGCGGCTCCCAAAAAGGCCACCAAGACCGCCGCAAAGGCCAACGCCGCACCTGCCAGCCCGGCGCTCGTCGCCGCGATCCGCGCAGAGGCCGGCGGCGACCTCAAGAGCTTCTACGGCGAACGCAGCTATCGCCCCCTGTGGGTGCGCGCGGGCAAGATCGGCCCGGACGCGCAGTCGCTGCTCGGCTGGCTCGACAGCGCCGAGCTCGACGGTCTCAAATCCTCCTCCTACCGTCCCGACCGACTGCGCGCGCTCATCGCCGCAGCGCGATCCGGAAGCCCCGAAGCCGTGGCGCTCGCCGAACTCGCGCTGTCCGACGCCTTCGCACGCTATGTCCGTGACATGCGCACGCCCGGCAAGGCAAAGATGATCTACGCCGATCGGAGCCTCAAGCCGAAAAGACCCGCGCCCGCCGCGGTGCTGCGCGCCGCGGCCTTCCCCCGCGACTTCGGCGCCTATCTGACCGGCATGGGCTGGATGAGCGAACATTATCTCCGCCTGCGCAATCTCGTGGCGCACGCCGGCAGGACCGACGCATCGAAAGACCAGCTGGCGCGACTGCGTCTCAACCTCGACCGCGCGCGCATCCTTCCCGGCCCCTATGTCTATCATATCGTCGTCGATGCCTCATCGGGGCAGCTCTGGTATTATGGCGCCGGCAAGCGCGCCGGATCGATGAAGGTCGTCGTCGGCGCCCCCGAAACGCAGACGCCGATGCTCGCCGGCCGGCTGCAATGGGCGATCCTCAACCCCTATTGGAACGTTCCCGACTATCTCGCGCAAAAGAGCATCGCGCCCAAGGTGCTTGCGGGGCGCAACCTCGCCTCACTGCGCATGGAGGCACTGTCCGACTGGGGTCCAAACCCGCAAAAGCTCGACCCCGCGACGATCGACTGGCAGGCCGTTGCGGCCGGCGACCGGGCGCTCCGCCTGCGCGAGCTTCCCGGCGGCGCCAATTCGATGGGCAAGGTCAAATTCCTCTTCCCGAACAAGGAAGGCATCTACCTCCACGACACCCCCGAGCGCGCACTTCTCGCCAAACCCGATCGCCATTTCAGCAATGGCTGCATCCGCCTCGAAAATGCCGCCGAGCTTGGCCGCTGGCTGATGCAACGTCCGATCACGACCAAATCGAAGGCACCCGAACAGGCGGTTCCCCTGCCGACACAGGTGCCCGTCTACCTCACCTATATTACCGCCGTCGGCACCGAACGCGGTGTCGCTTTCCGCGAGGACGTCTACGGCCGCGACGGATAGGCACCGCCCGAGCCAGACACCTCCGATCCGCGCCATTGCCTTGAAGCGATAAAACCCCTTGCCAAGCCCGCGCTACAAATGTAGCACGCTACAAATGTAGCGCATGAGGTGATTCCATGTTGTCGAGCCTGCCACCCCGAGAACGCGAGATCGTCGACATATTGTACGAACGCGGCGCCTCCACCGTGACCGAGATCGGCGAGGCGCTCGCCGACGAATTGTCGGGGTCGGCGATCCGGGCCATGCTCAAGCGGCTCGAGGGCAAGGGCTTCGTCGCACGTTCCGCATCCGACCGCGGTTTCCTCTACGCACCGAGCGTCCCAGAAAAGGCCGCGAGCAAATCGGCGCTCAGTCAGGTCGTGCGCGTCTTCTTCAACGGATCGCCCACGAGCGCGGCGGCCGCGCTGCTCGGCATGCAGGACAAGATGAGCACATCGGAACTCGACGAACTCGAAAAGCTGATCGCCGATGCACGCGAAGGGAGGGCGAAATAATGTTCGACACGATGATCACCCCCGCCCTGCTCTTGGGTCTCGCCTGGAAGTCCGTCGCGGTCGCCGCCGTCACCTTGCTGCTGCTGCGGCTCGCACGGCGACGCTCGGCGGGGGAGCGCTCGATGATCGCACACGCCGGGCTCGCGGCGCTGCTACTGCTGCCCGCCGCCAACCTGATGCTGCCGACCTGGACGCCGCTGCCGCACGGCTGGTTCGCCAAGGCTGCGCCCGTCGCCGCTGCGGCGTCGGCGGCTGCCGATCTTTCAACGACGGGAGGCGTGCCGGGTGTCCCGGCTCCGATCGCGACCTCGGCACCGGTTGTGGCCGGCGCGGCCGGGGCATCGCCGTCGATGGCGGTCTCGGTCGGTGACATCGCACCCTTTCTCTACGCCATCCCGCTGATCCTGCTGTTCGGGGTGATGATGCTGGCGATCGTACGGCTGTTCGCGATGCGCGGCCGCGCCGAGATTCTCGTCGACAATTCGTGGCTGACCGCACTCGCCGAGGCCCAGCGGCGCATGGGATTCAAGCACGGTACCGCCTTGCTCGTCAGCGCCGAACTGCGCTCACCGATCAGCTGGGGCGTGCTGCGCCCGACGATCGTGCTCAGCCCCAAGGCGGTACAGGCGGTCGGCGAAGCCGAAGCGATCATCGCGCACGAACTGGCGCATGTCGCGCGCCTCGACTGGGCCAAGCTCCTCGCAGCGCGCATCGCCTGCGCACTCTTCTGGTTCAACCCCCTGGTGTGGATACTCGCGCACGAAAGCCACCAACTGCGCGAGGAAGCCGCCGACGATGCGGTGCTGATGGCCGACATCGACGGTCCAGACTATGCGACGCTGCTCGTCGGCGCGGCACGCCATGACAATGAAGGCGCGCTGCTCGCAGCGCACGGCGTCGCACCGGGCAAGTCGAGCCTCAAGCGCCGCATCACCCGCGTCCTCGACGGCACGCTCCGCCGCGGCCCCGCAGGCCCGGGCTGGATGCTGATGAGCGTGGTGCTGCTCGCCGGAGTGACTGCTCCGCTCGCCGCCTTTTCGGCCATCACGCCGAAAGCGAACAAGACGCTCGCCGCGCGCAGCGGTCCGCCCGTCACCGGCGTCGCGACGACCGCGACGACGGCAACGACCACGCGCGACACGGCACGCGTTGCCGCCGCAGATTCGCACAAGCGGCTGACGCCCGACCAGCTGATCGCCATGCGTGCGGTCGGCGTCACGCCCGAGGATGTTCGCCGGATGCGCGACGACCGCTGGTCGGCCGACCCCGACGACATGATCGCCGCCAAGGCGAGCGGGGTCGACGGCGCCTATCTCGGCCAGATGCGCCGGCTGTTCCCCGGTGCCGACGTCGGCGAGATCATCGGCGCCCGCGCGGTGGGCATCGACCCGGACTATGTCCGCGAGATCCGTTCGCATTTCCCGCGCGTCGACATCGACGAACTGACCGGCATGCGCGCGATGGGGATCGATGGCGCCTATCTGCGCGAGATGCGCAAGGAAGGCGTCATCCTGCGCGATCCCGACGATGCAATCGCGCTGCGCGCGGTCGGGGCGGGGCACGGCCCCCCGCTTTCGGCATCGAAGGGAACCAAGGGTGCAAAGGGCGACAAGTCGGCGACGATCCGAATGGGTCCGGGCGGCGTGATCGAGGCCCGCTCGGGCGATGGTCGGGTCGCACGGATCGAGATGCCCGCGACACCCGAACCGCCGGCACCGCCCGAGCGCTGACGTTCGGACACTCGTCCGAACTCACACGTCGCTGATCGAAACAATCTTTGGAAACGCCGCTGCGGCGGCGAGCGCTGTCGCTCGCCTGGCGCACGGAGGGAGAAGTGTTGCCATGAAGACCCCCATGATCGCATCGAGCCTCGCCTTTCTCGCGCTGCTCGCCTGCTCCGCGCCCGGCCGGAGCACGACCGCTGCCGCCGCGCCGGACACCGGCGAAATCCGCTGGCAGGTCGAGCCCGACACCGGCAGGGGCGACGCGCCCCGGCTGCGGCTGAACCACCGGACGTCGACGAACGACATGGCGCTGGACGACGCGCTGGTCCGGTCCCGCCCCGAATTCACCGCCGCGCGTTCCGCGCTCGGCGGCGGCGCAGGCGCAGTAACTTTCCGTGTCATGCACGAAGCGGGGACGCTCGACTGCAGCGGCACCCTCGCACACGCTTATGAGGGCAAGGGCCGATGCCGCTTCGCGCCCGACGCGGGGTTCGAACGCGAACTCGCCGACCGCGGACTCGCCCCCGCCAAGCGGTCCGACCTGCTCGCGATGCTGATGGTCGATGCGACGCTCGCCCTCGCCGACGGGCTCGCACGCGAAGGGGTAAAGCCCGTCGACAGCGGCGACCTGATCGGCGCGGCAGCACTCGGCGTGACGCCCGACTATGTCCGCGACCTCAAGGTCGCCTCGATGAAACTCACCAGCATCGGCGACGCGATCGCCTGCCGCGCGCTCGGCGTCGACGGCCCCTATGTCCGCGAACTCGCCGACGCGGGCTATACCGACCTCTCGTCTGACGACGTCGTCGGGATGAAGGCGCTGGGCGTGACAGGCGCCTATGCGAAGGCGATGAACCGGATGGCGGGGGCGGCACGATGAAGGCCCTGACCAGCCTGTCCGCGCTTGCCGCGGTGCTCGCCACCACGCCCGCCATGGCACAGGACGCCGCCGGCGATACGTCAACGCCCGCCCCGACCCAAGCATCGACCGGCGGTCAGCGGCCCCCGGGACAGGTCTATACCCCCGCCGACTTCGCCCGCTACGCGCCGAAGAATGCCTATGACATGCTGATCCAGGTCCCCGGCTTTTCGATCCGCGACAATGAAAATCTGCGCGGGCTGGGTGTCGCGACGGGCAATGTCCTGTTCAACGGCGAACGGCCCTCGAACAAGGCCGACGACATGTATACCCAATTGTCGCGCATCCCCGCGGGCGACGTCGAGCGGATCGATGTCGTCGACGGCGCGACGCTCGACCTCCCCGGCCTGTCGGGGCAGGTCGCCAATGTCGTCTATCGCGCCGATGATTTTTCGGGTCAATTTTCGTGGCGCCCTGAGTTTCGCGCCTATTACACCGACCGGCTCTTCACCCGCGGCAGCATCTCCGTGCGCGGCCGCACCGGCACCATCGAATATGAGGCCGCGCTCGACAACGACGATTCGGCGCGCAGCGGTGCGGGCGGTCTGACGCTGATCAGGGACGCGAACGGCGATCTCATCGAACGGCGCAACGATATCTGGAATACGCATTACGACACGCCCAAACTGTCGGGACGGATCAAATGGGACGGTCCGGGGGGCAGTGTCGCCAACCTCGGCGCGCATTATCAGCGCAAATATGACCGCTATTTCGAAAACGGCATCCGCACGAGCCCCGATACCGCCGATCGCTACCGGACCGTGCGCACCGACAACGACAGCTGGAACTACGAGGTCGGCGGCGACTGGCAGTTCGGCGCCGGCCCCGGCAAGCTCAAGCTGATCGGGCTGCGCCGCTTCAGCCACGAACCCTATTCGCAGGAGATCGTGACCCGCTTCGCCGACGGCCGGCCCGCGGAAGGCGATCGCTTCGCGCAGGTCGGCGACCTCGGCGAGACGATCGCGCGCGGCGAATATCAGTGGAAGATGTGGGGCGGCGACTGGCAATTGTCGGGCGAGGCCGCGTTCAACACGCTGGACAATATCGCCTCGATCGGGCTGCTCACCGACGGCGAATTCGTCAACCAGCCCTTTCCGGGCGGCACGGGCGGGGTGAGCGAAGACCGCTACGAGGGGCTGCTCAGCTTCGGGCGCAAGCTCACCGACACATTCTCGTTCCAGCTGGTCGCCGGCGCCGAACATTCGACGATCACGCAGGCGGGCCCGAACGGCGTCGAGCGCAGCTTCGCGCGGCCGAAAGGGTCGCTGACGCTGTCGTGGACGCCGTCGCCCGACTTCGACGCCTCGCTCAAGATCCGTCGCCGCGTGCTCCAGCTTTCCTTCTACGACTTCCTCGGCCGCGCCTTCCTCAACGACGGCAACCAGAACGAGACCAATTTCGACCTCCGGCCGCAACAGGACTGGAGCTACGAGGCCGAGATCAACAGGAAGTTCGGCGCGTGGGGATCGACCAAGATCATCCTCATCTATCGCGACGTCGAGGATCGGGTCGACATCGTGCCGGTCGGCACCGGCGAGGCGGTGGGCAATATCGCAAGGGCCAAAGCAGGCGCGATCGACTGGACCGCGACGATCAATCTCGACCCCGCGGGGCTCAAGGGGGTCAAGCTCGAAACGCGTGCGTTGCTTCAGAAATCGACGCTGCGCGATCCCTTCACCGGCGAGAAACGCCAGTGGAGCGGCTTCACCGACACGATCATCAGCGCCGATGTCCGCCACGATGTCGCGGGCACCGACTGGGCGTGGGGCGCGGGCGCCGAATATTCGCACAACCAGCCCAATTACCGCCGCAACCAGGTCGACCGCGTCTGGGAAGGACCGGTGTGGGCCAATGTCTTCGTCGAACACAAGAATGTGATGGGACTGACCGTGCGCGCTTCGGTCTCGAACGCGGTCGGCGCGCGATCGCGCCGCGACCGCACCGTCTACACCGGCGTGCGCGGCGAAAGCCCGATCGCCTTCGTCGAGGAACGCGACCGCCGCATCGGCCCGATCTTCGCCTTTTCGGTGCGCGGGAAGCTTTAGGACGGGGCGCAGAGGCCGCGTTTGGTCCGCCTCGGGTGACCGGCGCGGACGGGATGCGCACCGCGCCCGTCTGCGCTATGCCGGCCCCATGCCGCGCCGCCGCACCAAAATCTATTTCGACGGCGGCTGCCGCCCCAATCCCGGCCCGATCGAGATCGCGGTGGTGACCGGCGGGCTCGCCGCGATCGACCGGAATATCGGCACCGGGGGCAGCCTTGATGCCGAATGGCTCGCGCTGATCGCGGCGCTGCGGCTTGCGCGGGCGCGCGGGCTCGCCAATTATGTGCTTCTGGGTGACGCCGCGGCGGTGGTCGCGCAGGCGAACGGCACCGTTCGCGCGCGCGGCACGGCGGCGGCGCATCTCGCGGTCTTTCGCGCGCTCGCCGCCGAGGGGCCGGCACCGCGAATCCGCCATGTCGGGCGCGCGCAGAATCTCGCCGGAATCGCGCTCGCGCGCCTCCACGGCCGCTGAGTACCGGCTCGGCCGGACTTGAGAAACCAACGGCCTGTCAGCAACCGCCCCGGCGCATGTTGACCTCCTCCTGTCACAAACGCAGTCCGCGAAGGACGAATGTGCGGGGGCCGGACCAAAGGGGGGGCGGACCTCGCCGTTTGCGCTTCGCATTCCCGAAAGTCCAAGCCCCCCTATGAAGTTCTTCCATCGCTTCTCTTCCGCCGCCAGCGACATGGCGATCGATCTCGGCACCGTGAACACGGTCGTCTATGTCCGTGACCGCGGGATCGTCCTCAACGAACCTTCGGTCGTCGCGCTCGAAACGCGCGACGGGGTGCGCCGTGTCAAGGTCGTCGGCAATGACGCCAAGCCGATGATGGGCAAGACCCCCGACAATATCGAGGCGATCCGCCCGCTCCGCGACGGCGTCATCGCCGACATCGCGGTCGCCGAACAGATGATCAAATATTTCATCGACAAGGCGGCGGGCGGTACCGGTCCGCTCCGCCGGCGCAGCAATGTCGTCGTGTGCGTGCCTTCGGGATCGACGATGGTCGAACGCCGCGCGATCCGCGACGCCGCGTCGAACGCCGGCGCGCTGTCGGTGCAGCTGATCGAGGAATCGCTCGCCGCCGCGATCGGCGCCGGCCTGCCAGTCACCGAACCGCGCGGCGCTATGGTCGTCGACATCGGCGGCGGCACCACCGAGGTCGCGGTGCTGTCGCTCGGCGGTATCGCCTACAGCAATTCGGTGCGCGGCGGCGGCGACAAGATGGACGAGATGATCTCCTCCTACATTCGCCGCAAACACAACCTCATGATCGGCGAAATGACCGCCGAGCGCGTCAAGCTCACCATCGGCTGCGCGGTTCCGCCCGACGGCTCCGGCATGGTGATGGGAGTCAAGGGACGCGACCTCGTCACCGGGCGCCCCGCCGAGGTCGAAGTGTCGGAGGTCGAGGTCGCCGAAGCACTCACCGAGCCCGTCGGGCAGATCGTCGGTGCGGTGCGCGCGGCGCTCGAACAGACGCCGCCCGAACTCTCCGCCGACATCATCGACGAAGGCATCACGCTTACCGGTGGCGGTGCGCTGCTTCGGCGGATGGATATCGCAATCGCGACCGCGACCGGGCTCCCGGTCGCGGTCGCCGACAATGCACTGCTGTGCGTTGCAGTCGGCGCGGGCCACGCCTTTGAGGATCGCGACTATCGCAGCGTCCTGATCGCTGCGTGAAGCCCGACGCCGCGGCGTAGCCGGGACGCGGCAGTGCCGCGGGACCGCACTGGCCAGCGCCGGTGTGGAACCCGCAGCCAGCCGGTCAGAAACGATAGGTCCAGCTGAAGTACCAGCCCGGATCGTCGAGGCTCTGCGCCATCCGAGCCTGCTGCGCACGATCGACCAGGATCTGCGCAAAGACCTTGCCGTCGCCTTCGAGCTTGCCGCCCGAAAGCTCGGCGCTCAGCTGCTTAAGCTCCTCTTCGGTCAGTTCGACTTGACGTGCCATCGCTCTTCCTCCTCTTCCTTGCCTCAATTTCCTCGATCAGCGGCCGCAGCCCGCAGCATCCCCCGGGCAGGCCGGCCGCGGCGCGCATGCGCGCATCGTGCGGACAGCCGCCCCGGCAAACCCCGACGAACGGACAGGGCGCCATCGCCGCCTTCAGTGACGCTTCTTCGGCGCGCAGCGCCGCCATGCCCGGAGCATCGGCAATCTGGTCGGCGAGCGACCGCACGCCGAGGCGGCCGAAGTGGAAGCCCGCACCGCCGTCATATTTGTCGCAGGGAGCGACCTCGCCCGTCGGCTCGACGGTGATGAACTTCCCCATGCACGACGCCGAATGCACGCAAATCAACGGCTTGCCGCCCTCGGCATTATTTTCGAGCGATTCGAACTCGCGAATGCTCAAAACATCGCGGAACCCGTCGTCCCACACCACATAGAGGCGGACCAGAAAGTCGACGAACGCATCGAAGGGCAGGTAGGAATCACCTTCGCGCCGCTCACCCGACGCGTCGGGGATCGCATTGAGCAGCGCAACCCCCGTCAGCCCACATTCGGCGAGCGATTCCAGATAGCGGGCGGGATCGACCGCCAGCACATCCTCGGTCAGCACCGCCAGCCCGCCGAAACGGATTCCGCCCGCCTTCAGCCGCGCGATCCCCCGCTGCACCGCGGCCCAGCTCCCGCGCCCGGCCTTGTCGAGACGGCGGCTGTCGTGCAGTTCGGGGGTGGCGTCGATGCTGACGCCGACCTCGAAATCATGCGCCTGCCAAAAGTCGATCCACGCGTCCGAAATCAGCGTCGCGTTGGTCTGGATCGCGTTGCGCACCGTCTGTCCGGTCCGCTTGAAGAGCAGCTGGAGATAGACCGCCCTGGCAAAGAAGGCGACCGGGAGCAGCGTGACTTCGCCGCCGTGCCAGACGAAATCGACCTCGCGCGCCGCCGGCGATGACAGCAGGTCGCGGGTCGCCCGCGCCATCACCTCAAAGGTCATCGGCCGGCTGGGGGCGCCGCGCCACGAATGGCAATAGGTACAGCGCAGGTTGCACAGGCGTGTCGCCTTCATGATCGCCGTCATCGACGCCGCGGGGAAGGCCGAGCACGCCGGCGGCGACAGCGCGATACGGTCCAGCGTTTCGCGGTCTTGCGGCGTCAGCAGGCCGATGAGCGCGCCGGCGTGCGGCGGCAGGAACGCCGCAAGGGCGTGGGCCGGCGCATCCCGGTCCGATCGCAGCTGCTGGTCCGCCTGCGGCATCCCCACCCTCCCGATATTCACCGCGCAGACTGGGTGGGCGGCCTTGCGACGGCAACGGCGAGCGCCTCCGTAACGGATGCATTTTTGGTCCGGATCGGTGGCTATCCCCCGCACGGCTGCGCCGCCGCGCCACACCGGTGAGTCCGCAACGGACCCATATCGGCCGCCGGGTCAGTCGGTCACGGCGATTCCCCATGCGCGGCAAAAAGTATCGACCGCGGCATCGATGTCGCGCGGCAGGCGGCTATGGTCGCGCCCGGCGGGCAGCCCGAGCACGGCATGATAATAGACCCCCGACTGGCAGAGCCCGGCGAAATGAAAGACCGCCTGCATCGGATCGCCGATACGCAGCTCGCCGCGCACCATCTTTTCGTCCATCCACGCCGCGAGGCGCGCCTTCCCCCGACGCGGTCCGCGCTCGTAGAAGGTCTCGGCGAGGTGCGGAAAGCGCTCGGCCTCGCCGACGACGAGGCGATAGAGCGAAAGCAGCGGCGTCGACAGCAGCGTCGATATCAGCACATAACCGAACCGCCGCAGCACCTCGGGCACGGGTTCGTCGACCGGCAGCTCGACCTGCAAGGCGGCACCATAATGTTCGACGAGGTCGTCGGCGACCGCCGCGAACAGCTCCTCCTTCGACGGGAAATAGCTCCACAGCGTGGTTTTCGAACCGCCGACCTTGCCCGCGACCGCCGACATCGTCGTGCCGGCATAGCCGTTGGCGAAAAACAGCTCGCGCGCGGCATCGACAAACGCCTGGCGCCGCGCCGCGGCGGCATCGTCGGGCGCGCTCCGGGCTTCGGTCGTACTGTCTGGTATCATTTCAATTGACAACGCATTCTCCGCCGTTCAAGGGCGCATGATACCAGCTAGTATCGTTGGACACCATGCCCCGATCATTTTTTCTCTCCACCGCGGTCTTGAGCCTGCTTGCGGGCTGCGCCGCCGTTCCCGACCTCGGCCCGAAACCGCTCCCTGCGACCGCCGGGACACTCGAGTCGCGCCAGTCCTTCGCTGACGCGGCGGGCGAATGGCCGGCCGAGGGCTGGTGGCAGGCGTGGGGCGATGCGCAGCTTGATGCGCTGATCGCCGAGGGGCTGGCGAACGCGCCCGACGTCGCGATCGCCGCGGCGCGCGCGCGCGCCGCCGACGCCCTCGCGCAGCAGGCGGATGCGGCGCTCGGCCCGCGCGTCGGCGTCGATGCAGGCGCGGGCGGGGTCCAGCAGAGCAAGAATATGGGCATCCCGCCGCAGTTCGTGCCCGACGGCATTCAGGATACGGGGCATATCGCCGCGACCTTCGCCTTCGACCTCGACCTCTGGGGCCGAAACCGCGCGGCGCTCGCCGCCGCGACGTCGGAGGCCGAGGCGGCGCGCGTCGATGCGGCGCAGGCACGGCTGATGCTGACCACCGGCATCGCGGCTGCCTATACCGATCTGGCGGGGCAATATGAGGCGCTCGACGTCGCGCAGGACGCCGCGCGCATCCGCACGGAAAGCGCCGAACTGGCCGCCGGGCGCACCCGCGCCGGGCTCGACAACCGGGCGAGCGAGCGGCAGGCCGAAAGCCGGTCCGCGGGCGCCCGCGCCGATATCGTCGCGCTCGAGGAAGCGATCGCCCTCACCCGGCACCGCATCGCCGCGCTGCTTGGCGCGGGTCCCGACCGCGGGCTCGCGATCGCGCGCCCGGCGCTTCGCACGCCCGCGACCGGTCTGCCCGCAGAGGCCGGCATCGGCCTGATCGGGCGGCGGCCCGACATCGTCGCAGCGCGGCTGCGCGCCGAAGCCGCGGGCCAGCGCATCGATGTCGCGCGCGCCGATTTTTATCCGAACATCAGCCTGTCGGCGCTCGTCGGGTTGCAATCGCTCGGGCTCTCGAACCTGTTCGACAAGGGATCCGACTATGGCAATGGCGGCGTCGCGCTGAGCCTGCCGATCTTCGACAGCGGGCGGTTGCAGGGCCGTTATCGCGGCGCGCGCGCCGACTATGACCTCGCGGTCGCGACCTACGACCGGACGCTGGTCGCGGCGCTGCGCGACGTCGCCGACACGGTGGCGAGCCGCAGCGCCAACGCGCGACAGCTCGCCGAACGACGCGCGGCGCTGGCCGCCGCCGAAGAGGCCGCCAAGCTCGCCGGACTGCGTTACCGCGCGGGACTCTCGAACCAGATCGTCGCACTGACCGCCGAGGACGGCATGGTCGCGCTCGCGCGCGCGGTCGCCGAACTCGAGGCGCGCCAGCGCGCGCTCGACGTCGCGCTGATCCGCGCGCTCGGCGGCGGCTATGCCGCGCAGACTTCAACAGGAGACCTATGATGGCCGACGATACGGCTGCGACCGAGACCGGCGCTACCGCCGCTGTGCCCTCCATCGACGACGCGGCGCGCGGCGCGAAGCGCAAGAAGCTGTTCCGCATCTTCGGTATTGTGCTCGTCACCATCGCCGCGCTGTGGGGCCTCTGGTATGTCCTGACGCAGGCGGGACGGGTGCACACCGACAATGCCTATGTCGGCGCCGATTCGGCCGTCGTCACCGCGCTGATCGCCGGTCCGGTGCAGGAAGTTCGCGTCGCGGGCACGCAAGCGGTGAAGAAGGGTGACATTCTCGTCATCCTCGACGATGCCGATGCGAAGATCGCGGTCGCCGATGCCGAGGCGGCGCTGCGCCAGGCACGCCAGCGCTACGGTCAGGCGGGCGCCAACGCCGACGCCGCGCGCGCGCGCGTGACGGCGCGCGGCGCCGACGTCGGCCAGGCGCGCGCGCGGCTGCGCGACGCCGATGCCTCAGTCGACCGGGCGCAGAGCGAGCTGGCGCGGCGCGAAAGCCTGTCGGGCACCGGCGCGGTGTCGGGCGAGGAACTCACCGCGGCGCGCGCGGCCCTGCAATCGGCGCGCGCCGCGCGCGACCTGGCCGCAGCGGGTATCGCCGCGGCACAAGCGACGCAGGGCTCGGCGAGCGGCGACCTCGGCGCCGCAGAGGCGCTGGTGCGCGGCACGACGATCGATACCGCCCCCGATATCGCCGCGGCGCAGGCACGCCTCGAAAAGGCGCAGCTCGACCTCGCGCGCACGGTCATCCGCGCGCCCGTCGACGGCATCGTCACCAACAAGCAGGTGCAGGTCGGCCAGCGCATCGCCGCGGGCGCGCCGATCATGACAATCGTCCCGATCGACACCGCCTACGTCGATGCCAATTACAAGGAAAGCCAGTTCGGCAAGATTCGCATCGGTCAGCCTGTCGAGCTGGTGTCGGATTACTATGGTGACGACGTCGTCTATCGCGGCAAGGTCGTTGGCATTGCCGGCGGCACCGGCGCGGCCTTTTCGCTGATCCCCGCGCAGAATGCGACGGGCAACTGGGTGAAGGTCGTGCAGCGCCTGCCGGTGCGCATCGCGCTCGACCCGCAGGAGCTGAAAGCCCATCCCCTTCGCGTCGGCCTGTCGATGGAAGCGACAATCGACACGCGCGGGAACTGAACCGAGCGATGGCCAGCGCCGCCGCCTCCCCCGTCCTATCCGCCGAGCCCGCGCCGCTGAGTGGCATCCGCCTGTTTGCGGCCGCCTTCGCGCTCGCGCTCGCGAACTTCGTCGTCGTGCTCGACACGACGATCGCCAATGTCTCGGTGCCGCACATCGCTGGCGGACTCGCGGTGTCGCCGACGCAGGGCACGTGGGTGATTACCAGCTACGCGGTCGCCGACGCGATCAGCGTGCCGCTCACCGGCTGGCTCGCGATGCGCTTCGGCACGGTGCGTTGGTTCCTCTATTCGATCGTCGGTTTCGGGGTCTTTTCTTTCCTGTGCGGCATCGCGCAGACGCTCGACGGGCTGATCCTCTTCCGCATCCTCCAGGGGCTCGCGGGCGGGCCGCTGATGCCGCTGTCGCAGATATTGCTGCTGCGCATCTTTCCCAAGGAAAAGGCGGGGATCGGGCTGGCGATCTGGGCGATGACGACGACGACGGCGCCGATCCTCGGGCCGATCCTCGGCGGGGTGATCAGCGACAACTGGAGCTGGCCGTGGATCTTCTTCATCAACCTGCCCGTCGTCGCGATCTGCTTTTTCGGGGTCGCGAGCCTGCTCGGGCCGTTCGAGACCAAACGCGCCAAGGCGCGCATCGACACCGTCGGGCTGATCCTGCTCGTGCTGTCGGTCGGCGCCTTCCAGCTGATGCTCGACACCGGGCGCGAGCATGACTGGTTCGGATCGGCGTGGATCGTGACGCTCGCGATCGTCGCCGCGATCAGCTTCGTCGCCTTCGTGATCTGGGAACTGACCGACGCCAATCCGGTGGTCGACCTCCGCGTCTTCCGCTTCCGGGGGTTTAGTTTCGCGACGATCGCGATCTCGCTGGGGTTCGGCGCCTTCTTCTCGCAGGTCGTGCTGACGCCGCTCTGGCTCCAGCAGGTCGCGGGTTATACCGCGACCGATACGGGCTATATCGTCGCGTGGATCGGGGTGTTCGCGGTGCTGCTGTCGCCGGTCGCGGCGGGGCTGATCGGCAAGATCGATATCCGCATCTCGATCAGCGCGGGCATATTGTGGATGGCCTTTGTCTCGATCCTGCGCGCGAGCTGGACCGCCGACGCCGATTACTGGACGCTCGCGCTGCCGCATCTGCTCCAGGGGATGGGAATGCCCTTCTTCTTCGTCGGGCTGACCGCGCTCGCGCTGAGCAGCGTCCCCGCCGACAAGCAGACCTCGGCGGCGGGGCTGATGAGCTTTCTGCGCACGCTGTCGGCGGCGATCGGCACCGCGGTCGCGACCACCGCCTGGGACGGCGAAAACCGCGTCGCGCGATCGGAGATCGTCAGCAGCATGAACGACACCGGCGCCACGATGGACATGCTCCAGCGCGCCGGGATGACGCTCGAACAGGCGCGCGCCGCGATCGAGCGGCTGGTCGAGGTACAGGCGTCGACGATCGGCGTCCTCCACCTCTTCCTCGCCGCGGGCGTCGTCTTCCTGATCGCCGCCGCCGCGGTCTGGTGCGCGCCGCTGCCCAAGCAGGTGTCGATGGGCGCCTCGCACTAAGCTGGAGCGGACCCGCATGTCTTGTTATAACGCAGCGATCATGCTGCGTCGCCCGGGGGATAACGGGGCTTTGAAACACACTGAACCTTTGCCGATCCATCACAGCTGGCCGATCTACGAGCGCGAGCGTCACTTCGCGCTCGGCCAGCTGCTGCCCGACGCCGTTCTCGACGCCAGTTCGGCGATGGCCGACCACGCCCGCCGCGCACTGCCGTCGCTGCCGGCTCCGGGCACCTGGGCCTATGATTTCGAGGACGCCAGCCTCAGTTGGTCGGGCGAAGTCTATGAGTTGTTCGGTCTGCCCGCCGGCGCGCGTATCTCGCGCGACGAAACCGCGGCGCTCTATTGTGCCGATTCGCGCGTCGCGATGGAACGGCTGCGCGCCTATGCGATCCGTCACCAGCGCGGTTTCACTCTCGATGCGCAGATCCAGCCGGCGCGCGGCGCGCGGCGGTGGATGCGCCTCATCGCCGCGCCGGTCTGCATCGAGGGCCGCGTCGTCCGGCTCCACGGGCTGAAATTCCGCGTTCCCGCACGGCGGCGCTGAGCCCAGACCTTCCTGCCCGCCCCACCGCCGGCCGGTTCAGGCATAGACATCGATGGCGGCGCGGTGCTTTGCCTTGCTGGTCTCGTCCAGGAACGAGCCGGCGAAGCTGTTGTGCGCGAGCGCGACGATATCGGCCTTCGACAGGTCGAGCGCATCGGCGACCGCGACATAATTGGCGTTCACGTAACCGCCGAAATAGCTGGGATCGTCGCTGTTGACCGTCGCACGCAGCCCCGCGTCGAGCATGGTTTTCAGCGGGTGCGCCGCCATATCGCCGACGACGCAGAGCTTGAGGTTCGACAGCGGACAGACGGTGAGCGTCATGCCCTCGGCCGCCAGTCGCGCGACCAGCGCCGCATCCTCGAGGCTGCGGTTGCCATGATCGATGCGGTCGACCTTCAACAGATCGAGCGCTTCGCGGACATAGTCGGGCGGGCCTTCCTCGCCCGCGTGCGCGACGATCTTCAGCCCGAGCGCCCTGGCGCGCGCAAAGACGCGCGCGAATTTCGACGGCGGGTGCCCCACCTCGCTGCTGTCGAGCCCGACGCCGTCGATGCGGTCCAGCCAGGGCAGCGCCTCGTCGAGCGTCGCCTCGGCTTCGGCTTCGCTGAGGTGGCGGAGAAAGCACAGGATGAGCTTCGCGCTCATCCCGTATTGCGCCTTTGCATCGTCGAGCGCGCGCGTAATGCCGGCGAGGACGGTTTCGAAGGCGACACCGCGTGCCGTGTGCCCCTGCGGGTCGAAGAAGATTTCGACGTGGCGGACATTGTCGGCGTGCGCGCGCGCCAGATAGGCGGCGGTCAGCTCGTAAAAATCCTGCTCGGCGATCAGCACCCCCATGCCCTGATAATAGATGTCGAGGAAATCCTGGAGGTTCGAAAAATCATAGGCGGCACGCACCGCCTCGACCGACGCGAAGGGGATGGCGACGCCGTTGCGCTGCGCGAGCGCGAACATCAGCTCGGGTTCGAGCGACCCTTCGATATGGAGGTGGAGTTCGGCCTTGGGCAACCCGGCGATGAACGCCGCGCGGTCGGCGGACGATGCGAAACCTTCAGCCATGCGGCACCTCTTCTTCGCGCAGGATAATCGCCGCCTCGGGCTTGTGGCGGCGAATCTCGTCGATCGTCAGCCCGTCGATCTCGTGCGGGAAGATCAGCCACTGATCGGTTTCGTGCACGAAATAGTCGGGCTTGAGGTCGGTGACGTTGCGACCGGGCTTGTACCACACGGTGGCGATGCGGATATCGCGCGGCATGTTGTGGCGGCAGCGCGCGCGCAGTTCGGCGATGAAGGCGCGGATGCTGCGCCCCGAATCGAACACGTCGTCGATGACGAGCAGGCGGTCGTCGGGGTTCAGCGTGTCGATCAGATAGCCCAGCGCGAACACCTTCACCTCGGGATCCTGCCGGTCGATCGCGTGGTAGGAGGAGGTGCGGATCGCAATATGGTCGCAATGCTGGCCGTGATAATCGAGCAGTTCCTGCACCGCGATCCCGACCGGCGCGCCGCCGCGCCAGATGCCGACCAGATGCGTCGGTTTGAACCCGCTGTCGATCACCTGCATGCCAAGGCGGAGCGAATCGGCCAGCAGGTCGTTGGCGCTGAGGAATATCTTCTCGGTAGTCATGGCGGAGACATAGACCCGTGACGCGGCGGCGCCAATCCGTCTCGCAAGCGGTGACGGATCGCATCGGCCGCGATAAAGGCCGATCCGGTGACCCGAAAACAACCTCCGACGATCGCGATCATCGCCAGCGCCCTGCTGCTCGGCGCCTGCGGCCCCACGCCGCCACTGCGCGTGATGGCGTGCGCCGACGCGCCCGCCGCGCCGGTGCGGAGCGACGGCGAAAGCCGGACCGCGACGCTGTCGGTCCTGACCTACAATCTGGAAGGCCTCGGCTGGCCGGCACGCAAGGGCCGCGCGCGCGAACTGGCCCAGATCGGATCGCGGCTGGCGGCGATGAACGCCGCAGGTACCGCCCCCGACGTCGTGCTGTTCCAGGAGATGTTCAGCCCCGCCGCCAAGCGCGCGGTCGCGGCGAGCGGCTATCCCGCGGTCGCGCCGGGGCCCCGCCGCCTCGACCCGCCCGACGCCGCCAACGGGCGGATGCCGGGGTCAGCGAAGCCGCTGAAGGGTGAGGTCGGCATCCGCCTGCTCGGCAGCGGGATCGCGATCGCATCGCGCTACCCGATCGTCGCGGTCGAAACCGACGCCTATGGCCGCCGCGCCTGCGCGGGGCTCGACTGTCTCGCGAACAAGGGCGTCATGCTCGCACGCCTCCATCTCCCCGGCCTGCCCGGGCTCGTCGACGTCTACAACACCCACATGAATTCGCGCGCGGCGTCGGGCGTCGCCGAGCCGCGCAACCGCGCAGCGCATGCCCGGCAGGCGCTCGCTGCGTCGGATTTCATCGCGCGGACGCAGGCCCCCGAAAACCCGCTGATCCTCGGCGGCGATTTCAACATGCGCCATTCGGAGGCCCGGTGGGAGGGGTTTTCTGCGCATCATCCGCTCGCGCTGGTGCACGAGGTGTGCATCGATCCCGCTTCGGGATGTCAGGTCGCGCTGTCGTGGGATGGCGACGAACCCTGGATGGACACGCAGGATCTGCAATTTTTCGCGAACGGCGAACGGCTGACGATCCGGCCGCTGCGCGTCGAGGCGATGTTCGACGGCCGCCCCGACAGCCCGCGGCTGTCGGACCATGACGGCTTCCTCGTCACCTACGAGTTGCGCTGGCCCGCCGCGACGGCACCCGTGCCCGCCTGCTGACCGCGCGCTTTTGCGTTCGCCTCTGGACTTCGCATCGTTCGGATATTATGTATGGTAATGCGCATGGATTTATGCACGGTATCATGCAGGACATCGGACGATGACGACCGAACTCGAAGGACGCGACAAATGGCTCTGGATCTACCGGACCGGGCTCCATGGTCATTGTCCGCGCTGCGGCGAGGGGAAGATGTTCCGGCGCTGGCTCAAGGTCGCGGACCGCTGCGAGGTTTGCGGACTCGACTATGAGTTCGCGACCCCCGACGATGGCCCGGCCTTCTTTTCGCTCTGCTTCATCGCCTTTCCGCTGCTCTTCCTCGTCGTCTGGTTCGAGGTCGCACTCAATCCGCCATGGTGGGGACACCTGGTCGTGTCGGGACCGCTGATGATCGTCCCCTGCCTGCTCGCGCTGCAGCCGATCAAGGGCTGGCTCGTCGCCTCGCAATATGTGAACAAGGCACAGGAAGCCGGCACCGGCGCGCTGTGGGCCGAGCTCAACGCTCGCGTGAAGGATGCGCGCACGAGGGGGGAGGCAGTCGGCGACAGCGATGGCTGAGGCATGGGTTCCCGACCTCACCCGGACCACGGGCGCCAAATATCTTGCGATCGCCGAGGCGATGGCGGCTGCGATCGAAAGCGGGCGGTTGCGCGCAGGCGACCGGTTGCTGCCGCAGCGCGACATGGCCGCGCGACTCGGGGTCGACCTCACCACCGTCACCAAGGCCTATGACCGGGCGCGCGGACGCGGGCTGATCGGCGCGCGCGGCCGCGCGGGAAGCTTCGTGCTGGCGCAGGAGATGATTCCCGCTGGCGCCCCCCCACTGGATACCGGGATGAACATGCCCCCCGAGGTCGCCGGCGGCTCGCTGCTCGCGACATGGGAACGCACGGCAAGCGCGCTGCTGCGAGCGCCGGGGGCCGGCGCGCGGCTCCATTATACGCCGGCAGGCGGGCGCGCCGCCGACCGCGCCGCGGGTGCGGCGATCTTCGACCGGCTCGGCCTTGCGAGCGACCCCGATCAGGTGATCGTCACCGCGGGGGCGCAGAACGCGCTGCACGCCATCGTCGCCGCGACGCTGCTGCCCGGCGATGTCGTCGCCTGCGGCACGCATGTCTATTCGGTCTTTCTCGCGCTCGCGCGAAAGGCCGGGCTGCGCCTCGCGCCGCTCGATCGCGTCGGTGCCGATGCGCTCGACGCGCTGTGCTGCACCACCCGGGTCGCCGCACTCTATCTGGTATCGACCATCGACAATCCGACGACACACACGCTCGATCCCGACGAACGCCGTGCCCTCGCGGCGGTCGCGCGGCGGCACGGCGTGCGGCTGATCGAGGACGACGCCTACGGCCAGCTGCCCGAACGGCCGCTCGCGCCGGTGACCAGCTTCGCCCCCGACCTCGGCTTCTACGTCGCCAGCCTGTCAAAGATCCTGTCACCCGCGCTGCGCGTCGCGCATGTCCGCGCGCCGTCGATGCGCGACGCGCTTGCGCTCGCGGCGGAAGTCCATGCAACCAGCGTGATGGCGCCGCCGCTCGACGCCGCGCTCGTCACCCACTGGCTCGACAACGGCAGCTACGACCGGCTGGTCGCCGAAACTCGCGCCGAGGCGAAGGCCCGACAGGTGATCGCCGCGTCGATCCTGCCCGGCGGCAGCTATGCCGCGCACCCGTGCGGCTATCATCTGTGGATTCCGCTGCCCGCGGGGATCGATCAGGGGCAACTCGCGGGCGTGCTGCGCGCCGCGGGGCTGACCGCGATCACCGCCGACGCCTTCGCTGCGGGTGAGGACGGCGGATCGGCGCTGCGCGTCTCGCTGGGCGGCGCGATCACCCGCGAAAACCTCGCGCGCGGACTGACGATACTCGAAATGCAGCTGTCGGCCGGCAACCGCGGGGCCGGCGTGATCTAAGGCGGCGCGCGTTTCATATCACCCGTTCGCCCTGAGCCCGAGCGCGATGCGAATTGAGCGCACGATGCTCCGGACCTTCGTTCGGTAGCGCGACCGAACGCCCGCGATCCCGCCTCGCCGCAAAACCTCGTGCACCTGACCGGGCCCGAAAAGGCGCGCGATACGCCCAATATTATTTTGCATTTTCGCTGCAAATCATCCCTCCTATATTTGCCGCATTCAAAAAATGGGGGTCGGCAACAAGCAGGGGGAGAAATTCACATGCGTATTATTGCGCTCATTTCCTTGATGTGCCTCGCACCCGTTCCGGCTCTCGCCGACCCGCTTCAGGTCCAGTTGAAGCTCGATGCCACGCCCGCCTTTGCGCAGGGTGATGCGTTCGACCTCGACGAGGATATCGTCGACGAGGGCGAATATGTCGCGACGCTCGAGGTGTCGAAGAAGAATATCTGGCACAGTCAGGGAATCGCGCTCGCTATGGGGGTCAGCTCGGCGCCCCAGAAGTTCGACGATCAGGCCCCGACCAGCGCGCGCTTCTACGAAATCCGGGTCGGCGGCGACGCGATCCGGTCGCTGCACAAGCTCACGCTTGCCGAAACGAACGATCTCGCCGACGCCGCGGTGAACGACCAGTGGCGCCCCTATGCCAAGTTCCGCCATTCGGTCTTCTACGATGGCTTTTTCGACTCGCGGGCGCGCCAGGGGCAGGACCTCACTGTCGGCCTGCGCTTCGTCGACGTCCGTACGATCATGTGCGACCATGCCGCACGCCCGGCGTCGACGGTTGGCGCGTGCAGCAACACCCCGGGTGTCAGCTGGGACGTGCGCGCCGAGGTGATGCACGGCTGGTCGTCGGACGATGCGCGCGAACTCACCCAATATACGCTGCGGGCCGACCTGATTGGCCGCACCGTCGCGCGGGCCGTGCGCTTCGGCGTCCGGCTGCGCGCCGACCGGTCGCACTTCGACCATGTTCTGGTCGGGACCGAAAAGCGCAAGGAATGGCGTGTTCGCGCCGGCGTCGGGGCGAATTTCACCCCGCTCGTCAGCAGGTTGCACAAAGATCTGACGCTCGATTTCGAACTGCGCCGCCAGTGGCGCGATTCGAACGATCCGGCGCGCGACAAGGATGATTTTCATTTCCTCGCCGCGACAAGCTTCACCGTCAAATTCTGACGTCCACGCGCACGTAGACGCGACGCGCCCACTTTCCTTCCCGGCCGGGCAGCCTATCTAGGACCGGACCCCAGCCACGGAAGCCCTACCGATGCCGATCATGGCCGCCCGCCACTACAACAATGGCCAGCTCGTGCGCGAGCTCGGTCCCGACGATATCGTCTCCGACGATTGCGACGCCGACGACTTCTTCTGGCTCGGCCTCTACGAACCGACGCCCGGCGAACTCGAGGCCATCGCGAAGCGCTTCGGCCTTCATCCGCTCGCGGTCGAGGATGCGCTGAAGGCGAATCAGTTGCCCAAGGTCGAGGCCTATGGCGACCAGCTCTTCGTCATCGCGCGCACCGCCAACCTCGAAGGCGACACGATCGAGCCCGGCGAGACCGCGATCTTCGCGGGACCGCACTTCCTCGTCAGCGTCCGCCACGGCTCGGCGCGCACCCACACGGCCGTGCGCTCGCGGCTCGAAAGCCTGCCCGCCAAGCTCGCGCACGGCCCCGACTATGTCCTCTATGCGATCCTCGATTTCATCATCGACGGCTATTTCCCGGTCATCGACGCAATCGAGGATCGGATGCTGCTGCTTGAGGAAAGCGTGATGGACACCCCGCTCGACGCGGTCGAAATCCGCCATCTCTACGCCCAGCGGCACGAGATCATCCGCTTCCAGCGGCTCGTCGGCCTGATGAAGGAAGTCGCGGGGCGGCTCGCGACCGACGACGACCTGCCCAATATCGACGCCGCGGTGCGCCCCTTCTTTCGCGACATATGGGATCATGTCCAGCGCGCCGAATTCCGCCTGACCAGTCTGCGCGACATCGCAGCTTCGGTGATCGAGACCAACGGGCTGCTCGAACAGCAGCGCCAGGGCGTCATCACCCGCCAGCTCGCCGCTTGGGCCGCGATCCTCGCGGTGCCGACCGCGATCGCCGGCATCTACGGCATGAACTTCGACTTCATACCTGAACTCGGCTGGAAACTCGGCTACCCCTACGCGCTCGGGCTGATCTTCGGCGGCTCGGCGCTCGTCTTCTGGCGCTTCAAGCATATCGGCTGGCTGTAGCCACGACAGGGGCCGGATCACTCCGCCGTCTTCGGCATCCACTTGCCCCTGGTCCGGCTGGTCAGGTGAAAGCGACAACAACGGTCGCAGCGATAGGGCCGCAGCACCAGCCCGCTCCGCTGCGCCGCGACCACTGCTTCCTCCGCCGTCGCGTAGCGTGCCTTGCGCGCACAGATGCTCGCCCGCGTCCGCATCGCGTCAGGCGGTCAGCACCTTCGCCATCATCCGCTCTTCCTTTTCGATCCACGGCGCCATGCTCGGCCGCGACAGGATCGCCGTGCTCCACGCCGCGATCCGGGGGTGCTCCGCGGGATCGACGGCTGCGCCGCAGTGGCGGAAATTCATCAGCGGCGACGCGACCGCAAGGTCGGCAAGCGTCAGCCGGTCGCCGACCAGATACCCGGAATCGGGGATCGCGCCTTCCAGATAGTCGAGCAGCTTCGGCAGCTCCTCGCTTTCGGCGAGCGCCGCGGCGGCGAGGTCGCCCTCGCGGCCGAGAAATTTCGGGGCGACGATGCGGTTGAAGAACATCTTGCCGCTGCACGCCGCGAATACCGTGTCGCCGAACTCCTCCCACCAGATCACCTGCCCGCGCGCCTGCGGGTTGGCGGGAATCAGGGCAGGCTCGGGATATTTCGCCTCCAGATACTGGATGATCGCGCTCGAATCGGCGAGCCGGAAACCATCGTCATCCATCGCGGGCATCTTGCCGAGCGGCGAAGCCGCCCGGAAGCCGGGGTCGGGATCGCCGATACCGACGCCCTTCAATTCGAACGCAACCCCCTTCTCGCCCAGATAACCGAGCAATTTGCGCACGAAGGGTGACACCACCGAACCGTATATGATCATCGAACCGCTCCCGTCTGACTTGCTGCCGTCGCGACCGACACTAAGCGACTGGTTGCGATCCGCAACCCGTCGCTTGATGTCGTGCGTGCACCATATTGCGCTTGCCACCTGCCGCGCCGCGTGGGAATGTCGCGCGGGAGGAGCGCCACCGTCGGCATCTAAATCACAGGAAAACAAGACGATGCGCTCTGCTTTGGCAGATCGGTTGATGGGACTTCTGGTCCGCTTCGTTGGACTGGTGATCCTGATCGCAACGCTGATCGCCGCCGCCGCCAGCTTCTTCTACAACCAGGCGCAGGAAGCCGATCAAGCTAGCCGCGTCGCGATGCAGGTCAACATGCGCCTGCGCGACCATGTCGCCGTGCTCGAGGGTGTCCGCGCCCTCTACCAGTCCGACACCGCGGCGAGCGGCCCGGGTATCCGCGCCTATCTCGCCGCGCTCCAGCCCAATGTCCATTCGCCAGGCATGGAAGGGGTCGGCATCGCCGCCGCAATGCGCGCGGGCGTCCCGGCGGCGCTCGAAGCGCAGCTGCGAACCAACTACGGCCGCGACATCCCGATCTGGCCGGCGACGACCGACCAGCCGATCGGCTTCGGCGTCGTCCTCGTCGAACCCTATACGCCGCGCCGCAACGTCGCGCTTGGCTTCGACATGTACAGCGAACCGGTACGACGCGAGGCGATGCGCCGCGCTTGGCAAACAGGACGTCCGGCCGCGAGCGGTATCGTCCACCTCGCACAGGAACGCGCAGCGCAGCACAAGCAGCCCGGCTTCCTTATCTATGTCCCGGTCTATGCCCGCGCCGCTACGCCCCCGCCAGCAGCCTCCAAATCAGTTCTCCCCGCCACACCAGCTACCACACCGACCGACGCGCCGACTGATGCGCCGACCGTCGCCACCGCCCCCGGCGCACGGCCGATCGAAGCGTTCGTCTATGCGCCCTTCCGCACTCACGACCTGATGACGGCGGTGCTAGGCGAACAGTTGAAGACGATGGACGGGGTCGAGGTCCGCGCCGGGCAGGGTCCGTCGGCGCCGCTCGTATTCCGACACGGCCGCATCCGCTGGGATTCCCACGAACAAAAGCTCCGCGTCGCCGACCGCCAATGGACAATTCGCATTTCCTACGGCCGCTTCATCGACCGGCTCGGCCGCCCGCTTGGCATCCTGCTCTTCGGCGTTGCGCTCGCCGTACTCGCGACGCAACTCCACCGGCTGCAGCGGCGGCGGATCGATGCCGCGCAGGCCCTCGCCGAAGAGCAGGCACGCCACGCCGAAGACCGCGAACTGATGATGGGCGAAATGGCGCACAGGATGAAAAACGCCTTCGCGCGCATCGGCGCGCTGGCGCGCATCACGCTGCGCGAATCGGACAGCCTCGCGGATTTCGAAACCAAATTCGACGGGCGTATGCGCGCGCTGTCGGACGCAAAGCAGATGCTCGTCACCGGCGCGCACGATACCGTCGATCTCGGGCAGATCCTCCGCCGCGAACTCGAACTCGGGGGTCTCGCGGCTGATCAGCTCGCGGCAGTGACCGGCCCCGATGTCCGTCTCGACGACGAGGGTGCACAGGCGCTATCGCTCGCGGTCCACGAATTCGTCACCAACAGCATAAAATACGGTGCACTCGGCGGCACCGGCAATCTCCAAGTCCGCTGGACACGCGAGTCCGAAGACGTCGAACTGCGCTGGGTCGAGGCCGGTCTCGCCGCCGCCCCCGACGTCGCGAACGAAAGTTTCGGCACCCGCTTCATCCAGTCGCTGATCGAACGGCAATTGAAAGGAAGCTGGATGCGCGAAGCATCGGACAACCGCCTGACGATCGTCATCCGTTGGCCCGACCAGGGCGCGATGAGCTGATCGTGTCCCGGACATACTCTCGATGAATCGCGATCCGTGCTGGCACTTCTGGATCGACCGCGGCGGCACCTTTACGGATGTCGTCGCGCGGTCGCCCGATGGCGTCGTTGTGACCGCCAAATATCTGAGCGAGGATCCGGCACGCCGCGGCGATGCGGCGGCAAACGCGATCCGCGACCTCACCGGCGAAGAGTCGGACAACCTGCCCCCGCTCGCCATCCGCATGGGCTCAACCGTTGCGACCAACGCGTTGCTCGAACGCAAGGGCCAGCCGACGCTGCTCGCGATCACCGCGGGGTTCGGCGATGCGCTCACCATCGGCTATCAGGATCGCCCCCAGCTCTTTGCGCGCAAACTCGACCGCACCCCGCCGCCGCACACCGCGGTCGCCGAGATCATCGAACGCACCGGCCCCGACGGCAGTATCCTGACGCCGCTCGACGAAGGTACCGCGCGCATATCGCTGCAAACCGCCCGCGATGCAGGCCTATCCGGCATCGCGATCGTTCTGATGCACGGCTATCGCTTTCCGGCGCACGAACAACGCCTCGCCGCCATCGCACTCGAGCTCGGTTTCACGCAAATCTCGACCAGCCATGACGTCAGCGCGCTGATCAAGCTCGTTGGGCGCGGTGACACCACCCTTGCCGACGCCTATCTCTCGCCCGTCCTCCATCATTATGTACAGCAGTTTGTCGGGCAGCTCGGCGACGACGTCGACCCGCAGTTCATGAAAAGCTCGGGCGGTCTCGCATCGGCATCGGCCTTCCACGGCCGCGACGCGATCCTCTCGGGCCCTGCGGGCGGCATCGTCGGCATGGTCGGCAGCGCCGCGCCGCTGGGCAAGGGCCGGTTGATCGGCTTCGACATGGGCGGCACATCGACCGACGTCAGCCATTATGCCGGCCGTCTCGAACGCGACAACGAAACGATCGTCGCGGGCACGCGCATCCGCGCCCCGATGCTGCGCATTCATACCGTCGCGGCGGGCGGCGGCTCGATCTGTCGCTGGGAAGGCGCGCGCCTGCTCGTCGGCCCCGAAAGCGCGGGCGCCGACCCCGGTCCCGCCGCCTATGGCCGCGGCGGGCCATTGACGGTCACCGACTGCAACGTGCTGCTGGGAAAAATCCAGCCCGATCATTTTCCCAGGCTCTTCGGCCCGAACGGCGACCAGCCGCTCGACCGCGACATTGTCGTCCGCAAATTCGCCGCGATGGCCGCCGAGGTCGGGGACATCACCCCCGAAGCCCTCGCCGAAGGCCTGCTCGCCATCGCGGTCCAGCAGATGGCGAATGCGATCAAGCGCATCACCATTGCGCGCGGCCATGACGTCACCCAAGGCTACAGCCTCGTCGGGTTCGGCGGCGCCGCGGGCCAGCATGTGTGTCTCGTCGCCGACGCACTCGGGATCGACGAGATATTGCTCCACCCGCTCGCTGGGGTGCTCTCCGCCTATGGCATGGGCCTCGCCAAGCCCTCGGCGATCCGCGAGCGCACGCTGGCGCTCAAGCTCAAGGCCGATTGCGCGGCCACCCTCTCCGCCGCGGAAGCCGAACTGTCGGGCGCGGCCCGCGCCGACCTATCGGAGCGCGCCGAAACGACGCGCGAAACGCTGCTGTTCGTGCGCCTCGCCGACAGCGACAATGCGATCGAACTCCCGTTCGCGCCGCCCGCCGAGGTCGCAGAGGCCTTCGCCGCCGCCTTCCGCCAGCGCTTCGGCTACGCCCCGCACACCAACCTCGTCGTCGACCGCATCCGCGTCGAGCTGACCGAAAAGGGCGATGCACCTGTGATGCTGCCGCCCCCGGCTGCATCCGCCGAGGCCGAAGCCGAAACTGTCACCGCTTGGCTTGCCGGCGCGCCGCACGACGTCCCACTCCACCAGCGCAGCGCCCTCGCTCCCGGACGCACCATCGCCGGCCCCGCGATCGTCATCGACGCGCTCTCCACCACCATCGTCGAGCCGGGCTGGCGCGCCGAGGTGCAGCCTGAAGGCAGTTTGCTCCTCGCGCGCTCCCGCGCTGCCGCGGTCGCCGTCGCGGCGCAGGGCGACCTCGCCGCCCCCGACCCCATCCGCCTCGAAATCTTCAACAGCCTGTTCATGGCGATCGCCGAGGAAATGGGCGGCGCGCTCCAGCACAGCGCCTCGTCGATCAACATCCGGGAGCGGCTCGATTTCTCCTGCGCGATCTTCGATCGCAGCGGCAGCCTCGTCGCCAACGCGCCGCATATGCCCGTCCACCTCGGCTCGATGGGTGAGAGCGTCCGGACCATCCTCCGCCAGCGGGCGACCGACGGTCGCGGCATTCGCAGGGGCGACGCCTATGCGCTCAACGCCCCCTATGACGGCGGCACCCACCTCCCCGACATCACCGTCATCATGCCGGTGTTCGTGGCCAAAGAAGATGAGGGCAGCGACACCCCGAGCTTCTTCGTCGCCGCGCGCGGGCACCACGCCGATCTCGGCGGCATCGCCCCCGGCTCGATGCCCCCCGACAGCCGCAGCATCGCCGACGAAGGTATACTCTTCAACAATGAGCTGATCGTCGACGACGGCAATTTCTGCGACGCCGAGGTCCACGCGCACCTCACCGCGGGTGACTGGCCCGCGCGCAACCCCGCGCTCAACATCGCCGATTTGAAGGCGCAGGTCGCTGCCTGCCAGCGCGGCGCCAGCGCGCTTGCCGACCTCAGCGCCGCGCACGGCGCCGCGACCGTCGCCGCCTATATGGCGCACGGCCAGCGTCAGGCCGAAGCCGCGGTGCGCCAGCTCATCGCGGGCCTGGGCGACGGCCAGTTCCGCTACGCGATGGACAACGGCGCCGAGGTCGCGGTCGCCGTGACGGTTGACCGCGAAGCACGCAACGTCACCATCGACTTCACCGGTTCGAGCGACACCCTCCCCGACAATTTCAACGCACCGCTCCCCGTCGTCCGCGCCGCCGTCCTCTATGTGCTTCGCACCATGCTCGACGACCCGATCCCGATGAACGAGGGCTGCCTCGCCCCCGTCACCTTGATCGTCCCCGCGGACTCGATGCTCAGCCCCAGCTATCCCGCCGCGGTCGTTGCAGGCAATGTGGAGACGAGCCAGGTCATCACCGACGCACTGTTCGCCGCCTTCGGCGCGATGGCCCCTGCGCAGGGCACGATGAACAATTTCACCTTCGGTAACGATACGTACCAATATTATGAAACGATCGCCGGCGGCTCAGGCGCTGGCCCCGGCTTTGACGGCACCAGCGTTATCCAGACGCACATGACCAACAGCCGCATGACCGACCCCGAAGTGATGGAGACGCGTTTTCCCGTCATCGTCGAGGAATTTTCGATCCGCCGGGGCTCCGGCGGTTCCGGGAAATGGCACGGCGGCGACGGTGCGACCCGCCGCATCCGTTTCCGCGAACCGATGGCCGCGAACATCCTTGCCAACCGCCGCAGGGTCGCCCCCGCGGGCCTCGCTGGCGGGGGTGAAGCCGCGCTTGGCCGCAATTGGGTCGAGCGAGCCGACGGACGGGTCCAACATCTCGCCGCCACCGACAGCGCCGAGCTTGCAGTGGGCGACGCCTTCGTGATCGAGACGCCGGGCGGCGGGGGCTATGGAAAAGCGGGGGACTGAAGCGATGCGGGTTTGGGAAGAATTTTTGTTCGCGCCTTCGTGCGAACCCATTTTATCGCAGACACCGCGAGCGCGCGCCTGATGCTCGTCCTGATCGGCATCGCCATCATCATCGTGGGCTTCCTGCTCCGCTTCAATCCGCTGCTCGTGATCATGGCATCGGCGCTCGCGACCGGACTAGCCGCGGGGCTCGACATTACCGCGATCATCGCCGCCTTCGGCAAGGCGTTCAACGACACGCGCTATGTCTCGATCATCTGGATCGTCCTCCCCGTCATAGGCCTGCTCGAAGCCTACGGCCTCCAGCAACATGCGCGCAGCCTGATCGACCGCATGAAGAGCGCGACGCTCGGCCGCCTGCTGACCGGCTATCTTCTGCTCCGTCAGGCGATGGCCGCGGTCGGGCTCACCTCGGTCGCGGGCCATGCCCAGACCGTCCGCCCGCTCGTCGCGCCGATGGCCGAAGCCGCCGCCGAGGCAAGGAACGACGCGCTCACCGACGACCAGCGCGAAGAGGTCAAGGCCTTCGCCGCCGCGACCGACAATATCGGCCTCTTCTTCGGCGAGGATATCTTCCTCGCGATCGGCTCGATCCTGCTGATGAAAGGCGTGCTTGAGGGCTATGGGTACCAGATCGAGCCCTTGCATTTCTCGCTGTGGGCGATCCCGACCGCGATCGCCGCCTTCCTGATCCACGGCTTCCGCCTCCGGCGCCTCGAACAGCGGATGGCAAAGCGGGGAGCGGGCGCATGATCACGCTCGGCTTCGTCTATTTCCTTGCGGGCCTCACCTTCGCGGCCTTCGCGGCGCTCGGCATCGCCGACCGCAGCAACCCCAAACGCTTCGGCAATGCCGCCTTCTGGAGTCTGCTCGCACTCTCGATGCTCGGCGGCGACCGGCTCGGCGACTTCGGTAACGGTCTCCTCGTGCTTGCGCTCGTCGCGATCGCCGGCACCGGGCAGATCGGGCGCGCCCCCGGCGGCGAGGAGTCCGCCGAACTCCAGGCCGAACGCGCGGCGCGCCACGGTCCCTTCCTGCTCCTCGTCGCGCTGATCATTCCCGCGGTCGCGCTCGCGGGCACCTTTCTCTTCAAATGGATTCCAGGCCTCGCCGACCCCAAACAGGCGACGCTGATCTCGCTCGCGCTCGGCGTGCTCATCGCGCTCGCCGTCGGCATGGTGCGCCTCAAACCCGCGCCCATGCTGCCGCTGCAACAGGGCCGCCGCCTCCTCGACTCGGTCGGCTGGGCCGCGATCCTGCCCCAGATGCTCGCCAGTCTCGGCGTGGTCTTCGCGCTCGCGGGCGTCGGCGAAGTCGTCGGGGGCCTGATCGGCGGGGCGATCCCCGAAGGCAGCCTGTTCGGCGCGACGCTCGCCTTCGGGCTTGGCATGGCGCTGTTCACCATGGTGATGGGCAACGCGTTCGCGGCATTCCCCGTCATGCTCGCGGCGGTCGGCATGCCGCTGCTCATCAAGCAATATGGCGGCGACCCCGCGGTCGTCGCGGCGATCGGCATGCTCGCCGGTTTCTGCGGCACGCTGATGACCCCGATGGCGGCGAACTTCAACCTCGTCCCCGCGGCGCTGCTCGAACTCAAAAACCCCTATGGGGTGATCCGGGCGCAGATCGGCACCGCTCTGCCTTTGCTCGCGGTGAACATCGTCTTCATCTGGCTCTTCGCTTTCTAGGCCCCCCATGCACCTGACCCCCGACCACGCCGCCCGTTTCGCGACCGCCACGCTGGCGCACCTCGGCCGCGAATATCCGTACAAGATGGACCTCGTCCTCACCGGCCCCGAAGACGCCAGACCCCCGCGCGAGCATCACCCGATCTTCCACGGCAGCTTCGACTGGCACAGCTGCGTCCACGGCTGGTGGCAGCTGCTCCGCCTCGCGCGCCGCTTCCCCGACTTGCCCGCCGCCGCCGAAATCCGCCCGCGCGCCGACGCGATGCTCGTCCCCGAAAAAGTCGCGGGCGAACGCGCCTTCCTCGATCGCCCTTACGCCGCCGCCTTCGAGCGCCCCTATGGCTGGGGCTGGCTGCTCGCCCTCCACGCCGAGACCGAACAGCACGACGCCCCTTGGGCGGCCGCGCTCGCACCGCTCGCCGCCGCCTTCGCCGCGCGTTTCCACGCCTTCCTGCCCAAGCTCACCTATCCGCTGCGCGTCGGCACCCACTTCAACATCGGCTTCGCCCTGCTGCTGGCGCGCCATTGGGCCGAAACCCGCGACCCCGCGCTCGTCGCGCAGATCGACATCCGCGCGCGCGACTGGTTCGGGCACGACCGCGACTGTCAGGCGTGGGAGCCCGGGGGCGACGAATTCCTCTCGCCCGCGCTCGCCGAGGCACATCTGATGGCCGCCGTCCTCGGCAGCGAATTCACCGGCTGGTTCGACGCCTTCCTCCCGCGCGCCGCGCAGCAGCAGCCCGCGACGCTCTTCACCCCCGCCTCGGTCTCCGACCGCAGCGACGGCAAGATCGCGCATCTCGACGGCCTCAACCTCAGCCGTGCGTGGAGCTGGCGGGCGATCGCCGCCGCGCTCGGCCCCGCGCACCCCACCGCGCCCGTCGCCGAGGCCGCGGCGCAGCAGCACCTCGCCGCCGCGCTCCCGCACGTCACCGGCGACTATATGGGCGAACACTGGCTCGCGAGCTTCGCCTTGCTCGCCCTCGACGGGCTCTAGGGCTTCCCGGTGCCCAGCCAGGCGCGCACCGCGCGCATGTCGTCCACTTCGGCGTCCAGCCCGGCATCGCCGCGCCGTCGCAGCCATTGCCAGGCATTGTCGGCCATGCGCAGCGGATAGGCCGGCCACACGCGCCAGTCGCCCGCCGGCACGCCGGCATAATGCGCGACGATGTGACGCGGCGGAAAGGCGCGCCGCAGCAACAGCGCGGCGCGGCCGCGGGCGCCGTCGGCTTCGGCCATGTGCGTCGCAAAGCCGCGCTCGGCGCGCGCGTCCATGTCCTGCAGCATCAGCGCTTCGGCCTTGGCGATCAGCGCGCCGGGCACCCGCGCAGCCTCGACACCTGCGCCTGCCAGCGGCCCCATATATTTCGCGGTCAAAGCGAAAATCAGCCGCGCGCCGCCCGCCCAGCCCTGCGCGTCCGCCACGCGCCAGAAACGCGGCCAGTCGATCGTCGCCGCACGCACCGCGCCCGCGATGTCGGGCAGCAGTTGCGGCCCGTTGTCGAACGGCTGGCGCCCATAGGCCGCGTGCACGACCAGATGGAGCAGCGTGTCGGTGGGGTCCAGATAGGCGATCTCGGCCGGCCCCATGCGCGCGCGCATGCGCCGCGCGAGCAGCCCGGCGGTGGTGGCCGCGACCGCCGCACGATCCTCGCCCGGCGCCGGGTTCGACAGGCGCCAGTGGATTTCGAACGCGATATGGCGCGGGCCCCAGTGCAGCGGCGGCAAATGCTTGTGGTGCGCGCGCGCATAATCGACCGGGGTGTGCGACACCGGACCCGCCGCCGCGCCGGCGTCCTGCATCAGCGCGAACAGGCGCAGTGCATCCTCTTCGCTCAGCAACAGGTCGATGTCGCGCATCGGCCGCATCGCGGGGTGCGGATAGGCCTGCCACGCGAGCCACGCGCCCTTGAGCGCGGCCCACGGCAACCCCGCCCGATCGGCGATTCCGCCGACCGCGATCAGCGCCTGCTGGACGCTCAGCGACCGTTCGCTCGCCGCGCGCCAGCCGCGCGTCCAGCGCGCCCGCAAGTCGGCGGGCACCGGCCAGTCGGCGCCGCGATCCACCATCTGGCGATGCAGCAGCGGCGCCAGGCGATGCTGCTTCGCCATGTCGGCGATCATTTCCCACGCGCCGTCGGACAGCGCGGCGAGCGCGGCGCGATCGACCACGCGCGTCTCGGCAAGCATGTCGAGCAGCAGCCGCGCCAGCACCGCGCGCCCGGTCATTCGGCCGGCTCCGCCGCCGGAACGACCCGCCCATGCTCGATCCGCACGATCTGGTCGGCAAGGTCGAGCATCGTGCGGCGATGGCCGATGATCACCAGCGTCACCGCGCCGTGCAGCCCCGCGATCGCGCGGCGGATCGCCGCCTCGTTCGCGGGGTCGAGCGCGCTCGTCGGCTCGTCGAGCACGAGCAGCTCGGGCGACAGGAGCAGCGCGCGCGCGAGCGCGATGCGCTGGCGTTCGCCCCCCGACAATTGCTGCCCGCGGTCGCCCACCGCGGTGTCGATCCCCTGCGGCAGCGCAAAGACGAACTCGGCCGACGCCTTTTCGAGCGCCGCGCGGAGTGCCGCCGCGTCGGCGCCGGGCGCCGCCCACAACAGATTGTCGCGAATGCTGCCGCCCAGCAGAAAGGGCTGCTGCTGCACATAGGCGACCGAACGCCGCCACAATTGCCGCGTCGCGCCCGCGATCTCCATATCGTCGACGCGCATCGCGCCCGTGTCGGGCGACAGCAGCCCCATCAATATGTCGGCAAGACTGCTCTTGCCCGCGCCCGAGGGTCCGACGATCGCAGTCGTCGTCCGCGCCGGCAGGTCGAGGTCGATGTCCGCCAGCGCCGCACCGGCGCGCCCGGCATAGGTGAAACCGACGCCGCGCAACGTCACGGCGTGCACGAGGCCGATCGGCGGCGCGTCCGCCGGCGCCGGCGCCTCGGCAACGGTCGCGACGGTCCGCCGCAACCCGTCGGCCTCGGCCATCGCGGGCGCCGCGTGCAGCCAGGCATGCCAGCTCTGCTGGATGATCCCCAGCATCGGCACCAGCCGCGCAAAGACGAGCAGGATCGGCAGCAGCGCCGCGAGCGGCAGGTCGAGCAACGCCAGCCCGGCATAGACGAGCGCCGCCATCAACGCCCCGCCCGCAAGCTGCAACGCGGTCCGCCCGTGGCTCGCGCTTGCGGCGAAATCGATCTGCCGCGCGCGCAGCGACTGCAACACCGCGGCGAAGCGCGCGCGCTGGCGCGCCTCGCTGCCCAGCATCTTGGTGATACGTATCGCGTCGAAGCTCTCGCCCACTTCCGCCTGCAACGCCTTGTTCGCGCCGCTCAGCGAACGGCCAAGCGCGACCGCGCGACGGCGGTGGCCGGCAAAGCCGAACAGGATGATCGCGCCGCCGAGCATCGCGACGAGCGCAACCTGCCACGACAGCAGGAACGCCGCGGCAAGATAGGCGATGACGGTGATCAGCGTCGCCGCGAGTGTCAGCAACTGTTGGAATGCGCCCCCGATCCGCCCGATGTCGGTGATCAGCAGGCTCGCATGGTCCGACACGCGCTGCGCCGTCAACCAGCGCCACTCGGCCGACACCAGCCCGGCGAAGAGCGTTTCGCGCAGCCGATCGACAACGACATGCTGAAGCTCGAGCGCCTGGATCGTCTGCGTATGCTTGACCGCGGCGCGCACGACCAGCAGCGCGAGGAAGATCAGCAGCACCTGTCCGAGCGAAAGGTTGCCCGCAACGCGCGTCAGCAGCCCGCCGAAGCCCCCGCTCCCGCCCAGCCCTGCGCCTTCGCCGCCGACGAGCGCCAGCATCGGCACCAGCATCATGATGCCGACCCCCTCGGTCAGCGCCGCGAGGGTCATCAGCGTCAGCACGACGATCAGCCGGCGCCGGTCGGCGGCAGCGAACATCGCCATCAGCAGCGCGCGCGGCGCAACGGGCATCGCCGGGTCAGACAAAAGCCGCCACCTCGACAAGCGCGGGGTCGACCGGATAGCCGGTGATCCGCTGCCCCGACGCATCGAGCCACGCATGCGCCGGCGGCGCGTCGGGATCGATCGCCAGCGCGGCCCCATGGTCGCGCATCACGCCCAGATGCACCGTCGACGCAATGCCCCGCCGCCGCAGCATCGCACGCGCCGCCATTGCTTGCGGCAGGCATACCGCCTCGACCGGCAGGCGTCCGGCGGCGAAGCGCACCGCCCAGCCGACCCGCGTCGCGGCGTCGTCCGGGCCCGAACGCGGCGGCATCGGCGGCAGCGTCGACGGTGCGACGGGCTGTCCCAGCCAGCGCGCGACGCGGCGAAAGGGCAGCATCGTCACCGCGATCCGCGCCGCCAGCAACAGCACCCCCGCTTCGGCGACCAGCAGTACGCGCGGTCCGCCGAGCCGCCACGCGCTCGCCAGCTTGCGCCGGGCCAGGCCAAGGCGGCTCATGGCGGCGTGCTCAGGTCGACGAAGACCGCGCCCGCCGCGACCAACCGGATCAGCAATTGCTCAACCTCGGCGCGCACGACCGGGTCGAGCCCCTCGGCCAGCGCCGCGAACCGCGTATCGCCGGCGCTCGTCAACCGGCCGAGCACGGCGCCCGCCTCGGCGCCGCAGGCAAAGAAACGGCCGTTCGCCTCGATCCCGCTCTCGCCGCTCACCGCGTCGTGTTCGGGCACCAGCGCCCGCGCGCTCGCGAGCCGCAAGCGGCTGTCGCCCGCCGGCCGCACCATCCGTCCCGCCGCAAAATCGGGCAGGGTGAAGACCGGTCGCGCGGCGCGCGACGCTTCCTGCTCGGCAAGGAATTGCTCCGGGGGACAGGCCGCGTGCAAATCGGCCAGCGCCGTGCCCAGCGCGCGCCAATGCGCGTCGGTCGCGCTCGCCCCGCCCGCCACCGGCCAGTCGGCGCGGAACAGCGGCAGGCTCGCCGCCTTGCCGGTCAGCCAGCGCAGATAATCCTGCCCCGTCGGCGGCGTCAGCGCCAGCGTCAGGTGCAGGCTCGGCTCCTCGACCGGGGTCGCGACGTGCCACCAGCCGCGCGGGATATAGAGGAGGCCGCCTTCCTCGAGGATTTCGTCATGGACCGGAACATCGTCCGCCGCCGGCGGGGGCACCGTCTCGCCGCGCGCGGGCCGCTCGCGCGTCGGCCGCTGGACGCGCCAGTGCTTGCGCCCCGCAACCTGCAGGATGAACACGTCGTGATGGTCCCAGTGCAGGTCGAACCCGTGATCGGCGCGCCATCCGGCATAGAGGTTGACGTTGCAACGCACGCCGAGGTCGCGGCCGATCCGGTCGGCCAGATCGCCGACCCGCGCAATCATCTCGTCGACGAAGCTCAGCACCAGCGTGGCGCCCTGTGCCAGTTGCGCCGTCACCGCGCCCGCGTCGAGCCGTCGGTTGCTCCCTGTCGCGTGCATGAAAGCCCCGGCCTCGACCTTCTTGCCGCCGCGAACGAGCTGGATGCGTGGCGGTTCGAGCCGCTGCGTCGCCAGCACATGATTGATCTCGTCCCAGCCGATCAGGCCCGCGAATCGCCCCGGCCGGCCGGGCCAGGCGCGAAAGCCGCGGTTCCAATATTCGTCCAGAAAGACGCCGGCGTCGAGCGGCGCGACGAGGTCGGCGAGCGACGGCGCCGCGTCGCCGGGACCCTTCCGCACCTGCTCTTCGTCCGACATCCGGCACTCCCCTCAACCGATGCACCCCGCGCGACCTTTAGCCAGCCGCGGCGGCGGGTTCAATGCGCACAGCCAGTCCGGCACTTCGCGCTTGCCGCCCGCACGCGCAGCCGCCAATAGGAATCAGCCGTTCGGGGGAACCAAGCACATCATGGCCGTCATCGTCACCAAACCTGCGACCGTGCGCGACCTCGGGCCGGTCGATGCGTCGGCGCTCCGCGACCGCGTGGTCGCGGTCGGTGCACGCGCCTGGGCGGGCGAGGATGCCCTCAAGGAAAATGATTTCGAGGTCTTCCACCACACGCGCCACATCATCTTCCGCTTCACCCCGGGCAACCGCGACCCCGAGGACAGCTACGACAACCCCGCCTGGCACGTCTGGCGCCCGTTGCTGCAACCGGTGATGGATGCTGCGGTCGCCCCCTATGGCTTTGTCGATCCCGCCTTCCCGAAAGCAATGCTCGCGCGGCTCGAAGCGGGGCAAATCATTGATCTTCACCGCGACGGCGCCGGATCGAATCTGCGCACGCACAAGATCCATGTGCCGCTCGTCACCAACCCCGGCGCTTTTTTCCTCTGCGGACCCAACCGCCATCACCTCGCCTCGGGTCATGCGTGGGAAGTCAATAATATCGCGCCGCACGGCGGGGTGAACGAAGGCGACGCCGACCGCATCCATTTCATCTTCGAAGTCTTCGACCGCGCCGCGACCCGGGCCGCCCCCGGGGCGGCCCCCGCGACATGAGCGCCGCGCCCCTCTGCTACAGCCACTACGGCCTTGCCCTGCGCTCCGATCTCGCGCTGCCGCATCTGCTGCCCGGCGATCCCGCCGCACCCGCCGACGTCGACATCCGCCTTGCCCCCATCGCCGACGACCGGCTTGCCGACGCGATGCATTTCCGCAACTGGCGCGCCGAACCCGGCGAACTCCTTTTCCACGCCTTCGGCATCTGCCGCCTGCTCGTGTCGGGCGGCACGACGATCCTCGTCGATCGCGAAGCCGGGGCGACCGATGCCGCGCTCGTCTCGATCCTGCTCGGCACCGGCATTTCGGCGCTGCTGATGCAGCGGCGCATCCTGCCGATGCACAGCTGCTCGATCGCCAGCGACCGCGGCGCGATCCTCGTCATCGGCCGCTCGGGGGCGGGCAAGTCGACGACGCTCGGCGGGCTGGTCGCCGCGGGCTGCACGATGCTCGCCGACGACGTCACCGGGGTGACCGTCGACGCCGCGGGCGCGACCGCCATCCCCGCCTTCCCCGCGATGCGGCTCTGGCGCGACAGCCTGTCGCTGCTCGGCCGCGACGATGACGACAAGGTCCAGGTCCGCGAGGATATGGAAAAATATTATGTCGCCGTCCCGCGCTTTCGCGCCGCACCGATGCCCGTCCGCGGCGTCGTCCTGCTCCAGGGGCATAATGGCAGCGCGATTACGCGGCGCGACGTGCCGATGGCGAACCGGGTCGAAGCGCTCGCGCGCTATGTCCATCGCAAGAATTTCCTGCGCGGGCTCGGTCTCCAGCCATGGGCTTTCGATGCGGTGGTGCGCCTCGCGCAGTCGATCGAGATGGTCGCGATCGGCCGCCCCGGGCTCGGCACGACCCCCGCCGCCATGGCCGACGCGGTGATCGACCATTTCGCGCTCGCCGCCGGCGCCGCGCGCGCGGGCTGAGTCGATGGCCGGCAGCATCGTCTGGCTCGCGTCCTATCCCAAGTCGGGCAACACCTGGCTGCGCGTGATGCTCACCCACCTGCTCCGCGCGCCCGGCGAGACTTTCAGCCTCAATGCGCTCGAAGGAGGGATCGAGGGGGGCGATCGCCACGCGCTCGATGATGCGTGCGGCATTTCCTCGGCCGAGATGACGGCCGCCGAACTCATCCGGTATCGCGCCATACTCCACCGCCAGATCGCTGCCGAAGCTCGCGCGCCCTTCTTCATCAAGACGCACGACCAATATGCGCTGGCCCCCGACGGCACCGCGCTCTTCCCGACCGATACCAGCCGCGCCGTCGTGTATATCGTCCGCAACCCGCTCGACGTCGCGCTGTCCTTTGCGCACCACGGCCAGAAGGATATCGATGCGACGATCGCGCACATGTCCGACCCGGGTGCGATGCTCAACGCGTGGCCCGACCGGATCAGCGACTTCCTGCCCGTCCATCTCGGTCGCTGGAACGACCATGTCGCAAGCTGGACCGCTCAGGACGCGATTCCGCTATGCCTGCTGCGCTACGAGGACATGCTCGCTGATCCCGCGGCGGCGTTGACGCGCGTCGCGACGGCGGCGGGGATCGACGCGTCGCCCGCCGCGATCGCCGCCGCAGCGGCGGCGAGCAGCATCGCGGCGCTACAGGCGCGCGAAGCGTTGGAGGGCTTCGCCGAGAAGCCCGCCAACATGCCGGTTTTCTTTCGCAGCGGTCGCGCCGGCGAGGGTACCAAAGCGCTGACGCCAGCACAGATGGAACGCATAGTCGCCGATCATCGCGAACAGATGCGCTGCCTCAACTATCTTCCCGGCCCGTTCGCTTGACGCACGGCCGCCCGCCTCGCTATCGCGGCGGATGATATCATTGGGGGGTAAGGATGATGGCCGCAATCACCGGCAACACTTTAATCACACGCAATCCATCGGTCCTGTTCAACGATTTCGACGACGGGCTGATGATGATGGACATCGACAGCGGCAATTATTTCGACATCGATTCGGTGGGCGGCCGCATCTGGGCCCTGCTCGAATCTCCGGCCACGCTCGATCAGTTATGCGAAGCGCTGCTCGCCGAATATTCGGTCGATTCGAACGCCTGTCGCGATGAAACCGGAACGTTCATTGCCGAACTCGCGGACAAGGGACTGGTTACGCTTCAATAAGGCCCATGAAACGGGCCGCCCGGCGCCTTGACTGGACCGACTTTATGCCCCATCATCGCCCGCGTTTTTCGCACGATCTCCGGTGATCGTCGCGAATGGACGGATCACGCAAAATTGGGGGTATGTGAGACATGACCAAGACCGTGAATAAGCAAGTGCCGCGCAAGGAGTGGAAAAAGCCCGAACTGCGCGCAGTCGTCCCGGCCGCACGTACGCGCGGCGGCGCATTCGGCCAGAATGATCAGGACGACGCTTTCTACGACCCCTCCTGATTGCCGACCCGGCAGGGGCCACTGCCGGAACGCTCTCCGGCACGGGGTACGCGTTACAGCTTTCACTCTGTCACTTCGGCAAGGTATCGCTTCGGCGGCCGATGATGCTCGTTGTCAAAACATGATATTTGGCGGGTTTCGATCGCTGCAGCGGTCGGGCCGATCGGTCGTATGCCCCTGACGCGCCGGATCGTACGCCATATTCAGGACGGAACCACCATCGGCCATGCATCGATTTTTTGGCACTATTGATCGCAGCGGAAACGGGACGAGCCAAAATTTCGCCGCGGCCGCTGCGGCACTCAGCCCAGGCGCCGAGATTCTGACCAAGGGCGAGGCGCGCTTCGCGGCGATGGCGACGACGAAATCCGCTGCGTCGCGCGATGCGTTCCATATCGACGACAGGTTGCTTCTCGTCGCCGATGCGCGCCTCGACGGTCAAGCCGAACTGCGCGCAACGCTCGCTGGCGATGCGCCGGCCAGCAGTGCGTCGGCGGTCGCTCTCATCGCCGCCGCATGGCGCCGCTGGGGCACCGACTGTCCCATACATCTCTACGGCGACTACGCCTTCGTACTGCACGACCTGCACAGCGGTGACAGTTTCGCCGCGCGGGACCATGCCGGCGCGCGCCCCTTCTTCTATACGCTTGCCGACAACCACTTCGCCTTCGCGAGCGACCCAGCGGCGTTGCTGGCGCTTCCCGACATTCCACTTGATCTCGACGAAGAATTCGTCGCATCAACCTTGATCCATCGCACCTTCGAACCGCTCGGCCGCAGCTTCATCCGTGCCATGCGCCGCCTCGAGCCCGGTCATTACCTGCACGTTTCGAACGGTCACGCGCGGATTGACCGCTGGTGGGGCCCCGAAAGCATTGCGGTCGACAACACCGCCGGCGATGCCGAAACCATCGCGCGCTACCGCATGTTGGTTACCCAGGCGGTGACCGACCGTATGGCCGGCGCAACCAGCTTTGCCGTCCATCTCAGTGGCGGCCTCGATTCCTCGCTCATTGCGGCGCTAGCGGTTCCCGAACTGCGCGCGCGCGGACTTGCCGATCCACGCGGTTACAGTTGGCATCTCGTTGACCCCGACGCGGTTCCCGACACCGAGCCGGGCTGGAGCGAATCGATTCGCGAGCGTCTCGGGCTCGAACTCCACGCGCCCGCGCTGTCAATCGAGGAAATCGCGGCCCTCTTCGCGCAGGACTGGACGCGCGGTCCGGATATCCGCAATCTGCTGCACGAGGGTGCTATCCAGCGCGATGCGGCGGCGCAGGGCACAGAGGTCATCCTATCGGGCTGGGGAGGTGACGAAGGCGCATCCTTCAACGGCCGCGGCTATCATCCATGGCTTTTCGCGACCGGCCGCTGGCGCACGCTTTACCGCGACCGCGGCGCGCCGGGGATCAAGGCCGGGCTGCGGACCATCTATCACGCCGGCCGCCGTTTGATTCGCGAATTCCGGCCAGAATTGCCGCTGCGCTGGCGCGCGCGGGCGGGCAAGAGTCTCATTGATCGGGGCTTCCTGCGCCAGACTCGGTTGCTTCCCATCCCGCGCTTGCGCGAATTCGGGGTGCGCCGGACGCAGCATGATCTGCTCCGCTACAGCTCAACCACGGCACGGCTTGAAGACTGGGCGATCAGCGGTGCAGCACATGGCATCGACTATCGCTTCCCGCTGCTCGACCGCCGCTTGCTCGAATTTCTCTACACGCTTCCCCCGCGCATGTTCCGCCGCGGTCCGATGCGGCGGTGGCTGATCCGCCAAGCCAGCGAAGGGCTTCTCCCCGACCTCGTTCGCCTCAACAACAGCAAGAAGGAGCCGCTGCGCGTCGCATGGATCGAAAAGGCGATGGGCGAAGCGATCGCGCGCATCGCCGACCGCCTCGACGCGGCGCCAACGCCGCCGACGCGCGCACGATACATCGACATGGAAGCACTCCGCGCCCGCCTCGCCGACACGCGCCGCACCGGTACGAACCGCGATGCGGCGCTACGTATCGCGATCCAGTTTCTCGACATCCCCACCGACCCGGCCGCACCGAAGCCATGATCCTTTCGTTCAGCCGCGGCTTCACCTTTATTGCGGTGCCGAAGACTGGGGGGCATGCACTGCGCACGACATTGCGTCCTTTGCTGACGCCAAATGACTGGGAACAGTGCACTTTGTTCGAAAAGCGCTTTTTCCCCGTCGCGCCGCTGGCGGCGTTCGGGCACGGTCATTTGTCGTTTCGCGACGTCGAGCCCTTCCTCCTCCCCGGGCAGTGGGACCGCATGACGAGCTTCGCGGTCGTCCGCTCGCCCTTCGACCGCTTCCTCTCCTTCGCGCGCTTCGCGTGGCGCGGCGGCGACGCGATGACGCGCGACCCGCTCGGCACGATGAAGGCCGCGCTCACCGCCCCCGCGCGCCGCGACCATATCCTGCTGCGCCCGCAGCATGAATTCGTCTGCGACGCCGAGGGCCGCGTCCGCACGACGTTCCTCCTCCGCCACGAAAGCCTCGCGGCGGAGATGGTGCGCCTGTCGGCGGCGCTCGGCGCCCCGCTGGCGCCGCTCGAAGCGGTCAATGTCTCGCCCGAAACCCCGGGCGCCGTGCTCGACGCCGAACTCGCCGAGCTGATCCGCACCCGCTATGCGCGCGACTTCGCGCTGTTCGGCTACGATCCCGCCGCGGCGCCGTGAACGCCGCGACGCTCGTCACCGTCTCGTCGCCCGACTTCCGCGTCGGGACCGAGGTGATGCTGGCGAGCTTCCTCGCCGCCAACGCGTGGTTCGACGGCGAGATACTGATCCTCCACAGCCGGCTGACCGCCGCCGACGAAGCCGCGCTCGCCGCCGCTTTCCCGCGCCTGTCGTGCCGCCGCGCGAGCCCGCGCCTCGCCGCCGCGATCGACACACTGGTCGCCGCGCACCCGCATCTCGCCGCGCGCCGCGACCGCTTCCTCAGCCTCGAGACGCTGCTGCTTCCGCCCGGCGGCAAGGCGCTCTTCTGCGACAGCGACATGCTGTTCCGCGGCGACATCGCGCCGCTGCTCGCGATCGACGCGCCGCTCGTCGCCACGCCCGACGCCGCGATGCTGCGCGGCAATGTCCGCGCCCCCGGCACGCTCGCCGAGGTCGCGCCGGCCGACGGCGCGCGCGCCGCGAGCTTCAACGCCGGGCTGCTCGTCCACGACCCCGCCGCCGCGGGCGCCGCGACGGCCGACGCGCTCTGGCCGCTGCTAGATCCCGAAGCCTGGTCGCGCATCGCGTCGCAGCACACCGACCAGGCGGTGTGGAACCTGCTGCTGCGCGACCGCGTCCACCTTGTCGGCACCGAATTCAACCTGATGATGACGCACCGCCGGACGAGCTTCGCGCACGAGCCGGTGGCGGTCGATGCCGCGCGCGTCCTGCATTTCAACGGCCCCGCCAAGCCGTGGCGCCCCGACCGCCACGCCGACGCGATCGCGCACGACCCCGCCTATGCCGAGGCGTTCCGCCTGTGGATCGCGGCGCGCGCCGAGTGGCTGCGGGCGCGACGATGATCGCCGGTGCGGCGGGCGCGGTACGGCGCCACCTCTTCCTGCTCGCGCCGAACAACAGCGGCTCGACCTTCCTTGCCGCGGCGCTCGCCGGCTGCGCACGCGCCTGGTCGCTGCCGCGCGAGGGCCAGCATGTCGCGGGTTTCCACGGCCCCAGCTCGCGCGGCACCGGCACCCGCCTGCTGTGGGCGGCGACCCCCGCATCGATCGCCGCCTTTCGCGACCCCGCCGCCTATGACTGGACGCGCACCCGCCGCGCATGGGATTTCCACGCCCGCGCCGGACAGCCCGATGCCGACACGCTCGTCGTCGCATCGCCGCCCTTCCTGCTGATCGCCGACGCGCTCGCCGCCGAATTTCCCGACGCCGCCTTCCTGATCATGGTCCGCAACCCCCATGCCGTCGCCGAAGGCATCCTGCGCCGCGGCGGCGCAGCCGGACCGGTCGCGCCGGGCGACAGCCTCGCGACTACCGCGGCGCGGCACATCGTCGCCGCGCTCGCCGCGCAGGCGGCGAATATCGCGGCGCTCGGCGACCGCGCCGCCGTCTTTACCTATGAAGAAATGTGCGCCGATCCCGCGGCGGTCGCGGCGCGTATCGCCGCGCTGGTGCCGGGCTTCGACGACCTCGACCTTGCCCGTCCGCGCGCGGTCAAGGGGCGCTATGACGAACCGCTGCGCGACATGAACGCCGAGCAGATCGCGCGGCTGACCCCCGGCGAGATCGCCGACCTCGACGCCGTCTTCGATGCCCGGCGCGACCTGCTCGCCGGCTTCGGCTATGCCGCCAGCGCGGCATGAGCGATCCCGGCCGCCCGCTCTGGATCTTCCTCCACGTGCCCAAATGCGGCGGCACGACGCTGAAGGCGCACCTCGAACGCCATTTCACGATGGACGAGCAACTCGTCGACTTCACCCACTGGGGGCGCAGCTATCGCGCACGGCACGGCCGCCCCGACTTCGCCGACCGCCCCGCCGCCGAGCGCGCGCGCGCCGAGGTGCTGGCGGGGCACCACCTCGACCTGCGCATCCGCCAGCTTGTTCCCGGGCCGCGCGAGGCGCGCTTCTTCACGGTGCTCCGCGACCCCGCCGAACGCTGCGTCTCGCTGTATAATTTCCGCTGGAGCCGGGGGCATGCGCCCGACGATTTCGAGCGCTGGTACGAGGGCTGGTATCGCGAGCGCCAATCGGACTTCATGGTGCGCTTCTTCGCCGAAACGCTCTATGGCGCCGACCTGCCCGCCGACCCCGCACAGCAACTGGCGATGGCGCAGCAGATGCTCGGCCGCTGCTGGTTCGTCACGACGACCGAACATTGGAACGCGGGGCTGGATTTCCTGTGCGGCGCGATGGGCATTCCCGCCGGCTGGCGCCGCCACCGCACCGCCGACGCGGCCTCGACGCTCCCGGAGTCGCACCCGGCGCGCGACGAAGCGCTGGCGCGCCGCGTCACGCTCGACGACGCGCTGCGCGCGCGCATCCACGCCGATTCGCCGGGCGACGTCGCGCTGGTCGAATGGGTGCGCGCGCACGGCTGGTCCGCCGCCGATTGACAGCGGCGGCGGCGCGGGCGAGAGCCGCGCCCGACAGACGCGCGGAAAGGGAAACAAGGGATGGTCACGGCCAAGATGCTGCGCCCGACATCGTTCGACGTCGCCGAGCGCGCGGGGGTGTCGCAATCGACCGTGTCGCGCGCGCTGCGCGGCAGCCCCGGGGTCAACGCCGAGACGCGCGCGCGCGTGTCGGAGGCGGCGCGTGCGCTCGGCTATGTCGTCGACCGCCACGCCTCCAGCCTGCGCCTGAAAAGCAGCGAGACGATCGCGCTCGTCACCATCTGCCGCCCCGGCGAGGATCGCAGCGCGATCAACCCCTTTTATTTCGCGCTGCTCGGCAGCATCGCCGAGGCGACCTCGGCGCGGCGCTTCAACCTGCTCGTCAGTTTCCAGGAAGGCCCCGACAACTTCCGCGCCGATTTCGTCGCCTCGGGGCTCGCCGACGCGATGATCGTCATCGGCACCACCAGCAACGACGCGGCGTGGGATTATTTTGCGCAGGCGCAGGCGTCGGGCCTCGACTTCGTGTGCTGGGGCAGCCCCGGCGACCCGTTCCACTGGATGCGCAGCGACAATGACGCGGGCGGCCGCCTTGCCGCCGCGCACCTGGTCGCGCAGGGACGCCGCCGCATCGCCTTCATCGGTCCCGCCGATTCGGCGCAGCGCCAGTTCGACGAGCGGCGCGAAGGACTCGCCGCCGCGCTCGCCGATCACGGGCTGGCGCCGATCGTCTGGCCCGCGATCCCCGCCGCCGACCGCCATGCGCAGGGCGTTACCGGCGCGCGCGAGCTGATCGCCGCGCACCCCGACGTCGACGCGATCTTCGCCGCGACCGACATGCTCGCGCTCGGCGTGCTGCAGGGCCTCAAGGAAAGCGGCCGCCGCGTGCCCGAGGATGTCGCGCTGATCGGTTTCGACGGCATCCGCGCCGGCACCCTCGCCGACCCGGCGCTCACGACGATCGAGCCCGACCTCGAGGCCGCGGGCGAAGCGCTCGTCGCGATGGCGCTCGAGGACGACCTGCATGCCCGCGACGGCACGCGCGTCCCCGTCCGGCTCGCGCTGCGCGGGACCGCCTGACCGCCGCGCGCGCCGCGGCCCCCGCCCGACCGCCGCGCTCGGCGCCCCCCAACCACCCATCCGCGCGCCTTGCGGCGCGCACCGGGCGCTCGTAACCAGTCGTTAGCCTTGCGCTGGCAAGGGTCGGGGCAGAGAGGCAGCGAGGATTTGTCGGGACAGCTTTTCATATCCCTGCTCAACCCGGGCATCGGCGTCCTGCTGTCGGTCGCCTTCCTGCTGCTGTGGCGCCACCGCCGCGACCAGCACTATCTGCTGCTCGCCGCGTGGAGCTATGCCGCGATGGCGGCGGGATTCCTGATCCAGGACCTGGTCCCCGCGCTGCCGCACGAGTTGCAGCGGCTGCCCTCGAACCTCGCCTTCCTCGCCACCGGCTGCCTGCTCGTCGCCGCGACGATCGGGCGCTACGGCCTCCCCGTGCCGTGGCGGACGCTGGCGATGCTGTCGACGGTCGCGACGACGATCTTCCTGTGGTTCCTGCTCGCCATGCCGAGCATCACCGGCCGCATCCTGACGATCAGCATCGGGCTGGGGCTGATCGCCGCGCAGATTCCGCTCGCGCTGCGCCGTGCGCCGCGCGCGCACCTGATCGACCATATCCTGTTCTGGATCGGGGTGCTGTCGGCGGCCAATTTCCTGATCCGTCCGCTGCTGATCGTCGCGCTGACCGGTGGGTTCGCCAATTATGACGGGTTCCAGCAGTCGATCTACTGGACCACGGTCCAGTTCAGCCAGGCGATGATCTCGGTGATCTTCGCGCTCAGCCTGATGGTCGCGGCGGCGATCGACCTGACCGCCGAGCTGCGCCAGCAGGCCGAAAGCGACGAGCTGTCGGGCCTGCTCAACCGCCGCGGTTTCGAAGCCGCGGCGGGCCGCGCGGTCCGCGCCTGCGCCGACGACGGGCGCGCCGCGGCGCTGCTGATCGCCGACCTCGACGATTTCAAGGCGGTCAACGACACCTATGGCCACGCCGTCGGCGATGCGATCATCGCCGCGTTCGGCGCGCACGCGCGCGCGGCCGCCCCCGCGGGGACGATCGCGGGCCGTATCGGCGGCGAGGAATTCGCGCTGCTGCTGCCCGGCACCGCGATCGAGGCCGCACGCGCGCTGGCCGAGACGATCCGTACCGGCCTCGCCGCCGCCTGCACCGACCGGCTGCCCGCCGGGCTGCGCCCGACGGTGAGCATCGGGCTCGCGGTCGCGTTGCCCGGCGCGGGGCTGTCGCGCCTGATGCGCGAGGCCGACCAGGCGCTTTATGCCGCCAAGCGCGCCGGGCGCGACCGCGTCCGCACCTTCACCCCCGCGGCAATCGACGACCCGCGCATCGCCGCCGCCTCCTGATCGGGCGAGCCCCGGTCGCGGGCGCGCATCCCCACCCTCCCTTGCAGCCCCTTCGCCGCGAAGCCGCGCTTTCGCGGCGCGGAGCTTTTGTGCATTGCACACTAACCACCCATATAATAATATAGCTTAGTATCTAGGCTTCGAAGGGGTTTTCATCATGCGTATCGCCACCATCCTCGCTCCGCTCGCGCTGCTTGCCGCGGCCCCGCCCGCGCTGGCGACCGACACCGTGGCGCCCGCCGCCGCCGCGCTCGAACGCGCGCCGCGCGAGGGCGAGGTGCTGCGCGACGCCAAGGCGCGCATCGTCGGCAAGGTCTATCGGGTACAGCCGTCGGGCGGCGTGCTCGCGATCGTCAACCGCGAAACGGTGCGCATCCCCGCCGACACGCTGAGCATCGTCGACGGCAAGCTGGTCACCTCGCTGACCAAGGCGGAGGCGCTCAAGCGCAAATAAGGCTCCAAGCCCGTCCCGTTTCGGGCGATGCGAAACGGGGCGGCGCGGCCTGCCGGTCCCGCCGGTCTCCCCTCTCAATCCGGATCGGGACGGCAGGCCACTGCATCGATCGCGTCGCCGCCCAGATTGGCGGTGATGCGGCCCAGCATCGCGTGGAGCAGCGCCTGCTCCGCCGCGTCGAAACCCGCGAAGGCGGCTTCCTCTTCCTCGGCGCCGATGCGCGTCAGTTCGTCGATCACCGGATCGATCGCGGCGGTCAGCCAGATGCGGTGCGCGCGCCGGTCGGCGGGATCGGCGCGCCGTTCGAGCAGCCCCGCCTCGACCAGCTTGTCGATCGAGCGGCCGACGGTCACCTCGCCCACTTCGAGCAGTTCGGCGACCTGCCGCTGCGTCGCGCCGGGGCGTCGCCGCACGCACGCGATCGTCTGCCACTGCGCGCGCGTGAGCCCCAGCGCGCGGGCGCGCCGGTCGAAGCGCAGCCGCAACATGCGCGACAGCTTCATCACCTTCATGCCCAGCGCCTTGTCGTCGTCGACCGCCTGCACGCGCGCTCCTTCCCCCGATCGCGCGACTGTTGCCGACAAGCCGGCGGCGGCGCAAGCCCGATGCATCGCGGCGGCGGCGGGCGCCGCGGTCGCGGGGCGGGGGGCGCTGGCAAGTAACGGCCCCACTGTATTCATTCGATATTATTTGGGGTCCCCGAAAAAACGCCGGAAACTACTTTCCGGGGCGCGGAAAAATAAGCATATATTAACGCGTTTTGGCGACATCTCGCACGGGGACCAGGGGGAATATATGTTCAGCGTCCTCGAATGCGTGGTGTACCAGCACGACCCGCGGCTTGTCCTGATCGCCGCGCTCGTCTGCATCCTCGGCAACATCTGCCTCTTCGTCGTCCTCAACCGGTCGACCTTCTGCGTCGAGACGCGCCGCCGCCACTGGCTCGTGGTCGCCGCGATCGCACAGGGGGTCGGGGTATGGGCGACGCATTTCGTCGCGATGCTCGCCTATCGCGGGTCGATGCCGATCCGCTTCGACATGTCGCTCACCCTGCTGTCGGTGGCGATCGCGATCGGCTTTTTCTGGTGCAGCTTCCGCCTGCTCGGCAAGGCGCCGACGCTGCGGCGCAGCGCCGCCGCCGCCGCGATCGCCGCCGCCGGGGTCGGTGCGATGCACTCGACCGGCATGGCGTCGATCATCGCCCCCGCGCGCGTCACGATCGACCATGGCACCGCGCTCGTCGCGCTGCTGCTGTGCGGGCTCTGCTTCTGGGCCGCCTTCGCGGCCTTCGCCCGGACCAGCGGCTGGCGGCGGGTGATCGCGCCCGCGACCTTCGGCGTGCTCGCGGTGGTCGTCCTCCACTTCACCGCCATGTCGGCGACGACGCTCGTCCCCGATCCGACGCGCGGCGCCGCGCTCGACGCCGCGGGCAGCCGCGAATGGCTCGTCCCCGCGATCGTCTTCGCCAATCTCGCGCTGATCGTCCTCGCGCTGTTCGGCTCGCTGATCGACCGCTGGCTCACCGACGCGCACGGCCTCGCCGAAGCGACGCTCGAGGCGCTCGCGATCACCCACGACGGCCGCATCGTCGAGGTCAACCACCAGCTCGCGGCGCTGCTCGGGGTCAGCGCGGGCGCGCTCGTCGGCAGCGCCCCCGCCGACTGGTTCGTGCGCCTCGACGGCACCCCCTTTGCGGCGCCCGACGGCCATTCGGTCGAGGCCCGGCTGCGCAGCAGCGCCGACGAGGACCAGATCCTCGAAATCGCGACGCAGACGATCGAATATCGCGGGCGCGGCTGCCAGGTGCTCGCGATCCGCGACCTGTCCGACCGCAAGCGCGCGCAGCGCGCGATCGAGCATATGGCGTCGCACGACCCGCTCACCGACCTCGCGAACCGCGCGTGGTTCGTCCACGCGCTCGACCGCGCGATCGCCGCGCGCGAGCCCTTTGCGCTGCTCGCGCTCGACCTCGACCGTTTCAAGGCGGTGAACGACATCTTCGGCCACGCCGCGGGCGACGACATCCTGTGCCGCGTCGCCGACCTGCTGCGCGCCGCGGTGCGCGGCGACGACGTCGTCGCGCGCGTCGGCGGCGACGAATTCCTGATCATCCAGTCGGCGGTCGGCACCCCCGACGACGCGCGCCGCCTCGCGAGCCGCATCCTCGAAAATCTCGCGGTCGAGATGGACGTCGCGCGCGATCCGATGGCGGTCGGGATCAGCATCGGCGTCGCGCTGTATCCGCAGGACGGCGACGATGCCGAAACGCTCCAGCGCAACGCCGACACCGCGCTCTACCGCGCCAAGAACAACGGCCGCGGCGGCGCCGCCTTTTTCGACCAGGAAATGGACGCGGTCGCGCGCGAGCGTCGCGCGCTCGAACATGACCTGCGCCACGCGATCACCCGCGGCGAGCTGCGCCTCGTCTTCCAGCCGCTCGTCGCCACCGCCTTCGGCTCGATCGTCGGCTACGAAGCGCTGCTGCGCTGGGACCATGCCGAACGCGGCGAGGTGCCGCCCGACGATTTCATCCCGATCGCCGAGGATATCGGCGCGATCGTCCAGATCGGCGAATGGGTGCTGCGCGAGGCGTGCACGATCGCGGCGGGCTGGCCCGAGAATATCTCGGTCGCGGTCAACGTCTCGACGATCCAGTTCCAGGTGCCCAACCTGCCCGCGATCGTCCGCGACGCGCTCGACCGCGCAGGGCTCGCCGCGCACCGGCTCGAGCTCGAGATCACCGAAACCGCCTTCCTGCGCAACCGCCAGAGCGCGCTCAAGGCGCTGCACGAGATCCGCGCGATGGGGGTGCGCGTCGCGATGGACGATTTCGGCACCGGCTATTCGTCACTGTCGAACCTCAAGGCCTTTCCCTTCGACAAGATCAAGATCGACAAGAGCTTCGTCTCGTCGATCGACGACGATGCCGCGGCGCGATCGATCGTCCGCGCGATCATCGGGCTCGGGCGCAGCTTCAACATGCCGATCGTCGCCGAGGGGGTCGAGACCGAGGCGCAGCGCCAGATGCTGCTCGACGAGGGCTGCCCGCAGGCGCAGGGTTTCTATTTCGGGCGCCCCGAAGCCAATCCCTTCGCCGGTGCGCTGACGGACAAGACGCGCTCGGAGGGCTGAGACCCGCGGCCTGCGCCTCCGACGCGGTCAGCCGCACCAGCCGGCGAGCACGCGCGCGGTCAGCGCGTGGCAATCGGCGCCCGCGAAGGGGAAGCTGCCGCTCAGCGCCGAGCGGAGTTCGGGCGCCAGCAACTGCTGCAACCGCCGCCGCGCGCGCAGGCAGCGCGTCTTGACCGTCGCCGGCGCGATGCCCAGCAGCGCCGCGGTTTCGTCGACCGACAGGCCTTCGACCTCGCGCAGCACGAAGGCGGTGCGAAATTCGGACGGCAGCTGGGCGATCGCGGCCTCGAGCGTCGCGCGGATCTGGCCGCGCGCGAGCTCGGCGTCGGGCTTGCCGCCCGCCATCGATCCGCGCATCAGCCGGTCGCGATAGTCGTTGAGGTCGGCGACCGACGCCGCGTCGAAGCGCCGCCGCCGCCGCTCGCGCGCCCGCGCGCGGCCCAGCGCCTCGTTGATCGCGATCCGCGTCAGCCAGGTCGACAGCGACGAGCGCCCGGCGAAGCTGCCGATCGCCGCAAAGCCGCGCATATAGGTGCTCTGGACGACATCCTCGGCCTCCTCGCGCTCGCGCAGCACGCTCCACGCGGCGCGGAACAGCCGCTGGTTGTTGCGTTCGGTAACGACGCGCACCGCCGCACGGTCGCGCGCCGCGATCCGCGCCGCGAGTTCGAGATCGGACAGTCCGGCGGGGTCGATCGATGCCTGCGTCGTCATGCGTCCACCCCCCGATCCCCGCCGCGGCGCGGCAGCGCGTCCAGCAATTCGCGGCGCAGCCCCGCATCCTCGCCGAATTCGCCAAGCCAGCATCGCGTCACCATCGACACGCCGTGCTGCCTGACCCCGCGCGACGACATGCAGCCGTGCCGCGCCTCGATGATCACCGCTACGCCGCGCGGCTGCAACGCCGCGTCGAGCGCGGCCGCGATCTGGCGCGTCAGCCGTTCCTGAAGCTGCAGGCGCCGCGCATAGGCGTCGACCAGCCGCGACAGTTTCGAAATGCCGACCACCCGGTCGCGGGGGCGATAGGCAAGATGCGCCACCCCCGTGATCGGCGCAAGATGATGTTCGCACGTCGACACGAGCGGGATCGAGCGGAGCAGCACGGTGTCGTCATAGCCCGCCGCCTCGCCGAAGGTGCGGCGGAGCAGGCCGCCGGGATCGACCGCATAGCCCGCGAACCATTCGCGCCACGCGCGCGCCACGCGCGCCGGGGTTTCGAGCAGCCCCTCGCGCCCCGGGTCGTCGCCCGCCGCCGCGATCAGCGTGCGCACCGCGGCCTCGATTTCGGCCGCGCCGGGGCGCGGCCGCGCGGCCCCGGCAAAGGCGTTCGCGTCGGGGGCGGTCGCAGCGGGTTCGGGGGCGAGGTCGTACATGGACATGGGCGTCTCCTGCATGGGGCGTGCATTGGATGCCGCCCCGCGCCGCAAGTTCCCGGGCACCTTTTTGCCGCCGCGCCATCCAAGGGGGCGCAACGACACAAAGGAGATATATGATGCTCAAGACGATCCTGTGGTTCGGCGCGGCGACCGCGCTGGTGATCAGCGCGCCGCTATCGGCGCACGAGCCTGCCAAACCCGACGACGCGCAGATCGCGCATGTCGCCTATACCGCGGGGCAGATCGACGTCGACGCGGGCAAGCAGGCGCTCGCCAGGTCGCACAACCCCGCGGTGCGCAGCTTTGCCGAGGCGATGGTGCGCGATCATGCCGCGGTGAACGACAAGGCGCTGGCACTGGTCAAGCGGCTCGGCGTGACGCCGCAGGCCAATGCGACGAGCAGCGCGCTGTCGGCGCAGGCGGCGCAGAAACACGCCGAACTCGCGGGGCTCAAGGGCGCCGCCTTCGACCGCGCCTATGTCGCGAACGAGGTCGCCTATCATCGCACGGTCAACGGCGCGCTGCGCGACCTGCTGATCCCGTCGGCGACCAACGGCGAGCTGAAAGCCCTGCTCGAAACCGGGCTGACGCTGTTCAGCGAGCATCAGGCGCACGCCGAACATCTGGCCGCGAGCCTCAAATGAGACACGCGCTGCCCGGCGCGCTCGCGCTGGCCGCCGCCCCGCTGCTCGGCGGGACGGCGGCGACGCCCGCGCCCGCCCCCAGGGTCTACAATGTGGTGATCGACCAGATGAAGTTCGGCGCGGTGCCGCCCGGCGCGCGCGTCGGCGACACGATCCTGTGGATCAACCGGGACATGTTCCGCCACACCGCGACCGCGCGCGACCGCAGCTTCAACGTCGACCTGCCCCCGGGCAAGAGCGGCCGGACGATCCTCAAACGCGCGGGGCGCATCGCCTTCTACTGCGTCTATCATCCGGGCATGACCGGGACGCTGACCGTCGGGCGCTGAGGGCGCGCGGCGCGGCCGGTCGGGCGCGCTGCGCCGCTACTGCTTCACCCCCCTCGCCGAAGCGCTCCGCACCGGCCTACACGCGCTGAATTTTCACGTGCGGGCGGCTATTGCCTATCGGGTTGGAGAGGAGGTCAATGCACCCTTCGGAATTAGGGGTTGTTGCACCTGTCACCGTAATTCCACCGTAATTCCCTGTCACCGTAATTCCTGTCACCGTAATTCTCACCTGTCACCGTAATTCTATCCGTAATTCAAACCACCGATTTTCGCCGCTCGACCCGCGCCACCTTAACGCCCCATAGCTCGATCTTCCGAATCATTTGGAATGAATCGGAATATTTTTGAGCCTATTTGGGTAATTTAGGAAAGAACTATTTAGCGAGGCTCGGCCGAAGTTGGAGAAATCTGATTATTTTCAACTTTGACGACCGGCTTGACGGTAATGACCGGCTCCCTTGGAATAGAGATGTCCACTTGGTTTCCATCTCGAATTTGCTTGGACTGCTCGATTTTCAGTTTCTCTAGCTCCTCTCCCAGTTTCCCATGCTCGTCACGCAAATCCGTCTGAGCGCCCAAAGCAAACTGTTGTGCGCTGGCATAAAGGGACCAAGCTGTCAAAACGAGCGCTGCGGCAGCTACCACTCCCCCAATGCTATATATGCCCAAAAGCCGACGCGCAGCTTTGACTTCGTTTTCCATCGCCTTCATAGTAAGGCCAATTGAACTTGCGGGAGGCCCACCTCCAGTTGCAATATTCAAGTAATCATCCAAGGATTTTCTGTTTGCCTTAGACGCCGGGAAAGGCGGCTGATCATCAATAGGGCTCGGCAGCCACGAAGGAGTATTTCTATCTAATGGATTAGTCCAAGATAATTTTGTAAATTCAAAATATACTAAACCCTCTCCGGCTTCTATAAAATATTCTTTATTTGTGAAGTTATGGATTGGGATTGATAGCCTTCCCCTAAAACCGGGATCGACCAATGGCCCCGTTCCAACAAGCAATCCCCTATACACGTCGCGGATAAGAAGATTGAATCTCGCCCCAATATAAGCCGGCATTCTAAATTCTGGGGCCAAAGTCAAAAAACATACAGAATTTGGAGCCAGTCTAATCACATCCCTCACGTCAAGATGCTCGGATCTCTTCGATGGATCTTTAGACAAGTAGAATTTTACGATGTTATCATTTTCATCTCTATACCGGCACTCGCCCTCCACCTCCACCAGATAGGTCGCTGGCTTTACGAGACGCTCCTTCTCAAAGGGAGAGACCATGCCCAGAGCTGTCGCATAAGATGCAACATGGCCCGCATTTAGAAGCGCAGGGGGAACGGATACAAATGGATCGTAGTCCAAAAAGAGATTGTAGCGGTCGCTCTCACCAACTCCGCCAGCAGCAATCGCCTGCTCGAACTGCTCCACAAGCTTGTGGAACGTAGCCAAATCGACCTGCATTACGCAGCCCTGCCAAACATAAGACTATCTCGATCAACAATTGTATCCGGACCATATCCCAAAAATGACAACTTCCTTCCTATTTCCCCCTCTACATATTCAATAAAATTTCTACTTTTGCTATTATAGGCCATAGAATCCTCTAATGGCTCTATATAATCCATATGATTGATTAAAATAATATGAGGGCAATTTTTCATAATTGCTCTTTTGACTACTTCTCCATCAAATCTTGCAACTCTACGAACTTTCTTAGTTACGGTAGTTAGCTCATGATATCCGGACGGAAGACCAGCTTCAGAAGCAATGATCTCCCAGTTAATTTCATTTTTGAGTGGCCCCGAACTCCCTCCGACTCGTATCGGAAAGGCTCTTATGACTAGCACAACGTTATCCACCTCATGGGGCGGCAACCCCGCCTCAGATACGAAAGTTGAAGCGATCGTATCGCGCGCGGTCACATATGGATAATCTTCTGAATGCCATAGAGAAAGCCCGTACCCTTGAGTTCCTTCGATGACAATTCGCTTTGACAATTTAAGAATTTGATGAATCTTTTCATCAATATCATAACGGATATATTTTTTGAGCTCGGGCTTCTGAGCAGCCATCTCATGACTGGGGGACCGGTTAATTCTGTCTATGATGGCTGCACCTGTTCCGGATAAGGTAGAGCCGATGCTGGTAAGCGCCCTCCTCTCCCTCGCGCGATGCTCCGCAGTTACCACAGATGCTTTGGGATCGATCCAAATCCTTTCCGGCGTTAAGTCAAGACTTTCGATTTCGTCCAGAAGTACGATCGGATCAATAAGACTCCCAGCAGGCAATATGATAGGCGCGTTGGACTTCGTAATGGCTGCTGGCAACTGCCTAAATGTCCAAGATTTTCCAAATTTGTCTAGCGCTGTGTGGCCTGAATTGGGTCCACCTACGCGGATCAACGCACAGGCGCCTTCAGTCGCCGCAAAGTGCGCCGACGCTTTACCTTTTCCTTCCGAGCCGTACTGCCCACCTACGATAACAGTAATTGGCATATGGCGACCTCCGATCGGTGAATGTCGTTATGACCATCCGGCCTTCCAATCAACGCATTCCGTCCTGACGCTAACACGACAATCGGAAGACTTCCCCACCCCCTTGCATTTCCCCACCCCCGGCGTAAGGCGTCGCCAACATAAACCTGCGCGTGCGACTCCCGCTGGCCCCGCTCTCCCGCCCTGCCATCGGACAGTCATTCCCCGCCGCGCCAATATGGGGACTGCAATCCTATGACCACCACGGGCCACGACACGCTGGGAACCCGCTCGACGCTCGACGTCGGCGGCAAGAGCTACGCTTATTACTCGCTCGACAAGGCCGCGGCGAAGCTCGGCGACGTGTCGCGCCTGCCCTTTTCGATGAAGGTGCTGCTCGAGAATCTGCTGCGCTTCGAGGATGGCGGCTTCACCGTGTCGACCGATGATGTGAAAGCGCTGGTCGACTGGCAGAAGGACCCGCATTCGAACCAGGAAATCCAGTATCGCCCCGCGCGCGTGCTGCTCCAGGATTTCACCGGCGTTCCCTGCGTCGTCGATCTGGCCGCGATGCGCGACGCGATCGCGACGCTCGGCGGCGACACGTCGAAGATCAACCCGCTGGTCCCCGTCCACCTCGTCATCGACCACTCGGTCATGGTCGACGAATTCGGCCACCCCAAGGCGTTCGAACAGAATGTCGAGATCGAATATTATCGCAACGGCGAGCGCTACGACTTTCTGAAATGGGGATCGAAGAGCCTCGACAATTTCAAGGCGGTCCCCCCGGGCACCGGCATCTGCCACCAGGTCAACCTCGAGCATATCGCGCAGGCGGTGTGGTCGAGCGTCGATGGCGCGGGTGAAACCGTCGCCTATCCCGACACCTGCGTCGGCACCGACAGCCACACGACGATGATCAACGGCCTCGGCGTGCTCGGCTGGGGCGTCGGCGGGATCGAGGCCGAGGCCGCGATGCTGGGCCAGCCCGTGTCGATGCTCATCCCCGAAGTCGTCGGCTTCAAATTCACCGGCGCATTGAAGGAAGGCGTCACCGCGACCGACCTCGTGCTCACCGCGACGCAGATGCTGCGCGCCAAGGGCGTCGTCGGCCGCTTCGTCGAATATTTCGGCCCCGGCCTTGCCTCGCTGAGCCTCGCCGACCGCGCGACGCTCGCCAATATGGCGCCCGAATATGGCGCGACCTGCGGCTTCTTCGGCGTCGACGACAAGACGCTCGATTACATGCGCCTGACCGGCCGCTCGGAAGAGAATATCGCGCTGGTCGAGGCCTATGCCAAGGCGCAGGGGCTGTGGATCGTCGAGGGCGCCGCCGACCCGATCTTCACCGAAACGCTCGAACTCGACCTGGCCACCGTCGTGCCGTCGCTCGCGGGGCCGAAGCGCCCGCAGGACCGCGTCTCGCTCCCCGAGGTCGACGATGTGTTCAACGCCGACATGGCGAACACCTACAAGAAGGCGCAGACGCGCGTTCCGGTCGAGGGCAAGGATTTCGACATCGGCGACGGCGACGTCACCATCGCCGCGATCACGAGCTGCACCAACACCTCGAACCCCGGGGTGCTCGTCGCCGCGGGGCTCGTCGCGAAGAAAGCCGACGCGCTGGGCCTCAAGCCCAAGCCGTGGGTCAAGACCAGCCTCGCCCCGGGGTCGCAGGTCGTCACCGACTATCTCGAGAAGGCCGGGCTGCAGAAGCATCTCGACAATATCGGCTTCAACCTCGTCGGTTACGGCTGCACGACGTGCATCGGCAATTCGGGTCCGCTCGCCGAGCCGATTTCGAAGGCGATCAACGAGAATGGCCTCGTCGCCGCGGCGGTGATCTCGGGCAACCGCAACTTCGAGGGCCGCGTGTCGCCCGACGTGCGCGCGAACTTCCTCGCCTCGCCGCCGCTCGTCGTCGCCTATGCGCTGAAGGGCACGGTGATCGAGGATTTCACCACCACCCCGATCGGGCAGGACCAGTCGGGCAACGACGTGTTCCTGAAGGACATCTGGCCGACCAACCAGGAAGTCGCCGAGACGGTCGCAGGCGCGGTCGATCGCGACATGTTCGAGGCGCGCTACGCCCATGTGTACAAGGGCGACGAGCATTGGCAGAAGATCGAGGTCGAGGGCAGCGACACCTACCAGTGGCGCGCCGGATCGACCTATGTCGCCAACCCGCCCTATTTCGAGGGCATGACGATGACCCCAGCGCCGGTCGCCGACATCGTCGACGCGAAGCCGCTCGCGATCCTAGGCGATTCGATCACCACCGACCACATCAGCCCCGCCGGCAGCATCAAGGCGGACTCGCCGGCCGGAAAATGGCTGATGGAACATCAGGTCAGCAAGGCCGACTTCAACAGCTACGGCGCGCGCCGCGGCCACCACGACGTGATGATGCGCGGCACTTTCGCCAACATCCGCATCCGCAACGAAATGGTCCCCGGCATCGAGGGCGGCATGTCGCGCTACGGCGCCGAGGTCATGCCGATCTATGACGCAGCGATGCGCCACAAGGCCGACGGCACCCCGCTCGTCGTCATCGCGGGCAAGGAATATGGCACCGGATCGTCGCGCGACTGGGCGGCGAAGGGCACCAATTTGCTCGGCGTCCGCGCGGTGATCGTCGAGAGCTTCGAGCGCATCCACCGCTCGAACCTCGTCGGCATGGGCGTGCTGCCGCTGCAGTTCCTCGAGGGCCAGAGCCGCGAGACGCTGGGCCTCACCGGCGACGACCAGTTCACCATCACCGGCGTCGCGGATTTGAAGCCGCGCCAGACGGTCACCGTGAACGTCACGCGCGCCGACGGTTCGACCTTCGCCTTCGATACGCTCTGCCGCATCGATACCGCGAACGAGGTCGAATATTATATGAACGGCGGCATCCTGCACTACGTGCTGCGCAAGCTGGCCGCATAAGGAAAGGCGGGGACGATGGGCGCCTTGATCCCCTTCGTCCTCGGCCTGCTGCTCGGGGTCGCGCTGACGCTCTTCCTGCTCCGCAAGGGGCGCGGGGACCGGCGCGACCTCACCGCGCCGCCCCCGCGCGCGGCCCCGCGTCCGCCTGCACCGCCCCCGATGGCCCGTGTCGGCGACGCGCATATCGACGACGACGGGATCCGCGACCTGATCCGCCAGAATCGCAAGATCGAGGCGATCAAGCGCATGCGCGAACGCACCGGACTGGGCCTTGCCGAGGCGAAGGACGCGGTCGAGGCGCTCGAACGCCAGATGCGCTGACGGCCGGCAGCGAACCCACCGGATGGCGCCCTTTTCCATCGCGATCGAGGTCATCGGCTGGGCCGCCGCCGCGATCATCCTCGCCGCCTATGTCCTGCTCTCGCTCGGCAAGCTCGAAGCGCGCGGCTATCTCTACCAGTGGATGAACGTCGTCGGCGCAGGCGGCTTCATCATCAATTCGGGGTATAACGGCGCGCTGCCCTCCGCAGTGCTCAACGTGATCTGGGCCGCGATGGGGCTGTTCACGCTGTGGAGCGTATGGCGCGCGCGGGTCGCCGCGCGCGCAGCGCCGGCGCCCTAGGGCTTCGCCGCAGCCGCAGCATCCCATGCCGCGACTCTGGCCTTCGTATCGGCCAGCATCGCGTCGAGCGCGGCGCGATCGAGCACCTCGCCGCGCATCACCACCGTATCGATCGCGCGCGTCGCCGCGATATCCTGAAGCGGATTTTTCGTCAGCAGCACGAGGTCGGCGGCCATGCCCGGCTTCACCGCGCCATAACGGTCAAGCCAGCCGAACCATGCCGGCCCCGCGCGCGTCGCCGATGCGAGCGCCTGCGCCGGGGTCAGCCCCTTTTCGACGAACAGCGCGATCTCGTCGTGCAGCCCGAAGCCCGGATAGTTGAAACTGTTGAGGAAACCCGCGTCGGTTCCGGCGATGATCGGCACCCCCGCCTCGGCGAGCATCGGCAGGATCGTGCCCATATCGTCGATATGCTGGTGCCGCGCCGCGATCGTGGCGGCATCGGCCTTCGCCGCGCGTTCGACCCGCCAGGCATAGGTCTGGCGCAGTTTCGGCCCGATATAGGCGAGCCCCGCATCCTTGCTGTGATCGTCGCGGTCGAGCCAGGCGATGATCCGGCTGCCGTTGAGCGTCGGCGTGACCGACACGCCCTTGGCGGCGAAGCGGCGATAGGTCGCCATCGCGGTGTCGCGGTCGAACCCCGCGTCGAGCCGGCGGTTCGCCTCGGCGCGGTCGATGCGCCCCGCGGCATAGTCGGCGGCGATCGCGGCCTCGTCCTTCGCCCCGGCATTATAGGCATAGTCGAGATGCTCGATCGAGCTGATCCCGGCATCGACCGCCTGTTCGGTGGTCAGCGCCATCGGGATATGCCCCGACGTGCGCAGCCCGAGCGCCTTCGCCTGCTGGAGCGCATAGAGGAACAGTTCAGGCTTGAGCGTGCTGTCGGTGATCTTGACGAAATCGACCTTGTCGCGGTTTTTCAGCCGGTCGAGCGCGACATCGACGTCGGCGGTGCTGCCGACCTCGATCGTGCCTTTCCACAGCGGCGCAATCCCTTCGATCTTGGCCCCCGAGGTCAGCAGCCGCGGCCCGAACAGCGCGCCGCCGGCGATCTCGCCGCGCCAGGCGAGCACCTGATCGGGCAGGTCCCCCGATGCGTCGCGGATCGTCGTGATGCCGTTCGCGACATAGAGCGGCAGCAGGGCGCGATTTTCTTCGATCAGATCGGGGCCGCCGCCGAAATGAACGTGCATGTCCCACAGGCCGGGGATCAGATATTTGCCGCCCCCCTCGACCGTTCGCGCGGCGCGCCAGTCCTTTGCGATCGCCGCATCGACGCCGACCGCGACGATATCGCCGCCCAGCAGGACGACCGCCTGCCCCGGCTCGGCCTTCGCCTTCTCGACATCGATGACCGTCACATGGCGGATGACGACGTCGCCCTGCCGCGGCGCGGCGAGCGCAGGCGAACCCGCAACAAAAAGAAGCGAAGCGAAAGCGGCAAGCAGATGTTTCATGGGGGCGACCTTTCCGAACCGGAAAGCCCTTAGCGCGATCGCCCGCTCCGCAACAGGGGAGGAATGGTGGGCGCTGACGGGCTCGAACCGCCGACCCTCTCGGTGTAAACGAGATGCTCTACCAACTGAGCTAAGCGCCCCCGAAGGGAAGCGCGCCCCTGCCACAGCTTCTCCGCGCTGGCAAGCGTGCCCCCTATTCTTCGAGGGCCTCGAAATAGCGCACGAGCGCATCATATGCAGATTCGGCAAGGCCGATGAAGATGCGGCGGCCGTCGTGCGGGTCGGCTTCGCGCAGGAAAAGCCCCGCGTCGGTCATCGTCTTGATCCATCGCAGCGCGGTCGTCGCGGGGACCGCGGCGGCGATACACAGGCTCGACACCGACACCGGCTGGCGCTCGAGCCGCGCGGCATACAGATCGAGCAGCATGTCCCACGAGGGATCGGCGAACAGGTCCGCGGGAAAATATTGATCGCGCATCCGCCGCTGGCGAAGCATGCGCCGCACCGTCTTGGCACGCTGGCGCTCGATCGTGCGCGCGTCGCATTCGAAGCCGTGCGGCATGCCGGCATAGTCGCGCGGCGGCGAATGCAACGCATCTCCCGGCCGGGTTGGCGCCAGCCCCGGTTCCGCCGGCGTACCCGCCAGCCCCCGTTGTCCCGCAAGCGTATCGAGCAGGCGCGCGATTCGCGCGACCTCGTCCTGAAGCCGGTCGATCCGCTCCATCGCCGCATCGCGGGCATCCTCGCTCACGTGCGACGCCGGAATCCGCCGTGCCGCCGCCAGCGCGATCCGGCGATCGGTCGTATCGGCATCGACCAGATATTCGGCGCGCAGCGAATCGGGGATCGCCGCCGAAACGCGATCGAGCGCGGCGAGCGAGGTTTCGCACAGCAATCCACAATCGCTGTCGCCGACCGCGCGGACAATCTGCGCGAGCGTTTCGCTTTCGACCGTATCCGCCGCGGTCAGCCAGACGACATCGCCGCGCGCCAATGACCCGATCTGTGCGGCCGCCCGGTGCGGCGCAGCCCGTTCGGTCCGTCGCATCGCATCGCAGGCATCGGCTTCCCAGCGCGGATGTTCCGGCCCCACGACCAGCAGCCGCCAGCCGATGCGGCGCTCGCCGCCGCGCGGCCACCAGACGTTCCCCGCCGCGTCATGGTCGGGAGCAGGCGCCGCGCCCGGCGCCGGTTCTGCGATGCGAATCCAACTGCCCTGCTCCATCATCCTGCCCTTTCCGGAGGCGATCGCTCCGCTCTGGTGTCCTTATGCCTTCAAATCGACCCCATTCGCCCCTTGTTCGCTCCGTGCTGCCGCCGTTCCGGAGCCCGCCGCGAGCGTTCGCGCCGGCGGCCCGCGAAAACCGAAGAAGCTGATCCATTTTGGACACGTTTTGTTCTCATCGTCAATCCCCTTTCGCGCTTGCCGCCGGGCCGCCATCGCGGCAGGGGCGAACCATGTCCCCGACAACCCGCCTGCGCTGGCGCCGACGCCTTCGTTCGCTGGCCGCGCTACTGCTGATCGCCGCGATGGCGATCGCGGTCTGGACCGCGCTCCCCGACCCGACCGAGTCGGTCCCGCTGGTCCATGTCATCGACGGCGACAGCCTGAAGGTGAAGCAGGGCGGGACCGGCGTGACCGTCCGGCTGACCGGGATCGACGCAGCCGAATATCGGCAGGATTGCGGACGCGCCGACGCGAGCCGCTGGCCGTGCGGGCGCGAGGCGCGCGCGGCGCTGGTCGCGCTCGCCGGCCCCGGCCCGCTCCATTGCAGCCTGAACGCGCACGACAAATATGGCCGGACGCTCGGCACCTGCCGCACCGCGCCCGCCCCCGACGGGGTCGACATCGCCGCCGAAATGGTCCGGGGCGGCTGGGCGGTGGCGACCGGCGATATCTACCTGGCCGAAGAGGCCGGGGCGCAGGCGGCGAAACGGGGCCTCTGGCAGGGCGATTTCGCGCGCCCCGCCGACTGGCGTGCGGCGCATGCCCGGCCCGCGGCCGCGACCGGCACCGTCGCGCCCGACCGCTGACCCGCCGCCGGACGATGCCACCGCTTTCCGCGCCGGGCTTTTGCGGCTAGGGCGGGCGGATGAACGGCCTTTTTCCCGTGATGATCGGCGGCGCGATCGGCGCCGGCGCCCGCCATCTGGTCGGTCAGGCGATGCTTGCGCGCCTCGGCCCCGGCTTCCCCTGGTGGACGCTGTCGATCAATATCGCCGGCAGCCTGTTGATGGGCCTGCTGATCGGCGCGCTCGCCCGCGGCGACGGCGGCCATACCGCTCGGCTGTTCATCGGCGTCGGCGTCCTCGGCGGCTTCACCACATTCTCCTCTTTCAGCATGGAATTCTGGATGCTTTTCGAACGCGGTCAAAACGCTCAGGCGGCCGCCTATGTCTTCGCGTCGGTGATCGGCGCGATCGCCGCTTGCGGCGTCGGCCTGTTCATCGTGCGGCAGGTGCCGGCATGAGCGAGCCCGGAACCAAGCTCGACGGCGCCACGATCGCCGAGGAGGACGACGGCATCCGGCTCGACCGCTGGTTCAAGCGCCACCGCGAGGGCACGCCGCACGCGCTGCTCGCGCGCTGGGCGCGCTCGGGACAGCTGACGCTCGACGGCAGGAAGGCCGACGTGTCGGACCGCATCGCGACCGGACAGAAGCTGGTGATGCCGACCCCGCCGGTCGAGGCCGAGGCGCGCCCGGCGCGCAAGGGTCGCCCGTTGACCGATGCCGATATCGAACTGGCGACGGGGATGGTGATCCACCGCGACGCAAGCGCGATCGTGCTCAACAAGCTGCCCGGGCTCGCGACGCAGGGCGGGACGAAGACCGAGCAGCATGTCGACGGCCTGCTCGACGCGCTGAAATTCGACGGGCCGGTGCGACCCAAGCTGGTCCACCGGCTCGACAAGGACACGTCGGGGGCGTTGCTGATCGCGCGGACGCCGCGCGCCGCGGCCTATTTCGCCAAGAGCTTTTCGAATCGCAGCGCCAAGAAAACCTATTGGGCGATCATCGTCGGGGTGCCCGACGTCGCGCAGGGCGAGATCGACCTGCCGCTCGCCAAGCAGCCGGGATCGGGCGGCGAGAAGATGCACGTCGACGACAAGGGGCTGCCGTCGAAGACGCGCTACCGCGTGATCGAGCGCGCGGGCAACAGCGCGGCGTGGGTCGAACTGCAGCCGCTGACCGGGCGCACGCACCAGCTGCGCGTCCATATGGCGGCGATCGGCCATCCGATCGTCGGCGACGGCAAATATGGCGGCAAGGGCGCGTTCCTGACCGGCACGATCAGCCGCAAGATGCACCTGCACAGCCGCCGCCTGCGCATCGACCACCCCGATGGCGGGGCGATCGATATCAGCGCCGAGGTGCCCGAGCATTTCGCCGCGAGCCTCGACGCGCTCGGCTTCGACACGCTGCTCGGCGAGATCGCGATCGACGATGGCGCCAAGGGGCCTTCCCCGAGGGCTGCCGAAAAGGCCGCGGCGAAGGCGCACAGCAAGCAGATCCGCAAGGCGCGGCGCGGCGAGCGGCGCGGGCGCACCGCGACGAGCAAGCCCACCGACCATGTCGGCAAGCCCAAACCCAGGGCGAAGACGGGCAGGCCGGCAGCGAAGCGCGGCCCCGCGAAGCCCGGCGGCGGCAAACCCTCCCCGCGCAAGACGCGCTGATGCACCCCGATCCCGCCTTCCGGCCGAAGGACGACGACCTTGCCGCGCTGCTGGTACGCGAGATCGGCTTTGCGGCGATCTTTGCGGGCACGCCCGACGGTCCGCGCGTTGCGCACGTCCCGGTGCTGCTGAGCGACGACGACGCGGCGCTGCGCTTTCACATCGCGCGCGGCAACGCGCTCACGAGGCACCTCGACGGCGCCACCGCGCTCGCGGTGGTGCAGGGCCCCGACGCCTATGTCAGCGCAAGCTGGTACGCCGCGCCCGACCAGGTGCCGACGTGGAATTATGCCGCGGTCGAAATGGAAGGCACGGCGCGCCGGCTGGATGATGCCGCGCTGATCGACCAGCTCGACGCGCTGTCGGCGCTTCACGAGGCGCGCATCGGCGCGACCCCGCCGTGGACGCGCGCCAAGATGAGCCCGGCGCTGTTCGGCCGCCTGACCGGCGCGATCGCCGCGTTCGAGCTGCGCATCTCCGCCTGGCGGCCGACGATCAAGCTGTCGCAGAACAAGGCGCCCGACGAGCGCGACCGCGTGATCGCCGGGGTCGAGGCCACGGGCCATGGCGCACTCGCGGAGTTGATGCGCCACCTCGGCGGCGGTAGGGAGCGGGCATGACCCCCGCCAACGACGCCCTCGCCAAGAAGCGCTTCTTCGCCATCACGCTGATGCGCCTGATGGGCGCGCTGTTCGTCCTGTGCGGCTTTGCGCTGATCAGCGGCGGGCTGGCGATCGCCGGCCAGCCGACCGACCGCTGGATCGGCGTCGCCGTGGTGCTGGTCGGGGCGTTCGATTTTGCGGTCTTCCCGCTCATTCTCGCGCGCCGCTGGCGCTCCCCCAAAGAGCTGTGAAGCGCTTCTGGAAAGAGGCCGCCGCCGTCGCCGCCGACGGCGGCTGGGGCGTGGCGCTCGACGGACGCGCGGTCCGCACCCCGGCGCGCGCGCCGCTGGTCGTCGAAAGCCGCGCGCTCGCCGAAGCGATCGCCGCCGAATGGCAGGCGCAGGGCGAGACCGTCGATCCCGCCGCGATGCCGCTGACCGGGCTCGCCAACGCCGCGATCGACCTGGCCCGCGCCGATCCCGCCGGTTTCGCGGCGCCGATCGCGGCCTATGCCGAGAGCGACCTCCTCTGTTACCGCGACGACCGCGACGCGATGCTGCAGGGCGAACAGGCCGCGGCGTGGAACCCGCTGCTCGCCTGGGCCGAAGCGCGCCACGGGATCGAGTTCGCGCTGGCGCAGGGCGTGCTGCCGATCGACCAGCCCGAAGCGACGCAGGCGGCGCTGCACGACGCAGTGCTTGCGCTCGACCCGTTCCGCCTCGCCGCACTCGCACCGCTCGTCACCATCGGCGGCTCGCTCGTCGCGGCGCTCGCGCTCGTCGAGACGGCGTTCGCGGCCGATGCGCTGTGGGACGCGGTCAGCCTCGACGAACTGTATCAGGAACGCCGCTGGGGCGCCGACGGCGAGGCGCAGAAAGCGCGCGCCCGGCGCGAAGCCGACTGGCACAATGCCGCGCGCTTCCTGACCCTGCTCTGACGCGGCGCACCGAACGCGCCGCCGCTAGATATCGACGACAATCTTTCCGAAATGCGCGTTCGCGACCTGGTGCCGGAAGGCATCGGCGAGGCGATCGAGCGGGAAATGATCGCTGATCACCGGGCGAAGACCGTTCGCCTCGATCCCCGCGATCATGTCGAGCTGCTGCTTGCGGCTGCCCACCGTCAGCCCCTGAACGCGCAGATTCTTCGCCATCAGGAGCGCGGTCTGGACCGGCCCCGCGAAACCCGCGAGCACGCCGATCAGCGCGACATGCCCGCCGACGCGCGCCGCGACCATCGACTGGTCGAGCGTTCCCGCGCCGCCGATCTCGACCACGCTGTCGACCCCGCGTCCGCCGGTCAGCTCCATCGCCTTCGCACCCCAGGCGGGAACCGCCTTGTAGTTGATCAGGTCGTCGGCGCCGAGCGCCCGGAGCTTTTCGAGCTTGGCATCGGAGGAGCTGGTCGCGATCACCCGCGCGCCAGCGGCCTTGGCGAATTGCAGCGCGAACACCGAGACGCCGCCGCTGCCCTGCACCAGCACGGTCGAGCCCGGCTGCACCGCGCCGTCGACGAACAGCGCGCGCCACGCGGTGAGCCCGGCGCAGGTCAGCGTCGCGGCCTCGGCCGCCGACCAGCCTTGCGGCACGCGGGTGAACCAATGCTGCGGCGTCACCACGACGTCGCGGGCATAACCGTCGATGCCGTCGCCGGGCACGCCGCGAAACGCGCTCGCGGGCGGCTCGCCGTCGTTCCATTCGGGAAAGAAGAGCGACACCACGAGATCGCCGACGGCAAGGCCGGTCACTCCCTCGCCCACCGCCTCGACCGTTCCGGCGCCGTCGGACATCGGGATGCGCCCGTCGGCGGCGGGAATCATCCCCGCGACCACCGCATAATCATGATAGTTCAGCGACGAGGCCGCGAGCCGCACGCGAATCTCGCCCAGCCCCGGTGCACCGGGGTCGGGAAGATCGACGGTCGTCAGCGTATCGAGCGAGGCGGGTGCGCGAACCTGGACGGCCCGCATCATTCGGCCGCCATCGCCATTTCGACACGCTGCGGACCGCGGATGACGCCGCCGGGGGTCGGCCCCTGCATTTCACCGTCGCGGAAGGTCACGAGCCCCGACTTGATCGTCGCGACATAGCCTTCGGCCTTTTGCAGCAGGCGCTTGCCGCCCGCGGGCAGGTCGAAGGCGAGCCACGGCTTGCCGAGCTTGATCGCGTCCATGTCGATAATGTTGAGGTCGGCGAGATAGCCCGGCGCGAGCACGCCGCGATCCTCGAGCCCGTACAGCACCGCGGTGTCGCGGCACTGGCGCTTGATCGCATGTTCGAGCCCGATGCGGTTGCCGTTGCGGTCGCGCACCCAATGCTGAAGCATGAAGGTCGGCGAGGCCGCGTCGCAGATGGTCCCGCAATGCGCGCCGCCGTCGGACAGGCTGTTCACCGTGTCGTCGGCGGCCTGCAGATCCTCGAGGAAATTGAGGTTGCCGTCGCGATAGTTGAGGATCGGGAAATAGATGAAGCCCTTGCCGTCGTCCTTCATGAGGAGGTCATAGGCATATTCGGCCGGCGTCACGCCCGCCGCCGCGGCGCGGTGCGCGATGCTTTCGTCCATCCGCGGCTCGTAATTGAAGTCGGGGTCCATCTCGAAATGCACCGGCCAGCCTTCGGCCACGACCTTCAGGAAGTCGAGGATGTCGCTTTCGGGCCAGACATTCGGTTCCTGCGTCATGCGGGTGCGGAACGCCGGGTCCTTCAGATGCGCGAGCTGCTGCTCCCACGGCAGGTCGATGATCTCGTTCCACGCCGGCTTGAAGCGGAAGGGGTGGACGGTGCCCTGCCACGCCATGATCACGCCGTTGCCGCGCAGCGCGATCTGCGCGACGATGTTCGCACCCGTGGCGTTCTGCTTGCGCATCTCCGAAATCTGTTCCTCGAGCGGCAATTCCTTGGCGATCGACTGGAGCGCGGCGAAAGTCACCGGCAGGCCGGTTTCGCGGCTCAAATCGCCCATCCACTGGAACTCGTTCCACTCGCGCTTCATGTCGCTCGCCATTTCGAACACGCCGTAACCGACGCGCCCCATCGCGCGGCCGATCGCGACCAGTTCCTCGGCAGTCGCGGTGGTGCCGGGGACGAGTTCGCCGTCGATCGACTTGTGGAGCACGGTGCGGCTGGTCGAGAAACCGAGCGCGCCCGCGCGCACGCCTTCCTCGACGATGCGCGACATTTCGGCGATGTCCTCGTCGGTCGGGATCGCGCCCGGCTTTTCACGGTCGCCGAGCACATAGGCGCGCACCGCGCCGTGCGGAACGTGGCAGGCGACGTCGACGGTGCGCGGCAGCTTTTCGAGCGCGTCCATATATTCGGGGAAGGTTTCCCAATCCCACGACATGCCCTCGGCGAGCGCGGTGCCGGGGATATCCTCGACGCCTTCCATCAGCGAAATCAGCCAGTCGTGGCGGTCGGGCTTGGCGGGCGCGAAGCCGACGCCGCAATTGCCCATCACGACGGTGGTGACGCCGTGCCAGCTCGACGGTGCCATTTCGGCGTCCCAGGTCGCCTGGCCGTCATAATGGGTGTGGACATCGACGAAGCCGGGGGTGACGATCCGGCCCGCGGCGTCGATCTCCTCGCGCCCAGCACCCAGCTTTTCACCAACCGCGACGATCCGGTCGCCGTCGATCGCGACATCCGCGACAAAGGCGTTGCCGCCCGTTCCATCGACGATCGTGCCGCCGCGAATCACCAGATCATGCATATCCGCTCTCCCGATTATTTCGTTTCAGGGAGAAACCTATCACGGATATTCGATATGCCAAGGGGCTGGCGGCGCGCGCCTAGCCGCCGGGAGGCGCTTCGCGCACAAAGGGCGAAAGCAGCTGGCGGCCCCAGCGATCGGCATCACGATCATAGGCCGGCCCCAAACCGAGCGTCTCGACCCGTTCGGCGTCGGGCGCGCGCCAGGTGCCGAAGAGCCGGTCCCAGAGCGTGAGGAAGGGGCCGAAATTGCTGTCGGTCTGCACCGGCCGGCTGCTGTGATGGACCAGATGCACCGCGGGCGTCACGAACAGCCGCGCTGCATAGCGCCAGAGTCCCCCGTCGGTACGCACATTGGCATGTTCGGCAAGACCCGCCACCAGCAGGACGATCTCGGCAAGCGCGACCGCGGCGGGCGGCAGCCCGAACAGCCAGATCGGGACGAGCGCAAAGGCGAAAGGAACCAGCTGTTCGAGCGGGTGATGGCGAAAGCCCGTCGTGGCGTCGATCGCGGTGTCGCTGTGGTGGACGCGGTGGAGCCGCCACAGCCAGCCGATGCGGTGCGACGCGCGATGCGCCCAATAGGCCGCCAGCGTGCGCAGCAACAGCGCCGCCGCCACTGCGGGCAGGAAGGACATTGGCGGCAGCGGCCATGGCGCCTTCGCATCCGCGGCGACCGCCGCGGCAAAGCCGACAAGACCGACCGGGAGCAGCGCGGCGACCAGCAGCGTGAGCACGCCGAGCAGCAGGTTGGTCGCCGGCCGCCGCAACCCCGCAGCGGGATCGGCGCGCGCGCCGAAGCGCGTTTCGGCGATGGCAAGCACGACAAAGGTCAGCACCATCACCCAGGGTGCCAGCGTCACCAGCCAGTCGGGATCGGGTCCGCGCATCGTCGCAGACCTAATCGCGCTTGCGGCGAAGGCAAGCGCTGGCTAGGCTCGGGTCGGGTCGCACGTCTTTTTCAGGGGGAAATATCATGCGCGCACTTGCTTTCACCGTTCTTCTCGCGATTCCCACGGCCGCGATGGCCGGCGTGATTGCAACCCCCGGCCCCGAAGCCGGCGTCGGCGCCGGTGCGATGGCCGCGGTCGCCGCCGGATATCTGTTCCTGAAGCGCCGCCGCAGCCGTTAATCCCGCGATGATCGCAGCGGCCGCCGATCCACCGCGACGGATCGACCGCGACAGCGTCTTTGCCGCCGCGCTGCTGATCGTCATCGCGGCGGCGTTGACGACGCGCGTCGGCGCCGCCGTCGCGCATCACGGCCTGCTCACCGCCTTCACCGAACTGTTCGGTATCAGCGCGATCGTCTGGTTCGCGGCTTTCGCGATCTGCGCGATCGCGCGCGAAGATCGCGCCCGATCGCCCTGGCATCGCGGCGACGCGGCAGTGCTCGCCGCCATTGTCGTCGCCGCGCTGCTGCCGCTGCCGGCGCTCGGCGCCGCGGCGGTGTTCGGGACCGGAGCCTGGCTTGCCTGGCGGTCGGAGCCTGGGTCGGGCGCCCGGCGGATCGGACTCGTCGCGCTCGCGCTGAGCGCCCACCTGCTGTGGGGACCGCTGATCCTGAAATTGCTCGGCAGCGAGCTGCTGGCCTTCGATGCCGCGATCGCCGCGCTTTTCGCGGGCGGCGGCGCCGAGGGCAATGTCTTCGGCCAGGCCGGATCGCAGGCTTTCGCGGTCGGCCAGAACTGCTCGTCGTTGACCAATCTCTCGCTCGCCGCGGTCCTTGCCGTCACGCTGGCGCAGCTGTTCGAGCTGCGCTTCGATCGCCGGCTCGTCGTCGCGGCGCTGCTCGCGATGCTCGCGACCGTCGCGGTCAATGGCGCGCGGCTCGCGACGATCGCGCGGCGGCCCGAACTCTATGACTATCTTCACAGCGGCGCCGGCATGATGCTGTTCGGCTGGGCATCGCTGCTCGTGACCGCGGCGATCGTCGGCACCGCCGTTGCGCGCCACCCCGATTTTGCGCCCCGCTGACCGCATCCTCGTCGGCGCGGCCGTGCTCGCGCTCGCGCTCGTCGCCGCGAAGCTTCTGTGGCTGCCGCGCAACGTCTACCCCGACCGCGAGCGGCTGGCGGGGACGATCGAGACGCGACTCGCGCACGCGGGCCTGGCGAGCAGCCGGCCGTGGGAGGCGGCGCCCTTTCGCATCCGCGCCGCGCACGGCCGCTGCACCATGATCATCCAGCAACTCGACGTCGAGGCGGCCGAAAAGAGCATCTTCGTCGAGCGCGCAAGCCGCCTTGGCTCCGTGCGCTATCTCTATGGCGGCACGCTCCGCACCGATTTCCCGCGCGCGGGAACCGTGCTGCGCGACCAGTTGCAGCGGCAGGCGGCGCGGCTCGGGATCGCCATCGCCATCGACCCGATCATCGGGGTCGCGGCGTCGCCAGGCTGCCCCGACCCCGTGCGGCTGTTCGCCGGGCTGGCGCTGCACCCGCGCGCGGGACCACCCGCGCTGCCCTGACGCGCCCGCGCGGGTTGCAACTTGCAGTCGCCGGCAATCTCTCTAAACGCTGCGGCCATGAGCGACGAAGATTATGTCTATGACGAAGCGAGCGGCGAATGGCTGCCCGCGAGCGAGGTCGCGGCGCGCGCCGCCGCCGCCGCGGCGGGTCCCGAGGTGCGCGATGCGGTCGGCAATCTGCTCGCCGACGGCGATTCGGTCGTGCTGGTCAAGGATTTGACCGTGAAGGGCGCGGGGCAGACACTGAAGGTCGGCACGGTGATCCGGTCGATCCGCCTGACCGGCGACGCGCAGGAAATCGACTGCCGCCACGACGGGATCAAGGGCCTCGTGCTGCGCGCCGAGTTCGTCCGCAAGCGCTGACGCGCGCCTAGAGTGCCACCTTTTGCGAGGGCGGCAATTCGGCGTCCCACTGCGGCCGCGCGGCGTCCATGCCCGCGACGACCTTGTCCCAATAGGCCTCGGTCCGCCCCTGGAACTTCATGTCGAACGCCTCGACGGTGCGGAATTCGAGCACTTCGACCCCGTCGGGGCCGGGCCTGTAGCTGTAGGGCACGTCGCGCCCGACGAAGAAACCGTCGCCCGCGCCGAGCTCCTCGGTGCCGAGCCGCAGCGACCCGGCGATCACATAATAGAGGCAGTCGGCGTCGTGGCTGTGCAGCGGCAGTGCAAAGCCGCTCTTGAACCACGCATAGGTCAGGCTCATGTGCGGCAGCGCGAACAGGACCCGCGTGACATTGCCCTCGCCCACCCCGGCCCCGACCCAGCGCCCGACGCCCGCCTCGACGATCGGGGTCAGTCCGGCGAGCGTCATCCGGCCGGTGTCGTGGAGGTCGGGCGCGTCGGCGCCGCGATAGATGCGGAACGGCGCCGCGTCCGGTTTGCGATCACCCTCGGCCATGGCTCTCTCCTCTTCGCGTTGCGATTTGCGGCGATCATGCCGCAACGCGAAGAGGCGAGTCCAGCCCGCGTCGGATCTTGGCGCCTATATCTTCCCCAGCGTCTCGCGCCGCGGGCCGAGATAGCCGAACAGATAGGCGCCGACCTTGCGCATCTGAATCTCCTCGGCACCCTCGGTGATGCGGTAGCGCCGGTGGTGGCGGTAGATATGCTCGAACGGCTTGTGGCGCGAATAGCCGATGCCGCCATGGACCTGCATCGCGCGGTCGGCGGCCTCGCAGCACAGCCGGTTCGCCCAGTAATTGCACATGCTGACCTTGTCCGACAGGCGGTGCTCGACCTCCTTGTGCGGCATATTGTCCATTTCCCATGCGGTCTTGCGGATCAGCAGGCGCAGCATCTCGGCCTGGGTCGCGAGCTCGACGAGCGGGAACTGGATCGCCTGGTTGCGCGCCAGCGCCGCGCCGAAGGGCTTGCGCTCGCGGGCGTAGCGCACGCTTTCCTCGATGCAGTAGACCGCCGCGCCGAGCGACGACGCGGCCTGGCGGATGCGGTTCTGGTGGACGAAGCTCTGCGCGATCGACAGCCCGCCGTCGACGGGGCCAAGCCGCGCGCTGTCGGGCACCCACACGTCGGTGAAGCTGACGCGCGGGTGGTCGGTCGGCATGTTGAAGGTCCAGAGATATTCTTCGATCTTCAATCCCGGCGTCGGGTTGGGGACGAGCAGGCAGGTGATCCCCTTTGCATCGCCGTCTTCGCCGCCGGTGCGGCAGAAGGTCGCGCAATGCGTCGCGACGTGCATGCCCGTCGTCCACATCTTCTCGCCGTTGATCAGCCAGCCGTCGACGCCGTCGCGGGTTTCGCGCACCGCGCGCGTTTCCATGTGCGTCGCGTCCGATCCATGATCGGGCTCGGTGAGGCCGAATGCGGTGCGGCGCCTGCCCTCGAAACCGCCGAGGATGAATTCCTGCTTCTGCTCCTCGCTCGTCGCGAACTGTTCGAACATCTCGACGAAGGGGAAATTGCCGACGATGCTGTGCTCGTTCTGCAAATCATTGTGGAGACCGAGGCCTTTCGCCGCGAAATGCTCGCGGATCACCGCCATCCACAGATTCTTGCCGTCCTTGCCGCCATATTTCCTGGGCGCCGAGAAACGCCAGTGGCCCGCCGCATCGGCCTTGCGTTTCGCCTGATTCAACAGCTCCTCCCACTCGTGGCGCGGCAGGCCCTGATTGTCCCAGTCGGTGCGCGCATGCTCGCGGCGATGGTCGAAGAAGCGGATATTGTCGTCGGCCAGTTCGAGCGGCTTGATCTCGGCCGCGATGAAGGCGTCGAGTTCGTCCAGATAGGCCTGCAGGTCGGCCGGAATCGCAAAATCCATCTCGTCTCTCTCCTCGTTTTTTTCCAGCGCGGCGGCGCTCATCCGCCCCAGAGGCTGCGCGCGCGGGCGAGCGCGGCATATTTGGGGCTGTCGACCGCGCATTTGTCGAGGGCTGCGCGGCGCAGGCGCGCGAGCAGTCCCGGTTCGGACAGGTCGGTCGCGCCCGCCAGCAGCGCGCCCGCCAGCGCCGCATCCTCGGCACGCGTTCCGGCATCCAGATCGCGCATCACGATGCCGAGCGCGTTCATCGCGACCACCGCCTCGAACTTGGCATGCCCCTCGGCCTTCGGCTTGATCGCACCCTCGATCCAGTCGCGCACCGCCTGCACGATTTCGCGGTTGGTCGGCTCGCCCGCGGGCGCGGGCCCGGCGGGCGATGATGGCGGCAGCGCGCGCGCGCGTTCGGCGGCGGGGGCTTCTTCCTCGAGCAGCAGGACGAGGTCGAGTTCCTGTTCGGCGGTGCGCCGCCCGACGACGACGCGCTCGACCGTGGTGTCGGCGCCGCTGCGCCATGCCTGTCCCATCTGCAGGCAGCCGAGCGCCCACCACAGGGTGCGATAGACGAGCCAGAAGCGGAAGCGGGTGCGGTCGACCGGCGCGCCGCCCGCCGCTTCATAGGCCGCGAAATAATCGTCGAGGCTGCCGACACCGAACGCCGGCCGGTCGAGTTGACCAAAGCGCCAGACGGTCATGCAGCCGAAGGCGAGATCCTCGTGCGGATCGCCGAGATGCGCGAGTTCCCAGTCGAGCACCGCCGCCAGCCCGTCGCCGTCGACCATCACATTGCCCATGCGGTAGTCGCCGTGCACGAGCACGGGATCGGCCGCGGCGGGCAGATGCTCCTCGCACCATTTGACCGCAAGCGCGATCGCCGGGCGGTCGCCGCCGTAAGCCAGAAAGCGCGCCTTGAGTTCGGCAAGCGCCGCCGCGGTGTCCATCACCGGAATCCCGTCGGGAATCGCCGCGCGCGGCAATGCGTGGATGTGCGCCAGTTCGCGCCCGAGGTCGGCCACCAGCGACGGCGGCGGCGCGGGGAGTATCCTGGCCGGGCTGACTTCGGCGACGATGCGGCGCATCACATAGCCCGTCCCCATGCCGTCGCCGTCGGCGAGTACCCCGACGACTTCGGGCGCCTTGACCCCGCCGGCGTGCGCCGCCCTGACCAGCGCCGCCTCGACCGGATGACCATAGGGACGGCCCTCCATATATTCGGCCGAGGGCGCGCGGCGCAGCACATAGCCCGCCGGGCCGTCGGAATCCGCCCAGTCAAACGCCCAGCTTTCCATATTGGCGCCGCCCGACAGGCGGACGAGCCCGCTGAGCTCCCCCGGTCCGGCGAGGCGGGTCATGAAGGCGGCAAGCGGGGGACTGAGATCGGTCATTACTTAACCTTGCTAAGTATTTTTGGCGGCGGCAAGCGCGAATCGCACCCTACCCGCGCAATCGCAAAAAAGGACAGGTTTCATCGCAACCGGCGACGGGTTGCGGCAGCGCCGGGGCCGGGCCGGCTGTTCAGTCGCGCACCCGCCCCGCTCGCCGGTCGTGCCATTTCGCCGCAAAATGCAGGCCCCACGCCAGCGGCACGCCGAGCAGGTAAAGCGCCGCGGCGCCCCCTGCCAGGATATCCTCGTCGACATGGACGGCATAGGCGGCGAGGATCATCGTCCCGATCAGCGCGACCATCGCGATCTGGTACCAGTTACGTCCGCTGCCGATCCGCGCCGGATCGATCGGTAACGGCGCGCGGGCGCGAACCGCATCCTCGATGGCATCGCGGCGGCGTCGCCAGCCCTCGACATAATCCCATATCTCGATGCCGACGAGCCCGACCTCGACGACGAAAGCGCCGAGCCCGATCGCGGGCGCATGGAAACGCTGCTCGATTTCCAGCAGGTCGAGCAGCCATCCGCCGCCGAAAACGACGACGAGCAGCGCGCCGACCGCCCAGGCCGCGTGCATCGGAACCGACGCGATCATGGCATCGACATACGCCTCGACATCGCCGCGCCAGCGCGCGACCTCTTCCGCCTTCACATGCCGCGCGCGGCCGTCGCGCGCGCGATAGGCCGGGCCCATGGCGGTGTCGACGAACCAGCGGTCGAAGCGCCGCAATTCGCCGTCGCGAAGCTGTCGCTGCTGGTAATCGCTCATGAACGCCATCGTCGCCCCTCCGCTGCGACCCATGCGCCGCGCGGGGTTACCAGCGCGATAATGGCCGTCGCCCTTGACCCCGCGCGTCATTTTTCCGATGCCGGGTCGATGGCGACAATATTCCGCATATCGACCGTTGCACTTGCTGCGACATTGTTTGCCAACGCAAGCACGGCGGCGGAAAATCCGGCCCTTGCGCCCTCCGAACCTTGGCGGGTCGACTATGGCGAAGAGCAATGCGTCCTCCTGCGCACCTTTGGAACCGGCGCCGACGCAGTCACGCTGCGCCTGGCGCGCGGATCGGGCCTGCAAAGCTTCGACATGCTGGTCGCCGGCATCAATGTGCCACGACTTGGCGCCAATGTCCGCGTGACGATGACGCTCGAACCGCAAGCCACCGAAGCGGAGTTCAACGGCTATTCGATGCGCCTGCCGAACCGGCCGGAGAGTTTTATCCGCTGGTTCGACGGCGACCCGAACATTTTGGCAGGCGTTGCAGAGGACCAACTGGTCCGGCTGCGCGCCGACGACAAGTTCGACGTGGCGATGCGCTGGACCGGCGGCAAGGCAGCCCTCGCGGCGCTGCAAAGCTGTCATGACGACCTGCTCAAGGGCTGGGGTGTTGCGATCGACGAAATTCGGGCGCTCAAAGTCCAACCGGAACCGGTGGGTTCACCCGGCCGGTGGGTCACGAACGACGATTATCCATCCCGAGAAATGCAACGCGAGATCGAAGGCACGGTCGCCTTTCAGATCAAGGTCGGCACCGACGGTAGCATCGAGGATTGTCGAATCCTGCGCAGCAGCGGGTCCGCGGCGCTCGACGAACAATCTTGCCGACTGGTCCGCCAGCGCGCCCGCTTCAAACCAGGGCGCGACGCAAACGATCAGCCGACGCCCAGCTATTACATCAACCGCGTTCGCTGGCAGATACCCCGATAGGGCGATCACCCCGCGCGTGCGCGGCCGCGTTCCATCACGGCGAGCCGCCGTGCCTCGACCGCTTCGGCGCTGACGGTGCCGTTCGCCGCCTTCGAGCGCGCGGCCTCAAGCGCCATGCCTTCACCGAAGGGCAGCGCATGGCCGTCGTCGATCAGCCGCTTGTAGCTGCGCACCATCGCGGGATCGGCGCTCGCGATGTCGCGCGCGAGCGCCTGTGCGGCGGGCAGCAGGGCATCGGGGGCCACGACGCGATTGACCAGCCCCCAGGCGCACGCCGTGTCGGCGTCGAGGAAATTGCCGGTCAGCGACAATTCCTTGGCGCGCGAAATGCCGATCAGGCGCGACAGTTTCTGCGACAGCCCCCAGCCGGGCATGATGCCGACGCGCGCATGGGTGTCGGCAAAGCGGGCACGGGTCGAGGCGATCAGTATGTCGCACGCGAGCGCGACCTCGAACCCGCCGGTGATCGCGACGCCGTTGATCGCGCCGATCACCGGTTGCGGACAGAGTTCGATCGCCTTCACCGGATTTTCATCGGCACCCTCGGCGTTCGCGGCGCCGAGGTTGCTCGTATCGGCGCCGAGTTCCTTGAGGTCGAGCCCCGCGGTGAACGCGCGCTCCCCCGCCCCGGTCAGCACGATCGCGCGGATGCCCTCGTCGGCCGCGAGCTTGCGCATCGTCGCAGCGAGTTCGGCGCGCAGCGCGCGCGACAGCGCGTTCATCGCCTCGGGGCGGTTGAGGGTGACGGTGGCGACGGCGTCGTCGCGGGTGACAAGGACGAGGGACATCAGGCTATTTCTCCATAAGAGGCATAATCCTCTACATGGATGTTCGGCCGGCGAAAGCTGGTAAAGCTCATGCTCGCCGACAGGTCGAGCGCCTCGACCTGATGCCACCAGCCGACGGGCAGGAAAACGCCCTCGCCCGGGCCGATGACGGTTTCGAGCACCGGCGGGTTCTGCGCATCGCCCGGCCCCGCGGGCAGCGGGGCATTGCCCCAGTCCGAAAAGCAATGGCGGCCGTTGCGCATGCGCGCGAAGGCCCAGGGCGGCGCCATACGCACGCGCTTGCGGCCCAGCACCTGAACGAGCAGATTGTTGGTCAGGTCATGGTGCCACGGGGTCAGCGTGCCGCGGGGGCCCAGCCAGAAAAAGCCGTCGCGCGGCCGCGCTCCGTCGAGCAGCGCGACCGGTGCCATATCGTCCCACAACATGCCCAGCACCGCGGCGTTGGCACCGCTGTTGTACGCGGTGAGATAGATGTCGTTGCTCGGCTCGTCCTTGCGGAGCCAGTCGATCAGCTCGCCGAAACGGATGCGGCGGCGATGATCGTCCTTGGCGCGTTCGTAATCGGGGTCGCGCTCGCGCTCGACCTGTGCCTCGACGACGGCGTCGCCCGCCACGGCGGCGAAATGATCGAGCGACCAGCGCGTGCGCGCGGGCCAATGGTCGATCAGCCCCGTCAGCTTCGCGGGGCGGTTCGCGTCATAATGATGGCGGTAGAAGGTGTCGGGATCGGGCCGGTCCAGCGCGTCGAGCGCGAAGCCGCCCGCCGCCTCGAAGGCGAGCCGCTGCTGGTTGGCGAACAGCCATTGCTGCTTTGCCATCCGCGCCGCCTGCCGCCGCAGCATCGCCGCCATCGGGTCCTTCGCCAGCCGGTCGACCTCATATTTCGCCGATGCCGCCGACACACCCGCCCCGACGAGGCGCGCGCGGAGCGCGGCGTCATCCTCGCCGGCGGCAAGGCCCTCGGCGATCAGCGCGCGTTTGTCGGTGTGGGCCATGGCGAATTCTCCTGCGACCCCACAAGGCTATGCCGATGACAGGAGGATGACAATCGGCCGCGGCGGCGTCCATCCGCAGGCAGCGCCCGGCGTCAGGGCGTCGCGGGTGCAGCGGCTTCCTCCACCGCCGCGTCGCTGAGCGCGCCGTTCTGGATCAGCCATTGCGGATGAGCGGCCTGCGCGCTCGCCATGATCCGGTCGATCGCGGCGGCGACCTGTTCGCCTTCATCCTCGCGGTCGCGGCGCACGACGACGCGGCGCGCCTGCCCGTCGACGAGTATCGCCTCGCGCGAGACCAGCGCGCCGACGGTCAGTTCGGCCAGGATCGCGCGGCTGTCCTCGTCGCGGCGTTCGAGCGCCGCAAGACGCTGGTTCAGCCGTTCCTCAAACTGCACCGCGGCGTTGGTCTGCTGGCGCAGCTGGACGATGCTGATCCGCGCATTGCGGTCGAGATCGCGGCGCACCGCCTCGGCGAGCGCATTGTTGAGACGCCCTGCATAATGATCGACGAGCACCACCCCGTCGACCGCGACGGTATCGCCGTCGAGGCGCACGTTCAGGCTGTCGATCCGGTCGGAGGCGCCCAGCATCCGGTCGAGTTCGGACTGCACCATCGTGCGCGCCCGGATCTCGCGCGCGATGTCGTTGAGCGACAGTGCCAGGGGGATCGAGAGGATTCCCAGCGTGACAACGATGCCGACGACCTGCATCGCGGTGTGCTGGGGGGTCAGCGACGGGCCGAAATGGTTGAGCCGCGCGACGATCGTCGCGGCGAAAGCGATCGCCAGCGTGTTGGTGAGAAACAGCAGCGCGGCGCCGAGCGCGAAGTCGGGGCGTCCCGTCACCAGCCCGAACCCCACGGTCGAAAGCGGCGGAACGAGCGCGGTGGCGATCGCCACACCGACCATCACCCCCGAGAGCTTGCGCATGATCGCATAGACGCCCGCGATGCCGCCGACGACCGCGACGCCGAGGTCGAGCAGCGTCGGCTGCGTCCGCGCACGCAATTCGGCGGTGACGTCCTGGATCGGCGAGACCCAGATGATCAGCATGGCGACGACGACGGCGACCGCCATGCCGGCAGCCAGCGTCACCAGCGAGCGCTTGATCAGGCTGCTTTCGATCGTCGCGAGCCCGAAGCCGAGCCCCATGATCGGACCCATCAGCGGCGACACGAGCATCGCGCCGATCACGACCGCGGTCGAGCTTTGCAGCAGCCCGAGCGTCGCGATCGCGGCGGCGAGGATGATCAGGAGCAGGAATTTCTTGTCGAGCCGGGCATCGCGCGCGACGCTCGCCAGAATCAACGAGCGGTCGAGGGCGTCGTCGCCCCCGACCGCTTCGTGATGATCGTCGTTCCGGGTCGCCCGGCGCCCTCCGGCATTGAACGGCGCGTCGCCCAGTCCGGGCATCCCGGGACGGTCGCCGGTCATGCCCGGTCAGATCTTCCCGGTGAGTTCCGGGACGGCGTTGAAGAGATCGGCGACGAGGCCGAAGTCGGCGATCTGGAAGATGGGGGCGTCCTCATCCTTGTTGATCGCGACGATGGTCTTCGAATCCTTCATGCCGGCGAGGTGCTGGATCGCGCCCGAGATGCCGATCGCGAAATACACCTCCGGCGCGACGATCTTGCCGGTCTGGCCGACCTGATAGTCGTTGGGGACATAGCCCGCGTCGACCGCGGCGCGGCTGGCGCCGAGCGCGGCGCCGAGCTTGTCGGCGAGCGGAACGATGACTTCCTGATATTTCTCGCTCGATCCGAGCGCGCGCCCGCCCGAGACGATGATCTTCGCCGAGGTGAGCTCGGGGCGATCCTGCTTGGCGATCTCGGCGCCGACGAAGCTCGAGAGGCCGGCGTCACCGCCCGCGCTCACGGCTTCCACACTGCCCGAACCGCCGGTGCCGGCGGCCTTTTCGAAGGCGGTGCCGCGCACGGTGAGGACCAGCTTCGCGTCCGAGCTTTCGACGGTCGCGATCGCGTTGCCGGCGTAGATCGGGCGGGTGAAGGTCTTGGGACCCTCGACCGACAGGATTTCCGAGATCTGCATCACGTCGAGCAGCGCGGCGACGCGCGGCGCGATATTCTTGCCGGTCGTCGTCGCGGGCACGACGAACGCATCGTGGCTCGCCATGAGGTCGGCGACGAGCGGCGCGATATTCTCGGGCAGGTTATGCGCGAAGGCGGCATTGTCGGCGACATGCACCTTGCCGACGCCCGCGATCCCGGCGGCGGCAGCGGCGACGCCCTCGACGCCGCTCCCTGCGACGAGCAGATGGACTTCGCCGAGCTTCGAGGCGGCGGTCACCGCGGCGAGCGTGGCATCCTTGACGGCGCTGCCGTCATGTTCGACCCAAACGAGCGTTTTCATGAATGCACTCCCATCGCCTTGAGCTTGGCAACCAGTTCATCGACATCGGCGACCTTGACGCCGGCCGAGCGGACGGGCGGTTCCGAAACCTTGACCGTCTTGACGCGCGGCGCCGTGTCGACGCCGTAATCGGCGGGCGATTTGGTATCGAGCGGCTTCGACTTCGCCTTCATGATGTTCGGCAGCGACGCGTAGCGCGGCTCGTTGAGGCGCAGGTCGGTGGTGACGATCGCGGGAAGCTTGAGCTTCACCGTCTCAAGGCCGCCGTCGACTTCGCGCGTCACGGCGACATGATCGCCCTCGACATTGACCGCGCTGGCGAAGGTGCCCTGCGCCCAGCCGGTCAGCGCGGCGAGCATCTGGCCGGTCTGGTTGTTGTCGCCGTCGATCGCCTGCTTGCCGAGGATCACAAGACCCGGCGCTTCGGCGTCCGCGATCGCCTTGAAGATCTTCGCGAGCGCCAGCGGCTCGACCTCGTCGTCGGTCTGGACGAGGATCGCGCGGTCGGCGCCCATCGCCAGCGCCGTGCGCAGCGTTTCCTGCGCCTTTGCCGGACCCACCGACACCGCGACAACCTCGGTCGCGACGCCCTTTTCCTTCAGGCGGATCGCTTCCTCGATCCCGATCTCGTCGAACGGGTTCATCGACATCTTCACATTCGACAAATCAACGCCGCTGCCGTCCGCCTTCACACGGGGCTTCACATTGTAATCAAGAACCCGCTTCACGGGAACGAGGATCTTCATGGCTTTTCAGCTCCTCTCAAAAATTGTGCACCGCGCCATAATTGGCGTTTACGTAAACGTCAACCAGCAGTCCCTTGCGCCTCTCCCGCAGGGTAGAGGTCAGGACGACCGGCTCCGGAGACCCGGTCGGTTGGCGAGGGACGGTCGTTGCCGCCCCCGCCGCTGCGATCAGCGAACGCATTCGCAAATCTCGCTGCCTTCCCCGGGGAGAGGGTTCTTTGTCAGGCCGCCTTCTGAACCTCGGCAACGATCTTCTTCGCCGCGTCGCCCAGATCATTGGCGGCAACGATAGGCAGACCGCTGTTGGCCAGGATATCCTTGCCTTCCTGCACGTTGGTGCCTTCGAGGCGCACGACCAGCGGCACCGACAGATTCACTTCCTTCGCCGCCGCGACGATGCCGTCGGCGATGATGTCGCACTTCATGATACCGCCGAAGATGTTGACGAGGATGCCCTCGACCGCCGGGTCCTTGAGGATGATCTTGAACGCCGCGGTGACCTTTTCCTTCGAAGCGCCGCCGCCGACGTCGAGGAAGTTCGCCGGGAAGGCCCCGTTGAGCTTGATGATGTCCATCGTCGCCATCGCAAGGCCGGCGCCGTTGACCATGCAGCCGATGTTGCCGTCGAGCTTGATGTAGGCGAGGTCATATTCCGACGCCTCGACCTCGGCCGGGTCTTCCTCGGTCAGGTCGCGCAGCTCGGCGATGTCCTTGTGGCGGAACATCGCATTGCCGTCGAAGCCGAGCTTGGCGTCGAGGACGAGCAGTTCGTCGCCGTTCGCGCCTTCGCAGACGGCGAGCGGGTTGATCTCGATCTGCTCGGCGTCGGTCGCGAGGAAGGCGTTGTAGAGGCCGGCCAGAACCTTGGCGGCCTGCTTGGCGAGGTCGCCTTCGAGTTCCAGCGCCGCGGCGACGCTGCGGCCGTGGTGCGGCATCAGCCCCGTGGCGGGGTCGATGGTGATCGTGTGGATCTTGTCGGGCGTGTTGTGCGCGACGGTTTCGATGTCCATCCCGCCTTCGGTCGAGGCGACCACCGCGATGCGGCTGGTCGCGCGGTCAACGAGCAACGCGAGATAATATTCCTTTTTGATGTCGGCGCCGTCGGTGATGTAGAGGCGGTTGACCTGCTTGCCGGCTTCGCCGGTCTGGATCGTCACCAGCGTATTGCCGAGCATTTCGCGCGCATGGCTTTCGACTTCCTCGAGCGTCTTGGCGAGGCGGACGCCGCCCTTCGCATCGGGACCGAGTTCCTTGAACTTGCCCTTGCCGCGGCCGCCGGCGTGGATCTGCGACTTCACGACATAGAGCGGCCCGGGGAGCTGCTTCGCCGCGGCGACGGCTTCCTCGACGCTCATCGCGGCGATGCCCTTGGGCACCGCGACGCCAAATTTCGCGAGCAATTCTTTCGCCTGATATTCGTGGATGTTCATGAGGTCTGCCGGGCCTTTCGACTCTGGAAGGGGGAGATGATCGGCGCCGCCTAAGCACAAGTTTCGCGGCAAGGCTACCCCCTAGGGCGCCAGCCGCGGTCGCAATTCATCGACAGAATTTCTTGATCAGCGCAAAGCGCAGAGCGCGGCCGAACTCGTCGATACCGCCAATATCTCCGGGTCCTTGAGCGCGCGGACCTTGCGCAGGAACTGGTCGAGCGACAGGTCAGCGATCCGCTTGTCCTTGAGACTGCCGAGCGCCGACAGGCGGCGAAGCTGGACCAGCGACAGCCGGTCGACCATGCGTTCGGCCATGCACGCCGACATCGCTTCGGACAGCCCGGCATTGTGGAGCCCCGTGCGCAGCCGGGTTTCGGGCGTCGCGCAACCGGCGAGAGTCAGCGCGGCAAGGACAGAGAGGGTCAGATATTTCATGCCGACCGCCTATAGGGGAGCGACGGACTTTCCCAAACCCCGTTCGCGCCGGATTGGCGAAACGCCCGCCGCTCCGCTTCGGCGCGGCAGGAGGCGGCCCCCGCCGACAAGCGCCGGGATCCGCCCCATCGACGGACGATCAGCGGCCGTGAAATTCGGCGACGGCGCGCGATACCGACTGCATCGTCGCCATGCGCGCGGGGATCGGCGAGCTGGCCTCCCCCATCATCACGACGATCGCATAGCGCGTGCCGTCGGGCGCCGTCGCGATGCCGATGTCGTTATAGCCGGCGGTCATGCCCTTGAAATCCTGCCCCGTCCCGGTCTTGTGCAGGAAGCTCCAGCCCGCCGGCAGGCCGGCCTTGAGCCGCTGCGGCCCGCTCTTTGTCCGGCTCATCACGCCGAGCAGATATTGCGTCGAATCGGGCGACAGCAAGGTGCCGCGCGCGAGGCGCGTCAGCGCGGCCGCGATCGCCGCGGGGCTCGCGCCGTCCATCGGATCGCTGCGATAGGCGTCCATCGCCGCCTTGCGCGTCGCATCGGGCAGCGCCGCACGCGCGGTCTGGAAAGCGCGCCCGGCCGAATAGGCCTGCTGCCATTTGAGCCCCGCGATGCCGCTCTGGAGCAACCGCTCGCCGGGGCCGAAACGGATCGCCCCGAGATCCTTTTTGGCGATGAAGCGCCGCACCGCGTCGGGTCCGCCGACGGTGCGCAGCAGGCTGTCGTTCGCGGTATTGTCGCTGTGCGTGATCGCGGTTTCGATGAGGTCGCGCACGCTCATCGTCACCGAGCCTTCGGACCGCACGCGCGCCGCCAGCGGCTGGTGGAACAGCGTCAGATCCTCAGGCCCGATGCGCACGCGCTGGTCGAGCGTCAGGCGCCCCTGATCGACCGCGTCGAGCACCGCCAGCGTCACCCAGAGCTTCGACACACTCTGTTGCGGGAACAGCTCGCCGCCGCGCTGCGCGATCGCCCATTCGCCGTCGATGCGCTGCACCGCGATGCCGGTCTTGCCGGGAAAGGCCTTCCATATCTGGGCGATGCGATCGCTGAGCCCCGCGGGCGCCCGGCGGAAACCCGGATCGGCGGAAAGCTGCGGCGCGGGGGTCGCGCTGCGCACCGGCGGACCGATCGGCACGCTGACCGCACCCGCCGGATTGCGTACCGGCTGCGCTTCGCGCGGCGTCGGCACGATGGCGGCGCTGCTGACACATCCCGCGAGCACCACCGCGCTCGTCACCACGGCAAGCAGCGGCTTGCCTGACCATTGAACCTTCATTCAAACCCCGAGGCGGTTGCGACCGTCATTCTGTCCCCCGGCCCCTTTTGGCCGATCTCCTTCGTCCCGCAGCCCGGATGCGGCGACCAGTGATTTGCGACGAACGATTCCTCCCGCACGGTGAGCGGCGGAACCCGGCCGATTCAGGGCGCGAGAGCGCGCCGGACGAGCCCCGGATAGAGGCTTTTGAACGCCGCAAGCTTCGGGGCGTCCCAGCGGACGATATAACCATTGCCCGGATTGCGCTTCATGAAATCCTGATGATTCGCCTCGGCGCGATAGAAGGCCCGGTAGCGCTCGACGGGGACCACGAGTGGCCGCCGGAAATAGCCACCCTTGCCGATCTGCGCGAGATAGGCGGTCGCGACCTGCCGCTGCACGGCGTCGAGCGGAACGATCGCGGCGCGATACTGGCGGCCGACGTCGGGGCCCTGGCGATCCTTGAGCGTCGGGTCGGCGATCACCGAGAAAAGAATCCGGAGCAGCGTGCCGTAGCTGATCCGTGTCGGATCATAGACGATCCGGACCGCCTCGGCGTGGCCCGACGTACCGTCGTGGGTCAGCTCGTAGCGCGCGGTCGCGGCGCTGCCGCCATGATAGCCCGATTCGACCGAGATCACGCCCTCGACATGTTCGAAGACGCCCTCGACGCCCCAGAAGCAGCCGCCGGCGAGCACGGCCGTCGCCCGCTTGACCTTGACCGCGGGGTCGAAGGCAGCCGCGGGGAGCTTGACGGCGCTTTCGGCCTCCACCGGCGCGCACGCCGCGAGCAGCGCCACCGCGACCGTCGCGGCGACCGGGCGCCGCGGCCGCGTCACAGCGGCATCGCGAACGCCGGCTGCTGCGTCACGACGTACAGGGCACCGATCGCGAAGCCGGCGAGCATGGTCAGAAACCAGTCGGAGCGGAGCATGGAGAGCATCGGAACCTCTTCTTGTCTGTCGTTCGGATACCGACGATATGGCGCGCCCCGGACCGTCCGTCAGTGATGATGGTCACCTTTAGGCATCAGGGCTTACTTTCCGGTGAACCGGATCGTCGGGCAGGGTTCAGCGTGCCACCCCCTCCCGCCGACGGGAGGGGGCATCCGGTCAGCGCAGCGCGGCACACGCCTGCTGGATGCGCACGCACGCTTCCTTGAGCACCGCTTCCGACGTCGCATAGGAAACGCGGAACGCCGGCGACAGGCCGAAGGCGCCGCCGTGCACCGCCGCGACGCGCGCCGAGTCGAGGAAATAGTCGATCAGCGCTTCGTCGCTGTCGATCCGGGTGCCGTCGGGGGTCGTCTTGCCCATGCAGCCCGACGCGTCGGGATAGACGTAGAAGGCGCCGTCGGGGACGGGGCAGTCGAGCCCCGGCGCGTCGTTGAGCATCGCGACGACCATGTCGCGGCGCTTGCGGAACGCCGCGTTGCGATCGTCGAGGAACTGCTGCGGTCCGCCGAGCGCGGCGGCGGCGGCGGCCTGCGCGATCGAGCAGGGATTCGAGGTCGACTGCGACTGGAGCTTGCCGATCGCCTTGATCAGCCACGCCGGGCCGCCGGCATAGCCGATGCGCCAGCCGGTCATCGCATAGGCCTTGGAACAGCCGTTCACGGTCAGGATGCGGTCGGTGAGGTCGGGGCAGCGCTGCGCGAGCGTCGAGAAAGCGAAATCGGCGTACCATACATGTTCATACATGTCGTCGCACATCACCATGACGTGCGGGTGGCGGCGGACGACTTCGCCGATCGCGTCGAGTTCCTCGGGCGAATAGGCGGCGCCCGACGGGTTCGACGGCGAGTTGAAGATCACCCAGCGCGTCTTCGGCGTGATCGCCGCGTCGAGCTGTTCGGGGGTGATCTTGTAATGCTGCGCCGCCGACGCCGCGATGACGACGGGAACGCCGCCGCAGAAGGCGACGATGTCGGGGTAGCTCACCCAATAGGGCGCGGGGATGATCACCTCGTCACCCGGATCGACCGTCGCGACGAGCGCGTTGAACAGCGTGTGCTTGCCGCCGACGTTCACGGTGATCTGGTCGAGCCCGTAGTCGAGCCCGTTGTCGCGGCGGAACTTGCCGCGGATCGCTTCCTTGAGCGCGATGGTGCCGTCGACCAGCGTATATTTGGTCTGGCCGGCCCGGATCGCCTCGATCGCGGCTTCCTTGACGAAATCGGGGGTGTCGAAATCGGGTTCGCCCGCCGACAGGCCGATGACGTCGACCCCGGCGGCCTTGAGCTGGGTGACGCGCGCGGTCATCGCGAGCGTCGCCGACGGCTGGATGCGGCCGAGCGCGGCCGAGACATGGGGCGGGAAGGTCGACATATGGCGTCCCCTGGACTGGTGCTGATGCAAGCGTTTTGGCAGAAAATTGCGCGGGGCCGCGCCTAGAGCCTCTGCCCGCAATTCGCAAGGCGGGACGGGGATAATTTACCTATGCAGGCCTAAACTCGTCGCGTCATCCCGGCGAAGGCCGGGATCTCCCCCTATCGCCAGGACGCACCGGCGAGACCCCGGCCTTCGCCGGGGTGACGATCAGCTTCGGACCTCGTCGGCCAGCCGCGCCGGCACCAGTCCGCGCAGCGAATTGCCGATGAAGAAACCGTCGGCAAGGTCGGCAAGGCGCAGGTGCGATTCGGCCGCGCGACCCTTTTCGATCAGCTCGGCGCGCAGCACCCCGGGCAGCAGCCCGAGCGACAGCGGCGGGGTGAGCAGCACGCCGTCGCGCTCGACGAAGATGTTGCTCCAGCTCCCCTCGGTGACGAAGCCCGGCTCGTCGACGAACAGCACCTCGGGCGCGCCGCTCGCCACGCGCAGCTCGTCATAGGGCGCGCGCAGGCTGGTCTTGTGGGTCAGGCGAAAATCGTCGGCCGCCATGGGCGCGGGCCGCACCGCGACGGGGACCGGCAGTTCGCCGAGCCGCGGCACCGGCGTCACCTCGATCGCGAGCGCGCCCGACGGCGCGAGCCGCATCCGCACCCGCGCCGCACTGCGCAGGCGGAAGGTCGCCGATTGCAGGCTGTTGCGCGCGCCGTGCCGGTCGAAGGCGAAGCCGAGCGCCGCGGCGCTCGCCTTCATCCGCGCGAGATGCCCCTCGAGCCGCTGGACCCCTTCGACGGGATCGAATTGCATCGTTTCGATCAGATCGAATCGCTCGCGCGCAGCCGCCACAAATTCCCCCTTGGCCAGACATTCGCGCCATTCTTCCGACGGCACGCTGTCGGCGACGATTCCCGATCCCAGTCCCAGCGTGGCCCGAAACGGCGCGCCCTGCAAGGCACCGGCGCGCGGAAAGACCAGCGTGCGGATCGCGACGTTGAACGCCGCGTCGCCGCCGGGCTCGATAAAGCCGATCGAGCCGGTGTAAAGCCCGCGCGGCGTCGTTTCCAGCGCGTCGATGATTTCCATCGCCCGCACCTTGGGCGCGCCGGTGATCGAGCCGCAGGGAAAGGCGGCGCGCAGCACGTCGACCGCCCCCGCCGCGGCCGGCAGCGTCGCAGCGACGTCGGACACGAGCTGGTGGATCGTCGGAAAGCTTTCGACGCGGAACAGGTCCGGGACCTTCACCGTTCCGGGTGCCGCGACGCGCGACAGGTCGTTGCGGATCAGATCGACGATCATCAGGTTTTCGGCACGCTGCTTGGGGTCCCCGGCCAGTTCGCGCGCGCCGCGCGCGTCGGCGTCGGGGTCGGCCAGCCGCGCCGCGGTGCCCTTCATCGGCCGCGCGATCACCTCGCGCCCGCGCAGCGCGAAGAAGAGTTCGGGCGACAGCGAGGCGATCGCCTGTTCGCCGGTCCAGACAAAACCGCCATAACCGGCGCACGCGGTGCGCCGCAGCCGTGCATAGACGGCGAGCGGGTTGCCGAGCGCCGCCACCTCGGCGCGAAAGGTCAGGTTCGCCTGATAGATGTCGCCCGCGCGGATGAAGGCCAGCACGCGTTCGACGGCATCGACATAGTCGGCGCGCGACACGCCCGGGACGACCGGGCCGAGCCAGGCACCGGCGGGGTCGGGAAGGCAGGCGGCAACCGCGCCGGCGTCGATCCGCTCGACCCGCTCGAACAGGCCGAACCAGCCGAGCGGGCCATTCGCATCCGCAGCGGTTCCCGCGGGGCCGCGCCATGCCTGGGCGAGCCCCGTGCCCGCTTCATAGGCAAGATAACCCGCGGCGTGCAGCCCCCGCCCCTGCGCCGCCTCCAGCGCGTCGAGCAGCGCTGGAATGTCCGCCGCCGTATCCGCAGTCAGCAGCTCGACCGGCCCCTCGAACAGTCGCGCCGCGGCGGCGCCCGCAACGCGCGCGTCGTCGAGCAGGACAAAGGGCGGGCACGCAGGACCCGGGATACCGATGCGACCGGCGCGCGTCATCGTGACAAGGACAGACGGGTCAAGACGGAGTCAGCGCTCGCGGCGGACGCGAACGCGTTTCTGGCCGCCGATCTCGGCAAAATAGCTGCCCATCGCTCCGGGGTAGATCAGCACCTTGTCGCCCGGTTTCGGGTCGCGCGGCAGCACGGTCTGGTCGGTTTGCGCCCATACGGCCCCGTCCTCGATCTCGAAGCGCAGCTTGTCCATGTCGTAGCGGCGCGCCCATTTGATCCTTGTGTCGAGCCGCAGCGCGGGCTCGTCCTCGTCGTCGCCGCCCAGAAACGGCAGGTCGCGCAGCGTGAAGCCGAACAGCCCGCGCCGCGCCTTTTGCGCCGCCGCGCGATCGAACATGGTGATGTCGCGCGCCTGCTCGGCCTGCTGCAGCGCGGCAACCTGGCGATCGAAACAGGCGAGCCGCGCGGCGGTGTCGGCAACGTCGCGGCACGCATAGACCTGCTGCACCTGCGGCGGGGTCGCGGGCGGATCCTTGTCCTTTGCCATCGCAAAAGAACCCGGCGCCGCGAGCAGGATCGTCGCCGTTCCTGCGGCCGTCAAAATCCGAGCTGCTGCACCCATGGCCGTCCTCCCTGCCGTCGTTCCTGACTAGCGGTCGCGCGGCACCGCTGCAAGCGTTGCCCCCCGATTGCGATGCTCTCGCGTCGTGCCTAGGATGAATGCCCCTCTCCCGAGCAAAGGACGATGCGCCGCGATGAACACCCCCTACGACTGGTCGACCAACTATCGCCACCCGACCGCCTGGGATCAGGATTTCGCACCGCTTTCGCTTCCGGACATGCTCGCCGCCAGCGTCGCGCGCCGCGGCGACGCGGCGATGCTCGACTTCATGGGGCGGCGCTTCGGCTACAACGAGGTCGCGCGCGGCGTGGCGCGCGTCGCCAGGGGGCTGCAGCTTCGCGGCGTCGGCAAGGGGCACCGCGTCGGCCTGTTCCTGCCCAACGTCCCGCATTATGTTGCCGCCTATTATGGCGCGCTCGCCGCGGGGGCGACGGTGGTCAACTTCTCGCCGCTCTACACGCCACACGAACTCGAGGCGCAGGTCGAGGATTCGGGCACCGACATATTGTTCACGATGAGTGCGACCGCGCTGCTGCCGACGGCGCTCGAGGTGCTCGACGGATCGAGCCTCAAGCACCTCGTCGTCGGATCTGTCGCGGGCGGCCTGCCCCGCGCCAAGTCGCTGCTCTATCGCATGCTTCGCCGCAAGGAGGTCGCCGAGCTTCCGGCCGACCCGCGCGTCACGCGCTTTTCGGCGCTGGTCGACAATGACGGACGCCCCGATCCGGTGGCGATCGATCCCGAAAGCGACGTCGCGCTGATCCAGTATACCGGCGGCACCACCGGCACGCCCAAGGGCGCGAAGCTGACGCACCAGAACCTCACCGCCAATGCGCGGCAGGTGAACAGCATCGACCCCGATCACGACGCCGACGACCGTATCCTCGGCGTGCTGCCCTTCTTCCACGTCTTCGCCAATACCTGCGTGCTCAACCGCACCGTGCTCAACGGCGGCATGATCGCGATGCTGCCGCGCTTCGATGCCAAGCAGGCGCTCGCGACGCTCGGCCGGACGAGGGCGACCGCGCTGCCCGGCGTGCCGACGATGTACCAGGCGCTGCTCGACCATCCCGATCTTGCCAAGACCGATTTCTCTTCGCTGCGCGTCTGCATCTCGGGCGGCGCGCCGATGCCCGCCGAGTTGCGCGAGAAGTTCATCGCCGCCACCGGCGCCGCGCTCGTCGAGGGCTATGGGCTCACCGAAAGCTCGGGGGTGGTGTCGACCAACCCCTATGACGGCCCGGTCAAGGCGGGCACGATCGGTCAGCCGCTGCCCGCGACGCACCTCCGCCTTGTCGACAAGGAGGATTCGATGCGCGACGCCCCCGCGGGCGAACCCGGCGAACTCGTGGTCAAGGGACCGCAGATCATGCAGGGCTACTGGAACCGCCCCGCGGCCGATCAGGACAGCTTCACCGCCGACGGCTGGCTGCGTACCGGCGACGTCGCGGTGATCGACGAGGACGGTTATGTCCGCATCGTCGACCGCCTGAAGGACATGATCGCGGTCGGCGGCTTCAAGGTCTATCCGAGCGTCATCGAGGCGCATCTCTACGAACATCCCGCGGTCAAGGAAGCGATCGTGCTCGGCGTCCCCGACGCCTATCGCGGCGAAAGCCCCAAGGCGTTCGTCACGCTCGAAGAGGGTTTCGACATATCGGGCGAAGCGCTCGCCGCATGGCTCAACCCGCAGCTCGGCAAGCATGAGCGCGTGAGCGCGGTCGAGGTGCGGCTGAACCTGCCCAAGACGATGATCGGCAAGCTGGACAGGAAGGCGCTGCGCGCGGAGGAAGGTGGCTGACCCCGGGCGCACCGCCATCAAGATCGGGGCGCCCCGCAGAATTGGGCCGGCAAGGCGTAAAATCGCCCATGAGACATTGTAACCTGTGTCATGATATGCCATATCAGCCATCGCAATTGCCCCAACGGAGAATCGGGTGACCCGTGTCGCCAGCCCTGCCCCTGTTCTGACGCGCCCTGCCTCCTTCTTGAGACGGGGGGCCGCGCTGGTTCGGGCTGCGCGCGAATCGCGGCCGCTGACCGCGCTGTCGGGCGACCAGCTCGCGATGAGCCTGTCGGGCCTGTGCCTTGTGCATTGCGTCGCGACGACGGTCTTCTTCGCGTCGGTCGCCTCGGTCGGCGGCGTGTTCCTCGACAATCACCTGTTCCACGAGGTGGGCCTTGTCATCGCGATCGGTTTCGCGCTCGTGACGCTCGTCTCGGGCGTCCTCAGCCACGGCTATCTGATGCCCTTCGGCGTCGGCTGCTTCGGGCTCGGGATGATGGCGGGCGCGCTGTCGCGGCCGCACGATGGCAGCGAAGTGCTCGCGACGATGATCGGCGTCGCGGTGGTCGCGCTCGGGCACGACCTCAACCGCCGCGCGCGGAACTGACCCCGGCCCGCGCTTGCGGGCGGCCGCCAAACACCCTACATTGCGATGGTTAGGGGCATGATCGGCGCGCAGGCGCGCACAAGGAAACGCCATGGGCAAACATGACCATCCGCACGTCGAGGCCAGCGGAGCCTCGCTCGCCGACGCGGCGCAGGCCGCGCTCGAAAAGGGCGGAGAGGCGTGGACCGACATGCGCGCGCAGATTTTCGATGCCGTCGCCGAAATCGGCAAGCCCGCAAGCGCCTATGAAATCGCCGATATCGTGTCGCAGAAACGCGGCAAGCGCGTCGCACCGAACAGCGTGTACCGCATCCTCGACCTGTTCGTCGCGAACAACCTCGTCCGCCGCGTCGAGAGCGCCAATGCCTTCGTCGCGAACAGCCATCCGGGCTGCCTGCACGACTGCATCTTCCTGATCTGCGACAGCTGCGGCACCGCGGTCCACATCGACAATGACACATTGTCCGACGGCGTCCGCGCCGCCGCCGACGCGACGGGTTTTGTATCCGAGCGCCCGGTGATCGAGGTGCGCGGCAAATGCTCCGAGTGCCAATAGGCTGAAGATGCGAGCCGGCAGCTAACCCCTTCCCGTCGCGGATTGCCGGGTCTAGGGAGGCCCCGAATCCTGACACAGGGCAAAGGGGACTGCACCCATGAACACCGTCATCATCCGCGAGGAAGACCTCGTCGAGACCATCGCCGACGCGCTCCAGTACATCAGCTATTTCCACCCGATGGACTATATCCGCGCGCTCGCCGCGGCCTATGAGCGCGAGGTATCGCCCGCCGCGAAGGACGCGATGGCGCAGATCCTGTCGAACAGCCGCATGTGCGCCGAGGGGCACCGCCCGATCTGCCAGGACACCGGCATCGTCACCGTCTTCATCAAATGGGGCATGGACTGCCGCCTCGACTCACCCCGCAGCCTGCAGCAAGTCGTCGACGAGGGCGTACGCAAGGCGTACCTCCACCCCGCAAACAAGCTCCGCGCGTCGATCCTCGCCGACCCGGCGTTCAGCCGCGTCAACACCAAGGACAACACGCCCTCGGTCCTCAACGTCGAAATGGTCCCCGGCGCCAAGGTCGTGATCGACGTCGCCGCGAAGGGCGGCGGCAGCGAGAACAAGTCGAAGTTCAAGATGATGAACCCGTCGGATTCGATCGTCGACTGGGTGCTCGAAATGGTGCCGCAGATGGGCGCCGGCTGGTGCCCGCCGGGCATGCTCGGCATCGGCATCGGCGGTACCGCCGAAAAGGCGATGCTGCTCGCCAAACAGTCGCTGATGGACCCGATCGACATGACCGAGCTGCTCGCGCGCGGCCCGTCGAACCCGACCGAGGAACTGCGCATCGAGCTGTATGAAAAGGTCAATGCGCTCGGCATCGGCGCGCAGGGGCTCGGCGGCCTTGCCACCGTGCTCGACGTGAAAATCAACGACTGGCCGACGCACGCGGCGTCGAAGCCCGTCGCGATGATCCCGAACTGCGCCGCAACGCGGCACGCCCACATCATCCTCGACGGCAGCGGCCCCGCCTATCTCGAAAAGCCGGTGCTCGCCGATTATCCCGAGATCGACTGGAAGCCCGACCAGGCCGCGATCCGCGTCGACCTCGACAACCTGACCCCCGAGGTCGTCGCGAGCTGGAAACAGGGCGACCGGCTGCTGCTCAACGGCAAGATGCTCACCGGCCGCGACGCCGCGCACAAGCGCATCGCCGACATGCTCGCCAAGGGCGAGCAACTCCCCGTCGAGTTCAAGGGCCGCGTCATCTATTATGTCGGGCCGGTCGATCCGGTCGGCGAGGAAATCGTCGGCCCCGCGGGTCCGACGACCGCGACGCGCATGGACAAGTTCATGGACATGATGCTCGATCAGGGGCTGCTCGCCTGCGTCGGCAAGGCCGAACGCGGCCCCGCCGCGACACAGGCGATCGCCAAGCACAAGAGCGCCTATCTGATGGCGGTCGGCGGCGCGGCCTATCTGGTCGCGCGTGCGATCAAGGGCAGCAAGGTCGTCGGCTTCGCCGATCTCGGCATGGAGGCCATCTACGAGTTCGAGGTGCAGGACTTCCCGGTCACCGTCGCGGTCGACAGCGAAGGCCAGAACGTCCACGTCAACGCCCCCGCACTGTGGCAGAAGCGGATCAAGGACGAGGGGTTGCTCGAGAAGGCGTGAGCGCGTCGCTCCAACTCCCTCTCCGTCACCCCGGCGAAGGCCGGGGTCACGCCCTCACGACCTGAAACCTCCGAAACGGCGAGATCGCGGCGAAGGCCGGGATCCCGCCGGTGCCGCCTTGCCATCTCCTCCAATTTGAAGAACACTCCCCGGAACATAGACAGCCAGGGGACGCGGCATGGATTTCCGTAACGTCGACAAGCTGAACCGCCGCGACTTGATTCGCGGTTCCGCGATGCTCGGAGCGGGGGCGATGCTGATGCGGCCGCTGCCCGGCCTCGCCGCACAGGGTCCGATGGCCGACATCCGCAAGGCGGCCGAGGCGGGCAAGGACGCGTCGATCAAGCGCATCCGCGACTGGATCGCGCTGCCCTCGATCGCCGCCGAAAACCGCAACATGGCCGAGGGTGCGGCCTATATGGCCGAGCTTGCAAAGGACGCCGGCTTCACCAATGTCGAGATCGTGCCGACCGACGGCCATCCGGGCGTGTTCGGCACGATCGACGTCGGCGCGCCGCGCACCCTCGGCATCTATTTCATGTACGACGTCAAGCAGTTCGATCCGGCCGAATGGTCGTCACCGCCGCTTGAGGGCAGGATGGTCGATCGCCCCGGTTTCGGCCAGGCGATCATGGGCCGCGGCGCAGTCAACCAGAAGGGCCCCGAGGCGACCTTCCTCGCCGCGCTCCACGCGATCCGCGCCACGAAGGCGAAGCTGCCCGTCAACATCGTCCTCGTCTGCGAGGGCGAGGAGGAAATCGGCTCGCCGCATTTCCGCCAGATCGCGACCAGGCCCAACATCCTCGCCGCGCTGAAGAAATGCGAGGGCATCTTCATCCCCTTCGCCTCGCAGGGCAAGACGGGCAACGTCACCGTCAACCTGGGGTCGAAGGGAATCATCGAGCTCGAACTGGTCGCGAGCGGCGAGAAATGGGGCCGCGGACCGAAGGGCGACGTGCATTCGAGTCTGAAGGCAATGGTCGATTCGCCCGCGTGGCGGCTGGTGCAGGCGCTCCAGACGCTCGTCACGCCCGACGGCAACACCCCCGCGATCGAGGGCTGGTTCGAAAATGTCCGCCCCTTGACCGAGCGCGAGAAAAGCCTGATCCGCGAGGCGGCGAAGGCCGGCGACGAGGCGCAGCAGAAGGCCGCGCTCGGCATCACGCACTGGATCGACAATCTCGCTTACGACGACGCGCTGATCCGCCTCGCGCAGGAACCGACGGTCAATATCGAGGGGCTCGTCGCGGGCTATACCGGCCCCGGCGGCAAGACCGTGCTGCCCGGCCGCGCGGTCGCCAAGCTCGACCTGCGCCTCGTCCCCAACCAGACGCGCGCCGAGGCCGAGAAGAAGCTCCGCGCGCATCTCGACAAGCATGGCTTCACCGACGTCGAGGTCAATGTGTCGGGCGGGTACGACCCGACCGAGGTCGACGAGAACAGCCGCCTCGTCCGGTCCGAACTCGCGACCTACAAGACGCTCGGCATCGAAACGAGCCTCAACCCGCGGATGGCGGGAAGCTGGCCGGGGTCGACCTTCACCGCGCCGCCGGTGTCGATCCCTGCGGCGCATTTCGGCATCGGTCACGGGTCGGGGGCGCACGCCCCCGACGAATATTTCCTCGTCGATTCGACCAATCCCAAGGTCGCGGGGCTGGTCGATGCGACGATGGGCTTCGCCGAGTTCCTCTACACGCTGGCGGCGATCAAATGAGCGACCTGAACGGCGTCGCGCACGTCATCCTGACCGCAGGCAACTTCGCGCGCTCGACCGCCTTCTGGCGCGACGTCATCGCCTATCTCGACCTCAAGGTCGTGCTCGACAGCGAACATATGCTCTATGGCGTCGGCGGACGCACGGCGATCGGCATCCGCACCGGTTCGCCCGAGAATGCCGGCAAGCGCTTCGATCAGGGGGCGCCGGGGCTCCACCACGCCTGTTTCCGCCTGCGCGACCGCGACGCGGTCGACCGGATTCATGCCTTCATCAAGGACCGGACCGACATCGTCCTTGTCCACGGGCCGCAGGAAGAGCCGTGGGCACCGGGCTATTATTCGATCCTGTTCGAGGACCCCGACGGCATCCGCATCGAGTTCAACCATGTCCCCGGCGCCGGCCTGCTCGCCGAGGGGCAGGAAATCGGCGGCACCAACGCCTTCGACTAAAAGCCGTAGACCAGAGTGAAGCGCGTCTGCGTGTCGACGCTTTCGACCCCCGGCGGCGGCGAGGAGTCGATCTGCGCCGAATAGGCGATGCGTGCCGACAGCGCGCTGTTGATCTTGGCGTTGAGCGCGGTCTGCGAACTGGTCGAACTGTTCGCTTCGCCGACGATCGTCGAGGCGACCTGCGTCAGCCGCAACGTCGGCGACAATTGCCAGCCGAAATCGAGCCCCGCGAGCCCGGTGAGTTCGCCGTCGCGCGCGCCCGTGATGAAATCGGTCATGCGCCAGGCGGGACCGCCCTTGACGCTGAGCGCGACCTTCTTGCCGTTGAGCAGCTTGTAGCCGAGCCCAGCCGAGAGGTTCCAGCGCGTGTCATAGCCGAGGATGCGGTCATGTTCCCATCGCCCCAGCCCATAAGCGAAGCCGCGGTTGTCGATGCGATATTGCGGCTCGACCTCGACGAGATAGCGTTCGACCGAGGTCTTGCCGTTGGTGCGCTGATAATCGGCCTGGCTGCGGAACTTGTGCGTCCAGTCGATGCCCTTGCGCGCGAGCGCGACCCCGGCGCTCAGCCCCGCCGAGCGGGTGTTGCCGCTGCTCAGCGACCCGCCGATCTGCCCCTCGCCCTTCCAGTTCTGCCAGAATTTGGCGCTCGCCAGCCTGGCGCGCGCGGCGTCGGCCTCAGCCTGCTTCGCCTGGGTCCGCGCCGCCCGGAAATCGGCAACGATCAGGTCGATCTCTTCGGCCGCCGCGGGGTTGGTGCCCTTTGCGAATTTGGCGACGGTCTCGACCTCGCTGTCCTTGCCGCTCGCGACCGCGGCGTCGAGCATCGCGCGCACCGGGGCCGGCAGGCGCGGCTCGGGCTCGACCGGCGGCGCGGGCACCGGATTGGTCAGCAACGGATCGGTCGCGACGGGCGCGGGCTCCGACACGGCCGGCGCCTCCGTCACGGGCTGTCCAGCGACGGGTTCGGCCGCATGAAGCGCGAGCGGCGCGGTCGCCGTGAACAGGCCGAGCACCGCGAGACGGGGAAAGGGATTCATCGAAGAGGTCCTTCGCTGGGGAGGCAAGGCGCCGGTCCGGTCGATCGTGGGACGCGGCGGTACCGCATCCATCCGGTCCATAGCCGCAAATCCGCTGGCATTTCCACCCCGTACGCCCCATTTGGTCGCCATGTGGATCGCGATCATCGCCATTTTCGCCGCGGGCATCGGCAATTTCGCGATGCACCGCGCCTTCATGGAAAGCGACGACCCGCTGATCCAGCAGATGGTGCGCCCGCTCGCCGACAAGGTCGGGCCCCATATCACCTATGTCTTCGAATATCTGTTGCTGGTCGGCGCGATGGCAATCGCGACGCGCAACTGGTTCACCGGGCTGATGCTCTATGGCCTCTACACCATCTTCAACGCGATGGCGTTCAGTTGGGTGATGCACCGCGGGGAGTGACCGGCGGCCGCCACGCGGGGCCGGTGATCGCAAGGTCCTGCCGCGCGAGCCGGTCGAGCACGCCATCCTCTTCGGCGAGGATGCGCAGCGGCACCACCGCCAAAGTGACCCCCGGACGCGCCGCGGAGTCGGTGATGGCGGCGACCCACGTCTGGCGCAGCGCCGGTCCGAACCCATCGTTCGTCCACGGCCAGCAGCGCCCGAGCGCATCTTCGAGCGGGTTCGCCATCACCGCGGGCACGTCGAACGCCGTCCACGCCCGGCCGCGCTCGGTGACGACGTCGCCGCCCGCCTCGGTCGCCGCCATCGCCGCTTCGAGGCACGCGATGTGCGTTTCGGGCGCCGCCGCGAACAGATTGTCGAGCATGTCCTCGCCGCGCACCTCGCCGACCGGCTGCATCGGAATCTTCGACTGCCGCGCCGCCTTGCGCACGACATCGGACGCGTCGTCGGTCGTGTCCTTGTTGAACGCCAGCCGCTTCGAAAGCAGGTCGAACGCCGTCATCAGGAAGTTGGAACGCGCATAATTCTGGTCGAAGCGCGTTTCGAGCGCCTGCAACCGCGCCATCTGGGCCGGGGTCAGATAGTCGCCCGCAACCCGTCCTTTCGGCAATTTGGTGAGCCCGCCGCCCCTGAAGATCAGCCGCAAGATGTCGCCCGGCGAGACTTTCGCACGGGTTCCCAGAATGACACGCTGCGCGCGGTCGGTCGCACCTTCGAGCCGCTCGGGACGCCAGGGCGTCGCCTTCGGAACCGCCGCGATCTCGCCGACCAGGATGATCGTTCCGGCGGACGTCGCGATCGTCCACATCGGCGCCCCCGAGCGACGCGCGGTGACGACGATATCCTCGGCTACATCGGACGCGGACGGTGCATCAGCATCGGGGTCCGTGGCCGCGACGGCCGACGGCGACGCCGCCGCGAAGAGCGCCGCGAACAGGACGCCGCGCGCCCTCACGCCACCCCGTGATACCACCACACCCCGTCGCGATCTTCCTTGCGCACGCGCCCTTCGACCTCGAGCCGCTTGAGATGCGCCAGCGCCTCGCCGGTCGCCATGCCCAGTTGTTCGGGTCCGATCGGCCGGTTGAACAGCAAGGGAAAGCTCTCGACCGCGCGCATCGGCGCCTTCGCGATCGCCTCGGCGAGGTTGTAGAGCCGCATGCGATGCTCGTCGCGCAGCGCCATCAGCCGGACGTGCAGCCCCTTGAAGGGCTGGCCGTGCGCCGGACAGGTGATGACGTCGCCCGGCACCGTCGCGATCAGCTTGTCGATCGACGCCAGCCATTCGCCCAGCGGATCGGCCTCGGGCTCGGTGATGTTGATCGACACGTTCGAACTGATCCGCGGCAATACCTGATCGCCCGACACCAGCACGCCCTCGCGCTCGTTCCACAGGCAGGCATGTTCGGGGCTGTGCCCCGATCCGACGACGACGCGCCATTTGTGCGGCCCCATGCCGAGGACATCGCCGTCCTTGATCCGCGTGTAGCTGCGCGGCAGCGGGTACATGACCATGGCGAAGCGGCCCCAGCCGCCATTCTTCTGCGCTTCGATCTGTTCGTCGTCCCAGCCCGCCGCGCGCGATTGGGCGAGCGCCTCTTCGGGCACCGTCTCGCCGGTATCGCCGACGATCATCCGCGCGGTGAGCATTTCGCCGCGCGTCATCCACAGCTGGACGCCCTTCTTCTTCGCGATCCAGCCGGCAAGGCCGATATGGTCGGGGTGCAGGTGCGTGCCGATGACGCGGGTGACCGGCACGTCCTTGAGCGCGCCCGCATAAAGCGCCTTCCACGCATCCGAACAGATGGTCAGGCACACGCCGGTGTCGACCACCGCGACGCCATCGTCACCGTCGGCGGTGGCATCGTCGAGCAGCCAGCTGTTGATATGGCCGAGCGACCCCGGCATCGGGATGCGCGCCCAGCGGATTCCCGGCGCGATGCGGATCGTCTCGCCCGGCCCCGGTGCGGCGTCGCCCCAGGGATAGGTCAGCCCGGCATGGCTGGTCGCGGTGAAGCTGTCGTCCTGGGTGAGCGAGACATCCGGCGAGCCGCTGGCCGCCGGAATACCCTCGTCGTCGACCCCCGACATGCGTCAGGCGGCCGTTTCGTCGTTCGCGGCTTCCTCGGCGGCGCGCGCTTCGGCGGCGGCAACGCGTTCGGCGCGCAGTTCCTCGAGCAGCGCCTCGCGGTCGCCTTCGAGGCGGCTGTCCTCGGGGGCCTTGATGCCCGCCTTTTTCGCAGCCTTGGCGACCAGCGCATCGAGTTCGCGCTGCGAGCAGAGGCCGAGCGTCACCGGATCCTTGGGCACGATGTTCGCGCTGTTCCAGTGGCTGCGGTCGCGGATCGCACCGATGGTGTTGCGGGTGGTGCCGATCAGCTTGCCGATCGCGCCGTCCGACACCTCGGGGTGGTTCTTCAGGATCCATGCGATGCCGTCGGGCTTGTCCTGGCGCTTGCTCACCGGCGTGTAGCGCGGCCCGCGGGTGCGGCGGATCGTGTCCTGCGCCTGCTTGCTCATCTTGAGCTTGTAATTGGGGTCGTTCTGACCCTTTTCGATCTCTTCGACCGCAAGCTCGTTCGCGCGCACCGGATCGCGGCCGGTATATTTGGTCGCGGCGGTCTCGTCGGCGATCGCCTGGACCTCGAGCACGTGAATGCCGCAATATTCGGCGATCTGCGCAAAGGTGAGACCGGTGTTGTCGACCAGCCAGGCGGCGGTCGCGTGCGGCATCAGCGGGGTGGCGTCTACATTGGCCATGGCCGGGTTTCTCCAAGCGGAAATAATAAGGGCCGCCCCTCGCGGGGCGGCCGTTCCGGCGAGGGTTGTAGACCGGATCGCCGCCCGGGGCAAGGGCGCAGGCTGCGGCCCCGGTCGCCGTGTCCCGGCTATTGCGGCCGGGCCGGCAACTGGATCAGGTTGAGGAAGGACATCGCCACCTCGCCCGCCTGGTTCGTGACCGTCATCCGCATCGTAACAACGCCGCGATCGGGCTTGCTGGCCGACCGGCGGACATCGACAATCTCGCGCCGCACGGTCAGCCGGTCGCCCGGCCGCACGGGGCGCAGCCATTGCAGGTCGTCGACCTTGAGCCCGAGCAACGGCGTCGCGCCGAAGGGTGCGGTATCGACGAATTCGCGCATCACCACCGACGCGACGTGCCAGCCGCTCGCAATGATCCCGCCGAACCGCCCCTGCGCTGCCTCGTCCGGGTCGACATGCATCGGCTGCGGATCGAATTCGCGCGCGAACCGGATGATGTCCGCCTCGTTCATCTCGATCGGTGCCCCGGTCCAGGCCTGACCGATTTCAAGATCTTCAAGGAAAAGCGAACGAACGGTCACGACAATCTCCGGCTGCGAACGCCCTTTGCGTTCGGCGATGCCGGTGCTGGCCCCCGCCCGCTTTGTCAACCGCCGGCCGGGGTCAGCCCACCGTCAGCACGATCTTTCCGACATGCGCGCCCGCCTGCATCCGCGCGTGCGCGGCGGCCGCCTCGGCGAGGGGGAAAGCCTGATCCATGGCGGGTTTCCACGCGCCGTCGGACAGGCGCGGCCAGAGCGTGCGGTGGATCTCGTCGGCGAGCGCGGCCTTGAAATCGGCGCTGCGCGCACGCAGCGTCGATCCGGTCAGCGTCAGCCGGCGGCGCATGACCTGCGCAATGTCGATCTCGGTCCTGGCGCCGCGCTGGAAGGCGATGGTGACGTGGCGCCCGTCGTCGGCGAGGCAGGCAAGGTTGCGCGGCACATAGTCGCCGCCAACCATGTCGAGCACCGCATCGACCCCGCGCCCGCCGGTGAAGGCCTTCACCGCCTCGACATAATCCCCGGTCGAATAGTCGATCGCGAGGTCCGCCCCGAGCGCGGTCGCGGCGGCGCATTTGTCGGCGCTGCCGCAGGTCACGATGACCTTGATGTCAAAGAGTTTGCACAGCCCGATCGCGGTGGTGCCGATGCCGCTCGTGCCGCCGTGGACCAGCACGGTCTCGCCCTCCGCGACCCAGGCGCGCTCGAACAGATTGTGCCACACGGTGAAGAGGGTTTCGGGGAGTGCCGCCGCCTCGGCCATCGAAAAACCGCGCGGTACGGGCAGGCAGCTGCCCGCCGGCGCGGTGCAATATTCGGCATAGCCGCCGCCCGCGACGAGCGCGCAGACATGTTGCCCCAGCTGTTCGGGGTCGCCGCCCGGCCCGACCGCGACGATCATGCCCGCGATCTCGAGCCCCGGCAGGTCCGATGCCCCCGGCGGCGGCGGATAATGGCCCATGCGCTGGAGGAGGTCGGGACGGTTCACACCCGCTGCGGCGACGCGGATCAGCACCTCCCCCGGCCGCGGTTGCGGCACGGGCCGCTCCTCGGACACCAGAACCTCGGGTCCGCCCGGCTCGCGGATCGCGATGGCGGTCATGCTGGTCGGCAAGCTGGTCACGCTCTGTCCCCCTGTTTCCCACAGGCGCGCCTTATTGACAGCACGGCGCCGCGGGTCAACAGTCCCGCCCGAAAAACGCCGGTAAAAGAAGAGGCTCGGTGCGATGGACGACGACGACCTTCCCCGCCGCCGCGACGATGTGCTGGCGGCGCTGACCAGGCAGCCGCTCGACCCGCTGTCGGTTGCCGAACTCGACGACCGCATCGCAGTGCTCGAAGGCGAGATCGAACGCACGAAGAGGCACCGCGACGCCGCGGGCGGTTTCAAGGCGAGCGCGGAGGCGCTGTTCAAGAAGGGATAAGGCCTACGGCTCCCATCGCGATGCGACAGGGAGGGTCGCCCCAGAATCCTGACGCGCCGTTAACCATACTGCAAAGCCTGTCATCGTAATTTCACATGCGCCTCCGCTTTTCCCTTGCGGCGGGGCGGCGGCGTCGCCACGTTGTTGTCCTAGGGGCAGCCTCTCCCCGGCTGATCCCGCAAGGAGATAAGCCCATGCCGTCTTTTTCGGAGAGCCTCGAAAAGACCCTGCATAATGCGCTGAAGGCCGCATCGGAGCGGCATCACGAATATGCGACGCTCGAACATCTGCTCTATGCGCTGATCGACGACGATCATGCCGCCGAGGTGATGCGCGCGTGCGGCGTCGCGCTCGACGACCTGCAGTCGGCGGTGGTCCATTATCTCGACACCGAACTCGACAGTTTGAAGGTCGAGGGGCACAGCGACCCCTCCCCCACCAGCGGCTTCCAGCGCGTCGTCCAGCGCGCGATCCTGCACGTCCAGTCGTCGGGCAAGGACGAGGTGACGGGCGCCAACGTGCTCGTCGCGCTCTTCTCCGAACGCGAATCCTATGCCGTCTATTTCCTCCAGCAGCAGGACCTGACGCGGCTCGACGCGGTCTCCTACCTCAGCCATGGCGTCGGCAAGGGCGGCAAGCCCGCGGCGCAGGCCGAGCCCGAGGAGAAGGAAGAGGCGAAGGACAAGTCGGACGCGAAAAACAAGAAGGAAACCGCGCTCGACCAGTTCACGGTCAATCTCAACGAAAAGGCGAAGGGCGGCAAGGTCGATCCGCTGATCGGCCGCAGCGCCGAGGTCGACCGCACGATCCAGATCCTCTGCCGTCGCAGCAAGAACAACCCGCTCTATGTCGGCGATCCCGGCGTCGGCAAGACCGCGATCGCCGAAGGCCTCGCGCGCAAGATCGTCGAGGGCGACGTCCCCGAGGTGCTGCTGCCCGCGGTGATCTATTCGCTCGACATGGGCGCGCTGCTCGCGGGCACGCGCTATCGCGGCGACTTCGAGGAGCGGCTGAAGCAGGTCGTGACCGAACTCGAAGGCCTGCCGCACGCGATCCTGTTTATCGACGAAATCCACACGGTGATCGGCGCCGGCGCCACCAGCGGCGGCGCGATGGACGCGTCGAACCTGCTCAAGCCCGCGCTGTCGGGCGGCGTGATCCGCTGCATCGGCTCGACGACGTACAAGGAATTCCGCAATCACTTCGAAAAGGATCGCGCGCTGCTGCGCCGCTTCCAGAAGATCGACGTGATCGAGCCGACCCTCGAGGATACCAAGAAGATCCTCGCCGGGCTGCGCGAGGCGTTCGAAAGCCATCACAACGTCAAATATACCAGCGACGCGATCAACGCCGCGGTGGAGCTGTCGGCGCGCTACATCAACGACCGCAAGCTGCCCGACAAGGCGATCGACGTGATCGACGAGGTCGGCGCGATGCAGATGCTCGTCGCCCCGTCGAAGCGCAAGAAGACGATCACCGCCAAGGAAATCGAGGCGGTGATCGCGACGATGGCGCGCATCCCGCCCAAATCGGTGTCGAGCGACGACAAGAAGGTGCTCGAAACGCTCGAGACCGACCTCAAGCGCGTCGTGTTCGGGCAGAACACCGCGATCGAGGTGCTGTCGTCGGCGATCAAGCTGAGCCGCGCGGGGCTGCGCGACCCCGAGAAGCCGATCGGCAACTATCTCTTCTCGGGCCCGACCGGCGTCGGCAAGACCGAGGTCGCCAAACAGCTCGCGTCGATCATGGGCATCCCGCTCCAGCGTTTCGACATGTCCGAATATATGGAGCGCCATTCGGTCAGCCGCCTGATCGGCGCGCCGCCGGGCTATGTCGGGTACGACCAGGGCGGGCTGCTCACCGACGCGATCGACCAGAACCCGCACTGCGTGCTGCTGCTCGACGAGATCGAGAAGGCGCATCCCGACCTGTTCAACATCCTGCTCCAGGTGATGGACAACGGCCGCCTGACCGATCACCACGGCAAGACGGTCGATTTCCGCAACGTCATCCTGATCATGACGACCAACGCGGGCGCCAGCGACATGGCGCGCGAGTCGATCGGTTTCGGCGCCTCGACGCGCGAGGATGTGCAGGAAGAGGCGGTGAAGCGCATGTTCACCCCCGAATTCCGCAACCGCCTCGATGCGATCGTGCCCTTCGGCTACCTGCCGCCCGAGGTCGTCGCGCGCGTCGTCGACAAGTTCATCCTTCAGCTGGAAATGCAGCTTGCCGACCGCAACGTCCACATCCAGCTCGACGATGCGGCGCGCGAATGGCTGACCGGCAAGGGCTATGACAAGCTCTATGGCGCGCGTCCGATGGGCCGCCTGATCCAGGAAAAGATCAAGCAGCCGCTCGCCGAGGAACTGCTGTTCGGCAAGCTCGTCCATGGCGGCGAGGTCAAGGTGAAGATGAAGACCGGCGAGGATGCCCATGTCGGCAACCCGCTGACCTTCGAAATCATCCCCGCCGCGCCCAAGGCCGGCAAGGGCAAGGCGAAGGCCAAGCCCGAGAAGGCGGCTGAATGACGACAGGGGCGGTGCGAAAGAAACGAAGGCGCACCGCCCTTTTTATCGCGTTGGCACTTGCCGCGATTTGGGCGACCTATCGACTCTCTCCGTCGGAACCAGCCGAACCGGACTTTCGGTTCGAGATGCTCCCGACGGCGATCATGGTGTTTGTGAACGACGAAGAACGGGCTGCACTGCCCTATTATGAAAATGGCGATTTTCACGCACCAGGCGGCAAGAAAGTCCTGCCGATCCAGGTCATTAAAGATCATCGGTATCCCGAAAACATCGATGGCCCGAGCTTTCAGGCTACCTTTTTGATGAGGAAAGACGCATCGCAGGCGGATTTCGTCAACGCGACGAAGCGGATATGGTCCGTGTGCGATGCTGCCGTTGTCGCCTTGCCCAGCGCACAAACGGAAATGGCCGCGATCACGCCCTCAGGCGACCGGCGAAGGGACTGCGATCCCTTGTTCCCGAATCCTCCCAAACGCGTATCATAGCCCAGAGCCATTCCCGACCGGTCGACCGGTTTCTGTAACCGACCCGTCGCTTCCATCCATTAAATCAATCGCAACTCCCCGGCTGCTAGCCTGCCGCTCCTGACAATGGGAGACCGAGGCCGGCGATGACGACACAATTGCAGCATTGGCTGGGCGACGGCGACGGGATGCAGGCGTTCGACCGCTGGTTCGGCGGCGTCATGCGCGGCGGCGACCGCGATGAGCTCGACGCTTTCCTGACCGAGGAACTGCTCGCACACCCGCACCGCATCAGTTCGCTGTGCCTGTCGCGCCCGCTCGCGACGGTACGCGTCACCGGATGGGACGAACTCGCCGTCGATCTGGCCGACGAGGAGGCGCGCCATGCAGAAAAGGGACCGGTCACGGCGATCGGCGCCGATCTTTCCGACCATTGCGATCCCGACGACGACAGCTGGCCGCTCGAGGTGAGCTTCTACGACGATGAGGTCTTTGCCTTCGGCGCGGGCGACCTCGCGGCGATCAATGCCGAAGCGGCGAAAACCGGCACCGCATGGCAGGGCGGGTTCCGCGACATCGGCAACAGCCTGACCGTCGTCGGACTCGGCCGCATCTATCACGCGATCGGTGACAATGCCCCCGGCTACCCGCAGCGCGGCACGCCGGCGAGCATCGATCAGGTGGCGGATCGACTCGGCCGCTATTTCATCACGCTACGCTTTCACCAGGCACTCGTCCGCGACGCGGCGCACCACGGGCTGCCACGCGCGATGGTGCTGCTCGGCGGCGCGCACGATGTCGCGCCCTGGTACGAGGCCGCCTATTGGTGCGACAGGATGCGCGAAGACGACGGCAGGGTCGCCTCGCTCCTCGCCGCGCGCGAAGCGACAAAAAAGGCGCACTTCCGGGCCGAGACCGAGAAGATGATCAAGGACTGGCGCGACCGGCGCAATGCAATCGTCCGCCGCCAGCTCCGCGCCGACAAGCATCAGCAATTTGCCGATTACAGCGCCGCGCGCGACGCGCTCTTCGCCAGCAGCACGGGACTCGGCGACGGGCGTCCCGCGCACGACCTGTCCGATCATGAGTTCGAAATGCTGCTCCATGCATGGCGCCGCCAGCGTGCGGACATGATCGGCGACGATCCCGACGCGATTCCCGTCCCCGAGAAACCGCGCGGCGGGCTGTTCAGTCTTTTCCGCCGCGCGTCCTGATCCGCACGCGCGCTGGCGGACGCGACGCCCCTCGCATTTCGGCGCTGCTTCGCCTATATCGTTCGCCATGTACGACTATGTCTCCGTGACCACCGCCGACGCCGCCTCGCCCACGCCGGTGCGTGACGGCACGATCAAGCTGCACGACGAGGCGGGTTTCGCCGGCATGCGCAAGGCCGGACGGCTGTCGGCCGAGATCCTCGACGCGCTCGTCCCTTTCATCCGGCCCGGTGTGACCACCGCGGCGATCGATGACCTCGTCCGCACGATGATGCTCGACGGCGGCGGCATTCCCGCGACGCTCGGCTATCGCGGTTTCACCCACAGCTGCTGCACCAGCATCAACCACGTCGTGTGCCACGGCATCCCCGACGAAAAGCCGGCGCGCGAGGGCGATATCGTCAACGTCGACGTCACCAGCATCATCGACGGCTGGCACGGCGACACCAGCCGCATGTATCTGGTCGGCGAGGTACCGATCAAGGCGCGGCGGCTGGTCGAGGTGACCTATGAGTGCCTGATGCTCGGGATCGAACAGGCGAAGCCGGGGAACACGATCGGCGACGTCGCGCACGCGATCCAGCAGCATGCCGAGCGCCACCGCTATTCGGTCGTCCGCGATTTCTGCGGCCACGGACTGGGGCAGATGTTCCATGACGCGCCCGAGGTCGTCCACGCCGGACGCCCCGGCACCGGTCCCGAACTGCGCCCCGGCATGTTCTTCACGATCGAGCCGATGATCAACACGGGCAAATATGCGGTGAAGATGCTCGCCGACGGCTGGACCGCGGTGACGCGCGACCGCAGCCTGTCCGCGCAATATGAGCATAGCATCGGCATTACCGCGACCGGGTGCGAGATCTTCACCGCAAGTCCCAAGGGATGGCATCAACCCCACCTCGTCTAGGAGCATCCATGGCCTCAACCCTGCGCAGCCTCGGGGTTGCGGTGCTCTCCTCGGGTTTCAATCCGCGCAGCCTGCGCCATTTGAAAAAGCTCCGCCGCTATTTCAGCGACCGGAAAGCCTTTATCGCCAAGGGCGGGCGCGTCGATGTCGACTATCCGATCCTGACCGATTTCGAGAGCAATGCCGGGTCGGGATCGGGGCAATATTTCCACCAGGACCTGCTCGTCGCCCAGTTCGTCCACGATGCGAAGCCCGCGCGGCACCTCGACATCGGCTCGCGCATCGACGGATTCGTCGCGCATGTCGCGACCTTCCGTCCGATCGAGGTGATCGATATCCGCCCGATGCGGCCGAGCGTGCACCCGAACATCCGCTATGCCGTGCTCGACCTGATCGAGGGCGATGTCGCGGCCTTCGGGCAGGCCGATTCGGTGTCGTGCCTCCACGCGATCGAGCATTTCGGGCTCGGGCGTTATGGCGATCCGCTCGATCCCGACGGCCACAAGCACGGCTTTGCCAATATCGCGCGGCTCGTCGCGCCCGGCGGCCGACTCTACATCTCCTTTCCCGTCGGGCGAAAGACCGAGGTCTATTTCAACGCGCACCGCTGCTTCGCCGCGCGCGACATTTTCGACTGGGGCGAAGCGATCGCCGACTTCACCCTCGAACGGTTCGACTGGGTCGACGAACAGGGTGAGCTTCGCACGAACGGAACGCCGGAGGATGCGGCGGAATATCGTTACGTGCTCGGCATCTACACGTTGCGCCGCGACGGCTGACCGATCGTCCCAGCCCCAATTTCCCACTTGCACCCTTGCCGCATCGGGCGCAGACTTGACGTTAACGTCAAGCATAGACGTGGGGAGAGCATGGATGGCGAAACGGGTCTGGAAGGCCGCGCTGCTGGGCGGCGCGCTATTGGCACTGGCGGCGTGCAACGCGTCGAAGAATGACAGCATCTCGGGCGGCGGCTCGCTCGACAACGCCGAAAAGGCCAGCGAGGCCCTGCTCAAGACCGGCGGCAACGGCGATGACTGGGCCGGCATCGGCTACAGCTATGACGAACAGCGCTTCAGCCCGCTGACCGACATCAACGACAAGAATGTCGGCCAGCTCGGCCTCGCCTGGTCAGCCGATCTCGACGACGCGCGCGGGCAGGAAGCCACGCCGGTGGTCGTCGACGGTGTGATGTACGTTACCCACGCCTGGTCCAAAGTATCGGCCTGGGACGCCACGACGGGCAAGCCGCTGTGGAAGTTCGATCCCAAGGTTCCCGGCGAGCGCGCGGTTTCGGCCTGCTGTGACGTGGTCAACCGCGGCGTCGCCGTCTGGGGCGACAAGGTCTTCGTCGGCGCGCTCGACGGCCGGCTGATCGCGCTCGACAGGAAGACCGGCAAGGAACTCTGGTCGACGCAGACCTTCGACACGTCGAAACCCTACACCATCACCGGCGCCCCGCGCGTCGTGAAGGACATGGTGCTGATCGGCAACGGCGGCGCCGAATTCGGGGTGCGCGGTTATGTCACCGCCTACGACGCCGACACCGGCAAGGAACGCTGGCGCTTCTACACCGCGCCGAACCCGAAGAAGGAAAAGGACGGCGCGGCGAGCGACGACATCTTCGCGAGCAAGGCCAATGCGACCTGGTCCGACAAGGGCGAGTGGCAGACCTCGGGCGGCGGCGGCACCGTTTGGGACGCGATCGTCTACGACAAGGATCTCGACCAGATCTATCTCGGCGTCGGCAACGGCAACCCGTGGAACCACGGCACGCGCTCGAACGGCGAGGGCGACAACTGGTTCCTCTCGTCGATCGTCGCGCTCGATGCTTCGACCGGCCAATACAAGTGGCACTATCAGGAAACTCCGGCGGAAACGTGGGACTATACCGCGACGCAGCCGATCATCCTCGCCGAACAGGCGGTGAACGGAACCCCCACGAAGGTGCTGTACCACGCGCCGAAGAACGGCTTTTTCTTCACCATCGACCGCACCAGCGGCAAGCTGATCGACGCCAAGCCCTTCGTCGACGGGATCAACTGGGCGACCGGATACGACCTTGCGACCGGACGTCCGATCGAGAATCCCGATGCGCGCTTCTACAAGACCGGCAAGCCATTCATCGCGGTGCCGGGCGCGCTCGGCGCACATAACTGGCATCCGATGAGCTTCAACCCGAAGACCGGGCTCGTCTACATCCCCGCGCAGCAGATCCCGCAGGGCTATCTCCAGGACATGGACGAGCTCGACAAGAGGAAGGTGCTCGGCTTCAATATCGGGACCTCGCTCAACAAGACGATGCTCCCCGACGACAAGGCGGCGTTCAAGGCCGCGGTTGCCGCGACCACCGGGCGGCTCGTCGCCTTCGACCCGCGCACCGGCAAGGTCGCATGGGGGGTCGACTATCCCGCCGCGTGGAACGGCGGCACGATGACCACCGCGGGCAATCTGGTGTTCCAGGGCACCAGCACCGGGCGCTTCCGCGCCTATGCCGCCGATACGGGGAAGCAGTTGCTCGACCTCGACATGCAGTCGGGGATCGTCAGCGCGCCGTCGACCTTCCGCGTCGGCGGTGTGCAATATGTGGCGTTCATGACCAGCAAGGGCGGCGCCTTCCCGCTCGTCGCCGGGGTCGCGGGCGGCGTGACGCGCAAGGTGCCCAACATCCCGCGCCTCGTCGTGCTCAAGATCGGCGGCACCGCGAAGCCTCCCGCCGCGCCCGCGACGACCGCGCTTGCCTGGACCCCGCCCGCGATGACCGGCACGCCGGAACAGATCGCGGCGGGCAAGGCGCATTTCGGCCGCTATTGCCAAGTCTGCCACGGCGACAGCGCGATCGGCAACGGTTTCACCCCCGACCTTCGGGTCTCGGCCACCCTGTCCAATGCCGACGCCTGGAAATCGGTGCTGCTCGACGGCGCGCTCAAGGACCGCGGCATGGTGAGCTTTGCGAGGGTGCTGACCCCCGCCGATGCCGAGGCGATTCGCGCCTATGTCATCGAGCGGTCGAACTGGACCAAGGCCAATCTGCCCGAGGCATCGGCACCGATGGGACGCTGACTGCCCAAAAATTGAGCACTGCGATGACGCCGTTGCCCACCCCTTGGGCAGCGGCGTCTTTTCGTTTCAAAATTCTGGCCGAAACCCCGCGATTCGCCAATTGGCACGGCTTTTGATTGGTGCAAGATGGCGGGACACCGCACCGACTCGACGGCAAGCCGGACCAGGCCAACCTGATCCGGCTTGAGGCGCAAAGGGCGGCGGCCAGCCCAAAGGGGGACGAAAAGCGTGAAGAAGATTGAGGCGATCATCAAGCCGTTCAAGCTCGACGAAGTGAAGGAAGCGCTGCACGAAGTGGGTGTCAGCGGGATCACCGTCACCGAGGCGAAGGGCTTCGGGCGGCAGAAGGGCCACACCGAGCTGTATCGCGGCGCCGAATATGTCGTCGACTTTCTGCCCAAGGTGAAGCTCGAGGTGATCGTCGAGGACGGCATGGCCGAACGCGTCGTCGAGGCGATCGCCGCCGCGGCGCAGACCGGCCGGATCGGCGACGGCAAGATCTTTGTCATCCCGGTCGAGACCGCACTCCGCATTCGCACCGGCGAACGCAACGAGGATGCGCTTTAATCCGCTGATCATTTTCGAAAACCCGACAAACCCCGGCACGCCGGACCATTTCGCAAGAAGGAAACACGGACGATGGCTACGAAGCCCAAGGATATCATCGCGCGGATCAAGGAAAACGACATCGAGTGGGTCGACCTGCGCTTCACCGACCCCAAGGGCAAGTGGCAGCATCTGACCATGGTCGCCTCGATCCTCGGCGAGGACGAACTCGAAGACGGGCTGATGTTCGACGGTTCGTCGATCGAAGGCTGGAAGGCGATCAACGAGTCGGACATGATCCTCAAGCCCGACCTCGACGCCGTCTATGACGATCCCTTCTCGGCGACCCCGATGCTCGTGATCTTCTGCGACATCGTCGAGCCCTCGACCGGCGAAGGCTATGCCCGCGATCCGCGCACCACCGCGAAGCGCGCCGAAGCCTATGTCGCGTCGACCGGCATCGGCGACACCGTCTATGTCGGCCCCGAAGCCGAATTCTTCATGTTTGACGACGTCCGTTTCGAAACCGGCTACAACAAGTCGGGTTTCGAGATCGACGATATCGAGCTGCCGACGAACACCGGCCGCAGCTACGAGGGCGGCAACCTCGCCCACCGTCCGCGCGCCAAGGGCGGCTATTTCCCCGTCGCACCGGTCGACAGCGCGGTCGACATCCGCGCCGAGATGGTTTCGACGATGCTCGAAATGGGCCTGCCGTGCGACAAGCATCACCATGAAGTCGCCGCGGCGCAGCACGAGCTGGGCCTGACCTTCGGCACGCTCACCGAAACCGCCGACCGCATGCAGATCTACAAGTACGTCGTGCACCAGGTCGCGCACGCCTATGGCAAGACCGCGACCTTCATGCCGAAGCCGATCAAGGACGACAATGGCAGCGGCATGCACACCCACTTCTCGATCTGGGAAAAGGGCAAGCCGCTCTTCGCCGGCAACGGCTATGCCGGCCTTTCGGACATGTGCCTCTATTTCATCGGCGGCGTCGTCAAGCACGCCAAGGCACTGAACGCCTTCACCAACCCGACGACGAACAGCTACAAGCGCCTCGTCCCGGGTTTCGAAGCGCCGGTGCTGCTCGCTTATTCGTCGCGCAACCGCTCGGCCTCGTGCCGCATCCCCTATGGCGCGGGCGCCAAGTCGAAGCGCGTCGAGTTCCGCTTCCCCGACGCGATGGCGAACCCCTATCTCTGCTATTCGGCGCTGCTGATGGCGGGGCTCGACGGCATCCAGAACAAGATCCACCCCGGCGACGCGATGGACAAGAATCTGTACGACCTGCCGCCCGAGGAACTGAGCGAAGTCCCGACCGTCTGCGGGTCCTTGCGCGAAGCGCTCGACAGCCTGCTCGCCGATCACGACTTCCTGCTGAAGGGCGACGTCTTCACCAAGGACCAGATCGAAGCCTATGTCGAACTGAAGTGGGACGAAGTCTATCGCTTCGAACAGACGCCGAGCCCGGTCGAGTTCGACATGTACTACAGCGCCTGATCCAGCCGATCGGCCAAAAGAGACAGGGGCGTCCGGTCCGAGGGGGACCGGGCGCCCCTTTTTTTGCGGCCGCTCCGGCACAAGACGCCAGCCGATGACCATCTTTTTCTTTTCCGGCCGGCGGTCATAGCAAAGACATTGGTATGCGGCACAAAACAAGCTAGACGAGCCCCATACAGGGGGGATGTTTATCTTGCGTTCGATGGCCGTTTTTCTTGCCGGTTCCTGCCTGGGACTGGCGTCGCCCGCTATCGCGGCCGACACCCCGAGCTATGCCGCGCCTGCGGCGTGGGTTGTACCGACCACCGGTCCACTGCCCGCGGGTGACGCCGCGACACCCTGGCTGCTGAGCGACAGCCAGGTGCTGATCGAGGCCGACAAGCGATCGACCTTCAACGACCACGCCTATCGCATCGCTTCGGCCGACGCGCTGCGCAACTGGGACGACCTGCAGTTCGTGTGGCAGCCCGACCGCGACGACCTGATCGTCCACCGGCTCGAGATCATTCGCGGCGGCGCGACGATCGACCTGCTCGCGCAGGGATTGAAGCTGACCGTGCTGCGCCGCGAAAAGGATTTCGAGCAGAAGACGATCGACGGCCTGCTCACCGCCACGGCGGCGATCGAGGATCTGCGCGTCGGCGACACGGTGCGCTTTGCGGTGACGCTCGTCGAGCGCAGCGACGTGCTCGCCGGCAACAGCGAGGCGATCGTCGATGTCCAGGCCAAGCCCGCCGCGATCGCACAGGGTTCGGTCCGCGTGCTGTGGCCCAAGGATTTGCCGGTGAAATGGAAGGCGTTCGGCAAGGGCGTCGCGCCCGTCGAACAGGACAAGGGCGGCTATCACATCCTCTCGCAGGCGCAGCCAGTGGTGAAGCAGGACGAGATGCCCGCCGACGCCCCGCTGCGTTACCGGCGCCCCCCGGGGCTCGAATTTTCGACCTTTCCGAACTGGACCGACCTGTCGCGCACCATCGCCCCGCTCTACGCCACCGCGGGGACGGTGAAGGAGGGCGGCACGCTCGCCGCCGCGATCGACCAGATCGCCGCAGCGACCCCCGATCCCAAGGCGCGCGCCGCGCAGGCGCTGGCGCTCGTCCAGAACGAGGTCCGTTACCTCTACAACGGCCTCGCCAACGGCAATTATGTGCCGCAGTCGCCCGAGGCGACATGGTCGCTGCGCTACGGCGACTGCAAGGCCAAGACGCTGCTGCTGCTCGCGGCGCTCGATCGCCTCGGCGTCGAGGCGCGGCCGACGCTTGTCCATTCGACGCTCGGCGACGCGCTGTCGCAGCGGCTGCCCACGCTCGGCGCCTTCGATCATGTCATCGTGCAGGCGACGATCGACGGCACCGACTATTGGCTCGACGGCACCACCGCAGGGACGCATATCGAGGACCTCGCCGACGTCCCGCCCTTTGCCTATGCATTGCCGCTGACGGCCGACGGGCACGACCTCGCGCCGCTGCCGGTCCGCCAGCCCGCGCGGCCGCAGATGACGGTCAGCATCGCCTATGACCAGTCGGCGGGCACCGCCTTCCCGCCGCTGTTCGACCTCGACTTCACGATGCGCGGCGAACTTGCGGCGCGCCTCGCGACGATGAAAGCGCAGGCGACGCCCGAGCAGCTGCGCGACATGGCGCAGGGGGCTCTTTCCGACTTCGTCAACAACGGCCAGATTCATACGCGTTCGATCGAGGTCGACGAGGCAAGGGGCACGACGACGCTCCGCGCTTCCGGGATCGGCAACCTCCTGTGGAAGCGCGACGAACCGCGCCCCTATCTGCCGCTCGACGGGCTGATCTCCGATTTCGAGGTGCGCGCCGACCGCACGCGCGCAGCCTGGCGCGACATCCCCGTCTCCGGCGGCGCCGCCAGCATGCTCGTCCGCAACATCCGCCTGAAGCTTCCCGCCCGTCCCGGTTTCGCGATGGAGGGCGACGCACAGGCCGACATGACGATCGGGGGCATCCGGCTACGCCGCAACGCCCGGCTCGACGGCGCGAAGCTTGACCAGAGCGAGAGCATCTGGACCAGCGGCGCCGAGATCGCCACCGCCGATCTGCCCGCGGCGCGTGCGCAAACCGCCGCCGCCAAGCAGCGCGAGTTTCGCATCCGCGCGCCCGAGGGCTATCCGTCGCGGGCCGAAGAGATTGCCGAAGCCAAGAAGGCAAAGCGCCTCGCGCCGCTGCTCGCCGCCTACCAGAAGGCGATCGACGACGATCCCGAGGAAGCGAACGGCTACCTCAACCGCGCGGTCTTCTACAGCGGCATCTTCGAACCGCGCGCGGCGATCGCCGATGTCGGCGAAGCGCTGAAACGCGACGCCGATGCCGATACCTATCTGCGCCGCGCCGGCCTCTATTTCGACACCGGCGATTTCGCGCTGTCGCTCGCCGACGCCGAAAAGGCGCTGGAGCTCGATCCGGGTTCGGAGTCGGCGACCGATTTCCAGATCCGCCTGCTCGCCGAACTCGCGCGCTATGACGAGGCGCTGGCGATCGTCGAAGAACGCATCGCCACGGCCAAGGACAAGCGCGGCTGGGTCGGGCTCAAGGCCGACACGCTCGGCAAGGCGGGACGCGCCGAAGAAGGCGCCGTCCTGCTCGACGAGGCGCTCGCGGCGCGCCCGGGCGACGCCAATCTGCTCAACGAGCTCTGCTGGCTCAAGGGCACACGCGCCTTCGCGCTCGAATCGGCGCTCAAGGAATGCACGCGCGCGATCGAACTGACCGACGAACCCGCGCAGGTGCTCGACAGCCGCGCAATGGTCTTCTTCCGCCTCGGCCGGTTCGAAGAGGCGCGCGCCGACCTCGACGCCGCGCTCAAGATCAGCCCCAGCGTGCCCGGTTCGCTCTATCTGCGCGGGATCATCCGGCTACGCGGCAACGATCGCGAGGGCGGACAGGCCGACCTGGCGCTCGCACGCCTGCAACAGGGACGGATCGACGCCGAATATGCGAAATTCGGGATCAAGCCCTGAGACGCGCTCCTTCTTCGACGGGAGGGAAGGCGATCGCACCATCATCCCGCCGCGGCTGGCGGTGATCAAGGAACCGAGCCGGCAGACGGTCGGCGGCACCCTCTTCCGGTTACGCTTTCCTAACACGCCATGACTACATCCGGTCCGGCGATGCAGGGGACGGCATGATGCGCAGGATGTCGATGATCGCGGCAGCGCTGCTGCTCACGGGGTGCGGCAAGATCGGCGACCTCGTCGCCCAGACCCGGACGGTTGCGGCGCCACGCGAGCAGGTGTTCGCGAAGATGTTCGACGACAGATCAACCTTCACCGGGTTGCCGCTCGTTACCAATGGTGGTTCGACCCGGCTCTACGAGCTGGTGGTCCAGAAAGGCGATCCCGTCTGGCCGGCGGTGGCCCCGAAAAACCGCCCCGACGCGTACAAGGTAAAGCTTGCGGTCGCGATGGACATCCCGCGCGAAACGCACATCCTCTACAGCGAGGACGACGGCGCGCTCAGCACCGGGCTCAAATTCACCTTCGAGGAACTGGCGCCCGACCGGACGCGCGTCGCCTTCACCATCGACGAGCTTTCGGGTCACGCCTCCGACGGCATGGCAGTCAATGCGGCCAAGATGCATGCGATCGCCCGCGAGGCGCTGAACAAGCTCGACGATTTCGAGAAGGTCGACGAACCCGCCTGACGCCCGGCGCGACACGGCGCGCCCGGCGTCAGGCGTTCCATCCTAGTCGGCGAATTTCGGCGCGCGCTTTTCCATCCCCGCCATCACCGCCTCGATCTGGTTCGGGGTACGGATAACCTTGACCTGCTCGTCGCTCTCCGCTTGCAGGATTTCGGCGTCGCTGGCGTCGGCGAGCATGTTGCACAGCCGCTTGGCGCCGCGGATCGCGTGCGGATTCTTGTTCGCGATCACCGCGGCCAGTTCCATCGCGCGGGCGTGCGGATCGTCGGACACATGCGTCGCAAAGCCGAGCAGCTTCGCCTCCGACCCGTTGAATTCGCGGTTGGTGTAGATCATCTCGCGCAGCACATCGTCGGCGACCTGCGTGCGCCACAGCGCCATCCCCGCGACGTCGGGGACGAGCCCCCAGCGCATTTCCATGATCGCGATGCGCGTGTCGGGATGGACGATACGAATGTCGGCGGCGGCCATGATCTGGCTGCCCGCACCGAAGGCGACCCCGTGCACCGCCGCGATCACCGGCACCGGCAGTTCGCGCCAGCCCCAGGCCGCATATTGGGCGTTGTTCGATACACCGCGCGTACGATCGGACAGCGTCCCGCCCGCACTGCTCGCGCCCGGATCGCGATCGGCGCTGAGGCTCGAAAGGTCGAGTCCGGCGCAGAAGGCGCGTCCCTCGCCCGAGAGCACGACGACGCGCAGCCCCGGCGTGGCCTTGAGCTGGTCGATCGCCTCGGCCAGCGCTTCCCACATCGCGCCGTCGAGCGCGTTCATCTTGTCGGCGCGGATCAGCCGGACGTCGGCGATGCCATTGTCCAGCAGGGTAATCGAAATGCGGTCCTTCATTCGCGGGTCCTTTTGAGCGCCGCCTCGACGAGCGGCAGTTGGTCGTTACCGAAATACATGTCGGTGGCGTCGACGAAGATCGTCGGCGAGCCATAGCCGCCGCGCGCGACGACCTCTTCGGTGTTGGTCCGCAGCCGCGCCTTGGCCGCGTCGCCCGCCGCGGCAGCGCGCAGCGCCGCGCCGTCGAGCCCCTCGGCCGTCGCCACCGCTTCCAGCACATCGGGATCGTCGAGGTTTTCCTGCCGGTCGAAATAGCTTGCGAATGCGGCGCGCGCAAACCGCAGCAGCGCGGCCTGATCATCCTCGAGCACCGCTGCGAAACGCATCGCCTGAACGCTCTTCGCCGGATGCCATTGCGACGGGAAATTCATCGGCACGCCCGCGAGCCGGGCCCAGTCCTTCAGCACCTTCCAGCTGTGCTGCAATCGCCGGTTGTCGGCCTGTTCGCGCGCGGCATAGACGGCGGGGTTCACCGCATTGAAAACCCCGCCGACCAGGATCGGGCGGCAACGCGCCAACGCGCCGCTGCGTGCGAGCACGCCCGGCAGGTTGTGAAAGGCAAGACAGGTCCAGGGCGAGGACAGGTCAAAGAAGAATTCGACGCGTTCGTCCGTCACCCTGGCCCTCCCCTTTTCGCCTCAGCCGACCGTCAGTTCGACGTCGGGCACGCCCGGGCAAGCCACACGCACCGCCTTGTAGGCCGGCTGCGCATTCGGGATGTCGAGGCTGAGCGTGACCGGCGTCACCACCTGCGGCGTCGCCCCGTCCGGCGCATTCGCACGCAGCAGCACGATCTGGGTCGGCGGGTTCATCTTGTCGAGCGGGCCCGCCTGGAGCGCGGTCGCGAAACCGGCGACGGGCGCATTGGCGGTCCCGCTGACCTTGAGCGTGTTCGTCGCCTTGTCGATCGTGGCGGCGAGCTTGACGTCGGCCAGCTTGTTGCAGGCGTTGGGTTTCGCCGGATCGATCGGGATCGCGGCGGGGGTAGCGGCAGGCGCTGCCGCGGGGGCGGCGGTCGCATCGGCGGTCGCCGTATCGGCCGGGGGCGGCGCTTCCTTCTTGCCGCAGCCCGCCAAGGTCACGGCGAGCGCCATCGTCGCCGTCATCATCGCCTTTTTCATCAATCTGCCTCCAGCATCGAGGCGGCGGTCCGTCGGTCCGCCGCCGACTCGCGCGGTCAGTTCGGCCGCGCCCAATATTGGTCGCGCAGCAGACGCTTGTATAGCTTGCCGGTGTCGTGGCGCGGCAGCGCTTCCATGAAATCGATGCGGCGGGGGATTTTCACGCCCGACAGCTTCTCGCGCGCATAGGCGCCGAGTTCCTCGCGGAAGGCGTCGGTCGCGTCGGCCATGTCGGCGGGCTGGACGACCGCGATCACTTCCTCGCCCATCTCCTCGTGCGGGCCGCCGACAACCGCGACATCGGCGACCTTGGGGTGGGTCACGAGATGATTCTCGATCTCCTGCGGATAGATGTTCACCCCGCCCGAGATGATCATGAAGCTCTTGCGATCGGTGAGGTAGAGATAGCCTTCCTCGTCGAGATAGCCGACGTCGCCGAGCGTCGACCAGCCCTTCGAATTGCGGCTCGACGCGGTCTTTTCGCTGTCGCCGTGATATTCGAAGACACTCTCGCTTTCGAAGAAGACCGCACCTTCCTGCCGCGGTCCCAGTTCGGTCTCGTTATCGTCGCCGACGATATGCACCGCGCCGAGGATCGGGCGGCCGACCGACCCCTGATGCGTCAGCCATTCGGCGCTGGAGATGAAGGTCATGCCATTGCCCTCCGACCCCGCATAATATTCGAACAGCACCGGCCCCCACCAGTCGATCATCGCCTGTTTGACGGGGATCGGGCACGGCGCCGCAGCGTGGATCGCGACCTTGAGCGACGAGGTATCGTAACGGCTCCGCACCGCCTCGGGCAGCTTGAGCATGCGCACGAAATGCGTCGGCACCCACTGGCTCGAATTGACGCGATATTTTTCGATGTGCGCGAGCGCCGCTTCGGGATCGAATTTCTTCATCAGCACCACGGTGCCGCCGAGGCGATGGATCGTCATCGACCAGCGCAGCGGTGCGGCGTGATAGAGCGGGGCGGGCGAGAGATAGACGCTGTTCGCGTCGATCTGGAACACCGCCGAAGCCAGCATGACGAGGCTGTTCGCCGCATCGATCGCGGGATCGTCGGGCAGCGGCACGCGCACCCCCTTGGGACGGCCGGTGGTGCCCGACGAATAGAGCATGTCGACCCCGGCGCGCTCGTCGGCGACCGGCGTCGGCGGCATCGCCGCAACGGCTTCTTCCCAGCGCGGCCAGCCCGCGATGTCGCCGCCCATCGCGAAGCGTTCGATCCCGGTCGTCAGCTGGAGCGCGGCATCGCCGAGGCTCGCCGAAACGACGAGCATCTTCGCGCCGCTGTTTTCGAGAATATAGTCGGTTTCGTCCTGCGTCAGCCGCGACGAGATGCAGACGTAGCGCAGCCCCGAGCGCTGCGCGCCCCAGGTCAGCCCGTAATATTGCGGCGTGTTGTCGAGCATGAAGGCGACGACATCCTCATGCCCCAGTCCGCGCGAGCGGAAGAATTGCGCGGCGCGATTCGAGGCGGCGTCGAGTTCGCCATAGCTGATCGCCTCGCCCGTCTCGGCGACGATGATCGCGGGTTTGTCGGGGTTTGCCTTGGCGTGGACGGACGGATGCATCGGGCTACTCTCCAGCAGGGGTCATTGGTTTCTTTATGTCAGAAGTCAGTAGCAAGCTGAAACTATTGGTCAAGCGAGGGCCATGCGACGACGCACAGCGGCGCAGGATCGGTCAAATCGCAGAAGCATTTCGGTCAAATTCCGTGCAGCCGCTTGCGCAAAGCACCATCGGGACGCGACCGCAGCGCATAACCCTCGCCCTTCACCGTGCGCAGCATCGGCCAGGCAAAACCGCGATCGACCTTCGCCCGCAGCCGCGACATGTGCACGGCGACGCGATTCGTGCCCGGATCGAAATCGATTCGCCACACCGCCCGCAGCAGCACGTCGCGCGACACGGCGCGGTCGGGAACGCGCGCCAGATTGGCGAGCAGGTCGAATTCGCGCAGCGGCATGCGGATCAGCCGCCCCGCCCGCTCGACACGGCGGTCGATCAGGTCGATGCGCAGCTCGTCCGTCCCCAGCTGACCGCTGGCGAGGCGGCTGCGGCGCAGCAGGCCGGCGATGCGGGCAACGACTTCGGCCGGATCCCGCGTCCAGCCGACCGCATCGTCGGCGCCCGCGGTGAGCGCAAGCAGTCGCTCGGCGCGGCTCTCGCGCCCCGAAAGCACCAGCAGGGGGCGCCGCGCCGCGATCGCGCGCGCCAGCCGGATCATGCCGGGCGCATCGCCGCCTTCGGCGAACGGGTCGACGGCGAGCAGATCGAAGCAGCCGTCGGTCCACGCGCGCGCCTCCTCGCGAAACGACGGCAGCAGAACGGTCCGGAACCCGGCATCGGCAAGCGCCCCCGCAAGCGTCTGCGCGCGCCGTGCGCCGGCATGCCGGACACCGACGAGCGGCGGCAGTCCGGGCGCGGCGCGACCACCGCTTCGCGTCATCGTCCCTCCCTTCGCGCGCCTCCTTTTCGATCCGCCGCGCCCTTCACCGCGTTGCACGCCGCGCCCGCTGTGCTAACGAATCGCTTCATGACCAGTACCGACCTGCTCGCCGGCGACTTCGCCACCCTCCCCGATCTCGTCCGCGCGCACGCCGCCGAACGCCCCGATGCGATAGCCGCGGCCGATCCGATTCGGCGGCTGAGCTGGTCCGAACTGGACACAATGACCGACCGGATCGCGGCGCGGCTGCAGACGGACGGCTTTTCCAAGGGCGATCGCACCGCGATCGCGGGGCTCAACAGCGTCGAGCAGATGGCCGTGATCCTCGGCACGCTGCGCGCCGGCGGAATCGCGGGGCTGATCACCAACAGCGCGACCGGCGAGCAGATGGCAGCGATGATCGCCGACACGGGCGCGCGCCACCTGTTCCTCGACAGTGCCGCGGCGGCAAGCCTCGAGGGTCAGAATGTCGCCGCGAGCGATCGCATCGCGATCGACGGCAGCGACGCCGGCACGCCGCTCGACGACTGGATGGCGCCTGCCGGAACGCTGCCCGCGCCGGTCGCGATCGAGCCGCTCGACGGTTTCAACATCATCTATTCGTCGGGCACCACGGGCACCCCCAAGGGCATCGTCCACAGCCATGCCATGCGCTGGCAGCATATCCAGCGCGGCGTGCCCGCCTATGGCCCGCACGCCGTCACGATCCTCTCGACGCCGCTCTATTCGAACACGACGATGGCGAGCTTCCTTCCCACGGTCGGTTCGGGCGGGCAGGTCGTGCTGATGAAGAAGTTCGACGCGCGCGGTTTTCTGGAACTCGCCGAGCGCGAGCGCGCGACGAACACGATGCTGGTGCCGGTGCAATACCGCCGCATCATGGCACTCGAAGATTTCGATCGCTTCGACCTCAAGAGCTTCGTCATGAAATATTGCACCTCGGCACCCTTCCCCGCGGCGCTCAAGGCCGATGTGCTGAAGCGCTGGCCCGGCGGGCTGGTCGAAATCTATGGCATGACCGAGGGCGGTGCGGCGTTCATTCTCGAAGCGCATCAGTTCCCCGACAAGCTGCACACGGTCGGCCGTCCGGCGCCGGGCCATATCGCCAAGGTGATCGACGAGACGGGCAAGGAATTACCCCAGGGCGAGGTCGGCGAGGTCGTCGGCCGCAGCCCCGCGATGATGACGGGGTACAACAACCGCCCCGACGCGACCAAGGCGATGCACTGGCACGACGCCGAGGGACATCTCTTCTATCGCCACGGCGACATCGGCCGGATCGACGAGGATGGTTTCCTGACCCTGATGGACCGCGCCAAGGACATGATCATCTCGGGCGGCTTCAACATTTTCCCGAGCGACCTCGAGGGCATTTTGCTCGCCGACGAACGCGTCGTCGAGGCGGCGGTCGTCGGCATGCCGAGCGAGGAATGGGGCGAGACCCCGGTCGCCTTCGTCGTGCTGAAGGACGGGGCCGATGCCGAGAGCGTGCGCGCCGACTGCAACGCCAAAGTCGGCAAGACGCAGCGGCTGAGCGCGATCCGGGCGGTCGGCGAATTGCCGCGCAGCCCGATCGGCAAGGTGCTCAAACGCGAATTGCGCGACGCCTACGCGGGTTAGAGCCCCGCCGCCTCGATCGCCGCGAGCGCGCTCTGGAAGCGCGCGTCGCCTTCGCCCGTCACCCACGCCCACGGCAGGTGCCGCCGGTCGAGCTCGGCGATCGCCGCGTCCATGAACTGGCGCCGCGCGAGATCGCTCCCGAACAGTCGCGTCCCGTCGTCGCGCCACGGCAGGTCGAGCGCGGGAACGAGATAGAGGTCGGCGACATCGTCCCATGCGTCGATCGCGGGCAGGCGCGCGCCGAGCAGCATGATCGCCCACGCCTGCGTCATGAGCGGGTCGGTGTCGGCGATCATCAGCGGGCCAGCCTGGCGGCGAAGCGCCGCATCCATCGCGACATGCCCTTCGAAAATGCGGAGCAGGTCGTCCGCATCGAGCGCGGTCCCGAACGTCTCGCAATAGGTCCGCCCATATTCAGGCATCTGCACCGTGTCGAAATGGCGCGCGAGCCGCGCCCCGAGCGTCGACTTGCCGACGCTTTCGGGGCCGTGCAGAACGATGCGGCGGCGATAATGCGCGCGCACCGGTTCGGAAAGCCAGCGCCACGCCGCCGCGGGATCATCGCGCACCGCCGTCCCCGAAACGGGGATTGCGGTCCGATCGAGATCGATGGGGACGAAGCGCGCGCCGACGCGCGCCGCAACCTCCCCGCCATAGGGTTCGGACGCAAAGACGCGGTCGATCGGTCCGGGGTGCGCGGCACGCACGATATCGGCCCAGATCGACCAGAAATCGGGATGCTCGGCCGGTTCCTGCGGCACGACGGCATCGTGGCCGACGACATGACAGTCGGGATAGAGCTCGCGCACCCATCGCAGCCGCACCGCCCCCGGGATCGGGTCGTCGGGCAGCCAGCAGACGAGAATCGTGAGCCGATCGACCATGGCGCGCGCGCTCTCGATCAGCAGTTGATGCCCGGCGTGGAGCGGCATGAACTTGCCGAGAAGAAATCCCGTCGTCATGCCGCCGCCCGCGCGGCTGCCGCGGCGCGGCGCCACTGAAAGAGGCCGGCGAGCGACATCAGCAGGAAGATCGCATAAAGGCCCGCGGTGAGCGTCAGCCCGCGCGAGGCGAAGAGCGGGATGGCGAGCAGATCGACGCCGATCCACAGCCACCAATTTTCGACCATCCGCCGCGCCATCAGCAATTGGGCCGCGACGCTCATCATCGCGATGCCGCCATCGACCCACGGCGCCGCCGCGTCAGTGAAGCGCGCCATGCCCGCGCTCCACACCGCCCAGGCCGCGACGATCGCGCCGCCCCAGACCAGCCGGCCTTTCGGCGCCATCCAGCGCACCGGAACCTGCGCCGCCGCGCTCGCCGCGCGCCAGGCGATCCAGCCGTAGATTTGCACGACGAAGAAAAAGCCTTGCAGCACCATGTCGCTGTAAAGCTTCGCTTCATGGAAAATCAGCGCGTAGAGGCAGACCATCGCAAGTCCGAACGGATAGTTCCACACGCTGCGCGCGACGACGAGCGCGACGTTGATCAGTCCGAGCGCGACCGCCACCCATTCGAGTTCGCTCATGCCGCGGTCCCGGCGCGCGGCCGCGTCCACAGTCCGTCGCGGCTGATCCGCCGCTGCGGCGGGCGGCGCAGCACCGACCAGCCCGCGCGCGCGACCCAGCCAAGCTTGGCAGCGAGCGAGGTCGCAGCGCGGTGGTCCCACGCATGGTCGCCGCGCGCCTTCACCTCGCGCGCGATGTCGCCATAAATACCCGCCGCGGCGAGCACCGCCCAGCGGCTGCGCGGGCCCAGCTTGCGCGCGCCCCAACGCGCCGATGCCTCATATTCCTCCGCCATTTCCGACAGCCATTTGGCCATCACCGCCAGACGCGGGCGGAACGCGGGGTGCATATGCTGTCCCGGCGGAATGTCGAGTTCGACGAGCCATTCGACCGGCAGGTAACAACGGTCGGCAGCGGCATCTTCGGCGACGTCGCGTGCGATATTGGCGAGCTGGAAGGCGATACCGAGATCGGAGGCACGGTCGAGCGTGGTCTCGTCGGCGGGGTCGATCCCCATCACGAGCGCCATCGCGACCCCGACGGCACCCGCGACATGATAGCAATAGCGCAAGAGATCGGCCTCGCTGCGCGGACGCCAGTCATCGGCATCGAGTGCGAAGCCGGCGATGATGTCGTCGATCACCGGCCGCGGAATCGCCACCTCGGTGAGCAGCAGGCCGAGTCCGTCGAAGGCGGGATCACCGGTCGGTTGCCCCGCGTAAGCCGCATCGGTGTTCGCGCGGATGCGGTCGAGCGCGGCCTTCGCATCGTGGCCCGGGGTCATCGCACCGCCATGATCCTGTCCATCGACCAGATCGTCGGCGGCGCGGCACCATGCGTAGAGCAGCCAGACGCGTTCGCGCGTCGGACGGTCGAAGAGCTGGCTGGCGAGCGCGAAGCTTTTCGAACCCCGGGCGATGCTGTCGTGCGCGAAGCCGTGCAGGTCGTGCGCGTCATAGCCCCCCGTTGCGGGCATTACAGATCGTCGGCCTTCATCGCAAAGATCGGCGCATGGGGCTGATAGGTCGCCATCTTGTCGAGCAGTTCGTCGAGCCCGGCATCGACGATCATGATCCCGGTGTGCGCGGGACGGATGAAGCCGACATCGATCATCCGCCGGTTGAAGGCGACCAGATCGTTGTAGAAACCCGCGGCATTGAGCAGCCCGACGGGCTTGGCGTGATAGCCGAGTTGCGCCCAGCTGATCGCTTCCCACAATTCGTCCATCGTGCCCACCCCGCCCGGGATGGTGAGGAAACCGTCCGACAGGTCGGTGAACATCTTCTTGCGTTCGTGCATGCCCGACACGATGTGCAGTTCGGTGCAGCCGGTGTGCGCGACCTCGGTCCCGACGAGCGCCTCTGGGATCACGCCGATCACCTCGCCGCCGGCTTCGAGCGCGCTGTCGGCGACCGCGCCCATCAACCCGGTCCGGCCGCCACCGTAGACGACCCCGATGCCGCGGCCCGCCAGCGTGCGCCCGACGTGGCGTGCGGTTTCGATATAGATGGGGTCGGCGGGAGTGGCGGAGCCACAATAGACGGCAAGGCGTTTCATAAATCCTCCCTTACCCGTTCGTGTCGAGCGAAGTCGAGACACCCCGCGTCGATTCCCGACCGATGGGCGTCTCGACTTCGCTCGACGCGAACGGCAAAATCATGCGGGTGCTTCGAGCATCAGCGCCGCGGTAGCCTTGGCACTCCCCACCACCCCCGGAATCCCTGCGCCCGGATGCGTCCCTGCCCCCACAAAGTAGAGATTCGAAATCACGTCGTCCCGGTTGTGCGCGCGGAACCAGGCGCTCTGCCACAGCAAGGGTTCGAGGCTGAAGGCGCTGCCGAGATGCGCCGACAGGTCGCGGCCGAAATCGGTCGGGGCATAGTGAAAACGCGTGACCAGATTGGCCCGCAAAACCGGCAGCACGCGGCGCTCGACCTCGTCGAGGATCGCATCGGCAAAACGCGTCCCGAAAGCACCGTCCCAGTCGGCCTGCGCCTTGCCCAGATGCGCCACCGGCGCGAGCGCATAGAAGCTTGCATGGCCCGGCGGTGCCATGCCGGGGTCGGTCGCGCTCGGGTGGTGAAGATAGAGCGAGAAATCGTCGGGCACGACGCCATTCTTGTAGATATCGTCGAGCAGCCCCTTGTAGCGCGGCCCGAACAGGATGCTGTGGTGTGCGATATCGGGATAGGTGCCCTTCACCCCGAAATGCACGACGAACAGCGACGGCGACCAGCGCTTGCGCGCAAGGCCTTTGGCGACCTTCGTGCCGCGGGGGTGATCGAGCAGGTCGCGATAGCTGTGCATCAGGTCGCCATTGCACGCGACCATGTCGGCGGCGCCATGCCAGCCACTTGCGGTGCGCACGCCGGTCGCCCGGTCGCCCTGCGTCGCGATCTGCGTCACGGGATCCCCGAGCCGCAGATCGCCGCCCAGCCGCTCAAACAGCCGCACCATAGCCGATACCAGCGCGTTGGTGCCGCCCCGCGCCCACCAGACGCCGCCCTCCTTTTCGATCGTGTGGATCAGCGCATAGATCGAGCTGGTCGTCATCGGATTGCCGCCGACGAGCAGCGTGTGGAAAGACAGCGCCTGCCGCAGCCTTTCGTCCTCAACATAAGAGGAGACGATCGAATAGACGCTGCGCCAGGCGCGATATTTCATCAGCGCGGGCGCGGCGCGGATCATCGCGGCGAAGTCGAGGAAGGCGACGGCGCCGAGCTTGACATAGCCCTGCTCGTAGACCCCCTTCGAATAGCGCAGGAAGTTTTCATACCCCGCGACATCGGCGGGGTTGAGCTTCGCGATCTCGGCGGCGAGCGCCGCCTCATCGTTCGAATAGTCGAAGGTCGAGCCGTCGGGCCAGTCGAGGCGGTAGAAGGGGGCAACCGGGACGAGGTCGACGTCGGCCGCCATATCCTGCCCCGTGAGCTCCCACAGTTCGCGCAGGCACGGCGGATCGGTGATCACCGTCGGCCCGGCGTCGAAGGTAAAGCCGTCGCGCTTCCAGTGATAGGCGCGCCCGCCGGGCTGGTCGCGCGCCTCGACCACCGTCGTCGCGATTCCCGCCGACTGCAGACGGATCGCGAGCGCGAGGCCGCCGAAACCGGCGCCGACGACGATCGCCCTTCGCCTCATCGGGCGGCTCATTTCCAGTCGAACTTGCGGATGGCGCTCAGCGCGCGGCCGACCGGAACCGGCGGTTTGCCCGACAGGATGCGCAGCTTGTCGGCGCGCGTCGACTGGCCGGCATAGAAGCGCGCGATCAGCTTCGGCGGCAGGCGGTAGAAGCGCTCGAAGATACGCACGCGTTCGGCGGGTTCGGCGGCGCGAAACAGCATCGCGTCGAGCAGCCGGTAGAAGCGCTGCCGCCGCCAGCCGCGCGCTGCGCGTGCGCGCAGCGTCGCGCCGAGCGCGGAACCGTCGACGAGCGCGGGCAGCGCCGCCGCGGTGCGCACCGCGTCGGGCAGCGAATAGCCGGTCGTCGCGTGAAACGCGCCGGCGCGCGCGCCGATCCGCGCGACGCGATCGGCGGCGGGCCAGAAACGGTCGAAGTCGCCCGCGATCACCACCGGCAGAACACCGCTCTCCTCGCGCGAGACGCCCGCGACATCCCACTCGCGCCACGCGGCATAAGCACCGATCCGTTCACGGACGAGGTCGAGGTCGAGGTCGGGGCTGTCGCTGTAATAGGTATCCTCGACGAACAAAGTCTCCGCATCGAGCGGCAACAGGTAGACGAAGCGGTACCCGTCGAGCTGCGCGACGCTCGCGTCCATCACCACGGGGTGCGCCAGCCCGTGGCCGCCCTTGACCGTCAGCGCCTGTCCGACGAATTTCTGCCAGCCGCAGGTCAGCGCCGACATGTTGCCCGCGCCGCGCGCGTCGATGACGTGCCGCGCGTTCAGCCGTCCCCCGCGCGCAAAGAGAATGTGGTCGGGCGCAACATGCTTGGCGCGGTCGGCGACGACATGCCCCGCGGGCAAGGCCGTCGCGACCGCTTCCGCCAGCGCCTCGCCGGTGATGCTCTTGTACCCCATGCGGAGCGTGCGCCGGTGGCGCGGGAAGCGCACATCATAACCATGCCAGTAATGGCGGACGAGCGGCGCGACGAGCCAGCGATGCTTTTCGGCGATGTCGCCGTCGAAGAAGGACCAGATATGGTTGCCCCCGACCGGGCCCGGTTCGATCAGCCGCACGTCGAGTTCGGGCCGCTTCGCCGCAAGCGCCATTGCCGCGAGCCCGCCGGCCAGCCCGCCGCCGACGATGGCGATGTCGCAGGAAGGGGTGGTGCTGGTCATGCCCGGGTCCTAGCCGCGCTTGGCACGTCGCGCAAAGCGATTGCGCCGCAATGTGCAGGCGCTATCCCGAAATCATGTCTGCCGCTTCCGCCATCCTGCTCTCCGCGCTCGCGATGACGGCGATCGTCGGGGTGCGATACCTGATCAGCAGCGGCGGCTTTGCGCTCGCGACGCGGCTGAAGCATCCCGGCCTCTATCGCGGACTCGAGGGCCAGATGAAACGCGAGATCGGCTGGAGCCTCGCGAGCGCCGCCATCTATGGCGTGCCCGCGGGCATCGTTGCCTGGGGGTGGCAGGTGCACGGCTGGACGCGCATCTACACCGACGTCGATGCCTTTCCGCTCTGGTATCTGCCGGTCAGCCTGCTCGCCTATCTGCTGATCCACGACACATGGTTCTACTGGACGCATCGCTGGATGCACCGGCCGCGCTGGTTCCGCATCGCGCACGCGGTGCACCATGAGAGCCGCCCGCCGACCGCATGGGCCGCGATGAGCTTTCACCCGGTCGAGGCGATCACCGGCGCGATCGTCGTCCCGGCGCTGGTGTTCCTGATCCCGGTCCATGTCGCGGTGCTGGGGCTCGTGCTCGCGATCATGACCATCATGGGGGTCGGCAATCATATGGGCTGGGAGATGCTCCCGCGCGCGCTCGTTCATGGACCCGCAGGACGCTGGCTGATAACCGCGACGCATCATCAGCAACACCACACCGCCTATCGGGGGAATTATGGACTCTATTTCCGCTTCTGGGACAAGGCGTGCGGCACCGATCTGGGGCTTGGCGATTTTGCCGCTGCTCGCCGCGACCGCGACCCCGCCGCCGCCGACGGTTGAGGTCAGCGTCACCGGACTGCGCAGCACCAAGGGGCAGATCCTCGTCTGCCTGACCACCAACCCCAAGGCCTTTCCCGACTGCAGCAAGGACAAGACGTCGGTGCGTATGGCGGTGAAGGCGGCCGACGCCGGTGATTTCGCGGTGCATGCGCCCGCGACCGGCACCTATGCGATCGCGGTCGTCCACGACGAGAACAGCAACAACAAGATGGATGTCGCGATCTTCCTGCCCAAGGAAGGCTTCGGCTTTTCGCGCAATCCGACGATCACCGTCGGCCCGCCGAGCTTCAAGGCGGCGAGCTTTGCGGTGACGGGCGACATGCGCCAGTCGATCAAGATGAAATATATGCTTTAGGCAGCGCGTGGCCGGTTGGCGCAAGCGCCGCGCGGCGGTTCCAAAGTTCAGCGAAGTTCAGCCTCTTGCATCCCCGATTGGGGCGCTCGAGGAGTGCGAAACGCGCGCGTCACGCGCTTCGTCGTGGCCGCACCCGCAAACGGGACCCGACCGGGTTTGTCCACCAAATGAAAGCGCCGGATGAAGGCTCGTACAGCCCGATAATTTAGGAAAGGCCCATTTGGGGCGGCGCCGGCAGGATGGAGAGCGCGCAATCCTCCATGCCCGTTCGTGTCGAGCGAAGTCGAGACACATCAAGGACGCGCCCGGCCGAGGGGTATCTCGACTTCGCTCGATGCGAACGGGGGCTGGTTTGCCATGATGTCCGCTTCGCTCGTCGGCCGCCGTTTGCACCGGCGACACGCCCGGGAGAAATGCGAGCGCCATTGTGGGCCGCGCGGCACGCCGCTAAAGCAGCGCGCGTGACCGCGCTGACCCCCCGCATCGCCGCTCTTGCCGACCGCTGGCCCAAATCGCTCGCACTGCTGCTCGGCCTCGTCTCCGCGACCGGCTTCGCGCCGCTGAACCTGTGGCCGCTGACCTTGCTCGCGCTCGCGGGCTGGATGGCGTTGGTGGCACGCAGCCCGGGGGGACGCCGCGCGCTCGGCATCGGCTGGGCCTTCGGGGTCGGCCACTTCACCCTCGGCCTCAACTGGATCGCGACTGCGTTCACCTATCAGGCGGCGATGCCGGCCTGGCTGGGATGGATCGCCGTGGTGCTGCTGGCGCTCTATCTCGCCGTCTACCCGGCACTGACGGCGTGGGGGGCGTGGACTGTCCGCCTGCTCGCGGGTCGCGCCAACCCGCTGCGACGCGCCGCCCCCCACCGCTCCACCCTTCCCTTTTCGACCATCCACATCTCCTTCTTCCTCAGCTTCGCCGCGCTGTGGGGACTGACCGAATGGCTCCGGGCCTGGGTGTTCACCGGTTTCGCCTGGAATCCGCTCGCCGCGATCACCGTGTCCGGGACCTTCGCAGGGGCGTTCGGGAAAGACTATCTCGACCTGATCGGCACCTATGGCGTTAGTGCGGTTGTCATGATCTGGGCCGGGCTGATCGCGGCAGGGATCGAGGAGTTCCGGCTCCTGCGCGCGTTCAGGCAGCGGAATATTCCCGATCCCCGCCTCAAGAATGATCTGGCAGGCGCGCCGCTCGGCGAATTCGACAACCGGCGATTTGGCATGGCGCTTGTTGGGGGCTTCGTGCTGGCCGTAGCACTGCTTGCAACCGGCAACCTGTTGCCGCGCAGTCCGCTCCAGCCACGCCGAGATGCACCGAGAATCACCGTCGTCCAGCCCGATATCGGGCAGCAGGACAAATGGGAGGGCGGCAAGGCCGGCGCCAATTTCGCCAAGCTCGCGCGGCTGACCGCGCCGCATGACGATCGCCCGCGGCTGGTCCTGTGGCCCGAGGCAGCAATCCCCGATTATCTCGAGACGGGCTATCCACCCATCTATTACGACCGCTCGCCCGCCGAAGCGCGCGAGCGGCTCGCCCGGCTGATGAACCCCGACGACGTGATGCTGCTCGGCGCGCTCAAGCTCGAATTCGCGCCCGACGGCGAGGCGATCGGCGCACGCAACGCAGTGATGACGGTATACGCCGACGGCAGCCTCGGTCCGCGCTACGACAAGGCGCACCTCGTTCCCTATGGCGAATATCTGCCGATGCGGCCGCTGCTTTCGGCGCTTGGCCTGTCGCGCCTCGCGCCCGGCGACCTCGATTTCTGGCCCGGCCCGGGACCGCGCACGCTCGCACTGCCCGCGGTGCCCGAACCGCCGCTGCCGGCGGATGCCAGCGATCAGGACCGGCCGCTGCGAAAGCAACTTTCGATGGCGCGCCGTGCGCTGAACGTCGGACTGCAAATCTGTTACGAGATCATCTTTTCGGGGCAGGTCGTCGACCGCGACCATCGCCCCGATTTCATCTTCAATCCCTCGAACGATGCCTGGTTCGGCGGGTGGGGTCCGCCGCAGCATCTGGCGCAGGCGCGGCTGCGCGCAGTCGAGGAAGGACTGCCCGTCGTCCGTTCGACGCCGACCGGGATCAGCGCGGTGATCGACGCCGATGGCCGCATCCTCGAATCGATCCCGATGCACACCGCCGGACGGATCGACACCGACCTGCCGCCGCCGCACGCGCCCACGCTCTTCGCGCGCTACGGCAACATGCTTCCCGTCGGTTTCGCGCTGCTGCTGCTCGCGCTCGCCATTGCCTTTCGGCGGCGCGGGCGTTAACAACGGCGCATCACATAAAGCTTCCTTTATATTCGATCCAAAAGGCTCTCCATGCGCAACAGCTTCCTCTTCACGTCCGAAAGCGTGTCCGAAGGCCATCCCGACAAGGTTGCCGACCAGATTTCGGATTCGATCGTCGATCTGTTCCTGTCGAAGGACCCCGAGGCGCGCGTCGCGTGCGAGACGCTGACCACGACCCAGCTCGTCGTGCTCGCGGGCGAAATCCGCTGCAAGGGCGTGTTCGAGAATGACGCATGGGCGCCCGGCGCGCTCGAAGAGATCGAAAAAACCGTACGCCAGGTGGTGAAGGACATCGGTTACGAACAGTCGGGTTTCCACTGGGAAAGCTTCCGCTTCGAAAACAACCTCCACGGCCAGTCGGCGCATATCGCGCAGGGTGTCGACGAGAGCGGCGACAAGGATGAAGGCGCCGGCGACCAGGGCATCATGTTCGGCTATGCGTCGGACGAGACCCCCGACCTGATGCCCGCGACGCTCGATTACAGCCACAAGATCCTCGAGCGCATGGCGGCCGACCGCAAGGCGGGCAACGCCCCGTTCCTCGAGCCCGACACCAAGAGCCAGGTCACGCTGCGCTACGCCAACGAACGCCCGGTCGAAGCGACCGCGATCGTCGTGTCGACCCAGCATGCGCCGGGCTATTACTGGCACAATGGCGAGGGCGACGAGGCAAAGTACAACCAGCTTCGCACCTATGTCCTCGGCGTGATCGCCGACGTGCTGCCCGCCGAACTGCTGACCGCGAACACCGTCTATCACATCAACCCGACGGGGCGTTTCGAGATCGGCGGCCCCGACGGCGACGCCGGCCTGACCGGTCGCAAGATCATCGTCGACACCTATGGCGGCGCGAGCCCGCACGGCGGCGGCGCGTTCAGCGGCAAGGACCCGACCAAGGTCGACCGCTCGGCGGCCTATATCACGCGCTATCTCGCGAAGAACATCGTCGCCGCAGGCCTCGCGCGCCGCTGCACCATCCAGCTCAGCTACGCGATCGGCGTCGCCGAACCGCTGTCGATCTATGTCGACCTGCACGGCACTGCTGCCGACGGCGTCACCGAGGCCGCGATCGAGCAGGCGATCCCGCAGCTCGTCCGCCTGACGCCCAAGGGCATCCGCACCCACCTCGGCCTCAACAAGCCAATCTATCGGCAGACCGCCGCCTATGGCCATTTCGGCCGCCAGGCGACCGGCGAAGCCTTCCCGTGGGAACGCACCGACCTCGTCGACAAGCTCAAGGCCGCAATCGCCGGCTGACCGCTGCGGCAGCGCTTGCCAGCGCCCTCCCGATCTGACAGCTAGGTTGTCGGGGTTCGGGGGAGAATGGGTGATGGCAAGCATCTGCTGTTGGCCGTTTTTTGCGGCGATGCTGCTTGCAGCGACTCCGGTCGCCGCGCAGGAACCGTTGCCGACAACGGCCGGCAAACCATGGACGCACGCGCATAGCGGCATCGTCATCCCCGCCGCGCTCGACGAGTTGCCGCGCGTCCGCGCGACGAGCTTCGCAGCGCCCGAACTCGACGTCAGCCAGAATTTCGCATCCGGCGATGGCCGCGAATCGCTCACCGTCTATATCTTCCGCGACACCAACGGCGCGGTCCCCGTCTGGTTCGCACAGGCGGTGCGCGCAATCGCGCTGCGCGAGGACCTCAAGGCGCCGCCCTATGGCATCGCCCCCGTCGCCTTCTCCCCACCCGGCCAGCCGGTCGCCAGCGGGCTCAAGGCCGTGTTCGCACCGGTCGGCGTCGAGGGCGTCCGCAGCACCGGGGTTGCGCTGTTCGCGGTCGGTGGCTGGTATGTGAAACTGCGTGCCAATTCGGCGACGCTCGCCCCGGCCGATCTGTCGGAGTGGATGGAAGGCGTGCTCGGTGAATTGACGCTGCCGCGTGGCGCGCCGGCCGCTGCGGTCCAGCCGGTCGCCGATTGCGGCCCGGGGCTGCACTTTCAGGCTGCCGCCGTCGATGCATCTCCTGCAGCCACCGCCCCCGCGCCGCGCCTGGCGGCGGCGCGCTGGTGTCTCGACAGCGTCGTCGCGGGCAATCAGGCGGTCTATCGTCCCGACGGCGCCCGCGACCGCTACCTGCTCACCGCGGGCGACAACGGCAAGGGTTTCTCGGTCCAGCCGCAGGCCGGGCATTATGCGATCGATTTCGTCACGCCCGCCCAGACCTTCCTGATGGCGGCGCAGGACGGGATGCCGACGCCGCAGCGCGTGCTCGACCTCGCCAAGGCGGGGCGTTCGACGGGCGCGGTTGCGACCTGGCCCAAACCATAATTGTCCCGAGCGAGAGAATGGAGCCCCCGATGAAAACCCGTGCATCGAAGACCCTGCTGTTCGTCGCCGCGCTGGCCTGCATCGGCGGCGCGTCCGCCGCGTCGGCGCAGCAGATGCTGCCGGTCAAGAACGGCAAGGCGTGGAAACACAAGCATAGCGGCATCAGCGTTCCCGCCACGCTCGGCGGCAACATCCGCAGCCGTGCCATCGCCTACGCGCCCGACGACCTGGACGTCGGCCTGCAGTTCGACGCGCAGAACAGCAACGACTCCCTGTCGCTCTATGTCTATCGCAACACCAACGGGAATGTCGCGCTCTGGTTCGCGCAAGCACAGGGGGCGGTCGAGATCCGCGACGCCTATCACAATCCGGCGCTCGCTGCCCCCGTGCGCGCCTTCGCTCCGCCCGGCCAGACCGCAGCCAGCGGGCTGGTCGCGACCTATGCGCCCGGCGCGGGGTCGGCCTATCGCAGCACCGGCGTGATGCTCCTTCCCGTCGGCGAATTCTACGTCAAGGTTCGCGCATCGTCGCAGACCCGGTCCCCCGCCGAACTCGGCGCGTGGATGGAACAGGCGCTGGCCGAAATTCGCTGGCCGTCGACGATCGCCCCGGCAACAGCGGCCGAACCCGTCGCCGATTGCCCCGACAGGCTGACGTTCGATGGCACTGCGCAGGACGCACCGAAGGATGGCGCCGCCGCGCTGATGAGCAGCTTGCTGTCGCTCGCGGCCGGCAATGCCAAGATCGGCGGGGCGCAGACCCGGCCGGCCCGCTGGTGCCGCGATCGCATCGTCGAACCGATGCAAACCCTCTATCGCCCCGACGGCGATGCCGAACGCTACCTGCTCGCGGTCGGCGACAACGGCAATGCGGTGATCGTCGGCCCCGAATTGTCGATCGCCGATCCCGCTGAAGGCAAGACGCCCGCATCGCCGCGCTTTGCGGTCGGGCTCGTTACCGCCAACCGGACGGCCAACTATGTCGCGCAGGACCGCCTGCCCTCGCCCGAGCGCGCGATGGAGATCATCCGGGCGAACCGCAAGGTGTCGAGCGTGACGACGTGGGGCAAAGACCGCAATGTGGAACTCGACAGCAACGCCATGTGAAGCCGGCGGCGCGCTCCGGGCTTTCCCGGCGGCGCGTCCCGCGCTAACGCGCGCGGCATGACAGCGCACAAGCCCGGTGATCCGACCACATTGAACCGCCTCTACGGCCGCGCCAAAGGCAAGCCCCTGCGCGCCGGCCAGCAGGACCTCGTCGACACGCTGCTCCCGCAGATCGCGGTGCCCGCCGAGGGCGAGGTGACCGCCGAACGGCTCTTCGGCTACGATCGCCCGCTCCACTTCGAAATCGGCTTCGGCGGCGGCGAGCATATGGCAGGGCGGGCCGACATGCTGCCCGACCACGGTTTCATCGGCGCCGAACCCTTCGTCAACGGCGTCGCACAGGCGCTCGTCCATGTCACGGGCGATCATGGCGCCCGCCTCCCGCTCGGCAACGTCCGCATCCATCATGGCGACGCGCTCGAGGTGCTCCGCCGCATCCCCGACGGCGCGCTCCGCTTCGCCTATCTGCTTCACCCCGACCCCTGGCCCAAGGCACGCCATGCCAAGCGGCGGATGATGAACGACGGCCCGCTCGACCTGATCGCCGCGAAGCTGAAACCCGGTGGCGAATTCCGCTTTGGCACCGACCATCCCGTCTATCTCGAGCATGCGCTGATGGTGATGCGCCGCCATCGCCATCAGTTCGAATGGCTGGCGAAAGATGCAAAGGACTTCCTGACCCGCCCCGCAGGCTGGCCCGAAACACGCTACGAAGCCAAGGCCCGCGCGCAGGGGCACGAGGTCTGGTATTTCCGCTGGAGGCGCAGGTAGCCCCACAACGAAGCGCATGTTTTATTACCTATATTGGCGATACGAGAGCAATGCCGGTACTTGATCGGCCGTGATCGAGTACATTGATCGACACGGCGCAAAGTGCTGTGCGGAGCAGATAACAAAGGAGCTCCCTCCGACGACATCATCACGCTGGATCCTCACGCTGGCGCGGCAATACGGTCGCTTCGGCTGCGTCCGACTGGATCCGGAGACAATCAACGGGCCGAGGGCGCGCTTCGCGATCCTGGCCAGCCTGTGAACTGCAAGCGGATCGAGTGCATCGGGCATCGCGAAGAGCCGATGGAGCTACAAGAGTAGCCGAAACGCGGGCGCTATCAGTCAATGGCGGATCGCAGCTCCGCCTCGGGCCAGAAGATCCTAGTCACCGCTCGTCCCGAGGCTTCGTCGAAGGCCAGATGCATGACGGCCGCGAATGCCGCATCCTGTCGATCATCGACGAGGGGAGACGGGAGCGCATGGCATTCCGTGGCGCGCAGCTCAAGAGCGAGGATGCGCTCATGGCGCCGGCCGTCGCATCGGCTGCCCCGTCAGATGCCGCCTGACTTCGTCGGCCGCGAGCGATTGCAGGCGCTCGATCGCACCCGTCGAATACCAGGCGGCGTGCGGGGTCAGGAGCAGGTTCGGGCAATCGCGCAGCGGCGAGTCGAGCGGCAGCGGCTCGGTCTCGAATACGTCGAGCGCCGCGGCGCGCAGCTGGCCGGAGACCAGCGCCGCGGCGAGCGCCGCGGGATCGACCAGCCCACCGCGGGCGGTGTTGACCAGCGCCGCCCGGTCCGGTTTTCGCGCCAGTCGCGCGCTGTTCACCACATGGCGCGTCGCGGGCGTGAGCGGGCAATGGAGCGTGATGACATCGGCCCTGTCGAACAGCGTATCGAGATCGACGGCACCGACTCCCATCTCGGCAAGCACGGCCGGATCGGCATAGGGATCGGCAACGATGCCCTGAAAGCCGAAGGGTTTCAGGCGCGCCAGCACCTCCTGCCCGATGCGGCCGAACCCGACAAAGCCGAGCGTCGTTTCCGGAAAGGCCCGCAACGCGCCGGCGACCCCGACCGCATCCCATTTCCCGTCGCGGACCGACCGGTCCAGCGGCACGACACAGCGCAGCATGGTCAGGATCAACGCCGCCGTATGATCGGCCACTTCGCCGGTCGCATAGTCGGGCACATAAGCGACCTTCACCCCGCGTGCCTGCGCCGCCGGAAGGTCGATATTGTCGAGCCCGATGCCGTAGCGGACGATCAGCGATCCCGGAGCGAGCCGCGCGATCGCTTCTGCCGTCACCTGCGCGAACTGCACGATCAATACATCGGTGCCGTCGGCCGCCGCGACGACATCCTCGCCGCTGCGGCAGCCGGCTTCGACGAATTCGGCGCCGAATTCGGCGGCCACTGCGCGCTCGTGCGTCAGGGACGGAAAGGTCGCGTCGGTCACAGTGATCTTCATATTCGCTCCTTGGGGAAACACGGAAAGACATCGCGGGCCCAGCCGCGGCAAAGACAGGTCGCCCTGCCCTTCGTCTCAGTCGATCAGCCGCACGACCTGCTGCTGGGTGCCGAGCCCCTCGACACCAAGCGTCACGCGGTCGCCCGGTTGCAGATAGGCCGGCGGCTGCTGCCCCATCCCGACGCCCGGCGGCGTCCCGGTGGAGATGATGTCGCCGGGCTCCAGCGTCATGAAACGGCTGATATAGGAGACGAGAAAGGCCACCTTGAACACCATCGTCCGCGTCGATCCGTCCTGCATGCGCTGGCCGTTGACGTCGAGGTACATCGCCAGATCCTGTGGATCGCCGGCATCGTCGCGCGTCACGAGCCAGGGACCGACGGGGCAGAAGCTGTCGAGGCTCTTGCCTTTCAGCCATTGTCCGGTGCCCTCGAGCTGGAAGCCACGCTCGGAAACGTCGTGGACCACCGTATATCCGGCGACATGATCGAGCGCCTCCGCCTCGCTCACCCGCGTCGCGCGGCGGCCGATGACGACGCCCAGTTCGACTTCCCAGTCCACCTTTCCGGCGTCGGCGGGAATGCGGATATCGTCGTTCGGCCCGCAGACGGACGTGTTGGCTTTCATGAACAGGACGGGTTCGGCGGGCACCGCCATGTTGGTTTCGGCGGCGTGATCCGAATAGTTCAAGCCGACGCACACAATCTTGCCGACCCGTGCGACCGGACAACCGAACCGCACGCCTGCTGCCACGACGGGCAGATCGCCGGCGTTCACGCAGGCAAGCGCGTCGACGACGGCCCCGAAATCCCCTGCCTCGCCGCCCACGACCGCTGATGCGTCACGAATGACGCCCGCGGCGTCCAGCAACCCATATTGCTCCGCGCCTTCGGGCCCGAACCTGATAATACGCATGTGTGGTCCTTCTGATTGTGCCGCCCGCCGCTGGTTTGGCGGGACTCAATAGGTCGCGCGGCCACCCGACAGATCGAAGACCGCCCCCGTCGTGAACGAGTTTTCTCCGGTCGCCAGCCAGCAGATCATCGCGGTGGCCTCGGCGATCTCAAGCATGCGCCCCCGCGGAATTTTAGACAGGATATATTCGATGTGCTGCGGCGACTGGGTCATGGCGAGCGCTGTCTTGGCGAACGCGGGGGTCACCGCATTGACCGCGATATCATGCCCCGCCAGCTCCTTGCCGAGCGACTTGGTCAGCGCGAGCAGGCCCGCCTTCGCCGAACTGTAGGCGACGGCGTTGGGGTTGCCCTCCTTGCCCGCGATCGAACTCACATTGACAATGCGGCCATACCCCGCCCGCATCATGTGAGGTACGACGGCGCGGCAGCAATAGAAGGCGCCCGTCAGGCCCACGTTGATGACGTCGCGGAAGGCATCGGGCGGATATTCCCATGTCGGAACATTCGGCCCGACCAGCGCCGCATTGTTGATCAGGATGTCGACCGCGCCGAAATTATCGACCACCTCCCGCGCCGCCGCCTCGACCGCACCGAGATCGCTGACGTCGACGCGCTGGCACAGGACGCGCGCGTCCTTGCCGAACTGCGCCCCCGCCTCGTCGAGCATCTCGCCGTCCCAGTCCCAGAGCGCGACCGCGCCCCCGCCGGCGACGATGCGCTGCGCGACACCGAAGCCGATCCCCTGCGCACCACCCGTGACGACGGCCACGCGGCCACCGAAATCATAATGGTTCGCATGGATATGAGCGGCGTCGCCGGATGAGGTGGACTTCTGGGTCGCCAAGGCAATTCTCATTCTATTAATTACGCGTTGATACGCATAATAAGTATGATTATATGCCCAATGTCAAGCCGATATTGAAAGCGTAAGGGAGCATTTCCGGTCATGCGGACTGCAGCATCGATTTCCGACTATCGCGCGCTGGCGCGACGCCGGCTTCCCCGGTTCCTCTTCGAATATGTCGACGGCGGCTCCTATGACGAGGTCACGCTCCATCGAAATCGCGCCGATTTGCAACATATCGCGCTTCGCCAACGCGTGCTCCGCGACGTCTCCGCTATCGATCTGGGAATCGATCTTTTCGGGAGGCGCCAGTCGATGCCGCTCGCGCTGGGACCAATTGGCCTTGCCGGCATGTTGGCCCGCCGCGGCGAACGACAAGCGGTCGCGGCAGCCGAGCAGGCGGGCGTTCCCTTCTGCCTGTCGACCGTATCGGCCTGCTCGCTCGCCGAAGTCGCCGAAGCGGCACGCACGCCCTTCTGGTTCCAGCTCTACATGATGCGCGATCGCGGTTTCGTGCGCGAGTTGCTCGCGCAGGCCCGCGAGCGGGGGTGCGCGGTCCTTGTCTTCACCGTCGACATGCCGGTGCCCGGTGCGCGCTATCGCGATGTCCGCTCGGGCCTGGCGGGCGCCTCCGGGCTGATGGGGGCGGTGCGGCGCGGCTTGCAGGCGGCGCGGCGCCCCGGTTGGGCGCTCGACGTCGGGTTGCGGGGCAGGCCGCACAGCCTGGGCAATGTCGCCCCCCTGCTCGGCAGGAAGAGCGGCCTCGACGATTTCTTCGGCTGGATGCGGGGCAATTTCGATCCCGGCGTCACCTGGCGCAATCTCGAATTCATCCGCGGTGAATGGACGGCCCCGCTGGTCATCAAGGGCATTCTAGACCCCGAGGACGCGCGCGCCGCCGCCGCGGTCGGCGCCGACGGGATCGTCGTTTCGAACCATGGCGGCCGGCAGCTCGACGGCGTCCCGTCGACGGCCGAGGCCTTGCCGGCGATCGCCGACGCGCTGGGAGGAACGCTCAAAATCCTTGCCGATGGCGGCGTGCGCTCGGGCCTCGATGTCGCGCGGCTGCTTTGCCTCGGCGCCGATTGCGTCCTGCTCGGCCGGGCGTGGGCCTATGCACTCGGCGCCGGCGGCGAGGCGGCGGTGCGCCATATGCTGTCGCTGTTCGAAGCCGAACTGCGCGTCGCGCTCAGCCTCACGGGGGCCGACCGCGCGTCCGCCCTCGATCGCACCATGCTCGCCCGGTAACGCCCGGCTCTATATTCGATCATATTTATGTGCCATAAATCCCGTCATTCATATGTTGATGTGCGAGCCATAAATCGATGAAAGCCGTTGAAAGCAAAGGACTGCACGGCCGGGTGATCCACGATCTCGGCCAGGCCATATTGTCCGGGGAATTCGCGCCGGGATCGACGCTGCCCGGACAGGAAGAATGTTGCGCGCGGCTGGGCGTCAGCCGGACCGTGCTGCGCGAAGCGCTGCGCGTCTTGGCCGCGAAGGGGCTCGTCGATGCGCGTCCGAAAGCCGGCACCTTTGTGCTGCCGCGCGAAAACTGGAACTTTCTCGACCCCGACATCCTCGAATGGCGGCTGCGCTCGGACGAGCGCGATGCGGTTCTCGAACAATTGTACGAGCTTCGGCACATGGTCGAACCGACGGCCGCGTTCCTCGCCGCGTCGCGCGCCAAGCTTCACGACTTTCGCCGCATGGGCGAGGCGTTCGATGCGATGGCCGCCGCGGGGCGCACACACGACAGCATCGAATCCGATCTCGCCTTCCACCGGGCGATTATCGAGGCGTCGGGCAACGACCTGTTCGCTTCGCTGGGCCGCGTCGTCGAATCGGCGCTGGTGATCAGCTTCCGGATCGGTGCCGACAATCCTGACGGCGCCGAACATTCGCTCGCGATGCACAAGGCCATCCTCGATGCGATCGTCGACCGCAACGGCACCGAAGCGCGCGTCGCCATGCGCAAGCTGATCGATTATTCGAAGGGGACGGTCGCGCGCGTATCGGAAGCGAAGGGCACCGAAACGCGACGGCAATCGAAACGCGGATAAGCGCTCAGGCCGCGGCCGGAGCGTGCCGGCTGCGCAGTCGCTTGCCGACGAACAGCAGCGCGGCGAGCGCGATCGGCATCCAGATCACCATCACCAGAACGAGCGACAGGCCGATCCTCGACTTGTCCTGCAGCACGACTTCGGTGAACCAGCTGACCATCGTCGGCCCGATAAACAGGCCCATCACCGACAGAAAGGTCACATAGACCGCGCCGACGCTGGCGCGCAAAGACGCCGGTGTCCCGAGTTGCAGTGCCGCCGGGGCATAGCCCGCATAGGTGTAGGTCACGCCCCAGAATAGGGTCGACGCGAACAGGAAGGCGGTCGAGTTGCCCGACAGAATCCCGGCGATCATCGCCGGGATCGAAATGCACAGCGCGATCGCGGGGACCTTCACATGCGCGTCGGCCATGCCGCGATTGTAGAGACGCTCGACCAGCCAGCCCATTGCGAGCAACCCGATCACGCCGGCGCCGCCTTGCGTCGCGCCATAGGCGATCCCGACCTTTTCGATCGGCCAGCCATAGGTGCGCGTCATGAAGGTCGGCGTCCAGACGTGAAAGGCCGTCACGATCACATTGACCGACCCGAACGCGAAGGGATAGCCGAGGTAGAACAGCGGGTCGCTGCGGATCAGCGCCACCAGTCCGGGCGCCGGCGCGCCGTCCGCCCCTTCGGACGCCGCGGCACGGATATTTTCGCGCAGCAGCAACGCCAGCGGTGCCGCGAGGATCGTCAGCCCCCCGACGAGCAGGAAGGTCAGTTGCCAGGGGTAGAATTGCCCCAGCCAGGGCACGGCGATCATGCCCTCGCCCGCCAGCCTGTGGACGAGCCAGCCGCCCCCCACGATCGCGAGGCCGCCGCCCGCGAAGGCGCCGACCGTGTAGACCGAATAGGCGGTGGCGAGCCGCCGGCGGGGCACCTGTTCGGCCATCAGCGAATAGGCGGCAGGCGACAGACCCGCCTCCCCCGCACCGAGGCCGAGCCGGCTGAGAAAGAAGAGCGCGAAGTTGGTCGCCATGCCGGAAACCGCGGTCGAAAGACCCCAGAAGGCCACGACCGCCATGCAGAGCCAGCGTTTCGAATAACGATCCATCAGCCGGCCGATGGGGATGCCGGCGGCAGCATAGAAGATGCCGAAAGCCGGCCCGAGCAGCAGGCCCATCTCCACATCGGTGAAGCCGAGATCGCGCTGGATCGGCTCGACCATCAGCGAGATCAGCGCGCGATCGACGAACGACAGGAAATAGAAGAGCATCAGGATGGCGACGAGCGGCCAGCCCGCAAGCAGGCCGCGCGTCTTCGGCACCCGATCGCCCGTATCATTCATTGTCCCGCGCCTCCCCAGCATCCGTCCCGGTCCCTATAGGCTCCGATCCGCGGGTCCGCTCCGCCTTTCCACCGATCGTGCGCGACCGGCGTTCGGCGGACGGCGCCCGCGGGAGGGGCCCGCCCGCTCAGAGCTTCAGCGAAGCCGTGAAGTAAAAGGCGCGGGGCTGGTTCGGCAGGACCGAAAACAGCTGGTTGGGATCGGCCGCCACTTGCGCCGGCGTCAGCGTCTGCCGGTCGAGTGCGGTCAGCAGGCTGCCGCCCTTTGCCCAGCCCATGATGCCGACTTTGTTGAACAGGTTGGTGACATTGCCCTGAACGCTGAAATTGCTGTTCACATCCCAGGCAAAACCGATGTCGACCGTGCTGAAGCCGGGCAGATACCAGGCGTCGCGACGGTTCGCGGCGCGCTTGCCGAGGTAGGAATAGGTCGCAAACAGCGAAACCGCCTCGACCGGCCGGTACGTCGCCGTCGCGCGGGCGATGACCTTCGGATTGTTGTCGGCCGTGCCATTCGGCACGGTGCTGACGATATCGTCGGTTCCGTCCCCCTTGGGGCCTTGCGTATAGGTGCTGAACCCGCTCGATTTCGGATCCTGCAGCGTCAGGTCGGCGTGCAGGTGCAGTGTGTCGCTGACATCGAAATCGCCAGAAATCTCGATGCCATAGGTTTCGACCTGACCGAATACCGGCGGAGGCGAATAGTTGGTGCCCGCATTGGGCGTTCCAGCCTTGTAGGTGAAAGTCTGGTTGTCGGCGATATTCGAATTCTTGCTCCAGAACGGAAAGGCCTGGATGAACATGCCGTTGTCGCGATATTTGAGCCCCATCTCGATCTGCTGGATCTTCTCTGCCGACGGAAAAATCGTCGCGATCGCCGCGGGGGTCGTGATGCCCGACAGGATGCCGAAGTCCGGGGCCTTCTTGCCGCTGGTGTAGCGGGCATAAGCCTGGAAGGCGTCGGAGAATTGATAGGCGGCCGACCCCGAGAAAGCGAAATAATCATATTTGCGCTTGAAAGGCAGGCGCGCGCCGCGCGCCGTGGTCGCATTGTCGTACAGCGTCAGCGGATTGCCGTCGCGCCCGCCGGTCGTCAGCTTGTTGCCGGTGAACGCAACGGGCAGGTATGTGAAGGAATCGTAAGTCAGGCTTTCGTAGCGACCGCCGATGTCGATCGTGAGCTTGTCGGTCGCCTCCCACGTGTCGCCGCCATAGATCGAAATGTCGGTCATCTTCGTGCCGCTTTCGCGAATGGCAAGCCCCTGCCCGATCCCGGCCCAGCCCGACGAATCGGTGACGAGATAGACCGAGCCATCGGGGCGCGTCAGCGTCGTGCTCAAGAGGACCGGCCGCGGCTCGAGGGTCATGACGCCGCCACCGGCACCCGAGAAGCGCTGATGAAAGGTCGATTGATTGAAATAGGCGCCGATCGCGAGACGATGGCGGCCGAACGTTCCCGACAGGGTCAGCTGGTCCTGAAAGGTTTCCGACCGGAAGTCCGGCTGATAGGCGAGTCCCGCCATGATTCCGCCAGCGAGGACATTCTGGCTGGGCAGGTTGTTGACGACCAGCGTCCGCGTCGCGCCAACCTGCGACACCACCGCCGCGATCGAACCGTCGGGCAGCCGATAGGTATAGGTGCCGTCGATCCCGTTGGTGCTCTGGATGGTACGGATACCGCCGTCGGCATCGGTCAGCGGCGTCGCGAAATTGACCGCCACGGTGTTCCAGTGCGCCTTGTTGCGCGAGTAGCGGAAGCTGTTGCTGACCTGGATATTGTCGGTCAGGTCGTGACGCCAGTTCACGTCGAACGATACCGCCTTGCTGTTGACGAGGTTAGACCCGTCCCAATCGCGGCGCTCGCCCGTCCCGAAATCGACATAGCTGTGCGGCGACGCCGGCGGCAGCACCGACGACAAATTGGTATAGGGCGCCAGAATCTTCGGATTCTTGAAGTCGCGCGCGGGGAGTGTCTCGAACCATCCATTATGATCGTCGAGATATTTTGCGCGGACCGTCAGCGAGCCGCTGCCATAATCCCACAGCAGGTTGCCGCGGATCTGGCCCCCCTTGTTGAGCTTGTAGCCCGGATAGCGCGCGCCATCGCTGACACGATAGAAGCCGCCAATCGCATAATAGACGTCGCTGTCGGCAATCTGGCCGCCGGTATAGGCATCGAAGCGGTACAGCGGCGATTTGCCGTCGCCCTCGAGTCCGAGCTTGAACTGGAATTGCGTGCCGGGCGCCGACTTTCCGGTTTTCGAGATATAGTTGAAAATCCCGCCGGGCGCATTGGCGCCGGTCACCACCGCTGTGCCGCCACGCAGCGCCTCGATGCGATTGTTCATCAGATCGAGGCGACTGAAATAGTCGGGACCGAAGTTCGTCGCGGTCACCGGCTCGACGGGCAAGCCGTCCTCCTGGAGCGATACGTAGAAATAGCCGCCAGCCGCCTCCAGCGAGCGGGCGGAAACGCCGCGCGAAAAGACGATGTTGCGGATCTCGCCCAGCGATGAATTGACGAATACCCCGGGAACGCTCTTCAGCGCGTCGGCCGAACTGATCGGCGCCTGGCGCTGGAGCACTTCTTCGGTAACCGCGGTCACCGAAATCGGCGCGCGCTCGATCGAGGTCGCGCTGAAGACACCGGTGACGATGATCTCCTGATCGGCTCCATCCGCCCCCGTGACTTCACCCGCCTGCTCCTGGGCGTGGACAACGCCCGTCAGCGAGGCCATCGCCATCGCCGATGCGGATATGAGTAGCGCCTTACGCAACATGCCTTCCTCCCATTTTGTCCGGCCTGCAATTCCGGCCGAGTATCTTCTTGCTAAGGCCGCGCAAACCCAGTCACGACGAACCATAATAGCATATTGTTTATCTAAACTCAGATCATTTAATATGCCTAATTATTTTTGACGTCAAGCCACCCGCCCGATTTCCAACGACGTCATCACGCAGGACTAGCGAAACAGCGGTGAGCGGGTGATCGGGCCGGCTTCGAACCACGCCAGGGCCCTGCTCCACATCCAGGGCGTAAAGCGGTGGCCGACGCCCGCTTCGCGGACGATCGCAAGCTGCGAGCGATCGCCCGCATAGGGATCGTCGAGCATATCGACGAAGGCCTCGGCTCCCGCGGGCGGAACCTGGCGGTCGTCGGCGCCGCAAACGAAGAGCATCGCCGGGCGATGATCATAATGCGCTGCGTTGGTCAGCGGATCGAGCCGGCGATATAGCGCCCATGCCTCTTCGTCGGCCGAGCCCTGCGCCTCGATCGAACCCGGCCGCAACCAGTCGGGCGTTGCCAGCACCGCTGCGACGCGCGTGATGCGATGATCGACGCCCGCGGCCGCAACCGCGACGTCCCCGCCCATCGACACCCCACCGATGCTCACCCCGGACCGGATATCGAGATTCGCCACCGCCCAGTCGATGACGGACGGCACCTCTTCGGTCGCCGCCGCCAGTATCGGCCAGAAGTGACGGCGCAGATCGCTACGAACCCGTAGCCTGATCGCCTCGGGGGTCTCGTTGCCCCGTTCGCCATGCTGCGGCAGATCCCAGCCTACCGCGACGAACCCCCGCGCGGCCAGTTCGACAAGCTGCGGCGCAACATCCTCCTTCGTCCAGCTGAACGCGTGCAACCAGATCGCCAAAGGCCGCGGCCCCGCGCCCGACGGTTCCGCCCAGACAAGCCGGATTTCCCCCAGTCGCTCGGCTCGCAGATCCCCCGTCACGGTTCGAGCGCGGCGCGGTCCTCGGCGATCCACCGGCCCCACATCTCTTCGTCGGGACGAAGGAACAGGCTGTTGGCGCGCGCCTCGATCAGGTCGTCAACCCCGAAAAGCCGCATCAAGCGCCGGTCGTTGCGCGTACGCGCCGCTTCGACGATCCGCTGGACCGCCGGCCCGTTGTGATTGTCGCGCGTCGGCAGGCCCACGCGGTTATAATAGGTACTGAAGAAATAGCGCGGCTTCCCCGACGTGTTGGGGGTGCCGGTGTGCAGCAGCGAGCAATGCGTGAAGACCACATCGCCCGCCTTCACATTCAGGACCGTTTCTTCGGGATGCGGCAGCGTGCGATGCGCATCCGATTCGATCGTCACCGCCCGCCGGTGCGAACCCTCAACCACCCGCAGGGGGCCATATTCGTCGGTCAGATCCTGGAGATAGCAGATCGCGTTGCACGCCATCGGGCGGACATATTGCGGCCCATCAGGCATCCAGCCCCAGCGATCGCGGTGCCAGAAGCTGACCTTACCTTCGGCCTGCTCCTTCGGCTCGGACGGAAAGGCCATGAAGGTCAGATTGTCGAGCTGGACGAAGGGTCCCATCACCCGCTCGGCAAAGTCGAGGATGGCCTGGTTGTTGACCGCCGGCAGCATCAGGCCGGGCTCCTGCTCGAGCGCGCTGGTGACGCGCAACCGCGGTTCGGACGCTCCCGGCGGCGTATTGCGCCGGACCATGTCGTCGTAACGCTCCTTCCATGCCTGCATCTGCCCGGCGCCATAGGCACCCTCGAAAATCGTATAACCGCGTTCGCGAAATTCGGCGAAACGCTGTTCCAAAGCCTCGACTGACATTGGCGACCTCTCCTCTCTCGTCGCACGCCGTCATATCGATGATATGATTATTATCAAGTCTAATCGATATATAATACTATTATATTGAATCACTCTCCCTCGATCACATGACCGCAATCCTATCCGCACAGACCGCACCCTAAGTGTGGACAATGCCACTCGAGAATCGTCGAAAGTCTCTCGACGGCGGAATTGCTACACAAGCCGTCACGCGCATCAGCTAGAGCATGGATGTGAGGTTTGCGTGGCCACGCGAAATCTTGATCCAATGCCGTTGGCGCTTCGTGAACTGCATTCTTCCCGCATTCACGAAAAACCCAAAACCGTTGGCGAAACTCGGGCTTGTCGAGTTGGGGCAGACAGGGGGATGTTTGCCGAGACCGGCGCGATCCGTGCCCGAAACTTGCCAACATGGAGAATATGATGAAGCGCTTGATGACGCTCGCCCTGACCGCTGCCCTTGCCTCCTCTGCCGTGGTTGCCGCCCAGCCCGCACCGTCGATCGCGGTGAATTGCAATACCGAGGCCGCAACGCCGCGCAGCGAGGCCCCCAACCTTCACGGCAACTGGGATTTCGTGATGGATGTCGGAGGAACGCCCAACTTCGGGCTTCTCTCGATCGGTTTCGTCGGCAACGAATATGGCGGATCGCTGGCGCTGTCGCTGACCGCACCCGTTGTCCTGCGCGAAGTCGCGCTGACCGGCAACAGCTTCCGCATGACCGTCGCCTCCAGCGAGGGCAATGTGCGGTTCGAAGGTGTGCTCTCGGCCAGGGGCGACCGCATGTGCGGAACCGTTACCTATCACGACGGGAGCAGCTTCCCGGCGGTGGCCCAGAAACGGCCTTCGACCTACCGGTCGCAACCGCAAGCCGAGCGGTCGCCAGCGCGCTGAGCGGCTGAACGGGCGGGCGACGGCCCCGGGGGGCTCAGACCCCGCCGTTCATCATCTTCACCACCAGGTTCAACGAACCGGCTTTTGCCGGACAGGGAGTTTTTACCCAATGAAATACAGCCTTTTGTGCGCTTCCGCGCTCTGCGGGAGCCTTGTTCTCGTCCAGCCTGCCCAGGCAGCCTGCACGACATCGACCGACGGCCAAAAGACCGTGGCGTGCAGCGGCAGCACCGCTTCGACCGTCGCCCTTGGGTCCGACGTCGATCGCTTCACCAACGACGGCGATATCGCCGTCTCGCTTGGTCTCGCGGTCACGGCCGGTACGAATACGGGCGACTTCACCAATAGCGGCACCATCACATCGACCTCCAACCAGATATATTCGGTCAAGATCGACGGATTCCGCGAAGGTGCGGTCTTCACCAACAGCGGCAGCATTACGACGGGAAGCAACGGCGCGTCGGCGGTCGCGATCGGCAGCACCTCCACGGTCCGCAACAGCGGCCTGATCGCCGCACTCCCGGGGTCCGGAAACTCGATCGGCCTTTTGACCGACGGCGGCGGGGATATCATCAACCTCGTCGACGGAGAGATTCGCGGCGGCTTCGCGGGCGTCCGCGCCCTCGGCCAGACGAAGCTCGTCAACGCGGGGACGATCGCGGGCGCGAACGGCGCGCTGCTCGGTGCCGGATCGACGCTCGACAACAGCGGAAGCATGACCGGCAGTTCGAACGCCGTCGCAATCACCTCCGACGGGACGGTCATAAACCGCGAAGGCGGCGAATTGATCGGGACCGGAATAGCGGCCGCGGTGCTGCTTCAGTCCGGCTCGAACGCGGTCATCAACGCGGGCAGGATCGACACGACGGGTACGTCGTTCGGCAGCGCGGCCACCGTCGTCATTCTGCGTTCGAGCGCGGACAAGTCGAGCACGCTCCTCAACACGGCGACCGGCGTCATCGGCCACCAGGGCCAGGATTCCGGCGACGACGCCATCCTCGGATCCGGCGGGGCGCTGTCGATCGCCAACGCCGGCCTGATCCATGCGGATATTTCGCTGAACGGAGGCGGCGCAGCGCGAACCGTGCTCAACGGTTATGACCTGGCAGGCAATGCTGTCGCCGGTCCCGGCCGTATCGAGGGAGATCTCTATTTCAACGGAAGCGATGACACCGTCAGCGTCCGCAACCGCGGCACGATCATCGGCGACATCTACCTCGGCGAGGGCGTCAACGAACTCTTCAACAGCGGAACCATTGAGGGGAGGATTTCCGACGTCGGCGATGCCGTCAATCATATCGTTCTCGCCGGGACATTGAACGGCGAGGGCGTTTTCGGCGGCACCACGACGCTTGAGGTGTCCGGGGTACTCAACGGTTCGATCGTACTCGGCGGCAACGACGACACGGTGATCGTCGACGGCGCGCTCACGATCACGGGCGAGAATAGCATCAATGTCGGCGGCGGCGGCGGCGACATGGTGATCTATCGCGGCGATACCGGTTCCGTCGACGCCTGGCGGGTCAACGCCGAGAAACTGGTCAAGGACGGCGGGGGCACGACGATCCTTGGCTCCGAAGGGGCGACTTTCCTCGGCGGCGTCACCGTCGCCGACGGCACGCTGGTGTTCGGGACGGACCGCGCCGCCGACGAGATCGTCGGCGATGCGACGATCGGCGCCAGGGGCGTCTACCGCCTGGGCGGAACCCATCTCGGCGCCGTCAGCATCGCCGAAGGCGGAATCCTGCTGGGAACCGGACGCATCGGCGACGGCCGTTTCGCCGAACACACGCTGATGAACGCCGGAATCGTCGCGCCGGGCACCGCCGCGGGAGCGCTCGGAACACTCACGGTTCTCAGCGACTACACCCAGACCGCGACCGGCCGCCTCGATATCGAGCTCGGCGCGCCGGGGCTTTCCGATGTGCTCGAGGTTCGGGGGGTGGCCAATCTCGCCGGCACGGTGAACTTCATCCCGCTCGATCTTGCGGACACCAGCGCTTACACTTTCCTGACCTATGGGTCCCACACCGGCCAGTTCGACCGGATCGGCGGAAGCGGCCTGTTCTTCAGCTATTCGGTCGATTATCTCGCCGACCGCGCGGTCGTGAACGTCGTCAAATCAACGCCGACCCCCACGCCGACACCGACCGGCTGCACGCCGGGCAATCCCGCACCCGGGACGACCGTGGTCTGCAAGCCGCCGATCAGCGGGCAATATGTCTTCACACCGGACGATCTCACCGTCAGCGTCGAAGGCTTGCTCGAAACCACCGTCGATGGCGCGATGATCGGGACAAGGGGCGACAATGCGGTCGTCAAGATCCTCGCGGGCGCAGGAATCGTGAATAGCCGCGAGAACAGCGGCGCGCTCGACGTCAGCGGCGCCAATCTCCGCGTCCTCAACGACGGCGTCCTCGACGCGGCGGGCGGCGCGGATGCCGCACCGGTGGTGGTGCTGGCGCCCGCCGAGGGGGCACGCGCCTATCTTCGCAACGCCGACGGCGCGCGGATTGGTCATGATGGCGGATCGACGCCTGCCACGGCGATCTTCGCCGACATGGTCGTCGGAGCAACGCCAGGCGAAATTGCGATCGAGAACGACGGCGCGATCTACGGCGACCTTGACTTCTCGCGGGCCGCCCGCGCGCTGGTCGACAATGGCTTCGTGATCGACAGCGCGACGCAGACCGCGGGACGGCGCCTTATCGACGGAAATATCAAGACCGGGGCCGGAAACGACGAACTGCGCAACAATGGAACGATCACCGGCGCCATCGACGCCGGCGCTGGCGACGATGTCATCCTCAACTATCCCGACGCCGTGATCGGCGGCACTGTTCGCCTTGGCGACGGCGACGACATCTACTCGCAGGAAGCGGGACGTCTGGGCGGCGCGCTCGACATGGGCGACGGTGACGATCTCGTCGAGTTCGGCGGTTCGATCGGCGGGAGCGTCACACTCGGCGCCGGCGACGACGCCCTTGGCATCTATGGCGCGGCCGATCTGGCGGCAGGCGCGACAATCGACGGCGGCGCGGGTGTCGACACCCTCGTGTTCGCCGGCAATACCGGGACCTGGGACGCCTCGCGCTTCGCGGGTATCGAAACGCTCGGCAAACAGGGCGGCGGCACCTCTGTCATCACCGGCAACTGGGCGCTGGGACCGGATGCCGTGACCAGCGTGGTCGACTCGGGCATTCTCGAGCTTGCCGCCAATGCGGAGCTGTCGACGGCTGTCGAAGTCGCGGCGCGCGGGACATTTCTCGTGAACGGCCTTGTCCGGGACAGCGTCACGATCACCGAGGCTGGCGGCATCGTTGGCGGCAGCGGCGCGATCGGAACCGCGATCGATCTCGCGGGCGGCCGCAAGGCCAATCTCGTGAACGGCGGCATCGTCGCTCCGGGCGGTCTGCGGGTCGGGAGCGAGTTCGGCACCTTGACCGTGTTCGGCGACTATGTGCAAAACGCCGCCGGCGAGCTCCACATCGAACTCGGGGCGCCGGGCGTCAGCGACCTTCTGGACGTCCGCGGCGCGGCTTCGCTCGACGGCGCGGTGCAGTTCATACCGCTCGATGCGGGCGCCCTCGGCCCCTACACCTTCCTCAGGGCCGCGGGGGGAGTGAACGGGCAGTTCGCGCAGGTCAATCCTGACGAGCAACTGGCGCAGCAGGGCATCTTCTTCACCTATGCCGTCGACTATAGCGTCGCCAACCAGGTCTCGGTGAACGTCACGCGGACGCAGACGACGCCTACCCCCACACCGACACCGACCCCCACTCCCACTCCGACGCCTACTCCAACACCGACCCCCACGCCCACGCCCACGCCCACGCCGCCGCTGGAGTTGAACCTCAACGCCAACCAGCAGGCCGTGTTCGATGCCTTCGGTTCGAGCGGCGTCTTCACGAGCGACCTCGCCGGGGTTCGGGCCGAGCTCAACTGGATCGACCCTTCGAAGGCGGGCGCCGCGCTCGGCACCTTCTCGGGCGAGATCTACGCCGACACGCCCGCCATTGCCGCAGAAGCCGGAAGCGAGTTCGCGCGTCTTGTCGGCAATCGCATGACCGACGCCCGCTCGTGTCGCTCCGAGCCCGGCGAACGCTGGCACGGCATGAACGTCTGGGCGCAGGCGATCGGCAACATCGGCGATGTCGATGGAACGATCGCCGCCGCGGGCTACGACCGACAGGTCGGCGGTCTCGCACTCGGCGTCGACGCCGAACTCGGCGCCGAAATCCGGATGGGCATCGCGGCCGGCTGGTCGACGGGCGATGCGAAGCAGGCGCAAACCGCGTCGCGCGTCGATGTCGACAGCTACCACGTCGGCGCCTATGCGACGGCCGGTTTCGGTCAGGGTTTCCTCGATGCGCAGGCAAGCTATGCGCATCACGATCTCGACGTGAGCCGGACCCTCTCGACGGGGATGTCGAGCCGCACGGCGACGGGGAACGTCTCGGCCAACGAAATCCGCGGCTCGATCAAGCTGGGCGCGAATTTCGGATCCGGGAAGGTCGATTTCCGGCCGTTCGCGAGCCTCGGATACGCCCGCGTGCACCAGGGCGGGCTCACCGAGCGCGGTGCCGGCGACGCCGGTCTTGTGGTCGGAAAGTCCCGGTTCGAAGCCGCGACCGGAAGCCTCGGCTTCGAACTTCAGGGCAACCTCGGCGCCGACGGCCGCATCCATCCCTATGCCGATCTCGCGCTCGCGCATGACTTCGATCGCGACGGCCGGGAGGTGACCAATCGCCTGATCGGCGGCGGAAGCGCGTTCCGGATCACGGGTGTACGTCCGGGCCGGACCGCCGGCATCGCCAACATCGGCGTTATCGGGACGCTCGGCTCGGCGCAGTTCCGGATCGGCTATGGCCTCGAAGTCCGCGAGCGGATGGAGGCGCATACGCTCTCCGGCGGAATCACGTTCCGCTGGTAAGCCGGAGGCTCCCGGCGGCAACCCCCGGCTCGTCGGGAGCCTCCTTGTCAGATTTTGATGGACGACGTTTATGAACATGCAGACAAACATGCGGACCGGCGCTGCAACCCTGGATGACGGCTGGCGCCGCTGGATCGCGGACAATCTGCTGCGCGGCGCCGATCGGGGAGGGCTGGTCGGAGCGATGCTTGGCGCGGGGCTCGACCGCCTCTTGATCGAACAGGAACTGAGGTCGGCAGAGGAGCATCCCTATCTGCTCGCTGCCCGCCGCCTGCAGGCACGATCGGCCAAGCAGCACTGGATGGCTTCGGCGCTCGGACGCCTGGAAGAACTGGATTCCTGCGGCGTGGAACGCCGGGAGACCATCGATCGGCGCACCTTCTTCGAGGAATTCTACGCGCGCAATCGACCGCTGATCCTGACGCGCGCGATCGAGGATTGGCGGGCTCCTTCCCTTTGGTCGCTGGACTATCTCGAACAGGCAGCAGCCGGCGCAACCGTCGAGATTCAGGCCGGGCGCAGCGTCGATCCCCACTATGAGCAATACTCCGCCAACTATAAGCGGGTCTCGACGTGGCGAGCCTTTCTGGCCGCCCTTCGCCGCGGCGGAATCAGCAATGATTTTTATCTCACCGCAAACAACGGAGCCGCGAACCGGCAAGCTCTGGCACCACTATGGAGGGATTTCGGCCCGATCGACGGGCTCCTGTCCGGAGACTGGCGCGAGCAGGGCTTTCTCTGGCTCGGGCCGCAGGGAACGATCACGCCCTGGCATCATGATCTGACGAACAATCTCCTCGTCCAGATCGTGGGGCGCAAGCGGATCACACTGGCGTCGCCCGCCCAGACCCCGCGCATGCGCAACCATTGCCACTGCTATAGCGAATTCGGCCAGGACGCCGCCTGTTCGGGCGCCGGGGAGGGAGACAGGCCCCACCTGTTGCACTGCGAGCTCGGCCCCGGCGAACTGATCTTTCTGCCCATCGGCTGGTGGCATCATGTCGAGGCGCTCGATCTGTCCGCCAGCCTGACGCTGACGAATTTCGAAGGCCCCAACGACTTTCATAAAAATTATACGACCTTTGACGCGCTGTAAGCGCGGGCTGCGATTTTCGTCCCGGGCGGCATCGGCCAGCTTGATGCCGTATAGACGGGTAGCCATGCAGCGTGGAGCGCCGTTTCCGTTCGGCGATCGGCACTGGAGCACGGGCGTTTCTCCCTGACCCATATTGCCCGAGGTCGCGGGTCGCGATGCCGGTCGACAATCGGGAACGCCGTGAGTAGCGTGCGCGCGTGACCGATAAACCGATGCAATTGGCGATACGTGAATGGCGGGCAATGGGGAAGTGGCGGACGCCCTTGAAGGCCGTCGCTTTCGGTGGGCTGCTGGGGGTGACGGGGCCATTCGGATCGCAGAACGCTTTCGCTCCCGCGGTGCGCTATCCTCTCTGGATGGTCCTTGCGCTCGTCGGCTTTGGCGCCGCAGCCGTTGCGGAGCGTGTCCTTCCGTCGACTTCGCCGGGCAGAAGAAAGGCCACCCGGTTCATCGCCGTCGCAGCCGTATCCGCAGTGCCCGTGACCTTCTTTGTCGCGTGGGCTTTCTCGGTGGTCCAGCCAGGCAGAACATACAGCCCCGTTCAGATGCTCGCCCTGTTCCCGTTCGTAGCGCTGATCCAGTTGCTGATTGTCCTCGTCATTTCTCTGGACGACCGGACCGCGGTCGTCACGACGATGGAGCCGCCGGCCGCGGCTCCCGAATATCCGCCCGAACTCTTGTCAAAGCTTCCCGCGTCCCTGCGCAGGGACATCCTCGCCCTTGAAGCGGACGATCATTATGTGCGCGTCCATACGCTTCACGGATCGGCGCTGATCCTGATGCGGCTGGCGGACGCGACGGCGCTCATCGATTCCCGGCTCGGCCTGCGCGTGCACCGGAGCTGGTGGGTAGCCAGGGACGGCGTTCGCACGCTGGAAAGGGCACCGGGACGAACAGTGGCCAGAATGATTGACGGCACGGCAGTTCCAATCAGCCGAACCTATTTGCCGGCGGCGCGGACGATCTTGACCGATTAGCCGTATCGCGCCGACCTGATCTGGTCGGGCAAAACGCCGCGTTGGCAGGGTTTCCCGCGTGTTTGCCGCATGAATTGCCCTGAAAGGCATTTCGGTTTTTTCAGGCAGAAACTCTTCATTCATTTCAAATGATGGATTGATTCAACATTGGCATCTGGCCCATGCCGCCACCTCCGTCACGCGGCTGAATAGCTCAGCGCTGCGGCGGGGCGCGGTAGACCGCTTCGTCAAGTTCGCCTTCCCAGCGCGCGACCGTCGTCGCGACGGTCAGGTTCGCGCTTGCGCTCGGCACCGTGCGCGTCATGTCGAGCAGGCGATCGAACGGCAGCACGAAACCGACGATCAGCGCGGTCTGCTCGGGCGCGACGCCCACCGCCGACAGCACCGCCGCGAGCATGAAGAGCGACGCCGAAGGCACCGGCGCGGTGCCGAAGGCGGCGAGCGCCCCGGTCAGCAGCACGATCGCGAGCACGCCGGCGTCGATCGGCACCCCGAACGCCTGCAGGCTGAAGATGCTGAGCAGCCCGACATACATGGCGGTGCCGTCCTTGCCGATGCTCGCGCCGAGCGGCAGCACGGTCGAATAGACGCTCGACGAAACCCCCAGATTGCGACCCGCGACCGTCATCGCGACGGGCAATGTCGCCGAAGAGGAAGCGGTCGAAAAAGCGACCACCAGCGCGTCGATGATACCGCGAAAAAAGGGGATTACCGGCAACCGCGCCAGCAACCGCAGGATCAGGCTGTGCACGAAGACGATCTGGATCAGCGATCCGACGACGACCGCAAGCGCAAGCCAGCCGATATTGACGAAGACCGCCGCGCCATTGGCGGCGACGGCATTGGCGATCAGCGCAAAGACGCCGATCGGCGTCGCTTCCATCACCAGCCCGACGATCTTGAGCAGCACCGCCGAAAGCGACTGGAGCAGATTACCAAAGGGCTTGCCCGGCTCGCCCGCGAGCACGGTGCCGACCCCGACGAGGATCGCGACGAAGATCAGCGCCAGCATGTCGCCCTTCACCAGCGCCTCCACGATGTTGAGCGGGACGATGCCGACAAGCTGGTCGTAAAGCGGTACGGGTTCGCCGAGCGCCTTGGGCACCGCGTCGCCGACGGGAACGCCGACGCCCGGCTCGATCAGCATCGCGACCGCCATGCCGACCGACACCGCGATGGCGGTGGTCAGCGCGAACAGTCCGACCGTCCGGCCGCCGAGCGGCCCGAGCCGCTTCGGATCGGCGAGCGAGGTGATGCCCGCGGCGATGGTGACGAGCACGATCGGCGCGACGAGCATGCGGATCGCGCGCACGAACAGATCGCCGAGCACCGCCACCTTCGGCGCGGCTTCGGGCCAGACGAGCGCGAGGGCCAGCCCTGCGACGAGCCCGCCGAGCACGCGCTTCCACAGCGGAATGGCGAACCAGCGGCGCATCACCGAACGGAGTCCCGCACGGTAGAGGCCATAGCGCGAAGGGCGGATCCAGGGAGCATGGCCTGGCAGACTAGGCGGGCATGCGCCGCGCTTTGCATAGTGATTGAACGCTCCCCCATAACCCTGCGCTATATATCGTCGATGACCTGCGCGACGAGCTTCAGAAAGTCGGTCGCGAGCGCGGTCGGCGGACGGTTGTGCAGATACATCGCGTACAGGTCGAACGTCAGCGGCGGCGTGAGCGGGCGGATCGCCAGCCCCGGCGCCAGCGCGGCCTGCGCGGTGAAGCTGTCGACGACGGTCAGCCCGACCCCCGCGCGCACCAGCGCGGTCGCGATGTAGAAGGTCCGCGCCGACATCGCATGGTCGAATTCGAGCCCCAGCCGCCGCTGCTCCTCGACGAACATCTGACCGATCGGGCCGCTGGCGGCGACGCTGATGAAATGATGCTCGCGCAGGTCGCCGAGCGCGAGCCGCGGCGGCGCATCGGGAATTTCGGCTTCGCGGTAGAGGACGACCAGTTCGCCTTCGCCCAGCCAGCGGCTGCCGATCGGTGCATTCTGCGGCACCTCGACCGCGATCGCGACATCGGTTTCGCGCTCGAGCAATTTGCGGACGAGATCGTCGTGATGCACGGTCTGCAGGTCGAAATTGACATGCGGGTGATCGGACAGGAATCGCGCGACCGCTTCCGGCAGCACCCCGAGCGCGAGCGACGGCAGCGCCGATATGCGCAGCATCATGCCCGCACCACGCCGCAGATTGCGCGCGCCTTCGCGCAGCGCGTGGACGCGATCCTGGATTTCGCTGACTTCCTCGAACAGCGCGTGCGCGTCTTCGGTTGCGACAAGGCGGCCGTTGGCGCGTTCGAACAGCGGGAACCCCAGGATCGATTCGGCGTGGCGGAGCGTTTTCGATACCGACGGCTGCGAGATGTTCAGCGCGCGCGCCGCCGCGCTGACCGATCCGTTGGTATAGACGGCATAGAATATCTCGATGTGGCGCAGGTTCATCCCGGCCATCGTTACCGGCACTCCACAGCGCGGCAAGACAATTCGGCCCGCCGCCCGTTCCGGCGTCCGCAGCGGGCGGCCGCCATCCTCGCCAAATCTATCGGCATCCGGCCCCGGCCGCCTTGCGCGGCAATGGCCACCCGCCCGCTCGCCCCGTGGGCTCGCCATTTTCGATCGCCAGCGCCCCGTTGACCGTGACGAACCGCATGCCGGTCGAGAAGAGCGCGGGATGCGCATAGTCGGCGCGGGGCGCAAAGGTCGCGGGATCGAAAGCGATCACGTCGGCGAAAGCCCCCGCCTTGAGCTCACCGCGCCCTTCGAGCCCGAACAGGCGCGCGGTCGCGAAGCTGCTCTGCCGGATGAAGGTACCGAGATCGAGAACACCCTTTTCCTTCACATAGGTCGCATATTTGCGCGCGTAGGACGCGTAGTAGCGCGGATGCCCCTGCGAGGCGTCCGAGCTGGTCACGACCCACGGACGCGCCATGAAGGCTGCGATATCGGCTTCGTCCTGATTGAAGGAGGCGACGCCGGCCTCGCGTTGCTTCAGGATGAGGATCGCCGCATCGACAGGATCGATCTTGCGGTCGGTCGCCACCTGTTCGAGCGTCTTGCCCTCGAATGTCGCAGGGCCGGAGGTGATGAGCAGCGACGCCGCGCCGCCGCGGCGGCGAAGATTCTCGGCAATCTCGGGGCGCATGCGCGCCATCGTCGCGGCATCGTCGAAGCGCTCCAGCATCGCCGCGCGTCCGCCGTCCTGCGCCCAGCGCGGCAACAGCGCCGCCGACAGCCCGGTGCCCGAGGCCGACCACGGATATTGATCGGCGTGGACGATCTGCCCCGCCTTCTGCGCTTTCTCGATCTGCGCGATGATCGCGCCTGCCTGGCCATGGACGTCGACGCCCAGCGCCTTGATATGCGCGATATGGACCGGGATGCCGGCGCCGCGCCCGACCGCGAGCGCCTCTTCGACCGCACCGGCCAGCCCGATCGTATAGGATGATTCGTCGCGGATATGGCTGTCATATATACCGCCGCGCGCCGCTGCGACCTTGGCCAGTGCAACGACCTCGTCGCGCCTTGCATAGCTCTGCGGCGCATAGAACAGCCCGGTCGACAGGCCGAGGGCCCCGTCGCACATCGCCTTGTCGACCAGTGCGGCCATCTGCCCGAGCTCGGCCGCCGTCGGCGGGCGATCGGCGGCATCGACCACCTGCGAACGCACCGCGCCAAGGCCGACATAGGCCCCGAAATTGATGCCGAAGTCGCGCGAGGATTGTTCGAGCCCCGCCTCGCCATCGCCGCCTGCCCCGGAATCGGCAATTCCGAAGATGCGCGCGACATCGGGGCTGCCGCCTCCGTCGACGCCGATGAAGGCGGTGGTCACCCCCTGGGTCAGGAAAGGCAGCACCAGCCGCGTCGCGGGGTCCTTCGACGCCAGCGCGTCGTTCACATGCGCGTGCGGGTCGATGAAGCCGGGCGCGACGATCAGCCCCGTCGCATCGATGGTCCGGACCGCGGTGCCCGGCGCCTTCGGACCGACATAGACGATCCGCTCGCCGCGAATGGCGACGTCGCCGCGAAAGGGAGCGGCATCGCCGGTATAGACCGTCCCGCCGCGCAGCAGGAGATCGGCGCCGCCTTGCGGTTCGGCCACACCATGGGGAACGAAAAAGGCGGTCGCGGAAAGAAGCGCGACCGTTGCCGCGGTGAACTTGATATGGCGGATCATTGCGGCACCCCGTTTCTGGTTGTTTTACAAGGACGTCAGACCGTCCCCCAAAAGCCCGCAGCGGGCGGTGTCAACACACCTTCGACGCCCTCGACGCCGCCGGCGCGGTCGGCCGCGAGCCACAGCGGCCCGTCGAGGTCGACGAAGGAGGAGCGCGCCGCAATGACCAGCGCGGGGGCGATCGACAGCGAGGTCGAAATCATGCTGCCGGTCATCACGCCGAGCCCGGCGGCGGCGGCGGCATCCGCGAGCGCGAGCGCGCCGGTCAGGCCGCCCGTCTTGTCGAGCTTGATGTTGACGACCTGATATTTGCTCGCGAGCGCCCCGACATCGCCCGCGACATGCGCCGATTCATCGGCGGCGATCGGGACGAGCGGCCGGAAACCTTCGAGCGCCGCATCGGCGTCCGCAGGCAATGGCTGTTCGAGAAGGTCGATCCGCAGTTCGGCGAGCAGCGGCTGCAGCCGCTCGACCTCGGCGATCGTCCAGCTTTCATTGGGATCGACGATGACGCGCGACTTCGGCGCCGCGTCGCGCACCACGCGGATCTGCGCCTCGGGATCGGAGCGATCGACCTTGATCTTGATCAGCGGGAAATCGGCCAGTTCGCGCGCCGCCGCCGACATCGACTGGAGCGAGCCGAGGCCGACGGTCATCGCGGTCGGGGTGGGGCCGATATCGGGGAGCCCCAGACGCTGGGTGACGCTGCGGCCGGTGAGCTTGGTTTCGAGGTCCCAGAGCGCGCAATCGACCGCGTTGCGCGCGGCTCCGGCGGGCATCAGGCCGAGCAGTTCGTCGCGCGTCGCTCCGCCGGCGATCGCGCCTTCGGCCGCCGCAATGGCATCGAGCGCGCCGGCAATCGTCTCGCCATAGCGCGGATAGGGCACCGCCTCGCCGCGCCCCGTGACATCGCCAGCCGAAATCTCGACGGTGACCACATCGGCCACCGTCTTCACCCCGCGCGATATGCGAAAGGGGCGCGCTAGAGGGAAGGCGTCGCTATGCGCGACGATGGTTCGAAACATGCGATGATCCTGTCGACGATGGGCTCCACGCCGTGGGCGAACGGGTCGGTGCACGGCAGCCCGAGCGCGTCCGCCGTCGCGGCGCAAAGGCGCACCGCCTCGTCCGGCGAAAGCTTGGACGTGTTCAGCGCGATCCCCACCGCCTGCACCGCGGGGTTGGTCAGTCGCGCGACCTGAAGATTGGCCTCCAGCGTTTCCTTGAGACCGGGCAGCGAATAATGCGGAAGCCCGCGCATGTGCGGCCGCACCGGGTCATGACACAGCAACAGCGCATCGGGCTGCGCGCCGTGCAGCAGGCCCGTCGAGACACCCGCAAAGGAGGGGTGGAAGAGCGAGCCCTGCCCCTCGATCAGATCCCAGCCGTCGTCGTCGCGTGCCGGCGAAATCTGCTCGATCGCGCCCGAAATGAAATCGGCGATCACCGCGTCGAGCGGAACGCCGCTGCCCGCGATCAGGATGCCCGTCTGCCCGGTCGCGCGAAAATCGGCTTTCAGCCCGCGCGCGCGCATCCCCTTTTCAAGGCACAGGGTCGCGTACATCTTGCCCACCGAACAGTCGGTGCCGACTGTCAGCAGGCGCTTGCCCGCGCGCGGCTTGCCATTTCCGACCGGAATGTCGGATCGCGGATCGCGCACGTCGTGAAGCTCGCGCCCGTGGCGCGCCGCCGCCTCGACCAGCACAGGCTCGTCGCGCAGCCGGTTGTGCAGACCCGACGCGACATCGAGTCCCGCTGCAAGCGCCGCGAGCGCGTCGCGTACCAGATCGTCGCCGAGCTTGCCGCCGGCGTTGGCGATGCCGAGGACGAGCGTCCTTGCGCCCGCCGCCACGGCTTCGGCAAAATCCATGCGCGGCAGGCCGAGCGTCAGTTCGCAATCGTCGTGACGAAATTCGCCGACGCATTCGTCGGGCCGGAACACCGCCAGCCCGCGCGAGGTCTTGATGCCGACCTCGTCGTTCACATGGCCGAGATAGAGAAGATAGGGACTCGCGATCATGAAAGCCTCTCAGCTTGGGATGGCGGCATCATGCGAGAAGTTTCGAACCGGCGCGCCTTCAAAGACGACACGGGGTTATAACTGAAAGCTATGGCGACCGCGCCGGCACGCCTTGCCGAACTTGACGGACCGCTCCGACTTACACAGAAACGCTGGCCTTGGACGGGCGTTGAGACGATCGGGGCGAATGGATCGATGACAGGGTTTCGTGGCGGCCGGCGCGCAGCGCCGACAGGGAAAGCAACGCCGTCTCCCCGCCCAGCGCCCCCGGCGGGGACAGCCGCGTGACCGCTGCCGCGATCGACGCGAGCGGCCTCGCGGGGGCAGGCGAGGCCTTGGACACATCGGCCAGACCATCGGCCCGGCGCCTGTTCGGGCTGTACCTGCTGCTCGGCTTTTCCGCCGGCCTGCCCTTCTACATGTTCAACGCGGTGCTGACGCTGCGCCTCGCACGCCACGGGGTCGATATCGTCGTCATCGGCTTCTTCGCGTGGATCGCGTTGCTGCCGACTTTCAAATTCGCCTGGGCGCCGCTGGTCGAGCGCTATGACGTGCCCGGCTTTTCGCGCTTCTGGGGGCGGCGGCGCGGGTGGATCATGCTCTCGCAACTCGGGATCTTCCTGTCGATGGCGGCGATGGCCTTCACCTCGAGCGACAAGAGCCTGCCACTCACCGCGCTGTTCGCGATCCTGCTCGCCTTCTGGACGACGACGCTCGAGGTCGCCGCCGACGGATGGCGCATCGAACTGGCACCCGATCAGGCCGCACAGGCCCCGATCGTCGCCGCAAACCTGTGGGGGTATCGCAGCGCGATGGTGGCGGCAGGCAGCGGCGCGATCCTCGTTGCGGCGTGGGCCGACTGGACGATCGCCTATCTGGTCATCGCCTTCGCGGCCTTCCTGCCCTTTCCGATCCTCGCCGCGATGCGCCCCGAACGCGAAGGTGCGGGCGGACGCATGGCGGCGCTGGCCGGCGGCACGCTCGCCAGCCTGCTCATCCTGCTCGCAACCGCGCTCGTCACCGCCGCCGTCGGCTGGACCTTGCTGTCCGCGGTGCAAGGCGCAGGCCTGTCGGCGAAGACCAATGTCACGCCGGCCGTTCTCGCCATCGCGCTGCTGCCCTTTGTGGCGCTGGCGCTGGCGCTGCCGCGGATCATCCGGCTGCCCGCGGGTGCCTTGTCCGCGAAGGCCGGTTTCGCCACCCCTTATGTCGAACTCTTCTGGCGCTACCGTTATGCCGTGCTCGCGGTGCTCGCCTTCGTCTCGCTCTATCGCATGGGCGACGTGCTGACGCTGACGCTGTCGCACCCGCTGTGGAACGAGAAAGGCTACAGCCTGCACCAGATCGGCATCGCCGACGGCGTGGTCGCGCTGTCGGCGAGCATGGCGGGGGTTGCCCTCGGCGGGTTTCTGTCGACGCGGCTGCCGCTCGGCTGGACGCTCGGCATCGGCGCCGTCACCGCCGCGGCAGGCAACTGGATCTATGTCTGGCTCTGGCACAGCGACCCGTCGGCCTTCGTGCTCTACACGTCGGTCGCGGTCGACCAATTCGGCAACGGTTTCGCTGGCGCGGTCTTCGTCATCTATCTGTCGATGCTGGTCAGCCCGGCCTATCCGGGGGCGCAATATGCGCTGCTGTCGGGCTTCGCCTTCCTGTTGCCGCGCCTGCTCGCAGGGGCATCGGGCTCGATGCAGACCCAGATCGGCTACGACGGCTTCTTCCTGCTGTCGGGCGCGTTGAGCTTTGCCGCGATCTTCCTCCTTCCCCTGATCGTCCGCGTGAAGGCGCGCGTGCCCGAATGACGATCGACACCGTCTGCGACCGGGCCTTTGCGCCCGCGCTCGACGCCGTCGAGAGCGGCCGGATTCCCGGCGCGACGCTCGGCGTCATCGATGCCCGCGGCCGTAGCGCGGTACGCCTCGCCGGCATGGCGGCGCTGGTCCCCGCGCGCGAGGTGCTGACGCGCGACCACTGGTTCGATCTCGCGTCGCTGAGCAAGGTGATCGCGACGACCGTAATGATCCTCACGCTGGCCGAGCAGGGTCGGCTCGATCTCGACCGCCCTCTGACCGACGCCATCCCCGACCTGCGCCAATATGATGTCGCGGGCGCCGCCGAACGACGGCTGACCTTTCGCGACTGCCTGATGCACCGGACTTTCCTGCCCGCGGTCGAACCCATCTATACCTATGGCGACGATCCGGCGCGGTTGCGCGCTTTCGTGCTCCAGCGCGAATGGCGCCACGGGCCGCCCGTCTATTCGGACATCAATTACATCCTGCTCGGCATCGCAATCGAGCGGATCACCGGCGCGGCGCTTTCGGACTGGCCGCTCGGGGCAGGACTCGGTTTCGGCCCGCCGCCCGGCCCCGCAGTCGCGACCGAATATTGCAGCTGGCGCGGGCGCGTGATGCAGGGCGAAGTGCATGACGAAAATGCCCATGCCCTCGGCGGCGCGCCGGGCCATGCCGGACTGTTCGGCACGATCGACGGCGTGCTCGGTTTTGCGCATGCGATGCTCGACGGATCGATGCTGTCGAAGGCGATGCTGGCCGAGGTTCGCACCGCACAGGAAAGGCATCGCACCTGCGGCTGGGAACGCGCCTTCGCCGGGTGGCACGGCGGCGACGCCTGCTCGCGCGACACCATCGGCCACACCGGCTTTACCGGCACCGGCCTGTGGATCGATTTCGAGCGCGGGCTCGCCTGGGCCCTGCTGACCAACCGGGTGCATCCGACCCGGCACGCCGACAGCGGCATCGTGACATTGCGCCCGGCGGTGGGCGATCAGATCATTTCAGCCTGGGACGCATGGGAGACGACATGACGGCATCGAAGACATATCTGGCCCCGGCGATGGCGGGGCTGCTGCTGACGCTTGCTCCCGTGCAGGCCCGCACCCCCGCGACTCCGGCGGCGACGACGACGCTGCCCGCCCTGGCCGAACAGAAGCTGGCCGAGGCACCGGCGGGAACGCGTTTCGGACTTTTGGTCACGACGCTCGACGGCGAGGAATTGGTATCGATCGCGCCCGACCAGCGTTTCATTCCCGCATCGAACACCAAGATGTTCACGACCGCCATCGCCTATGCGCAATTGCCGCTGCTCGAAAGCACGGCCAAGGGTGCGGGAGTGCGGCTCGAAACAGGCGCCGGCGGCGCGACCGACGTCGTCCTTCACGGCCGCGGCGACGCGCGCCTGTCGAGCGCCGACGACTGCACGACCGATTGCCTGCAAACGCTCGCCGACGCGGTCGCGGCCAAGACCCGCCACGTCCGCAACGTCATCGGCGACGACAGCTGGTTTCCCGACGAACGCTGGAGCCCGGGGATGAGCTGGAACAATATCCAGTCGCGCTACGGTACGGGCGTGTCGGCGTTGACGCTCGACGACAATGAACTCGTGGCCAGGGTGGCGCCCGGCGCGATCGGCACCGCACCGGCGCTTCAGACGTGGGGCTATTACACCATCGAGAATCGTGTCACGACGGTTCCGGGCAAGGATGAGGCGATCGTCGCCGACCGCATGCCGAACAGTCGCACGCTGCGCCTGACCGGGACTCTCGGGGTCGACGCGCCGCCGATGACGCTGCGGTACGGCATCGACGATCCGGCGCATTATGCCGCGTGGCGCCTCGCCGAACTTCTCCGCGCCCGCGGGGTACGCATCGATGGCGAGATCGCGGTGCGCCACCGTCCACTGAGCCCCGCCGACGACCCGGCAACCCGCAAGGATGCGCCGGTTGTCCTGCCCGCCGAACCCGCGATGCTCGCCGAACTGCCTTCCCCCTCGCTCGCCGAGAATATGGTGCGGATCAACAAGGAGAGCCAGAACCTCCACACCGAATTGATGCTGCGCCGCGTCGCGCGACAGGCGGGCAGCGGCTCGATCGCCGACGGGCAGGCGGTGATGCAGCGGGTGATGGCCGAGGCCGGGCTGGATCGCACCAGCTATGACTTTTCGGACGGGTCGGGCATGTCGACCTACAACCGTATCACGCCGCGGGCCGCGGTCGGCCTGCTACGCTGGATCGCGCGCCAGCCGTGGGCCGCGGCCTGGCGCGACACGCTGCCGGTCGCCGGGCGCGACGGCACACTGCAGAACCGCTTCAAGGGCACGCTTCTCGAGGGACGCTTGTTCGCCAAGACCGGATCGCTCAACGCGTCGCGCGCACTGTCGGGCTATCTCGTCACACGCAGCGGACGAACGCTGATCTTCTCGGCGCTCGCCAACGACATGCCCGACGGGACCGACGGCCAGGCCACCGCCGCGGTCGACCGCGCGCTCGTCGCGATCGCCGAGGCGCTCTAGCCGCCTCGACCGTCCGCATATTACGCCGGCTGCCCTGCGGCCGGCGCCAATATCGTTCGCGCCGTCGCATGTCGGTCGACCGCCGCCTTGCTGAACCACAGCGGCTGCATCTCGCCCGCGAGCCATTTGGGATAGAAGTCGCGGTAGCGCGGCGACCGCGGGTCGGCCGATTGCCCGGGCAGCAGCAGGAAGCGGCTATTGTCCCACGCGCCGACGTCCGCCACGAACAGATAGCTTGCGCCATGCGTCACGTCGAAGCCGCGCTTGGGGTTGAAACCGCGCGCCATCGGCGTCTGCCCGTCACCGCCCGACCGGCCGCCCTCGATCTTTGGAAAGGCCCTGGCGATCGCCCGGTTCGCCGATGCCATCGGGTGTGCGATCGTCACGCGATGCAGGTCGCCCCAGCGCCAGCCGGCCGGGTCCGGTCCACCGACTTCGACGGCTTTTTTCCATCCCGCCGCCAGCGCTCCGTCGACGAGCGCATCGCGCGCCGCGACGGGGTCGTCGCCCAGTCGCTTGTCGGGGGACGCGAGGATGCGCAGCATTTCCGCAAGGTTGACCGACGGGATCAGGTCGCGCGCCGCGGCCGGCATGATCCGGTCGTAAAATGCCTCCGACAGCGCCGGCATCACCATTTCGTAGAGCAGCGCCGCGGCGCTGTCGGCTTCGATCCCGCAATCCCAGCGCCGGAGCAAAGCGGCCGCCGGCGCGGCGTCCACCGAGGGGGTCGCCGGCATCAGCTTGACGAGCGCCCGCGCGGGAAGCGACTGAACATCGTGCTGAAGCGCGATGCTGTCCGCGATCCGGTGCTTTGGCTGGACGCGCAGCACCTCGGCGATACGGTCGTAACGAAAGGGATCGCTCCAGCTGAAGCTGATGATCCGCTCGCGATAGGGATAATCCGCGGGGATGTTCATCTGGTTGGCCGAGGCGAACCAGCCCTCGGCCGGGTTATAGACGTGCGGCATCTCCTCGACCGGCAGGATCCCCGTCCAGTCGAAATCGCCATCGCCCGGCGCCGGGAACAGGCCGTCGTGCTTCGGGCGGCGCGGAACGAAACCGATCGTCTGCCATCCGGTGTTGCCGTCGATATCGGCATAATGGAAATTGGTCGGCGAAACGTGCAGCTTGAACGCTTTGCGCAGCGATGCCCAGTCCTTCGACAAATTGATCGCGATCATCGCGAAGCGCGCATTGGCGCCGGGCAGCATACTCACCGTAGCGAAAGCCACCGCACGGTTCCGCCCCGAATCCTCCGATACGATCGGACGTCCATCGGCGTAGCGCAGCGTGACGCGCTCGGGCGAGGCATCCTTGACGAGAATCTCGTCGTCGTGCGCCTCGAACGCCTTCCATTCGCCTTTGTGCCAGTATCGGCCCGGATCGCCCTCCTTCGTGCGGAGGATGAACAGGTCCGTCTGATCGATGTGGAAATTGGTGCGGCCGAAGGCAAAGCGGTCGGTGTGCCCCTGCATGATCCCCGGCAACCCCGGTGCGCCGGCGCCAATCACGTCGAGCCCCGGCGCGGTCAGGTGGACCATGTGCCGCGGACTCGCCCGCCCGATGCCGAGATGCGGATCGTTGGCGAGGATCGGACGCCCGGTGGCGCTGCGCGACGAAGCGATGGTCCAGGCATTGCTGCCGAGGGCGAAGCGGTCACCCCAACGCGTTTCGGGGTCGAAACGCGCCTCCTGCAACGGTTCGAAGCCCCCCGGCCGGTTGGCGGGATCGAGCAGGCCGAGGTCGGCATTGCTCACCGCCGCCGTATCGAGCCCCTCGGGCACGGTGAAGGACCAGGAGGGGCGCAGTGGCGACATCAGTTGCTCGGCATCGAGCAGCCCCCGTGCCTGAAGCTGCGCGCGGCGCAGTTCGTCGTCGGCGTCGCCCATCGAGATTCCCCGGTCGCGTACCAGATCCCGGACATCCCAGCGCAGCGGACTGATCCCGAGGATGCCATATTCGAGCGGCAGTTGCGCCGGGTCGGCCGCCAGTTCGTCGATCCGGGCGTTGACCCCGGCAACATAGCCGCGCGCGCATTCGAGCACGTCAGGCGGCAGCGCCGCCAGTTCGGCATCGATGTCGCCCCGATAGAGGAAGAGGCGCGCGGCCTTGTCAGCGGCGACGAAGCGCGCTCCGAAAGCTTCGGCCATCCGTCCCATGTCGCGGCGATGCTCCATGTCGATCTGGAACAGCCGGTCGCGCGCGACCAGATAGCCCTGGCCGAAGAAGGCGTCGTGCAACGAGGCCGCGCGGACGTGCGGCACGCCCAGTTCGTCCTCGACGACCTCGATCGGCGCCCGCGCGCCTGGCAGCCTGACGGCGCGTGCCGCGCCCTTGCCGGCATGGATCCGGGATTTTGCGGCAAGGCTTCCCGGCATCGCGATCAACGCAACCGAAGCCAAGAGAAATGCGCGGCGCTGGATCAAAAGGGCCTCCCCGACGGTGAATGAAGACGGCAGGGTTCGACCCTATCCGGGCGACAGACGACAAGCCCATAAAAAACGGGCCAAGCCCTATAGCTCGAGGCTATCCGTGTCATCGGCAACCTGTTTCGTCGCCACATGCCTTCGGGCTATATATCCATATATTCAGGTTATTAGGGTAGTTGTTGACCTGCCGGGACCACCCTGTAACCTCCCTGTCACGAAACCGGCTGTCCACACGCCCCGGCGGCGTCGATGGTCCAACCGGCGGGACGAGCATCTCCAAAAAACAAGAAGGCGGAGCCAGGCATCCGCCGAGCAGGCAGGTGGGACAAGAAGGACGAACCGGGGCGGGCAATCAGGCGGCGCACGGTTCGTACCTTGGGCAAAAAGGGGACTTTAGAAATGCGTGATCTGGGACAAGTTCGTTGGTCGTTCGGCCGCAAGGGCCGCTTTGGCGCGGCGATGACGGCGCTCGCGCTGGTGCAGGGTGCGCCTGCCTATGCGCAGGAGTCGGCAGCAACGCCGACCGCCAGCAGCGAAGCGGCACCAGGCGACCAGATCGTCGTTACCGGCTCGCGCGTCGCGCGCGACGGCTTCCAGGCTCCGACCCCGCTCGTCGTGCTGACGCAGGAAGACATCCGCAACACATCGCCGTCGAACAATATCGCCGACTTCGTGAACCAGCTGCCGCAGCTCGCCGGCTCGACCAAGCCGGCCAACTCGCGCCTGAACATCTCCAACGGCTCGGCGGGCATCAACGCGCTCAACCTGCGCAACCTGGGCGAAGGCCGCGTACTCGTCCTCGTCGATGGACGCCGTTCGGTCGGTTCGACGATCTTCGGCTGGGTCGATATCAACACGATCCCGCAAGCGCTGGTCGACCGCGTCGAGGTCGTGACGGGGGGCGCCTCGTCAGCCTATGGCTCGGACGCCGTCACCGGTGTGGTCAACTTCATCCTCAACAAGAAGATGGAGGGGCTGCGGATCACCGGGGACATCGGCATCACCGACAAGGGCGACGGGTTCAACTATTCGGGCAGCATCGCCGGCGGGAAATCCTTCGCCGACGGCCGCGGCCACTTCGTCTTCAATGCGGAGATCGCGCATCAGGACGGTATCTACGATATCGATCCCAACGACCGGCCGTGGAACCACAAGGGCTATCTGGCCATTTCCAACCCGACCTACACCGCGACCAACGGACAACCCCAGTTCATCACCTTCCGCGAGAATGCCGGCCAGACGAACCAGGCGCCGGGCGGCTTCATCACCGGTTCGACCGGAGCCGTCGCCAACTCGTTGCGCGGTCTCTATTTCGGCCAGAACGGCCAGGTCATTCCGTTCCAATATGGCTCGTTCAACTCGCCCCTGCTCACCAGCGGTTCGGCCGTCACGCGCACGGTCGGTGGTGACTGGCGAGTCAATGATTCGGGCCGCCGCATCGGCATCGCACCGAAGGACGACCGCTGGGGCCTCTATGGCCGCGTGGGCTTTGACGTCTCCGACAATGTCACGCTTTTCGCCGAAGGTTCGTTCAACAAGCAGGAAGTCTTCTTCAACGCGGGTCCCAACCTCGCTTCCGCCACGCTGAGCACGGTCGGCTGCACGACCATCCCCGTGCCCACCACCTGCAACGCGTTCGCGCTCCAGACCCTCGGCGCGGACCGGCTCGCCGGCGTCAACAGCATCAGCATCACCACGACCGCTGCCGACCTGCCGTTCCGCGGCATCAACAACAAACGCCAGGTCCAGCGTTATGTCGTCGGCGCCGAAGGCATTTTCGACGCGTTCGGCAAGTCGGCGCGCTGGGACGTCTATGCCCAATATGGCCGGTCCGACGTGCGCGAACAGCTGCGCAACATCATGCACATCACGCGCATGGCACAGGCGACGAACGCGGTGTATGCGCCCGCCGGCAATGCGGGTGGCTATGCTGCCGGCTCGATCCAGTGCCTGATCAACGTCGACGCGATCGCCACCAACGACGACAAGAGCTGCGTACCGCTCAACCGCCTGGGTCTCGGCGTGGCCGATCCGGCAGCGATCGATTATGTGCTCGGCGACCCCTATCGCAAGCAGGTGCTAGAACAATATGTCACCGGTGCCAACCTGTCGCTCACGCCTTTCGCAACATGGGCGGGCGATGTCAGCATCGCGGTCGGCGCCGAATACCGCGAGGAAAAGATTCGCGGCAGTGTGCCGGAAGAATTCCGGCCGCTGATCAACCCCAACGGCACGACGACCAACCGCTGGTCGGTCGGCAACTATCTGCCGTTCAAGGGTAGCTACAATGTGAAGGAAGCCTATCTCGAGACCGTCGTGCCGCTCGGCCTTGGTCTCGAATTCAACGGCGCGATACGCGGGACCGATTACTCGACTTCGGGTTATGTCACGACGTGGAAGCTGGGCGCGACCTGGGCTCCTATCGAGGATATCCGCTTTCGCGTCACCCGCTCGCGCGACATTCGCGCGCCGAACCTCAACGAATTGTTCCAGGCCGGCACCGCGAACAGCGATTCGGTTCGGAACCCCAAATACACGCCGGAAAATGCAGCCACCACGCCCCAATTCTTCCCCTATTCGGGGCTGACCCAGGGCAACGAAAACCTGAAACCCGAAAAGGCCGATTCGTGGAACATCGGCGCGGTGATCACGCCGCGCTTCCTGCCCGGCTTCTCGGCATCGGTCGATTATTTCCGCATCGACCTCAAGGATGCGATCGACACGATCACCGCACAGGAAATCGTCAATCGCTGCGACGAAGGCCGTCAGGAATATTGCGCCGCAATAACCGAGGACCCGGCGCGCGCGCAACCCGGCCCGCCGCCCGTGCCCTATCTGCTGATCCGCAGCCAGCCATTCAACTTCGTAAGCAAGCTGGTGCGCGGCATCGATTTTGACGCCGCCTACCGCCTGCCCGTCGGCAACGAAAGCAGCATCACGCTAAAAGGCACGGCGACTCGCTATATCGAGAATATCTCGGACACGGGCATTGCCGGCGTCACGCCGGTCAACACGGTCGGCGCGAACGGCGGTCAGGCCAGCACCCCGAAGTGGATCTTCCGCGCCAACCTCAACTACTCGACACCGACCTTTTCGGGCACGATCACTGGACGCGGAGTCAGTTCGGGCAAATATCTGGCGAATGCGATCGAATGCACCAGCGGATGCCCGACTTCGACCAGCCAAGCTCCGACCTATGACAATAATCACGTCAAGGGCACTTTCTACGTCGACCTCAACCTGACGCAGAAGATCGGCTTCCGGAGCAAGTCGGAGGCGGAATTCTTCTTCAACGTCACCAACCTGTTCGACGCCGATCCGCTGCTCCTGCCCGAAACCGGACTGGCCGCGAACAGCACCTTCTCGGACCTTCTGGGCCGCACCTTCCGCGTGGGCGTCCGCTTCAAGCTGGACTGACCCGTCTTCGAAAATGGGGAGGAAAGGAGGGTCCCTTGGGCCCTCCTTTTCTTTTACCCGGTCGCGGCGCGACCGGGCACCGACAGGTGCAGGTCAAAAGGCCACGTCGACGAGGATCGTGTCGGTGTAGGTTCCGGCCGGCGGCGTGGCCTGCCCCGAAAGGACGGCCGCGCGATAGTCGAACCCCTGCGTGGTGACCGAATCATAGACACCCGCGTTGGTGTCGGCGGTCTCGCTGCCGCGCCGTGCGCTGCCGACCGCGCCCCACCGGTCGGGCGAACTCGCCGTCTTGTAGATTTCATAGCTCAGATAATTGCTGCCGCTGCGCATGCGCCGCGTGCCACCGACGGCGTTGTTGCCATCGCCAAGGCCGACGGAATAGGCCGCACCGGTACTGCAACGGATCAGGATCGTGCGCGTGATCGGGTTGAAGCTGCCCGCCAGCGGCGCAGTCCCGAAACCCGCATTGGGTGCAGTGATGATGCAGTCGTTCGCGACAACCAGTTCGACATTGACCCGGACCGCAACGCCGCTGCCCCAGTTCGTCGGCGGCCCGATCAGCGGGCGAACCAGGCCGGGGCTGTTCGAATAGGCAAGGCACGCGACGGCGCCCAGCGAACAGACCGAATAATACCAGCGCAGATCGAGGAAACCCGAATAGGTACCCGCGCGCAGTCCGGGTGTGGCCGCAGTGCGGAAATAGACGGGAATGCTGTTGTTCGTGCCGGAAAAGAGGCTGACAAGGCTGATCGAGGACAGGTTCTCGAAATTGCCCACGGTCAGCGCCGCGCCGTTGGGTGTCAGCGACGCCGTATAGGCAATCGTCTGGCCGGTCGGCCCACTCAGCTGAAAACTCGACGCGTCGACGCGCAGCCCGACATAATGAGCGGTGAGGGCAGCAAGAAGGATGTCACACTGAAGTCCCGCCGAACCGCTTCCCTGCTGCGGCGTCGTGCCGACCGTATAGGAGCTGACACTGCCGAGGCTGGTGCTCTGCGTCGCCGTCGTGCAGGCAGCGGCCTCGCCGGGCATCAGCGCCGCGGCGGCCAGCACGGACAGGCTGCAAACGGCGCGCGTCAGGGTCGGCATGTCAGATCCCCCAGTTCGATGATGTGGTCGCCCCTGGCATCGGCAGCAAAATCCGCATGGCAGGCCCCGCCGTCGGGAAGCGCAACATCGAGGCGATTGTCGGTCCCCACACGCTCGATGAAGAGCAACCCGTCCCAGCCGATATAGGTGGAGGTCGTGCCATTGATCGTCGCGACCGCACCGGCAGGCAGCGGCTCGCCGGAGGCGCTCCGGACCGTCGCACGCGCGGCTGTCATATGTTCGACCGGGAATTGGATGACATGGCCGCTGCCGGCGGCGATGGCGACGCGCTGGCTGACGACCGGAGCCTTGACGCTTGCGGGGAGCGACAGCGTGTCGATATCGTAGCGCGCGGCATAATAGGCGCTCGCCGAGGGCACCAATAGTCGGCCCTGCTCATTGGTGGTGCCGATCAGCTGATTTTCGTACCGCACCGGGATACCCGGCTCTCCGTTGGTGCTGACGACGGCAAAGGCGTCCGAAACACGATTGGCGGCAAAGACGGCGTCATCCATGAAGACGAGGGCGCCGGTGACGCCGAACCAGCCGGTGACGACATTGCTGCCATAGGCGCCCGCGCGCAGCTGGACCGGCTGCATCCGCCAGGTCATGTCGCCGCGCCAGTAGGGGCTGGCGCCGTCGTCGCTCGCGACGCTCGCATTCCACCCGAAACCGCCCTCGACCGGGGCCGCCTGCGAAAAATCGGCGCGCAGCCCGGTGCGCCCGCCCGGCCCCTGCGCGACGCCCGCGCCGAAGGTGCCGTCGCCGAGCGCGACGCTGAAGGTCAGCGCCCCCGACCAGCTTCTTTCGCGAAATTCGCGCGCCAGCGACGCATGCAGGCGGCTTTCGCCCCACAATGGCAGCGCCCACGCGATATTCGCAAGCCGCGCGTCGCGCCCGCCCTCGTGCCGGATGTCGAAATAGCCGATGCCGAGCGTGCCCGCGTCGCCGAGCGACAGGCTGGCGGTCGCGGTGGTCAGCCGCTGCCAGCCGCTGCGGTCGCCGCGGCCGAGCAGGCCGAGGTCCATATAGTCGCCGTCGCGCCGGCTGTGCCGCACCCCGATCGACAGCCCGCGCGTCTGATAGTCATAGCCGAGGGTCAATTCGCCGCCGTCGGGGCCGTCGCGAAAGCTGCGGCTGTACGAGGCGCTGACGACCCCGAAATTGCCCAGCCGGACGACCCCGCCGCCGCCCGCGAGGCGCATGTCGTCGGCGACCTCGGCGCGGACCTCGAGCGTCAGCGCGTCGGTCACGCCGTGGCGCGCCGACGCGCTGCCGGCAAAGCCGTCATAGTCGAAATTGCGGATGCCGTAATTGTCGCGCAGCGCACCGAAGGCGACCGCATAGTCGGTCAGCCCGGGGCGGAGGAGCGCGCTCGAGACATAGAAGGGCATCGTCGTCGCGACGCTGCGCCCGTGCATGTCGGTGACGATCAGATTGGCCTCGCCATAGCCGTTGACCGGCGGCAGCGTATCGAGCGCGAAGGGTCCCGGCCGCACCTCGGCGCCCGCGATCCGCTGGCCGTGGACGACGAGTTCGACGGTCGACGGCAAGGTCGCGCTGCCCGCAAATTCGGGAAGCGGATAGGTGACGACATCGGGTCGCACCGAAAAGTCGCGCGAGACCTGGAGCCCGCCGAGGCGGACCGCGGGCGCCCACGGCAGGCTGCGCGTGATGACGTCGCCCGCCTCGACCGTGGTCATGCTGCGTTCGTCGGACCAGCGCCAGTAGGTGTCGAAGCGGACATAGCTTTTCGCACGGCCCGAGCGCAGCGCGCCGGTCGTCGAGATGATGCCCGCGGGGCCGAAGACGCGGGCTTCGTGCCACAGCGACGCCTGCGTCGGCGCCTTGCCGCCGCCGCTGACATAGACGTCATAGTTGAGCAGCGCGCCGAGATCATAGCGCGCGGGGGTGAATTCGCGCTTGTCGCCGCCGACGCGCTGCGCGGGAAGATATTCGGGCGACACCGTCAGGTGAAGCTGCTGGCGCGGCTGGTCATAGTCGGCGCGCACGCCGTCGAGGCTGTCGAGGAAAAGCGTTTCGCCCGCCGCCGGAAGCCGCAGGCCGGCCGAGCGCAGGTCGTCGGTGCGCAGGCGAAAGCGACCGCCCTGCTTCACCGCACGGGCGACGATGCCGCTGCGCATGCCGTTGACGAACAGTTCAAGCTCGAGCTGCTGATCGGCCGCCGTGTCGATGCTCTGCGGCGGCGGCGGCAGCTCGCCATAGCCGTCGCCGCGTCCCCCGGCGGCATCGGCCGCATGGGCGAGAGCCGGCGCCAGAAGCGGGACGGCGAGCGCCGCCGTGACCATCAAGGCCCATCGCGCACGCGCCGGCGGATGGAGCGGGCCGGCCACGCGCCACTAGTCCTGCCAGCGATCGATGACGACGCCGGGCTTGCCGTTGACCGTCGCCACCAGATCGCCGGTCGTCCCGACGTCATCCGCCAGCGGCCAGCGCATCGCGGCGCCGGGAAGGACATAGCCAAGCAACCCCTGCGCGACGGACGACCGCTTCGCGCCACCGGAAAAATCGACTTCGGTCAGCCGCGCATGCCCCGTCCCGCGATTGCGGATCTCCAGATAGCGTCCGTCGGCGTCGCTCCCCAGGCGCCAGGCGATCTGCGGCGCGGGTGCGGGTGCGAGCGTCGTGGTCTTGCCGCCCGCGCCCGCGGCGTAGGTGAAGAGCGGCAGCGAATAGCGCATGCGAAAGCTGACCGATGCGCCGGGCGCCGCGGGGCCCTGCGCCACCGGGATTTCGTCGACGACGATGCGATAGGGCTTTTCGGCGGCGGCGGGCGGCGGCGTCGTGCGCGTCACCCGTACCAGTTGCCGCTGCCCCGGTTCGATGCTGACGATCGGCGGCGTTCCGACGATATCGCCCTGTTCGGCGTAGAGGTTGCGGCCATCCTCCTGCGCCCAGGCGTAGATGCGCACCTGCAGGGTGATGGGCGCCTTGCCCGGATTTTCGAGCCAGAGCGCGGCGGCGCGCGCATCGCCCTCGATCACCGGATTGACCGGCCAGATCAGGAGCGACCCGGGCTGCTGCGCCGCAGCGGGGCCGGGCACCGCCAGCAGAAGCGGCGCAGTGAGCGACAGGAAGAGCGGGCGAAGACGCAGTTTCATCGGCTTGTCCAAAGGGGAGCGCGCATCACCATGTCAGCGTGACCGTGAGCGTGTCGGTGTAGGTGCCGGGCTGCAGCGCACCGGGCAGGGTCAGCGATGCGAAGAGCGGCAACAGCACGTCCTCGCTGTTCGCCCCCGTGACGGCGATGGCGGCCGAACCGCCGATCGCGAGCGGCTGGTTGCAGGCAGCGTCGCGGCACAGGCTGTAGGCGATCCGTGCCGCGGTATCGCCGCCCCTTTGCAGGTGGCGGACGCCGGCCCCGGCATGGCCGCCGCCGTCGACGGCCATCATCAGATTGACCCCCGGGGTGCAGCGAAGCCGGATTCCCTGCGACGCGGTCGTCGTGGCGGTGTGCGTCGCGGTCGAGAAGGTCGAATCGGTCCCGAAATCGAGCGTGCCGATGGTACCGGCCTGGCCGCTGCCGCCGACCCCGTCGACCAGGCAGCCCGGGGCGATCGTCGCCGACACTTCGAACTGGGCGGTCGTCTCGGCCCGCGCGGGAGAAAGGCCATAGCCTCCGCCCGCGAGGACCGCGACAGGGGCGATCAGGGCGGTCCGGGCTGCCGCAAGGAGCGGGCGGGTCATGGCCGCGGTCCCCCCGACGCCAGGCTTCTAGAGCTCGAGGACCACCGTGACGACGTCCGAATAGACGCCGGGCGTGAGTCCCGCTTCGCCGAAGGCGCGGGCATAGACATTCACGGTCTGCTGGCTGCCGCCGCCCGCGAGGGCGATGTCGCCGCCGACGGGGATGATCGCCGTGCGTCCCGAGTCCGAATAGAGGTTATAGGTGACGAAATGCCCGGCCTCGGTCTGGTGCGCCATGGCGTGCAGGCCGACACCGGCGCCGTCGCCGTCATTCTGCCCCGCGTTGAAGCTGAGCACGGGCGAGATGCCGTTGCTGCACTGAACCGTGAAGCCCGCACCGCCGCTCAGTACCTGTCCGTCGACCTGCGTGAACAGCGAGTTCTGCGTACCGAAATCGATGGTCCCGAAATCGGCCCCCGTGAGCCCGTCGTCGAAGCTCTGACCGTTGACGATGCAGCCCGCCACGAGCGTTATTGTTGCATCGACTGTTCCCGTGATGTCGGCATGGGCCGGAACCGAGCACAGTAGCAATATTGGCAAAGCCGCCGACGAACAATAAGTTTTGATGTTCATTTTTTTCAGCTCCCAATAGAGGAAATCCACATGGGATTACCTTTTCATCGAGACTGAAATTTTTAAGATAGATAGGTTAAAAAATCAGAAACGATTCCATGAACAAAGCTAAACTTGCCGTCTTTATTTGCAAGTGACTTGAATCGATATTTTCGACATATGAATGGCTTAACTTGCATACATATGAAATATAATGGAAAACTGCCGGCGCAAGATGGTTTTGAGTCCACAAAAACAAGTTTCACGCAAATTTTTCAATCGATTGCGAAAGTTACTGCCAAAATGGAAGCAATGTTCGGACAGGGCGGAAGCGCACGAACCGCCGTCGATTGCGCCGCCGCAGACTCGCGCGGCACGGCGGATTTCGCCGCGAAAGGACGGCGGGACTCGGCGCACTGACGCACCCCGCCATTCGCCGGCAGCATCGCGCGCCTAATGCCGGTCGCCCCCTTTTCCGACGTCCAGAGAAAGACCGCCCCTTCGACGGCTGCGGGGCGAACGGGTCAGATTGAACGCGCTCCGTCCCCGCCCCCATGCCGACCGCCCCGGCAGAGCGCCACAAGTTCGAACATGCGCCGCGACCGGTCGCGCCCCTGGGCCATGCGTTCGGCAAAGAAGGACCGGACGCCGGCCTCGTCGAGGTCGAGCGCGGCGAAACCCGCCGCCACCTCCGCCGCCACCTGCAACAGCGACGGAAAATGCGCCGCCGCGACCGATGGCCCGGGCAAAACCGTGCCCGCGGGCCCCGGCGTCGCCAGTGACACCAGCGCACCGCCGCCCGGCGCCGCCCCGTCCGCCGCCCCGTCCACCGCCGATGCCGCGCCGGGCGCCGGCGCGCGCGGACGAAAATGCTCGACCACCATGCGCTCGCCGTCGACCGGATAGAGTTGCAGGAAGCTCCAGTCGCCCGCGGTCGCGCTCATGTCGGCGAGGATCGGCAGTTCGAGGTCGTGGGCAAGGCTGAAGTCGCGGTACCGCGTGACCCGTTCGATCCCGAGTTGCGACTGGATGCGGGCGTCGCTGGCATCGACGATCAGCCGGGCGCGAATGTCACCGCCGTCGTGGAGAATGCGGTCGCCGTCGATCGCGCGGATCCGCACGCCGGCGCGGCAGCGCGACGCAAGCGGATGATCGACCACCTCGACGTGGAGCTGGCGCGGGTCGACCAGCAGGATGTCGTCGCCGAAAAACTGCGACCGGCCGGGATAGTTGACGAAGCAGCCCGGCCAGACGCGCACCGTGGCCCGGTCGATGACGTCGGCCAGCGCCGCCGGAACCTCCTGCGCCACCGCGCCCTCGAGCAACGAGCCGCCGAAACGCGCGCCGCCTTCGACGAGCACGAAATCGACGTCGGGCCGGTGCCGCCGCAGGCCGAGCGCCAGGAGCGTGCCGAACAATCCCCCGCCGACGATCGCGAGGTCGTGCAAGGGAACGGGCGAAACGGTCATGGGCGACGCCCCCGGAGCGATGCGGCGCAGCCACCCCGCCGACCGGCGGGCAGCGCGTACGCCAAGTGAACCAAAGTTCGATTCGACTCGCCCCCTGCCGGCTTCGAGTCGTTTCCCGAGTCGCTTTTGCACCGGGCGAAACGGCCATGCGAACCCCTAAAATTAACCAGTTAGCTTAAGCGTGCCGCGATGAAATGAGTCATTTGGACGATGAAGTGAAGCGTTGGAAATCAGGCATTTTTATGCATGTCGGGGGCATACCCCTTTTGGCACCATATGTGCCATTTATGGACCAAAATTAAAAAAAGTTGATTCACGTTTGTAAAAGTCCGAAACTTCTTGGGCCGGTTGGAGGGCTGGCAGACCGAAGCCGATAGTTCCCGTGGGGGGGACGACTCGCTTTGCGAACATGACTGAAAAACCGGGTCGCAAGGTTTGCAGTTGGCGTGAGCCGGCTCCGCTGGGGGACACACCCCGCGCCGCCGCACCGCCGTGGATATCGGCTGGTCTTCGACCAGAATCGTGGGAGGAATTGGGATGCGCGTGCTTCCCAAAATTGTGGCACTTGCCCTGAGCGTGGCCTGCGTGCCGGTCGTACCGGCCTTGGCCCAGACGACCGCCTATGCCGTCGGTCAAGGCAGCCCGAACCAGATCACCCTGTCGATCCCGGTGACCGCCTCGGTTGGCGGACGCTGCGGCTTCGCGGCGGGCAGCGCGCCTTCGGGCACGTACAACCAGCCCGATTTCGACGTGATCGGCCTCAACCACGACTTCAGTTTCGCGCTCGAATGCACCGGCCCCTCGCGGGTGGCGGTGGTATCGACGAACGGCGGGCTCAAGACCGGCGGCTCCGCGCCGACGGGCTAGACGGGCTATACGACGCTCGCCCCCTATGACGTGACGCTCAACCTTGTCGGGTCCAGCACGACGGCGAACCAGACCTGCCAGGTCGCCACGCTCGTCACCGGATCGACCTGCACCTTCCTCGGGCCGGCGTCGACCACGCAGGGCCTGCGGCTCGCGTCCAACTCGATCAGCCAGACCGGAACCTATCTCAGGGTTTCGGCCCCGCCCTACGCCGCGCCCGCGCAGCTGGTGGCGGGCAACTACGCCGACACCCTGACCGTGACGGTGAGCGCTTCGCCCTGATGACAGGGCAAATCCGGCCTGCCGCACCCTCGGGGCAGACCGGACCGACCACTGGCCGGGGGGACGGCGGTTATTTCGCCGAAGTGGGAATGATCGCCAGCCAACTGGCAAAGAATGAAGGACTACGATGATGAAAAAGCTTGCTTATCTTTCGATCGCAGCGGCTTCGCTGTTCGCAATCGCCTCGCCCGCCGCGGCGCAGACCACCACCGGTACGGTGAACATCACCGGCACCGTCGCACCGAAGTGCCTCGTCGTTCCCGGCGCGGGCAGCACCTTCGGCACCACCGTGGCGCTCGGCGAACTCGCCCAGGCTGACGGCACGCTGGCGACCGACCTCGCCACGCGCTTCTCGAGCATCGGCGGCACCGGCCTCGAAGCCCGCGTCGTCTGCACCAGCGCCGCCCCGACGATCGCGGTCGACGCGACCCAGATCACCTCGGCGACCACGCCGACGACGGGCTATGCCAACCGCATCGACTATACCGCGCACGTGTTCGTCGACACGACCTCGACCAACGACGTCGAATTCACGAACAGCAGCCTGAACGCCCCGCTCGCGGCGACCCCGATCGGCGGCCGCCTCGCCAACAACGGCGGCAACAACATCACGATCACCGCGACCAATTTCGCGACCCCGGCCGCAACCGACCTGCTCGTCGCCGCGACCGACTATTCGGGCCAGATCGTGGTCCTGATCGCGCCGGGCGCCTGAGGCCGAGTTCGGAGAAACGACCATGCGTAACCTGATGACGATGACCGCGCTTGCGACCCTCGCCATGGCGACACCCGCCATGGCGCAGGTCACCGGCACGGTCGACATCGACGGCTCGGTCGCCGACCGCTGCCTGTTCACCACCGACAATGCGGTGATCTCGGTCGGCGAGCTCGCGCTCGCCGGCTCGGGGTCAACCGCGGGCAAGCTCGACACGAGCAAGCTCGACGGCCAGACCCGCACGCTCGTCGGCTGGTGCAACGGCACCGCGGCGACGATGGAGGTCGAGGCCTTCGCGCTCGAGAACACCGATTTTTCGGGCACCGCCCCGACCGGGTTCGACACGCGGATCGACTTCACCGCGACCGCCGATGCCAATGACGAAAGCGCGACCGACACCTCGCTCGTCGCGGGCAAGGGCGCTGCGGCCGCGGTCGGCCTGTTCACCGGCAACATCGACGTCACGCTGTCGGCGTCGTCGACGCCGACGAGCGGGCTGCTCGTCGCCGGCGGCTATGTCGGCCAGGTCGTCGTGACGCTGACGCCGAACATCAGCTTCGGCGGATCGGAACAGCCGCCGCTCTAAGCGTCGGCACGGAAGGATTTCGGGAGATTGACCATGCGTCAATTGGCTTTGGTACTGGCGGCAGCGACCGCACTCGGCGCGATGCCCGCCTGGGCACAGGACGACACCGACACGGCGAATGTCGCGGTGAACGGCAATGTCGCGCCGCTGTGCATCCTCGGCCCGCCGTCGCCCGCGACGGTCGACCTCGGCCAGATGGTCGCGACGTCGGGGAGCCGCATCGGCCGCATCGCGCCGCTGCCCAACCAGACGGTCAGTCTCCCGGGTTCCTTCTGCAATTTCGCCGGATCGGCGATCGACGTCGAGGTGACCGCGCTGGTCGCCAGCGACAGTTCGACGCTGCAGCCGGGCTTCGCGCGGGCGGTGAACTACACCGCGAGCGTCGAAAACTGGGCCGCGACCGCCGCGAGCGCGACAAGCGCCGCGACGACCGACGGCAGCGACCCCACCGAGACCGGAACGGGCGCGACCCAGCCGCTGCCGAAGATCGCCGACCTGTCGGTGACGCTGTCGGGCTTCAGCGTGCCGTCCGACCTGTTGCTGGTCGCGGGCAATTACCAGGGCGCCGTCGTCGTGACGCTCGGCCCGGCCGCCACGGGAGGAATCGACTAATGTTCAAGGCAACCCCTCTGTTCGCCCCATTGTTCGCCGTTGCCGCCGCCGCGCTCGCCGCGACGCCCGCGCTGGCGCAATCGACCAGCGACACCAGCGAATTCGCGGTGATCGGCAACGTCCCCGCGCTCTGTTCGGGCGGCACGATCTCGGGCGCCAACGCGACCTTCGACCTCGGCGTGCTCGTCAACACCTCGACCGGGCTGCTGCGCACCGACCTGTCGGCGCCGAGCAAGGTCATCACCGGCTCCTTTTGCAGCGCGCGCAGCACGATCAACGTCGACGCCGACGCGATGACCGCGCAGACCTTCACGGCGACGCCGCCGGCGGGTTTCTCGCGCACGGTCAACTATGTCGCGACCGCGTCGGGATGGACCGTCACCCCGGCGAGCTTCGACACCGCGCAGGCGGTCAACAGCGCCGCGACGCAAAGCCGCGACAGCGCCTTCACCGGCGACATCACGGTCGCGCTCAGCAATTTCACGACAGCGGGCGGCAACGCGCTCCGGCTGGTCGCCGATCCGAACTACCTCGGCACGGTGACCGTCACGCTGGCGGCTGCGGAGTAAAACCCATGCGGCGCTTCGCCCTTCTTGCAACCGCGGCGGCGATGACGGCCGCGAGCGCAGCGGCAGTCCCGGCCTTCGCGCAGACGACCGTCGTCAGCCGCGCGATGCCGGTGACGGGCAACACGCCGGAGGTGTGCGCCCTGCAGCGCGCGACGCTGGCGCAGGGCAGCCAGGTGAATTTTCGCGCGCTGACCGGCAACCTGCTCCAGATCGACACGCTGGTCGATCCCGCGACGCTGGCGACCAACGCCGCGTCGGCGCGGATCGAATTCGCCGCGGTCTGCAACTTTCCGCATCGCATCCGCCTCGAATCGCAGAACAACGGCCTGTGGCAGACCGACGGCAGCATGAACCAGCCCGCCGACGGCTTCGCCTATGCGCTGCCCTATCGCGCCGAACTGACGTGGGGCGAGGTCAATGGCGCGCTCGATGCCAACGCCAACGTCCGCCGCATCGCCGAACGCCGGTTCAACGTCGACCAGGCCACGGCCGGCGAGGTCGAACTGCGCATCCTGATCGAGGCGGGCGCATCGAACACACGCAGCAATGCCCCCGTGCTCGCGGGTTTCTATCGCGACACGTTGCGGATCTTCCTGGAGCCACGCTGATGAAGGCCATGATCCGGATCGCCGCATTCGCCGCCGCGCTGGCCGGTGCCGGCACGGTCGCCCATGCACAGAATTTCTCGGAATCCAGCCAGGATCTCGAGATGGTGGGGGAGGCGCCCGCGGCCTGCGTGCTGCGGGCGCCGTCCGCCACCGCGGGCGTCAACGCCAGCTTCGACCCGACGGGGCCGACCAGCGGCGAACTGCGCATCCTGCAGATGGTCAACCCGACCACCGCCGAGCCGTTGCCGACGTCGATCACGCTGTCGCTGCCGGTGATCTGCAACGCGTCGCACCGCATCGAGCTGCGCTCGCAGAACGGCGGCCTGCTGCGCGATCGCGGCAATGCGCGCAACCGGCAGAGCGGGACCGGGTTCGGCGAATTCGTGACCTATCGCGTCGGACTGGCCTGGGCCGGGCAGCAGCGCGACGCGACGAGCGAAGAAGCCCGCAACCTGAACATCGACGCCTTCCGCGGCGCGGCGGGCGATGCGGTGCTCAACGTCTCGATCCCCGGCGGCGGCGGTCCGCTGGTCGCGGGTCGCTATTCCGACGCCATCATTGTCGAATTCCTGGTGGCCAATTGACGGCCGTCCGGATTTTGTGAGGTCATCCATGTTCAAGTCGTTCAAGTTCCTGTTCCTCGCCATGCTGGCGTTAACCATGAATCCCGCCCCTGCGCTGGCGATGACGGTGCAGCCGGTGGTGATCAACCTCAACACCAGCGGGCGCGGCATGACGCAGGTCATCACCGTCGAGAATACGTTCGCGACGACCTTGCCGGTCGAGCTGCGCGTCCAGGAACTGAAGGTCACGACCGATGGCGTCGAGCTGACCGGTGTCGACCCGGGCGACCTGCTCGTCTTTCCGCCGCAGGCGCTGATCGAACCCGGCCAGACGCAGTCGTTCCGCGTCCAATATGTCGGCGATCCCGCACTCGCGGCGAGCAAACATTATTACATCACCGTCGCCCAGCTTCCGGTGAAGCTGCCCGAAGGCCAGTCGGCGATCCAGATCCTGTATAATTTCCAGGTCCTGGTCAGCGTCGCGCCGACGGGGGTGAAGCCCGACCTTTCGGTCCAGTCGGCCGAAGTGGGGCACAATGCCGAAGGCAAGCCGGTCCCCGTGCTGATGCTCAACAACGCATCGGCGGCGCACGGCTATCTGTCGAACGGCCGGCTGCGCATCGTGCAGAAGGACGCGTCGGGCAAGGAAGTGTTCCGCCAGTCGCTGTCGGGTCCCGAAGTGCAGCAGACGATCGGCTTTGGTCTGGTTGGTGCCAACCAGACGCGGCGCATCACGGTCCCCATCGAACTGCCGCTCGACGGCGGTACCGTCGAAGCGTCCTATACTGCGGAAGGCTGAGATCATGTCTGGGGGGGGTGTCCGTACGATATTGATGCTGGGAGTCGCCGGTTCGGCGCTCCTGCCGGTCGGCGCTCTTGCGGCGGAAGCCGCGGCCGGCGGACAGGATGCGACCACGGTGCTCCAGCCCTATGCCGCGCCTGCCCGGCCCGGCGTTCGTTACAACAGCACCGGCCGCGCGATCACGCTGACGGTCCCGGCGAAGGACGGCGCCAATTATCTTGGCGACGTGCCGCTGACGATCCAGGCCGACGACACGCTCGAAATGCCGACGCGGCGGACGCTGCAACTGCTCGGGCTGGTGCTCGATCCCAATTTCTTCTCGACGATCGAGGACAGCCTGGGAACGCGCGCGACGATCACTCCGGCCGATCTGCTGCCCTCGGGCATCACGGTCAGCTACGATCCGCAGACACTCGAACTCAATTTCGCCATCCCCGCCGAACGGCGCCTCGCGCGTTCGGTGATCGTCAGCCCGCTCGACCGCGAACGGCTGGGCGAGGTCGTCCGGCCCGCCGACGTCAGCGGCTATCTCAACATCCGCGGGACCTTCGACTACGTCCATGCCGGCGGAAACAAGGGCTTTGCCTCGCCGCTGTTCCTGCTCGACGGCGCGACGCGCCTCGGCGGGGTGGTCGCCGAATCCGAAGCGATCTGGCAGCCGGGGGTCGACGGCGTCGATTTCCAGCGGCTGGGATCGCGGCTGGTCTATGACGACCAGAAGAATCTGATCCGCTGGACCGCGGGCGACCTTCAGACGATCGCGCGCGGCTTCCAGAACGCCCCCGACATAGCGGGCATCTCGATCTTCCGCTCGTACAGCGTGCTCCAGCCGCAGCAGATCATCCGCCCGCGCGGCGACCGCAGCTTCCGCCTCGACCGGCCGTCATCGGTCGAGGTCGAGATCAATGGACAGGTCGTGCGCCGGCTGCAGCTCAACCCGGGCGTTTACGACCTGCGCGATTTCCCCTTCACGCAGGGCGCGAACAACATCCGCCTGTCGGTCCTCGACGACAGCGGCCGGTCGGAAGTGCTCAATTTCAACCTGTTCCTCGACCAGACCCAGCTCGCCAAGGGACTCAGCGAATTCGGCCTCTATGCGGGCGTGAAGGCGCCGCTGGGGCTGCGCGGCCCGCACTACAGCAACGATTATATCGCCTCGGGCTATTACCGCCGCGGCATAAGCGACTATCTGACGCTGGGGGTCAACGCCCAGATCGACAAGGATTCGCGCCTGCTCGGCACCGAAGCGGTGCTGGCGACCGCGGTCGGGACCTTTGCGACCAACCTCGCCGTGTCCGACATCGACGGGCTGGGCAGCGGCTTTGCCGGCACGCTCACCTTTCAGCGGCTGATCCAGCGGAGCAGCGGCCAGGCCGACACGCTCAACCTGTTCGCCGAAACGCGCAGCAAGAAATTCGGCCCGGTCAGCAGCTTCTTCATCGACAACCCCTATGATTTCGAGGTCGGGGGCGGCTATTCGCACGCCTTTACCAACCAGGTCTATGCGGGGTTCGACGCACGCTATTCGCACGGGCGCGGCGCGCAGCCCGACCTGCACAGCTATCGCATCAACGCGGGTTTCCGCATCTCGCCGACCGCGAGCCTGACCGGCGACGTCCGCTACGAAAAGGACAGCCGCGGCGACCGCGTCGGCGCCTTCCTGTCGCTGACCGTCCGCTTCGGCCGCTACACGACGGCGCGCGCCGATTACGAGACGCGCGACAACCGCGCGCGCCTGTCGTTCCAGACGCTGAAGGGTCAGGGCGTCGGCTCGTACAATATCACCGCCGACGTCGACCGGTCCGACAATGCGTCGGGTTTCAACTTCAACGGCAATTACATCGCCAACCGCGCCGAGCTGGGGCTGACCCATTTCGGCTCGTTCACCGACGATTTCGGCCGCCGGACCGGCGAGCGGACGAGCTTCCGCCTCGGCACCTCGCTGTCGTTCGCCGACGGCGCCTTCTCGGTCGGGCGGCCGATCTACGACAGCTTCGCGATCGTCACCCCGCACAAGACGCTGAAGGGCACCAACATCGAGCTCGACCCGACGCCGTTCGGCTTTACCGCGAACAGCGGCATGCTGGGCGCGGCGACGCACCCGAGCCTCAGCTCCTATGCCGACCGGACGATCACCGTCGATGCGCCGAACGCAGCGCCCGGGACCGACCTGGGACAGGGATCGTTCAAGCTCTTCCCCTCCTATCGCAGCGGCTATCACCTGACTGTGGGATCGGAATATGGCGTGACGGCGCTCGGAACGATGACCGATATCGACGGCGAGGTCGTGGCGCTCGTCACCGGCAACGCCATCGAACTGGCGCACCCCGACCGACCGCCGGTGACCGTGTTCACCAACCGGCAGGGCCGGTTCGGCGCAACCGGCCTCGCGCCGGGCAAATGGCGCATCGAAATGCTGGATATCAAGAAATCCGTCTTTGAAATCGAGATCCCGGACAATGGCGAGAACATCGTCCGGCTTGGCGAACTGACGCCGGTGAGGAACTGATTATGCGTAACGTCTCTCTCGTTCTGCGGACCATCGCGGTGCCGCTTCTTTCGCTGGGTTTCGCCGGCGCGGTGCAGGCAGCGACTTGCGGAATCATCGGGAGCGCCACGGCCTCGCCGACCCTCTATGACCCGTTCAACCCGTCGGGGCTGGCGACGACGAACGTCCAGCTGAACCTGACGCGCGTCAACGGTGCGGGCGGCCAGAAAACCGATATCGTCAATTTCTACCTGAAATCGAACAGCGCGGCCGCCGATGGCACGATCATCATTCCGACGTCGGTGACCGTCGACGGGAATACCGCCGGGACCGGCCTCGACATCTTCTACGATTATGCGCAGATCCCGCCGATCGTGGCGCCGACATCGGTCATTCCGAGCGCGGCGAACAAGTTCCTGAAGATCGAATTTACCGGGAACAACGTGGCGTCGGACACGGCGGTGGTCAATTTCCAGATTTCGCTGCCCGCCAATCTCGACCTCAACGCATCGACCAACCTGCCGTTCGACGCGATTTTCGCGTGCAGCACGACCGGCGGCGGATCGCCGACGCAGCAGACCGGGCAGATCAGCAACGCCGTCGTCTTTCCGATCACCGTGCTGAGCGCGCTGCAGGCGAGCTACGCCGGCACCGCGCTCGATTTCGGCGAAGTCGGCGACAAGACGACGGTCGACGTGCTGGCGGCGCCCGCGACCTATACGACGCCGACCGCGAACCACGTCCGGGTCCGCAGTTCGGGGCCCTATACGGTCGCGCTGACCTCGCAGAACGGGTACAAGATGACCTTCCCGGGCGGCAATCTGGCCACCCCGACGCATGTGCTGAACTACGACCTGAAGTTCCTCGGCCAGACGCGCAACGCGGCGAGCCCGACCTTCACGACGGTGACGTGCCAGCGCGCCGGGGTCCCGGCGTCCGAGGCCGACATGCTGCCCGTCGTCGCCACCCTGAAAGAGGGCGGACAGGGCAAGCTGGTCTCGCCGACCTATTCGGACCAGCTGACCGTGACGGTCACGCCGCTCCTGTCGGGCGCGCCGTCGCAGCAGAATTGCCCCGCCCTATAGCGGCACGATCCGGAACGAGAGCGATCCGCCCTGGACGCCCTTGGGCAGGTCGAGGTCGAGGTCGCGCGTCGCGATGCCCGCCCGGTTCGTCTTGCTGATCTGGGTCGTGCCCGACTTGCCGAGCGGCACCGGGCGTCCGTCGACGAGGATCTTCGCCTGCGCGAGCGACGGCGAATAATCGGCGTGGATCGCATAGCCGTTGGGGCTGTTGCAGAATTCGCGCAGCTGGCCGAGGCTGACCTCGCCTTCGTGCGGCGACACCATCGTCTGTTCGACCGACGCGCGGCAGATGACGGGCACATAGCCGCTGATGCCGATCGTGAACTGGCCCGAATCGACACCGACGTGGGGCATGGCGCTCATGGCGGGCGCCGACAGCGCGGCCATCGCGACCAGCCCGAAAAACACTTTCTTGCTCATTTACCCTACTCCATTGGGGAGCACTCCTGATGGCAGGGCCTTTTCAAGATATGGTGCAGGCACAGGGTAAACGCCGCGTTTAGAAGCCGGGGCCAGCGAAACCGCGCTTTTCCGCCGCGCGGTGGCCAAGATGTTGATGTGAAAAGCGATTGCCCGGCAAGCGCGCCGCGGCGTCCGCGCCGGCAGCAGCACGGCGCGCGCGGCGCGGCAGATTTTTTTTCGGCGCGCGCGGCGGCGCGATGCCCGGCCCGGCCGGCTGCGGCCGGCACGCAACGATCGCGCCGCCGGTTCGTTCGGGTCCCTCGGGCCTGCCGCACGGCAGGCTAATCCCCGGCCCTCCCCGCCGCGCTAGCGATCTGTTAACCGCTGGTGGCGGACAAGGGCCTTTTGAGAAGGCTGGCATGGCGGTTTCCGCATTTCTTGACGATATCGCATCGACGACCGGACAGCGGCGGAGTCCGCGGCGGACGCTGCGGCTGGACAGCACGCTGCGCGGCGCCGGCAGCCCCGCCAGCCCGATCCTGATCCACAATATCTCGGCCGACGGGCTGCTGATCGAATGCGACCTCCCGCTCGAGCGCGACGAGAGCATCGACGTCGCGCTGCCGCACGCCGGCGCGTGCCTCGCGCGCGTCGTGTGGGCGAGCGGGCGCCTCTTCGGATGCCGCTTCGCCGAACCCGTCAGCCAGGCGACGCTGAGCGCGACGACGCTGCGCAGCGCAGTCGACCGGCCGGTCGAGGTGGCGGGCGCACCCGAGGGCGACGCCGGCGAAGGTCTCGGCGCCCGGCTCCAGCGGCTGCGCAGCCTGCGCGGGCTGACCCAGTCGCAGCTCGCCGAGCGCGCCGGGGTGAGCGAGGCCGCGGTGTGCGCGTGGGAAAAGGGCAAATCGCACCCGCGTCCCAACCGCATCGAGCGGCTCGCCGAAATCCTCGCGGTGTCCAAGCTCGAACTGCTGAACACCGATGCGGCGTCGAGCGTCGCCGATGTCGTCAGGCAATCGCGCGAGCGCATCGCCGCGGCGGTGGGCATCGCATCCGATCGCGTGCGCATCGCGATCGAGCTCTGACGCCCCCGCCGCGCGGCGCGCGCGGCGTCTTCAGCGGGGTGGCTTCTCGAGACATTCGCGCAGCGCATCCGCCGGCGCCGCCCCCGACCGCGCGAGCTCGTCGAGCGTCGCGCGCGCCATCGCGCGATACGCGGGAAGCAGGTCGGGCGCATACGCCGCGAGCGCGGCCAGATGGCCCCGGATCGTCGCGTCGTCGCCGCGCAGCAGCGGCCCCGACAGCGCGTCGAAACCCCGCGCCAGACTATTCTCCAGCGCCGCGCGGACGAGCGGTGCGAGCAACGCGCCGGGTTCGTCGACGCCCGCCACGCGCAGCGCGTGCGACGCGCCCGCCATCAGCGTGACGAGATGGTTCGCCGCATGGCAGAGCGCGGCGTGATAGAGCGGCCGCTGCGCCTCGGCGATCTCGACCGCGACCCCGCCCAGAAAGCCGACCAGCGCCCGCGCCTCGGCGAGCGCTTCGCCATCGGGCGCGCTGATCGCGAAGCGCGCGCCCGCCATGCGTGCGACCTCCTGCGCCGGATCGCCGGTGAAGGTCATCGCCGGGTGCACCGCCGCGACCGCCGCGCCGGCGTCGCCCAAGGGGGCGAGCAGCGCCGCGCCGCTGCGCCCGCTGACATGGCAGACGAACGGATCGGCCCCGGGGGGCAGCGCGCGCGCGAGCTCCGCGGCGACCGGCCCGACCGCATCGTCGGCCACCGCGACGATGATGAGATCGCAGGCCGCAGCGAGCGCGGCGCACGAGGCCGCCGCCGCGCCGCCGGTTTCGGCCGCCGCATCGCGGACACGGCCGGGCGACCGGCCCCACAACAGGACGGGCGCCGCCGAGCGCGGCGCGAGCGCGAGCGCGAGCGCCCGCGCGACGCGCCCCGCCCCGGCGATGCCGACCTGGCGATAACGGGGGTTCGCCGTCATGCGCCGCGCCTCAGCCGGCCAGCCGCGGCAGCCCGTCCATGATCGCGGTCAGCGCGAGCGCATTCTCCCGCTCCATCGCGCTGTGCCCGGCGTTGGTGATGACATAGGTCGCGGGCCGCACCCCCGCCGCGTTCAGCGCGGCGACCAGCCGCGACGCCTGCGTCAGCGGGCAGACCTGATCGAAGCGGCCGTGGACGATATGCACGGGAATGCGGGCGAGGACGTCGGCGTTGCCGAGCAGGTGCCCGGGCGCGATGAACAGGCTGTTCGCGAAATAATGCGCCTCGATCTGCGCGAAGCAGAGCGCGAAATCGGCGTCGCCGAACTTGCCCGTCGCCGCTGCCTCGGGGATCATGTTCGAGATCACCCCCTCCCACAGCGACCAGGTCAGCGCGGCGTGGAGCTGCCTTTCGCGCTCGGCGTCGTTCGCGGGCAACATGTCGAAGATCGCCTTGTACGACGCCATGACATCGGCGCGTTCTTCGGGGGTCAGCACCGCGAGCAGCGCCGCCCATTCGTCGGGATAGTGGATATAGGCGCCCGGCGCGGTGAGCGCATAGGGCGCCGCGTGCCAGGTCGCGGCATTGCCCTGATAGAGATAATCGAGATCCTCGGGCGCGCCGAGGAAGATACCGCGCAGGATCAGGCTGGCGCAATGGTCCGGATGCGCGATCGCATAGGCCATGGCGAGCGTGCTGCCCCAGCTGCCGCCGAAGACGTGCATCGGCCCCGCGATGCCGAGCGCGTCGCGCAATTTCACGATATCGCCGATCAGGTCGGCGGTGGTGTTCTTCGCGAGCGCGACCGCCGGGCCCGCCGCGGCGACATTGGGCTCGCTCTTGCCGCAGCCGCGCTGGTCGAACAGGATCACGCGGTAGCGCGCGGGATCGAAGAAACGCGCCATTTCGGGCGAACAGGCACCGCCGGGACCGCCGTGGAGGAACATCACCGGCTCACCCGCCGGATTGCCATATTCCTCCCAGTACAGGCGGTGATCGGGACCGGTGTCGACCGCGAGATGGCCGCTGTTGAGCGACGTCGCGGCGGGATAGACCCATGCGTCGCCGATCTTGCTCGATGCCTGGAGGCGCGAGAAATCCATCGCTCAGTCCCTTTCGATCGCGAGCAGTTCGACGGTGAAGAGCAAGGTCGCGCCGCCGGGGATCGGCCCGCGTCCACCCGCACCATAAGCGAGGTCGTAGGGGATCGCGAATTCGACCGTGTCGCCCACCGCCATATACTGGACGCCTTCGGTCCAGCCGCGGATCACGCGATTGAGCGGAAAGGTCGCGGGTTCGCCGCGCGCGACCGAGCTGTCGAACTCCTGCCCGTCGACGAAGCGTCCGACATAATGGACGGTGACGCGGTCGGTCGCGCCGGGCCGCGCCCCCGCGCCGTCACCCGCGGTGCGACGCCAGCGCAGCCCGCTTTCCATGACGTTCCAGCCGGTCTGCGCATTCCGCTCGGCGAGCGCGGCCGACTGGCGGTTGAACCAGGCGGTGTTCACCTGCTGCGCCGGCGGCTCGGTCTGCGCCGCGGCGGACGCGGCGAGCAGGCACGCGGCAAAAAGGGAAAACGGGCGCGACAGGGGCATTGCGATCTCCTTGGTTGAGGATCGGGAATAGCCGGGTGTCGGCGCGGTGCAAGCGACGATGGCGGGGAGATCTGCGATTGGCGGCTTCGGGGTGAGAAGCGGACGTTCACTTGAATCCTCCCTGTCGCGTAGCGATGGGGAGGTGGCAGCGGCGTCAGCCGCTGACGGAGGGGCCGACGCCGTCAGGCGTCGCAGGGCCTTTCGGCCCCTCCACCTCTCGCTGCGCGAGCGGTCCCCCTCCCATGGACTGCGGCCACAGGGAGGATTTCCGATGCCCGCTCCCGGTCGTTTCCTGATATTCGCTCCCGATCGACAGCGAACGACGAAGATGGGGTGGGAAGCTGCCGATTGAGCGCCGAACCGGTTTCCCCTCCCGCGTGCGGGAGGGGCAGCGAGGCTTGCCAGCTTGCTGGTTAGCCGCAGCGGGGTGGGCCATCGCGACGCCGCTGCCCACCCCCGACCCCTCCCGCAAGCGGGAGGGGAGAAGAGCCGCCGCTACCGGTCGCAACCGGACCGACAGGCGGGCGCGCCCAAAATACGGACGCCACCCCAAACAAATTTGGGTCGGCGCAAATCCGGTATTTCCCGGATCATGCGGCTATAGGCGACCCCGCCGAGGGGGAGTCCATTCGACCCGGTACTTTCATCGGTGGGGCGGCGCGGGGTTTCGGCTTTGCGCCGCTCGTCTGCATTTCGCCCATTGGGGGCGTTCCGCGCAATCCCGATGCCCCTTGCAGTCAGACGGCGCGACCAAAGCCCGGCCCGACTGCCGGGCAATGTCCGGATCGGGGTGGGAAGCTGCCGATTGAGCGACGAACCGGTTTCCCCTCCCGCGTGCGGGAGGGGCAGCGAGGCTTGCCAGCTTGCTGGTTAGCCGCAGCGGGGTGGGCCATCGCGACGCCGCGCCCACCCCCGACCCCTCCCGCAAGCGGGAGGGAAGAAGAATGGCCGCTTCCGGTCGTATGCTGACATGAGTGTCGTACCGACAGGTAGCTTCCGAAATGGGGTAGGAAGCCGTCACTCTCTATATTCGTTGTATTCCATGGGATCAGTCAGCCGGTCCTTATTGCCGAGGCAAGTGACGTAGGTCATTCGATCGTCAAGAACCATTGCGCTGGCATCGAACGGAGTCGGAAACCAAACAATGCAGACCGAGTCTTTCGTCTCCACATATTTTGGGTGGTGAGATTCGGTCAGGTGCTCGCGCAGGAGGCCTCGCTCCTTTTGCACTGTTGCGCGGCTCTTATCCAACAGCTGAAGGATGATTGGGTTCGTCGAAAATTCCGCTTCAACCTCATTGCGTTTTCCCGGATCATTTGAACATGCGAGAAGGGCTGATGCGACACCCAAGCTGAAAATTGGGGACCGCAGCTTGTTCAATTCGACGGCCCAAGAAATGCTCATAGGCGATGGTCACCATCTCAGCGACATTTAGTCAATGGCCGCTATCGGTCGCTTTTCGTCGCCCCTCCCTGTCGCGCAGCGATGGGGAGGTCGCAGCCCGCAGGGCTGACGGAGGGGCCGACGCCGTCAGGCGTCGCGCGACCTTGCGGCCCCTCCACCACTCGCTGCGCGAGCGGTCCCCCTCCCCATGGCTTCGCCACAGGGAGGATCCATGCCCGCTACCGGTCGCTTGCGGACGTTTTACCCGGCAGAATCCGCATCCCGGGGGCCACCGGCGCGCGCAAACAAAACGGGGCGGCCCTGTATCAGGTGCCGCCCCAGTCAGTGGATCCGTTCGGGAGAGGGAGAGACGGATCGGAGATTGGTGTCGTCTTGGCTTATCTTCAGTTGGCCGACGCCATCTTGTTGTCGGCCTGGACTTCGGCGACGCCGGCGAGCTTCAGCGCGGCGCGGAACTGCTTGGCGGCGGCGCGTTCATTGCCCGCTTCGCACAGCTTCTTGCCGGTCGACACGAAGCGCTTGGCGTTCGACTGCTTGCCGGCGTCGGCGGTGCCCGCGGCGCTCGAAGCCTGTTCGGCGAGGCCCGTGCAGCGATAGTCGCCGCTCTGGGCATAGGCCGGCGAGGTCGAGGCGATCAGGCCGGTGAAGGCGAGCGCCGAGGCGGCGACAATGGCGAAAGCGGTCGGGAAGCGGCGGAAAGAGGAGAGCTGAGAGGTCATGGGAGAGGTTCCTTTCGTTTCTTTGTGCAACCTTTTTAGGCGCGCTTGCGCACTTAGATAATCCTCTATAATCTGCAAGTGCCTTGAAGCAGGATTTAACAATCCCCCATGGGGCGCTCGACGGGATCGAAGCTTTCCTGCGCGTCGCGGAAAGGCGGAGCTTTTCCGCCGCCGCCGCCGACCTCGGCGTCTCTCCCTCGGCGATCAGCCAGACCGTCAAAGCGCTCGAAGCGCGCGTCGGCGCGCCCCTGTTCATGCGCACCACGCGCAGCGTCGGGCTGACCCAGGCGGGCGAGATGTTCCTCGAACGCGCGGCGCCCGCCTACGCCGGGCTGACCGACGCCTATGAAGCCGCGCGCAACCTCGGCAACCGGCCCGCGGGGCGGCTGCGCATCAACCTGATGCGCGGCGCGGTGCAGCCGCTGTTCGAGCCGATCATCGCCGGATTCTGCAAGACCTATCCCGAGATCGAGCTCGAAATCTATGCCGACGACGCGCTGTCGGACCTGAGTTCGGGCGGGTTCGACGCGGGCGTGCGGATGGGTGAATCGCTCGACGCCGACGTGATCGCGGTGCGCCTGACCGGCGCGTTCCGCTTCGTCGTCGCGGCGGCTCCCGGCTATTTCGCGGAGCATGGACGCCCCGTCCTGCCCGAAGACCTGCGCGACCATCGCTGCGTCCGCTTCCGGCTCGCCACCGGGGCGCTGATGCCGTGGACGTTCGAAAAGGGAAATCGCGAATATGAGGTCGGCGTCACCGGCCCCGTGATCGTCAACGACTGGATCGCCGCGCTGGTGGCGATGCGCACCGGGGTCGCGATGGGGATGATGGCCGAACCGATGGCGACCGCGATGGTCGAATCGGGCGAGCTCGAACTGGTGCTGACCGACCACGCCGCCGCGACATCGGGGCTGTTCCTCTATTACCCCAGCCGCAAGCAGGTGATGCCCAAGCTGCGCGCCTTCATCGACTATGTGCGCGACCATCTTCCCGAGGATCTGACGGGCTGATCCGGCATCGAAAGATATTCCACTGGACGCACAAACAAATCCCTTCACCGCCAGCAGAAAATTTGGGCTAGCGAATCCTCGCAAAAACCGGCAGCCGGTTGTCAACTAAAACAGTTGGGATGATTTCATGATCGATCTGGCGGCCATCGATTTTTCGGCGCTCCTTCCCTTCATCCTGATCGGCTTCGCGGCGCAGCTGGTCGACGGCGCGCTCGGCATGGCGTTCGGCGTCATCTGCAACACCCTGCTCGTCGCGGTGCTCGGCGTGCCGCCCGCGACCGCGTCGGCGCGCATCCATGTGGTGGAGATTTTCACCACCGGCGCCTCGGGGCTGAGCCACCTGTTTCACCGCAACATCGACTGGCCGCTGTTTTTCCGCCTGCTGGTGCCCGGGGTGATCGGCGGCGTGCTCGGCGCCTATGTCCTGTCGTCGCTCCACGCCGAGGTCGTGAAGCCCTTCGTGCTCGGCTATCTGGTGCTGATCGGCGTGTGGCTGCTCGTGCGCGGCCTGCTCTACCCGCCCAAATTCGCCAAGCCCAGGGTGGTCGGGCCGCTGGCGGTGGTCGGCGGCTTCCTCGATGCCGCGGGCGGCGGCGGCTGGGGACCGGTCGTCACCTCGAACCTGCTCGTCCAGGGCGGCGAACCGCGCAAGGTCGTCGGCACGGTCAACAGCGTCGAATTCTTCCTCGCGGTCGCGGTGTCGATCGCCTTCATCGCCAACCTCGGCTTCGACGACATCCTCGGCCCGACGCTCGGCCTGATCATCGGCGGCGTCGCCGCGGCGCCGCTCGGCGCGATGATGGCGAAGCGCTTCTCGCCCAAGGTCATGCTGGTGATGGTCGGCGTCGTGCTGACCGCGACGAGCGCCTTCGGCCTGTACAAGGCGCTGACCTGACCCGCCGGTTGGGTGAAGGGGGAACGCTCCGCCTCCCCCTCCCGATCGGCTACCAGCGCCAGCGCCAGCCGCCTTCGGTGCGGGCCCGATAGAGCGGCATCGGCGCGAGCGCGACGAAGACCGCCGCGCCGGTCAGCAGTACCGGCCGGTCGCGCAGCAGCAGCGCGGTGCCGCCGATCAGCGCGGCATGAACCGCCAGCAGCGCCCAGCCCTGCCAGGCGATCGGCAGGCCGGCGCCGTAGCCGCGCCGCTTGGGGCGGAACCAGGGACGTTCGTCGAGGAAAAGATGCAGCACGGCCAGTCCCTTCAGCGGTGGCGCGACAGGATCGGCGGCGACACCGTGTCGATGAGCCACAGGTCGAGCGTCGCGCCGCCATCGGCCGGGCGCGCATCGCCGGCCCGGTCCGGAATGCGGGTCGCGGCCGCGACGCAAACGATCAGCGCGACAACGCCGGCGGCGAACAGGCGGCGGCGCATCATGCCTCCGTCCCCTTCGGCGGCCGTCCGCGCCGGGGGGGCGCCGGCGGCCTGACCGCGACCCCGCGCCGCGCCAGCGCCTCGCGCAGCAGCACTTCGATCTCGGCATTGGCGCTGCGCAGTTCGGCCGCCGCCATCCGCTCGATCGCCGCATAGAGCGCGGGATCAAGCCGGAGGGCGAAGGCCTTTTTGGCGGAACTCGACATCATGCGTCTCGGCGACAGGGCTCAATAGAGCGAGCCGGTGTTGACGACGGGCTGGGTGTCGCGTTCGCCGCACAGCACCACCATCAGGTTCGACACCATCGCCGCCTTGCGCTCGTCGTCGAGGTCGACGACATTCTTCTCCGACAGGTGCTGGAGCGCCATTTCGACCATCGTCACCGCACCCTCGACCAGCTTCTTGCGCGCCGCGATCACCGCCTCGGCCTGCTGGCGGCGGAGCATCGCGCCGGCGATTTCCTGCGCATAGGCGAGGTGCGTCAGCCCGCATTCGTCGACGGTGATCCCCGCGACCTCGAGCCGCTCGATCAGCGCCTTGCGCAGTTCGACCCCGACCTCGTCATGGTTGCCGCGCAGCGTGATTTCCTGATGCTCGATGTCGTCATAGGGGTAGCGCGAGCCGATCGCGCGCACCGCGGCCTCGATCTGCGCCATGACGAATTCCTTGTAATCGTCGACGTCGAACAGCGCCTGCGCGGTGTCGGTGACGCGCCACACGACCTGCGCCGCCATCTCGATCGGGTTGCCGCGCAGGTCGTTGACCTTGATCTTGTCCGAAATGACGTTGTTCGCGCGCACCGCGATCTTCTTGCGCGTCAGCCAGGGCAGCACCCAGCGCAGCCCCTCCTCGCGGTCGGTGCCCTTGTACGCGCCGAACAGCTGGATCGCCGCCGCTTCATTGGGGTTGATCATGTAAAAGCCGCAGAGGATCAGCAGGCCGAGCACCGCGTTCGCGATCACCACCGCCCACTTCCAGTTGAAATCGACGCTGTCGCCGCCGATGTTGCTCGCCGCGGCCCAGATCGCGACGCCGAGCAGCGCGAACCAGACCAGCAGCATCAGATAACCGCTTTGCGTGCTCGCGCGCCCCTCGCGGCTGCGGTTCAGTGCGGGCGTTCCCGAATCGACCATATTCCCTCCGAATCACTCGATATAAAGATGATATCATATTTATATCGAATCGGGGGACAGTCAACGGGATTGCACAAAGGGGCGTCAAGGGGCCCCGGGGCGGGGAGCGGTCGTCGCTCCGCCGCCCCCGGGGACAGGCCGGGCGGGTCCGCCGGTCAGTATCCCGCGGTCGCCTCGAGGAACCAGATGCGCTGCTCGGTCTCGTCGGCCCAGGCGTCGACCAGACCGCTCGTCGCGATGTCGCCGGCCTTTTCGGCGGCGGCCTTGACCTCCCGGAGCTGGCCCAGCAGCGCCTTGTTGTCGGCCGCGAGCGTGCGGACCATCGCATCGGCGGCGACGCCCGCGGCGTCGTCATCCCTGATCGACTGGCGGCGTCCGATCTCGCCGATCGAGCGCAGCGTCGCGGCGCCATTCTTGCGCACGCGCTCGGCGATCAGGTCGGTGGTGGCGAGGATCTGCGCCGCCTGTTCGTCGAACAGCAGGTGGAGCTCGCGGAAATGCGGCCCCTGGACGTGCCAGTGATAATTTTTGGTCTTGAGGTAGAGCGCGAAGCTGTCGGCGAGCAGCGCGTTGAGCGCATCGGCGACGGCGGGCTGATTATGTTCGGGCATGGGATCCCTCCTTTCATCCTGTCCCCCATATAGGGGCACGCGGCCGGGATTTCCCACCGAGGCTTTCGTGCTCAATGATCGAAAAAATCGATTAAAAGCGCATTCTTATCCGAGCAGGCCGAAGGCCGTCATGCCGCTGCGCAACCCCCAGACGATGAGCGCCGCCGCGCTTCCCCAGCGTATGATCCTGGCGGCGCGCGTCGCGGCGAGCGCCGGACCGAAAGCGAGGAAGGGGAGCATCGCGAGCATCCAGCCCGCAAAGCCGCCCGCGGCGGCCCAGTGCCCCGCTCCGCTCGTCGCCGCGAGCGCAGCGATCAGCACGTGGCTGCGGTCGCCGAACTGGGCAAGCAGCAAGCGCGCCGCGAGCAGCGGCAGCGGCGCCGCGGCGAGCCGCGCCGGATCGGGCCCGAGCCGTCCCGGCCAGAGCAGCGCGGCGGCGGCCGACAGCAAGGCAAAGGCCGCGAAGAGCATCACGACGCCCTGCCCGATCATCGCATTGGCGGCGCTCCCCGCGATCGCCGCGACGACGGCATTGGCGACGAAGGCCCCTGCCGCGATGGCGAAGACCAGACGCTGCTCGCCGCGCGCCGCGAGCAGCGTCGCGAGCAATGCACCGCCGCGCCCGTCGGCGTTGGCGAGCGCCACCGCGACGAGCGCGAGCATGATGGCATCCATTCGGGCGACTTTCGGGCGGCGGTCAGTGACCCAGCCGCATCGCGACCGAGGCGAGCCAGGCTTCGTGCGCCGATGCCGGCATCGCGCCCTGCGGCACCGTCGCGGCGTCGCTCATCGCGTCGAGATAGGTCAGGATCGCGGCGCGGTGGCCGCCCGACGCGACCGCCGATTCGAGCCGGCTCGCCAGCGTCTCGACCGCGGCGAAACCATTGTCGCGCGCGAGGCAGCGGATATCGTCGATCCCCTGGACGATCTGCGTCAGCGCGCAATGCGGCAGTGCTTCGGCAAGCGCGCCGATCTGGCCGGCAATCCGGCTGCGGATATCGTGGTTCGGGTCGTTGTGGCTCAGCATGCTGCACCCCCTGTGGTCGGAATGCGAGGATGCGCGCTTTTGGTTAACAGCGCCTTTACGGTCAGCGGTGACCGAGCGCGCCGCCCTGCGCCTGCTTGCAGCGATACATGTCGCGGTCGGCCGCGGCGAGAATGTCCGATTCGCTCATCCCGGTCTGCAGCATCGCGATGCCGAAACAGGCCGAGAGCGAAATCGCACGCCCGTCGTAGAGTGCGGGGGACGCGCTCAAAATCTCGCCGAGCCGTGCCACCTGCGCGCGCGCGCCCTCCTCGCTCGACTGGTCGAGGATCAGCCCGAACTCGTCGCCGCCGATCCGCGCTGCGACATCGGTCGCCCGGATCGACGACAGCAGCCGGTCGGCGATCTGCATCAGCGCAAAATCGCCCGCGGCATGCCCGAAACTGTCGTTGATATATTTGAGCTGGTTGACGTCGGCGAACACCACCGCGGCGCTTTCGGCGTGGCGCTCGAAGCGCGCGAGCCGCTGGTGGATCGCGGTCAGGAAATAGCGGCGGTTGAACAGCGGCGTCAGCGTGTCGCGTTCGGACACGCGTTCGAGCTCCGCGACCGCGATCTTGAGGATGCGGTTCTCGCGGCGCAGCGCGTCGCGTTCGCGGCGCAGTTCGCGCAGCTGATCGTCGATGGAGACGACGGGTACAGCGGTCAGCTGGTCGACCGCGATCCGTGCCCCCCCTATGCTGTCCATCAACCGTCCCCGAAAGCGAGCCCTACGCCGCCGGCCCGATGCCGACGATCTCTTGTCGCTCCCCAGCCTAGGGCGGACATCATACCAATCGGTAAACGCCTTGCGGATTTGGCATTTCCCCGCGCCGACCGCGCCGATCCGGGCCGCCCGAGGCGGCTTCCATCTGCCCGAAACAGCGTCTAGGGGGAGGGTCGGCGATGACTCGCCGGGGCAGGAGGGAAGAAGCATGACCGAAGCGCCGCCGCTCGTTGGCGTGATCATGGGCAGCCAGTCGGACTGGCCAACCATGGCGCATGCGGTCCAGATTCTCGAAGCCCTCGGCATCGCGCACGAAGTGCGCATCGTCTCTGCCCACCGCACGCCCGACCGGCTGATCGACTATGCCAGGAGCGCCGCGGCGCGCGGGCTGAAGGCGATCATCGCGGGCGCCGGCGGCGCCGCGCACCTGCCCGGCATGGTCGCATCGATGACGCGCATCCCGGTGCTTGGCGTGCCCGTCCAGTCGGCCGCGCTCAGCGGCGTCGACAGCCTCTATTCGATCGTCCAGATGCCCGGCGGCATCCCGGTGGCGACCTTTGCCATCGGCAAGGCGGGCGCCACCAACGCCGGCCTGTTCGCCGCCGCGCTGCTCGCGAACGAGGACGCGGACCTCGCGGCAAGGCTCGACGCCTGGCGCGCCGCGCAGTCGGAGAGCGTCGCCCCTACCCCCGTCCGGGAAGGCTGACCCCTTGCTGCCTCCCGGTTCGACGATCGGCATCCTCGGCGGCGGCCAGCTCGGCCGCATGCTCGCCGTCGCCGCCGCGCAACTGGGCTACAAGGTCCATATCTATGCGCCCGACGCCGAAAGCGTCGCCGCCGAGGTCACCGCGCACCACAGCCAGGCGGCATGGGACGATGAATCGCGGCTCGCCGCCTTCGCCGCGGCCTGCGACATCGTCACCTTCGAATTCGAGAATGTCCCGGTCGATACCGTCCGCTTCCTGTCGGGCCATGTCGCGGTGCATCCGGGCGCGCGCGGCCTGCAGGTCGCGCAGGACCGCCTTGCCGAGAAGAATTTCGTCGCCGGGCTCGGCGGACGCACCGCCCCCTTCGCCGCGGTGCCCGACCGCGCCGCACTCGACGCCGCGCTGGCGGCGATCGGCGCCCCCGCGATCCTCAAGACCGTGCGCATGGGCTATGACGGCAAGGGCCAGGCCCGCCTCGCGGCGGCCGCCGATGCCGATGCGGCGTGGGACGCGGTCGGCCGCCACGCCGCGATCCTCGAAGGCTTCGTCCGCTTCGCGCATGAATTTTCGGTCATCCTCGTCCGCGGCATCGACGGCGAGATCCGCAGCTGGGATTCGACGGTCAACGTCCACGAAAACGGCATCTTGGCGACCGCCAGCCTGCCGCCGCCGCCAATCGTCACCGACCAGCAGGACGAAGCGCGCGCGATGATGGCCGCGATCGCGGCCGAGCTCGACTATGTCGGGGTGCTCACCGGCGAATTTTTCGCCACCGAAGACGGCCCCGTCTTCAACGAGATGGCGCCGCGCGTCCACAACAGTGGCCACTGGACGATCGAGGGCGCGGTAACGAGCCAGTTCGAGAATCACATCCGCGCGATCGCCGGCCTTCCGCTCGGCAGCACCGCGACGCGCGCGCTGCCCGTGGTCATGCGCAACCTGATCGGCGCCGACATCGCGGCGATCCCCGCGCTGCTCGCCGACGAGAATTGCCGCGTCCATCATTACAGCAAGACCGAGGTGCGCGAGGGCCGCAAGCTGGGCCATGCGACATGGGCGGGCTTTGTCCCCGGAGCGGAAACCGCGGCATGAACCATCCCGAAATCACGCTGATCGTCGCGCGCGCCGCGAACGGCGTCATCGGTGCGGACGGCAAGATGCCGTGGCACCTGCCCGCCGACCTCCGCCGTTTCAAGCAGCTGACGATGGGCCGCCCGATGATCATGGGGCGCAAGACCTTCGACAGCCTGCCCGCGGTGCTCGAAGGACGCCGCCACATCGTGCTCACCCGCGACGCCGACTGGCAGGAGGAAGGCGCCGAGCCCGTCGCCACGATCGAGGAAGCGCTGCGCCGCGCCAATGCCCCGCATGTGATGGTGATCGGCGGCGCCGAAATCTATCGCCTGTTCCTGCCGCTTGCCGACCGCATCGAGCTGACCGAGGTCGCGAGCACCCCCGCGGGCGACGCGGTGATCGCGGCCCCCGACCCCGCCGACTGGCGCGAAGTGGCGCGCGAAAGCCACCCTGCCGACGACGCCGGCCGCCCGGCGTACCACTTCGTCACCCTCGTCCGGAGATAGAAGATGCGCCGCTGGATCCTGAGCCTGCTTGTCGTGATCGCGCTCGGCGCGGCGGCCTTTTTCACCCTCGCCCCCGGAATGATCGAACGCGGGCTCAACCAGATCGACGGCAAGCCGCTGCCCGCGGTGAGCGCGCGGGCGAAAGCGCTCCACGATACGCTGACCATCGTCGACCTGCACAGCGACAGCCTGTTGTGGAGCCGCGACTTCCTCGATCGCGCCGAGCGCGGCCATATGGACCTGCCGCGCCTCGAAGAAGGCAATGTCGCGCTGCAGGTGCTCGCGAGCACAACCAAGTCGCCCAAGGGCCAGAATTACGACGCGAACAGCGGCGACAGCGACAATATCACCGGGCTCGTCATCGCGCAGCTCCAGCCGGTGCGGACATGGAATTCGCTGCTCGAACGTTCGCTGTGGCATGCTGAAAAACTGGACCGATTTGCCCGCAAGGACGGCCGCAAATTGCGAACGGTGATGAACAAGGGCCAACTCGATGCTGTTCTGAGAGTGCGCGATCGTGGCCAAAAGCTGATCGGCGCGATGCTCAGCATCGAGGGGCTGCACAATCTCGAAGGCGACATCGCCAACCTCGACAAGCTCTACGCCGCGGGCTTCCGCATGGCGGGGCTCACCCATTTCTTCGACAATGACCTCGCGGGATCGATGCACGGGCTGAAAAAGGGCGGGCTCACCCCGCTCGGCCGGCAGGTGGTCGGTGCGATGGAGGCGAAGGGCATGATCGTCGACATCGCGCATTGCAGCCAGGCGTGCGTCGCCGACATCCTGAAAATGGCGCGCCGCCCGGTGGTGTCGAGCCACGGCGGGGTACAGGCGACGTGCAAGGTCAACCGCAACCTTTCCGACGAGCAGATTCGCGGGGTCGCCGCGACCGGCGGGCTGGTCGGCATCGGCTATTGGGATGCCGCCGTGTGCGACACCTCGCCCGCGAGCATCGCCAAGGCGATGAAGCATGTCCGCGACCTCGTCGGCATCGACCATGTCGCGCTCGGCAGCGACTATGACGGCGCCACCACCGTGCGTTTCGACACGTCGCAGCTTGTGCAGGTCACGCAGGCGCTGATCGACGCGGGTTTCACCGACGACGAGATTCGCGCCGCGATGGGCGGCAACGCGATCCGCGTGCTCGGCGCGGGGCTCGTCCCGCTGACTCCGCCGCCCTCGATTTCGGCGCCATGATCCGCCTCGACGGCCACCAGCGCATCGAGGGCGATCTGCGCGGCGGGGTGATCGCCCTCGGCAATTTCGACGGCTTCCACGCGGGGCACCAGGCGGTCGTCGGCCGCGCCGTGCGCCATGCACAGGATGAGGGACGCCCCGCGATCGTCGCGACCTTCGATCCGCACCCGGTGCGCTTCTTCAAGCCCGACGCCGCGCCCTTCCGCCTCACCACGCTCGACCAGCGGCAGGAATTGTTCGCCGCGGCGGGTGCCGACGCTATGCTCGTGCTGCCCTTCGACGCCGCGCTCGCGGGAACGCGCGCCGAGGATTTCATCACCGACCTGCTGCTCGGCCGCTTCGGCGCCGCGGGCGTCGTCACCGGCGCCGACTTCGTCTTCGGCAAGGGCCGCGGCGGCGACGTCGTGACGCTCGCCGACCACGCCCGCCGCCTCGGCTTCTTCACCGAAATGGTGTCGCCGGTCGACGACGCCGACGAAACCATCTCGTCGAGCCGCATCCGGGACGCGCTCCAGGCGGGCGACTGCGCCACCGCGACGCGGCTGCTCACGCGCCCCTTCACGGTGCGCGGGATCGTCCAGCACGGCGACAAGAACGGCCGCCTGCTCGGCTTTCCGACCGCGAACATCGACATGGGCAATTATCTGCGCCCGCGCTACGGCATCTATGCCGTCACCGGGCGCCTGCCCGACGGCCGCATCCTGAAAGGCGCGGCGAATCTCGGCATCCGCCCGAGCTTCGACCCGCCCAAGGAGTTGCTCGAACCGCATTTCTTCGACTTCGCGGGCGATCTCTACGGGCAGGAGATCGACGTCGCCTTCCACGCCTTCATCCGGCCCGAGGCGAAGTTCGACGGCATGGACGCACTGATGGCGCAGATCGCGGCGGACTGCGACGCGGCGAAGGAACTGCTCGCCGACCTGTAACATTATCGTCGCCCCGGCCTCGATCCGGGGGATCGACCCGGGGGGGGGATATATGAACGACGCGAACGACGACTGGGCCGAAGCGCTCGAAGGGCCGAAGAAAAAGCCGATGAAACGGCGCACCGCGGTCTTCCTCTGGCTCTTCGCCGGCTTCGTCGCCTGGGCGGTGCTCAGCAACGCGAGCTGGCTCGCGCCCGACCCGGTCGGCAAGCCCAAACTGATCGCGCACCGCGGCGTCTATCACCTCTACGACAAGCGCGCCGCGACCGGCCGCGATACCTGCACCGCGCAGCACATCCGTCCTCCCGCGCACGAGGTGTTCGAAAATACGCCGCAATCGATGCGCCTCGCGGTCGGCTATGGCGCGGCGATGGTCGAGGTCGACGTCGCGCCGACGAAGGACGGGCGCATGGTGCTGTTCCACGACTGGACGGTCGATTGCCGCACCGACGGCAAGGGCGACACGCGCGACCTGACGCTGGCCGAGCTGCAGGCGCTCGACATCGGGCATGGCTATACCGCCGACGGCGGCAAGACCTTTCCGCTGCGCGGCAAGGGCGTCGGGCAGATGCCGACCGTCGAGGACGGCCTCGCCGCGCTCCCCGTCCACCCGATCCTCTTCAACTTCAAGTCGAAGGACGCGCGCGAGGCCGACCAGCTGTTCGCGATCCTGAAAGCATCGGGCCGCGACAGCGCGAAGCTCGGCGATGCCTTTTACGGTGCCAAAGCCCCGGTGAAGCGCATGCGCGAGCTGCTCCCCTCGAACTGGGCGTTCGACCTCAAGACCGAGGGCAAGGCCTGCTCGAAGGATTATGTCGCCTGGGGCTGGACCGGCATCGTGCCCGAAAGCTGCCGGAACGGGGTGATCGCGATCCCCGTCAACTATCAATGGGCCTTCTGGGGCTGGCCCGACCGGCTGATCGCGCGGATGGAAAGCGTCGGCGCGAAGGTCATCGTTTTCGGCCCCTATGAAAAGGGCAAGTCGAACGAGGGGCTGACCACGCCGCAACAGCTCGCCAAGGTCCCCGCGAGTTTCAACGGCTATGTCTGGGTCGAGGATATCCGCGAAATCGGCCCGGCGCTGCGCCCGCGGCAGAAATAGAAATGCTCCAGAGCGGACAAAGCTGATCCCCGGCGCAAGCCGGGGCCCAGTAGCAACGGAGCGTCATGAAGCAGGGCTGGGCCTATATCGTCACCAACAAGCGCAACGGCACGCTGTATATCGGCGCGAGCAGCAACCTTTCGCAGCGCATCTGGCAGCACCGCGAGGGCATAATCGAAGGATTCACCAAGAAATATGGCCTCAAGATGCTCGTCTGGTACCAACATTTCGACGACCTTCAGGACGCGCGCCGTCGCGAGGTCCAGATGAAGGAATGGCAACGCGCGTGGAAGATCGAGCTGATCGAGGCGGCGAACCCCGATTGGCGCGATCTCTATTTCGAGCTGCTGCGCTAGCCTGCTGGGCCCCGGCTTTCGCCGGGGTTCACGCTAGGGTCGGCAGTTTGTGATCCCCGGCGAAAGCCGGGGCCCAGCGCACGAACAGTTGATTGTGAAGGTTTGCGCCCGCCCGAATCTGCGCTAAGCGCGCGGGCCATGACCGACAGCACGCCCGCGCCCGAAGCACGCGATTATCGCGACACCGTCTTCCTGCCCAAGACCGACTTTCCGATGAAGGCCGGCCTGCCGCAGAAGGAGCCGCTGATTCTGGCGAAATGGATCGCGGGCAATCTGGAAGGACAGATTCGCGAGGCCCGCAAGGGCCGCGACCAGTTCATCCTCCACGACGGCCCGCCCTACGCCAATGGCGACATGCACATCGGCCATGCGCTCAACCATATCCTGAAGGACATGGTCGTCCGCACCCAGACGCTGAAGGGCAAGGATTCGCCCTACGTTCCCGGCTGGGACTGCCACGGCCTGCCCATCGAGTGGAAGGTCGAGGAGCAATATCGCAAGAAAAAGCTCAACAAGGACGAGGTTCCCGTCGAGGAATTCCGCGCCGAATGCCGCGCCTATGCGCAGCATTGGGTCGACACCCAGCGCGAACAGCTGAAGCGCCTCGGCATCGGCGGCGACTGGGACCATCCGTACCTCACGATGGACTATGAGGCCGAGGCCACGATCGTGCGCGAATTGCTCAAATTCGCCGCGAACGACATGCTCTATCGCGGCGCCAAGCCGGTGATGTGGTCGCCGGTCGAAAAGACCGCGCTCGCGGAGGCCGAGATCGAATATGAGGATATCGTCTCGACCCAGATCGATGTCGCGTTCGAGATTGTTGAGAGCCCGATCAAGGAGCTGGTCGGCGCGCATGCGGTGATCTGGACGACGACCCCGTGGACGATCCCGGTCAACCAGGCTTTGGCCTATGGGCCGGAGATCGAGTATTGGCTGGTCGAAAGCTTTCACGCGGAAAACCCCGCTGTTGGCGAGCCGGGATTCTATTTGATTGCCAAAGACCTCGTCAAAGAGGCTGAAGTCCGATTCAAGAAGGGCTTTGGCGACCTTGGCACGGCATTCTTTTCCGAGCCGAAATTATCCATCAAAGGCTCCGACCTCGCCGGCACCATCGCCCGCCACCCGATGCACGCGCTCGGCGGCTTCTTCGCGCGGCCGCGCCCCTTCCTCGCGGGCGATTTCGTCACCACCGACAGCGGTACCGGCCTCGTCCATATGTCGCCCGACCATGGCGAGGATGATTTCGACCTGTGCAAGGCGAACAGCCTCGACCCCGTCTTCGCGGTCGAGGGCGACGGCAAATATCGCGCCGACTGGGGCTGGCTCGGCGGTCAGGGCAGCGTGATCAACCCCAAGTTCAACGCCCCCGACGGCCCGATCTGCTCGGACCTCCGCGAAGCCGGCGGGCTGCTCGCCGCCAGCGCCGACTACAAGCACAGCTATCCGCACAGCTGGCGCTCGAAGGCCAAGGTCATCTATCGCTGCACCCCGCAATGGTTCGTGCCGATGGACAAGGTGATGACGCATATCGAGCCCAAGACGCGCGGCGAAAAGCGCTGGGAGTCCGAAGGCGGCGCGATCAACCCCGCCGAGGAAGCGCTCTGCGCCGCGCCGACGCTGCGGCAGGCGGCGATGCAGGCGATCGACGACACGCGCTTCGTCCCCGCCAAGGGCCGCAACCGCATCGGATCGATGGTCGAGGGCCGCCCCGACTGGGTGCTGAGCCGCCAGCGCGCGTGGGGCGTGCCGATCACTTTGTTCGTCGACCGCAAGACCGGCCATTATCTCAACGACCCGCTGGTCAACGACCGCATCGTCGCGGCGGTGAAGGAAGGCGGCGTCGACGCGTGGAGCGACGCGCGCGCGCAGGAATATCTGGGCGACGCCTATGACGCCGCGAATTACGAGCGCATCTCCGACATTCTCGACGTGTGGTTCGATTCGGGCTGCACCCACGCCTTCGTCCTCGAAAGCGGCCGCTGGCCCGCGCTCGTGCGCCACGACGGATCGACGCACAGCGCCGACCTGTACCTCGAAGGGTCGGACCAGCATCGCGGCTGGTTCCAGTCGTCGCTGCTCGAAAGCTGCGGGACGCGCGGACAGGCGCCGTACAAGGCGGTGCTGACGCACGGCTTCACGATGGACGCCAAGGGCTTCAAAATGTCGAAGTCGCTCGGCAACACGATCAGCCCGATCGACCTGATGCGCGACTATGGCGCCGACATCCTCCGCCTGTGGGCGCTGTCGGTCGACTTCACCGAGGACCACCGCATCGGCAAGGAAATCCTGACCGGGGTCGCCGACCAGTATCGCAAGCTCAGGAACACCTTCCGCTATCTGCTCGGCGCGCTCGACGGGTTCGGCGAGGAGGAGCGCGTCACCGACGTCGCGGCGATGCCCGAGCTCGAACGCTATATGCTCTCGCTCCTCGCCGATCTCGACGCGAAGATGGCGCAGGCGGTCGATGATTTCGACTATAACGCCTACACGCGCCTGCTCGCCGATTTCTGCAACGAGGATCTGTCGGCCTTCTATTTCGACATCCGCAAGGACGTCCTCTACTGCGACCTCGGCCCCGCCGCGCCGCTCGGCACCGACACCCGCCGCGCGTACAGGAGCGTGCTCGACATATTGTTCCACGCGCTGGTGCGCTACGCCGCGCCGGTGCTGGTGTTCACGGCCGAGGAAGTCTGGGGCACGCGCTATCCCGAAGCGACCAGCGTGCATCTGCTCGAATGGCCGACGGTCGAGGCGCGCTGGAACGACAGCGCGCTCGCCGCGAAATGGGCCGGCGTCCGCACCCAGCGCGAAGCCGTGACCGAGGCGATCGAGCCCTATCGCCGCGAAAAGACGATTCGTTCGAGTCTGGAGGCCGAGGTCACAATCCCCGATCCGGCCCTCGACCCGGCGGCGCTCGAAGAGGTGTTCATCGTGTCGGTCGCCCGCGCGGGCGATGCGCTCACCGTTACCCGCACCGAAAACCACAAATGCGGCCGCTGCTGGCGCCACCTGCCCGAGGTCGAGGCCGACGGCACCTTGTGCAATCGCTGCGACACGGTATTGACCGCCGCATGATAGCCAAGCGCTCCCCGCACCTGCGGTTCGGCCTGATCTTTGCCGCGATCGCCTTTCTGCTCGACCAGGTGTCGAAGTGGGTGATCATCACCCCGCTGTCGCTCGAGGCGAAGCGCGTCGTCACCATCCTGCCCTTTTTCGACCTGCGCTGGGCTGAAAATTGCGGCATTTCGCTGTCGATGTTCGCGAATTGCACCGACACGACGCGCTGGACGCTCGTCGCGGTCACCGGGCTGGTCGCGGGCGCGGTCGCGATCTGGATGACGCGCGAACAGGCGAAGGGCGACGTGATCGCGCTCGCGATGATCCTCGGCGGCGCGCTCGGCAATATCGTCGATCGTACCCGCTACGGCTATGTCGTCGATTTCGCCGACCTGCACATCGGCGAATTCCGCCCCTTCATGATCTTCAACGTCGCCGACGCGTGCATCACCATCGGCGTGCTTTTGCTGGTTGCGCGCGCGCTGCTCTTGGGCGAAAAGACGCCCGAGGCTGGCGACACGCCGGCCGCCGATTAACGGGGCGCATCAGGAGTTTTATACGTGAACCGGACCACCGCCATCCTCGCTGCCGCCCTGGCCGCATCGACGCTTTCGGCCTGCGGGTCGAACAATCTGTTCAGCCGCGACCGCCCCGACGAGATGCGCGTGTCGCGTCAGGCGCCGCTGATCGTGCCCCCCGACTTTTCGCTGACCCCGCCCGCCCCGGGCGCCGCGCGTCCCGGTGGTGAAACCACTGCCGAACAGACGCTGCGCGCGCTGTTCGGCGGCGCCGCGCCGCGCAGCCCGACCGAGGCGGCGGTGATCGGCAGCGCCGACGGCAACCGCGCCGACCCCGGCATCCGCAGCCAGGTCGGCAGCCCCGACACGCAGGTCGTCGACAAGGGCCTCGTCACCCGCGACATCCTCGTCGCCCCCGAAGGCGACGGCCGCGACGCGCAGGCGGCGGTCCCGGGCGCGTAAGGCGCCGGCATCGGCAAGGGAATGGGGCGGCTTCGGCCGCCCTTTTTCATGCCCGGCGCTCGGTCGGCACGCGACTTTGCCGCGTGACGTGCCCTTTTTGCGCCTTTGCGCGAGATTGCAGGAGGCCAAAGAAATTCATGCTTCCGCGTCCTCTGCACGCCGAAGCCCGGCCTCCAGCCAACGCGCAAAATTGCGTACGGTGCCATCCCAATCCTCGGGCCATTGCGGCCAGTGCTTCGCCTTCATGCCATGGCGCTCAGCAAATTCTGGCAGCCAGTCCAAGGACGGGTCGTCGTCGCCGATCGGAAGGTCGTCGAAGAGATGGTCGTCGGGGTGAGGCGTGAGCTTCGGCTTGAGATAGGGAAGCATCGTCTCCCACAGAAACGCCGCGACCTCTGGCCTTACGTCGGCGCTCAGCATCGCCATGAATTGGGCTTCGGTCGGGTTCGGCCGACGCGCGCGTGTTCGCGCGACCATATTCCGTGTGTTGCGGACAGCGACGAGAAGCACGCCTCCCATGATGACGATCGTGATGGCCGCGGGGATCAGCCAATCCGGCATGCGCCTTAGGCCCGCGCGCCGGCCTCCTCGACCCCCGCGCTGTTGTGGCGCAGCGCCTTCAGCACCGTGTCGACGATCTGCGGCGCGTTGAGCCCCGCCTGGTCATATTGCAGCTCGGGCTTGTCCTGGTCCTGGAACATGTCGGGCAGCCGCATCGTGCGGAGCTTCAGCCCCGCGTCGATCAGCCCCTCGTCGCTCGCCAGCGTCAGCACATGCGCGCCGAGGCCGCCGACGCTGTTCTCCTCGATCGTCACGCACACCTCGTGGTTCGCGAGCGTCTTGCGGATCAGCTCCTCGTCGAGCGGCTTGGCGAAACGCAGGTCGATCACGCTCGTCGAAAGCCCGCGCGCTTCCAAGGTGTCGGCGGCTTTCAGCGCCTCGGCGAGGCGCGTGCCGAGCGACAGGATCGCGACGGTCTTGCCGCTGCGCACGACGCGCCCCTTGCCGATTTCGAGCTTTTGCGGAACCTCGGGCAGCGGCACCCCGGTGCCATTGCCGCGCGGGTAGCGGAACGCGATCGGGCCGGCGTCATATTCGGCGGCGGTATAGGTCATGTGGACCAGCTCGGCCTCGTCGGCGGCCGCCATCACCACCATGTTCGGCAAGGTCGCGAGATAGGTGACGTCGAACGATCCGGCGTGGGTCGATCCGTCGGCGCCGACGAGCCCCGCGCGGTCGATCGCGAAGCGCACCGGGAGGTTCTGGATCGCGACGTCATGCACGACCTGGTCGTAGGCGCGCTGGAGGAAGGTCGAATAGATCGCCGCGAACGGGCGCATGCCCTGCGCCGCGAGCCCCGCGGCAAAGGTCACCGCATGCTGTTCGGCGATGCCGACGTCGAAGGTGCGGTCGGGGTGCGCCTTCGCGAACTTGTCGACCCCGGTCCCCGACGGCATCGCGGCGGTGATCGCGACGATGCGCTTGTCGGTATCGGCGAGCTTCGCGAGCGTTTCGCCGAAGACATTCTGGTACGCGGGCGGTCCCGGCGGCGCCTTGGCCTGCACCCCGGTGATCACGTCGAATTTCTGGACGCCGTGATATTTGTCGGCGGCCGCCTCGGCGGGGGCATAGCCCTTGCCCTTCTTGGTCACCGCATGGATCAGCACCGGGCCGTGGTCGCTGTCGCGGACATTTTCGAGCACCGGGATCAGATGCTCGAGATTATGCCCGTCGATCGGCCCGACATAATAGAAACCGAGTTCCTCGAAGAGCGTCCCGCCCATCGCCATGCCGCGCGCGAACTCGTCGGTCTTCTTCGCCGCCTTGTGCAGCGGTTCGGGAAGCCGCCGGGCAAAGCGCCGCGCGATCTCGCGCAGCTCGACGAAGGGTCGCGACGAGACGAGCTTCGCCAGATAGGCCGAGAGCCCGCCGACCGGTGGCGCGATCGACATGTCGTTGTCGTTGAGGATGACGATCAGCCGGTTGCCCGCCGCGGCGGCGTTGTTCATCGCCTCATAGGCCATGCCCGCCGACATCGACCCGTCGCCGATCACCGCGATCGCGCGGCCGGGTTCGCCCTTGATCTTGTTGGCGATCGCAAAGCCCAGCGCGGCGCTGATCGAGGTCGAGCTGTGCGCGGCGCCGAACGGATCATATTCGCTCTCGCTGCGCTTGGTGAAGCCCGACAGCCCGCCGCCGGTGCGCAGGGTGCGGATGCGGTCGCGGCGCCCGGTGATGATCTTGTGCGGATAGCATTGGTGGCCGACGTCCCACACGATCTTGTCGCGCGGGGTGTCGAACACATAGTGGAGCGCCACGGTCAGTTCGACCACGCCCAGCCCCGACCCGAGGTGCCCGCCGGTGGTGCCGACGGCGCTGATCATCTCGGCGCGCAGTTCGTCGGCGAACGGACGGAGGTCTTCGGGCTTCAGCTTGCGGAGGTCGGCGGGGACATCCACCGTGTCGAGCTGCGGTGTTGACGGGCGGTCGGTCATGCCCCCGGTCATAAAGATAAGCGCCGAAACTGTCGAACGAAAAGGGGCAAGCGCCCCCCGGTCAGCGCGCGCCCGCGGCCTCGCGGATATCGCCGGTCAGCCGCCAGCAATCGATGGTGCGCTCGAATTCCAGCCGCCCGCCGGGCCCGGTCTTTTCGATCAGCGTCCCCGGCCCGTCGCCCTCGCCGGGCTCGAAGCGTCCCGGCGCCCAGTCGACGCGCGCACCGTCGTCAGCGAGCGTGCCGAAATCGACCGCGACATAGTCGAGCCTCGCCGGGTCGCCCTCGACGTCGAAGCGGCGCGCCGAGGCGCCGGTGACATAGCTGTAGTCGATCATCACGATCGGAAAATCGTCGCGCGCCAGATAGAGATCGGCGGCTTCCTCGCGCGCGCTGTCCGCGGCGCCCGTGACGACCATCAGCGCGGTATAGCGCGCGCGCACCGCCGCACTATTGGCATAGGGCCACAGAAAGGCGGGAAAGTCGCCGCTCGCGCATGCGTTTTCGGCCTCGGTCAGGAAGAAACGGTCGCTCTCGCTCACGGCATCGTCGGCCGCCGCGACGCCGGGCACCGCCGCGCCGAGCGCCGCCGCCACGATCAGACCCAGCCGTTTATCGATCCGCATCGTCATTTTCCCACTCTTCACCGGGCGCCGCGCGCGCCGCGGTTTCGACCTGCGCATAGAGGCCGCGCACCATCAGGTCGGTGAACACCAGCATCACCCCGATCATACCCACGAGCAGCGCAACCGCCGCGACCGGAAAGGGGCCGATGCTCGCGACCAGCCCGCGCCGCATCGCCACCGCGAGCAACAGCGCGGCCGCCATCAGCGCATAGCCGACCCATCGTCCCGCGCGGGTCATTCGCCGCCCTCTTCGTGTCTGCGCCGGTGCCGCTGCATGCGTTCTCCTTCTCGGCGCCGCGCATAGCGCGCCGCGCGCGCCGAGTCAGCCGCCATCGATGCCCCAGGGATTGTCGCGCCATTTCGGCCGGAAGCTGCCGTCCTGCGGCAGCGACCCGGCCCTGTCCCGACGGCGGCAATCGGGGCTCGGCCCGACGCACTGGCCGCCGGCCATCGGGTAATAGCCATTGTGGCTGCCGCCATCGACCGGCATCGCGACCCCTTCGGGGATGATGAAATTGCGCGCACGCGCGCCGTTCATGCCCTCTGGAACGGTAAAGCCGCGCAGCACCACATAGGTGTCGCCGGTGCGCAGATAGTCGGAGACGAAGGGGGCGAGCCGCGACGAGCGCAGCTGCTCGCTCGCCTTTGCGTTCCACGCGGCGATATCGGCGCCGGTCGCGAGGCGGATCGCGCCGCCCGCCACCAGCGCGTTCACCGCTTCGATCCCCGGGCGGCGATCGGGCCGGTCCGCGGTCCGCCGCGCCTCGTCGGGATTGACCGGACGCGGATCGTCGAGCGCCAGCCGCGCCGTGCTGTACGCGCCCGCGAAATGCGCGATCGGCAGGCCCACGGCGTCGGTCACCTGCGCGTCGAGCGCTTCGAGTTCGAGCCCGCCCTCGTGCACCGAAAGCGGCTCGCCGCAAGCCGCCGGCGCACCGTCCGGCGCCGCCTCGCGGTCGTCGGCGCGGCGGAACGCGACATGGCGCACCGGCAGCGCTGCGGGCGCCCCCACGAGCTCCGACCGATAATAGCCATAGACGATCACCCCGCGCAGGTCGTTCGCCGCGACCGCCGACACGTCCCAGATCACCGGCTCGTAAGACGACAGTATCAGCACTTCGGGGCCGAAATCGTCGCGCGTTTCCACCTGTACGCGCATCGGGCGATGCTCGCCCGCGCGACGCTCGCGCTCGCCGGGGCCGGGTGCGCCTTCATAGACACCGAACAGGCTCACCGCCGTTTCGACCGGCAGCGATGTGTCGAGGCAGCGCGAGGTCACCGTCTTGCCCGACAGCGGCGGCGGCCCCGACGAACAGCCCGCGACCAGCGCGAGGAGCAGCGCCGTCCCGGCGCCGACAAACGGCCCTGCATCCCTGTTCCACCGCATCTCGCGCTCCCTGTCCGGTCGCGGCCGGATTAGGGCCGGGAAACGAAAAAGCGGTTAAGCCGCACCGCAACCGAATGGCCGCTCGCGAATATCCATGACGACGCGCCGCGCCGATGACGGGACCAAGGCTTTGCATCGGCCCGGCAATCCCTTACACCCCGTGCAAGGGGAGCAAGACCACAGGAACCGACGGATATGCCGATTCCCGCCCGTTTCACCCGCCGCGCCGCGCCGGCGCTGCTGCTGTTCGCCGCGGCGCCCGCGCAGGCGGAGGACGCGCCGCTCGATTATGACCTGGCCGCGCTCGGCGCCGACCTCGCCCCCGGCGTCCGCGGCCCGGCCCCGCGCCCCGCGACCGCGCACGCGCAGGACAGCCAGATCGACGAGAATATCCTGCTCCCCGCCGCGGGACCCGAGGGCGACGAGGATCATAAATGGGCGCGCGACTATGTCGCGATCGCGGGCGGGGTGATCACCGCGCCGAGCTACAGCGGGTCGGACGAGCGCGTCGTGCTGCCCGCCTTCTACCTGCGCGGCCGGGTGTCGGGTTTCTCATTCTCGACGCGCGGCACCAATTTCCAGGTCGACCTGATCCGCCAGCGGCGCGGACAAAAGACCGACTTCAAGTTCGGCCCGGTCATCAGCCTGCGCAACAACCGCACCGGCCGGATCAAGGACCCGCAGGTCGAAGCGCTCGGCGAGCGCAAGATGGCGGTCGAGGTCGGCATCGCCACCGGCATCACCCACACCGGCGTTGTCACCAGCGGCTACGACCAGGTCGGTTTCCGCCTCGTCGGCCTCTACGACATCTCGGGCCGCCACCGCAGCTGGGCGCTCTCGCCGACGGTCGAATATGGCACCCCGCTGTCGAAGCGCGCCTATGTCGGCCTGTCGGCATCGATGAACATCTATGGCAAAGGGTTCGGCCGCTATTATTTCGACATCGACCCGGTCGGCGCCGCCGCGAGCGGCCTCCCCGTCTATTCGGACGCCGGGCGCAAGATCACCGCGGGCAAATATACGATCGGGGTCGCGGGGGCCTATGGCCTGTCGGGCGACCTCCGCAAGGGGTTCGTGCTGATCGCCGGCGCCCAGTACGGCCGCATGCTCGGCCGCCATGCCGATTCGCCGATCGTGGCGGAGGCGGGCGACGCCGACCAGTGGCTCGGCGGGGTCGGGATTGCCTACCAGTTCTGACGGGACCCCGCCGGTCCCGTCGTCGATTCGGGGGGACAAGACGTGGAGGAAGACCGGATATTGCACTTCGTGCCGTGGTTTTTCACGGGCATCGGGCTGCTCTTCGCCGCGATCGGGCTGGGCATGGCGAAAAACGAAATGCGCGGTCGCCGCTGGCACGAGGTGGAAGGGCGCATCGTCGGCCACGACAGCCACTGGAGCACCGACAGCGACGGCGACCGCACCTTGATGCACACCGCGACGATCGAATACCGGTTCGCGGGCGTGACGAAACAGATCCCCGACAGCCTGTCGACCAACCATCCAAGGCCCGTCGGCAGCGTGATGCGCGTCCGCTACAATCCCGACGATCCCGACGACGTCATGGTGTGGGCGCCGCTGCGCAACGGCCTTTTTATCGGCCTGTTCGCAGGACTCGGATCGCTTTTCGCCATCATCGGCGGCGTCTGGATCGCGCTGCGCTGACCTTCACCCCAGCCCCGCCAGCCGCAGCCGCGCCTTGATCGCGTCGATCAGCAGCCGCAACGCGGGCAGGCGCGCGCGCGACGGTTCGAACAGCAGGTGGACCGGCAGCGGTTCGGGCTGCTCGTCGGGGAGCAGCGCGATCAGCCGCCCGGCGTCGAGCGCGTCGAGCAGCTGATAGCTCAGCAGGTTCGCGATCCCCAGCCCCGCCTCGGCCGCCGCGAGCGCGCCGTCGACGGTGTTGATCGTCAGCCGCGGCCGGGCCAGCCGCCAGCGCGCCGTCTGCAGCCGCCACTCACCCGCCGCGCGCGGCCCCGTCGTCGCGATCAGCGCATGCTCCGCGAGTTCGGCGACGGCCCGCGGCGCGCCGTGCCGCGCGAGATAGGCGGGACTCGCGACGAGCATCTGGCGCACGCTGCCGACGCGCACCGCCTTGAGCGCCGAATCGGCGAGCGGCCCGATGCGCAGCGCCGCGTCGATCCCCTCCTCGACGATGCGGACGTTGCGGTCGACCAGCATCAACCGCACCGCGAGGTCGCGATGCTGGTCGAGCAGCGCCGCGACCACCGGCAGCAGGTGCAGCCGTCCGAACATCACCGGCGCGGTCAGATAGAGCTGGCCGCGCGGTTCGGCCTCGGCGCCGCGCGCCCCGCGCTCGGCCTCGGCAAGCTCGGCGAGGATCCGCCGCGCCTCGCCGAGAAAAGCCGCGCCGGCATCGGTGAGCGCGACCGCGCGCGTCGAACGGTGGAACAGCCGCGTGCCGAGCCGCGCCTCGAGCGCCGCGATGCCGCGCGTCACCGCGGGCGGCGAACGGCCCAGCTTGCGCGCGGCCGCGGCGAAGCCGCCTTCGCCCGCGACCGCGACGAATATTTCAAGCGTGTGCAAATGATCCATATATTATTCCATATTTCGGAATAAACTTGTCTCCATTTTGCCGATTATCACCGTTCAGACAATATCCTATCGATCGTCCGGCGGACGAAGCGCGGCCCCCTCCCCGACGTTTCGTCCGCTCCCGTTCGAAAGGCCGGTCCGATGGCGCGCAATTATCTCCACACGATCTTCACCGACGCGGCACGCACGATGCAGGAACGCCACGGGTCGCGCGCCGCCTATGCCCGCGCCGAGGCCGGCGCCGACGGCACCCCCGACCCGATCGGCGAACGCGAGGCCGCCTTCATCGCAGCGCGCGACAGCTTCTACATGGCGAGCGTCACCCCCGCGGGCTGGCCCTATATGCAGCATCGCGGCGGCCCCGCAGGGTTCCTCCGGCATCTGGGCGGCAACCGCATCGGCTTCGCCGACTATCGCGGCAACCGCCAGTATATCAGCGCGAGCAACCTTGCCGAAGACCCGCGCGTCGCGCTGTTCCTGATCGATTACCCGGCCAAGGAGCGGCTCAAGCTGCTCGGCCATGCCCGCGCGGTCGAGCTGGCCGACGATCCCGTGCTCGTCGCTTCGCTGATGCCCGCGGGCTATCGCGCCACCCCCGAGCGTGCGCTGGTGATCGATGTCGTCGGCTGGGAATGGAATTGCTCGCAGCATATCGTGCCGCGCTTCACCGAGGACCAGATTTCCGCCGCGGTGCGCCCGATGGCCGCCGAACTGGGCCGCCTGCGCGCCGAACTCGAAGCGCTGCGCGCCGCCGCATCCGTCCAGCAGGGAGACCCCCGATGATCATCCTCCACGGTAGCCCGCTGTCGGGCAACACGCACAAGGTGCGCATGGCGCTCGCCTTCCTCGGCCTCGTATGGGACGAGCGGCTCGCCGATGCGGCGGTGCGCCAGTCCGACGCCTATCGCGCGCTCACCCCGATGGCGCAGATCCCGCTGCTGATCGACGGCGACTTCAGCCTGCGCGACAGCCAGGCGATTCTCGTCTGGATCGCCGCGACGCACCGCCCGGGCGACTGGGACGGCCGCACCCCCCGCGAACGCGGCGAGATCGCCGTCTGGTTGTCGCATGCCGCCAACGAGATCGCCAACGGCCCCGCGACGCTGCGGCTCGCGCGGCAGTTCGGGGCGACGATCGCCGAGGAGCACGCCGCCGCGGTCAGCGCGCGCATCCTGCCCGTCGTCGACGCGCATCTCGCGAACCGCGACTGGCTGGTCGGGGATCGCTTGACGATCGCCGATCTCGCCGCCAGCCCCTATCTCGCGCTGGCCGGCGAGGCGGGAATCGACCTTGGCGACTGGCCGCACATCGCCGCCTGGACGCGCCGCATCGCCGCGCTGCCCGGCTTTCCGCCGATGCCCGGCTGGCCCGGCGTCGCAGACGAAAGGACCGCCTGATGCCTACCGTCCATATCCGCATCACCCGCGAGGGAGCGACGCCCGCCCAGAAGGCCGAACTGATCGCCGGGGTCACCGACCTGCTCCAGCGCGTCCTCGACAAGAATCCCGCGACCACCGTCGTCACGATCGACGAGGTCGATCTCGAAAACTGGGGCATCGGCGGGCTGCCCGTGCTCGACTATCGCGCCGCGCAGGCCGCAAAGGTCCCCGCGCGATGACCGCGAACGGCAGCGCCCCCGCCTTCGCCGCGATCATGTTCCTGACCGGGGTCGGCATTCCGATCCTCGCGGCGCTCAACGGCGGCCTCGGCGCGCGGCTCGGCAGCCCGATGGCGGCCTCGATGATCCTGTTCGGGCTCGCCTTCCTCATCGCCACCGCGGGCGCGCTGATGACCGGATCGGTCGGCCAGATCCGCTTTTCGGGGGACATCCCCTTTCATTTCTATTTCGGCGGGCTGTTCGTCGCCTTCTACGTCATCGCGGTGACCTTCATCGCGCCCCGATTCGGGGTCGGCAACGCGATCTTCTTCGTCCTCGTCGGCCAGCTCGCCAGCGCCGCGGTGATCGACCATTTCGGGCTGTTCGGATCGATGCGTTTCCCGATCGACGCCAAACGCATCGCGGGAATCGCGCTGATGGTCGCGGGTGTCTGGCTCGCACGGCGCACGGGCTGACCGCTAGCGCCGGCGATAGTCCCAGCGCATCGCCTGCGTCCCGTCGAGCCGCGAGATCGTCGCGGTCAGCCCGTCGCCTTCGCGCGCATACTGGATGCGCTGCGGATAATCATGCGCGGCATTTTCAAAGGTCGCGCTGGCGGCGTCGTGGCGGACCAGCGCGAACGCCACCGGCGCCCGCCCGCCGGGCTGCGCGATATAGGCGATCGTGCCGTCGGCGGCGGTTTGCAGCCGCAGATATTCGAACTCGCGCACCGTCTCGCCCCTGCCCGACCGGCTGTGGCCGAGCATCAACCCGCCGCGCGGGCGCGTCCAGCTTTCTTCGGTCCAGCGCCCGTCCGCCTCGCGCACCCAGTCGCCCGCCATCCAGCCGAGGTCGTCGACCCGCGCCGGTTCGCTCGCGGCGAGCAGCAGCATCGACAGCGCCGCGATCATCGTCTTCTTCATACGCGCCTCCCTTTGCGCCCTTTTCGCACCATCGCGACGCGCCGTCTTGAACCGACGCGACAATCGGCGTCTAACCCGCACATGGACTATGCCGAGTTCGCCCCGTCCCCCGCGCTTGCCGGCCTCGTCAAGGCGCGCTGGACGCTGGCGGGCGACGGCGACCCCGCCGCCTGGTGCGACCAGCAGGCGACCCCCGACGGCTGCGTCGAACTGATCCGCCGCACGCGCGGGCGCTCGCGCTGGGACGGCGACCAGCCGTCCTGCTTCGCGGTCGGGCTGATCGAACGCCCGACCGGCTTCGCGATCAGCGGCGACGCGATGTTCGAAGGCCTGCGGCTGTGGCCGTGGGCGTGGCCGGTCGTCGGCGCGCACCCGCTCGCCGCGCTGCGCGGTCGCTGGCTCGCGTGCGACGCGCCGACGTTCGACCGGATCGAGGCGCGCCTCGCCGCCGAGACCGCGCTCGCCGCCACCGGCACCGCCATCCTGGCCGCGCCGAGCGTCGCCGCGATGGGCGACGCGACCGGCTTGGCGCCGCGCGCGCTCCAGCGCTGGTTCGCGCGCCACGTCGGGCTGCCGCCGCGCGCCTGGCTGCGCCTCGCGCGGTTCCAGAAGGCGTTCGAGACGCTGCCCGGCAAGGACAGCCTGGCGGGTCACGCCGCCGAGCGCGGTTACGCCGACCAGGCGCATATGGCGCGCACCTTCCGCACCCTCGCCGGGGTGCCCGCGGGACAGGCGCGGACGCGCGCGACGGGGCCCTTTCTGCGATAGGGATCCGGAGCTTTCGCCCGGGGGTCAGGACCCTAGTCGTCGAGCTCGGCCATGCGCGCCTTGTGGTGGCGCGTGCGCGCGACGATCACCCAGAGCAATATCGCCCAGCCGATGCCGAGGCTGATCCAGCCCCAGCTTTCGGTCGCGAGCGGCCCGATCCGGACCGGCCCGCCGCTCTGCGGCCATGCCCACAGGCCGAGCGAGGCGAAGACGAAGAGCAGGCCGGTCAGGCGCGGGCCGCGCGCGACGGCGCGCAGTTCGCGGCGATAGGCGGCGCGCGCGTCGGCGTCGTCGATATGCGGTCGGGTCATGGCGCCATCTGGCGCGTCGGCGGCGTCGCCGCAAGCGGTCAATTTGACGTCGATCAAAGCGGGCTGGCGCGACTCATGCTTTGTCGCCTAGCATCGCACAAAAAGAAGCGAGAGGAGCGGACCCAAATGGCAACAGCGATCCGGGCGGCCGACGCCGCGACACCCACCCCTGCCCCCGCCGGCGCCCATGTCGACGTGCTGATCGTCGGCGCGGGCATTTCGGGCATCGGCTCGGCCTTTCACCTGCAACAGCAATGCCCCGGCAAAAGCTATGCGATCCTCGAGATGAAGGAGAGTTTCGGCGGCACGTGGGAAACGCACAAATATCCCGGCGTGCGTTCGGACTCCGATCTCTACACCTTCGGCTACCGCTTCAAGCCATGGGTCGGCGCGCCGATCGCGAGCGGCGCCGAAATCCTCAAATATATGGGCGAGGTGATCGACGAGAGCGGGATCGCGCCGCACATCCGCTACGGCCACCGCATCACCGCCTGCCGCTGGTCGAGCGCCGACAATCGCTGGACGGTCGAAGCGGTGGCGAACGGCAGCCCCGTCGTCTTCACCGCGAACTTCCTGTGGATGTGCCAAGGCTATTACGACCATGAAACGCCCTATGTTCCCGACTGGCCGGGTCTGTCGGACTACAAGGGCGAGTTCGTCCACGCGCAGCTCTGGGACCCCGCGACCGATTATGCGGGCAAGCGCATCCTCGTCATCGGGTCGGGCGCGACCGCCGCGACCGTCGTCCCCGCCTTCGCCGAAAAGGCCGCGCATGTGACGATGCTCCAGCGCTCGCCGACCTATTTCTTCTGTTCCGAGAACAAGAACGAGCTCGCCGACCGGCTGCGCGAGGTCGGGGTCGACGAACCGACGATCCACCGCGTCGTGCGCCAGCAGATCATGCACGACCAGGACCAGCTCACGCGCCGCTGCCAGAGCGAACCCGATGCCGTGTTCGAGGAGCTGAAGGCGCTGATCCGCGCCTTTTCGGGCGACCCCGATTTCGCCTTCGAACCGCATTTCACGCCGAAATACCGCCCCTGGCAGCAGCGCCTCGCCTTCTGCCCCGAAGGCGACATCTTCAAGGCCGCGACCGCGGGCAAGCTGACCGTCGTCACCGACGCGATCGACCGCTTCACCGAGACCGGGGTGCGCACCGAAGGCGGCACCGAGATCGAGGCCGACCTGATCGTCGCGGCGACGGGCTTCAACCTGCTCGTCATGGGCGGGATCGCGTTCGAGGTCGACGGCAAGCCCGTCGACTGGTCCGATACCGTGACCTATCGCGGCATGATGATGACGGGCGTCCCCAATCTGGCGTGGGTGATGGGCTATTTCCGCGCGAGCTGGACGCTGCGCGTCGACATGATGGGCGATTTCGTCTGCAATCTGCTCAACCACATGGACGATATCGGCGCGCGGAAGGTCGAGGTCGCGCTGCGCCCCGAGGACGCCGGCATGGCCATCCTGCCGTGGATCGAGGCCGACAATTTCAATCCCGGCTATCTGATGCGCGGGATCGCCGCGATGCCGCGCCGCGGCGACAAGCCCGAATGGCGCCACAATCAGGATTATTGGGCCGAAAAGGACGCCTTCCCCGACATCGACCTGATGGACGCCGCCTTCGTCTATGACGGCCAGTCCGCCGCACGCCGCGCGCCGGTCGCCGCCGAATAGCGGGAGCCCGCCTTTCGAAACGGGGCGGGGTCGCCCCTACCCCGCCACGATCCGTATCGGCATGTGCACGAAGCCGTGGAGGAAGGGGCTCGCCAGCCGTTCGGCCGCGCCCTGCGGTTCGATCCTTATGCCGCGGCGCACGATCTCCTCGATCAGCGTGCACAGCTGGATCTCCGCCAGCCGCGCGCCGACGCAGCGGTGGATGCCGTGACCGAAGGCGACGTGCCGCCGCGCATTGTCGCGGCCGACGTCGAAACGCCCGGCGTCGGCAAACACGCTCTCGTCGCGGTTCGCCGAGATGTACCAGAGGATCACCTTCTCGCCCTTTTTGAGCTGCTGCCCGCCGAGTTCGACGTCGCGCGTGCAGGTGCGCCGCATATGCGTCACCGGCGACTGCCAGCGGATGATCTCCTGCGCCGCATTGGGGATGAGCGACGCGTCGGCGCGCAGCCGGTCGAGTTCGCCGGGATAAAGGTGCAGCGCCTCGACCAGCCCGCTCATCGAATTGCGCGTCGTGTCGTTGCCGCCGACGATCAGCAGCGCGATATTCGCCAGCCTCTCCATCGGATTGAGGCTCCCCATCGCCTCGCTGTGGACCATGCGCGAGAGGAGGTCGTCGGTCGGCGGCATCGCCTTGCGCCTGGCGAATTCTTCGTCGAAGCGCGCGAGCATCGCGGTCATCTGCGCCATCCATTCGGCGCGATATTCCTCGCTCGCGGTCTCGGGCGAGACATTGCCGCCATAGTCCGACCAGCGCTTCAAATCGTGGCGTTCCTCCCACGGGAAATCGAACAGGATGCACAGCATGCCGATCGTCAGCGGCACCGACACGCTTTCGACCCAGTCGAACGTCTCGCCGACGGGCAGCGCGTCGAACAGCTCGCGCGTGCGCTGCTTCACCACCTTCTCGCGCTCGGCCATCTGGCTGGGGTTGAAGGCGGGGGCGATCACCTTGCGCTGCGCGGTGTGCACCGGCGGGTCGGCGGCGATGAAATTGGGCAGGTTCGACTGCGGCGGCGGGTCGGCGATGACGATATTGCCATTCTCCCACGACGAGGAGAAGGTCGCGGGATCGAGCTCGACCGCCTGCACCAGCGCGTGCGTCGCGATCGACCAGTAACCGCCATAGGGACTGTCGGGGCACCAGCTCACCGGCATGTCGGCGCGCAGCTGCGCAAAGGGCTCGCGCCAGCGATCCTCCGTGTAAAGCGCGATGTCGCTGACATCGACCGGCGCGATCGCGCGCGCCTCTTCGAGTACCGAAGCCATCTCTCTCTCCCGCCGCCCGCGTGGCCGCAGGTCTTGCGGGCCGACTATGCCACGCTTGCGAAGCGAGTCCAGCGCCGCTCGAAGGTTCGGCTGCAGCGACGACGGGTGGAGAGGGACGTGAATTCCTCCCTGTGGCCGGAGGCCATGGGGAGGGGGACCGCTTGCGAAGCAAGTGGTAGAGGGGCCGAAAGATAGCGCGACGCCTGACGGCGTCGGCCCCTCCGTCAGCGGCTCCGCCGCCGCCACCTCCCCATCGCTTCGCGACAGGGAGGATTTAAGGAACGGTGGTTTCCACCCAAAGCCGGCCGCAACGCGCCCACAAGACCCAGCAACTCTTCTTCGGGCCTTTCGCCTTGGCGTGAGATTATTCTTGCCTCGCCCAAGCACACAAAGGCACGAAGACGCAAATACAAGCCCCCGCACGGAGACCCATGACCGCCCCCCGCGCCCTCATCGAACAGCTCGGCCTCGCCCCGCATCCCGAGGGCGGCTGGTATCGCGAGACCTGGCGCGGGGTGCCCGGCCCCGACGGCCGCGCCGGCGGCACCGCGATCCATTTCCTGCTCGAGCACGGCCAAAGCTCGCACTGGCACAAGGTCGACGCCGAGGAATTCTGGTTGTGGCACGCGGGCTCGCGGCTCGCGCTGTCGCTCGCCGCGACCGACGCCGATGCGCCGACGCACCATCGCCTCGGCCCCGGCGTGCTCGCGGGCGAACAACCGCAACTCCGCATTCCCGCGCACCACTGGCAGGCGGCGCATGCCGACGCCGGCTGGGCGCTCGTCAGCTGCCTCGTCGTCCCCGGCTTCGACTTTGCGGGCTTCACGCTCGCACCGCCCGGCTGGGCACCCGGCGTGTGACCCGCGGCACTGCGGGCAGCGCGCCGCGGCCCTAGCGCCGCGCCATGCACAAGGCTCCGTTCCTCCTCGCCCTTCCCCTGCTCCTCGGCGCCGCGCCGGGCGCCGCGGCGCCCGACCTGTGCGAGCGCGAGGCCGCGAACGAACCCCATATCGCGCCGATCGCGGTGGTCGAACTCGCGCGCGACGGCATCGCGCTCGCCAACGACAGCGTCGTCGCGCACGAGGTCGCGCAGGTCGCGCGGCGCGGCTGGCTGCTCGGCGAGACGCTGCGCGTGCCCGGATCGCAAGGCCTGATCTTCCCCGCGGGCACCCCGCTCGAACCCGACTATATGGGCGACACCGGCGCGCTCTGCCTGCCGGTCGCGCGTCCGCCGTTCACCGCGCCGCCAGGCGAGGAAAAGCCCCGCTGGTCGCCCATCTACTACGAAGCGTGCCTCGCCGACGCCGACCACGACGGGCGCCACGAGCGCATCGACGTCTATCGCGGCAATTCGGCGATGCACGTGCCCCGGCGCGAGTTCCTCCATTCGGAGCCGCTCGCCGTGCCGCAACGGCTGGTCCCCGATCCGCTCGGGCGCGCCGACAGCCGGCGCTACGTCCACCGCCGCGTCACCGCCTTCGTCCAGGGCGCCCCCGAAAAGGGGAAGGAGCTGCGCCTCGGCATCGCCCACGCCTGGCAGGATCACGACGACCGCACCCCGCCCGGCGTGTGGTCCGCCGGCGCGGACGGCACCCATATCTACCGCCTCGTCCCGCATCCGCCGCCGCCGGTCGTCATGACCGGCTACAATTATCAGCTGTCGGCGAACGACCCCGGGGCGCGCGTGACGATCGCCGACGGCGCCGAGGTCACCGTCGGCGGCCTCCGCTTCCGCCTGCTCGAACGCTGGGGCGGCGGCTGGGCGCTGCTGCCGCTCGCCAGCCGCTTCCCGCCGTGGATCCGCTACGGGTGCGAAGGGAAGAGCGTCATCCTCGGCGCCGCGCCGCCGGCGGCCGGGGAGTGACGGGTTTCAGGCGGGAGCGGACGTCTTAATCCTCCCTGTCGCGAAGCGATGGGGAGGGGGACCATGCTTCGCATGGCCCCCCTCCCCACGGCTGCGCCGCAGGGAGGATTATGAACGGCCGCTCCCCACCCAAAGCAGCCCTTCGCCCCACCCCGATAAAAAGGGGCGAGGCCCGCCGACCCCGCCCCCTTCCCGCGCTGGTTCCGACCGGTACTTACCAGCCGATCGTCACCCCCGCGCGCGCGGCGGTCTTGCCGCGGCGATTGAAACCCGACGCGACGCCGGCGTTGAGCGCGACGTTCGGCGACACCAGCAGCCCCATTTGGATCGACCCTGCATGCGCGCCGTCATAGGTGGCGACATTCGCGGTCAGGTTGAACTTCATGTCGGGCAGGAAGGCGTTGCCGCTGAGCGCCGAGGCGACCGCGGTCGAGCTGGCGATGCAGTCGTCGAGGATACCGATCTTCGCATCGATCTGGTCGAAGGTTCAAACCCCCGACGGCGGCCAGATCATCCGCCGCCGCTTACCGCGGCTCGGCGGTTCGGGCGGCGGCGGGGTGGGCTTTGGGGGCCGGGGATAGGGCTCGACACGCCCGTGCGGCCAACCGCTACGTTCCTGGTCCCTGACCGACAGTCCCATGTTTTTTGCATGCTCGGCGATCTCCAGATTCCACGGAAAGCGCTGGGCGACATGGGCGAGCCGTTTGCGCCATTCGCGTTCCACGGCTAGGCCACGCATCCCGGCATTTCTGTAATGTTGAATTGTGACCCTTGCTATCATGGCTTCCAGCTGCCGAATCTCCGGGTCGTGGCTTAGTCCCGCACCTGCCGCCAACCCCGCCAACCGGCTACCCCATTGCTCCAGCCGTTCAAACGCCCCTGCTTGGCCCACAACGCCGGCTTCCCCATAGTAATTGATCGCGTTCGCTATCGCTTTGGTCTCCTCTAGCCGAATAAGAAGGTCACGACCCATATCCGCATTTGCCACCAGCTCCGCCAACCGAATGCCCCATTGCTCTAGCCGCTCGAACGCACCGGCGTGTCCCGCAGCGCCAACTCGCCCATAATCGCCGATTGCATTCACCATTGCCTTGGCTTCCGTCAGGCGGATCGCCAAGTTGCAACCTAGCCCCTCTTCCGCCAACAATGCTGTCAGCCGATCGCCCCAGTGCGACCTGCAACACCAGCTTTGCCGTAAAAATAGATCGCGTTAACTATTCCCCGAGCTTGCATCTGCTGGATCTCCGGCTCACGATCCGAAACTGCACCCGCCGCGAGTACAGCTAGCTGATCGCCCCACGTCTCTAACCGCTCGAACGCCCCCGGCCTACCGGCGACTCCGGCTTGTCCGTAATCGCCGATCGCGTTTTTTGCTGCCTTGGCTCCTTCAAACCGGATCGTGGCGTCACAACCTAGAACCGTATCCGCCAAGAGCGACTTTAGCCGATCGCCCCACGCCTCCAGTCGCGCGAACGCCTCCGTGTGGCCCGCAGCGCCAGCCTGCCCATAAACGGCGACCGCATTCACAATTGCCCGGGCTTCTTCCCGCCGGATTGCGGCATCGCGGCCTAACACCGCATCGGTCGTTAGCGCCGTTAATCGACTTCCCCAAGCCTCTAGCCGCTCAAATGCTCCCGCCTGCGCACCAGCACCTGCCCTTCCATAATCGTCGATTGCGATCGCGACTGCCATGGCTTCCGCCCGCCGAATCCTTGGGTCGCGACCCAGCACCGCATCCGCTGCCAGAGCCGTCAGCCGATCTCCCCACGCCTCTAGCCGGTCAAATGCTCGTGCCTGCCCATCAGCACCTGCCCTTCCATAATAGGTGATTGCATTCGCTGCTGCCCTCGCCTCTTCCACCCGGATCGCCACCGAAAACGGCCGGCACTCGATCAGGTGAAGCAGTTCGCCAGTCAGATCGTCCCACTGCTGCGGCGTCAGCCCCTCCTCCGCCATCGCGATGCGTACCACCTCGGCGCGCGCCTGCTGTTCGTCCCGCCGATCGAGCCAGGCAGCGTCGAACCTCGCCTGCATTGCCGCGATCCGTTCGGGCGGCTCCAGCTCGGAAGGGCTGAGCGTCCCCGACCGGCTGATCGCAGCCCAGCAGCGCCCGAGAAACGCCTCCACCCGGTCGGGGTTCAGCGCCAGCAGCCGGTCCACCATCGCATCGAACAACGGCGTCGGCAAATGCGGCAGCACCGCCAGCGCCAAGGCATCGCCCAGCATGTCGGGGCGCAGGGGGGCGATGTGCCGTGAGAGCGCCGCGCGGTCGCTCTCGCCGGTCAGCCGCAGCAGCGGCGTCGTCCGGAAACCGGGCCACAAGATCCCGGCGATGTCCCGGTCGACCGGTCCGCCGATGACCGAAAGGCAAATCCCCAGCACCAGATCGACGTCCAGCTCAGGGTCTTCGCGCCGCAATTCGGGAATCAGGCGATAGACCCAATGCGCCAGCGCTCCCGGGAGCGAATCCGCCTCGCCCGCCGATATCATCAGCGCGGCGGCAAGCGGGTTGCCGCCGCTCGCCTCGGCGATCGTTTCGCCGCGCTCCCCCGCGCCCAATGCATCCGCCAGCCGCGCAACATCGTCATCCCACAAGGGCGCCAGCGCGAGCGGCGGGGCGGCTTCTTCGGCATCCAGCCCGTCGGGGGCGGTGCCGGCGCGATATGGCGCGGCCTGCGCCACCACCAGCACGCGGACCGGGCGGCGGCGATGTGCGCCGTCGCGCAGCCGGACGAGCGCGCGTTCGAGCTCGCCGCTCCACTGCGTCTGCGCCTCGTCGATCACCAGCGCCGTCGGTTTGCGCGCCCGCCATTCCAGCAGCAGCTCCGAATCCTCGGGGTCCATCACGCCGACGTCCCACTTGCGCGCCTGCGCCTGCGCCAGCCACTCGATCGCGAGGCGCGACTTGCCCAGGCCGCTCGGTCCGGTCACGCTCCGCCACTGGAAAGCCGCACCGCGCGATGCCGACGCCAGCAAGTCCACCAATTCTGCCAGTTCGTCGTCCCGTCCGACAAAGGGAGGGACCAATCCGCCCATCAGCCGCGACGCAGCGGCGCGCTCGGCATCCAGATCAGCGAAAACGAACGACGGCGGATCGGGAAAGAAGCGGTCGAGCAGTCCGGTCCATTTCAGCAAGCGCACCAGCATGGCTGCCAAGACTGCGAACAGCAGCGGCGCGGCCACCCAGCTCAGCGCTTCATAGACGGCCGGATAACGGGAGGGAATCTCCCGCCGCGGCGTCGCCAGGTCGGGCAGCGCACCTACCCAGTCGAGCAGGATATCGACGGGCGCATAACCGTGGCGGAGCCGAAGTATCAGCCCGACGATCGCCGCCAGCGCGGGCAGCGCCCACAGCTTGACCGCGCGCCGGACGCGCGCCTTGCGGAGCATGCCTTCCTTCTTGCCACTGCGCATCAGCTGCCCCGCCCGCTCGAACCTGCATCGCGACTATGGCATGGCAAAAAGGCAAGTCCAGCGGCGCGCGCTCGATTCCGGCAACCCCGGTCGCGTCCGGCCGCTTCGCCGATAGACAGCACCCGTCCCGCGCCCTATAACCCTGCCCATCCCCGGGGAGCCTGTGTGTGGAAACAGGTTGAGAGCGGAACATCCCGCGACCCGTCGAACCTGATCCCGGTAACTCGGGCGGAGGGAGGGTTGGCGTTCCGCGCACGGAATCCCAGTCTCGCTCCGGCATTGATATGGAGCGACTGCACATGGCCGACATCGATTCCCGCATTGAAGCGAAACTGGGCGCGATCGGCGTCACCACCGGGCCGATCCGCGGCAGCCGCAAGATCCATGTCGCCTCGCCCACCGGCAGCGGCATCCGCGTCGCGATGCGCGAGATCGACCTCGATCCGCATTCGGGCGAACCCGGCGTCCGCGTCTACGACACCAGCGGCCCCTACACCGACCCCAATGCGAGCATCGACATCGCCGCGGGCCTCCCCGAACTGCGCGCCAGCTGGATTCGCGCGCGCGGCGACGTCGAGGAGGTGACCCAGCGCGAGGTGCGGCCCGAGGACAACGGCCAGCTCGGCCCCGACCGCTCGGGCGGCGTCCCCGCCTTCCCCAACGTCCGCAAACAGGTCCTCCGCGCCAAGCCGGGGCAGAACGTCAGCCAGATGCACTACGCCCGCCGCGGCATCATCACCCCCGAGATGGAATATGTCGCGACCCGCGAGAATCTCGGCCGCGAACGCCTCGCCGAATATGTCCGCGACGGGCAGGACTGGGGCGCGAGTATCCCCGATTACGTCACTCCTGAGTTCGTCCGCGAAGAGGTCGCGCGCGGCCGCGCGATCATCCCCAGCAACATCAACCACCCCGAAAGCGAGCCGATGGCGATCGGCCGCAACTTCCTCGTCAAGATCAACGCCAATATCGGCAACAGCGCGGTCGCGTCCGACGTCGCGAGCGAGGTCGACAAGATGGTCTGGTCGATCCGCTGGGGCGCCGACACCGTCATGGACCTGTCGACCGGGCGCAATATCCACGACACGCGCGAATGGATCATCCGCAATTCGCCCGTCCCGATCGGCACCGTCCCCATCTATCAGGCGCTCGAAAAGGTCGGCGGCATCGCCGAGGATCTGACCTGGGAAATCTTCGCCGACACGCTGATCGAACAGGCCGAACAGGGCGTCGACTATTTCACCATCCACGCCGGGGTCCGCCTGCCCTATGTGCCCCTCGCGGCAAAGCGCATGACCGGCATCGTGTCGCGCGGCGGCAGCATCATGGCGAAATGGTGCCTCGCGCATCACAAGGAAAGCTTCCTCTACGAACGCTTCGACGAGATTACCGAGATCATGAAGGCCTATGACGTCGCCTACAGCCTCGGCGATGGTCTGCGCCCCGGCAGCATCTATGACGCGAACGACGAGGCGCAGTTCGCCGAGCTCTACACGCTCGGCGAGCTCACCAAGCGCGCGTGGGCGCAGGATGTGCAGGTGATGATCGAGGGCCCGGGCCACGTCCCGATGCACAAGATCAAGGAGAATATGGACAAGCAGCTCGAAGCGTGCGGCGAGGCGCCCTTCTATACCCTGGGGCCGCTCACCACCGACATCGCGCCCGGCTACGACCATATCACCAGCGGCATCGGCGCCGCGCAGATCGGCTGGTACGGCACCGCGATGCTTTGCTACGTCACGCCGAAGGAGCATCTCGGCCTCCCCGACCGCGACGATGTGAAGGTCGGCGTCGTCACCTACAAGCTCGCCGCGCACGCCGCCGACCTCGCCAAGGGCCACCCCGCCGCGCAGGTCCGCGACGACGCGCTCAGCAAAGCGCGCTTCGAATTCCGCTGGCGCGACCAGTTCAACCTGTCGCTCGACCCCGACACCGCCGAGCAGTACCACGACCAGACGCTCCCCGCCGAAGGCGCCAAGTCGGCGCATTTCTGCAGCATGTGCGGCCCCAAATTCTGCTCGATGAAGATCAGCCAGGAAGTCCGCGAGTTTGCCAAGCTGCAAAATCAGGACAGCGCGGGCTTTATCGCGGCCGAAGAGGCCGAAAAGGGCATGGCGGAGATGAGCCAGGTCTATGAGGACACGGGGCGCGAGCTGTATATGGGGGCGGGTGGGCGCGAGCATGATTGATGTTCCCGCTCTGATCGGTCACAAACGTCTTTGTTCGGGGCTCCACCATGGGTCAAACGAGGGCGAAACACGCGATGGCAACACAGTCGGTTAGCATAACCAGGGGCACGCTTGCTTTGGGCGGCGCATTGTTCTTGTTGACCGCGTCGCAGGTTAAATCGGCTGAGCCGGATCCCTTCGACGTTTGCGCGTCCCTCGATGCAGCGCCTTCGGTGCAGACCAAAATCGAAGCATGCTCCGAAACAATAAAGCAGGCCACAGGGAATGTAACCGACCTTAAAGAAAATAAAGACGCTGAATTTATAGCGTCGACTTATGCCATCCGTGGCTTTCACAAGGCCTCGATCAAAGATTACAAGGGAGCAATTGCGGATTATTTGATTTCGATAGAAAGAGGATCGAAATCCCCTTCTGTTTTCTACAATCTCGCAAATGCATATCGCAACTCATACAAATATGAAGAGTCGATAGTAAATTACAAAAAATCTATAGAATTGAAGCCGGACTATCTATGGGCCCTGATAAATTTGGGATATTCGTACAAAGAACTAGGAGACATAGATTCAGCTAAAATTGCAATATATAGGGCGAAAAAAATCAATCCCGATAATCTGGATGTAATACACATAGACGCAATACTTATTGCTAATTCGGGAGACTTGGATCAATCGATATTGGAATTCAGTAAAATAATTGCACAAGATCCGAAACGTGCTAGTGCTTATGCAGATAGAGGTTGGTCTCTTTATCAATTACGCAGATTTGACGATGCGATACGAGACTTCGACAAAGCGATAAGTTTGGATCCCGCTAACAATGTCGCTTATCATAATCGTGCCGCCGTGCGGCTCGAGAAAGGCGATCAGGAAGGGGGACTGGCCGATTTGAACGAAGCCCTTCGCCTTGCGCCATCCAATGCCAAAGCCGTACTCGACCGGGCGCTTTTATTTACGCGGCAGGGTCGCGATGGCGAAGCCGATCCCGAGTTCGACAGAGCGCTTCAAATGAATCCGTCTTTGGCGCCCCACGCTTATGCGCGAAGGGGAAAATGGTGGTTTGACAAGCAGAGTTATGATCGCGCCGAACAGGATTTCGGCAAGCTCGTCACGCTCGAGCCGGCGGTCGCCGATTGGGTGCATTTGCGCGGCTTGGCCAGATACGACGCCGGCAGGAGGAAAGAAGGCATCGGCGATTATGATGATGCCGCAAGAATGGATCCCAAGAATCCCACTTATCAGAATTCGCGCTGCTGGGGCAGGGCGCTTGCGGGCATGGAACTGGATATCGCGCTGGATGCTTGCGATCAGGCGATCTCACTATCGCCCTCACCGCAGCAACGCGCTGCGATCCTCGACAGCCGCGGCCGGGTTCATCTCGCGAGAAAAGAATATGCCGATGCGTTGAGCGACTATGACGCGGCATTGCTGATCGAGCCAAAAATGTCGAGCGCGCTATATGGGCGCGGCCTCGCTCGCAAGCAGATGAACCGGCCGGACGGCGAGCGGGATCTTCGCGAAGCCCTGCAATTGGACCCGGCAACCGCAAAGCATTTTTCCGCGCTCGATTTAGGATAAAGTCTTTGGCTAGCGTGACGGGTGCCGTGGTCCACCAAGGGCCCGTCCTTTTGGGGATGGTTGCACCTGCCACCGTAATTCCCACCGCCAAGATCCGCGACGACGCGCTGAGCAAAGCGCGCTTCGAATTCCGCTGGCGCGACCAGTTCAACCTGTCGCTCGACCCCGACACCGCCGAGCAATACCACGACCAGACGCTACCGGCGGAGGGCGCCAAGTCGGCGCATTTCTGCAGCATGTGCGGCCCCAAATTCTGCTCGATGAAGATCAGCCAGGAGGTGAGGGAATTTGCTGCATCTCGCGCAGCAAATAGTGACCTGCTGGGGGCAGGTCACGATCCCGAGCCCGCGACTTCGCCCGCGCCGCAAGGCGCGGAGGCCGGTGAGGTTCTGGACGCCGAAGAAGGCATGAAACAGATGAGCGAACTGTTCAAAGAGACAGGAAGCGAGCTGTATATGGGCGCGGGCGGCCGCGAACACGACTGATGTTTCGCTGGGTGCGGGATCGATGGGAGGCATTGCTCGGTAGCGGCGTGATGCCGACCGCCAGCCGCCTCCCCCCGCACCCGGCGAACGTCCCCGGCCCCTTCTATGTCGAGGACGGCTGCTGCATCAGCTGCGGCGTCTGGGAGGACGTTGCCCCCGACCTGCTTGCATGGCTGGACGACGACGACGTCCCGCATTGCTACGTCCAGCGTCAGCCCGAAACCGACGAAGAGTTCGAACGGATGATGGAAGCGATGCAGGTCGGCGAAGTCGACTGCATCCGCGTCCACGCCTGCAAGCCCGACTGGATCGAGCGCTTGCGCAAAGAGGGTTTGGGCGATCAGATCGATCCCGAAAGCGGGCCATTGCTCAGACGAGCGTGAAGAGTGATGCCTATGTGGTGGTGCTATATGGCACGGACGCCTTCGGCTACCTAGAAGATTGAGCCATTACCGCTCTTGCTTCAGCAATTGCGTCAAGAGAGGCAACGATATCCTTCCGGCCAACTTCATCCACTAATCCGTGCACGACGTTGTTCCTAACCTTTAAAGCAAATTCCAGATCTTCCAACATTTTGGAATCTATGATTTTTTTTGCACTCAACTCTTTCATTATACGCCGAATTGGAACTGGACCACTATCTCCATCTATATCGAGAAGATGCGCGCCCTCCTCTTCAAAACCAGACCATGATCTAATAAGGCTATGAACCAAGTTCTCAATTTTTGATATTTCGGTATCGTATATTTCTTTCTGTTTATATATTTCTATCAACACTCTCGATGCAAAAAATAATCCAGCCCCAGATGCAGCTATTGTAAGAATTATCGCATCTGTTGAATCTATAGTAATTTGAAATTTCTTGAGGACAAAGTACAATACAGCCACAAGTGACACTATCAGCCCCAAAAGGCCGTATGTGCGCATAACAGCAGCTTGCAGGTTTCTATTCCTCATAGAAAAAACTGAAAATCTTCCTTGAGACATGTTGTTATTCTTTTAAAAGAGAATAGCTTACGGTAAGTATAGTTACCGCAATTAGAAAACCAAAAAATATAATATAAGAGCTATTTTGAATACTATCTTTATCCCAAGCGATTCCTACCAATAAAGACAGTAGCGCTGAACCCAATCGCCACATTTTTGATGATACGCTAGGGGGCTTACTGATCATGCCCCTTCGTACAAAGGTGCAGGCATCGCGCACCATTTGCGCGCTTACATCTGCAGCATCCGATGGCGATCTATTTGTCGCCTCAATCCGATTGGATTCGCTTATCAGATCTGTAGCAAAATCTTGAATTTTAGACTCGAGCTCCTGTCTAGCAGGAGCGCTAAGACCTTGTAGGCTCGAATCCGGAATACTGACGGTCACCGGCATACAGCTATTTTGCCCCTCTCGCTCGAGAGATTTAGTGAGGTTCAAATAAAATGTCCATCATCCGTTCTAAGTCGGGACTTACGAAGTCGGCTTAGTATATCGCAAATTGTAAACCGCACGGAGCGCTCACCGGTCCCCCTCACCCCCACACCATGCAAACCCCCACCCATGCGCGCCCGGAACCCCCTCTACGTCATGGCTAAGCCGCCTCTGCCCCTGCTTAAGGGGTAACGAGGCGCTATTCCCCAATAAGCGCGCCAGCCCTGTGGCTCCAGACACCTGGGCCGTCACCGGCAACACTTCCATTGTATATATGCCCGTGTTAAGAACATACCGGGGAGTATTCGGGAACCAAGGTGGAACGAATGTCCGAGCGGCAAAGCAAGCACATCAACCGAACTCCAGCGGTGAATATTCATCACGCAACTCGGTACGCAGAGCGGCGGGGTCTACCGCTAAATACGTTCGTAACAGTGAATTTCACCGAGCTGGGCATCTCAAGCGGCGCCAGTAGGATGCTACGGCGCCTTCTATCACAACGCTTTTCGCCTTGGTTGCGGAGGTCGGCGCCCGCCAGACCGAGGCCAACTCCAACGTATGTTTGGGCAATTGAAAATACAGCGTCGACAATCGCTGCACATTGGCTTGTTCATATCCCGAAGGGAGCGAAGCAGGCCTTCGGGAAGAAGCTAGTATCATGGCTTCGGGACTTGGCGGGCGTCGAACCTCAGCCAAAGTCAATTCAGGTTAAGCGCGTCTACAACGTCATTGGAGCGCGACGTTACATCTTGAAGGGCATCAATCCTGTATGGGCAGCTCATCTTGGCGTTCGCCCATCGAACCAAGGTCTAATCAACGGAAAGCGAACGGGATTTAGCCGAAATCTCGGGCCGACAGCTAGACGCGCTGGCGGGTACGCCCCTCGTCGAGTGGTAGTCGGTTCATCCCAATCCGCAAGTTGATCGAATTACGGCGGCAGGTGCAACAGCCCCTAATTGCCCGCCCCCTCCCGAACCACCCCGCAAATCCTATTTCGCACACCCACCCCAAAAACCCCTTTCCTAAAAAACCCCCATCTGGTTCATCCTGTTGGATGAAGCACGACAAGATCACCCCCGACCTCGCCGCCCTTCGCGCCCGCGCGCAAAACGCGAACATGACGCGAAGTCCCGTTCGCATCACCAAGGCGCGCCGGGCGCCGCCCGACGACACCCGCACGCTCGCCGCGGCGCAGGACTTCGTCCCCGCCTCCCCGCGCGAACGCCGCGACGGCTGGACGCCCGAAAAGCAGGTCGACTTCATCGATGCGCTCGGCGAATGCGGCTGCGTGACCGAGGCGTGCGAGCGCGTCGGGCTGTCGCCGTCGACCGCCTATCGCCTGCGCCGCCGCGTCGACGCCTACAGCTTTCGCGCCGCATGGGATGCCGCGCTCGACTATGCGATCCGCCGCCTGTCCGACGCCGCTTTCTCGCGCGCGCTCAACGGCGTCGCGCGCCCGGTGTGGTTCCAGGGCGAACAGGTCGGCGAGCGGCGTTATTATGACGAGCGGCTGACGATGTTCCTGCTGCGTTATCGCGACGCGGACACCTATGGCGCGTGGCGCGACCGCCGCGAACCGCGCCGCCGCCCCGATGCGCAGGCGATCGCGCTCGGCCGCTGGACCGACCATGTCGCCGAGGATGCCTGGGATCGCAGCAGCGGCGCGACCGTCGATCGCGAGCGCGAGGAGGACGGCACCGAGTGGCTGACCGACAAAGAGGCGGCGCTGGCCGATGCGGCGGCGTCGAAGCCGCACTATGCGACGCAGCAGGAAACCGACGCGCGGCTGATCGCCACCATCGCGGTGATCCGGCGGCTCAAGGCGCTCGGCATCGCGATCGACGGGCTGACCGAGTCCGAATTCCATCGCCAGATCGGCCTGGAGGAAGCCCGCCGCGCCGCCGCCGGCACCACGCTGACCTTCGATTTCGATGCGGATGATGAGGATTTCGCTGCGGATGATGAGGGTTTCGATGCGGATGATATCGATGACGGGGCGGAGGTGCAGGAGCCCCCGGAAGGCGGGACATAAGAGGGGTATGTGGCGTGACCTTTGTGACCTTCCGGCCCCATGGGGCCTTCCGAGCCCAACGGCGCGTGCGGCATTCGCCACAACGCCCCGCCATGCTACACCCCCCACCCATGCGCGCCCGCAACCCCCTTTACGTCATGGCCAAGCCGCCGCCGGAGGTGCAGGCGGCGATCGCCGCGCTGCCGCGCAACGACCCCGGGCGCGGGCCCGACCTTCTCCATGTCACGCTCATCTCGCTCTACGACCTGCACCATGTGCCGCCCGACTGGCTGCCCGCGACCCCCAAAGTCTCTTGGCGCCGCGCTCGATACCTTCGTCGCGGCGCCCTTTCCGCTCCGCTTCGACCGGATCGAGAACCGCAAGGCGGTGACTTTGCGCACGCGCGAACCGCTGGCCGAAGCGCGGGCGTTCCAGAAGGCGCTGGTCAACCATCTGCTGCGCGAAAAGGCGCCGATCATGGACGGCACCACCCCCGAACCGCATATCACGATCAACTATCGCGGCGACCGGCTGAACGCACAGAAGATGCCACCGATCGGCTGGACGGTCGACGAGATCATCCTGACCGAAAGCATCGTCGGCAAGACCGCCCACGTCGAACACGGCCGCTGGCCGCTGCGTGCGGACGCCGCCTGATCGGCCGCGTCAGGGGGGACGGCACCACCCCTGCAAGGCCTTTGGAATCAGAGCGCTCGCCCCGGGCGGTGCCCGGGGCCGTTCAGCCGAGGCCGGCGCCGGTCTCCGCGGCCGCTTCGGCCTCGCCCTCCGCCGGAGCGATGGCGGGCGCAGCAAGATATCCGGCAGATCGTTGATCATCGCTTCCCCTTCGCTGCGAACCCCGTCGAGCCATCCTTGACGCGCGGGTCCAAGCGCACCCCGGTGGACAAGCGCGCGCCACCGCGTCATCATCACCGCCCGCCTCCGGAGTATCCCATGCGCCCGATCCTCGCCTTGCCGCTTGTCGTCCTGCTGGCGTTCAGCCTCCCCGCGCCCGCCGCCGCCGCGGACGAAACCGCCGCGCCCCCGGCCGCGACCGAAACCGCGGCGCCGCTGTACGCGCTCATCCTCGCCCCGGGTCCCGCGTGGAAGCCCGGCCGGCCGTTCGCCGAACAGGGGCTGCGGCCGCATTTCGATTACTGGATGGCGCATTTCCGTGCCGGGCGCATCGCCAGCGCGGGGCCGGTGGGGGCCGACAGCGGGCTCGTCCTGCTCCGCGCCGCCGATCAGGCTGCGGCCGACGCGATCCTCGCCGCCGACCCGGCGATCGTCGCGGGCATCTTCACCGGCACCGTCCGCCGCTATGCGCCGCCGATGATCAACGCCGACGCGCTCGCCGCACCGCGGGGCTGACGCGCGTCGGGGCGTCGCCTTCGGGCGCGACCGCCGGATCATCCGCGCGGGGCGGATGCGATATTTCGGCCTTTGCGAACGCGATGAAGCTGATACATCGCTGTCGATGGCGATCGCCACGAAAACGGGGGGACGAGCGAAATGGGCAAGGGCTTGAGACGATTGGCAGGCGCGCTGTCGCTGGCGGTGGCGGCGCAGGCGGCGCCCGCGTCGGCGCAATATATGCCGCACCTCGACCCCAATCTCTACATTTTCGCGACGATGGGCTATGGCGCCGGGGTCAGCCCGTGCATGACCGGCACGCCGATGTCGGACGCCAAGATCGCCGAGGCGCGCGCGCCCTCGCTCGCCGCCATGCAGGCCTATTTCGCCGCGGCGCAGCGCGGCACGCCCAAGAGCGCGGCCTTTCACCTCGACAAGAAGAGCAAGTGGCAGGGCGGCGGCGCGAGTGCGGGCCAGCTCGACATCGACCGGCAAACCGATCCGCTCGCGGTGGCGGGGCATGTGCTGGAGCCGGAGCCGCTGCGCTTCTATCGCGGCGGCGCCGGCGCGACCGCGCTCGGCCAGTGGGCGGTGCTCGATGCCGGGGGACAGGTCGCAGGGGTCTATACCGGTTTCTTCGTGCGCTCAAAAAAACTGTGGAAGCTGCGCGAGCTCACCGTCGCGGGACCCGAGGAGACGGTCGAACCCGCGGCGCAGTTCTGCGTCAAGCCCGGCGACGTGATGGAGCATCGCCTGACCTCGACCAAGAACTGGCGCGAAAGCGCGGCGAAGAGCGTCGACGAGGCGCAGAACAAGCTCGACGCGGCGATTGTCCAGGTCGCCGCCGCCGAAGCCGCGGCCGCCACCGACCCGAAGCGCAGCGGCCCCGCCCAGATCCTGCGCACCGCAAGGGCCGACCAGGCCAGATGGACCAAACAGCTCGAAAAGCGCCAGAAGAACCTTGCCGACGCGATCGAGAAATCGGCCGAGGCCGAGAAGGATGCCGCCGAGCTCAAACGCCTGACCGGCCCGGCGCGGACCGCGCAGGCTTTCCGGATCGCACCGCAGGCCGAAGCCGCGGGCAAGGCGGGCGCGACGCCGTAAGAGCGACGAGGCGGGGGCCGCGCAGCGCGGCCTCCCTTCCTCAGCTCCCGTCTGTCCCGGCCGCCGCGGGCCGCCAGCGCCAGATCAGCAGCACCAGCGCGGTCAGGATGAAGATCGCGAAACCCGACAGCATCCACGCGTTGACATACCATTGCTCGCCCCAGCTGAACTCGCCGCCCATGATCTTTGCCCAGCCGCGGAAATGCTGCGTGCTCGCGACCGCGAGCCCGAACAGCGCGAACACCGCCGACAGGTAGCGCACCAGCCAGTGCGCCGGGTTCGGCAGGATCAGCAGCACGCCCAGCGCGCCGATCATCGTGCGTTGCACCCGGCAATAGGGGCAGTGATAAACGAGATCGGTCAGGTCGACCGTCCAGGTCAGCGCCGCCAGCAGGATCGCCGCGGCGCCGACCAGGCGGCGGCGGCCGAGCAGGATATCGGGCAAATCGTTGAGCATTGTCGTCCCCCTTCGTGTCCCGTAGCCATCGGTCAGCGCCGCTCCCGGGTCAAGCCGCGCCGCGCGCTACCCCGCAGGCTTCAGCCAGACGTAGAGGAAGTCCTGGATCGCATCGCCATAATGGCGGTCGGTGTCCGCGGCGGCGTCGAAGAGCAGCCGCTTGCCCGCGGGCCACTGCGCCTGCGGCAGCTTGAGCGTCGCGCCGTCGTAGAGGCGGATCGCCTCGCGGAACGGGACATAGCGATTGCCCGCGTTCGACTGCCGCCATTTTTCGGTCAGCACCGCCTGCCCCGCCGCGCGCAGCCTTTTGTGCAGGATCTCGTACCGCTTCGGATCGCGGGCGTAGAGCCCGACGAGCAGCGGCCAGCCCGCGGCATCGGGCTTCGCCCATTCGGTCTGCCACATCGCATTGAGCTCGCGCGCAAAGCTCTGCATCATCCCCGGCGGCGGGGTCACCGCCGCGGCGCTCGCCTTCTCGGGCTTGCCGTCGGCGCCGAGGCGGGTGAGCCGGATCACGCGCTCGCTGGGAAAGGCGAACTCCTCGAGCAGGTCGATCTCGCCCGCGTCGAGCTTGCCGTCGCGGCGCAGGTGGCGAACCACCAGCTTCGCCTCATCCTCGCCGATATATTTGCGATAGAGAGCCGGATTGCCCGGATCCCTTACCGGCGCCCATTCGGTGAGCAGGCGGAAGATCTCGGGCAAAGCGACCGCCGCATCGTCGAGCGGCCGGGCGTAGGCTGCCTCCCATGCGGTCGCGGGCAGCCCCTCGACCGGCGCTACGGTGCCGCCGGTCTGGGCGGAGGCGGGGCTGGAAAAGATCAGCGTCGCCGCGGCGAGCGCGGGAAGGACGGAAAGGATATGGGCCATGATTTCTCCATCGCGGCCCGCGCCCTGCGTAACAGCCCGGTCACCCGGCGCAAGCAAGAACCACGGACCGCGAAGGCGATCGCGATGACCCCGGACTAGGGAGCGGCGGCGGCAGCCCGCTCGATGACGCCGCGCCAGCCCGCCTGGACCGGCAGCAGGAAGACGTCGGCGAGCGCCGCCGCAATCGCGTCGGCATCCAGATGGCGCTGTTCGCTGCCGCCGTCGCGGGCGCGGATCGTCAGACGATTGTCGCGCAGCGCATAACGCGCCCCGGCGGTCGTGCGCGCCGCGACCAGCTGGTTGCGGAAATGCGACGCGGGGTGCGTGGAGGTGTACCAGTTGCCGACCGCATAATCGATTGCGGGCGGTTCGCCGTCCGAGACGTCGTACAGCGCCGCCCATGCGCCCGCGATCTCGGCCTCGACGCGCCAGCCGTCACGGTGCGGGAGGATGCGGCAGCGTTCGTGCGCGGTCGGCTGCGGCCCCTCGCGGCCCAGCGCCAGCGGCGCCGCGGGCACCGCCGAGCCGAAACCGACGTCGACCAGCCACGCCTCGCCGCCCAGCCGTACCTGCGTCAGCTGGTGCGTGCGCGGCGTTTCCGGGGCGCCCTCCGGCAGCATCCACCGCACCCGCGCCAGCCGCCCCTCGGCGTCGAAACCGATCGCGCGGAGCACGCGCAGGAACAGGTCGTTCTGCTCGAAGCAATAGCCGCCGCGCCGCGCCGCGATCAGCTTGGCGTCGATCGCCGCGGGGGCGAGGTCGACCCCGGCACCGGTCAGCACGTCGAGCGCCTCGAACGGGATCGCCGCGATATGCGCCGCCTGCAGCGCCGCCAGCACGCCGGGGGTCGGCGCGAGCGGCCCGTCATAGCCGATGCGCGCGAGATACTGCGGCAGGTCGATCGGGGACGTTTCGGCAGTCGGCATGGCGGGCTCCTCGCGGGCGAATCATCGGTCCCGCCTTATGAAAGTTCAACCGCGGTTGAGATCAAGCCGGGACGCGGCGTTATTTCTTCACGCGCCAGTCGCGGGCATAGGCCGCCTGCTCCCCGTATTTGCGGCCGCGCGCCACCTCCTGCGCGGCGAGCTCCTCCGCGGTCGAGGCGCGCGCGACGTCGGCCTTGATCAGCGTGTCGCGGCGGATCGGGATCATCTGCGCGATCGGTGTCCCCGCGGGGAGATAATGATCGCCGACCGGGCCGGTCCACGCAAAGGGCATGTTCACCGTCGTGTCGAAACGGTCGCAGTCGACGAAGCCCGAAAAGCAGGTGAAGGGGAGATCGGGGCGGCTGAGCGGCTGGACGAACAGCACCGAATAGCCCGCGGGCACCTTGACCCGCCACGGGTTGATGAACTTGAGCGGCATCACATTCTCGAACGGGGGTTCGGGAGCGCCGATCTGCGCCGGGTGATGCTGTTCGACCGGCTGGAAGGCGACATCCTCGCCCCAGCCCATCTGGATCGCGATCCGGTCCTCGGGCACGCGGAGCATCACGTCATAGGCCAGCGGCAGCACGAAACCGAGCGCGAAGGCGTCGGTCATCGGCAGGCACGCCTTGGCCGTCATCGCGGGCAGTCCGTTTTCGTAAGTCATGCCCATTTCGCGGTTCAGCCGCCTGAACCAGTCGGGCGCGAAACGGATCGCGCGCTCGGGCGCGGGAACCTTGCCCGCGAGCGCCGGATCGCAGAGGAATTCGATGACGGGACCAGCCGCGTCCGGACCCGCGACCGGCGCGGCCGGGTGCGCGGCCCCGTCGATACCGAAACTGATCTTGTGCCCGCTCATCGTCCGTTCCCTGCCCGCTGCTTCACCCACCGTGTCGCAAAGCCGCGCGGCTGGCAATCGTCCGTCGCATCGAAGCGCCGCCAACGGAACCCCTTCGCATCTCGCGGGTCTATTCTCCAGACCCCGGGGCCGGCGCGCTGCGCATTCCGGCGCCGCGCGCGGAGGCTCTCATCAGGAGACGCGCCATGAACAGGCTTCTCATCCTCCCCCTTGCCGCCGCGACCGCACTCGCCGGCTGCGCTTCGACCGGCAGCTATTACGACGACGGCGGCTATGGCTATTACGACCGCAGCTATCACGACCGCTATGGCCGCTACGACTATAACAATCCCGATCCCCGCCACGGCGGCTACTATGCCGACAATTATTATCGCAACGACCGCCGCTATCGCGAACGGCGCCTCGGCAGCAACGACCGCGTCTACCGCGGGCGCGACGGCAAATATTATTGCCGCCGTTCCGACGGGTCGACCGGTCTGATCGTCGGCGGAATTGCCGGCGGCGTGCTCGGCAACGTCATCGCGCCGGGCGATTCCAAGACGCTCGGCACGGTGCTCGGCGCGATCGGGGGCGCCGTTGCAGGCACCGCGATCGACCGTGGCAGCAGCAACGACGTGCGCTGCCGCTGAAAATGTTCGTGGTCGCGTATCGCTGGACGGTTCATCGCGGCAAGGAAGACCAGTTCCGCACTGCGTGGCGGCGCGGAACCGAGTTGATCCGGGCGCGCTACGGATCGCTCGGCTCGCGCCTCCATCGCGAGGACGGACCCGGAGGACCGCGCTTTGTCGGCATCGCCGAATGGCCCGACCGGGCGACATGGCAGGCCGCCTATGACGCCAGGATGGTCTATGACGAACCCGCGACGCGCGCCGCCTTCGTCGATGCGATCGCCGCTGCCGACACTCTTCCGCTGCTGCTGCTCGAAGTCACCGACGACTTGCTCGATCGCGGCTGACGGGCCGTCCCGTCATCATGCCGGTGGCCCGGCCGCCGCGGGTCTGGCATGATCGCCCGGACCGAGAAGGAGATTCCCATGACGCTGCGCCCGACCATCCTGCTGCTCGCCGCCGGTCTCGCACTTGCGGCGTGCGACGCCGGCACCGGAAAGGCCGATGCGCCGCCGGGCGAACCGCCTGCGGCCGAAGCGGCGCCCGCCAGCCGCGAAGCATCGCCGCCGCCGGCTTCGACGGCGGAGACCGGCCTTACCGCCTATGTCGGCAAATATCCGTTCGACAAGGTCGACGGGGTCGCATGGACCGACCATCCCGTGGTCAGGGCGGGCATCGCCGCAACGGTTGGCGACGCCGCTGTCCGCAAGGCGATCCAGTCGACCCCGGGGCCTGCGGCGCCGATCGAGATGCACGGCGACAAGATCGCAGCCTGGGCGTGCGAGCAGCATAATTGCGGACCGCACCAATGGGCGGTGTTCGTCGATCCGCGCACCGGCGCCACCGACGTCTGCTATCATGACGACAGCGCGTCCCTCGACGAATCACGCTGGTTCCTCGCTGGCGGCAAGGAGGAAAAACGCGCCGGATCTTGCCAGATCGGCGACTAGCGATGCGGTGGCCGCGTCAGCATGCGCGCGTGGTGCGGCCCCCAATCGAACAAAGGATTCGACACCCCGCACGCGCGAGAACATAATGGGAACATAGTCCGATTCGGAGAAAAGTCGTGACGCCGATGTTCCGCTATTTCCTGGGATTCCAGGTCGCCGCCGACCGCGCCGGCTGGCTCGCCCGCCATTTGCCGCACGTCCCGGGCGATCTGTTTGCCGGACTGAAACCCCAGCTTTACCACCTCACGCTGTGCACGATCGCCGAGACCGACACGCCGCAGCCGTTCGTCCGCCAGCACGTCGCGCGCGCGTTCGCGGCCGGCCTCCCCGCAGCAAGCGCCATTCCGTTCGGCCGGATCGTCAGCAAGGGAATGGGCGCCGAACTGGCTACGATCGGTCGCATCGACGGCGTTCGTCACCTGTATGCGCGGATCGTCGCGTTGCTGGAAGCCGAGGCGATCCTGCCGCTGCATCGCAAATCGGGCCTGCGGCCGCACATCACGCTGGGCTATGGCGCGTGCGACTTCGCCCCGGTACCGCTCCCATGGACGTGGATCCCGCGCGATCTGGTGCTCGTCGAAAGCCACGTCGGCCACCGTCGCCACCGCGTCCTGCAAAGCTGGCCGCTCGAACCGCCGCTGCAGGGCACGTTCGACTTCATGGCCGACGAACTGCCCGCGCCGCTGCGCTACGCCGCCTAATTTTCGAGGCTGTGTTCGAGCGTGATCTCGCAATCGAGCAGCTTCGACACCGGGCAGTTTTTCTCGGCCTCCTCGGCGATCTTCGCGAACTCGTCGGCCGAAATACCGGGCACCTTCGCGGTCAGCGTCAAGGCCGATTTGCTGATTTCGAACCCGCCCTCGATCTGGTCAAGGGTCACCGCGGCGCTTGTTTCGAGCGTGTCACCGATATAGCCCGCGCGCGCGAGTCCGAAGGACAGCGCCATGGTAAAGCAGGCCGCGTGCGCCGCGGCGATCAATTCCTCAGGATTGGTGCCCGGCTTGCCCTCGAAGCGCGTGCCGAACCCATAGGGCTGTTTTTCGAGCACGCCCGACCGGGTGGTGATCGATCCCCGGCCCTCCTTGCCGAAACCTTCGTAGCGGGCGGAAGCGCGATTGACGGTCATCTCTGTCTCCTGGGCTGGCAACGGAATGAGGGGGGCCGGACTCGGCGGCACTGGGTCAGGCCGCAAGCAACCTACGCCGCGCGCCCGCGCGCTGCCACGCCTTTTCGTGAAAGAAAAAGGCGACCGCATTGACGCACGGCTCGATCAGCGCGATCCCGCCCGCGAGCGCGAGCGATCCGGTCAGCGCATAGGCCACGCCAAATCCGATGGTCAGATGCAGCGACAAATAGGTCAGCGTCTTGACGAGGTCGGTCGGCATGGCAGGTCTCCGGTCAGATCGAAGATACGAAGTTAAGAATCATTCGCAGTGCGCGCCAGCGCAGCCTTTCGTTCAGTCTGATCGATTTTGCCGCCGCCCTCGACGGCCATGCCCCGCGCCGGATCGAACCGGTCGGGAGGATCGCAATGCCGGCGGTGCGGTTAGCGCACCCCCGCCCTGTCGAGTTCGGGGCCGAGACGTCCGGTCAGCCACAGCGCCCACATCCGAAAATCGGCGGCGAGGCTCCATAGCGGATAGGTGAAGGTTGCGGGCCGGTTCTTTTCAACGCCGAAATGCGCGACCCAGGCGAAGGCATAGCCCGCGACCGGCAAGGCGGCGAGCCACGCCCAGCGCCCCGACGCGATCGCCGCGATCGCGATCAGCACAACCAGGCTGGTCCCGACATAGTGCAGCGCACGCGTCGACGCCTTACTGTGCTCGCGCAGGTAAAACGGCCAGAAATCGGCGAAAGTCGTGTAGGCACGCGCCATGATGCGAGGATGCGGCCGCATCACCGACGCGTCAAGCCGCGGCGCGCATCACGGGTCGCGCAGCGGGCGACGCGCCGCCTCATTCTCGATAATATGCCGGATCGTGATCAGCGTCTTGAACGAATGGACACCCTTGTCTTCGCCAAGCGCACGGCGCGTGAAACGGTCATATTCCTCCATCGTGCCGACCTGGACCTTGAGCAGGAAATCATCGTCGCCGGTGATGTCCCACGCCGCGGTGATTTCGGGATGACGCGCGATATCCCGGGCGAAGGCGTCCATCGTCTGGGGTCCCGCCTGCTGCATCTGCACCAGCACGTGCATGGTCAGCGCCGACCCGGTCAGCGCCGGATCGACCAGCGCGATATCGGCGACGATCACCCTGTCTTCGCGCAGTCGCCGCAAACGGCGCAGCACCGCCGAAAGCGACAGCCCGACCTTTTCCGCGAGCACGCGCGCGGGCTGGAGATTGTCCTGACGCACCAGTTCGAGCAGGTGGCGGTCGAACCGGTCGAGATCGATCATTTTTCGCATAGAATCACAATAGACGCGAAAATTGGTCAGCGCGATGCCGAATTTGGGCGCCAATCGCCGCTTCGCCGCACGTAGAAGAGGACATCCGCGCCGCCCCTCCCTCCCCCTGCGGCGCGGAGACAGGAGACACGCCATGACCGCCGCCACGACGCCCGCATCGAACTTGTTTCACCGCCTGTGGGCGGCCGTGACCGAAGCCTCCGCCGCCGCCGTCGCGATCCACTTTGCGGCGCCCTGGGCCGGGAAGGCCGCGACGCCCGCGCGTCGCACCGACAGCGCCTGCACCGCCTGAACGGCGGGCGTTCGACACGCAGGAATGGAGCGGCGGCCGCGCGAGACGACGGAAGCGCGTGTGGCTAGGCGACCGGTCCCACGCGCGGATCGGGTTCGAGCCGGATCAGCGGACGCCGCCGCCCGGTCAATTTGGTGAACAGGCGCGGGATCAGGGCATGGTCCTGCGCCCAGTTCCAATAGGCGACATAGGCGGGATCGGCGAGCAGGTGCTTTTCCTCGGTCTTGGCGCGCCAGTAATAGACCCCGCTGACCAGTCCGAGCAGCACGACGTTGCGCGCCCCCTCGACCCAGCCGCCCGTGGTGACGAAGAACGGCAGCGAACCGACCCACCAGCTCAGATTCTTCGAGATATAGGCGGGGTGGCGCGTGAGCGAATAGGGGCCGTGGGTGATCACGCCGCGGTGCGTCAGGTTCGAAAAGCGCAGCCCGAACGCCATCGTCGCCCAGCTGTAGATCGCGGTCAGGAAGATCAGCACCGCCGCCCACAGCATCATGAGATTATCGTGCCCGGCGAGCCAGTGCCCCCAATCCGATCCGCCGACCTGATAATCGAGCGGGCCACCGTTCATCAGGATGAAGGGCGGGTAGCAGATCAGCGCCGCGACCCATGCCATGCCGTACGGATTGGCGGTGCGGATGTGCGAATCGAGCGGCTTGACGGTCAGCACATAACCCACCGTCGCGACATGGACGTCGACCAGATAGAGCAGATTTATCGCCCAGATCCCTGTCATATAGGGGTTGGCGAGCACCTCGTTCATCGACACCGTCACCAGCGCCGAAAAATTGCCCGGCACGATCGACAGCATGAAGGCGGTGAAAAATCCCTTCACCGCCCAGGCGCGGAAATGATGTCCGATCGCCTTGCCGTCGACCGGCTGCCCCGGCGCGATCAGCCAGCGACCGAACTGGTAACAACCGTCGCGCGGTTCGACCATGCGGCGGTCGAGCCACAGCATATAGGGTACCGAAATGAGGAGCAGCCAGGGCGCCACCCGCTCAAGCAGGTCCATCGCAAAGGCATATTGGCCGAACCAGTAGAAACGCATCGTCGCATAGACGAGCGCGATCAGCGCCCACGTCGCCCATAGCCCGGCGAGCTTGGTCAGGCTGATGTCGATCGTCTCGCGCCACGGTCGCCGCAACGACCAGTCGATCCCGGTCGACGGATTGCGGTGCACCTTGTCGACGAACACCGACCACAGCACCATCGGAATCCCGCAGGCCAGCACGCTCGCGAGCGCCGAATTGGGCCCGCTGAGCACACCCCGGCCACCCCAGTCGATACCGAAAAAGGCTGCAACGTCGGGTGCGTGACGCGCCAGCAGCAGATAGGAAAACAGGCCGATCACCCCGACCACGCCGACCCCGGCGCTGACCGCCGAGCGTGGCCGCGTGGCGGGTATCGCGAGTTCGGTACCCGCAGGCGGCATGATGTTCGGCGTATGCGTCACGCGCCCCGCCTAGCCGCAAATGGTAAGCAACGCGTCAACGATTTGAAGCCGGTGTCGCAATGGATCGATTTTCCACCGCAACCATGGTGCAGACTCCCACGTCGACACGCCGTTTGCTCGACATTTCCGGGCGGTCGATTCGGCCCCAATTGGCACCAAAATGGCAGCATTACCGCGCCTCGGCACCGTTCATCGCATCCCCCTTTCGATTCGGCGCGAGTCGCCCCCGCAGGATTCGCGAGTCGGGTGGAGTACTGATAAGGCGCGCAGCACTCGGGGCGGAGGGCTCCACAAAATAACAAGATGGGGTCGCCACTTGTCTTCGCAATCGACGGGCCTGCGCCATTGGCGCCAGCGCTTCAATGCGCTGTTTCAGGACCATGAAATCTTCGTTCGCACGCACGGCCATGTGCGTTTCCTTCGTATCAGCGCCACATGGCAAAAGCGCGTCGCGCTCATCGCCGCCGCCGCGCTGCTCGTCTGGGCCGGGACGATGCTGGCGGTTCTGGTGAACCAACTGCTCACCGCCGACGAGCGTGCCGCGGTCGCGCAGCAACAGGCCGCCGCCGCGGCTTCGGAAAAACGCATCGCGCAGTATCGCGACCGCGTCGCGGAAACCGCCGCCGACCTCGAAGAACGGCAGGCCCTGCTCGAAAATGTCGCCGAAACCCATTTCGGCATCGACCCCGAAACGATGGCAGCCGAACCCGTCGCGGCGGGCGAAACCGCCAAGCCCGCACCGGTCGAGACCAGCGCGATCGATCCGAACCTGCCGCCCGAAGCGCAGGCGCTTGCGCGTATCGAAGCGCGCCAGGAAAATTTCGCGACCCGCCTGCTCGCGGCGGTCAACACCCGCGCCGCCAACGCCGAGATGGCGGTCACCAAGCTCGGACTCGATCCCAAGGCGCTGGTCCGTAACGCTGCCGCCGGCCGCGGCGGTCCCTTCATTCCGTACAAGGGCCGCATGGGCAAGGCCAAGGCGCTCGGCGCGTCGTTCGCCGCGCTCGAAGGCGCGCTGTTCCGTATGGAAGTGCTCGAACGCACCCTCGTCGCGGTGCCGTCGGGCAATCCCGCCGACGTGCTGATGATGTCGTCAGGCTTCGGCTATCGCAGCGACCCCTTCAGCGGCGCCGGCGCGATGCACGCGGGACTTGATTTCCGCGGCCCCATCGGCACCCCGATCCTCGCCGCCGCGCCGGGCAAGGTCGCCTTCGTCGGCCAGAAATCGGGTTATGGCAATGTCGTCGAGGTCGATCATGGACAGGGTATCCTGACCCGCTATGCCCACCTGTCCGGGTTCACCACCAAGGTCGGCACCCAGGTCGCCGCGGGCGAACAGATCGCCAAGATGGGCTCGACCGGCCGCTCGACCGGCAGCCACCTGCATTTCGAAGTCCGTTTGAACGGCGTCGCGGTCAATCCGCGCCGCTTCCTGGAGGCCAAAGCCGATGTTCTCGAAGTCAAAGCCGATGCCCGCGAGCGAGTCGGTTCCGTCGCCCGCGGTGCCCGCTAAGATGGCGACCGGCGCGCGCCACACGACCTTTTCGATCCTCGGATCGGACGTCGTCGTTACCGGCAATGTCTCGGCGAGCGTCGACCTGCACGTCGACGGCAAGATCGACGGCGACCTTAAATGCGCCAACCTCGTCCAGGGCGAGGCGAGCGAGATCAAGGGCGCGGTCGTCGCCGAGACCGCCAAGATTGCAGGCCTTGTCGACGGATCGATCGAGGCCAAAACGCTGATCGTCCACGCCACCGCGCGGATCACCGGCGACGTCGTCTATGAAACGATCACGATCGAGAATGGCGGCAAGGTCGACGGCAAGCTCAGCCACCGCCGCCACGGCGCCGGAGCGGCCAAGGCGCCGCCGCCGCTCGAGGTTGTCGAAAACCGGACAAGCGCGCTCGGCGCCTGATCGCGCGCGTCAGCGCAGCATGGCGACCTCGCGGTCGGCATTTCCGGCAGGACCTCCCGGTATGTCGCGGTGCCGCTGGACGACCACGCGATCGCGGCCGCCGCGCTTGGCATCATAGAGCGCCTCGTCGGCCAGCCGGTACAGCCGCTGGAAATCGCACGCCGGTCGCACTTCGGCGACCCCGATGCTCGCGGTGACCGCGCGGCCGGCGAGCATCTCGCCATGATCGCAGGCGGCGATACCGCGCCGCACGCTTTCGGCAAAGCGTGCGAGGACGATGCCCTCCATCCCGACGACGAGCAACCCGAACTCCTCGCCCCCCAGTCGCGCAACGGCGCACATCGGCCCCTCCCACCGCTCGATTCGCCGGGCGATGGTGCACAGAACCGTGTCGCCCGCGTCGTGGCCGTGGACGTCGTTAATCGATTTGAACCGGTCGAGATCGACGAGAAGCAGCGCCGCCGGCAACTGTCCCGTTGCCGCCCGATCGAGCAGCGGCGTGACGCTTTCGATAAAGCCGCGACGGTTGGGCAGCCCGGTCAGCGGATCGCGGCGCGCCAGTTGCTGCGCCTGCGCCTCGGCCGCGCGGGCCCGGTCGCGCTCGACGCGGAGCTGCGCAAGCCGGCGCGTCGCCGACGCCGCAAGCCACAGCGCCTGCCAGGTCGCCGCGAGCAGCACGAGAAGTTTTGACCCTCCGCCCCAGAACCGGTCCTCGACGTCGACGAACTGGATGAACCCGAGCACCACCATGGGAAGGCACCAAGCCGCGAGAAAATCCCGCGCTTCGACCGATCCGCGGCGCCACGCCCACCCGAGGTAAGCGGCAACGACCAGCAGGTCGGCGACGATCACCAGCCCCAGCCCGTCGGCCCATCGTACCAGGCTCTCGGTCTGCATCAGCGCGAGCGGCAGGCCGACAATGCCGACCGCTGCGCCGAGCCCGAGCGCGGCAAGACGGAGCCACAAAGGCAGGAGCCGCCGGTCGACCGCCTGCACGGCGCCAATCGTCGCAACGGCCACCGCGAAGCAGGCAAGGAAAGTGCATATCTGTGCCGTGACGGTCCCGGCGAGCCCCGGCAGCACGCCGAGATGCGCCTGCGACCAGAGGCCGCCCCAGACGAGCATCGTCGCCGACCAGCCGGCCTGCCACGCCAGATATTGGCGGCGCACCGCGACCGCGAGCGAGAGGCTGTAGATGGTGCTGACGAGCAACAAGGTTAGCGCCGCACCGACCGCGGCGGCCATCCCCGCCGCCTGCACCCCGGCTTCCGCCTGGGGAATCAACCGCATACGCAACAGACCATGGCTCGCCAGACCGTCGAACCGCATCGTCACTGCGGTCAGCGGCACCCGGCGTCCGGGCGCATCGAACACGATCTGCCCGCCGGCGCGCCAATGCGCGCCATAGTCGCCCCGCCGCACCTCCTGCCAGCGGATGGTACCGTCGGCATAGACGAAGGCGACCGCGAGCCGGTCGAATCGCGAATGATGGACCATCAGGGCCACGTCGCCGCGCGGCAGCGCGAATCGCGCGGGATCGGTCTGCAACCACAGGCTGGCCCGATGATAGCCGGACGGCGCGCCCGTGCAGGTGAAGCGCAGCGATGCCAGCGCCGCGTCGGGCCGGTCGGCGGCGCTGACCGCATGACACAGCGCCCGATCGACATCGAGCGCCACCGCCCCGGCCGGCACGGTCCACAAGGCAGCAGCCAGCAGGGCGAGGACGGACATCAGCCGCCCCCAAAAGCCTGTCAGATCCTTGCCAGAAAACCCCATACCCCGCCCAATCGCACAAATGTCTTTGAAAATCTTTACCACCGCAAGGCGCAGAGAATCGGGACTTGAATGCGCAGTCAGGCGCATCCCGCACGGGCACGACCCACGCGCATGGCCACGGCGATCCGGTCGCCCCGTGCAATGGCTTCGGCCTTCCGGACGGCGAGCTTGACCGGCAGCAGGTAGGTACCATCGCGCGGGAAGAGCGTCGTGGCGAATTCGCAGGCCCCGACGCGCGCCACGACGGGAACGACACCCCAGCCATAGCTCGCCGACAGCGCCGCATAGCGGATTTCGCCGACGTGGACCTCGGGTATGCGCGCGAACAGGAAGGGCGGCGGGCCGCGCCATTCGACGACCTCGGCCTCGAAGTCGATCCAGTCCGCCATCACGCCCGCGGCGCCTGTCGCCGGTAGCTCAGCGCTTCGGCGATATGGATCCGGCCGACCGTGGCGGCGCCGGCCAGATCGGCAATGGTGCGCGCGACGCGCAGCATGCGCGTGTAGCCGCGCGCCGACAGCCGCATCGCCGCGGCCGCCTGTGCGAGCAGGTCGCGACCGGCTTCATCAGGGGTCGCGACGGCTTCGAGCAGTTCGCCGTCGATCTCGGCATTGGTCCGCGCCTTGTGACCGGCATAGCGCGCGGTCTGGAGGTTCCGCGCCGCGGCAACGCGCGCGGCGACCGCATCGCTGCCTTCGGCAGGCGGCGGGAGGACGAGATCGGCGGCGCGCACCGCCTCGACCTCGACGTGCAGGTCGATGCGGTCGAGCAGCGGCCCGGAGAGCCTGGCCTGATAGTCGGCGGCGCAGCGCGGCGCGCGGCTGCACGCGAGCGCGGGATCGCCGAGATGCCCGCAGCGGCACGGGTTCATCGCCGCTACGAGCTGCACGCGCGCGGGAAAGGTCACGTGCGCATTGGCGCGCGCGACGCTGACCTCGCCGGTTTCGAGCGGCTGACGCAGCGCGTCGAGCACGACGCGCTGGAATTCGGGCAGTTCGTCGAGGAAGAGGACTCCGAGATGCGCGAGGCTGACCTCGCCGGGGCGAACACGCAATCCGCCGCCGACGAGCGCGGGCATCGAGGCGCTGTGGTGCGGCGCGCGGAAGGGCCGCGCGCGGACGAGGCGCCCGCCCTCGAGATGCCCCGCGATCGACGCGATCATCGACACTTCGAGCGCCTCCGAAGGCGTGAGGTCGGGGAGGATGCCCGGCAGGCACGCGGCCATCAGCGACTTGCCCGACCCCGGCGGACCCGACATCAGCAGATTATGGCCGCCCGCCGCCGCGATTTCGAGCGCGCGCTTGGCGGTTTCCTGCCCCTTTACCTGCGCGAGATCGGCGGTGCGGCGGACCTCTTCGGCTTCGCCCGGCGGCCGCGGCGCAAGCGGCGCGCTGCCCCGGAAATGCCCGAGCAGCCCGAGAAGATCGGGAGCCGCCAGCACCTCGACATTGCCCGCCCATGCCGCTTCGGGTCCTTGCGCGGCGGGACAGACGAGGCCGCGCTCGCTGCTCCCGGCATGGAGGGCGGCGAGGAGGACGCCGGGCGACGGCGCGACGCGGCCGTCGAGACCGAGCTCGCCGACGACGACATAGCTGGCGAGGGTTTCGGGATCGACGACGCCCATCGCGCCGAGCAGCGCGAGCGCGATCGGCAGGTCGTAGTGCGAGCCTTCCTTGGGCAGGTCGGCGGGGGAGAGGTTGACCGTGATGACCTTGGGCGGGAGCGAGAGGCCGATCGCGGCGATCGCGGCGCGGACGCGCTCGCGGCTTTCGCCGACCGCCTTGTCGGGCAGGCCGACGAGGACGAAGCGCGGCACGCCCGGCGTGATCTGGCACTGCACCTCGACGCCGCGCGCCTCGAGGCCGAGATAGGCGACGGTGGAAACGATCGCGACCATGACATCCCCCTGAAGTCGGCCCCGCACAGCGAGCAATGTGCCCGCTTTGTTCTCATGCCCTTTTAGGCGAATACCACGGAAAGGCGAGTCTTTTCGGACGTTGCCGAAAGTGCCGCGCAGCGCGCAGGCTGCGGGGGGTTTGACAACATACCGACTGGTCGGTATGTAGAATCGCATGATAGCGAATCGCCCCCCCTCCTCCACCCCGTCCGACGGCACGAGCGCCGCCGGGGCGGCGGGGCGCGGAGCGCGCGCGGCGCGCGGCAGCGCGCGCGACAAGCTGATCGCCGCGGCGCACCAGGAAGTGCGGAAACAGGGCTATGCGGCGACCTCGGTCGAACAGATCTGCGCCGCCGCCGGGGTCACCAAGGGCGCCTTCTTCCATCATTTCGCATCGAAGGAGGCGCTGGGGGTCGCGGCGGCCGAAGCGTGGACCGAACGCGCGCGCCCGATGTTCGAGATGGCGCCGCACAATCGGCTCGCGGACCCGCTCGACCGGCTGCTCGGCCACATCGATTTCCGTTTTTCGATGCTGCACGGCCCCGTCGACGGCTTCATCTGCTTCATCGGTACGATGGTGCAGGACGCCTATGCGACGAGCGAACCGATCCGCCTCGCGTGCGAGGCGAGCATCGCCGCCTATTGCAACGCGCTGGCGCCCGACATCGAGGCCGCAATCGACGCCTATGGCGCGCCGCCGGGCGTCACAGCGATCGATCTGGCGCGCCATATCCAGTCGGTGCTGCAGGGCGGCTTCGTCCTGGCGAAAACCACGAACGATTCGGCGATTGCGCGGGAAAGCGTCGCGCATCTGCGGCGTTATGTGTTGATGCTGTTCGGCCGCCCCGAGGCGCCGTGATGCGGCCCGTGCGCCGTCCCCGAACCAAAAGCAAAAAAGCCAAACGACAGCCCCGAGGAGAGAGACGATGCCCAAGATGATTTTCGTGAACCTGCCGGTCACCGACCTCGACCGGTCGAAGGCCTTTTACGAAGCGGTCGGCGCGACCAACAATCCCGCCTTCACCGACGAAACGGCGGCGTGCATGGTCGTTTCGGACGTGATCCATGTCATGCTGCTGACCCACGCCAAATGGGCCGACTTCACGACCAAGGCGATCCCCGACGCGCACAGCCATGCGCAGGTACTGCTCTGCGTCTCGGCCGACAGCCGCGCCGACGTAGACGCACAGGTCGACACGGCGACCGCCGCGGGCGGCAAGGCCGACCCGACGCCGACGCAGGATTTCGGCTTCATGTACGGCCGCAGCTTCGAGGACCCCGATGGTCACATCTGGGAAGTGATGTGGATGGACCCGGCGGCGGCGAGCGGCGAAACGCCCGCCGAAGCGGCCGCCTGACCCCGGAGAGGGAGCGGGCGCCACCCTTGCACCGGCGACCGCTCCCTCGCTTCGCAACCGAGGGATCCGAGCGATGAGCTTTCAGGCCTATATGGACAATATCGAGGCGAAGACTGGCCGGACGCCGGACGCGCTGCAGGCGATGGCAATCGACAAGGGCCTCGCCGACGCCGGGGGCCTTGCGCCGGGCGTCAAGGCCGGCGCCGTGATCGACTGGCTGAAGGCCGATTTCGACCTGGGCCATGGCCACGCAATGGCGATCGTCGCATGGATCAAAGGCAAACGCACCTAGCCTCCGTCTTACCCGCAAGAGGAACAGTTCGATGCCCCATCGCTCTTTCCGACGAAACCGCGCTCCGGCGCTGGTCCTGATGGCTACGGCGGCCACCTTTGCCGCGCCCTCCGCGCTGGCGCAGCCGGCCGCGCAACCCGTACCCGCCGCGGCAAGCCAGCCGGCGGCCGTCCGAAGCGGTCATGTCAACATCGCCGGCGCCGCAATCCATTATCAGGTCCACGGCGACCTCCGATCGGGACGCACCCCGCTGCTGGTGCTGCACGGCGCCTTCATGTCGGGCGATTCGATGGCCCCGCTGATCACGCCCTTCGCGGCGGCGCGGCCGGTGATCGCCATCGACGCCCGCGGCCATGGCCGGTCGGGCGGGGTCGACGGCCCGCTGAGCTACGACCGCATGGCCGACGACGCGGCCGCCGTGCTGGCCGATCTGGGCATCGAAAAGGCCGATCTGCTCGGCTATTCGATGGGCGGGTCGACCGCGGTCGCGCTCGCGATCCGCCACCCCGGCAAGGTCGGCAAGCAGGTCATCCTGTCGGGGACATCAACCCTCGACGGCTGGTATCCCGAGGTGCTCGCCGGCATCGCCAAGCTGACTCCCGAGGTCTTTGCCGGTAGCCCGATCGACACCGAATACCAGCGCCTGTCGCCGACGCCCGAGAAGTTCGCGCGGCTCGTCGCGAACATCAAGGCGCTCGACGCGACGCCCTTCGGCTGGTCCGATGCCCGGATCCGCGCGATCCCGGGCAGGACGATGGTGATCATCGGCGATGCCGACGGAGTCACGCTCGACCACGCCATCGCGCTGTTCAAGCTGCGCGGCGGCGGCGATGTCACGGCGGCAACGCAGGGATTTCTGACCGAAGCCCCCAGGGCGCGGCTCGCGATCCTTCCCGCAACCTCGCACATCGGAATCATGGCGGAGGCCCCGGCGATCGCCGCGATGGTCACCGCGTTCCTCGACAACAAGGCGCCGCCGCCGCCGGCGTTCTGACCGCCACCCCCGACACGATCAAAGGAGAGGATCATGTCCATCAACCCCAATGCCAGGATCGAACTCACCGCATTCGACTGGGTGCCCGATTTCGCGCGCGGCTTCGTCCGCGACCTGCGCCCGCGCTGGGCGTGCGAGGAAATCGGACTCGACTATGCCGAGCATCTGATCAGCGCGATCAACCGCCCCGCCGACCATTTCCTGTTCCAGCCGTGGGGGCAGGTGCCCGTGCTGAACGACAATGGCATCCGGCTGTTCGAGAGCGGGGCAATCCTGCTCCACCTTGCCGAAAAGGATGCGCGGCTGATGCCGCACGATCCGCAGACGCGCGCGAGCACGCTCGCCTGGCTGTTCGCGGCATACAACAGCGTCGAGCCGATGCTGTTCGAACTGGGCAACATCGACATTTTTGCGGCCGGGGAGGAATGGGCCAAGCTGCGCCGCCCGAGCCTGATCGAGTTCATCCAGGGTCGGCTGGGCCGGCTCAACGACGCGATGGGCGACAAGCCATATCTGGTCGGCGACTTCACCGTCGCCGACATCGCGATGGCGACCGTGCTGCGCGAAGCCGTCGAAGCGGGGCTGATCGCCGAACAGCCGCGGCTGCAGGCCTATCTCGACCGCTGCCTCGCCCGCCCCGCCTTTCAGCGCGCGCTCGCCGCACAGCTCGACGCCTTCAGCGAAGACGCGGGGCCACCCGCCGCCTGAAACCCCCTCCCACCCCCAAGGAGAGAGACGATGACCTATGTAGAAGGATTTGTGGTCGCGGTGCCGACCGCCAACAAGGAAGCCTATCGCAAGCATGCCGCCGACGCCGCGCATCTGTTCAAGGAGTTCGGCGTCGCGCGCATGGTCGAATGCTGGGGCGACGACGTTCCTGACGGAAAGGTGAATGATTTCAAGGGCGCGGTGCAGGCCAAGCCCGACGAGACCGTCGTGTTCAGCTGGTTCGAATATCCCGACAAGGCGACGCGCGACGCCGCGAACCAGAAGATGATGAGCGACCCCCGAATGGAGGCGATGGGCGGCGATATGCCCTTCGACGGCAAGCGGATGATCATCGGCGGGTTCGATTCGATCGTCGACGATCGCGCGGCGGGTGCGACCGGCTATGTCGACGGTTATGTCGTGCCCGTCCCCGACGGCAACAAGGAAGCCTATCGCGCGCTCGCGCAGAAGGCGTCCGAAGTGTTCCGCGACTATGGCGCGACCCGCGTCGTCGAGGCGTGGGCCGACGATGTCCCCGACGGCAAGGTCACCGACTATAGCCGCGCCGCGCACAGGAAGGACGGCGAGACCATCGTCTACAGCTGGGTCGAATGGCCGGACAAGGAAGCCCGCACCAAGGGCTGGGAAAAGATGATGGCCGACGAGCGGATGAAACCCGATCCCGACAACACGCCGTTCGACGGCGCGCGGATGATCTATGGCGGGTTCGCCCCGATCGTCCAAGCCTGAGCGCGGAGTTCGTTCAATGGCTGACATGCATCGGACCGAAAGCCGCACCGCGTCGTGCCAATGCGGCGCAGTGACGCTGGAGCTGGCGGGAAAGCCGATCGCCGCCGCGACCTGCTACTGCCACAGTTGCCAACGGGCAGGCGAGGTGTTCGACGCCTTGCCCGGCGCTCCGGGAGCGCTCGACGGCGACGGCGGGACGGCATATGTCCTCGTCCGCAAGGATCGCATTACCTGGCTTTCAGGGTCGGACCGGCTGGCCGAACACCGGCTGACCCCCGATGCGCCGACGCGGCGATTCCTGTCGCGCTGTTGCAACTCACCAATGGGTCTGGAGTTTAGCAAGGGGCATTGGCTGAGCGTCTATTCGGGACGCATCGCTGCCGAAGATCGCCCACCGGTCGAGATGCGGACGATGGTGGGTGACCGGCGCGAAGGCGTCGAGCTGCTCGATGATGTGCCCAATTATCAGGCGCATTCAGGCAAGTTCATGTGGCGGTTGCTGACGGCGTGGGTCGCGATGGGCTTTCGTGCCCCGCCGATCGAAGCGACGAAGGGATTCCAGCAATGAGCCGGATTCTCGCGAAAACAGACGAATGCGTCGAGATGCACCACGCCATGAGCCCCGGCCATGCCTGCGCGCTGAACGGCATCCGGCCCGACCTTTAGGCAAAGGCGGTGATCGCGCGGGCGAATGGCAAGCCGCTGCGGTTGCACCAGCCATGACGGGGCTCAGGCCAAACGGGGGAAAAGAAAGGAAATGCCATGCAACATCTGTCCTTCCCCAATGAAAGCGCCGCCTATCGCGCCGCGCGGATCGAGCTGCTGAACGACGAGATCGCGCTGCGCCGCCAGATCGAGGCGGTCGCCGCGAAGCGCCGCGCGCTGCCGCCCGGCGGCGAAGTCGCCGAAGATTATACGTTCGAGCGTATCGGCGCACATCAGAGGCGCGAGCCGGTGAAGCTGTCCGAATTGTTCGGCGATCACCCGAGCATCATCCTCTACAGCTTCATGTTCGGGCCCGACCGCGACACCCCCTGTGCCGGCTGCACCCATATGCTCGACGCGATCGACGGCAGCGCACGGCACGTCGGCCAGCGCGCGCCGCTCTATATCGTCGCCAAATCACCGATCGCGCGGCTGGAGGCATGGGCGCGTCATCGGCGCTGGCCGCACCTGGCCTTCCTCTCCGACAGCGAGGGTCGCTATTCGGCCGACTATTATGGCGACACCCGCCGGCTGACCGACGCCAAGCGCGCCGAACGCGGGATGAAGCCCGGCGAGAATTGGGACGAAACGATCTTCAACGTCTTTCACCAGACGGCTGGCCGCATCCGCCACATGTGGGCGAGCGAGATGGCCTATGGTCCCGAAGATCCCGGCCAGCATCACCGCGCCGGCGACCTCGTCGATCCCCTGTGGGGATTGCTCGACATGACCCCCGAGGGACGCGGCAGCTTCTTCCCCGGTCTCAGCTATTAAAACAGAATGTCGAGGAGAGCGACGATGACCAAGGCAGCCAATTTCATCTGGTACGAGCTGATGACGAGCGATCCCGCGGGCGCCGCGGCCTTTTACGGCGCGGTGGTCGGCTGGACGATCGCGGGCGGGGCCGACCCGCAGGCGAGCGGCGTCGACTATCGCATGATCGGGCGCCGCGACGGCGGCAATGCCGGCGGGGTGCTGGCGCTCAATGCCGACATGCTCGCGGGCGGGGCGCGGCCGTGCTGGATGGGCTATCTGCACGTCGCCGACGTCGATGCCGCAATTGCCGCGATCGAGGCCGACGGCGGCGTGGTGCACATGCCAGCGACCGACCTGCCCGTCGGGCGCATCGCGATGCTGAGCGACCCGCAGGGTGCAACCTTCTACATCATGGACCCGATCCCGCCCGCAGGCGCCGAGGACATGGAAAGCGACGTGTTTTCGGTGACCGAGGCGCAACATGTGCGCTGGAACGAACTCGCGACCTCCGCCCCCGACGCCGCGATCGCCTTTTACCGCAGGCATTTCGGCTGGGGGCAGGACGGCGCGATGGAAATGGGCGAACTCGGCTCCTATCGCTTCGTCCAGCGCGGCGACGTCATGCTGGGCGCGGTCATGCCGCTGATGCCGGGCATGCCCGCCCCCGCCTGGTCCTATTATATCGGGGTCGACGACATCGACCGCGCCGCCGCGGCGGTGACCGCGAACGGCGGCACGATCACCAACGAACCGATGGAAATTCCCGGCGGCGAATTTGCGATGAACGCGGTCGACCCGCAGGGCGCCGCGGTCGGTTTCGTCGGACCGCGTGGGGGCTGAACCCGGACGCGATAAGCAGCGGCAAGCAAAGGAGAGAGACGATGGCAAACCCGGAGCAGGGCCCGACGAGCGGCCTGACCCCGCATATCGCGATCGCCGACAAGCGCGCGAGCGAGGCGATCGATTTTTACGTCCGCGCGTTCGGCGCGGTCGAACAGATGCGGATGCCCGCCGACGACGGGGTGAGGCTGATGCACGCGCACCTGCACGTCAACGGCGCGTCGCTGATGATGCACGACGATTTCCCCGAATATACGGGCGGCGCGATGCCGGCGCCGTCGGGGGTGACGCTGCACCTGCAGGTCGACGACACCGACGCCTGGTTCGCACGCGCGATCGCGGCCGGCGCGACCGCGGTGATGGGCCCCGAGGACATGTTCTGGGGCGACCGCTACGCGCAAGTGAAGGACCCGTTCGGCCACCTCTGGTCGATCGGCAGCCCCAAGAAGGGAGAAGGATGATGACGAAAGCAACCCTATGCCTGTGGTACGACAAGGACGCCGAGGAAGCGGCGAATTTCTATGCCGCGACCTTTCCCGACAGCCATGTAGGCCAAGCGCATCGCGCGCCCACCGACAATCCGAGCAGCAAGGCGGGTGAGGTGCTGACGGTCGATTTCACCGTCCTCGGCTTTCCGTGCATCGGGCTCAACGGCGGACCGGCGTTCCAGCACAGCGAGGCCTTTTCGTTCCAGATCGAGACCCGCGATCAGGAAGAGACCGATCGCTACTGGAACGCGATTGTCGGCAACGGCGGGCAGGAAAGCATGTGCGGCTGGTGCAAGGACAAGTGGGGCATTTCGTGGCAAATCACCCCGTGCGTGCTGACCGACGTGATGACGGGCGGCGACAAGGATGTCGCCAAGCGCGCGTTCGAGGCGATGATGTCGATGAAGAAGATCGACGTCGCCGCGATCGAGGCCGCGATCCGGGGTGACGCCGTTGGCGCGGCGTAACCCCGCGCTCTTCGCCTGGCTGCTCTGCGGCACACTCGACATCGTCTATGCGATGCTGTGGAGCGTGCTCGCGGGGGGCAGCGTCGGCGGCATGCTGCGCGGCGTCGCCAAGGGACCGTTCGGCGACGGCGCGGGCAACTGGGGGCTCGGCGGCGCGCTCGCGGGGCTGGCGACACACTATGCGATCATGGGGGCGATGGTCGCCGCCTGGTTCGCGGCGGTGCGCCAACTGCCCGCACTCGCGCGGCAGTCCTGGTGGCTGAGCGGCACGCTCTACGGGTTCGCGCTCTATCTGGTGATGAACGCGCTGGTGCTGCCGCTGCGCTTCGATACGCCCTTCCCGCCCGCCGACCTCGTCAAGGGCGCGGTCGCGCTCTTTCCTCACATCGTTTTCGTCGGCTGGCCGCTCGCCTGGCTGACCCGCAAGGACAATCGCTGATGCTGATCTTCTATGGCCATCCCTTTTCCTCTTACAGCTGGAAGGCGCAGATCGCGCTGTACGAAAAGGGACTCGATTTCGAATATCGCAACGTCGACCCCGAATTTCCGGGTCATGCCGAGGAGTTGCGTGCGCTGTGGCCGGTGGGTAAATTCCCGCTGCTCGTCGACGGCGACAAGAGCTGGTTCGAGACGTCGATCATCATCGAATATCTCGACCGGATCGCGCCCGAACCGCGGCTGATCCCTGAAGATCCCGACGATGCGCTGAAGGTACGGCAGATGGACCGCGTCTTCGACCTGCACGTGATGGCGGTGATGCAGGAGATCGTGAACGACCGCATCCGCGGCCCCGAAGGCCATGCGCCGATGATCGTCGCGAAAGCGAGGGCCGGGCTCGATACGATCTACGCCTGGCTCGACAAAGAGCTGGCGGGCGGCGGCTGGGCGACCCCGGCGGGTTTCACTCTCGCCGATTGCGCGGCGGCGCCGTCGCTCTTCTACGCCGACTGGGTGCACGAAATCCCGGCGCAATACGAGAATCTGCGCGGCTATCGCGCGCGCCTGCTCGCACGCCCTTCGGTTGCGCGCGCGGTCGACGGCGCACGGCCCTATCGCCATTATTTCCCCGGCGGCGCTCCCGATCGCGACTGAGTCCCGGATCGCGGTTAACGCCGCGCTGACGCTGCCGCTTTGCCATTTGGTAGCCGCGCGCGCGCGAAAGGGGCGGCATGGTTTCAACCGCCGCCCTTGTCCGCACCCTGATCGTCGCCTCGCTCGCGGCGGTGCTGGCGTTCGCGCCGGCGCAGGCACAGCAGGTCATCACGGTCACGACGACGACGGTCAGCTGGACCTATGCCGATGACGACGGCGGTGGCGGTGGCGCCGAGGATGGCGCGGTGGCCGACGAGACCGCTGGGCTGCTCGACGACGCGGCGCTCGCCGAAGGGACCGACCTCGGCGGGGCGCGGCGCTATGCGCCCGCGGCGGGGCTTGCCGCGCGGGGCCACGCCCGCGCGCGCTTCGGCCCGTTCGAGGTGGTCGACGCCGCGACGGTGCGCATGGCGGGCGATGTCGATAGCGCAACGCCGCGCGAGTTCGCGGCGATGCTCGCCGCGTATCCCGGCCTCCGCCGGCTCGAGATGGTCGACTGCCCCGGCAGCCTCGACGAGGCGGCAAACCTGAACCTCGCGCGCGCGATCCGGCGGCAGGGCATGGAAACGGTGGTACCCGCGGGCGGATCGGTCCGCTCGGGTGCGGTCGAACTGTGGCTCGCGGGGGTGAAGCGCAGCGCCGCGGCCGACGCCGAATTCGGCGTCCACAGCTGGGCCGACGAAGATGGCCGCGAAGCGCGCGACTATCCGGCGAGCGACCCGGTGCACACCGAATATCTGGGCTATTACCGCGAGATGGGCATGGACGACGCCAGCGCGCGCGCCTTTTACGCGATGACCAACGCGACGCCGTTCGACGCCGTCACCTATCTGACGCGCGACGACATGGCGCGCTACGTCGCGCTGAACTGATCTAGCCTTGTAACACGCCGCGGCGCGCCCCACATCGCCCCCTATGGCGAAGCGGAGCCTCTATCAGCGGATGCGGTCGAACGCGCAGGTCAGGACCGCGCTCTTCTGCCTCGGCGTGCTGCTGATGATCGTCGCGGTGATTATCGGGCCGCTGCCCGGCCCCGGCTTCCTGATCGTCTTTCCGATCGGGCTGATGCTGTGCCTCCAGAGCAGCGCCTGGGCCAAGCGCCGCTATGTCCTCTTCAAACGACGGCATCCGCGCTACGGCGATCGCGCCGATCGGATCATGCGCCGGGTGAGTGCCGCGCGGCGCCGCGCACGCGAACGGATCGAAAGGGCGCTGGATGATGATTGACTTCCACGCGAATCCCGCTTATCCGCGCCCCCACTGGCGGCCGCCCGCGTTTGGCGGCCCTTTTTCGTTAGAACGACCGAAGAGATTTAGGGAAAACCGCGATGAAGCGTACTTATCAACCGAGCCGCCTCGTGCGCAAGCGCCGTCATGGTTTCCGTGCCCGCAAGGCCACCGTCGGCGGCCGCAAGGTCCTGGCCGCCCGTCGCGCCCGCGGCCGCAAGAAGCTGTCGGCCTAAGCGCCGGCGCTGCACCCGGGCCTAGCATTGCCGGGCTGGTGCGAACGCTTTCCAAACGCAGCGAATTTCTGGCCGCCAACCGCGGCCTTCGCTTTCCCATGCCCGGTTTCGTCCTGCTCGTCCGCCCGCGCGGCGACGGCGACGAAGTGCCGGGCATCGGCTATACGGTCAGCAAGAAGAACGGCAATGCAGTCACGCGCAACCGGATGAAACGCCGGATGCGCGCGCTGGTGCGGCAGATTTTGCCGCGCGCGGGGATCGCCGGCGCCGACCATGTACTGATCGGCCGCCCGGGCAGCAACGACATCGTCTTTGCCGAACTGGGCGAACAGCTCGAATCGGCGCTCGCGCGCGCCGCGAAGAAGCTGGCAAAGGCGCCATGATCGCGAAGCTGCTGATCCTGATCGCGCGCGCCTGGCAGCTGGGCCCGTCGCGCATCCTGCCGCCGACATGCCGCTATGCCCCTTCTTGCAGCGCCTATGCCATCACCGCGCTTCAGCGCCATGGTGCGATCAAGGGTGGCTGGCTGGCGACAAAGCGGCTATTGCGCTGCCATCCGTGGGGCGGGCATGGCTACGACCCGGTGCCATGACGGGCGCCAAACCCCGACATTGAGACGAAGAGAGACCAACGAGCGTGGACGACAAGCGTAACCTGATCGCGGCAATCCTTTTGTCGGTGGCCATCCTGCTGGGCTGGAACTTCGTCGCGGAGAAATTCTTTCCGACCCCCGACAAGCCCGACGTGACCAAGACGGTGGCGGGGACTGCCAACGGCGCCCCCGCGACGACTCCCGCGGCGCAGGGGCAGCCCGCCGGCCTGCCCGTCCCCGGCGCGCCCGCAACCGCACCGCAGGCGATCCGCCCGGTCGAGGCCGCGCTGGGCGAAGGCAACCGCATTCCGATCGAGACGCCGACGATCAAGGGGTCGATCAACCTGGTCGGCGCGCGCGTCGACGACATCACGCTGTCGAAATATCGCCAGACGATCGCGAAAGATTCGCCCGCGGTTCGCCTGTTCGCGCCCGGCGGCACCAAATCCGCCTATTTCGCCAGCCTCGGCTGGTCGGCGCAGGGAATCCAGGTTCCCGGCCCGAACACGCTGTGGACCGCGACCGGCGGCAAGCTGACCCCGACCACGCCGGTGACGCTGAGCTGGGCGAATGGCGCAGGACAGACGTTCCGCATCGAATATAGCATCGACGAAAATTACCTGATCACCGCGAAGCAGACGATCGCCAACACCGGCACCGCGCCGGTGACGGCGAGCAGCTTTGCGCTGATCGACCGCGTCGGCAAGCCGACCGACCCGCACGAGCAGGACAGCTGGACGATCCACATCGGCCCGACCGGTTTCTTGGACGGGAAAACCATCGACACCAATTATGACGAGGTTGAAGAAGCGCCGAACCGCAGCGTCCGCTACAATTCGGGAGCATGGCTCGGTTTCAGCGACAAATATTGGCTCGCAGCGATCGTCCCGACCAAGAGCGAGCGGATCACCGCCGCGATCAGTTCACCCGCCGCGAACAATTACCAGACGCTTTTTGCGCGCGATTTCCAGCAGGTAGCACCGGGCAAGCAGGTCTCGACGATCAGCCGCATCTTCGCGGGCGCTAAGGAAGTCCATACGCTCCAGCGATATGAGAATGATCTGGGCATCACGCGCCTGTCGAACGCGATCGACTGGGGCTGGTTCGAATTCTTCGCCGTTCCGATCTTCAAGCTGCTCGACTGGCTGTTCAAGCAGCTCGGCAATTTCGGCGTCGCGATCATGGTTCTGACGCTGATCATCCGCCTGCTGATGTTCCCGATCGCCAACCGGCAATTCTCGTCGATGGCGCAGATGCGCGTCGTCCAGCCCAAGATGAAGGCGCTGCAGGACCGGTACAAGGACGACAAGCCGAAGATGCAGCAGGAACTGATGAAGCTCTACAAGGACGAGAAGATCAACCCGCTCGCGGGCTGCCTGCCGATCCTGATCCAGATTCCGATCTTCTATGCGCTGTACAAGGTGCTGATGCTGACGATCGAAATGCGCCACCAGCCGTTCGCGCTGTGGATCAAGGATCTGTCAGCACCCGACCCGCTGCACATTTTGAACCTGTTCGGCCTGCTGCCCTTCACTCCGCCCTCGATCCTGTCGATCGGTGTGCTGGCAGTAATCCTGGGGATCACCATGTGGCTGCAGTTCCGCCTGAACCCCGCTCCCGCCGATCCGGTGCAGGCGCAGGTGTTCAAGATCATGCCCTGGCTGTTCATGTTCATCATGGCGCCGTTCGCGGCGGGGCTGCTGCTGTACTGGATCACCAACAACATCCTGTCGATCGGGCAACAGCAGTGGATGTACCGCAAGTTCCCGGCGCTGAAGGCGGCGGTCGCGAAGTGAGCGAGAATGATCCGGGTGCCGCCGACAGGGAGGAGCGCGCGCGCAAGCTGTTCGCGGGGCCGATCGCCTTTCTGAAGTCGGCCCCCGCCCTCCAGCACCTCCCCGGCCCGAGCGTTCCCGAGATCGCATTCGCGGGTCGTTCGAACGTCGGCAAATCGTCGCTGCTCAATGCGCTGACGAACCGCAATGGGCTGGCGCGCACCTCGGTCACGCCGGGGCGCACGCAGGAGCTCAACTATTTCGACGTCGGGTCGCCTTTGGTGTTCCGGCTGGTCGACATGCCCGGTTACGGCTTTGCCAAGGCGCCCAGGGACGTCGTCAAGAAATGGCGATTCCTGGTGAACGACTATCTGCGCGGGCGGCAGGTGCTGAAACGCACGCTGGTGCTGATCGACAGCCGCCACGGGATCAAGGACGTCGACCGCGAGGTGCTTGAAATGCTCGACGTCGCGGCGGTGAGTTACCGGATCGTGCTGACCAAGACCGACAAGGTGAAGGCGAGCGACCTTGCCGCGGTGCAGGCGGCGACCGAAGTCGAGGCGCGCAAGCATCCCGCCGCGCACCCCGAAGTGATCGCGACGAGCAGCGAAAAGGGCATGGGCATCGCGGAGCTGCGCACTGCGGTGCTGGAGGCGGTCGAGGTTTGACACCGGGCGCCCCCTCCCGCAAGCGGGAGGAGGACAAAAGGACGACGCATGAAACTCTTCATCGGCAACAAGGCCTATTCGAGCTGGAGCCTGCGCGGGTGGCTCGCCGCCAAGCACAGCGGCCTGCCGTTCGAAGAGATCACCGTCCCGCTGTACGACGAGGACTGGTCGAACCGCCGCGAGGGTGACGAATTCGCGCCGTCGGGGGGCAAGGTCCCGATCCTGTGGGACGGCGAGGACATCGTCGTGTGGGACAGTCTGGCGATTGTCGATTACCTGAACGAAAAGACCGGCGGAGAGCGCGGTTACTGGCCCGAGGCGTGGCCCGCGCGCGCGATGGCACGGTCGATGGCGGCCGAGATGCATTCGAGCTTTGCGGCGCTGCGCCGCAACCACAGCATGAACATCCGCCGCATCTATCCGGCCGCCGAACTGCTGCCCGAAGTGCAGGCCGACGTCATCCGCATCGTCCAGATCTGGGCCGAGGCGCGCGCGCGTTTCGGCGGCGAAGGCGATTATCTGTTCGGCGACTGGTCCGCCGCCGACATGATGTTCGCGCCGGTGGTGACGCGCTTCATCACTTACTCGATCCCGCTGCCGCGCTTTGCCGTGCCCTATTGCCAGGCGGTGATCAGCCATCCGCACATGCAGGAATGGATCGGCGGCGCGCAGGCTGAGGATTGGGTGATCGAGGCGTTCGAAGGGCCCGCGGAGGGCTGACGGACTATCCGTAGCCCCGAACGTCCCCGACAGGGTCCTTCGACATTCTCACGGCCAGGGGGCGATAGGCGGTCGGCTCGCCGCGCTCAAGGATAACGCCTGCGTGAACATATGGTTCAGCGCACGCAGCGCGATGAATGCTATGGGAAGCGCATGAACCGTACGCTTCTCGCCTCCGTCCTTGCGCTCGGAACCGCCGTTGCGGCAGCCGCAGCGCCCGCCGCCTCCGAGTGGGAAATCGGCCCGGTCATCCGCGGCAAGAATTATTCGGTGAACATGCCGCCGGCGCCCAGGCCCGAACGCGGCGGCTGGTCGTTCGACTTCCCGGTCGGCAGCAAGGCGGCGGGGCATGTCCATTATGTGACCTTCCGTCCCGGCTCGCTCGCGGGCAAGTCGCGGATCGTCGTGCGCTACCGCGTCGACGCTGCCGCGAATACGCGCTTCGTGCCGCAGGCGAACCCCGACCGCGCGGGCACCGTATCGCTCTACCTCCAGCGGCGCGGCGACACTTGGAATGCCCGCGGGTCCTATCAATATTATCGCTGGTACGCGCCCGCGGCGACGGTGCGCGAGCTGGCGCCGGGGGTCGGCGAGATCAGCGTGGCGCTCGACGACCCGCAATGGATTTCGGTGCTGGGCCAGCCTTCGGCGAACAATCCCGTCGCGATGCAGGACGCGCTGGCCGATGCCGAGCGGATCGGGCTGGTGTTCGGAGCGTCGAACGCGCGCGGGCACGGCGTCTATGCGAGTGCGCCTGCGACATTCACGCTGACGTCGTTTCGAGTGGAGTAGCGCGGCGGAGCGCGATCAGCGTCCCGCCGTGACCGCAAACCAGAGCGCGACCGCGACGATCGCGAGCGCGAGGATGCGGCGAACCGTCCGCGTTCTGGCGGGATCGACCAGCCAGTCGCCGACCCGGCTGCCCGCGAACACGATCCCCAGATGAACCGACGTTGCGATCACGATGCTGACCATCGCCATTGCAAAGGCCAGCCCGAAGCCCGGCAGCGCCCCGCCGTTGAAGCGCGGGATGACGATGATGAAGAAGAGCATCGCCTTGGGATTGAGCAGGTTGACCACCAGTCCGGCGGTGAAATGATGGCGCGAGCGGCCGTTCGCCGCGGCGGCGGGCGAGTTTTCGCCGGCATCGCGCCAGCTTTCCCAGGCCAGCCACAGCAGGAACAGCGCACCGCCCCAGCGGAGCACTTGCCAGAGGAAGGGGCTCGCCGAAACGACATAGGCGATGCCCAGCGCCGCCGCGAAGGCGTTGACGAACAGGCCGATCGCGACACCTAAGGTGGCGGCGAGTCCGGCGCGGCGCCCCTCGCCCATCGAGAGGGCGGCCAGCCAGGTCATGTTGGGGCCCGGGGTCAGTTCGATCAGCAGCACGGCGACCGCGAAGCCCGCCCAGTCGGCGCCCGTCACGGCAGGCGCGTGGCCGGATAGGGCGTGCCGTCCTTGTGGAAATAACCCTCCGGCGTGAAGAGCATATCGATGTCCGAATAGCCGCCACCGGTGTCGTATTTCTTGCCGCCGCCCAGCGCGACGAGCACGCAGTCGCTGTCGCTCTCGTTCACCAGATGATGGCCGTTGGTGCTCCCCTTCGGCCATACCGCGATATCGCCGGGGCGCATCGGCCAGCGCCCGTCGTCTTCGACGAGCACGGCTTCACCCGCGATCATGATCACCATCTCGTCCTCGCCGTCGTGCCAGTGGCGCTGCGACGACATCGCGCCGGGCCTGAGCACGACGTGGCTCGCGGCAAAATCGCTGAGCCCCGTGACCGGCGCGAGACGGCGGTACCAGCGCCCCTGCACGGGCTGGTCGAAAGGCGGCGGGTAGCCGGTGGCGTTGGTTTGCGGGATGGCGTCGAGATCGAGCTTGGGCATGGCGGTCCTCCGCGGCCCTCTCTGCCGCTGGTATCGCGCGAAGTCGAGATGCCCCCACACCAACGTGTCTCGACTTCGCTCGACACGAACGGGTAAGGGAGCGCCATGACCCACGCCATCGACCCCGCAGACCTCGCCAAGGCGCTGATCGCCGCCCCGTCCGTCACGCCCGCCACCGGCGCGGTGTTCGACGTGCTCGAGGCCGCGCTCACCCCGCTCGGCTTCACCGTCGAGCGCTTCATCGACGGGATCGAGCCCGACGGGCCGGTCGAAAACCTGCTCGCGGTGCGCACGGGCACAGGCCCGAAGCATTTCGGCTTTGCCGGGCATCTCGATGTCGTGCCGCCCGGTGTCGGCTGGACCGGCGATGCCTTTGCGCCCGAAGTGCGCGGCGACCTGCTCTATGGCCGCGGCGCGGTCGACATGAAGGGATCGATCGCCGCCTTCGTCGCGGCGGTCGCGGCGATGCCCGCCGACGCGGGGACGGTCAGCCTGATCATCACCGGCGACGAGGAAGGGCCCGCGATCTTCGGCACCCGCGCGCTAATGGAGCATATGGACGCGCGCGGCATCCGCCCCGACATGATCGTCGTCGGCGAACCCACCTCGGTCCACCGGCTCGGCGACATGGTGAAGATCGGACGGCGCGGATCGGTCAACATCTGGATCGACGTGCCGGGCACGCAGGGGCACGTCGCCTACCCCCATCTCGCCGACAATCCGATCCCCAAGCTGGTCAAGATCCTGGCAGAGATCGACTCGGTCAGCCTCGACGCGGGGACCGACTGGTTCCAGCCGTCGAACATCGAATTCACCGACATCGACGTCGGCAACGGTGCGACCAACGTCATCCCCGCCTCGGCGCGCGCGCGGCTGTCGATCCGCTTCAACGACCAGCACAGGGGCGCCGACCTGGTGCAGATGATCGAGCGCATCGCGCAGGAGGTCGAACCGCGCGCGAAGATCCTCGGCAAGATTTCGGGCGAGGCGTTCCTGACCCCGCCTGGCGACCTGTCCGGACTGGTCGCCGCGGCGATCGAGGCCGAGACCGGTGTCGCGCCCGAAATGTCGACGACGGGCGGCACTTCCGATGCGCGTTTCCTGCACGCGCTGTGCCCCGTGGTCGAATTCGGGCTGACCAATGCGACGATGCACAAGCTCGACGAGGCGGTCGCGGTCGCCGACCTCTACACGCTGGCCGCGATCTATCGCGGAATCCTGACGCGCGCCTTCGCCTGATTCGCGGGCCTAGTCGTCGCGGCTGCGCCGCAGGATCACATAGACCGCGCCCGCGCCGCCGTGGCTGATGTGCGCCGGGCGCAGCGCAACGATCTGGTCGGCAAAGGCCGAAAAGGCGAGCCAGTCGGGCAGCGAAGCGCGGATCGCGCCGCGCGGGCGCGGGTCGCCGTGCATCTGCGGCAGGCGGTCGGCGCCGGGGCGCAGTCGCCCCGCGACGACGAGCAGCACCCGCGCGCCGCGGAGCAGCGCGCGGTGGAGGCTTTCCTCGAGCAGCGCCTGCGCCGAGGCGAGCGTGTGACCGTGAAGGTCGATGCTCATGTCGGGGCGGACGAGCCCCTTGCGCAGCCGACGGTCCCAATGACCGTCGAGCGTCGCCGCGCTGTGCGTGCGGCGCGGGGGCGGCAGCGGCGCTGGGGTGCGGGCGGCGGCAGGGGGTGCGGCAAGCCGCGGCCGGGGCGCGGGCGGCTTGACCGTCGGCGGCGTGGTCGGGACCGGCACGACGGGCCGTCGCGCGATCGGCGTCACGGTCGCCGCGACCCGTTTCCAGAGCGCGGCTTCGTCGGGGTCGAGCCGCCGCGGCACGGGCTTACCGGCGCGTGAGGCGCGCGATGCTGGCGCGCGGCAGCAGCAGCAGCGCCGAACCGCGGCCCGCCATGCCCCCGGCGATCGCGCGCGCCTCGTTGCCCGCGCCCCAGAAGCTGTCGAAGCGATTGGCGCCGCGAATCGCGCCGCCGGTGTCCTGTGCGATCCACAGGCCATTCGGTTCGGCACGGTCGAGCGAGAGGAAGACGGGCGCGCCGAGCGGTACATATTTGGGATCGGCGGCGACGCTCGCGCGCCCGGTGACCGGCACGCCGAGCGCCCCGAGCGGCCCCGGCCCGGTGAGCTCGCGGAAAAAGACCCAGCTCGGATTCTCGTTCATCACCGCCGCGCCGCGCACCGGATCGGCGCGCAGATAGTCGAGGATGCCCTGCATCGAGGTCTGGCCGGGCTTGAGTTCGCCGCGGTCGGCGAGCAACTTGCCGATGCCGACATAGTCGCGGCCGTTCTGCGTATCATAACCGATACGCATCACCTCGCCGTCGGGCAGGCGCAGGCGGCCCGACCCCTGGATCTGGAGGAAGAAAAATTCGGCGGCGTCGGCGGCCCAGGCGATTTCGAGCCCGCGCCCCTCGAGCGCCCCGCGCTCGATCGTCGCGCGGTCGTGATAGCGCACGAAGTTGCTTCCCTCGACCCGACCGCGAATCTTGCGCCCCTTGAGCTCGTCGGAAAATTGTCCGAGGTCGACGTCGACCAGATCGGGCGGGCGGCGATAGACGGGCACGTCATAGCCCGCGCGCCGGGTCCGCGAGGCCGCGATTTCGGGTTCGTAATAGCCGGTCACGAAGGCCGTGCCGGTACCGATCTGGACCGTGCCGAAATAGCGGCTGAAGAAATTGGTCGCATCGCGGTCGGCCCAGTCCTTCGCGGCGTTGCAGCTTTCGGCCCATTCGGCGTTCTGGGTCAGTCCGCTGACGTCGGGGCGGCGCTGGACCGAGGGACAGCTGAGCCGGAACGCCTTGAGCGCGGCGGTCGCCTGTTCGGCCGTGATGTCGAGTTCGTTGAACTCGGGCCCCGCGATCACACCCGCCTCGAGCGCGGTGGTCGCGGTCGCGGGCGGCGCGGGGGCGGGCAGCGGCGGCTTTGGCGTCGCCGGAATCGGGCGGGCTGCGGCGGCGCCGCTTTCCGACGGACGCGGCGTATAGGGGCGCGTCGCCCCGGTCGGCGCGGGCGTGGGCGCCGGGGTCGGGGTTGGCGCGGGAGCCGGACGTGGGGTGGTTTCGACACGCCCGCCGCCGGCGTCGGGAATCACCGAAGAGCAGGCGGACAGCGCGGGCACGACGGCGAGGAGGGCGAATCCCAGCGCCCGTGCGGAAACAGGGCCGGGCATCGCGGTCAGGCGGTTTCGACTTCGTCGAGCAGCCAGTTGGGATCGCCGCTGCCGATGCGGCGACGGAAGGTCCACAAATCGTTGGTCGCAGTCGCATCGACCATCGACCCGGCGATCATATTACCCGCTGCGTCGCGGGTGACCGCGCTGATGTCGGCGCGATAGAGGACGGTGACATGCGCTTCGCCGTTCGCGATCTCGACCGCGGTGATCTTGGCCGAATCGATGCCGACGAGCCGGTTGTCGAGCCGTTCGCCGCGCGCCTCGCGCGCCTCGATCGATTCGACGAACGCCTGGTAGCTGTCCTGATCGCACAGGTCGCGAAGCGTGTCGCGGTCGCCCGCCCAATAGGCTTCGTAGATCATGCGATACGCCGCTTCGGCGCCTTCCATGAAGCGGCCGGCGTCGAAGCTGCGGTCGGTGGCGAGCAATTGACGCAACCCGGCCTCTGCCGCGGGTTCGTAGACAAGACCCGATGCGTCGCCGCCACCGCCCGGCGCCGCAGATGCGGCATCGGAATCGTCGAGGCGGACCGGCGAAGGCGCCGCGCGCTCGTCGCGGCGCGGCAGCACGGGTTCCTGTTCGTGCCCCGTGCGCTTGCCGAGCACCGAATAGAGCCGCATGCCGAGGAAGGCGGCGATCATGGCGAGCAGGACGATCGAAATGGCTGTCACGAGATGGAGTCCAATGCGGGCTTTATGGATAAAGTCGTACCGATACATAGGCCATCGGCGGCCATGTTTCAAATCTCCATGGCGGCAGCGCGAAGGCAGGTCAACGACCGCTGCGCCGTACCGGTCGTCCGGGACGCCCCCGGCAGGCCCATTGTGCTGGCCGCCCGCCGCTGCTAAGCGCCGCCGCAACCGCCTGCGCCCCCGGATCGCGCGATCGCGAAGGCGCGGGAAAGACCGTTTGACTTCCAGGGAAAGCAATCACCTCCATGGCCGACGAAACCACGCCCGAATTCACGCCCGAAACCCTCGCCAACGGCGAAGACAACGCTCCCGCGATCGGCCTGATCTCCCAATATGTGAAGGATTTGTCGTTCGAGAATCCGAACGCGCCGGCGATCTATCAGGTGCAGGATGCACCGCAGCTCGACGTCCAGTTCAACATCGGCGCCGACAATGTCGGCGACGGCCTGTACGAAGTGACGCTGAAGATCGACATCACGTCGAAGACCGGGGAACTCGTCGGCTTCGTCGTCGAGCTCAAATATGCCGGCCTGTTCGGCGTGCGCAACGTGCCCGACGACCAGCTGCAGCCCTTTTTCCTGGCCGAAGCGCCGCGGATACTTTTCCCCTTCGCGCGCCGCGTCGTCGCCGACATGGTCCGCGACGGCGGCTTCCCGCCGCTGCTGCTCGAACCGATCGATTTCCACGGCCTGTTCGTGCAGCAGGTGCAGGCGCGCGACGCCGAACTGGCGGGGGTCACCCCGGCCGGCCAGGCCTAAGATCCGGGACCAGAGCGGGCTGACCGGGTGAGCAGCCTGATCAAGGGCGTCGGGACGATCGGCGGACTGACGCTGGTCAGCCGCATCTTCGGTTTCGCGCGCGACATGCTGCTTGCGCGCGTGCTCGGCGCCGGGCTGGCGGCCGACGCCTTCCAGCTCGCCTTCACCCTGCCCAACACCTTTCGCCGCCTGTTCGCCGAGGGCGCCTTTTCGGTCGCCTTCGTGCCGATGTACAGCCGGGCGCTGCACGGCAGTGAGGGCGAGGAAGGCGGCGAGGCGGCGGCGGCGAAATTCGCCGACGATGTGCTCGCGGTCTTCCTGTGGGTCCTGCTGGTCTTTTCGGCGATCGCGATGATCGCAATGCCGGGCATCGTCTGGCTGCTCGCGCGCGAATATCAGGCGGTGCCGGGCAAGTTCGAGCTGGCGGTGTTCCTGAGCCGGATCACCTTTCCCTATCTGGGGCTGATCAGCCTCGTTGCGATGCTGTCGGGGCTGCTCAACGCGCGCTCGCGCTTCGCGCCCGGGGCCTTTGCGCCGGTGCTGCTCAACATCGTGCTGATCGCGGGCATATTGATCGGCGCCGAGATGCGCGGGCCGGGCGGCGACGACCGGATCGTCGCGGTCGCGCTGGCGATATCGGTGGCGCTTTCGGGCGTGTTCCAGCTCGCCTATCTGTGGTGGTCGGTGCGGCGCGCGGGGCTGAAGCTGCACATCCGCCTGCCCAGACTGACCCCCGAGGTCAAAAAGCTGGGCATGCTGATCCTGCCCGCGACCTTCGGCGCCGGCATCTACCAGATCAGCCAGTTCGTCGACACCTTCTTCGCCACCAGCCTGCCGCAGGGGTCGCTGACCCTGCTCAAGCTCGCCGACCGGCTCAACCAGCTGCCGCTGGGCATCGTCGGCATCGCGCTGGGCACCGCGATCCTGCCGATGCTGGCGCGCCACATCCACAGCGGCGACACGAAGGAGGCGCAGCGGCTCCAGGGCAATGCGTTCGAGATCGCGACGCTGCTGACGCTGCCCGCCGCGGCGGCGCTGGCGATCTGCGCCCCCGCCTTCACCGCCGCCTTCTTCGTCGGCGGCAAGTTCACGCCCGAGGACGGCGCGCTGATGGCGAATATCGTCGTCGCGCTGGTCGCCGGCCTGCCCGCCTATGTCATCGTCAAGATATTGAACCCCGGCTTCTTCGCACGCGAGGATACCAAAACGCCGGTGTGGACCGCGCTCGCGTCGCTGATCGCGAACATCGCGATCAACCTCTATGTCGTCGAGCGGTACGGCATCGTCGGGCTGGCAGGCGCGACCGCGGTGTCGGCGTCGCTCAACTGCCTGCTGCTCTATGTCATCCTGCACCGGCGCGGCTGGTTCCATTTCACCGGAAAGCTGGCGGGACGGATCGTGCGCCAGCTGGTCGCGGTGGCGGCCATGTCGGCGCTGCTGTGGTGGATGATGCCGATGCTGGCGCCCTATTACGGCGGGTCGGTGATCGAACGGATCGCCAGCCTGGCCGCGCTGTGCGCGGCGGGCGGAACGGTGTTTTTCGCGGCCGCTTTCCTTGTCGGCGCGCTTGACAAGGATCTGATCACCATGCTGACGCGGCGACGCGCCAAATAGCGGCACCAACACAGGAGTAGATCATGCGGATCGTATCGGGCATCCAGCCCACCGGAAACTTGCACCTCGGCAATTATCTGGGCGCGATCCGCAACTGGGTGCGGATGCAGGACGACGCCGAGAAGAGCGGCGGCGAATGCCTGTTCTTCCTCGCCGACCTGCACGCGATCTCGATGCCGCACGTCCCCGCCGAACTGACCGCGAACACGCGCGCGATGACCGCCGCGCTGGTCGCGTGCGGCATCGATACCGACCGGTCGACATTGTTCAACCAGGCCCGCGTCCCGGCGCACTCCGAGCTGCAATGGCTGCTGAACGGCACCGCGCGGCTCGGCTGGCTCAACCGCATGACGCAGTTCAAGGACAAGTCGGGCAAGAACCGCGAGAGCGCGTCGGCGGCGCTCTATACCTATCCGGTGCTGCAGGCGGCCGACGTGCTGCTCTACCAGGCGACGCACGTCCCGGTCGGCGAGGACCAGAAGCAGCACCTCGAACTGGCACGCGACGTGGCGCAGAAGTTCAACAATGATTATGCGTCGCCCGACGCGCCGATCTTTACCCTGCCCGAGCCGATCATCCCGGCGGATGCGGCGCGCATCATGAGCCTGCGCGACGGATCGTCGAAAATGTCGAAGTCCGACCCGTCGGACATGAGCCGGATCAACCTCACCGACGACGCCGACACGATGATGCAGAAGGTCCGCAAGGCGAAGACCGATCCCGAACCGCTGCCGTCGGAGGCGGCGGGGCTCGAGGGGCGTCCCGAGGCGCGCAATCTGGTCGGCATCTATGCGACCTTTGCCGACATGACGGTCGATGCGGTGCTCGCGCAATTCGCGGGTCAGGGGTTCGGCGCGTTCAAGCCCGCGCTCGGCGAACTGCTCATCGACCGGCTGGGGCCGATCAATGCGCGCTTCGTCGCGCTGAAGGACGATGTGGCGGCGCTCGACGCGATCCTCGACAAGGGCGCTGCCAAGGCGCGCACCCTTGCAAAGCCGACGCTCGACGCCACTTATGATGCATTGGGGCTATGCCGCTGAAATCGCAGCATCGACCGCGACGGATCATGCGACGAAACGGGTTCAACCAAGGTTAAGTCGCTTCGGCATAGTCATGCTATAAAAGAGCGACGAATGTGCGCCCCGAATCACGGAGCAAGATGATGACGAAACTCCCCATCCGGCAGCTCAGCCTTGCCGCCATGACCGCCGCAGCGTTGGCGCTGGGTGCCTGCGCCACGCCGTTCCGCGCCGATGTCGCGCGGTTCCAGACCCAGCTTCCGGCCCCGCAGGGCCAGAGCTTTGCCGTCGAGGCGGGCAACCCCGCGCTCGCCGGCGGCATCGAGTTCGGCCAATATGCCAGCCTCGTCGCGGGCGAGCTGACGCGTTACGGCTATCGCCCCGCCGCCCCCGGCGAGCGTCCCGAGATGATCGTGCGCATGTCGTACGACATCGACAAGGGCCGCGAGCGGGTGCGCAGCACCCCCGGCTTCGGCGATCCCTGGTACGGCGGCTATTACGGCCGCGGCTTCTATCGCCCGGTGGTCGTCACCGGCCGCGGCGGGCGCCGCTATGTCTATGGCTGGCGCGACCCCTTCATGTGGGGCGGCTTCGGCCCGGGCTTCGGCTATAATGATGTCGAGAGCTATACCGTCTACACGAGCGGGCTCGACGTCCAGATCAGCCGCGCGTCGGACGGCTACCGCCTGTTCGAAGGTCGCGCCGAGGCGCAGTCCCGCGACAACAACCTCCAGGCGATCGTCCCCAACCTGATCGAGGCGATGTTCACCAACTTCCCCGGCAATTCGGGTGAAAAGGTGCGCATCACCGTGGCGCCGCCCGAAAAGAACTGATCGCGCCGGCATCGGCCAGACAAAAGGCCCGCCTTTCGAGAGGAAGGCGGGCCTTTTTCATGTCCGTCACCCCCGCGAAGGCGAGGGCAGCCGGCCGTGTCGTCCAGCACTGCGGTGCAAACCGACTGCGCCCCGCCCGCCTTCGCGGGGGTGACGGTGTATAAGCCGGTGGACAAGGCCGGGGATAAACCCGGCAAAAGCTGTGGATCAGCCGTTCAGGCTGCGGCGGATCGCCGCGATCTCGGCATCGAGTTCGCCGTCGGCGACGCGCAGCGCCTCGACCGTGCGCACCGCGTGGATGACTGTCGAATGGTCGCGCCCGCCGAAGCGGCGGCCGATCTCGGGATAGGAGCGCGGGGTCAGCTCCTTCGCCAGATACATGGCGACCTGGCGCGGGCGCGCGATCGCGCGGATGCGGCGCTTCGACGCCATTTCGGACTTGTCGAGCTTGTAGTGCGCACAGACCGCGCGCTGGATCTCGTCGATCGTGATGCGCGGGCGCGCGCTGCGCACATTTTCCGCCAGCCGGTCCTCGGCGAGCGTCAGGTCGACGCGCGCGCCGGTGAGCGCGGCATAGGCGAGCAGCTTGTTGAGCGCGCCCTCGAGCTCGCGGATGTTGCGCGTGAAATGCTTGACCAGATAGGCGACGACGTCATCGGGCACCTCGATCATCGGCATCGCGGCGAGCCGCTGGCGGATGATGCGTTCGCGCAGATCGTCCTCGGGCGCCTCGATATCGGCGACGAGGCCGCCCGACAGGCGCGAGAGCAGCCGCGCCTCGACCCTGTCGAGCATCGCCGGGGGACGGTCGGCGGTGACGACGAGGCGCTTGCCCGCGGTCATCACATCGTCAATCGTGTGGAGCAGTTCCTCCTGCGTCGACGCCTTGCCGATCACGAACTGGAGATCGTCGAGCAGCAGCAGGTCGGCGGCGCGCAGCCGCGCCTTGAACGCCATCATGTCGCCGCCGCGCATCGCGCCGACGAATTCGAGCATGAATTTTTCCGCCGACATCAGGATGATGTTCGCGCCCGGATGCGCCGCGGCATAATCCTGCGCGATCGCGTGGAGCAAGTGCGTCTTGCCCTGCCCGGTGCCCGAGCAGAGGTAGAGCGGGCTGAATTGCGGAGCCTCGACCATCGCCATGCGGCGCGCGGCATTGGCGGCGAGGATGTTCGAGCGCGCGACGACGAAACGGTCGAAGCAGAGGCGCGAATCGAAGGGCGACGGCACCGTCGCGGCGAGGCTAGCGCGCGCGGCGGGCGCTTCAAAGGCCGGCAGCGGCGGCTGCGCGAGGGTGGCGGCGCGTTCGGCGCTCGCCCCGCCGCCACGCACGCTGACGCTGCGCACCGCGGGCAGCAGCTGGCGCCACGCGAGTTCGAGCCGGTCGCCGAAGCGTTCGTTGATCCAGTTGGCCGAGAAGCGACTCGCCGCCTCGAGCGTCACGACGCCCGACAGCGCGCAATAGTCGGCGAAGCGCACCGGCTTCAGCCAGTGATCGAAGGTGCGCGCACCGAGATCGCGGCGCAGCCCCTCGGCCACGCGCGGCCAGAGCGTCGCGGCGTCGCCGCTCATCGCTCCATGTCCCGCATTGCCGTCATACTGCTCCCCGTTCTGAATCACGCGGTCGTGCCCCCGATTGCCCCCTTGTCGGCGCCGCGGGGCCGCACACGCCGATCCTGCTCCAGCTCACGCGCACGGCGCAAACATCCTGCCCCCGGGCGACAGCCTGGCAGAAAGCGAATCATGTCATTGTAGCGACCACCGGCGAAGGCCGACGGTCCCCCTGTCTAGTCAGGGGGGAACGAGTCGATCAAGGGGCGGCCCTGTAAAAATACTGAAATAATGCCCCTTGACTCGTCACCCCCCGCGGAATCGCGCCAGAGCATAATTTTAGCAAGCATTTTCAATATGTTATTTTGAAATTTCGGGCCGACAAGAAACGAATCGCGGTAAATCCGCGACTTACCGCGCTGCAACACTATTGCCATCACGGCGTCACAATGACGCCATTGCCGCGGGCACAAAAAAGGACCCGCGGGCAACGCGCCGGCGGGTCCTTTTTGTTCCGGTTCGGCCGCGGCCGAATCAGGCGATGGCGTTGACGCTCTTCGTCAGGCGCGAATATTTGCGCGCGACGGTGTTCTTGTGCAGCACGCCCTTCGCGACGCCGCGCGCCATTTCGGGCTGCGCAGCCTTCAGCGCGGTCGCGGCGGCGTCCTTGTCGCCGGCGGCGACGGCGTTCTCGACCTTCTTCACCAGCGTGCGGATGCGCGAAACGCGGTTCTTGTTGACGGCGGCCCGCGCCTGGTTGCGGCGGATGCGCTTCTTTGCCTGCGGGGTATTGGCCATAAATTCCTCAGTTTTCCAAACGGTCAAAGTCAGTCGGAGCGCAGCAGCAGCGGAGCAGCCGAATCGCGCGATTGCAGCGAATCAATGTCCGGGTGCAGCCGGTTCCGGAAGACCGGACCCTGCTCGAAGGGTGCGCCCATAGCCAGCAAGGCCGCTCGGGTCAATGGTCTTGCGGGAATATCCCGCATCAGCGCTGGCATTTGGGGCAATAGAAGGTCGAGCGGCCCGACTGGACGATCCGGACGATCGTGCCGCCGCATTCACAGGTTTCGCCCTCGCGGCCATAGACGCGCCAGTCCTTCGCGAAATAGCCGAGGTCGCCCTCGGGGCTCAGAAAGTCGCGCAGTGTCGATCCGCCCGCGGCGATCGCGGCGGTCAGCACATCCTTGATCGCGGGCACGAGAAGGGCGAGCCTGGCCTTCGACACGTCGGCGGCCGGTTTCACCGGGTGGATGTGCGCCATGTTCAGCGCCTCGCACACATAGATGTTGCCGAGCCCCGCGACGATCGTCTGATCGAGCAACATCGCCTTGATCGGGGCGCGGCGACCCGCGAGCGCGCTTGCAAGATAGGCGGCGCCAAACGCGTCGGACAGCGGCTCGGGACCGAGGGTCACGAAGGCCGGGAAAGCGGTCAACGGATCGCCCGCGACGAGGTCGACCGAACCGAAGCGGCGCGGATCGTGGAGGAACAGCCGGTGCCCCGCCCCGGTTTCGAGCAGCAGATGGTCGTGCTTGCCCGCCTCGCCGCCTTCGGTACGCCAGCGCCCCGACATCCCGAGATGGAAGATCATATGGTCGTCGCGGTCGGTCGACACGATGCCATATTTGGCGCGCCGCGACAGCCCGGTCACCGTCGCGCCGGTCAGCCGCTGCGCAAGGTCGACGGGAAAGGGGCGGCGCAGATCGGGACGAAAGGTGGTGACGGCGGTCAGCCGCTGCCCGTCGAGGAAGGGCGCAAGGCCGCGGACGGTGGTTTCGACTTCGGGGAGCTCGGGCATTTCGCCCTTGCGGTAACTGGCATTTGCGCGGGCGGCAAGGCCCCGCTAAAGGCCGGTTCGACTTCGTTTCTCCCCCGCTGGAAGGCATTCATCATGGCCACCCCCGACACCGTCAGCTTCGGTTACGAACAGGTCCCCGCCGGGGCCAAGACCGCGATGGTCGGCGAGGTGTTCAGCCGCGTCGCGCGCAAATATGACATCATGAACGACGCGATGTCGGGGGGCATGCACCGGCTGTGGAAGGACCGCTTCGTCCGCCGCGTGAAGCCGCGCGCGGGCGAGCAGATTCTCGACATGGCGGGCGGCACCGGGGACATCGCATTCCGCATGGAGAAGGCGGGCGCGAGCATCACCGTCGCCGACATCAACCCCGACATGCTGGGCGTCGGCATGAACCGCGCCGCCGAGCGCGGGATCGACACGCTTGTCTGGTCGGAGCAGAATGCCGAGAAACTCTCCTTCCCCGACCAGTTTTTCGACGCCTATACGATCGCCTTCGGCATCCGCAACGTCACCGACATTCCGGCGGCGCTGAAGGAAGCGCACCGCGTGCTGCGTTACGGCGGGCGCTTTTTCTGCCTCGAATTTTCGACCAACGAATGGCCGGGCTTCGCGCAGGCCTATGACGCCTATTCGCACCATCTGGTGCCCAAGCTCGGCAAGCTGATCGCGCAGGACGAGGACAGCTATCGTTACCTGATCGAATCGATCCGCCGTTTCCCGCCGATGCCCGAATTTGCCAAGATGATCCGCGAAGCGGGCTTCACCTCGGTCAAGGTCGAGCCGATTCTGGGCGGACTGGTGGCGATCCACAGCGGGTGGAAGGCGTGAGCGGGGATTCGGCATGACCCGCCCCGTCACGCATATCTTTCGCCTGCTGAAATGGGGGCGCATCCTGGCGCGGCACGGTGCGCTGCGCGGGATCGAAGGCGCTCCGACCACGCCGGCGGGCGTCAAAAGATTGTGCCGCATCGCGCGTTTCGGCACCATCCAGCCCCGGACCCCCGACTATGCCGCCGCCTTCCAGGCGATCGGCCCGGCCGCGGTCAAGCTGGGCCAGACGCTCGCGACGCGCCCCGACATCGTCGGCGAGGAGGCGGCGCATAATCTGCTGAGCCTGCAGGACGCCCTCGCCCCGGTTCCCTTCGAGCGCATCAGGCAGGAAATCGAGGCAACCTTCGAGACATCGCTCGACAGCCTCTACAGCAGCTTCGATCCCGCGCCTGTGGGTTCGGCATCGATCGCGCAGGTGCATGGCGCGGTGACCACCGACGGACGCAAGGTCGCGGTGAAGGTCCGCCGCCCCGGCATCGACAAGCAGTTCGCGCGCGACATCGAAACCTATGAATGGGCGGCCGCGCATCTCGAGGCCTTTGGCGGCGAGGCCAAGAGGCTGCGCCCGCGCGAGGTGATCGCCAATTTCCGCCGCTGGACCTTGCGCGAACTCGACCTGAGGCGCGAGGCGGCGTCGGCGTCCGAGCTTGCCGATGCGATGGCCGCCGTGCCGCATTACGAGGTGCCCGCGATCGACTGGGACCGCACGACGAGCCGCGTGATGACGATGAGCTGGATCGACGGGATCAAGATATCGCACCGCGACAAGCTGGTCGCTGCGGGGCACGACATGGAGGCGCTGTCAGCGCACCTCGTCAACGCCTTCCTGCGGCAGGCGATCGCCGAAGGCTTTTTCCACGCCGACATGCACCAGGGCAATTTGTTCGTGAAGGCGGACGGGACGATCGCCGCGGTCGATTTCGGCATCATGGGCCGGATCAACCGGCAGGCGCGCTACTGGCTCGCCGAGATCCTCTACGGCCTGACCACGGGCAATTACCGCCGCGTCGCCGAGATCCATTTCGAGGCGCAATATGTCCCTGACTATCACAGCGTCGAGGAGTTCGCGACGGCGCTGCGCGCGGTCGGCGAGCCGATGCGCGGCAAGCCGGTGAGCGAGCTGAGCGTCGGACAGATGCTCGAAGGCCTGTTCGCGATCACGCGCGATTTCGACATGCAGACGCAGCCGCACCTCCTCCTGCTCCAGAAGACGATGGTGATGGTCGAGGGCGTCGCGACGATGCTCAACCCGAAGATCAACATGTGGGACGTGTCGGGACCGTTCGTGCAGAACTGGATTCGCGACGAGCTGGGCCCCGAGGCCGCGCTCGCCGACGGCATTCGCGAACAGGGCCGGACGCTGGCGCTGATCCCCGACATCATCCGACGGCTCGACGCACAATTGCCGAGGCCCGGCGGCGCCCCGCCCGCACCGCCGCTCCCCGAAATTCCGCTGATGTGGGATCGCGGCGAAAAGCGCGTCTGGTGGCGTTATGCGCTGACCGCCATCATTGCCGCTTCGGCGGGAGCGGCCGCCATGACCTGGATCGCCTCCTGACTTTCGCGCACCGATCGGCGATCGTGCAACTGGCCGGTCGCATCGACCTCCGCCGCGCTGTTGTTGCTCGGGACACGCTATGACCGCCGCTTCGCGTCCGCGCCTCTCTGGGTCCTTGCCGGAACGACCGTCGGTCTGGCTTGTGGTCTGCTGATCTTCTTCGAGGGGGAGCCCCGCTTCGACATCGTCGAGGGGTCCCTGACGCCGGTGGTGGCGCTGGCGTGGACCGGGGCGACCGGTGCGCTTGCAGGTTGGCGGCTGCACAGGAAACTATATCGCAGTGGCCGATTCGACGCCGCCCCCGTCGGCGGTTGATCGACACCGGTTATGCGCATACGTTATGCGCAAGGAGAATGGCGATGAACCGTCCCGCGCGATTCGATGAGCCGAAGAAGCCGCCCAAGAAACCCACCAATGTTTCGCTGAGCGTCCCGCTGGTCGACGAAGCCAAGCGGCTGGGCATCAACGTCAGCGAAGCATGCCAGGCGGGCCTCGCGGCCGAGGTCAAGAAGGCGCGCGAAAAGGCGTGGCAGGAAGAGAATCGCGCAGCGATCGAAGCGTCGAACGAATATGTGCGCAAGCACGGGCTGCCGCTCGCAAGATACCGGCTGTTCTGATGGCGCAGTTCGACATCCGGCGCACGTTGGAAGGAACGCTGGTCATCGATTGTCAGTCGAATCTGCTGCGGCACCTGAACACCCGGCTGGTCGTGCCCCTCCTTCCTGCGGATGAATTTGAAGTGGTGGCGCGGCGGCTCAACCCGCTCTTCACCATCGAAGGGACGGATTATGTCATGTACACGCAATTTGCCGCGACCCTTGCGGTGAGCCAGCTTGGCGAGGTGATGATGAATCTGGATGACGACAGCCTGACCATCGTCGGCGCGCTCGACGTGCTGGTAACGGGGGTTTGACGATGGCCGCGAAACGCATCCTCCTGATCATCGGCGGCGGCATCGCCGCGTACAAGAGCATCGAACTCGTCCGGCTGCTGCGCAAGGCGGGCCTGACCGTGCGCTGCGTGCTGACGCGCGCGGGCGAGCAGTTCGTCACCCCGCTGACGCTCGCGGCGCTCAGCGAGAACCAGGTCCATACCAGCCTGTTCGACCTCAAGGACGAGGTCGAGATGGGGCATATCCAGCTCAGCCGCGAGGCCGATCTGGTCGTCGTCGCGCCCGCGACCGCCGATTTGCTGGCGAAGATGGCGAACGGACTGGCCGACGACCTGGCGACCACGCTGCTGCTCGCGACCGACAAGCCGGTGCTCGCGGCCCCCGCGATGAATGTCCGCATGTGGCTGCACGCCGCGACGCGGCGCAATGTCGCGACGCTGCGCGGCGACGGGGTGACGGTGCTGGAGCCCGACGAAGGCGCGATGGCGTGCGGCGAATATGGGCCGGGGCGACTGCCCGAGCCGCCGGCGATCCTTGCCGCGATCGAGGCAGCGCTGGCCGATGCACCTGCAGCGGTGCCGCTGACCGGGCAGCCCGATTTCGCACCCGCTAATCACCGCCCGCTGCACGGGCGCCGCATCCTGATCACCGCGGGACCGACGCACGAGCCGATCGACCCGGTGCGCTACATCGCCAACCGGTCGAGCGGGAAGCAGGGCTTTGCGATCGCCGCCGCCGCCGCCGAAGCCGGCGCCGAGGTGCTGCTGATCGCGGGGCCGGTGCCGCTGCCCACCCCGCCGGGCGTGATCCGTGTCGACGTCGAGACCGCGCGCGAGATGGCGGACGAGGTCGAGAAGGGCCTGCCCGTCGATGCCGCGATCATGGTCGCCGCGGTCGCCGACTGGCGCGCCGCCGACACCGCGGCGCAGAAGATCAAGAAGGACGGCAGCGGGCAGGTTCCGCCGCTCGCGCTCGCCGAAAACCCCGACATCCTCGCCGGGCTCGCGAAAAGCGCGCGGCGCCCGCCACTGCTCGTCGGCTTTGCCGCCGAGACCAACGACGTTCTGGCGCATGCGCAGGCCAAGCTCGACCGCAAGGGATGCGACTGGATCGTCGCCAACGACGTCGCCGCCGACCCGATGGGAGGCGAGACGAATCGCGTGCATGTCGTTAGCAGGACGGGCGTGGACAGCTGGGATCGACTGCCGAAGGCGGCGGTCGCCCGCAAACTGATGGAAAAGATCGCCGATGAGCTCGATACGCGTTCCCCCCTCGATGCCGATTGAGATCCGGATCCAGCGCCTGCCCAACGGCGGCGGGCTGCCGCTGCCGGCCTATGCGTCGGACGGCGCGGCCGGAATGGACGTCGTCGCGGCCGAATCGCTGACGATCCGCCCCGGCACGCGCCACGCGGTGGCGACGGGCTTCGCGATGGCGATCCCGCCGGGCTACGAGGTGCAGGTGCGCCCGCGCTCGGGGCTGGCGCTCAAGCACGGCATCACCTGCCTCAACACGCCGGGGACGATCGACAGCGACTATCGCGGCGAGGTGAAGGTGATCCTCGCCAACCTCGGCGACGATAATTTCGAGGTGAAGCGCGGCGACCGCATCGCACAGCTGGTGCCCGCGCCGGTGCAGCGCGCGGCCTTTGCCGAGGTCGCGGCGCTCGACGACACCGCGCGCGGCGCCGGCGGCTTCGGATCGACCGGGGTGGCGAGCGAAAGCACCGACGGCGACGAAGAACCGATCGACGACAGCATCCCCGACAATGTCGCCTCGCTCGCCGCGATGAAGCTGCGCCAGCCGGGCGACTAGGCCTTGCTCAGCGACGCCGAACTCGACCGCTACGCCCGCCAGATCATCCTGCCGCAGTTCGGCGGCGCGGGGCAGGCCAGGCTGAAGGCGGCACATGTCGTGCTGATCGGCGCGGGCGGGATCGGCTGCCCCGCGATCGCCTATCTGGCGGCGGCCGGGGTCGGCACACTGACCGTCGTCGACCATGACCATGTCGAATTGTCGAACCTGCACCGCCAGCCGCTGTTCACCGACGCCGACATCGGCCGCCCCAAGGCCGAGGTCGCGATGGCGGCGGCGCGGCGGATTAATCCGCATGTCGACGCGGTTCCGGTCATCCAGCGGCTCGACGACGGCAATGCCGGGACCTTGCTGGCGGGCGCGAGCCTGATCCTCGACGGGTGCGACAATTTCGGCACCCGGCTGGCGGTCAACCGCGCCGCGGTCGCGCTCGAAATTCCGCTGCTCAGCGCGGCGATCGGCGCGTTCGAGGGACAGGTCGCGCTCTATGAGGGATGGCGCGCGGGCGCGCCCTGCTACCAGTGCCTCGTCGGGTCCGATCCAGACCGCGAGGGTATCAACTGCGCCGAGACCGGGGTGATGGGCGCGCTCGCGGGGATGGTCGGGACGATGGCAGCGCTCGAAGCCGTGCGCGCGCTGACGGGCTGGGGATCGAGCCTCGCCGGACGGCTCGCGATCGTCGACATGCTCGAGCGGCGCTGGCGCGAGGTCGGGGTCGCCAAGGATCCGGAGTGCGCGACATGCCGCGGTTGACCATCATCGTCGCGAGCGGCGACGCGGCGCGGCTCTATGCCGCGCTCGAGACCGCGATGGCGGCGGCGGCGCTGGGAGGGTCGACGCGCCTGTTCCTGCAGGGCGAAGCGGTCGCATTGCTGCGCGCACCGATCGCCTTTGCCGGCGATGCCGCGCGCCGCGCGGCGGGGCAACTCGACCTCACGGGCATGATCGCAGAAGCGGAGGCGATGGGCGTCGAATTGCTCGCGTGCCAGTCGGGCATGGCGCTTGCCGCGATGACCGCCGACGACCTGCCACCGCACGCGAAGGCGTCCGGACTGGTGAGCTTTCTGGCGGGTGTCGGGACGGATGACCGGCTGATCATATATTGAGCGGGCCCGGCCCTCCGCGCGCGCCCTGCGAAAACCGGGGTCCATTGCAGAAACACGCCGGGTTCGCGTCGGCATTCCGGGCCCCGGATTTCGCCGGGATGACGACTGGAAAAGACCGCGGTCCGCTTTCCAACGCGGACTTTGTCCTGACAACCGCGCACCACCCTGCCCCGCCGTTCAGGGGTTGGCACAGACCTTGATAGCGTCGGGATCGGGGCGCTTGCCGTCGGGAACGAAGCGCGCGAGATAGCCGCCCGCGTGCGCCTTGTCGTCGTAGGAGACGAGCTTGTAGCCCACCGCCTCGAATTCGCAGACGAGCAGGCGAAAGGGCGTGCCATGGTCGGCGACGGCGCGGTCGCCGTCGACGACGAGCACCTGCCCGCCCTTGCGCAGCGCCGGCCGCAGGCGCCAGAGGAAGGCATAGGGTTCGCCGATCTCGTGGTACATATGCACCATGAAGACGCGGTCGAAGCTCGCCGCGGGCAGCCGCGGGTCGTCGACCGCGCCGAGCTTGATCGAGACATTGTCGAGCCGTTCGCGCGCGACGCGGTCGGCGAGGCGTTCGATCACCTCGGGAATGATGTCCTGCGCGAGGACGCGGCCGCCCGACCCGACACGCTGCGCGAGGCGGACGGTATAATAGCCGTCGCCCGCGCCGATGTCGGCGACGGTCATGCCGGGGCGGACGTCGGCCGAGTCCATGATGTCCTCGGCCTCGTTGACGCGGTCGCGGGCTTCCTCGGTCGACCATTTGGTCGAGACGGTGGGAGCGACGGGCCGGTCGGCGGGCGGGAAATCGCGCGCGCTCTCGACGCGGTCGCTGTCCCCTTCCCACGGCGCGTCGTCGCAGCCGCCGAGCAGCGGCAGCGCCGCAAGCGCGGCAAGGACGGCCGCGCGTCGGATCAATCGATATCCTCCACGTCGACCTTCTCGCCCGTCACCTTCTGCGACAGCGCCGCCGCCATGAAGGGATCGAGCGCCCCGTCGAGAACATCGGAAGGCGCCGTGGACGTGACCCCGGTGCGCAAATCCTTCACCAGCTGATAGGGCTGGAGCACATAGGAACGGATCTGGTGCCCCCAGCCGATCTCGGTCTTCGCCTGATATTCGCCCGATGCCGCGGCTTCGCGCTTCTGAAGCTCGGCCTCGTACATGCGTGCCTTCAGCATCCCCATCGCGGTCGCGCGGTTCTTGTGCTGCGAACGGTCGTTCTGCGACGCGACGACGATGCCGGTCGGGATGTGCGTGATGCGCACCGCCGAGTCGGTCGTGTTGACGTGCTGGCCGCCCGCGCCCGAGGCGCGATAGGTGTCGATCTTGAGGTCGCCCTCGTTGATCTCGATGTCGATATTATCGTCGATCACCGGGTAGACCCACACCGACGAGAAGCTGGTGTGGCGCCGCGCCGAGCTGTCGTAGGGCGAGATGCGGACGAGGCGGTGGACGCCGCTTTCGGTCTTGGCATAGCCATAGGCATTCTCGCCCTTGACCAGCATCGTCGCCGATTTGATGCCCGCCTGCTCGCCCGCCTGATATTCGACCAACTCGACCTTGAAGCCGCGCTTTTCGGCCCAGCGACTGTACATGCGCTGGAGCATTTCGGCCCAGTCCTGGCTCTCGGTGCCGCCGGCGCCGGCATGGACCTCGATATAGCAATCGTTGCCGTCGGCCTCGCCCGCGAGCAGCGCTTTGATCTTGTCCTCTTCGGCGCGCGCAGCGAGCGACGCGAGCGACGCCACCGCTTCGTCGACCATCGCTTCGTCGCCTTCCATCTCGGCAAGCTCGATCAGCTCGGCAGTGTCGGCGCATTCGCGCTCGATCGTCCGCGTCGCGGTGATCGCCTCATCGAGGCGGCGGCGTTCGCGCATGACGTCCTGCGCCGCCTTCGGATCGTTCCACAGGGTCGGATCCTCGACCTTGGCATTGAGTTCGTCGAGCCGGCGCAGCGCGCGGTCCCAGTCGAGAAAGCGGCGGACCAGCGCGAGCGCGCTGCCGATCGTGTCGATATGATCCTGCGCTTCGGCGCGCATGTCTTTGCTCCTGAAATAAGTCGGATCGCCCTTAGAGCCTGTTCGGCCCAAGGGGAAGACGGCTCGAAGGCGGCGCGCGCGGCGTCAGATGATGCCGCCACGATCCTCGAGGAAGTCGCTGTCGCTGCGCCGGCCATTGCCCTGCTGCACTGGCGCGTCGGGACGCGCGGCGGCACGGGCGGGCTTGATTTCCTCTTCGCGGATCGTCCGCCGGGGTTCGCTTTCGGGCTTGAAGGCTTCCCAGATGATCGACGCCTTGGGATCGCTGCCCGGCCAGCTGCCATAAACGCGGCGGCCCGAGCGGCGGTCGATGCGCACCATGCGGATGCCCTTGGGCGCCGCAAAGGGAATCGGCTGGCGGTCGTCGAGCGCGACGAGCGCAAAATCCTTGAAGATGGGCGCCGCGAGGCTGCCACCCTGCGCATAGCCGCCCATGCTGCGCGGCTGGTCGAAACCGATATACATGCCCGCGACGACGTCGGGGGTGCCGCCGACGAACCAGACGTCGTTGGGTCCCGAGGTCGTGCCGGTCTTGCCGAACAGCGGCACGCCGAGGTCGCGCAGCCGCACCGCGGTGCCGCGCTGGACGACGCCCTCGAGCATGTGGACGACCTGATAGGCGGTCATCGGGTCCATCAGCTGCTTGCCCGACGGAGCGAAGCGCGGCATCGGGCGGCCGTCCCAGTCCTTCTTGTTGCAGCCGTCGCACGCGCGGTAGCTTTTGGGGAAGATCACCTTGCCGCGGCGATCCTGGACATAGTCGATCACGCGCGGCTTGAGCGCGCGGCCATGGTTGGCGAGCATCGCATAGGCGTTGGTGATCTTTTCGACCGTCGTCGACCCTGCGCCGAGCGCGGTCGAGAGATAGGGTTCGTGCTCGCCGATGCCCATCGTGCGGATCGTGTCGACAACGGGTTCCATGCCGATCTGGCTCGCGGTGCGCACGGTCATCAGGTTGCGCGACTGTTCGAGGCCCCAGCGCATCGTATGCTCGCCGGTGCCTGCCGAGCCGCCGAAGTTGCGAAAGCATTTGTTGCCGAAGCGCGCGCCCTGATAAACGCAGAAGCTGCCGTCGACAATCATCGTCGCGGGGGTCATGCCATTGTCGAGCGCGGCGGCATAGACGAAGGGCTTGATCGTCGAGCCCGGCTGGCGTTCGGCCTGGGTCGCACGATTGAAGGGGGAGAGGCGGACGTCGAAGCCGCCCTGCATCGCATAGATGCGGCCCGAATGCGGGCTTTCGGCCATGAAGCCGCCCGACACTTCGGGGATGTTGCGCAGCGCATAGCTCGACCCGCCGGTCGATTTGACCGCGATCAGGTCCCCCGGGCGCATCGCCGAAAAGGCGCTGCCGCCGGTCTTGCGATAGCCGAGCGTCGCCGCGCTCGCGGGGAGACGGCCGGTGTCGCCATTGGCAAAGCCGATGCGGGCTTCGCCGGCATTTTTCGACAGCACCGCGGCGATGCGCCAGCCGTCGTAATCGATGCCGATGAAGCTGGAGGCGAGGCGGCTCTGCCACTGGTCGTCGGCCTCGATCGTCGCGATCGGTCCCGACCAGCCCTTGCCCGCGTCGTAGCGGATCAACCCCTTGCGCAGCGCGCCGGTCGCCGCATCCTGCATCTTGCCGTCATAGGGCGTGCGGACCCAGAGACCGCCGGCATAGGCGCTGTGCGGACCGTCCTCGGCGGTTTCGCCGAATTCGGCGATCAGCTGGCGCCGCACCTCTTCCATATAATAGCCGCCGACCTGCGCCACCGCGGTGTTGCCGCTGCTGGTGAGCCCGAGCGGCATCGCACGCGCGGCGTCGCGCTGCGCCGTGGTGATCCAGCCGTTGCTCGCCATTGACCCGAGCACGAAGTTGCGCCGCGCGAGCGCCTCGGCCTCGTAGCGGGCGCGGCCGTATTTTTCGGGCGCCTTGGGCAGGATGGCGAGAAAAGCCATTTCGTGGAGCTGGAGCTGGTCGACGTCCTTGTCGAAATAGGCGCGGCTCGCGGCCTGGACGCCGAAGCTGCGGCGACCGAGGGGAATTTCGTTGAGATAGAGTTCGAGAATCTGCTCCTTGGTCAGCGCACTCTCGATACGCATCGCAAGGATCGCCTCGCGCACCTTGCGCCGATAGCTGAGTTCGTTGGTCAGCAGCAGGTTCTTCGCCACCTGCTGGGTGATCGTCGAGGCGCCGACGGGGCGGCCGCTGCTGGTGAGGTTGGTGACGATCGCCGTTGCGATGCCCGGATAGTCGATGCCGCCGTGGCTGAAGAAGGTCTTGTCCTCGGCAGCGAGATAGGCGCGGACCAGCAGCTGCGGATATTCGCTGTACTCGAGCTGGACCCGACGTTCGCGCGCATAGCTGTGGACCGGCTTGCCCTCGCCGTCGCGAACCATCGTCGGCAGCGGCGGTTCATAGTCGCGCAGCTGGTCGACCGACGGCAGGTCGCGCGCGAAAATCAGCCAGATGAGCAGCAGGCCGGCGAGCCCCGCAAGCGCCAGATAGCCGAGCCAGCGGAACCAGCGGCGAGCCCACATGGTGCGGAACCAGGCGATGACGGCATTGCCGTCGCGGCGCAGACGCAGGCGGAAATGGGACGAGGTGTCGGCGGCCATAGGGGCAAGCCTCTAAAGCGTGCGCGCGCGAAAGGGAAGCATGGTTGCGGCGGAGCGCATCTATCGGCCTTCGCCCGCGGGCGGAGGACCGGTCAGGTCGCGCAGCGCGGTGCCGAGCAGTGCCGCCACGTCGGCGTGCACGCTGTCGGCGGGGACGAGGTCTTCCTCGGCGAGCATTGCGTCGGCGGCAAAGCCGATCTCGACCGCGAGGCGGAGGCGTTGCCAAAGCCGCTGCGGGTCGACGCCGGGCAGGTGCGGCGCGCAGGCGTCGGCGAGACGCTGCGCGACATGGCGGTGCGATTCGAGGCGAACGTGGACGAGCCCGGGGGTCGCATGGAGCGCGCGCAAGATCCACACCGCGCCCGGTTCGGCGCGGGTGACCGCGGCATTTGCGGCCAGCAGATCACCGATATGATCCGCCATCGCGGCGATGCCGTGCTGCGCGTGGCGCGCGATCCACGCGTCGAGCACGGCGTTCTGGCGCTCCATCAGCCGCCGCCCGAGCGCTTCGAGCAGCGCATATTTGTCGGCGAAATAGCGGTAGAGCGCGGGCGGGGTCAGCCCCGCGCGCGCCGCGATCATGTTGGTCGAGATACGCTCGACCCCGACCTCGGCAAGCAGTGCGCCCGCGACGTCGAGCAGCCGGTCGTAGGTCGCCTGCGCGCGCTCCTGCCGCGGCCGGGACCGCGGCGCAGCGGCCCCCGCGGTCACCGCGCGCGGCCGCGCGCGCTCACCGGCCAGATCGCGACGAGCGTGTCGCCGTCGACGACATGATAATGATCGTAGAGGTTCACCGTCGGGTCGCAGTGCGGGACGGTGAGCGTCACCGGGTCGCCGGGCGCGAGCGCATCGCCGATGCCCGGCGCGATCAGCGCGGCATGTTCGTCGCCCATGAAGGCGAAGAAGGCCGATTCGGGCGCCCCGGCCCGCACGACCGCAACACCGCCGTCGGTCGACAGCGACTTGAAACCGGCATCGATGGTGACAAGGCCGCTGTGGTTGGCGCTGACCACGCGGGCATCGACGCCGAGCGCCGCTTCAAAGGGCACGCTGCCGTCGCCGACGAGGTCGCAGTCGAGATATTGCTTGTCCATGAAGACATAGCTGCCCGCCTGCAGCTCGGTGAAGACGCCGAGATCGAGGTCGATACGGTGCGTGCCAGTGCCCGAGCCGGTGACGATGTCGGGCGCGAAGCCCGCGGCGGCGAGCGCCGCGATGACGGTTTGCAGCCAGGCGGTGCGCTCTTCGATCGCGGCGCGGCGTTCGGCATAGGCCTCGATATGCTGCTGCGAGCCGCAATAGAATTGGACGCCGCGGTAGCGAAGCCGCGGCAGGCCGGCGATCGCGCGCGCCAGCGCGACCGCCGCCTCGGCCGAAGCGACGCCGGTGCGCGCGATCCCGGGGTCGATGTCGATGACGACGTCGAGCGTCGTCCCCGCCGCGGCGAGCGCGGCATCGACGCGCGCCGCGACCGCGGGATGGTCGACCACCGCCATCAGGCCGTCGGCCTGCCCCGCGAGCGCCGCCAGCCGGTCGATCGCGCGCGGCGCGGCGACGGGCGAGGTGATCAGGATTCCGGTCACCCCGCCCGCGGCGAGCGCCTCGGCCTCGCCGATCTTGGCGCAGCAGACGCCGAGCGCCCCCGCGGCGAGCTGGCGCCCCGCGATGTCGACGCTCTTGTGCGTCTTGGCGTGCGGACGCAGCCCGACGCCGTGCGCGGCAACGCGCTGCGCCATCGCGGCGATGTTGCGGTCGAGCGACGCGAGCTCGACGACGAGCACCGGCGTGTTGAGGTCGGCGCGGCCGCCCTGCCGGCCGACGAGATGGGCGTGCAGCGTCAAATCGTCGCTCATGCGAAAGATTTCATGAAAAAAGCGCCTCCAGATGCGGGTTGAGAAATTTGCCGGACGGGTCGGCAGCGCGGCGCACCGCGCGATAGCGTTCGGCCATCGGGTAGAGCGCGTCGACGTCGGCGCGCGCCAGCGTGTGACGCTTCGCCCAGTGCGGACGTCCGCCGTGGCCGCGAAAAATCGCCTCGGCGTCGGCGAACAGGCCGGCCCACGGCATTTTCGCATATTGGTGCATCGAAATCGCGGCGACCGGGCCGGCATTCATCGGACTCATCCAGATATCGTCGGCGGCGACGGTGCGATATTCGAAAGGAAAGGTCACCGGAAGGCGCCTGCGGCGGATCCAGCCGACCACCTCCGCGAGCGTGTCGAGTCCCGCGGCGCGCGGCATTTCATATTCCATCTCCTCGAAACGGATCGTGCGGTCGGAGGGAAAGATCGCGTGCGCGGGACCGCGGCGATGGCCGGAGAGATCGGTCTTCATCATGCCGCGCTGGAGCCAGGGGGTGAGGAAGGGCAGCCGCGCCGCGACGTCGAGCACGCGGCGAAAGGCGGTTTCCTCCATATCGGTCGTCGATGGCGGCGGGTCGCACGGATCGCAGGGGTCGAGCGTCTTGAGGATGACATGGTCGGCGTGCGGGAAGAGCCAGAATTCGATATGGCGATGCTGCTTGGCGAGATCGTCGAAGCTTTCGCGCACTTCGTCCCAGCGGCGCTTTTCGATGCGCTCGGCGAGGTGGAATGCTGGCACCACCGCGACCGCGATCTCGGTCGCGATGCCGAACAGGCCGAGCGACAGCCGCTGCGCCTGATAGAGATCGGGTTCGCTGTCGACGTCGCACCAGCGCGCCTCGCCGTCGGCGCCGATCAGGCGGAAACCGCGCGCCATCGCCGCAAGGCTGCCGAGGTCGACCCCGGTACCGTGTGTCCCGGTCGCCATCGCGCCGGCGAGCGACTGCGGATTGACGTCGCCCTGGTTGGCGAGCGCGAGCCCCTCGGCCCACAGCGCCGCGGTCAGCCGCTTGATGCTCCATCCCCCAGGGATATGCGCGGTGCGGCGGTCCGCCGCGATGCGCAGTTCGCCCGGCAGCGCATCGAGCGCGACGATGCGGTTGTCCGATTCGCACAGGGGCATGAAACTGTGTCCGGCGCCGGTCGCGCGAACGCTGGCCGCGGCGCGGACGAGCGCCGCGAGTTCGTCCTCGCTTTGCGGATGCACGGCGGCCGGCGCCGCGGTGACGCTGCCCGACCAGTTGCTCCAGCCCATCGCGTTTCTCCCGCCAGCCCGATGCGCAGGCTGTCGCGCGCCAAAACGATAGTCAAGACTATATTATTGCGCGACCGCGGCGATCTGGCGCGCGAAATGGACCTGCACCGCCTGCCTTACGCCGCGCGCGACCTTTTTCTGGCCATCGGTCGAGGCGAGGAATTCGGCGTCGCCCTCGTTCGAGATGAAGCCCGTTTCGAACAAGACCGACGGGGTATCGGGCGCCTTGAGCACGATGAACGAAGCGAAGCGGTGCGCGGTCGACCGGAACTTGACCTCGTCGGCCGCCTCGCGCTGGAGCAGGCGCGCAAAGTCCGAGGCGACGTTCATCGTCTCGCGCTGAGTGAGGTCGAGCAGGATCGCCGACACGTCGCTGCTGTGTGCGCCGAGGTCGACGCCGTTGATGACGTTCGCCTTGTTTTCGCGCGCCGCGAGCCGCGCCGCCTCGCGGTCGGACGCAACCTCCGACAGTGTATAGATCGACGCGCCGCTCGCCTGCTGGTTCTCGGCGGCGTCGGCGTGGACCGAAATGAACAGGTCGGCCTTGAGCCGCCGCGCGATCCCGTAGCGCTCTTCGAGCACGAGATAGCGGTCGTCGGAGCGGGTGAGCGCGACGCGGACGCGGCCCGAGGCGATCAAATCGTCGCGGATCGCCCGCGCGAGCGCGAGGGTGATGTCCTTTTCGCGCTTGCCGCTGTGCGGACTGATCGCGCCGGGGTCGTGCCCGCCATGCCCGGCATCGACAACGACGAGCGGCAGGCGCGGATTGTTCGGCCCCTGGATGGCGGGAAGCGCGACGGCCGCCTTGGGTCGCCCGATCGGCACCGTCACCGAATAGCGTTTTTCGGGCGGCTTGGCGCGGAACCGCACCGGCGGCTGCAGTTCGAGCCGCGGCGCGCGCGCGGCGCGCGCGAATTCGTCGGACGACACGGGGGCGAGCCGGAAAGAGAGGCTGCGCCCGTCGGCGGCGAAGCGGGCGCCCGAGACCAGCGCCGGCCGGTCGAGGTCGAGCACGACGCGCGCGGTGGCCGGATCGCGCTGTCCCTGACGGACGGTACGGACGAGGCCCGTTCCCTGCGGCGAACGCCCCGCCTGCGCGCCCGAAATGTCGAGCGCGATACGGTCCGGTCCCGCGAGCAGCAGCGCCGAGGCCCCCGCGACGAGGTCGTCGAACCGCACCGTGACGTCGCTGCCGTCGATCTCGATCGCGCCGATATTGCCCGCCAGTACTGCCGGCGTCGCCATCAATGCGGACAGAAAAAGGGGCAGGAGCAGCATGGAGCGTTTATGCCGTGGCGCGCGGTGCGTGGTCCAGCGGTTATTCGAAAACATGGCGGCTCCGGCGGCACAAGGTGATGAACCACTCATTAGGCATGGCGTGTCAAGCACGCGTGAAGCAGCAAGGTTAACCGCTGATTCAGCATGTTTCCGTGACTTTTCAGTCATCCCGGCGCGGCGGGTTGCCTGTCGCGGAACCATTTTTTGGACCGGGCAGTTGCCGTTCGATGACACCGATGCTAGCACCGCCAACGCTGACGGTGTCATGGACCGAACCGTCGGGCCTTTGAGGGGAACGCGCCCGTCCAGATCGGACGGCGGCCCGTCCCCGGCGCCCGACACCCGGCCAGGGCGACCTGCCGCCAGCCCACCCCGATGACGGGGCAGCGAGTGAAGATCCATGCTGGTCGATTCGCGCTGGCCGGTCATCCCGTAACAGGTTGATGCCGCATGAGGCTTGCCATGCCCTCTTCTTATCGCGACGCGGGCGCTCCTGCCCCCGCCTTCGCGTGGGAAGACCGCATGCGCGTCCCCGATCGGACGCGAGCCGCGCACGGCAATAACGTCTTTTCTCGTTTGAATCCTATCGACCGTGCCCGCTCCCCACGAGCGGCCGCGGCCTTTTTTGTTGGCGCGCCGCGGCGCGCCTGGAGTGATAATAATGACCACGCGCATGTTGATCGACGCGCGGCATCGGGAAGAAACCCGTGTCGCCGTCACCAAGGGAAACCGCATCGAGGAGTTTGATTTCGAGTCCGCCGAGCACAAGCAGCTCAAGGGCAATATCTATCTGGCCAAGGTAACCCGCGTCGAACCGTCGCTGCAGGCGGCGTTCGTCGAATATGGCGGCAATCGCCACGGATTCTTGGCCTTCAGCGAAATCCACCCCGACTATTACCAGATTCCGAAGGAAGACCGCGAAGCGCTGCTGCGCGAGGAAGCCGAGCACGCCGCCGAGGCCGCGATGCGCGCCGAGGAGGATCTCGACGAGCTCGAAGGCGACATCGCCGAGGTCGAACGCCCCGGCGAGGACGAAAATGGCGACGTCCCGGCCCCCGAAACCGTCGGCGAAGACGCCGAGGGTGACGAGGAGCATGGCGACGACGAAAACGGCGACGCTGCGGGCGACGGCGACGAAGGCTCCGAAGAGGGCCGCGACGAGCGCGGCGACCGCAAGGGCCGCGGACGCGGGCGTGGTCGCAAGGGCGGCCGCGGACGCGGGCGCCGCGACGACGACGATGGTGAAAATCGCATGTCGCTGCGTCGCCGCTACAAGATCCAGGACGTCATCCGTCGCCGCCAGGTGATGCTGGTGCAGGTGGTCAAGGAAGAGCGCGGCAACAAGGGCGCCGCGCTGACCACCTATCTGAGCCTCGCCGGCCGCTATTGCGTGCTGATGCCGAACACGATGCACGGCGGCGGGATCAGCCGGAAGATTTCGAACGGTGCCGATCGCCGCAAGCTGAAGGCGATGATCGACGAGCTCAACCTGCCGCCGACGATGGGCTGCATCGTCCGCACGGCCGGGATGAGCCGCACCAAGGTCGAGATCAAGCGCGACTTCGACTATCTCGCCCGCGTCTGGGACGAAATTCGCGAAACCACGCTGCAGTCGAGCGCCCCGGCGCTCGTCCATTCGGACAGCGACCTGGTCAAGCGCGCGATCCGCGACATCTATCACAAGGATATCGAGGAAGTTCTCGTCGAGGGCGACGAGGGCTACAAAGCCGCGAAGCAGTTCATGAAATTGCTGATGCCGAGCCATGCGCGGCGCGTGAAGCAATATGCCGATCCGGTCTCGCTCTATCAGCGATACGGGGTCGAAGACCAGCTCGCGGGAATGCTCAATCCCGTCGTCCAGCTGAAATCGGGCGGCTATCTGGTGATCAACCCGACCGAGGCTTTGGTGTCGATCGACATCAACTCGGGCCGGTCGACGCGCGAGCATAATATCGAGCAGACCGCGCTCAGCACCAACCTCGAGGCGGCGCACGAGATTGCGCGCCAGCTGCGCCTGCGCGACATGGCCGGGCTGATCGTGATCGACTTCATCGACATGGATCACGGGTCGAACGTCCGCAAGGTCGAGCGCGCGATGAAGGAAGCGCTGAAGAACGACCGCGCGCGCATCCAGATCGGCCGCATCTCGGGCTTTGGCCTGATGGAAATGAGCCGCCAGCGCCTGCGCACCGGCGTGCTCGAAGCGTCGACGCGCCCCTGCCCGCATTGCGAAGGCACCGGACTCGTCCGCACCGCTTCGTCGGCGGGTCTCGGCGCGCTGCGCCTGATCGAGGAAGAAGCCGCTCGCGGCAAGGGCAGCAAGATCACGCTGCGCGCGAGCCAGGAAGCGACCTTCTACCTGCTCAACGAAAAGCGCCGCGAACTGCGCGAAATCGAGGAGCTTTACGGCGTCAGCGTCGAAATCCTGCCCGACGGCGAGACTGAGGGCGCGCGCATGGCGATCGAGGTCGGCGGCCCGCCGCCGGTCCAGCGCCGCAGCTTCGCGCCGATCGTCGAGATCGAGGAAGAGGAAGAAGACGTCTTCGACGAGGAAGATGACGTCGAAGAGGAGGCCGCCGAAGAGCGCCCCCGTCAGCGCGAACGCGAACGGAGCGACGACGAGGCCGACGGCGACGGCCGCAAGCGCCGCCGCCGCCGCCGCCGCGGCCGCCGCGGCCGCCGCGACGACGAGAGTGGCGAGATCGTCGATGGCGATAGCGACGCCGACGCCGACTCGGATAGCGATGGCGAAGCCGTCGACGCGGTGGAAACGGCCGAAGCCGAAACCGCAGCCGATGCCCCCGAAGCCGAAACCGCCGAAGCCGAAACCAAGCCCAAGCGCCGCCGCGGCGGACGCGGACGCAAGGCGAAGGATGAGGCGGCCGACGCCGAAGCCACCGAGGTCGCCCCTGCCGGGGATGCGGCAGCGGAGGTCGCCGCCGAAACCGCGGACGTCGCCGCCGAAGCCACGGCCGAACCGGTAGCCGAGGACGCGCCCGCCGAAGAAAAGCCGAAGCGCAAGCGCACGCCGCGCAAGACCAAGGCGGCGCTTGCCGCCGAGGCTGCCGCGGCGGCCGCCGAAACCGCCGAAGCGCCGGCGGAAGCCGCCGCCGAGGACGCTCCTGCGAACGAAGCCGTCGCCGAGCCGGCAGCCGAAGACGCCCCCGCCGAGGAAAAGCCGAAGCGCAAGCGTGCGCCGCGCAAGACCAAGGCGGCAGCCGACGAAGCTCCCGCAACCGAAGCCCCGGCCGCATCGGACGAAGCGCCGGCAGCGGAAGCCGAACCCGTCGGCGCCGGCGCCGAAGCGGAAACCGATGACACCCCCGACGGCGAACCCCGCCGCGGCTGGTGGCAGCGCACGTTCGGCAACTGATCGGCGGCGCTTGATCGCAAAGCGGCAATCCGGGCCTTGCCTCCGCGCGTCCTGAACCCCACAAGGCCTGTCATGGCTTCAGTCGGGGTTCAGGCGCGCGGCGCGAGGACGGACAAATGAGTTTCGCTATGCCGGAAAGAGCGGAACGGACGCCCGTGTGGCGTCCGCTGTTCCGCCTGATCGTGACGCTGCTCGCGCTGTTGACGCTGGCGGTCCGCCCGGTGGCGGCGCAGTCGATCCTGCGCGACGCCGAGACCGAAGCCCTGCTCCAGGACATGATGAGTCCGCTGCTCCTCGCGGCGGGGCTGCAACCTGGGCAGGTGCGCGTGCACCTGCTCGGCGAGCGCAGCATCAACGCCTTCGTCGCGGGTAGCCAGGATATCTATGTCTTTGCCGGGCTGATCGAATCGGCCGACAATGCCGAAGAGGTGCAGGGCGTGCTCGCGCACGAACTGGGTCACGTCATGGGCGGCCACGCGATCCGGGTGAACGACGGCGCCAAGACCGCGACCAACATCTCGCTGCTCAGCCTGCTGCTCGGCGCCGCGGCGATCGCCGCGGGCGGCGGCGAAGCGGGAATGGGAATCATGATGGCGGGGCAGCAGGCCGCGCTCGGCAAGTTCCTCGCCTTCAGCCGCGTCCAGGAATCGACCGCCGACGCCGCGGGCGCGCAATATCTGTCGAAAGCCGGGATCAGCGGCCGCGGCAGCCTGGCCTTTTTCAAGAAGCTCCAGAACCTCGAATTCCGCTATGGCGTCAAGCAGGACGACGATCAGGCCTATGGCCGCACGCACCCGATGTCGGGCGACCGCATCCAGGCGCTGCGCGAAGTCTATGTCGTCGATCCCGCCTGGGAAAAACCCGCCGACCCCCTGATCGAGAAGCGTTTCCAGCGCGTGAAGGCCAAGCTCGAGGGTTTCATCGCCGAACCCGAGCGGACGCTGCGCAAATTTCCCGAAAGCAACACCAGCGTCCCCGCCCGTTACGCCCGCGCCTATGCCTGGCACAAGAGCGCTTATCCGCAAAAGGCGCTGGCGGAAGTCGAGGGACTGCTCGCATCCGACCCCAATGATCCCTATTTCCTCGAACTCGAAGGCCAGGTTCTCCTCGAATCGGGGCGGCCGAAGGAAGCGATCCCGCCGCTGCGCAAGGCGGTCGCCAATTCGCGCTCGCAGCCGCTGATCGCCGGCACCCTCGGCCATGCGCTGATCGCGTCCGAGGACCCCGCCAACTATGCCGAGGCCGAGGACGTGCTGAAGACCGCGGTCGCGCTCGACAACCAGAACCCCTTCGCCTGGTATCAGCTCGGTATCGTCTATGCGAACAAGGGCGACCAGCCGCGCGCGGCGCTCGCCTCGGCCGAACGCTATCAGCTGATGGGTGGACAGGAGATGCTCGCGCTGCGTAACGCCGACCTTGCGATGCAGGGCCTGCCCGAGGGGTCGCCCGACTGGATCCGTGCACAGGATATTTCGCTGGTCGCGCGCGCCGAGGTGGAACGGACGCGCAAACGGCGCTAGATTCGGTTAACGAATTCGGGAATGTGTCGCCCCGCGCGACGCATAAGGGCAACAAGTGACTGAAAGAAAAGACGATTACTACCAGCCATGGCTGCGTGACGCGGCGTCCGCGCCGGTCGAGCCGCGCGCCGCGGCGTCCGACACGCCCCCCGACGGCGGGCTGGCCAAGCCGCGCGAGACGGTGCCGCTCGGCCTCGACGTATCGCGCTATCCCGCCGAAGACCGCATGCCCAGGCGCGCGTCGGTCGACACCGACCGGCTGAAAAACGGCGCCGGGCGCCTCTGGCGGGCGATCCGGACCGGCGGCAGCGCCTTTGCCGACTGGACGATCCGCCTCGGCGAAACCGCCGACGTGCCGCGCCGCGTCGAGGAGATGGAAATCCCGCGCCGGTCGCGCGAACTCGCCGGGCGCACCGCCGACGGCACTGCGCGCACCGTCAAGGCGCTGGGGCGCGGCACTGCGAAGGGCAGCCGTGCGACCGCGGCGGCGAGCGCCGCGCTGTGGCAGAAGATAGCGCTGGGCGAGAAGGTCAGCAAATTGTCGAGCGAGGCGCAGCGCGGACTGGGCGACGTCGCGGGCAAGGCCGGCGAAGCGCTGGGCCAGGCCGCGCAGGCGGGCAAGGACAGCCTGGGCGATGCCGCGAGCAAGCTGCGCCCGGCACCGCGCGAAGACGCGCCGCCGCCGCCGTCGGGGCTCGAGCAATTGCTGGCCCGCGAGGAAGCCGAAGCCGCGGCCGCCGAAGCGGCGAGTCGCCCCGCCACGCCCGATCTGCCGCTGTTCGCGGGCGACCCCGGCGTCGAGCTGGCCAAACCGAGACCCGCGAAAGCCGCGAAAGCTGCGGCGGCGACCCCGCCGCCATCGGTGTCGGCCCCGGCACCCGACGACCGCATGCCGCATCGCGCGGCGCCGTCGGCGGGCGGCACCGGCCGCGCCGGCGGATCGCCTGCGCTGGCGCTCCCCGCCCCCGGCTGGGTGATCGGGCTGGGCGCGATCCTGCTGCTCGCCGCCGCCTTCTGGCTCGGCGGCCGCTTCGGCGGCGGGCTGAGCAAGAGCGAGGTCGAGACGGTCGTCGCCGACTATATCCGCGCCAACCCGCAGATCATTCCCGAGGCGATCGAGGCGCAGCAGAACCGCGAGATGGCAAAGGCGATCGACGCGATCCGCCCGGCGCTCGAAAAACCCTATGCCGGCGCGTGGACGGGCAGCGCCGATGGCGACGTCACGCTGGTCGTCTTCACCGATTACGCGTGCGGATTCTGTCGCGCGAGCCTGCCCGACATCGACCGGCTGGTGCGCGAGGACCGGCGGGTCAAAGTGGTGTTCCGCGAACTGCCGATCATCGCGCCGCAGAGCCGCGATGCCGCGATCATGGCGCTCGCGGCCGCGCGGCAGGGCAAATATGACGCCTTCCACCACGCGATGTTCGCCGCCTCGTCGCTGAGTCCCGACGCGATCGCGGCGGCGGCGGAAAAGGCCGGCGTCGTCACCGACGGCAGCGCCGACGCGACCGCGAACGAGGCGTTGTTCCAGCGCGAGCTCGACAGCAACCTTGCGATCGCCAGCCAGCTGCGGCTGAACGCCACCCCGACCTGGGTGGTCGGCGACGAGCTGCTCCAGGGGCAGATCGGCTACGCCGCGCTGAAGGCGGCGGTCGCGCGGGCGCGCAAGGGCTGAACGCCGTGACCGCGGACCCGGCGCAGGCAGCGATCGCCCGAGGCATCCGCAACCCCGCGCTGATGGAGGCCGCGCTCGCGCTCGCCGAGGGACGGTTGCACGACGCCGAACCCGCGCTCAAGGCGCATCTGAAGCGCGACCCGTTCGACGTCGCGGCGATCCGCATGCTCGCCGAGCTGGCGGCGCGGATCGAACGCTATCGCGATGCCGAAGCGCTGCTGCGCCGCGCGCTCGAACTGGCGCCCGACTTCCTCGCCGCGCGCTCGAACCTCGCAACCGTGCTGCACCGGCAGGGGCGGTCGGGCGAAGCCGTCGCGGAGCTCGAGCAATTGCAGCGGCTCGACCCCGGCAATCTGGCGAACGCCAATCTGAAAGCCGCGGCACTGGGCCGCGTCGGCGAGTTCGACGAAGCGCTGGCGCTGTACGAGCAGGTCCTCCGGACACTCGGCAGACAGCCAAAGATCTGGATGTCCTACGGGCATATGCTCAAGACCGTCGGCCGCCAGCCCGATGCCGTCGCCGCGTACCGCAAGGCGCTGGTGCTCGCCCCGACGCTCGGCGAAGCCTGGTGGAGCCTTGCCAATCTGAAGACCGTCGCGTTCGACGACGCCGACATCGCCGCGATGGGCGCCGCGCTCGATCGCGACGACCTCGGCCCCGAGGACCGCTTCCACCTGCATTTCGCGCTCGGCAAGGCGCACGAGGACCGCGGGCAGGCCGAGGCGGCCTTTACCCATTATGCCGAAGGCAACCGGCAACGAAAGGCGCTGATCGACTATGACGCCGGCCAGACGCGCGCCGCCGTCGAGCATGCCATGGCGCTCTACACCCCCGACTTCTTCGCCGCGCGGGCCGGCCATGGCTGCGCGGCGGGCGACCCGATCTTCATCGTCGGCATGCCGCGCGCCGGCTCGACGCTGATCGAGCAGATTCTGGCGAGCCATTCGATGGTCGAGGGCACGATGGAACTGCCCGACATTCCCGCGCTCCACGCGCGTGCGCGCGCGATGGGCGGCGTCGCCGCGCTGTCGGCCGACGATGCGCGGATGCTGGGCGAGCAATATCTGCGCGACACCCGGATCCAGCGCAAAACCGACAAGCCATTCTATATCGACAAGCTGCCGAACAACTGGCTCCACGCGGGCTTCATCCGGCTGATCCTGCCGCAGGCGAAGATCATCGACGCGCGGCGGCATCCGATGGATTGCTGCTTTTCCAACTTCAAGCAGCATTATGCCCGCGGGCAGGCGTTCAGTTACAGCCTGTCCGACATGGGACGCTATTATGCCGACTATACCGGGCTGATGGCCCATTTCGACGCGGTGCTGCCCGGCCGCGTCCACCGCGTCTTTCACGAACATCTGCTCGACGACCTCGAGCGCGAAGTCCGCGCGCTGCTCGATCATCTGGACCTGCCGTTCGAGGCCGCCTGCCTCGATTTCCACAAGAGCGACCGCGCCGTACGCACCGCCAGTTCGGAGCAGGTGCGGCGCCCGGTCAACCGCGACGGGGTCGGCCAGTGGCGCCCGATGGAAGCGTGGCTGGCGCCGCTCGTCGAGGCGCTTGGCCCCGCGCTGACCGACTATCCCGCGAGCAGTTGATGCGGACCCGAATGTTGCAATTTTGTCATAGTGGCCGTGAAAGTGCGGACGCGGACGAGCCGGTGCGTCGGGCGCGATTGACGGCGGGCCGAAACTGATCAAACTCCCCTCCGCTGCGCCGCAAAAAACGGCGCCGGAACATAGAGGGGGGTCTTTATGCAGGTCCGTTTATCCCGTCGTGCGCTGCTTCTGGCATCGCTGTCCGGTTCGATTCTTTCATCCGCACCCGCGTTCGCACAGGACGCGCCCAAGACGGGCTATGACGAGGAGATCATCGTCACCGCGCAAAAGCGCGAGGAAAATCTGCAAAATGTCCCGATCAGCATCCAGGCGCTGGGGACGCGCAAGCTCGACCAGCTGAACGTCACCAATTTCGAGGATTTCTCGAAGCTCCTGCCCAGCGTCTCGTTCCAGTCGAGCCAGCCGGGGGTCACCACCGTCTATATGCGCGGCGTCGCGAGCGGCGGCGACGGCAACCATTCGGGCTCGCTGCCCAGCGTCGGCGTCTATCTCGACGAGCAGCCGGTGACGACGATCGGCGGCACGCTCGACGTCCATGTCTATGATATCGCGCGCATCGAGTCGCTCGCAGGTCCGCAGGGCACGCTCTACGGCGCCTCGTCGCAGGCCGGCACGATCCGCATCATCACCAACAAGCCCGATACCAGCGGCTTCGAAGGCCGCATCGACGGCGAGCTCAACAGCGTCAAGAGCGGCGGCATGGGCGGCAAGCTCGAAGGCATGATCAACGCCCCGCTGAGCGACCGCGCCGCGGTCCGGCTGGTCGGCTGGTACCAGAAGGATGCCGGCTATATCGACAATGTGCCGGGGACGCGCAGCTTCCTCGGCGCGCCGATCCTCGACCAGAACGGCGACCTGATCGGCAATGATCCCGGCATCACCGTTAACAATGCCGCCTTCGTCAAAAAGAATTTCAACGACGCCGAGGTTTACGGCGGCCGCGCCGCGCTCAAGGTCGATCTCGACGACAATTGGACCGTCACGCCGACCGTCCTGTACCAGAAGCAGAAGAACAACGGCACCTATGCACAGGATCCGCGCGTCGGTGATTTGCAGACGCAGCGTTTCTACCCCGACAAGCGCACCGACAAGTTCGTCCAGGCGGCGCTGACGATCGAGGGCAAGATCGGCAATTTCGACGTCACCTATGCCGGCGCCTATCTCGACCGCAAGGCGTATCAGATCAACGATTACACCGACTATTCGGAGGCCTATGACGCGCTCTATGCCAACTATACCTACGAGGGCGATTTCGTCTGCAGCGGCCTGGCGGGCTGCTTCTATCTTCAGGACAACGGCGGCAACACCATCGATCCGCGGCAGTTCATCATCGGCACCGACCATTTCCGCAAGCTGAGCCAGGAACTGCGCGTCGCGTCGCCGCAGGACGAACGCTTCCGCGTCGTCGCCGGCCTCTTCTACCAGCGGCAGAGCAACCAGATCCATCAGGATTACATGATCCCCGGTCTCGCCGGAAATCTGTCGGTCAACGGCCGGCCGGGCACGCTGTGGCTGACCGAGCAGAAGCGCGTCGACAAGGATTATGCGGCGTTCGGCGAGGCGAGCTTCGACATCACGCCGACCATCACGCTGACCGGCGGAGGACGCTTCTACAAATATGACAACAGCCTGATCGGCTTCTTCGGTTTCGGGCGCGATCCGAACGGCCCGCCCTATAATGGCGCGGCCAGCTCGCGCACCGGCGTCGCGGGCTGCTACACGACCACCGGCGCGATCCTGCGCGACAATCCCGGCGGCACGCTGTTTCCCGCGGCGGTTCCCGGCGGCCCCTGCACCAACCTGGCCGACTTCGTCGACGGCAAGCTGGTCCCCAAGCGGACCAAGGACGACGGCTTCACCCACCGGCTCAACCTGACCTGGAAACCCAGCGAGGACATGCTGCTCTATGCGACCTGGTCGCGCGGCTTCCGTCCGGGCGGGATCAACCGGCGCGCGACGATCATCCCCTATGCGGCCGATTTCCTGACCAACTACGAACTGGGGGTCAAATCGACACTGGCCGACGGCCGGGTGCGCCTCAACGCTGCCATCTACCAGCAGGAATGGAAACGCTTCCAGTTCTCCTTCCTCGGCGAGAACAGCTTTACCGAAATCCACAACGGCCCCAACGCCCGTATCCGCGGGATCGAGGCCGATATCAACATCCGCCCCACCGACGGACTGACCATAACGGCGGCGGCTTCGTACACCGACGCGAAAACCAAGAACAATCTGTGCACTTTCGACGATCCGACCTATGTCTGTGCCACCGACGATCCGGCAGTCCCGGACAAATTCATCGCCGCCGGGAAAGGCACACGTCTGCCGGTGACGCCGAAGTTCAACGGCAATGCGACAGTGCGCTACCAGTTCCCGGTCGGGCCGGGCGAGATGCACCTGCAATCGGTGATCGCGCATCGCAGTTCGGCGACCCCCGACATCCGCGTCGCGACGGCGAACGCGCTGGGCCGGATCCGCGGGTCGACCACGGTCGATTTCGCGGTCGGTTTCGACTGGACCAACTACAGCTTCGAACTGTTCCTGCAGAACGCATTCGACGAGCGCGCCGAACTCGCGCGCTATTCGAACTGCGGCCAGTGCGACGGCCGGGTGCAGATATTGGTGAACCAGCCCCAGACGATCGGGGCGCGGCTCGGCGCCAAGTTCTGACCGGGTGACCGGACCCCGCAACGACAACGAAGGGCCGGGCCAAAAGCTCGGCCTTTCCATGTGCATCGCGCTCGTGATGGGCAATATGATCGGGTCGGGGGTGTTCCTGCTCCCCGCGAGCCTGGCGCCCTTCGGATGGAATGGCGTCGCGGGCTGGGCGATTACCATCGCCGGGGCGCTCGCGCTCGCCTTTGTGATCGCAAGGCTGACCGTCGCCTTTCCCGACGCGAGCGGTCCGACGGGTTTCGTCGAGCGCGCCTTCGGTCGCATCCCGAGCTTCATGATCGGCTGGGCTTATTGGGTGTCGGTGTGGACCGCGAACGTCACGCTGGCGGTAGCAAGCGTGTCGTTCCTGAGCCTCTTCCTGCCCGAACTGCGCGGGCATATGGCGATCTCGACGATCGCGCTGATCTGGATGGTCACCGCGATCAACTGGCGCGGCGCGCGCGCCGCCGGGCGCTTTCAGGTCGTGACGCTGGCGATCAAGCTGATCCCGCTGCTGACGGTGGTCGTCCTGATCCCGGTGGCGTTCGGCCGCAGCGAACCCGTCGCGATCACCCCCTTCCCCGCCGGCGGCCTGTCGGTCGCTGCGGTGAGCGGCTCGGCGATCCTGACCCTGTGGGCGCTGCTCGGCTTTGAATCGGCGAGCGTCGCCGCCGACAAGGTCAGGAACCCGACCGTCACCATTCCGCGCGCGACGATCATCGGCACGCTCGCGACGGGCATCCTCTACCTGATCGTCTGTTCGGCGATCGCGCTGATGCTCCCCGCCGCCGCGGTCGCGACATCGGAGGCGCCGTTCGCGCTGTTCGCCGAAACCTATTGGGGGCACGGCCCCGCGGTGTGGATCGCCGCCTTCGCCGCGGTCAGCGCGCTCGGTGCGCTCAACGGCTGGACGCTGATCCAGGCCGAACAGCCCGCGCGGCTCGCCGAACAGGGGCTGCTCCCCGCCTGGTTCGCGAGGACGAACCGCCACGGCACGCCGGCTGCCGCACTGCTGCTGTCGAGCGGAATCGCGACCGTGTGCGTCATCCTCAACAGCAGCAAGTCGACCAGCGAGATGTTCACCTTCATGGCGGTGCTGTCGACCTCGGTGACGCTCTGGCTCTACCTCGCCTGCGCTGCGGCGGCGCTGCGGCTGCGCGTCGCGATGGGAGTCGCGGTGGCGGGGCTTGGCTATGCCGTCTGGACGTTGTGGGGCGCGGGCCCCGGCGTCAGCGCGATGAGCCTGATCCTGATGGTCGCCGGGCTGCCGCTCTATGCCTGGACGCGGATGGTCGCGGCGAAGTCGGCGGCGGGTGCCGCCTCCGGCGGCTGAAACCTTGCGCGTCGGGCCGAAATCGCCTATCGGCCTCCTCCCGCTGGCCCGGATTCGGGCCTTTCTGGAGACGTGACGTGTCGGACCGCCGAATAATCCAGGGTTTGAAACCCTGCGGCATCCGCCCGCTGTCGTAGCGCGTTTTTCCTGACGCGGTGCGCCCGGGCGCTGCCGCAATTTCCAACCCGCCCATCATACTTCTGCCGTCGGGCGCCGTGCGTCCGCCGGCCGCAGGCAGGTATTTATGTTGCACGACAGCCATTGGGCGCGCGCACTCGCGCGCGCCGTCGCCACGGATCATCCGGGCAAGACAAAGACTGGCCGGGCCTTGCTCGGCTGGGCCCGCGCGCGCGCCGCCGCGCTCGGGTTCGACGACAAGACCATCGCGCGTGCCGCGCTGCTCGGGGCTCCCGCCCCGGCACCCGATGCGCGCGCGGACGAGAGCCTGCTTCAGGCGAACCGGCTGGCCGACGCGCTCGACCTCGCCGCCGAGGAGCGTGCGCTGCTTCTCTTCGCGACCGCGATGGAGCGCGGGCCGCTGACGCGCAGCCTCGCCAAGCTGGCCGAGGGCGAGGCGCTCGACATGGAGGCGCTCGCCGGGACGCTCACCGGCTTTGCCCCGCATGCGCTGCGCACCGCCGAAGTGGTGCGGCTCGACCTCGTCGGGCGCTGGACGAACAAGGAGGGCAAGGTCGAGTTCGGCCTCTGCTGGTCGTTCGAGCGGTTGCTCGACGCCAGGACCGGGCAGCATGAAAACCTGATCGACGGCCTGCTCGGCCGGCGGCAGACGGCGCGCCATGCGATGACCGATTTCCCCACGCAGCAGCGCGAGGCCGATCTCGCGCTCGCGCTGCTGCGCGGTGCGCTGGACGGCGGTGCGCGCGGGATCAACATCCTGATCCACGGTCCGCCGGGAACGGGGAAGACCGAGCTGGCGCGGACGCTCGCGGCATCGCTCGACGAACCGCTGCATGCGGTCGGCGAGGCCGACAGCGACGGCGACGAGCCGAGCCGGTTCGACCGTGTCGCCGCGCTCCGCCTCGCGCTGCGCACGCTCGAAAAGCGCGGGCGTGCGCTGCTGCTGTTCGACGAGATGGAGGATCTGCTCGGCAATGCGCAGATCGAACAGGATGGCCGCGTCCGCAACCGGTCGGGGTCGAAGCTGTTCGTCAACCGGCTGCTCGAGGACAATGTCGTCCCGGTGATCTGGACGTCGAACTGCATCGGCGATGTGGATCCGGCGATCCTCCGCCGCTTCAGCCTGTCGATCCGCATGGATTTTCCCGGCATGGCGCACAGCCCCGCGATGCTGGGCCGCATCAGCCGCGAGGAACAGGTCGCGGTCGACCCGGCGCTCGCCGCGCTCGCCGCGCGCGCGCCCGAAACCGCGTCGCTGTTCCGCGTCGCGGCGCGCGCCGCCGCGCTTGCCGGCGACGCCGACAGCGCAAGCCGCTTCGCGGGATCGATCCTCGGCGCGATGCGCGGCGAAGCGGTCGAGCCGCGGCCCCCACGTGCCTTCGACGAGGCGCTGCTGACCGCCGATACCGACCTTCCGGCGCTGTTCGCGAGCCTGACGCGCGAAGGCGGTCCCGCCGATTTCTCGCTGCTGCTCACCGGGCCGCCGGGGACGGGAAAGACCGAGGCGGTACAGGCGCTCGCGCGGCGGCTCGGGCGGCCGCTGCACATCAAGCGCGCGTCGGACCTGATGTCGAAATGGGTCGGCGAGACCGAGAAGGCGATCGCGGCCGCCTTTGCCGAGGCCCGGCGGCAGGGCGCGATGCTCTTTTTCGACGAGGTCGATTCGCTGCTCGCCGACCGGCAGGGCGCGTCGCAGAGCTGGGAGGTCAGCCGGGTCAACGAGTTGCTGACCTGGATGGAGGATCATCCCCTGCCCTTTTCCGCCGCGACCAACCATGCAGCGAAGCTCGACCCCGCGTCGGCGCGGCGCTTCGTGTTCAAGGTCGAGATGCGTCCGCTCGACGCGGTGCGGGCGCGGCGCGCGTTCGGTCATTTCTTCGGGCGCGAGGCACCGGCGATGCTGGATCGGCTCGGCGGGCTGACGCTCGGCGACTTCGCGGTCGTCGCGCGGCAGCTGCGCTTTACCGGGGCGATGGACGATGCGGCGCTGATCGACCGGCTGCGGCGCGAGCGCGCGGCACGCCCGGCGATGCCGCAGCCGATGGGGTTCGGATCAGACGCGCCACTTGGGCGCGAAGAAACCCCGGTCGCGTAGCACCACCTCGGCGGCGTTGTGCCCCGGCGCGCCGGTGACACCGCCGCCGGGGTGCGCGCCTGCGCCGCACATGTAGAGGTTCTTCACCGGCCCGCGATAGCCGCCGTTACCGAGCACCGGACGCGCCGCCCAGAGCTGGTCGAGCGTCATATTGCCGTGCATGATGTCGCCGCCGATCAGCCCGAACTTGCGTTCGAGGCCCTTGGGCGACAGGCGCGTCTGGCCGACGATGCTGGCGCGGAAGCCCGGCGCATGCTCCTCGACGGTGTCGATGATCGCGTCGGCGGCAGCGCCTTCCTCATCGTCCCAGTCGCGGCCATCAGGCAGTTCGGGCGCGAATTGCTGGCAGAAGAGGCTCGCGACATGTTGCCCCGGAGGCACGAGACTGTCGTCGACGGTCGAGGGGATCAGCATCTCGACGATCGGCTTCTTCGACCAGCCATATTGCTTCGCGTCGAGAAAGGCGCGATCCATATAGTCGAGCGTCGGCGCCAGGATGATCCCCGACTGGTGATGCTCGCCGGGCCCATCCTTTTCGTTGTGCGGGAGGCAGGTGAATTTGGGCAGCTCACTGAGCGCGACGTTCATGCGGAAGGTTCCGCTGCCCGCCTTGAAACCGCGGATGCGGCGCCGGAAATCGCCCGGCAGGTCCGACGCGTCCATCAACCGTTCGTAGAGCAGCTTCGGGCCGACATTGGCGATGACGCGCGCGGCGGCGATTTCCTCGCCGCCGGCGAGCTTCACCCCGACCGCCTTGTCGCCGTCGACGAGCACCTTTTCGACCGGGCTTTCGAGGCTGATCTCGACGCCGAGGTCGCGGCAGACCTTCGCCATGATCTCGGTGATCTTGCCCATGCCGCCGACGCTGTGGCCCCACGCGCCCTTCTTGCCGTTCACCTCGCCGAAGACGTGGTGGAGCAGGACATAGGCGCTGCCCGGGGTGTCGGGGCTGGCGTAGTTGCCGACGACGGCGTCGAAACCGAAGGCGGCCTTGACCGCCTCGCTCTCGAACCAGCTGTCGAGCATCGTGCGCGCCGACTTGGTGAAGAGGTCGAGCACGTCGCGCTGCTGTTCGAGGCTGAGCCCCGCGAAGCGCCGCCCCTGCCGCGCGCCGTCGATGAGGGTGCGGAAGCCTTCGCCCACATTGGGCGGCACGCGCAGCGCGAGGTCGCGGAGCAGTTCGGCGACATTTTCGAGTGCGTCATAATATTGCGGCAGCACCTCGGCATCGCGGCTGCTGAACTTGCGGAACTCGGCCTGCGTGCGTTCGAGCCCGCCGCCGAGTTTCAGATAACCGCCATCCTCCTGCGGCAGGAAGTTGCTGATCGGCCGTTCGATGACGCGATAGCCATGATCGGCGAGCTTCATGTCGGCGATCACCTTGGGCTGGAGCAGGCTGACCGTGTAGCTCGCGACCGAGTTGCGGAAACCCGGCGCGAATTCCTCGGTCACCGCGGCGCCGCCGACGACGTCGCGCGCCTCGACGATGCGCACCTTCAGCCCTGCCTTGGCGAGGTAGAAGGCGCAGACGAGGCCGTTGTGGCCGGCACCGATGATCAGCGCGTCATAGGCTTTGGTCATGAAAACTCTTTCGCAAGCGGGGACTGGACATGCTGCCGGCCGAAACCGAGGCCGAGGATTCGGCCGGGGATGCGGCGCAGCAGCGGGATGGCATCGAGCAGGCGCACGGCGAAGGGGACGCCAGTGATCTGCCCGCGCAGCATCGGTTCGATCACGCGCTGGTGCGCAAAGCGCTGGATCGCCTGCATCCGCACCGTCGGCGTCCAGCGGCGCTCCTGCACGCGTGCAAGCAACGGGTCGGGATCGGCACCCGCCGCTAGCGGCGCAGCGAGGATGTTCGCCGCCGCGACGGCGTCCTGCACCGCAAGGTTGATCCCGACGCCGCCGACGGGCGACATCGCATGCGCGGCGTCGCCGATCGCGAGCAGGCCGGGGCGCGACCAGCGCGTCAGCCGGTCGAGCGCGACCGAGAGCAGTTTGACGTCGTCGAAGCCTTGGATCGCGTCGATCCCCGCAGCGAGACCGGGCGCGATCTCGACGATGCGGTCGCGGAAGGCGGCGATGCCGCGCGCCTCGATCGGGGCGAAACCACCCTTTTCGATGACCTGCGCGCATTGCCAGTAATCGCCGCGCGGGATGGCGACGACCATGCCGCCCTTGTCGACCGAGCCGAGTGCGACCTCCGACATGTCCATGCCCGCGGGCACCGGCACACGGAACCACAGCACGTCCATCGGCGCACCGAGATCTTCGAGCGGGAGTTGCGCCGCCTTACGCAGGACCGAGCGGCGGCCGTCGGCGGCGATGACCAGCCGGGCGGGCAAATTCTCGCCATTCGCGAGCGTCACCCCGCTGACGCGGCCTGCATCGTCATAGGTGAGCCCGGTCGCCTCGGTCGACATGCGCAGGTCGAAGGTCGGGTAGCGCTTCCCCTGCCCCGCGATGAAATCGAGCAAATCCCATTGCGGCATCATCGCGACGAACGGCGCCGCAACCGGCAAATGCTTCATCGTCGCCACCGTATAGCGCCCGCCCAGCAAGTTAAGCGTCATCGTGTCGATCGCGGCGTGCGGTTCCCTGAGCAGTTCTTCGAGCAGCCCGATCTCGTTGAACAGTTCGAGCGTCGAGGGGTGGACCGTGTCGCCGCGGAAATCGCGAAGAAAGTCGGGGTGCTTTTCGAGCACCGTCACGCGCACCCCGGCACGCGCGAAGAGCAATCCCGCGACCATGCCGGCGGGTCCGCCGCCGACGATCACCACGGGAGGCATATCGACCACCTCTATTCCCCGTTCGTGTCGAGCGAAGTCGAGACACCGTGAGGTCGTGCGCTCCCGATGGCCATCTCGACTTCGCTCGATGCGAGCGGGTTTGGGAAAGCTGTCATGCGCGGCTCCAGCCGGGCGCGGGCGCCGTTTCCTGACGCGCCTCGGGGATCAGGTCGCGCATGCGCGAACAGAAATGCTTGAGGCAGACTTCCTTGTCGCTGAGCGGGCCCATCGAGAAACTCTTCGACTGCATGCCGGCCTGTACGCGCGTGATCAGTTCGGTGTCCTCGGCATTGACCTGCCGGTTGATGCGCCAGTTGAGGTAGCGCGCGGCCTTCATCTCGCGGCGCCACTCTTCGGAATAGGCATCGGGCAGGACGTAGCTGATTTCGCGGATCAGGCAGGTCGTCGGGCCGGTCGGCAGCCACTGCATGAAGTCGACCTGGTCGGGATAGATGTCGAAGGCGACATTGGGCCACAGCTTGAAATAGAGCCAGTGGCGCTGGTTCGCCTGGGGCAGGTGGGGAACGGGCGGCAGAAGCCGCTGGTAGAGGCGTTCGGACCAGTTGGCCGACGGACGGTCGATCAGGTCGCCCCACATGCGATCGACATTGTCCTCCGCCTCGACGCCATAGCTTTTACCGAACAGGCGGGTGAGCCCGGGGTGCGCGACGGGGATGTGGAGGCCGTCCGAATAATTGTCGCCGACATTCTTCCAGTTCACCTCGCGCGGGCGGAGCGTCACGCGGCCGAGCGCGCCGAGTTCCTCGAAGCGATAGGGTTCGACCATCGCTTCATAGGGCGCCATCATCGTCGCGACCGACGGGCCGCCGTCATCCTCGAGTCGCACGAACCAGAAACCCCGCCATTGTTCGAGACCGACGGGAACGAGCCCCGCCCTGCCCTTGTCGAGCGTCGGATAGCTCGCGCTGTCGGGAACGCCGGTCAGCCGGCCGTCGAGGTCGTAGGTCCACGCGTGATAGGGACACACGAGCTTCTTTGCGCAGCCCGTCGCTCCGTCGACGAGGCGCGACCCGCGGTGGCGGCAGACGTTGGTGAAGGCGCGCACGATGCGGTCGGCGCCGCGCACGACGATCACGCTTTCGCCGCAATAGTCGATGCTGTGCCAGTCGCCGGGGTTCGGAATATCGCTGTCGTGGCAGACGACCTGCCAGCTGGGGCGGAAGATGCGGTCCATTTCGACCGCGTGGAAATCGGGGTCGCTGTAGGTCCACGCGGGGAGCGACCAGCCGTCGAGCGGGTCGAGTTTCGAATCGCGAAGCGGTGCAGTTGCCATATTCCTGTCCTTGTTATACATATGTATAACAATATGACCGCCGCTCGCCAAGCCTTTACGCGCGAAAGCGCCGACGCCCGCCGCGCCGACCTGATCGAGGCGACCGCGGCAGTGCTCGCCGAACAGGGGCTCGCGGGGACGAACGTCCGCGCCATCTGCGCGAAAGCGGGGGTATCACCTGGCCTCTTGCGCCATTATTTCGCGGGAATCGACGATCTGATCGCCGCCACCTATCAGGCGACGAGCGACCGGATGGACGCGATTTTCGCGGGCGCGGTCGCGGATGCGGGGCGCGACCCGCGGGCGCGGCTGACCGCGTACCTCACCGCCAGCTTCCGTGCGCCGGTGACCGATCCCGAACTGCTGGGGGCATGGACCGCCTTCTGGGCGCTGGCGCGGAGCGATCCGCGGATGGCGGCGATCCACGCGGACAGCTACGCGGGCTATCGCGAACGGCTGGGCGACCTGCTCGCCGCGTGCGGCGCGGCCGACGCCGGGCGGCTGGCGATCATGCTGACCGCGATGGTCGACGGACTGTGGCTCGAACTGTCGCTCGACGCGGACAGCTTCGGCGCCGAGGCGGCGGCCCAGATGGTCGAGCGCGCAGTGGCGGCGCTCGTTTAATACCATTCCGTTCGCCCTGAGCCGGGACCTATTTCGACAGGTCGCGCAGCAGGCTGTCCCAATGCAAGAGCGCGGGGGCGATCGCATCGACCGGCACGCGTTCGTTGAGGCCGTGCGCGTAGCTGTCGCTGGCCTTCGAGAACAGCCCCGCAACGCCGTAGCTCGGCACCCCCTGGATACGGAAATGATAGCTATCGGTGGCGCCCGCGCTCATCGACGGGATGATCGGCAGGCCCGGCGCGCGGGCATGCACCGCCTTCGTCACCGCCGCGACGACATCGGGGCGCAGCGGCGAGGCGTCGCTGGCACTCGCGTCGGGATCGGTGTGCACCTTGATCGCGGGGTCGGCGATCACGCGTTCGAGTTCGGCGCGCACCGCCTCGACCGCCACGCCGGGGAAGATGCGGCAGTTGATGTTCGCGGTGGCCCTTTGCGGAAGCGCATTTTCGGCGTGGCCGCCCTTGACCAGCGTCGGCACGCAGGTGGTGCCGATCTGGCCGACATATTCGGGCTCGGCACGGATCTTCGCGATCGCGGCCGCATCCGCCGGATTGGCGGCAAAGGCCCTGAGGGCTGCACCGATGTCACCGCCGACCTGATCAGCAACGATCGGCATCCCGACTTTCGTCAGCTCGTTCTGCTGCGGGGTGAAGCGGTAGGCGCCGACCTTCGCGAGCGCGTTCGCGAGCTGGACGATCGCGTTGGTGTCCGAGGGGCGCGAGCTGTGGCCGCCGGGGTTGGTGACTTCGAGCATGAAGTCGGCATAGGTCTTCTCGCCCGCCTGCAGCCCGTAATATTTGGGCTTGCCGTCCTCGCCGATCGTCCCGCCGCCGCCGTCGCCGTTGAGCGCGAATTCGGCGCCCTTATATTTGGCCGCGAGCGCGCGCGTCGTAGTCATCGAGGTTTCCTCGTCGCCCGAAAGCGCGAGGATGATCGTGCGCTTCGGCCTGAACCCGTCTTTCTTGAGCTGCGCCATCGTCGCGACCATCATCGCGACGTCGAACTTGTTGTCCTCCGACCCGCGGCCGAAGATATAGCCCTGCTCCTCGACGGGGACGAAGGGATCGCGCGTCCAGTCCTTCGCGTCGGCCTCGACGACATCCATATGCCCGAGCAGCACGATCGGCTTGGCCTTGGTCGTGCCCTCAAGCGTTGCGGCGAAGGTCGCGGTCTCGCCGATCGGGGTGATCTCGATATCGGCGTCGGTGTAGCCCGCGGCCTTGAGCACGCCCGCATAGTAAGCGGCGAGTTCGGGCACCTTGCCGCGACCCTCGACCGTCGGGATCGCGATGCTGTCGATCAGGATCTTCTTCGCCGCGCCGGTATCGGCGGGCTTGGCGTGGACGGGAACAGCCGCGAGCAGGGCTGCGGAAGCAAGGAAAGCGGAAACAAGACGCATATCGTCGACCCCTTTTGATTATCCTGATTCATCCGTTCGGGCTGAGCCCGTCGAAGCCCGGTCCTTGATACGCATGCTGGAGGAAGAACGGCCCTTCGACAAGCTCAGGCCAAACGGAAATTCAAGCCACCGCCTTCTTCGTTTTCGGCGCCGCCGTCTTCGGCTTGAACCGGCACAGGTCGGCGACCGGGCAGCGCCAGCATTCGGGGGTGCGCGCCTTGCAGATGTAGCGGCCGTGGAGGATCAGCCAGTGATGCGCCCCGACGCGAAAGGGCTGCGGCGTTTCCTTGTCGAGCTTCTTTTCGACCGCGAGCACCGTCTTGCCCGGCGCTAGCCCCGTGCGGTTGCCGACGCGAAAAATGTGCGTGTCGACCGCAAAGGTCTCGGCGCCAAAGGCACAGTTCATCACGACATTGGCAGTCTTGCGCCCGACACCCGGAAGCTCGACGAGCGTGTCGCGGTCGGCGGGGACCTCGCCCCCGAAATCGCGGACGAGGATTTCGCTGAGCGCGATGACATTCTTCGCCTTGGCGTTGAACAGCCCGATCGTCTTGATATGCTGTTTGAGGCCATCCTCGCCGAGGTCGAGCATCGCCTGCGGCGTCGCCACCTCCTGAAACAGGCGCCGCGTCGCCTTGTTCACCCCGACGTCGGTCGCCTGCGCCGAAAGCACGACCGCGACGAGCAACTGGTAGGTGTTGCCGAACTGCAGCTCGGTCTCGGGACTGGGGTTCAGTTCGGCGAGGCGACGGTAGAATTCGAAAATGTCGGCTTTTTTCATTGCGATTCGGGCGGATGCGCCGCCTTCCATTCCATTGCGGCGCGGACGCGGCGTTCGACCGAGGGGTGCGAGTAGAAGATGAATTCTTCGGCCGCATTCGGGCGCGGGTTGCGATATTCGGCGGTCTTGACCAGCGCGCTGGCGAGCGCGTCGGGCAGGTTCACGGTGCGCAGCGAATAGGCATCGGCCGCGCTTTCATCGTAGCGCGAAAGGCCATTGCGCACCGGCTGCGCAAGAAAGGCGAAAAGCGTCAGCATAAACATCAGCACCGGCAGGCCGCGCGGATCGCCGATCGCGGCAGCACTGCCGAAGGTGCGGGCGACGCGCGCGTACAGCCGGTCGGCGAGGAAGAAGAGCAGGACCGCGAGCAGCGAGAAGACCGCGACCATCATCCAGATATGGCCGAGGACATAATGGCCGATCTCGTGCCCGGTGACCGCCCGCACCTCGTCGAGCGAGGCGCCCTTGAGCGCCACGTCCGAAATCGCGATGCGCGCCGAATGGCCGAGGCCCGAGACATTGGCGGTGAAATTGTTCGACTGGCGCGAACCATCGTAGAGGAAAATGCGGCCGGGCTCGATCCCCGCCTGCTGCGCCTGCACGACCAGTGCATCGCGCACCGATCCGGCGGGAACGGGCCGATAGTCGTTGAACAGCGGTTCGACGACCACCGGGGCGAGGAGCAGGAGCAGCGAGATGGCGAAGGCCGCGAGACCGCCTGACCAGATCCACCAGCGCCGCCCGGCGCGGCGGATAAGCGCATAGATACCGAGGAAGAAAAGCGCCCCGAACAAGGTCGCGAAGACCATGCCGATCGCGCCCTGCGCCAGCCAGTCGCCGAGCGGCTGGCTGGTACGGCCATAGGCGCTTTCGCGCCACCAGTCCTGATAGAGGTTCCACGGCAGCGCGACGATCGCCGACAGCAGCAGGAAGGCGGCGCAGACGAGCAGGGTGCGCGGCACGAACCCGCGCCCCGCGAGCCGCGCATCGAGACGGTCGAGGATGCGCAGCCGCACGAACAGGATGGCGACGAGCGCCGCGACGACGACATCCCACAAACCCTGCCATTCGCCGCCGCGCGTATAAGCGGCGGCCTTTGCGAGTGCGGCGGGGCCGAGCGCGTCGATATAGGCGGCGGTAGCGGCGGCGGGATCGAAAGCCATGGTCGGTGTCCTCGTGCGGCGGTCAGCGCAGCCAGCGGCTGAGCACGGGAAAGGCGGGCAATCCTTCGGCGAGCGCGGTGCGCAGGTCGGCGGTCATGCCATAGAGACCGAGCATCGGCGCGCCGATGAAATGGCCGGTCGCAAAGCTGGCGATCAGCGCCGCGCTGTCGCCGCGATAGCCGCCGTCGTGGAACAATTGGCGCGGGGTCACCTCGCACGGGAAGGAGGCGGCATAGGACCAGGCGATCGCCGCCATCTCGTCGACCGGGTCGGCGTCGATCGGGCCGAGCGCGGGCCGGTCGGCGGCGTCGACGACCGCGATATGCCCCGCCTCGTGGAGCAGGTCGCCGGGCCATACCGGAGTTTCGGGGTCGATCAGGAGGCGCCCGTTCACGATCGCGAGGCCGCCGAGCAACTGCTCCTTTTCCGCGCCGATCCAGTCGACCGCGATGCCGATTTCTTCAAGAAAGGGCAGGATGCGCGCCGCCGCGGCTTCGCCGCCGCCCTCGTCGCGCCATGTGCAGGCGGATGCTGTGACCTGGTCCATCGTCAGTCCTTTTCGACGAGGCGCGAGACGATGGCAACGAACATCAGGCTGGCGATCCAGCCGAAGACGATGTTGAACCACATCAGCCAGCGCAGCGCGCGCCCGCCCCACAGGGTTTTGCCCGTCGCGTTCGTCACCACCGGCCCCCAGTCGGCCTCCTGGTGCAGGTCGACGAAGGGCAGGGTGACGTCGAGCGCGAAGAAGAAGGGCTGGAAGGTCGAATATTCGGGCGGCACCAGACAGGCCGGATCGGTCCAGTGGTAACGCACGTCGAGATCGCCCAAAGTGCCGCAATCGCGGGTCTGCGCACTGAGATGGACGAGCGGGTTGGTCGGCGCGATCAGCCCGTGGTCGCGCCCCTCGTAATAGGCGAGCGACGACAGCGCGACGAGCAGGAGCGTCAGATAGACGATGCGCTGCGGTTTGTGCCCGTAGCCCGAGAGCTTTCCGTAGGCATAGTGCCAGCTGCGCGCGACCAGATTGGAGAGCGGGTTCCAGCCGCGATCGAGCGCCTGCCGGAAAGCGGGCGCCCAGTGGTCGGGGAACTCCTTCGGCTCGCGCGCGCCGACCGCGCGCGCGGTGCGCCGCATATCCTGTTTCGCGATCGCGATTTCGGCGGCTTCGGTGGTGTGCCCCGTGGCGCGGAGCGTCTTGGCGAGTTGCTCCCACGGCTGCGGGTAGAAATCGGGTTTCCTGCCGTTCCTGAGCGCCCGCGCAACCTCTTGCCGCGTTCTGATGTGCGACTGGGTCCGGAGCCAGGCGATGCGCGTTTTCGAATCGGTCGGGCCGTTGATCTTGTGATATTCGAAGCCGTCGAATTCGTTTCCGGAGGGCCAGGCGAAACCTCCGTCGGCGAGTTCGCCGACCGACGCCGACGCCAGCCCGATCGACCCATGCACCTGCGCGCCTTCGAGGAACAGCGAGCCCTCGACGGTCATGCCGTCGGCGACGATGGCACGACCGGGGGACCCCGCTTCGGGCCTTTCAATTATCGCGCCCCTGAGGGAGAGATCGCCGCCGATCTGCGCGTTGACCAACCGTAGATTGCCTCTGCACACAAAAGGAGTCCCCACCTCGCTCGCGCGCAGGAAAAGCGTGCCGTCGAGTTCGAGTCGGTCAGCGTCGAAGCCGGGCAACCAGCTTCCCGCCAGGACGAGCGAGTCGAGATGCGCGTGCCGCACGTTGACCGGATTTGCGAACCGGCAATCCTTGAGCTTCAGGACGCGCTGGGCGTCGGCATATTCGAGGTCGAGCTTGCCCGCGATCCACGCGCCCTGAAGGTCGACACCCTTTTCGTGCACCGGATGATGTTCGTCGCCGCCCAATATCAGGAAGCGGATCAGCGCGGCGTCGATCGTGACGTCGCGATCGGCGCGATCCGGCCGCGACGTGCCGAGGCGACATGGTTCGCCGCGCGCGGCGCAGTCGAGCAGCAGCGCATGGCCGGGATAATCGGTGCGGATATCGCTGTATCGGCGGCCGCGCGCGACGGCCGTACCGCTGGTCACAAACCGAGCACCTGCGGCATCGTGTAGCGCCCCGGCTTCTGGTGGATCAGCCACAGCGCCGCGCGAACCGCGCCGCGCGCGAAGATCATGCGGTTCTCGGCGCGATGCGAGAGGGTGATCATCTCCTCAGGTCCCGCGAAAATGACGTCATGGTCGCCCGCGACGGTGCCGCCGCGCAGGCTCGCGAAGCCGATATGACCGTGGCCGCGTGCGCCGGTGACGCCATCGCGGCCGCGTTCGGAACAGGTGGCGAGGTCGATGCCGCGCCCCTTGGCCGCCGCCTGCCCGAGCAGCAGCGCGGTGCCGCTGGGCGCGTCGACCTTGTTGCGGTGGTGCATTTCGACGACCTCGATGTCCCAGTCGGCGTCGAGCCGCGCCGCCGCCTCGCGCACCAGATGCGCAAGCAGGGTAACCCCGAGCGACGTATTGCCGGTCTGGAGCACCGCGATATCGCGCGCGGCATCGTCGATCAGCCAGTGATGGCGTTCCTCGAGCCCGGTGGTGCCGATGACGATCGGCGTCTTCGCCGCGATGCAGGCGTCGAGCGTCGCCTCGAGCGCGGCGGGCGAGGAGAAGTCGACGAGCACCGCGGCGTCGCCCGCAAGCTTTGCGACATCGCCGCCCTTGTCAATGCCGAGATGACCATGCCCCGCCTCCGCCGCCGCGGCGGCGAGCGCGACGCCCATGCGGCCCTGGCTGCCGACGATACCGATGCTGGTCATATTCCGTCCCCCATATTCCGGATTCCCCCTTAGCCGCTCGCATCGCGCGAAGTCGAGATGCCGAGACGGGCAGCACCCCGTCGACGGATGGCTCGACTTCGCGCGACGCGAACGGATAAGAGGGCGCCATGACCGACATTCAGAACATCGTGATCCTGACCGGCGCCGGCGTGTCGGCCGAGAGCGGGATCGACACGTTTCGCGACGGCGGCGGATTGTGGGAACAGCACCGGGTCGAGGATGTCGCGACCCCCGAGGCCTATATCCGCGACCCCGACCTCGTCCACCGCTTCTACGACGCGCGGCGCGCGGCGATCCAGACCAAGGTCCCGAACGCGGCGCACGACGCGCTGGCGCGGCTCGATGCGGCGTGGAAAGGCGAGCTCCTGATCGTCACGCAGAATGTCGACGACCTGCACGAACGCGCCGGGGCGAGCCGGCTGCTCCACATGCACGGTGAGCATCTGAACGCCTGGTGCACCGCGTGCGACAACCGCAGCCACTGGACGGGGACGCTGATCGAGCGGCCGCCCTGCCCCGCGTGCGGCTTGCCGGGATATCTGCGCCCCGACGTCGTCTGGTTCGGCGAGATGCCGTACCGGATGGAGGACATCTATCGCGCGATCAACCGCGCCGACCTGTTCGTGTCGATCGGCACGTCGGGCGCGGTCTATCCCGCCGCGGGCTTCGTGCGCGAGGCGCGCGCCGCGGGGGCGAAAACGCTCGAGCTCAACATGGAACCGAGCCAGGGATCGCACTGGTTCGACGAAGCGCGCCACGGGCCCGCAACGGCGCTGGTGCCGGCGTGGGTCGACGCGATGCTGGACGGCTAGCGCCGCGCCGCGAAAAAGTCCCGCAGCAGCGCCGCGGCTTCGTTCGCGCCGATGCCGTCGTAGATTTCGGGGCGATGATGCGCCGTCGGCTGCGAAAAGACGCGCGGACCGTGGACGACCGCACCGCCCTTGGGATCGTCGGCGCCATAATAAAGGCGCGCGATCCGCGCATGCGCGATCGCCCCCGCGCACATCGCGCAGGGTTCGAGCGTCACATAGAGGTCGCAGCCGTCGAGTCGCTCGTTGCCGAGCTTTGCCCCCGCAAGGCGAATCGCGACGATTTCGGCGTGCGCGGTCGGATCGTGCGATTCGCGCGGACGGTTGTGCCCCTCGGCGATCACCTGCCCGTCCTTGACGACGACCGCGCCGACCGGCACTTCGCCCCATTCCGCCGCGATCCGGGCGAGGTCGAGCGCGCGGCGCATCGGGTCGGGAAGCGGAAAGCGAGCCATGGCTTTCCCGCTAATCGCTTGACGAATCTCCGGCAAGCCGATAAGCGCGCGCCTTTCCCGGCCCACCCGGTTCTTTCGGTGCCTTTTCGCGCCAACCCGGACGCCGCCCATTGATTCGAGGAAGAAGACCATGTCGCGCATTTGCGAACTGACCGGCAAGGGCCGCCAGGTTGGCCACAACGTCAGCCACGCCAACAACAAGACCAAGCGCACCTTCCTGCCCAACCTGCAGAATGTGACGCTGCTGTCGGACGCGCTCGGCAAGGGCGTCAAGCTGCGCGTTTCGACGCACGGCCTGCGCACCGTCGAGCATAATGGCGGCCTCGACAACTGGCTGCTCAAGGCCGGCGACGACCAGCTGTCGGCTGGCGCGCGCAAGGTGAAGAAGGAAGTGGCGAAGAAGCTGGCTGAAAAGGCCGCCTGACCCCCCTTCGAAGCGCGAACCAATCAGGCCGCCGGTTTACCGCGCGGCCTTTTTGCTGTCCGCGCGGCGCGGCGGCAGGTCGACGAGTTCGAATTGCAGTAGCGGGCTGCGCTGCCAGTTGTTGAAATTGTCATCGGCGACGAGCCAGAGGAAGGTGCGGCCGTCGGCGACCGAAACCGCCGCGCCCTCGTAATTTTCGCGCAGCGGTTCGGGTACCCGGCCGATCGCGACCGAGCGGACGACGCCGTCCTCGCGAATGTCGGCGGGATCGACGATCGCGAGAATCGTCGTGAACAGCGGCGCAATCCCCAGCTTGCGGTGAACGAGGAGGATGCGCCCGTCAGGGAGCGGCGCGGCGTCGCTGACCAGCCCCTTGCCTTGCGCATCGTAGAAGAAGCGCAGCGCCCGCTTGCCGGGCGTCGCGGGATCGCCCGCAAAGACAAGCGCCTCGGTCCCGCGCGCATCATCGTCGGCCTCCTCCGAAAAAACGATCGTGCGTCCGTCCGCGAGCCGCGCCATCGCCTCGGCACCGCGATTCGTCGGCCAGGGTTCGAGTTGCGGCGAGCGGTTGCGCGATTCGATTCGCGTCAGTTCGGGATTCAACCGCCAGATCTGGTCGATTCCCTCGAGCGCGACCCAGACCTTGCCGCTCGCGGCATCGACCGACACCGCCTCGACGTCGGTGAAGGCCTTGCTGCCCGGATTGCGCGGCGGCAGCGGCAGGCGGCGGATCGCGACGTCCGAGACCGTGCCGCCTTCTGCCAGCGTCAGCCGCGTCGCATAGCCATTGTCGCCGACGAGGAGGAAGCGCCCCTCGCCGAGATGCGCGAGCCCCGAGAAGCCGCCGAACAGGCTGTGCGGGCTGGTCAGCCGCCAGCCGCGCACGAAACGCAGGCTGCCCGCCGTCGCGGGGGGAAAGACGAGCGGGCGCGCCGCCGCCGTCTGGCGGAAATCGTCGACGGGAAAGCGATGCCGCGTCCCGGGCACCGGGCCGAGCGCAAGGAAAATCAGGACGGCGAGGAGCGGGCGGCGCATGGCCGCGGCGATAGGGCAAAGCTGAACGCCAGCCAACAGCGGCGTTCAGCATCGGCTCAAGGCGAATCACCCATAACCCCTTCATCGACCAGCCCAAAGGGGCCGAGACGACGACGAAGGAGAATGACGATGAAGAAGATGGTGACCCTTTCGATCGCCGCCCTGATGTCCACCGCGACGCTGGGCCTGGCGACTCCCGCCGCCGCGCAGAACGGCTATTACGACCGCGACGGCTATTCGAGCTACGACGCGCGCTATGGCCGCGACGACCGCCGCTATGACCGCCGCGACTATCGCAACTACGACCGCCGCGATTATCGCCGCGACCGCCGCTACGACAATCGCCGCTACAACAACCGCTATCGCTGCGACAACGGCACCGGCGGCACGGTGATCGGCGCGATCGCCGGCGGCCTCGCAGGCCACGAGATCGCAGGCCGCGGCGACAAGACCGTCGGCACGATCATCGGCGGCGCGGTCGGCGCCATCGCGGGCCGCGCGATCGACAAGGGGAATGACGGCTGCCGCTAAGGCCGGACCCGACCCCCAATAACTTCCCTCTCCCCTTGCTCGCCCCGTCCGGTTTCGTACCGGGCGGGGTTTTCTTTTGGGGTGGCAGCGTGATGGTTTTCGACCGGAAGCGGCCATCGGAAATCCTCCCAGTGGCCGCAGGCCATGGGGGAGTCGAAGACGGCGCGTAGCGCCAGCGGGACCGCTCGCGTAGCGAGTGGTGGGGGGGCCGCAAGGCCGCGCGACGCCTGACGGCGTCGGCCGCTCGGTCAGCGCTTCGCGCTGCCCCCCCCATCGTTGCGCGACAGGGAGGAGCGGAGTCGCTTCGACCGGTTACGGGCCTGTCGTTCATCGTCACCCCGGACTTGATCCGGGATGACGAAGTCAGGCGGAAACGTCCGATCCCCACCCCAATGCAATAGCCGACCTCAAATAGGCCTTTCCTATATTATCCGGCTGTGTCAGCCTTCGTCCGGCGCTTTGATTTGGCGGACAAAGGCCGTCGCTACCCGGCTTGCCGATGCGACCACGGCGCTCCGGCCCAGGCGCGCCCAGCGCGGCGCGAGACCCCAATCGGGGAAGCGCGCAGGGCTGAACTTTGCTGAACTTTGGAAGGCCGCGCGGTCCTTGCGCCGACCGCATCCAGCCCGCGACTACGAAACAAGGCCACGGCGGTTTGCCACCCCAGGGTCGCCGCCCGGTCCGCCGCCGGCGCATTCCTCCCGGGGTTGCCATCGTCCGCCCGCGCGCCTAGTCTTGACCCCAAGTGCACGTCCGCTCTTCGGGCGCGTGAGAAACAGGTACAATAGCCATGCGGCAAATGGCAGCGTCCTCCGGACCACCGCCGCGGCCCGGGGTGGCAGCGGCGAAGAATCGGAAACCGGCGGTGACGGGTGCGCGTCCCGCCCCCTTCGTGCGGCAGAAAAGCTATGCCGCAATCGACCTTGGCACCAACAATTGCCGGTTGCTGATCGCGCGGCCGCAGGATGGCGAGCTGGTCGTCATCGACGCCTTTTCGCGCATCGTGCGGCTGGGTGAGGGTTTGCACGGCAGCGGACGGATCAGCGACGCGGCGATGGACCGCGCGGTTGCCGCGCTGGCGATCTGCGGCGACAAGCTGCGCCGGCGCCACGTCAGCCTGTCACGCGCGGTCGCGACCGAGGCGTGCCGCCGCGCGAGCAACGGCGCCGAACTCGCCGACCGGGTGCGCCGCGAAACGGGCATCGTGCTCGACATCATCTCGCCCGCCGAAGAAGCCCGCCTCGCGGTACTCGGCTGTCACAATCTGATGGAACCCGGCGACGGTCCGGCGCTGATCTTCGACATCGGCGGCGGATCGACCGAGCTGATGCACGTCGAAGGCGACGGGCACGACGTGGCGATCCGCGACTGGGTGAGCGTGCCGTGGGGCGTGGTGTCGCTGACCGAACATGCCGCGGGCGCCGGCGAAAGCGCCGCCGACCGCCAGGCGAGCTATGCCCATATGCGCGCCGTGACGCGCGAGGCCTTTGCCGCCTTTGCGGCGCGTGCGACCCGCTTTTCGGGCCAGCCGCTGCGCCTGCTCGGCACCAGCGGCACGGTGACCACGCTCGCCAGCGTCTTCCTCGACCTGCCGCGTTACGATCGCCGCGCGGTCGACGGGCTGGTCGTGCCGACGGGCGCGATGCGCGACATCAGCCGCCGCCTAGCCGAGGCGAGCATCGCCGACCGCGCCGAAATCGGCTGTATCGGGCGCGAACGGGCCGACCTCGTCGTCGCGGGCTGCGCGATCCTCGAAAGCATCATCGACCTGTGGCCCGCCGCGCGCGTCGGCGTCGCCGACCGCGGCATCCGCGAAGGCATATTGCGCACGCTGGCGATGCAGGGCCGCGATATCCCCGTAACCCGGCGCGAGTTCCGTAAATGAGCCAAGGCAAGAGCAAGGGCGGCGGCGGACGCGGCGGCCTGCACGTCCGCGTCAAGACCGCGAAACGGCGCAGCACGTCATCGACGCGCTGGCTGCAGCGGCAACTCAACGATCCCTATGTCCGCCGCGCGCAGGCCGAGGGGTACCGGTCGCGCGCCGCGTACAAGCTGATCGAACTCGACGAGAAATTCGGTCTGCTCAAAAAGGCGCGCGCGGTGGTCGACCTGGGAATCACCCCCGGCGGCTGGTCGCAGGTGGTGCGCAAGGCGAACCCGCGGGCACGTGTCGCGGGAATCGACCTGTTGCCGTGCGAACCGCTCGAGGGGGTCGAGATCCTCGAGATGGACTTCATGGACGATGCCGCCCCCGACGCGCTGATCGAGGCGCTGGGCAGCGCCCCCGACCTCGTCATTTCGGACATGGCGGCGAACACCGTCGGCCATCCGCAGACCGACCATCTGCGCACGATCGGGCTCGCCGAGACCGCCGCCGATTTCGCGGTGCAGAACCTGCTGCCCGGCGGCACCTTTGTCGCCAAGGTGTTCGCGGGCGGCGCCGACCGCGAACTGCTGACCCTGCTCAAGCAGAATTTCACGAGCGTGAAGCACGCCAAGCCGCCGGCGAGCCGCAAGGGCTCGCCCGAACTTTACGTGATCGCACAGGGGTTCAAGGGCCGCGCCGCGGACGCGGACGAATGAACAACTAACGTCAGGACAGACGAACCGGGGAGCAGCGTCATGGGGTCCAAATTCAGCCAATCGGTCGCCGCGATCGCGCTGGCCGCCTTCACGCTGGCATCGTGCGGCGGCGGTGGAGGCGGCGGAGGCAGCGCCCCGCCGGTCACCGTCACCCCGACTCCCTCGCCCACCCCGACCCCGACGGCGGGTTGCGGCCTGTCGGCGCGCCAGGCCTTTGCCAAGGCGGTGATCGACGAATGGTACCTGTTCCCCAACGACGTCGCGACCAACGTCAACCCCGCGGTCCACAGCAGCGTGCAATCCTATATCGACGCGCTCGTCGCACCGGCGCGGCTGCTGAAGAAGGATCGTTTCTTCACCTACATCACCTCGATCGCTGAGGAGAATGCCTTTTTCCAGAGCGGGTCGAGCGCCGGCTTCGGGGTCCGGCTGGCGTACAATGCCGGAACCCAGCGCGTCGTGATCGCCGAAGCCTATGAAAATGCCCCCGCGCTGAACGCCGGGATCGACCGCGGGACGCAGATCATCGCGATCGGAACGTCGGCCGCGAACCTGCGCACCGTGTCGAGCATCGTCGCGAGCGAAGGCACCGACGGCATCATCGCCGCGCTCGGGCCGAACGATCCCGGGGTCACGCGCGTGCTGCGCATTCTCGACGCCAGCGGCGACAACCAGCGCGAGGTCACCGTCGCCAAGGCCGATTATGCGCTCGACCCGGTTTCGGACCGCTATGGCGCGAAGATCATCAGCGAGGGCGGCAAGAGCTACGGCTATCTGAACCTTCGCACCTTCATCAGTTCGGCGAACCCGCAATTGCGCGCCGCCTTCCTCAATTTCCGCAACCAGGGCGTGACCGACATCGTCATCGACTTCCGCTACAATGGCGGCGGGCTGGTCAGCACCGCCGAGCTGATGGGCGACCTGCTCGGCCGCAACCGCAACGCGAGCGAACTTTTCTCGCGCACCGACTTCCGCCCGTCGAAATCGATCGAGAACGAGCGGCATTTCTTCACCAGCCAGCCCGAATCGATCGCTCCGACGCGCATCGCCTTCATCGGCACCGATTCGACCGCCTCGGCGAGCGAGCTGGTGATCAACGGCATGCTACCCTACCTCGGCACCAACATGACGCTGGTCGGCGGCAACACCTATGGCAAGCCGGTGGGCCAGATCGCAGTGGACAAGTCCGAATGCGACGACCGCATGCGCGTGATCGCCTTTGCCACGGGCAATGCGTCGGGGCAGAGCGACTATTACGGCGGGCTGGCGTCCAAGATCCCCAACAGCTGCGCCGCGGGCGACAATCTGGCGCTCCAGCTCGGCGACCCGAACGAGCCGTCGCTGCGCGCCGCGCTCGATTTCCTCGCCGGACGCAGCTGCGGCGCGCCGATCACCGGCATCGACTCGCGCGTCGCGTCGACCGGGCGCGCGCCCGGCGACGCGCGTGTGGTGCAGGACATGCTGCGCCCCGAACGCCCCAGCGCGGCGCAGCGCGAGCTGCCGGGACTCTTCTGATCGCCTGATCGATCGCGACGGCGGGGTTCGTCGCACCGCGGACCGGTCCCGTCGCCCGCGCGCGGTTTCCGTCGCACGGTTCCCCGACTTGGCAGCACCGGCAATGCCCGGCGGCGCGGCGCGCCCTACGTCCGCTCGGCCCCGAGCCGCCGGCGCATCCGCGACGCATCGGCTCCCCATCGATCAGGAGACCCCGATGACCTTGCTACGCAGCCTGCCCTCGATCGCCGCCGGGCTGATGCTGTCGGGCGCCGCGGCGCCGGTCGCCGCCAAGATGGCGGCCGCCTCGCAATGCGCGCGCGGCTGGACGGGGTCGGCGCAATATACGCGCAACCAGTCGCACAGCGACGCCAAGACCGAGCAGCGCGTGTCGGGCAAGGGCACCGAAACGACCAACTGGTCGATGACCTATGACTATGCGGCGCAGGTCGCGGTGCGGGCCGTACCCGATTCGGAGCTCAGCACGGGCCGCGCGAACATCAGCCTGACCTCGGTGTCGACCGAGACCAGGACCGCCGAGGATCGCTATATCTGCCCGCACGAACGCACGCCGCGGTCGATGTCGGGCAGCTTCGTCAGCCAGAGCAAGACCAGCGCGAACGGCAGCGGGCTGGAAGCCGAGGTCGACGTCAGCCTCGATTCGGACGGCACCTACACCGTCGGCGTCCGCTTGCCCGAGGTCGAGGGCAAGGTTTCGGGATCGAATTCGTCGAGTTTCAGTGGCCAGTGCACCGCCAAGGCGGGGGTGAGCGACAGCATCGCCGACATGCCAACGTCGATCGACGCGGTGCGCTTTTCGAGCGGCGGCGAGGATCGGATCCAGCCCGGCGCGCCCGACCGGCTGACCGGCAGCCATTCGGTCTCCGCCTTTGGCGTGACCGAAACCCTGCGCTGGAACCTGCGCCGCTGCGGCGGCGACCTGCGGCTGGCCAACCTCAAGTTCGAGCATATGCGCTTTCCCAACTGGGGCGAATGGGGCGAAATCGTCGAGCAGACGGGAACGATCGACGGCAATCTGGTCCAGATCACCGCGGTCGTCGCCAACGACGGCCCCGAGGAGAAATCAGCGACGGTCAAGTTCCGCGAAACCTACAAGGGTGACAAATGGGACGGCGCGCGTCCCGACGGACTGCTCGAGGAACTCACCATCACCGTGCCCGCGGGCGAGGAGCGCAAGGTGAGCTTCGAATGGGACAGCGCGGGCTATGCCTGGTACGATGACGGGCGCCCGCGCGTGACGCAGCGGATCAAGGCCGAGGTCCTCGATGCCGGCAAGACGGTCGACGAAACGACCAAGAATCTGAAGGTCGCACCCAAGCCGGTCGTGCTCGTGCACGGCCTGTGGTCGACCTGGCAAGCGTGGGAAAGCTGGCAGAATATCCTGACCACCGCGCACAGCTACGACTGGAAGGCCTTTCCGGTGGGCCAGGTCGCCGAGCATGGCAAGATGAGCACGGGCGAGTTCGTCGGCAACCTCGGCCCGACCAACACGATCGCCGAGAACGCCAGCGAGCTGCGCAGCTACATCAACTATGCCCAGAAGGACCGTAACGCCTGGCACGTCGACCTCGTCGCGCATTCGATGGGCGGGCTGATCAGCCGCCGCTACATCCACGCCGCGATGCCGACCTATCCCGACGGCAAGCCGCAGGTCGCGCATCTCGTCATGCTCGGCACCCCCAATATGGGCAGCCGCTGCGCCGATCTGATCAGCGCCCCGCTGGAGGCCACCGACCGGACGATGAACGCGATGCGCGAACTGCGCCCAAGCGTGGTGGCACAGTTCAACGCGGAACATGTCAACCGCAAGGGGGTGGAATTCTCGGTCCTCGCCGGCAACCCGCTCCCCGCCGTCTGCTACATGTTCGACCGCAACGACGGCGTGGTCACGGTGCCTTCCGCGACCTGGACGATCGAGGATCATGCGCAGGAGGACGTCATCCACATCGACATGGCCACACCCGCGATTTTCTCGTCCTTCGTGAAGCCGCGGATCGCAGTCGGGCCGGCAAAGCAGAAAGCGGGCGCCGGACCGTCGGGCCGCGTCATGCTGCTCGGTTTCGACGAGCCCGCCGATGCCGCGCCGATGGCCGGCGATCGCGCGACACCCGATTTCTCGACGATCGTGACGCTGGCACCGGGGGCGACGATGCATGTGCCCCTACCCGTCCGCGGCGCCCGCAACCTCGGCCTGACCTTCGTCGCCGCGGAGCGCGTATCGGCAACGCTGCTCGATGCCGCAGGCGCGGTCGCCGCCAGCAACCGGACCGGCACGCCCGAAGCCCGCCAGATATTCCGGTCGATCTTCGTCGATCGGCCGGTCACCGAAGCGAGCTGGACCCTGACGCTGCGGAACGACGACGAAGCCGAACGCGAGGTCGCGCTGGCCACCTGGTCGAGCGCCGGCTGACGAAAGGACCGGCGCCGGACCTCAGCGACGCCGCGGCGCGGGGTCGAACCGCGGCATGACGCGCTGTTTCAGCAGCGCGGTTTCGACCGCGCAATTGTCCGCCGGCGGCGCGCCGGCACGAAGCGCGGCCAGTTCGTCGCGGGCCGCGGCCAGATCGCGCTGATAATCGGCCTTGGTGGCGACCAGCACCATCGTCGAAGAGGCCGAGAGCATGCCCGCTTCAACCGCGCTTTCATTGTGCGCGCCGCAGACGAAGCGGCTGTCGCCATAGGCGCGGCCGCGTTCGAGGATTTGCTGCGCCCGGTCGGGCGCGACCGACGACAGGACGAGCGCCCAGGTCCAGCCCCACGTGGTATGCCCCGACGGATAGTCGTAGCTCATCCGCCCTGCCTTCTTGTCGTAGAGTTCGGCCTGCGGCTGGCAGATCCTCCCCTTGTCGATCGTGAAGGGACGCCCGCGCCGATAGGTCTCCTTGGCGGTCCGGGTCTGGTCGGCGGTATCGAGCCCGGCGCGGCGCACCACGGCGACGAGCTTCGGCGCGTTTTCCGGGGTCAGGTCGACGCCCACCGCACAGCTGAAGTCGCGCAGTAACGCTGGCACGCCTGTGTCGGCATCATTCGTCGCCAGATCCCAGCGGGCCGATCCCGCAAGGCGCCGCGTCGCGCGGAAAATCTTCCGGTCGGTGTCATACCGCGGATCGCCCGGACGCGGTGCCGGTTCGAGCACCGACGTCACGTCGAATTCTCCCGGCGTGAGATAGCCGCCATAAGCCGGAGCCGCGGCGTAGTCCGCCGCCCCGGCAAGCAAAAGGGCCGCGACGACCGCACAGGCAAGTTTGCGACGCATCATTCGATCCCTCCCCGATGATCCCGTTCAAAGCCTCGACACACCCGGCCGGTCGGGCCGGATGCCGTAGCGCGCAAGCGTGCTGATCGCGCCGCCCGGGGTGAGCACCTGATCGACGACGCGCAGGCTAGCCGACCAGCCCTTCGCGTCGATATCGCACAGCAGATAGCCCCGCTGGTCGTGGATCGTCGCCATGTGCGGATTGGTCGCCGCCCGCGGATCGGGTCCGATCGGCATGCCGTTGCTGCTCGTCGAACTGATCGAGGTCGCGTGGAGTTCGGTCGCCGCCGGCGCGCTTTCAAGGTCGTCGCGCCGCGACGGCAGATGGCCGATGAAGAACATGTGACTGTCGCCGCCGGTGATCACGACGTTGTCGAGCTTGCGATCGCGAATCATCGCCACGAGCCGTTCGCGCGCATCGGGATAGCCGGTCCAATTGTCGAAGCCGTTCGACGGGACTTTCTGTGCCGACCGGTCGAACGGCATGACAAGGCCGCCGAGCCCGAGCATGTTCCAGGTCGCGCCGCCGTCGAGTCCCTCGCCGAGCCAGCGCTCCTGCGCTTCGCCGAGCATTGTATCGGGGTGGTCGCGCCGGTCGACGCAATTGCCGTCGCCGGGCCGTTCGCACAGGCGGATGCTGCGATAGCTTCGCTTGTCGAGGAGGTTGACGCGCAGCAGCCGGCCGAAGTCGAGGCGGCGGTAAGCGCGCGGCAGGCCATATTGCGGGAACTGGCTCGGCCGGACGGGCATATGCTCGTACCAGGCCTGCATCGCCGCGGCGCGGCGAAGCCGGAAGATCTCGGGCGGGGTGCGGCTCGAGTCCAGATCGCCCGCCCAGTCGTTTTCGACCTCATGATCGTCGAACGACGGCAGGAAGGCGGCGGCGGCGTGTGCGGCCCTGAGATCGGGGTCGACCTTGTAGAGCGCGTAGCGCTGGCGATAGTCGTCGAGGCTGTAGATTTCGTCACCCGTGTGGCGGCGGACGATGGGAACCTGCCCCGCCGCGGCGATGCCCGCGGCTTTCCCCTCATAGATATAGTCGCCATAGTGATAGACGAAATCGAGGTCGGCTTCCTGACCGATGTGGCGCCACGCGGTGAAGAGGCCGCGTTCATATTGCTGGCAGCCGGCAACCGCGATGCGCAGCCGGTCCACCGCGGCGCCCGCCGCCGGCGCGGTACGGACGGTGCCGGTATCGCTGCGGATCCCGTCGACGACGAAGCGGTACCAGTATCGCCGATGGCTGCCGAGGCCGAAGACCTCGACATGGACCGCATGCGCCAGTTCGGGCCGCGCGAAGGCAGTACCGGCGCGGACGATTCGTCGAAAGCCGTCGTCCTCGGCCACTTCCCACGCGAGCTCGACCAGTTCGGCGGGCATGCCGCCGTGCGGTTCGAGCGGCCGGGGCGCGAGACGGGTCCAGATCACGAAACCGTCGGGGGTTGGATCCCCCGACGCGACCCCCAGCGAGAAAGGGTCCTCCAGGAATTTCGGGGCAGCGAGCACCGGTGCGCCGGCGAGCCCGGCGAGCAAGGCAGCTTGCCCACCCGCGACGAGCAGGGTGCGGCGATTGAACAGGCGCGCCGTCATGGCGTCGGACACGATGCGTCGGCGGGGAAGCGCCGCCGGATGGAATGAAACATGGTCGACATGATAACCCCGCTTTAAGGCAGAATGCCATGCTGCACGGCGCGCCGCGCAGCCCGGGAGAGGATTGCCGCCGAAACGATCACCCAATTCCCCACCCACCCGACCCGACAGTTCAAAATTCGGTATCGATAATGTATTCTGCCATGCGATGGACAGCGAGTCAAATTTCTCGCATTTATATGATATACAATGAATTTATTCGGATGCTCGACTTGCGTATCGGGTGATTGACGATCGAGATTTCCAGATTTAAGATAACGATAATGATAATAGAGGAATGAGGAAACCGGTGCAGCGATCGACGACAGGACGACGATCCTCGCGCCGCGCCGCTGCGGCGCCAAGGCTCCCCGCATGCACGGCACCCGGGGCGACGCCGACACAATTGATGGGAACCGCCAGATGACCGACGCCGCAACCACCAGCCCCGACACCGCCCCCAGGAAGAAACTGCCACTGAAGGTGGTGCTCGTCCTCGGGCTGCTGATGAGCCTCGTCGTCCTCAACTATTTCGACCGGCAGACGCTTTCCATTCTCAAGCCGATCGTCAAGGCCGAGCTGGCGTTCGACGACACGGCCTATTCGCTGCTGACCTTCGCCTTCATGCTTCCCTATATTGTGATGTACATCGCCAGCGGGCGGCTCATCGAACGCTTCGGCACCCGCATCTGCATGGCCGTTTTTGCGATCGGCTGGTCGGTCGCGAACATCGCCTCCGGCCTGTCGCACAGCTTTTCGCAGCTCGCAGCGTCGCGCGCGCTGCTCGGCGCGACCGAGCCCGGCGTCTTTCCGATCATCCAGCGCGCCATCCTCAACTGGGTCCCCGTCGAACGCCGCAGCCTGGCGATCAGCATCGTACTGCCCGCCGGCAATCTCGGCGCCATCCTAGCGCCGCCGCTGGTCGCGCTGCTGGCGACCGGCATCGGCTGGCGCGCGGCTTTCATCATCCCGGGCGTGATCGGCGTCGCGGTCGGCATCCTGTGGTGGTTCACCGACACCGGGCACGCCTCGCGCACCGAGTCCGACGCGGCCGGCACCGAAGCTGGTGCCGAAGTCGAGGCCGAAGAGGATTCGGCGTCGGTCGCCGACCTGCTCCGCGACCGGAAATATTGGGCGATCATCGCGGCGCGCATGATCAGCGACCCGGTCTGGTATTTCTACCTGTTCTGGATCCCCGGCTATCTGCAGGAACGCGTCGGCCTGTCGCTGTCCGAACTCGGCCTCGTCGGCGGCATCCCCTATATCGTCGCGATGATCGCCTGCGTCGCGCTGGGCCGCACCGTCGATCGCTATGCCGCGCGCGGCCACGATCCGATCCGGGTCCAGCTTTGGTTGTTCGCGATCACCGCCGCGCTCATGCCGCTGGGCGGCTTCATCACCTCGGCGTCCAGCGCCGCGATGGCGCTGCTGATCATCACGATCGTCGTCGCGGTCTGCCAGGCATGGTTCGTCGGCTTCAACGTGCTCCTCGCGGGCCTGTTCCCCGTGAAGGTCAACGCATCGGCGGTCGGCATATTGGGCGCGGTCGGCGCGAGCACGTCGCTGCTCCTCAACCTGCTCGCCGGACCGATCCTCGCACAGTTCGACTATGTGGCGCTCTTCGCCGGACTGGCGCTGCTGCACCCCGTTTCGGCGATCATCATGATCGCGGTGATCGGACGCGGGCGACCGAAACGCGCAGCGGCGACTGCGGACTAACGCCCGATTCGGGCGCGCCGGTGAAGCGCGATCACCGCAGGCTCGACGCGCGCAGCACGAGCTCCGGAACGATGCGCTCGGTCACGACGCGGCCGTCGGCGCGCCCCTCGATACGATCGAGGAGCCGCCGGGTCGCGCGACTGGCGACATCCTGGAAGGGCAGCAGCAAGGTCGACAGCGGCGGCTCCATGAAGCGGGTGAAGGGATGATTGCCCCACCCCATCACGAGCACGTCGCGGGGAATCTCGATCCCGCGCTCGCGCAGCGCGCGATACAGGCCGAGCGCATAATAATCGTCCCCGACGACGAAGGCATCGGGCCGGCGGCCACGGTCGAGCAGGTCGCTGGCGACGCGATAGGCGTCGTCGGCGTGCCACGACTGCGACACGCGGAACGAGCGCGCGGGTGGGACGAGCGCGAGATGATTGCGCGGGTCGAAGGACAACCCGTGCTGCTCGAGCGAGCGGCGAAACCCCTCGATACGGAGCCGGATCGTCGAGAATGGCATGTCTTCGTCAAGGAGGACGACGTCGCGCGCGCCCTCCGCCAGCACCGCATCGGTCGTCAGCCGGATGCCCGCCTCATTGTCGGTCGAAAAGAAGTCGACACCGAGTTCGGGAAGCTCGCGGCTGACCAGAACGAGGGGGATGCCCGCCTTGATCACCGGCGTCCAGGCGTCGGATCGCTCCTGCACCGGCGCCGCGATGAGGCCGTCGAGCCCCGAGCGCAGGGCCCGGCTGATTGCATCGCGCTCGCGCTCGGCCGATTCGTACGAAAGCAGCAACAGCACGGTGTAGCCGGCCTGCTGCGCCTGCAGTTCGACCTCGCTGACCAGATCAGCGAAGAAGGGATTGGAGATGTTGGTGACGATCACGCCGATCGTCTTGCGCGACCCCAGCACGAGCGAGCGCGCATGGACGTTCGGGACATAACCGAGACGCTCCGCCTCGGCCTTGATCAGCGCCCGCGTGGTCGCGCTGACCCCGGGCTTATCATTGAGCGCGCGCGAGATGGTGTTGGCCGTCAGGCCGACGGCGGCCGCCAGATCCTGCAGCGTTGGCGGACGACGCCCGTTGGTTCCCTCCGTCATGCTGTCGCCTCCAATTCCAGATTGACGTTTAGCCACGCGCGCGCGGCGTGCCAAGGCGATGATGAAACAACATTATCGTTATTGCATATTGCACCACAAACCCCCTCCCCTCATCGCAGGCACATCCAAGAACCGAAGAATATCATTGATTTTCATTGAAATTTTGTGACGTTGACGAACGCTCAGACATATGCCAGATAACATTATCGCTATCTTTCACAAAGCAAAGCCTCACCCTTGACGGCAAGGATCGGGCGGGCCGCGTGAGGGGGAGACGCAACAGGATTGGGCAACGTACCGCCGGCCGCAGCACAGCGACCGGACTTCGCTCACCGGCCAGATCGCCCGCAGGGCGAAACCGGGCCGGCGGCGGGGCCTTGCCCGCATCCATCGAACGGCAACGGATCAACAGGAAGAAGATGTGTCGGTGAAATCTGAAGAGAATATGTCGATCCGGGAACCCGGCAGGGACGTACCCGTCGCCGGCTGCTACGACGTCATCGTCTGCGGCGGAGGCCCCGCGGGCCTCATCGCGGCCGTGGCCGCGGCGCGCAACGGCGCGAAGACCCTGCTGATCGAACGCTACGGCTTTGTCGGCGGCATGTCGACGAGCGCGCTGGTGACGCCGATCAGCGAATTCCGCCACTTCGGCAAGCAGCACATCGGCGGCATTCCGTTCGAGCTTCTTCGCAAGGCGGCCGAACTCGGCGGCGCCGACGTATCGCTGGAAAGCGGCAATTATCCGGTCAACGACGAAATCCTGAAGCTCGCGGCGCAGCGCCTGCTGCTCGAGAGCGGGGTGACACTGCTCTATCACAGCTGGTTCTCCGACTGCGTCACCGAAGGGGACCGCGTCACCCATGTCATCGTGCAGAACAAGGCGGGCCGCGTCGCATACGGCGCCAAGGTCTTCATCGACTGCACGGGCGACGCCGACCTGGTGCGCGCCGCGGGTTTCCCGACGACCAAGGGCGACGTGCTGCAACCGGCGACGCTGTGGTTCCAGCTGGGCGGCGTCGACACCGATGCGCTCGATTATCTGTTCAGGGACGCGGTCGACGGGATGCTCCCCGTTTCCGACACGATCCGCGGCCGCCTGCTCGAGCTCAACGCCGAGGGCGACATCCCGATCTTCGGTGGACCGTGGATCAACAAATTTTTCCGCGACGGCATGGTCAGCATCAACCTGCTCCGCGAGGCGACCGATGCAAGCGACCCCGAGTGGTTCACGCGCACCGAGTGCAGCCTGCGCGAGAACCTCCAGCTCATCATCGAGATATTGCGGCGCGAGTTCCCGGAATTCCGCGACTGCTGGCTGGCGAAGTCGGGCATCCAGACCGGGGTGCGCGAATCCTATCACATCGTCGGTCTCTACGAGCTCCAGAAGGACGACATCCTGACGCCGAAGGCCTTTCCCGACACGATTGCCAAGGGCGCCCACGTCATCGACATCCACGCCTCGGACAGCAACGAGCAGAATGATCTCGTCATCCCGCGGCAGGAATATAATGTCCCCTTCCGCTGCCTCGTGCCGCAGGGCAGCGTCAACCTCGTCACCGCGGGCCGATGCCTCAGCGCCGACGGCCCGGGGTTCGGGTCGGTCCGCGTGATGGCGACCTGCATGGCGATGGGCCAGGGCGCCGGCACCGCCGCGGCGCTGGCCAGCCGGCACGGCTACAGCATGTCCGCGATGGATTTCACGCATCTGCGCGAAACCCTGATCGCGCAGGGCGCGGTTGTCGACTTCGACAATGTCGTCAATCCCGGCGCGCCGATCGAGCTGACGACCTATCCGGCGGTGAAGGCGGCGGATTGCGTCGCGTGAGCACGCTATCCGCCGCCTTCACGCCAGGGGCGACAAGAGGCTTCCAGCATGCGACTTGAGGGCAAAACCGCGCTGATCACGGGCGCGGCGCGCGGCATCGGGCTGGAATTCGCGCGCGCCTACATCGCCGAGGGCGCCGCGGTGGCGCTCGCGGACATCGACGGCGCGGGGGTCCGCGCGGCGGCCGCAGCGCTCGGCCCGCACGCGATGGCGGTCGAGATGGACGTCACCCGGCAGGGCTCGATCGACGACGGCTTTGCCGAAGCGATCGCGAGACTGGGCAAGATCGACATTTTGATCAACAATGCCGCGCTGTTCACCGCGGCGCCGATCGCGGACATCTCTCGCGCGGACTACGACCGCACCTTTGCGGTGAACGTCGCAGGCAGCCTCTTTTGCCTGCAGGCGGCGGCGCGGCACATGATCGCGCGCGGCGCAGGCGGAAAGATCATCAACATGGCCAGCCAGGCCGGACGCCGCGGCGAGCCGCTGGTCGCGGTCTATTGCGCGACCAAGGCGGCGGTGATCAGCATGACCCAGTCCGCCGGGCTGGACCTGATCCGCCATGGCATCAACGTGAACGCGATCGCGCCCGGCGTCGTCGACGGCGAGCATTGGGACGGCGTCGATGCCCATTTCGCCAGGCTGGAAGGCCGCCCCGCCGGCGAGAAGAAGCATCTGGTCGGCACATCGGTGCCGATCGGCCGCATGGCCCGGGCCGCCGACCTGACGGGCATGGCAGTCTTTCTCGCCACCGCCGAGGCGGACTATGTCGTCGCCCAGACCTTTGGCGTCGACGGCGGCAACTGGATGGCATGAGTTGAACGTTTCCCAGCCCCGCTACGATCGCCGAGGTCTGACGCCCGGGATCGTCCATATCGGCCTCGGAAATTTTCACCGCGCGCATATGGCGGTGTATCTGGACGACCTGTTCGCGCGCGGAGAGGATCACGGCTGGGCGATCCTCGGCGCGGGCGTGCGCCCGGCCGACGCCGCGATGCGCGACGCGCTGAAAGCGCAGGATTGCCTGTCGACGGTGATCGAGCTCGACCCCGACGGCAAGCGCGCCCGGCGCGTCGGTGCGATGACCGACTTCATCGCCGTCACGCCATCGAACGCCCCGCTGATCGCGGCGATGAGTCGGCCGGAAATCCGCATCGTCTCGCTGACGGTGACCGAGGGCGGCTATTTCATCGATCCCGCGACCGGCCGCTTCGATCCCGGCCACCCCGCCATGATCACGGACGCCGCCGCACCCGATCGCCCCGCCACCGCGTTCGGCGCAATCGTCGCAGCGCTGGGACGCCGCCGCGCCGCTGGCGTCGCCCCCTTCACCATATTGTCGTGCGACAACCTGCCCGGCAACGGCGACGCCGCACGGGCCGCGACCATCGGCCTCGCGCGCCTGTCCGACCCCGGGCTCGCCGACTGGGTCGCCGCCCATGCGACCTTTCCGAACGGCATGGTCGACCGGATTGCCCCCGCCACCGGTCCGCACGAACGCGCGATGGCAGCGCGCTTCGGCCTTGCCGACGACCCGGTGCCGGTGACCTGCGAGCCCTTTCGCCAGTGGGTGCTGGAGGACCGATTTGCCGCGGGGCGCCCCGCGCTCGACAAGGTCGGCGTGACCTTCACCGATGAGGTGCACGCCTTCGAAACGATGAAAATCCGCATTCTCAACGGCGGGCATGCGATCCTCGCCTATCCGGCGGCACTGCTCGGGATCGACCAGGTGCATGAAGCGATGGGCAATGGCCTGGTCGCAGCCTTCCTCGACAAGGTGACGAACGACGAGATCCTGCCCGTCGTCCCGCCGGTACCGGGCCAGGACCTTGCGGCCTACAAGCGGCAGGTCGCCGGACGCTTCGCCAACCCCGAGATCGCCGACACCACGCGCCGCCTGTGCTTCGACGGCTCGAACCGCCAGCCCAAATTCATCATTCCGTCGATCCGCGACAATCTAGCGCGCGGCGCGGTGCCCCGAGGGCTGATCCTCGCGAGCGCCCTGTGGTGCCGTTATTGCCGCGGCACCGACGCGCGGGGCGCGCCGATCGCGCCGAACGACCCCGCCTGGGACGAACTGACGGCGGCCGCGCGCGCCGCGCAGGGCGATCCCGCGCTATGGATCGGCATGCGACCGATCTATGGGGATCTGGCCGGGCATCATGAATTTGCAGCAGCCTTCGCGGAAGCGCTGTCGCTGATCTGGAGTGAGGGAATCGACGCCGCGCTGGCGCGCTACATCGAAAGCTGAAGAGCGGATGGGGACGGTCCGCACGGATCGTCGCAACAGGGGGAAGAGGGGCCGCGCCCCTCGCCGCCGTATCGCGACCGAAGCAGCCGGTTCCCCGGAAAGAGGTTTGGGAGATTTCATGTCCAGTTCCGCACCATTCGCCGCGATCGAGGCAGGCGGCACCAAATTCATCTGCGCTCTCAGCGCAGCGGACGGGCGCATATTGGAACAGGCACATTTCCCGACCCGCACGCCCGCGGAGACATTCAGCGACATGAGGCGGTTCTTTGCGCGCGCGGTCGACCGCCACGGTGCGCCGGCGGGCGCGGGACTGGCCGCATTCGGCCCCGTCGAACTGGACCCTGCGGCCGCGGCATATGGGCGGATCGGCGGGACCCCGAAAGCGGGCTGGTCGGACGCGGACATCCTCGGTGCCGTGAAAGACGCCACCGGCGCGCCGGTGGCGATCGACACCGACGTGAACGCCGCGGCGCTGGGCGAAGGCCTGCATGGCGCAGCCCGGAACGTCGCGAATTTTGCTTATGTCACGATCGGTACGGGCATCGGCGTCGGCGTCATGCTCGACGGCGCGGTGCGTCGCATATTCCCGCATGCCGAGATGGGACATATGCGCGTATCGCGGGCGTCGGGAGATGCCTTCGCGGGCAACTGCCCCTTCCATGGCGATTGCCTCGAAGGACTCGCCGCCGGTCCGGCGATGCTGGCGCGGTGGCAACACCCCGCCGAAACGCTGGACGCCGGTCACCCGGGCTGGAGCGTCGCAAGCCACTATATCGCCGCGCTGTGCACGAACCTGGCCTATATGCTACGGGTCGAGCGTGTCATCCTCGGCGGCGGCGTGATGAGTCCTCCCTTTCTGCTCGACCGCGTCCGCGCCGATTTCGCCCGGATGATGGCGGGGTATGCGACGGGGTCGGCGGCCGCCGACCCGCACGCCTTCCTCGTCGCGCCGCAACTGACCGACCCGCCGCCCGCGCTGGTCGGCGCAATCGAGCTGGCCCGGCACGCCGCGAAAAAGGGAGCGACATGATACCGGTCGCCGCCTAGCCGGTCGGCGCTTCGGACCCGCACGCCCCCGCTTCGCCGAACAATCAGGTCTGCGGCCGCACGCCCAAGGCGAATCCCGGCGCGCTGGCTTCGTCACAAAAGCGACCCGAATCTCCTCTAGGCCGCACGCTGAAACTTGATCATTATCGTTATTGTAGATTCGCAAACATAAGCCAGAATTCGATTGATTTCGGATCATACCTTGAATTTTATATGATATAAAACAGTGATTTATATCGAAAATTGACGACTGGAGAAGTTTATGCCAAGAAACATTAACGATATTGAATATCGCCGTCTCCGATTGCTGGGGCCGCCCGCGCGCGATCGCGCGGGGTCGCGAAAATTGTTGAACATAAATATGTGGGAGGATGGAATGAGGATGAAGGCCAGGCTGTTTTTCGCGGCATCGACCGCTTCGATGCTGGTGGCTGCCGCCGCATCGGCTCATGCCCAGCAAGCGCCGCTCGCGCCCGCCGACAACGGCCAGGCGCAGGGCGAAGCCGAGGAAGCGATTGTCGTCACGGGATCGCGCATCGCCCGGCCCGAGCTCGAATCGGCGATGCCGGTCAGCGTGACCAGCATGGATCAGGCGCTCGGCCTTGGCCGGATCAGCGCCATCGACGCGCTCGCTCGCGAACCCGCGCTCGGCACCAGCCAGAATCTGTCGAGCGACGTCAGGGGCTGGGACGCCGGCATATCGGCGGTCAACCTGCGCAACCTCGGCACCAACCGCAGCCTGACGCTGATCGACGGACAGCGCCGCGTGTCGAGCTCGGCACGCTCCTCGGCGGTCGACATCGGCATGATCCCGGTGGGCATGGTCGACCGCATCGAGGTGGTGACCGGCGGCGCCGCCGCGATCTACGGCGCCGACGCCGTCACGGGCGCCGTCAACGTCATCACCAAACGCAGCATCGACGGGCTGCATATCTCCGCGACCAACGGCATTTCGCAGCAGGGCGATGCCAACGAGTTTCTGGTATCGGTCGCGACGGGCGGGAAATTTGCCGGCAACCGCGGCGCCTTTGCGATCGGGGCGACCTATTCGCAGGCGGACCCGCTGATATACACCGACCGCTTCGACTGGCGCGATTGGGTGACCTACCGCGCCAATCCCGCCAACACGGGGATCAACGACGGCATTCCCGACCGCGTCGTGATCTACAACACGCGCCAGCTCTATTACGACTATGTCCCGACCTATTGGCTGAACAACAAGCGCTACATGGTCGAAGGCAACGGAAATATCCGCGAATCGCGTTGCCAGACCAGCTTCGAATCGCCGCAATATGCCGTGTGCGACGGAGGTGACGGCCGCAACCTGAGCGACCGCGACCAGTTCCGCGGCGGGCTGAAGTCGTTGGCGCTGATGGGCCGGGCCGACTATGACCTGACCGATCACCTCACGGTCGACGGCTATTTTTCCTATGCCCGCCAGAAATACCGGGGCAGCTACAATTATTGGCGCGACGACAGCCGGACGACCTATTTCTCAGGCCCGGTGGCCGGGTCGCGCGGCGCGAGTGCGCGGCTGGACAACCCCTTCCTGCCCGACGCGCTTCGGCAGGTCATGCTCGATAACGGGCTGACGTCGCTGTACATCGATCGCACCTATGGCAATTTCCCCGAGCGCGAGGAAATCCACGACCGCGAGAGCTTCACGATCGGCTCGTCGCTGAGCGGCAAGCTCAGCGACAGCCTCAAGTGGCAGGCGTTCTGGCAGTATGGCCGCGTCACCGATGACGCCACCTCGACGAACAATCCGTGGAAGTCGCACTGGATCGCGGCGCGCGACGCGATCGCCGACCCGGTGACCGGCCTGCCCGTCTGCCGCGACCCGGCGGCGCGCGCCGCGGGCTGCGTCCCGTTCAACATCTTCAGCACCGAACCCGCCACCCAAGCCCAGATCAAATGGGCGATGGCCGACCGGCAGGAAAAACGCGTCAACAGCCAGCAGGTCTACGGCGCGAATGTCAGCGGCGGCCTGTTCGCGCTTCCCTATGGCGACCTTTCGGTCGCGCTGGGCGTCGAACATCGCAAGGAGTCGCTCAAGACGACCGACGACCCGCTCGCGCTGGCCGGCGAGCTCGTCTATGGCGGCGGCGCATCCGAACATCCCGAACTCGACGTCTCGTTCGACGTGACCGAGGTCTATGGCGAAGTCGTCGTGCCGATCCTGCGCGACCTGCCCTTCGCCGACCGGCTCGAGGTCGAGGGCGCCTATCGCTATTCGGACTACAGCACCGTCGGCGGCACCGACACCTGGAAACTGGGCGCCACCTGGTCGCCGGTCCGCGGCGTCAGCTTCCGCGGAGTTCGCTCGCGCAGCGTGCGCACCCCCAATTTCGGAGAGCTTTACGAAGCGCAGGTCAGGACGTTGACCGGCTCAATCGACGATCCGTGCGAAGTGGTGTCCTATTACGCCAGCGAGCGGCGGGCGGCGAACTGCGCCGCGCTGGGCATCACCACCCCGCTGCCCGATGCCAAGATCGGGCCGGTCGTGATCACCGGCGGTAACCCGAACCTGCAGCCCGAAACCTCGAACAGCCTGACGCTGGGCGTGGTGCTGCAACCGAGGTTCCTGCCGGGCTTCGACCTGACCGTCGATTATTGGGACATCGACATCAAGAATGTCATCACCCAGTTCGGCTATGCGACCCTGCTGCGGCTGTGCGTCGACGCGCCGACGATCGACAATCCCTATTGCGCACGCGTCGTCCGCGATCCGGTGGCGCACAACCCGCTGTCGGTCGAATCGAACCAGCTGAACGCGGCGCGGCTGTACGCCCGCGGCATCGATATCGGTGCGAACTACCGGCGGCGGATCGGCGACGGCCAGCTCACCCTGTCGTTCAAGGGCAGCTACCTGATCGACAAGGTGACCGAAACCACGCCGGGTATCGATACCGGCAACGTCATCGCCGACGGCGGCTGGCAGGACCCCCGTTTCCGGGCGACGCTGCTGACCGCGTACAAGATCGACAATGTCAGCATCGCGCTCGATACCCGCTTCATCAGCGCCGCGACCTTCGATCTCAACACGGACTCGGACGAAGCCTATCCGGACAATCACATCCCGGCCAAGGTGTACAACGACCTGTCGCTGCAGCTCGACGTCGGCAATCACCAGATCGGTTTCGGCGTGAAGAACCTCTTCAACGTCATGCCGACCTATATGCCGACGATTTACCGCAACGACACGGTGTACGGGATCGTCGGACGCTACTTCTTCACTACGGCGAAGCTGAAATTCTGATACGGACCGTTCGAACAACGACGCGCCGGGCCCCGATTGCCCGGCCAAAAAGGAGAGCAGGGGCATGATCCGATCCACTTCCGCCATGGTGGCGGCCGCCGTGCTGGCGCTGACCGTTCCGGGTTCCGCACAGGCAGCGCCCGGCAACACCAAGGCGGAAGTGGTGCGCGGGGTGGAAGCGCGCGCGAAGCTGTCGCAGGTCATCAACGACAAGCTGTTCAGCTTCGCCGAGCTCGGTTTCCACGAAAGCGAGACCGAGCGCTATCTGACCGCGCTCCTCGAGAAGGAGGGCTTTGCCATCGAGCGCAACATCGCGGGCCTGCCGACGGGGTGGACCGCACGATGGACGCACGGCTCGGGCGGGCCCGTGATCGCGCTTGGGAGCGATATCGACGGCATTCCGAAAGCGAGCCAGACGCCCGGCATCCCCTGGCGCCAACCGATGGTCGACGGCGCCCCCGGGCACGGCGAGGGACATAACAGCGGTCAGGCGATGAATATCGTCGCGGCGCTGGCGGTGAAGGACTGGATGGTCCGCACCAACACGCCGGGAACGCTGCTGATCTGGCCCGGCGTCGCCGAAGAACAGCTGGGCGGCAAGGCCTATTTCGTGCGCGAGGGCGTCTTCAAGTCGGTCGACGCCGCGATCTTCAGCCATGTCAGCAGCCAGCTTTCGACCAGCTGGGGCCAGCCCAACGGAACGGGCATGATCAGCGTCGAATATATGTTCAAGGGCGAGAGCGCGCATTCGGCGGGGGCGCCCTGGCGCGGCAAGTCGGCGCTCGACGGCGTGATCGCGATGGCGAACGGATGGGACATGCGCCGCGAGCATCTGCGTCCCGAGCAGCGCTCGCACTATGTCGTCAGCGACGGCGGCGACCAGCCCAACGTCGTGCCGTCCGAAGCGAAAATCTGGTTCTATCTGCGCGAACAAAGCTTCGACGCGATCGCGAAGATGCTGACCATTGCCGACAATGTGGCCGACGGCGCCGCCAAGATGACCGACACCAGCGTCAGCCGGCGCATCCTGGGTTCGGCGGCGATCCAGCATTTCAATCGCCCGATGGCCGAAGCCGCGCAGGCCAATATCAAGCTCGTCGGCATGCCCAAATGGGATGCCGACGACCAGGCCTTTGCCCGTGCCGTACAGGCGAACATCGGCGCGACGGTGAAGGACGGGCTGGAAACCGTCGTCGACGCCCCTGCCCCGCCGCCCAAGGAACCCAAGTCGGGCGGGTCGGACGATATCGGCGATGTCAGCTGGACCGTGCCGACGATCACCATCCGCTATCCCGCGAACATCCCCGGCCTGCCCGGGCACAATTGGGCAAACGCGATCGCGATGGCGACCCCGATCGCGCACAAGGGGGTGCAGGCGGGCGCCAAGGTGATGGCGATGACGGTGGTCGACCTGCTGACCAAGCCGAAACTGCTGGCCGATGCCAAGGCCTATTTCCGCGACGTACAGACGAAGGACCAGCAATATCGCCCCGTGCTGGCAAAAGACGACGCCCCCGCCGTCTGGCTCAACACCGACATCATGGCACGGTACAAGCCCGACCTGGCGAAGCGCTATTACGACCCCGTACGCTACGGGACCTATCTGGAGCAGCTGGGGGTCAAATGGCCCACGCTGGGCAGCGAACCGGCGAAATAATGCCAGGTCGAAGTGGAGCGCCCTGAATTCGGCTTTCGCGAGTCAGCGTCCGCCGGCCGCTCAAGACATCAAGCGGCAGTCCCGCGCGTGCGGCCGGGCCTGAGAAGATCGGGAAACCCTTGCGGCTGGGACCGCAGATATTGCGGCGGCGCCGTCACGCTCGCGCCCAGATGCGCAGCGGCGTGCCACGGCCAGCGCGGGTCGAACAGCATCGCGCGCGCCAGCGCCACCAGATCTGCATCGCCCGCAGCGACGATCGCCTCGGCCTGATCATAACCGGTGATCAGGCCCACCGCGACGACAGGCATGGAGACGCCCTGCTTGACCGCGCGGGCGAGCGGAAGCTGATAGCCCGGCCCGACGGGAATATCCTGTCGCGGATCGAGACCGCCGCTCGACACATGGATCGCCGCACAGCCGAGCGCTTCCAGAGCGCGGGCGAATTCCACCGTCTCCCCGATCGTCCATCCGCCCTCGACCCAGTCGGTCCCCGATACGCGGACGGTGACCGGGCGATCGGGTGGAAAGACCTGTCGTACCGCGTCGAAGACTTCGAGGGGGAAGCGCATCCGGTTTTCGAGACTCCCGCCATAAGCGTCGGTGCGCCGGTTCGAGAGCGGCGACAGGAACTGATGCAGCAGATAGCCATGCGCCGCGTGGAGCTGGACCGCGTCGAGACCGAGCCGCGCGGCGCGTACCGCCGATGCGGCGAACGCATCGCGCACGCGGGCGAGCCCAGCACCGTCGAGCGCCGCCGGGCTGTCCTGCCCCGCCGCGAAAGGCAGCGACGTCGGCGCTTCGGTCTTCCATCCGCGCGGGTCGCCGGGGAGCAATTGCGCGCCGCCCTTCCACGGCACTTCGGTCGAGGCCTTGCGGCCGGCGTGCCCGAGCTGGATCGCGACCGGCATGTCCGACCAGCGGCGCACGCTCTCCAGCGTGCGCGCCATCGCCGCTTCGCTCACATCGTCCCACAGGCCGACATCGGCATGGCTGATCCGCCCCTCGGGCAGAACCGCGGTCGCCTCGATCGTCAGCAACGCCGCGCCCGACAGCGCCAGATGGCCGAGATGGATCAGGTGCCAGTCGGTCATGCAGCCGTCCACCGCCGAATATTGACACATCGGCGCAATGACGATGCGATTGGCAAGGTCGAGGCCGCCGACGGTCAGCGGTGCGAACAAGGCGGGCTGGGACAAGCAGATCTCCCGTGTTTGCGGTCGGTCAGACCCCCATCATACCGGCGGTGGTCGCGCCGTCGATGACATAGTCGGCACCCGAAATGAAACCCGCATCGTCCGACGCGAGGAAGGCGACGAGCGCGCCGATTTCGTCCAGCTGCGCCATGCGCTTCATCGGCGCCATGCCCTCGAACGCCGCGCGCGCCGCAGCGGGATCGGGCGAGCGGTCGATGACGCCGCGGATCATCTCGGTTTCGACGACGCCCGGCAGAATGGCGTTGATGCGGATCTTGTAGCCCTTGCCCGCGCAATGGATCGCCGCCGACTTGACCAGCGCCACGACGGCTGCCTTGGTCACCGAGTAAGCGGCATAATTGCCCATCGCGCGGTGCGCGTTCATCGACGAATTGACGATGATCGAGCCCGCCGCCCCTTCCGGATTCTTCGCCATCGCGCGGATCGCGTGCTGAACGGTCAGCATCACCCCGGTCTGGTTCACCCCGACGATATGGTGCCACGCGTCGATGCCGATATCCTCGACGCTCGCATCGCCCGCCTCGGTCCCCGCATTGGCGAAGGCGATGTCGAACCGGCCATATTCGGCCTCGATTTCGGCCATCAGCGCGGGCCAGGCGGCCGCATCCTCGACGCGGTGGCTGCGGAACGTCGCCCCGGTTTGGGCCGCGACCTTCGCCGCCGCATCGGCGTTCGAACCGGTAAAGACGACCTTGGCGCCCTCGTTCACCAACCGCGCGACGGTCGCCGCGCCGATCCCGCTCGTCCCGCCGGTGACCAAAGCGACCTTGCCGCCCAGCCTCTGCTGCATCGCGCCTCTCCTCTCGCCTGTCCTTCTGCCAGTTTCGCGGACGCCGCGAACCTATCAATAGAATAAGGTGACGCCCGCCGATCCTGTCCGCATGATGGCGCCATAACAGGAGGAGAGGACCGGCGATGAGCGACAGCGAACATCCGCCCCGCATCGATTGCGTGCTGATCTGCGGCGGCGTCTGGCACGACATGGATTTCGCGCGGCTCGAACTGCTCAAGCTGCTCGCCGAGGATCCGCGCATCCGCACGCGGGTGTTCGAGAATTACGACAATATCGACGCGATCGAAGCGGCCGATATGCTGATCACCTACACCTGCGACGTCACCCCGCCCTTGCCCGCGCAGGAAGCGCTGAAGCGCTGGCTGGCGCAGGGGGGGCGCTGGTACGCGCTCCACGGCACCAATTCGATCCTCCGCCTGCTCGACACCGGCGTCTGGGATGCCCCGCGCTGGGCGCCGCTGATAATGGACCTTCTGGGATCGCAGTTCATCAGCCATCCCGCGATCGAGCCCTACACCGTGCGCGTCGTCGACCCCGATCATGCGCTCACGCGCGGTATCGAACCCTTCGAGACCACCGACGAGCTCTATCATCTCGAAACGCACGGGCATCTGCACGTCCTGCTCGATACCGAATGCAGCGGGCCGGGCACCGGCTTCGTCGAGGCTGCGGATGCGCCCGGCACCTATCCCGTCTTCTACATCAAGCAGCATGGCGCAGGCGCGGTGCTGTACCTGACGCTCGGCCATTGCCGCGGGCATTACGACCTCCAGCCGATGATGGACTGGTGGCCGACGGTCGACCGCTGCGCGTGGGACCTGCCGGTCTTCTACGACCTGCTGCGCCGCGGGGTCGGCTGGCTCAAGGAGCGCGAGCGCGCCTGAACGGAGAGGACCGCGGTCAACCGATTGCGGTCATAAAATCCTCCCTGTGGCGAAGCCATGGAGAGGTGGCAGCGCGCAGCGCTGACGGAGGGGCTAGAGCGCAGCGTTGCTGGCCCCTCCACCATCCGCCTCGCGGACGGTCCCCCTCCCCATCGCTGCGCGACAGGGAGGATTGGCAGGAAGTGAACGCCCGCTCCCCACCCCAAAGCCGACGTTGCCGAATGCTTCATGCCACCGCACGCAACCTTCGGCGGTCCTCGCGGATCAGCGCCGCGGCGCGGAGCGCCAGCGCCATAGCCGGGGCGTTGGTGTTGCCCGTCACCGGCGAGGGCATCACCGAGCAATCGACGACGCGCAGCCCGCCCACGCCGTTGACGCGCAGCCGCGCGTCGGTGACCGCGCGATTGTCGCTGCCCATGCGGCACGTCCCGACGCCGTGCAGCCCGCAGGTGGCGAGGCGGCGGAAGGCGGCGAGGATTTCGGTGTCGCTCTGCACCGCCGCGCCGGGCAGCAGTTCGCTCTCGACCAGGTCGGCCAGCGCCGGCTGCGCCATATAGCGACGCATCGCATGCACCGCGGCGATCGCGCTGCGCTCATCTTCGCGGGTCGAGAGCCAGTTGGGCTTGATATCCGCGGGTGCGTCGCTGGCGGGGCCGCCGATGTGGATGCTCCCCTCGCTCGTCAGGCGGAGCAGCTGGCCGTAGATGGTCATGCCCGGCTTGCGGTCGATGCTGCTGAGCGGCACCGGATGCTTGTCGTCGCCGAGCGCGAAGGTGTAGCCGCCCAGATAGAGCTGCAGGTCGGGGCGACGGTCACGGCTGGTCAGGTTGAGGAAGGCGCCGACCTCGAACGGCCCCGTCGCCATGATCCCGCCGCGCGTGAGCAGATATTGCACCATCGCGCGCGCCAGGCCGACGCCGAAGAAGCTGCGGTTGCTGCCGATATCGCGCGACATGCGGTGCGGCATCGAAAAGCCGAGATGTTCGCGCATCCGCCCGCCGACGTCGGGGGCGTCGACGACGGGTTCGACCCCGGCGGCGCGCAGCACGTCGGCAGGGCCGATCCCCGAACGCTGGAGCAGCAACGGGCTCTCGAGCGTGCCGCCGGCCACGATCACCTCGCCCACGCAATCGAAACGCTGCGGCCGGCCCGCGACCTTTGCCTCGACCCCCGTCACCCGCCCGCCCTCGACGACCAGCCGCTCGGCCATCGCATGGGTGACGACGTGCAGGTTCGGCCGCCTCCTTGCCCGCGCAAGGAAGGTCGTCGCCGCGCTCTCGCGCCGTCCGCGGCGGATATTATGCGCATAGAAACCAACGCGGTCGGAAGTAGAGGCATTGAGGTCGTCGACCGGCTGCAGCCCCATTTCGACCCCGGCCCGTACCATCGTCTCGGCTAGCGGATAGCTGTGGATCTTGGGCGCGATCCCGACCGGCCCGCCCGCCCCGCGCATCGCGCTCGCGCCGAGGCCGTGATCCTCGAGACGGCGGAAGGCTTCGGTCATCGCGGCACCGTTCCAGCCGGTGCAGCCGAGCTTTTCCCATTCGTCATAGTCGGCGGGCTCGCCGCGGCTCCAGATCATGCCGTTGATCGCCGACGATCCGCCGAGACCCTTGCCGCGAATCCACACCTCGCCCGGCGCGCCGCCGTCGCCGCGCGGCTGCGACACACCATAGGCCCAGATATGATCGGGGTTGGTGACGAGCTTTGCGACACCCTTGGGTATCGCGACCCAGCGACCGTCATTGCGGCCGCCCGCTTCGAGCAGCAGCACGCGAATTTGCGGATCGGCGCTCAGCTGCTCGGCGACGACGCATCCGGCCGAACCTGCTCCCACGACGATATAGTCCCAGCTTTCCGCCATGGCGCCTCTCCTCGCCCATGACCTGACAGCGGCTCTCCGCCCCCGCACCTAGCGCAATAAATAGGCTCGCGGCGCCGCGGCCGCATGATAGTCGAGAGGCAAAAGAGGGAGGACAGGATGGCAGGGCAAGGCCGCATCGCGGGCAAGATCGCGTTCGTCACCGGCGGCGCATCGGGGCTCGGCCTCGACATCGTCCGCCGTTTCGTCGCCGAGGGCGCGCGCGTTATCATCGCCGACATCGACGTCGCCGCGGGCGAAGCGCTCGCCGCCGAACTCGGCCAGCGCTTCGTGAAACTCGACGTATCGCAGGAAGCCGAGTGGCTCGACGCGCTCGCCAGCTGCGAGCGCGTCGACATCCTCGTCAACAACGCCGGCATCACCACCCACGGCTCGATCGAAGATCTGACGCTCGAAGCCTTTCGCCACGAATTTTCGGTCGATGTCGACGGCGTCTTCCTCGGCTGCAAGCATGTGATCCCCAAGATGAAGGATCATGGCGGGTCGGTGATCAACATGTCGTCGATGTGCGGCGTGCGTGCGCAGGGCGATCTCGCCGCCTATAACGCCGCGAAGGCCGCGGTGACGCACCTGACCAAATCGGTCGCGCTCCACTATGCGCGCAAGGGGTACGGCATCCGGTGCAATTCGGTGCATCCGGGCGCGATCCACACCCCGATCCTCGACAAGGTCATGGCGCAGGTCGACGATCCGCAGGCGCTCTACGACAGCTGGGTCGCGACGCACCCCGTCGGACGGCTCGGCAAGCCCGAGGAAATTTCTGCGATCGTCCTGTACCTCGCGTCGGACGAATCGGGCTTTGCGACCGGCGCCGAATTTCGCGTCGACGGCGGCAGTTCGCTGTGACCGCCGGGCGGCTCGACGGCCGCGCTGCGCTGGTAACCGGCGCCGGATCGGGGATCGGGCGCGCAACCGCCCAGCGTCTCGCCGCCGACGGCGCACGCGTGCTGACCACCGACCGGACAGGCGCGGTCGACATCGTCGCCGACGTCACCGAACCGGGCATCAATGCCCGGCTGGTCGCCGCGGCTGAAGCGCGCTTCGGCGCGCTCGATATCGTCGTCGCCTGCGCAGGGATCACGGGCATGCAGCCGCTGGACGGCCACAGCGACGAATTTTTCGACCAGATGATGGCGATCAACGTCACCGCCATCTTCCGCCTGATGCGCGATGCCCTACCCTTGCTCAAACGCTCGCCGCACGGCCGGATCATCCTGATCGGTTCGGTGATGTCGAGCTTTGGCGAGGCCGGCATGGCGGCGTACAGCGCGTCGAAACATGCGGTGCTCGGCATGACCAAATCGGTCGCGGCGGAAGTCGGCGCGCATGGCATCACGGTCAACTGCATCCAGCCCGGCGCGATCGACACGCCTATGACCGCCCCCGCCTTTTCGGCGCTGCCCGAATTCAGGCAGCGCTGGATCGACAAGGCCGCGCTGGGGCGCCTCGGCCAGCCCGAAGACGTCGCCGACGTTGCCGCCTTTCTTGCGTCCGACGACGCGCGGTTCATGTCCGGCCACGGACTGTTCGTCGACGGCGGCGCCACCCAGCGGCAATAGAATCGACCAATTTCAGGGCGTTTCCGGCCGTTACGGCATGCCTGATATTTTTGATGATTGTTGAATCGGGACATTAAGCGGACCTTCCGCTCCAACGTGACCGGCGAGCCTATGCGCCGGCGCGAGAGGGAGGATTGACGATGACCACGCATGCCCGAATGCTGCCCGCCGTCTACGCGACCGTGTCGCTCGCCGCGCTTGCCATCGCCACGCCGGCGCTCGCGCAGGAGGCCGCCGCGGACGACAGCGGCAGCGCGCTCCGCGAGATCGTGGTCACCGCGCAGAAGCGCCAGGAGAGCGTCCAGTCGATCCCGATCGCGGTCACCGCACTCGACCAGACCGCGCTCGAATCGGCAACGATCGACGACATCCGCGACATCGCCGGCCGCGTTCCCAGCCTCGTCGTCGACTCGGTCGGCGCCGGCCCCAGCGCCGCGGCGATCTCGATCCGCGGGATCAGCTTCGAGGATATCGAAAAGAGCTTCGACCCCGCGGTCGGCGTCGTCGTCGACGGTGTCTTCATCGGCACCAACACCGGCCAGCTGCTCGACAGCTTCGACCTCGAACGGCTCGAAGTGCTACGCGGACCGCAGGGCACTTTGTTCGGCCGAAACACCATCGGCGGCGTGATCAACGTGACGCGCACCAAGCCGACCGACGATTTCGGCGTACGCGGCCAGTTCGCCTACAGCAATTTCGATACCAAGCGCGGCCGCCTCGTCGTTAACACCGGCAAGCTCGGCGACTTCATCGCATTGAAGGCCTTCGGCTATTACGACAAAACCGACGGCTATTATTTCAACGTCACCAAGAACAAGCGCGAGGGCGCCTATGAGACGCTGACCGGCGGCGTAACCGCGCTGATCACCCCCAGCGACACGATCAGCGCGCAGATCACCTATCAGCACAGCCGCGAACGCGGCGAGACGATCGTTGCGCCGCTGTCCGAAACCGGCCGCGACGTCGTCTGCGCCGCTCCCGGCGCGCCGGGCTTCTCTCCGGCCGCCGAGTGCAACCGTTCGACCCAGCCGCACCGCGGCCTCTACACCACCTACAGCAGCATCGAGACCCCGGTGCGCAACGACGCGGACAGCATCACCGGCAACATCGACATCGAACTCAGCGACAATCTCACGCTCTCGTCGGTCACCGGTTACATCAAGAACAAGGAATCGGTGACGCAGGACTTCGACGCCAGCTCGGTCAATTTCTTCGAGACGAAGCGCGACCAGCGCTACAAGCAGTTCAGCCAGGAGGTCCGCCTGCTCGCCGACTTCGACATGGTGAACCTGCTGGTCGGCGGCTATTATTTCAACAGCAGCTACACGCTCGACCAATCGACCAATTTCGGCGTCGTGCTCGGCCAGGGCTCAACCGCGGTGCTCCGCCAATATGTCGACCATCACGCCAAATCCTATGCCGGTTTCGCCGACGCGCAGATCAGCCTGTCGGACCAGTTCAAGATCTCGGTGGGCGCGCGCTACACCGACGACAAAAAGTCGATCTTCAACAATTACGGCCGCATCGGAGCGCTCGTCCGCCTGACCCAGCCGACCTTCGACGGCACGAGCTGCGTCGCGGTGACCGGCACGACCAGCCCGGCACCCGGCGTGGTCATTCCCGTCTACGCCCCTGCCAACAATTGCTCGGGCAGCGACAGCTTCGGAAAATTCACCTGGCGCGCCAATGTCGAATATACGATCGAACCGGGCAAGCTGGCCTATGCCTCCTTCTCGCGCGGTTTCCGCTCGGGCGGCTTCAACGGCCGCGCGGCGTCGCCGACCTCGCTCGGGCCGTACCAGCCCGAGACGGTCGACGCCTATGAGGTGGGGCTCAAGGCCGACTGGCTCGACCGCACGCTGCGCACCAACCTCGCCTTCTATTACACCAAATATAACAACAAGCAGGAAGAGGTGGTGCAGCCGTCGCCGCCGGGTTCGTCGAGCCCGCAGGAAACCGTGGTGAAAAACGCCTCGTCCGCCGACATCAAGGGCTTCGAGGCCGAGATCATCGCGCAGATGTCCGACGCGTTCAGCTTCAACGCGTCGTTCAGCTACACCGACGCCAAGTACAAGAGTTTCTTCAACGACATCGTCGGGCTGACCACCGGCAGCGCCGCCGACGGCATCCCCGACGACGTGTCGACGCTGACGCTGCGCCGCGCGCCCAAATATCAATGGTCGGCGGGGCTGAACTACAGCAAGGAAATCAGCTCGGGCCGGATCGATGCCTCGACCCTGCTGCGCTACCAGAGCAAATATGTGACCTGCATCGCACCGAACCGTCCGGTCATCCCCGGCGCGGTGACCAACGACAATCGCTGCTTCACCGAAAACCGGGAAAATCTGTCGGCGCAGATCGGCTACACGCATTTCCTCGGCGAAGGACGCGAAGTCAGCCTCGCGCTGTTCGGCCGCAACCTCACCAACCACAAGGGCCTGTCGTCGACCCTGCCGGTGGCGGGGCTCTTCACCTTTGGCGCGGCGATCCAGCCGCGCACCTATGGCGTAGAACTCGGCTTCAAATTCTGACGAACGGCCGTGCCCGCCACGGACACGACGAGACGAAAAGGGGGACGGGGGGCGGCGCATTGCACCGCCCCTTGTTTGATGGATCACACCAGTATGTCGGGGGAACCCAGATGACGCAGGCCTTTTTCGACCACCCCTATCTGTCGGGCCATCACCAGCCGGTGCGGTTCGAGGCGACAGCGCCCGACCTGATCGTCGAGGGCGAAATCCCGGCCGATCTCGTCGGCGTCTTCTATCGCAACGGCCCCGAGCCACTCTATCCGACGCGCGAAGGTGAGTATCACTGGTTCGACGGCGACGGCATGGTCTATGCCTTTCACATCGCGGACGGCCGCGCGTCGATGCTCAACCGCTGGGTGCGAACCGAGAAGTTCGAGCTGGAGAAGGCGGCGGGCAAGCGACTGTTCGGCATGTTCGGCAACCCGATGACCGCCGATCCGTCGGTGCAGGGAAAGCGCTACAACACCGCCAACACCAATATCATCGTCCATGGCGGCAAATTGCTCGCGCTGATGGAGGGGGCGCCTGCGGTCAAACTCGACCCGCGCACGCTCGAAACGCTGGGCGAGGAACATTATGGCGGGACGATCACCACGACCTTTTCCGCCCACCCCAAGATCGACCATTATACCGGCGAACTCGTCAACATCGGCATGGCGATCAACGGCCCGATGGGGGCGCCGCAATTGCGCTACGACGTGATCGCCGCCGACGGCAGCGTGCGCAAGGCCGAGATCATCGACATGCCGCACAACGCGCTGATGCACACCTTCTTCCTTACCGAGAATTGGGTCGTCTTCCCGGTGATCCCGATCGACGCCGACCTCGGCCGGTTCATGAAGGGCGGACCGATGACCGCCTGGGTCAACGGCCGCCCGACCAAATTCGGAGTGATGCCGCGCGCGGGGTCGGCGAGCGACCTCCGCTGGTTCGACTATGAGCCGCGCCACATGTTCCACGAACTCAATGTGTGGGAACAGGACGGCAAGATCGTCGCCGACGTCGCCGCAGCGAACGGCACCGCGCTCTTCCCCGACGAAACGGGGGTCAAGAAAACGCATGGCGACACGCAGCAGAGCCTGCGCCGCTGGACGATCGACCCCGGCATCAATGGCAACGGGACATGGATCACCGAAGAAACGCTCAACGACCGCGACATCCAGTTCCCGCGCCCCGACGACCGCTTCATGACCCGCGCCTCGCGCCACAGCTTTGCGAATATCAACCTGAACAGTCGCGACGGCCGTGCCGAGGGGATGGATGGCGTGCTGCGCTTCGACACCGTCAGCGGCAAGGAGGATGTTTATCATTTCGGCAACGGAGCGGCGTGCGGCGAACTGATCTTCGCGCCGAAGATGGGCGCTGCGGGCGAAGGCGACGGCTATGCGATGACCCTCGTCCACCGCGCCGGCGCTGCGACGAGCGAACTCGCGATCTTCGACGCGCTCGACATCGCGGCGGGTCCGGTCGCGCTTGTGCATGTCCCGTTCCGTGTACCGTCGGGTTTCCATTGCAATTTCTACGCCGCCGACTCCATGCTCTATCGGCAGGCGCTCGGCGCAGCATAGGGAGAGAAGACCCGTGAAGGTCGCAGCATTTGAACGCGTCGCCGATGTCGCGCGGCGGAACGCGCACGAGCGCCCCGACAAGATCCTCTTCCATTTCGAGGGCCGGACGACGCGCTACGCCGACTTCGATGCGAACAGCAACCGCGCCGCCAACGCACTGGTCGCGATCGGGCTGGAACCCGACGACCGCGTCGCTTATCTCGGCAAGAACAGCGATCTCTATTTCGAACTGCTGATGGCGGTCGCCAAGGCCGGCGGCGTGATGACGCCGGTCAACTGGCGGCTCGCGGTGCCCGAGATCGCGTGGATCATCGACAATTGCGGCGCGCGCATCCTGTGCGTCGGGCCCGAGTTCACCGAGCTTGTCGCGGCGAACCGCGATGCGTTTCCAGGCGTCGAGCATGTCATCGCGGTCGAGGGCGACTACCGGGCCTGGCGCGACGGCTTTCCCGCCACCGATCCAGGCATCCCGCGCGGCGAGAGCGACGCGGTGATCCAGATGTACACCTCGGGCACCACCGGCAAGCCCAAGGGCGCGGTGCTCACCAACGGGTCGGTGCTGCGCTCGAAGCTCGACCGCGACCCGGCGCTGCAGGCCGACTGGGAACGCTGGGAAGAAGGTGACGTCGGCCTCGTCGCCATGCCCTGCTTTCATATCGGCGGCACCGGATACGGCATCACCGTCATGACCAATGGCGCGACCGGCGTGATCACCCGCGAGTTCGATCCCGGCGGCGTCCTCGACTTGATCGAAGCCTATGGCATTTCGAAAATCTTCATGGTGCCCGCGGCGATGCAGATCATCGTCAATCAGCCGCGGGCGCGCGAGGTCGATTTCTCGCGGCTCCGTCACATCGCCTATGGCGCCTCGCCGATCCCGCTCGACCTGCTGCGCCAGTGCATCGACATCTTCCAGTGCGGCTTCGTCCAGATGTACGGGATGACCGAGACCTCGGGCACGATCGCCGCGCTGCCCCCCGAGGATCACGATCCCGCGGGCAACGAACGCATGCGATCGGTCGGCAAGCCTTTGCGCGGGGTCGAGATGCGGGTGATCGACGGCAGCGGCAACCCGCTGCCCCCGCGCGAAATCGGCGAGATCGCGATCCGCGCGCAGGCCAATATGCGCGAATATTGGAACCGCCCCGAAGCGACCGCGGAAACGATCGACGCGGGCGGATGGCTCCGCACCGGCGACGCCGGCTACACCGACGAGGACGGCTATTTCTACCTCCACGACCGGGTGAAGGACATGATCATCTCGGGCGGCGAGAATGTCTATCCGGCCGAGGTCGAGAATGCAATCTATGGCCACCCCGCGGTCGCCGATGTCGCGGTGGTGGGCGTCCCCGACGCGAAATGGGGCGAGGCGGTGAAGGCCTGCGTCGTGCTACGCGAGGGCCAGAGCGCCGACGCAGACGAGATCATCACCTGGGCGCGGACACGGATCGCGGGCTATAAATGCCCGAAGTCGGTCGACTTCATCCCCGCGCTGCCCCGCAACCCTTCGGGCAAGATCCTTCGCCGCGAACTCCGCGCGCCCTATTGGGAAGGCCGCGAGCGGCAGATCAGCTAGCATCCCAAGTCTCGTCATTGCGAGCGTAGCGAAGCAATCTCCAGCCTTAGGCTTTGCGCAGGGGTGAGGACTGGAGATTGCCGCGTCGCCTTTGGTTCCTCGCAATGACGGAATATTTTATTGCGCTTGCAGCTTTGCCATCGCGGCACCGACTGCCGCGGCGATGTCACCTTCCTGCGGATTCCCCCGCAACGCCAAGCCGCCGTTCGGCTGCAGATTCTCACCGGTCACAAACGCCTCGTCGCTCGCCAGCCACAAACATGCATTCGCGACATCCTGCGCCGTGTTGAGCCGACCCAGCGGATAGCGCGGCAGGAAGGCGTCGACCAATCCCGGCGTCGCAAACGCGCCCTCGGTCATCGGCGATTCGGTGAACGCCGGCGACACGATATTCGCGCGGATGCCTGCCGCGCCGAAATCATTGGCAACGCAGCGGATCAGCGCCTCCGACCCCGTCTTGGTGCCGATGTAAGCGGCGTGATTGCCGATCGGCGCACGCGTCGTCGCCGAAGATATCTGGATGATCGATCCGCCGCTCGGATCATTCGCCAGCATCGCCCCGACAAAGGCCTGCAGGAAATGATGCACCCCGGTGAACTGGAGCGCGACGATGCTCGCCAGTTCTTCCTCGGTGACGTCGAGCAAAGGCTTGAGCAATCCCCAACCGCTCGCGTTCATCGCGATATCGACCCCGCCCATCTTCGCCTTCGCCGCGTCGGCGAGCGCAAAGACCGACGCCTTGTCGGTGATGTCGCAGAGCGCGGCATGGCCGCCAATCTCGGCCGCGAGCGTTTCGAGCGGTTCGGCCTTGCGCCCCGCGACCATCACCGTCGCCCCTTCGCGCGCGAACAGCCGCGCGGTGACCTGCGCCATATTTCCCGTCGACGCCGCGCCGATGATGACGGCGCGCTTGCCGGTCAGCCTGCCCATGTCGATCTCCTTCAGAGCTTCAAGAGTTGCTTGCCGCGGTTCTGCCCGCTGAACAGGCGTTTCAGCGTATCGGGCGCATTCTCGAACCCGTGCTGCACATCCTCGCGATAGGTCAGGCGCCCGTCGAGAACGAAGCCCTCGAGCCGCTTGCGGATCTCGGGAAACTCGGTCGCCCAGTCGAGCACGATGAAGCCTGCCATCGAGCCGCGGCGGAAGATCAGGTTGAAATAATTCTGCGGCCCCGCGGGCAGCGTCCCCATCTCGTAGCGGCTGATCCCGCCGCACACCGCGACGCGCGCGCCGGTGGCGATTTCGCCGAGCATGTCGTTGAGGATCGCGCCGCCGACATTGTCGAAGACGACATTGACGCCGCCGGGGCAATGTTCGCGGATCTGCCGCCGCACCTCGCCCGCCTTGTAGTCGATCGCGGCGTCGTAACCCGCCTCCTCGACGAGCCAGCGGCACTTGTCCTCGCCCCCGGCGATCCCGACCGCCCTGCATCCGGCAATCCTGGCAAGCTGTCCGACGACCGATCCCGTCGCCCCCGCCGCCCCCGATACGAGCACCGTATCACCCGCGACCGGTCGCCCGACCTTGAACAGGCCGCAATAAGCGGTGACGCCCGTGGTTCCCAGCACCGACAGCATCGCGGTCGGCGGCAATTGCGTGTCGATCTTCACCAGCCCCTCGCCGTTCGACACATGCCATTCGGTCCAGCCGGTCGATCCCATGACGAGGTCACCGGCGGCAAAGCCCGGATGCTCGCTCTCGACGACTTCGCTGATCGCGCTGCCGCGCATCACGTCGCCGATCGCCATCGGCGCCACATAGTCGGCGATATTCTCCATCCAGCCCTTCTGCGCCGGATCGAAACCGAGATAGAGCGTCCGAAGCAGCAACTCGCCATCGCCCGGCGCGACGATTTCGGTCTCGACGAGCCGGAAGTCACCGTCCTCGATCCCGCGCCCGCGCGGATGTCCGTTCAGCAGCCATTGGCGCGATGTCGGCATCGATACTCTCCCTGTTGATGCCGCGAAACTGCGCCTGCACCCGGCCGCCAGCCACCGCCAAAAGTGCCAGTCGATCGGGAGCGCCCGCGGCCTAGGGTGTCATCAAGGGAGAGAGACGATGCCCGAAGTCCGCCGCAGTTTCTGCCGCTTCTGCCATGCCAATTGCGCGATGCTGGTCACGGTCGACGACGGCCGCATCACCAAGGTGCAGGGCGACCCCGACGACCCCGTCTTCGGCGGCTATACCTGCATCAAGGGTCGCCAGCTCGCCGAGGCGCATCACGGCCCGCAGCGGCTGACGGTGTCGCAGAAGCGCGTTGAGGGCACGTTCGAGGACATTGCGACGGGCGCTGCGCTCGACGAGATCGCGGCAACGCTCGGCGCGATCGTTGCCGAGCATGGGCCACACGCCGTCGCCGTCTATGGCGGCACCTATGCGTTCCAGAACAGCGCCGGGGTCGGCAGCGCGATGGCCTTCGCGCAGGGGCTCGGCACGCGCAACATCTACACCTCGGTCACGCTCGACCAGCCCGCGAAAGTCTATACGACGATGCGCTACGGCAGCTGGATGGGCGGAATGCACAGCTTCGCCGATGCCGACGTCGCCTTCTTCATCGGCAACAACCCGATCGTCTCGCACTACGGTCCGCCGGGCGGGCTGCCGCCCTTCTCGCCCTCGCGCCGCCTGCGCGATGCGCTCGAAGGCGGCCTGAAGCTGATCGTCGCCGACCCGCGGCAGAGCGACGTCGCGGCGCTCGCGCATATCCACCTGCCCGTTCGGCCGGGCGAGGATCCCGCGCTGCTTGCGGGGATCATCCACGTCATCCTCGCCGAAGGCCTCACCGACAAGGCCTTTGTCCAACGCTATGTCGATGGCCTCGACGAACTGCAGCGCGCGGTCGCGCCCTTCACCCCCGACGTCGCCGCCGCGCGCGCCGGGGTCGAGGAAAGCCAGCTCGTCGCCGCAGCGCGCATGTTCGCGAACGGCACGAAAGGCGTCGTCTCGACCGGCACCGGGCCCGAGATGGCGGGCAACGGCACGCTCACCCAATATCTCGTCTCGTCGCTCAACATCCTCTGCGGGCGCTTTTGCCGCGAGGGAGAGTTGAGCTCGATCCCGCGCGTCTTCACCCCCGTCACACCGCGCCGGGCGCAGGTTGCGCCGCCGATGGCGCTTTATGGCGAGGGTTTCCCCGCCTCGCGTTTCCGCGGGCTGACGCATCTCGGCATGGAGATGCCGTGCAACGTCCTCGCCGACGAGATGCTGACGCCCGGCGAGGGGCAGGTGCGCGCGCTGATCGTGATCGGCGGCAATCCGGTGGTCGCCTTCCCCGACCAGGACAAGATGACGCGCGCGCTGGGCGGTCTAGAGCTGCTCGTCTCGATCGACGTCAACGCCGCGTCGGCGACCGCAAAGCGCGCCGATTACATCCTCGCGCCGAAAATGTGCCTCGAACGCGAGGACATCAGCAACCTCAGCGAATGGTGGTACGAAATCCCCTATGCCCGCTATACCGAGGCGATGATCGACGCACCCGAAGGGCTGCTCGAGGAGTGGGAGATGCTCTGGGAACTTGCGCACCGTCTCGGCACCGGCCTGCCGTTCGCGGGCGGCGCCTGCCCGATGGATGAACGCCCCACCAAGGAGGCCTTCCTCGACCTGATGGTCGCGGGCTGCGCGGCCCTGCCAAGCAAGGTGCGCCGCGATACGGTCGACGGCAAGGCGGTGATCTATGCCGACCTCCACCCGGTCGTCGAGTCGGGTGATCCCGATGCGCCAGGCCGGTTCGACCTGACGGCGGGCATGATGCCCGACCAGCTCATCGCCTATGCCAATGCCGACCAGCCGACCCCCGACTTCCCCTGGCGCATGGTGTCGCGCCGCAGCCGCCACCGCTTCAATTCGACCGGACAGAATCTGCCCGCGCTGCGCGCCAGGCGCACGACTAACCCGGCGTTCCTGCACCCCGACGATCTCGCGCGCATCCCGTGCAGCGACGGCGACACCGTGCGCATCCGTTCGGCGGCAGGCGAGGTCGTCGCGGTCGCGCGCGCGGCCGAAAATATGCGCCCCGGCGTCGTGTCGATGGCGCATGCCTTCGGCGGCCCCGACATCGGTCCCGACGGCGTCCATGAGCATGGCGCCTCGACCAACCGCCTCGTCAGCGAAAGCGCCCGCTACGACCCCATCACCGGCCAGTCGCTGCAAAGCGCGATCCCGGTCTCCATCGTTCCCGCTTGAGGAGTTTCCATGCCCGACAACCGCCGCTTCCTGCTCGTCCGCCGGCCCGATGGCGAACCCGTGCGGGAAGATTTCTCGCTCGCGACCGAAGCAACGCCCGAACTCGCAGACGGCGAATTCCTGATCCGCAACCATTATGCCTCGCTCGACCCCGCGATCCGCGGCTGGATGGACGATGCGCCGAGCTATATGCCGCCGATCCCGCTCGGCACGCCGGTGCGCGCGACGACGGTGGGCGTCGTCGAAGCAAGCCGGGCCGAGGGTTTCGCACCCGGCCAATGGGTGCTCGGCCTCACCGCGATCGAGGATTATTCGGTCGGCGTCGCGGGCGGCTTTACCCAGGTGATCGATGCGAGCCTCGTGCCATCGGTCACCAACTATCTGTCGGTTCTGGGGGCGGTCGGGATGACCGCCTATTTCGGCTATATCGACGTCTGCGAACCCAAACCCGGCGATATCGTGCTCGTCACCGGCGCAGCGGGCGCGGTCGGCTCGCTCGTCGGGCAGATTGCCAAGATCAAGGGCGCGAGCAAGGTCATCGGCATCGCGGGCGGACCCGAGAAGTGCGCCAGGCTGATCGATCGCTACGGCTTCGACGCCGCGATCGACTATCGCGGCAAGGACCTTGCGGCGCTGACCGACGCGATCCGCGCCGAAGCCCCCGACGGGGTCGATATCATCTTCGAAAATGTCGGTGGCGACATCCTCGACGCGGGCCTCAACAATCTGCGACACGGCGCGCGAGTCGGACTGTGCGGGCTGATCAGCGAATATAACAGCACCCAAAGGATCGGCGCGCGCAACATCTGGCAGCTCATCGTCCACCGCGCCTCGATCCGCGGGCTGCTCGTCGCCGATTATATCCCGCGCTTCGCCGAGGGCGGGGCCGAGATGGCGAGCTGGTTGCAACAGGGCAAGCTGTTCGCCGACGAACATGTCGACGAAGGGATCGAGAACAGCTTCGACGCCTTCATGCGCCTCTTCGCGGGGAGCAACGACGGCAAGATGATCCTGAAGATCGCATGACGCCAACGCGCCACCTTCTCGTCCTGTCGGGCGGCCATCCCTATGAGGCCGGCCCCTTTGACGACCTGCTCGCAAGCTTTGACGGGTGGACGGTCACGCACCTGATCCATCCCGAGGCCGAAGCCGACGTCGCGGCGGGCGCGGCGCGGGACGCCGACGCGATCCTCTTCTATGACATGCCCGGCTACCGCTTCGAAGGCGGACACGCGGCGACCCGGCCGCCATCGTGGACGTATCGCCGTGCCGTCACCGACCATTTCGCGCGCGGCGGCGGCGCGGTCGCGATGCACCATGCGATCGCCGGCTGGGCCGAATGGCCCGAATGGGCCGACATGCTCGGCGGGCGCTTCCTCTATGCGCCGGGCGTCGCCAATGGTGAAACCCATCTCGATTCGGGCTATCGTCACGACGTGCCGTACGACGCGGTCGTCCTCGACCCCGCCCATCCGGTGACCGCGGGCCTGCCCGCACGCTTCCCGCTTTGCGATGAACTCTATCTCGCGCCGATATGGGGTGCGGTGACCCCGCTGCTCCGCGCCGACCATGGCTTCGTCCGCGACAATTTCTATTCGGCGGCGCAGGCTGTCGCGGGACGGATGTTCAGCAATGACGGTTGGGAGCATCGCCCCGAAAGCGACTTGATCGCGTGGGAAAAACCCGTCGGCGCCGGACGCCTCGTCTATCTCCAGCCGGGCGACGGCCCGGCAACCTACGCCGACCCGAACATCCGCCGTCTGATCGCCAACGCGCTCCGCCATGTCGCCGCGGCCCCGCCACGCGCCTAACGAAAGTGTGCATCGCGTGCCGGGAGCCGCCGCATATAGTTGCGCGTATAAAGAGAAGATCGAGGGAAGAGGCGCGTGAACACTATCGCCGCAGGCAGTTTTTTCGACCCGCAGGTCATCGCCGACCCGTTCGACTATTATCGCGCCTGGATGGCGAAAAGCCCTGTCGTCCAACTGTCCGAGGGAATGTTCCTCGTCCTCTCCTATGACCTTTGCGCGCAGGCGACCGGTGAGGTCGAGACTTTCTCGAACAATTTCCAGGGCACATTGTCGGGCGCGATGGCCGAGGACGGCGACGTCGCCGCGATCCTGTCCGGGGGATGGCCGCAGGTCGACACTTTGCTCACCGCCGACCCGCCGGTCCACACGCGCTTTCGCAAGCTCGTCAACCTCGCCTTCTCGATGAAGCGCGTCGCCGCGATCGAGGAGGAGATGCGCGGGGTCGTGATCGACCTGATCGAAAAAATGGCCGCAAAAGGCGAGGCCGACTTCGTCCGCGATTTCGGCATCCCGCTGCCCGTCGCGATGATCGCGAGCCAGATCGGCATGGAGAACGACCTCGATCGCGTGAAGCGCTGGTCCGACGCCTTCGTCGACCGGCTCGGGCGCATGATCCCCAAGGAACGCGAACTCGAATGCGCGCGCGAGGTCGTCGAGTTCCAGCATTATATGAAGGCCAAGATCGACGAACGCCGCGCGAACCGGACCGACGACCTGCTCTCCGACCTCGTCCATGCCGAAGTCGACGGCGAACGCCCGCTCGAGGATGCCGAGATCCTGTCGATCATGCAGCAACTGATGGTCGCGGGGAACGAGACGACGACTTCGGCGCTCGCCGGCGGGCTGCTCCAGCTGATCGAAAACCCCGACCAGATGGCCAAGGCCGTCGCCGCCGCCGACGAAGGCAATGAGCGCGCGATCATCAACCTCGTCGAAGAGGTTCTGCGCATCGAAAGCCCGACCGCGGGCATGTGGCGCATGGTGCTGAAGGACGCCGAACTCGGCGGAGTCAAAATTCCCAGGGGCGCCATGGTGCAGCTGCGCTATGCCGCGGCAAACCGCGATCCGGCCAAATATCCCGACCCCGACCGGTTCGACATCGAGCGCGCCAATGCGCGCAGTCACCTCGCCTTTGGCAAGGGCATCCACATGTGTGTCGGCAACATGCTGAGCCGCAAGGAAATGGCGGTCGCCTATACGGAACTGCTGAAGCGCCTGACCGATTTCCGCGTCGCCGAGGGACATGTGCCGAGCTGGCCGCCGAACATGCTGCTGCGCGGGCTCACCACGCTGCCCATCAGCTTCGGGCGGCGGGCATGAATTTCGACCTCGACGAAGGCCAGCAACTGACGCGCGACACGATCGGGCGCTTTCTGGGTCCGGTCGACATTGCCGCGCGGCATGCGATGCGGCGGACCGAGGGCGGATATTCGCGCGCGCGCTGGCGGGACGTCGCCGATCTCGGCCTGCTCGCGCTCGCCGCGCCGGAAACGATGGGCGGCATGGGCGGCACGATGGTCGACCTTGCACTCGTCGCCGAGGCGCTCGGCAAGGGACTCGCGATCGACCCGTGGCTCGAAAATGGCGTGCTGCCGATCCGGCTCGCCGCAGCGGCGGGCGATGGCGCCCTGGTCGGCGAACTGGCCACCGGGACGCAGTTCGCGGCGGTCGCCTTCGCCGAACCCGGACGCCGGTACGAAACCGAAGCTATCGGTACCAAAACCGAGGCCAATCAGGTCGCGGGCGCCAAGACCTTCGTCCTCGGCGCCCCGCTTGCCGACATATTGCTCGTCACCGCCGCTGGCGACAAACTCGCCAAGGTCGAGAAAAGCGCTGCCGGCATCGTGCGGCAGGACTATCCCGTCATCGACGGCTCGAATGCCTCCACCGTGGACTTGCACCGCACGCCCGCCGAAATCTTCGACCTGCCAGACGCCAAATTCCGGCGCGTCATCGGCGACGTCCGCACGCTCGCCGCCGCCGAAATGGTCGGGCTCGCACAGACGATGTTCGACGACACCCTCGCCTATGTCGGCGAACGCCAGCAGTTCGGCGCCGCGATCGGCAGTTTCCAGGCGCTCCAGCACCGGCTCGTCGAATGCTATGCCGCGCTCGAACAGGCGCGGTCGATGGTGCTGCGCACCGCGATGCAGGGTCCGACAATCGACGACGCGAACTGGCCGCGGATGGCAGCAGGTGCCAAGGCCTTCGTCGGCGAAGCCGCGACACGCATCGGGCTGGAGGCGGTGCAGATGCACGGCGGCATGGGCCAGACCGACGAGCTCGCGATCGGCCATGCGCTGAAGCGGGTCATGCTGCTCGACAAGCTTTTCGGCGATCAGGACCATTGCCTGCGCGCCTATGCGAGGGCGGCATGAGCGCCCTCGCCCCCATCGCACCCGGCCTGTGGACCGACGAGACCGAACCTCGGCTGATCGGGGGACGGCGCGCCGACGGCGAGATCGTCTTCCCCGTTCCCGAAGGCGACGCCGCCGCGCTGGTCGAACCCGTCGCATTGTCGCGTCGCGGCACGCTCTGGTCGTGGACGACGCAGGGCTTCGAACCCAAGGAACCCTATAGCGGCCCGCAGCCGTTCCAGCCGTTCCTGATCGGCTATGTCGAGCTGCCCGGCGAGGTGATCGTCGAGACGCGGATCGCCGATGCGACCGCCGCCGACCTTGTGATCGGAATGCCGATGGAATTTGTCGTCGTCGCCTTCGACGACCACCGATCGACCTATGCCTTTCGTCCGGAGCGCCAGCCATGAGTGACGACGTCTATATCATCGGCGCGGGCATCCACCCCTTCGGCCGTACCGACAGCCGTTCGGGCCGCGATCAGGGCGTCTATGCCGTGCGTGAAGCGCTGGCCGACGCGGGCGTCGCATGGAGCGACGTCGAATTCGCCTATGGTGGATCGGCTGCCGCCGGCTCCGCCGACATCATGGTCAACGAGCTCGGGCTGACGAGCGTGCCCTTCATCAACGTCGCCAACGGCTGTGCGACCGGCGGCAGCGCGCTGACCGCGGCGCGCAACGCGATCGCGGCCGGGGCGTGCGACATCGCGCTCGCCGTCGGCTTCGACAAGCATCCGCGCGGCGCCTTCAACGCCAAACCGTCCGATTACGGCCTGCCCCTATGGTACGGCGAGACGGGCATGATGCTGACGACGCAATTTTTCGCGCTCAAGATCCAGCGCTACATGGCGCTCCACGAGATCAGCCGGCGGACTCTGGGTCTCGTCGCCGAAAAGGCGTTTCGCAACGGCACGCTGTGCGACCACGCCTGGCGGCGTTCGCCGGTCGATCTCGACACGATCCTGAACGCGCCGATGGTCAACGATCCGCTGACCAAATATATGTTCTGCTCACCCGCCGAGGGCGCGGTCGCGCTGATCCTCGCGAGCGGCAAAAAGGTCCGCGAACTCGGCGCCGACGCGGTGCGCATCGCCAGCGTCGCCTTCCGCACCCGCCCCGAGGGATCGTTCGAGGTGTTCGCGCCGTCGATCAGCGTGAACGGCGGCGGCAAGCCGACCCAGATCGCCAGCAAGGCCGCCTTCGAAATGGCGGGCATCGGCCCCGAGGACGTCTCGGTCGCGCAATTGCAGGACACCGAAAGCGGCGCCGAAATCATGCACATGGCCGAAAACGGCTTCTGCGCCGACGGCGAGCAGGAGCAATGGCTCGCCGAAGGATGGAGCGAGATCGGCGGCAGGATGCCGATCAACACCGATGGCGGCTGCCTTGCGTGCGGCGAACCGATCGGCGCCTCCGGCCTCCGGCAGGTTTACGAAAACACCGTGCAGCTCCGCGGCCGCGGCGGCGAACGGCAGGTGCCGAACCGCCCGCGGGTCGGCTATTCTCATGTCTATGGCGCGCCCGGCCTGTCGGCGGTGGCGATCCTCGAACGCTAGCGGAAACATGGATCTCGATCTTACCCCCGAAGAACTCGAATTTCGCGAGGAAGTCCGCGACTTCCTTCGCACCTCGCTGCCCGACCATGTCCGGGACGGCGCCCGGCGCACCCCCGGGGTCTTCGTCGAACCCGATATCGGCCTCGTCTGGCACCGCATCCTCAACGACAAGGGCTGGGTCGCCTATCACTGGCCCGAGGATTGCGGCGGCACCGGCTGGACGCCGATGCAGCGTTACATCTTCGAAAAGGAATGCGCGATCGCGGGGGCGCCCGCGCTTTCGGTGCTCGGCCTGCGCCTCGTCGGTCCGGTGATCTGCGCCTTCGGAACGCAGGAGCAGAAGGATCGCTTCCTTCCCGCAATTCGCGCCGGGACCGATTATTGGTGCCAGGGCTATTCCGAACCGCAAAGCGGCTCCGACCTCGCGTCGCTGCGCACCCGCGCGCGGCGCGACGGCGACGACTATGTTGTCGACGGCTCGAAGATCTGGACCACCCACGCGCACCACGCCAACTGGATCTTCTGCCTTGTCCGCACCGACGGCGAGGTCAAGAAACAGGCGGGGATCAGCTTCCTGCTCGTTCCCATGGACCAGCCCGGCGTCACGGTCAGCCCGATCATCACCATGGCGGGCGACCATGAGGTCAATCAGGTCTTCCTCGACGGCGCGCGCACTTCGGTGGACAACCGCATCGGCGAGGAGGGGCAAGGCTGGACGATCGCCAAATTCCTGCTCGAGAATGAGCGCGGCGGCTCCTTCCACGCTCCGCGCCTGATCCGCGCGATCGATCATCTCGAACAGCTCGCTGGCATCGCGCCGAGCGGGCACAACGGATCGCTCGGCGGCGACGTCCAGGTCGCGACGCGTATTGCAAAGCTGCGCCTCGAGGCCGAAGCGCTCGAAACGACCGAACTTCGCATCCTTGCCGACATCGCGAAGGGCCGCCCGGCCGGACCGCAAACCTCGCTCGTCAAGCTGCTGTCGTCCGAAATTCATCAGCGGATCGACGGGCTCGCGATGGATCTCCACGGTTACGACGGGCTGCAACTGCCCACCGTTCGTCCGCTTTATGGCAATGAATCTCCGCCGGCGATCGGCGATGAGGACGCGCAGGTCGCGGCCGCCCGCTATCTCAACAGTCGTGCCTGGACCGTATTCGGCGGTTCGAGCGAGGTTCAGAAGAATATCATAGCAAAGACGGTGCTCCGCTTATGACACATGCATTGCGACTTGCCGGCCAGTATGGAATAGCTGCGCCCGTGGGAGAGAGAGCAGCAAAGCTGCCGGACGACGGGTTCGCACCGCGAATGAATGCCAGGGCGCTCGTCGAAGCGGTCACGGTCCGCTGCGTGGAGGATATCCACGGCGCGGCCGTTGCGCTGCGCGACTATGCCGCCGGACACGGGCTGCGGGCGGCGCTCTGTGACGACATTGCATCCAAGGAAACGATGGTCGACGCCGACGGGACCGTCCTCGCCGCCGACCTGTTCGGCTGGCTCGGCGACGGCGAGCGCTGGTGGGAAGATCACCGGCTCGCGCTCCATTCGCCGCTGCCGCGCTCGTGCCGCTACGAGAGCGAGCCTTTCTGGTGCAACGGCGAAGGGTTTCGCACCGCGAACCCCAACCCCTATCTCGATGACATCGACCTCTCGCGCTATTTCGCGGCGAACGAGCGTTACAAGGCGGCGATCGTCGTTCCCGTCCACCTGCCCTTCGGGCAGATTTCGGCGAACAGCTATCACCCGATGGATCACACCATCTTCGACCTGACCGACCAGTTCGCCGAGATCGGCCATATCCTGGGCGCCGGCACGCGGCGCTTCATCTCGGGCTATGCGTCGGCGATGCGCACCAAGCGGCGCATCCCGTCGGACTGCGAATTGTCGAAGCGCGAAGTCGAATGCCTGCGCTGGGCCGCGATCGGCAAGACCGACCGCGAGATCGGGATGATCATCTCGCTGAGCCACGCGACGGTGCGCTATCACGTCCACCGCGCGGGCGAGAAGCTGAACTCGGTCAACCGCGCGCAGACGATCTTCAAGGCGGGACAGCTCGGCTATCTGGGGGCGAACAGCTGAATACCGTCATTGCGAGGAGCCGAAGGCGACGCGGCAATCTCCAGCCATCGGCCCAGAGCTGGGTCGATAGCTGGAGATTGCTTCGCTCCGCTCGCAATGACGAAGTTTTACCAATAAGCCGCGTCCCTACCCCAGCGACCGCAGCGGCGCGCTCCCATCCCACTCCTTCGCCGCATCGCGCATCATCGCGAACAGTTCGCGCGTGCCCGGCTGCGGCTCGAGCAGCTCGACCAGCGTTCCCGGTCCCGTGCCGGGATCGGCATAGATCACTCCGCCCTTGTCGCCGACCGGGGCTTCAAAGATGATCTCCGCGCCGACCTCGACGCAGCGCGCCCGCGCCTCGGCGATCGAGTCGACCAGCACGCACACATGGTGCAGCCCCTCGCCCACCGCATATTCGCCGCGATAGATCGACCGCGCGTCATTCTCCGGCCGGATCAGTTCGATCTGCAGGTCGCCCCAATAGCCGAGCGCCATGGTGAAAACGGGGTCGCTCGCCTCGCCGCGGTAGCGGCCGCCGGGAAGCGACACGTTCGGCAGCAGGAAGAAGGGGCCCGCGCCCATCACCCCGGTCCAGTGCTTCACCGCGGCATCGAAGTCCGACGGCACGTAGGCCAGCTGCATGATATCGCCGAGCGATGCGAGCGTCGCGGGTCCGGCCATCGGTCTCTCCCCCTCAAAAGCACTAGCGCACAAGCGCCTGCCTTTGTGCGATAAGTCCAATCAGGCCTGGAGTCATACTGGGCAAAATGTGAGGGAATGCCATGGCCGAGTCCGATCCGAAGATCGCGCCGCAGGACTGGTTCGCCGTCCGCAAGCGCAACGCGCGCACCGGGCTGCGCAAACTGGTCGCGATCGTGTCCGAAAACCGGACCGACCGGGCGGAGGCACCGCTGCCGCTGCACAAATCCATCTATATGAGCGAAGCCCGCAACGCGGCCGAGATGGAGCATATCTTCCGGAACGAACCGATCGTCGCGGGACTGTCGGGCGACATCCCCCAGACCGGCGACACACTCGTCTTCGACTCGGTCGGGCCGTCGATCCTTGTCACGCGCGGCAAGGACGGCGTCGCGCGCGCCTTCCTCAACATGTGCACGCACCGCGGCGCCAAGCTGGTCGAGGAAAAGGAACCGTGGAGCGGCGCACGTCCGCGGCTCGTCTGCCCCTTCCACGCCTGGACCTTCGATCCCGCGGGCCAACTCGTCGGGCAGCCGGGCAAGGAAGGCTTCGCGAACTGCGAGATCGGCGCGCGGGACCTGATCGAACTTCCGTGCGCCGAGCATCTCGGGCTGATCTTCGTGCGTGCCAATCCCGACGGCGCGCCGATCGACGCCGCGGCGCATCTCGGCGATTTCGGCCCCGTACTCGCGCAGCTCGAACTCCACCGCGCCGAGCCGGTGAAAAAGGGCATCCTCACCGCCGAATCGAACTGGAAATTCGCGCTCGACACCTACGGCGAGGGCTATCATTTCAAGATGCTCCACGCCTCGACGATCGGCGGTACGCATTACAGCGACCGCAACGTCTATGAACCGATCGGGCGCCATCACCGCGTCAGCTTTCCCGACCTGTCGATCGGCAATCTGGTCGGCAAGGACGAGAGCGAATGGCCCGAGACCGACTATGGCGGGGTCCATTTCCTTTTCCCCAACACCGTCATCTTCTTTGGCGCGGTGACGCCCGGCGTCTATTTTACGCAGGTCTTCCGGCTCTTTCCCGACGGCGCGGGCAGGATGTTCTGCCAGTTCGCGGTCTATGCCCCCTTCGGCGTCGAGAATGACCAGCATCGCGCGATGTGCGAGATGGCCTATGACGCGACCGCCACCGTCGTCCAGACCGAGGATTATCGCGTCGCGAGCAACGGCTATGCGAACCTGATGACCGCGCCCGCCGACTTCCACGTCGTCCTCGGCGCGAACGAGCCGGCACTGCACGGCGTCCACCGCTCGATCGCCGCCGCGTGCAAGATGCCGCTCGACCAGATCGCCTGACCCATTCGGAGTATCAGATGAACGACCTCTCGCCTCCCCAGGACCAGAACCGCGACGACCGCTGCCCCGGTACGAGCTACACCGACATGCTCAACGCCGATACGCGGCGCGCCCCCGATTATCTGTTCGCCGAATCCAATCAGGAACTCGGCGACGAACCGACCGCGATCGAGCGTTATGTCAGCGAGGATTGGGCCCGGCTCGAACGCGAAAAGATGTGGCCGAACATCTGGCAGTTCGCGGCGCGCGAAGAGGATATGCCGAACCCGGGCGACACCGTGGTCTATGACATCAACGAAAAGAGCATCTTGCTCGTTCGTCAGAAGGATCTGTCGGTCAAGGCCTTCTATAACGTCTGCCTCCACCGCGGCCGCAAGCTCAGGACCGAGAGCGGGCCCGCGGTGAACCTGCGCTGCCCCTTCCACGGCTTTTCCTGGCATCACGACGGCCGTTTCAAGGAAGCGCCGTGCGCGTGGGACTTCAGGCATCTCGAAGACAAGGACATGCGCCTGCCCGAGCTCAAGGTCGAAAGCTGGCAGGGCTTCCTTCTCGTCACCGAAAACCACGACCTGCCGGGCTTTCGCGACTGGGTCGGTCCCGGCGTCGAGCATTTCGACAACTGGCGCCTCGATGAATGCCATACCGGGGCATGGGTCGGCCGCGTCATCCCCGCCAACTGGAAAGCGGTGGCCGAGGCCTTCATGGAGGCGTGGCACAGCATCGTCACCCACCCGCAGATCCTGGGTTTCACCGCCGACGCGAACACGCGCTACGACCTGTACGGCGATTTCCTCAACCGCGCGATCACGCCGGCGGGTGCGATGTCGCCGCACATCAAAGGCAAGGATCAATTCTATGTCCTGAAGTCGCTCGAGGAGTTCATCGGCGGCGGCGACAGCCGTGCGCGGCGCAGCACCGCTTCGGCCGACGACCTCAAGGGTTTCGATGCCGACGACCCGATGCTCGCGCGCAAGGTGCTCGCCGAGGCGAACCGCGCCGCCTTTTCGGCGATGAACGGGCATGATTATTCGGACGCAACCGACAGCGAGATGCTCGACAATTTCACCTATAATGTCTTTCCCAACTGGGCGCCGTGGGGCGGTCTCACGCCGAACATCGTCTATCGCTGGCGGCCGTGGGGCGACGCCGATCATTGCCTGATGGAAGTCCGCATCCTGATGCGCACGCCCAAGGGCGAGCAAGCGCCGAAGTCGGCACCGATGCACCTGATCCCCGACGACCAGCCCTTCGCCAGCGCCAGCCATCTGATCGGCGCCGCGCTCGCGGGGGTTTTCGACCAGGACATGGAGAATCTCCCCTATGTGCAGGAAGGGATGAAATCCTCCCCCAACGGCGTGATCGAGCTCGGCCATTATCAGGAAAGCCGCATCCGCCATTTCCACCGCACGTTGGGGAAATATGTGGGCGGGCAGTTGCCCTAGATAATTACCGTCATTGCGAGCGCAGCGAAGCAATCCAGAGCGGGCACAAACCTCCCTGGACTGCTTCGCTGCGCTCGCAATGACCCGCTAGGCCGGGGCCTTGGCTGGCGACCAGTCCTTGCGCTTGGCCCATTCCAAAAAGGGCGTCGGCGTCACCCCGAGCAGCCGCGCCGCCGGCACCGCGTCGAGCGCGACCGGCGAGACCGGCTGGTCGTTGTACCAGCGGTAGAATTTCGCCATCCCGTCGTAGATGCTCGCGGGCTGCACGTCGCGCGAGCCGGTGACCAGTTCGCTCATCCGCGCCGCGAATTCATCGGGCGAAAGGCTCTGGAAGCGCACCGGCCGGCCTGTCGCGACAGACAGTCGCTCGGCAACCTCGGCCCCCACCAGCGCCTCGGGTCCGCCCACCGCGATGCGATCGGCTATCAGATCCTCGTGGAGCAGTGCCGAGACCATATAGGCCGCGACATCCTCGAGGCAGACCCAGCTGATCTTCAGCGTCTCGGCGGCCGGATAGGCGAACACCCCGCTGTTCACGATCGCCGGGCGCGACCAGATGCGGGTGATATTGTCCATGAACACCATCGGCTCGATGATCGCATAGGGCACGCCGCTGTCGTGGATCGCGCGCTCGATATCGCGCCGCCCGTCGTGCGCCGACAAGTCCAAGTCGCGGTCGGCGACGAAGCAGCTCGTATTGAAGACGATCTTCTTCAGCCCCGCGAGCCGTGCCGCTTCGGCGATATTGCGTCCCATCGTCGCGGCGCGCGCGCGGTCGAACTCGAACGGCAGGTGCATCGCCAACGCATCCTGTCCGCCGAACGCGGCGGTCAGGCTGGCGACGTCGTACAGGTCGGCCGCGACCTCGGGGACGTCGGAATGCAGCGCCGCCGCCATGGCGCCCGGCCGTCGCACCCCGGCGGTCGGTTCGAGTCCCCGCGCCTTCAGTGCCGTGACCAGCGGAATACCCTGATCGGCCGGCGCGCCGAGAACGAGGACTTTCTTCATACCGCACCCTCCGGTTGCTTCGCCGATACGCGCGCGGCGTGGCGGCCCGCGAGGAAGCCGAACACCATCCCCGGCGCAATCGTCCCGCCCGGCCCGCCGTAGGTCATGCCCATCGCCGACGCCATGACATTGCCCGCGGCGTACAGCCCCGCGATCGTCCCGCCGTCGACGTTCAGCACCTGTGCGTTGGCGTCGGTCTGCGGCCCGCCCTTGGTGCCGAGCGCGCCGCTCTTGATCTCGATCGCGAAGAAGGGCCCCTGGCCGATCGGCCCCAATGTCGCCGCGGTCGAACCGCGCCCGTCGGGATCGCCCCACCATTGGTCGTGCGCCGCATCGCCGCGCCCGAAATCGGGATCGCGTCCGGTCGCGCAATGGCCGTTGAAGCGCGCAACCGTCGCCTCCAGCGCATCGGCATCGATCCCGAGCCGCGCCGCCAGTTCGGGCAGGCTCTCGGCGCGCATCGCCCATTGCGGCGGCGCGACGCCGCGCTCGCCGCTGATCATGCCGAAACCGAAGCGGTCGATATAGCGCTGGTCGAAGATCAGCCAGCACGGCAGATTCTTATAGTCGAACGCGCTGACGTCCTGATCGTGGAACGCCGCGCCGATCGCATTGTAATTCGCCGCCTCGTTGGTGAAGCGCTGGCCCGCGCGGTTGACCATAATCGAATGCGGCAGGCTGCGCTGTCCCGCGACGAGCGTCTTGCCCATCGAACAATCGCTTTCGGGCACCTCGGCAACCGGCATCCACCACGCCTCGCGCATGTTGCCGAGCATCGCCCCGGCGCGCATCGCCATCTTGAGCCCGTCGCCGGTGTTCGTCTTCGGACTAAGCGGGTGCGTCAGCGGCCCGCGGATGAAGGCGCGGAGCAGGTCGGCATCCCATTCGAATCCGCCGGTGGCGAGTACCACCGCATCGGCCGCTACCTCGACCTCGCCATCGGCCGTTTCGAAAACAGCACCCGCCACGCGGCCCCCGTCCATCCGCAACCGCACCGCACGGTGCCCGGTCTGCGGTTCGATCCCGCGATCGAGGCACGCGCGCAGCAGCCGCCCCACCAGCGCCTGGCCGCTGCCGCGCAGGTCGTCGTCGATCCTTCGCTGCAGTTCCTCGGGCGCCAGCGGCTGCGGCTTCGCCTGCCCCAGCGGCGTGTCGTAGATCGAGAAATGCGGCGAGGGATAATAGGGCGACTTCGTGACCTTGTCGGCCCACTCGCCAAGCTCGTGGAACGAATAGAGCGGGCAGTCGAGCGAGCGCCCGCCGTTCGGCATCCCGCCCGGGAATTCGGCATGATAATCGGGGAATTCGGGGATCGGCCGGAACTGCACCGGGGTGTTCGCTTCGAGGAACGCGACCATCTCGGGTCCGTGGTTGAGGAACGCTTCGACCAGAGGCGGCTGCATCAGCCCGTGCGACATCGACATGAGGTAGGTCAGCGCCTTGGCGCGGCTGTCCTCGACGCCGAGGGCCGCTTCGTGATGATTGTTCGGGATCCAGATCATCCCGCCCGACCAGGCGGTCGTCCCGCCGACCTGATCGCCCTTTTCGAACAGCGAGACGCGCGCCCCGGCTTCGTGCGCCGAAATGGCGGCAGTGAGCCCCGCGCCGCCGGTGCCGAGGACGATGACGTGCGGCGCCTTGCTCATCTCTATGCCTTCAATTGCTCGACGATATGCGCGGTGTCGAAATAATGGATGCGCATCGACGCCATCTTGCCCGCGTCGTCGAACTCGGTGACTTCAGCGATATGCGTTTCGAAACGCTTGCCGCTCGATTTCGCGGTCACCGTGAAGTGGAGCAACGCGACGGCGTATGTTTCGCCGCCGACCAGTTCCTGCCATTTGACGACGGGATCTTCCCAATATCCCATCACATGCGCGTACAGCCGCTGGAGCGCATCGCGCCCGCGCCATTCGCCGCCATAGGGCAGCGATGCGGGTTCGTGGATGACGAAATCGTCCGCCATATAGTCGGCGACCGCAGCCCAGTTGCCCTTGGAAACCTCGGCATACATCGCCTTGCTGGCTTCGAGCGGCGTCATTCGATCGTGCCGACGAGCGCGCCGACCGGATAGACCTCGCCCTCGACCCCGGTCGGGCGGATCGTGCCCGCGACCTGCGCCTCGATCTCGACCGTCGTCTTGTCGGTCTCGACGGTGTAGATGATGTCGCCGACCTCGACGCGCTCGCCGTCGCCGAACATCCATTCGTTCAGCGTCATTTCGGTCGCCGACATGCCGATCTTCGGGATGCGCAATTCCTCCGCCATCGCCTCAGCCCTTCCAGTTCATCGCGGTCCGCACCGCGTCGGCGATCGCGTCCTTGTTCGGGATCCACGCCTGTTCGAGCGCGTTCGCCATCGGCACCGCGGAGAAGGCCCCGCCGATACGTGTGACCGGTGCCTTGAGCTTGCCGAACAATTTCTCGTTGAGGCGCGATGCGATCTCGGCGCCGGTGCCGTACTGCTTCACGGCCTCGTGGAGCACGACCGCGCGCCCGGTCTTTTCGACCGACGCGGTGACGGTCGCCTCGTCATAAGGGGCGATGGTCCTGAGATCGATGACCTCGACCGAAATCCCTTCATCCGCGAGTTTGCCCGCGACTTCGAGCGCGTCGAGCACGGTGCGGCCATAGGTGACGATCGTGCAATCGCTGCCCTCGCGCGCGACGGCCGCCTTGCCCAGCGGCACGACATGCCCCGGTCCCGGATCGTCGGATTTGAGGCCGTAGCAGAGGATATTCTCGATGAAGATCACCGGGTCGTTGCACGCGATCGCCGCGCGCATCAGCCCCTGCGCATCGGCGGCGTTCGACGGGGTGACGATCTTCAGCCCCGGGACATGCGCGAACCACGCCTCCAGCATGTCCGAATGCTGCCCGCCGAAACCGACCCCGACGCCGGTCGTGGTGCGCAGCACCAGCGGTACATGCGTCTGCCCGCCCGACATGAAGCGCAGCTTCGCGGCGTGGTTGACGATCTGGTCCATCGCGACCGTCACGAAGTTCATCAGCATGATTTCCGCGATCGGGCGGAACCCCGCGAGCGCCGCGCCGACGCACGCGCCGACGATCGCCTGCTCCGAAATCGGGGTCGCGCGAATGCGGTTTTCGCCATATTTCTCGGTCAGCCCCGACGAAATCTTGAACACCCCGCCGCCCTGTTTCGCGGCGACATCCTCGCCGAGCAGGATCACGCCCTCGTCCTCGGCCATCGCCTCGTCGATCGCGCGGTTGATCGCCTGCGTCATCGTGATCTGCGCGCTCATGCCGCAATCTCCTCTTCGAAGACATCCTTGCGGATTTCCTCGGGGCCCGGCAGCGGGCTGTTCGCGGCGAACTCGGCGGCCGCCTCCATCTGCGCGTCGAGGTCGGCAACGATCGCGTCGAGTTCGGCCTCGGTGAACTGGTGATCGAGCATCAGCTGGCGCAGCCGCGGCAGCGGGTCTTCCGCCGCCATCTCGGCGAGATGCTCCTTCGGCATGTAGGAGAAGTCCGATCCGAAGAAATGCCCCATCATGCGGTAACACATCGCCTCGATCAGCGTCGGCCCCTCGCCCGCGCGGGCGCGGTCCACGGCCGCCTTGGTGGTGTTGTACATGGCGATCGCGTCGTTGCCGTCGACCTTCACGCCCACCATCCCATAGGCCCTGGCGCGGGTGACGATCGAATCGACCTTGGTATGGTCGGCGAACGCCGTGTGCTCGCCATAACGGTTGTTCTGGCAGAGGAAGATCACGGGCAGCTTCCACAGCTGCGCCATGTTCATCGCCTCGTGGAAGGCGCCGATATTGGTCGCGCCGTCGCCGAAACAGACGATCGCCACCTTGCCGTCGCCGCGGTTCTGCGACGCGAGCGCGAGGCCGTTGGCAATCGGCAGCCCCGATCCGACGACGCCGGTGGTCACCATCACCCCCGAATCCGGATGGGTGATGTGCATCGACCCGCCCTTGCCGCGACAGGTGCCGTCGACCTTGCCCGCAATCTCGGCAAACAACGGATTCAGCGGCACGCCCTTGGCGATCTGGTCGTGCTGGCCGCGATAGGTGGTGACCAGATAGTCGCTGGGTTCGAGCGCCGCCATCGCCGCCGCCGACACCAGCTCCTGCCCGCGCACCGTGTAGTAGATGACCGCGAGTTTGCCGGTCATCAGCAGCGAACGGAATTTCTCGTCGGCGCGCGCGACGCGCATCGTGCGGGTATAGATATCGCGCAGCTTGTCGCGGTCGATCGTCGTCTCGGTCATGCAGGCTCTCCGATGCCATATTGGGGGTTGGCGCTGGCAGCGGCGCTGGGGCGCGCCGCGACGCGGCCCTGCCAGGCGACAAGGTTGGCGAGCGCGGGATCCGGCGGCTGCCCGACCATCGCGCCGAACTCGACGAAGCAATAGAGCAGAACGTCGGCGAGGCTGAACCGATCGCCGGCGAGCCACGGCCCCGCCCCGACGATCCGGGCGATTTGCACCAGTCCGTCGGCCGCCAGCCGTTTCAGATCGGCCGCCGCATCGGGCAGGCAGAGCACCCGGCTCTCGAACATCGGCAGTCCCTCGGCACCGCGGAAGCCCGCGGTCATCGGCACGACGACGAGCTGGTCGACGATCCGCACGAGCATCCGCGTTCTGGCCCGCTCCTCCGCCGTCGCGCCGAGCAGCGCATGTCCGCCCAGCACTTCGCCCAGATATTCGCAGATCGCGAGGCTCTCGGCGATGCAGCGACCGTCGTCGAGTTCGAGCAACGGGGTGTGCCCGAGCGGGCTTTTGGCACGGAAACCGGGCTGGCGATTCTCGGCCGTCATGATGTCGACGAACCGGCGATCGACCGCGATTCCGGTCTCGGCGAGATACATCAGCACGACGCGCGGATTGGGGCCGAGCGACTGGTAGAGCTTCATCGCGCGCGGCCTAGAACTGGACGCGCTTGGTGAAACCGCCGTCGATGACGAGATGCGCGCCGGTCATGTACGGACAGGCGGGCGAGGCCATGAAGACGATGCCCTTCGCAACCTCCTCGGGCTCGCCGAAGCGCCCCATCGGCATCTGCGCCAGCGTGGCTTCATAGAGCGGCGGCACCGCCGACCTGATCGTCTCCCAATTGCCGCCGGGATAATAGATCGCGCCGGGCGAGACGATGTTGACGCGGATATTCTGCGCCGCCAGCGCCTGGCTCAGCTGCGAACCATAGGTGATGAGCGCCGCCTTGAGCGCGTTGAACGCCTGCGGCACGATGAAGGTCTCGACCGCCGCGGTCGACGACATGAAGATGATCGATCCCGACCCCGACGCCGCGAGCGCCTCGGTCAGCACCTCGACCCCGTGGACCGCACCCATGACGTCCATGTCGAGCCCGCGCTGCCAGTCGCCCGTCGCGCCCTGCCCCGACGAGCTCGCGGTGTGGATGAAGATGTCGCAGCCGCCGAGCGCATCGCGCGCCTTTTCGAGCCAGGCGCGATAGCCATCGGGATTGCCGGTCATGTCGAACTGTTCGCCGAAGACCTTGCCCGGCCCCGCCGCATCGATCGCCGCAACCGCCGCCGCCACTTTCTCTGCATCGCGCGAGAAGAAGGCGACATCGGCGCCCTCGGCCGCGAAAATCTTGAGCGAGGCGAGCCCCAGCCCGTGCGCGCCGCCGTTCATGATGACCTTCTTGCCGGCCAGACCCAGATCCATCGCATCCTCCTCATGTCATTTTGAAGAGGAGACTATCGTGCCCGCCAGCGCCGCGACATCAGCAAAAATGGGAGCGGCGGCCACACCAAATACGGGAGCCGTCACAGCAGCCCCTCGCGTTAAGACTCGCCCTGGTACCGTCACGCTTCATCCCCACCCGGCCGCCCGAGCCCCGCGTTGACCTCTTTCGTCTTTGCTTTACGCTGACGGCCCTTGGGGGGAAGGCGATGGGCGGGCTGACGCAGAACGACTGGCGGACGATTCAGAAGCTGTTCGATGAACTGATCGACCTGCCCCCCGAAACCCAGTCGCAGCGCCTGAGGCAGTCGGGGCAAAGCGCTGGCATCGTGGACGCGGTGAACGGCTTGCTCACCGCATCGCGGCGCGACGGGATCCTCGATATGGCGCCGCCTTCGCTGCATGGTCCCGCACCGGCCGCCGCCTATTTCTCGCTCGCTGCAGGGCAGGATGTCGGCGGCTTCACCATCGAGCGGCTGATCGGCCGCGGCGGGCTCGGCGAGGTCTATCTCGCACACCGCGCCGGCGCCGATTTCGACCAGCGGGTCGCGCTCAAGCTGCTGCGCGTCGACGCGGCCGAGCGCGCCGAAAGCTTTGCGCGCGAACGCCGGCTGCTCGCGCGGCTCGACCATCCCGGTATCGCGCGGCTGATCGATGCCGGGGTCGCGCCCGATGGACGTCCCTATATCGTCATGGACTATGTCGACGGCCTGCCCGTCGACGAATGGTGCCGCGTCCATGCGGCCGACCTTGACACGCGGCTCCGGCTGTTTCGCGAAACCTGCGACGCGGTCGCCTACGCCCACGCCAACCTCGTCGTCCACCGCGACATCAAGCCGTCGAACATATTGGTCGACCCGGCGGGCAAGCCGCGCCTCGTCGATTTCGGTATCGGCAAGCTGCTCGACGACAGCGCTGCGCTGCCCGCGACGACGCAGGCGATGCTCACCCCCGACTATGCCGCGCCCGAACAGCTCGACGGCGACGAGGCGACCGTCGCAACCGACGTCTACGCCCTCGGCGTCGTGCTCTACGAACTGGTGAGCGGCAAGAGTCCCTGGCGCGGCGAAAAATCCTCGGTGCCCGCGATGATCCGGCGCGTCCTCTATGAGGACGCCGCCCTCCCCAGCCGCGCCGCGGCCTCGGGCGGCGCCCCGGTCCCCGCAAGCCGGATCGGCGGCGATCTCGACGCGATCGTGATGAAGGCGATGCGCCGCAACCCCGCCGAACGCTATCTGAGCGTCAGCGCGCTGTCCGAGGATGTCGCCCGTCACCAGCAATTCCTGCCCGTTCAGGCGCGCGACGGGTCGACCCGCTATATGGCAGGGCGCTTCCTCCGCCGCTATCGCTGGGGGGTGGCTGCGACCGCGGCAGTGCTCGCCGCATTGCTCGTCGGGGCCGGCGGCATCGCATGGCAGGCCCGCCAGACCGCTATCGAGCGCGACGCCGCACTCGCCGAAGCGAAGCGCTCGGAGGCGATCAACCGCCTGCTCAGCGTGATGCTGCGCGACACCGCCGCAACCGACGCGGGAGAGAGTGCGACGGTCAAGCAGATGCTCGACCAGACCGCCAACCGTCTCGCCAATTCGCTCGACAAGAGCGAGGAATCGGCCGTTCTCGTCGCGACGCTCTACAATCTTTATGTGAACCTCGAGGACAATCTCGGCTCGTATACCCTCGTCAGCCGGGCGCTCGAACGCGGGGTCGGCAGCGACAGCGCCGCCGCCACGGCGGACCTGAAGGTCAAGAAGGCCGCGGCCGCGGCCGCGACGGGCAATACCGGCGAAATGCCCGCGTTGATCGCGGACGCCGAACGCGTCTTCGCGACCGATCCGGTGCGCTATCGCCTGCAGATCGTCGAGTTGAAACAGGCCAAGGCGCAATATCTGCGCCGCACCGGCAAGACCGAGGAGGCGGTCAAGCTGCTCGTGTCGGTGCTGCCCGACGCCGAGGTCGTGTGGAAGGAAAACCACCGCGACATGCTGTCGGTCTACAACAACATCCTCGTCTACATGATCGAACTCGGCCAGCTCGACCAAATGACGCCGATCATCGCGCGCGCCGAGGCGCTTATCGCGCGGTCGGGCGAGACGAACAGCGGGTCGGACCTCAATATCCGGCAGCTCAAGGCGCTGCGCCTGATCCGCCTCGGCAAGCCTCAAGAGGCCGAACCCCTGCTCGTCGCCCTCGTCGCCCAGCGCCGCGCGACGCTGGGGGAATCGGCGGGTCTCGCGGTCGACCTGATGCAGCTCAGTCGCGCACAGATGCCACTCGGCAAATATGCCGAAGCGCGCAAGGCGCTCGAGGAAGCCTGGCCGATGGCCGCCGACAATCTGTCGCCCAAGGCATTGCCGACAATCATCATCGGCGCCGCGCTCGCCGAGGCACGCGCCGAGTCCGGCGATATCGACGGCGCGCAGGCGCTGGTCACCCGGCTCCAGCCCCTGTTCGACGCCGCAGCGCCGGGCCTGCCCACCGGGGTTCTCGCGCGTGCCCGCGCCATCCTCCGGCTGAAGCAGGGCCGCCTCGCCGAGGCGCGCAAGGAAATCGACGCCGCCGACAAGATCTTCCGCGAGGCCGGTCCGAATGGCGACTCCTATCTCCCATCGGTCGCCGCGCTCCGCAAACGCATCGCCGCGGGCCGCTAGGCGGCCGCCATCTCCTGATGGATCCACGCGCGCGCCTGCACCCACCAGCGGCGCACGGTGCGGTCGGTTACGCCCAGAACGTCGGCGGTTTCGCGCTCGTCCATTCCGGCAAAGAAACGGCAATCGACGACTTGCGCCAGATTGGCATCGAGCCGCTTCAATCCCTCTAGCGCGTCGCCCAGCCTCAGCACCTGCTCGTCCTCGGGTACGGCGGCGGCCAGTGAATCGAGGCTCTGGGTGAAGCTGAAATCGCCCGCCCCGCGCTTCGACGCCAGCCGGGCCCGCGCCGCGTCGATCAATATATGCCGCATCGCGGTCGCCGCGCAGGCGAGGAAGTGCGACTGGCTTTCCCAGCCGTCGGCGCGGCGCAATTTGACATAGGCCTCGTTGATCAGCGCGGTCGTCTGCAGGGTCTGCGGACCGCCGGCGCGATAATGCTCGCGCCGGGCGATCGTCCGCAACTCCTCGTAAAGCGCGGCGACGAGCGCATCGGCCGTTCGCGGAAATTTTTCCGAAGGAGGCGTGTCCGGTTCGATCGCCTTTTCCCGTCTTACCTTTTGCCAGCCGTTTTGGCCGTTCGATTTTATGCGGACGCACCAAGGCTTTGGCAAGCGTGATCGCCGGTCCGCCGGCATCGCGCGCGGGGCCGACATGCCGGACGAGCGAAGCCCCGAGGTCGCGTTTTCATCGCAGCCGCACCGCGCGGCGAAGACAAGGGGATTACCGATGCGCCAGACCACCAGATTGCTTCTCACCGCCGCGCCCGCGGCTTTGGCCTTGTCGCTGTCGGCACCGGCACACGCCGACCCGACACCCGAATGCAACAGCGGCTCCGCGGCGAACGCGACCGAATGCGGCGTCAATGCCGAGGCCGATGGCGAGGATTCGACCGCCGTCGGCGCCAACACCGCCACCCGCCAGCAATCGACCTCGATCGGCAGCGGGGCCCTGTCGGGGTTCAATTCGGTTGCGACAGGCTATAATTCGATCGCCTTCCTGAACGCCGTCGCCGTGGGCAGCGGCGCCGTGACCGGCAATCAGGGCACCGCCGTCGGCACCGGCGCGCGCGCGACGGGGACCCTCAACGCCACCGCAGTCGGCACCGGCGCACAGGCGATATCCGAAAACGCGACAGCGCTCGGCGCCATCGCCGCGGCCGAGGGCGAGAATGCGACCGCAATCGGGTTCAACACCAAGACGCGCGACCAGTCGACTTCGGTCGGCGCCAATGCCCTGTCGGGCTTCAACTCGGTTGCGACAGGCTATAATTCGATCGCCTTCCTGAACGCCGTCGCCGTGGGCAGCGGCGCCGTGACCGGCAATCAGGGCACCGCCATCGGCACCGGCGCGCGCGCGACGGGGACCCTCAACGCCACCGCGATCGGCACCGGCGCGCAGGCCGTTTCTGAAAATGCCACGTCGCTGGGGGCAATCGCCGCGGCCGAGGGCGAGAATGCGACCGCAATCGGGTTCAACACCAAAACGCGTGACCAGTCGACCTCGGTCGGTGCCAACGCCCTCTCGGGCTTCAACTCGGTCGCGGCAGGCTATAATTCGGTGGCCTTCCTGAACGCAGTCTCGGTCGGCGGCGGTGCAGTCACGGGCAATCAGGGCACCGCTGTGGGCACCGGAGCGCGCGCGACGGGGACCCTCAACGCAACCGCGGTCGGGACGGGGGCACAGGCGACCGCCGAAGAAGCGAGCGCGCTCGGCGCCTATTCGACCGCCGGCGCCGACGATGCCACGGCGGTTGGCGTATTCGCCAATGCGACGGGTGCCAACAGCGTCGCACTCGGCCGCGGCTCGGTCGCCGATCGCGGCAACAGCGTGTCGGTCGGCGTGGCAGGGGGCGAACGCCAGCTGACCAACCTCGCCGCCGGCACCGCCGCGACCGATGGCGTCAATGTCGCGCAGCTCGACGCCGCCATCGCGGGGGTTGTGGCAGGGTCCAACCCCTATGTCGGGGTCAATAGCACGGGGGCCCCCGCGCAGGCGACGGGCGACGACAGCTTTGCCGCCGGCGGCGGCGCACAGGCGCAATCCGACGGTGCGACCGCCATCGGGTCGGGCGCGGTCGCCAAGGACGGCAAGGCGACCTCGATCGGCTTCGAGAATGTCGCGTCGGGCGACGGCGCGGTGGCGATCGGCGACCCGAACAGTGCAACCGGCACCGGGGCGATCGCCATCGGCGCCGACAATGTCGCCACGGGGACCGCCGCCATTGCACTCGGCAATCTGAGCAATGCGACGGGCAATTCGGCGATCGCGATGGGCGATCAGGCAGCCGCTTCGTCCGACGGCAACGTGGCGGTTGGTGGCCTCTCGCGAGCGACGGGCACCGAAACGATCGCGATCGGCCCCGACAGCCAGGCGACCGCAGCCCATGCCGCCGCGATCGGGGCATTCAGCCGCGCGACCGCCATGGACGCCGCCGCGCTGGGCTGGGGCGCGCGTGCAACGGGCATCGGCTCTACCGCGACCGGCACCTTCGCCGAAGCGAGCGGCGAGCGCAGCACGGCAACCGGCCGCGACAGCATTGCCAGTGCGACAGGATCGACCGCGACGGGCAATCTCAGCCGGGCAACGGGGTTCAACAGCACCGCAACCGGTATCGGCGCGCAGGCGACCGCCGAAAGCAGCAGCGCCACCGGCGTCGGCGCAGTGGCCAGCGGGACCTTCGCGACCGCGACGGGCAGCTTCACCGAGGCATCGGGAAACCGCAGCACCGCGACCGGCGATTTCGCGCATGCAACGGCGCTGCAATCGACTGCGAGCGGCGCAGGGAGCGTCGCGTCGATGCAGGATGCGACCGCGACGGGTTTTGTCGCGCAGGCGACCGCGGTCGGCGCGACTGCAACGGGAACCCTGGCGCAAGCGACCGCCGAGCGGGCGACCGCGACGGGTCGCGACAGCATCGCCAGCGGTGTCGGGTCAACCACGACGGGCAACCTCAGCCGGGCGACGGCGCTCAACAGCACCGCCACGGGCGTCGGCGCGCAGGCGACGGCCGAAAGCAGCAGCGCCACCGGCTCCGGGGCGCTCGCGACCGGCGGTTTTTCGACGGCAACGGGCAGCTTCAGCGAAGCATCCGGCACGCGGAGCACCGCGACCGGCGACTTCGCCCACGCGACAGGACTGCAATCGACCGCGACCGGTGCGGGCAGCACGGCCTCCGCGCTGGACGCGACGGCCGCTGGTTTCATTGCCGAGGCCAGCGCGGAAGGCGCAACCGCTGCCGGGACCTTTGCCCGCGCGCAGGCGCTCCAGAGCACCGCGATCGGCCGCGACAGCCTCGCCAGCAGCGATTTCGCAACCGCCCTGGGCAGCGATTCGCAGGCCATCGCCCTCAACTCGGTGGCGCTCGGCAGCTTTTCGGTCGCCGACCGCGCCAACACCGTTTCCGTGGGCGTGGCAGGGGGCGAGCGGATCATCGCCAATGTCGGTGCCGGCACCGCGGGAACCGACGCGGTCAACCTCGCCCAGCTCAACGCGGGGCTGGCCGGCGTTGCCGCCGGCGCCAACCCCTATGTCGCGGTGAATTCCGCCGCCGCGAACGCACAGGCCGGCGGCCTCCGCTCGATCGCGGCCGGGGGCGGCGCCCAGGCGAGCGGCGAGGGTACGGTTGCGGTCGGCGAAAACGCCACCGCGGCGGGGGCGTTCGGAATCGCCATCGGCGGCGGCGATCTGCTCCCGACGCGCGCCAGCGGCGATTTCAGCATCGCCGTCGGTTCGCAATCGGTGGCGAGCGGCCGCGACGCCATCATGATCGGCAATATCGGCGGCGCCACCGGCGACGATTCGATCGCGATCGGGGCGGGCGCCTTCGCCAGCGCCGATCGCTCGACCGTGCTCGGCGACGCCGCCACCGCTGCCGCACCGAACAGCGTCGCGATCGGGGCGGGGTCGAGCGCCGATCGCGCCAACACCGTTTCCGTGGGCGCAGCGGGAGCGGAACGGATCATCGCCAATGTCGGCGCCGCAACCGCGGGCACCGATGCGGTCAACCTCGACCAGCTGAATGCCGCGGTCGCGACGCAGACGGCGAGCGCTGCCGCCGCACAGACCACCGCCGATACCGCATTGGCGAATGCAGCCACGGCCCAAGGCACGGCGAACACGGCGCTCGCCAATGCGGCGACGGCACAGGCGGCCGCCGACGCGGCGCTGGCCGGGAATGCCAGCAATGCGGCCTCGGCGGCTGCGGCGCAGTCGACTGCGGATACGGCGCTGGTCAATGCCGCGATGGCACAGGCGACCGCCAATGGTGCGCAGGGTACCGCGAACAGCGCCCTGGCCAATGCCGCAGCCGCGCAAGGCACCGCCGATACCGCGCTTGCGAACGCCGCGACGGCGCAGTCCGCGGCCCTCGCGGCGCAGGGGACCGCGAACACCGCGCTGGTCAATGCAGCCACCGCGCAGGGCACGGCCAACACCGCCCGGCTCGAAGCGGCACAGGCACAGGCCACCGCCGACACCGCGCGCGTCGAAGCCGCGACCGCGCAGAGCCGCGCCGACGCCGCTTTCGCCAATGCGGATGCGGCGCAGGCGACCGCGGATCAGGCACTCGCCGCAGGGCAGACCAACGCCGCGGCGGCGGCAACCGCACAGGCGACCGCCGACACGGCACGAACCGAAGCCGCGGCGGCGCAGGCGCAGGCCGATACCGCACGCGCCAATGCCGCGCTCGCGCAGGATCGTGCCGATGCCGCCTTTGCCAATGCCGGCGCGGCGCAGGCGACCGCGAACAGCGCGCGCAGCGAAGCCGCTGCGGCGCAGCTGACCGCGACGACGGCGCGTTCGGAAGCGGCCGCCGCCCAATCGACCGCGAACACCGCGCTCGCCAACGGGACCTATTTCCGCGCCAACAGCACCGGGCCGGGGCCACAGGCCACCGGCGTCGACTCGATCGCGATCGGGCCCGGCGCCCTCGCCAGCGGCAACCAGTCGGTCGCCATGGGCGCCAACGCCCGCGCACTCAACGGGAAGGCGATATCGATCGGTGCAGGCAATACGGCCTCGGGCAATGGTGCGGTCGCGATCGGCGATCCCAACATTGCGACCGGGACCGGCGCCGTGGCGCTGGGCGCCAACAACACGGCCATCGGGACCGGCGCGGTTGCGCTCGGCAACGCCAGCAGCGCCACGGGTGACGGGTCGATCGCGATCGGCAACGGCGCCGTCGCCAGCCGCACGGGCCAGGTCTCGCTCGGCAATTCGGCGAGCACCTACACGCTCGCGGGGGTGGGTTCGACGGCGAGCAATACGGCCCAGACGGGCACGCTGCGACTGCTGACCACCGATGCCGCCGGCAACCTCGGCACCTCGGCCCTCGATATCGCGACGCTCGGCGGGCTTCCCGGCCGGGTCAATCTGCTCGAACAGCAGACGGCGGCACTCGACCAGCGCACGCTGGTGCTCGAACGCCATGCCGAACAGGCGAACGGCGGCATCGCGACCGCGATGGCGATGGGCGGCACGATGATCGTTCCCGACAGCGATGTCTCGGTCTCGTTCAACCTCGCCACCTATCGCGGCGAACAGGGTTTCGCCGGTGCTGCGGTCGTCCGGCTTGCGCCGCGGGTATATGTCAGCGGCGGCATCGCGGGATCGACGGTCAAGGGCTCGACCGGCGGCCGGGTCGGCGTCGCCGTCGGTTTCTGACGGTCACGCCTCCGCCTCCGGTTCGCGGCGGCGGAGATGGGCCGCTTCCAGACCGTCGGCCTGGTTTCGGGGATATCCCGAACGGACGTCGGGCCGCGCGCTACCGTCCTTCGCATAGCGAAAGCCATGATACCGGAGCGATGCGGCCCGGCGTTCGCGAGGGAGCATGTGAAAACAAGACGATCGAAAACGGCAACAGCCTCAGTCAGCCCGCCATGCGACGAGTATTCGAGCATCTGACAATAGTAGGAAAACTGGAGCGGGCGAAGGGATTCGAACCCTCGACCCCAACCTTGGCAAGGGCATGCCGAAGAGCTCCGTCGAGTTCCATCCGGAAACTTTGTGAGAGGCCAAGTGCTTGCTCATGCTGGATTTTCGAGGCACTAGTCGTTCCAGCCGGTTCCGGGGAAACCTGCCCAATTCTGCTCCCCCGGCGCTCCCCCGGCTAGGAGGACACTATGGCGCGAGGTGCCAAAAAGGCATTCACAGAGGAGGGCGTGGCGAAGATGGCCGCGCCGCGCGGGACCCGTCGCGAGATTGGCGACGCGGTGCAGCGGGGGCTCGTGCTTCGCATCGGGGAAACCGGGGTCAAGTCGTGGTCGGTCATCTACAAGGTGCCGGGCGAACGCGGGGTTAGCCTGACCGGCCGCCCGCTCAAGGGCACCCAGAAGCGCATCACCATCGGGCAGTATCCCACCGTGGGCGTGGCAGCGGCGCGCGAGGAGGCCGGGCGGGTCATCCGGCAGGCGTTGGAAGGTAAGGACCCTCGCCCGGAGCGCCGGGAGGCCAGCCTGTTGCGGCACACCAACAGCGTGGAGGCCGTGTCGAAGAACATGGTCAAGCTGGCGAAGAAGCAGGTGGAGACTTGGCCCCGGATGGAGCAGGTGCTGCGCGATTACGTCTGGCCCACCTTGGGTAGCCGCCCGATCGCTGACGTCACCCAGGCCGACATTCACAAGCTGCTGGACGACCTTGTCGCCACCGACCGGCACGGGACCGCGCGCGAGGTCCGCAAGATGATGTCGCGGCTGATGAATTACGCGGCTGAGAAGGCCCTTGTGCCTGCCTCGCCAATGGCGGGCATGAAGCGGCGCGACCTGACATTGCAGGTGAGCGAGCGGGCCCTGACCGACGAGGAGCTGCGCGCGGTTTGGGCAGCCACCGACGAGATGGCTTACCCCTTTGGGCGGCTGTTCCAGCTCCTCATCCTTACCGGGCAGCGCAAGAGCGATTGGGGTGATGCCAAGCGGTTCGAGCTAGACGCGACCGAACGCTGGCTGGCGATCCCACGGGAGCGTTTCAAGAGCCGTCGGGGCCATGTCGTCCCGCTAGTGGGCACCGCTTGGGACCTTGCCGCTGCCCTGCCTACCTGGGTGAGCGATGATGACGAGGATGCCACCCCCGAAGGCGAGCTGTTCCTGTTCTCCACCACGGCGGGCAGGCGGCCGGTATCGGGCTGGTCGAAGGCGAAGGCCCGGCTGGACGAGCTGGCGGTGAAGCACTTGCGGAAAGCCCGCAAGGACCCTGAGGCAACCCTGCCGCCCTTCGTCGTCCATGACTTCCGGCGCACCTGCGAAACCCGGCTGGCGCGGCTGGGCTTCAATCAGGAGGTCCGGGACGCGGTGCTGGGCCATGCGAAGCCCGGTCTCCAGCGGACCTACAACAAGCACGATTATTTGGACGAGAAGCGGGCGGCACTCGAAGCCTACGGCGCGCACATCATGGGGGTGCTGAAGTGAGCGCCGACAGTGACGCCGACGATATTGTCCCCTTCATCGTAGAGGCAGTGTCGCAGCCTGTGCGGCTCGACCGGGAGGACCGGACGGGCAAGGGTGTGGACTTAACGCCATTCCGGACGGCTCTGCCGCAACTCATGGACAGCATCGCCGAGACGTATGCTGTCGCTATGGACGACTGGCTGGCCCGCGCCGATCCGGCGAAACCCAAGCGACGGCTGGACGAAAATTGGACTGGCAGCGCGAGCCATGATTACGGCGAGCTCGCCGGGGAAGGGCTGAACGATTGGGAGGAGCATTGGCAGCGTTTCTTCGCCCGAGGGCGTGGCAACCCAGGCACCAACCGCCACCCCCGTCTACATAGGTCAAACCCACCACCTCTTGCGCCATTGCGACCCGTGTATGCCGAGGTCCGCCGTTGGTGGCGCGTTACCATCGAGCGTCCACCGTTCAGCCCTCGCTTCGGCCGTGCAGTCGAGGGCGAGCAGTATGACTTCGACTACTGCAATGCGCCCGCTCGCCTGCTGATTCTCACGGCGCAATGGCTCGGCACCTACAGTATCGCCAACGTCGCTGGGCTCCACGATGCCATGAAACGGAATAAGCCCCCAAGCGCCTAGCTCCCGGCCGCGCGACAACCCCCACCAGTAACAAGCTGGAGGGCTTCGATGGCCGAGCGTTTTATCACAATGGAGCAGGTTAGGGGCCGGGTAGCCCTGTCCAAGACCGAGATATATCGGAAGATCAAAGCAGGCGCTTTCCCGCGCCCGGTCCCGCTGGGAACACAGAAGGTGGCCTTCGTGGAGAGCGAGGTCGCATCATGGATGGACGCTCGCTTGCAGGCCCGCGCCGAAGGCGAGGGAGCCGAACGGCGCTCGCAACAGGGTCGGGAGGCGGTCAGCGCGCGACAGGATCGCGGGAATGGATAGGCCCGCGCCACGGGGAAGCGACGCGGGCCAGCTCCACCAGGACCCGTTGTCTATATCGCCGAATGAACCACCGGCCGCTCTCATCAAGTTTGTCGCAGCAATCCACGCGCTGAGCCCATCCACCTGGGCAGCCGTGGAAGACATTGAGCGCCAAGGCCTCAAGCTGACCGACGTCAACGGCATGATCGCCGTCGCGGCGCGCCATCGAGCCCGCTGGCGGCCAGTGCTCGCCCGTTTCGGCTGGCTACGGACTGTCGATGGCCGAGGCCTCATCAACCCCACCCTGGGCCTCGCGTGCGACGTGCCCCCGGCTGCGCTCGATCCCGAGTGCCGCGCCGCCTTTGATCTTCGCGAAGTGGAATGCCCTGCATGACCGAGCCCGACCGGGCCGTTGCCTTTGCTGTACGCTTTGGCGCGCCGAACATTATGTCTTTCGACGGCGGCCGCTGCCTCCATCCCACTCTGCCCACGAACGACGCCGCAACCGCCTTCCTCGCCGCGAACGCCGAACGCGACACGCCGCTGGACGTATATTTCTGCCCTGCCGACTTGCGCGACGCCTTCGCAGGGAAGCCGACCAAGGCTGACTGTCTTGGCTCCACCTGGGCCTGGGTGGACATTGACCCACCCAAGGACATGCCGCTGGACCCGGAGACGTTGGCCACCTGGCAGGAAGCGACCCTTGCCGAAATTGACGCCACCGACCTGCCAGCCGCGCAGATCGTCATATCTTCCGGTCGGGGCCTGTGGCTGTTCTGGCGTCTGCCGCATCGGCTCCCGCCCGACGAGGTTGAGGCGATCAATTATGCGCTCGCCAGCCGGTTCGGCGGTGGGGACGCCTGCCACAACATCGACCGCGTCGCTCGGCTCCCATTCACGGTCAACCGCAAAACCGACCAACTCGCAACGATCCTGCGCGACGAGGAAGGCTGCACCGCCCTAAAGTCGCTGCCCCGTCTCGCGCCGCCCGATACTGCCACCGGAACCGTTGGGCTGGGCGACCTGGGCGAGCCCTCCCCATTGGCCGATGAGGATGCATTCCGCGCCGCCGTCGAGGCGCTACCCTGCGACCAGTCCAAGCAGCTCGACCTGCTCCTGTCTGCCTTGAACCCAGCGGCAGCCAACGACTTCCGCGACAAGCCGCTGAACGTGCGCGACCGCTCGGCTGTCATGTATAGCTGGGCGATCAAGGCCACGATGGCGGGCATGGAGCCAAGCGTCATTCGCGACTGCTTGCTCTCCCCAGCCGTGCCGGCAATCAGCGGTCATCTGCTCGACCCCAAGAAGTACCGACCCGCCGCCCGCATCCGCGCTGCCACCCGCCAGGTTGCCCGCGCCCATGGCTGGGCCTTGGCAAACGGCTGGACGCCGCCTGGTCTGGCCGAAGCCCAAGAGCGTGAAGCGGTGCAGGCCACCGGGCTCATCAGCCTCGCCCCTGTGCCCACCGATCTGCCCGCCCGGCCGTGGCTGGTCGAGAACCTGTTGATGGACGGCCAGGTGACAATGGTCACCGGCCGGGGTGGTGACGGCAAATCGCTGCTTGCCCTCCAGCTCGCCGTGATGGTCGCCAGCAAGATCGACTTCGGTTGGTGGCAACCGCGCGAGCGCCGCAACGTCCTTGTTCTCAATGCCGAGGATAACATTGATGAACAGCGCCGCCGCCTGCTGGGTGCCTGCGATGTAATGGACGTGGACCCGCGCCTATTGGAGGGCCGCCTGTTCACGATGGACCGGGAAACCTTGGTGCTGGTTCACCGTGATCCGGCTGACGACATGGTGAAGCCCGCGCCGCTCTATGACCGGCTGGCAGAGCTGATCGAGGAACACCGCATCGGCCTGGTGGTGATCGATCCGCTGGTGGAAGCGCACATCAACCTGGACGAGAACAGCAACGCCGACATGAAGGAGCTCGTTTTGATGCTCCGCCGTCTCGCGCGCCAACGGGAAATTCCCCTGTTGATCGTCCACCACAGCCGGAAGGGCGCGACGAGCGGCGATCAGGACGGCGCGCGCGGCGGCTCTGCCCTCGTGAACGCCTGCCGCGTCGTCGTCACCGTCGAGCGCATGAGCGCCGACGAGCATGGCACGATCCGGCCCCCTGAGCCCAAGGAGCGGTATATCCGTGTCACCGGGGCCAAGGCCAATTACGCGGGGCGCATTGGCGACCGCTGGTTGGAGCTCGTCCCGATCGAGCTACCCAACGGGGACCAAACTCCGGGCTTCCGGCGCGTGGCCTTTGGGCAGGTGGACGACGGCTTTGATGCGCGCACCTGGGAGCATCGGGACGAGCTCTTGCAGATGGTGCGTGACGGCCGGGGCGGTGGCAAGCTGTGGTCGGCTGCTGCCAGAGGGATGCTGGATGCGCGGCTCGACGCGGCTGTGGCTTCGCGCTTCGGTGTCGATAGAGGGCAGGCCGCAAAGATGGTAGAGCGGTTCTCCGACGCTGGGCTCATTGTCACCGCCGATCAGAAGGGGGCGAACGGCAAGGTTTCGACGGTGTGGGTAGTCAGCGGCGACGAGCTGCCGCCAGACACGGAGGAGATACCGTTCTGATGGACGAAGAGGAACGCCGGGGCGACGACGACGCCAGGCACCGTGGCCTGGGTAAATGGGCCCGTGCCGGTGTGCCGAAGAAGGGCTGGGAAGCCGTCGACTGGTTCGACCTGGAGGAGCCGATTGGCACCTGCGAGATGTGCGAGACTTCGACCATCCGTTTTGTCCATGTGATGCGCCACGCCGATTACCACGAGGACCTGGACTGCGGCTGCGTGTGCGCTGAGCACATGCAAGAGGACTACGTGAACCCCCGAAAGCGCGAAAAGGTACTCCGCAACCGTGCCGGACGGCGGGCGCGCTTCGCTGAGCGCAAGGGCTGGAAGCTCTCGGCCAATGGGACACCCTACATCAAGGTGGATGGTCACCACATGGTGGTCGCGAAGCGCAAGAGCGGTTTCGGGGTCGGCATCACAACACCGGGCTCGGAGAAATGCACCTGGGGGAAGAAGACCTACACCACGCTCGAAGCGGCCAAGCGCGGGTGCTTCGACGCGCTCGAATACACGCAGGAGAAGGGTGGATGATGGGCACCCATTGGGGCGCGGAATGGGTGGGCAATGGGTGGCGAAACGCCCACCCCTTATTCACCGTCCCCTACCCATAGGGGAATAGGGGGTGGGACCCCCCATTGGGCCCCCTGAAGGGGTGCCCATATGGGTGACCCGCCCCTGCCTGTTCCCCTTTGGGTGGGTAGGAGGACTACCCGCGAACGGGTGGAGCGCCAACGATCCCGCCCCTTCAGTCCCTAAAAAGAGAGCGGTGATCGGAGCCAATATAGGCAGATCGTACCGCATCGCGCTGGTCTGCTCCCCCGGCGCTCCCCGAGGGTGCGGGCCAGTGAGATAAACCGGCACAATTCTGCCGAATAAGCCCCCAAGCGCCTGCCCTACCTAAGGGTATGCTCCGGGGCATGAGCACTACTCCCGCCCTCGTTACGCGCACCGGTCGCGGCAAGACCGCCCCGGTCACGATCACCCCTGCAGGGCTCGCCCTGGTGGAGGAGCTAGCGGCCGAAGGGCAGGACCTGCGGACGATCGCCAAGCGGCTCGGCATCAACCATCAGACCCTCAACGGCCTGCGGAAGAACGTGGCAGATGTGGAGCAGGCCATCGAGCGAGGGCAGGCCGCCCTGGGTGACGAGCTGACCCACCACCTGCTGAACGCGGCTCGCAACGGCAACATCGTGGCGATGATCTACCTCACCAAGGCCCGGCTCGGCTGGCGTGAGGGCGACACGCCCGAGGCCCGGCCGAACATCACCATCAACCTGCCCGACAGCCAGACGCCCGAAGCCTACATGCGCTCGATCCGCGTGATCGAGGCACCTGAACCCAAGGCCCTGCAACACCCTGGGGCCGTCCGATGATCGAGGCCGTCACTGCAACGCCTTACCAGTCCACCGTCCTTGCGGTCCCTGAGAAGTGGAACCTGCTGCTGGCCGGTGGACGCGGCGGCGGGAAGTCCACGGCCGCCCTGCTGCTGATCCTGCGCCATGTTGAGAAGTATGGCGACAAGGCCCGGCCGCTGATCGTGCGCGAGACGCACAAGGCGGTGCAGGAGCTCGAAGAGCAGCTCGATCAGCTCCTGACCGTCGCCTACGGCAAGGGCGTTCGCCACAACCGCGCCGAGCACACCTTCCGGCTGCCCAACGGGGCAATCGTGGAGTGCGGACAGCTCGACGGGCCGAACGCCTACAAGAAGTTCCAAGGCCGCTCGTTCACGTTGCTTGTCATTGATGAGTTCGGCTTGGTGCGGGACCGCCGCTGGGTGGACCTTCTCAAGTCTAACCTGCGCGCGCCGGAAGGTATTCCACTGCGAGAGGTTCGTACTGCCAATCCCGGTGGACCGCTACACGCGCTCATTCACCAGAATTACATCGCCAAGTCGCTCGCCTGGCACCCCTATGAGGTGGACGGCGAGACCTGGGTGAATTGCCCGTCCACCCTGATCGACAATCCGCACCTCGACCATGCCGACTATGAGCGTCGACTTCGTGCTGCCTGCGGCAACGACGAGGAGCTGTTCCGGGCATGGGTGAACGGGGACTGGAACATTGCCCGTGGCGCATTCTTCGGCGGTGCGCTGGACGAGCGGGTCCACATGCTGCCCGTCTCGTGGCCATATGCCGTGGACCGCAAGGCATGGCGGCCGTTCCTTGCAATGGATTGGGGCAGCGCCGCGCCATCCGTCACCTATGTCTGCCTCAAGGCCCCCGGCGACGTAGGCCCGTTCCCGAAAGACAGCCTGATCCTGCTGGACGAGCTCGCCACCGTGGACCCGCATGACCCGAACGTCGGGCTCGGCTGGCCGCCCGGAAAGCTGGCAGAGGCCATCCATGAAATGTGCGGCCGCTGGGGCGTCCACCCGCATGGCGTGGGCGACGACGCGCGCGGGCTGGAAGACACGCTTCTCAATGTTCTCCAGCGCCACGGCATCAACCTCCAGCGCCCCCGGAAAGAGCGGGTCGCTGGCTGGGCCGCGATGCGCGAACGCCTCTACAACGCCAAGGAGCGGAACGGCCGCCCCGGCATGTGGGCCACCGCCAGGTGCCGCTACTTCTGGCAGACCGTCCCCTTTCTTGAGCGCGATCCGTCCCGGCCTGAGGACGTGATGACCGACGGCCCCGACCATGCCGCCGACGCCGCCCGATATGCCGTCATGCACGCCAACGTCCGCTGGGGAACCGGCCGGGTCGTTGCTGGCAACTACTGAGAAAGGACCCGACCATGCCGACCCCATTTGACGAGAGCACCCCGATCCGCACCGACGTGCCGCTCACCCTGCACCCCGACAGTCTGTTGGGTGTCGGCCGGGTGCTGAATCAGCCCGACACCCTGGGCACGTCCGCCCTGTCCGCCGCGCGGGAAGGTTTGCGGCTCTGCTACGACCTGTTCGGCAAGATGAACGACGCCGAGCTGCACTTGCAGGCAATCGCAGACCCGGCCCGCCGCCGTCAGCACCCCGCGCAGCGGGGCGGCCGGACCGAGATCACTGGCGACGTGCGGATGAAGGACGGCAAGCCGACCCGGTTTGTGGACGCCGAAGAGTTTGTCAGTGCCGCCGAAAAGGCCTTCGCCCGCGTCGGGCCTGCCATCGACCGCCGCATTACCGAGCTGAACGGCTACCGTGACACGCTCGCCACCCGCGTTACCGCCGCGCTCGACCATCCGACCCGCAAGACGCCCGAAGGGCTCGCGCTGGCAGCCGAGGTGCGGGCGCACATCAAGGGCCTCAAGAAGGAGGAGGACCGGACCCGCTTCATCGCCTCTGCCATCGAGACGGGCGATATCCCGACCGTGGCGGCGGTGCTCCATGCCCAGCCGTTCCTCTCCGGGCTCGACCCGGCCATGCACTCGACGCTGCGCGCCCGCGCCGCCGCCAAGTTCGCCCCGCTGGACAGTGCCCAGCTCGAAGCGACCGAAGCCGCCCTCGACCACGTCGCGGCATCGAGCGCCACCCTGGTGAAGCGGTATGCCGATGTTCTGGCGCTGCGGCAGTCTCCGGCCGTCAAGGCGGCCAAGAGCCTCAAGGCCTTGGGGGAGACGGGCCGGTGAGCGGCTACCTCGCCCGCCGTAGCAGCCAGGCGCGCCGCGAGCTCGGCAAGAAACAGCGCAGCGAAGCCTTCCGGATGTGCATGCTCTCCGTGCGAGGGCGGTTCGACCCGCCCCGCTGGGCGCTGGAACGCCTCTCGCCCGGCGATCTTGCCGAATACCGCGCCGCGCTTGAGGCACAGCGCCAGCCGGGGGAGCAGCCATGATGCGCTCGCCACGACCGCCGCGCTACACGCCGCCACGCCAGACGAAGGCAATTCAGGGGCCGGGAACGACCCCGCCACGCCCATTGGGTAGGGCAGGCCACAAGCCCGCAAAGGGCAGCAGTCCGCGTCCGCCCAAGTGAGCGAGCCGAAGATTGCCGAGCTGCGGTTTAAGCCCAAGCGCCTGTCCCCCTGGGTGGCGCTCCGGGTTGGCATGACGGTTGGGGAGGCCCGCGCGGCGCTGGGCCCCGGCCCCAGCCGGGAGCTAATGGAGCGAGTGCGACGGGGGCAGATCGTGTTTCAGCCGCCCATACAGTTGAACGGCCGCGACGTGCGCGATGTGCGCGCCAAAGCAAAGCCAAGCCGCAAGCCCATCAAGTATGTCAACCGTGACGGGGCAACGCTTCGCCCCTGCCTATGCTGCCGCCAGCCGTTCGAGAGTAGCGGGCCGGGCAATCGGATGTGCGACGGCTGCCGGCACAAAAACGTTAGCCCTTACGCACTCTAACGGATCTAATAGAGAAGATCCGTTATCGGGGATCTAAATGTGCGGATCCGCAAATTTTTGCTGGACAAGGGTCCGCGAATCGATCATTTAGGCTGTGCGGTCGAGAGATCGTCGGACTCGAAGGCCCAAAAGAAAACGGGCCCACCGGCTGGTACCCGGGAGCCCGTCTATTAACCCCAACTACGAGGTTTTATCATGCTTACCATCACTGCCAATGAAGTGGAAGAAAATTCGATGAGTCGCCCGACTTTCAGCCCCGAACCTGGACCGTTCACGTCCCCGAAGACGATCCCCGTCATCATGGGGCCGAAGCTGATCCGCGCCGACGTGCCGATTGTGACCGGGTTTATCCCAGCGGGTGCACTCATTCCGAACAACTTCGTCGTTCCCCATCGTGATCCGCGCACCGGCCGGGGCTACCAGCGGTTGCCGCAGGATGCGCGTATCAATGAACTCGCCACTGACCTCCGTAAGGGGCGGGTCGATCTGCCTACGTCCGTGCTGTTGAACATTCGCAATCGCGAAGCGCGGCGGGCTTTTCAGGATGGATCGCTCAACCTGGCCCATCTCGGCGATAGTGGCCGGGCGCTCGGCTACGAACCGAAGTTCTATGTCGTTGACGGGCAGCATCGCATTCTCGCCCTGAAAAGGCTGATTGAAGAGTTCGAAGAAGAGCGTTGGTCCAAGTACCAGATCCCCTTCACCTGCATGCTCGGTGCTACCGAAGAGGAAGAAATGGATCAGTTCTACATCGTGAACTCCAAGGCGAAGTCAGTTCGCACTGATCTGGCCTATGAGCTGCTGTCTCAGCGGGCCCATGACCCTGAGGTGATGGAGTCGCTGGTTGAGCGCGGCCGCGATTGGCAGGTCTTTGCCACTAACATCGTGAAGGAGCTCGCTGAGGACAGCCCGGTCTGGCGCAATCGCATCAGGTTCGCCGCGATGGAAAAGGGCGACACGGTGATGCCGTCTGCGTCGATGATCTCTTCGCTCAAGCCTGTGCTGGGGTCGCCTTACTTCAAGGCACTGTCTTCAGACCAGCAGGTGGCAATCCTTGATGCGTATTGGAGGGGGGTGAGGGACGTCATGCCTGATGCGTTTGACCAGCCTGGGGAATATTCCGTTCAGAAGGGCATCGGCGTGACAGTGCTCCACACCCTCATGACCCAGGTGATCGAGATCGCCCGTTCGCGGGGCGATGCCGTTACTGAGCCAGACACCTATAGCCGCATTTTGCGGGACGCTTTGGGGCAGCTGGAAGGCGAGAACGCAAGCGGTGATACCGTTTCGGGGTTGGATTTCTGGCGCGCTGCTCCTTTGGGGGCGGCCGGTTCCTACTCCAGCAGTGCTGGCCGCCGGGTGCTTGTTGCGAAGATGCAGCAGCGCCTTCCGAAGATTACCGTGTTGTGAGGTGCGCCATGGGAAGACGTGCTGAGCCCAGCGGCATCATGCTGACCGAAGCGGATGTGGCTATCGTCAAGGGGATGTTGGTTCGGGGCGACCGGCAACATGACATCGCTGCATGGTTTGGGGTCAACGGCGGCCGCATCGCGGAAATTTCGACAGGTGCAAGGTATGACTGGGTGGATCAGGCGCACGAGGATGACCTTCCTCCTCCTGGGCCATATCCCGCCGGTCGGGTCGCGCTCGAAGCCATGGCCGCGCTTTCTGCAGCTAAGGCCGCTCTGGCGTCCGCCGAGGCATTGATTGGTCGTCCCCGCATCTAGCGAGGAAGGGCTGATCGCAACTATGAGGCCGCCTGGGCAACCGGGCGGCCTTTTTCTTGCCCCTGCCAGGCAAAATGCCACGCAAATCGGCTCCCCCGGCCGCTCCCCCGAAAGGGAGCCCGAAGGCCTAATTTACTGCTAAGTCATTGGAAAACTGGAGCGGGCGAAGGGATTCGAACCCTCGACCCCAACCTTGGCAAGGTGGGCATCTCCGGTTTTTGACGTCATGGCTGTTATTGCTGTTCCCAGATTTCTGCCACTTACAAATTCACGCAGTTCTGGGAGTTATTGGCCATGATATCGGTTTAAGAGCGTTCCCTGTGGGGATGTAGTGGGGCAAAAACCCCTTGCCTAAACTCCCACAATCCCCACAATACCCCACTCATACTTTCGCCGCAACGGCCTTGGATGAGGCAAAGGACGCCCAATGAACGACGCCAAACGACCTGCCGGACGGCCCCGGCGCTTCGCCCGCTACGAGGAATTTGAGGCTAGCCTTCCGGAGGTGACAGGGAAGCGGCCCCGCTACTGCGACGGCATTGGAATCTTCAAAGGCGCGACCGGCTCCACTGTCTGGATCAAAGTCACCCTGCCGCGAGGCGGCGAGTATAAGGGGCGGGCCATCGTTCCTGGGGGTTCGGTCGAGCATAAATTGGGGCGACGCCAGTCTTATGATTGGTCCCAGCTCGTTGCTGAGCGTGATAGATTGCAGAGCCTCGCCGATCACGGGCAACCCTTGGTGCCGGAACAGGTGGCGACATTTTCGACATACGCGACCGACTGGCTTGAACGCCGCAAGCCGACGCTCCGAGGCTACGGGGTGACGAAGGGACATGTTGAGGCGGACCTAAAGACCTTTTTTGGTCAACGGACGATGGACGGCATTACCGTAACCGATGTGAACAAATGGATCGGCCAACAGAGCCGAACCCTCAAACCTGAAACCGTCAAACGCAAGCTGGCTACGTTCAATGCCATTATGAATGATGCTGTTCGAAGCGGGTTGATAGACCGCAACCCCTCCGATCGCGCCGATAAGATCAAGGGCATCGAGCCACGCCAACGCTTCCTGACCGACAAGGAATATCAGAAAATATTGGAAGCCGCCGACAAGATCGAAAGCGAGCAGGACGCGGAGAAAGAGAGCAAGCCGCAACAGATCAGGGGCTGGCTTCGGTACTTCGTGGAGTGGGCCTATGAGTCCGGGATGCGGCGCGGAGAAATCCACGAACTGACATGGGACCAAATCCGCGATACGCCAGATGGTGAAATCGCCGTTGAGGTCCGAAACACGAAAACCAGCAATCCGCGCTACGTCGCCTGCACCTCACGGATGAAAGAAATCATTTCCGAGCTTCGGAAACTCGAACTAGCAGAAGGCGACAATCGCCTTTTCCCGCTGTCGATGACAACGTTGAAGCGCGCCCTCACCAATCTTTGGAAAAGGTGCGGCATCGAAGATGTGCGCTTGCACGACTTGCGCCGAACTCACGCCACGGTTCTAATCGGGCTCAACGTCGATGCTCGCACAGTTGCCGGGCGCTTGGGCCACTCCGGCACGGGAATGCTGGCGACACGATATGCCGTGAATCGAGGTGATTTGGAGGCCGCAAAAATCTTCGGAGAGGCGAAGACCAAAGAAGGCATCAAGGTAGTCACAGAAACCTGTTCCCCGCAAAAGCTTGTGGAAGAGCCATTGGTAAAGCCATGAAAGTTAGAAAATACGTGGGGCGATCAGCGAATTTTCCGCGTGCAATACGTGTCACCTGATTAACCCGCACAGAGCTCTGATGATCGCATTCGGACAATCGCACATTGACGATACCATCCAATTTGTGATTCTGTGTGACCGAAGGGGGAAGCAAATATGTGCTTTGATTCGTTCTATGACGCGTCAAACGCCCGTTGATAATGCAACGGATCGCTTCCCTCATTTTCGACGACTCATTCGTTGGACTCAATTTAGACTCATTCGTCGCCCATGGTTTCGTGGGCGGCGTTTCGTTGTCGGAACGTTAAGCGGTTACAAACCGTTTCGGAGGTAGCGTAGTGAAGGAGGCGCGTATGGACCACCTTGAAGTACCATCGGACGATGAAGTGGTGCAGATTCTCGGCACAATTAACGGTGGCCGCGCAACAGCCCTCGAACTCTGCCAAGCCTTAGTCGCCAATGGCCATCCGTTACGATTAAGCCAGCTTGCAATACAGCGAGCAGCCGAACGGCGGCGGCTGCATGTCCACCATGACTGGACCTTAAGCATCGCGCAGGAATTGGCTGCGGCTTAACGGTTTTGACTTGGGGGGTATCAGACCGACAGCAACGTCGGCATCACAACGACGGTGGCGATCAGCGCTCCGAGTTTGAGCGTGATCGCGACCGGATTCTTTACTCATCGGCATTCCACCGGCTGGCGGGCATCACACAGATAGTCCGAGCCGGAGAAGCGGACGTTTTCCACACTCGACAACAGCACACTATAAAAGTTGCCCAAGTCGGGCGTCGGCTTGGCCAAAAGCTTCTGGCAGAGCAGAAGGAAGAGGCGGATTTCCGCGGACTCGATCCGGAAGTGGTGGAGGCTGCCTGCTTAGCCCACGATCTAGGCCACCCGCCTTTTGGCCATATCGGCGAACACACGCTCAACGAGCTTGTAACGCCATTTGATGCGGATGGTTTTGAAGGCAACGCACAATCGCTCCGTATCCTCACAAAATTAGCGGTTCGTTTTCCCGAAACTTCGGGCATCGATATGACACGTGCGACGTTGGCCGCCTGCCTGAAATATCCATGGTTTCGAGGGCAGAGTGGAAAATACGCAAAAAAATGGTCGGCCTACCAATCCGAAAAGGAGGATTTTGATTTTGCCCGGTCCGCTCATTCGCATGAATGCAAAACCCTAGAAGCGGAACTGATGGATTGGGCCGATGACGTCGCCTACTCTGTCCACGATCTGGAAGACTTTCACCGCTGCAACGCATTGCCTTGGCAAAGGGTCTTTGGCGATCGCGACCGCATTATCAGTCACGCTCTTGGGTCGAATGGCTCTGAACCCAAAAAGGTCAGGTTAGAAAACGCCTATGAGCGCCTGAGCGGCTTCCTCCAAGGCACCTACAGCGCCCTTCTCTCAGAACCATACGAAGGAAGCAGAGAGCAGCGCGAGCAACTTCGTCGTATGACATCTCAGCTTATCGGTCGATATATTGGCTCTATCAGCATCAATCCTGATCGGGACAACCCGATGGCCGTGATCTTCAATGAGGATGATGTCGACGAAATCCAAATCCTGAAGCAAATTACGCGAGATTACATCATCGGGAGCCCGACCCTCGCAGCTCAGCAACATGGGCAGAAGCGGATCATCAAAGAACTTTATGAGGCCCTTTCTTCTGATTGCCAGAATGAACGTGGCTACCCCGGCTTTCTGCCAATTCGCCTCCGCTACCTAAGGCCAATCGCAAACACGAGCCCTTCCCGCTTCGTTGCGGATTGCATTTCCAGTCTATCCGAAGCCGAAGCGATAGGGCTCCATGCTCGGCTGGTCGGTTCAATTACCGGATCGGTGCTCGATCCGATCGTCCGGTGATGCATAGAATCGAAGCGACCGGAGCACCTGAGACCTAAGAATGCCGTTGGTGAACCCATCACGAAAAATCGGGAATTGGCGACAAAACAGGAAAAACGTCCTTCAAACTACCTTGAAATATAGGAAAAAACAGGGGTTTCGGCCTCATAGGCGAGAACGGATTCCTCCCCCATTTGTCTAGTTTCCGAACGGTCGGTGGAACTTTTTCGTCAATTGTGCGTGTTAGTTGCCGGCTGGCGATGCTGGCCCGCACATAGGCGCTGTTAGAGCTTGCTCGGACCCCTCGGAGACAGATTGGCCTGACGGCCTTTCCCAACTCATTTGTTAGCGCTGTACGTAGCGGCCGGGACCGATCCCGTTCGCGGCTTTTGTGCGTCCGCAAGAGAGTAGTTTGACCGTCTTCCGCTATCTCCGGCGGAACCCTTCGTCATGTGCAGTTCGCCAGCAATAGGCACAGAGAAGGAAGGTAGAATGGAAGATTTGGGCGCATTCATTTCCGACAAGGACGTTGCACACATTCTAGGAATGTCACCCGCATGGGTGAGGGGGCAAAGGCACAAGCGACGGCACGGGCAACCTTGCGTCTTCGATCTCGAACCTCGCTACATAGGGTCAGCAGCACGGTACGTCCGGGATGAAGTTGAGGCCTTCATCAAGACCGTCCGAGGATAACGGATATGAAAACCTCAACCGATCCCAGCATGTTGGGTGTACCCGTCGAAGTGATCGGCTTTGAAATCGAGCCAACATCTCCTCCACTTCCCCCAAGGCAACTGCCGGGCCGGGGCATGTTTTTCGATGAGCATGTCCAAATTCGCGATCCGGAGGGTCCGTCGCTAACAAAACTCGTCCTGGCAGCACATAAGGAGGTGCGGCCAAAGAAGCGGAAACTCAGTGCTCCGGCACAAGCTAACCTTACTGAACGGGTCGCTCGATTGGTAGCAAACGCCATGCAAGCGCATTTCTACCGTACCCTGCCCTCAGTGCTGTATTTCAGGAAAGCCGATGCGGAGCAGTACCGAGACCGTCCATCATGGATGCGGCACGGCGCATTAGGTGCCGTTATCGACGCTCTAGAAGAGGCTCGATTGGTGCGGACAGTCACGGGAAAAAAGATGCCGTCCGGCCATGCAATCCCGTCGTCGGCTTCCTCCTACGCCCCGACCGAAAAGCTAATCGAGTTAGCGGTCAAATGTGGTGTGACGCCACAGTCGATCGATAGACGCCTTCCAGCCGACGCCTTGGTCCGGCTATTTGAACCAAAAGCCGAAATGAAATTCGACTGGCTCAAAGGTCACTTGGCGCAACCCCATAAAGGTAAGCGGATCATATTCGAACCCACAGCGGAAACCACAGAATGGACCGCCACCATAGAGGAGCTCAACGCCTTCTACCGCCAACAGGACATTTCTCTCGGCTTGGCGCCAGATCAAATGGATTTGTGGCTTACCGAACGAAATTCCGATCCCAGCCGCAAGGGACCGCCCTATCGACGGCCGGAGACATTCAAAACGGATATATACAGGGTTTTTAACAACGGAAACGCAGCTGATCCGCAGTTCCATATGGGCGGCCGGTTATTCGGAGGCTGGTGGATGCATGTTCCAGAGGAATTGCGCCGCGCGATCACCATAAACGGCAAGCAAACGGTCGAACTCGACTACTCGCATTGCCATCCCAGAATGCTCTACCACGAACGCGGGCTAGACGGGGATGGAGAACTCTACGCACTTCCCGAAATCGCCGAATATGAGGCGGCATCTCGCGTGAAGCCTGATACATATCGGCCCTGCATAAAATGGCTGGTTCAAATCTTGCTCAACGGTAGGGGGAGGCCAGAATCGGTCACTCGTCCGGATTGGCTATCCTTTCCACCAGACATTCCGACAAAGCAGATCGTAGACTTCATCAAGGCAAAGCATCAAGCGATTGCCGATGCGTTCCAGACCGGGGCGGGCGTTCGATTGATGCGAGTGGAGTCCGACATTGCTTTCGAGATCATATCGACGGCGATGGCGCAAAGATGGACGGTTCTTTCCATCCACGACTCTTTCATCACGACAACGGACAAAAGGGACCGGCTGAAAGCAATGATGATCGATGCTTATGCCCGAAGGCTGAAGAAGGAGCCAGTCATCAAAGAACCAGCCCTTCAGGAATGAACGGGAATGGATAGTTGAGGCGTATTAATGAACAAAAAAACCCTAATAGGGGTCTCTAACCCTATCTCTAGGAAGTCATAAGGAGGTGCATTGCGTGCCTCGTGTGTGCCATCCGTGCCTTGGAAGGTGGGCGGCTTCACGATAGCTTGTCGAGGAGCCGCTTTATTTCTTCCGTTAGGATGTCGTCTGGCTCTGCTGACTGCGTTCGATCGGGCGACGAGCTTCTAGACGTCGGGTTTCGACGATAAACATCGCGACCAAAGCCAATCTTATCCTCGTCTCCACCATTTGGTCCACGCTGCCGCTCCATAGCAGAACGCATCGCTGGCCGCTGCTTCACAAGCATCGGCAATCCTTCCAGCACCAAGCCAATGAATGTGCCTATGATCACCGCTTTGCCAACAATCCACCAGTCGAAGCCGGGTTGGAATATTGAGATAGAGAAACCGATGATCATCGCAAAAGTGGCGGCACCCCACACGGCGCTCCGCCTGCGCCAAAATATGAGCAGAACCACGACGGCAATCGCCAGAAGAATGTCCCAAATCATGCTATGCCGTCCAAATCATGGCCGACTACACTCCACATTCTCGACGTGTCGCCATTACGGTATCGAAGGCGCGTCCATTCCGTTCGCCCTTCTGATAGAAATCAATACGCACCACAGCGCCAGCTTTCAGCAGGGCGGAGGATGAGGCGCATATGTCCCTCACGATCCTCATCCTTCCATTCTCCGTGATACTCGCGCCTTTCCGATCAACCAGCGCCGTCAAAACCAACTGATTGCCGATGGCATCAACCTTGGAAATAGTTGTGTCTTCGAACATCTCCATCGGCGTCTTGGCACCTCGGGCCACTCGGACCAACGCGCTCTCGATTTCATTGGGGTTGATTTGCGGCTGCTGCCCCTGATTGGTCGTGCTAAGCGCCGCTGGCTGTCGAGCTTGCTGACAGGCTGCCGTGATTGAGGCACCCAACTCAAGTCGGCCCTTCTCGTATGCGTAGCGAGCAGCCCCCTGGCAGTCGCCATCAGCAAGCATCCCGCCAATTTTCTTACGGAAGTTTTTCTCTCCCACGCTCGCGATCAGTCGACCAATGCCCTTGCCGAGCTCCGCGCCGCCATCGCTATTGGATTGATGCCCCATATCCATCGTGTTGCAGCTGATCAGACCACCACCCATGACCATGCAGTTTGTGCTACTCATTTGAGCATCCGCGCTTCCCGTCATCATCAAGAAGAAGGCACCGCTTGCAAGAAGGCAGCCCAGCCGCCCCCGCTTGATGTCGATCCCATTGGCCACAATCATGCCTCGTCCCCTGCATCAAAGGCCATCCCAATAGGCATCAATTGTTAAAAAATGAGATATAAATGCCCGTGGACCGAAAGTCCGCATTTGCCGTCCAAGCTGGACTATGGACGAGGAGAAAATCCTTAGCGAATTGGGTCGCCGTATCCGAGCGCAGCGTAAGAGCATCGGGCTGACGCAGGAACAACTGGCGCTCGTGGCGGATGTGGATAGGTCCTATTTCGGCGCTATCGAGCGCGGGGAGCGCAATGTGACTTTTACGGTGCTGTGCCGTCTCAGCATTGCTTTGCAATGCGACGTTGGATCTCTGACTACCAACATCCCATCATAGCGATCGCCTAAAAATCATCGCCGCCTTATTCAGAGAGATTGACCCGACAGTCGGCTCAGCAAGGCATGGTGTACCGCGTCCCGTTTTTGCCGCTGTAGAGAGGACTGACACCATTGTTCGTGTCCAGCCAACTCAGATAGCCGTCCACATCGGGGCCACCGAGATTGATTGTGAACTCCATTCCGAAAATGACCAGAACGAAATACCACTCACTCTGTGACGTGACCAAGAAATCGGACTCATGCACTATCTGTTCCGGCTTTCCGCCAAAACCAAAAACCATCCCGTTTGCGGCGTAAATCTGTCGAATGTGGACCGGCCAATCTTCGTTGCGCCCCAGCCGCGCATGCTCCCTGATCCCATCCAGTTGAGCTTCGTCACATAAGTAAGCTAGGCCTTCCGGCGACGAGACCAATCGCGCGGCCATGAACTCCAAGGCCACTTTAGCAACAAAACGGGACACGACCGAACTCGACGGCATCGGCCCGCCTAAAGGCAAGATCAACTCGCCCTTTTCCATTCCTGTAAATTCGTCAAACGCTTCCGGCGGAACGGCAACGGACGTCGTTTCCGTTCGCGGACAGTAACTCACCGATACGGGAATGTCGGGTCGGATTAGTCCCATGATTGAGGGAACGCGCCCTCGCTTGTTTTCAAGGCTTTGATGGAAGCGAAGATATCGAAGAGCGGGGCTTTGCAGGAAAGGCCCTTCGACTTTCCGTGCGAAATAGTTGTTGCAAACGTCACACACTACGCCAGCGGGCAGCACGTGCCTTGTATTGCCGAGTGACTCCGGAATGATGTGTTCAACGCTCCGCGAAGCCGTGGAATCACGCTTGCAAAACAAACATCGCTTCATTTGGCTGCTGCCGTCGACCTCCTATGAAAATGCGCCTCAGCCCATATTCGCCTCGATTCGCAACGGGATATGATTATCACGAAATTGTGATATTGCAGCACCAGAATATATAAAGGGGCATTCGTGACGCATTTCTCCCGTAAAGTTTTTCAAGCTCGCCCGACCGGGAATGGAAGCGAAGAGCATATAGGACGTCAGCTAAAAGCCGTCCGGCAAGTCGCTGGTCTCACGCAGATGGCATTAGCGGAGCGGCTGGGCATGCAGCAGTCGGCGATCGCAAGGATCGAGGGCCAAGCTGACATTCGCGTCTCAATGCTGCGCCAGATCATAGAAAGTTTGGGCGGCACCCTGCGCATCGACGCGCAGTTCAAGCCCTCTTCCCGCATTGTCCGGCTGGAGGAGACCGACTTCGATTTCCAAGCCGTAGATGAAGACCAACTCACGCTGCCCATCGTGGGAGATGACCTGTTTCTCCCTCGGCGAGACGTGGTTTTTAGCATCCGGCCCCAGTATTCCCGTAGAATTGAGACTGGCGAGAAGACGGTCGAGCTTCGCAGGCGCTTCCCGGCTGATGTGCCAGAGGGGACAATTGCCTTAATATATTCCACCAGCCCCACTCGAGCACTCACAGGCATTGCAGAAATCGAAGGAGTTGTTGTCGATACGCCAGAAGCCATCTGGTCGAAATTCCGAGAGAAGGCTTGCATTGAAAAGCCCGACTTCGATACGTACTTTACAGGCGTTGATAAGGCTTGCGCTATAAAACTACGGCGGGCGCGACCGCTAAGGCGGTCACTCGACCTAAGCGAATTGAGGGAGAGATTTAGTTTCGAGCCTCCGCAATCATACCTCTACGCTAAGCCGGACCTCCGTGAGGCCCTGACGTATGAGTGCGCCGAAGTACCTAATTGACACAAATGTTTTCATTGGCTTGGAAGACCCGAGAGAGGTTGCCCCCGATTTCGCAGCTCTTCAGCAACTAGCCTCTAAACATGGGGTCGGGATATTCGTGCATGAGGTCGCACGCGAAGACATCGAGCGAGATAAAGATCAGGCACGGCGCCAGATTTCTTTGAGCAAGATTGCAAAATTTCAATCTATTGCAAAGGTGCGTGGCCTTACCAAAGACCAGCTTGAAAGCGAGTTTGGGCCGCTCTCTAAAGCCAACGACGTCGTTGACGCTACACTGCTCCACGCTTTGAAGATTGGGGTCGCAGACTTCCTAGTCACGCAGGACGGTGGCCTACATGATCGAGCTCGAAGGTACGCTCCTGACATCGCAGGCCGCGTCCTGTTTGTGGCGGATGCCACCCTGCTTCTTCGAGCTACCTACGAGCCTACTCCGGTTGCCCTTCCGTTCGTTGAAGAGGTAGACGCTCATTCCATCCCCCTCGCCGACCCGATTTTCGACAGTTTGCGCGAAGGCTATCCAGATTTCGACACTTGGTGGCAGGAAAAATGTGTCAAACAACTCCGGAAGTGTTGGGTCGTGACAGATGAGGGAAGCCTTGCGGGAATAATCGTAAGGAAGGATGAGAGCAGTCCCGATACCGATGCGCAGACGGAAGCCGCGCGTATCTTGAAGATTTGTACCTTCAAGGTGATGCCGGAACGGCGAGGCATTAAGCTGGGTGAGCTGTTGCTGAAGCAGGTTTTCTGGTTTGCTCAGAGGAATGGCTATGACTTGCTCTACCTGACCACATATCCTTCGCAAGCCGCGCTAATCGACCTGATCGAATTCTACGGCTTTCAGGCAACCAAAACCGCTGCGGACGGCGAGATCACATTCGAGAAAACCATGGGTCGAACTCCTCTAGCTGCAAGCAAGGATGATGATCTTTTTAAGCTCGCTGCCCGGAACTACCCGAGGTTCCATGTTAGTAGCCAGGTGCTTGCCTACGGCATTCCCATAAAGGAAGAGTTCCACGAGTCCTTGTTTCCCGAGCTGAAGGATGCGAGCCAGCCGGGGCTATTCGAATTTGCAGAGGTTGGGACCGACGCGCGAAGACCGGGCAACACGATCCGGAAGGTCTATCTTTGCCGGGCTCCTGCAAAGATCGAACAGCCGGGTGCGTTGTTGCTATTTTACAAAGGCAGTTCGGCACGAGAGCCATCACAGGCGATAACGACCGTTGGCGTCTTCGAGAATATGACACTGGCCCACTCGACCGAAGAGTTACGCAGGTTGGCTGGCGGCAGATCAGTATATAACGAGCGCCAGCTGTTGGCTTGGAATGCCCGTGCAGAAGCCCCGGTGAAGGTAATCAACTTCCTGCTCGCTGGTCATATCTCACCCGCAATGTCTCTGGACGAGTTGCTGCATGAAGGCGTCATTGACGGCCATCCGCCTCAGTCGATCTTTCGATTATCGGACGCTCGGCTTCGGCCCGTTCTGGCGCGCCTCGACCTCGGATTCCCATTGCAATGAGGGTTGCGGCGGTCGTCGGCATATCAGGGGTGGGGAAGTCCACATGCATCCGCCAATGGGCTGAACGGTGTCCGCTCATGCATCTTCAAGCCAGCGCCCTTATAAAGGCTGAGCAAGCGGCCCGGAACCAAGCGGTGGGCTCGTCCGAAGACCTCAGATTGGGGCCGGTGCTTGATAACCAATCGTTGCTCGTGAGCGCTTTTCGCCGAGCGACACACGGTTACAGTGGACTTGTCATTTTTGACGGCCACACGGTGATTGATGGTGCGAATGGTCCTTTGCCCATCCCGTCCTCTGTGTTTCAGGAGATAGGCTGTGAACAGATCATTTTCATCCATGATACGGGCTCTGCAATCGCAGCAAGACGATCAAATGATATTCAGCGGAAACGGCCTCAACTGTCCGCAGACGAGCTCGATCATCATCAAGATTTAGCGTTGGCTGCTGCGCAGGTAATCGCCGGCGAATTGGGCATTGAGCTCACGACCCTATCGCAATCGATAGCCGACAAGTTCGCCATAGATTGACGTGACATGGCTCCCAGAGGACGCACGTATATGTCCGGCCAGAATTTTATTTTTTTGTAGCGGCGAGGGCGGCCTTGATAAACATGATTGGACTTTAGGATTTTACCCCCCCCGGCGGGGCGCCGCCCGGAAGTAGGAGCAACGCGTTTCGGAAACCGTCGCCCGATCCGATTACACTGGAGACCACCGATCCATAAGTTTTACCGGCAAGCTTGTGGGGATAGAGTGGGGTGAAAAAGCCACTGAGCCGCTGACATATTAAAAATCAGCGGAAAAACTGGAGCGGGCGAAGGGATTCGAACCCTCGACCCCAACCTTGGCAAGGTTGTGCTCTACCCCTGAGCTACGCCCGCTCTGGCGGCTGGAAACGGGTGGTTCCCAGCAGGTGAGGCGGGCGATTAGCACCGGCTTTCGGAGTCGGCAAGCCCTGTTTGTGCATTTTCTCGAAGGGTTGGCATATCGGCCGGAATTCCCACATAAGCAGGCGACAAAAAGAGCTTTCCGGCCCGCGCCGGAAGCGCCCACCTCAACAGGAGCAACCAACCCGTGGCCACTCTGGGTCTGAACCCGCAGGAAAAGGAAGCCGTCGAAGCCTTCCGTCGCGATGTCGTCGAACCGTCGATGACCAAGATCGTCATCCTCGATTTCTGGGCCGAATGGTGCGGGCCGTGCAAGCAGCTCGCCCCCGTGCTCGAAAAGGTCGCGGCCGATTATGCCGACAAGGGCGTCGTGCTCGCGAAGATCGACGTCGATGCGAATCGCTTCATCGCGGGCCAGTTCCAGGTCCAGTCGATCCCGACCGTCTATGCCATCTTCCAGGGCCAGCCGGTCGCGAACCTGACCAATGCGCGCAGCGAGAGCCAGCTCAAGGCGATGCTCGACCAGTTGCTCGCGCAACTGCCCGTCGAAAGCGAGGCCAGCGCGCGCGCGGTCGAGATCGCGCCGCTGCTCGAAATGGGCGAATCGGTGCTCGCCGAAGGCGACGGCCCGCGCGCGGCGGGCATCTTTGGCCAGATCGTCGAGATCGCGCCCGACAATGCCGCGGCGCACGGCGGCCTGATTCGCGCGATGCTGCTCGCCGGCGACACCGAAGGGGCGCAGGCGGTGCTCGACGCGCTGCCCCCCGAGATGGCGAACGATGCCGCGATCGCGCAGGCGAAGAGCGCGCTCGCGCTCGCCGCCGACGCCCCCGATGCGGGCGAACTGGCGGGGTTCGAAGCCGCGGTCGCCGCGAATCCCGACGATCATCAGGCACGGCTCGACCTTGCCGCGGCACAGATCGGCGCCGGCCAGCGCGACGCGGCGGCGGACAATCTGCTCCATATCGTCGCGGCCGACCGCGAGTGGAACGACGGCGCCGCACGCGCCAAGCTGCTGTCGCTGTTCGAGGCGGTGGGGCTGGAGGATCCGTGGGTCGCGGCCCAGCGCCGCCGCCTGTCGCTGATCCTGTTCGGCTGATGACCGAAGACGCGCCCCTGACCATCCAGCGGATCGCGATCTTTCCGCTGCCCGGCGCGGTGCTGTTCCCGGGGCTGCATCTGCCGCTGCATATCTTCGAGCCGCGCTATCGGGCGATGGTGCAGGAGGTGCTCGCGCGCGACCGGCAAATCGGGATGATCCAGCCGCGCGTGCTGGCGGGCGAAGAGGATCGCGAACCGCCGGCGCTTTACGACATCGGCTGCATCGGCAAGATCGTCGACATCGAAGCGCTCGACGACGGGCGTTTCAATCTGGTGCTGGAGGGAACGGCGCGCTTTCGCGTGCGCCGCGAACTCGACGTCACGACGCCCTTTCGCCAGGTCGAGGCCGAAATCGCCCCCGAGCGCGAGGATGCAGCGGTGCTGTCGGGAATCGAGCGCGCCAGCCTCGAACGCGAAGCCAAGCGCTTCGCCGAGCGGCAGGGTTATGTCGTCGACTGGAACGCGGTCGGACAGCTCGACGATGCGACGCTGGTCAACGGAATCGCGCAGGTCGCCCCCTTCGACGCGGCGGCGAAACAGGCGCTGCTCGAAGCGGCCTCGATCGACGCGCGCGCCGAACTGGTCGTGCAGATGATGCAGTTTTTCGGCCGTTTCGACGGCGACGACGGGCGCGCGACGCTCCAGTGACCGGGCAATGACCCGAAGCCGCGCCGCGGCGGAGGTCGCGGTTCGGCTCTAGAGCATCGAGCGTTAAATTCGCATCATCCCTCAGCCCGTTTGTGCTGAGCTTGTCGAAGCACCGTTCTTCATCCTTCACCGTTGAAAGAAAGGACGGCCCCCTTCGACCGCCTGCCAAGGCAGGCGCTCAGGACAGGCTTCGACAGGCTCAGGGCGAACGGTTCATATTAAACGCACACCGCTCTAGATTTCCGCGCCGGCGAGCAGCCGCGGCAGGTCACCGGCCTCGCCGCGCGCTTCGTCCATGAAGAAGCGCTTGAGCATCGGCAGCCGCTGCACCGCGCCGAGCCCGGCGCGGCGCACCGCCGACGCGGTCCGGCCCGGGATGCCGAAGAGGCGGGTGAGCCCGTCGGTCGCGAGGCTGACCATCAGATTGTCGAGCCCGCGCCAGCGCTGGTAGCGCGCGAGCAGCCCCGCATCGCCGAGGTCGAGCCCGAGCCGCGCGCCATCGACGAGCACCTCAGTCAGCGCCGCGACATCGCGCAGCCCGAGGTTGAGCCCCTGCCCGGCGATCGGGTGGATGCCGTGCGCCGCATCGCCGACCAGCACGATCCGGTCGGTCACGATCTTCGCGCTGTGATGGAAACCGAGCGGATAGGTCATGCGCGGCGCGACCAGCTCCATCGCGCCGAGAATCCCGCCCGCGCGCTTTTCGAGTTCGGCGACGAACCCGCGGTCGCCGAGCTTGGCGAAGGCCGGACCTTCCTTTTCGCTCACCGTCCAGACGAAGGCCGAACGATGCCGCCCCTGTTCGTCGTCGACGAGCGGGAGCAGTGCGAAGGGACCCGCGGGGAAGAAAATCTCGTGCGCGACATGGCCGTGCGGCCTTTCGTGCGCGACCGCGCCGATCATCGCATGATGATGGTACGACCAGCCCGCGATCGTGAAGCCTGCCGCGTCGCGCGTCGGCGAGCGGCGCCCCTCGGCGACGATCAGCAGCGGCGCGGCGAGCCGCGTCCCGTCGGCGAGCGTCAGCGTGACGCCATGCGCATCGACCCGCCGGTCGGTGACCTTGGCCGGCGCGATCAGGTTGATCAGCGGCGCCTCGGCCAGCGCGTCGCGCAGCGCGATGCGAAGCTGGCGGTTTTCGACCATCGTGCCGAGCGGCGGCGCGTCTTCGGCGGTTTCGAAATCAAGTTCGCCCGTCTGCCCGCCATCGCTGACCTTGATCGCGCGAATCGGGCAGCCATGGCCCGCGAGCCGGCCCGCGATGCCGATCACGTCGAACATCTGCCACACCGCGCTGGCGATCGCCGACGCGCGGCCATCGAAGCCGGGTGCGATCGTCGAGACCGGGTCGGCGGGGTCGACGATGATGCTGGACAGGCCGTGGTGCGCGAGCGCAAGGGCAAGCGTCTGCCCGACAAGGCCACCGCCGGAGATCAGGACGTCGCTGCGCTGGATATCGCTCATGTCGCGGCCCTAGACCATTTTCCCGGTCGAAGGGAAGACGTTCCCGATCGTCGCCGAGGACGGACCGGCATGACGAAACGGCCATAACCATCGACGCCAGACCTTCAGCCAGCGCCCCCCCGAAAAAGCGCTGTCCTATATTATTTCGGTCGAATAGCGTCGCCCCATGTTGCATCGCGCTTGCCCCTTGTTTCGCACCACGCCCCGGACGGCGCGCCTCGCCGCGAACGGCAAGGCAGAGCCGGAAGAGGGGGCAGAAGATGGGCCAGAAGATGGGTACGTAGCGTGACCTTTGTGACCTTCGGAATGATGTTGCGCGCTCCGATGGACTGCCGAGGTCTGCTTGACGGCGAGTCACCCCCACGTGCATATCGCCTTGGTTAATCCAGAGGGGATCGAATTCAGCATGGCCAGCCGCAAGCCCGTCGCCGCGAAGGCCGATTGGCGAACCCTTTTCCGGACGAGCATCGCGCGATCGCTCGTCATCGCCGCGGCGGTGGCGCTCGGCGCCTTCACGCTGTTCCTGACGCTCGCGCTGCTGACCCACGACGGCACCGACGCTGCGATCCACACGGCCGCCGGCGGCGCGCCCGCCAACTGGATGGGCGGCGCCGGCGCGTGGTTCGCCGACCTGTTGCTGTTCGTCGGCGGGGTGCCGGTCGCGCTGCTCCTGCCGCTGCTCGGCGTGATCGCGTGGCGGCTCTGGACCACCGAACCCCAACCCTATTGGAAGCGCCAGCTCGCCTTCGCCTTCGGCGGCGTGCTGCTCGTCGGGCTCGGCGCGCAGCTCTGGGCCTCCGACAGCAATGCCGCGCTGCCCGCGGGGCTCGGCGGGATCATCGCGCTCGTCGTCGGCGGTGCGATCGACCCGCTGTTCGACCGCGCCGGCGAGCCCGCCGCGGCGCTGATCCGCGTCGCGGCGATCCTGCTGCTCATCGGCATCGGGCTGTGGTTCGCATGGCGCGCGCTGCGGCTCGGGCCCGGCTGGTGGACGCGCCTCCGGCTTCCCGCCGCCGAGCGCGGGCGCGTCCTTGCCCCGCCCCCGGCGCCCGCCGCGCCCAGGGACGAGAAGGCGCCATCGCTGATGGGCCGCGTCATCCGCCCGCGCGCCCGCGCCGAGCCGAGCGACCGCGCACCGCCCGAGATCGCCGATCCCGCCGAGCGGGCCGCGCCGTCGAAGCCGCGCCCCAAGCCGCAGACCGAACTGTTCACCAATTACCAGATGCCGTCGATCGACCTGCTCGCACCGCCGCCGCCGGCGCCGACCGGACAGATCGACAAGGCCGGGCTCGAACGCAACGCGCGCCTGCTCGAATCGGTGCTTGAGGATTTCCAGGTCAAGGGCGTGATCACCGCGGTGCGCCCCGGCCCCGTCGTGACGATGTACGAACTCGAACCCGCGCCGGGCACCAAGGCGAGCCGCGTGTCGAACCTTGCCGACGATATCGCGCGCAACATGTCGGCGCTGTCGGCGCGCATCGCACCGATCCCGGGGCGCACCGTGATCGGCATCGAACTGCCCAACGCGGTCCGCGAATCGGTCGTCCTGTCCGAAATGATCGGCAGCGCGCTGTTCCAGGAACAGACCGGCGCGCTCCCGATCATCCTCGGCAAGAATATCAGCGGCGACCCGGTCATCGCCGACCTTGCGCCGATGCCGCACCTCCTGATCGCGGGCACCACCGGTTCGGGCAAGTCGGTCGGGCTCAACGCGATGATCCTGTCGCTGCTCTATCGCCTCGGTCCCGACCAGGTGAAGATGATCATGATCGATCCCAAGATGCTGGAACTCAGCGTCTATGACGGCATTCCGCACCTGCTCGCCCCCGTGGTGACCGAGCCCAAGAAGGCGATTCGCGCGCTCAAATGGGCGGTCGAGCAGATGGAAGACCGCTACCGGATGATGTCGTCGCTGTCGGTGCGCAACCTCGCCGGCTACAACGACAAGGTCCGCGGCGCGCTCGCCAAGGGCAAGTCGCTCGGACGCCGCGTCCAGACGGGCTACGACCCCGATACCGGCCAGCCGGTCTATGAGGAGGAGACGCTCGACTATCAGCCGCTGCCGCAGATCGTCGTGGTGGTCGACGAGCTCGCCGACCTGATGATGACCGCGGGCAAGGAAGTCGAATTCCTGATCCAGCGGCTCGCGCAAAAGGCGCGCGCGGCGGGCATCCACCTGATCCTCGCGACGCAGCGCCCGTCGGTCGACGTCATCACCGGCGTCATCAAGGCGAACCTGCCGACGCGCATCAGCTTCAACGTCACGTCGAAGATCGACAGCCGCACCATCCTGGGCGAGGCGGGGGCGGAGCAGCTGCTCGGCAAGGGCGACATGCTCTATGTCCCCGGCGGCAAGCAGATCACGCGCATCCATGGCCCCTTCGTCTCGGACGACGAGGTGCGCCTCGTTGCCGATCATTGGCGCGGTCAGGGCCAGCCCGACTATATCGAGAGCGTGACCGAGGAACCCGAAGATGGCGGCTTTGCGATGGAAGGCGCCCCCGCGGGCGGCGACAGCGCCGAGGACCGCATCTATGCCAAGGCGTGCCAGATCGTCGTCGAGAGCCAGAAGGCGTCGACGAGCTGGCTGCAACGCCAGCTCCGCATCGGTTACAACAGCGCGGCGCGGCTGATCGAGCGCATGGAGGAAGAAGGCCTCGTCAGCCCGCCCAATCATGTCGGCCGCCGCGACGTGCTGACCGACCAATATGGGCAACAGCGCTGAACAGAGCAGCGGAACCAAAGCCCGCCTCGCGACTTGAACAGCATCTAACGGCCGGGTTCACGGCGGGTTCAACGCTCCGCTGGCAGGGCTTCGGCCACCGATGGAACAGAATGAGAGCCTTATGACCCTGACTTTCCCCCGCCTGACGCTGACGCGCGCCGCCGCGCTGGCGCTCGTCCCAGCCGCCGCCGCGGTGCTGGCGGCCGGCGCGCCGGCGATCGCCCAGTCGGCGAATACGCTGACGTCGGTGCAATCGCACCTCAAGGCAACAAGCTCGATGACCGCCGACTTCGTCCAGACCGACCGCAACGGCCAGCGCCTGTCGGGCCAGCTGACGCTGAAGCGCCCCGGCAAGATCCGTTTCCAGTACCAGAAGGGCGTGCCGTTGCTGATCGTCGGCGACGGCAGCGCGCTGACGATGATCGATTACGAGGTCAAGCAGGTGCAGCGCTGGCCGGTGAAGAACTCCCCGCTCGGCGCGCTGCTCGATCCCGATCGCGACCTGACCAAATATGCCAGGGTCGTGCCGACCGGCAGCGACGAGGTGGTGAGCGTCGAGGTCAAGGACCCCAAGCGCCCCGAATATGGCACGATCACTATGGTGTTCGTCCGCGACGGCGCCGCGCCCGCGGGTCTCCGCCTGCGCGGCTGGGTCGCGCTCGATTCGCAGAACAACCGGACGCGCATCGACCTGAGCAACCAGAAATTCAACGTCGCGGTCGCCGAATCGGCATTCAAATGGACCGATCCGCGGCCGCGCCAGCGCGGGCGCGGCGGCTGACGCCGCCCGCCCGAACCGCCGCAATATCCGGCGCCGGATCCCGCTCCGCGGATTCGGCGCCTTTTTTTTCGGACCAACCGTCGTTCAGCATCGACGAACTGCAAAAGCCGCCAAAAGCCCGGCATTTTCGTTCAGCTTGGCGACAGGGAAAGGCGTCTATTTGGGTTCTCGAAGGCGCCAACACGGCCCCCGGTTCTGGGTTTCCCCCTGTTGCCCCAACCGGACTGCCCGGCACCTTCATCAAGAGCGTGACGAACGCTGACCTTGAACCCCCGTTCCACCGCCCCTGGAACGGGGGTTTAATTTTGGAAGGGCCCGCGGGCGTTGCGCGCGTGCGCGCGCGCCGATAGAGCCACCGCATGACAAGCATCAGCATCGCGTCCTGGAACATCAACAGCGTCCGCGCCCGCATCGGCATCGTCGAAAAATTCCTGCGCGAGGAAGCGCCCGACGTGCTGTGCCTGCAGGAAACCAAGGTCGAATGCGGCCTGTTCCCGCCCGAGATGTTCCGCAAGCTGGGGTACGAACATATCGTCACCCACGGCCAGCGCATGCATCATGGCGTCGCGATCGTCAGCAGGCTGCCGCTCGACGAAGTGCGCAAATATGACTGGCAGGCGAACGGCGAGGCGCGCCATATCGGCGTGACGCTGCCCGGCGGCGTACGGCTCGACAATGTCTATATTCCCGCCGGCGGCGACGTGGCCGACCGCGAGATCAACCCCAAGTTCGGCCAGAAGCTCGATTTCTATGCCCGGATGACCGAATGGTCGGGCGCGCTCGACCAGCCGACGATCCTGACCGGCGATTTCAACGTCGCACCGCTCGAAAGCGATGTGTGGAACCACAAGGCGCTGCTCGACGTGGTCAGCCACACGCCGATCGAGGTCGAAACGCTGGCGAAGCTGCAGGCGGCGTCGAACTGGGTCGATCTCGGCCGCCACTTCATCGCCGCTCCGGCCCCGCTCTACACCTGGTGGAGCTATCGCGCCAAGGATTGGGAAGCGTCGAACCGCGGCCGCCGGCTCGACCATATGTGGGTGACCCCCGACCTGCTCGCCAACGCGGTGTCGCACCGCGTCGTCCAGCCGGCGCGGAGCTGGGAACGGCCGTCGGACCATATCCCGCTGATCACCGAGTTCGCCTTTTGAGCGACGCAGCGACCGGCGCCGGCGCACGCCAGGCGGCGCGCGCAATCGACGCGCTGCGCCGCGGCTGGCCGGTGCGCGTCGCGGGCACCGACGGCGCGCTCGATCTGCTCGCGATCGAAAGCACGGGCGACGCGGCGCTGGCCGCTTTCGGCAGCGGCGACGTGCTGCTGTCGGGCGAGCGCGCGGTGACGCTCAAGCTCACCAACCAGCGCGCCGCGGCCACGGCGGGCCCGGTGCGGCTGGCCGACGCCGCGGCAAGCACGGCCGCAGCGCTGGCGATCGCCGACCCTGCGCTCGACCTCGCCAATCCGCTCAAAGGCCCGTTCCGGACGATCGCGACCGGCGGCGAGGACGCCGCCGCGGCAGCGATGACGATGGCACGCCACGCCGGACTGCTCCCCGCATTCTTCGTGCGCGCGGCGGCCGGCGACGCCGAGACCGCGTGCGTGGCGGCCGACGTCGCGGCGCTGCTCGATCCGGCACGGCTGCACATCGCGGCGCGCGCACGGCTGCCCGTCGCGGCGAGCGAAACAGCCGAAATCATTGCCTTTCGCACCCCCGAGGAGGCCTCGGATCATGTCGCGCTGGTCATCGGAAAGCGCGATGCCAACCCTCCGGTCGTGCGGCTGCACAGCGAATGCCTGACCGGCGACGTGCTCGGCAGTTTGAAATGCGACTGCGGGCCGCAGCTCCACGCCGCGCTGCACGCGATGGCCGGCGCGCCGTGGGGGGTGCTGCTCTACCTCCGTCAGGAAGGGCGCGGGATCGGGCTGGTCAACAAGCTGCGCGCCTATGCGCTGCAGGACCAGGGGTACGACACGGTCGACGCCAACCTACGGCTCGGCTTCCCCGTCGAGGCGCGCGATTTCGCGATCGCCGCGCGGATGCTCGACCTGCTGAACGTGCCGCGCATCCAGCTGATGACGAACAATCCCGAAAAGGTCGCGCGGCTGGAGAAAGAGGGCGTCGAGGTCGTCGAGCGCATCCCGCTGGCGCCGCCGACGAACCAGTATAACGAACAATATCTCGCAACGAAGCGCGACCGGACCGGACACCAGCTTTGACCGCGATGCATTCGGGATCACATAAAGCCACGAAATAGCAAAAACCTCTGCAATCCGTTCGTGCCGAGCTTGTCGAAGGGCCGTCCTTTCTTGCGACGTCGCGAGGAAAGAACGGCCCTTCGACAAGCTCAGGGCGAACGGATCAGAGAGACTTCTTTGTGTCTTCGTGCGAAACTCGTTAGTGCACGAACCTTGCCACGACGTCGCGATAGCTGCGGCTGACCTTCACCTGCGCGCCCGAACCGAGCACGAGGAAGCATTCGCCGTTGGTGTGCGGTTTCACCTGCTTCACTTGCGACAGGTTGACGATCGTCGAGCGATGAACGCGCTGGAAGTTGCGCGGATCGAGCCGCTTTTCCAGATCCTTCATCGTCTCGCGCAGGATCAGGCTGTTGTCGGCGGTATAGATGCACATATAGTCGCCGGCGGCGTCGATGCGTTCGATGCTGTCGACGTCGACGCGGAAAATCTGCCCGCGATCCTTGATGTTGATCATCTTCTCATAGCGGTCGGCGGCGTGCGCGTCGGGCATCGTCTCGCCATCGAATTCCTCGGCGGCGTCGGGGGCGACTTCGGCGAGCACGGTCTTGAGGCGCTCGACCTCGGCCGCGCCCCGCTTTTCGGCGAGGCGCTGGCGGACGCGGTCGAGCGCATCCGCGAGCCGCTCGGGCTCGACGGGCTTGACCAGATAATCGACCGCCTGCGCCTCGAAGGCGCGGATCGCATGATCCGAATAGGCGGTGACGAACACCACCAGCGGGGGTTCGACCTCCATCAGCCCCTGGATCACCGAAAAGCCGTCGAACCCCGGCATCTGGATGTCGAGGAAGACTAGGTCGGGCTTGTGCGTCTTGATCTTGCGAATGGCCTCGCGGCCGTTGAGTGCGGTGTCGACGACCTCGACATCGCTGTGCGCTTCAAGCCTGAGTTGCAAGCCCTGGGTCGCCAATTTTTCATCATCCACCAGGATGGTTCTGATCGTCATGTGCGTTCGGTTCCAATCGTCATGTGCCCGTCGGGCTGAAACGGAAACTCGATCACCACCGTGAACCCGCCCTCAGCGCCCGCCTGGGCGTCGAACCGGTGCTGGTCGCCGAAAGCCTGCGCCAGCCGGTCCCTGATATTGGCTAAACCCACGCCGGTCGATTCCGTTGCAAAGCCGGTGGTGGGGTCCGTGCGCTCCCCTGACAATCCCGATCCGGTGTCGGACACGGTGATCCGGACATTTTGACCGGCCAGCTGTGCGGAAATCGTGATATCCGCGCCATCTTCCTGCGGCGTCACCGCATATTTGATCGCATTTTCGATCAGCGGCTGAAGCAGCAACGACGGCAGCCGCGCACGCGCCACCGCCGGATCGATCGCAAAATGCGGGCGCAGCCGATCCTCGAAGCGCATCTTTTCGATGTCGAGATAGAGCTTCAGCGTCTCGATCTCCTGCGCCAGCGTCACCTGCGCGGTCGGCTCGTTAGCGAGCGTGTAGCGGAGGAACGCCGACAGTCGCGACAGCATCGCATTGGCGGGCTCGGACTGTTTGAGCAGCACCAAGGTCGAGATGCTGTTGAGCGTGTTGAACAGGAAATGCGGGTTGAGCTGGTAACGCAGCATCGCGAGCTGCGCCGAAGCCGCCTGCGCCTCGAGCCGCAGCACACGGTCATTCTGTTCCTCGAGCTGGAGGAAATAGTTGATCGCGAAATAGAGCGCCGACCAAGCGGCGATCGACGAGGCGTCGATATAGACCGCGCCGAGCAGCAGGCTGGTGAAACCCGTCTCGCTCGCCGGGTTGAGGATCTGCGCCACCCACGCGTCGATGAACGCCCAGAGCGCGGTCGCTATGCCCGCCAGCGCCAGGCTGACGCCCCACATCACCAGCGGTCGCCGGTTGATCAGCGTCCGGTAGCAGACCGCGAGGATCAGGGTCAGCGAAAAGCCGGTGATCGCCGAAACGATCGGCTGGACGAGGAAGGTCAGCGACTGGCCATTGGCAAAGCCCGACACCCCGCGCAAACCGAGCCAGCCGAGCCAGCCGAGAATCTGGAGGTTCCAGAAAGCCCGGACCTTGTTGTCGAAAAAGGGTTCGGGCGACGAGAGGCCGAACAGCGGCATCGGCCCGGACTGCGTCCGTGGCCGGGCGGCGGTCAGCGGCATCGTCGAAGCGGATGGGGCGAGAGACGAAGCCACGCCCGGCGGCTCATTCGGCGGCAACCGGCGTCATCCGTTCGTCGGCGCGCGTCCGCGCCTGCCCCAGCGGCTGGAGTTCGGAGCGATGCTTCCACACCAGTTCCTTGTAACCGAGCGCGCGGCCATCGTGCGCCGTGATGGTCACGGGGCCGATCGGCTGTTCGTCGCAAATGTCGACAAGCACCGGGGTCGACGGCACGCCGGCGCCCCATTTTTCGCCCCACTGGCGCAGCGCGATCATCGCCGGGAGCAGTTCGAGCCCCTTTTCGGTAAGCTCGTAGTGCACCTTGCGCCGGTCCTCGGCCATCACTTCGCGCGCCATGATGCCATGGTCGACAAGCCGCGACAGCCGGTTCGACAGGATGTTCCGCGCGATGCCGAGTTCCTGCTGAAACTCCTCGAAATGATGCACGCCGTTGAAGGCGGCGCGCAGGATCATGAACGACCAGCGCTCGCCCATCGCCTCAAGCGCGAGCGGCAGCGCGCAATTGTCCCCGTACAGAAGGTTCAGCGGTTCGCGTAATTTTGCCATGGCCCAGCCCTAACGTAAAATGAGTCCCCGCACAAAAAATATGTGATCTGAGTTGCATTTTGCAACCATCTAACTAGATCGCCTTTTTGCAGCCCTCGCGGCGGCGCAAAAAGGAGGCCTCCCCATGTTCGATCTTTCTTCACCGGCACGCATTCTGCCGCTGTTCGGCGCGGCGTGCATCGCGCTCGGCGCACTCGCACCGGCAGCCGCCAGCGCGGCGGGCGGCGCCTATTACCGCGCCGAGCTCGCCAGCCCCGCCGCCAAGGATCGCTTCGTCTCGCGCGGGGTCGTCTGGACCTGCACGGGCACGAGCTGCGTCGCGGCGCGCGGCACCAGCCGCCCCGCGATCATGTGCTCGACGCTCGCTAAGGATGCCGGCGAAGTGAAGGCCTTCGTCGCGGACGGCAAGCCGCTCGAGGCCGACGCACTCGCGCGGTGCAACGGCGCCGGCTGACCCCGCAGGCAGCGCAGCCTTTCGTTGCCCGGCCTTCACGCTGAAGGTCGGGCGACGTTCCGCGGCAGGCCGCGGCCGTCACGCCGTGGTGCGCAACGCCAGCATGTGGACCAGTCGCGCCTCAAGCAAGCCGAGCTGGTGCCCGCGCGTCAGGTCGCGCGGCGCCGCCGCCCGGCTCTCACACCCCTCGGCGGTGAGCCGTGCGAGAAAATTCGCGATTTCTTCTTCGTCGATGCTGGCGATGCCGAGGCCGTAACGCGTGATGACGCGGCCCGAATCGGACTCGCTATTGGCTAGCGCGACGATCGGCCGCCCCGAACCCGCATATTCGAACAGCTTGCCCGGGAGCAGCGTGTCCTCCCAGGGGTCGGTGCCGACCACGAGGATCAGCGCATCCGCCTCGGCCTGTGCGCGCAGCGCCGCATCGCGCGGCACCCGGCCGCGGTCGGTGATGGCGAGACTCGGAAACTCCGCCGCGAGCTGGCGCACGATCTCGGGCTCCGAGCCGTAGAAATCGATGCTCACCGGCAAACCCAGCCGCTGCGCAGCACGCAGCAGCGGCCTCGTATCGCGCCGCTCGCCGTACAGGATGCCCGTATAGGCGAGCCGCAGTCCGGCCGGGTCGCGCCGAAAGGGGGTGGCTGCCGCGGGCCGCGCATCGACGCCGTTCATGACCGTCACGACCCGGTCCGAAAGATCGGGGTAGCGGGTCCGGTAGTGGGCGCTCATCCCTTCGCTCACCGACACGACGAGATCGGCTGCGGAGAGCGTGGCAGCTTCGTGCAGGCGGTCGAGCGAGGTGTAGAAGGGCGCCGTCCACTTGTACGGATTGCCCGCCCAGATGTCGCGGTTGTCGGCAACGAACAGCGCCCCCGCCGCGCGCGCGACGTCGCGCGCCGCGCCGTGGACCGAAAAGGGCAGCGCGGTCGACAGGACGACGTCGGGCGGAGGAAGCCCGGAGAGGAGTGCGAGCCCGCGTCGCCGCATCGCACGCGCGACCGGCCTGATATTGTCGGGCCAGGCGAGCAGGCGCAGCGTCGTGGTGAGCCGCTGGGCGGCGACCCCGCGCTCGGCCTTGAAGCTCGACCGGCGCGTGAGCCAGCCGTCGGGAACATAATGAACGTCAAAGCCGGTCAGGTCGGCCTCGAAACTGGGCGGGACCGCCTGCGCCGCGCCCGCGACGACCGTGACGCGCCACCCCCGCGCCGCAAAGTGGCGCGCCATCGCGAGCGGCCGCGACGATCCGACCGCGTTGGCGGGCGGGAACCAATAGCTGAAGATCATCAGATGCCTGGACGCGTCACGCGGCAGCGCCGGGCCGAGCCCGGAACCGGACGAATGCGAATCAGAAGTGTCGGTCCCCATCGTCTTCGCTCTAGATGGCACCGCCGACGCTTCCAATCGGCTTTACCATAGTTTGTGACCGACTGGTGCGATCGCACGATTTGCATTGCAATATCCGCGGCTGCGACGACATTGGGGGTCCATGCTGAGGCAATATGAACTTGTCGAGCGCGTACGCGCCTATGATCCCGACGTCGACGAGGCGCTGCTCAACCGCGCCTATGTCTTCACCGTCCAGAAACACGGCAGCCAGAAGCGCGCATCGGGCGATCCCTATTTCAGCCACCCCGTCGAGGTCGCCGGCATATTGACCGACCTGCACCTCGACAGCGAGACGATCGTCACCGCGCTGCTCCACGATACGCTCGAGGATACGCTGACCACGCCCGAGGAAATCGAACGATTGTTCGGCGCCGACGTCGGCCGGCTGGTCGACGGGGTGACCAAGCTGAGCAAGATCGAGGCGCAGACCGAGAATGAGCGCGCCGCTGAAAATCTGCGCAAATTCCTGCTCGCCATGTCCGACGACATCCGCGTGCTGCTGGTCAAGCTCGCCGACCGGCTCCACAATATGCGGACGCTGCATTTCATCAAGAATCCCGACAAGCGCCGGCGCATCGCGCGCGAGACGATGGACATCTATGCCCCGCTCGCCGAGCGGATCGGCATGTACGAATATATGCGCGAGATGCAGATGCTCGCCTTTCGCGAACTCGAACCCGAAGCGCATGCGACAATCACCGGGCGGCTCGCCAAGCTGACCGCGGGCGGCAAGGACAAGGTCGCTGCTGTCAGCCGCGACTTCAAGGAATTGCTGGCGAAGAACGGGATCGAGGCCGAGGTGTCGGGGCGCGAGAAGCACCCTTATTCGATCTGGCGCAAGATGCAGGAACGTCACGTCAGTTTCGAACAGGTCACCGACATCATCGCGTTCCGCATCATCACGCCGACCGACGCCGACTGCTATGCCGCGCTGGGGCTGATCCACCGCAAGTGGAAGATGGTTCCCGGCCGCTTCAAGGACTATATCTCGACACCGAAGCGCAACGGATACAAATCGCTCCACACGACGATCATGCACCAGCAGAACATGCGCATCGAAATCCAGATCCGCAGCCTCGCGATGCACCAGCAGTCCGAGTTCGGACTCGCCGCACACTGGGCGTACAAGCAGGGCGGCAGCGGCCCCGACGGGCAGGCGGGGTGGATTCGCGATCTCATCGAAATCCTCGAACAGACACACGATCCCGAGGAGTTCCTCGAAAACACGCGCATCGCGATGTACCAGGATCGCATCTTCGCCTTCACCCCCAAGGGCAGCCTGCACCAGCTGCCCAAGGGCGCGACCCCGGTCGACTTCGCCTATTCGGTGCATACCAAGCTCGGCGACCGCACCGTCGGCGCCAAGGTCAACGGGCGGCTCGTGCCGCTGCGCACCCAACTCGCCAACGGCGACACGGTCGAAATCCTGTCGTCGGACAAGCAGACCCCGCAACCCGCCTGGCTCGGCTTCGCGGTCACCGGCAAGGCGCGCGCCGCGATCCGCCGCCACGTCCGCTCGAAGGAAAAGGTCGAACTCGCGGCACTGGGGCGCAAGCTGTACGACGAAATCGTCGAACGGCTGCCGAACAAGATCGGCGACAAGGCACGCGCCGCCGCGCGAACGCGGCTGAAGCTGGAGGACGACACGGCGCTTTACGTCGCGATCGGCAAGCGCCGATTGTCCGACAATGCGGTGCTCGAAGCCCTCGTCCCCGGCATCACGGCCGAAATGAAGACCAAACCGGGCAAGCTGGCACAGGGTGCGGCGGTCTCGATCGCCGGACTGACCCCCGGCGTCGCCTACAAGCTGGCGGATTGCTGCCACCCCGTTCCCGGCGATCGCATCGTCGGGCTGGCCCGCGAAGGCGAAGGCATCGAGGTGCACGTCATCGACTGTCCGAGCCTCGCCGACGGCATCGACGCCGACTGGATCGACCTCAGGTGGCAGGAGGACAGCGAGGGCGGCAATGCCCGGCTGTGCATCGTCATCCTCAACGAACCGGGCACGCTCGCCGAAATGTCGGGCATTCTCGCCGCCAATATGGCGAACATCACCAATTTGCGCCTGTCGAACCGCGAGGGCGGCTTCCACACCTATGATGTCGTCGTCGAGGTGCGCGACGTCCAGCACGTAATGCGCATCCTGTCGGCGCTGCGCGCGTCGGATTCGGTGGTTCAGGCCGAGCGGCTCTAGCCTCCCGGCCGCATCGATCCGTCGGCAAAATCGGCGAGCGCGCAGGCGCCGATCGGCCCCGCGGGGTTGCCGCCGACGATGACGTTGCGTTCGACGTCCTTGACCACCACCGCCCGCGCCGCTGCGACGGCCCCCTCGGCGAGCGTCACGCCAGGGCCGACAAAGGCGTCGGCGGCGACCCAGGCGTTGCGTCCGATCGCGATCGGGGCGGCGGTGAGCGCAAAGCCCGGCGCGTGGATGTCGTGGCTCGCGGTGCAGAGATAGGCGCGCTGGCTGACGACCGACCAGGCGCCGAGCGTCACGCGCGCAACGCAGTAGATTTCGCTACGCGGCCCCACCGTACTGCCCTCACCCATCGCGAAATTCCACGGCGCCCAGATACGCGCGCTGGGATAGGGCCGTGCGCGCGCGCCGACGTCGGCGCCGAAACGCCGCAACAGGAAGCGCCGCCAGCCATGCAGCGGGATCGGGCTGGGCCGATAGAGCAGAAGCCAGGCGGCGTTCCAGATCGCGCGGCGCAGCTTATCGCCAAGGCTGGGGTGAGGGATTACGGCCGGGCGCATTGATCGTCTCGCATCGCCGCCAGCAGTCGCACAGGCCAGCCCGCGAGCCAAGCCCAACATCAGCGGCGGGGCCCGCGGGCTGTCGGATTTGCAAACCCGAAGTCTGTCGGCTTGCGACCGGTTGCTGACGGAAGCGGAGATGAAATCCTCCCTGTGGCCGCAGGCCATGGGGAGGGGAACCGCTCGCGCAGCGAGCGGGGGAGGAGCCGAAAGGCCGCGCGACGCCTGACGGCGTCAGCCCCTCCGTCAGCGCTTCGCGCTGCCACCTCCCCATCGCTGCGCGACAGGGAGGATTCAAGGGAACGCCCGCTTCAGCCCCATAGCGGACATCGCCTGCAAATAGGGCCTTTCCTAAATTATCCGGCTGTGCCAGCCTTCGTACGGCGCTTGGATTTGGCGGTTGAAAGCCGTCGCCAGCCCGGTTCGCCGATGCGATCAAAGCGCGCCGGGCCGGGCGCGCCCAGCGCGGCGCGGGGCCCAAATCGGGGAAACGCGCAGGGCTGAACTTTACTGAACTTTGGAAAGGCCGCGCAACCTCTGCCCCGACCGGATCCAACCCGCGACGACGCCAGAAGGCCATGGCGGTTTAGCACCCCGAAGCCGATATAACTCCGACGTTTGGACCGAAGCGCGGTTAGTTGTTCGCGCGCCAGCCGCTCTGGTCGACTTCGTCGCGGACCTTGTAGACCAGCCCCTGGCGGTTGAGGAACATCCGCTCCATCTCGGGCCGGGTGAAGGGCCGCGAACCGAGGCGGCCGAACACCGCCATCTGTCCGCCAGTCTCGTCGACCGCGCGGTCGCGATCGAGTCCCTTCGACAGCGCGAGCGCCGGCGAGGGCGTCCTGGCCCAGGCGATCATCTGCGGCGTCGGCCGTGGCGAGAAGCCATAGAGCCCCGGATTGTCCGGGCTGGTTAGCTGGAGCACCTTGATGCCCTGCCGGCCGTCGGCGACATAGGCGAAGAGCGAGGCGTTGGTCGAAGCGACGATGACATCCTCGGCGTCGCTCGGTGCGCCCTCGATCGCGAGACGCGGCCAGACGATCGGCGCCCGCGGCCGCGTCACGTCGACAATCACAAGCCCGTCCTGCTTCGCGGCGACATACATGTAGGTGCGCGCGAGATAGAGCTTGCGGGCGTTGGCAAGGCGCACCGCTCCCTCGGGCACCGGGACGGGCCGCGCGAGGTTGGTGACGTCGAACAATTTCACCCCCTCGGCGTCGGTGACCCACAAATAGCGGAACTGCACCGCGCTCGCGCGCGCATCGCTGAGCGGAAGCTGAGCGGTTACCTTCGGCGCGAGCGGATCGGTGAGGTCGAGCACGACGAGCCCGGCGTCGGTGGTGACATAGGCATAGCTGCCCGCGAGCGTGACATGCCGCGCCCCGGCGAGCACATTGCCTTCGTTCCACGTCAGCGCGCGCTTGAACTTGTTGTTGCGGAACTCGCCGTCGGCGAGCGTATCGACGTCGACGAGGATCAGGCCTTCGACGCTGTCGGTGATTACCGCGTAGCGATAGATGGCGTGCATCGCCTGTTCGTGATTCTCGGGGAAATTCTTGACGATATTGTCGTTGCGGCTGACGCTGATCGGCTGCGTCGTCGCGATCGCCATGCAGGTCGCGTTGGTCGTCTTGACATGCGTGCTGTGCCCGAGTCCCGAGAAAGGCGCACGGACGATACGCTCCGAGAAGCCCTTGTTGCCGATCGAGGCGATGTCATAGACGCGGAAGCCTCCCCTGCCCTCCGCCACGAACATGTATTCGCCGCGCTGCTGCAGGCAGTTCACCCGGCCGCTGGTGCCCTGGACAATGTTGGCGAATTCCTCGAGTGCGTGGGTTTCGCCCGAGCCCTTCTTGTCGAAGGTCTTGCCGCGCACCCAGTTCTTGAGCTCGCGGCCATTCTGCTCGACATGCAGCTTCCAGTAATCGGGATAGGCATATTTCTGCAGATAGCTGCCGATCACCGCCTGCGGCTCGTCCCACTCGGTGACGCGCGTCGCCTGGAAACCGTCCTCCATCCCCGACCAGACGTTGAGGCCGACGAAATTGACGAAATTGGTGCCGAGCAGCAGCAGCTGCGACATGATGGCATTATTGTCGTCGGCCGCCGACAAATGGCAGTCGCTGCACTGCTTGGTTTCCTGACGGCGCACCGTGTGCGGGAAATGCGGCGCAAACGCCTGGCTCGAATAGCCCGCCGCCGAGACCGGCGGTTGCTGCACATAGATGCGTTCGCGGTTGATGTTGGTCGACGACAGCACCAGCGCCGACGTCGAGCGAACCGGGGTGATGATCCCGCGCACCTCGCCGTCGGGGCCGGGTTCGCCGGGCTTGGTCAGCTGGTGACGGCCGAGCTGGAACATCTCGTCGCGCGCGACCTGCGGGTTGTACGTCGCGAAGTTGCGCGTTTCCTCACCCTCGAAATGGTGCATGCTCGTCTTCCAGTTCGCCTCGATCGGCAAATGGCAGCCGCCGCAACTCGTCGTCCAGCTGAGATGGCAGGTGAAGCACGTCATCTTGTCGTCACCGTGCGCGCGATCCTCCTTCGCGACGCCGGGACCCCATTCGAACTTGCCGTCCTCGGCCCCGCTGCGCGCCATCAGCTTGGCGCGCGCCGCCTTGGCGTTGAAATGCGGTCCGGGGGTCACCGCCTGTTTGACCAGGCTGACCTGCCATTCGAGCTTCGGGTCGACGATCGAGCGCTGGATCAGCCCGGTAACTTCGCCGTCGTCACCATACTGGAATTCGAAACGGCGACGTCCGTCGGGGTTGCGGAGCAGCGCAAGGTTGGTGCCCTGCGGCCGCGCGGCGACGTTCGAGGTCAGCAGATTGGGCAGCGCGTCGGCGGTGCCGTGGCAATCCTTGCAGCCGATCTCGACCGCGTTCGCGACCTCGCCCTGGATATAGCCGTTGCCATGACTATCCTGCGCGAAATGGCAATCGGCGCACTGCATGCCCTTTTCGGCGTGGATGTCCATCATGTGGACCGCCTTGCCGGGGTTGATCCCCGGCGGCACGAACTTGCCCTCCACCCCCGGCCTGCCGGGATCGGCGCTCGACAGGCACAGGTCGCGCTGCTTGGGGTCGCTGTAATGGCTGCAGCTCTTGCGCCATTTTTCGGGATCCTTCGGATCGACGATGTTGGCGGTGTCGGTACCATAGGTCGCCATATTGCCGTCCGCGGTCAGCAGATTACCCTCGCGGTCGCGCTTGAAGATGCCGCGGAAGTTCCAGCCATGCCCGTGATAATCGGCGAACTGGGTGTCCTTGTTGCTGTCGTTGACGTCATAGACGTCGCGCAGGAATTCGACATCGGCCCACAGCCCGCGCGCCGACGCACCCTCGGGGTTGCGTTCGAGCACCTTGTGGACTTCGGCCGCCGTCGGGTAATGCTGCTGCTTGTATTTCTTCTGATAATCCGCGTCGCTCATCCCCGGCGGGCGCGGCGCGCTGTTCTCCGGCCCCGGCCACATCTGCGGCGCGTCCGATTCATAATCCCACATCGTGTAGCCGAGGTAGGAATTCAGGAAGATGTTCGGCTGGTGCATGTGGCAGGTCATGCACTGCGACGTCGGGATCGAGCGCGTGAAGACATGCTTGATCGGATGCCCCGATTCGAGCCGTTTCGGCTTCGCCTGCGGTCCTGCCTTCGCGTCGGCCGGATCGATCAGTGCGCCATGCTTGTCGGGATCGGGGGCATGGTTCGCGGCATCGGCGTGACCGCCGCCCTTCTTGTCCTTGCCTTTCCCATGATCGTCCCCTTCGGGCTTCCACGCACGGCCCCTGATCGTCGGGTCAACCGTCGCGGTCTCGCCATCACGGCCATAGGCCGAATAGGTCAGGCTGTGGCGCGGCTCGCGGTCGTTGGCATAGATGACGTGGCACCCCGAGCAGCCCGAATGGCGATAGTCGCCCGGCTGGTCGTTGGTGCCCATGAACCACATCAGCGGATCGTTGAGGCGCGTCTTGTGGATGTTGAGCACGGGGATCGACACGCGCAACCCGGTGCCGGGGCCGCGGTTCGACTGCTTGAGGTCGGGGCGTCCGGGTTCCTCGAGCCGCTGGATGCTGCCCGTCGGGTTGGGCAGGCCGATTTCGGGAAATTGCGTGTTGATGTTGCGCCCGCCGCGCTCGAACACGCGGAAGACGTCACCCGGCGAAATCACGCTCCAGCGCGGCAGCGGGTACATTTTGGCGAGCGCGCCGCGCGCGCGTTCCTTGTCGGTCAAGATCTTGTCGAACGGGACCTTCGGGTCGCACGCCTTCTTATATTCCTCGGCCGTCATCGAGGTCGTCGGCGACAGGATGCACGCGGGATCGCCGCTGCGCGTATAGGCTTCGCCGAAGATGTAGTTTTTATACGGAACGATGCCATTGTTATACGCCGCGCCGCCCCACAGCATCGCGCCGGTCGACATCAGCGAGCGTTCGGCCGCCTCGATCGTTTCGAGATGGCAGGCCCCGCACGCCTCGCGCGCGACGCGATAGTCGCTCGGGTTGACGAAGCGGATATATTCGGGCGCTTCCTTGTTCAGCAGCGTGTAGCTGCGCTTGGGGTTCGCCGGACTGTCGCCCCAGCTTTTCGGCAGCGTCGGCTGCGGATGCGCGACCTTCATCGCCGCGCGATTATAGGGATTGTCGTAACCGAGCTCGGGTTTGCCGAACGCCGTGGGAGACTCGGCGTCGCCGCCGTGGCAGTCGGTGCAACCCAGTTGCACCGCCGGGGTGACGTGCATCGACGGCGCGTCGGTCTGGGTGTGACAGCTGTAACAGCCCTGCGACTTCGCCATCACCGCCGCCTCGCGTGCCTCGAAGGTCGTACCGGGCTGCTCGCGCGGTGCGGGCGGGCTGAAGCGATAATCGACCTTCACGGGCTTCTCGCCCTCGGCGGCACGCCCGATCGACACGGCCAGGCTCGCGCCCAGCAGGACGAAGGCGAGAAGGGCGAAGAGCTTGCGTAGCGTCATCTAGAAACTCAAAATCAGATTGGCGAGGATCGACACATAGGCGTCCTCGCGCTGCTTGTTTTCGAACAAATCCTTGAATCCCTCGCCGGGCAGCAGAACCGCGGCGCTCAGGCGCCCGACGATATTCTGCGTCGCCTTGGGCCGCCAGATAGTCGCGACCGACAGGTCCCAGCCGATGTCCTTGGGGATCGAGCCCTCCATGCGCAGCGCCTGCAGCGCACTGGTGTTCTCGAACCAGAGATGGTTGAGGTTGGTGCTGATGCGGAACTGCGGCGAGAGGTCGAAATCGGCGCCGGCGCCGAGGAAGATCGTGCCGGGGTTGTTGAAATTCGACTGCCCCTCTTCCTTCGACGAGCGCAGCGAATTCAATATGCCGTTGCGCCCGTTGATCGAGATCACGCGCCCGCCGCCCGCAAAGGGAATCGTCTGGCGAATCCAGTAACTCGTGTCGGCGCCGCCGAAGATCGGGTTTTCGAAGATCGCGTCGAAGCCGCCCTCGGTGTTGTTATAGGGGTCGCCATCGCCGGTCGCGTAGAGCCCCGAGAGGCGGAAGCGCATCCAGTCGTGGTCGTAGCTGAGTTCGACCGCCCCGAAGCCCGCGCGAATCTCGGCAGGCTTGCTGGTGAAGAAGCTGTTCCGGTCCTCGCCCAGTGCCGCGTAGAGGCTGGCGGTCAGGTTGATCCGGCCGATGCGCCCGTCGGCGCTGTACCCGAGGTAGACGACGTCATAGGCGCGCCCGCGCAGGTCGCCGAGCAGCGCCGGCCGCACCGGGAAGCCATTGTGGTCGATCTGCACATCGTCCTTTTCGCGATTCATATTGTACGTCACGCTGACCTGACTGGTCAGCCCGACCGCCGGGAAATCCTGGCGATAGAGATTGCCGGTGAAGATGAAGTCGCTGCGCGGAGTCTGGGTGATATCGTTGAGGCCGCTGTTGGTGTCCTTTTCGAGCCGCCAGAAAGCCGCCAGATTATATTGAAAGCGATTATTGTCGCGGTTGCCGAACAGGCGAATGCCGAGTTGGCTGTCGTTGAACAGGAAACCGCGGAAATCGCTCTGGAACGGCTGGATACCGACGCGCACCGAATAAAAGTCGTAACGATCCGACGTGTTGCCGAGATGCTTGTCGACGAACAGTTCCTGCACGCCGAGGAAGCTGTCGTAGCGATGGCTCGCCTTTGACGGACGCACGTCGAGCACGCGTCGTTCGGGCACGTCGACATAGTTGGCCTGATACGCAAGGGTCAGGCGATATTCGACGTCGGGCGGCTTGAACGCGGTCGATCCCTTGATCAGCGCGAAACCCGCGATGAAGGTCTGCGCCGCGACGAAACTGCGGTTCTTGCCGAACACGTCGAGGCTGCCCGGGCGCGAAGTCGTCTGGACACCGACCGGAATCGGAAAGGTGCGCGGTTCGAACACCGTATCCGACACCGCATTGGCCACGAAGAACCAGTCGTCGCCCTTGAGCCCCAGGAATTTTGGCGTCTTGCAGCGCACCTCGCCGAGCCGCGCACGACGCTCCTGCTCCTCCTCGGTCGCGATGCAGAGCGCGCGGTCGCCCTTGTAGGTATTCTGGTGATAGGGGTCGAACCAACGCTCCTTGACCACCCCCAGGCTTTCGATCAGGCGCCAGCGATCGGGAACCGGAAGCTGGTCCTGGATCCCCGGAAAAGCCTCGGGCGGCGGCGGCCGCAGCGCACCGGCATTGTCCTGCGTCAGCCGGTCGGGGAGATCGGGGCGATAACCGGGACGGCGGCGGCCGTCGATGATCTGGGTGATCAGGTCGTCGCTCACCATCTCGCGCCAGTCGACCGGCGGCGGGGGCGGCGTGAGGTCGTCGATCGACGGGTCGGTCGCGGGCGTTTCGGGCGTCGCGGCGGGCGGATCGACGACATCGGGCGCAGCCGCATCACCCGGCGCGCCCTGCGCCGCCAGGCTGGCGATGATCGGCCAAAGGCTGCTCCCCGCAAGGCTCATCGCTTACAATCCGTCGCAGACATTTTGCTGCGCCGTATCGAGGAAGGGCGCGAAGGGGCAGGACACATAGCGCAGTCGCGCGGTGGCACCACCCGCGAGGTTGACCACGACGCGGTCGGCACGAATCGCAGGCGCGGCATTACCGATACCGCCGGCGCGCGCGCCGCCGTTGTGGAGCCCGAGGAAGCTCACCATGTCATCCTGATCGATGCCGTCGCCCGACACGCCGATCGCCCCGACCAGCGTGCCGCCGCGATAGATCGGGACTGAACCCGGGAAAATCTGGATCCCGTTGGCGAGGCGCTTGTGCCCCGGCGTGACGTCGGGGACCTGTGTGCATTGCTGCGGCGTGTCGGGGCTCGCCCCGCCGCTGACGACGAAATTGAGGTGCTGGACGATATTCGGTGCGACCAGATCGACCTGCAGCCCGACCGCGAAGGGACTGAATTGCGCCGACTGCTCGACCGACAGCGGCCCCGGCCGCCGCCCGACCTCGCCGTCGGGGAAATAGGGACGCGACAGATTGCCCCCGGACCGGTCGGCAAAGGCGACCATGCCGGTGAGCGCTGCGGGATCGCCAAGGAAGGTCCGCGTGCGCTGGACATAGGCCGGAACGTTGGTGACGCCCGGCAACACCGGGGTCGCGAGCAGTTCGGGCGCCGCGTGGCTACCCGAGAAGAAGGCCGCGGTGCGCGCCTTTTGCAGGCTGACGTCGGTGCCGAAAATCGGACCGTCGGGCGACCGGACGATGCCCAATATTTCGCCACGCGTGTCGACGAGACTGATCGTCGCCTGCATCCGGCTGTCGAGCGGGCGGCGGATCTGCGCGCGTGCACGGGAGAGGACGGTGAAGGCTTCCTCCAGCACGGCGCGCACCTCGGCCGCGGTGAGCGGCTGCGCGACCGACGCGCCATCGGTGCCCCCGCGGATCGGGTAGCGCGGATTGCCGCTGCCGTCGGTGAGGACAAAGGCGTCGCGGTTCGAGAATTCGGCCGCGGTGCTCGCACGGATGCCCGACGCCTCGCTGCCATAGACGGTGCCGGCGCGCAGCGTGCCGTCGGTGTAGCCGGTGACTGCAATCAGCGCTCCCTGCACGCCGTTGATCGCACCGAAGCTGGTCTGAAGCGGCGCAAGGTTCGCCGCCGTCGCATCGCTGAAGCGCAGCGCGGTGCCGTCGACGGTGATCCGCTCGGCACGGATCGCCTCGGGCGCAGCGAAATTCTGCGTGCCGGCAAAGGCGATCGCTTCCTCGTCATCGGCGTCGGTGTCGAGGATATTGGGGTCGAAGCCGTAATCGCCGTCGCCCATCACGCCGATTCCGCCGACGACGACGCCATTCTTGTAGAGCGGGAAGCCACCCGCATCGGCGGCGAGTCCGAGCGGCGAGCGCTTCGGCCCGATCAGCGCGCCCGCACCGCCGCCGGGGACGAAGCGCCGCGACAGGTCCGAACAGGGCAGCTGGCTGAACTGCACCCCGAACAAGGGGCCGCTCTCGAGCCCGACGGTGGTTGGCGCGGGCGGGAAATGCTGCTGGACGATCTGGCTCGCGGTACGGCTCGAAAAGGCGTTGCCGCCGCTCGACAGATAGGCCCCGGTGATCGCCTTTGCGATGGCCGCCGCGGCAGCGGGGATGGTCGCGCCCTGCAATCCGATTTCGCTGCCTGTCGGCGCCGGTCCGCCGATGCGGTTGCGGCTCACCACAGCAGTGTCGGGCGCGCCGGTCATCTTGAACACCGCAAGCACATTGCCGACGCGGTCGGTGACCGCGACGATCGACGGCCGGTTGCGCGCACGCGCTTCGCCGACCGCCTGCGCGATCACCTGCTGCACGTCGGCGGCGCTCAGCGATTCGGCGGCGGGCGGCGTGAAGAGCCCGCCGGTGGGAGTCGGCGTCGGGGTCGGCGTCGGGGCGGGGGTGGGCGTGCCGCCCCCACCACCCCCGCCGCCGCATGACGACAGGAGCAGTGCCGCCATGGCGGCGAACGCGGACGATCGGAAGAGGCGGCTTGCTTTTGTCATATCACTCTCAGCGCAGCGCCCGGATCGCGCGCACCGCGCTGCCCAGCGAGGCCTGGAAATCGGCGGGTTTGTAAGCGTTGGGATCCTTCACCGCGGCATAGGCGCGGTCGATATCGGCGCGGATTCCGGCGGCGGCGCCGACGGTGACACGTCCCGACGAAACCATCGAATTGAGCAGCGTATCGACCCCCATCACCGCCTGCTGCGACCCCGAATAATCGGTGAAACGGTCGCTAATCGCCTTGGCCGAGACCGCGTCGACGAGCGCGAAGGCGTCGGTGCCCGAGAAACTGCGCGCGGCGAAGGCGCTCTTGAGCGCGGTCACCGTCTGCGCAAGCTGGCCGGCCGCCTGCACCGCACTCGTCCGGTCGACCGCCATCGCGCGGTGAAAGGCGGCAGTACGCGCGGCAAGCTGGTCGGCAAGTCCGGGCGCCGCGATCCGCGCCGCCGCCGCCAGCATGATCAGATTTTCGTCATTGTAGGGCGGCATGCCTTCGGGAATGTCGCGTCCGGGATTGTCCATGCTCGTCTTCACCGGCTTCGCCTGGTCGAAGATGCGGCGGTGGCAGCTGTGACAGTCGAGAAAATAGAATTCGGGAAACACGCCTTCGGTGCCGCGCTTCGACTGGAAAAGCGACAGGCTGCGTTCGAGCGCCGCAGCCTGGCCGACCGCCCACATCTGGACATGGTCGGTGCGCGCCTGTCCCGAACCGAATTTGCGCCAGCCATAATCCTCATCCTCCTGGTGGTGCGCCTGGAGCGACGAGAAGAGGTCGAGCTCGAACGAAATGCGCGGATGACCCGCGGCCATGATCCGGTGGGTGACGAACTGCCCCTCGCCCGCGGCACCGAAATGGCAATCGACGCACACCCCGGCGCGCACGACCGGGTCTTCGAGCTTGCGGAGCCCGGCCGACAGGTTGGCGAGATGCTTACCACGCATTTCGGCGTCGGGATCGGCATTGGTCCCTACCCCGGCATAGTGGCTCGCGAGCCAGCCGCCCGCCGGACCGTGGCACGATTCGCAGCCGACCCCGTCGCCCCACATCGACGCGGGTGCCCCCGCGGCAGCGCTGGTGTGGCATCCGACGCATTGCTTCGCACTTGTCGGGTCGCCGATGCCGAGGTTGCGCGCGATGAAGGCGCTGCGCGCATTGCCCAGCACCGCCTGCGCGCGGCTGTGCGCACCGCCGGGGGTCGACGGTTCCTGCCATTTCATCAGTTCGTCCTGCCGCACGACCGTGCCGTCACCCTCCATCCGGCCATGGCAGGTCGATCCGGCACAGGAGGCGACGCCGGTGAAGCGCGCGCCCCCCTCGCCCTGCGAGCGCGCGGGCGGGGCGGCAACGAGCGCCGCGGCGGCAAGCGCCGCCAGCATCAGCACGAGCGCGGCAAAAGCCGCCCAAGGTCGATCGCCGCGTCCTGAAACCGCGTCGGTCGTCATGCCCAGTCCCCTTTTTCCGGTCTGCGCTTTTGCGCCTTGGACCGCTTAAACCACCCCGAATGCCAGCATCGCGTCGGCGACTTTCTTGAAGCCCGCGATGTTGGCGCCTTTCACATAGTCGATATAACCGTCGCCCTGATCGCCATAGGTCAGGCAGCTGGAATGAATGCCGTCCATGATGTCTTTCAGCATCTGTTGCAACTCGCCTTCGCTCCAGCTGCGCCGTCCGCTGTTCTGGCTCATTTCGAGCCCCGACACCGCAACCCCGCCGGCGTTCGCCGCCTTGCCGGGCGCGAACATGATCTTCGCATGCTTGAACGCGTGCACGCCGTCGAGGTTGGTGGGCATGTTGGCGCCTTCGCTTACAGCGATGCAGCCATTGGCGATCAGTTCGCGGGCGTCGTTGCCGAGCAGTTCGTTCTGCGTCGCGCAGGGCAGCGCGACGTCGCACTTCACCCCCCATGGCGTCTTGCCCGCGGTAAAGCTCGCGCTTTTGAACTCGGACACATAATCCTCGATGCGCCCGCGTCGGTGCGTCTTGTGCGCTTTTACCCAGTCGATCTTTTCCTGGGTGATGCCGTCGGGATCGTGGATGAAACCGCCCGAATCGGACAAAGTCAGCACCTTGCCGCCCAATTGGACGATCTTTTCCGCCGCGTGGGTCGCGACATTGCCCGAGCCCGAGATCACCGCGCTCTTGCCGACAAGATCCTGCCCCTTCGCCGCGAGCATGTTGGCGAGGAAATAGACCGCGCCATACCCCGTCGCCTCGGTGCGGATCAGCGAGCCGCCCCATTCGAGCCCCTTGCCGGTGAGCACCCCGGTAAATTCGTTGGTGATGCGCTTGTACTGGCCGAACATATAGCCGATCTCGCGCCCGCCGACGCCGATGTCGCCCGCCGGCACGTCGATGTCGGCGCCGATGTGGCGATAGAGTTCGGTCATGAAGCTCTGGCAGAAACGCATGATCTCGCGCACGCTCTTGCCCTTGGGGTTGAAGTTCGACCCGCCCTTGCCGCCGCCCATCGGAAGCCCGGTGAGCGCATTCTTGAACGTCTGTTCGAACGCGAGGAACTTGAGCACGCTCTCGGTCACCGAGGGGTGGAAACGGATGCCCCCCTTGTACGGGCCGATCGCATTGTTGTTCTGGACGCGCCATCCGCGCTGGACGCGGATATTGCCGTTGTCGTCCTCCCAGCAGACGCGGAAGGACACGACACGGTCGGGTTCGGCGATGCGCCGCAGGATCTGCTGCGCGTGATATTCTTCCTTGTCGGCGATGAAATCGAAGATGTCTTCGGCGACTTCCTGCACCGCCTGGACGAACTCAGGCTGGCCCGGGTTGCGCTTCGACACACCCTCCATGAACGTCTTGAAATCGACGTGATCCGAAACTGCCATGCACCCCTCCCCTGTTGGCCGGGAAAATTCGGTGCGACCCCTTTCCGCGATTTTGTCGTTGACCGACCTCGCCCCTCAAAGGCTACACCATCGTTCGGCAAAGGCAAGAAGCGAGCGCGTGCCCGGCCGATTTTTTCGCGTGCGCACAAGAGGGGCAAAAATGAGCGAGAGCAAGAAGATGGCCGGAGGACTGACGCGGACCAACGGCGCGATATTGATCGCCGCCTTTGTCCTGCTGGCGGGCGCGATCGGCTATACGATGTGGCGCGATTCCGGCGGCGGCGGCGGCGATCCGGTCGCGGAATCGGCGCTGGTCCCGTCGGGCCAGCTCGCCGCGCTCGAGGCGCGGACGAAGGCCGAACCGAACAGCGCCGACGCCTGGATGCAGCTCGGCGCGGCCCGATTCGACCTCGGCGAATTCGCCGGAGCCGTCGCCGCCTATGAAAAGGCGACCGCGCTGTCGTCGGGATCGGCGGGCCTGTGGTCGGCGCTCGGCGAGGCGCGGGTGATGGCGAGCGAACGCGATCCGATGCCCGCCGCGGCGGTTGCGGCGTTCGACAAGGCGATCGCGCTCGACCCCCGCGATCCGCGCGCGCGCTATTTCCTCGCGGTGAAGAAGGATGTTGCGGGCGACCACAAGGGCGCGATCGCCGACTGGTTCGCGCTGCTTGAGGACACGCCGCAGGGGGCGCCGTGGGAGGCTGACCTGCGCCGAACGATCGAACAGGTCGGCGCGATCCACAAGATCGAGGTCGCAGGCCGGCTGGCGAAGACGCAGCCGCGCGCGCTGACCGCCGAGGAGATGCCCGTCGCCGCGCGCGGCATCCCGGGTCCGAGCCGCGCCGACATGGAGGCCGCGTCGCAGCTCCCCAAGGGCCAGCAGGACGCGATGATCGAGGGCATGGTGAGCGGGCTGGAGGCGAAGCTCAAGACCAACCCCGCCGACGTCGACCGCTGGATCATGCTGATGCGCAGTCGCATGACGCTGGGCGAGAGCGCGAAGGCCGCGCAGGCGCTGAAGGACGGCATCGCGGCAAATCCGGGCGCCGCACCGCGGCTGCGCGCGCAGGCAAAACTGCTGGGGGTGCCGGGGGCCTAGTTTTTCGGCTCACGCGGGGGCGCGGAAGCGCGGAGAATCGGCAATCGCCGTTCGTCCTGAGCTTGTCGAAGCCTGTCCTGAGCGCCTGCAAGGCGGTCGAAGGGGGCCGTTCTTTTCTCCGGCGGAGAATGAAGAACGGTGCTTCGACAAGCCCAGCTCAAACGGGATCGGGATAATCTCTTCGCGCCTCAGCGTCTCGGCGCGAACCTCGTCACCCCGCCATCAGCGCCGCATTGCCGCCCGCGGCGGTGATGTCGGTCGAGATCGACTTTTCCTCGGCGAAACGGAACAGATAGTGCGGGCCGCCGGCCTTGGGGCCGGTGCCCGACAGGCCGCGCCCGCCGAAGGGCTGCGAGCCGACGATCGCGCCGATCTGGTTGCGGTTGACATAGACGTTGCCGACCGCCGCGCGCGCCGCGACATGCGCCGCGACCCCGTCGATGCGCGTGTGGACGCCGAGCGTCAGCCCGTAGCCCGAGGCGTTGATTGCGTCGATCAGCGCGTCGAGTTCGCCGCCCTTCCACGTCGCGACATGGAGCACGGGTCCGAAAATCTCGCGCTGCAGGTCGGTGACATGGTCGAGGCGGACCAGCGCCGGACGCACGAAATGCCCGCCGGCGGGCAAGTCGCCCCCCGCTTCGGCGAGCACGCGCCCCGCGGCGCGCGCTTCGGCGACATAGGTCGCGATATTCGCCTGCGCCTCCTCGTCGATGATCGGCCCGGTGTCGGTGGCGAGCAGCGCCGGATCGCCGACATTCAGTTCGGCCATCGCTCCCGCGACCATCGCGATCATGCCTTCGGCGACATCCTCCTGCACGCAGAGCAGGCGCAGCGCCGAGCAGCGCTGCCCCGCCGACTGGAAGGCCGAGGCGACCGCGTCGCGCGCGACCTGTTCGGGCAGCGCGGTCGAATCGACGATCATCGCGTTGGCGCCGCCAGTTTCGGCGATCAATGTCGCGATCGGACCATCGCGCATCGCGAGGCTGCGGTTGATGAGGCGCGCGACCTCGGTCGAGCCGGTGAAGGCGACGCCGATGACGTCCTTGTGGGCTGTCACCGCCGCACCGACCGTCTCGCCGCGGCCGGGAAGATAGTGGAGGACCTCGGCGGGAATGCCCGCCTCGTGCAGCAGCTCGACCGCGGCGTGCGCGATCAGCGGGGTCTGCTCGGCGGGCTTGGCGAGCACCGCATTGCCCGCGGCGAGCGCCGCCGACACCTGGCCGAGGAAGATGGCGAGCGGGAAATTCCACGGGCTGATGCAGGCAAAGACGCCCTTGCCCTCGAGCATGAGCTCGTTGCGTTCGCCGGTCGGGCCGGGAAGCGGTAGCGGGTGGGTGAAATGCGCGCGCGCCTGTCCGGCGTAATAGCGCAGGAAATCGACCGCCTCGCGCACCTCGGCAACCGCATCGACGAGCGTCTTGCCCGCCTCGTCGATCGCAAGACCGAGGAACAGCGCATCGCGTTCCTCGAGCAGGTCGGCGGCGCGTTCGAGCCGCTCGGCGCGGAAGGCGCCGCCGGCGAGGCTCCAGTCCTCCTGCACCCTGCGCGCCGCGGCGACCGCGGCATCGACCGCCGCGGCGTCGGCCTCGATCACCGAGCCGACGATCGCGCCCGTCGCGGGGTTCCGCACCGGCTGGGCAACGCCGTCCAGCGGGCGTCCCGCGACGATCGGCGGCGCCACCGGAGCGGGGCGGCGCGCCTTGGCGATCGCCGCCATCAGCGCTTCGGGGACGCCGGGTTCGCCGAGATCATAGCCGCGCGAATTGCGGCGTTCGGGGTCGAGCAGGGTGAGGCCGGTCGCGATCGTCGACGGCCGGCTGGCGATGTCGCGCGGATCGACCGCGAGTTGTTCGGCGGTGACGTCGGGATCTGAAAACTGGTGCACGAAGCTGGAGTTCGCACCATTTTCGAGCAGGCGGCGGACGAGATAGGCGAGCAGGTCGCGGTGGGTGCCGACCGGCGCATAGACGCGCACCGGGCGCGGCGGCGGATAGAGCGCGACGATCGCGTCATGCGCGCCCTCGCCCATGCCGTGCAGCCGCTGCAGCTCGTAATCGGCGCCTGCGAACAGCTCGGCGACGAAGGCGAGCGTCATCGCATTGTGGCTCGCGAAGGCGGGGAAGATCGCATCCTGCGCATCGCGCAGGATCTGCGCGCAGTGCATGTAGTTGAGGTCGGTGTGGTTCTTTGCGGTAAAGACCGGGAAGTCGGCGAGGCCCATGGTCTGCGCGCGCTTGATTTCGGTATCCCAATAGGCGCCCTTGACGAGCCGCATCGACAATTTGACGCCGCGCGCGCGCGCTTTTGCCGCGACCCAGCGGATCACTTCGGGCGCGCGCTTCTGATAGGCCTGGATCACGATGCCGAGCCCGGTCCAGCCGTCGGCGATGCCCGCATCGATCAGCGCGTCGTAGACGTCCATGTGCGGTTCGAGCCGGTCGCTCTCCTCGGCATCGATCATCAGCGGGATGTTCGCCGCGCGCGCCGCGCGGGCAAGGGTGACGACGTGGGGGATCAGCTCGTCGCGGACCCGCTGCCCCTGCAGATATTCGTAGCGCGGGTGGAGCGCCGAGAGCTTGATCGAGATGCCATGATTGGCGTGCGGATCGCCCGGTTTCGCATGTTTGCCGATACGCGTGATGGCGCCCGCATAGCTTTCGTAATAGCGCCGCGCGTCCTCGGCGGTGCGCGCCGCCTCGCCGAGCATGTCGAAGCTTGCGAGTTCGCTCTTGTCCTTGTCGGCGCGCTTGACCGCGGCGTCGATCGTCTGGCCCATCACGAACTGCTGGCCGAGCATCTTCATCGCCGCGAGCGACGCCTGACGAATGACCGGTTCGCCCGAGCGGCGGACCATCGTTTTCAGGAGCGCGAGCGGGTTCGCCTTGCTGCCCATCGCGTCGAGCATCAGCGTCGCCGAACCGAGCGAAAGCCCGCGCGCCGAGAGGGCGACGATCAGCGGGCTGTCCTCGTCCTCGCCCTCGTTCCAGCGGCGTCCGGCGATCTTGTCGCGAATGAGGGCATTGGCGGTCGCGCTGTCGGGGACGCGGAGCAGCGCCTCGGCGAGGCACATCAGTACGACGCCCTCCTCGGTCGACAGGCGGTAGCGGTTCATCAGCTGGGCGACGAGCGTCTCGCGCTCGCCCGCGGCCTTGGCTTGGCGGATCAGCGCCAGCCCGCGCGCGGTGGTCGCATCGACGGAGGCAGGCGAACGCGCGAGGTCAGCGCGAAGCGCCGCGACGATTTCGGTTTCGGGGCGGCGGGCGAGGGCGCGGATGGCGGCGCGATCGAGAGGGGCGGTCATGGCGCCGACATAGCATAGCGCGCGAAGTCGATCTGCCCATACTATGCAGGTTCAATATATGTTTTGACCAAATTTTCAGACAATCTTAGTCTGTATATATGAAAAGTTCCGCATCAACAGTCGATCTGGATGAGTTCGACCGCAAAATCCTCGCCATATTGGGCCGCGACGGACGGATCACCTACACCGATCTGGCGGCGCAGGTCGGGCTGTCGAAGACCCCGTGCCAGCAGCGCGTGAAGCGGCTGGTCGACAGCGGGCTGATCGTCGGATTCCGCGCGATCGTCGATCCCGCCAAGGTCGGGCTCGACCATGTCGCCTTTGCCGAGGTCAAGCTGTCCGACACGCGCGAAGAGGCGCTGCGCCAGTTCAACGCGGCGGTGCGCCAGATTCCCGAGGTCGAGGAATGCCACATGATCGCGAGCAGCTTCGATTACCTGCTCAAGGTGCGCACCCCCGACATCCGCCGCTACCGCATCGTGCTGGGCGAGAAGATATCGAGCCTGCCGCACGTCGCGAGCACCTCGACCTTCGTCGCGATGGAGACGATATTGGAATCGGCGCGGTAGAATATTTGACCCGCCTTCGAGCTATAACGCTTCCCGAACATAGTCGACCGAGCGGCCGGGATCGGCCAGGCGCGCGGCGCCCAGCAGGCGGTTCCAATATGTTTCCGACCCGTCGGCGAGGCGCCATTCGTGGAGGCGGCGCGTGAAGAGCTGAAGGTCGTGCTCCTCGCTGATCCCGATCGCGCCGTGTACCGCGTGCGCGGTGGCCGCGACGCGCGCGGCGGCGCGGCTCGCGACCGACTTGGCGGTCGCGGCGGCGGCGAGCAAGGGCGGGAAGGTGCCCGCGCAGCCGAGCTGCGACGCGATGCGCGCGGCGACCATTTCTTCGGCCATCACCGCCATCTGTTGCTGCAGCGCCTGTTGCCTGCCGATTGGCTTGCCGAACTGGATACGTTCGTTGGCGTAAGCGGCGGTCATCGTCGTCAGCCGTTCGGCGGCCCCGGCGATCAGCGCCGCGCGCAGGGTCGCGGCGAGCGCGCGCAGGCCGCCCGCGGGCGCGGGAGCGACCGAAGCGGCGAGCGGACCGCAGGCAATGCGCGCGGCAAGGCTGGCGGGCACGCCCGTCGGCTCGCCCTTCGCTTCGGCGAGGTGGAGCGCATCGCCGCGTTCGACCAGCAGATGGTGCGCGGTCAGTCCGTGGGGCACGACGACGGAGTCGGCGCCGGCCACCGCGAGCGCGACCGGACCGTCGGGTGCGTCGGCGAGCAGCGCGCGTGCGATCATCGTCTCGCCGACCGGCAGCGGCACGGCATGACGGCCGAGCGCCATCCACAGAGGCTGCACCGCGGCAAGCGACAGTCCCGCGCCGCCGCGATCCTCGGGCACCAGCGCGTCGAGGAATCCCGAGTCGGCAAAGGCGCTCCACATCGCGTCGAACGATCCGCCCTGTTCGATCGCGCGCACCGCGGCGGGCAGCGCGACATCCTCGAGCATCCGCTCGAACGGTTCCAGAAATTCGCTCATTATCGCAGCCCCATTCCGCGCGCGATGATCCCGCGCAGTACCTCGCGTGTGCCGCCGCGCAGCGAGAAGCTGGGCGCGACGTGCGTGACGAACATCAGGGTGCGATGGAGTTCGGCATCGACCGCTTCCGCCGGATGCGCCGCGAGGTCGTCGCCGATCGCGACCGGCAATTGCTGTTCGAAGGCGGTGCCGAGGTCCTTGACCAGCGACGCCTCGGTCACCGGGCTCTCGCCGAGCGCGAGCCGCGCGGTGCAGGCGATCGACATCGCGCGCAGCACGCCGAGCCGCGCGGTGAAATCGCCGACGAGTGCCAGCGTCGCCGCGTCGTCGCGCTTCACGCGGCACAGATGCGCGATCCACGCGTCGAGCAGCACGACGCTCGAATAGATGCGCTCGGGCCCGCTGCGCTCGAAGGCGAGTTCGGCGGTGACCTGTTTCCAGCCCTCGCCCTCGCTGCCGATCAGCGCATCGTCAGCCAGGTCGACATTGTCGAAGAAAACCTCGGCGAAATGCGCGTCGCCCGCGAGGTCGGTGATCGGGCGGACGGTTACCCCGGGCGCCTTCAGGTCGATAATCAGCTGCGACAGCCCGGCATGGCGATCCTCGCTGGTGCCCGAGGTGCGGACGAGCGCGATCATATAGTCGCCGTGCATCGCGTTGGTGGTCCAGATCTTCTGCCCGTTGACGCGCCAGCCGCTCGCCGTGCGCTCGGCGCGGGTGCGCACGCTCGCAAGGTCCGAGCCCGACCCCGGTTCGCTCATCCCGATGCAGAAGACCAGTTCGCCGCGGCAGATGCGCGGGATGTAGGATTGGCGCTGCGCCTCGCTGCCGTAATTGAGGATCAGCGGTGCGCTCTGGCGGTCGGCGATCCAGTGCGCCGCGACCGGCGCGCCCGCCGACAGCAGTTCCTCGACCACGACGAAGCGCGCGAAGGGGCCGCGTTCCTGCCCGCCATAGGCCTTTGGCAGCGTCAGGCCGAGGAAGCCCGCTTCGCCGAGGCGGCGGCTGAAGGCGGGGTCGAAGCCCGACCAGGAGCGCGCGCGGATGTCGGCGGGCGCCGCGGCGGCGGCTTCGTCGGCGAGCGCGCGAATCGCGGGACGGAGCGCCTCATCCTCCGCGGGCAGGCTTGCCAGGGTGAGCGTTTCGAACAGCGGATATCCCCTCGATTGTCTCGATCGTTGCGCACAGCGCCTATGGCGATGCGGCGGTGGCGGCAAGCCGCATTTTGGGCGGGCGTCGGCGCGCCAAAATTGGTTGGACAATTGATCGACCAAATCCGCTTGATATTGTCATACCACTTATGTAGTCCACATGGTCACAACAGAAACCGGGTGAGAGGGACGCGATGCTGCTGCTGAGGACTGGCTTGACCATGGGGGTCGCGCTCGCGGCGATGCAGCCCGCACTCGCGCGCGACATCCGCGTCGCCGACCCGGTGCAGTTCAAGGCCGCCGTCAAGGCGGCAAAGCCCGGCGACACGATCATCCTCGCCGACGGCGAGTGGCGCGACGCCCAGCTCGTCTTCACCGGCACCGGCACCGCCGCCAGGCCGATCACGCTGACCGCCGAGACCAAGGGCAAGGTTCTGCTCACCGGCCAGTCGAACCTGCGCCTCGGCGGCCGCCACCTGGTCGTCGCGGGGCTGGTATTCAAAAACGGATTCAGCCCGACCCGCGAACTGATCAGCTTTCGCCGCGATTCGAAGACGCTCGCGAGCGATTCGCGCGTCACCGAGGTCGTGATCGACGGTTTCAGCAACCCCGACCGCCGCGCCGAGGATATGTGGGTCGCGCTCTACGGCACGGGCAACCGCGTCGACCATTCGCATTTCGAGGGCAAGACCAACGCCGGGGTGACGCTGGCGGTGATCCGCAAGGCGGGCGACCCGCTCGATAACCGCCACCGCATCGACCATAATTATTTCGGGCCGCGCCCGCCGCTCGGATCGAACGGCGGCGAAACGATCCGCATCGGCACCAGCGACGAATCGCTGTCGGCGTCGAACAGCATCGTCGAGCGCAACATCTTCGACCGCACGAGCGGCGAGGTCGAGATCGTCTCGATCAAGTCGGGCGGCAACATCCTGCGCGAAAATCTGGTGGTCGAGGCGCAGGGCGCCTTCGTCCTGCGCCACGGCAACGGCAATCTGGTCGAACGCAACGTCTTTCTGGGCAAGGGGGTCGCCGACACCGGCGGGGTGCGCGTGATCAACCGCGACCAGATCGTGCGCGGCAATTATTTCGAGGGGCTGGCGGGCACCTCGTTCAAGAGCGCGATCAGCGTGATGAACGGCGTACCGAACTCGGTGATCAACCGTTATCACCAGGTCGCGGGCGCGCGGATCGAGAACAACAGCGTGATCGACAGCGCGCGCATCACGCTCGCGGCCGGCGCCGACGCCGAACGCTCGGCGGCGCCGGTGGACAGCCGGTTCGACCGCAACCTGATCGTCGGCGCGAGGGGCGCCGACCCGTTCCGCGCCGAAGGCGATATCGGCGGCATCGCGCTGGCCGGAAATGTCGAGGCGAAGGTCGCGGCGCCGCTGCTGACGACGGGCGTCGAACAGCGCCAAGTGACGCTCGAGCGCGCCGCCAACGGCCTGCTCTATCCCACCGATCCCGGGCTCGCCGCGGTCGGCGCGCCGCGCGACCTGAGCCCCGTGACTCGCGACGAGGTCGGCGCAAGCTGGTATCGCGGCACGCCCCCCGAAACCGCATTCGGCGGCGGCACTGCGCGCGCGCTGCCCGCGGGCGCCTCGCTCGCGCAGGCGATCGCCGATACGAAGGCGGGCGACACGCTGACGCTCGCCGCCGGCACCTACGACATCGCCGCACCGCTGGTCGTGCGCCACCGCCTGACCCTTGCGGGCGCCGCCGACGCGAAGCCCGTGCTGCGCATCGCGTCGGGGCTCGCGCGGATCGAGGGCGGCGGCGGGCTGCAGCTCGAAGGACTGACGGTCGATGCCGGCGGCGCGACCGGCGAGAGCGCACTGGTCGCGGTCGGTACCGGCGTCGCGCCCAATTATCGCATCGCACTCGACCGCGTGGCGGTGCGCGGCCCGGGCAAGGGACGCCTCGACGGCATCGCGATGGCGCCCGGCACCTTTGCCGACGCGATCGAGATCGCCGACAGCGATTTCGCCGAAATGGGCACCGTCGTCGCGGGCACCGCCGAACAGGAGCCCAAGGGCTGGTACCCGATGGAACGGCTGACGATCACCGGCAGCCGCTTCGCGCGCGTCGCGATGGTCGCCGACCTGTTGCGCAAGGGCAGCGACGAAAGCACTTTCGGCCCGTGGTTCACGCTGACCGGGTCGAGCATCGCCGGCAGCGGAACCGACGGCGCCTCGCTGCGCCTGTCAGGCGTCCAGCATGCCGAGATCGCGCAGAACAGCTTTGCCGCGTCGGACGGCATCGTGGTGATTCATTCGGTCGGCGCGCCCGAGACGCGGATCGCGTCGAACGCCTTTGCCGCGACCCCCGCGCCGCGGATCGAGGAACTCGCCTGGAAGGGCCCGCCGCGCGGCCTGCTCTCGAACAACATCGTGGAGGCCCGCCCGTGACCCGTCCCCGCATGACCCGCACGCTTGCCCTGCTGCTCGCCGGCGCCGCGCTCGCCGCGCCCGCCGTCCCCGCCGCGGCGCAGTCCGCGATCGCGGCCACCGCGCACGCGCCACTGTTCGCCGCCGAGATCGCGCGCGCGCGCACCGACGTCGAGGCGTCGATCCGCGCCGGGGTCAACGTGCCGGTGCCCAAGGATCCGGGCGGCGGCTTCACCCATGAGCAGCACAAGCGCAATTACCGTATCATCTTCGAGGGCGGCCAGCTCTACCGGCTGACCGGCGACACGCGCTATCGCGACCATGTCCGCGACCTGCTGCTCGCTTATGCCGCGCTCTACCCGAAGCTCGGGCCCCACCCCGCCGCGGCGAACCAGACCGCGGGGCGGCTGTTCTGGCAGAGCCTCAACGACAGCGTGTTCCTCGTCAACGCGGTGCAGGGCTATGCCCAGATCCGCGACGCACTGACGCCGCAGGAGCGACAGCGCATCGACGACGGCGCGATCCGGCCGATGGCTGTGTTCCTCTCCGACGGTTCGCCGGAGGTCATCGGCCGGATCCACAACCACGCGACGTGGGCGTGCGCGGGCGTCGGCCTCGCCGGCTATCTGCTCGGCGACCGCGACCTTGTCGACAAGGCGCTGCTCGGGCTCGACAAGAGCGGCAAGACCGGGTTCCTGCGCCAGCTCGACCTGCTCTTTTCGCCCGACGGCTATTATGCCGAGGGCCCCTATTACCAGCGCTATGCGCTCCAGCCCTTCGTCGTCTTCGCCGCGGCGATCGCCGCGAACGATCCGGGCCGCGACATCTTCGGCTATCGCGACGGCATCGTGCTGAAGGCGGTGCACACCGCGATCGACGTCACCCACGACGGCTATTTCCTGCCGATCAACGACGCGATGCGCGACAAGAGCCTGCGCACCGAGGAACTCTATCACGCCGTCGCGATCGCCTATGGCGCGACAAAGGATCCCGCCTTCCTCGGCATCGCCGAGGGACAGGGGCGCACCGCGCTGACCCCCGCGGGCGAAGCGGTCGCGGCGGACCTCGCGGCGGGCAAGGCAAAGCCCTGGCGCTTTGCCTCGCGCCTGCTGTCCGACGGTCCCGACGGCAAGGGCGGCGCGCTCGTGCTGCTGCGCAGCAAGCCGACCTCGACCGGCCCCCTGCTCGTCGCGAAGAACGGCGTGCAGGGCATGGGCCACGGCCATTTCGACCGGCTGAACTGGCTCTATTATGACGAGACCGGCCCGGTGATCACCGATTATGGCGCCGCGCGCTTCCTCAATGTCGAGGCGAAGCACGGCGGACGCTACCTGCCCGAGAATGACAGCTGGGCGAGCACGACGATCGCGCACAACACGCTGGTCGTCGACGAACAGCAGCAGTTCGGCGGCAAGTGGAAGGTCGGCGAGGACGCGCCGGCGCAACAGCTTTCGACGTCGCTCGACGGACCGACGCGCTGGTCGATCGGGGCGATTGCGACCGCGTACAAGGATGTCGCGCTGCGCCGCGCGCTGGTGATGATCGACGTCGACGGCCTGTCGAACCCGCTGGTCCTCGACCTGCTGCGGGCCACGAGCGGCGGCCGCCACCGTTACGACCTGCCGCTCCATTTTGCGGGGCAGGTGATCGACAGCGACATCGCGTTCGACCGCAAGCTCGCCGAACGGCCAGTGCTCGGCAAAGCGAACGGCTATCAGCATCTGTGGGTCGACGGCGAAGGCATGAAGGCGGACAAGGCGCGGCTGACGTGGATGCAGGGCAGCCGCTTCTACAGCTATCATATGGCGGCGCCCGCGGGGGCGCGTTTCATCCTCGCCGAAAGCGGGGCGAACGATCCCGAATTCAACCTGCGCCGCGAACCCGTGCTGATCCAGCGCGTCGACGGCGCGGGCGATGCCGCCTTCGTCTCGCTGCTCGAACCGCACGGCCAATATGACGCATCGGCCGAGACCGTCGTCGCGAGCAGTTCGCGCGTCGCCGCGCTCGATCATCGCCGCGAGGGGCCGATCGACCTGATCGTCGTGACGCTGGTCGACGGGCGCCGCATCGCTGTCGCGGTCGCGACCGATGTCGCGGCGGCTTCGCAACACAAGATCAGCATCGACGGCCGTACATTCGGCTGGACCGGCCCCGTCGGCCGCTTCGACCTCGCCAAGACAGGAGCGAAGAAATGACCGCCAAGCCGCAGGGCCGCTTTCGCTGGTGCGTGATCACGCTGATCGCGCTCGCCACCGTCATCAACTATATCGACCGCAACGCGCTCGCGGTGATGTGGCCCGAGGTGTCGAAGGAGATCGGCGCGAGCAAGGAAGATTATGCGCTGCTCGTCACGGTGTTCATGATCTTCTACGCCTTCGGCCAGTCGCTGTTCGGGCGCATCTTCGACGCGATCGGCACGCGGATGGGGTTCACCCTGTCGATCGTCTTCTGGTCGCTGTCGATCGCGGCGCACGCGCTGGTCCGCACGATGCCGCTGCTCGTTTTCCTGCGCGCGACACTGGGGATCAGCGAGGCGGGCAACTGGCCCGGCGCCGCCAAGGCGAACGCACTGTGGTTTCCGTCGCGCGAACGCGCGCTGGCGCAGGGCGTCTTCAACGCCGGCGCATCGCTGGGCGGCATTATCTCGGCGCCGCTGATCGCGCTGCTGTTCGTACAGTTCGGCTGGCACGGCACCTTCCTGCTCATCGGCGTGCTCGGCTTCGTCTGGCTCGTGCCCTGGCTGTGGTTCTACAAGGCCGACCCCGAGACGCACCCCGGGATCAGCGACGAGGAACGCCACTATATCCTGACCGGCCGCACCGAGGCGGGGCAGGACGACGGCCGCCGCATTCCGCTCGGCGAGCTGCTGCGCTATCGCCAGAGCTGGGGCGTGATCCTGTCGCGCTTCTTCCTCGACCCCGTCTGGTGGCTGTTCGTGTCGTGGCTGCCGATCTACCTCGCCGAAACCTTCGGCTTCGACGTCAAGCAGATCGGCCTGTTCGCGTGGGTGCCCTTCGTCGGCGCGATGCTGGGCAGCCTGTTCGGCGGCTGGTTCGCGGGGCGGATCATCGGCAGCGGGGGCGGCGTCCACAAGGCACGGCTGACGACGATCGGCATCGGCTGCGCGATCATGCTGCCGGCGCTGCTGTTCACGATCCAGGCAAGCGATCCGCTCAGCGCGGTGCTGCTGATCGCGTGCATCCTGTTCGGCTTCCAGATGGCGATCGGCAACATCCAGACGCTGCCGAGCGACTATTTCGGCGGCGGCGCGGTCGGCAGCCTCGCGGGGATCAGCGGCACCGCCGCGGTCGCGGGCACGCTGATCACCACCTGGCTCGTCCCCGTGCTCACCAAGACGAGCTACGCGCCGATCTTTGCGCTTTCCGCGGCGATCGTGCCGCTCTCCTTCCTCGCCTTCTGGCTGATCGGCGGCCGCGTCGCCCCGGTCGCCACCCAACCCTCCACCATCAAAGAATAAGGACAAGCATCGATGACTCTCCAGGGTAAAACCGCACTCGTCACCGGCGGCGGCCGCGACATCGGCCGTTCGGTCTCGATCGCCCTCGCGCGCGCCGGCGCGCGCGTCGCGATCAACTACAACAGCGGCCGCGAAGCCGCCGAGGAAACGCTGAAGCTGGTCAAGGACGCGGGCGGCGACGCCTTTCTGATCCAGGCCGACGTCACCGACAGCGGCGCGGTCAAGGCGATGCTCGAAGAGGTCGGGGTCGCGTTCAGCGGCCGGCTCGACATCCTCGTCAACCTCGCGGGCGGCATGGTCGCGCGCAAGACGCTGAGCGAGATGGACGAGGCGTTTTTCGACCATGTCATGGCGCTGAACATGAAGTCGGCCTTCCTCGTGCTCCAGTCGGCGCTGCCCTTCCTCGGCGAAGGATCGTCGGTGGTGAACGTGTCGAGCCTCGCCGGCCGCGACGGCGGCGGCCCCGGCGCGTCGGTCTATGCGACCGCAAAGGGCGCGCTGATGACCTACACCCGGTCGATGGCAAAGGAACTGGGGCCGCAGGGCATCCGCGTCAACGCCGTGTGCCCGGGGCTGATCGGCACCAGCTTCCACGACATCTTCTCGAAGCCCGAAGGGCGCGCCGCGACCGCGGGCAACACCCCGCTGCGCCGCGAAGGCCACCCCGACGAGGTCGCCGACACGATCGCCTACCTCGCCTCGCCCGCGGCGAGCTTCGTCGCCGGCGTCTGCCTCGACGTCAACGGCGGGCTGTTTTTCTCGTAACCGTACGCACAGGGAGAAGATGATGCGCTGGCTGATCGCTCCTGCCCTGGCCGCCGCCCTCTCGGGCGGCGCTCAGGCGCAGGCGCGCGAGCGGACCGATGCGGAGCCGCTCGCGCCCTACAAGATCATCCTCGTCGGCGATTCGACGATGGCGCCGCACAGCGGCTGGGGTGGCGCCTTTTGCGCCAAACATGTGAAATCGTCGGTCGCCTGCGTGAACGCGGGGCGCGGCGGGCGCTCGACGCGCAGCTATCGCCAGGAAGGCAGCTGGGACATCGCGCTCGCCGAGGCGAAGGTGCCGGGTTATCGCGCGACCTGGGTGCTGATCCAGTTCGCGCACAACGACCAGTCGAGCCGCCCCGAGCGCTGGACCGACGAGACGACCGAATTCCCCGCGAACCTCCGCCGCTTCGTCGACGAGGTGAAGGCGGCGGGGGCGACCCCCGTGCTCGTCACCCCGCTGACGCGGCGCGAGTTCAGGGACGGCAAGCTCAGGAACACGCTCGCGAGCTGGTCCGACCAGGTGCGCGGCGTCGCGAAGGCGATGGACGTGCCGCTCGTCGACCTCAACGCGCTGAGCGCGCGGCAGGCGCAGGAGATGGGCGCCGAGACGGCGACCAAGCTCGCGCAGGAAGCGCCGACACCCGAGGAACTCGCGGCGGCCAAAGCCGGAACGACGCTGCCGGCGCGCCCGGCACCACCCGCCCCCCCGCCGATCGAGGGCAATGGCGCGCGCGGTCAGGTGACCCGCAAGTTCGACTACACCCACCTCGGCGACATCGGCGCCGAAGTGACCGCGCGGCTGGTGACGCAGGCGCTGGCGCAGGCGGTGCCGGGGCTGCGGAGCCAGCTCGTGCGCTGATCCCGATTCTGGACTGACCCGGTGGTCAGTCCAGTTCGGTTTACACAATGGTTGACAATTATTCTTATATGTTCGACCATATTGGTCAGAACAGACTCGGCTATTCCAGGGAGAGACACAGGTGACATCTTTCACTCACACCCGCGTGCGCGCGGCGCGCGCCGCCATCATGGCCGGCGCGGGGTCGGCGCTGCTGCTGGCCATGCCTGCGGCGGCGCAGGACGCGGCAGCGCAGGATGAGGAGGACGCGATCGTCGTCACGGGCATCCGCGAGACGATCCAGAATTCGATCAACACCAAGCGCGAGGAAACCGCGATCGTCGACGCGCTGTCGTCGGACGACATCGGCGACATTCCCGCGATCTCGGTCGGCCAGGCGATCCAGACGATCACCGGCGCGACGACCCACCGCGAAAAGGGCGACGCATCCGAAATCGCGCTGCGCGGGCTCGGGCCCTTCCTGTCGAACGCGACCTTCAACGGCCGCGACGCGACCAACGGCAGCGGCGACCGGTCGGTCAATTTCAACCAGTTCCCGTCGGAGCTGGTCAACACCATCAAGATCTACAAGACGCAGCAGGCGAGCCTCGTCGAAGGCGGCGTCGCGGGCACGATCGAGATCGGCACGCTGCGTCCGCTCGATTTCGGCAAGACGCGCATCCAGGGCGAGATCAAGGCGCAGTACAACCCCTATGGCGACCGCATCACCGGCGGCACCGGGGGCATCGGCTGGCGCGGCACGCTGAGCTATGTCGACCAGTTCGCGAACGACACGATCGGTATCGCGATCGGCGTCCAGCGCAACGACACCAACAATCCCGAGGAAACCTACGCCGCGTCGTCGACCTGGACCCCGTGCCGCGCCGACAACAGCGCCGCCGGCAACTGCACCGAACTCAATCGTAAAAACGGGGACTATGGCAAGGTTCCGTTTTTCCTCGTCCCCAACGCCTACACCTTCCGCCAGATCAGCGAGACCGACAAACGCGACGCGGTGTTCGGCGCGATCCAGTTCCGACCGACCGACACGCTCGACATCAATTTCGACGTCCAATATTCGAAGCGCACCTATGTCGAGAGCCGCCGCGACCTCAACCTGTCCGAGGCGCGCTATGGCCTGACCAATGTCGTCTATGACGAGAATGGCATCGTCCAGAGCCTGAACGGCCTGTCGGCGCTCGAATCGAACGGATCCGAACTGTCGCGCGCCGAGGAATATCTGGGCGGCGGCGTCGCGGTCGACTGGCAGGCGACCGACCGGCTGACGATCAAGCTCGACGGCAGCTATTCGCGCACGATCCGCAAGGAAATCGAGCGCAACGTCCGCCTGCGCACCGACCCGATGGACGTCAACGGCGTGCGCACCGCGTTCAACAACATGCGCATCCCGTACAAATACGAGATCACGCCGGGCAGCTTCGTTCCGACGATCACGATCGATCCGCGCTTCGACCTCAACAACCACGACCTGTTCTGGGACGATGCTCGCCTGCGCCGCGACGAAAGCAAGCGCCACAACGAGATCTACGCCGGACGCCTCGACGCGATCTACGAGCTCGACGGCTTCCTGAAGACAATCTCGGTCGGCGGTCGCTGGTCGCAGCTGACCTTCCGCGACTACGACCTGCGCAACGGCGATTTCAACTTCAACCCGGCGATGGCCGAGGACAAGCGGATCAACAATCTGTGCCGCCAGGCCTTTCCGCAGACCAGTTTCCTGTCGGCGGCCAAGGGCAATGCGATCGACAGCTGGGCGACCTTCGACGTCGACTGCCTGTTCCGCGAATATATGGGCACCGAAGACCCCGGCAACCTTGCCGACACGCGCGCGACGGCCAACCGCGACGTCACCGAACGCACGCTCGCGGGCTATGTGATGGCCGATTATGATGCCGACCTGGGCAATATGCCGGTGCGCGGCAATTTCGGCGTCCGCATCGTCAACACGCGCGTCGTCTCCGACGGGCTGCGCAGCGGGCTGAGCATCGTCGACCGCGGCGACGGCACCTTCCAGATCAAGACCAACGGCGATTTCGAAACGATCACGACCAAGAGCAGCAGCACGCGCATCCTGCCGAGCGTCAACGCGATCTTCGAAGTCGCGCCGAAGACCCAGCTGCGCCTCGCCGGCTATCGCGCGATGTCGCGTCCGAACCCGAGCGCGCTCGGCGCCGGCCGCACGATCACGATCGACGGGGAGAATTTCTCTTCGGTCGCCGACGCGATCCGCAACATCCAGTCCAACGGCAGCCCGCGCCTGAAACCGCTGATGTCGTGGAACGCCGACGCCGCGATCGAATGGTATCCGAACAAGGACAGCCTGCTGTCGGCGACCGTCTATTACAAGCAGTTCACCGGCGGCTTCGAACCGGTGGTCTATGACGAGACCTTCACGATCAACGGCGAGGACATCACCGTCCCCGTGACGCAGACGCGCAACAGCGCCGACAAGTCGCGCATCTATGGCCTCGAGCTGACCGCGGCGACGCGCTTCAGCTTCCTGCCCAAGCCGCTCGACGGGCTCGGCGCCAAGGTCAGCTACAATTATGCCGATTCGAATTTCGAAACGCAGGACGCGCGCCTCGGCGACCAATATTATCCCGAAACCGACACCTTCTCGGAGGGCATCATCCCGCCCGCCAATATCTCGGGCTATTCGAAGCATGTGCTGTCGGCGCAGGCCTATTATGACATCGGGCCGGTGTCGCTGCAGGCCTTCTACAATTACCGGTCGAAATATTTCCAGGACTTCGTCGGCGGCTCGGGCCTGCTGCGCTATGTCGGGCCGAGCGAAACCGTCGACTTCCGCGCCTCGCTCAACCTGATGAAGGGCGTGTCGCTCCGCTTCGAGGCGCTCAACATCTTCAACGAGCCCAAGGCGACCTACATGCCGGTCTATGGCAGCAGCCGTCAGTATCATTATTACGGCGCCAAATATTTCATCGGCATCCGGGCGCGGATCTAGGATCCGCGTGCGAACCCAGGTCATGGCATCGGGACCGATCGGAACGGCCGGCGGCAGGGCCGCAGCCGCCGTGCCGGCCATCATCCGGACCATGACCGGCGCGGCGCTCGCCGCCGCGCTGGCGGCGGCCGCACCCCCCGCGGCCGCCGCCGAAGCCGTCGCGCCTGCGACGGTGCTGAAAGACACCCCCTATCTGACCGTCGGCGATCGCGCACTGCATCTCGACGCCTATATCCATCCCGACGCGGCGCGCACGCCGGGGCCCGTACTGATCCATTTCCACGGCGGCGGCTGGGCGCGCGGCGCGCGTCCCGCGAGCTGGACCGGCTTTCGCCCCTATATCGATGCGGGCTTTTCGGTGGTGACGGTCGAATATCGCCTCGCGGGCGAAGCCCCCGCCCCCGCCGCGGTCCGGGATGCGCGTTGCGCACTGCACTGGGTCGGCGCCAACGCCGCGCGGCTGGGGTTCGACCGCAACCGCATCGTCGTGTCGGGCACCTCGGCGGGCGCGCATCTCGCGCTGATGGCGGGGCTGCTGCCCGCCGCGAACGCGATCGACCTCGACGCCTGCCGCGATGCGCCGCGCGCTGCCGCAATCCTCGACTTCTACGGCCCCGCCGACCTCACCGCGATGCAGCCCGGGTCGGACCGGCTGCACCCGACGGTGACGAACTGGCTGGGTGCGGCGCCCGACGCGCGCATGCTGGCGCGGCGGATGTCACCGGTCGAATGGCTGACGGCGGCGAGCCCGCCGGTCTTCATCGCGCACGGCGACGCCGACCCGGTGGTGCCAGTCGCGCAATCGGCCGATCTCAAACACCGGCTCGACGCGCTGAGGGTGGCAAACGACTTTTTCACGGTGCGCGGCGGCGGGCACGGCAAGTTCGATCCGGCAAGCCAGGCGGCGCTGACGGCGCGCGCGATCGCCTTTCTCTGCGCACAGCGCCTGCCCGCCGCGGCGGCATGCAAAAACTGATCGGCGACGCGGCGATGGGCTTCAAACTTGTCATACCACATTGTATGAACGCTCCCACAATGGAGTGGGGAGACGATTGAATCATGGCCGAACGCCGCCTTTTCGAAGATATTGCCGATACGATTCGCCGCTCGATCCTCGACGGCACCTGGCCGCCGGGAACGCGGCTGCCCGGCGAGCGCGAACTGTCCGAACGCTTCGACGTCAGCCGCGTGACGATCCGCGAGGCCGAGATCGCGCTGCAGGCGACGGGATGGATCCACATCCGCACCGGCGCGGGCGCCTATGTCGCGACCGAACTGCCCGGCGACAATGCGATCCTGCCGCAGGTCAGTGCCTTTGAACTGACCGAGGCGCGCGCCCTGTTCGAGGGTGAAGCCGCCGCACTCGCCGCGCCCACCATTTCGGCCGACACGCTCGCGCGGCTCGACGAGCTGCTGGTCGCGATGGCCGACGACGACGCGAGCGAGGACGCAATCAGCGCGATCGACCGCGATTTCCACATGACGATCGCCGCGGCGTCGAACAACAAGGCGATCATCCATGTGATCGAAAGCCTGTGGCGCATGCGCATGGAATTGCCGCAGGTGCGGCAGAGCCACGCGCTGGTGTGCCGCAAGGACGGCAGCGCGCGGCAAGCCGAGCATCGCGACGTCGTCGTCGCGCTGCGCAACCGCGACGCCGCCGGGGCGCGGCAGGCGATGCGGCGCCATTTCAACCGCCTGCTCGAATCGATGCTCGACGAAACCGAGGAACGCGCGCTCGACGAACTGCGCCGCCAGTCGGCCGAGAGCCGCGAACGCTATCTGCTCAGTACCAAGCTCGCCTGAAAGGCCCCGATGTCCGCTTCCCCCGAATCGCCTGCCGCGCAGGCCGCCTGCGCGGCGTTGCTCGGCGCGCGCCGCACCGGCCGCGCCCTGCCCGTCTTTCCGGCGCCCGCCCCCGCGACGCTGGCCGCGGCCTATGCGGCGCAGCAGCGGCTCTCCACCGGGCTCGGCGGCGCGGTGCTGGGATGGAAGGTCGGGCGGATTCCGCCTGCGATGGTCGATGAACTGGGTACCGATCGCGTCACCGGTCCGGTGTTGCGCATCGCCGAGCTCGACAGCGCGACGCCGGGCGATGCCCGAATCTTCGTCGGCGGGGTCGGCGCGATCGAGACCGAGGTGATGCTGCGCCTGCGCGCGGTGCCCGCCGCGCGGCTGGCGGACAATGACGAAGCCCGCCAGTGGGTCGACGCGGTCCGCGCCGGGTTCGAAATCGCGAGTTCGCCCGCACCCGATATCTACAATCACGCCCCCTTCGGCATCATCGCCGACATCGGGATCAACAACGGGCTGCTGCTCGGCCCGCCGCTCGACCTCGCCGATTTCGACCGCATCGCCGTCACCACCGAGCTCGACGGCGTCGCCGTCGGCACGGGGCGCGCCTGCGACATCCTCGACGGCCCGTGGGGGGCGCTGCGCTTCCTCGTCGACCTGCACCACGACGGCACGATCCGCCTCGCCCCCGGCCAGTGGATTTCGGCGGGTGCGATCACCGGGGTCCATCCGGTCGCGATCGGCCAGCGCGCCACCGCGCGATTCGGATCGGCGGCGACGATCGCCTGCAAGGTGGTCGCCGAGCCGGGCTTCGCGGCATGATCGAAGCGGGCAAGACATTCGCCGCCTTCGGCGAAGTGGTGCTGCGCCTGAGCGTCGCCGAGGGCGAGCTGGTGCTGCAATCGGCGGGCTTCGAGGCGCACGTCGGCGGCGCCGAGGCCAATGTCGCGGTCGCGCTCGCCGCGCTCGGGCGGCCGACGCGGATGATCGGCGCGCTGCCCGCGGGCGCGATCGGCGACGGGGTCGCCGGCGAACTGCGCCGCCACGGCGTCGACACGCACGGCATCGCGCGGCGGCCGGGGCGGATGGGCGTTTATTATCATATCCCGGGCGGGCCGATGCGCGCCGCCGAAGTCATTTACGACCGCGCCGATTCGGCCTTCGCGGCGATGGCGCCCGCCGACTGGGACTGGGACGCGCTGCTGGACGGCATCGGCTGGCTGCACCTGTCGGGGGTCACCCCCGCGCTCGGCCCCGCGAGCGCCGAGGCCGCGCTCGCGGCGGTACGCGCGGCGCGCGCGCGCGGCCTCGGCGTGTCGTTCGACGGCAATTGGCGCGGGCGCCTGTGGGAACGCTGGCACCGCGATCCCGCCGCGATCCTGCGTCCGATCGTCGCCGAGGCGAGCCTGCTCTTCGGCAACCACCGCGACGCCGCGCTGCTGCTCGGGCGCGACTTTTCGGGCGATGGTCCCGACCGGCGGCGCGAGGCGGCGCGCGCGCTGCTCGACGCCTTCCCGAACCTCGAAACGGTCGCCTCGACCGCCCGCGAGATCGTCGATCCCGCGACGCACCGCATCGCGGCGCGCATCGACCGCCGCGACGGCGACGCACAGACGCCGCCGGTGACCATCGCGGGGATCACCGACCGCATCGGCACCGGCGACGCCTTTGCCGCGGGGGTGCTCGACGGGCTGTTCGGCGGCATGGAACCGATGGCGGCTGCAGAGCGCGGACTGGCGCTCGCCGGGCTCAAGCACGGGCTGCGCGGCGACTTCGCCCCCTTTGCCCGCGCGATGCTCGACAGCGCCACGGCCGCCGCGCACGACGTCGCGCGCTGAGGATGGATGCAGCGAGGCGTTGACGACGCCCCGGTCGCCGTGCCAAGGGCCGAATCCCGCGCGGGTGTAGCTCAATGGCAGAGCAGAAGCTTCCCAAGCTTACGACGAGGGTTCGATTCCCTTCACCCGCTCCACCTTCACCGTCTGATCGACAAACCCGATATCGCGATAGGCGGTCAGGAAGCTGACGTCGGCGGCGTCGCGGCCGACGCAAATGCGAGCGATTTCGCTGCCCCGGCTCATTCCCGTCGCATCGACCGGATGCCAGCCGCCGTCGAGAAAGACTTCGGCGACCGCGTGGAAATCCTGCGGACTGACGTCTGGGGCATAGGCGCTCGCCATCCGCGCCGGGATATGCGCGGCGCGCGCGAGCGCGATCAGCACATGCGCATAATCGCGGCACACCCCGCGCCGCTCGACGAAGCTGTCGAGCGCGCCGGTTTCGGCGGTGCTGGTCCCCGCGACATAGGTGAAGCGGCTTTCGATCCAGTCGCGCATGCGCGCGATCTTTTCGCCGCCCTCGCCGTCGCCGAAGCGCCGGTCGACGAAGGCGTGGAACTTGTTCGACGGGCAATAGCGCGATTCGTTGAGGTAGGCGACCGCGTCGGCGGGCAGGCGGTGAAGCGGCACCTCGGGCAGCGTCCGCACGTCGACCGCGGGCCGGTCGACCTCGACCAGCGCCGAATAGCGCGCGTGGAGCATGCCGCCGGCGCGCAGCCAGACGCGCTCGCCGATGCCGTCCTGCGCCGGCTGGCGCGCGAAATGTTCGGGGCGGCCGACGTCGAGCGAGGCGCGGATCACGCGCTGGTCGGGCAACGCCGCGGCCTCGATCTGCAGCATCAGGTCGACCGGGTCGCCGAGACGGTAATTTAGGGAGGCGGAGATGGCGAGTTTCATCTATCGGCAACGCATGGAAGAGGGATCGGTGCCGCTAGGCGCGGCCGCGCGCGAGCGCAAGCCGTTCCCGCGCTTCCCCCAGCACAGGATGTTTTCGTGACCGCCGCGCGCACCATTCCCTTCATCGTCGCCACCATCTTCATCGACGCGATCGGTTTCGGCATCATCATGCCCGTGCTGCCCGACCTGGTGATGGAGGTCGGCCGGGTCGGCCTCGCCGATGCGATGGGCATCGCCACCGCGATCGGCCTCGTCATGGCGGTCGCGACCTTCCTCGCCTCGCCGGTCCTCGGCAATCTGTCCGACCGTTTCGGGCGGCGGCGCGTGCTGCTCCTGTCGCTCGCCGGGCTCGCCGCCGACTATGTGCTGCTGACCATCGTCCACACCCTGCCCTGGCTGTTCGTCGCGCGCGCGCTGTCGGGGATTTTCGGGGGCAGCGTCGCGGCGGCGCAGGCGGCGATCGCCGACGTCACCCGGCCCGAGAATCGCGCACGCAACTTCGGCTTCGTCGGCGCGGCGTTCGGCGTCGGCTTCGTCGTCGGCCCGGTGATCGGCGGCTTCCTCGGCGAGATCGGACCGCGCGCGCCCTTCGTCGCCGCCGCGCTGCTCGCCGCCGCGAACATGCTCTACGGGCTCTTCATCTTTCCCGAGACGCTGCCGCCCGAACGCCGCCGCGCCTTCGACTGGCGCCGCGCCAATCCGTTCGGCGCGTGGAGGACGATGCGCAGCCTGCCGGGGATGAACGGGATCGCGGCGGTGCTGACCCTGTGGCAGGTCTCGAGCCTCGTCTATCCGATGACATGGAGCTTCTATTGCATCGCGCAGCTCGGCTGGTCGCCGAAGATGATCGGTGCCAGCCTCGCTGCGGTCGGGGTGGCGATCGCGCTCGGCCAGGCGCTGGTCGTCGGGCCCGCTGTGCGGCGTTTCGGCGAACGCGACGCCGCGACGATCGGCATCCTCGTCGCGGTCGCCGTCTATGTCGGCTACGCCTTCGTCGACACGAGCTGGGGCGCGTTCCTGCTGATCGCGCCGATCATGTTCCAGGCACCGGTGCAGCCCTCGCTCAACGCGCTGATGTCGCGGCGCGCGAGCGCGGCGATGCAGGGCGAGGTGCAGGGCATTTCGGCGATGGCGATGGGGCTGGGCCAGATCGTCGCCCCGACGCTGCTGATCGGGACCATGGCCTGGTTCACCGGCGACGGCGCACCGGTGCATTTCCCCGGCGCCGCCTTCCTCGTCGCGGCGCTGTTCGGCCTGTTCGCGCTGGCGATGCTCCGCCGCCTGCCGCGCGTCACCGCGGCGAGCGACGCACCCGCCGATCAGATGCCGCCGTCGGTCACCGCATAGCCCGCGGCCTCGAGCCCCGCGGTGACCTGCGCGACGCACGCCGCGACGGTCGCAGCGTCGGTCGAACGGATCACGAAATTGGCACCCACCTTGCCGTCGCGAAAGAAGGGGTAGCTGCCGATCGCGACGCCGGCGTGCTCGGCCTCGCCCCGGCGGAGCAGGTCGGCGACCTCGCTTTCGGGCGCCCAGGCGCCGATCGTGTGCGCGACGAGCGGCGCACCACCCTCGAGCTGCCCCGTCAGCGCGTCGAGCATGCCCGCGGTGATGTGCGGCACGCCCGCCATCACGAACAGATTGCCGATGCGGATTCCCGGCGCGCCCGACATGCGGTTGGGGATCAGCTCGGCGCCGGCGGGCGTGCGCGCCATGCGCAGCCGCGCCTCGGTCAGCTCGCCGCCGCGCGCGGTGTAATAGCGTTCGAGGATCGCACGCGCGTCGGGATGGACGATCACCCCGACGCCGAGCGCTCTGGCGACCGCGTCGACGGTGATGTCGTCGTGCGTCGGGCCGATCCCGCCGGTGGTGAAGACATAGTCGTAGCGCGCGCGCACCGCGTTCAGCGCGTCGACGATCTCGTCCTCGACGTCGGGGACGATGCGCACTTCACGCAGGCGAATCCCCTGCACATCGAGCCAGGTCGCGATCTGCGCGACATTCTTGTCCTGCGTGCGGCCCGAGAGAATCTCGTCGCCGATCACCAGCACGGCGGCGGTCCAGATGCGTTCGTCGCTCATGCCTTGCCTTAGCCCGCTGGCATGACAAAACAAGTCCGGTGGCGCACCGACAATGTTCCTGATATGTTCCATTCGACTCACAACCTCGGGAGAGACGCGATGGCCGACGATCTGATTTTCCATACCAACCCGATGTCGCGCGGACAGATCGTCCGCTGGATGCTCGAAGAGGTGGGCGCACCCTATGAAACGCGCATCCTCGATTATGGCACGACGATGAAGGATGCCGCCTATCTGGCGATCAACCCGATGGGCAAGGTTCCCGCGGTGGTGCACGGCGGCCGCGTCGTCACCGAATGCGCCGCGATCTGCGCCTATCTCGCCGACACCTTCCCCGCCGCCGGGCTCGCCCCCGACCCGGCCGACCGCGCCGATTATTACCGCTGGCTCTTCTTCACCGCCGGGCCGGTCGAGCAAGCGATCACCGCGAAGCATTTCGGGATCGAGCCCGACGCCGACCAGCAGCGCATGGCGGGCTTCGGCTCGCTCGCCGCGGCGCTCGACGCGCTCGAAGGCGCGGTTGCGGGCAAGGCCTTCGTCGCCGGCGACCGCTTCAGCGCCGCCGACGTCTATGTCGGCAGCCAGATCGACTGGGGCCTCCAGTTCGGGACGATCGCGAGCCGCCCCGCATTCGAGGCCTATGTCGCGCCGCTGCGCGAACGCGCCGCCTACCAGCGCGCGAAGGCGATCGACAACGGACTGATCGCCGAGATGCAGGGTCAGGGCTGAATCGCGCGATCGGGGTCGCTTCGGGGCGGGAAGGTGGACGTTCCCGCTTGGCCTCGCCATCCCGGACGTGATCCGGGATGGCGATGAACGACAGGCCCCTAGCCGGTCAAAGCGACCCCGCTCCTCCCTGTCGCGCAGCGATGGGGAGGTGGCAGCCCGCAGGGCTGACGGAGGGGCCAGCGCCGTCGGGCGCCGCGCGGCCTTTCGGCCCCTTCACCACTCGCTGCGCGGGCGGTCGCGCTGGCGCTACGCGCCGTCTTCGACTCCCCCATGGCTTCGTCACAGGGAGGATGGGGTACGCGCGACCGGTCAAAAGCGGTCGATGCCGCCGCGCCCCTGGCCTCACCTCCAAAGCAAAGAGCCCGGCGAATCGCTTCGCCGGGCTCTCGCGGTTTTGCGTCTCTGCCGGTGCGCTTATTCGCGGCTGCCGAGCAGGTTGAGCAGGAAGGTGAACATGTTGACGAAGTCGAGGTAGAGCGACAGCGCGCCCATGATGATCGTCTTGCCCATCATGTCCGTCCCGCGGACGTAGAAATACATGCTCTTGATCTTCTGCGTGTCGTAGGCGGTGAGGCCCGCGAACAGCAGCACACCGACGATGCTGATGACCAGGCTGAGCGCGCTCGACTGGACGAACATGTTGATCAGCATCGCGACGAGGATGCCGACGACGCCCATGATCAGGAAGGTGCCGAAGCCCGACAGATCCTTCTTGGTGGTGTAGCCATAGAGGCTGAGGCCGAGGAAGGCCGCCGCCGTGGCGAAGAAGGTCGTCGCGATCGAGGTCGCCGTGAAGGCGAGGAAGATCGTCGACATCGACAGGCCCATCACCGCGGCATAAACCCAGAAGATCGCCTGCGCGGCGCCCGTCGACAGCTTGTTGATGCCGAAGCTCAGGACCATCACGAACGCGAGCGGCGCCAGCATCACCACCCACATGAGCGGCGAACCGATCAGCGACTGGATGAAGCCCGTCTGGAAGGCGAGCAGGGCGACGATGCCGGTGAGCAGCACGCCCGACGCCATATAGTTGTAAACCGACAGCATGTACGACCGCAGGCCGGCATCGACGGCCTGGTCCATCGCACTCGCGCTGGCTCCGAAACCGGAAGCCGCCATATTGGGGTCGTTCCAATTAGCCATTTTCATCTCCATAACCGGCCAGCCCATACCGGCCGTGTTGCGAATATCGGCATTTTCGCCCCTGCTTTCAAGCGAAACCGGACAGAAGGCCCATTTGCGTTTTCCGCGGCGGACAAAGTGCCTATGTTCGAACCGCCATGTCGACCCATCGCCTGTTCGTCGGACTCCGCCCGCCCCGCCCCGTTCGCGCCGCGCTCATCGCCGCGATGCACGGCATTGCCGGCGCGCGCTGGCAGGACGACGAGCAGCTGCACCTGACGCTGCGCTTCATCGGCGAGGTCGACCGGCATCGCGCCGAGGATATCGCCGCGGCGCTCGGCGCGCTGCACGCGCCGCCGGTGACCGCGCGCGTCGCCGGGGTCGACCTGTTCGAACGGCAGGGCCGCCCGCATATGGTGTGGGCGAGGGTCGCGCCCGAAGACACGCTCGCGGCGCTGCACCGCAAGGTCGAGCAATTGCTCGTTCGCGTCGGGGTCGCGCCCGAACCGCGCGCCTTCGTGCCGCATATCACGCTCGCGCGGCTCAATCGCGGATCGGGCCCGGTCGCGCCCTTCCTCGCGCTGCACAGCGATCTCGCCAGCCCCTCCTTCGTCTTCGGCCATGTCACGCTCTACGAAAGCGAACTGGGGCATGGCGGCTCGCGCTATCATCCCGTCGCGCGCTATCCGCTCGACGCGGCGGTTTCGGCGACGAGCGCCGCCGCGACCGCGCTGACGTCGTCCCACGTCGCGCCGAAGCCGTCCTCGTCGCCATAATAGGGGTCGGCGACGCTGTCGCCTGCGCGGCCGGGGACCAGATCGAGCATCAGCATCAGCCGCGCGGTGGCTCCGGCGGGGCGGATCGCGCGCGCATCGCGCAGATTGTCGGCATCGGCGGCAAGGATCAGGTCGAAGCGCATGAAGTCGGCGGCGACCAGTTGCCGCGCGCGCAGGTCGCCGATGTCGGTGCCGCGGCGCCGCGCCTCGGCCTGCGCCCGCGGGTCGGGGGCGCGGCCGATGTGCCAGTCGCTCGTCCCCGCCGAATCGAGCGCCGCGTCGATCCCGGCGTCGGCAAAGGCCGCGCGCGCCGCGCCTTCGGCGAGCGGCGACCGGCAGATGTTGCCGAGGCAGAGAAAGAGAATTGCGGGCCGCTCCGTACCGTTCATCATCCTGTCCTGTCTTTCGCACCAAAGTTGAACCGACTTTCAACTTGCGCGCGCTCGCGGCTCTGCTAGCCAGTGCGGACAACGATAACGACTGAGGGAGAGGGTGGCCAGATGGCGGAAACGACGAACGAGGGACTCGCGCCCGCCGCGGCGGAAACCGCCGAGCCCGAACGCCGCGCGAGCAGCTACAGCTGGTATGTGCTGAGCGTCCTGGTCGTCGTCTACATCCTCAATTTCATCGACCGCCAGATCATCAGCATCCTCGCGGTCGACATCAAGGCCGACCTCGGCCTGCGGGATTCCGACATGGGTTTCCTTGGCGGCGCCGCCTTCGCCGTCTTCTATGCGCTGTTCGGCATCCCGCTCGGCCGCCTCGCCGACAATTGGAGCCGCGTCAAACTGCTGTCGATCGGCCTGACTTTGTGGTCGGCGATGACCGCGCTGTCGGGCTTTGCCTATGACAAGGTCAGCCTGACCTTCGCACGGATGGGGGTCGGCGTCGGCGAAGCGACCGCCAGCCCGACCGCCTATTCGCTGATTTCCGACTATTTCCCGAAACGGCAGAAGGCGACCGCGCTCGCCATCTATTCGTCGGGGCTCTACCTTGGCGGCGGCGTTTCGCTGTTCATCGGCGCGCTGATCGTCGAAGCGTGGAACAAGGCCTATCCGGGCGGCGGACCGATGGGACTCGTCGGCTGGCAGGCGGCGTTCCTTGCGGTCGGCATCCCCGGCCTGCTGCTCGCGCTGTGGGTCGCCACGCTTCGCGAACCGGTGCGCGGCGCCATGGACGGCGTCGCCAGCCCCAGCTCGCCCGCGCCCTTCCGCGAGTTCGGCAGGGATTTGTCGACGATCGTCCCGCCCTTCACGCTGATCGGCGCGGCGCAGCGCGGGACCGCGGCGCTCGCGATCAACATCGGCTTTGCGGTCGGCATCGCGGCCTTTGCCTGGTGGATGATCGAACTGACGGGCAATCTGCCGCAATGGTCGGCGGTCGGGCTCGGCTATTATGCCGTCTTTTCCTGGGCCTGCACGCTGCGCGCCCGCGATCCCGCGACCTTCCGGCTGATCTGGGGCACCCCCGCCTTCATCTGCACCACGCTCGGTTACGGCATGGTCAGCCTTGCCGCCTATGCCCTCGCCTTCTGGTCGGCCCCCTATGCCGAGATCGTGCTGGGCCTGCCCAAGCAGGAACTGGCCTTCATCCTCGGCGCCAATGGCGCGGTGAGCGGCTTCGTCGGCGTGATCATCGGCGGGCGCATGGCCGACGCCTTGCGCGCAAAAAACCCCGCGGGGCGCATCCTGATGATCATCTTCGGCGTCGTCGCGCCGATCGTCCCGATCTGGATCGGCTACACGACCGCCGAACCGGCGCTCTTCTATACGATGAACTTCCTCGCCGGGATGTTCGGAGCGGCGGCGCTCGGCGCGGCGGCGGCGACGACGCAGGATCTGGTGCTGCCGCGGATGCGCGGCACCGCGACCGCGGCCTTCTTCCTCGGCACCACGCTCGTCGGCCTGTCGTTCGGCCCCTATATGGTCGGGCAGATTTCGGACCTCGCGGGCACGATGATCGACGGCAAGCCCGTCGGCGACCTGCGCACCGGCATCCTGTCGCTGATCGGCGTCGCGCCGATCGCGCTGGCGTTGCTGGTCTATGCCTATCGCACCGTGCCGCAGGCCGAGGCGACGATCGAGGAACGCGCGCGGGCTTAGGAGAGCCGCGCGCCGCCGGCGCGCAAGCGAAGCCGGACGAAACCCGCGTCGCGCGCGGGGACTAGCCCGCCGGGGCCGCGATGACGCCGCACACGATGCGGTCGCCGCTGTTGCCGCTGGGGTCGGTCTTGTAGTCGTCGGGCTTGGCGTGAATGACGAAGGCCGCGCCGTCGGCGTCGAGCAACGCGCCCTCGCCCGAGAGCCGCGTGCCGACGAGGCGCAGCGTCGCGCGGCCGATCGTGTCGGGTTCGATCACCAGGTTCGGCATGTCGCCATGATGCGCGCCCATCGGGTTTTCGCGGCCGTGCTGCGCGCCCGTCGGGTTCCAGTGCGGGCCCGCGGTGGTGAATTTGGGCGCGTCGCACTGGCCGACGGCGTGGACGTGCATGCCATAGGTTCCGGCCGCAAAGCCGCGCGCGACGAGTTCGAGGCGCAAGCCGTCGCTGTCGCGGAAGATGTCGACGCGGCCGCGGTCGGCACCGCGCGCGTCGAACAGCGGCGCGCTGGCGTCGGGGACGGGCAGGTTCGACGCCGGGTCCTTCTTGCCCGGCGAACAGGCGGCGAGCGCAAGGCAGATCAGCGCGGCGCCCGCGGCGGTCGATGTACGGCCAAAGGTCGGACGGATCGTCATATGTCTGCTCCCCGGATGTTCGCCCGGACCCGCCCATGCGGCCGCGGCGCTTTCGTTCGCTGGCGCGATGATGCCCTTATTCGGCGGCGGTTCCAATAGCGATATGGCGAAAGCCGTGGCGGGCCACCTCGTCGCGGCGATAGATGTTGCGCAGGTCGACGAGCAGCTTGTCGGCCATGCCCGCGCCGAGCCGCGCGAGGTCGAGCGCGCGGAAGGCATCCCATTCGGTGACGATCGCGACCGCGTCGGCGCCCTCGGCGGCGGCATAGGCGCTGTCCTTCATCTCGACCCCGGGCATCATCGGCGCCGCGATCGCCATGCCCTCGGGATCGTAGGCAGTGACGCGCGCGCCAGCATCGATCAGCGTCTGGACGATCGCGAGGCTGGGCGAATCGCGCATGTCGTCGGTGTTGGGCTTGAAGGTGAGGCCGAGCAGCGCGACGGTCCTGCCGCGCGCGTTGCCGCCGAGCGCGGTGACGATCTTGCGCCCCATCGCGCGTTTGCGCAGGTCGTTCGCCTGCACCGTCGCCTCGACCAGCCGCAGCGGCACGTCATTGTCCTGCGCGGTCTTGAGCAGCGCGAGCGTGTCCTTGGGAAAGCAGCTGCCGCCGTAGCCGGGGCCGGCGTGGAGGAACTTCGCCCCGATGCGATTGTCGAGCCCGATGCCGCGCGCGACGTCCTGCACCTCGGCGCCGACGGCTTCGCACAGATCGGCGATCTCGTTGATGAAGGTGATCTTGGTCGCGAGAAACGCGTTGGCGGCATATTTGATCATCTCCGCCGTGCGGCGGCGGGTGACGAGGATCGGCGCTTCGTTGAGGAAGAGCGGACGGTAGATTTCGCGCAGCACCGCTTCGCCGCGCGCATCCTCGGCGCCGATGACGATACGGTCGGGGCGCTTGAAGTCGCCGATCGCGGCGCCTTCGCGCAGAAATTCGGGGTTGGAGGCGACGCTGTGGCTGCGCCCCGGCGCACCCTCGCGCAGGATGCGCTCGACTTCGTCGCCGGTGCCGACGGGGACGGTCGACTTGGTGACGATCACGCAGTCGTGGTCGAGGGTGGCGGCGAGTTCCTCGGCGGCGCCGAAGACGTAAGAAAGGTCGGCATGGCCATCGCCGCGGCGGGATGGCGTGCCGACCGCGATGAACACCGCGTCGGCGTCCGCGACCGCAGGCGCGAGTTCGGTGGTGAAGGACAGGCGCCCCGCGGCGACATTCGCGGCGACGAGCGCATCGAGCCCGGGTTCGTAGATCGGCATGCGGCCCGCGTGGAGCGCGTCGATCTTCGACGCATCCTTGTCGACGCACACGACGTCATGGCCGAAATCGGAGAAGCAGGCCCCCGACACGAGCCCGACATAGCCCGTTCCGATCATGGCGATTTTCATCTGCGAAGCCCTTCTGCTGATGGGGGAGCGCGGCGACGGCGCGCGGCGGGGAGTGCGGGCGCGTCCTTAAGGCCAAAGCGCGCAAAGGGAAAGGGCCGCGAATCGCTTCGCGGCCCCGACCTGTTTCACGCGAATCCGATCAGCGATCAGAAGACGCGGGCATATTGTTCGTTGCCGACGAAGCCGAGCTTGCCGACGCCGCTGCGCTTGACCACCGCCATCACGCGATCGACGACGATATAGCGTGCATAGGGATCGGGCTGGACCTGCAGCTCGGGCTCGACCGGAAGCGATTTGGTCTGGATCAGAAACTGCTCCAGCTGCGCAAGGTCGACCGGCGTGCCGTTCCAGGTGATCGTCCCGGCGGGATCGATCATGACCTTGTTCTTTTCCGGGTCGACATTGTTCTTCGAATCGCTCGGAACCGGAAGGTCGATCTTCACCGCGTGGGTCTGGACCGGGATGGTGATGATGAACATGATGAGGAGCACGAGCATGACGTCGATCAGCGGCGTCGTGTTCATATCCATCATCGGTTCATTGTCGTCCCGATCTCCAACTGCCATGGACATGGGTTTATTCCTTCATTGCTTGGCGGAGACCGCGCTTACATGCGACCCAGCGTGGCCGAGCCAGGAGCCGGTTCGGAAATGAACCCGATCTTCTGGAAACCGGCGAACTGCATCGTGTAGATCACGCCGCCGATGCACTGGTAGGGCGTGTTCACGTCGCCGCGAATATGCACTTCGGGGAAGTTTTCCTCGGTGATATTCTCGGGGCCGCCGATCTCTGCGAGCAGATCTTCGAGCTTTTTCTGACCCTTTTCGAGCAAGACCTTCGAATCGACCGGGGTCTGGCCCCAATAGACTTCGCACGCGGTGCTTTCGGGGTTCGGTTGGCCGTCGCCGTCGGTGTCGCCCGAACGGACGGACAGCAACACATTCTCAGGCTTGGTCGTCGTCGGTTCAAAGACCACGTCGGGGAGCTTGAGGTTCACCGTTTCCAGCACCACGGGAACCGTGATGAGGAAGATGATGAGCAACACAAGCATGATGTCCACGAGCGGGGTCGTGTTGATCTCCGACATCGGGGCATCTTCGCCCTTGTCGCCTACACTCATCGCCATAGGATTAGCATCCTGTCACAAAAAATTTATCATGGACCCGGGCGGCGGCCGGTAAAGGCACGCCGCCCCATGTCCCCCGTTCCGCTCCCGAGGGAGCGGACAGGATTACTTCTTCGGCGCAGCCGCCGGAGCAGCGGCCTTGGCGGCGACTGCCGAGGCCGGCTTCACCTGGCCACCCGACATGATCGAGCCGAGGACGTCGTTCGAGAAGGTCGACAGACGGCGGGCGATCACCTTGTTGCGGCTCTGGAGCCAGTTGAACGCGAGCACCGCGGGAACCGCGACGATCAGGCCGACGGCGGTCATGATGAGCGCTTCACCGACCGGACCGGCGACGGTGTCGATCGACGCCTGACCCGACGCACCAATCTTCACGAGCGCGCGCAGAATGCCGATAACGGTACCGAACAGGCCGATGAACGGCGCGGTCGAACCGACGGTCGCGAGAAAGGCGAGGCCGCCGTTGAGCTTCGAGTTGATGTGGTTCTGCGAACGCTCGAGCGTGCCGTGCATCCAGTCGTGGGCTTCGACGGGGTCGGTCAGCTTGTTATGCTCTTCGTTGGCGCGCAGACCGTCTTCGACGACCTGGCGATAGGCGCTGTTCTTTTCGAGCTTCGCCGCACCTTCGGCGAGCGTCGGCGCGCGCCAGAAATTGGCATCGACCGCCTTGCCCTGGTTCATCACCTTGTTCTGTTCGAACAGCTTGGTGAACAGGATGTAGAGCGTGCCGACGAACATGATCAGCAGGATGAGGAAGGTCAACTGCGACACGATGCCGCCTTCGCACAGCGCCGGGATCATACCATAGGGGCTCGCGCCCTCTTCCTTGACGCACATCGACGCGGGCATCAGCGTCAGGCCGACGTCATGGGCTTCCGCGGGGGCTGCGGCAGCAGCGGTTGCGATGAGATTAAACATAGTGGAACTTCCCTCTCAAAATCCGAAAATCGATAAACTGTGATCCGGGGTGGCACGCGCCGATCAGCGCGGAATCTGCCACCGGATGCGATTGCTGTAAGAGCCGCCCGTGGGATTGCCCGCACGGTCCTTGCCCGGATTGAACCGGCCGCGACGCGTGATGAGCTTGCAGGTTTCCGCATCGAGGTCGGCGTGACCGCTCGACGAGGTAACGTCACACGAGGTGATCCGGCCTTCGGCGTTGTAGGTCACGCGGAAACCCGTCGTGCCCTCGCGCTCTTCGCGCATCGCGCGGGCGGGATAATCGTCGTTGGTCGCCCAGCGGCCCGGGTTCCCGCGCGGCGTACCCGCGGCGCTGAGATCGGGAGCCGGCGGCGGCGCCGGCGGCGCAGGCGGAATATAGACCGGCGGCGGCGGGGCCGGGGGGGCCTTCGGCACCGACTGCACGGTATTCGTGGTTACCGGCGGCGGAATCGGCGACGGCGGCGTCACCACCGGCGGCGGCGGCGGCAGGACATTGTCCGGCGGCGGCGGCGGCGGGGGTTCCTCCGGCGGCGGCGGTTCTTCGACGTCCACCACGTCCAATTTTTCGGCGAGTTTCTTGACGATGCTGATGTTCAAGCCGTTCACCAGGCCATAGCCCAGCGTAACGGTGAACAGGCCCACCAAGACGATCGCCACTACCCTGTTTTTAGGGTCGACACTATCACCATAAGCCATTCAGGAACGACGCTCCTTGCTAGATCATCCTGACACCAATCCATACCGTCGGGGGGAGTTGCAAACATGCCCGGATGATTTCCGATGCGTTCCGCAGACCCGGCGGGTTAGCTTTCGGCTGTTCTGTTCTTGCCGACCGCTTCGCCGCACGTCCTATCGCGGTGGCGGCGAGTTCGCAAACCCTTTATCAGCGGTTAATGTGGGCCGCGCCATGATGGCACGCCGCCGGTGTGCCCGGCGTCAGAAAATTTCGAAAACCCGACAGAAAGTGGATCGATCATGCGTTTGCTCCTCCCCGCCGCACTGGCCTCGCTGACCGCCTTAGGCGCTGGAATCACCAGCGTTTCGGCGCAGTCGACCCCCGTCGCGGCGGCGCCCGCGAGCCCCTACAGCTATGCCGATATTGCCGACCTCGCGACCGCCGCACCGATGGCAATCCAGGCGCGGATCGCGTCCGCCTCGGCGCTCAAGCCCGATCGCGCGCCGGGCGTCGCGGCGGGTCACAGCCGATTCTATGTCGAAGCCGACGTCGTCAGCCTGATTCGCGGCGCCGGGCCGCTGGCAGCGCGAATCTCCTATCTGGTCGACCTGCCCAACGGCGCGAACGGCAAGCCGGCGAAGCTGAAAAAGAAGCAGCCGGTGCTCCTTTTCGCCGGCCCGGTCGCGGGCGCCGCCGCGGGGACGAACAGCACCGGCAGCGTCCGCCTCGTCGCGCCCGATGCGCAGCTGCCCTGGGACCCGGCGACCGAGGCGCGGCTGCGCGCGATCCTGACCGAACTGGTCAAGCCGGGTGCCCCGCCCGCGATCACCGGCTTCGCCAACGGCTTCCACGTTCCCGGCACATTGCCCGGCGAGGGCGAGACGCAATTGTTCCTCGACACCGCGACGGGCGAACCGATGTCGCTGACGATCCTGACCAGCGCCGACGGATCGCGCCGCTGGGCCGCGGCGTTCGGCGAGATCGTCGACGGGTCGGCGGCGGTGCCGCCGCGCGACACGCTCGCCTGGTACCGCCTCGCCTGCGGCCTCCCGCGCCAGTTGCCGCTCAACAAGCTCGCGGGGACCCCGCCCGAGGATCGCCGCAAGGCTGCGTCGGACTATGCCGTCGTGCTCGGCGCGCTCGGCGACTGCGCGCGCACGCGCACCCCGCCCGCAGGCCGGTAAAGGCCAGCTACGCCGGCGCGAAGCCGCGCCGGGCTTGTTTCCTCGCCAAAAGCCGATAGGGCCGCGTTCGATCGTGCGCGACGGTGCGCACCTTATTTTATTGCACGGAGTTTCTGCATGTCGCCTTCGCCCGCCCCCGCCGCGCCCCGCCCGCCGCTTCGCGTCGCGCTTGCCGGCATCGGGGTCGTCGGCGGCGGCGTCGTCCGGCTGCTCGAGGCGAACCGCGACCTGATCGCGCGCCGCGCCGGCCGGCCGATCGAGATCGTCGCGCTGTCGGCGCGCGACCGGCACAAGGACCGCGGCGTCGACCTTTCGCCCTATCGCTGGGAGGATGATCTCGACGCGCTGGTCGCGGCCGACGACGTCGACGTCGTGGTCGAGATGATCGGCGGCGCCGACGGCATGGCGCTGACCCTCGCGCGGCACGCGCTAGGCGCGGGCAAGGCGCTGGTCACCGCGAACAAGGCGATGATCGCGCACCACGGGCTCGACCTCGCACGGCTCGCCGAGGCGAAGGACACGCCGCTGAAATATGAAGCGGCGGTCGCGGGCGGCATCCCCGTGATCAAGGCGATTCGCGAGGGCGCGTCGGCGAACGCGATCGCGCGCGTCTACGGCATCCTCAACGGTACCTGCAATTATATCCTCACGCAGATGGAGCGGAATGGCGCGAGCTTTGCCGATGCGCTCGCCGCGGCGCAGGCCGAAGGCTATGCCGAAGCCGACCCGACCTTCGACGTCGACGGCATCGACGCCGCGCACAAATTGTCGATCCTCGCCGCGCTGTGTTTCGGTACCAGGCTCGACATCGGCGCGGTCACGACGAACGGGATCCGGGACCTGATCGCCGCCGACATCCGCGAGGCCGAGGCGCTGGGGCATCGCGTGCGCCTGATCGGCATGGCCGAACGCGACGAAAACGGCCTCTACCAGCATGTCCAGCCGTGCCTCGTCCCCGCCGACCACCCGCTCGCCTATGTGCCCGGCGCGCTCAACGCCGTCGTCGCCGAGGGCAATTTTGTCGGCCGCCTGTTCTTCGAGGGCGCGGGCGCGGGCGCGGGTCCGACGGCGTCGGCGATCGTCGCCGACATCATCGACATCGCGCGCGACGAATATGGCCCCGCCTTTGCGATGCCCGTCGACGCGCTCGACCAGGCGCCGCCCGCTGATGCCGGCGCGCGCGAGGGCAAGCATTATGTGCGGCTGGTCGTCGAGGACCGCATCGGCGTGCTCGCCGAAATCGCGACCGCGATGCGCGACGCCGGGGTGTCGATCGAAAGCTTCATCCAGCGCGGCGACGACGCCGGCGACGGCGTCGTGATCGCGCTCGTCACGCACGAAGGCCCGGCGCGCGCGATCGGCGCGGCGCTGGCGGCGCTCGCCGCGTCGGATCATGTGATCGGCGCGCCGATGCACATGCCGATCCTCGCGCTCTAGGACCGCAGCCACCGCTTGAAATCGCCCGCACCGCTGCTACCCATGAGAGCGGGGAGCAGGGGGACAATCATGGACATTCATATCCGGCGCGGACTGGCCGAGGCGTGGGCGCTGGCGGCGACGCATCGCAACATGCTGGCGGCCTATGTCGGAATTGGCGTCGTGGTGCCGTTCCTGTTCCTGTCGAGCGAGCCGATCTTCAGCCTGCGCAACCTGATGGCGCTGGCATCGAACCCGTGGACCGGAATCTACGGATCGATCGCCGGCCCGCTCTACCTGCTCGGCATCGTTGCGGTGATCGCGGCGGGGGCGATGCTCGCGGCATGGAACGGCATCCTTGCCGAGATGCGCGAGGGATTCCTGTCGGAGATCATGTACGGCATGGTCGCGGGTTTCGCCTATCTGCTCGCCAACCTCGTCCTCGCGATCGGCACCGGGCTGGTCGCGACGCTGCCGCTGTTCGTCATCGGTTTCGACGTGCTGCTGTCCGACGGGGTCACGCGCATCGCACTCGAAGCCTATCGCCTGCTACTGTCGCTGATCGGCGGCTGGATCGGCGCAAGGCTGTGCCTCGCGGGCGCGATCATGGGCGGGCGCGGCAAGCTCGAACCCGTGTCGGCCTTTCTCGAATCGTGGCGGCGCACGCGCACCGCGCAGTGGCGGCTCTACGGCTTCTACCTCCTCTACGGCCTCGTGTTCGGCATCGCAGCGGGCGGGTTGCTGCTGCTCCACGGCGCCGTGATCCTCGCGAACGAGCCCGGCACGGTCACCGAAACGCTGATGAGCTTCGGCTGGATCCTGCTCTTCGCGCTCTATTTCCTCGGCCAGGTGCTGATCCCCGCGGGCTTCGTGCGCGCGGCGGAACCCGCCGCCAACGCCGCCGAGATTTTCGCCTAGGGCTCCTCTTCTCCGGCCGGCGGCGGCGTTCCTGTCTCGGGATCGGTCGCGCGCTTCGCCATTTCGTAGAGCGCATTATATTCGGGGCCCGGCGGATAACGGCCGCCGAGCGACATCCAGTTGTGCGGCAGCCTGTCGAGCGGGGTCGGATTGAGTTTCGGCGCGTCGGGAATGGCGGTCTTCGTCGAGCGCCCGACCCCGGCGATCGCACGCAGTTCGGGCGACAGCCGGTGGCGCTCGGTATCGCTGCCGCAGACGTCGATCGATCCGTCTTCGGCCGACTTGCAGCGCCGGATCGGATCGACCAGTTCCTTCGTCCGCGCCAGCGCGGCCCCGGCATCGGCGGGCGGCGGCGGGGCCGGCGGCCCCTGGACCTGCGCCGCGGCTGTCATCGGGACGACGCACGCGAGCGCGAGAGCAGCGGCGAATCGCATGATGCATTCTCGACAAGCGGCGCGGGCGACCATATGGCGCGCACCATGCCCGTGCGGCGGCACAAGTAAAGACGGAGAGTAGCGGACATGACGAAGACCGGCAGCAACCTCGACCGGGTGCTCGTGCTCGAAATGGTGCGCGTCACCGAAGCCGCGGCGATCGCCGCCGCGAAGCTGATCGGGCGCGGCGACGAAAAGGCGGCCGACGCCGCCGCGGTCGAAGCGATGCGCGACGCGTTCAACACCCTCTACATGGACGGCACGATCGTCATCGGCGAGGGCGAGCGCGACGAGGCGCCGATGCTGTTCATCGGCGAAAAGGTCGGCAACGCGCCCGACAAGGGCCCGAAGATCGACATCGCGGTCGACCCGCTCGAGGGCACGACGATCACCGCCAAGGCCGGCCCCAATGCGCTCGCGGTGCTCGCGATCGCCGAGGAAGGCTGCCTGCTCAACGCCCCCGACGTCTATATGGACAAGCTCGCGGTCGGCCCCGGCTATTCGCCGAACATCGTCAATTTCGACAACAGCGTGCGCGAGAATGTCGAGGCGGTGGCGCGCGAAAAGGGCGTCGCACCCGCCGACATCATCGTCTGCGTACTCGACCGCCCGCGCCACGAGGCGATCATTTCCGAGCTGCGCGCGATCGGCTGCGGCGTCGCGCTGATCCCCGACGGCGACGTCGCCGGGGTGATCGCGACGACCAACCCCGACACCAATGTCGATATCTATATGGGGTCGGGCGGCGCGCCCGAGGGCGTGCTCGCCGCCGCGGCGCTGCGCTGCGTCGGCGGCCAGTTCAAGGGCCGGCTGCTGTTCCGCAACGACGACGAACGGCTGCGCGCGCGCAAATGGGGGATCGAGGATCTCGACCGCGTCTACGACCTCGAGGACCTCGCCAAGGGCGACGTCATCTTCGCCGCGACGGGGGTCACCGACGGATCGCTGCTGCGCGGCGTCAAGCATCGCCGCGGCGGCATCCTGACCACCGAAACGGTGGTGATGCGCGCCTCGTCGGGCACGGTGCGCTGGGTCAAGGGCGAGCATCGCGGCGCCTGAGGCGCGCGCGAAAACCCCTTGCCATGACCCCGGCATCCCGGCGATAGCGGCGACAGGCCGCGCGCCGGGGCGCCGCGGCCCCCATCATATCTTTCGGGGGGAAGAGGGTCGTGAAATCAGCATTTTCGGTTGCCGCCGCGATGGCGGCCACCCTGTCGTTCGGCGCGGCTCCGGCGGCGTTCGCACAGGACGCCGCCAAGAGCGCCGCCAAGGACGCGGGATCGCTCTATCTCCAGTGCGACGGCTTTCCCAACAACATGACCGCGGGCGAATCGGCGGCGCGGCTGCTCGGCGCAGTCACGCTTCTGGCGCTGTTCGCGCCGCCGCCCGAGGCGGCCGATGCGTCGAAGCGCAAGTTCGGCGCCGAGGGTGTCACCGCCTGCACCGGCATCCTCGAGGGCGAGAAGGCCGAGGGCAATGCGCGCCGCCGCATTCCGCTGATCCTCGCGCGCGCGCTGCACCGGATCGAGGCGAAGGATTATGACGCGGCGATCGCCGACGTCGCGCTCGCGCGCGGCGAGGCCGGCACCGCCGGGCTGACCGCCGATCCCTATTTCAACCGATCGATGGGGCTGTCGTTCGACCAGGTCGAAGCGGCGGCGCTGGTGCGCAAGGGTCAGGTCGCCGACGCGATGCGCGTCTCGCTCGCCGCGGCACCGCAGCACCGCTTTTCGCTGATGCCGCTGGTCGGCATCAAGACCTATGCCGACATGGCGCCGCTCGGCAGCGACGCCGACATCGACCGCGCCCGCGCGCTCGCGCGCATCGCCCCCGGCGCGATCGACCAGGCCGCCGGCCGGTTCGAGGAACTGTCGCGCTTCGCCGAAAGCGCCGCGATGCGCGCCGACCTCGTCGCCTTCCAGAGCGCGAAGAAGGACAAGGACGGCAAGGACCTGCCGCCGAGCAGCCGCGCGGTCGCGCAGGCGGCGCTGGCGCACGCGCTCGCCGGCCAGTGGGACGCCGCCGCGGCGGCGGCCGAGCGCGCGCGCGGCATCGACAAGACGCTGGTGGGCGAAGGCAAGCCCGAAGAAATGGACGTCCGGCTGCAGGCGAGCGAGGTGCTCGACCTCTACGACGTGCTGCTGCTCGCGCAACAGGGCAATGTCGAGGGCGCGCGGCGCAAGTTCACCGCGCGGACACAGTGGCTCGCGCCGTCGTTCGGCGCGGTGATGGCGACGAACCGCCTGCTCTACGACGGTGCAGGCGCCGCCGACCGCACCGGCCAGCTCGCCAAGCCCGCCGCGGCGATGTGGGACGACCGCGCCACCGCAGCGCGCGCCGAACTGCTCGCCAAGGACGGCGACAACAAGACGCTGTTCCAGCTGATCGAACCCTATGTGTCGAACGCCGCGTTCGAGGCGCAGTCGAAATCGGTGTGGCGCACCGACAAGTCGAAAATCTTCCTGAAGCTCGACCCCGGCAAGGCCGATCCCGGCACCCGGATCGCCTTCCTCTATGGCGCGCCCGCCGACGTCGCGTTCGACGCGATGCTGCTCCACGCCGCGCTCGATGCGAAGGCGCAGGGCAAGAAGGGCTTCACCTTCGCGCCGATCATCGACCGCTACATGGCGGGTATCGTGCGCACAGGCGATCCCGGCGACGCCGCAATGCCGGCGTCGCTGTTCCTCGAAGCCGATGCGGTGATCGCGGCGCTGTCGCCCGCGATCCCCGATCCCGTCACGCTGAAGGCGCGCCGCGCGACGAAGGGAAAATAGCCGCCGCACACGGGTTGACCCGGGCCGCCGCTATGGCATCGTCGCCGCACAAGGGGATATGACGATGGAAGAAACAAGGCGCCCGCGGCTGTTCGTCAGTCACCATTCGAGCAAATATGACGTCGCGCTCCACGTCGAGCGCGCGCTGGCGCGCCACGGCGTCGATTGCTGGATCGCGCCGCGCGACGTCGAGCCGGGCGAAGCGTTCGATTCGGCGATCATGGGGGCGATCCGCGACGGCGCGGGGGTGCTGCTGCTGTTTTGCAGCCAGTCGGACAAGAGCCCCCACGTCAAGCGCGAGCTGATCCTTGCCGACAATGCGCACAAGGCGATCATCCCGCTGCGGCTCGAAGAGATCGTGCCCGACGATCTCGCCTATCATCTGGCAAGCGCGCAATGGATCGACTGGCTGGAAAGGCGCGACGATTCGATCGCGCGAATCGCCGCCAAGGCGCACCAGCTCGTCGGTGCGTGCCCGACCGCGCCGGTTGCCGCACCGCCGCGCGCCGCCGATCCGCACGCGGCGGCGGCCGACGATCTCCACGCCTCGATCCTCGCGCAGGCGTCCGCGCCGCCGCCCGCGGCGACCGGCATATCGGTGCGCACGCTGGTGATCGCGGGCCTGCTTGTCGCGGTCGTGGTGATGGGCGCCATGCTGTTCATGCAGGGCGTCGACCCCAAACGGACGGAAGTCGCCGCGGCGCCCGCCACCGCCGCGAATCCGCAGGCCGCAGCGCCCGCCGCCCCGGCACCGACCGCAGCGCCGCCCGAGCCGGCCGCAACGCCGCTCAAGACCGCACCGAGCTTCAACTGCAAATTCGCCGCCGCACGCGCCGAAAAGCTGATCTGCGGCGACGAGGAACTGGCGGCGCTCGACCGCGACCTCAACCGCGCCTATCGCCAGCTCGACCGTGTCGCCGGGCCGCTGCGCCAGCAGATCGCCGCCGAGCAGAACGGCTGGCGCGTCGGCGAACGCGACGCGTGCAGCGACGCAGCCTGCGTCACCGACGCGATGCGCCAGCGCATCACCGTCCTCGATTCGCAGCGCGCCTCGCTGGCTGCCGAACCGGCCGAATAAGCCCGCGGAGCTTGTGCCGCCGCGGCGGCCGCAAGGGTCCAGGGCCCTAGATCTTTCCGCGCACGCTCAGGAAGAAGCGACGGCCGAGATAGTCGTACTGCGTCCCGAAGGCGGGCGCCTGCCCGATCACCGGTGCGGTTCCCGCGACCACGGTCGACACCCGCGGCGGCGGGGTATCGAACAGATTGGCGACCCCCAGCGTGATGCGGAAGCGTTCGGCGACGTCGCGGCTCAGCGACAGCGAATGATAGAAGGTCGCGGGCACGCTGACGTCGGGGCAGAAACGCCCGCCCGGACGGAAGCCCGAGGTGCGGCAGGGATCGCCGCCCTGCGCGCGCATCAGGTCGGCCATGTTCGATGCCGCACCGGTGACGTCGAGCCCGTAAAAGAGCGTCCAGCCATCCTTCATCCAGCCGAGGTTGAAGTCGCCGACCCATTTCGGATTGCCGATCTTGCCGTTGTCGTCGATCGTCGTGCCGGGGAAGAGTTCCACCTTGTCCTCGATCTGCCAGGTCATCTGCGCGCGGAAGGCCAGCGCGCCGAGCTTGCCGAGGTCCTGATCGACCGCGAGCGACAGGTCGACGCCGCGGTTCCGCTGGCGGCTGATGTTGACATAACGATCGGTCACCGTCGCGACGCTCTGCGCGTCGGGCCCGGCCGCCGTGCGCGTGAACAGGCCGCAGAAGGCCTCGGTCGCGAATTTGTCCGAATCATAGCAGCTGGTCAGGATGTTGCCCGCGCCGAGCAGCGTGATCTCGTCTTTCACCTTGATGTCGAAATAATCGACCGCGAGGCGCGTCTTGAGCCCGCCCCACAGCGCGCCCGACAGATCAGGGGTCAGGATGACCGACACCGTTTTCGCAGTCGAGGTTTCGGGTTTCAGCCGGCCGAGGCCGCCGCCCGAGGTGATCGTCGCGGGGCCGACGCCCCCGGCATAATCGGGGTCGATGCCGTCGGCGGCGCAATTGTCGAAAACGCGCTGGCTGATCGCCCCCGCCGCGAGCCGTGCCGCGGTCTGGATGCACGGATCGATATCCTGCTGGCCGAGGAAGCCCGTCTGGTCCTGCAGGAAAAGTTCGAACAGCGCCGGCGCGCGGAACGAGGTGCCCCAGGTGCCGCGCAGGCGCAGCCAGTCGTTGACCGCCCAGTCGGCGCCGACCTTCCACGTCGTGTCGCTGAAATCATCCCGTGCGCCCGAGCGCGAGGTCGCCTCGACATGCGTATAACGCGCTGCACCCGACAGCGTCAGCCGCTCGATCATCGGCACGCCTTCGAGCAGCGGCAGTTCGACCTCGCCGAACACTTCCTTCGACACGGTACGCCCGGCGGTAATGCCCGAGGTCGTGAAATTGGCGACATTGCCCGCGAGCGTCGCGGCGCCCGGCGTATCGGCGATTTCGTCGCGGCGGATGTTCGCCCCGAACGCCGCGCCGACCGGTCCCGCGGGCAGGGCAAACAATTTTCCCGTCACCAGCGCCTCGGCCGACGTCTGCTTGAACAATGTCCGCCCGGTCTCGCGTCCCATCAGGAAAGCGCGCTCTTCGGGGGTGAAGTCGCCGCGCAGCACGCGCGGATCGGTAAAATCGACATCGATGCACGGCACGCCGCGGATCGATGTCACCGTGCCCGCGCACGAGCGCGTGCGCAGCGTCTGCGACGCGAGCGCGTCGCGATAGATGATATCCTGCGCATAGCGGGCGTCCGACCGGCTGTGCTGGCCATAAATGTCCCATTTCCACGCCGCGCCGATCGTCCCGCGCAGGCCAAGGACCCCGCGATAATAATCGACGTCGGCCTCGCTCTGCGATTTCACCAGCACCCGCGGACGCAGGATCAGATTGCCGACGAATTCGCCGTTGAGCGGATCGCCCAGATCGCCGGGATCGCAGTTGAACGCGGTCGGATCGCACAGGAAGAAGGGCAGCATCGACGCGCCGGTGAATTGCTCGAGCGTCACCAGCTGGACGCCGTTGCCCGCCGACTTGCGGTTGCTGAACAGGAATTCGCCATAGGCGGTGATCCCGTCGGTGATATCGTAGGCGCCCTCGGCGAAGGCGCTGATCCGGCTGACGCGCGAAAAGACGTCCGAATCCTGTTCGGCGGGCTCGAACTGGTTGAGCGCGCCGGTCGATGGTCCATCGAAATTGACCCCGAAGAAATCGGCGGGCCCAAACACCCCGATCGGGTTGTAGGCGTTGATCGGGATACCGACGCCCGCGAATTCGGCGCCATATTGGCCCGCATAGATCGCCTGCCCGTTCGGCGCGATCAGCCCGGGGCCGAAGGTCGGAAAGCCGTCCGGGTCGACCCCCGAAAAATCGCTGAACACGATCATGTTTGCCTGCGTGCTGCTGCACGCCGGGCGCCCGGTGCGGAAATCGACGATGTCGGCGCGGCTGCCATCGGCTTCGCGCTTCAGATATTCTTCGGAGCAGAAAAGGAAACCGCGGTCGCGGTGGGTGAGGTTCTGCTGGCGGAAATAGTCGACCGTCGCGAAGACATGCCCGCGCTCGAATTTCCTGCCGAAGCTCGCATCGACGCCATAGCTTTCGCCCCCGCCATGCTGGGTGACCGACGAAAATCCACCGCCTTCGAAGCCGTCGAGGTCGTCGCGGGTCAGGATGTTGACCACGCCCGCGACCGCATCGGAGCCATAGATCGACGAGGCGCCGGTCTTCAGGATCTGGGCCTCGCGCACCACCGACAGCGGCAGCACGTTGAGGTCGAAGGGCGCGACCGCGCCGCGGATGCCCGCGGGACCCGCGCGCCGGCCGTTGATCAGCACCAGCGTGCGTTCGGCGCCGAGCCCGCGCAGCGACACCGTCTGGACGTCGTTGCCGCCGTTGGCGACGAAGCGGTTCGACAGCGCCGAGGTGATCTGGACCGAGCCCTGCGCGGCGGGCGTCGATTGCAATATCTCGGCGAGCTGGACCTGCCCCTGCAATCTGGCCGAATCGGAATCGACGACCTGGATTGGGTCGGCGCTGGTGAATTCGCTCTTCGCGATGCGCGATCCGGTGACGACGATCGTATCGCCTTCCGCCTGCGCCGCGGCGGGAGAGGCCGCGAGCGCGATCAGCGATGCCGTGGCGGCCAGAAACACCTGGGAGCTGGTGCCCGTTTTCATGAATTTTGTCCGAACTAGAAGTTGATCCCGCCCCCCGGCACCGCAAAACTACGCCCGGCCGCCTTTCGATATGGTTACCGCCGCATAAAATTCCGCGGCGCGCGGCACCGGGCCGCGGCTTGTCGTGCGCGCCGGGCGCGTCTAGGCACGCATCCGAAAGGATCGCGCGATGAGCAAGGCGATGGGCGAAGCACTGGGGCGGCTGGAGGCGGTCGTTCACAACCGGCTGGCGGCGGGCGAGGCCGAAGCCTCCTATGTCGCGAGCCTCGCCGCGAAGGGCCGCGGCAAGATCGCGCAGAAGCTCGGCGAGGAAGCCGTCGAGACGGTGATTGCAGCGATCAGCGAGGACGATCCGGCGCTGATCGGCGAGGCGAGCGACCTCGTCTTCCACCTCTCGATCCTGCTCGCCGAACGGGGCCTTGGCTGGGACGCGATCGCCGCCGAACTCGACCGCCGCCACGGCACCTCGGGCCACGCCGAAAAAGCCGCGCGCCAGCCATAAGCACAGGAGTCCCCATGCCGATCGACGCCACCCTTCCCTATGACGCGACCAACATCTTCGCGCGCATCCTGCGCGGCGAACTGCCGTCGAAGACCGTCTACGAGGACGAGTTTGCCCTCGCCTTCCACGACATCAACCCGCAGGCGCCGACGCACATCCTCGTCATCCCCAAGGGCGCCTATGTCAGCTGGGACGATTTTTCCGAACGCGGCAGCGAGGCCGAGATCGCGGGCTTCGTCCGCGCGGTGGGCCGCGTCGCGCGCGACCTCGGGCTCGTCGCGCCCGGCTATCGCCTGCTTGCCAATATCGGGCCCGACAGCCACCAGGAAGTGCCGCACCTCCACGTCCACCTCTTCGCGGGCCAGAAACTCGGCCCGATGCTCGTCCGCTAGGCCTTTTCGCACCGGTCAATGACCGCGATCACAGCGCTGCGCACCACTGCGGTTAACCGTGCGCCACGTGCGGCAACGGGTGGACAGACGCGCCTGTTTCCAGCAGGATAGAGCCTCGGGACCGGCAGGAGTATTGGGCGATGGCGGCATGGCAAGGCTGGGGCAAGACGCTGGCCGCAAAGGCGAAATTCGCGCTCCTCGTCCCGCTCGCGGCGCTCGTCGCGGCGGCGGGCGGCGACACCACGCCGCAGGTCATCCTCGCCACCCCGGGCAGCGCGGGCAACGGCGACGGCACGATCAGCCGCTTCACCCTGCGTTTTTCCGACGACATGGTCCCGCTCGGCGACCCGCGCGCCAAGGCCCCCGCCAAGCACGACTGTCCCGTTCCCGGCACCGGCCGCTGGGTCGACACGCGCACCTGGGTGCTCGAATTCGACAAATCGCTCCCCGGCGGGGTCAGCTGCGCGGTCGAGCTCACCCCGAACCTGCGCACCGCGGGCGGCACCTGGGTCGGCGGCAACAGCCGCTTCGAGCTCGATTCGGGTGGCCCCTCGGCGCGCGCGGTGCTCGTCGGCGGCACCTATGACGGGATCGAGGAGGATCAGATCTTCCTCGTCGCGACGAATGTCGGCGCCGACCGCGCCTCGGTCGGCCGCTACGCCTATTGCGCGGTCGACGGCATCGGCGAGAAGATCCCGGTCGACGTGCTCAAGCCCGAAACCGCCGCCGAAATCCTCGACGGCCTCGGCAACAGCAGCTGGCAGCGCCAGGAATTCGCGTACAACGGCGGTCTTCCGCTGCAACTCCCCGCCGCGGGCGCCGATCGCGCCGCGGTGCTCGAACGCATCGTGCCGCTCAAATGCCGCCGCCCGCTGCCCCCCGGGCGCGAGATGGCGCTCGTCTGGGACGCGCGCATCAGCCAAGCGGGCGCGCCGGCGCGCACCGCGGGGCGCGACCAGCGTTTCGACTATGACGTACGCCCCGCCTTCACCGCCAAAATGTCGTGCAGCCGCGTCAATCCGCAGGCGGGATGCAACCCGCTCAAGGACATCACGCTGAGCTTCGCCTCGCCGGTCGCGCGCGACACCGCGCTCGCCGCGACGCTCAGGACCGCCGACGGCAAGAGCGTGGCGCCGAAGCTCGCCGACGACGACAGGAACGATGCCTTCCTCACCGCGGTGCGCTTCGCCGGCCCGCTGCCGCAGAATGTCGATGCAACGCTCGTGCTGCCCGCCGACGTCACCGACCAGAGCGGCCGAAGCTTGCAGAACCGGACGAATTTCCCGCTGAAATTCCACATCGACCGCGCCCCGCCGCTGGTCAAGTTCGCCGCCGAGTTCGGCATTCTCGAGGCGAGCGAGGGCGGCGTGCTGCCCGTCACCGTGCGCGGGGTCGAGGCGTCGATGGTGCAGTCGAACCTCAGGATGCCCGCCAGCCTGCTCAAGGTCGGCGACGACGATGCCGCGATCGCGCGCTGGCTGAAACGCGTCGCCGACGCCGACGACACCGACTATCGCGAGGAAAAGGACGCGAGCGGCAAGGACGTCACGGTCAATTACACCGGCACCAAGTCGGTGTTCGACGGCGCGCCGTCAGGCGGCGAGCGCCGCGACCTGCAACTATCCCCCGCCGCGGGCGGCAAGGAGTTCGAGGTCGTCGGCATCCCGCTCGGCGAAAAGGGTTTCCACGTCGTCGAGATCGCGAGCCCCGAACTCGGCGCCGCACTGCTCGGGCGCAAGGCGACACGCTACGTCACCACCGCCGCGCTCGTCACCAACATGGCGGTGCATTTCAAATGGGGCCGCGAAAGCTCGCTCGCGTGGGTGACCTCGCTCGACACCGGGCTGCCCGTCGCGGGCGCCGAGATCCGCGTCACCGACAGCTGCACCGGGCGCCTGCTCGCGCGCGGCACCGCCGACAAGGCCGGCCGCCTCGCCTTTGCCTCGGGCCTCCCCCAGCCCGAAACCTATTCGGGCTGCGAGGAAAACCCCGACCCGGCGGTGAGCGAAGGCCATGCGCTGATGGTCAGCGCGCGCAGCGGCGACGATTTCAGCTTTACCCTCACCGACTGGGGCAGCGGCATCCGCCCCTATGACTTCGACCTGCCCTATGGCTGGTCCGAACGCGACGACATCCTCCACACGCTGTTCGACCGCGCGCTCGTCAAGGCGGGCGAGAGCGTCCATATGAAGCACATCCTGCGCCGCCCCGTCGGTACCGGTTTTTCGACCCCCAAGCCGATGGCGGGCAAGCTCCGCCTCGTCCACCGCGGTTCGGATACCGAGTTCGAGATGCCGTTCAGCATCGACACGGGCGGCAGCGGCGAAAGCGTGTGGAACGTGCCTGCGTCGGCCCCGATGGGCGATTACGACCTCGTCTTCGTGACCAAGGACAAGGACGGCGAGGACAAGACGATCTGGACCAGCCAGTCGGTCAAGGTCGACGAATATCGCCTGCCGACGATGAAGGCGACCGTGACCGGGCCCAAGGAGGCGCTGGTGCGCCCGGGGCAGGTGCCGCTGTCGCTGTTCGTCGGCTACCTGTCGGGCGGTCCCGCGCCGAACATGCCCGTCGAGCTGCGGACCAGCTTCGCGCCGCGCTGGTCGCCGCCCGAGGATTATGCCGACTGGGATTTCGACGGCCTTCCGGTGAAGGAAGGCATCGTCCAGCTCGACGACAGCGGCGAGGAGCCCGAGGCCGACCTGCCGCTTGCGCGTTCGGTGCCGCTGCGGCTCGACGCCAACGGCGCCGCGACGACCAGTGTCATGGTCGACCAGCCGATCGTCGAACCGACCCAGATGGCGGTCGAGATGGATTATGAGGACGCCAATGGCGAGACGCTGACGTCGAGCCGCCGCATCACCCTCTTCCCCTCCGCCGTTCGCTTGGGCCTCAAGACCGACGGCTGGCTGATGCGCGACAACGACCTGCGGCTCAATTTCGTCGCGCTCGGGCTCGACGGCAGGCCGATCGCGGGCCAGCGTGTCCAGGTCGCGCTCTACAGCCGCGAGATCATCACCGCGCGGCGCCGCCTGATCGGCGGCTTCTACGCCTATGACAACCAGATGCGCACGAAACGCATCGACGCCGCGTGCAGCGCCACCACCGACAAGCTCGGGCGCGCGCGCTGCGCGATGGCGCCCGGCATTTCGGGCGAGGTCACCGTCGTCGCGACCACCGTCGACGCCGACGGCAACGAAGCGCGTGCTGTGCGCTCGGTCTGGCTCGCGGGCGACGACGACTGGTGGTTCGGCGGCGACAATGGCGACCGCATGGATGTGATCGCCGAAAAGCCGCGCTACGCCGCGGGCGACACCGCGAGCTTCCAGGTCCGCATGCCCTTCCGCGAAGCGACCGCGCTCGTCACCGTCGAACGCGAGGGCGTGCTGTCGAGCTTCGTCATGCCGCTCAAGGGCACCGATCCCGTGGTGAAGGTCAAGCTGCCCGCCACCTATGCCCCCGACGTCTATGTCTCGGTGATGGCGGTGCGCGGCCGCGTGACCGGCCAGGAAAGCTGGTTCCGCAAGATGAAGCGCGCGGTCGGTTTCCAGATCGAAAATAGCGAGGGCGCCCCGCCGACCGCGCTCGTCGACCTCGCCAAGCCCGCCTATCGCATGGGCATCGCGCGCATCAAGGTCGGCTGGGAGGGGCATCAGCTCGCGGTCAAGGTCCGCACCGACAAGGAAAAATATGCCGTTCGCGAAACCGCGAAGGCCAGCATCGAGGTCAAGGCGCCCGGCGGCAAGCCGCCGGCAAACGCCGATGTCGCCTTCGTCGCGGTCGACGAGGCGCTGCTCCAGCTCGCGCCGAACGACAGCTGGAAGCTGATCGACGCGATGATGGGCCAGCGCACGCTCGACGTGCTCACCTCGACCGCGCAGATGCAGGTTGTCGGCAAGCGCCACTATGGCCGCAAGGCGCTCGAACCCGGCGGCGGTGGCGGCGGCGACCTCAGCGGGCTCACCCGCGAGGATTTCCGCCCGGTGCTGCTGTGGAAGGGCCGCGTCCCGCTCGACGCCAAGGGCCGCGCAACCGTCGACGTGCCGCTCAGCGACAATCTGTCGGCGTTCCGCCTCGTCGCGATCGCGACCGACGGGTCGCAATATTTCGGCACCGGCGAAGCGAGCATCCGCACCGTCCAGGATCTCGGCGTCTTCGCCGGGCTCCCCGACCTCGTGCGCACCGGCGACACCTACGACGCGCGCTTCACGCTGCGCAACGGCACCGACAGGGCGATGACGGTCACCGCCACGCCGACGCTGTCGCCCGCGGTCGCGACCGCGCCGCCGCTCACCGTCACCATCCCGGCGGGCGGCGCAGTGCCGATCAGCTGGTCGATGACCGCACCCGAGAATGCGGGTCCGCTCGAATGGACCGTCGAGGCCGCGACGAAGGACGGCAAGGCGCGCGACCGCCTCGTCTTCGAACAGATCGTCGAGCCCGCGGTGCCGGTCGAGACCTGGGCCGCCAGCCTCTTCCGCGTCGGCCCCGACACGACACTGCCGATCGGCATCCCGACCGGCGCGCTCGCGGGCGGCTATGTCGATGTCGCGCTCGCGGGCACGCTCGCACCGCCGCTCGCCGGGGTGCGCGACTATATGGCGCTCTACCCCTATAATTGCTTCGAACAGTCGGTTTCGCGCGCGGTCGCGCTGAACGACATCGGTCGCTGGCAGGCGCTGGCGGGCGCGCTCCCGACCTATCTCGATAAGGACGGGTTGCTCCGCTACTGGCCCAACGACCGGCTCGAGGGTTCGGCCGAACTCACCGCGCACGTGCTGGCGATCACCGCCGCCAACGGCTTCGCCATCCCCGAGGATTCGAAGGCGAAGATGGTCAAGGCGCTGCAGGCGGTGGTCGAAGGGCGGCTGTCGCGCCGCGGCTACGGCCCCTACGACATCCGCCCGGTCCGCGTCGCCGCGCTCGCCGCGCTCGCGCGGAGCGGGGCGTCGAGCCCGCGCCTCGTCGCGGCGATCGACATGGTCCCCGCCGACATGGCGACGGGCACGCTCGCCGACTGGCTCGTCGCGATCGAACGCACCCCCGGGGTCCGCAACGCCCCCGCGCTGCGCACCGCGGCCGAGGCCGAACTCCGGAAGCGCCTCGTCTACGAAGGCACGCGCGTCGACCTCGTCGACGATGCGAAAGCGCCGTGGTGGATGATGGTCAGCGGCGACGAGATGGCGATCAAGGCGCTCGACGCGGTGCTCGGCCGCAAGGGCTGGGAAAATGACGCGGGCAAGCTGATGGTCGGCGTCGCGCAGCGCCAGCGCCGCGGCCATTGGGACACCACCCCCGCCAACGCATGGGGTTCGGTCGTCGTGCGCCGCTTCGCCGAGCTGTATCCCGCCAGCGCGATCACCGGCGTCAGCCGCATCGAGCTGATGGGCGCCAGCGCGACGCAGGCATGGCCGCTTCCCGATGCGGTCAGCCCGCTGCGCGTCCCGCTCGCCGCGGGCACAATGCGCCTCGCCCACGACGGCACGGGTTCGCCGTGGGCGGTGGTCAGCGTCAAGGCCGCGGTGCCGCTCAAGGAACCCCTCAACGCGGGCTACCGGATCAAGCGCAGCGTGAGCGTCGTCAAAGCGGCGACCCCGGGCACGCTGACGCGCGGCGACGTGATCAAGGTGCGTATCGAGGTCACCGCCGCCGCCGGCCGCACATGGGTCGTCGTCAACGACCCGATCGCGCCGGGCGCGACGATCGTCGGCAATCTCGGCGGCCAGTCGCAGATGCTCGGCGAACAGGCCGGCGGTGACGGCGCGCAGCCGAGCTATGTCGAACGCGGCAAGGACAGCTGGCGCGGCCATTTCGGCTGGATGCCCGCGGGCACCCACGCGGTCGAATATGTCGTGCGGCTCAACGGTTCGGGCAAATTCACCCTGCCCCCGACGCGCGTCGAGGCGATGTATTCACCCGCGATCCGCGGCCAGTGGCCCAACGCGCCGCTGACCGTGGCGAGCGTAGCGCCGTGATGGCGGGCTGTGTGCGAATAATATCCTCCCTGTCGCGCAGCGATGGGGAGGTGGCAGCGCGAAGCGCTGACGGAGGGGCTTTGTCGCTGGCGTCGCAGCCCCTCCCCCATCCTTCGGATGGTCCCCCTCCCCATGCCTGCGGCACGGGGAGGATTCTTTAGGCCGCTCAGTCCATGCCCGCCAAATCCCGCATCCGCGACGCCCTCGCCTGGCTCGCGCTCGCGCTGCTCATCCTCACGACGATCGCCCACCTGCTCACCAAGCCCCCGGCGATGCCGTCCTACGACGAGGTGCGCCAGGACTGGAAGCCCAGCGAGGCGTGGCTCTACGACCGCGACGGCCGCCTGCTCGACAGCGAGCGCGTCGATTTTGCGCGACGTCGCATGGCATGGGTTCCGCTCGCCGACATCGCGCAACCGGTGCGCAGCGCCGTCGTCGCGAGCGAGGACAAGCGCTACTGGTCGCATGGCGGGGTCGACTGGCTTGCGATCGCCAGCGCCGCGAGAACCCGCTGGACCGGCGGGCGCTCGCGCGGCGCCTCGACGCTGCCGATGCAGCTTGCGGGTTTCCTTGCGCCCGACCTCGCGCTCCCCGGCCAGCGCGGCTGGCTCGCCAAGCTGCGCCAGATGCGCGCCGGACAGGCGCTCGCGGCGGACTGGAGCCGCGAGCAGATGCTCGAGGCCTATTTCAACCTCGTGCCCCTGCGCGGCGAGACGCAGGGGATCGGCGCTGGCGCGCGCGCGCTGTTCGGCAAGAAACCCGCCGACATGGACAGCACCGACGCCGCGCTATTCGCGGGCCTTCTCCCCAACCCCGCCGCGGGCGCCGAGACGCTCGGCCAGCGCGCCTGCCGCGCGGCCCGGGCGACCGGGCGCGCGCCGAAGGACTGCGGCCCGCTCCGCGCCGCCGCGGCGACGCTCGTTTCGGGCGAGCGCATCGCCGAGCTCGATCCCGCGCTCGCGCCGCACCTCGCGGTCCGCCTGCTCGACAAGCCCGGCAAGCGCGTCACCACCACCATCGACCGCCGCATCCAGGAAGCCGCGATCGTCGCGCTCCGCCGCCAGCTTTCGGGGCTCGGCGCCGACCGCGTGCGCGACGGTGCGGTCGTCGTGCTCGACAACGCGACCGGCGACGTGCTCGCCTATGTCGGCGGCGTCGGTCTGAAATCGACCGCGGCGCAGGTCGACGGCGCCAACGCGCGGCGGCAGGCGGGCTCGACCTTGAAGCCGCACCTCTATGCGCAGGTGATCGAGCACCGCTGGCTCACCGCCGCGTCGATCCTCGACGACAGCCCGGTCCAGCTCGACACCGCCTCGGGGCTCTATGTGCCCAAGAATTACGACCACAGCTTCAAGGGGCCGGTCAGCGTCCGCCAGGCGCTCGCCGCCTCGCTCAACGTCCCCGCGGTGCGCGCGCTCGTCATCGACGACGTCCAGCAGTTCCGCGACCGGCTGTGGGCGCTCGGCTATCACGGCATCGTCGAGGACGGCGAATATTACGGCTTCAGCCTCGCCCTCGGCTCGGCCGAAGTGTCGCTGGTCGAACAGGCCAACGCCTTCAGGACCTTTGCGAATTCCGGACAATGGTCTCCCGTTCACTTCACCGCAGCGCGCGACGATCGCGACAGTCCGCGCGCGGTCGTCTCCCCGGCTGCCGCCTTCATCGTCGGCGATATCCTCGCCGACGCGACCGCCCGCGCCGACGCCTTCGGCGCGGACAGCGCGCTGCGCCTGCCCTTCTGGGCGGCCGCCAAGACCGGTACCTCGAAGGGCATGCGCGACAATTGGTGCGTCGGCTGGTCCGACCGCTTCACCGTCGCGGTGTGGGTCGGCAATCTCGAGGGCGATTCGATGCGCGCCGTCTCGGGCACCTCGGGCGCCGCACCGGTCTGGCGCGACGTGATGATGGCGCTCCACGCCGGCAATCCCGGCAAGCCCCCCGCCATGCCCGAGGGGGTCGAGGCGAAGCAGATCGCGCTCCCCGGCACGCGCGAACCGCCACGCCGCGAATATTTCATCCGCGGCACCGGCCAGGCCGAAATGGCGGCCGCCCCCGCCGCCGCGCGGCGCCCGCGCATCACCAGCCCGGTCAGCGGCAGCGTCTATGCGCTCGACCCCGACATCCCGATCGACCGCCAGCGGCTCGCGATCGCGGTCAGCGGCGAGGTTGCCGGCTATCGCCTGCTCCTCGACAAGACCCCGCTCGGCGACGCCGATGCGGGCCAGCAGATCCTGCCGCGCCCCGGCGCGCACATGCTGACGCTCGTCGATCCCGGCGGCCGCATGGTCGACCGCGTCCGCTTCACGGTGCGCTGACCCCGCGCGCCCTTTTGCCGGGCGGCCGGACATGTTTGCCCGACCCCGGCCATCCCGCCGCGACTCGCCGCTTTCGGCCTGTCACAACTCTGAAATTAAGTTGCGCTGACGAGCGGAGCGGCTAGTCTGCGCGGCCAGGAGACGGGCGCCGGTCGTGGCGGCCCGACAAGGGGACATTCTCTATGTTGTTTGACCGCGTAAAGCCGCTGGATGCCATTTTGGCGACGGCGGAGAAAAAATCGCTTACGCGAACGCTCGGCGCCTTCCAGCTCACCATGCTGGGGATCGGCGCCGTGATCGGGACCGGGATTTTCGTGCTCACCGCCGAAGCCGCGCAGAAGGCGGGCCCGGGCATGATGATCAGCTTCATCATCGCCGGCTTCGTCTGCGCCTTCGCCGCGCTCTGCTACGCCGAAATGGCGTCGATGGTGCCGGTGTCGGGTTCGGCCTACACCTACAGCTACGCCGTGATGGGCGAGCTCATCGCATGGATGGTCGGCTGGGCGCTGATCCTCGAATATGCGGTCGCCGCGGGCGCGGTGTCGGTCGGCTGGTCGGGCTATGTCGTCGGGTTGATCGAGCATAGCTTCGGGATAGACATACCCGCGAAATTCGTGCTCGGGCCGTTCGACGGCGGCATGATCAACCTGCCCGCGATGTTCATCGCCGGCGTGGTCACCATGCTCCTCGTCATCGGCACGCGCGAATCCGCCACGATCAACGCCATCCTCGTCGTCATCAAGGTGACCGCGCTGACGCTCTTCATCATCCTCGCCGTCCCGGTGATGAACATGGAGAATTTCGAGCCCTTCGCGCCGCTCGGCATCGGCGGCATCGGCGCCGCCGCGGCGTCGATCTTCTTCGCATATGTCGGCTTCGACGCGGTTTCGACCGCGGCCGAGGAAACCAAGAACCCGCAGCGCAACATGCCGATCGGCCTGATCGGCAGCCTTGCGATCTGCACCATCTTCTACCTCCTCGTCGCCGCGGGCGTCATCGGCTCGGTCGGCGCGCAGCCGGTCGGGATCGACGCTGCCGCGGGCCATGCGCTCGAACCCGGCAGCCGCGAGCTCGCCGCCGCGTGCGGCGCGATCGGCGACCAGGCCGTCGTCTGTTCGAAGGAAGCGCTTGCCTGGACGCTGCGCGAAATCGGCTGGCCGCAGATCGGCAACCTGATCGGCCTCGCCGCCGGCCTCGCGCTGCCCTCGGTCATCCTGATGATGATGTTCGGCCAGACCCGCATCTTCTTCGTGATGAGCCGCGACGGACTGCTGCCGCAGGCCTTCTCGAAGATCCACCCCAAGTTCAACACGCCGCACGTGATCACGATCATCACCGGCATCGCGGTCGCTTTGTTCGCCGCCTTCTTCCCCGTGGGGCAGCTGGCGAACATCTCGAACTCGGGCACGCTCTTCGCCTTCGCCGCAGTGTCGATCGCGGTGATGGTGATCCGCCGCACCGATCCGGGTCGCCACCGGCCGTTCAAGACGCCGCTGATCTATATCACGGCGCCGATCGCGATCTTGGGGTGCCTCTATCTCTTCTTCAACCTCGACCAGAAGAGCATCAACCTCTTCCTGATCTGGGCGGGGGTCGGACTCATCGTCTATTTCCTCTACAGCCGCTCGCGCAGCCATGTCGGGCGCGGCCATGTCGAAGTGCACGAGGATGATGCCGACGCGCCGCCGCCGCCGGTTCCGCCGGTGCCGTCGTTCAAGGATTGACGGGAAAGGGGGCTTCGGCCCCCTTTCTTTTTGTCCTCAATAGGGGCTCTTCGGCGCGGTACCCGGACGGGTGAAGAGCTTGCCGCGTTCGGCCCACAGCACCAGCAGCAGGCCGGCGGCGGCGCTGGCCAGAAAGGCGTAGGCGAGCGGCAGCGTCGTGCCGTCATATTGCTGGCCGATGAAGGCGCCGAGCAGCGCCGCGACAAGCGCCTTGGCAAAGCTCTGATAGGAGGAGGCGATGCCGGCCATATGCCCGAAATCCTCCATCGCGATCGATCCGAAATTGCTGCCGATGAAGCCGATCAGCCCGACGTTGACCATCATCAGCCCGGTGAACATCGCGAGCGTTTCGGTGCCGCCCAGCGCCGCGGCGACCTGCGCGATCGAGGTCGCCATGAAAGCGAAAACCGCGGTCTGCGACACCCGCCGCGCGCCGAAGCGCTCGACGATCGCGGCGTTCGAGAAATTGGCGATCGCGATGCCCACCGCGACGCAGGCGAAGACGAGCGGAAAGAGCGACTGCGCGTCGAACACTTCGGCGATGATCTGCTCGCTGCTGTTGAGATAGCCGAACAGCGCCGCCTGCATCACCCCCGAGGCGAGCATATAGCCCGCGGCGCGGCGGTGCCGCGTCACCGTCATCCAGCCCGCGACCATCGTCCGCGCGTCGAGCGGCCGCACATCGGCGGGGTCGAGCGTTTCGGGCAGGCGGCGCAGCCACAGCAGCATGACGACGCCCATCGCGGCGAGGACAAGGAAGATCGCGCGCCAGTCCGCGAGCGCGGCAACCCCGGCGCCGATCGTCGGCGCGATGATCGGGACGATCATGAAGACGAGGAAGATCAGCGACAGCCGCTTCGCCATCGCGTCGCCCGAAAACAGGTCGCGGATCACCGCGACGACGATCACGCCGAGCGCGGCGCTGACGACGCCATGCCCGAAACGCAGCGCCAGCAGCATCGGAAAGCTGGTCGCGAGCCCGCAGCCAAGCGCAAACAGCGTGTAGGCGATCAGCGCCGGGACGAGCACCCCCTTGCGCCCGAACCGGTCGGCGAGCGGACCATAGACGAGCGCGCCGAGCGCGGTCCCGAAGATATAGATCGAGATCACATATTGGCGATCGTTCGCAACGGCGACGCCGAGCCCCTTGGCGATCGCAGGGAGCGCGGGCAGCATCGCATCGATGGCGAGCGCGTTGAGCGCCATCACCATCGCCATCATCACGACCATCTCGCGCGGGCCGGGAAGTCCGGGCCGGGTCGTTTCGGGCGGGGAAGAAACAGGAATATTGTGCATTGCAACAGTGCTATGCGCCCGCCCGCCCGTTTTGGATAGCCCCCGCCGATCCCGGCGCGACGCAACGAACCGACGAAAGGCAGCTTTGGGGTGGGAAGCGGACGTTCGCTTCCTGCCGCTCCTCCCTGTCGCGCAGCGATGGGGAGGTGGCAGCGCCCTTCGACTGCCTTGCAGGCGCTCAGGGTAAACTGCGCCGAAGGCGCAGCGCTGACGGAGGGGCTTTGGCGCAGCGTTGCCGGCCCCTCTACCATCCGCTTCGCGGACGGTCCCCCTCCCCATCGCTGCGCGACAGGGAGGATCCCATGGCCGCAGCCGGTCGTCTGCCCGAAAACGACCGACAGCCCGGGCCAAGTTTTGCCGGAAAGACACCCGGCCCCAAAGGCCGGCGCGTCATCGCCGCGGCTTTACGGCTTCGCGCGCGTGTTCCATCAACGCAAAAGGGCCGCCCCTTTCGGGACGGCCCTTCGCTTTTCGCAGATCGGTGGCCGGTCAGCCCTGGCGGGTGCCGGTCATCGCCATCGAACCGAAAGCGCCGGCCTTGATCGTGCCGGTCAGCGCGTCGCCGTCGATCGTCGCTTCGCATTCGAGCGTCATCGGCATCGGCACCTTCATGTTCATGGTCCAGGTCAGCTTGTTGCCGTCGACCTTGCCATTCTCGACATCGAGCGAACCCATCGCGCCGGCGTTCTGGCCGGTGAAGCTGTCACCGCTGGTGGTGACGGTGAACACCGACTTCTGGTCGCCCATCGGCGACTTGGTTACGCAATCATAGCTGCCATCGACTTGAGACATCCGGGCTCTCCTACTGAAACTGATGTTAGTTAGCGGGAGACACCGTTTCCACGGTCAGCCCCAATCCGTCAAGCTGCGGTTTCACCACCGCCGCGTCGCCGACGACGACATAGACGAGATCGTCGACGCTCAGCGCCTGGCGCGCCGCGGCGTCGATCTCGGGCGCCTTCATCGCCTCGTAGGTTGCGGGCAGCGTCTCGTAATAATTGTCGGGACGGCCGAACTTCACGATCGACCGCAGCCCGCCGAGCACGTCGCCCGAGGTTTCGAAACTGCCCGGCAATTCGCGGACGCTGCCATTGATGGTGCGTTCGAGCTCCTCGGCGGTCACCCCCTTGTCGCCGAGGAAGGCCGTGAGGTCGCTGCGGAACTCCTTGATCGAATCGCCCGTGCGATCAGCCTGCACCGGTGCCGCGGCCACCCAGGTCAGCCGGTCCTTGTCGCCCGAGATGCGCGTGCGAACGCCGTACGACCAGCCCTTGGTCTCGCGCAGGTTCATGTTGAAACGCGAGAGGAAGTTGCCGCCGAAAATGTCGTTCGCCGAACGCAGAACCTCGAGCTGGTCGCCGCCCTTGGCATCGAGCACCTTGCCCGCAAGGATCACCGACTGCGGCGACTTGGGTCGGTCGACGAGCAGGATACGCGGCTGCGGCTTGGGGATCGCGATTTCGAAATGCTTGACCGGCTTGGCCGTCGCCGGTGCCTTCCAGTTGCCGAAGGCTGCGTCGAGCTGCTTGGTGACCGCCTTCAGCGTGGTGTCACCGACGACGAAGATGCGCGCCGTGTCGGGGCGGATCCACGTCGAATGGAACGCCGCGAGCTGCGCCTGCGTCGCGGCGGTCACCGCCTTGGCGTCGCCGAGCCCCGACGGCGGAATGCCATAGGGATGTTCGGCGCCGTAAAGCGCGGGCATCAGCACGCGGCTGGCGATCGCGTTCGGATTGTTGAGTTCGGCCTTGAGGCGGTTGAGCTGCTGCGCGCGCACGCGGTCGAGCTCCTTGGCGTCGAAGGCGGGGTTGCGGATATAGTCGGCGAGCAGGGTCAGCGACGGCGCGAGGTTGGGCTTGAGCGCGAACAGGCTGAACACCGTCTCGTCGGCGTTGGCCGACCCGTCGATCTGGGCACCGAGCCGCTCCTTAGCCTCGGCGAAGGCAATCGAGTCGAGCGTCTTCGTGCCCTCGTCCATCAGGCTCAGCATCAGCGACTGGGTGCCCAGCGCGTCATGCGGATCGGCGGCATAACCGGCATCGAAGCTGACCGCGACATTGACCGTCGGCACCGCCGAGCGATGCGCGAAAACGACCTCGATGCCGTTCTTGAGCCGGGCGCGCTCGATCGCGGGGAAGTCGAGCGCCTTCAAGTCGCTCACCGCGGGAAGCTGCGAGCGGTCGGCGATCGACGTGCCCATCCCCATGTCGGGGCCGACGTCACCGAGCGCGGGGTTCCAGTAGCGGTCGGGCTGGACGAAATCGCCCGCCTTGCCCGCGGTCACCGCACCGCCGCGATTCTCGCCGCCCTCGGTCCGCTCGCCCGGCGTATAGGTCAGCGAAAAGGCAGGACGCGACAGCCATTTGTTCGCGACCGCCTTCACTTCGGCGGGGGTCGCCTTGGCCATGCGGTCGAGCTCGACCTTGTAATAGCCGGGGTCGTTCGAATAGAGCGCGCCCTCGGCAAGCGCGACCGCCTTGCCGCCGAAGCCGCCGACCGATTCGAGCCCCGAAATCGCCCCGCCGACATAGCTCGCCGCGGCGCGCTGCAGTTCGTCGGCGGTCGGGCCGCTCGCCAGATAGCTTGCGATTTCCTCGTCGAGGCGCTTGGCGACATGCGCCGGGTCGACCCCGGGTTTCACGTCGGCCTGGATCAGCAGGATGCCGGCATCCTCGAACGGCTGCGCGCCCGCCGACACGCTCACCGCGATCGGATCCTTGCGCACCAGCGCATTGTCGAGGCGCGACGACGACAGGCCGCCGAGCACGCTCATCGCCATCTGCAGCGGCACCGCGTCGGCGTCGTTGAGGCCGGGGATCGCCCACATGCGATAGATGCGCGTCGTCGGGATCAGGTCCTTGACCTCCTTCGCGAGCGGCGCGGGCAGCGTCGGCACCGCGGTCGCGGGCGCGGTGACCGCGGGGCCGCGCGGGATGTCACCGAACCATTCGGTCACCTTCGCCCTGGCGGTCGGGACATCGATGTCGCCGGCGAGCACGAGCACCGCATTGTTCGGACCGTAATTGTCGGTGAACCACTTCTTCACATCGTCGAGGCTCGCCGAATTGAGGTCGCCCATCGAACCGATCGTGCTGTGGTGGTAGGGATGCCCCTTGGGGAAGAGATTTTCGAAAATCTCGTAGCGCAGCAGGCCATAGGGATTGTTGTCGCCCTGGCGCTTTTCATTCTGGACGACACCGCGCTGGTTATCGAGCTTGTCCTGCGTCACCGCGCCGAGCAGATGGCCCATGCGGTCGCTTTCGAGGAACAGCGCGCGGTCGAGCGCGCCCGTCGGCACCGTCTCGAAATAATTGGTGCGGTCGACGTTGGTGGTGCCGTTGAAGTCGGTCGCGCCGACCTGTTGCAGCGGCTCGAAGAAATCGCCGGGGGCGTTTTCGGAACCGTTGAACATCAGATGCTCGAACAGGTGCGCGAAGCCCGTCTTGCCCTTGGGCTCGTGCTTCGACCCGACACGGTACCACACCGATACTGCGACGACCGGCGCCTTGCGATCCTCGTGCACGATCACGCGCAAGCCATTGTCGAGCGTGAAGGCCTGATACGGGATGTCGACCGCCTTGACGAGTTCGGCGATCGGCGCCGGATCGGCGGCCTTGGCCTTGGCGAGCGCCGGCCCGGCGGCGACGAGCGAAGTCGACAGCGCCAGCGCCAGCGCAAAACGATGAAAGCGAGCCATGAAAATCCCCTAGATCAAGGCGGGCAGGCGCGGTGCGCCTGCGTCCATTCGATGTGCCGGACGGCACTGTATCAGCGGTTTAGGACAGTGCGCCGCGGCGTTCAAGGGCGATAGACGCGCGGCTTCGTCGCCCACAGCGCGGCGGGATCGAACAGCACGGGTTTCAACTGGTGCCGGACGAACAGCGGTGCCTGATCGTTGTAATGCGGACTGTCCGGTCGCGTCGTCGCCGCGCCGAAGGGCTGGATCGATTCCGAATGCAGCCGCCCGTCGCGGTCCCACGTCACGAACATGATGAAGCTGTCGCCGTGGCGGACCTTGAGCCGTCCGTCGGGCTCGGCATCCCACAGCGTCGACGCGCGGATCGTGTCGTTGCCGCCGTCGAGCGGCAGGTCGACGCGATGCTCGCCCTCGCCGTGGCGCAGCCGCAGCAGCGTGCCCAGCCGCGGATCGAGCGTCCCGAAATATTTCTCCAGATGGTCGGCGGCTTCCTTGAGCGTCGCGCGCGGAACGGGACGTTCGGCGAGCCGCTGGTAGTGGACGCGGTTCGCGGGGCGCAGCACCATCAGCGCGAGCGCGTCGCCCTGCCCCTTGCCGTCGAGGTTCCAGTCCCACGCGCGCAGCAGCGCCTGCGCCTTCGCGAGTTGGGGATCGTCGGCGAGCTTGAGCGCGAGGATGCGGTCGATCCACGCCTTGGCGTAGCCGGTCTTCGCATAGCTCGTGTCATATTTGATCGCTTTCAGCCGCGCTTCGTCGATCGGCCCCGATGCCTCGAACAGGTCGATCAGCCGCGACGCGCGGTTGCTCATGTCATCCTCGATGCCGAGCAGGGGCGAGAAGGCGGCGGCGTCGAGTTCGTCGCCCGGCCCGGCGGCGACCCACGGCGTGTTGTTCGCGTTCATCACATAGCCCGAGCGCGGGTTGACGAGCGCGGGCACGCGGTCGAACGGCAGCGTCCTGGTCCACAGCGCCGCCGACGTGTCGCCGGGCAGAATGCCGCGCCAGTTGTATCCCGCCGGCCGGTCGGGGAACATCGCATTGTAGAAAAGGCCGATATTGCCCTCGCGGTCGGCGTAGATGAAATTGGTCGCGGGTACGCCCTGCCCCGCCATCGCGGCGCGCCATTCGCCGAAATTCTTCGCCTTGTTCAGCCGGTAATATTGGGTGACCATGTTCGCCTGGTCGATCCCGGCGTAGCGGATCGCAAAGGCGCCCTTGTCATTCTTGATCACCGGGCCGTGCACCGATCGATACACCATCTTCGGCACCGGCAGCACGAAGGGGCCATATTTGACCTTGAGCCACACCCGTTCGGCCTCGAGCGGACGCCATCCGCCATCGAAGCGGTAATTCTCGCCGCTGTCGTCGAGCGTCAGCTGATAGATGTCGATCAGGTCGGGCCGGTTCACCGTATTGGTCCAGCCGAGATATTTGTTGTGGCCGACGAAGGGGTAAGGCGAGCCGGGGAAGTTCGCGCCCGCGAAATCCCAGCCTTCCTCGCTGTGGACGACGAGTTCGTACCACGCGACGCCGCCGGTCCACGGCTGGTGCGAATTGGAGACGAGCCGCGTCGCGCCGTCGGCCGCACGGCCCGGCGCGACCGCCATCGCATTCGACCCGTTGGCGGCGGGATCGCTGCCGAACGGCGTGTCCTTGCGCGGGATCAGCTTGCCCGTCGCGTCCATCTCGGGCCCGCCCTCGCGCCCCATCACCTTGTCCTCGACGAGGCTGCCGAGCACCGAATCGAGCCCGAAGAAAAAGGGCGAGCGCAGCACGAAGCCCGCGACGACATCTTCGCCGGTGACGGGGAACAGCCCCGACAGCCGGACCTCGTCGGGATGCTTGTCGGCATAATGGTTGAGCCCCGCGGCATAGGCGGTGAACAGCGCGCGCACGTCGGCGGGCAACCGCGGCCAGTCGCGCGCGCTGGTCTTGCGGATGTCGAGCAGCGCGGCGGCATAGTCGATCGCGGCGCCGTCGGGCCCGAGCATCGCCCCGGCGCGCCCGCGCGTCATCGCCAGCACCTCCTGCAAGGTCGCAAAATCATCCTCGGCGTGCGCATAGGCGACGCCATAGGCGACGTCGGCGTCGGTCTTGCCGAAGATATGCGGCACCCCGAAACGGTCGCGCGCGATGCGGATATCGGCGGGCGAGAACGCCGGCGCCTGCGGCGGCCGCGCGGTGAAAGGCTCCCACACGGCGAGCGTCACACCCGCGAGGGCGAGCAAGATCAGCATGGTGATTCCCAGCCTGCGCAACATGTCGGTCCCCTCGCTCGCGGATGGCCTGTCTGGCGGCGGCGGTGCCCGATGGCAAGCGCCTGTCGTTCGTCGAGCGGCGATTGCAGGCCGGGCCGGTCGTGCTAGGCGATGGTTCGGACCAAGACCGACGGAATAACAGGGAGTTCCTTCTTCATGCCTACCAAGAGCCTGCTGCTTGCCGCGTGCCTTTCCTTCGCCTCGCTGACCGCCCCCGCCGCGATCGCGCAGACGGTAACCGGGTCGGGCGTCGCACCCGGTACCATCGCCAACAGCCCCGAACGGCCGATCGGCTTCGCCGCCGCCGCCCCGGCGCGCGGCGTGCTCGTCGTGCTGATGGACAGCGCCGCGCTGCCCGCGCTCGACCAGGTCGGGATCGGCACCGCCGAACGCGCCGCGATCGAGGCGGCGGTGGCCGGCGCCAAGTTCGACGGCAAGGCGAATGCGACCTTGTCGCTGCGCGGTATCGGAGCGCACAACCGCATCCTGCTCGTTGGCACGGGCAGCGCCCCGACGCTGCTCGCGCGCGCCGAAGCAGGCGGCAAGGCGGCGCAGGAGGTCCGGTCCGACGCCCAGCCGGTGACGCTCACCGGCGCCTTCACCGGCGCCGAGGGCGCCGAGGCGGCCTATGGCTTCGCGCTCGGCCAATATCGCTTCGACCGCTACAAGACCGTCGACCGCAAGCCGCCCGCCACCGACGCGGTGACGATCGTCGGCGGCGATGCGGCGGCCGCCGGGGCCACCTACGCCAGGCGCTACCAGCCGCTCGCCGACGGGGTGCGCCTGTCGCGCGACCTTGCCAACGAACCGGCCAATGTCGTCTATCCCGAAAGCTTCGTGGCCGACGTCCGCAAGGCCTTTTCGGGCGTCGCCGGGGTCAGCATCGAAGTGCTCGACGAAGCCGCGATGCGCAAGCTCGGCATGGGCAGCATCGTCGGGGTCGGCCAGGGCAGCCCGCGCGGATCGCGCATGATGCTGGTGCGCTATCGCGGCGCGGGATCGCCCGACGCGCCGCTGGCGCTGGTCGGCAAGGGCATCACCTTCGATTCGGGCGGCATATCGCTCAAGCCCGGCGCGGGCATGGGCAATATGAAGGGTGACATGTCGGGGGCCGCTTCGGTGGTCGGCGCCGCGCTGTCGCTCGCCAGGTCGCGCGCGCCGGTGCATGTCGTCGCGGTCGCCGCGCTTGCCGAGAATATGCCCGACGGCAACGCCCAGCGCCCCGGCGATGTCGTGCGCACGATGTCGGGCAAGACGATCGAGATGGTCAACAGCGACGCCGAAGGCCGGCTCGTCCTCGCCGACGCCAATGAATATGTCGCGCAGGCGTACAAGCCGCGCGCGATCGTCAACATCGCGACATTGACCGGATCGATCGTCGGCGCACTCGACGACCAATATGCCGGTCTCTTCGCGCGCGACGACGCGCTCGCCGCGCAATTGCTCGCCGCGGGCGCCGCGAGCGGCGAGGAATTGTGGCGCATGCCGCTCCACAAAAATTACGCCGACCGCGTGAAGTCGGACATCGCCGATGTGCGCAACAGCGGCGGCGGCGGCCCCGGCGCCAGCCTCGGCGCGCATTTCATCGGCTTCTTCGTCGACGAAAAGATGCCGTGGGCGCACCTCGACATCGCCGGCGTCAACCGCAGCGAGAGCAATTCGCCGCTGGTCCCGAAGGGCATGACCGGCTTCGGCGTGCGCCTGCTCGACCAGCTCGCGCGTTCGGGGGACTGATCGCGCCGGTTTTTCCCGCCGCTCCGGCATCGACCGGGGCGGCGGGGGCCGATGGCGCCCATTGCGTCGCAAGCCCCTTGTGTTGCCCAAAAGCAACACTATCTCTCAATCAGAGAAAGGGGCTTTCCGAATGAACCTCGAAAAATTCACCGATCGCGCCAAGGGCTTTTTGCAGGCGGCGCAGACGATCGCGATCCGCATGAACCACCAGCGGATCGCGCCCGAGCATGTCGCCAAGGCGCTGCTCGAGGACAATCAGGGCATGGCCGCAGGGCTGATCGCGAACAGCGGCGGCGACACCGCGCGCGCGGTGCAGGGCATCGACGCGCTGCTCGCCAAAGTGCCCGCCGTGTCCGGATCGGGCGCCCAGCAAACGCCAGGCCTCGACAATGACGCCGTGCGCCTGCTCGACCAGGCCGAACAGGTCGCCGCGAAGGCGGGGAGCGAATTCGTCGCCGTGCAGAACATCCTGCTCGCGATGGTTCTCGCGCCGAGCACGCCGGTGGGCAAGGCCTTTGCCGATGCGGGCGTAAAGGCCGACGCGCTGAACGCCGCGATCGCCAAGCTGACCGGCGGCCGCACCGCCGACACCGCCTCGGCCGAAGACCGCTACGAAGCGCTCAAGAAATTCGCCCGCGACCTCACCGAAGTCGCGCGCGAGGGCAAGCTCGACCCCGTGATCGGCCGCGACGAGGAGATCCGCCGCACCGTGCAGATCCTCGCGCGCCGGACCAAGAACAACCCCGTGCTGATCGGCGAACCCGGCGTCGGCAAGACCGCGATCGCCGAAGGCCTCGCGCTGCGCATCGTCAACGGCGACGTGCCCGACAGCCTGAAGGACCGCCGCCTGCTTGCGCTCGACATGGGCGCACTGATCGCGGGCGCCAAATATCGCGGCGAGTTCGAGGAGCGGCTCAAGGGCGTGCTCGACGACGTCAAGGCGGCCGAGGGCGAGATCATCCTGTTCATCGACGAGATGCACACGCTGGTCGGCGCGGGCAAGGGCGAGGGTGCGATGGACGCCTCGAACCTGCTCAAGCCCGCGCTCGCGCGCGGCGAACTCCACTGCATCGGCGCGACGACGCTCGACGAATATCGCAAGCATGTCGAAAAGGATCCCGCGCTCCAGCGTCGCTTCCAGCCCGTCTTCGTCGGCGAACCGACGGTCGAGGATTCGATCTCGATCCTGCGCGGCATCAAGGAGAAATACGAGCTGCACCACGGCGTGCGGATCACCGACGCCGCGATCGTCGCCGCGGCGACGCTGTCGAACCGCTATATCTCCGACCGCTTCCTGCCCGACAAGGCGATCGACCTGATGGACGAGGCCGCAAGCCGCATCCGCATGGAGGTCGAATCGAAGCCCGAGGAGATCGAGAGCCTCGACCGCCGCATCATCCAGATGAAGATCGAGGAGGCCGCGCTCGGCAAGGAAAGCGACGCCGCGTCGAAGGACCGGCTCGCGACGCTGCAGTCCGAACTCGCCAATCTCGAGCAGCAGTCGGCCGAACTCACCCAGAAATGGCACGCCGAAAAGGACAAGATCCACGCCGAGGCGAAGATCAAGGAAGAGCTCGACGCGGCGCGGTCGGCGCTCGATCAGGCGCAGCGCGCGGGCGACCTCGCGAAGGCGGGCGAGCTCAGCTACGGCACCATCCCCGGCCTCGAAAAGCAGCTCGAAGCGGCACAGGCCGCGGCAGGCAATGCGATGCTGCGCGAGGAAGTGACGGCCGACGATATCGCAGCCGTGGTGAGCAAATGGACCGGCATTCCGGTCGACCGGATGATGGAAGGCGAGCGCGAGAAACTGCTCGGCATGGAAGAAACGCTGGGCAAGCGCGTCATCGGGCAGGACGAGGCGGTCCGCGCCGTCTCGACCGCGGTCCGCCGCGCGCGCGCCGGGCTGCAGGACCCCAATCGCCCGCTCGGCAGCTTCCTCTTCCTCGGCCCCACGGGGGTCGGCAAGACCGAGCTCACCAAGGCGCTCGCGCGCTTCCTGTTCGACGACGACAATGCGATGGTCCGCATCGACATGTCGGAGTTCATGGAGAAGCACAGCGTCGCGCGCCTCGTCGGCGCGCCCCCGGGCTATGTCGGCTATGAAGAGGGCGGCACGCTCACCGAAGCGGTGCGCCGCCGGCCCTATCAGGTCGTGCTGTTCGACGAGGTCGAGAAGGCGCATCCGGACGTGTTCAACATCCTGCTCCAGGTGCTCGACGACGGGCGCCTGACCGACGGGCAGGGCCGTACGGTCGACTTCACCAACACGCTGATCATCCTGACGTCGAACCTCGGCAGCCAGGCGATCGCGGCGCTGCCCGACGACGCCCCGGTCGAACAGGCCGAACCCGCGGTGATGGAGGTGGTGCGTGCGCATTTCCGGCCCGAGTTCCTCAACCGGCTCGACGAGATCGTGCTCTTCCACCGCCTCGCGCAGCAGCATATGGGCGGCATCGTCGATATCCAGGTCGCGCGGGTGCAGAAGCTGCTCGCCGATCGCAAGGTGACGCTCGACCTGACCGACGCGGCGCGCGCCTGGCTCGGACGGGTCGGTTACGACCCCGTCTATGGCGCAAGGCCGCTCAAGCGCGCGGTGCAGAAATATCTGCAGGATCCGCTCGCCGACCTGATCCTCAAGGGCGAGGTCAGGGACGGTTCGACGATCCGCGTCGACGAAGGCGACGGCGCGCTGAAGCTGGCTGCCCAATAAGGGGCACCGCACGCGATGGCGCCAAAAGAAAGGCCGGGGATCGCTCCCCGGCCTTTCCTGTTTCCGTCTGACAATGCGGTCAGAAGATCTTGGCCTTGATGCCAACGTAGAAGGATCGGCCTTCGGCGCTCATCGGATAGCCGATCGCGCCGACGTCGGGCTTGCGATCCCACAGATTGTTGATGCCGCCGTAGATGTCGAACCGGTCATCGACGTTGACGCTGGCATAGAGGCGCTGGTTCAGCTTGTCGCGATACCAGAAATAGCCAGGCTCGATATAGTCGGGATTGGCTGCCTCCGCTTCGCGGCTGACGCGGCGGGTCTTGGAAAACCAGTCGACGCCATAGTTGAGCGTCACCGCGCCCTTCGTCCAGGTGAGGTCGAAGGTGCCACTGTAACGCGGTGCCGGATAGGCGGCCGAATGCATCTCGTTCTCCGGATCGGCGCCGAGGCTCGGCACGAACGAGAGCTTGTCGAGATAGTTGCCGGACACGCGGACGTTGAACCGGCCACCATCGGCAAACGGTTCGAAGCCGTAGTTGAGCGCGACGTCGAGACCCGAGGTTTTGAACGATGCCACGTTCGCCGGAATAACGCTGAAGTCGGACACGTAACCGGTGGTTGCGCTGCGCTCAATCAGCGCACAATAGGTGTTGTCCAGCGTTGGCTGATCATAGCACAGATCGACGATGTCCTGCGCGGTGGAGTACTGGATCGCCTGCTTCAACCGGATGTCGTACCAGTCGGCGGTGATCGACAGGCCGGGGATGAAGCTGGGGCGCAGGACGACGCCGACGGTCCAGGTCTTCGCCGTTTCCTCGTTCAGGTTCCGGTTGCCGCCCTGCGTGCCGAGCAAACTGCTATTTTGCGGCGAGGTCTGGTCGCCTGCCGGATTGAACGTCGCAGGATTGATGCCGATTGCCGTCAGCGCCGCCGAACAATTGGCCGCGCGATACGAGGTACCTTCCGCCAGTCGATCGGTCCCGCACGGATCGGTAATGAACTCATAGGTACCCGAGGTCGCAGCGAACAATTCGGAGATGTTCGGTGCGCGAACCGCCTGCGAATAGGTGCCGCGGAACATGATATCGCGAACCGGCGCCCAAGTGCCGTCAACCTTCCAGGTCGTCGTCGTGCCAACGGTCGAATAATCCGACAGGCGCACTGCGCCACCGATCGACAGGATATGCGCGAACGGCATATCCTTGAGAATCGGCAGGTTGATTTCGCCGAAGACTTCCTTGACGTCGAAACTGCCCTTGTCGACCAGCGACTGCGAGCTGTCCATCAGCTGGCCTGCCAGCGTATATTCGGACGGAATCGAGTGGCTGCTTTCCTTGCGATACTCGGCACCGATGGCAAAGCCGACCGGACCGCCCGGCAGGTTGAAGAAGGAACCGGTATCGCCCGACAGCGCCGCCGACACAACATGCTGGCGGATGCGCGCCCAGTCGCTGTGATCGACCGTAACGAAATCGAGCGCCGCCTGCGACGGAGCTCCCTGACCCAGGATATTGAGCGGAACGCACTCGCCGGGACGGAAGGTTACCGGCGCGCCGTTGAAGACCGGCTGACCGCCGTAGTTCATTCCATTGATGCTGGTTTCGCCAGGCAGGTTGATACGACAGGTGATATTGCCGTTGCCGTCGACCACCGCGTCGAGCGCCGCGTAATAGCGGTCGGTCAGGCGATCATTGCGGTTGGTTGCCGTCTGCGTCGACTGTCCGAAGACATAGGACACATCATAACGCAGGTTCGAACTGATTTCGCCCTGCGCTCCAACCACCGTGCGCCACAATTCGCGATCCATTTCCGACTGGCGAATGCCGAAATCGAAATTGTCACGACTGAACAATGCACCGTCAGCACCGTCGGCGCCGAATCGCTCGGTCAGATAGGGGTTACCCGCAAACAATTCGGTATAGAAGTCATAGGTCGGCTGCGCGAAGGTATTCGCCGTCGATCGAACATATTTGCCTTCGGCATAAAGCTCGAACGCCGGGCTGAATTCATAGCGCGCCATCGCATTGGCGATGTGCCGGCGGCTGTAAGGCGTGAAATCCCCATAATAGATTTCGCGCGGGGTGTTGGTACCGCCAATGGCGAGGCCGCCGCCGCCGGGCAGCGCGATACCACGGTCGTAGATACCGCCTTCGCCGGTACGGTCCGGGATGCCGTCAAAGTCGAGGTCGATCGCCCCGCCCATCCAACTGTCAGCCCAGGTCAGATTGGTATAGAGAACGCGATCGGGAATACCGTCGTTGTCGGTCGGACCGTCGAGGTCCTGATTGTTGCGGATGAACGCATAGGACGGTCCCGTCCGGCCATAGTTCAGGCGCTGGCGCTGGCTGAAACGGTCGGTTTCGTTGAATTCATAAGCGAGCGTGATGTTGCCCCGCCCGTCGGCAAAATTCTTGCCAAAGGTCGCCGCGACATAACGATCGCCTGCATCGCCGCGCTGCGAAATGCCGGCCTGGCCGCGAATGCGAAGTCCCTCGAAATCCTTCTTCAGGATGAAGTTCACCACACCGGTCACGCCATCGGCGCCGTAGACCGCCGAAGCACCGCCCGTCAGCACATCGATACGTTCGACCAGGTCGGTCGGGATGGTGTTGATATCTACCGCGGCGTTGCCCGGAATGCCTGCAACATGCCGGCGCCCATCAACCAGCACAAGCGTGCGGCTGCTACCAAGATTGCGAAGGTCGAGTGTGTTGACGCCAACCAGTTGCGCGTTGGGCAGATTCGAACCTGCCACGTCGATATTGGTCATCGAACCAAGCAATGCGGGATTGTCGACCAGGAAATCGGTCAGGTTGACATTGCCCGTCTGTTCGATCGTCTGCGCGCTGATGATCTGGACGGGGTTCGGCGTCGCGAGTTCGGGCCGCGCGATACGCGAACCGGTGACAACGATGACGTCGTCGGCGGTGCCTTCTTCGGCGGGAAGATCCTGTGCAAAAGCCGAAGTGGTCGACAGCGCCAACCCCAGCGCGAGCGGTGCGACGCCGTGGCGCAAACGCCCCAAAACAACAAAATTTTTCACGAAATGACTCCTACCTGGAAATCGCCGGCAGGGTCGTGACCGAGGGTCAGGAGCGCGATACCGCGCCCTGGTCTGACACGACCCCCTGGCACACCGGAACAGGATGTTGTTACTTATTCGTAATTTCCTGAATCCCCAGTGCGTCGCGAATCATGAGCAAGCCGCGTGCCAAGACAATAGGAGACCGGCCAAACGACGTTAAACTTCGACGAATGGAGGAACCGGGACCCGAAAACGGTAGTCGCCAGCATTCACCCCACAGCGTTCGCGGGCATAAAAAAGGCGGGCACGAGGCCCGCCTTTCTCATTTCGCCATTGGCGGATCGATCAGAACTTGATCGTCGCACCAACATAGAAGCGGCGACCGAAGACGTCATAGACGTCCGCGGCGGTTTCGGTGCCGGTCGGCGAATTCGCGAACGGCGTTCCGGGCAGGAACGGAGCCTTGCTTCCGAACAGGTTGTCGATACCCGCGTAGAAAGCGAAGTCCTTGTTGTCGCCCACGTCAAAACGCGCCTGGACATCGTGATAGAAGCGATCGCCGACGCGGTTCAGTTCGTCGAGGGTCAGCTTGTCACCATAAACGGTGGTGTCACCGACATAGTCGATGTCGCCCACGGCCTTGCCCAGATAGTTGATCTGCCAGCTGAAGGTCAGCGGACCCTTCAGATATGCCGCGCGCACCGACGCCTTGTGCTCCGAATAGCCGACCTCGCCCGCCAGATCGCGCACAGTTGCCGACGGGTCACCCTGCGACTTGAAATCGATCAGGTAGGTGTAGTTGCCCGACAGCTCGAGACGGTCGTCGCCCCACAGGCCAAGCCCGGTGCGGTAACGCATGCCGACGTCGATACCCTTGGTGCTCAGCTTCGCCACGTTGAGCAGCGTTGCATCGACCCGCGTGACACGGCCCGTTGCAGCGTTGCGGATGACATTGTCGCAGAAGGTGTCGTTGCTCGTCAGCAGGCACTGCTTGATCGACTCGTCGCGCTCGATCACATTGATCGCGTCCTTCACCTTGATGTCGAAATAGTCGACCGTCATGCTGAACCCGGGCAGGATGCGCGGCTGAATGACGGCACCGATGGTGAGCGTCTTCGCCGTTTCTTCCTTGAGGTCGGGATTGCCCCCAACGAAGCCGTTGATGCCCTGAATATCCGCGAGGGAGTACGCAAACGAGCCGTTCGCCGCGATGGCGGCGGCAATCGCCGGAATCGCGCGGCAGGCATCGTCCGCCGCATTGGTGCGGCCAGCGGTTACGCCGTTGCACGGGTCCGAAACCGCAGCGAAGGTTTCGCTGGGAGGCGAAGCGAATTCCGAGATATTCGGGGCGCGGTTGGCCACCGAATAGGTCGAACGGAAGCCGAGGCCGGGCACCGGCGACCAGTCGCCGTTGACGCTCCACGACACCACGCCGCCCACCTGACGCTGGCTGTAGTCGGAGTAGCGTACTGCACCGCCGACCGACAGATTCTCGAAGAAGGGACGGTCGCGCAGCAGCGGCACATTGACCTCCCCGAACACTTCCCAGACATTGAACTTGCCCATCGTGTCGGGGATTTCATTGCCCGAATTGCCACCGCTGTTGGTAAGGGCGTCAAGGTCGTCGACGCTCTTTTCCTTGCGGTATTCGGTACCGAATACAACGCCGACGTCGCCGGCGGGAAGCGCGAAGGGCGTACCCGACACAACCGCCGAGAAGACATGCTGCTGCTGAACGGTTTCCTGCGACTTGGGAACCACCGCCTGGACATAGGCCGATGCTTCGGGGCTGGCGGTGCCGAACCCGAAGATGTTGATCGGCTGACATCCGTCGGCGCGCGCGGCGTCGCTGCGGCACACGATGCTGCCGTCGCCGAGCCTGATCGAATCGAGCGCGTTACGGTAACGCGCGCTGTCGATGTCCTCGCTGGCGGTGAAGTCCTTGAAACGGCCATAGACATAGCTGGTTTCGAACTGCCACTTGTCGGTGATGTCACCCTTCAGCCCTGCGACAACGCGCCAGGTGTCGCGCGACGCGCGGTTCGAACGGTTGAACACCTCGTTCTGGCGGCGACGGAAGCCGAGCGACGTGATCGGTGCGGCGAGGCCTTCGGGGGTCGCATTATAAGCGGCGATCTGGTCGCGGACTTCCTGCGGGATGAAGGCGTTGGTCAGCGGAATGCCGCCGTCGTCATAGAGGTCGGTGTAATCGAGCGGTGTCGCTTCCATCTGCGAACTCGACTTCACCTTGGCATAGGTGATTTCCGAGAAAGCCTTGATGCTGTCGGTCAGCTCATAGTTGATGATCGCGTTGGCGAGGTAGCGTTCGACCGGCACCGAAATGCGGCGGACGCCGTTGCGGTTGAAACCCGTGCCGCCACCCGCGATCAGATTGTTGTTCTCGTCGAACGAGAACAGGCTGCCGCCATTGAAACCGTCGGCGAGCTCGCCAGCGGCATCGAGCAGTTCGAACCGCCCCTGCGCCGAATAGCTCGAATAGGCGTCGGGACCGCAAATGTCGAAATAGCAATCCTCCGCCGACATCGCGCGCTTGCGCGACAGCAGGCCCGTGTCCTTGTCGTAGGAGAAATTGAGCATGATCGAGCCGCGATCGTCGGCACCCCAGCGCGTGCCCGCGGTGATGCTGGCGAAATAGCGCGGATTGTCGCCCTTCTCGGTCACATTATACTGGCTGCGAACGCGAACACCCTCGAACGAATCCTTGAGGATGAAGTTCACGACGCCGGCGACGGCGTCCGAACCGTAGATCGACGAGGCACCGCCGGTGGTGATGTCGACGCGCTCGATGAAGTCGGTCGGAATATTGTTGATATCGACCGCCGACGAACCGGCGAGACCCGCGATGTAGCGGCGACCGTTGACGAGAACGAGCGTCCGGCTCTCGCCGAGATTGCGCAGGTTGATCGTCGCGACGCCATTGGCGCTGGTGGAAAAGTTGCTGTTGGTGCGGCTCGTGCCGATGCCGACCTGCGGCATTTCCTGAAGCACGTCCTGGATGTTGACCGCGGCGTCGCGTTCGAGCGACTGGCTGTCGATCACGGCGACCGGAACGACCGAATCGAGGTCAGGGCGGGCGATACGCGAGCCGGTCACGACAATGACGTCTCCGCTCGCGGCTTCATCTGCCGCGGCGTCCTGCGCGATGGCGGGAGTCGATACGAGCGCGACACCCAAAACCACCGGGGCGACCCCAAGCTTCAGCTTGGAGAACTGGTTTTTCTTCAAAATTCAGACCCTTATACTATACACAAATCACCGGACGGACACGCACCGGCACCAGCCGGTCCGGACCCGCGGTTCCGGAGGGGGTCCCCGCTGACGACCGATGCTTAGCGAGTAAAGTGAATTACCCGTATCGACGGGAATTTGGGTCCCGACTGTGCCCCATATGCAACAGTTGCAAAAACATGTCGTAATACAATGACTTCCCGTAGGCCTCTTGGGTAATTTTGTGTCGGCGACGGCGCAGCCCGCCGGATCACGGCACCATCACCGGCTGCGCGTTCGCTGACTCGAACATTTCTGTCGGGAGTGGCGCGATCGCCGGCACGGCCAGTCGAACGGGGTAGCTCTCGTGAGCGACGGGCTACAATGCGAGGGAGGATTGCGGCGGCGAAGGCGCAATTGCCGACGGCGCGGGCGCTCAGGCTCCGGCCATCGACGCCAGCCACGCCGGGTCGGGCTGGTCGGCGTCATAATATTCGAAGATCAGGTGGATGCGCGGCTCGCTGCCGCCATTTTCGACGGCGTGAATCCCCATATTGTTGACCTCGGCCGCCTCGCCCTCGGGCAGGTGGAAACCCTGCCCGTCGATGCGGAAGGTCACGCGGTCGCTGGTCTGGATCGGGACGTGAATCTTGTGCGGCCATTTCGCGGCGGGGTTGGCGTCGCGGTGCGGCCGGATCACCCCGCCCGCCGGCATGCGCGCCAGCATCACGCGCGGGAATACGCCGTTCGCATAGCCGTAATCCGCGGTCGCCGCGGCGAGGACGGGCGCAAGCAGCGGCTCCCATTCGGCCCAGAGCGGACGCGCATAGGACTCGCGCCAGTCGCGCACGCTCGACACGAAGCGAAAGACGATGTGTGCGGTCGCATCGAGCGCTTCGAAGCGGTTGGGCTTGTCCGCATTCTCGGCCTGCCAGAGACTCTCGGGAATCGCGAGCACGGCCGCCTTGAGGGCGCCGATGTCCACCGCGCCCAGCCGCCTGATACTCGTCGTCTTTCGCGGATTGGGATACATGCTTGGTCTCGCTTGCCCGGCGTCAATAATCATAGCCGAAAAGATCGAGGTCGCGGGCATAGATTTTCGCGACCCCGTCGATCGTCTCCTGATCATAATAGTCACGGTAGGCGCCACGGCGCGAGCGATTGGCATGGTCGAGCGGCGTCGTCGCGATGCCGATGCGCGCGGCGATCGCATCATAGGACGCCTGCATCTCCTCGACCTTGCCGACCGCATCGGCCAGCAGCGCGCCATCGGGACCGGTGATGAACAGGTGCTGCGGGCGAAAGATGATGTGCTGCATCGGCGGCGCGGTGAACAGGAAATGGCGCATCACGCGCTTCGGATCGCGATCGAATGTTCCTTCGCGGCTGGTCGCGAAGGCGCAATAGGAAATGAAGCGGTCGAACGGATTGCGCACGAAAGCGAATTTCAGATAGCTGCCGAATTCCTCCTCGCCGAGGAACGGCCGCACTTCGGCGAGGCTGATGTGCCCGTGCCCGATCCGCGCGAGCTCGGGGATCGGAAACGCCTTTTCGACAAAGAGGCGCGCCTGCTCCATGTCGTCGGGGCCGAGGTGCGCGCGCAGCGCGTGGCGGACCGAATGAGTCCCCGTCTTCGGAATCGCTGCAAAGACGAAGCGGTGCCGGTGCGAAACGATCATCGGGATCAGGCGGCCGCGGCGGTCATGCCGGCCGGCGAAGGCGCGGCAACCATGAAGATCAGCTCGGCGAGCGCCCGGTCGAGCGGCACGTCGTTGCCGAGCAGGATCCGCGGCGCGCCGAGCCGCTGCAGGTCGCGCTGCACCGCATCGATCAGCGCGCGATATGCCGGGAGGCCCGCGGGATCGATGCCATGCTGCGCCCACAATGCGCCCCAAGCGTTCGCGAATTGCTCGAGCCGCGCCCTGACTTCGTCGAGGGCGGGCGACGCCGGACATTGGCGCGTCAGGAAATCGGCGTGGCAGCGGACTTCCCAGACCGACATGATCGCCGGCAGGTTCACCTGCTCGAACGCGAGCGCCTCGGGCCTGACCGATCCCGGCGCGACACGCTCGACCGGCTGACCGTCACGCCCCGCGCGCCTCGCCGCATCGATCATCGCCCACAGCCTTTCGCCGCCGACGGTGTCGAGGACGAGGTGCACGCGCTTCTGGTCGCCGGCGTTGCGGACATTGTGGAGGCAGAAGCTGTCGAACAGCCAGCATTCGCCCGGCGCCATGTGCACCGTTTCCTGATCACAGCTGAACGCGACACCCGGATTGGTGACCACCGGAATGTGGATCCGGATATGCGTGCGCCAATAATAGCCCACGTCGACATGTTCGGGCACGACCGCACCGGGCGCGAGCCCCATCAGCCGGCTCCGCCCCCAGACCGCCCCGAGATCGGCCATGATTTCCATGATGTAGGGGCATTGGCGCAGCGCGTCGGTCGGCGCCATCGGCCCGCTGAAACCATTTGAAACCTGTCCCGCGGGGGTGATGAGCGGCACCGCGTCATTGCCCGGCAACCGGCCGGGATGCGGCAGCCACGCCGATTGCGGCAGCGCCGCGACCTCCTGCGCCAGCGTCTCCGCACAATATTGACGGGGCAGCTTGATCAGCGGCGCGCCGAGCTTCATCGCGTCATTCCCGGCGAATTTCGACCTGCGGCCGGTCGACGGTTTCCGACAGGTCGCGCCGGTGCTGTTCCGCAATCGCGTCCCACTGCCCGGCCGTCTTGCACACTTCCTTCTTGAAGCGCGTGCCGGTCTGCTGCGTGCGCTTGCACACCATCCTGTCCTTCGGATTGGCCTTCGCGGCCTCGGTGGAGCCGGCGGAGTCGGACGCGATGGCCGGCGCACCTGCGAGCAGGGGAACGACGGCCAGAATCATCCAGTTCAGTTTGCGCATGACAACTCGTCTCCAGAGCAATATCGCTGTCGTCGATATATTCGCTCGCCCCCCCGGCTGTCAAACTGCCCAAGGTGCCTGATCTCGCCTGAAAACCGCAGGAAAAGCGCTTCCGATGAGCTCCGATTTCGCGCTGTCCGACCGCATAGACTGGGACGGGATCGCGCGGAGTTTCGCGGCCCATGGCCGTATCGAAATCCCGTGCCTGCTTGCTGACGGACAAGCCGCTGCGCTGCGCGAGAATCTGGCCGTCCGGACCGACTGGACGCTGGTGATGAACGCCGGTGCCAACGTCTATGAAATGACGCGCGACGCCTGGGCGACACTCGACGGCGCGCAGCGAGCCGAGCTCGACCGGCGCATCGTCGCGGCGGGGCGCGACGGATTTCAGTATCGCTACGAAGCGATCCGCGCGCCCGATGGCGGCGACGCCGCTTCGCACGACCCGGTCGCCCGCTTCGTCGCCTTTCTCTCCTCGCCGACGGTCCTCGGCACCATCGGCGACGCCATGGGCGTCGGCGATCTCGCCTTCGCCGACGGGCAGGCGACGCGCTATGACGCAGGGCATTTCCTGACCTGCCACGACGATGATGTCGACGGCAAGCACCGCCGCGCCGCCTATGTCTTTTCGCTGGCGCCGCGCTGGCGCGCCGAATGGGGCGGCCTGCTGATGTTCCACGGCGAAGACGGCAATATCGACGAGGCCTTTGTCCCGCAAATGGGCGCGCTGCGCCTGTTCGCCGTCCCGCAACCGCACAGCGTCAGCTATGTGACGCCGCTCGCTCCCGAAGCGCGCCTGTCGATCACCGGCTGGCTGCGCGCCGCAGGTTAATCGAAGCTGTAACCGTAACGTTCGACCCACGGCTCCAGGATCGGCAGGATTTCGCGCATCTGCGCTTCGTATCGCTTCCAGCGCCCGCTCGCCGATGCATAGATCGGCTCCATCACCTGCGCATAGCTCGGCGTGCGGATATAGCCGCGCGCCGCAGCGGTCTTCTGATGGTCGAGCGCCGCCTCCTCCCAGTCGAGCCCGAGGAAGTCGAACAACGGCCGCACCGCCGCACCGGCGTCGGCGACCATCGCTTCGTAGCGCAGCATCCGGACATCGAGCGGAAAGACCGCGCGGCAGGTTTCCCAATATTGAAAGATGCGATCATAGGTGCGCGCGGCGTTGGGCAGGTCGAGAAAGCTCGCCATGGCCTCGGTCGGCTTGAAATTCTGCATGAAGCAGCTGAGCACGACATCGCAGGGATGCCGCATCGCAAGGATGATCTTTGCGTCGGGGAAAAGCCTGTGGATCAGCGGCATGCGGATCATCGACAGCGGATTCTTGTCGATCACCAGCCGCCCCGCCGCGGCGGGCGACGCCGTGTCGAGTTCGGCAAAATAACGATCGCGCAAGCCGGCGACGCCGGCGGCATCAAGGCCGGCGATCGCGTCGAGGTCGCCGACCGATTTCGACAGCGTCTCGATGATCGGCAGTTCCTCGAGCACATGGATGCCGCTATGCCCCATCAGGATCGTGTCGAGCAGCGTGGTTCCCGACCGCGGGAAACCGACAAGAAAGGCCGGCGCGGGACGCGTTCCGGATGTCGGGCCGGCGGGCCAGCCGGCGAACCACGCGGGCGTCGTGCGTTCGTCAAGGCGGGCGATGCCGCGCTGATAGGCGCTGCGATCGACGCCGACGCCCATCGGGCTCTGCGCCTGCGCGCGGTTCATCTCGTCGTAGAAGATGATCGCGTCCTCGGTCCGGCCGAGACGGTCGGCGAGCTGACCGGCGAACAGCGCCTTGATCGACGGGTTGATCGCGGGCGAATGGAGATCGCGAACGAGATCGAGCGCCCCCGCGCGGTCGCCTTCGCGGCTCAACCGGAGCGCCCGCAGATAGTCGATTTCGTCGCCCGCCAGCTTCGCCCCCTCGGCCGCCGCGATCAGCTGGTCCAGTTCGTCGACACGATTGGCCTTTTCGAACAGGATGCCGAGATTGAGATAGCCGGGGATGAAGGTCGGGTCGGCCTTGATCGCGAAGCGCAGCGCGCGCTCGGCCTGGTCGTTGTTTTCCATGTCGAGGAAGGCGACCGCGATCGCGAGGAATATCCGCGGGTCGTTGGGATCGAGCCGCGCCGCGGTGCCGAGCGCGCGGAGCCCGCCCTCAAGATGGTTGATGCTGGTCAGCGTGCGGCCGAGTTCGAGCAGCGGCGCAGGGTCCTTCGGCGCGAGCAGCGCCGCCTTTTCCAGAATCAGGCACGCATCCTCGTAGCGGTCCATCGAGATCAGCACGCGCCCCATATTGGTGTGAACGAGCGAGGATTTCTCGTCGATCTGCCGCGCATGCTGGAATGCCGTCAGCGCGCCCTCGAGGTCGCCCGCCTCGTGCCGGGCGTTGCCCAGATTGTTCCAGGCGGCGAAATCCTCCGGATTTTCGGACACCAGCTTTTCATAGGCCCAGCTGGCCTCGGTCGTACGGCCCTGCGCCTTCAATATCTGCGCCTGCATCGCCTGCAGTTCGCCCGATCCCGCAAGATCGCCTTCGGCGCACACGCGCGCGGCTTCGTCATGCTCGCCAAGGTCAGAGAGAGCGCGCGCAAGATTGATGCGGTTGTCGGTCGTGTCGCCGCCGTTGGCGAGCGCCCGGCGCAGATAGGCCGTGCCTTCGCGCAGCGCGCCGGCCTGACAGCTGACGACGCCGAGCAGCTGGAGCACGGTCGCATTGGCGGGCTGGGCGCGCAACGCGGCCTCGCCCTGCGCACGCGCGGTGGCAAAATCGCCCCTGGCATAGGCGGCATAGGCGGCGCGCAATCGATCGGTCACGGTCATCCTCCCTGCCTATAAAAAAAGAGGGCGGGACACCAGTCCCGCCCTCTCCTTGTTTCTGCCGTCCGAAGCTTAGAACTTCAGGCGGGCCGACACATAGGCGCGGCGGCCGATGACGTCGTAGAGCGACGGATCGGTGCCCGACTGGACGTTCGGCGAGTAGGTTTCCGGCTTGCGGTCGAACGCGTTGTTCAGACCGATGCGGAAGGTCATCGCATCGACTTCGGCCTGGAGTGCGAAGTCGAAGTAGAAGACGCTACCCGGACCCGTGAAGGTTTCGCCGACATACTGGCGCGCCGCACGGTTTTCCATCGCATCGATGAAGCGGATGCGGCTGTCGAAGCTCAGTTCACGCGTGATGTTGAACTTGGTGTTGAGCGTCGCCTTCCAGCGCGGGAAGCTCGTGCCGAGACCCGCACCGAAGTAGGAAGCCGTACCGGCATAATCGGTCTTCAGACCGCCGAGACCGACGTTCTTGAAGTCGATCAGATAGTTGACCGCCAGGTTGAAGTTCAGCGCGCTGTCTTCGTTGATGAACTCGGTCGGCAGGCGATAACCCAGCTGAACGTCGACACCCGAGGTCTTGACCGACCCGGCGTTGACGAACTGGAAGTAACCGCTTGCGTCCCCGCCCAGCGAAGCCGGGAGGTAGATACCGGTCATCGCACTGCCCGAACGACCGATGGCGTCGCAGAACGGGCTGTTGCCGCTCGTCGCCGACAGCGGATTGATGTCATTGTAACCATAGCAGGATGCGATGATTTCGTTGACGTCCGGGTTGAGGATCGTGTCCTTGATCTTGATGTTGTAATAATCGATCGAGCCCGTCAGGCCGGCGACCTGGAACACCGCACCGACGGTGAAGGTGTCCGATTTTTCCGGCTTCAGGTTCGGGTTGCCCGTCGTCGTGATGAACGCCTGCGCGCCCGGCGAGGCGACGAAGGTATTCTTCACGGCGTCGCCGACGCCCGTAGCTACACAGAGATTGGTGGCGTCCACGCCGCCGTTCTTGCGGAAGTTGCTGTTGACCGAGCAGGGGTCAAAGATCTGCGGGAAGCTGCCGCCGCCCGAGAACAGCTCGCCGAAGTTCGGCGCACGAACCGAATGCTGGTAGCTGGCGCGCAGACGAACCTGATCGATCGGGCTGAAGGTGACGGTGCCACCATAGGTCCAGTCGTTCGACGGCGCGCCGTTGATGCCATTCTGGATGTCGTTGAAGTCGCTCTTCGAGTGGCGAGCGGTCAGCGACAGTTCCAGATTGTCCATGATCGGGGCACGAAGTTCGCCGAAGAAGTCGAGGAACTTGTTGGTACCAAGGTCGGGCGTGCTGGTGTTGAAACCTGCGATCGGACCGAAGAGGGCGCCCGGATCAAATTCATATTTGAACTTGCGCTGCTCGACACCGAACACGACGCCCAGCGGACCGCCCGGCAGATCGGTCAGTTCGCCCGAAACATAGGCCTGCGCGACCTTCTGGGTGAAGGTCGTCTTCGTCACACCGACTTCGTCGACAAAATCGACGCACGCCTTCGAGAAGGGCTGGATACCGAAGGGGTTGAAGCCGCCTTCGCAGAGGCTCTTGCCGCCATCCGGCGCTTCGAGCAGCTGCTGGACCTTCTGAACGTTGACGTTGCCCGTCGCGCGCTGGTCGATCGTGGTTTCGCCCCAGCTGTAATAGGCTTCGTAACGCCAGCCGGGCGCAAACTCGCCGCGCAGGCCGACGAGACCCTGGATGACTTCGTTCTCAAGCTGCTGCTCGCGGAGACCGGTACCAAGGAAGCGGTAACCGATACGGAACGCTTCGGTGGCACCCGAACCGGTAAGCAACGGATCGTTCCCGGTGCGCGAAGCGAGCAGGCCGGCCAAGTCCGGAGAGATGAACGGGTTGGTTACCGGAACGACGAAGCCCGTGATACGCGCGGGCTGTCCGACGTTCGGTCCACTGTCCTGCAGCAGGTTCACCAACGGCGAACGTGCATTGAGCACAGATGCAGTGCTACCAACACCCACGATACCGGTGCTGACCGGAGTAGGCGCCAGCGCCGTAGCCGAATTATAGTTGGTGTACCCGCCCTGCACGAAGACATCGAACGCCGGGCTGATCTCGTAATTCGCCGTCAGGAACGCCGATTTGCGTTCCAGCGGCAAGACGAGGATGTTCACGATGTCGAAGTTGTAGCTGTAGAAGTCCGGGAAGAAGTTCAGGTTCGGGTTCGCCGGCGAAGCAAGGTCGTAACGGAAGTTCGAGACGTTGACCGGGCTGTTGAACGTACCGACGCCGAACAGCGAACCGTCCGAGTTGAACGCCAGCTGGTTACGCGCCGGAAGCTGGCCTGCGGTAACACCATAGCCGGTAAACAGCGAATTGACGGCAGCCTCGCTGATGGGGTTCGAACCGCTGAAGGTGAGCGAACCGGTCGGGAACGAGCCCGTGGTCGAGGTCGCCTGCGACGCGAAGGCGCGCTGCGCCTTGATCAGGCCTTGCCGCTTCGAATATTCGGCCGAGAAGGCGATGTTGCCCTTGCCGTCGGCGAAGTTGCCGCCGATGATGCCGCTGAACTGATATTCGCGCGCGTCGGTTTCGGGGATCGAGTTCGAATAGCTGGCGCGCAGGTCGACGCCTTCGAAATTGTCCTTGAGGATCAGGTTGACGACGCCCGCGATCGCGTCGGCGCCATAGGCCGCGCCGGCACCGCCGGTCACGATTTCGATGCGTTCGATCAGGCCCTGCGGGATCGTGTTGAGGTCGACCGTCTGGTCCGACGCCGACACCATCGGGCGGCGGCCGTTGATCAGCACGAGGTTGCGGTTCGAGCCGAGGCCGCGCAGGTTGATGTTCGACTGACCGCCGTTGCCGGGGTTGTTCGAGGTGGTCGTGCCGGCCGGGTTGACCTGCGGCAGCGTGTTCAGGAAGGTGTCGAGCGTGACGTCGGCGTTTTCGACCGTCGCTTCACCGCTGACAACCGCAACGGGGCTGTTCGAATCGAGGTTCGGACGCGCGATGCGCGAGCCGGTGACGACGATGGTCGCGTCGCTTTCGGCTTCGGGCGCTTCCTGCGCATGGGCGGGTGCCGAAACCATCGCGACGCCCAAGACGAGGGGCGCGGCGCTCAGTTTCAACTTGAAATATTGGGTTTTCTTCACAGTGCAGTCCCTTGCTACTGATGGGTGAGTTACCCGGACCCCCGTCGCGCAGGCCATAATTCCAGCGTACAGATGCCCCGATAGCGTGGGGAATGACCCTTCATTCATGTAGAGTAAAGGAAATTCCCGGCGCTTTAGGCCGTTTCACGCGCTGTTGTGACGTATTTGCAACAACCGCCGGACCCGGTGAAATACAATGACTCGTCGCAGCGTTAACGGCGACATATTGTTGCAACGGTTACCAGTTCGGCCGCGCGTCAGCCCGCCATCGGCGCCGCGACTTTGGCCGGGTCGATCCGCGCCCCGCGCCATGTCATGCCCCAGTGCATGTGCGCTCCGGTCGCACGCCCGGTCGCACCGACGGTGCCGAGCCGCTGGCCCTGCACGACGCGGTCGCCCACCTTCACGTCGAGCCGCTGGCAATGGAGGAAGGCGCTGTTGAGCCCCATGCCGTGATCGACGATGAGCAGATGCCCTTCGAGCGTGAAGGGCAACGCCGCCGCGAGCACGACGACGCCGTCGGCGGGCGCGACGAAGGGCGTGCCCGCGGGCACCGCGACATCGGCGCCGCTGTGATAGCTTCCGGGCTTGCCCTGATAGACGCGCTGCGCCCCGAAGAAGCCCGAGCGCCGCCCGGTCACCGGCCAGACGAAGCGCTGGCGCCAGCCATCCGACGCGTGGTCGGTCGCCCGCGCCGCCGCGATCTGCTCGAGTTCGGCGGGACGGCGGCGCGCGAATTCGGCATCGCTCGACGCGCTGCCGCGATACGGCGCGTTGATATGCTCGATCCGCCACCGCCCGGGCGCGACGGCGAGGTCGCGCGCGACCGTGCGGCCGTCGGCGAGCGTTGCCACGAGGCGCGCCACCGGCCCGGCGTCGCGGTCGAAGGCGATCAGGAAGCCGCCATCGCCGGCGAGCGCGACCGGCTTGCCGTCGAGCGCCAGCGTGCGCGTCCCGCCCGGCGCCTGACCGAGCAGCACGCCGCCCTGTTCGGGCGATCCGGCCAGTGCGAAATCATGAAGGACCGGCGCAGCCGGCACGACGGGCAGAGGCGGCGCGGTGTGCGCGGGCGCGTCGCGGACGGCGTCGGGCGCCGAGGCCGTCGCGGCGGCATCGACCGGCGGCACGCAGCCTCCCGCGGTCGCGAGCAGCCCCAGCGCGATCGCGCCGAACCGCCAGTCGTGCGCGCCGATCATGCCTTGGCGTCGAGCGCCGCCTGCACCGAAATCGCCGCGCTCGCATAGGGCTCCTGCCGCGCGACCGACCAGTAGCGCAGCTCGTCAAGCCCGATCGGCGCGCCGCTGACCGCGCACAGCACATGGTCGCCCGGCGCGAGCACCCGATAGCCGTTGGGGCCGTAATGCAGGCGGGCGAGGCGGTTGCGGCTGGCGATCAGCATGATTCGGGGTCCGTTTCGAAAAGGATCATCGCCGCGACCATAGCAGGCCGGCGCGCCGCGGCCACCCCCTGCGCCGCTCAGAAAAGCTCGCCCTGCCCTCGCCCCGGCGCGGACGCCCCCGGCTTGCGCGCCGGTCGCGGGGCAGACGGAGGTCCCTCTTCTCCCTCGCCACCGCCCACCGCGACGGGAACCTCACCGTCGGCGAACTGGAGCCGCAGGTGCGAGGCGGCGCGCGCGCGCGCGGCGCTGGCGACGATCGCGCCCTCGGCGTCGCGCACCATCGCATAGCCCTTCGACAGCAGCGCACGCGGGTCGAGGCTGTCGAGCAGCCGCCCCAGCCCCGCGAGCCTCGCCCGGTCGCGGTCCCACGCCCGCGCCAGCAGCGCCGGACGCAGCGCCCCCGCGCGCGTCGCGAGCCGTTCGGTCGTCACCGCCAGCCGGTGGCGCTGCGCGCGGTCGAGCCGCTCGCCGGCATCGTCGAGCCGCTGGCGCTGCGGCGCGTAGAGCGCCTCGCGCTTCGGCAGGTGGCGCGCGAGCGCCGCCAGCCGCTCGCCGGACAGCGCCTGCTGCCGGTTCGCCGCCGCGATCATCCGGCCGTTCCACGCCGCGAGCTGCGCCATCAGCTCGGCGCGCACCGGCACCGCCATTTCGGCGGCCGCCGTCGGCGTCGGTGCGCGCACATCGGCGGCATAGTCGGCGAGCGTCACGTCGGTTTCGTGCCCGACCGCACTGATCGTCGGGATGCGGCAATCGGCGATCGCGCGCACCACCACTTCCTCGTTGAACGCCCACAGATCCTCGATCGACCCGCCGCCGCGCGCGACGATCACCAGGTCGGGGCGCGGCACCGGACCGCCGGGGGCGATGGCGTCGAAGCCGCGGATCGCGTTCGCCACCTGCCCCGCGGCGCCGTCGCCCTGCACGAGCACCGGCCAGACGATGACATGCGTCGGGCAGCGGTCGGCAAGGCGGTGGAGGATGTCGCGGATCACCGCGCCGGTCGGCGAGGTCACGACGCCGATCGTCCGCGGCAGATACGGAAGCGCCTGCTTGCGGTCGCGGTCGAACAATCCCTCGGCGCCGAGCCGCGCCTTGAGCTTCTCGAAGAGCAGCATCAGCGCGCCCTCGCCCGCGACCTCGAGGCTGTCGACGACGAGCTGATATTTGGAGCGGCCGGGATAGGTGGTGAGCTTGCCGGTCGCGATCACCTCGATCCCGTCCTCGGGGCGGAAGGCGAGGCGGCCCGCCTGCCCCTTCCACATCACCATGTCGATCAGCGCATTGTCGTCCTTGAGCGCGGCATAGAAATGCCCCGACGCCGCGCGTTTCGTCCCCGACAGCTCGCCGCGCACGCGCACGCGCGCAAAGCCGTCCTCGACCGTGCGCTTGATCGCCGCCGACAATTGGCTGACCGACAAAGCCGGCGCATTGTCGCCGGGCGCGGCCTCGGCTAACAGCCGCGCTTCGGTGCCATCGTCGGACGCCGGATCGGGAAAAGGGACTGACATGAATATCCTGCTCATCGGGTCGGGGGGCCGCGAACATGCGCTGGCGTGGCAACTGGCACAATCGCCGAGTTGCGCCAAGCTCTATGCCGCGCCGGGCAACCCGGGGATCGAGCTTTACGCCGAATGCGTCTCGATCGCGGTCGACGATCTCGACGGGCTGATCGCCTTCGTCCGCGCGCACGGCATCGACTTCGTCGTCGTCGGCCCCGAAGCGCCGCTCGTCGCGGGGCTCGCCGACCGCCTGCGCGACATCGGCATCCCCGCGTTCGGCCCCTCGGCCGCCGCCGCGCGGCTCGAAGGGTCGAAGGGCTTCACCAAGGATTTGTGCGCGCGCGCGGGCATCCCCACCGCCGCCTATGTCCGTTGCACCTCGGCCGACGAAGCGCTCGCGCTGCTCGACGGCTTCGCCATCCCGGTCGTGATCAAGGCCGACGGGCTCGCCGCGGGCAAGGGCGTGATCATCGCCGAGACGCGCGAAGACGCCGAGGCGGCGATCGCCGACATGTTCGACGGCGCCTTCGGCGGCGCGGGCGCCGAAGTGGTGATCGAGGAATTTATGACCGGCGAGGAGGCGAGCTTCTTCGCGCTCTCCGACGGCAGCGACGTCATCGCGTTCGGCAGCGCGCAGGACCACAAGCGCGTCGGCGACGGCGACACCGGCCCCAACACCGGGGGCATGGGCGCCTACAGCCCCGCGCCCGTGCTCACCCCCGACCTCGAAGCCGCCGTCATGGACCGCATCATCCGCCCGACGGTTCGGGCGCTCGCCGCCGAGGGCACGCCCTATGTCGGCGTGCTGTTCGCGGGGCTGATGCTGACCGACGAAGGTCCGAAGCTGATCGAATATAACTGCCGCTTCGGCGACCCCGAATGCCAGGTGCTGATGATGCGCTTCCGGGGCGATTTCGCCGCGTTGCTGCACGCCGCGGCGACCGCGGCGCTCGCCGCTGCCGACCCCCCCGCCTTCGCCGCCGACTATGCGCTCACCGTGGTGATGGCGGCCAACGGCTATCCGGGCACCCCCGAAAAGGGCGGCGCGATCCGCCGCATCGCCGACGCCGAAGCCGGCGGAGTGCGCGTCTTTCACGCCGGCACCGCTCGCACCGACGGCGCGATCGTCGCCGCGGGCGGGCGCGTGCTCAACGTCACCGCGACGGGCAAGAACGTGACCGAAGCACAGGCGCGCGCCTATGCCGCGGTCGACAGGCTCGATTTCGCCAGCGGTTTCTGCCGCCGCGACATCGGCTGGCGCGAAGTCGCGCGCGAAGCGCTCTGAACACCGACGGGCTGGTCGCCGGCCCCGACGCCCGATAGGCTCACAGCAAAGCAGGAGTGGACGAGATGATGTGGCTGCAGGAAAACTGGATCGTCGCGGCGGTCGTCGCGATCGTCGCGATCGCGCTCCTCTGGTGGCTGTTCGCGCGCCGCAAGCCCGACGAAATCGCGCCGCCCGCCGCCGAACCGGCCAAGCCCGCCAAGCCGCTCGAGCCCGCCAGGCCCGACATCGTCGTCGCCGAACCCGCCTTCAAAAAGGCCCCGCCCGCGTCGGCCGCCCCGATCGTGCAGACGCCCCCGCCGCCCACCCCGCCCGCTACCGCGGCGATTCCCGAGGAACCGACGGCAGCCGCAGCGCCGCCCGCCGAAATCCCGGTGGCGGCCACCGAACCGGTGGCGACACCCGAGACACCGGCGCTCGCCCCCGCAATCGCGCCCGCCGCACCCGAAGAACCGGCAGCACCGGCGCCTGCACCCGCCGCAAAGGCCGACAATCTCCAGCTGCTCAAGGGCGTCGGTCCCAAGCTGGCCGCGCTGCTCGGCGGCCTGGGCGTCACCCGTTTCCAGCAGATCGCCGACTGGACCGATACCGACATCGCGGCGATCGATCCGCAGCTCGGCGCCTTCCAGGGCCGCATCGCGCGCGACAATCTGGTCGACCAGGCCGGCTATCTGGCGCGCGGCGACAAGCCCGGCTTCGAAGCGAAGTACGGCGCGCTGGGCGGCGAGCTCTAGGCCCGTCCGACCGGTTGCCGACGTCGGATGATCCGCCCTGCGGCGCGGCGACTGGGTAGCGATAGAAGAGGCCAGCGGCGACGTCGCCTTCATCGCCACCCCGGACTTGGTCCCGGGGGCCATGAGCGCAACGCCAGAGGCATGTATCCCGGATCAAATCCGGGATGGCGAAGGTCAGGAATCGACCGGTTGCGGACGTTCAGCTTCTTGGTAAACTGGCGGAATGTTGAAGCCTTCGCGCTTGTTGAAGTGGGGCGTTGCCTTGCTTCTAATATCGGTCATCAGGATCGTTGCGTTTCCGATCATCGAGCCTGCCGACCGCGAAGATCCTGGACTGTGGTTCAATCTCTATAGCTATTCGGTACTCATCTGGATTCCCGCGGTCGTCATGATCGCGCTCTCCGCTATCGTGCCCGTCTGGCACCGCGTTATTCTATGGGTGGAAAACGGGAGATAGCCGCTCACCACCCCAAAACGGGCATCGCCTTCAAATAGGCCTTTCCTCGATTGTCCGGCTGTGCCAGCCTTCGACCGGCGCTGATATTGGGCGGATAAAAGCGGTCGCTGCCCGGCTTGCCGATGCGACCACAGCGCGCCGTGCCGGGCGCGTCCAGCCCGGCATGAGATCCAGATCGGGACGCGCGCAGGGCTGAACTTCACTGACCTTTGGAATGCCGCGCGGTCCTTGCGCCGACCGGAGCCAATGCGCAACGATGGCAGAAGGCCGTGGCGGTTTATCACCCCGAAGCCGCCATCGATCCGCCCCCGACGGCGCAAGAAAGCGCTTTCCTAAATTGTCGCGCCATGATCCAAGCTGGTCAATGGAACCGACCGCTCCGCAGAACCCAGGCGCTCCGCTGCTCGCCGGCAGCGCCCTTGCCTTCATCCCCGTGCCGCAACAGCGCCGCCGCGCCGACGGCTGGACACCCGAGGCGCAGGCACGCTTCATCCGCGCGCTCGGGGCGATGGGATCGGTGGGAAGGGCGGCGCGCGCGGTCGGCATCGGCCGCGCCTCGGCCTATCGCCTGCGCGACCGGCCGGGGGCGTCGAGCTTCGCCGCCGCGTGGGACCGCGCCATCTCGATGGGGCGGACGCACCAATATGGCATCGCGATGGACCGCGCGCTCAATGGCGTGACGACCGTTCGCATCCTCAAAGGCGGCGCGGTCGATGTCAGCGGGGGGCCGGACATGGCCGTCATCCACGCCGCGCTCCGCGACGAGGCGAGGCCGCCCCGCCCGCCTGACGCGACAAAGGAGACAGAATGACGGCGTACGTCCGTATCTTTTGTCGCTTTAGCGGCGGCGGGGCGTCACTCGCCCTCGTCGCCCTTCGGCCGCCGCACTTCGCTGACCAGCAATTTGTCGATCTTGCGCCCGTCCATGTCGACGATCTCGAAGCGCCAGCCGCTGTTGGTGAAATGCTCGCCCTCGACCGGCAGATGCTTGAGGATCGCGAGCGCATGGCCCGCAGCGGTCGCATAGTCGCGGTCGTCGGCGAGCTCGATGCCCAGCCGTTCGGCCATCTGGTCGGCGGGCATCGACCCCGCGATCAGCAGGCTGCCGTCCTCGCGCTCGGTGACGAAGGGTTCGCTGCCGATATCCTGATCCGACGCGAATTCGCCGGCGATCGCCGACATCAGGTCGGCGGGGGTCACCAGTCCTTCGAAATGACCATATTCGTCGTGGACGAGCAGCATCGGCACTTCGGCGAGGCGCAGATTCTCGAGCGCGTCCATCGCGTCGATCTGGTCGTGGATGACCTTCGCCGAGCGGGTGAGCTGCTCGAGGTCGAGTATCTGCCCGCGGAACAGCGCGGCGGCGATGTCGCGCGCCTGGACGATGCCGATGATGTCGTCGACCGAGCCGCGCGCGACCGGCAGGCGCGTGTGCGGGCTTTCGAGCAGCTTGGCGCGCACCGTGTCGGCGTCGGCGGCGATGTCGATCCAGTCGACATCCTTGCGCGGCGTCATCACTTCGCGCACCGGCCGGTCGGCGAGCCGCACGACGCCCGAGATGATCGCGCGCTCGCTTTCCTCGATCACCCCCGACTTCGACGCCTCGGCGACGATCAGATGCAGCTCCTCGGCGGTCACCCGGTCTTCCGATTCGCGGCTCAGGCCAAGCAGGCGAAAGACGAGGCCCGAACTATTGTCGAGCAGCCAGACGAGCGGCGCAGCGATTCGCGACAGCCAGTACATGATCGGCGCGACGAAGATCGCGATCCGTTCGGGGGCGCGCAGCGCGAACTGCTTGGGCACCAGTTCGCCCGCGATCAGCGATGCGTAGGTCGTCAGTGCGATCACCACCGCGAAGCCCGCGGTCAGCGCGGTCTCGTCGTCGAGGCCGAACAGCGCCTGCAACCGCTCGCCGACCGGCTGGCCGAGGCTGGCGCCCGAATAGGCACCCGCGAGGATGCCGATCAGCGTGATCCCGACCTGCACCGTCGACAGGAAGCGCCCGGGGTCGGCGGCGAGCTGGCGCGCGACCTTCGCGCCCCGGCTGCCACGCTTCTCGGCGGCCTGGAGGCGCGGGTCGCGCGCCGAGACGATCGCGAGTTCGGACATGGCGAACAGGCCGTTGAGGAGGACGAGGATCGCGATGATCGCGACGTCCGACCAGGGAAAAGGGCTCATCGGGCGGTCGTGCGGCGCGGTCGCGCCATGCCCCTGTCAGCTTCGGTCATGGCCCCCTATAAGCGAAAGCCGCCGCATTGCACAATGGGATCGCCACGCTTGCGCTCAGCGCGCGTTCAGGCGAACGATGGAACCAGATCGGCAGCCGGATGTTATCGGCACGTAACAGCGCGACCGGGACCAGCCGGCGCGCCAAAAAGGGAGCGCACCCAATGAATATCAGGACCATCAAACTCACCACCCTCGCCAGCATCGCCGCCGTCGCGCTGACCGGCTGCGTCACCGATCCCGAAACGGGCGAAAAGCGCATTTCGAAGGCCGCGATCGGCGGCGTCGGCGGCGCGCTGGGCGGCTATCTGCTCGGCGATCTGATCGGCGGCCGCAACAGCCGCACCGAGGAAATCGTCGGCGCCGGCATCGGCGCGGTCGCCGGCGCGGGGGTCGGCTATTATATGGACCAGCAGGAAAAGAAGCTGCGCGAACGCACCGCGGGCACCGGCATCGATGTCGAACGGCAGGGCGACCAGCTCGTGCTCAACATGCCCGGCGACGTCACCTTCGACCTCAACAGCGCGATGGTGAAATCGCAGTTCCGCAGCGCGCTCGACAATGTCGCTTCGACGCTCGCCGAATATCCGAGCACCTATATCGACGTCTATGGTCACACCGATTCGACGGGCAGCGACAGCTACAACCAGGGCCTGTCCGAACGCCGCGCGGCGTCGGTCGCCGACTATCTGGCGGGCCGCGGCATCCAGCGCGCGCGCATGGCGACGCTCGGCTACGGCGAATCGCAGCTGAAATGCAGCCCCGAACGCAGCGAGGCCGACTATCAGTGCAACCGCCGCGTCGAGATTCGCATCGCCCCGGTGACGCAGAACGACGTCAACGCGGCGCGCTGATTTCCACTCCCGTGGATGAAAGGGGCGTCGCCTGCGGGCGGCGCCCTTTTTGCGTCTAGCCCAGCGAGGGGAAGCTCGCCTTGAGCCCGTCGATGACGAACTGCGCCGCGAGCGCGGCGAGCAGCACCCCGAGCAGGCGGGTGATCACCGCCTCGCCCTTGTGCCCGATCAGCCGCATCAGCGGCCCCGCCGTCAGCAGTGCGGCCAGCGTGAGCAGCAGCACGAGCAGCAGCGCGCCGAAGATCACCACGGCGCGGTCGAGCCCGTTGTTCTGCGACACGAGCAGCATCACCGAGGCGATCGATCCCGGCCCGGCGAGCATCGGCATCGCCATCGGAAAGACCGAGACATCCTCGACCTCGGGGGTCGCCTTGATCTTCTCGGCGCGCTGCTCGCGGCGTTCGGTGCGCTTTTCGAACACCATGTCGATCGCGATCATGAACAGCATGATCCCGCCCGCGATGCGGAAACTGTCGAGGTCGATGTGCAGGAAACTGAGCAGCGCCTCGCCGAACATCGCGAAAAAGACGAGGATGCAGCCGGCGATGAACGTCGCGCGCAGCGCCATCGCGCGGCGCTGCGCCGCGCTCGCCCCGGTGGTCAGGCTGGCATAGATCGGCGCGCACCCCGGGGGGTCGATCACCACGAAGAGCGTGACAAACGCCGAAATGAAAAGGTCGAGCATCGTCAGGGCCGGGGCGCGGGCGCCGCGACACGGTCGTCGATCACGGGCTGCATCGCGGTGCCGTCCCACAGGCGGACGGTGACGCGCCGCGCGCCGTCGGGGGCGACGACCGAGGTCCAGCTCAGCGTCTGGTCGGGCGACAGGCCGACGGCGCGGTCTTCGCCCTCACCGCCGCCATCGACCGCCGTACCCGGCCGCGAGCCGCAGCTCGCCTGTTTCGATTCGATGAAATCGGGCGCTTCGCGCGGCGCCGCAAGCGTGTCGCCATGGTCGAGGATCCAGCGCATCTCGCCGCTCTTGGGATCGCGCAGCCAGACGGTGCTGAAATAACCGTTCGCGGAGCCCTTCTGCCACGCGCCGGTCGTCGCGCCGGCATTGCCGTCGCAGCTGACATAGACCGCGTGCGGTTGCCACACCACCGCCTGCGCCGGGTCCTTCTGCGTCTTGAGCCAGTCGCGCGCCTTCACCCGCTGCGGCACGAACATCACCGCATCGGGCGCCGACGTTTCGCGAAAGGCCGTCCACTGCCCCTTTTCCTGCGCCAGCCGCGCAAAGGCGATCTCGGCGGCGACAAAACCGCTGGGGTTGGGGCCGAGCGGCCGATTGCGGGCGTCCCCGGGCTGCCCCGCGCAGCCGGCGAGCAGCGCCCCCACGAGTGCGACAGCGAACAGGCGACGCATCAGAAACCCTCCGGATCGTCGAGACCCGCGCGGCGGTGCGCGGCGACGAGCGTATTGCGGAGCAGGCAGGCGATCGTCATCGGACCGACGCCACCCGGAACCGGGGTAACCGCCGATGCGAGCGGCAGCACCGACGCATAATCGACGTCGCCCACAAGCCGTCCTTTCGAAGCGCCGTCGGCGGCCGGCAGGCGGTTGATGCCGACGTCGATCACGACCGCGCCCGGCTTGATCCAGTCGCCCTTGACCATCTCGGCGCGCCCGACGGCGGCGACGACGATGTCCGCGCGCCGCACCAGATCAGGCAGGTCCCGCGTGCGGCTGTGCGCCATGGTGACGGTAGCATTGGCGCCGAGCAGCAGCGCCGCCATCGGCTTGCCGACGAGGATCGAGCGACCGACGACGATCGCGTCCTTGCCCGACAGGTCGCCGAGCCGGTCCTGAAGCAGCAGCAGGCAGCCATAGGGGGTGCATGGCACCATGCCGGGGATGCCGAGCGCGAGCCGTCCGGCGCTGACCGGGGTGAGGCCGTCGACATCCTTGTCGGGATCGATCGTCGCGACCGCACGCTGTTCGTCGAGATGGGCCGGTAGCGGCAGTTGCAGCAGGATACCGTCGACCGCCTCGTCGGCGTTGAGCGCCGCGAGCAATGCCTCGACCTCGTCCTGCGTCGCGGTCGCAGGCAACCGATGCTCGAAGCTCACCATGCCCGCGGCGCGCGTCGCCTTGCCCTTCGACCCGACATAGACCGCGCTCGCCGGATCGTCGCCGACCAGCACCACCGCGAGCCCGGGAACGCGCCCGGTCGCCGCTTCGAACGCCGGAACCGCGTCCGCGATGCGCGCGCGCAGCCCCGCGGCAAAAGCCTTGCCGTCGATCACATGCGCCTGGCTGTCGTTGCTTGTCGTCATCGGATTACATCAATCCTGCGTTGATACCGATCGTGTAGAGATAGTTCATCACCGGCCCCCGGACGATGATCAGCAGGATCAGCACCACCATCGGCGTCAGGTCGATCCCGCCGAAATCGGGCATGATCTTGCGGATCGGGCGATAGAGCGGCTCGGTGATACGCTCGAGCACCAGCCACAGCTGGCGGACGAATTCATTGTGGGTATTGATGACGTTGAAGGCGAGCAGCCACGACATCACCGCCTGCACGATGATGATCCACCACAGGATATTGAGGAGGATCGACAGGATCTGGAGAAACATCAAATACATTGGGGGCTCCGGCCGGATGGTCGAGAACGGCACACTAGCGGTGAATGAGCGTCCCTGCACCCCTGGCGGTGAAAATTTCCAGCAGCATCGCATGCGGCACGCGGCCGTCGAGGATGACCGCGGCTTCGACGCCGCTGTCGACCGCGGCGAGGCAGGTGTCGACCTTGGGAATCATCCCCCCCGTGATCGTCCCGTCGTCTTTCAGCCCGTCGATGCCCGAGCGGTCGAGATCGGTGAGCAGGGTGCCGCGCTTGTCGAGCACCCCGGCGACGTCGGTCAACAGGAAGAAGCGCTTGGCACCGAGCGCGCCTGCGATCGCGCCCGCCATGGTGTCGGCGTTGATATTATATGTCGCCCCGTCGGCACCGAGCGCGACGGGTGCGACGACGGGGATGAAATTGTCCTTGGCCAGATTGTTGAGGATCGTCGGATCGACCGCGACCGGCTCGCCGACAAAACCCAGATCGACGTGGCGCTCGATCCCCGAATTGGGATCGGGCTCGCTGCGCGTGACCTTTTCGGCAAGCACCAGATTGGCGTCCTTCCCCGACAGGCCGACCGCGCGCCCGCCGAGCCCGGCGATCCAGCTGACGATTTCCTTGTTGATCTTCCCCGCGAGTACCATCTCCGCGACTTCGGCGGTGGCGGCGTCGGTGACGCGCAGTCCGCCGATGAACTGCGATTCGATGCCGAGCTGCTTCAGCATCCGCCCGATCTGCGGTCCGCCGCCGTGGACGACCACCGGGTTGATGCCCACCGCCTTCAAAAGCACGACATCTTCGGCGAAGTCGCGCTGCGCCTCGGGATCGCCCATGGCATGGCCGCCATATTTGATCACGAAGGTCTCGCCGGCGTAGCGCTGAAGATAGGGCAGCGCCTCGACGAGCGTTTCGGCCTTGGCGAGCAGCTCGGGGCGGCTGGCGGGATCGGGAAGCTGGCTCATGCGACGCCTCCCTTGGCGTCGAGATTGCGGCCGAGCGCGACGAGCCCCGTGATGACGAACGGAATGACGAGGATCGACAGCGCGACCTTCGCCAGCATCTGTCCGCCCATCAGGTTGGCGATCGGGAAGACGCCGTAAAAGGCGATGGTGACGAACAGCAAGGTGTCGACGATCTGGCTGAGCGCGCTGGCGATCGCGCCGCGGATCGCAAGCCAGGTCGACCCGCTCGCGCCCTCGCGCCCGCGCAGCTTGGAAAAGATGGTGACGTTGAGGAATTGCGACGTGCCATAGGCGACGATCCCTGCCGCCATCAGGCGCGGGCTCTGACCCAGGATCATGTCGAACGAGGCAAGCCGTTCGGGCTGCATTTCGGGCGAGGCCGGAAGCGCCAGCACCAGCGCGGTCAGCATGATCGAGAGGACCAGCGGCACGAAACCCCAAAGCACGAGCCGGTTCGCGACCGATTGTCCGTGCAGTTCGGCGACGCTGCTCGACAGCGCAACAAGCAGCAGGAAGGCAAAGATCCCTGCCTCGACCGCGAGCCAGTCGCCGAGCGCGACCTGCTTGTTTCCGAGCACCCCGGCAAGCACGACCATGCCGCCGTAGATGATCGTGAACAGAAAGAGCGAGGGCGATAGCGTGCGCGGGAGCGCCGTGGATGCGGGTTCGGTCATCGGCGCGCGATAGTCGCTTTTTCGGGCGCTGGAAAGATGCCGGTCAATCGGGCGGATCGTGCCCGGCGAGCAAGGCACGGATCGCGTTCGGCAGCCTTGGCGACGCCTGCCCCGCCCCGCGCGGTCGGCAACGACAACCAGAACCCGAACCGGCCCGAGCCGAACCAGCGCAGAGCGGGAAAAAGCCGGCCCGTCGCACCGGACACCCCCGCTGCGGCGAACGGCGATCACCGCCCCTTGCCCCGTGCGTTCAGCCCGCTAGACAGGCGCAAGTAAATTGCGGGGGACGCACAGAAGTTATGGAACGCCTTATCGGTCTGCTCGGGATCGTCGCCTTGCTCGCGATCGCCGTGCTGTTTTCGTCGAATCGCCGCTGGATCCGGCTGCGCGTCGTCGTCCCCGCCTTTCTGCTACAGGCCGGTTTCGCCCTGCTGGTGATCGGTACACCTTGGGGCCGCAGCGCGATCCAGGCGATGTCAAACGGCGTCTCCAACCTGCTCGGCTATGCCAAGGCGGGTACCGATTTCATCTTCGGCCCGCTCGCTTCGCCCGAAATGGGAGGCCACAGCTTCGCGATCGCCGCGCTGCCCGTAATCATCTTCTTCGCCTCGCTGATCTCGATCCTCTATTATCTCGGCATCATGCAGCTGGTGATCAAATGGGTCGGCGGCGCGATCCAGAAGGTCACCGGGATCACCAAGGTCGAGAGCCTCGGTGCCGCCGCGAACATCTTCGTCGGGCAGAGCGAAAGCCCGCTCGTCATTCGCCCCTATCTCGCGAGCCTCACCCCGTCGCAGCTGTTCACGATCATGACCGTCGGCATGGCGGGCGTCGCGGGCACGATTCTGGGCGCCTATGCGAGCATGATCGGCGAGCAATTGCTGCCCTATCTGCTCGCCGCGAGCTTCATGTCGGCGCCCGGCGGCATCCTGATGGCCAAGATCATGATGCCCGACGACCCCAAGGATCTGGGCATCGAACCGGTGATCATGCCCGAAGCGAGCCACGACGAGGAGAAGCCCGCGAACATCATCATGGCAGCCGCACAGGGCGCGCAGACCGGGGTCAAGCTGGCGGTCGCGGTCGGTGCGATGGTGCTTGCCTTCGTCGCGCTCGTCGCACTCGCCAACGGCATCCTCGCCGGCGTCGGTGGCTGGTTCGGTTACGAGGGCCTGTCGTTCCAAGCGATCATCGGCGCGATCTTTCGCCCGGTGATGTGGCTGATGGGAGTGCCGTGGGATGAAAGCGCCGTCGCCGGCGGGCTGTTCGGGACCAAGGTGGTGCTCAACGAATTCGTCGCCTTCATCGACCTCGGCAAAGTCCAGGGCGACATGTCGCTGGCGGCGGTCGCGATCGCGACCTTTGCGTTGTGCGGTTTCGCCAATTTCAGCTCGATCGCGATCCAGATGGCGGTGACCGGCGGGCTCGCGCCGAACCAGCGGCCGATGATCGCGCGACTGGGGCTCAAGGCCCTGCTCGCGGGCAGCCTGTCGAACCTGATGTCGGCAGCGCTCGCGGGACTGATCCTGGCGGTCACCCCGCCGCTCACGACGCCCGAACCGGCGCCGGCCGCCACGCCGGTCGCCGCCGATTCTGTCGCGCCGCCGGTCGCCGGTACGACGCCCGCACCATAGCGCTCTTCACCATCGGACGGAGGCAGCAGGTGCCGCCCGATCGCTGGAGCGGGTCGGCGCGCGAGCATATGGAGACCATCGGCAACCGCGAATATCTGGCCGGCGTGCTCTGCGTGCGATCGGGCTAGTGACGCGAACGGACCCGGGTCAGAGCCGCATGCAGGCGAGCGCCGCGCACACCTCGTCCACGAACAGGTCCGGCTGTTCCCACGCGGCGAAATGCCCGCCGCGACAGGGTTCGTTCCAGTAGACGATGTTGGTGTAGCGACGCTCGGCCCAGCGCCGCGACAGGCGCATGATTTCGTTCGGGAACAGGCTGCAACCGGTCGGCACATGGATTTCGCCGGCGCCGAACGCGCGGAAGCTGTGCCAGTAGAGCCGCGCCGACGAGGCTGCGCTCGCGGTCAGCCAATAGAGGCTGACGGTATCGAGCATCGCGTCGCGCGACAGCGCTTTTTCGGGGTGGCCGCCGATCGACTGGCCGCCCGGTGCATGGCCGCAATCGGTCCAGCCGTGGCATTTCTCGACGATCCACGCCATCTGGCCGACGGGCGAATCGGTGAGGGCATAGCCGAGCGTCTGCGGCCGCGTCGCCTGCTGGGTCGAATAGCCGCTGTCCTTTGCCTGGTACCAGCCGAAGCGCGCGAGATAGAGTTTCTCGGCCTCGCTGAGATCCGCCATCAGGTCGGACGGCGGCGCGCCGACAACCATGTTGACGTGGATACCCGCGCAATGATCGGCGTGGTGCATGCCGAGCGCGCAGGTCACCGCACTGCCCCAGTCGCCGCCTTGCGCGAAATAGCGATCGTAGCCGAGCCCCCGCATCAGCGCGTCCCACGCGGCGGCAATATGCTCGACGCTCCACTTCGCCTCGGCCGGCTTGCCCGAAAATCCGTAACCGGGAAGCGAGGGAATGACGAGATGATAGTCTCGCGACAGCGGTTCGATAACGTCGAGGAATTCGAGGATTGATCCCGGCCAACCGTGCGTCAGCACCAGCGGCCGCGCGGCGGGACTCGCCGAGCGGATATGGAGAAAATGAATGTCGAGGCCGTCGATCGTCGCGAGATAGTTGAGCCGCGCCTCGACCCGGCGCCAGTCGTAACCGCCGCGCCAATAGGCCGCGAGGTCCTGCGCATAAGCCAGCGGCAATCCCTGATCCCAGTCGTCGACCGTCTCCCTTTCCGGCCAGCGCGTGTTCACGATACGCGACCTGAGATCGTCGAGCGCCGCCTGCGATACCGCGACGGTGAAAAGGCGCAGATCCTCGACGTTCATTGGCCATCCTCCATTGCTTTACGGGTCAGAACGCGAACCCACGGTCCCTGGACGCCGTCATAACCGCCGCCAAGCCCTTCGGCGATGTCCAGCGAACCCCACGGGCCGGCCCGACGATACACCGCTTCGGCGTCGGCCGCCGACAGATAGTTGAAATAGCGCCCGAAGCGGTCGCGTCCCTCGCTCCCGCCGCCCTTGTAACTCGCAAGATGCCATCCCCCCGGGCGCAGCGCGCGCCAGATGCGATGCAGGATATCGGGCAATCCGGGACGGGGCACGTGCAGCAGGCTCGCCGACGCGAGCACGGCATCATAGCCGCGCTCGACGTCGAGTTCGTCGAAGCGCAGAACAGCAACGCGCCGGCCGAGCCGCGTAGCCGCCCGCGCCGCGATTTCGGCGACACCATCGGTCACATCGACGTCGAAGCCGCGTCCGATCAGATATTCGGCATCGATCCCGCCGCCGCATCCCAGTTCGAGGACGCGCGCGCCGCGCGGCAGGCGGTCGGCGAAGCCGGCGAGGTGACGGCTGACACCTCCTGCACCGCTGGCAGTGTAGACGGGCGCTTCGGCCGCATAGAAAGCCAGCGTCGCAGGATCGAAGGTCGCGCGGGCGACATCGAATCCGGGCGTATCGCTGGCGATGTCCGTCCTCCCCCTTCCCCGGTTCAGGGCCGGGCCGGCGCCTTGCAGCCGCGTTCGATCCCGACCCCCTTCAAAAAGCCCCGCCGTACCGTACCGGCATAAACCGCGATCGCATAGCGCCGCCGTTCGGCGTTGGCGCCGGTGACCTCGCCGATCAGCCCGCCGAAGGGAATGAAGCTGCCCGCCACATTGCCCGCGACGCGCCCCGCGGTCTTCTCGCGCTTCTTGGCGAGGCTCTCGTCGACCCGTTCGTTGATGTCGGGCCCGAGCACGGCGTTGAGTTCCTCGACCTCGCGGATGATCGCGGCGCATTTGCCGAGGCCGGCGAGCGAATAGGGATCGCCCTGGATCGCGAGCAGCTTCGGCGGGACCTCCTTGCCGTCAAAGGGTTCGGTCACCGAATTGGCGGTTTCCTTGATCGTCGACTGCTCGGGCGCGCCCTGCTGGGCGCAAACCGGGACCGTCGCCATCAGTCCGAGCACCGGCAGAAAGGCGAGGCTCTTTCGAAACATGGTCAGGCTCCCGTTGCGATCTTCGGTTGTCGACCTCTAACGCACGGCGACCGATTCGGCTCCCGCACCGACCAGCCGGCCGCGCGCGGGACGACGGCGATCAGCGCGTCGGAACGGGCGCCTCGCCGGTCCAGTCGTAGAAGCCGCGCCCGGCCTTCTTGCCGACCCAGCCCGCCTCGACATATTGGACGAGCAGCGGCGCGGGGCGGAATTTGGGGTCGCCGGTTCCGCTCTGGAGCACGCGGATGATCTCGAGGCAGGTGTCGAGACCGATGAAGTCGGCGAGCGTGATCGGCCCCATCGGATGGTTGAGACCCAAACGGCAGCCGGCATCGATGTCCTGCATCGTCGCGACGCCCTCGCCCAGCGCGAAGATCGCCTCGTTGATCAGCGGCATCAGCACGCGGTTGACGATGAACCCCGGCGCGTCGTTGGCGTGGACGATCTCCTTGCCGAGTCCGCGGCCATAGGCCTCGACCGCCTGAAGCGTGGCGTCGCTGGTCGCAAGTCCGCGGATCAGTTCGATGAGGCCCATCACCGGTACCGGGTTGAAGAAATGGACGCCGATGAAGCGCGCCGGATCGGGCGCCGCCTGCGCGAGGCGGGTGATCGGGATCGAGCTGGTGTTCGACGCGAGGATCGCGGTGGCCGAGAGATGCGGGCCGACGCTCGCAAAGATCGCGCGCTTGATTTCCTCGCGCTCGGTCGCCGCCTCGATCACGAGATCGGCGGGTGCAAAGGCTGCATGATCGGCGACGGGAGTGATGCGCGCAAGCAGCGCGTCGGCGTCGGCCTGCGTCATCTTCTCCTTGGTCACGAGGCGCGCAAGCCCCTTGGCGATCCCCGCCTTGCCCGCTTCGGCGCGTGCGATCTCGATGTCCGACAGCAGCACATCGTGGCCGGCTCCCGCCGACACCTGCGCGATACCCGCGCCCATTTGCCCTGCCCCGATGACGCCGACGATCATATGCCTGTCCTTTTATCCACACGCGCGCCCGTTGCGGGCAGCCAAACAAATCGTCCCATATTCCGTTTGCCCTGAGCTTGTCGAAGGGCTGTTCTTTCTTTCAACGTTGAAGAAAGAGAAGGACGGTCCTTCGACAAGCTCAGGACGAACGGGTCAGGACGTGGCCGCTGCTCTAGATTCTGCCGCGGTCTCGTCAAGAGTGGAGGATCAGGGAGCCGAGCGGAACTCGGTCGCCCGGGCAAGGATCAGCGCGAAGGCCGGGTCGGCATCGTCCCAGGTCGCCACGGGCGTCCACCCCCCGGCGCGGAGCAGCAAGTTCGCGTCGCGCACGCCATATTTATGGCTGTTCTCGCTGTGGATCGTCTCGTCCTTCGCCATATGATAGCGGCGCCCGTCGACCGTGAAGTCCATGGCGCAGGCCGCAACGAGGTGCATTTCGATACGCGCGTGGACGTCGTCCCAGACCGCGCGGTGGGTGAAATTTTCGACCGGGATCGTCCCGCCGAGTTCGCGGTTGATGCGTTCGAGCAGATTGAGATTGAACGCCGCGGTGACCCCGGCGGGGTCGTCATAGGCCCGTTCGAGAATCGCGACATCCTTGATCTGGTCGATACCGATCAGCAGCAGAGCGCCGTCGCCGAGCGCCTCGCGCCAATCCCGCAGAAGATCGACGGCGGTGCGTGCGACCATGTTGCCGATCGTCGAGCCGGGAAAGAAGCCGAGTTTGGGCAAGGCGGCGATTTCGCGCGGCAAGGACACGCGCTGGGTGAAATCGGCCTCGACCGGATAGATGGCGAGACCCGGGAAGCGCGCCGCCAGCGCGAGCGCGCTGTCGCGAAGAAAATCGCCCGAGATGTCGACCGGAACATAGGCCGCGGGCGCAATCGCATCGAGCAGCAGCGGCGTCTTGGTCGAGCTGCCCGATCCCAGTTCGACCACCGCGCGACCGGGACCGACTGCCACGGCGATATCGGCGGCGTGGCGGGTGAGCAGGCCGGTTTCGCTGCGCGTCGGATAATATTCGGGGAGCGCGGTGATATCCTCGAACAACGCCGATCCGGTCGCATCGTAGAACCAGCGCGCGGGGACCGCCTTTTGCGCCTGCGACAGCCCGGCGTGGACGTCGGCGCGAAAGGCCATGTCGACGCCGGTGTCGTCGGCCGAAACCTGACGAAGGTTGCGCACAACGCCCATGGTCAAAGATCCTTCGCGAGCCGCACGCCGGTGAACTGCCAGCGCTGGTGCGGGTAGAAAAAGTTGCGACAGGTTGGCCGCATATGGCCGCGCGGGGTCGCGACGCTGCCGCCGCGCAGCACGAACTGGCCGCTCATGAACTTGCCATTATATTCGCCGACCGCGCCGGGCGCGGCGCGGAAGCCGGGATAGGGACGGTAGGCGCTGCCGGTCCATTCCCACACGCTGCCGAACATCTGTTGCAGGCCCGTGTCGGCGGCGGGCGCTGCGACGGGCTGGACGGGGCCGGCCGCATCGAGCTGTGCGCCCGAGGCGGGGTCGAGCGCGGCGGCCGCCGCCTCCCATTCGATTTCGGTCGGCAGGCGCGCGCCGGCCCAGCTCGCGAAGGCGTCGGCCTCGAAGACGCTGATATGGGTGACCGGCGCCGCGGGATCGATGTCCTGCCAGCCCGCGAGGGTGAAATATCGCCCGTCCTGCCAGTAGGCGGGCGCCGCCACATTCTTGTCCTGCACCCAAGCCCAGCCGTCGCTGAGCCAGAGCGACGCGGTGCGATAGCCGCCGTCGGCGACAAATTGTTGCCACTCGCCGTTGGTCACGGGACGGCTGGCAAGCGCGTGCGGCGTGAGGAGCGCCGAAAAGCGCGGACCTTCGCAGTCGAAGGCGAAGCCGTCGCCGGCATGGCCGACGCCGACCACCCCCTCGGCGCCGCGCACCCAGCGCATCGGCGCGGCGTCTCCGCTGCGCGTCAAAGGCGCCGAAAACTGCGCAACTTTACACTGAATCGCACCCTCCTCCCACACCGCGGGGCCGAGCGGATTCTGCGCGAAGAGATGCTTGATGTCGGTAAGCAGCAATTCCTGATGCTGTTGTTCGTGATGGATGCCGAGGGTGACGAGCGCCTGCGCCGCGCGCGGCAGATCGGGCAGCGCGCGCTGCACCGCGGCATCGACATGCGCGCGCCAGACGCGGATTTCATCGAGCGACGGGCGCGTCAGCAGCCCGCGCTGCGCGCGCGCGTGGCGCGCCCCCTCCGCCTCGTAATAGCTGTTGAAAAGAAAGGGATAGCGTTCGTCGAACAGCCGGTATCCGGGAAGATGATCGCGCAGCACGAAGGTTTCGAAGAACCAGGTCGTATGCGCGAGGTGCCATTTGGCGGGCGAGGCGTCGGGCATCGACTGGACGCTGGCGTCGGCATCGGACAACGTCGCGACGAGATCGAGCGACAGGTGCCGCGTCGCGGCGAAACGCCGGGTCAGCGCCTCGATCGGATCGGCCTCGGTCGCGGACGGAGCATCGGTTCGGCTGGCCATGGGCAGATAATCCCCCGGGGTGCGATTCGGTTTCGCAGCTGGTCCCGATTATGGGTGCACACCGATGGATTGTCTAGAACATTAAGGGAACAACACTGCCTACGAGGCGATTGACCGCTTGCGACGGGGTGTCGGCTTTGGGGGTGGGGAGCGGACATTCTCGCCTGACTTCGGCATCCCGAACCTGATCCGGGATCCATCGCAGCGTCGAGGTCATGGACCCCGGATCAAGTCCGGGGTGACGATGAAAGACAGGCCCATAGCCGGTCGAAGCGACCCCGCTCCTCCCTGTCGCGCAGCGATGGGGAGGTGGCAGCGGCGTCAGCCGCTGACGGAGGGGCCGACGCCGTCAGGCGTCGCGCAACCTTTCGGCCCCTCCACCACTCGCTGCGCGAGCGGTCCCCCTCCCCATGGCTGCCGCCACAGGGAGGATTTCCGATGTCCGCTACCGGTCGCTAACGGCCATCCGACAGGCGACACGGGAGCGCCGCCGCCATGCCTGCGTCAGCGCGTCGCGCCGGGTTTCCAGAGGATGTCACCGCCCGCCGCTGCGTTGATGTGCCGGGTGAGCACGAACAGATGGTCCGAAAGGCGATTGAGATAGGACAGCGCGATCGGGTTGAGGTCGCGCCCCTGCGCCGCGGTCACCGCCGCGCGTTCGGCGCGGCGCGCGGTGGCGCGCGCGAGGTGCAGCCGTGCCGCGGCTTCGGTGCCGCCGGGCAGGATGAAGCTGCGCAGCGCGCCGAGTTCGGCGTTCATCGCATCGATCTCGTCCTCCAGCCGCGCGATCTGGCCGGGCACGATACGCAGCGCCATTTCGTGCGGTCCGAAACCGAACTGGATGTCGGGCGGGGTCGCAAGGTCGGCCCCGAGGTCGAACAGTTCGTTCTGGATGCGCGACAGCATCGCAGCTTCGTCGCTCGCCGGGTCGAGCACGGCGGCGGCAATGCCGATCGCGCTGTTCGCTTCATCGACGTCGCCGATCGCCGCCATCAGCGCATCGGACTTGGCGACGCGCGACCCGTCGACGAGCCCGGTGGTGCCGTCGTCGCCGGTGCGCGTATAGATCTTGTTGAGCTTGACCATGATACCGGGTGCGCGGCGCTTATTTGCCGGCGGCGACGAAGCCGATCAGGACGAGCAGGATGATGGTGATCGCCTGCCATTTGACGCGCGCCATCATCATCCGGTTCTGGAGCCGCTGGTTTTCCTCGACCTTGCCGTCGATCGCGGCGCGGTGCCCCTGCGCGAAATAGAGGAGCCCCCGCGCGAGCGAGAAGAGGACGAAGCCGGCGGCGACCACGACGCCAAGGACAAGCAGGATTTCCATGCCCTTCATTTAGGGATTTTGCAGGAAAAATCCAGTGGGAAGCCGGCCGTGCAAGAGATCGTCGGCGAGCCGCCGCCCGTCGAGACCCGCGGCGCGCAGCGAGGCGAGCGAGGCCGCCGCGTCGCGCTTTGCGAGCCGCTTGCCGTCGGGGCCGCAGACGAGGCCGTGGTGGCGGTAGAGCGGGACCGGCAGGTCGAGCAGGGCCTGGAGCAGGCGGTGGACGTCGGTCGAGGCGATCAGGTCGGCGCCGCGGATCACATGGCTGACCCCCATGGCGGCGTCGTCGAGGCTGCTCGCGAGGTGGTAGGAGGCGGGCGCATCCTTGCGCGCGAGGACGACGTCGCCATGCGCCAGCGGCGCGGCGCGGCGCGCGCCCTGCCCCTCCTCTTCCCATGCAAGTTCGCCGGTCGTGGCGACCGCCTTCGCCATGTCGAGGCGCCAGCAGTGCGGCTCGCTTTCCAGCCGCCGGCGGCGCTCGCTCTCCGCCAGATGGCGGCAGGTGCCCGGATAGGCCGCCCCCGCCGGACCGTCGGGCGTGCCGTGCGGCGCGGCGAGGCTCGCGGCGATGTCGGCGCGGGTACAGAAGCAGGGATAGACGAGCCCGCGCGCGCGGAGCGTTTCGAGCGCCACGGCATAATTGTCGAGCCGCGCCGACTGGCGCACCGGATCGCCGTCCCAGTCGATCCCGAGCCATTTGAGGTCGGCGAGCGCGGCCGCGACATAGATCTCGCGCGAACGGCTGCCGTCGATGTCGTCGATGCGGATGCGGAACCGCCCGCCCGCGCCGCGCGCCGCGGCATGGGCGAGCAGCGCGCTATAGGCGTGGCCGAGATGGAGCTCGCCGGTCGGGCTCGGAGCGAAACGCGTCAGCATGGCGGCGAAAGGCAAACCAGATGCTGTGGGCGATCCGTATGATTCATTCCATATCTTGCGGAACATGCCCCCTTGACGCCAGATTCTGATGCGGCATGTAATGATGCTGTCACTTCGGGAAGGCAGTGGCGCGCCAACCCGCGCAGCACAGGGGGCAGCGTCCAAAAGCCATGTTCCATCCCGATCTTGCCCGACATCCCGACAGTTGTCCCGCGCTCGTCCTCAACGCCGATTATACGCCGCTGAGCTATTACCCGCTGAGCCTGTGGCCGTGGCAGACCGCGGTCAAGGCGGTATTCCTCGACCGCGTCACCATCGTCGAGAATTACGAGCGCGAGATTCACTCGCCGACGCGGACGATGCCGATCCCGAGCGTCATCGCGCTTCGCCAATATGTCAAACCGTCGCAATATCCGGCCTTCACGCGCTTCAACCTGTTTCTGCGCGACCGTTTTGCGTGCCAATATTGCGGATCGGCCAAGGACCTGACCTTCGACCATGTCGTGCCGCGCCGGCTGGGCGGGCGCACCACGTGGGAGAATGTCGCAACGGCGTGCGCACCGTGCAACCTCAAGAAGGGCGGGCGCACCCCGGCGCAGGCGCACATGCCGCTCCATCGCCAGCCGTGGCGCCCGACGAGCTGGCAGCTCCAGGACAACGGCCGCTGCTTCCCGCCCAATTATCTGCACACGAGCTGGATCGACTGGCTCTATTGGGACGTCGAGCTCGAAGGCTGACGGGAACATAACGAACGCGACAGCGTAGGTTCACCGGGGCGGTTTTAGGGGACCGCCGACAAAAAAGGAGAACAGTCATGGTTCGTTTCGCCCGCACCCTCGCGCTCGGCCTCGCCACCCTGCCGCTCGCCGCCTGCGCGACGCTGATGCCGTCCGAAGAGCCGGTGTCGGTCACCGGCAGCATCACCTACCGCGAGCGCATGGCGCTGCCCCCGACGGCGCAGGTCGAGATCCAGCTCGCCGACGTCAGCCTGATGGATGCCCCGTCGAAGACGATCGCGCAGCAATCGTTCACCGCCGACGGTCGCCAGGTGCCCTTCGCCTTCTCGCTCACCGTCGACCAGCGCAAGCTCGACCCCCGCGGCCGCTATTCGGTCTCGGCGCGGATCAGCGACGGGTCGGGGAAGCTGATGTTCATCACCGACACGCACAATGGCGTGACCTTCGACGGACGCCCGCGGATCGACATGGGGACGCTCGTCCTGATCAGGACGCGCTAGCTGTTCCCCGGACAGTCGATGTCGACGGGAATGTTCATCTCCCTGAGCATCTGTTCGATCCCGACATAATCGAATTGCCATTCTTCATCGTCGCCGAGCGAGCGATCGCCCGGCGACATCGCTACGCCGCGGCAGCAATAGCAGACACGCAGTTCCGCAACCTGCGCCCCGTCAGCATCGAAATACCGAAAGAAATGGTGCGGGATGAAACAGGCCGCCTCGGCATCGTTCTCGAACTCTTCGCGCGTCATGCGATATCGAAAGACGGACCGGTCGAGGCGTGCACGCTGCTCGGGCGTAAGCAGAATACCGTCCCGGTCATTCATGAGCTCCACCACGCGCGGCAGCTTGGGTTCTGTATCGCCTTTCACAAAAAGTCGAACTTCAACCGCCTCGCGCGGCGGGACCATCAACCGCCGCTCGCCGGGCTTTAATGCCCCAAGGCCTCCATGGGTGGAATTTGGCACTCCCATCGTTGCCCCGAGCACCACTCCTATGGCCACGAAAAGCGCCACCCACATGGCGAAGACGGCATTCCGGTTTTTCATATTCGTCCCCCTATCAACGAGAATTGCGCGGCCCTGTCCGATTTGCAACCGCGCATCATCGCCGACAGTTCACCAGCCATTTGCGACAAACACCCAACCGGAACCTCCGGCTGGAAGGCCCAAGCAGACAGCATGCACGAAATTTCGGGTAGAGCGGGCGCATAGCTATGCGCCAAGCGCATAGCTTGACCCCGCACCTTCGCAGGTGCAGCAAAGGCGGCCATGGGCCCGCCGATACAGATCTCGCAAAATCCCGACATCCGCTATCTCGGGCGGATCCTCGGCGACGTCATCCGCGCCTATGGTGGCGACAAGCTGTACCGGCAGACCGAATATATCCGCTCGGCGAGCGTCGACCGGCACCGCGGCATCGCGGGCGCCGAGGCGATCGACCCCGGGCTCGACGCGCTGGGCCTCGACGACACGATCGCCTTTGTTCGCGGTTTCATGCTCTTTTCGATGCTCGCCAACCTTGCCGAGGACCGGCAGGGGGTTGCCGCCGAGCCCGAGGCGACGGTGGCCGCCGCGCTCGCGCGGCTGGCGGGTGACGGGATCGACGCGCGCGCCGTCGCCGCGCTGATGGAGGCGGCGCTGGTCGCCCCCGTGCTCACCGCGCACCCGACCGAGGTGCGCCGCAAGTCGGTACTCGACCACAAGAACCGCATTGCCGAACTGATGCTGCTGCGCGACGCCGGGGTCGACGAGACCCCCGAGGGCGACGTGGTCGAGGATGCGATCCGCCGGCAGGTGGTGCTGCTGTGGCAGACGCGTCCGCTGCGCACCGAAAAGCTGTTCGTCGCCGACGAGATCGACAATGCGCTGACCTATTTGCAGGGCGTCTTCCTGCCCGTGCTGCCGAAGCTCTATGCGCGCTGGGAAGGCGAGCTGAGGCAGCGCCCCGCGAGCTTCCTGCGTGTCGGCAGCTGGATCGGCGGCGATCGTGACGGCAATCCCTTCGTCACCGCCGAGACGCTGCGGCTCGCGACGGGATCCAACGCCGCCGCGGTGCTCGGCCATTATATCGATGCGGTGCACGCGCTCGGCGCCGAGCTGTCGGTGTCGTCGGCGCTCGCGCCGGTGCCCGACACGGTCGAGGCGCTGGCAGCGGCGAGCGGCGACACCGCGCCCAGCCGCAGCGACGAACCCTATCGCCGCGCGCTGTCGGGAATCTATGCCCGGCTGACCGCGACCTACGCCGCGATCGCGGGGCGTCCGGCGCCGCACCCTTCGGCGCTGCCGGGCGAGCCCTATGCGACGCCGGAGCATTTCCGCCGCGACCTCGTCACGCTCGCCGACGGACTCGAAGCGAGCGGCGAGGGCCAGCTCGGCGGGATCGGTGCGCTCGGGCGGCTGATCCGCGCGGTCGAGGTATTCGGCTTTCACCTCGCAACGCTCGACATGCGCCAGAACAGCGCGGTGCACGAGCGCGTGCTCGCCGAACTGCTGAAGGTCTCGGGGGTCGAGGCCGATTATCTGGCGCTCGACGAGGAAGCCCGCATCGCGCTGCTGCGCCGCGAACTCGCCAGCAACCGCCCGCTCGCCGCGCCGTGGCACCGGTGGAGCGAGGAGACGGCGGGCGAGCTCGCGATCGTCCACGCCGCCGCCGATGTACGCGCGCGGCTGGGCGACGACGCGATCTGCCAGTGGATCATCAGCAAGGCCGAAAGCCTGTCCGACCTGCTTGAGGTGCATGTGCTCGCGCGCGAGGCGGGGCTGTGGACCGCGGGCGGCACCGACAGCCTGATGGTCGTGCCACTGTTCGAGACGATCGCCGACCTCGACGATGCCCCCGCGATCATGGCGCGCTATTTCGCGCTGCCCGAAATTGCGCCGCAGGTCGCCGCGCGCGGGCATCAGGAAGTGATGATCGGCTATTCGGATTCGAACAAGGACGGCGGCTATCTGACCTCGACCTGGGGGCTGCACCAGGCGTCGGACGCGCTGACCCCGGTGTTCGCGGCGGCGGGGACGTCGATGCAATTGTTCCACGGCCGCGGCGGCGCGGTCGGGCGCGGCGGCGGCAGTGCCTTTGCCGCGATCCGCGCGCAGCCCGCGGGTACGGTGCAGGGGCGCATCCGCATCACCGAGCAGGGCGAGGTAATCGCGGCGAAATTCGGCACCGCCGACAGCGCGGTCTCCAACCTCGAGGCGATGGTGTCGGCGAGCCTGCTCGCGAGCCTCGAGCCCGAGGGGCTGTGCGCGCAGGACTGCATGCGCTTCACCGCGGCGATGGACGCGCTGTCGGATACCGCCTTCGCCGCCTATCGCGGGCTGGTCTACGACACCCCGGCGTTCCGCGATTTCTTTCGCGCGATGACCCCGATCGCCGAGATCGCGACGCTCAAGATCGGGTCGCGGCCGTCGAGCCGCACCAGATCGACCGCGATCGAGGACCTGCGCGCGATCCCGTGGGTGTTCAGCTGGGCGCAGGCGCGCACGATGCTGCCCGGCTGGTACGGGACGGGCGAGGCGTTCGCGGCCTTTGAAGACAAGCCGCTCCTCGCGGATATGGCGCAAAGCTGGCCCTTCTTCGGCGCGCTGCTCGGCAATATGGAGATGGTGCTCGCCAAATCCGACATGGGGATCGCGGCGCGCTATGCCGAGCTCGCGGGCGGTGTCGACGGGCATGACGCGATCTTCGGGCAGATCAGGGACGGCTGGCACCGCGCCCACGACGGATTGCTGACGATCACCGGCCAGACGCGATTGCTCGAAAACAACCCCGCCCTCGAGGCGTCGATCCGGCTGCGCCTGCCCTATATCGAGCCGCTCAACCTGCTCCAGATCGAGCTGATGAAGCGCCACCGCGCGGGCGAGACCGATCCGCGCATCGCCGAGGGTATCCAGCTGACGATCAACGCGATCGCGACCGCGCTGCGGAACAGCGGATAGGCGCAACTCCATCCGGCCCCGCCCGATGCAACCGGGGGCGGGTGCCGGGTTCCGGCGCCTATTTCGAAACGATCCGCACCTCGCCCCTGGCATTCGCCCCGTCGGGGGTGAAGCCGATGGTGAAAGCATCGCCATCCTTGTCGGTGCCCGCCAGCGTGTCGCCGGTGCGGCTCACCTTGACCGATTTTTTCGCGAACTCGCCCGCCATCCAGTCGGCCGCCTTTGCCGGCGTCGTCGGCGAGGTGAAGCCGAATTTCACCACCGCGTCCTTCGCGCCATCCTTGTCGTTCGCATTGATGTCCATCGTGGTGATCGTGCTGCCCGGAAACAGCTTCACCCCGTCGATGTCGAAATCGCTGGTGATGTCGAGATCGGCGATATCGGGAATGTCGAGGTCGATATTGACCCCGTCGCCGTCGATCTTGAGCTTGCCGCCGTCCTTGCCCGAGGTGATGCGGACCCCGCCCCCGTCGCCGTCGGCGTTGATGCTGACCTCGGGGCCCGCCTTCTTTTCCTCGCCCTGCCCGCAGGCGGCAAGGAGCATCATCGGCGGAATGAGGAAGGCGAAACGCATGGCACATCTCCTTGGTGAGTTATTAAGATAATACACTGTGGAGATTGGTGAGTCAATTTCCCCTCGCACCGTCATGCCGGACCTGATCCGGCATCCATAGCGGCGATGCCGTCATGGACCCCCGATCAGGTCCGGGGTGACGATGAAAGAAACGGCGCTTTAAGCGTCGATGCTGGTCTTGAGGTCGCCGTGCACCAGCCCGCCGTCGACGGTGATCGTATCGCCGACGACATAGTCGCCCGCCTTCGACGCGAGGAAGATCGCGGCGCCCGCCATGTCCTCGGGGACGCCGATGCGCTTCACCGGGATGCTCTTCGCGACCGCGTCGCCATGGTCGCGCGCGGCCTTGTTCATGTCCGACTGGAAGGCGCCGGGGGCGATCGCGGTGACGAGGATATGGTCGGTGACCAGTCGTGCCGCCATGCGCTTGGTAAGATAGAGGATCGCCGCCTTCGACGCGTGATAGCTGTAGGTTTCCCACGGGTTGAGGCGCATGCCGTCGATCGAGCCGATGTTGATCACCTTCGCGGGGCGGTCGGCGCTGCCCCCGGCCTTGAGCAGGCCGTGGAGCGCCTGCGTCAGGAAGAAGGGCGATTTGACGTTGATGTCCATCACCTTGTCCCAGCCCGCTTCGGGGAAACCTTCGAACGGCTCGCCCCATGCGGCGCCGGCGTTGTTGACGAGGATGTCGAGGCGTTCCTCGCGCGCCTCGAGTTCCTTGGCGAGCGCGCGGCAGCCCTCGACGGTCGAAAGGTCGACGGGGAGCCCGATGACCTTGCCCGGATAGCGCGTTTCGAAGTCGGCGACGGCTTCTTCGATCTGCGCGGTCTTGCGCGCCGAGATGTAGACGCGCGACGCGCCCGCGGCGAGATAGCCCTCGACGATCATCTTGCCGATGCCGCGCGAACCGCCGGTGACGAGCGCGATGCGGCCGTCGAGGCCGAACATGTCATTGAGGTTCATAACCCTGTTCCTTTTTCCGTTCGTCCTGAGCTTGTCGAAGGACCATTCTTCCCCGCGGCGTCCGAAAGAAAGGACGGCCCTTCGACAAGCTCAGGGCAAACGGGATTTGGGATTCTCGGTCGGCCTCAATAGCCGTTCATCCGCGCGACCTGGTCGATGTGGTAATGCACGTCGCCCATAAACTCGGCGAGCGCGCGGTCGCGTTTCATGTAGAGGCCAATGTCATATTCGTCGGTCATGCCGATGCCGCCGTGCATCTGGACGCCCTCGCGCACCGCGAGGTTGGCGGCGCGGCCGGCTTTGGCCTTGGCAACCGAAACCATCAGCTTCGCGCCCGCGCCGCCCTCGTCGAGCAGTTGCTGCGCCTTCATCACCGTAGCGCGCGCGACTTCCATCTCGCCATAGAGATGTGCGGCGCGGTGCTGGAGCCCCTGGAATTCGCCGATCAGCTTGCCGAACTGCTTGCGTTCCTTGAGGTAGGTGATCGTCATGTCCATCGCGCCCTGACCGACGCCGACCATTTCGGCGGCCGCACCGGTGCGCGTCGCCGCAAGCAGCGCGTCGAGGATATCGCCACCGGCATCGACCTCGCCGATCACCGCGTCGGCATCGACCTCGACCCCGTCGAGCGTGACATGGCTCGCGAGGCTGGAGTCGACGAGGCGGCGCGGGTCGGCGGTGACGCCCTTGGCATCCTTCGGCACCGCGAACAGCGTGATTCCGCCGTCGGTCTTCGCCGCGACGATGCTCATGTCGGCGACATGGCCGTGGAGCACGAAGCTCTTCCTGCCGTCGATACGGAAGCCGTTGCCGGCGCGCGTCGCGGTCGTGGCGATGCGGTCGGGGCGGTGCTTCGCGCCCTCGTCGATCGCGAGCGCGATGATCGCTTCGCCCGATGCGATCGCGGGAAGCCAGCGGCTCGCCTGCGTGCCGCCCGCCTTGGCGAGCGCGGCGACCGCGCCGACGCTGGTCGCAAGGAAGGGTGACGGGGTCAGGTTGCGGCCGATTTCCTCGAGCACGATGCCCGCTTCCATATGCCCCATGCCGAGCCCGCCATGCGCTTCGGGAACGAGCATGCCGGGCAGGCCCATTTCGGTGAACTGCGCCCACAGATCGCGCGAGAAGCCGGTGGCGTCCGCGCTGTCGCGCAGGCTGCGGAGGTGCGCGACGGGCGCCTGTTCGGCCACGAAGGGCGCGACGCTGTCCTTGAGCATCGCCTGGTCGTCATTGTGATAGAGAGGCATATCTGTCCCAATCTCTTTTCGTCATCCCAGCGAAAGCTGGGATCCTTGGCGGTCCGAGCCGCCCTGTCCCGATAGCGGCCCCAGCTTTCGCTGGGGCGACGATATTACGCCCCCGGCAGGTCGAGGATACGCTTGGCGATGACGTTGAGCATGACTTCGCTCGTCCCGCCTTCGATCGAATTGGCCTTGGTGCGCAGCCAGGCACGCGGACGCGCGCCGCCCTTGGTCTCTTCGCTGTCCCATTCGAGCGCTTCGCTGCCGCCGCCCGACATGACGAGTTCGTGGCGGCGCTTGTTGAGCTCGGTGCCGACATATTTCATCATGTTCGACGAAGCGGGATGCGCGCGGCCAGTCTTCCACATGTCCATGAAGCGTTCGCCCATCGCGCGATACGCAAAGACGTCGACGTCGAACGCCGCCATTTCGGCGCGCAGGATCGGGTCGTCGAGTTCGCCATGGTCGTTCTTGCCGAGCGATTTCGCGAAGAGCGCGCCTATGCTGACCATGTCGCCGCCCGCGCCGCCGCCCGAGATCATCTCGCGTTCGTGGCCGAGCAGATATTTGGCGACGTCCCAGCCGCGGTTGATCTCGCCGACATATTGCGTCTTCGGCACTTCGACATCGTCGAAGAAGGTTTCGCAGAAGGGCGAATTGCCGCTGATCAGGAGGATCGGTTTGGTGGTGACGCCCTTGCTCTCCATGTCGAAGAGCATGAAGGTGATGCCCTGATATTTGTTCGCCTTGTCGGTGCGGACGAGGCAGAAGATCCAGTCGGCCTTGTCGGCATAGCTGGTCCAGATCTTCGATCCGTTGACGACCCAATGATCGCCCTTGTCCTCGCCGAAGGTCTGGAGCGACACGAGGTCGCTGCCCGAGCCGGGTTCGGAATAGCCCTGGCACCAGCGGATTTCGCCGCGCGCGATCGGGTTCAGATAATGGACCTTCTGCTCCTCGGTGCCGAATTGCAGCAGCGCGGGGCCGAGCATCCAGATGCCGAAGCTGTCGAGCGGCGAGCGCGCGTTGATGCGCTTCATTTCCTGTTTGAGGATCTTGGTCTGCTCGGGGGTCAGCCCGGCGCCGCCATAGGCCTTGGGCCAGTCGGGAACGGTATAGCCCTTGGCGACGCAGGCCTCGAGCCACGCCTTCTGGGCGTCGTTCTTGAACACCCAATTGCGTCCGCCCCAGCAGACATCGCCCTCTTCCCGGATCGGTTCGCGCATTTCGGCGGGGCAGTTCGCCGCCAGCCATTCCCGCACCTCGGTGCGGAAAGCGTCCAGTTCGCTCATCCTTTTGGCTCCTCTTCTGGCGTCAAATCTACGTCCGCTTCGCTACTTTACGCAAGCGTCAACTTGAGCCGTGCGGCCTGCCGTTACGGCGCCGTAGCGTCGGATCGGCCGCCGTTGACGCGGCTCGTTGCGCGCCTAAGCTAGGTGGCAAAAGAAAACGGGAGAGGTCCAATATGCGATTCGCAGGCAAGGTCGCCGTAGTCACCGGCGCAGCATCGGGCATCGGCAAGGCCGCGGTGCTGAAACTGGCGGCGGAGGGCGCGCAGGTCTTCGCCGCCGACATCGATCTCGCGGGCGGACAGGCGCTCGCCGCAGCGTCGAACGGGAAGATCGATTTCGTCCCCTGCGACGTCACGCGCCCCGCCGACATCGAAGCGCTGATGAACACCGCGGCGGCGAAGGGGGGCGGCATCGACATCGTCTTCAACAACGCCGCGGCGGGAGGCGATCGCGCCCCGATCGACGAGATCACCCCCGAAGGCTGGGACCAGACGATGAACCTGGTCCTGAAATCGGTCGCGATGGGCATCCGCTACGCGAGCCCGCACATGAAGGGACGGAAAGGCGCGAGCATCGTCAACACCGCAAGCGTCGCGGCGCTCGGCGCGGGCTATTCGCCGACCGCCTATGCCGTCGCCAAGGCGGGGGTGCTGCACCTGACCAAGGTCGCGGCGACCGATCTCGCGCAATATGGCATCCGCGTGAACGCGATCTGCCCGGGTTTCATCAACACCAACATCTTCACCGCGTCGCTCGACGTCCCCGACGACAGCAAGGATGCCGCGAAGGCGATCATCGCGGGCATGAGCGCGGCGGCGCAGCCCGTCGCGCGCGGCGGCCAGCCCGAGGATATCGCCAATGCCGTAGCCTATCTCGCGAGCGAGGAGGCTTCGTTCATGACCGGCACGCATATGCTGGTCGACGGCGGGCTGACGATCGGCCAGCGCCATGCCTGGGACCCCGAGGCGCCGGGAATGTTCGACGCGCTCGTCGCGATGGAGGATGCCGCAAAGGCCGGGACGCCCGCGTGACCGCGATGGCGAGCGCGGTTCCCGTCCCCGCGAAATTGCCCGTCCGCCTGAAGGTCATGCACGGCCTCGGCAGCATCGCCTATGGCGTCAAGGACAACGGCTTTTCGACCTTTCTGCTGCTCTTCTACAATCAGGTCATCGGGCTCGACGCCGGGATCGTCGGCGCCGCGATCATGGTCGCGCTGATTGCCGACGCCTTTGTCGACCCGGTAATCGGCGAACTCACCGATCGCACGCGAAGCCGCTGGGGCCGCCGCCTGCCCTGGCTTTACGGCGCGCCGGTCCCGCTCGCCATCGCGTGGATGCTGCTGTGGCACCCGCCCGCGATGAGCGACGCGATGACGGTGGCCTGGCTGATCGGGCTCGCTATCATCGTCCGCTCGCTCGTGTCGATGTGCGAAGTGCCGTCGGTCGCGATCGTCCCCGAGCTCACCGCCGACTATGACGAACGCACCGTCGTGATGCGTTACCGCTTTCTCTTCGGCTGGGGCGGCGGCCTGATCATCCTGCTGCTCGCCTATGGCGTTTTCTTCGGCGGCGCGAAGGGGCTGGTCGATCCCGACGGCTATTTCCCCTATGCGCTCGCCGGCGCGCTGATGATGGCTGGCGCGGTGCTGGTGTCGGCCGCCGGACAGCACAAGCGGATCGCGGTGTCGAACCTTCACGACGTCAAGCCCGCGACGACGCTGCGGCACATATTGGCCGAGATGCGCGACACGCTGTCGAACCGCGCCTTCCTGTGGCTGGTGTTCGCCGCGCTGTTCGGGTTCATCAACCAGGGCATCACCTTTTCGATGAACAATTATCTGCTCAGTTTCTTCTGGCAGTTCACGCAGGGCGAGATGATCGCCTATGTGTTCCTGCTCTTCGGATCGATGGTCGCCGCCTTCGTGCTCGTTGCGCCGCTGTCGGCCCGGCTCGGCAAGCGCGACGGCGCGATCGTCGCCGGGGCGATCTCGCTACTGGTCAACAGCGGCATCTATTTCGCCTGGATCCAGGGCTTTTTCCCCGGCCTGCCGGGCAAGCCGAGCGTCGCGACGATGTTCGCGCTGGTGTTCGTTTCCAACAGTTTCTCGATCATGCTGATGATCCTGTCGTCGTCGATGATGGCCGACGTCGTCGAAGCGTCGCAGAGCGAGACCGGGCGGCGGTCCGAAGGGCTGTTCTTCGCCGGCTATTTCTTCATGCAGAAATGCGCGACCGGGATCGGCATCTTCATCGCAGGGCTGATCCTCTCCTTCGCCGCCTTTCCGGCGAACGCGAAACCGGGAGAGGTCGGCGACGCGGTGCTCGGCAACCTCGCGATCGGCTACAGCCTCGCGATCCTCGTGATCGGCGTCCTGGGGCTGATGGTGATGCGGCGCTTTCCGATTTCGCGCGCCGATCACGAAGCGCGGCTGGCGCTGCTCGACGACGCGGCGCGCGCCGAGCCCGATGCGACGGGCACGCATCCGTAACGGAAAATATCCGTGCGCAACGAAAGGGTGTAATTTTCGGGGCGCAGGGCTTGGCAAGCGGGGCCGAATCGGTCCAAAGGTTTACGCGAACGTAAAGGGAAGGATGCGAAGATGGATTTCGACCTCACCGACCGGCAGGTCTTTTGGCGCGACCGGGTGCGCGATTTCATCGATCGCAAGGTACGCCCCGCGGTGCCCACCTATAACGAGCAGGACAAGGCGGGCGACCGCTGGAAGGTCATCCAGATCGTCGAGGACCTGAAGGCCGAGGCAAGGGACGCCGGCATCTGGAACCTGTTCATGCCGCCGCGCAGCGCCGCGCACCACCATGTCGACGAAACGATCGCCTTCGAAGGCCCCGGCCTCAGCAACCTCGAATATGCGCTGTGCGCCGAGGAAATGGGCCGCGTCGGCTTCGCCAGCGAAGTGTTCAACTGCTCGGCGCCCGACACCGGCAACATGGAGGTGTTCCACCGTTACGGCACCGCGGCGCAGAAGCAGAAATATCTGGTCCCGCTGATGAACGGCGAGATCCGGTCGGCCTTCCTGATGACCGAGCCGCAGGTTGCCTCGTCCGACGCGACCAACATCGAGACGCGGATCGAGCGCGACGGCGACGATTATGTCATCAATGGCACCAAATGGTGGTCGTCGGGCGCGGGGGATCCGCGCTGCAAGATCGCGATCGTCATGGGCAAGACCGACTTCGCCGCGAAGCGCCATGCGCAGCAGTCGATGGTGCTGATGCCGCTCGACGCGCCGGGGGTGACGATCAAGCGCCACCTGCCCGTCTTCGGCTATGACGATGCGCCGCACGGCCATATGGAAATCGAGCTCAAGGACGTCCGCGTCAACGCCGAAGAAGCGATGCTGCTGGGCGAGGGTCGCGGCTTCGAGATCGCGCAGGGCCGCCTCGGGCCGGGCCGCATCCACCATTGCATGCGCACGATCGGCGTCGCCGAGGAGGCGATCAGCAAGATGGCCAAGCGGCTGCAGTCGCGCGTCGCCTTCGGCAGGAAGGTCGCCGAATACAGCATCTGGGAACATCGCATCGCGCGCGCGCGCATCGACATCGAGATGACGCGTCTCCTGTGCCTCAAGGCCGCCGACATGATGGACAAGGTCGGCAACAAGTCGGCCGCCGCCGAGATCGCGATGATCAAGGTGCAGGCACCGAGCATGGCACTCCAGATCATCGACGACGCGATCCAGGCGCATGGCGGGGCCGGCGTGTCCGAGGATTTCGGGCTCGCCAAGGCTTATGCGCACCAGCGCACCCTGCGGCTCGCCGACGGTCCCGACGAGGTCCACGAACGCGCGATCGCGCGGATCGAATTCGCCAAGCACAGCGACGCGAGCGATCCGGGCTTCTCGTCGGGTGACATCGGCGTTTCGCGTTAATTATCTCCGTTCGCCCCGAGCCTGTCGAAGGGCCGTTCTTCTCTTTGACGACCGAGCAAGAAAGAACGGTGCTTCGACAGGTTCAGCACGAACGGCTTTAAGGGAAGCATTATGACCAAAGCCGCGATTCTGATCGAGCCCGGCAAGCCGCTGTCGATCGAGGACATCGTCGTCGACAAGCCCGGTCCGCACGAGGTGCGCATCCGCACCGCCGCGTGCGGGCTGTGCCATTCGGACCTGCATTTCATCGACGGTGCCTATCCGCACCCGCTGCCCGCGATCCCCGGCCATGAGGCCGCCGGCATCGTCGAGGCGGTCGGCAGCGAGGTACGCACGGTCAAGGTCGGCGACGCGGTCGTCACCTGCCTCAGCGCCTTTTGCGGGCATTGCGAATTCTGCGTCAGCGGCCGCATGTCGCTGTGCATGGGCGGCGACACCCGGCGCGCGCCCGGATCGGAGCCGCGCATCACGCGCCCCGACGGGTCGCCGGTCAACCAGATGCTGAACCTCAGCGCCTTTTCGGAGGTGATGCTGGTCCACGAACATGCGTGCGTCGCGATCGACCCCGACATGCCGCTCGACCGCGCTGCGGTGATCGGCTGCGCGGTGACCACCGGCGCGGGAACGATCTTCAACGCGTGCAAGGTGACCCCGGGCGAGACGGTCGCGGTGGTTGGCTGCGGCGGCGTGGGCCTGGCGACGATCAACGCGGCGAAGATCGCCGGCGCGGGGCGCATCATCGCCGCCGACCCGGTGCCCGAAAAGCGCGAACTGGCGATGAAGCTGGGCGCGACCGACGTCGTCGACGCGCTCGCCGACGACGCCGCGAAGCAGATCCTCGAACTGACCAAAGGCGGCGTCGACCATGCGATCGAGGCCGTCGGGCGTCCGGCATCGGCGAGCCTTGCGGTCGCGTCGCTCCGCCGCGGCGGCACCGCGACGATCCTCGGCATGATGCCACTTTCGGAAAAGGTCGGCCTCGGCGCGATGGACCTGCTCTCGGGCAAGAAATTGCAGGGCGCGATCATGGGCGGCAACCGCTTCCCCGTCGATATCCCGCGCCTCGTCGATTTCTACCTGCGCGGGCTGCTCGACCTCGACAGCATCGTCGCCGAAACCATCCCGCTCACCCAGATCAACGAAGGATTCGACAAGATGAAGAAGGGCGATGCCGCGCGGTCGGTGATCGTGTTCGACCAATGACCACGGCCATGGACGCACAGAAACTCTTCTCGGGCACCGTCGCGCCCGAGGGCGCCGACCTGCTCGACGAGGCGAAACTCACCGCCTGGATGGAGGCGAATGTCGAGGGGTTCAGCGGCCCGCTGACGCAGGGCAAGTTCGCCGGCGGCCAGTCGAACCCGACATACAAGATCAGCGCGCCGTCGGGCAATTATGTCCTGCGCCGCAAGCCCTTCGGCCAGCTGCTCCCCTCGGCGCACGCAGTCGACCGCGAGTATCGGGTGCAGGCAGGGCTGTACAAGGCGGGCTTCCCCGTCGCGCGCCAATATGGGCTGTGCACCGACGACAGCGTCGTCGGCAGCTGGTTCTACGTCATGGGCATGGTCGACGGCCAGACGATCTGGGACGGCGCGATGCCGGGATCGACGCCGGAGAATCGCCGCGCCACCTATCATGCGATGATCGACACGCTCGCCGCGCTGCACAATGTCGACGTCGAGGCCGCAGGGCTGTCGGACTATGGCAAGCCCGGCAATTATTTCGGCCGCCAGGTCGACCGCTGGACCAAGCAGTATCGCCTCTCCGAAACCGAGACGATGGACGAGATGGAACAGCTCATCACCTGGCTGTCCGCGACTTTGCCCGAACAGACGCGCACCAGCGTCGTCCACGGCGATTACCGCATCGACAATATGATCTTTGCGAAGGACCGCCCCGAAGTGCTCGCGGTGCTCGACTGGGAGCTGTCGACGCTCGGCGATCCGCTCGCCGACTTCACCTATGTCGCGATGGCGTGGGTGACCGAAAATGGTGGGCGTTCGGGCGTGATGGACCTCGACCGCACGAGCCTCGGCATCCCCGAACTCGACGAGGTCGTCGAGCGTTATTGCGCCGCGACGGGACGCGACGGGGTTCCCGACCTGAACTGGTATTTCGCCTATAATTTCTTCCGCCTCGCCGGGATCATGCAGGGGATCAAGAAGCGCGTGATCGACGGCACCGCGTCGTCGAGCCATGCGAAGGAGATGTCCGAACGCGTGCTGCCGCTGGCGCAGAAGGCGTGGGACTTCGCGAAGAAAGCGGGCGCGTGAGCCTGTTCGACCTCGGCGGCAAGGTCGCGATCATCACCGGATCGTCGCGCGGCATCGGCCGCGCAATTGCCGAGGAATATGCCGACCATGGCGCGAAGGTCGTGATCACCAGCCGCAACCTCGGCCCGTGCGAAGAGGTTGCGGCGGCGATCAACGCGAAGCATCCGGGCGCCGCGATCGCGGTGTCGTCGAGCCTGTCGTCGAAGGAATCGCTGCAGGCGATGGTCGATGCCGGACGCGCGGCCTTCGGTCCGATCGACATCCTCGTCTGCAACGCCGCGTCGAACCCGCATTACGGGCCGATGGAAACGATCAGCGACGAGGCGCTGCGCAAGACGCTCGACCATAATATCGTCGCGCAGCACTGGCTGATCACGATGGTCGTGCCCGACATGCGCAGGACGGGATCGGGATCGATCATCCTCGTCTCGTCGATCGGCGGGCTGCGCGGTTCGCCGATCATCGGAACCTATGGCATCACCAAGGCGGCCGACATCCAGATGGCCAAGAATCTCGCGCGCGAGTTCGGGCCGTCGAACATCCGGGTCAACGCGATCGCGCCGGGGCTGGTCAAGACCGACTTCGCGAAAGCCCTGTGGGAAAATCCCGACAATCTGAAGGCGTCGGTGTCGAACGCATGTCTGGGGCGCATCGGCGAACCGCGCGAAATCGCGGGCGCAGCCGTGTTCCTGGGGTCACAGGCTTCGAGTTTCATGACCGGACAGACGGTCGTGCTGGATGGAGGTGTCGTGGTATGAGCGGAGCATTGGACGGCAAGGTCGCGATCATCACGGGGGCGGGCAGCGGCATCGGCCGCGCGAGCGCGCTGCGCTTCGCCGCCGAGGGCGCCAGGCTGGTGCTCGGCGACAAGACGGCGGCGGTGCACGAAACCGCGAAGCTAGTGCAGGAGGCCGGCGGCGAAGCCGTGGCGCTCAAGATCGACGCGGGGGTCGAAGCCGACGTCGCGCAGCTCGTGGCGACCGCGAAAGACAGCTATGGCGGCCTCGACGTCGCCTTCGCCAACGCCGGGATCATCGGCGACATGGGCGGCATTTTCGATTTCGATCCCGCCGCCTGGGCCGAGACGCTGCGCGTCAACCTGATCGGCCCCGCGCTGATGGTGAAGCACGCCGGCAAGGCGATGGTCGACCAGGGCCGCGGCGGCGCGATCGTCCTCACCGCGAGCGTCGCGGGGATCAACTCGGGCGCGGGCCCGGGGGCCTATTCCGCGTCGAAGGCGGGGGTGATCAACCTCGCCAAGGTTGCCGCGCAACAGCTCTCGACGAGCGGCGTGCGCGTCAACGCGGTGTGTCCCGGCCTCACCGAAACCGGCATGACCAAACCGACCTTCGACTATGCCAAGGCGAAGGAGGTCACGCACAAGCTGGGCCAGCTCAATCCGCTCCGCCGCGCCGCGCAGCCCGAGGAGCTCGCCAATGTCGCGCTCTTCCTCGCCAGCGACCAGGCGAGCTATGTCAACGGACAGGCGATCGCGGTCGACGGCGGCCTCACCAGCTCGCACCCGGTGACGCGCCAGCTGCTCGGCCAGACCTCGCACTGACGAAAGGACGCGCGCGATGCAGTATCGGCAGCTGGGCGACAGCGGGATCGAGGTTTCGGCGATCTGCCTCGGCAGCTGGCTGACCTACGGCGTCGGGGTCGACGACAGCGCCGGACGCGCCTGCGTCGACGCCGCCTTCGACGCCGGCATCAACTTCATCGACACCGCCAACGTCTATGGCCGCGGCGCCGCCGAGGAGTTTCTGGGCCGCGCACTGCAGGGCCGCGCGCGCGACTCCTATGTGCTCGCGACCAAGCTCTTCTTCCCGATGTCCGACAGCGACAAGGGGCTCAGCCGGGCACAGGTCGCAAAGCAGATCGACGCGAGCCTGACGCGGCTCCAGACCGACCATGTCGATCTCTACCAGTGCCACCGCTACGACCCCGACACCCCGCTCGAAGAGACAATGGACGCGCTCAGCGAGGTCGTGCGCAGCGGCAAGGCGCGCGCGATCGGTTTTTCCGAATGGGCGCCCGAACAGATCGAGGCGGCGGTCGCCCTCGCCCCGCCGTCGGTCAAATTCGTGTCGAGCCAGCCGCAATATTCGCTGCTCTGGCGTCGTCCCGAGGCAAAGGTGATCCCGGTCAGCATGGCCAACGGTATCGGTCAGATCGTCTGGTCGCCGCTCGCCATGGGGGTGCTCAGCGGCAAATACGCCCCCGGCGCCGCACCGCCGCCGGACAGCCGCGCCGCGGGCGAGGATGCGCATTTCATGGGCCGCTATCTGACCGATCCGGTGCTCGAGGCGGTGCAGCGGCTCACCCCCCTCGCCGACAAGGCGGGCTGCACCATGGCGCAGCTCGCGATCGCCTGGGTGCTCGCGCAGCCGGGCATCACCAGTGCGATCATCGGCGCGAGCCGACCCGAGCAGCTCAAAGAGACCGCAGCCGCGGCCGATCTCGCAATCGACCCGGCACTGCTCGCCGAAGCCGCCGCCATCCTCGAAGGAGTCCGCATTTCGTGAGCCGTTCCGTGATCCAGGGTTTCGACACCGCGCGGCTCGACCGCATTCCGGCCTTCCTCAAGGCCAAATATATCGACACCGGCCGCCTGCCCCACGCCGCGACCCTGGTGTCGCGCCGCGGCGAGGTCGCGCACCGCTCGTGCATCGGCGAAGGCCGGCCCGGCGAGGCGCTGAAGGACGACGCGATTTTCCGCATCGCGAGCATGACGAAGCCGATCACCAGTATCGCTTTCATGATGCTGGTCGAGGAGGGCAAGGTCGCGCTCAGCGATCCGCTCACCAAATATTGCCCCGAATTCGCGGATACCGGCGTCTTCGTCGCGGGGGGCGGCAACGTCCCCTTCCTGACGCGCCCGCCCGCGCAGCCGATCCGCATGGTCGACCTGCTGCGCCACACATCGGGGCTGACCTATGGCTTCCAGGAGCGCACCCCCGTCGACGCCGCGTATCGCAAGGCGCGGATCGACGATTTCGACGCCGATTACACGATGGACAGCTTCATCGCCGACCTCGCGAAGATTCCGCTCCAGTTCGACCCCGGCGCGCACTGGAATTATTCGATGGCGACCGACGTGCTCGGCGCGGTGATCGAACGCATCGAAGGCAGGCCGTTCGCCGAGGTGTTACAGGCGCGCATCTTCGGCCCGCTCGGCATGGTCGATACCGGGTTCCGGGTCCCCGCCGAACAGCAGCACCGGCTGTCTGACGCCTATGCCTTTCACCCCCGCGACAAGGTGCAGGGGTTTGACGAAGGCGCGCGCAGCCGCTGGGCGAAGGACAGGAGCTTTCATTCGGGCGGCGGCGGACTCGCCTCGACGGTGGGCGACTACCACCGTTTCTGCCTGATGCTGCTCGGCGGCGGCAAGCTCGGCGACACGCGGATCATCAGCCGCAAGACGCTGGACCTGATGACCTCGAACCATCTCGTCGGCGGCGGCGACCTGACGCAGCACAGCGTCGGCATCTTTTCCGAGGACGAGAATGCCGGGGTCGGTTTCGGGCTCGGCTTCGCGGTCACGCTCGATCCCGCGCGCGCCGGCATTCCCGGATCGGCGGGTGATTTCTACTGGGGCGGCATGTTCTCGACCGGCTTCTTCGTCGATCCGGTCGAGGAAATCTGTATGGTGTTCATGACGCAGCTCATGCCCTCTTCCACCTATCCCGTGCGGCGCGAGGTCAAGACCCTCGTCCACGCCGCGCTCGATGACTGACATTAGACCAAGGAGTTCTCCCATGTCCGAAGATACACCGATTTCCGTCACGATGGAAAAGGACGGCGACGTCGCCGTCGTCATCGTCAACAATCCCCCGGTCAACGCGCTCTCGTGGCACGTCCGCCAGGGCCTCGCCGACCATTTCGCCGCCGCGCTCGCCGATGACGGCGTCAAGGCGATCGTGCTGCGCTGCGACGGCGGCACCTTCATCGCCGGCGCCGACATCAGCGAATTCGGCAAACCGCCGCGCGGCCCCGATTTCAACGCGGTGCTCAACAGCATCGAAGCCGCGACCAAGCCGGTCGTCGCCGCGATCCACGGGACAGCCCTTGGGGGTGGTCTCGAAACCGCGCTCGTCTGCCACTATCGCATCGCCGTCCCCTCGGCGAAGCTCGGCGTGCCCGAGGTCAAGCTCGGCCTGCTGCCCGGTGCCGGCGGCACCCAGCGCCTGCCGCGCGTCGTCGGGGTCGAGGCCGCGGCAACGATGACCTCGCTCGGCGAACCCGTCCCCGCACCCAAGGCGAAAGAGATGGGCCTCGTCGACGCGCTCGCGGGCGAGGATAGCCTCGCCGCCGACGCGATCGCCTTTGCCCGCACCAAGATCGCCGACGGCCCGCGCCCGACGCGCGAACGCGCGGTGTTCGGCGATGTCAGCGTGATCGAGCAGCTCAAGACTGCGAACGCCAAGCGCTGGCGCGGCTTCGACGCGCCTTACGCCAACCTCGCCTGCGTCGAGGCGGCGACACGGCTGCCCTTCGACGAAGGCCTCGCCTTCGAGCGCCAGGAATTCGGCAAGCTGATGTTCGGCAGCCAGTCGGCGGCGCAGCGCCACATCTTCTTCGCCGAACGCCAGGCGGCGAAGATCGACGGCCTGCCCAAGGACACCAAATTGCGCGACATCAGACAAGTCGGCGTGATCGGCGCCGGCACGATGGGCGGCGGGATCAGCATGAACTTCCTGCAAAAGGGCATCCCGGTCACCATCGTCGAGATGGAACAGGATGCGCTCGACCGCGGCGTCGGCGTGATCCGCAAGAATTACGACGCGAGCGCCGCCAAGGGCCGCTTCAAGCCCGAGCAGGTCGACGCGATGATGGGGTTGCTGACCCCCTCGCTCAGCCTCGACGACCTCGCCGACTGCGACCTGATCATCGAGGCGGTCTATGAGAATATGGACGTCAAGAAGGAGCTGTTCGGCAAGCTCGACAAGATCGCCAAGCCGGGCGCGATCCTCGCGTCGAACACCTCCTATCTCGACGTCAACGAGATTGCGGCGTCGACCGGCCGTCCCGCCGACGTCGTCGGCATGCACTTCTTCTCGCCCGCCAATGTGATGAAGCTGCTCGAAGTGGTGCGCGGCGACAAGACCGCCGACGATGTACTCGCCACCGCAATGGCCACCGGCAAGAAGATCGGCAAGGTCGCCGTCGTCGCGGGCGTGTGCCACGGCTTCATCGGCAACCGCATGCTCGCGCCGCGCCAGTTCGAAGCGCAGAAGCTGCTGCTCGAAGGCGCAACCCCGGCGCAGGTCGACAAGGTCCACACCGATTTCGGCATGCCCATGGGGCCGTTCCAGATGTCCGATCTCGCCGGCGTCGACATCGGCTGGCACCGCGACCCCAACCGTATCGAAAGCATCCGCGACGCGCTCTGCGCCGAAGGGCGCTGGGGTCAGAAGAAGCAGGCGGGCTTCTACGACTATGACGACAAGCGCAATCCGTCGGAAAGTGCGCGCGTCGCCGAAATCATCGACCATTTCCGCCAGAAGGCGGGGATCGAAAAGCGAGAGATCAGCGATCAGGAAATCGTCGAACGCACCCTGTACCCGATGGTCAACGAAGGCGCGTTGATCCTCGCCGAAGGCAAGGCACAGCGCGCGAGCGACATCGATGTCGTGTGGATCTATGGCTATGGCTGGCCGGTCTATCGCGGCGGTCCGATGTTCTGGGCCGGGCTCGAAGGCACCGACAAGATCGCTGCGGCGCTCGAAAAGCACGGCTTCGAAGTCGCGCCTTTGCTCAAGGAGAAGGCAGCGGCGAAGGCCGGCTTTTAAGCCTTTCCCGCGATAGCAAGACAGGGTCGCCTGTCCCGATGCGGGGCAGGCGGCCTTTTCTTTGTCAATCCGTCGCCGCAATCCTGCACGGGACGTTGCGATTCAGGGTTAAAGCGCTGGCAGCATCTGCCGTTAGGGCGGAGCATGACGCCCATGCCGCTCCTCGCCGCCCTGCTGCTTGCCGGAAACGCGCTGGCCGCCGCGCCCGTGCCGACGCCGCAGGCGACCGCCGTCGCCGTGGCCCGCGCGCGCATATTGGCGCCCGCCGAGATACGGCGCGTGGACGGGCGGATCGAGGTGCGCACCGGCGAGCGCAAGGCGCCGACGCAGGTGCATCGGAGCGAACGCAAGGACGGCGGCGAGACGGCGGATTTTTACTGAGACACTATCCAGCACCGTTGGTGCCGAGCCTGTCGAAGCACCGTCCTTCATTTCCGACGTCGCAAAGAAAGAACGGCCCTTCGACAAGCGCAGGGCGAGCGGAGCTTGGGGTATCTCAGCCCTGCAACGTCTGGATGATCGCCGAAAAGTCGTGTCCGTCCGTGTCGGCGGCAACGAAGGCTTCGTAGAGTTCGCGCGCCTTCGACCCCATCGGGACGTCGGCGTCGACGCTCGCCGCGGCCTCCATCGCGAGGCGGAGGTCCTTGAGCATCAGCGCCGCGGCGAAGCCGCCCTTGTAGCCATTGTCGGCGGGGGTGGCCGGCCCGACGCCAGGCAGCGGCGCATAGCTGGTCAGCGACCAGCACTGGCCCGAGCTGACCGAGGCGATGTCGAAGAATTTCTGCGGGTCGAGCCCGAGCTTCTGCGCGAGCGCGAGCGTTTCGCAGGTCGCGATCATCGACGCGCCGAGCAGCATATTGTTGCAGATCTTCGCCCCCTGGCCCGCGCCCGCGCCGCCGGCGTGGATCACCGCCTTGCCCATCTTGGCGAGAATCGGTTCGGCGCGCGCGAAGCTTTCGTCGGTGCCGCCGACCATGAAGGTCAGCGTGCCGGCGTTGGCGGCGGCGATGCCGCCCGACACCGGCGCATCGACCGCGACGAGGCCCCTGGCGGTCGCGGCTTCGATGTTGGTGCGCGCGGTTGCGACGTCGATCGTCGAGCAGTCGAGCAGCAAGGTGCCCGGAACGGCATAGGGGAAGACATCACCTTCATAGACGCCCGCGACATGCTTGCCCGCGGGGAGCATCGTCACCACCGCTTCGGCGCCGGTCACCGCTTCGGCGGCCGACGCCGCACGGGTGCAGCCCGCCTCGACGGCGCGCGCGAGCGCTTCCTCGCTAAGGTCGAAGGCGCGGACGTCATGCCCCGCCTTGGCAAGATTCGCGGCCATGCCGCCGCCCATATTGCCGAGTCCGATAAAGGCGATTTTCATATTTCTCTCCGTCGCCCCAGCGAAGGCTGGGGCCGCTATCGTTAGGACGCCTCCGATCCCAGCTTTCGCTGGGATGACGCTTGGCTCACCGCCCCTTCCACACGCCTTCGCGCTTTTCGATGAAGGCAGCCATGCCTTCGGCCTTGTCCTCGGTCGCGGCGAGGATCTGGAACAGGCGGCGTTCGTAGATCAACCCCTGATCGAGCGAGGTCTCGAACGCAGCGTTGACCATGTCCTTGTTCACCATCGCGGCCATCGGCGGCATCGATGCGATCAGGGTTGCGGTCTTCATCGCTTCGTCGACCAGCGTCGCATGGTCGACGACGCGGGCGACGAGGCCCGAGCGCTCGGCTTCGGCGGCGTCCATCATCCGGCCGGTGAGGCACATTTCCATCGCCTTCGCCTTGCCAATCGCGCGGGTCAGCCGCTGCGAGCCGCCCATGCCGGGTGCGACGCCGAGCTTGATTTCGGGCTGGCCGAACTTCGCCTTTTCGCTGGCGATGATGAAATCGGCCATCATCGCAAGCTCGCAGCCGCCGCCGAGCGCGAAGCCGTTGACCGCCGCGATCCACGGCTTGCGGACCTTCTTCACGAAGTCACTCGTCCATTTCGAGAAGAAGTCCTCAAGATAGAAGTCGGCGGCGGGTTTGTCGGCCATTTCCTTGATGTCGGCGCCCGCGGCAAAGGCCTTGTCGCCCGATCCGGTGAGGACGGCGCAGCGCTGGCTATCGTCGGCCTCGAAGGCAGCGAACGCCGCGATCAGATCGTCAAGCACGCCCGAGTTGAGCGCGTTCAATGCCTGCGGGCGATTGAGCGTGACGAGCGTGACGGCGCCCCTTTGTTCGACGAGGATTGTTTCATAGATCATAAGACAGGGTCTCCATGGGTCAGGACCAGACGGTATCGCATTCTTCGGTTCGCTTGCCCGCGAAGGACATGCGGTCAACAAGCGCTTCGACTTGCTCGCGTGTCGCATTCTGGTGACTGACGCCGATGTAGGACGGCACATTGCCGTCGCTGGGCAGCCCCGCAGGTGCGAGGAAGGAAGAATAGGTCGCGCCATGCTCGCCGAGACGGAAACCGAGGTCGCGGAACGACCCACCGGGCGGCGTGCGGTCGGACAGCCAGAAGGCGCCGAAGCGGAACGCCTGGCCGTCGCCCATCAGCAAAAGGAGGGCAGGCGTGTCCCAGCTGCGCCGCAGCCGGAAACCGGCGGGCACCTCGATGCGCGCGCCGTCACTGCAGACCGTTACCGGGCCCACGAGCGTCGCCGGCCGCCAGATCGCCGCCGAGGGGACCGCCCCCGGCGCCGCGGGCGAATCGAGCGTAGCGCAGCTGGCCCCGGCACGCGGCGCCACGCGGCCGAGCAGCTCGGAATCATCGCCCTGTCCCGCCAAGGCCGTTCCGTTCAACGTGAGCGGCTGCGCCTTGCCCGCCCCCGGCAGCACATAGGCGCGGTGTGCGGGGATTACGGCATGAACCGCCTCGCCGGGGAGGCCCGGGCGGTAGCCCGCCCAGTCGCGATAGGCGATCCGCAGCGCCGCGATGCCGTGCGGCAGTACGACGTCGCTTTCGTCGGCGGGCAGCTCGGCGGCGAACCCCGCGGGCGGGCCGAGCGAGGCGACGAAGCGCTGCACGTCGTCGGTAAGCAGGATCAGGCGCTCGGCCTCGCCATTGGCATCGACAAACGCCGACACCGCCTCGCCCTCCCGCACCGCGACGGCGTATGAACCGATGCACGCGGTCACCGGGCCGTAAGACGCCCTGTTTTCGAGCACCGGTTGCGCCTGCGCGGGCGCGAGCGATGCCCCGAGGAGCGCCAGCGCAGCCCCCGCAGACAGCCAGGCACGACTCACAGCGGCGTCCATTCTTCCTGCGCGGGCAGCGGTGCAAAGATCGACGCGATCAGATCGTCGCCCACCCCCTCTGCCGTCGCCGGATTCCATTGCGGCGCATTGTCCTTTTCGACGATCACCGCGCGCACCCCCTCGGCGAAGTCGGGGCGCGTCAGCACGCGGCTGCCGATGCGATACTCCATCGCCATGTTCGCGGCGAAATCGGGCAGGTCGAGGCTGTCGGCGAGCTGGCGTAGCGCGACCTTGCACGTCTGCGGCGATTTGGTGCGCAGCGCGGCGAGTTCCTTTGCCGCCCAATCGCCCGGATCGGCTTCGAGCGCGGCGAGGATGTCCTCGAGCCGGTCCGACGCAAAGAGCCGGTTGATGTCGGCGATATGCGCGAGGATTTTCGCCTCGGGCGGGGTTACCGACAGTTCGCCGAGGATGCCGCCGATACGATCGGGGTGTTCGGCGATGCGCGCCTTGGCCTCGGCGAGCTTGTCCGAGGGCAGATAATGGGTCGCGAGGCCGAGCGCGAGGCATTCGGCGCCGTCGAGCCGCGCGCCGGTGAGCGCGAGGAAGGGCCCGACACGGCCTTCGAGCCGCGAGAGATACCAGCCCCCGCCGACGTCGGGGAACAGGCCGATCCCCGTCTCGGGCATCGCGAGCCGCGTATTTTCGGTCGCGACGCGATATTTGGCGGGCAGCGAAATACCGACGCCGCCGCCCATGGTGATGCCGTCCATGAAGGCGACCACCGGCTTGTCATAGGTGAAGAGCAGGTGGTTGAGCTGATATTCATCGTGGAAGAAACGGCGGCCCGAGGCGCCGTCGTCGGTCAGCGCCGAATTGCGCAGGAAGGCGATGTCGCCCCCGGCGCAGAAACCACGCCCCTCGCTATGGTCGAGCAGCACCGCCTGCACCGCGGCGTCATCGCGCCACGCAACGAGCGCCCCGGTCATGGCATGGACCATGTCGAGGTTGAGCGCATGGATCGCCTTGGGGCGGTTGAGCGACAGGCGGCCGGTGGCGCCTTCGGTCGAGATGAGGACGTCTTCGGTCATTGGCGCAGCAGGTCCCGTCCGACGATCATCCGCATGACCTGGTTGGTGCCTTCGAGGATCGAATGGACGCGGAGGTCGCGCCAGAAACGCTCGATCGGATAATCCTTCAGATATCCGTAGCCGCCGAACAGTTGCAGCGCGTCGTTGACGATCTTGCTGCCATTGTCGGTCGCGAGCCGTTTCGCCATCGCCGAGAAGCGCGACTTGTCGGGGGCGTTCGCACTGACCTTCGCCGCGGCGAGATAGAGCAGCGCGCGCGATGCTTCGAGGTCGGTCGCCATGTCGGCGAGGGTGAACTGCGTATTCTGGAAATCGGCGATCGGCTGACCGAACTGCTGACGGTCCTTCGTGTAGGCGATCGCCTCGTCGAGGCAGCGCTGCGCGCCGCCGAGCGAGCAGGCGCCGATGTTGAGGCGGCCGCCGTCGAGCCCCGCCATCGCGAAGCGGAAGCCGTCGCCCTCGGCGCCGACGAGGTTTTCGACCGGCACGCGGCAATCCTCGAAGATCACTTGTGCCGTGGGAGAGGCATTCCAGCCGAGCTTCTTTTCGGGCGCGCCGAAATTGAGCCCCGGCGTGTCCTTTTCGACGACGAGGCAGGAAATCCCCTTCGACTTCTCGTCGCCGGTGCGGACCATGCAGACATAGATGTCGTTGTAGCCCGCGCCCGAGATGAACTGCTTGGTGCCGTTGAGTACATAATGGTCGCCGTCGCGCTTCGCGGTGGTCTTGAGCGCTGCGGCGTCCGACCCCGAACCCGGTTCGGTCAGGCAATAGCTCGCGATCTTTTCCATGCTGACGAGGCTCGGCAGGAAGCGCGCCTTGATCCCGGCGCCGCCGAAGCGGTCGATCATCCACGTCGCCATATTGTGGATCGAGACATAGGCACTCGTCGCGGGGCAGCCATAGGCCATCGCCTCCATGATCAGCGCCGCCTCGAGCCGGCCGAGCCCGATGCCGCCCGATTCCTCGGCGACATAGATCGCGCCGAAGCCGAGCTCGCCCGCCGCCTTCCACACGTCGACGGGATAGTGGCTTTTCTCGTCCCATTCGGCGGCGAAGGGCGTGATGCGGTCGGCGGTGAACTTGCGCGCCATGTCCTGGATGGCGAGCTGGTCGTCGGTGAGCTGGAACTGGTCGGTCATTTTCCGTTCTCGATGATGGCTTCGGCTTCGATTTCGACTTTCCACTCGGGGCGGATCAGCGCGGGGATGACGAGCATCGTCGCGGCCGGGCGGATATCCTTGAATATGGCGCCGTGCGCATGGCCGACCAGATCGGCATCGGCGGGGTCGGTGATGTACATGCGCGTGCGCACGACATCGGAGAAACTGCTGCCGAGCGCGGCCAGCGCTTCCCCGATGATCGCCAGACAGCGCGCCGCCTGTGCGCCGGCATCGCCGGGAGTCGACGTGCCGTCGGGCTCGATCGGCGCGCAGCCGGCCACGTCGATCCGGTTCCCCACCCGAACCGCACGGCTGTAGCCGTAGACGGGTTCGAACGGGGAAGCGGACGCATGATTGCGACGCGAATGGTCAGCCACAGCTGACCTGCGTGACCTTGTAGGCGTCGTCGTACATGATGTTCAGCCGGTCCTGCCGATAATCCATCGTCATCGCCGAACGCGGCGGGCCCCAGCGCAAGGTGCGCGCGCCGCTGGCCTTGAGCGCGCTCGCGCCGAGTTCGGGGCTCGCGGTCTGGCCGACGAACGACTGCGCGGCGTCGGCCTTGCAGCTCATCTCGACCGACGGCGGCGGGGTCGATTCGACAGGGGCTTCGCTGCTCGCGCAGGCGGCAAGCGGCAAGGCGGCGGCAAGTGCCAAGATGCGAATATCCATCCTTCGTCTCCCTTTCAAAACGCCGTCAGCCGGCACAGCGCGTATAGCGCAGCGGCCCCGCGGTGCCACCCTCGCCATAGTCGCGGCGGACCAGCGCCTTGCCGCCGTCCGCCACGCCCAGCAGCATGAGCCGGTCCCATTCCTGCCCCTCACCGCTGAACTTGTAGTCGGCGACGATGCGGTTCGCGCTGCGCTCGCGAACGCGCGCGAGTTCGCCGTGCGATTCGTGGAAACGCAGGTTCGCGGCGTCGATCACCAGCGCGGTCAGGTCGGTGCCGGGGCGCTTGGCGCAATCGCCCGCATCGAGCGCCCAGCGCCCCCGGATCGCGGCGGGGATCGCCTTGTCGCCGCTGCCGATGCCCGGCTCGGGCGCGGCCGGCGGCCGAAGCGCGGGGTCGGGCCTATAGTCTTCCGCCCCCGCCGGTTCGGGCGGCGCGGGTGGTGCGGCATCGGGCTGCGCCGCGACGCCCGCTTTTTCTTCGGTCGCGGGCGCCCTCTTGTCCTCCGCACCGCCGCACGCGGCGAGCAGCAGAACCAGGGGCATCGTCCATCGCATCATCATCCTTCTCCTTCGCGAGGAGAAATGCGCGATGTCCGACGCCGGTTTCATATCGCCTGCCTCGTCAGCCCATCGTCGGGATGACGAAGGCATTGCCGCCATCGGGCGACCCGTCGGGCCAGCGCGCGGTGATCGTCTTGACCTTGGTCCAGAACTTCACGCCTTCCATGCCGTGCTGGTTGGTGTCGCCGAACGCCGAGCGCTTCCAGCCGCCGAACGTATGATAGGCGACGGGCACGGGAATCGGCACATTGATGCCGACCATGCCGACGTTGACGCGCGCGGCGAATTCGCGCGCGGCATGACCGTTGCGCGTGAAGATCGCGACGCCGTTGCCATATTGGTGCTTGCTGGGCAGTTCGAGCGCGGTTTCGAAATCGGGGGCGCGGACGATCTGGAGCACCGGGCCGAAAATCTCTTCCTTGTAGCTTTCCATGTCGGGGGTGACATGGTCGAAAAGCGTCGGACCGACGAAGAAGCCCTTTTCGTGGCCCTGCAGCGCAAAACCGCGGCCGTCGATGACCAGCTCGGCGCCTTCCTCGGCGCATTTGGCGATCCAGCCCTCGACCTTCTGCTTGTGCGCCTCCGTCACGACGGGGCCGTAATGCGCTTCGGTATCGGTCGACACGCCGACGCGGAGTGCTTCGATCGCGGGGATCAGTTTCTCGCGCAGGCGGTTCGCGGTGTCTTCGCCGACGGGGACGACGACGGGCAGCGCCATGCAGCGCTCGCCCGCCGAACCGAAGGCCGCGCCGGTGAGGTCGTTGACCACCTGGTCGAGGTCGGCATCGGGCATGACGATGCCATGGTTCTTCGCGCCGCCCATCGCCTGCACGCGCTTGCCGTTCGAAACCCCGCGGTTGTAGACATAATGCGCGATATCCGACGAGCCGACGAAACTGACCGCGCCGATGTCGGGATGGTCGAGGATCGCGTCGACCATTTCCTTGTCGCCGTGGACGGTCTGGAAAATGCCCGCGGGCATGCCCGCTTCGAGGAAGAGCTCCGACAGGCGCACCGGGACCGAGGGGTCGCGCTCGCTGGGCTTCAAAATGAAGGCGTTGCCGACCGCGGTCGCGACGCCGCCCATCCACAGCGGGATCATCGCGGGGAAGTTGAACGGGGTGATGCCCGCGCCGATGCCGACCGGCTGGCGCATCGAATAGACGTCGATCCCGGGGCCGGCGCCCTGCGTATATTCGCCCTTCAGCACGTGCGGGATGCCGCAGCAGAATTCGATGACTTCCAGCCCGCGCTGGATGTCGCCCTTCGAATCGGCGATCACCTTGCCATGTTCGGCCGACAGCATTTCGGCGAGCTGGTTCATATTGGCTTCGACGAGGCGCTTGAATTCGAACATCACGCGCGCGCGGCGCTGCGGGTTGGTCGCGGCCCATGCCGGCTGCGCCGCCTTCGCCGCGGCGACCGCGCGGTCGAGGATGGCGCGATCGCCGAGCGCGACCTGCGCCTGCACGCCGCCATTATTGGGGTCGAGCACGTCGCCGAAGCGGCTGCCGCCGCCGGCGCCGCCGGCGATATGATGGTCGATCTGTCGCATTGTCCGAGTCTCCCGCAAGAAGTTGGCGCCGACTGACCCCAATCGCCGCACGATTGCAAGGGATAGACTTGCAGGACGATGCTGCATAATTGCAGGTAATGGACTGGGACAGGCTGCAATATTTCCTGATGGTCGCGCGCCACGGCACGCTCGCACGCGCCGGACAGGCGCTGCACGTCGACGCGACCACGGTGAGCCGCCGGGTGAGCGCACTCGAGGCTGCGCTCGGCCAGACGCTGTTCGAGCGCGCCCCTTCGGGTTTCGTCCTGACCGCGGCGGGGCGCGCGCTCGTCCCGCACGCCGAGGCGATGGCGGCGGCGGCCGCGCGCATCCATCTGGCCGAGGGCGGCGGGTCGGCGCTGTCGGGACAATTGCGCGTCAGCGTCTCCGAAGGCTTCGGCAACAGCTTCATCGCACCGCGCCTCGCGGGCTTCGTCGCCGCGCATCCCGAGCTCGAGATCGACCTCGTTGCCTCGTCGGGTTTTCTCAACCCGTCGCGGCGCGAGGCCGACATGGCGGTGCTGCTCGCGCGGCCCAGAAAAGGCCCGCTGATCACGCGCAAGCTCTCCGACTACAGCCTCGGCCTCTACGCCCCTGCCGCCTGTCCGGACTGGCAGGAAGCGGTCGCCGCGACGCCGCTGTCGCGCGCGGGCATCCCGGTGATCGGCTATATACCCGACATCCTCTACGCCCCCGAACTCGACTATCTGGACGAGATCGAGCCGGGATTGCGCGCCAACATCCGGTCGTCGTCGATCCTCGCGCAGCGACGGATGATCGCAGGCGGCGCCGGGGTCGGCGTGCTCCCCTGCTTCCTCGCCGCGGGCGATCCGGCGCTGGTGCGCGTGCGCCCCGGCCAGACGATCGCGCGCGCCTTCTGGCTCGCGCTCCACCGCGACGTCGCGCCGCAACCGCGCATCCGCGCCTTCATCGACTGGCTCGACGCCGAGGTGCGCGAGAACCGGGGGCTGCTGGTTCCGGCGTCGCCGGAAATCTAGTCATCGTCATTGCGTCCCCGGCAAAAGCCGGAGGAAGCGATCCAGAGCGGTTTACGCACATTCTGGATTGCCGCTTCGCCTTCGGCTCCTCGCAATGACGGGGCGATGTGACGGAGCGCGTCTTGACAAGCGCCCGACCGACAGCGCTAATAGAACAAATCAGGAACATTATGCCCAGCGAGTCGCACCCTTCTATCGCCGGCCTGCGCCGGCGTCTCGCCCGGATCACCGGCGAGACCCAGCCGCGCGCGACAAGCGGGGGGCGGCTCGCGAGCGGGCATGCCGGGTTCGACGCCGCGCTCCACGGCGGTCTCGCGACGGGCCGTGTCCACGAATTTTTCGCCGCCGACGCGCTCGACGCGACGAGCGCCGCCGCCTTCGCCGCGCTGCTCGCGCTCCGCCTCCCCGGCCCGGCGCCGCTGGTCTGGCTGCGTACCGCCGACGCGGGCCGCCGCGGCGGACATATTTATGCGCCGGGTATCGCCGAACTCGGCGGCGATCCCGACCGGCTGCTACTGATCGAGGCGCCCGACCCCCAATTGCTGCTCGCCTGCACCAATGACGCGGTCCGCTGCGCGGGTTCGGCGGCGGTCATCGTCGAAAGCTGGGGCCGATTCCCCCTGCTCGACCTGACCGCGGGGCGCCGCCTCGCGCTCGGTGCGCGCGACGCGGGAACAACCCTGCTGCTGCTGCGACTGAATGCGGCGCCTTCCCCCTCGGTCGCCGAAACGCGCTGGAGTGTCGCCGCGGCACCCTCGCGCGCGCTCGAGGCCAATGCCCCCGGCGCTCCCGTTTTCGACCTCGAACTCCTGCGCTGGCGCGGCGGCGCGGCGGGCGGGCGCTGGCAAATGGAATGGCAACATGACGGACAAGTCTTCGGGGACCCGGCGCTATCTGGCGCTGTTCTTCCCGTGGCTGCCCGCCGAGCGATGGCTTCGCTCGGCGCCGCGGCCGCCTGACGCCCCGCTCGTCTTCGCCGAAAAGGCGCGCGGCGCGCTCCGCCTCGCGAGTGTCGATCCGGCGGCGCAGGCGGCCGGGCTTGCTCCCGGCATGCCGCTCGCCGACGCGCGCGCGCGGGTGCCCGAGCTGCTCGTCGTGGCGCACGATCCGGTCGCCGACGCCGCCTGGCTCGACCGGCTTGCCTTGGGCTGCAACCGCTATACGCCGCTGGTAGCGATCGACGCCCCCGACGGGCTGATCCTCGACATCGCCGGCGCCGATCATCTGTTCGGCGGCGAGGCGGGGCTGGTCGCCGATGTCGAAATGCGCCTCGCCCGCCTCGGCATGCACGTCCGCATCGCGCTCGGTCCGACCGCCGACGCGGCGCGCGCGCTCGCGCGCTACCAGACGCGCCCCGCTCCCGACGAGACGCAGGCGGTGCGCCGCCTGCCCGTCACGGCGCTCGAGCTGGAACCCGAGGCGACGACCGCACTGGTGCGCGCCGGCCTCAAGACGATCGGCGAGCTTGCGAACCGGCCGATGGCGAATATCGCCGCGCGCTTCGGCGCCGATGCTGTCGATGCGCTGCGCCGCATCCTCGGCGACGCGCCGAGCCCGCTCGACCCGCGCATCGCCCCGCCCCCCGTCGCGGCCGAGCGCCGCTTCGCCGAACCGCTCGGCAGCACGGCGCATGCCACGAAGGTGCTGGCCGAACTGGTCGGGGAAGCGATGGAAGAGCTGGGCGAACGCGGCAAGGGCGGGCGCCATTTCCGCGCCACCTTTTTCCGCAGCGATGGCCTGGCACGCAGCATCGCGATCGAGACCGGCCACCCGACGCGCGACACCGCGCCCGTCATGCGCCTCTTCGCCGAACGGATGGACAGCCTCGCCGACCCGCTCGACCCCGGTTTCGGTTTCGACATGATCCGCCTCGCGGTGCCGCGACTCGAAGCGCTCGGCGCGACGCAATTGCGGCTCGAAGGCGGCGCGGTGCGCGATCCCGTCATCGACGAACTCGTCGACCGGATGACGACGCGCCTCGGCCGGAAGCAGGTGAAACGCCTGCTCGCCGCCGACACGCATATTCCCGAACAGGCACAGCTCGCGCTGCCCGCGATCGACGCGACGCCGCCCGCGCCATGGCAGGCGCCCGAACCCGGCGAGCCGCCGGCGCGACCCTTCCACCTCTTCGACCCGCCGCAGCCGATCGAGGTCGTCGCCGAGGTCCCCGACGGTCCGCCGCACCAGTTCCGCTGGCGGCGGCAGGCGCATGCGGTGCGCCGCTACGAAGGCCCCGAACGTATCGCCGCCGAATGGTGGCGCCGCCGCGACAACGCCGGGCTGACGCGCGACTATTACCGCGTCGAGGATGTCCAGGGCCGCCGCTACTGGCTGTTCCGCCACGGGCTCTACGACGAAAAACCCGACCCGCGCTGGTATATCCACGGGGTGTTCGCATGAGCACGGAACCGGCCTTCGCAGAGATGGTCGCCGCGACCAATTACAGCTTCCTGCGCGGCGCCTCGCACCCCGCCGACATGGTCGCCGAAGCGATCGCGCTCGGCATGCCCGGCCTTGGTATCGCCGACCGCAACAGCGTCGCGGGGGTCGTGCGGGCGCTGACCGGGCTACGCAAGCTGGGCGAGGAAGCCGCCGAAGAGGGGATCGAACTCCCACCGTTCAAGCTCGTCGTCGGGGCGCGGCTGGTGTTCGACGACGGGACGCCCGACATCATTGCTTATCCGGCGACGCGCCATGGCTGGGGCCGCCTGACGCGCATGCTCACCATCGGCAATCGCCGCGCCGAGAAGGGCAATTGCATCCTCAAGTTCAAGGATCTGCTGATCCATTGCGAGGATCTGTTGCTGATCGCGATAGGCTCGGAGCAGGACGAATTCCTGCTGCGCCGCCTCGCAAGGGCTGCGCCCGGGGCGCTGTGGCTCGGCACGACGATGCCGCATGGCGGAGCGGACCGCCGCCGCCTTGCCCGGCTCGAAGCGCTCGCCGACCGCGTCGGCATTCCGCTGCTCGCGACCAATGACGCGCTTTACGCAACGCGCGAGCAGCGGGCTTTGCACGATGTCGTCACCTGCATCCGCGAAGGCACAAATCTGAACGATGCCGGCCGCTTGCTGCGCGCCAATGGCGAACGCCATCTGAAATCGCCGAAAGAAATGCACCGCCTGTTCCGCACTTGCCCCGGAGCGGTCGACGAGAGCCTCAAGATACTCGATCGCATCAGCTTTTCGCTCCGCGATCTCGAATATGAATATCCGCACGAGCCGGTACCCGAAGGGTGGGAGCCGCAGAGCTGGCTGGAACATATGGTGATGGAAGCCGCCAACAAGCTGCACTCCGACGGATTGCCGCAGCGATGGCAGGATGTGCTCAAGGAGGAACTGACCCTCATCCGCAAATGCAATTTCGCCTGCTATTTTCTGACCGTCCACGACATCGTCAAATTCGCACGCACACAGAATCCTCCGATCCTGTGTCAGGGGCGCGGGTCGGCGGCCAATTCGCTCGTCTGCTACCTGCTCGAAATCACCTCGATCGACCCGGTCGCGAACAATCTGCTCTTCACGCGCTTCCTGTCCGAAGAGCGGCGCGAGCCGCCCGATATCGACGTCGATTTCGAGCACGAGCGGCGCGAGGAGGTGATGCAATATGTCTATCGCCGCTACACAAGACGGCGCGCGGGGATCGCCGCGACGGTGATCCATTATCGCCCGCGTAGCGCGGTGCGCGAGGTCGGCAAGGCGCTGGGGCTCAGCGAGGATGTGACCCAGCGGCTCGCCGACACGACCTGGGGCAGCTGGGGCAGCGAGATGCCGATCGAGCGTTTCGTCGAAGCCGGCCTCGACCCCGAGCAGGACGATATCGCGCGGCTGCAATGGATGGTTTCGCAGCTGCTGACCTTTCCGCGCCACCTGTCGCAGCATGTCGGCGGCTATGTGCTGACCGAGGACCGGCTCGACGAGACGGTGCCGATCCACAATGCGGCGATGGCGGATCGCACCTTCATCGAATGGGACAAGGACGATATCGACGAGCTGGCGCTGATGAAGGTCGATGTGCTCGCGCTCGGCATGCTGACCTGCATCCGCAAATGTTTCGACCTGATGCGGCTGCACGATCTGGGCGACCACCATCTCAAATCGCTCCCTGGAGAAGATCCGGTCGTTTACGACATGCTGTGCAAGGGCGACAGCATCGGCGTCTTTCAGGTCGAGAGCCGTGCGCAGATCAACATGCTGCCGAGGCTGCGCCCGCGTGAATTCTATGACCTTGTCATTCAGGTCGCGATCGTCCGGCCGGGGCCGATCGAGGGAGATATGGTCCACCCATATCTGAAACGCAGGAACGGCGAGGAAGCGGTGGATTATCCTTCGCCTGCCCCGCCGCACGATCCCAGGGAACTCTACCACCTGCTGAGCAGGACATGTGGCGTCCCGCTGTTTCAGGAGCAGGCGATGAAGCTCGCCATCGTCGCTGCCGAGTTCACGCCGGACGAGGCCAACGGCCTGCGGCGCGCGATGGCGACCTTCCGCAATGCCGGGACGATCCATCAATATAAGGAAAAGATGATCGGCGGCATGGTCCGCCGCGGTTACGAGCCCGATTTCGCCGCGCGCTGCTTCAAGCAGATCGAGGGCTTCGGGAGCTATGGCTTTCCCGAAAGTCATGCCCAATCGTTCGCCAAGCTGGTGTATGTCTCGTCGTGGCTGAAATGCCATCATCCGGCGGTCTTCGCCTGCGGCATCCTCAATTCGCAGCCGATGGGTTTCTACGCCCCCGCGCAGCTCGTGCGCGACGCGCGCGAACATGGGGTCGAGGTGCGCGAAGTCGATGTCAATTTCAGCGGCTGGGACAACAGCCTCGAACGGCGGGAGGATGGCGCGCTCGCGCTGCGGCTGGGGTTCCGGCAGGTCGACGGATTTCGCGCGGAATGGGCGGAAAAGCTGGTCGCAGCGCGAAGCCATGACTTCACATCGATCGAGGAGCTCGCGCGCCGGGCCGGCCTGCCCGCGCGCGCGTTGCGCCTGCTCGCCGAGGCCGACGCCTGCCATTCGCTGGGACTCGAACGCCGTCCGGCGCTGTGGGACGCCCGGCGCGTGCGGCAGGGGGTGCTTCCCCTGTTCGGGGCGGCCGGGGCGGACGAACTCGGCGCCGAGGCCGATGCGCAACTGCCGCCGACCCCGCTCGTCGAACAGGTGCTGACCGATTACCAGACGACGCGGCTGTCGCTCAAAGGCCATCCGATGGCTTTCCTGCGCGACCGGCTCGCGCGCGAGGGACTGTCGAGTTGCCTCCAGACCGGCGCCGCGAAAAACGGCGCGCTGGTCCGCACCGCGGGGGTGGTGCTGATCCGCCAGCGCCCCGGCAAGGGCAATGCGATCTTCATCACGCTCGAGGACGAGGGCGGGATCGTCAATGTCTTGCTCTGGGCCCGCCAGTTCGAGCGCTACCGGCGTGCCGTCATGGCGTCACGGCTGATGGAAGTCGCGGGCGAGGTCCAGCGCAGCCGCGAGGGCGTCGTCCACCTGATGGCCAGTCGCATCGTCGACCGCACCGGCCTGCTCGACACGCTCGGCGACGGTCCCGCGCCGCACCCCGACCTTTGCCGCGCCGACGAGATCGCGCATCCGCAGCCGCCGCGCGGCGCGCGCCACGGCCATCCGCGCGACGTGCGCATTCTGCCCCGGTCGCGCGATTTCCATTGAGCCGCGCCGTATCCTTTTCAGCAGGTCAGCGCGGCCTCGAACAGGCCGCGGAATCGATCGGCGCATTCGGCGACCTCGGCCGCGTCGCCCGAAAAGCCGTCGACCATCATGATCGTGCGCAGCACACCCACCCCCGTCAGGATCGCGAGCAGCATGTTCGCGCGCAACTCGCCCTGTTCGCCGCCGATCAGTTCGGTCAGCGGGCCGAGCACGTCGAGCTGGACAAGGTCGCGGATGATCTGCCCCGCCCTGGGCGACGACGCCGAACGCAGCATGATGATGAACATCTCCATCCGCTGTTGCCGGTCGTCGCCCTCGTCCTCGACGACGATCTGGGCCAGAAAGGCAGGCAGGTCGGCGATGTCCTGCGCGTCGCGGAACAGCCGCGGCCGCGTTTCGTCGGCGAGCACTTCGCGGAACAGCCCTTCCTTGCCGCCGAAGTACCGGCTGATCAGCGCGACGTCGACCTTTGCGTCGCCCGCGATGTCGCGCAGCCCCACGCCGTCATAGCTTTCGCGCAGGAAACGCTGGTGCGCCGCCGCGAGGATGCTCGCGCGCGTCGCGACAGCGTCACGCTTTTTGGTTATGATCTCTCTCTCCATGCGCCGCATTTATCGCGGCTGAGAAATAAATCAACAGCTGTTGACTTGTTTTGTGATGCAGATTAGTCGGCGCGAACCGGCATCGTGCAGCGACTCCCCCCTCCCTGCCGCGCGGTGCCGGACCGCCCTGAAAAGAAAAGATATCGCCCATGACCCTGCGCCGCCCCCTCGCGCTTTCGCTCCTCCTTTCGCTGCTGCTTTCCGCCTGCTCGGGCGGCGACGACGCCCAGGGCGGCCCGCCCGCGCTGCCCGTGACCGCGGCGGCGCCGCTGGTGCGCGAAATCACCGAATGGGATGATTATGTCGGCCGGTTCGAAGCGGTCGACAGCGTCGAGGTGCGTCCGCGCGCCTCAGGCTATCTGCAGCGCGCGCATTTCACCGACGGCCAATATGTCCGCGCCGGGCAGTTGCTGTTCACCATCGACGCCCGCCCGTCGCAGGCCGCGCTCGACCAGGCGCGCGCGCAGCTCGCGCGCGCGTCGGCGACGCTCGCCAACGCCAAAACCGAGCTCGCACGCTCGACGACGCTCGCCGCGTCGCAGGCCGCGAGCCAGGAAGAGGTCGAGCAGCGCCGCGCCGCGGTGCGCACCGGCGAAGCCGATGTCGCCGCCGCCAACGCCGCGATTCGCGCCGCCGCGCTCAACGTCGGCTTCACCCGCGTCGTCGCGCCAATCTCGGGCCGCGTATCGCAGCGTCTCGTCGATCCGGGCAATTCGGTGAGCGCCGACCAGACGGTGCTGACGACGATCGTGTCGACCAGCCCGATCCACTTCAGCTTCCAGGGTTCCGAGGCGAGCCTGCTCGAATATGAACGCCGCGGCGACACGCTGCAGGGTTCGCCGGTGCGCATCAAGCTGCAGGGCGAAGATGACTACAGCCGCACCGGCCGCATCGATTTCGTCGACAATGCGCTGTCGACCGGATCGGGAACGATCGCGGTGCGCGCGGTCGTCCAGAACCCCGACGGCAAGCTGCGCCCCGGCCTGTTCGGCCAGCTCCAGCTCGCCGCCTCGGCGCCGCGCCCGGCGTTCCTGCTCCCAGATACCGCGATCGTCACCGACGGCGCGCGCCGCGTCGTCTATGTGATCGGCCCCAAGGACGTCGTCCAGGCACGCCCGGTGCAGCTCGGCCCCGTGATCGACGGGCTGCGCGTGATCCGCTCGGGCATCACCGCCAAGGACCGCGTGATCGTCGGCGGCCTCCAGCGCGCGATGCCGGGCAAGCCCGCCAAGGTCGAAGCCGGCCGGATCGGCAATGACGGCAAGGTCATCACCTCCAAGGTCGCCCCGGCGGCCAAGGCCCCGGCCGCCGCCGAGGGAGCGAAGAAGTGAATTTCAGCCGCTTCTTCGTCGACCGCCCGATCTTCGCGGCGGTCATCGCGATCTTCATCACGCTGATCGGCGCCTTCGCCTATCCGCAGCTGCCGCTCGCCCAATATCCGGAGATCGCGCCCCCGACGATCAGCATCACCGCGGCCTATCCGGGCGCCTCGTCCGAGACGATCGCCGAAACGGTCGCCTCGACGCTCGAGCAGGAAATCAACGGCGTCGAGAATATGCTCTATCTCCAGAGCAGCTCGACGCAGGGCGCCGCACAGATCACCGTCACCTTTCAGCCGGGCACCGACCTCGATGCCGCGCAGGTGCTGGTTCAGAACCGCGTCGCGCTCGCCGAGCCGCGCCTGCCCGAACAGGTGCGCCAGATCGGCGTGCAGGTGAACAAGCAGGAATCGGGCTTCCTGATGATCGTCGCACTGACGTCGAGCGATCCCGCGGTCGACACCGACTATGTCGGCAACTACGCCAACTCGACGCTGCGCGACCGGCTGCTGCGCCTCGAGGGCGTCGGCGGCGTGCAGATCTTCGGCGGCGGCAATTATTCGATGCGCGTGTGGATCGACCCCGACAAGGCGGCCGCGCGCAACATGACCGCGCCCGAAATCGTCGCGGCGCTGCAAAGCCAGAACGTCCAGGTCGCCGGCGGTTCGGTCGGCGCCCCGCCCTATGGCAAGGGCAACCCGGCGTTCGAACTGCCCGTCGAAGTCCCCGGCCGCCTCGTCACGCCCGAGCAGTTTTCCAATGTCGTCATCAAGACCGACACGCAGAACGGCGCGATCACGCGGCTGAAGGATGTCGCGCGGGTCGAACTCGGCAGCCAGGATTATGGCGTGCGCGGCGTGTTCGACGGCAAGGAAGGCGTCGGCATGGCGGTGATCCAGCAGCCGGGCGCCAACTCGCTCAACGCCGCCAATCTGGTGCTTCAGGAAATCGAGAAGGCCTCGGCCGACTTCCCCCCGGGGCTCGAATATTCGATTCCGTTCAACCCGACCGAATATGTCCAGGCGTCGGTGACCGCGGTGCAGGAAACGCTCGTCGAGGCGATCTTCCTCGTCGTGCTCGTCGTGCTCGTCTTCCTCCAGACCTGGCGTGCCGCGATCATCCCGATCGTCGCGATCCCGGTCGCGCTCGTCGGCACCTTCTTCGTCCAGCTCGCGCTCGGCTATTCGATCAACTCGCTGTCGCTGTTCGCGCTCGTGCTCGCGGTCGGTATTGTCGTCGACGATGCGATCGTCGTCGTCGAGGCGGTCGAAAAGCATATGCGCGAAGGGCTCGGCCCGCGCGAAGCCGCGCACCGGACGATGGGCGAAGTGTCGGGCGCGCTGATCGCGATCAGCCTCGTGCTCGTCGCGGTGTTCGTGCCGACCGCCTTCGTCCCCGGCATTCCGGGCATCTTCTACCAGCAGTTCGCGGTGACCATCGCGGCGGCGACGCTCTTCTCGCTGCTGACGTCGCTGACGCTGTCGCCCGCTATGGCAGCGCTGCTCCTGAAGCCGCACGAAACCGGCCACCGCGAAGAACCGAAAAATCCGCTCCTGCGCTTCGGACGCCGCGCCGCGGACAAGTTCAACAGCGGTTTCGACAATCTCGCCGACCGTTATGGCCGCACGACCGCGAATCTGGTCCGCAAGACCGGACTGATGCTCGTCATCTATGCGGTGCTGCTCGCCTTCACCGGCTGGCGGCTTACCGACACCCCGACGGGTTTCATTCCCGATCAGGATCAGGGCGTGCTGATCGGCGTCGTCCAGTTGCCGCCGGGCGCGTCGCTCGACCGCACGAGCGACGTCCTGAAGCGCGCGCAGCAGGTCGTGTCGGGCGTCGAGGGCGTCGACAGCATTTCGACCTTCGCGGGCCTCGACGGATCGAGCTTCTCGACCGCGTCGAACGCAGGCACGATGTTCATCCGCCTGACCGACTGGGGCGAACGCGGCAAGGAACGCAGCGCGGTGGCGCTGTCGCAGCAGCTGTCGGGTGCGATGGCGGCGGCGCTTCCCGACGCCAATGCCTTTGTCATCGCGCCACCCGCGGTGCCGGGGCTCGGCACCGGCAACGGCTTCACGATGATGCTCCAGGCGACCGGCGGCGGCAGCTATCGCGAGCTCGAACAGGTCACCGGCGCGATGATGGGCGGCGCCCAGCAGGTGCCTGAGGTGACGCAGGTCTTCTCGCTGTTCAACACCGGAAGCCCGCGCATCTTCGCCGACGTCGATCGCGACAAGGCGCAGATGCTGGGGGTCGACCCGAGCCAGGTCTATGCCGCGCTCGGCACCTATCTGGCGTCGACCTATGTCAACGACTTCAACTTCCTCGGGCGGACCTTCCGCGTGACGGCGCAGGCCGAACCGACTGCGCGCAGCAAGATCGAGGATGTCGGCCGGCTGCAGGTGCGCTCGACCTCGGGCGAAATGGTGCCCCTCTCGTCGGTCGCGACCTTCCGCGACGACAGCGGACCGACGCGCGTCGTGCGCTACAACATGTTCCCCGCCGTCGAACTGCAGGGCGCGGCGGCATCGGGCGTCTCGTCGGGTGCGGCGCTGACCGCGATGGAAGGGCTGGCCGCCAAGACGCTGCCGGCGGGCTTCGCCTACGAATGGACCGGGCTCGCCTATCAGGAAAAGGCGGCGGGCAGCGGCGCGGTGCTGATCTTCCTGCTCGCGGTGGTGTTCGTCTTCCTTGTGCTCGCGGCGCAATATGAATCGCTGCCGCTGCCGCTCGCGGTGATCCTGATCGTGCCGATGTGCATTCTCGCGGCGATGCTCGGGGTCAATCTGCGCGGGATGGACAACAATATCCTCGTCCAGGTCGGTCTGGTCGTGCTCATCGCGCTCGCCGCGAAGAATGCGATCCTGATCGTCGAGTTCGCCAAGCAGGCCGAGGAACAGGACGGGATGAATGTGCTCGATGCCGCGGTCCATGCCGCGCGATCGCGCCTGCGTCCGATCCTGATGACCAGCTTCGCCTTCATCTTCGGCGTCCTTCCGCTCGCGATCGCGAGCGGGCCGGGACAGGAGATGCGGCAGGCGCTCGGGACGTCGGTGACCTTCGGCATGCTCGGGGTGACCATCTTCGGCCTGATCTTCACCCCCGTCTTCTATGTCGTGTGCCGCGGGCTCGGCGACCGGATGAAACGCAAGGGGGCAAACAAGACAGACAATGCGGACGATACGCCGCTGGAGGCGCAATCATGACCCGCAAGCTGAAACCCACCCTCGCGCTCGCCGCCGTCAGCGCCCTCGCGCTGTCGGCGTGCACCGTCGGTCCGCGCTATGTGTCGCCGACCCCCGCGGCGCCGTCGCAGACGCCCTTCCTCGAAGCGGGCAAGTCGCCCGCCTTCACCGGCGACCAGCCGCCGGGGCAATGGTGGAGCCTGTTCGGCGACCCGCTGCTCGACGATCTGGTGCGCCAAGCGCTGGTGGCGAACACCGATTTGCGCGTCGCCGCCGCCAATCTGGCGCAGGCGCGCGCGGTGCTTCGCGAATCGCGCGCCGGGCGGCTACCGACGACGAGCGTCGGCGCCAGCGGTACCTATGCGCGGCAGCGCAACCCGCTCGGCGCGGGGTCGGTCGAGGGCGAAAGCTATGACGTCGGGCTCGATGTCGGTTACCAGGTCGACCTGTTCGGGCGCGTCGAAAGCGCGATCCGCGCGAGCCGCGCCGACGCCGATGCCGTGCAGGCGGCCTTCGACCTGACGCGGATCACCGTCGCGGCCGAAACGACGCGCGCCTATTCCGACGTCTGTTCGTACAATCGCCAGATCGCGGTCGCCGAAGACACGCTGCGCATCCAGCAGAACACGTTCGACCTGACGCGCCGCCTGTTCGAAGGTGGGCGCGCGACGCGGCTCGAAACCGGTCAGGCGGGCGCGCTGCTCGAACAGACGCGCGCCGCGATTCCGACGCTCACCGCGCAGCGCTCGGCGGCGCTCTATCGCCTCGCGGTGCTCACCGGCAAGCCGCCGGCCGAAGCGCCGCAGGCGGTACTCGCGTGCCAGGCGCCCCCCGAACTCGCACGCCCGATCCCGGTCGGCGACGGCGCGACCCTGCTTGCGCGGCGCCCCGACATCCGCCGCGCCGAACGCCAGCTCGCCGCCGCGGCGGCGCGCGTCAACGTCGCCACCGCCGACCTGTTCCCGAGCATCCGCCTCGGCGGTTCGATCGGCACGACCGCGCCGTCGGTCTCGGGGCTCGGCTCGTCCGACGGCTTCCGCTTCTCGCTCGGGCCGCTGATCTCGTGGAGCTTCCCCAATATGGAGGTCGCGCGCGCGCGGTTGAAACAGTCCGAAGCCGGCGCCGACGCCGCGCTCGCGACCTTCGACGGCGCGTGGCTGTCGGCGCTCGAGGAGACCGAAGGCGCGCTCGCCGCCTATGCCGGCGAACTCGACCGCCTCGCGGCGCTGCGCCGCGCCGCGGCCGAGGCGGGCGAGGCAGCGCGTATCGCGCGGCTGCGCTATCAGGCGGGGCGCGAGGGTTTTCAGGTCGTGCTCGACGCCGAACGCTCGCTCGCCGCGATCAACGCCAGCATCGCCCAGTCCGAACAGGCGCGCGCGACAAGCCTCGTCTCGCTCTTCCTCGCGCTCGGCGGCGGCTGGCAGGAAACGGCTGCCTAATCAAACTTCGTCATTGCGAGCGTAGCGAAGCAACCCAGAGCGGTTTTGGCCTGCTCTGGATTGCCGCGCCGCCTTCGGCTCCTCGCAATGACGAAGGCTTGATTATCCCGCGATCTTTGCGCGCACGGCTTCGGCCTGGCGCATGATGTTCGCGACCACCTCGGCGCAGGTGGGGATGTCGTGGATCAGCGCCTGGCTCTGGCCGCTGGTCCAGATGCCGCCGTCGACGTCGCCGTCGCGCAGCACATTCTCGCGCCCGCGCACGCCCGCCATCAGATGCTTGACGTCGTCGAAGGTCTTGGTCGGGTCGCGCTGGATTTCGGCGACCTCGACCGACACGGCGTTCTTGGCGACGCGTGCGGTGTTGCGCAACGTCCGGCCGACGAGCACGGTGTCGGTCTCGTTCGCATCGACGATGCGTTGCTTCACATTCTGGTGGATCTTCGCCTCGACCGTCGCGCAGAAGCGCGTGCCCATGTTCACCGCATCGGCGCCGAGCGCGAGCGCGGCGATCAGGCTGCGTCCGTCGGCCATGCCGCCCGAGGCGATGATCGGCGTATCGGGGAGCGCGTCGACCGTCGCGGGCAGCAGCACGACGAGCCCGACATCATCCTCGCCCGGATGGCCCGCGCATTCGAAACCGTCGATGCTGATGACGTCGACGCCCTTCTTCACCGCCGACACCGAATGGCGGACCGAGGTGCATTTGTGGATGACCTTGACGCCCTCTTCCTTGAAGCGCGGCAGATGGTCGGTCGGCGCGCGGCCCGCGGTCTCGACGATCTTGATCCCGCTGGCGATGATCGCCTCGCGATAATCGTCATAGGGGATCGGGTTGATCGACGGCAGCAGCGTCAGGTTGACGCCGAAAGGCTTGTCGGTCAGCTTGCGCGTCGCCTCGATCTCGTCGAACAGCGCCTGCCCGGTCGGATACATGTGCGCGGTGATGAAACCCAGCGCGCCGGCATTGGCGACCGCGGCGACCAGTTCGCCATAACCCACGCCGGTCATGCCGCCCATCACGATGGGGGTCTCGATGCCGAACATCTCGGTGATACGCGTCTTGATCATGTGTCCTCCCATTTTCTGTCGCCAAGCCCTTGGCGCGCCCGCGGGTGGCGATCAAGCCCGATAATGCCGATAGCCACGCGCACGCGGCTCGGGCAGGATGCAGGCGGTTCGGCACTGACGGAAGGAAGACGATGGTGATGAAACGGCGTATCGGGATGTCGCTCGCCCTGTTCGGCAGCCTGGCCGCACTCTCGGTCGCGACCGCGGCGCAGACCCCCGCCTACGACCTCGTGATCCGCGGCGGCACGCTCTACGACGGGTCGGGCGCGGCGCCGGTCGCGGGCGATGTGGCGATCCGCGGCGACCGCATCGTCGCGGTGGGCAAGGTCGACGGCAAGGGCAGGACCGAAGTGCCGGCGAACGGCATGGCGGTCGCGCCGGGCTTCATCAACATGCTGAGCTGGGCGACCGAATCGCTGATCGCCGACCCGCGCAGCCAGAGCGATATCCGGCAGGGGGTGACGCTCGAGGTGATGGGCGAAGGCTGGTCGATGGGCCCGATGAACCCCGCGATGAAGGCGCAGGAAACCGAGCGCCAGGGCGACATCAAATATCCGATCGAATGGACCAGCCTCGGCGACTATCTCGGCTGGCTCGAAAAGCGCGGCATCGCGACCAATGTCGCAAGCTTCGTCGGCGCCGCGACGGTGCGCGTCCACGAGCTCGGCGAAGGCGACGTCGACCCGACCCCCGAACAGCTCGCGAGGATGCAGGCGCTGGTCCGGCAGGCGATGAACGAGGGCGCGCTCGGCGTCGGCAGCTCGCTGATCTACGCCCCCGGCTCCTATGCCGAAACCGACGAACTCGTCGCGCTCACCCGCGAGGCCGCAAAATGCGGCGGCATGTACATCAGCCACATGCGCTCCGAGGGCGACCGGCTCGAGCAGGCGGTCGACGAACTGATCGAGATTTCGCGCCGTTCGGGCGCGCCCGCCGAAATCTATCACCTCAAGATGGCGGGGCGCGACAATTGGGGCAAGCTCGCGCCGGTCGTGGAAAAGGTCGAGGCGGCGCGCGCCGCGGGGCAGCGCATCACCGCCGACATGTACACCTACACCGCGGGCGCGACGGGACTCGACGCGGCGATGCCGACCTGGGTGCAGGCGGGCGGGCTCGAGGCGTGGATCGAACGGCTGAAGGACCCCGCCATCCGCGCGCGCGTCGCCGCCGAGATGAAGGGGCCGGGAGCAGACTGGGAGAATCTCTATCATGGCGCCGGTGCCGACAAGATGATCCTGTCGGGTTTCAAGAACGACGCGCTCAAGCCGCTCACCGGCAAGACGCTCGCCGAGGTTGCGGCGATGCGCGGCAAGAGCCCCGAGGAAACCGCGATGGACCTTGTCGTCGAGGACGGGTCGCGCGTCGGTACCGTCTATTTCCTGATGTCCGAGGACAATGTGCGGCGGCAGGTGCAGCTGCCGTGGATAAGCTTCGGGTCCGACGCCGCATCGCAATCGGCCGAGGGCGTCTTCCTCAAATCGGGCGCGCACCCGCGCACCTACGGCAATTTCGCGCGGCTGCTCGGCCGCTATGTCCGCGACGAAAAGCTGATCCCGCTCGAAGAGGCGGTGTACCGGCTGACCACCCTGCCCGCGACGAACCTCGGGATCAAGGAACGCGGCGCGCTGAAACCGGGCTATCACGCCGATGTCGTGATATTCGATCCCGCGGCGATCGCCGACCGCTCGACCTTCGAAAAACCGCACCAATATTCGGTCGGCGTGCGCGACGTTTTCGTCAACGGCGTCGCGGTGCTGAAGGATGGCGAACCCAGCGGCGCAACCCCGGGGCGTGCGGTGCGCGGCGCAGGCTGGCAGCGCTGCCGCTGACCGACACGCGGCGCGCGGTCAGGCCGGCGGCGGGGCGGACAGCGCCTCGGGCGGGTTGAGCGCGTTGATCGCCGCGCGCACCCGCGCTTCTGCCTCTTCGCGCGGCAGGCCCGCGGGGACAGTCTCGCCGACGCGATAGGTGATCGTTCCCGGCCATTTGACCCAGCGGCGCGGCGGATAGGCGATGCCGCTGTCCACCGCGACGGGGACGACATCGACGCCCAGCAGCCGGTACATGCCCGCAAAGCCCGGGCGCAGCGGCGGCGCTTCGCCGTGCGCGACGCGCGTGCCTTCGGCGAACAGCACCAGCGGGCGTCCCGCCGCGAGCGCCGCCTTCGCCGCGCCGAGCATCGCGCGCATCGCCTTGCCCCCGCCGTCGCGGTCGACCGGGATCAGCCCGTAAAAGCGCGCGGCCTGGCCCCAGACGGGGATCGAGAACAGCTCTTCCTTGGCGAACACCGCGGGATGCCGGAACAGCATCGGTTGCTCGACCGTCTCGAACGCCGATTCATGCTTGAAGACATAGAGCACCGGCGCATCGGGCATCGCGCCCTCAACGACGATGCGCTGGCCGAGGAGAAAGCGGCAGAACAATCGGTGCGCCTGCGCCCAGATGCGCACGAACCAGATCGTCGCCTTGTGCGAGATCGGCAGCGAGATCACCGCGCCGATCGACGAAAAGCTGCTCATCGCCACGAAGGCGATCCAGAAGAGGATCGAGCGGACCAGCGCGACCGGATATTTCACAGGCCGAGCATCCCGCCCGCCAGCCCCGCGAGATATTTGTGATACTCGCGGAACAGCGTCGCGAAATTGGGCTGGCTGCGTACCGCATCGGGGACGATCTTGACGTCGCTGCCGATCGCGCGGCCGATTTCATATTCGGCACGGCGCATGTGCCAGTCGGTGGTGATCAGCCGCACGCTCTTGTAGTTGCGCCGCGCAACCCAGGTCGCGACCTCGGTCGCGTTCGAACGCGTGTCCTCGGCCTCGAAACCCAGCGCGATGCAGCAGTCGAACAATTGCTGCGGGCGCTTATATTCGGCGGCGAGTTCGCGCGGCTTGACCTCGCGCGCGACGCCGCTGATCAGCAGGCGCTTCGCGGTCCCCGCCTCGAGCCGTTCGAGCGCGCGGTCGATGCGCCCGGGACCGCCGGTCAGCACGACGATCGCGTCGGTCTTTTCATCGCCCGCGGGCAGCGGCAGCAGCAGCGCGAACCAGGCGAAGCCGAGCACCCAGACCAGGAACAGGATGGAAATCAGGCGCTTGATCATAAAATCTTCTTGAGCGCGGCGAGCAAGGTCAACCGCGCGGTCAGGGCTGCGAGCGCGATAGCCAATAGCGGCAGCGCTGCCAAGAGCGCCCAGCCCGCCGGCCCGAGCGAGGCGGTCGCGGCGAGCCCTGCGGTGACCCCCGACCATTGCCAGCCGATCAGCAGGATGATCGCGGCGGCGACCGCCGTCCCCAGCGCGATGCCGTAGGCGGTGTCGATCGCGATGCGGCGCTGGAACAGCCGCGTGATCTGGCGGTCGGTGGCACCGATCAGATGGAGCATCTCGATCGTCGCATAATGGGTGCCGAGCGCGGCGCGCGCGGTCATGATCACGATCGCCGCGCTCGCCGCGGTCATCAGCACGACGAGCCCCGCCGCGACCCACGCGAGGCTGCGGATCAGCCGTGCGACCGGACCCAGCCATTCGGCGTGCGGGATGACGCGCGCGCCCGGCGCGACCTCGGCGACCAGCGCACGAAGCTGCGCGAGCTGGCCCGCGCGCTCGCCCCCGACGAAATCGATGTCGACGAGGGCCGGCAGCGGCAGCGAGCGCAGCACCGGATCGTCGCCGCCCGCGCTGCCGAGCCACTGGCCGAGCGTCGCGACCAGTTCCTCCTGTGCGACGCGACGCGTGCCGCGGATATAGGGCGCCGCGGCGGCGCGGCGGGTGAGCGCAGCGGCCTGCTGCGCGCGCACCTCGGGGTTGGCGGTGACGATCTGCACCGTCACCCGGCCAGCGATCGCGTCGCCGATATTGTTCGCCGCGCGCGCCAGCCCGACGCCCGCCCCGGCGGCGAGCAGGGTCAGCATCATCAGGATCGCGATCACCCACGGCGTTGGCCCCGACAGACGGCGGTCGGGCAAAAGGCGGCGATGCTGGACGGGAACGCGCGGGATGATCATCGCGGCATCGCGCCCCTAGGCCCGGTTCGCCGGCGGGTAGCGCAGCGCCCCCGTCGGATCGGCGAGCCGGCCCTTTTCGAGCCGCATCATCTGCGCATTGTCGATGCGGCTGATCAGGTGGATGTCGTGCGTCGCGACGATGACCGTAGTGCCAAGGCGGTTGAGTGCCTCGAACAGGCCGAGCAGCCGCATCGCCATTTCGGGATCGACGTTGCCCGTCGGTTCGTCGGCGACGAGCAGCTGCGGGCGCGCGATCACCGCGCGCGCGATCGCGACGCGCTGCTGCTCGCCGCCCGACAGCGTCGGCGGAAAGGCCTCGGCGCGCTCGTTGAGCCCGATCCAGCTCAGCATCTCTCCCACCGGCCCCGCAAGATCGGACTCGCCGACCCCCGCGATGCGCAGCGGCAGCGCGATATTGTCACGCGCCGACAAATGCGGGATCAGCCGGAAATCCTGGAAGACCACGCCGATGCGGCGGCGGAACCCGGGCAGGCGGTGGCGCGGCATGCTGACCAGATCCTCGCCGAACAGCCGCACCAGCCCGCGGCTCGGCCGCTGTGCGAGGTAAAGAAGCCTCAGCAGCGAGGTCTTGCCCGCGCCCGACGCGCCGGTGAGGAAATAGAAGCTGCCGGGCTGGAGATTGAAGCTGACGTCGGACAGGATTTCGGCATCGGGGCCGTAGCGCAGCCCGACGCGGTCGAATTCGACCATCGCGCCGCCGGTGCGGCCGGGGGCGGCATCCGTCATGGCGTCACGCCGGAGCGGCGGCCCCGGTTTTTTCGCGTCCATGGTGCAGCACAGGCCCGCATGATGCGCCTCTCGCATGGCTTTCCCGCAAGGACAAGCGCCGAGTAGGCACGTCCCGGCGACGCGGGCCTTGCATGCCGCGAATCGCCGTGTTTAGAGGGGACATGATCCTCGCCTGCCCAGCCTGCCACACGCGCTACGTCGTCCCCGATACGGCGATCGGCGCCAACGGCCGCACCGTGCGTTGCGCCAATTGCCGCCACAGCTGGTTCCAGGAGCCCGCGGCCGGCGCCACCGCCGCGTCCGTGGCGCCGCCGATGGCACCCGTCGCGGCCCCGCCGCCGCCCGCTACGCCCGCCGCTGCGCCCGTCCCGCCCGCTGCGGCCGCCGAACCGCCGACCGCCTCGGCGCCCATCGCACCGTCGCCCCGCGCCGATGCCCCGGTCGAAGCGCCACCGCCCGAGACTCCGCCCCCCGCGGCGTTCGTGGCGCCCGCCGCACCCGAGCCCCGGGTCATGGTGACCGAAAGCGAGGCGCCGCTGCCGCATCGCCGCCCGCGCCGCAATCCCGCGAAGCGCTGGACACTCGTCGCCGCGGCGGCCGCCGCTCTGATGATCGCCGCGACCGGCGCGCTTTACTGGTTCGGGCTGCCCGGCTGGGCGCAGGGGCTGGGGCTTCCCGGGCTCGCCGACGAACCCGATCTCGTGATCGAGCTGCCGCCGAACCAGGACCATCGCGAACTCGCCGACGGCACCATCTATTTCGCCGCCTCGGGGGTGATCATCAATCCGACCGACCGCGAACAGCGCGTCCCGCCGATCCTCGCCGAACTGCGCGATGCGCAGGGGACGATCGTCTACAGCTGGACGATCAAGCCGCCGGTGCGAACGCTGCCGCCGAACGAAAAGGTCAATTTCAGCGAAGCCAAGCTGGACATTCCGCGCCGCGCCGAACAGCTGACGGTCAGCTGGGCGCTGCCGAAGAACTAAACCTTTCCTCCGCGGCTAGATTCAACCCGACCCGACCTGTTGAGACGTCACGCCGTCACAGGCTGAGCGCGGCCGCCAGCGACAAAAGGAAGCTCGTCAGCGTCGCGACGACGATCGGGGCGAAGCTGCGCCACCCCTGATCGAGCAGCAGGTGCAGCCGCGCCTTCATCGCGGTGGCGACGATCGCGAGCAGCAGCAGCGCCTGCGCCCCGCCCGCCGCGGCATCGGTGAGCGGCCGGGGGATCGCGACGAGCGAATTCACCCCCGCGACCGCAAGAAAGCCGAGAATGAACCACGGCAGGCGCAGCGGGATTCGCGCCTTGGTTCCTTCGGCTTCGCCGCTCCGCGCGAGCCACAGCCCGACGAGCATCAGCATCGGCGCGAGCAGCGCGACGCGCGCGAGCTTGACGATCGTCGCGACCTCGCCCGCGGGCGCCGAGAAGGAAAAGCCGCCGCCGATCGCCTGCGCGACGTCGTGGATCGACGCGCCGATCAGGAAACCCGCCTGCGCATCGCTGAGCCCCAGCTGCGCCGCGAGCACCGGATAGAGCGTCATCGCCAGCGCGCTCGCGACGGTGATGCCGACGAGGGTCAGCGTGAAGCGCGCCTGGTCGACGCGCTTGTCGCCGATCAGCGAATAGAGCGCGAGCGCCGCCGACGCGCCGCAGATCGCGGTCGCGCCGCCCGCAAGCAGCGCGGCGTGGCGGTCCTGTCGGAACAGTCGCGCGCTCGCGACGGTCACGACGATCACCGCGAGCATGATCAGCACCAGCAGCGCAAAGGGCCACGGGCCGAGTTCGGCAAGCTGCACCGCGGTGATTCGCGCGCCGACGAGCACGATGCCGATGCGCAGCGCGGTCTGCGACATCAGGTCGAGCCCGGCGTGGGTGCGCTTGTCCTGCGACAGGAAGCTCAGCGACAGACCGATGAGCAGCCCCATCAGCACGATCGGCGCGGCGTAATGATCGGCGAGCCAGGCGGCGGCGAGCGCGGCGATGGCAGTAACGAAAGCGCCGGGCAGATAGTCGCGCCAGCGGTGGCGCGCGGGCGGATGCGCCTCGAGCTGCATCTCGCCGTAAAGGTCGGCGGCCATCGGCCAGCGCTCTGCGTCGAATGTCCGGCCCCGGTCCATGGCTCCGCTTTGCACATCCGCAGGCGGGCGTCGATAGGCCATTGTGGGCGCGCCACTCCCTTGCTAGAGGCGCGCTTCTACCGGCACCCGTAGCTCAGCTGGATAGAGCGCTGCCCTCCGAAGGCAGAGGCCAGGGGTTCGAATCCCTTCGGGTGCGCCATTTTCCTGCCGCCGCGGTGAGACGCGTCCCGCAATCCCCCTGTCCGCGCGCGACGGGCGCTTGCCGCCGCGCCCCGGTTCGTGGTAGCGCGGCGCCGATGCGAGCGGCGTTCACCTCCCTGATGCTCATCCTGTCGATGCTGTTCGGCAGTCTGGTCGTGCCCGCCTTCGCCGACGCGGGAACCGCGGGGCACGCCTTCGAAATCCTCGACACCGATTGCCACGCCGAAACCCGCGACGACGCGCGCGACGCGCCGGGCGATACCGGCCAGCCCGCCGCAATCCACGTCGATCATCATCATTGCTCGAACGGGCTCGTCCCGCCGGCAACCGGCGCGGCGCGGACAGGGCTTCGCGCCCGTGGCCCGCTCTTTCCCGTGCCGGCATCAATGATGGAACCGCACGACGCGGCGCCGCTCACCGAGCCGCCCGCCGCCTGATCGCCGCCCGGCGCGACCCCGTTCGCGCCCCGTACGGACGATCAGGAGCTAGATCATGCATGCATATTTGCGCGCCGCCATGCTGGCGGGGACGCTCTGTGCGGCCGGGCCGACCGCCTTGGCTGCACCCATTACCGTGGACGATGCCCTCGCCCGCGGCCGCGACGCGTCGCCGCGAATCGCGAAGGCCGAAGCCGAGCTGAAGGCCGCCGAAGCGCGCGCGCTGCAGGCCGGCGTGGCGCCCAACCCCGAACTCGGGATCGATGTCGAAAATTTCAGCGGCACCGGCCCCTATCGCAGCTTTCGCCAGACCGAAACGACGCTCGCGATCAGCCAGTCCTTCGAGCTCGGCGGCAAGCGGCGCGCGCGCAGGGCGGTTGCGAGCGCCGAGCGCGAACTCGCGCGGCTGGCGCTCGCGCGCGAGGTGGCGGCGCTCGACTATGACGTGCGCGCCGCGCACGCCGAACTGCTTGCCGCCGAAGCACGCGGCGCGCTGGCGCGCGAATCGCTCGGCCGCGCACGCGATCTCGCGCGCATCGCCACCGACCTTGTCGACGTCGGGCGCGATCCTCCGCTTCGCAAGCTGCGCGCCGATGCGCTGGTCGCCGAAGCCGAGGCCGAGCTGGCGCAGACCGCGGGCCGATTTGTCACCGCGCGCCGCCGCCTTGCGATGCTGACGGCGAACGACGACCCCGAGCTGTCGGCGGTCGCCGGCGAGCCGCCGCGCATCGCGGCCGCCCCCCCGGACACGCCGAGCCTCGACGAACGCATCGCCGCCGCCGGGCGCGAGGCGGCGCAGGCGCGCGTCCGGCTCGCGCGCGCCCAAGCGGTCCCCGACGTCACCGCTTCGGGCGGCGTGCGCCATTTCCGCGAAGCGCGCGAAACCGCGATCGTCGCGGGGATCTCGATCCCCCTGCCGCTGCGCGACCGCAACCGCGGCGGGATCGCCGCTGCCGAGGCCGAGACGCTCGCCGCCGACGCCGCGCTGGCGCAGTCGCGCCTCGAGGCGGGGTTCGACCGCAAGGACGCGGCGCTCCGCGCGACCATCGCCGCCGAACGGCTCGCGGTGCTGGACGGGCCGTCGCTCGCGCAGGCCGAGGAGGCCGCCCGGCTTGCCGAGGTCGGTTACCGGGCAGGAAAATTCTCGCTCGTCGAGCTGATCGACGCCCGCGAAGCGCTCACCGCCGCCCGCCGCAACATCATCGAAGCGCGGCTCGACCGCGCGCTGGCGCTCGCCGCGCTCGCGCGCGCCGCCGCGCAGTGAAGGACCCCGACATGACCAACGAACGCAATCGAATCAAGTGGATCGCCGCCCGCACAGCGGGCGTCCTGCTCGCCGCCGCGGGCGGAGTACAAATGGGCCGCACCCTCCTCGCCCCCGGCGCAGAGGCCGGCGCAGCGCCGGACGCAGGCGGCGAAGACCCGCACGACGACGAGGGTTTCGTCGCCATCGACGCCGCGCGCGCCCGCGCCGCGGGGATCGTCACCGAAGGCGCGGTGGCGGGCGGATTGGGAGCCGAGATCATCGCCCAGGCGCGCGTCGCCGCCACCCCCGACGGCGAGGCCGTCCTCGCGGCGCGCGCCGACGGCACCGTCGTTCGCATCGACCGGCGCCTCGGCGACCGCGTTCGCGCGGGCGACGTCGTCGCGACGATGGAGAGCCGCGAGGCCGCGAGCCTCGCCGCCGAACGCAGCGCCGCGTCGGCCCGGCTCGCGCTCGCACGATCGGCCTATAGCCGCGAAAAACGCCTGTTCGACGCACGGGTGACGGCACGGCAGGACCTGGAAGGCGCGGCCGCGGCGCTCGCCGAGGCCGAGGCCGAGGCGCGGCGCGCCGACGCCGCCGCGGCCTCGTCGAAGCTGAGCGGCGACGGCCGCCGGCTCGCGGTGGTCAGCCTGATCTCGGGCCAGGTGACGCGCGCCGACGCCCGGCTGGGCGCGCATGTCACCGCGGGAACCGAACTGTTCCGGATCTCCGACCCCGAACGGATCGAAGTCCATGCCGCGGTCCCCGCCCCCGATGCGCGGCGCGTCCGCCCGGGCGACCGCGCGGCGATCGAACTGCCCGGCGGCGCGGTGCTGCCCGCGACCGTCCGGTCCGCGACGCCGGGGCTCGACCCCGACAGCCGGTCGATCACCATCGTCCTCCACCCCGAAGGCAGCGCCCCGCTGGCGCCGGGTCAGGCGCTGCGCGTGCGCATCGCGCCGCGGACGGGCGCTACGACAACCACGATCGCGCTGCCCGACGAGGCGGTGCAGACGATCGAGGGGCGCGAAATGGTCTTCGTGCGATCGGCCAAGGGATTTCGCGCAACCCCCGTCACCACCGGCCAGCGCAGCGCCGGACGCATCGAGATCGTCGCCGGGCTGAAACCCGGGGCGCTCGTCGCGACGCGCGGCGCTTTCCTGCTCAAGGCCGAGATCGGCAAGGGCGAGGCGGAGCATTGAGATGATCGAGAAACTCATCGCAGCGTCGATCCGCTTCCGCTGGAGCGTCATCGTCGCCACACTGATCGTCGCCGCCTTCGGCATCACGCAGCTTTTGAAGCTGCCGATCGATGCGGTCCCCGACATCACCAACAAGCAAGTACAGATCAACACCGCCGCGCCCGACCTCGGCCCGGTCGACATCGAGCGGCTCGTCACCTTTCCGGTCGAGACCGCGATGGCGGGCATTCCCGGCCTGACCGGCTCGCGCTCGATCTCGCGCAACGGCTTTTCGCAGGTCACGCTCGTCTTCTCCGACGGCACCGACCTCTATTTCGCGCGCCAGCAGGTCGCCGAGCGGCTCAATCAGGCAAAGGGCGCGCTGCCCGACGACGCCGAACCCGCGATGGGGCCGGTGTCGACCGGGCTCGGCGAGGTGCTGATGTATGTCGTCGACTTCGCCCCGCGAACGGCCGCGGCAAAGGGCCGCGCCGCGGGCACACCGGGTTTCCAGCCCGACGGCAGCTACCTGACCCCCGCGGGCGAGCGGTTGACCGACGAGGTCGCGCGGCAGGGCTATCTGCGCTCGGTGCAGGACTGGGTGATCGCCCCGCAGCTCAAGACCGTCGCGGGCGTGGCCGGGATCGATTCGATCGGCGGTTATGAAAAGCAGTTCGTCGTCCAGCCCGACGTCGCGAAGATGGCGAGCTACGGCATCGCCTTCGCCGATCTCGCCGACGCGCTCGAACGCGCCAACATCTCGGTCGGCGCCAATTTCGTCGAACGCGGCGGCGAGGCCTTTCTCGTCCGCGCCGACGGGCGCATCCGCACGCTCGACGAGATCGCGCGCGCGGCGGTCGCCTCGCGCGGCGGGGTCCCCGTCCTCGTGCGCGACGTCGCGACGGTGTCGATCGGCGGCGACCTGCGGACGGGTTCGGCGACGCGCAACGGCAAGGAGGTCGTCGTCGGTACCGCGCTGATGCTCGCCGGGGGCAACAGCCGCATCGTCGCCGCCGACGTCGCCACCCGGCTGAAGGCGGTCGCGCCGTCGCTGCCGCCCGACATCGTGGTCGAAGCGGTGCTCGACCGCTCCGCGCTGGTCGATGCGACGATCGGCACGGTCGAGAAAAATCTCGCCGAGGGCGCCTTGCTCGTCGTCGCGGTGCTCTTCTGGCTGCTCGGCAATTTCCGCGCCGCGATCATCGCCGCGCTGGTGATCCCGATCTCCTTCCTCGTGATGGGGACCGGCATGACCGCCACCGGCACCTCGGGCAATCTGATGAGCCTTGGCGCGCTCGACTTCGGGCTGATCGTCGACGGGTCGATCATCATCATCGAAAACTGCCTGCAACGCCTCGCGCACCGCCAGCAGGCCGAGGGCCGCCTGCTCACCACATCCGAACGCCTGCACGAGGTGTTCGAGGCATCGCGCGAAATGATCCGTCCGACGCTTTATGGCCAGGCGATCATCTTCCTCGTCTTCGTCCCGCTGCTCGCCTTCACCGGGGTCGAGGGCAAGACCTTCTCGCCGATGGCGATCACGGTGATGCTCGCGCTGGCCGGCGCGTTCGTCGCATCGCTGACCTTCGTCCCCGCGATGGTCGCGCTGCTCATCCGCGGCGAAGTCGCCGAAAAGGACGTGCGGGCGATCGCGTGGGTCAAGCATCGCTATGCTCCGCTGCTGCAACGCATCGTCGCGCGTCCGTGGCCGTGGGTCGGCGCGGGCGCGAGCACCTTCGGCGCCGCGGCGCTCGCCTTCGCAATGCTCGGCAGCGAATTCCTGCCCGTCCTCGGCGAAGGCAATCTGGCGATGCAGGCGCTGCGCATCCCCTCGACCTCGCTCGCCCAGTCGACCGCGATGCAGCGCCAGGTCGAAGCCCGGGTGGCGACGCTGCCCGAGGTCGCCTTCGTCTATTCGAAGACGGGCACGGCAGAGGTGGCGAGCGATCCGATGCCGCCCAACGCATCGGACACCTTCATCATCCTGAAGCCGCGCGACGAATGGCCCGCGGGGGTCGAAACCCGCGGCGACGTCATCGCGCGCGTCGAGGAACGGCTCGCGCCGCTCGTCGGCAATGCGTTCGAGATCAGCCAGCCGATCCAGCTGCGCTTCAACGAACTGATCGCCGGGGTGCGTGGCGACGTCGCGGTCAAGATCTACGGCGACGATCTCGACGCGATGGAACGCACGGCGGCCGAGGTTGCCGCGGTGCTCGACGGGGTCAAGGGCGCCGCCGACGTCAAGGCCGAACAGACGGCGGGCTTTCCGGTGCTCGACGTCCGCTTCGACCGCGACGCGATCGCGCGCCACGGGCTCGACCTGCGCGACGTGAGCGATACCGTCGCCGCGGCGATGGGCGGGCGGACGGCGGGGATCGTCTTCGAAGGCGATCGTCGCTACGACATCGTCGTCCGGCTGGGCGACGCGGTGCGCAACGACCTCGACGCGGTCGGCGCGCTGCCGGTGCTGCTGCCCGGCGAGGGCGGCGCGCGCGCGTCGGTGCCGCTGCGCGAACTCGCGCGCTTCACCTTCTCCGAAGGGCTCAACCAGGTCAGCCGCGAAAACGGCAAGCGGCGCGTGGTCGTCCAGGCGAACGTCCGCGGCAACGACCTCGGCTCGTTCGTCGCCGAAGCGCGGGCCAAGGTCGCCCAGCAGGTCAAGCTGCCCCCCGGCAGCTTCATCGAATGGGGCGGCCAGTTCGAAAACCTGCAGGCGGCGTCGGCGCGGCTGGCGCTGGTCATCCCGCTCGTCTTCGCGGCGATCTTCGCGCTGCTCTTCGTCGCGCTCGGCGGGGTTCGCCAGTCGCTCGCGGTCTATTCGGCGATCCCCCTCGCGCTCGCCGGCGGCGTCTTCGCGCTGCTGTTCGCCGGCCTGCCCTTTTCGGTGTCGGCCGCGGTGGGGTTCATCGTGCTGTCGGGGGTGACCGTGCTCAACGGGCTGGTCGTGATGACCAGCATCAACCAGCGGCTGGCCGCCGGACGGACGGTCGACGCGGCAATCGCCGAGGGGATGATGGAGCGCGTGCGCGCGGTGCTGATGACGGGGATCGTCCCCGCGATCGGCTTCGTCCCGATGGCGCTCGCGACGGGAACCGGCGCCGAGGTGCAAAAGCCGCTGGCGATCGTCGTGATCGGCGGGCTGATGACCTCGACCCTGCTCACCCTGTTCGTGCTGCCCGCGATCGGTCGCCTGCTGCTGCGGCCGCCCGCGGCGGCCGACGGAGCCCATGAAGAGCCCCTGCCCGACGCGCCCCAAGCGGCGGGCTAGGCCGGGGTCCGGTGCAAAAGCCGATTGCGAAAGCCCCGCGTTCCGCTATGGGCGGCGGCGCGGGGCAAATAGCCCCGCATGATCGCGCCGGTGCCCCATGGGGCTTAATAGGGAACAGGGTGAGGGGGCCGCATGGGCCACCGAATCCCGGGCTGTCCCTGCAACTGTAAGCGGCGAGCGCGATGCACCGGTGCGGCCTTTGCCGGACCAGCCACTGGGGATCATCCCCGGGAAGGCGTGCATCGCGCCCTGACCCGCGAGCCAGGAGACCTGCCGGCGTGGGTCGCTCACTGCCTCGGTCCAGGGAAAGACCAGGGCACGGAGACCTCCGTCGAGCGACGACCAGGCGGCTGGAGCCGCCTCGGTGCGAGCGATGCGGGCCCGTGCGCCGGCCCGCCTCCTTGCCCCGGCCGGTCGCGTCCGCTTCCGGCAGGCTCCCGCCCTCGCTGTCGGCGCGCGGGGGTTTTCGCATGCTGAAATACGGTCCTTCCATCATCGCGCTGGCGGCGGCGACGCCCGCCTTTGCCCAGACCGCCGATACGCCCGCCGACCCGCGCCCCGCTGGCGACATCATCGTCACCGCGTCGCGCTCGGGCGACGGCGTGCCCGCCGGACGGCTCGGCGCCTCGGTCACCGTCATCGATGGCGCAGCACTGGACCGGCGCCAGACACGCTTCGTGTCCGACATATTGCGCGACGTGCCCGGACTCGCGATCAGCCGCACCGGCGCGAGCGGCAGCCTGACGCAGGTGCGCGTGCGCGGCAGCGAGGCGAACCACGTGCTCGTCCTCGTCGACGGGATCGAGGTCGCCGACCCCTTTCAGGGCGAATATGATCTGGGCGGGCTGCTCGCCGACCCCGCCGCGCGGATCGAGGTGCTGCGCGGGCAGCAGAGTTCGCTCTACGGTTCCGACGCGATCGGCGGGGTGATCCACTATATCACCCTGTCGGGGCGCGAGGCGCCGGGATACAGCGCGCGGATCGAGGGCGGATCGTTCGGCACGATCGCGGGCAGCGCGCGCGCCGCAGGGGCGTCGGAGACGTTCGACTATGCCGTGTCGGGCAGCTATTACGGGACGAAAGGCTATGCGACCGCGCGCGGCGGCACGCGCGACGTCGGGTCCGAAAACGCCGGCGCGACCGCCAAATTCGGCTGGACGCCGGCCGAGAATTTCAGGCTCGGCGGGGTGCTGCGCTACGCCTACAGCGACGCCGACAGCAACGACAGCGACTATGACACCGCAAGCCCGCGTTTTGGCTACACGGTTGACAGCCCCGGCGTGCACGTCACCAATGAATCCTTCTACGGCCTGCTCTCGGCCGAACTGACCGCGCTCGACGGGCGCTGGGTCACCGCCTTGTCGGGGCAGTTCGCCGACACGACGCGCAAGGGGCTGGCACCCTTCGGGCTGAGCTATGGCGACAAGGGCCGGCGCTACAAGGGATCGCTGACCTCGAGCCTGCGTTTCGGAAACGACGCGGTGCAGCACAGGCTGACCGGCGCGGTCGATGTCGAACGCGAGGAGTTTCGCAGCCTTACCCCCTTCTCCTTCCAGGGCCGGCGCCACACCGACAATATCGGTCTCGTCGGCCAATATGAGCTGGTCGCGGGCGAGTTGTCGCTCGGCGGGTCGCTGCGCCACGACGACAACGACCGCTTCGACGACAGCACGACCTGGCGCGTGCAGGGCAGCTACCGCCTGCCAACCGGGACGCGCCTGCGCGGCGCCTATGGCACCGGGGTCAAGAATCCCGGCTATTTCGAGCTCTTCGGCTATGTCGACGGCCGCTATATCGGCAACCCGAATCTGCGCCCCGAAAAATCCGAGGGCTGGGAAGTCGGGATCGAGCAGGGCTTCGGCGCCAGCGACTGGGCAACGCTCGGCGCGACCTGGTTCGATGCGGTCCTCGAGGACGAGATTTTCACCACCTATCCGCCGCCCAGTTTCGAGGCGACCCCCGCGAACCGGACGACGAAGAGCAAGCAGCACGGGATCGAGGTCTTCGCGAGCGCGCGGCCGATCCCCGAGCTGGCGTTCGACCTCGCCTATACCTGGGTCGCATCGAAGGAGGACGGCGTGCGCGAGATACGGCGGCCGCGGCATGTCGCGAGCGTCAACACGACGCTGTTCAGCGCCGACCGGCGCTTTTCGGGAACGCTGACGCTGCGCTACAACGGGCAGCAGATCGACGCCGCCTATACCGACCCCAGCTATGTGCCGGTGATCGTGTCGCTGAAGGACTATGTGCTGATGAACCTCGGCGCCGAATATCGGGTCCGCCCCGGCGTCACGCTCTTCGGCCGCGTCGAAAATATCCTCGACGCCGATTATGAGGAGGTGTTCAGCACCGCCGGCGCGGGTCGTTCGGCTTATGCCGGCGTCCGGCTGAGCTTCTGACGGGAGCGCATGATGAAAGCCCGGACCGACGCCGAGCACAAGGCGAAGATGCAGAAGATGCAGGCCGCGCAGGCGAAGAAGGTCGCGACCAAGACCGTCGAGAAAGGCCTGCTCATCGTCCACACCGGACCCGGCAAGGGCAAGACCTCGGCCGCGCTCGGCATGGCGGTGCGCGCGATCGGCCACGGCATGAAGGTCGGCGTCGTCCAGTTCGTCAAGGGCGCGATGGCGACCGGCGAGAAAGCGGTGTTCGACCGCTTTCCCGACCTGATCGAATTCAAGCCGATGGGCGAGGGCTTCACCTGGGACACGCAGGACCGCAGCCGCGACATCGCGGTCGCACGCACCGCGTGGGACGAGGTCCGCCGGATGATCGCCGACCCCTCCTACGCGATGGTGATCGCCGACGAGCTCAATATCGTGCTGCGCTACGACTATCTGCCGGTCGATGAGATCCTCGAAGCGCTCGCCGCCAAGCCCGCGATGACGCACGTGATCGTCACCGGCCGCAACGCGCCGCAACCGCTGATCGACGCCGCCGACCTCGTCACCGAAATGGCGCAGGTCAAGCACCCGTTCCGCGAACAGAATGTGTGCGCGCAGGCGGGGATCGAATTTTGAGCGCGCGCGCGGCGCTGATCGCGGGGCTGTTGCTCGGCGGCGCGGGGGCGCTGTGGGCGACCGCACCGCGCGCTGCGCCGCCGGCGCCCGCGACGCCGCAGCGGATCGTCTCGATCAACCTCTGCGCCGATCAGCTCATCCTCGCGCTCGCCGACCGCAGCCAGATCGCCGGGCTGTCGCGCAACGCGCAGGACCCCGAAATGTCGGGCGAGGCGGCGGCGGCGCGCGGCCTGCCGTTGCTCAGCCAGTCGGCCGAGCAGATATTGGCGATCGAGCCCGACCTCGTTGCGGGCATGCCCGCCAGCCGCAGCGCCGCGCTCGCGGCCTTGCCGCACAAAAATTATCCGCTGCTCGACCTCGAAACCGCCGACCGGCCCGACCAGATCTACGCCTCGATTCGCCAGACCGCCGCCGCGATCGGCCATCCGGCGCGCGGCGAGGCGCTGGTCGCGCGGATGGAGCGCGAGCTTGCCGGGCTGCCGAAGCCCGGGCGCGGGCGCGTCGCCGCCTATTACCAGCGGCGCGGCTATATGACGGGCACCGGCACGCTGATCGACGAGATGATGGGGCGGCTCGGCCTCGTCAATCTCGCGGGCCGGCTCGGCAAGCCGCCGCTGTCGCAACTGAGCCTCGAGGAAATGGTCGCGGCGCGCCCCGATTTCCTGATCGTCGAGAGCGCGACCGATATCGTCACCGACCAGGGCAGCGAAATGCTCCACCATCCCGCGCTCGCCGGCATCCCGCGGATCAGCGTGCCGCAGGCGTGGACCGTGTGCGGCAGCCCCGCCTACACCCGGGCGGTGCGCAGCATCGCCGACCAGATTGCCCGCCACGATGCGCAAGATGCCCGCGACGCTCGCGATGCAAAGGTGACGTCATGACGCGCCGCGCCCCGCCGCGCGCGCTGCTGATCGCCGCGCTCGCGCTGCTCGCGCTCGGCGCGGGGGTCGCCTCGCTGCTGTTCGGCGCGGTCGATCTGTCGGTGGCGCGGCTGTGGACCGCGGCGGTGCACGGCGGCGATCCGGTCGCATCGACGATCCTCTTCGACCTCCGCCTGCCGCGCACCCTGCTCGCGCTCGTCGTCGGCGCGATGCTCGGACTCGCGGGCGCCGCGTTGCAGGGTTATCTGCGCAATCCGCTCGCCGAACCCTCGGTGCTCGGCACCTCGAACGCCGCGGCGCTCGGCGGGGTGGCGGCGATCTATTTCGGCTTCGCCGAACTCCATGTCGCGATGCTGCCGCTGCTCGCGACCGGCGGGGCACTGCTGTCGCTGGTGCTGCTCTTTGCGCTCGCCGGCCGCGCCGAAAGCCCGCTGACGCTGATCCTCGCGGGCATCGCCGTGGGCACGCTCGCGGTCGCGGGCACCAGCCTCGCGCTCAACCTGTCGCCGAACCCCTTCGCGGCGATGGAGATCATGACCTGGCTGCTCGGCAGTCTCGAGAACCGTTCGTTCCAGCACCTGTGGATCGCGCTGCCGTGCATCGCCGCCGGGACCGCGATGCTGCTATGGAACGGCCGCGCGCTGGACGCGCTGACCCTCGGCGAGGATGCCGCGCAGGCGATGGGGGTCGATCTGCGCGCGATGCGCCTCCGGCTGCTCGCCGGCACCGCGATCGGGGTCGGCGGCGCGGTCGCGGTGTCGGGAGCGATCGGCTTCGTCGGCCTGATCGTCCCGCACCTGATCCGACCGCTTACCGACCGCAGCCCGTCGGCGATCCTGCTGCCCTCGGCGATCGGCGGCGCCGCGCTGCTGACGCTCGCCGACCTCGGGGTACGCATCATCCCGACCACCAACGAACTCAAGCTCGGCGTCGTCACCGCCTTCCTCGGCGTGCCCGTCTTCCTTGTCCACCTGATGCGGGAGCGGCGACTGTGGTGATGCTGGCCCTCGAACATGTCGGCGTGACGCTCGGCCGCCGCGCGGTCGTCGCGAACGTCAGCGCGGCCTTCGCCCCCGGCACGCTGACGGGCATCGTCGGCCCCAATGGCGCGGGCAAGTCGACGCTCGCGCGCGCGATGCTCGCGCTGGTCCCCGCGACCGGACGCGTCACGCTCGACGGCGACGATGTCGCGGCGATGCCCCGCGCCGCGCTCGCGCGCCGCATCGCCTATCTGCCGCAGGGCCAGACGCTGCACTGGCCGCTCACCGTCGAGCGGCTCGTCGGGCTCGGCCGTCTGCCGCACCTCGCGCCGATGTCGAAGATCGGCGCCGCCGACGCCGATGCGATCGCCCGCGCGATGGTCCGCGCCGACGTCGCGGGTCTGCGCAACCGGATCGCCACCGAATTGTCGGGCGGCGAGCGCGCCCGCGTCCTCTTCGCACGCGCGCTCGCGGTCGAGGCGCCCGCGCTGATCGCCGACGAACCGCTCGCCAGCCTCGACCCCGGGCACCAGATCGACGTGATGGAACTGATGCGCGCCGAGGCCGACGCCGGCGCGCTGGTGATCGCGGTGCTCCACGATCTCACCATGGCGGCGCGCTATTGCGACCGGCTGCTGCTGATCGACGAGGGTGCGATCGTCGCCGACGGCGCCCCCGCCGACGTGCTCACCCCCGACCTCTTGCGCCGCGTCTACGGCATCGACGCGCGCGTCGAGAGCGGCGGCGACTGGCCGACGGTCACCACCTTCGGCCGCACGCGGCCATGACCGCCGAAGCACTCTACGCCAGCAAAGGCTATGCCACGGTCCCGCTGTTCGACCCCGGCTTCGTGCGTGAGGCGCGCGCCGACATCGCCGAGCATATCGACCGGCTGGCGTGCGCGCTCTACCTGCCCTTCGAGCAGAGCTGTCCCGACGCGCCGTTGACCGAACGGCTCGACCGTATCTTCGCGCGCGAACGCAGCGTCGCCAACCTGCTGCGCGTCGCGGTCTGCACCGACGCGCATCGCGGGCCGCGGCTCCAGGCGCTCGCAAACGATCCGCGGCTGAAGGAAACCGCCGAGGCGCTCACCGGCCGCACGCTCGCGAGCCAGGTCGTGCGCGTGCGCGCGAGCATCGCCTGCTTCCCCGAACATCGCCACGCGTGGCACAGCGACGTCGCGCGCGACGACGGCACCGGATGCGGCAAGGTGGTCGTCACCGCGTGGATCCCGCTCGGCGATGCCGGTCCCGACAGCGGCGGCCTCGAAATCGCGGCGGGACGCCAGCCCGCGCCGCTCGGCGAGCAGGTGGCGGACGGCTTCGAAATCCCCGAATATCGCCTTGCGGGCCTGCCGCGCGCCCGACCCGAATGCCCGGCGGGGACAGCGCTTTTCCTCGACCGCTTCACCCCGCACCGCACGCTGCCCGCCCCGGCTTCGCGTTTTGCGCTGGTGGTCTGGATGAAGGCGGCCTGATCATTTTGCCCGACCCTGTTGCAACGCAGCAATTGACCGCCGCGCAACATTCGATGTAACGCGCCGCCAGCGACAGGTTCCCCGAAAGGGGATTCAAAGGGAATGGGGTGCGAAACCCCGGCTGCCCCTGCAACTGTAAGCGGCGAGTCATCGGGCCATATGCCATTGGGACCAGCAGGTCCTGAGAAGGCGGCCCGAAACGGCACCGACCCGCGAGCCAGGAGACCTGCCCGTCGCCGTCGTCTTTCGCGCGGACAGGGTGTGCCGGGCGGACGGGGAGTGAACCCGAGCGACGACAAAGGTGGCCGCGTGCCTGCGCGGGCCGATGTCGCGCGTCCCCGACGGACAACCGCATCGACCGCGCGTGCGAGCGGCCTTGTCGATGGGGTTATCATGTTCAGGACTGTTTTTCGCACCACCATATCATTGGTCGCCATCGCGGCCGCGCTGCCCGCTCTCGCCGAAGAGGCCGGCGAAGCCGACGGCATCATCGTCACCGCAACGCGCGCGCCGCTGGCGATCGACGAAATCCCGGCCTCGATCACCGCGCTCGACAAGGCGGCGATCGACCGGTCGCAGGATATCGGCGTGACCGAATTGCTGCTGCGCACCCCCGGGGTCAGCATCTCGCGCAACGGCGGCTACGGCACTGCGACCGCGCTGCGCATCCGCGGCGCCGAATCCGAACATACGGTCGCGGTGATCGACGGGGTCAAGCTCAACGATCCCTCGTCGACCGGCGGCGGTTTCAATTTCACCAACCTGCTCGTCGGCGACATCGACCGCATCGAGGTGCTGCGCGGACCGCAGTCGATCCTGTGGGGCAGCCAAGCGATTGGCGGCGTGGTCAACATCGTCACCGCCTCGCCGCACAAGGCACTCGAAGGCAGCTTCGACCTCGAGGCCGGGTCGCGCAACACCGTCAGCGCACGCGCTGCGCTCGGCGGCCGCACCGGGCCTCTCAGCTGGCGGATCGGCGGCCAGCGCTTCACCACCGACGGCATCTCTTCGCACGCAAAAGCGTTCGGCGGGGTCGAGCGCGACGGCTATCGCAACACCAACCTGTCGGGTCGCGCCGAACTCGCGCTCGCCGACAATGTCAGCATCGATGTGCGCGGCACCTACGCCAGCGGCCACGTCGAATTCGACGGCTTCAACGCCGACAGCGACGACTATGGGCTGAACCGTGAATTCGTGGGTTATGCCGGGCTGAACGTCGACGTCATGGACGGGCGCTTCCGCAACCGCGTCGCCTATGCCTACACCGACACCAACCGCGACAATTACAACCCGACGCGCGCGCGGCCGCAGAGCTTCGACGCCGAAGGGCGCAACAAGCGCTGGGAATATCAGGGCAGCTTCGCGGTCAACGATCGCATTTCGGCGATCTTCGGGGTCGAAAATGAACGGTCGGACTTCAGGAGCCGTTCGCCCGCGGCCTCGCTTGGCGCCCCCCTGCCGCCCTTCGCGGTCGGCAAGGCCGAGCTCACCAGCGTCTATGGCCAGCTCAGTGTCGAGCCGGTCGACGGGCTGACGCTCAATGGCGGCGTCCGGTACGACGACCATGATCGTTACGGCGGCCAGACCTTGTTCGCGGCGGGCGGCGTGTGGCGGCTGCCGACAGGAACCGTGCTCCGCGCGAGCTATGGCGAAGGGTTCAAGGCCCCCTCGCTCTACCAGCAGTTCAGCGAATATGGGAATATCGCGCTCGATCCCGAGGCCGCGCAAGGCTGGGAAGCCGGTATCGAACAGCATCTGTTCGATCGCAAGGTCGTGATCGGCGCGACCTGGTTCGATCGCACAACGACGAACCAGATCATCTATAATAGCTGCCCGGCCCCATCCACCGACCCCGCGGCGCCCCCACCCGACCCGATGTGCTTCGTGCCGGGCGATCCGGCGACGCCGCGTTTCGGCTATTATTCGAACGTCGCGCGCAGCAAGGCGCACGGGATCGAGGCCGCGGCGGCGCTGACCCTCGGCGGACTGACGCTCGACGGAAACTATAGCTGGGTCGCCGCCGAGGATCGTTCACCCGGCAATAACTTCGGCAAATGGCTGCCGCGCCGCCCGCGCCACACCGCCAATGCGTCGGCGAGCTATGCCTTCGGTTTCGGGCTCGAACTCGGTGCCGCAGTGCGCTGGTCGGGCAAGAGCTTCGACAATGCGAGCAATGCGACGCGGCTCGACGACTATACGCTCGTCGACCTGCGCGCCGAAGTGGCGCTGTCCGACGCGGTGAAGCTGTTCGCGCGCGCCGAAAATATCTTCGACGAGCAATATATGACGGCGTTCCGCTATGGCGCGCTCGGCCGCAGCGTCTACGCCGGCATCCGGGGGCGCTTCTGATGGCGGCGCACTCGAACCGCGGCGCGTCGGCGCTCTGGGTGTCGTTGCTCACCGCCGCGAGCATGGCGACGACGCTCGCGCTCGGCTGCGCGACGCCCTTCCCCGCGCTCGCGGCGCTCGCGGCGGTGCATATGCGCCGCCGCGACGGCCTCGTGCTGATGCTGCTCGCCTGGGCCGCGAGCCAGGCGATCGGCTTCGCGCTGCTTGGCTATCCGCGCGACGGCAGCACGCTCGCCTGGGGCGTGGGGCTCGGTACCGCCGCGGCGGGTTCGGCGCTCGCCGCCCATGCGGCGCTGCGCGCACTGACCTATCGCTCGGTCGCGGCGCGGCTCGCGACCGCCTATGCTGCGGGTTTCACCGCCTTCAAGGCCGTGATCCTCGGCTGGGCGCTGATCCTCGGCGGGCTGCACACCGCGATGGCGCCCGAGCTGCTCGCCGAACAATTCGTGCGCAACGGGGCGATCCTCGCCGGGCTCTACCTGTTCTATCGCCTGCTCGTCGCCGCGGGGGTGCCGGTGCCGCCGCGCCCGGCCACCGCATGACCGGCGCGCGATGCTGACCCCGGTCGATCCCGGCCCCGCGATCGTGGCGTGCAGCACCTGCCGCCACGATCACACGGCGCGCACCGATGGTGCGGGCGTCACCGGCGGCGCGCGGCTGATCGAGGCGCTCGAACGCATCAAGGCGGGCGATCCACGCTACGCCGGGATCGCGGTGCAGGCGATGCCGTGCCTCTTTGCCTGCGCAGACCATTGCACCGTCCACCTGCGCGCGCCGGGCAAGGTCGGCTATGTCCTCGGCCGCTTCGTCCCCGATGTGGAGGCGGCGCGCGCGATCCTCGATTACGCCGTCCATTATGCCGACAGCGAGCATGGCCGCGTCGCCTATGGCCTCTGGCCCGAAGGGGTGAAGGGGCATTTCATCACCCGCACCCCGCCGCCGGGATTTATCGCCGAATGACCGCCTTTCCGACCATCGCCGCCTTCGAGGCCGCGCTCGCCGACCTTCGCGCACCCGACACCCGCGCCCAGGAAGCCGCGCGCGTCCGGCAGGCGCAGCTTACCAAGCCCGCCGGTTCGCTCGGCCGGCTCGAGGAGATCGCGATCTTCTTCGCCGGCTGGCAGGGACGCGAGCGTCCGCGCCTCGACCGCGGCCGCGCCGCGATCTTCGCGGGCAATCATGGCGTCACCGCGCACGGGGTCAGCGCCTTTCCGCCCGGCGTCACCGCGCAGATGGTCGCCAACTTCCGCGCCGGGGGTGCGGCGATCAACGCGCTGGCGGCGGCTGCCGGGCTCGAACTGACCATCGTCGCGCTCGACCTCGACCGCCCCACTGCCGACTTCACCGCCGCTCCCGCGATGTCCGACGCCGAATGCCTCGACGCACTCAACGCCGGCGCCGCGACGGTCGATCCCGATCTCGACCTGATCCTGCTCGGCGAAATGGGGATCGGCAATTCGACCGCCGCCGCGGCGCTGTGCGCACGCAGCTTCGGCGGCGGCGCGGCGCGCTGGGTCGGGCCCGGCACCGGGGTCGACGATCAGGGCGTCGCGCGCAAGGTCGCCGTCGTTGAACGCGCGCTCGCCGTCCACGCCTATGCCGCGCCTTCGGCGTTCGAAACGCTGCGCCGCGTCGGCGGGCGCGAGATTGCGGCGATGGCGGGCGCCGCGCTGCACGCGCGCCGGCTCGGCGTCGCGGTGCTACTCGACGGCTTCATCGGCTGCGCCGCGCTCGCGCCGCTCGCCGCCGACAATCCTGCGATCACCGGTCATTGCCTCGCCGGCCATTGCTCGGCCGAACCCGGCCACGCCGCGCTGCTCGCCGCGCTCGGGCTCGACCCGCTGCTGATGCTCGACATGCGGCTCGGCGAGGGCAGCGGCGGCGCGGTCGCGGCGGGGGTGATCCGCGCCGCGCTCGCCGCGCACAACCAGATGGCGACCTTTGCCGAAGCCGCGGTGTCGGGGTCGCTGTGACGAGTTTCGCGCTCCATTTTCTGCGCCACGGCGCGCCCGCGACGCCGGGTCTGCTGCTCGGGCGCACCGACATGACGCCGACCGCTGCCGGCATCGCCGCCTGCGCGGCGCAGGCCGCCGGCCTCGCGGTCGAGACGCTAATCAGTTCGAACCTCCGCCGTGCGCGCGACGCCGCTGTCGCGATCGGTGAGACCGCCGGCTTGCCCGTGACGACCGATCCGCGCTGGCGCGAACTCGACTTCGGCGACTGGGACGGCCGCCCCGGATCGGCAATCGACGCCGAAGCGCTCGGACGCTTCTGGAGCGACCCCGACGCGCATCCGCCGCCGGGCGGCGAACCCTGGTCGGCGCTCGTCGGACGCGTGTCGGCGGCGCTCGCCGATCTCGCGCCGCGCCCGACCCTGATCGTCACCCACGGCGGCGCCATCCGCGCCGCGCTCCATCGCCTCTGCGGTTTTGATCAGCGCCAGCTCTGGTCGTTCGACCTGCCCTATGCGGTGCTCGTCTCGTTGCAAGTCTGGCCTGGTGAAAGCGCGCACGCGCAACTGGTGGCGATCCGGCCATGAAGGGCCTGATCGTCGCGATCCAGTTCCTGACCCGGCTGCCGACCCCGCGCTTCGCGGTCTCGGGCGACGAATTCGCGGCCTCGATGCGCTGGTTCCCTGCGGTCGGGCTGATCGTCGGCGGACTCGTCGCGGCCGCAGGCTGGGCCGGAGCGCGGCTCGATCCGTGGACCGGCGCTTTCTTCGCGCTGCTGTTCTGGGTTGCGGTGACCGGGGCGCTGCACCTCGACGGGCTCGGCGACATCGCCGACGCGCGCGGCGCCGCGCACAGGGACAAGGCGCGCATGCTCGCCGCGATGTCCGACCCGCACGTCGGCAGCTTCGCGGTCGTCGCGATCGCGCTGCAACTGCTTGCCAAGCTCGTCCTGCTCCACGCGCTGCTCGACGCGCACGCCTGGGCCGCGATCGCGCTCGTCCCCTTCGCCGCGCGGATCGGACCTTTGCTCTGGTCGCGCTGGCTGCCCGATCTCCACACCGGGCTCGGGTCGAAGTTCCGCGGCGCGATACGCCCCGTCGATGTCCTTGTCTGGGCGCTGGCGCTCGGTACCGCCGCCATCTGGTCGCGGTCGCTGCTCGCCGCGCCCTTCGTGCTGATTCTCTGGGGCTGGTGGCTCGATCGCCGAATCGGCGGCATCTCGGGCGACGGCCATGGCGCGGGGATCGAAATGAGCGAAAGCGCGCTGCTGCTCGCCGCACTCGCCTGGCTCCATCTCGCATGAGCGGCGACTGGACCTGGCACGGCGGCGCGCTCGCGGCAGCGCAGCGGCATTTCGGCGGCGACGCACGCGACTGGATCGACCTGTCGACCGGGATCAACCCCGATCCGTGGCCGGGCGTGGCCGGTCTCGCGATCGACTGGCAGCGATTGCCCGAAGCCGGAGCACTCACGGCATTGGAAACCGCAGCCGCCACCAGCTTCGGGATCGATCCCGCCCATGTCTGCGCGGTGCCGGGGAGCGAGATCGGACTCCGCCTCACCGGCCGCCTGATCGGCGGCACGGCACACCATGTCGCCCCCGCCTATCGCACCCATGGCGCGATGATCGCCGCCAGCACGCCGGTCGGCGCCGATGACATGATGCAGCATGGCGGCACGCTGATCCTCGCCAATCCGAACAACCCCGACGGACGATGCCTCACCCCCGATATGCTCGCCGCGCTGCTCGACCGGCGCGACGCGGGGGGCTGGCTGCTCGTCGACGAAGCCTTTGCCGACGGCGATCCCGCGGCGAGCGTCGCCCCGCTTGTAGGCGACGGAGCGCGGCTGATCGTCTTTCGCTCGTTCGGAAAATTCTTCGGGCTCGCCGGGGTACGCCTCGGTTTCGTGATCGCGCCGCGCGACATCGTCGCCGGGCTGCGCGACCTGCTCGGCGCCTGGCCCGTCTCGGCGGCGGCGGCGGCGATCGGTACGGCGGCGTATCGCGATACGGGCTGGATCGCCGCGACGCGGGCTGCCCTGCCGCGCCGCGCCGCGGCGCTCGACGCGACGCTCGCGCGGCGCGGCTACACCGCCACCGGCGCCTGCCCGCTGTTCCGCCTGATCGAGACGGAGGGTGCCGGCGCATTGTTCGAGCGGCTGGCGCGCACACGCATCCTGACGCGCCCCTTCGCCGAGCGCCCCGACTGGCTGCGCCTCGGTCTGCCCGCCGACGCCGACGCGCTGGCGCGGCTCGAGGCGGCGCTTGGCTGAACCGGTCGCTCTCGCCGCGCTGGCGCTCGACGCCGCGCTCGGCTGGCCGCAGGCGCTCTATCGCCGCATCGGCCATCCGGTCGGTCTCTTCGCGCTCCTGATCGCGGGCTGCGAGCGGCGCTGGAACCGCCCCGAAGCGCGATTCGCGACGCGACGCGCCCTCGGCACGCTGACGCTGCTGCTGCTCATCGGTGTCGTCGGCGGCGCGGCCTGGGGTCTCGAAGCGCTGCTGCTCGCACATCTCGGCCCGCACGGCTGGATCGCCGTCGCGCTGCTCGCTTGGCCCGCACTCGCGCAGCGCAGCCTGTTCGATCATGTCGGGGCGGTCGCCACGGCGCTCGAAGGCGAGGACCTGCCCGCCGCGCGCATCGCGGTGAGCGCGATCGTCGGCCGCGACACCGCCGCGCTCGACGAAAGCGGCGTCGTGCGCGCCGCGATCGAGAGCCTCGCCGAAAGCTTCTGCGACGGCGTCGTCGCGCCATTCTTCTGGCTCTTGCTGCTCGGGCTGCCCGGCGTCTGGGCGTACAAGGCGATCAACACCGCCGACAGCCTGATCGGGCACCGCGAGGAACGCTGGCGTGCCTTCGGCTGGGCGGCCGCGCGCAGCGACGACCTCGCAAATTTCGTCCCCGCGCGTCTGTCGGGGATGCTGCTCTGCCTTGCCGGAGGACGCGGCTGGCGCACGATGCGACGCGATGCGCGCAAGCATGCCTCACCCAACGCCGGCTGGCCCGAAGCAGCCATGGCAGGCGCTTTGGGGGTTCGGCTCGCGGGACCGATCGCCTATGACGGCGTCATGCACGCCAAAGACTGGATCGGCGACGGACGCGAAGTCGCCGCGGCGCCCGACATTCGCCGCGCCTTGCGCGTCTATCTGGGCGCCTGCGCCCTGCTGTGGCTCATCGCCGGAGGTTTTGCATGGGCGCGCTGATGCTTCAGGGCACCGGGTCCGACGTCGGCAAGTCGGTGCTCGTCGCAGGGCTGTGCCGCGCCTTCGCCAACCGCGGACTGGCGGTGCGCCCGTTCAAGCCGCAGAATATGTCGAACAATGCCGCCGTGACGTCGGACGGCGGCGAGATCGGGCGCGCGCAGGCGCTGCAGGCGCTCGCCTGCCGCGTCGCGCCGCACAGCGACATGAACCCGGTGCTGCTGAAGCCGCAGGCCGACCGTACCTCGCAGCTCGTCGTCCATGGCCGCGTGCGCGGTACGCTCGGCGCCGCCAATTTCCGCGAGGCGCGCCGCCCGCTGCTCGCCGAAGTAATGCAGAGCTATGAACGGCTGCGCGGCCAGTGCGACCTCGTCATCGTGGAGGGCGCGGGGTCGCCCGCCGAGATCAACCTGCGCGCCGGCGACATCGCCAACATGGGCTTCGCGCGCGCCGCCGGCGTTCCGGTGATCCTCGTCGGTGACATCGACCGCGGCGGGGTGATCGCCTCGGTGGTCGGGACCAGGACGGTGATCGATGCCGCGGATGCCGCGATGATCCGCGGCTTCCTGATCAACAAGTTCCGCGGCGACCTCGCGCTGTTCGCGGACGGTTATTGCGCAATCGAAGACCGAAGCGGCTGGCGCGGCTTCGGCGTCGTCCCCTGGCTCGCCGCCGCCGCGCGACTGCCGAGCGAGGATGCGGTGATCCTCGAACGCCGCGCCGATGCGCGCGAGGGGCGCAAGCTGATCGCCTGTCCGATCCTGCCGCGCATCTCGAACTTCGACGATCTCGACCCCTTCAAGCTCGAACCCGGGGTCGAACTCGTCATGGTCCCCCCGGGCCGCCCGATTCCTGCCGAGGCGGCGATCGTCGTCCTGCCGGGATCGAAAGCGACGATCGCCGACCTCGCGGCGCTGCGCACCGAGGGCTGGGACATCGACATCCTGGCGCACCACCGGCGCGGCGGACTGATCGTCGGGCTGTGCGGGGGCTATCAGATGCTCGGCGGCCGCATCGCCGACCCGCATGCGATCGAGGGACCGGCGTCCGAAGCAACGGGGCTCGGGCTGCTCGACGTCGACACCCTATTGTCGCCGGCCAAGACGCTGCGCCCCGTGCGCGGCACCGCGCTGGATACGCCGGTCGAGGGCTATGAAATGCATATGGGCGAAACCCGGGGGGCCGACACTGCGCGGCCCTTCGCCCTGCTCGAGGACGGCGGCACCGACGGCGCGGTCGATCGCAGCGGCACGGTGATCGGCTCCTATCTCCACGGCCTCTTCGCCTCGCCCGGCCTGCGCCGCGCGCTGCTCGCCCGCATCGGGGTCGAGGGGAGCGGGCGCGACTATGCCGCCGACGTCGACGATGCACTCGACGCGATCGCCGCCGAACTTGCCGCGCACGTCGACCTCGACGGCCTGCTGCGGATCGCGCGGGGCGGCGCGTGACATCGCGCCGCCTGTTCGTCCTAGGCGGCGCGCGTTCGGGCAAGAGCCGCCTTGCGCAGCACCGCGCCGAAGCGCTCGCCGGACGCCATATCTTCGTCGCGACCGCCGAGGCCTATGACGACGAGATGCGCGATCGCATCGCGCGCCACCGCGCCGACCGCGACGCGCGCTGGTCGACCGTCGAGGCGCCGCGCGACCTCGCCGCCATACTCGCCGCGCACGACGCGGACGATGCGGTCATCCTCGTCGACTGCCTGACGCTGTGGGTATCGAACCTGCTGCTCGCCGGGGCCGATATCGGCGCCGCGACCGATGCCCTGTGCAATGCGATGGCAAGTGTCCGGGGCCGGCTCATCCTCGTCGCGAACGAGGTGGGTTACGGGATCGTCCCCGACAATGCGCTCGCGCGCCGCTTCCGCGACGACGCAGGGCGCGTGAATCAGGCGGTCGCGGCGATAGCGGACGAGGTCGTTCTGGTCGCCGCAGGGTTGCCGCTGCGCCTCAAATGACGGGCTGCGCTAACCGCGCCCCGGACCCTAATGCTTGCGCCCGAAATCAGGCGCCGCATCGTCCTGCCCCTGCTCGATGATCGAGCGACGGATCGTGCGCGTGCGCGTGAACCAGTCCTCGAGCTTGGCGCCGTCGCCACGGCGGATCGCCTGCTGGAGCACGGTCAGATCCTCGTTGAAACGCTGCAAGGTCGCGAGCACCGCATCCTTGTTGGCGAGGAACACGTCGCGCCACATCACCGGGTCGCTCGCGGCGATACGCGTGAAGTCGCGGAAACCGCCCGCCGAATATTTGATAACCTCGCTCTCGGTCACTTCCTCAAGCTCGCTCGCGGTGCCGACGATCGTATAGGCGATCAGGTGCGGCAAATGGCTCGTCACCGCGAGCACCATGTCGTGATGCGCGGCGTCCATGACGTCGACCCGTGCGCCGAGCGCCTCCCAAAAGGCGGACAGCGCGGCGACCGCGTCTTCGGACGCCCCCGCGCCGGGGGTGACGATGCACCAGCGCCCTTCGAACAGGCTCGCAAAACCGGCCGCCGGCCCGCTGTTCTCGGTCCCGGCGACCGGGTGCGCCGGAATGACGGCATGATCGGGGAGCGCCTTCGCCAGCGCCTCGGCGACGCTGGTCTTCGACGAACCGACGTCCGAAATGATCGCTTCGGCCTTGAGCCCCGGCGCCATGGCGCGCGCCGCGTCGGCCATGCGCCCGACCGGCACCGCGAGGATCACCAGATCGGCCCCGGCGACGGCTTCGACCGCATCGTCGACGATGGCATCGCACAGCCCCAGCGCGCGCGCCTCGTCGCGTACCGCGGCGCTGGCGTCATGCCCGGTCACCGTCACCAGGGGCATGCGCTCGGCAATCGCACGTGCGAGCGACGAGCCGATCAGCCCAAGCCCGACAACGGCAACCTTTTCTATTGCCATCAGCCTTCGACCGCGGCGCGGATCGCCGCGGCGAGCCCGCGCGTCTCGTCTTCGGTGCCGATCGTCATGCGCAGCGCGTTGGGCAGCCCCTGCCCCGGCAGCCAGCGCACGATATAGCCTGCATCCATCAGCCGGTTGTAGACCGTCTCGGCACTCACCGCGCCCTCGAACAGCACGAGCAGGAAATTGCACGCCGACGGCACGACGCGCAGGCCATGGTTGCCGAGGCTTTCGATCTCGCCCGACAGCCAGGCGCGCCATTGGGCATTATGCTCGCGGCTGCTTGCGACGAATGCCTCGTCGCCGAGCGCCGCGACCGCCGCCGCCTGTCCGGCGCGGGTGACGTTGAACGGCAGGCGGATGCGGTGCAGCGCCGAAATCACCTCGGCACTGGCATAGCCCCAGCCGATGCGCTCGGCGGCAAGGCCGTGGATTTTCGAAAAGGTGCGCGTGACGAAAACATTGGGCTCGGTCTTGGCAAGGTCGAGCCCGCCGTCATCCTCGGCCGCCGACAGATATTCGCTATAGGCCTGATCGATCACGAACAGCACATTCTTCGGCAGCCCGGCGTAGAGCCGCTGGACCTCCGCGCGCGTCGCGAGCGTGCCGGTCGGATTGTTCGGATTGGCGAGGTAGACGACGCGCGTCCGCTCGGTCACCGCCGCGAGCAAGGCATCGACGTCGGTCGCATAATCCTTGTCATCGGCCTCCACCGGCACCGCGCCGACACGGCGCGCCGCGATCTCGTAGACGGCGAAGCCATAGCGCACATAGAGAATCTCGTCCCCCGCCCCGGCATAGGTGCCCGCCGCAAGGTGGAGCAGTTCGTCCGACCCGTTGCCGCAGATCACCCGCGCGGGATCGAGCCCGAACTTCGCCGCGATCGTCTCGCGCAGCTCGTTGGCACCCGGATCGGGGTAGCGCGACAGGGCGTCGGGGGCGCCCTGCGCCGCGGCAAAGGCCGCCCGCGCCTTTTCGCCCGTGCCGAGCGGATTTTCGTTCGCGCTCAGTTTGATCAGCGGTCGGCCATCGGCGCCTGCCGACTTGCCGGGAACATAGGGAGCGATGCCGCTGATCCACGGCTTCGGGGTGAGGGTCGGGGTCGCGTCGGTCATGCCGCGCCGTTTAGCGGCTGCGCGGCCCGAGTCCAGCACGTTGACAGCCCCCGCCCGCGCGCTTAGCCCCGCGCGATCATGGCGAGCCTGCTCCACCAGATTCAGCACCAGGGCGTGACGATCGCGAAACCGCTGCCGCTCGACAGCGGGCAGGTGCTGCCGTCGGTGACGATCGCCTGGCAAAGCTATGGCGCGCTCAACGCCGAGCGGTCGAACGCGGTGCTGATCTGCCACGCGCTCACCGGCGACCAATATGTCGCGAGCGACCATCCCGGGACGGGCAAGCCCGGCTGGTGGGCGCGCATGGTCGGCCCCGGCAAGCCGATCGACACCGACCGGTTCCACATCATCTGCGCCAATGTGCTCGGCAGCTGCATGGGGTCGAGCGGCCCGGCGACCCCCGATCCGGCGAGCGGTGTCCCGCTCGGCATGGCCTTCCCGGTGATCACCATCGCCGACATGGTGCGCGCGCAGGCGATGCTGCTCGACCATCTCGGCATCGACCGGCTGCACGCGGTGGTCGGCGGCTCGATGGGCGGGATGCAGACGCTCGCATGGGCCGCGCACTATCCCGGACGCCTCAAGTCGGCCGTTGTGATCGCCAGCGCAGCGCGCCATTCGGCGCAGAACATCGCCTTTCACGAGGTCGGTCGGCAGGCGATCATGGCCGATCCCGACTGGCAGGACGGCCAATATTACGGCAGTGCGCGCGCGCCCACGAAAGGACTCGCGGTCGCGCGCATGGCGGCGCACATCACCTATCTGTCCGAAGAAGGGCTGACCGAGAAATTCGGCCGCCGCCTGCAGGCGCGCGACATCAAGAGCTTCGGCTTCGACGCCGATTTCCAGATCGAATCCTATCTGCGGCATCAGGGGCTGGCCTTCACCGACCGCTTCGACGCCAACGCCTATCTCTACATCACCCGCGCGATGGACTATTTCGATCTCGCCGAGCCGCACGACGGTCGCCTCGCGGGCGCGTTCGCGGACGCCAGGGACGTGCGCTTCACGCTCGTCAGTTTCGACACCGACTGGCTCTATCCGACCGCCGAATCGCGCCGCATCGTCCAGGCGCTGCAAAGCGTCGGCGCCGCCGCGAGCTTCGTCGAGCTTTCGGCGCCCTTCGGCCACGACAGCTTCCTTCTCGACGTGCCCGCGCTCGACCGCATCGTCGCGGGCGCGCTCGGCGGAGGCTTTTGATGGCGCTGCGTCCCGACCTCGCGATCATCGCCGGCGCGGTGCCGCCGGGTGCGCGCATCCTCGACGTCGGCTGCGGCGATGGCGAACTGATCGAGGCACTGCAGGGACGCGGCGTCGATGCGCGCGGGCTCGAAATCGATCCCGCCAACGTCACCGCGGCGATCGCGCGGGGCCAGTCGGTGGTACAGGGCGACGCGAACCACGACCTCGCCGACTATCCCGACGATGCCTTCGACTATGCGATCCTGTCGCAGACGCTCCAGACCACGGAGCGCCCCGACCTGGTGGTCGACGAACTGCTGCGCATCGCGCCGCGCGCCTTCGTCAGCTTCCCCAATTTCGCCCACTGGCGGGTGCGGCTCGCCTTGCTGTGGGGCGGGCGGATGCCGGTGACACGGCTGCTGCCCGTCGCCTGGTACGAGACCCCGAACATCCACCACGTCACCGTCAGCGATTTCCGCGACCTGCTGCGCGACAAGGGCATCGGAGTCGAGGGAGCCTGGTATCTGTCGGGCGACAAGCCGACCAGCGACGCCGCCGCCAGCTGGCGCGCCGAACATGCGATCTTCCTGATCCGGCGGACATAGCCGCAGCTCTCCCCCGTCGCGCGCCAACGAGACGGGCGATCGTCAGCGCTTCCGGATTCCGTCGGCGATCAGCGAATTGGCACGCGCCGCAACAGCGGCGACATCGTCCTCGGTATCCCACACGCCGAAGCGCAGCCCCAGAAACACGTTCATTCCCATGATCGCCCACGCCTCGACCTCGCCCAGGCCGCCGCGCAGCTCGCCGCCGGCGCCGCCCGCCTGCAATCGCGCCGCGATGCGCTCGGCGGTCGTCGCATAATGGGCACGGAAACTGTCGGGATCGACGAATTCGGCCTCGTCGACGATCCGGTAGATTTCCTGATGCGCGCGCGCGAACTGAAGAAAGGCCGCAAGGGCTCTCCCCTCGGCGTCGATCGCACCGGTCGCACCTTCCATCGCCGGCGCGACATGGTCGCGCACGCGGCTCGACATGTCGGCGACGAGCCCGCGGAAGATCGCGTCCTTCGAATCGAAATAGGTGTAGAAGCTGCCGAGCGCGGTCCCCGCGCGGCGCGTGATGCCGCTGATCGAGGCATCGTGAAAGCCGCGCTCGCCGAACTCGACCGCCGCCGCGTCGAGCAATTTACGCAGCGTCCGGCGCCCGCGCTCGGTACGCGGCACCTTGTCGGGATTGCCCGCCTCGGCATCGGGCATCGCAACGCGCGGCTGGTCCATCATCTGCCTTCCCGTCCTCCCCGCTTCGGGCGCCGCACGCACCCGTCGAAACGGGCACCGCGCCGCGGCCAGCGTGGCTTTTTCGCATCACTGCCGACCAAAAGACAGCAGTTTCATATTCCAAGTTGAAACTTGGTTCACCTTTCATTATTGACCGATGCGCGGCTTGGCAAGACCGGGCCCAAGAATTTCATAACGGGGCGGCGAGGGGTCGCCCGCGACATGGGAGATGATCATGCGTCCTTTCGCCCGCCGCCTGCGCCGTGCCGTCTGTGCCACCACCACGCTGAGCCTGCTCGCCTTCGCCCCGTCCGCCTTCGCACAGGACAGCGATCCCGCTGCGAGCGCCGATGAAGGCAGCGAGGAAATCATCGTCACCGCACGGCGCCGCGACGAACGCCTGCTCGACGTGCCGATCGCAGTGAGCGCGATCTCGGGTGATGCGCTCGAGGCGCGCGGCGCGCTCGACCTCACCGACGTCGGCAACATCACCCCGAACACCACGCTCGAAACCTCGCGCGGAACCAATTCGACGCTCAGCGCCTTCATCCGCGGCGTCGGCCAGCAGGATCCGGTCCCGGGCTTCGAGGCGGGCGTCGGCATCTATCTCGACGACGTCTATCTCAACCGGCCGCAGGCCGCGGTGCTCGACATCTATGACGTCGAACGGATCGAGGTGCTCCGCGGGCCGCAGGGCACGCTCTACGGCCGCAACACGATCGGCGGCGCGGTCAAATATGTCACCAAGATGCTGCCGCAGGACTTCAGCCTGAAGGCCCGCGCCACCTATGGCACCTACGACCAGGCCGAGGGCGTGCTGACGGTCAGCGCCCCCGTCACCGACATGCTCCGCATCGGCGGTTCGGTCGCACGCCTGTCGCGCGGCGGCTTCGGCGACAACCTGACCGTGCCCGGGGTCGAGAATTACAACAAGGATGTGTGGGCGGGCCGCGGCACGCTCGAATTCGGCGGCTATGGCGCGCCGGTGCTGATCCGCATCTCGGGCGACTATACCCGCGACAAATCGGACCCGCGCAACGGCCACCGCCTGATCCCCGGCCTGCTCTCGGGCGCCCCCGTCCTCGACGACGTCTACGACACCCGCGCCGGGCTCAACGATCCGAAGCAGGACATCAAGGCCTGGGGCCTCGCGATGAATGTTTCGGCCGAACTCAGCGACAATCTGACGCTGCGCTCGATCAGCTCGTGGCGCAAGGACACCAGCTACACCCCGATCGATTTCGACAGCCTCGCGAGCGTCGACGTCGACGTTCCCGCCGTCTATCGCAACGAACAGCTGAGCCAGGAATTCCAGCTCCTCTACGACAGCGACCGGCTGCACGGGCTCGTCGGCTTCTATTATCTCGACGCCAAGGCCTACACCAAGTTCGACGTGCTGCTCGCGACCACGGGTACGCTGCTCAGCCTGCCCGGCTTCGCCCAGCAGACGATCGGCGACGTGCGCACCGACACCTGGTCGGTGTTCGGTGACTTCACCTTCGACGTCACCGACCGCCTCCACGTCTCGGCCGGCGGCCGCTACACGGTCGATCGGCGCGACAGCTTCGTCTTCAAGCAGAACCGCCTGTTCGGCGCTGACCCCGAATTCGGCGGCACCGGGGTGGCTCTCGGCGCCCCGATCACCAATTTCAACGGCAAGGCGCGCTTCAAGAAATTCACCCCGCGCGCGTCGATCTCCTATGACGTCCACGACGACCTGATGATCTACGCATCCTATTCGAAGGGCTTCAAGGGCGGCGGCTTCGACCCGCGCGGCAGCGCCAACGTCCGCGCGATCGACGTCAACAACGACGGCGTCTTCGCCTATGACGAGATCTACAATTTCTTCCTGTTCGAGCCCGAAACGGTCGACAGCTACGAAGCCGGGATCAAGGGCGCGACCGCCGACGGCAACATCAACTTCGCGCTGACCGGCTTCTACGCCGATTACAAGAATGTCCAGATTCCGGGTTCGGTCGGCATCGACGCGAACAACGACGGCATCTTCGAAGGCTTCTCGGGCGTCACCACCAACGCCGCCTCGGCGACCTTCAAGGGGCTGGAACTCGAAACCTCGGCGCGCTTTGCGCACGATTTCGCCGGCGCCGGATCGCGGATGAGCTTCCAGGGCACGCTCGGCTATATCGACGCGCAATATGACGAGTTCATCGGCAACCTCGGTACCGACGTCTCGGACATCACCGACATCCAGAACACGCCGAGCTGGACCGCGTCGGGCACGCTCGGCGCGCTGGTTCCGGTCGGCGACGGCGACGTCAACTTCTCGACCACCCTCTCGTACCGCAGCAAGACGCAGCAGTTCGAATATCCCAGCCCCTATCTCGACCAGAAGGGCTATGCTTTGTGGGATGCCAGCCTCGTCTACAGCTTCGGCGGCGACCGCTATTCGATCGGCGTCCACGGCAAGAACATCCTCGACAAGCGCTACAAGACCTCGGGCTATCAGTTCCTCGTCGTCAACCCGGCGACCGGCCTGCCCGTCACCAACGCCAGCGGCCTGCCGACCCCGTCGCTCGGCCGCGAAGGCGTCGCGACGGTCTTCTACGGCAACCCGCGGCAGGTGTTCGTCACGGGGACGGTGAAGTTCTGACCGGGAATTTATCGAAAAAAGGGGGAGAGGGGCGCTGGCGACAGCGCCCCTTTTTCTTTGTGTGATCACCCTGATAGGATCAGATCATGAGCAATCCTCGATATATCCATCTGTCCGCTGGCGGGGAATTGCCCCTACTCCCCGCGCACCCATTCAAGGCCGTGGTGATCATCGAGATGCCGGTAACCCCCGAATGGCGTGACCTGACCAGCACATGGCTCGTGGAAAGCGGATGCCGATACATGATGGCCTGGGGGCACGAATGTACCCTCTGGGACGACAGCGTGGATTGGGCCAGTCTCGAACAGTTCGATTACGGTAACAGTCCCGACGCCCCTTTCGTCATGACCACTTGGCACGACAAGGAACCACTTTCCGAGGTTCTCTGGTTCGCCGGCTACGCCGCCTCACATCCCGACATCATGCTTGAACAGCTTATACTCATCCACATCGCGCCGCAGGGCGAACAGGCGAGAATATTGAAGGCGTTTCGCGAAGCACGGTCCAGCTGACCGGCTCTTCACTCGCCCAGCACCGGCGCACCGCCCCGCGCGACCATGCGTTCGCCGTCGATGACGATCGGGCTCGCCACGCCATCGACGAACGCGCCCTCGGGGCGGAAGCGCAGGCCGCGCGCGATCACCTGCGGGTCGGTGAACACCCCGGCAAGGTCGTTGATCGGCCCCGCGGGGACATCCTCGGCCTCGAGCGCGAGCGACAGCGGCTGCGCGTCCCAGCCCGCGATCCTCGCCGCGAGCAGCGGGATCAGCTCGGCGCGGTTCGCGAGCCGCGCCGCATTGGTCGCAAAGCGGGCTTCGGCGGCCCACCCCGGCTCGCCGAGCACCGCGCACAGCTTGCGGAATTGGCCGTCGTTGCCGACCGCGATCACCAGCTGGCCGTCGGCGGTCGCAAAGGCCTGATAGGGCACGACATTGGCATGGCCGTTGCCCATCCGCTTCGGCGACACCCCGCTCGCCAGATAATTGGCGGCCTGGTTGGCGAGCACCCCGACCTGGCAATCGAGCAGCGCCATATCGACATGCGCGCCCGCGCCGGTGACGTCACGGCGTCGCAACGCGGCGAGGATCGCGACGGTCGAATACATCCCCGTGAAGATATCGGCGTAGGCGATCCCGGCCTTTTGCGGCGCGCCGTCGGGCTCGCCGGTCAGCGACATCGCGCCGCCCATCGCCTGGATGATGAAATCATAGCCCGCGCGGTGCGCATAGGGGCCGGTCTGGCCGAAGCCGGTGATCGAGCAGACGATCAGCGTCGGGAAATCGGCACGCAACGTCGCGGGGTCGAGCCCGTATTTGGCAAGCCCGCCGAGCTTGTAATTCTCGATCACGACATCGGCCCCGGCGATCAGCGCGCGCACCTCGGCCTGTCCCGCTGCGGTCGCAATGTCGATCGCCACCCCGGACTTGCCGCGGTTGGTGCTGTGATAATAGGCCGCGCCCAGATTTTCGCCGTCGGCGCCCTCGATGAAGGGCGGCCCCCACAGCCGCGTGTCATCGCCGGCGCCCGGACGCTCGACCTTGACCACCTCGGCGCCAAGGTCGGCGAGCAATTGTCCGCACCAGGGTCCCGCAAGCACCCGCGCCAGTTCGACGACGCGGATGCCCGCCAGCGGCTTCGGGTCAGGCAAAGGCCGAAATGCCGGTGATCGCGCGGCCGAGGATCAGCGCATGGACGTCGTGCGTGCCCTCATAGGTGTTCACCGTCTCGAGGTTCACCGCGTGGCGGATGACATGATAGTCGGCCGAAATGCCGTTGCCGCCGTGCATGTCGCGCGCCACCCTCGCGATGTCGAGCGCCTTGCCGCAATTGTTGCGCTTGAGCAGGCTGATCATGTCGGGCGCGACATGGCCTTCGTCGACCAGCCGGCCGACGCGCAGCGCGGTCTGCAGCCCCATCGCGATTTCGGTGAGCATGTTCGCGAGCTTCAATTGCACGATCTGGTTCGCCGCGAGCGGACGTCCGAACTGCTTGCGCTCGAGCGTGTAATTGCGCGCCGCCTCGTAGCAGAATTCGGCCGCGCCCATCGCGCCCCAACCGATGCCGTAGCGCGCACGGTTGAGGCAGCCGAAGGGGCCCTTGAGCCCCGACACATGCGGCAACAGCGCATCCTCGCCGACCTCGACCCCGTCCATCACGATCTCGCCGGTGATCGAGGCGCGCAAGGACACCTTGCCCTCGATCTTCGGCGCCGACAGGCCCTTCATCTCCTTTTCGAGGACGAAACCGCGGATCGCGCCGTCATGCGCTTCCGACTTCGCCCACACGACGAAGACGTCGGCGATCGGCGAATTGGTGATCCACATCTTCGCGCCCTTGAGGCGGTAGCCGCCCTCGATCTTTTCGGCGCGGGTGCGCATGCCGCCGGGGTCGCTGCCCGCGTCGGGTTCGGTCAGCCCGAAACAGCCGACGAGTTCGCCCGACGTCAGCCCGGGCAGATATTTGCGCTTCTGTTCCTCGCTGCCATAGGCGTTGATCGGGTGGATCACGAGGCTGCTCTGCACCGAACAGGCCGAGCGATAGCCCGAATCGATCCGCTCGACCTCGCGCGCGATCAGCCCGTAGCTGACATAGCTCAGGCCCGCGCCGCCATATTCGGGATCGATCGTCGCGCCGAGCAGGCCGAGCTGGCCCATTTCCGACATGATCTCGCGGTCGAACCGCTCTTCGAGGAAGGCCGAGGTCACGCGCGGCAGCAATTCGCCTTCCGCATAGGCACGCGCGGCGCCCTGGATCATCCGCTCCTCCTCGCTGAGCTGGGCGTCGAGCATCAGGGGGTCGAGCGGGTCGAGCGCGACGACGCGCTGCGGATCGGCGAGGGCCATGGAACGGGGCTTTCTCTTGACGCGAGCGCCCCGGACCGGAACGCGCGCTAGGGGGTGGTCGCAGCCGGGGCTTTTCCGGCCATCGCGGCAGCGGCGCTGTCACGCGGCTCCAATATCGCCGCGGTCTCGATCAGGTCAAGCGCCCGGCGTGCCTCGTTGTAGCGGCGCGCATCGATCAGCCAGTCGTTCGCCGCGGCCGCACCGGGCATCGCCTGCACCTCCTCGATCGCCTTGTCGGCCATGCCCGCGGCGAGGTACCGCCGCGCGCGGTCGAGGCGTTCGGTCGCACGCGGCGACTGCGTACCCGCGGCGCGCACCACGAACAATTCGCCCAGTTCGCGGCGCAGCCCGGTCCACAGGCTGCCACCGTCGCCCTGTCGTCCCACCAGTTCGGGAGCGGCCGCGTCGAGTTCGGCGCGCAATTGTTCGAGCGTCACCGGCTCGCGCGAGGTGTCGATGATCGTCTTGACCGCATTGGGCTGGTCGTCGCCGAAGCGCAGTCGCAGCTGCGCTTCGAGATAGCCGAGCGACAGGCCGCGATCGAGCGCGCGGCGCACCGCGAAGGCGACGAGCAGCCCTTCGGCGCGCGAGGCATTGCCCGACGCCGATGCCGCTTCGAGCGTGATCCGCGACAGGCGCTGTTCGAGCTCGGCAACCCGCGCGGCGAGCGCATCAGCACCTTCGGGCGCGATCACCGCGAGCGGCGGCGGGGTCGTGCCCACCGGCGCCGGCGCTTCGCCCGCCCCGGCCACCGCGAGCGTGCCGCCGGGGGTCACGGTATCGATCACGCGGGTCTGGGTGACGTTGCCGCCGGTTTCCAGCCACCGGTTCATCGCCCAGCCGCCTCCGACGATTCCGATCACCAGCAAGATCAGCCCGGCAATCGCCAAGCTACGGAAAGATGGCCCTTTGCTCGACCTTTCCTCGCCCGTCAGGACGGGGTTCTCGCTGCTTTCGATTGCCATAAACCTCTTTCGAACGACCCTATTTTTGCGCCTTTTGGCACAAATGATGCGCCGCTGTCACCATTGCCGCATCGTCGGGGGTCGGCGTAACGGTAACCCCGGCCCAGCCATCGCCCGCCGCTGCTGCCGCCTTCGCGCTGATCGCGATCAGCGACAGATGCGCGCGCCGCGCGCCGGCCAGCGCCCCGATCCGTGCCGCACCGCGCGTCGAATGCGCCAGCACCACCGCCGGCGCCGCGGTCAGCGCATCCCACGCCGCGGGCGCTTCGAGCGGATCGACACCATAGCAGGGAAGCGGCGTCAGCGTCGCGCCCCGCGGGTCGAAGACCGAGCGCTCGCGTCCCGACAGCCACAGGATACGGGGCCTGTCGTACGACGTCATGGCGTCGATCAGATCCTGCGCGTCGGTCGCGCCGGTGCATTCGACGCGCAGCCCGGCCGCCGCTGCCGCCGCACCGGTCGCGCTCCCCACTGCGTGCACGGGCAGCGCGGCGAGCTTCGCCAGCTCCGGTCCGGCCAGCCGTACCGCCTGCGCGCTGGTCAGGAGCAATATGTCGAAATCGCCCGGATCGGGGGCGGTCCAGGGCAGCGCGTGCGCCGCGAACAGCGGCAGCGCGCGCGCGTCGAGCCCCAGCGCCGCCGCGCGGGCCACCGTCGCGGCATTGCCCGGCTCGGGCCGCGTGACGAGAACCGGCGGGCGCGCGCTCATGGCGCGAACAGGCGCCGCACCGTTTCGGGCGCTTCGGCGAGCAATCGCGCGGCAAGCGCCGCGACCGCGCCATCGGCGCCCACCAGCGTGTGGCCGATCGCATGGTCGGCGCCATCCTCGGAATAGATTTCGGCATCTAGCCGCAGCGTGCCGTCGACCTCGAAACGCGCGTGCGCCGCCACCGGCGAACGGCAATCGCCCCCCAGCGCAGCCAGAAAGGCCCGCTCGGCGGCGACCGCACGATGCGTCGGTTCGTGGTCGACCACGACGATCAGCCCGCGCGTCGCGGCATCGTCGCTGCGGCACTCGATCCCGATCGCACCCTGCGACGCCGCGGGGAGCAGGGTCGCGATATCCTGCACCGTCCCGACGTCGTGCATGCCGAGCCGTTCGAGCCCCGCCGCCGCGAGCAAAGTCGCATCGGCATCGCCCGCCGCCAGCTTGGCGAGCCGCGTCGCGACATTGCCGCGCAGCAGCACCGCGTCGATATCGGGGCGCAGCCGCCGGATCTGCGCCGCGCGCCGCGGGCTGCTCGTCCCCAGCCGTGCGCCTTGCGGCAGGTCGGCGACCGTCGCCGCGACCGTCCCTTCGCGCACGACCAGCCGGTCGCGCGGGTCGGCGCGCGGCAACATCGCGCCCAGCGCGAAGCGCGCGTCGCGGATCGTCTCGACATCCTTCAGGCTGTGCACCGCGATATCGATCATCCCCGCGTCGAGCGCCGCATCGAGCTCGCGCGTCCACAGCGCCTTGCCCCCAACCTCGGCAAGCGCGCGGTCCTGGATACGGTCGCCGGTCGCGGTCATCGGCACGATGGCGAGCGCCGCCGGGTCGAGATCGTGCGCGGCGATCAGCGCGGCGGCCGCCATATGGGCCTGCGCCATCGCCAGCGGCGAGGCGCGCGTGCCGATGCGCAGCGGCCGGGCGGGAGTGGGAAGCGGGATCGAAGCCATGCGCCGCTGCTAGGGCGTCGCGGCGCGAAAGGGAAGATGCGCGATCGTCCCGCACCCGTCGCACCGGCCCGCCCAGCGGGGCCTTGCCCTGCCACACCCCGTCCGCGTAAAGGGGCGCGCAAGACCATGCCTCTCATCCTCGGCCTCGAATCGAGCTGCGACGAAACCGCGGCAGCGCTCGTCGACAGCGACCGGCGCATCCTCGCGCACCGCGTCGCGGGGCAGGAGGCCGACCACGCCCCCTATGGCGGCGTCGTCCCCGAGATCGCGGCGCGCGCGCATGTCGACCGCCTCGCGCCAATCGTCGAACGCGTGCTCGCCGAGGCGGGCAAGACGCTCGCCGACGTCGACGCGATCGCCGCGACCGCCGGCCCCGGGCTCATCGGCGGGGTGATGGTCGGGCTCGTCACCGGCAAGGCGCTCGCGCACGCCGCGGGAAAGCCGCTGATCGCGGTGAACCATCTCGAAGGCCATGCGCTCAGCCCACGCCTCGCCGATCCGGACCTGCAATTCCCCTATCTGCTGCTGCTCGTCTCGGGCGGCCACTGCCAGCTTTTGCTCGTGCGCGGCGTCGGCGACTATCGCCGCCTGGCCACCACGATCGACGATGCGGCGGGCGAAGCCTTCGACAAGACCGCAAAACTGCTCGGCCTCGGTTACCCCGGCGGACCCGCGGTCGAGCGCATTGCGAAGGATGGCGATCCCAAGGCGGTGCCGCTGCCGCGCCCGCTCGTCGGCAGCGCCGAGCCGCATTTCTCCTTCGCCGGATTGAAGAGCGCGGTCGCGCGCGCCGCCGCCAGCGGCGAACACAGCGTTCCCGATCTCGCGGCCTCCTTCCAGCAGGCGGTGGTCGACTGCCTCGTCGACCGCAGCCGCATCGCGCTGTCGGCTTGCCCCGAAGCGACGGCCTTCGTCGTCGCGGGCGGGGTCGCCGCCAACGCCGCGATCCGCACCGCGCTCACCGCGCTCGCGACCCGCCACGACAAGCCCTTCGTCGCGCCGCCCCTGTGGCTGTGCACCGACAATGGCGCGATGATCGCCTGGGCGGGCGCCGAACGCCTTGCGGCGGGCCTCACCGACCCGCTCGACGTCGCGGCGCGTCCGCGCTGGCCGCTCGATCCCGAGGCCGAGGCCGTGCGCGGCGCCGGGGTAAAGGCATGACGTCATACCGGAATTTCGGCGTCGTCGGCGGCGGCGCGTGGGGCACCGCGCTCGCGCAGCTGCTCGCGGCCGGCGGCGCGCCGGTGACGCTCTGGGCGCGCGAGGCCGACGTCGTCGCGGCGGTCAACACCGAGCATCGCAATCCGGTCTTCCTGCCCGGCGCGCCGCTGTCGTCATCACTGCGCGCGACCGGCGATCTCGCCGACCTCGGCGCGTGCGACGCGCTGCTGGTCGTCGTCCCCGTGCCCTATATGCGCGCGGTGCTCACCGCGCTCCCCACCGGCGCGGCACCGCTGATCCTGTGCAGCAAGGGCATGGAAGCGGACAGCTTCGCCTTCCCGGTCGACATCGCGCGCGACGTCGCCCCCGGCCGGCCGCTCGCGATCCTGTCGGGCCCGACCTTCGCGCACGAGGTCGCCGCGGGCCTGCCCACCGCGATCACCCTCGCCGCCGAAGAGGCCGCGCTCGCCGACGCGCTCGCGCAGGCAATCGCCCGCCCGCATTTCCGTCCCTATGTCTCGACCGACGTCATCGGCGCCGAGATCGGCGGTGCGGTCAAGAATATCCTCGCGATCGCGTGCGGCATCGTCGACGGCGCGGGGCTCGGGCTCAACGCGCGCGCCGCGCTGATCAGCCGCGGCTTTGCCGAGATGACGCGCTTCGGGCTCGCGCGCGGAGCCGCGGCCGAAACGCTCGCCGGCCTCGCGGGACTCGGCGACCTCGTGCTCACCTGCACATCGAGCAATTCGCGCAACTTCGCGCTCGGCCAGGGGCTCGGCCGTGGCGACGACATCGCGGCGCTGATGGCCGACCGCCGCACCGTCGCCGAGGGTGCGTTCAGTGCCCCGGTGGTCGCTGCCGCCGCCCGCGCCGACGCCATCGACATGCCAATCACCGACGCCGTCGCGCGGCTCGTCGCGGGCGAGATCCGCGCCGCCGAAGCCATTCAGGCGCTGCTCAGCCGGCCGCTGCGATCCGAGGGCCGGTGACACGACGCGCAAGATTGCCTGCCCCGTCGCGGCGCGCTAGGTTGCGCCGCGGGGAGAAGCAGAAGGGGCGCCAGGCTTGAGCCAGACGGATAGCGCGGTGCCGCTCGCATCGCCCCCTGCATCGGGTGACGCGCCCTCGCGCGACGCCGATACCGCTGCACTCGCCAAGGGCGGGCGCACCAATTTCTTCGGCTTCCTTCTGCGCCTCGTCGCGCGCCTGCCTTTCCTCTATGTCGCCGGCCGCTGGTACGGACCCGAAGCCGTCGGACGCTTCGCCTTTGCCGTGCTCGTCATCGAACTCGTCGCCCAGCTCGCGACGCTCGGGCTCAAGCGCGGGCTGGCCGAACAGCTCAGCAAACCCGGCGCCGACCCGCGCATCACCGTGTGGGACGGCATGTTCGTCGCCTTCCTCGCCTCGGCGCTCGGTTCGCTCATCCTTTTCCTGCTGCCGCAATTCATGTTCCCGAGCGGCGACATCAGCGCCTCGGACCGCGCGATGGCCTTCCTCGTCTTCGCGATTGCCGGGACCGAGATCGCGCTCGCGGCCTGCGCCTATCGTTTCGACATCGGCGCGACGGTGCGCGCGCGCGCGGTGGTCGAACCCTGGGTGATCAGCATCGCCGCCGCGGGCTTCTGGTTCGTCTCGCCCCCCGACGGGCTGATGCTCTCCTACGCCGCCGCGATGCTCGGCGCCTTCCTCACCGCGCTCGTCCCGATGATCCGCCACTATGGCGGCCCGGGCGTCTGGCGTCCGCAACCGTCGCAGCTGATCCTGCTCGCGCGCCGCAACGCGCCGCTCGCCGCCGCCGACGCGATCGAATGGGGTACGCGCCGGCTCGACCTCTTCATCCTCGGCCAGTTCACCTCGCCGACGATCTACGGCATCTATTATATGGCGCAGCAGGTCGCCTCGCTGCCGCAGAAGCTCAAGACCAGCTTCGAACCGATTCTCGGCCCCGTGATCACCCGCAACCTCGCCGAAAACCGTCTCGCCGCCGTGGCGGCGCAGGTCAGCCAGGTCGGCTTCTGGATCATCGCCGCGCAGGCCGGGGTCGCGCTCGCGCTCGGCATCCCCGGCGAAGCGGTGATGGGGCTCGTCGGTCCCGAGTTCGTCAGCGGCACCGCGGCGCTCGCCTTCCTGCTCGCCGCCGAGGTCGTCGCCGCAACCGCGGTCGTCAGCGAGGCGGCGCTCGTCTACGTCGCGCGCCACCGCAACCTGCTGATCAGCCTCGCGACGCTCGCGCTTCAGGCGCTGCTCAGCGTCGCGCTGATCCTTTGCGCGCAGGCGATGGACCTGCCCCCCATCTCCTATGCCGCCGCGGTCGCGCTCGCGCTGATGCTCGCGCTCGGTTTCGCGTCGGTGGTCAAGGCGCGGCTGCTGTCGCGCATTCTGGAGGCTCCGGTGAACAGCCTGCGCTGGGCGCTCGTCTGGGCGACCGCGGGGGCGGCGATCCTCGGCTGGGGTGCAACGCAGCTTCCCGAATGGGCCGAACTGCTCGTCGGCGTTCCGGTGATCCTCGGCATCTACGCCTGGCTGATCTGGACGCGTGGTTTCGGCCCGGAAGATCGCGCGCTGTTCCGCAAGCACCCCGATTCCGCACCGCCAGCCGCGGCGTGATCTTCCGCCGAGGTCCCGGGCTGCGGTTGTCGGGGACTATTTCACCGCTTCCTGCGCCGCGTCCGTGACATCCTGTGCGGCGTCGCCGACCTTTTGCGCCGCTTCGGTGATCGCACCGGTCTCGGCCTTCTCGTTGCCGAGGAACTGGAAGGCGATGAACGCGGCGACCGCGACGACGACCAGCAGCACCAGCATCATGCCCATGCCGCCGCCGCGCCGCGGCTCGCGGTCGACGATCGTCGTCGTGTGCGTCGTCCCGTCGGGGTCGCGCGTGGTGTGGATTTCATCGGCCATAAGAAAACTCCTATGCTCAATGGCGCATAGGACGCTTCGCGCCGCCGAAGGTTCCTAGCCGAGCCGTTCGGCGACCTTGGCCTTGAGGTCGGTCTGCGCGCGCGGACCGACCTGCGCGATGATCTCGCGCGCGCAGACCGCGCCCATCGTCAGGCACTCGGCCATGCTGCGACCGTCGGCGAGCCCCGCCAGGAAGCCCGCCGCAAACAGGTCGCCCGCGCCCGTCGTGTCGACCACCGTGTCGATCGGCTCGGCCGCGACCTCGGTGCGTTCGCCGCCCGCGAGCGCCACCGCCCCCTTTTCGCCGCGCGTCGCGACGAGAAGCGGCACTTCGGCCGCAACCTTGCCAAGCGCGGTCTCGAAATCGCCTTCCTGCGCCAGTTCGAGCAATTCGGCCTCGTTGGCGAACAGGATGTCGATCTCGCGCGCCGCCGTCATGCGGCGGAAATCCTCGCGATGCCCGGCAACGACAAAGGTATCGGACAGGGTGAAGGCGACACGGCGCCCCGCGGCGCGCGCCAGCGCGATCGCTTCGGCCATCGCCGCGCGCGAGGCATCGGCGTTCCACAAATAGCCTTCGAGATAAAGGATATCGGCCTCGGCGATCAGCGCGGCGTCGAGCGATTCGCGTCCCAGATTCTGCGATGCGCCGAGGAAGGTGTTCATCGTCCGCTGCCCGTCGGGGGTGACGAGGATCAGGCAGCGCGCGGTCGGTTCGCCGCCGGCGGCCGCCGGCGTGTCGAACGCGACGCCAAGCGAGGTCAGGTCGTGGGTGAACACCTGGCCGAGCTGATCCTTCGCGACCTGGCCGATGAAACCGCAGCGCCGCCCGAGCGCCGCCATCCCGGCGAGCGTGTTCGCGGCGCTGCCGCCCGACATCTCGACCGCCGGGCCCATCGCGGCGTAAAGGCGGGTGGCCTCGGCGGCGTCGATCAACCGCATCGATCCCTTGACCAGCCCTTCGCTCTCGATCAGCGCGTCGTCGGCGCGGGCGATGACATCGACGATCGCATTGCCGATGGCGACGACATCGAAACGGGCGGTGGAGGCCATGAAATATCCTGTGCTGCGTGAAAAAAGCTGCGCGCGGCTTTAGGGACGCGGCGGCCGCAACGCAAGCGCGCCGCGCCGCACACCATCGCGACCGTTGCGGCGCTTGACGCGCCCCGCGCCGCCGCGCATCCCGGCGCGATGGCCCGCGCCGTCCATGCCCTGCTGCTCGCGCTCGGCGACCTGCCGCGCCGCCCCGTGCTCGCGATCCTCGTACAGAGCCTCGCGCTCACCCTGCTGATCCTCGCCGCCGCCGCGACCGCACTCTTCTTCGCCGCGCGCCAGGCGCTCGACCATTGGCAATGGCTCCGCGGCGCCGACCTCGACATGGCGGGCATCGTGATCGCGCTCGGCCTGCTCGGCGCGAGCTGGCTGCTTTTCCGTGCCGTCGCGATCATGGTCGTCGGTCTGTTCGGCGACGCGATCGTCGCCGATGTCGAGGGGCGCCACTATCCCGCCGCCGCGACGCGCGCGGTACGGGTAAGCTTGGCCCGAAGCCTGCGCCTCGGCCTCGCCTCGGTCACCCGGCTCCTGCTGGTCAATCTCGCCGCGCTCCCCCTCTACATCGCGCTGCTCTTCACCGCGATCGGCGCGCCGCTGCTCGCCTTCGCGATCAACGCCGCGCTGCTCGGCCGCGACCTCGAAGCGATGGTGCTCGCGCGCCATCCCGATGCGCCGCGCCTCGATCGCGGCGCGCGCTGGGCGCTCGGCACGCTGTCCGCCGCGGCTTTCCTGGTGCCCGTCGTCAACCTGTTGGCCCCGATCCTTGCCGCGGCTATGGCCGTCCACCTCATTCACCTGCGCGCCGCCGGCGGGCAACAGGAGCGCCCATGACGTCTTTCCATCGCCCCCTCGCCGCCGCGCTCGGCACCCTCGCGCTTGCCGGATGCTCGGCCGCCGTCCCGGCGCCGCGCAGTTCACCACCACCCGTCGTCTCCGCACCGCCGCCGACGATCGTCCGCCCGGTGCAATCGAACAGCCTGATCGGGCAGAGCCCCGACGCGGTCGGCCGCCTGTTCGGCAAGCCGCGCCTCGACGTCACCGAGGGCGCGGCACGCAAGCTCCAGTTCGAGGGCAGCGCCTGCGTCGTCGACATCTATTTCTACGCCCCGCGCGCAGGCGCCGCGCCGGTCGCGACGCACGTCGATGCGCGCACCCCCGACGGCCGCAGCACCGAAGCCGACAGCTGCGCCGCGGCGCTGCGCCGCTAGGCTGACGTCATTCCGCCAGTTCGCCGAGCGCCCATATCGCCGCCTCCGCGACGACCGCGGATTCGTCGCTTTTCAGGCGCTCGAGTGCCGGGCGAAGCCGCGCGTCGCTGCTGTTGCCTGCCGCGATCGCCGCATTGCGTACCATGCGGTGGCGTCCGATGCGCTTGATCGGCGAACCCGCGAACACCTGCCGGAACCCCGCATCGTCGAGGTCGAGCAGGTCGCCGAGCGCCGGCGCCGCCAGCTCGGCACGCGGCAGATAGGCGCGATGGCGCGCCGCCGTGTCGGCGAACTTGTTCCACGGGCACACCGCCAGGCAATCGTCGCAGCCATAGATGCGGTTGCCGATGCTGCGCCGGAATTCGACCGGGATCGGTCCGGCATGCTCGATCGTGAGGTACGAGATGCAGCGCCGCGCATCGAGCCGGTACGGTGCTGGAAAGGCATTGGTCGGGCACGCCGCCTGGCACGCCGAACAGCTGCCGCACGTGTCGCGCCCCGGCATCGACGGCACCAGGTCGAGCGTGGTGTAGATCGCACCGAGGAACAGCCAGCTGCCATGGTCGCGGCTGACCATGTTGGTGTGCTTGCCCTGCCAGCCGAGCCCCGCCGCCGCCGACAGCGGCTTTTCCATCACCGGCGCGGTGTCGACGAAAACCTTGACTTCGGCGTCCTTCACCTCGGCGACGAGCCAGCGCGCGACATGCTTGAGCGCCTTTTTGACGATGTCGTGATAGTCGCCGCCCTGCGCATAGACCGAGATGCGCCCGCGGTCAGGGTACGCGGCGAGCGCGAGCGGGTCGTGCGCGGGGGCATAGCTCATCCCCAGCGCGATCACCGAACGGACCGCGGGCCACAGCCCCTGCGGCGACCCGCGCTGCTCGGCGCGGCTTTCCATCCACAGCATCTCGCCATGGCACCCGTCGGCGAGCCACGCGTTCAGCCGCGCCGCGGTCTCGGGCGCCGCGTCGGCGCGCGCGATCCCGAACGCCGCGAACCCCTGTTCGCGCGCGACAGCTTCGAGCCGCTGTTCGAGCGTGACGGGAGAGGCGGGCAAGGCTTCGGCAACCATTGGCGCCCTATACGCGAGCCGCCCCGCCATGGCATAGAGGGCTCAACGCCATTTCGCAGGACCAGATTTTGACCGATCTCAGCGTCGAGGCCCGCGGCCTCACCAAGACCTTCGGCGGCTACCGCGCGGTCGACCATGTCAGCCTCGAAGTGCCCGCGGGCAGCATCTACGGCGTGCTCGGCCCCAATGGCGCGGGCAAGACCACCAGCTTGCGCATGACGCTCGGCATCATCGACCCCGACGAAGGGTCGAGCCGCCTGCTCGGCGGACACAAACCGCAGTCGGTGCGCAACCGAATCGGCTATCTGCCCGAGGAGCGCGGCCTCTATCCCGGCATGAAGGCGCGCGAGGCGATCGCTTTCATGGGCGCGCTGCGCGGGCTCGACTGGTCCGAGGGTCGCCGCCGCGCCGCGACCTTCATGGGCGAACTCGGGCTCGAACGCGTGATCGACGAAAAGATCCGCAAGATGTCGAAGGGCATGGCGCAGATGATCCAGCTGATCGGGTCGATCGTGCACGCCCCCGACCTCATCGTGCTCGACGAGCCCTTCTCGGGGCTCGACCCGGTCAACCAGGAGCGGCTCGAAATGCTCGTCCGCCGCGAGCGCGACCGCGGCGCGACGATCCTCTTTTCGACGCATGTCATGGCGCACGCCGAGCGCCTCTGCGACCGCATCGCGATCATCGCGCGCTCGGCGCGGCGCTTCGAGGGCAGCGTCGACGACGCGCGCGCGCTGCTGCCGATGCAGGTGCGCTACACCCCGCGCGCCGAAGCCGAAGTCGCGGCGGTCGCCGCGCTGCTTCCCGCCGGCGCCGAATTGCGCGGCGAGGCGTGGCATTTCGCGATTCTGGACGCCGACGTCGAACCGCTGCTCGCGCGCATCACCGCGAGCCATCTTGGCGTCACGGGCCTCTCGATCAGCCGCCCCGCGCTCCACGACGCCTTTGTCCATATCGTCCGCCAGGTCGACGCGGGATTCGACGCCGATCCCGCCGGTGATGCGATCGAGGAGGCAAGCGCATGACCCCCTTCATCCAGAGCATGCTCGTCGTTGCGCGGCGCGACTTCCTCGCGATCGTCGCGACCCCGACCTTCCTGCTCTTCCTGCTCGCGCCGCTGTTCATGATCGGCATGGGACTCGCCGGCGGCATGGGCGCGTCGCAGCTCGCCGACAGCGCGCGCGGCGCGGGGCGCCTCGTCGCGATCGCCGACCCCGCCGACATCGAAGCGCTGCGCGCCGCCGACGCGCGGCTGCGCACGGTGATGCCGCGCGAACCCGCGCTGCTCGAACTGCGCGTCGCGACCCCCGCGGCCGATCCCGTCGCGGTCGCGAAGGAAAAGGGCAGCGACACCTATGCGGTGATGAGCGGACCGCTCGCCGCGCCGCGCATCGTCGAACGCGAGAAGGACAGCAGTTCGGGCCGCTATCTCGTGCTGCTCGCGGGCGAGGTGCTGCGCAGCCGCGCCGCGGGCGACCTGCCGCCCGTGACCCCGCGCATCGAGGCGCTCGCCAGCGGCGGCACCAGCATCGCGGTGCAGCAGTCGCTCGGCTTCGGCGCGGTCTTCACCATCTTCCTCCTGACCCTGCTCCTCGCGGGCCAGACGGTGAGCTCGCTCGCCGAGGAAAAAGGCAACAAGGTGATCGAGATCCTCGCCGCCGCGGTGCCGCTCGAAAGCGTCTTCCTCGGCAAATTGCTCGGCTTCCTCGGGGTCGCGGTGCTGTTCATCGCCTTCTGGGTCGTGATGGCGATCGGCGGCGGCCTTGTCGCCGCGGCGCAGGTCGACCCCGCCGCGCTCGCCACCGCGGGCCAGGCGGGCAAGGCCGCCGCGGCGATCGCAGCAACCCCGGCGACCGGCTGGGGCTTCTTCCTCGGCATCGGCTTCGTCTATTTTGTCCTCTCCTTCCTGCTGCTCGGCGCGGTCTTCCTCGGCGTCGGCGCGCAGGCGGCGACGGTGCGCGAGATCCAGATGCTCAGCCTGCCGATCACCATCTTCCAGGTCGGCATGTTCAGCCTCTCGGCCGCGGCGGCAAGCGCACCGGGCAGTTCGCTTGCGAGCTTCGCGCAAATCTTCCCCTTCTCCTCGCCGCTCGCGATGGCGGCGCGCGCCGCGACCGACGACGCCATCGGCGTCCACCTGTTCGCGCTCGGCTGGCAGGCCTTGTGGGTCGCGCTGGTGATCTTCATCTCGGTCCGCCTCTTCCGCGCGGGTGTGCTCGGCGGGCGCAGCGACTGGAAGTTCTGGCGGCGGAAGAAACGGACGTAGCCGCCTCCCCCGAATCGGAGCGGCTTGTGAGGCGACAAATCCCGCCATTGACAGAATTGTAAATAGTGGCATTCTGCAACTGAATCGGCCGCGCCAGACGGCCTTCGGAAAGAGGAGCCCCCATGGCCAGTATCATTCGCGAAGCCCCCGCCGTCGCCGACCCGTTCGACGTCTCCCGTGCCGAATTGTGGAGCGAGGATCGCTGGCAGCAGCCGATGGCGCAGCTTCGCGCCGAATCGCCGATCTATCGCTGCGAGGATTCGAAATTCGGCCCCTATTGGTCGGTGACCACCTATAAACCGATCCAGCATATCGAAGCGCTGCCCAAGGTCTTTTCCTCGTCGTGGGAATATGGAGGCATCACCGTCGCCGGCGACGGCCTCGAGCATCTGCAGGAGGGCGACGTCCCGATGCCGATGTTCATCGCGATGGACCCGCCGCAGCACACCGCGCAGCGCCGCACCGTCGCGCCGGCCTTCGGCCCCTCCGAAATCGAGCGCATGCGCGCCGACACCCAGGCCCGCACCGCGGCGCTGATCGACACGCTGCCGGTCGGCAAACCCTTCGACTGGGTCGAAAAAGTGTCGATCGAACTCACCACCGACATGCTCGCGATCCTCTTCGACTTCCCCTGGGAGGATCGCCACAACCTCACGCGCTGGTCCGACGCGCTCGGCGACATCGAAAATTTCGATACGGTCGAAAAGCGCCAGGCGCGGCTGGCGCAGGCGTTCGAAATGGGCGCCGCCTTCAAGCAATTGTGGGACAGGAAGGCGCAGAGCCCCGGCCCGCACGACCTGATCTCGATCATGCTCCAGTCCGACGCGATGAAGCATATGAGCGAGAATGAGTTCATGGGGAACCTCATCCTGCTTATCGTCGGCGGCAACGACACGACGCGCAATTCGATGTCGGCCTATGCCTATGGCCTGCACAGCTTTCCCGAGGAGCGCGCGAAGCTCGAGCGCGATCACAATCCCGAACTCGCGGTCAATGCGATGCACGAAATCCTGCGCTGGCAGACCCCGCTCGCGCACATGCGTCGTACCGCAACCGAGGATACCGAATTGTTCGGCCACCAGATCCGCAAGCGCGACAAGATCGCGCTCTGGTACGCCTCGGCGAACCGCGACGAGAGCATTTTTCCCGACGGCGACCGCATCATCGTCGACCGCGAGAATGCGCGCCGCCACCTTGCTTTCGGCTATGGCATCCACCGCTGCGTCGGCGCGCGCGTCGCCGAGCTCCAGCTCACGACGCTGATCAGCGAAATGCAGAAGCGCCGCCTGCGCGTGAATGTCCTCGCCGAGCCCGAGCGCGTCCATGCGAGCTTCGTCCACGGCTATCGCCACATGCAGGTCGAACTCGAAAAATATTGACCGCGGTCACAGCCGGGCGCACCCCTTTGGTCCAACGGGGGCCAAAGGAGCCCGGCCATGATCGAACGACGCATCCTCATCGGCGGTATCGCGCTCGGCGGCGCGCTGATCGCCGCTCCGCTGCTCTTCGCCAGGAATTCGGCGCGGCCCAGGGCAGAGCCCGGCTGGCGGCTTTCCGAGGCCGAATGGAAGAAGCGGCTGACGCCCTTCCAGTACCGGATATTGCGCGAAGCGGGGACCGAACGTCCCTTCACCCACCCGCTCGACAAGGAAAAGCGCGCCGGGACCTTCCTGTGCGCGGGCTGCGCGCTGCCGCTCTATTCGAGCACGACCAAATATGACAGCAAGACGGGCTGGCCGAGCTTCTGGGCACCGCTCAAGGGTGCGATCGCGACCTCGACCGACTACGAGCTCGGCTATCCGCGCACCGAAGTCCATTGCCGACGCTGCGGGGGGCATCTCGGCCATGTTTTCAACGACGGGCCGAAACCCACCGGCAAGCGCTATTGCATGAACGGCGCCGCGCTGGTCTTCCGCCCCGCCTGACCGCTCAGCGCGCCGCCGCCGGGCGTACGCGCCACACCGACAGCCCCGCGCGGCTCGCGATCGGCACCGGCTCCAGCCATGCCGGCGGCCTGCCGGCGAAAAGCTGCGCCGCCAGCGCATCCTTGCGCGCGCGGCGATATTTATCGAAGTCGTTCGCGGTGGGGCAAAAGACGATCAGCGTCGCCCCATTCTTGCGTACCAGCGCCTCGGCCTTCGCCGGATCGCCGGTAAAGATGTGCAGCGCGTCGGCCATCGCCTCGCGGTTGCGGTGATGCCCGGTCGCCACCATTCCGTGCCGCGTCCAGAAGATCAGCGGCGCGCCGAGGTCGATCGGGGTCAGCACCGTCGTCGGCGGCAGTGCGTCGAGCGCGGCGATCGCCGCCGGGTCGAGGCAGGTCTGCCGATAGGGACCCGTCTTTTCCGCAGAGTCGTCGCGCGGCGCGGGCAGGATCGGCGCCAGCACGGCCGCGGCGGCCGCAGCACCGATCAACGGCAGCGTCAGCCCCGCCAGTGCCGAGGCGAAGACGCGCGGCAGCGGCGACGACAGGCTCCGTGCCCGGCCCCAGATCAGCAGGCCGAGCCAGGCGCAGCCGGGAATCGCGAACAGGTGCGCGGTCGATGCGCTGCGCAGCACGAGCAGCGACAGCGCCGCCGCGCCCGACAGCGCGACGATCACCGTCGCCCACGTCCGGCGATCCGCAGCGCGCGCAGAGGCGCGCCACGCGAGCAGCGATCCCGCCAGCCCGGTCAGCGACGGCACCAGCACATAGAGCATGGTGTTCGGCGTCGAGGCCCAGACCGGCTGGCCCTCGAGGATGTTGCGATACCAGTAATGCACGACGATCGGGTCGAGCGAGGCGAAGGGGCCGGCAGCGCATTGCGGCGCGGTCGCGACCAGCGCGCCGGCGGCGAGCCCGCCCGCCCCGGCGAGCAGCGCAAAGCGGATCGCGCGGCGGCCGGGATCGGCCGCGGCGGCCGCGAACACGGCGAGCGCGGCGACGGCAAAGGCGGCGAGATAGGGCGCCGACAGCGAATCGCACCAGTTGCCGACGATTCCCGCAGGTCCGCGCGTGAGAAACTGGAACAGCAGCGCCCCCCCCGCGAGCCCGCCCATATAGCCGGTCAGCCGCGCGCGCTCATCGCCGCGGCCGTTCAGCGCCCAGCGCAGCGCGGCAAGCCCCGCGAACAGCGCGACGATCGGCAGTCCCTCGATCGAGACCGCGAGCAGCGCGGCGGCGCACAGCCCGCCGATCAGCCCCGCGCGCAGCGTCGCCGGGCGCAGCGCCTGTCCCATCACCAGCATCGCGAGCAATATCTGCCAGCCGTGGTGATCGACGCGCAGCGGCCGGAACTGGATGAGGATGAACCCCGAGGCCGCGAGGAACAGCGGCGCGACCCACGCGATCCGCCGGTCGGGAAGATTTCGGTAGCCGAGCACGCAGGCGACGCACAGCGCACCGCCGAGGAGGAGCGGCCACAGCGCCATCACCGCGCGTTCGGCCGTCGCTTGCCCGAGCAGCGGCTCGAGCAGCCACAGCGCCGCGGCGATCGGCGCATCGACGAGGCGCGACCAGTGCATCAGCACCCCGCCCCCCGCCGGATTGACCCGATATTGGGTGAGATCCCACCAGCCCTGCCCCGCGAGCAAGTCGCGCACCTGCGCCATGCGCATCGCGTCGTCGGTGTCGCTGAGCCGCAGATCGACGATCGCGTCCCAGCGCACGACGATCGCGAGGATGCTCATCGCCGCCCAGACGAGCAGCGCGAACCGGATCGGGGTCAGCCAGGTCGCGGCCGCGCCGCGCCCCGCCGCGGAAACCGGATCCGGCCCCGCCCCGCCGTCGGCGGTCGCGGCCGCGCCGGTCATGCCGCCGCGGCCCGGAAGACGATGTGCCGGCGCAGCATATAGGTGGTCTGGAAGCTGATCACGATCGCCGCCAGCTTGGCGAGGCGCGGATCGAGTCCGAGCGCGGTGCCCGAGCCGACGATCGCGGTGGTCACCGCGAGCCCGACGAGCGCCGAGCCGACGAACAGCATCTTCTGGCGGTGGCGTTCGCCGGTGCCGCGCGCCGCGGCGCCGTCGGCGAAGACGAGCCGGCTCGATACCAGCCAGTGCACGAGGATGCCCGCGCAATAGCCGACCGCCGACGCCGCCATCGCCGCAAGCCCGGCGTCGAGCAGCAGCAGGAACAGCCCCGCGTCGCTGCCCAGCGCGAGCACGCTCGCGAGCAGATAATTGATCCAGCGGACTTCGCCGCGGCGGACCGTGTCGATCAGCCTGATCAGGGGTTGCGGCATGACGTCACCCTCCCCGGCCGGGCTCACGCCGCCTTCGCGACGCGCGCCGGAACGTCGCGCACCGACGCGAGCGCCGCCTGTTCGCCCTCGGTGCCGCTCTCGTGATATTCGGCGTCTTCGTTGACGCCCCAGATGTCATAGACGCGCTCGCCGGCGACGATGTTGCGCACCGTCAGCATCGCGGTCATCATCGCATGATCCTGGTTGTTGTAACGGTGCATGCCGTTGCGCCCGACCATGTGCAGCGTCGGGTAGCGCGCTTCGAGCTCGCTGCGCATCGTCTCGACATGCGCTGCATAATCATCGTCATAGACCGGATAGGCTTTTTCCTGCCGCACCACCGCGCCGCCGACCACGTCCTTGGGATCGCAGAGGCCGAGGATCGCCATCTCGCGCTTGGCGAGTTCGACCAGATCGGCGTCGCTCGACGCCCAGAGACCATCGCCTTCGAAGCAGAAATATTCGAGCCCGACGCAGGCAAGGTCGGGGTCGGGCACCATTTCGGGTGACCAGCTGCGGAAATTCTGCACCCGGCCGACCTGCACCTTGCTGTCGTGGATATAGATCCAGTTGTCGGGGAACAGATCCTCCGACCGGATCTTCAATGCGACGGTCAAAAAGTCGCGATATTTGAGGTTGGGCGCTGCGCCCAGCGCGCACGCGGGCAACGGATGGATACGCGCCGCAAGCTCGCGCATCGGTGCCGAGCTGATGACATGCGCGGCGTCGATCACGACGTCGCCGTCGGGTCCGGTCGCGGTCAGCCGCCAGCGGCCGCTGACCTGATCCTGCGTCACCTGCTTGAAGCTGTGCCCCATCAGCACATGATTGCCGCCGGCTTCGACCTTGTCGCGCGCGGCCTCCCACATCATGCCCGGCCCCAGCCGCGGATAGCGGAAGGTTTCGAGCAGGGTCTTGGTCGCCATGCCGTCATTGGGCGCCTTGTTGAGCCCGAGGCTGCGCTTCAGCCCGTCGAGCACCGCGGCGCCGAGGCTCAGCCCCTTGATGCGCTGCGCCGCCCAGTCGGCCGACATTTCGTCGCACGGCATGCCCCACACCTTCTCGGTATAGGTCTTGAAAAAGATCGAATAAAGCTTCCGCCCGAACTGGTTGATCGTCCAGTCCTCGAAGCTGCGGACCTTCCTGTTCGGGAACAGCTTCGCCTGCGCATAGCTCGCCATGCACAGCGTCGAACGGATGATGCCGAGGTTCCACAGCGCCTCGAACGCGCGCAGCGGGTAGCTGTAGAATTTGCCCTCATAATAGATGCGGCTCATCCGCGGGCGCTGGATGAAATCGTCGGGCAGAATCTCGTTCCACAGGTCGACGACTTCCTGGCTCTTCGAAAAGAAGCGGTGCCCACCAATGTCGAAGCGGAACCCCTCATGCTCGACCGTCCGGCTGATCCCGCCGACATAGGTCGGGTCCTTCTCGATCACTATGACCTTATAGCCTTCCTTGGTCAGCAGATAGGCGGCGGTCAGCCCGGCCGGGCCCGCGCCGATGATGGCGACGTCGGCGCTGGTCGGACGGCTTTTCGACACTTGGGCGTTGGTCACTTGGATATTCCCCCACACAGCAAATTGCTGCGCTCAGCCTTGCGATAAATATGGATAAGAACTGGTTAACGCGGGCGCGGGATTCACGCGCAAAGGCCCGACGAAGCGCCGTTCGCGTCAATCGGCGACGCGATACACGCGCAGTTCGCCCGACGAGAGCGCCGCCACCGGCTCGAGCCATCCGATGCGCGCGCCGCGCAGCAGATGCGCCGCCAGCCCGTCGGGGCTGACCGTGGCGGCGTTGGCGACCTCGGTCTGGCGGATGCACAACACGAGATAATCCGCACCCTCGGCGCGGACGATCGCGCGCGCAGCGTCGGGCGGCGCGAGAAACGCCGCAATGACGCGGTTCATCGCGGCATGATTGCGGTGATGGCCGGTCGCCACGACGCTGTGCGGCGTCCCGGTCAGCAGCGCGGGCCCGATATGCACCGGCGCGAACACCAGCGCCGGCGGCGCCTTGGCGAGCGGCGCCAGCATCGCCGCCGTCGGGCAGCGCGCGGTGGTCCCCGCCGCGGAGGAGGAAGCGGTCGCTTGTCCCGTCCCCGGCGCCACCAGCTTCATCGCCAGCAGGCTGTCGACCAGCGGAAGCGCCGGCAGGAGCAGCAGCGCCGCACCGATCCGTCCCGGCGCGGTCCGCCGCGCGCGGCTCCAGCGCCACAGCGCGGTCGCCAGCGCGGCAAAGGGCGGCACCATATAGGCATGCGCGACCGCGATCGTGCGCGCGACAAAGAGCGCGAGCAGCGTGCTGCACAGGATGAGAAAAGCCATCCGCGTCCAGTTTTCCGCTTCGGGTCGCCCGCGCGCGCGCCGGCACGCCCAGACCAGCGCGGCGCCGCCGACGAGGGTCGGACCAAGATAGAGCGCCGCGACCGCCGGTTTCTGCTCCCACAACGGGCGTCCCTCGGGAATCAGGTCGTACCAATAGGTGCGGACCAGCGGTTCGAGCGCGGCGAAGGGTCCGGCAAGGCAGTCCGGTCCGGTCGCAACCAGCGCCGCCGCGCCGGCCGCGCCCGCGAGGGCGACGACCAGCAGGCGACGCGGCAGCGCCGCCGCGAAACCGCCCCCTGTCGCCAGCGCCGCCGACAGCACCGCTCCGGCCGACGCCACGGCGGCCAGATAGGGCAGCGAAAAACTGTCGCACGACGCGTCACGAAGCCCCGCACCGCCGCGCATCAGCAGCAGCCAGAGCGCCGGAATCAGGACGAGTCCCGCCGAAAAACCCGCCAGCCGCGCGCCTTTGCCGCCGTCGCGCAGCCAGTCGAGGATGAAGAGCGCCCAGAAGAAGATCAGGAAGGGCAGACCTTCGAGCGAAATTTCGACATAGAGGCTCGCGACGAAGGCCGCAGCGATCCCGGTCGCGAAATCTCCCGGCCGCAGCGCCAGCCACAGCAAAGTGACCGCGAGCAGCAGTTGCCAATTGTGATGGTCGATGTTCAGCGGCACAAAATAATGGACGAAGGTCAGGCTGCTCGCCGCGATCGCCAGCCCGGCCAGCGCGAACGCCCGATCGCCGAGCATGCGGAGCAGGCGCGAAAAGACGAGCAGCAGCGGCAGCATGAGCAGCAACGGATAGATTGCCACCGCCCAGCGTTCGGCCGCCGCCGGTTCGGCGAACAGCCGCAACACCGCGATCACCGCGAACAGCTGCGCATCGATGAACCGCGACCAGTGCATCAGGCCGCCGCCGTCGGCGGGGTTGACGCGATATTGGGTGGTGTCGAACCACCCCTGCCCCGCCGCCAGATCGCGCACCTGCGCCAGCCGCATCGCGTTGTCGGGGTCCGAAAAGGTCAGCGTCGCGATCGCATCGCGATGTACGAGCAGCGCCGCCGCGCCGAAGAGCAGCCACAGCAACAGCGCGAAAAGGTCGGGGGTCAGGCGATGCGCCGCCGCGCCGTGGTGGCTGGTTTCTGGCATGCTCCCCGATCCCGCGTCCGGTCGGGCGCCCCTGCCCGATGATCGACGGCTAGCCACGCCGCGCTAAAAACTGGTTAACCGGGTCGTAACGCTCCCGCGGCCCCGCCCGCCGAAACCGTCAGATCCGGACGATATGTGCGCGTTTGCGTCCCAGCGACTTGGCGCGGTAGAGCGCCTGGTCGCATTCGGCGAGCAGGCGGCCCGGCGCGAGCGCCGCGGGGTCGTCGCCCGCCACCACGCAACCGCAGCTCACCGTCAGATGCGGCGCCGCCGACGACCCGAGATGCGGGATGGCACGCTCGGCCAGCGCCTCGATGATCCCCGCCAAAACCGCCTCGGGACGGGTGACCCCCGGCAACAGCAGGACAAATTCCTCGCCGCCGTAGCGCGCGGCCAGATCATAGGGACGCCGCGCCGCCGATTTCAGGATGTCGGCGACCACCCGCAACGCCTCGTCGCCCAGCCCGTGCCCATAGAAATCATTGTAGAGCTTGAAATAATCGACATCGATCATCGCGACGCAGACCGGGTCGCCGGTGCGTGCGGCGTGCAGGCAGGCCTTGACCAGCGCCTCGTCGAGCCGGCGGCGGTTGGCAAGGCCGGTCAGCGGATCCTCGAGCGCCTGCTGCTGAAGCGCCGCCTCGGCGCGCCGCATGTCGGTGACATCGACGACGAACCCCACGCTGCGTGTCGCGATCCCGGCTTCGTCGGCGAAAACGCGCGCCGCCGAACGCACCCAGCGCACCTCGCCCTCGGGGCGCACGATGCGAAACAGGATGCCATAATCCTCGTTGGCGGCGATCAGCCGCGCCGCGGTCTGTTCGATTTCGGTGGCGCGGTCGGCATCGTCGGGATGGATCAGCGCCCGGAATTCTTCGATCGACCGCACGGGCTGCGCGGGGTCGCGGCCCATGATCCGGTACCATTGCTCGTCGCAGTGCATTTCGAGCGTCGCCATGTCGAGGTCCCATATTCCGAGGCCCCCTACCCGCGCCGCCAGCTCCAGCCGCTCGTGGACGAGCCCCAGCTCGCGGCCCCGTTCGGTCACCCGCGCCTCGAGCCGGTCGTTCATCTCCTCCATCGCCCGCCGCGCCGCTTCGCGGTCGCTGACGTCGCGCGCCAGCCCGAAGAACAGCTTGCGTCCGTCGATCAGCTGGCACGTCAGGCGGATCTCGACCGGAAAGGTCGATCCATCCTTGCGCCGCGCAATCTCGTTGAGGCTCATCGCCAGACCCGGCGGGGCGTTGCGCCAGCGCTCCAGATTGTCCGCCGGGGCCGCCCCGGCGGAAATATCGTTGATGGTCAGTTGCAGCAGTTCGTCGAGCGTATAGCCGAGGTCGCGGCACGATTGCGCATTGGCGTCCAGATAACGACCCGTTTCATCGTGCACGAAATAGCCGTCCGGAACACTCTCGAGCAGGCAGCGAAGGCCAGGGAAATCGATCGGCGACAAGCGGACTCCGCGACTGGCGTTGCGAGGTTTCAACGATGCGATGATGGCACCATCCGGACCGGCGCGCCAGCGCGAACCGGCGCGATTCCGGAACCTATGGCCCACCGCCGCCCGCCGTACCCCGGGGTCCGCGCGCGCCGGGGCCGGCCCCGGCGCCGGCGTCGGCCAGATCGCGGCGCAATGGCTTCAGCGTCAGCGTCCCGAGCCGTACGCGCGGCGTCGCCCGGCCCGGTGCGGCGGTCACCGCAAAGTTCGCATCGACGCGCACCGCCGCCGCCGCCGCCTTGGCGATACGCACCGTGTAGCGTCCGTAAGCGACGCTTTCGAAAAGGAAATATCCATCGAACTCGCTGAGCGTCGTCGCGCGTACCCGGCCTTCGGCGTCGACCAGCTCGAACGCCAGCCCCGCGATCGCATTGCCGCCGTCGCGCATCGCCACGCCTTCGATCTCGCCCGCCGCGGTCATCGGGATCATCACCCGGGTCGCGACCCCCGGGCGCGGGGTGACGACGACACCGGGCAGCGCGGGCTGGACATAGGGGTCGGGCAGGCTGCCTCCATCGACCCCGATCATCACCGCACGAAACGGCTCGAGCCCGTCGATCGTCGCGGTTCCCGCTGTGCTCGTCGCCGCCTCGGCGACGGCGTGCCCCGCGGTCAGCGGGACCCCCGGCATCGCCGCCTCGCCGGGCTGGCGCACCCCGTCGCCATTTTCATCCATCCACACCTCGGCGAGCACCTGGCCGCGGCCGCCGAGCTTCTCGCTCGACATCCGCCAGCCGCCGCCGGCCGCGCCGCCGGAGCGCGGCCCGAAGCTGAAGGCAAGCGACAGCGACGCCGCGACCGATCCGTCGCTTGCCACCTCGCCGAAACCCGAAAGCTGCAACGCCTTGAACCGACGCGAATATCCGATGCCGGCGCGCCCGCGCTCCAGCCCCTTGTCATACCCCAGCTCGGCGCGCCATTCGGCCTCGCTCCCGGTTTTTCCGGCCCCCGCCCATTCGGCGACCAGCGTCGCGCGCGAATCGGCGCTCGCACCCGACAGCGCCAGGCGCGCCTCGCCGCGCAGGCGGACGCGCCCGATCCGCGCATTGGCGAGCAGGGTCGCGGTCAGATTGTCGGGTGGGTCGGCTCCGGCGGGGGTGCTGCTGCGCGCCCAGTCGAGCTGGCCGGTGACGGTCAGCGCGCGAAAGCCCGCCGATGCGCGCGCCGAGGCTTCGACGCTGGTCTGCCCCGACGTCCGCTCGATCCGGCGCAGGTCGAAATGCAGCGGCAGGATCGTCCGCCCCAGCCGGACCGGCTGGTCGACCGACAGCTGGACCAGCTCCGCGACATCGCCCGCAAACCGGTCCGACACGAAACCGCCCCAGCCGCGCATCGCCTCGGCGCGCACATAGGTCTCGCCGAACGCCGCGAGCCAGCTCGCGCGCGCCGCGCTGCCCCCGCTGTCCTTTCCCGGCGCGTCGGCGCGGCTCGCCGCCACCTCGAGCAGCGTCGGCCCAATTGCCCGGCGCAGCGCGAATTCGCCATAGTTGCGCCGGACATTCTCGATCATCAGGCTGTGTGCATAAAGGGCGGCGGACGTGCGCGCATCGAGTCCGCGCTCGATCCCCAGCGTGCCGCGCCAGCCGCGCCGGAACGGCCCGCGCCGCCGGTTTCCGAACGCGATCAGGTCGGCATTTTCCTGCGCGACCCCTGCCCAATACCAGGTCTGCTGCGGCGGGATCGAATCGATCCCGACCTGCATCTCCTTGATCTCGCGCCTGATCTGTCCCTGCGGGCCATAAACGACGATCTCGAAACGATTCGCCCCGTAAAAGAGCGGTACGTCGAGAAATTCGTAGCGCCCGTCGCCATTGGGGCTCGCGAAGGCGAGCAATTGTCCGTTGCGGTACAGTTCGGCATCCCACCCCACGGGCAGGTCGCCGCGAAAGTCGGTCCGGTCGAACGCGTCGGGCCGCTCGACCGGGCGGTTGGTGAGCACCGCGCCGCGTCCCGGCGCCGAACCCGCGACGAGCCCGGTCGCGAGCAGGCTGACGTCGCCGGCCGCATAATGCGTCGCCTTCAGCGGCCCGAGCAATTGGCCCACCGGATCGGTGCGATAGAGCCGCAGCCGCAGGCTGTCGGGCACCCCGCCATTGTCCGACGACAGCCGCGCATCGAAACTCTGCCCCAGCGCTTCGCCCGCCGCGAACAGCTCGTACCGCGCCTGGACATGCGATCCGCCGCGCTTGTCCGATACCGCCCCCAGCGAGGCCACGACGTCGACCGACGGCGTCGCCCACAGGCTGTACGGCCGGCTCGCCTGCGGCAGCTTGGCGAGGTCGAACGGCGCTGCGGGCCTGATCGCCGCCGCGCGCGCGCGCCGCTCGGCGGCGAGCTGGAAGGGCAGTTTTTCTTTCGAATCGATGCGCAGCACCGCGTTCGACAGGTCGGGTACCAGCGGCAGGTCGAGCCACGCCGACAATTGCGCGACATCGACGCACCAGCCCGCGGCAGTATCGCGGATCGCCGCGGGGCCGATCTCGAAGCTGCGGCTGCCGCTGCGCACCGCGCCCGCGTCGCGGTCGATCGTCAGTCCGCGCCGCTCGTCGAACACCCAGCCGGTTGCGCGGCGCGACTTTTTGTCGAGCCGCACCGGCAGGTCGAGCGCGAGGATGACGTCGGCCAGGTCGACGCACACCCCCGCCGGGGTCTGGTATCCGCGCACGCCGTCGCCGAGCCGCAATTGACCCGATCGCAGATCGAACAGCCAGCTGTCGTCCTCATTGGGCTGCCAGTCGCCGGAAAGCTCTCCCTTTTCAAACGCCTGCGCGCCGGTCGGCGCAAGGCCGGCCAGCGCCACCACGGCTGCGAGGAGCCGCAGGAGCCGCAGGAGCCGCAAGAGGAGCGCGCGAACCATGGTCGCGCCGTCGACAATCTTCTCCGCCCGTCAGCGCACCACCAAGTCGGCTTCGTCGATCGTACCGCCGCCGATCTCGCGATCTTCGCTGTAGCGGATGCGCACCGGGCCGCGGAGTTGCGCCGCCAGTTCGGCGGGAACGCGCAGCGACACCGTGCGCGCGCCGACCTCGGGATAGACGGCGATGCCGCGCGCGCGCAGCAGGGGTTCGGCGACTCCCGGCCGCGTCACCTCGATATCGCCATAGACCGAGCGGTTGCCCGTGCGCGTCAGGTCGAAGGCAAAGGCGGGGCCGTCGGGGGTCTCCTCGACCCGCGCCGCGCCGATCGACGCCGTGGCGCCCAGCGCGCCGACGCGCACGATCACCGGGATGGTGATGCCATAGATCGGGGTGAGCGCGATCGACACCCCGCCGCTCGCCGCCTTCGCACCGTCGGTCGCGGGCGCCGCGTCGGGAACCGCGCGGAACAGCATGTGCGCGCGATATTCACCCTCGGGCGTGCCTTCGGGCACGCGCACCCCGACGCGGATCACCTGCGGCTGGTTCGGCGGCAGTACGACGCGCCGCGGCGAAAAGCTGATCATCGCCAGCGCCGCCTTTTCCGTGTCGCTGGCATCGGCCTCGGCGATCTCGTCGAGGCCGCCCGCCGCGGTCATGCGCTTGATCTCGAGGCTGATGCGATAGGTCGCCGGAGTGCTGCCGATATTGTTGAGCACCACCTCGGTCCCGCGCGTTCCGTCGAGGACGATCCGCGTCGGCGCGACGAGCAGGTCACCCGCGGCGCGCGCGGGCAGCACGCCCGCGACGAGCGCGAGCGAAAAGGTGAGCAGAATCTGCGTGATACGAAACATGGACACGATCCCCACCATCGTTGGTCCGGGTGGTCCCCACCGCCCGTTGGTCGCATCCTGCCTGCCCGAACATGGTTGATATTTCGCTAACCACGTGGCCGCCGCGCCCCTTCGGCGCCCTCCGACGCGCGAAAGTGCGGTCGCCGAAAGCAGAAAGGCGCCTATCCCCGCGGCATGCGTGGTCCCCATTGTCGTCATTGCGAGGAGCGGACTGACGAAGCAGTCTCAAGCCATCGCCCTGCCGTTCCGATGGCTGGAGATTGCTTCGCTTCGCCCGCAATGACGCAATACGGATGCGAACGCGATAGGCGCCAAGCAGAAAAGGGCCGCCGGGGCTGGTCTCGCCCGGCGACCCTTTTTGCGGCCGGCGGGCCCCCGAGGCCCCGCCGATCCCCCCACCCGATCAGAAATTACTGATAATTGGCGGTGACGTTGAACGTCCCCGAATAGTCGCCCGACGCCTGGTTGGCACCGACGCTCAGCGTGCCGCCGACCTGGAAGCTGCCCCCCGTCGCGCCGAGCGTGACGCTCGTCGCCGAATAGCTCAGGGATGACGTCATGGTGCCGCCGAGCGAGCCGTTGAGCGTGACGCTCGCATCGCCGCCGACAAGGACGACCGCGCCGTTGGTGCCCGCGATGTTGAAATTGGCCGCGCTCGTCGTGCCGGTGCAGGTCAGCCCCGCGCCGCACGTCGCCGCACCCGCGGTCGACACCGCGACGGTCGACGCGGTCGCGCCGCTGATCACCGTCGCATATTGCAGGTCGCTGGTGTTGGTGAGCGTGATCTGGCGAAGGATCTTCGCCTTCGCGGTGCCCGTGGCCGACGCTGCATGCGCCGCCGAGGCATTCATGGCGAAGGCGGCAAGTGCCACGCCCGTGAGGGCGCGCTTCATCAAGTCGATGCGCATATGATTTGGTCCCTTGGTCTGTACGGCAAACGGGAATCCCACCCCGTCCGCTGCCGCCCTTCTACCCACCACCCGTTCAGCTTTTGCCGACGTTCATGGTAAACGCCGCGTTAGCGATTGGCGCCGGAACCGATGCATTCACTTTTAAAATCAACATCTTGTATCGATATCGCGCCGCCGTTTGCGGACCGGCTTTGCTCCGCTGCGGCCCGGATCGGCACAATTGCCGGCCTCCGGCCGAGCGATTCGATCAGATCGATTCGCCCGACAATCGCTGGCAGATCATGTCGAGCTGGTCGAGCGAGCCGAACTTGAGCGTCAGCGCCCCCTTGCCTTCGCCGGCATAGGTGATCGCAACCCCGATCCCCAGCAGTTCGGACAGGTGGCGTTCGACCGCGACGATATCGGGGTCGCGGTTGCCGTCGATGCTCTTATACTCGAGCGGCGCCTTTTTTCCGCTGCCGCCCTTGCCGTCGCGCACCAGCGCCTCGACCGCGCGCACCGACAGCCCGTCCTTGACCACCTTGCGTGCGATCGCCTCGGCATCGGCCGCCCCGATCAGCGCGCGCGCATGCCCCATCGCGAGGCTGCCGTCGCCGACGAGCGCCTGCACGGTATCAGGAAGGTCGAGCAGCCGCATCAGGTTCGCGACATGGCTACGCGATTTGCCGACCAGCTTCGCCAGCGCTTCCTGGCTATGCCCGAAATCCTCGATCAGCTTGCGATACGCCCCCGCCTCTTCGATCGCGTTGAGGTCCTGGCGCTGGATATTTTCGACCAGCGCGATCTCGTAGGTCGCGGCGTCGTCGAGCACGCGCACCAGCGCGGGAATCTGATGCAGCCCGGCACGCTGCGCGGCACGCCAGCGCCGTTCGCCCGCGACGAGCTGAAAGCCGTCGCCATCCGGCGCCGCGCGCACGATGATCGGCTGGAGTAGACCCCTCGCCGCGATCGAATCGGCCAGCTCGGCGATCGCGCCTTCGTCGAAATGGCGCCGCGGCTGGCCGGGAAGCGGGCGGATCGACCCTACCGGCACATGCTGCACCGCGTCGCCCGCGGGTGCCGCCGCGGCCTTCGCCGCGCCGCCGGGGGCGGCAAGCACCGGCGCCTCGATCGCAACGTCGCCGAACAGCGCGTTCAGCCCGCGCCCCAGCCCCGATGGCCGCTTCTTCGCGGGAATCGCCGACCCGGCCCCGGTTTCATCTTCTTTATCAGTCATTTATGCAGCCTTGCGAATATTGGGCAGGCGGTCGATCAGCTCGCGTGCCAGCGCGATATACGCCATCGATCCCGTGCAGCGATGATCGTAGATCAGCGCCGGAAGCCCGTGGCTCGGCGCTTCGGACAGGCGGACGTTGCGCGGGATCACCGTCTGGAACACCACCGGGCCCAGCACCTCGCGGACATCGTCGGACACCTGGTCGGTCAACCGGTTGCGGCGGTCGAACATCGTCAGCGCGACGCCGAGGATCGTCAGCTTCTGGTTGAAACGCTCGCGCACGCGCTCGACCGTGGTGAGCAGCTGGCTCAGCCCCTCGAGCGCGAAAAATTCGCATTGCAGCGGCACGATCAGCGATTCGGCGGCGATCAGCGCGTTCAAGGTCAGCATGCCGAGCGACGGCGGGCAGTCAATCAGGCAGATGTCCCATTGCCCCGCCTCGGCGCCCGACAGTGCCTGCTGCAGACGGTGGAGGCGGTCCTGGAACTCGATCAGCTCGATCTCGGCGCCCGACAGATCGACCGTCGCGGGCACGATGTCGAGCCGCGGCACCGCGGTCGGGATCGCACAATCGGCGATCCCGGCATCGCCGCGGAGCAGTTCGTAGCTCGAAAATTCGCGCTGCGCCTGCTTGATGCCCAGCCCGGTCGAAGCGTTGCCCTGCGGGTCGAGATCGATGATCAGCGTCCGCCACCCCGTCGCCGCGAGCGCCGTGGCCAGGTTGATCGCGGTCGTCGTCTTGCCGACCCCGCCCTTCTGGTTCGCCACGGCGATACGGATCATGCTTTTCCTCGCTTTTCGGGCGCGACGCGCCCCTTGCCGACCAGGATATGGCTGTCGCCATCGGTGCGGCTCTGTTCCACGTGGAACATTCTCTGCCATGGCTGCGGCAGCAACGCCAGTTCCTTAACCGCGTTTCGGCCCTTCGGTAGCAGCCAGCGCGTCGATTCGGTGGAAAAACGCGCGGACAAGTCGAGCAATTTGTCGAGCGGCGCAAAGGCGCGCGCGCTGATCGTCCCCGCCACCCGCGTCGCCACCGTCTCGAGCCGCGCCTCGGCGACCTCGACATGGCGCAGCTCCAGCGCGTCAGCGACCGCGCGCAAAAATTCGCAGCGCCGCCGCCGCGATTCGACGAGCAGCATCGGCCGATCGGACAGGATCGCGACGACCAGCCCCGGCAACCCGGGCCCGCTGCCCAGATCGATCCAGAGCCCCTCACCGTCCGGATCGAGCGCGAGCAGCTGCGCGCTGTCGGCGATATGCCGCACCCAAAGCGTCGGGATTGTCGAAGCCGCAATCAGATTCTGCTGCGCATTCTCGGCAACGAGCATCGCCGCAAAGCGTTCGAGAGCCGCCCATTGCAAGGCGGTCGGCGCAAACGCCTGTTTCAGCCAGTCGCGCGCAGCGCCTTCATTTTCCAATAGTTCGGCGTCCGCCACGTCGCTCTTTCACCTACCCCGCGAAGCGGGCTTGTTCTTCTTCGTGCCTTTGCGCCTTTGCGAGAGATTTTGAAAGCCTCACGCAATGGCATCGCTCGATTGCGAACCTCACCCCGTCCGTGCAATGTCCCGCTGATGAGCATTTCGGCTGCGATAGCCCCGATATTCCTTTTGTGGTCTGCACCATTTGCCGACCCGCTGGAGACTCTCGCCTTTCCCGACCCCGAATTAGCATCCCGGAACATCGTCCAGTGCGGCGCGGAGGCCGTTGAAATCCGCTACGACGACCTCGACAACTCCGACGGCTTTTCACCCTCCCCCATTCTCGTCGTTCATGGAGCGACCGAGGCGCAACTGCCGTGCATAGACAGGGCCGTTGGCTTTTACGATGTCGACCTGCCACCCGAGCTGCAAAAGGGCTTCGATGCGATCAGGCTGGCGCAATATATGAAAGTCTATCGCGAGCGAGCCGCAGCATCGCTGTCGGCGCGAGGGTTGCTGGATCAGGTGCCAAAGTTCCGCGCCGGCGAAACAGACGAGGTGGCATTCGCTCGGCAATTGGAAGCCATCTGCGGGCCTGCTGCGGCGGGGGCATTGCAATCATCCTATGGACCGCATGTTGTCAGCCCTGAATGGCTGAGCCGAATCCCGCGACCTCCCAGGCCCGAAGACGACGAAGCGATATCCTGCCTGATGGCAGCCGCGTTCACGGCCGACTTCGAACTGAACCTCATCGGAAATGAAGCTGTTTCCGAGCAGGATATGGGTCGATGAAGCGACCTCCCGGCTCCGTCGACCTTCAGGCCGCCCGCCGCTTGCTGTGTACCAGAATCGCGGTCAGCGCCGCGGGGGTCACCCCGTCGATCCGACCCGCCTGCCCCAGCGTCTCGGGCCGCGCCTTCGACAGCCGTTCGACCATCTCGCGCGACAAGCCGCCGATTGCACCATAATCGAGCGCAGGGTCGAGCAGGATCGCCTCGTTCGCCGCGAGCGAACGCAGCTCGGCCTCCTGTCGCGCGATATAGGGCGCGTAGTGCGCATCCTCGGCCAGCTCGGCGAGGATCGCGCCGTCGATCGCGGCGAGGTCGGGCGCGAGCGTCGCCAGCGCCGCCATCGTCACCCCGGGAAAGCGCAGCAGGTCGATCCGTCGCCGCGCCGCGCCGTCGCCGGGCAGCGCCAGTCCGATCGCGGCATAATCGGCGGTAGCCACCGGCGCGGCGAGCAACGCCGCCGCGCGCGCGCGCTCGGCCATGCGTGCATCGAACAAAGCCGCGGTCGCCGGCCGCACCAGTCCCAGCGCGATCCCTTTCGGCGTCAGCCGCGTCGCGGCATTGTCGGCGCGCAGCCGCAGCCGGTATTCGGCGCGCGCGGTGAGCATGCGGTACGGCTCGCTCACCCCCTGCAGCACCAGATCGTCGACCATCACCCCGATATAGCTTTCCGAGCGGTCGAGGATCAGCGGCTCGCGCCCCTGCACGCTGAGCGCCGCATTGGCCCCCGCGACCAGCCCCTGCGCCGCGGCTTCCTCATATCCGGTGGTGCCGTTGATCTGCCCCGCGCACCACAGCCCGCTTATCGCACGCAGCTGCAAGGTCCGGTCGAGAGCGCGCGGGTCGATATGGTCATATTCGACCGCATAGCCCGGCACGACCATTTCGACCGTTTCGAGCCCCTCCATCGTGCGCAGCATCGCGAGCTGGACGTCGGCGGGCAGCGAGGTCGAGACCCCGTTCGGATAGACGAGGTGCGTGTCGAGCCCCTCGGGCTCGAGGAAAATCTGGTGCCCGTCGCGATCGGCAAAGCGGTGGATCTTGTCCTCGATCGACGGGCAGTAGCGCGGACCCGCCGCGCCGATCGCGCCGGTGAACAGCGGCGATCGGTCGAGATTGTCAGCGATGATGCGGTGCGATTCGGGGTTGGTGCGCGTAATCGCGCAAAAAATCTGCGGCACCGTGCGCGCATTGTTCCACGTGGAACAGGTCCAGGTCGCGCCCTCGACACCGTCCGACGGCTGCTCGGCGAGCCGCGCCCAGTCGATCGTGCGGCCGTCGAGCCGCGGCGGCGTCCCCGTCTTGAGCCGTGCCATCGGCAGATTCGCGGCGCGCAGCTGGACCGCGAGGCGGTGCGCGCCGGCTTCGCCGATGCGGCCGCCTTCCATCCGTTCCTCGCCGCGGAACATGCGGCCGCCGAGGAAGGTTCCCGTCGCCAGCACCACCGCCGGCGCGGCGAGCCTCGTTCCGTCGCCGAGGATCAGTCCCGCGACGCGCGCGTCGTCGTCCGACAGGTCGAGCGCCGCCGCCTCGCCCGCAACGACGGTGATTCGCTCTTCGGCGGCGAGCAGCGCCTGGATCGCATCGCGATACAGGATCCGGTCGGCCTGGATACGCGGCCCCTGCACCGCCGCGCCCTTCGACGCGTTGAGCATCCGGTAATGGATCGCCGCGGCATCGGCGGCGCGCGCCATCCATCCGTCGAGCGCATCGACCTCGCGCATCAGATGACCCTTGCCGAGCCCCCCGATCGCGGGGTTGCACGACATCGTGCCGATCAGCGCGGGATCGAAACTGACGAGCGCGACGCGCGCACCGAGCCGCGCCGCCGCCGCGGCGGCCTCGGTCCCGGCGTGCCCGCCGCCGACGACGATGACATCGAAAGTTGCGCTGCTATGCATGATCGCGGGCGCGCATAGCGCAAAGCACCGCACGAATCCATCCGGGGCGTGGCGCTGCGTCCTTCAAATCTGCCGTCGCGCGATAAAATCTATCGTCGGCTTTCGACCGGTCGCGGACTTAGATCCTCCCTGTGGCCGCAGGCCATGGGGAGGGGGACCGCTCGCGCAGCGAGTGGTGGAGGGGCCGCAAGGTTGCGCGACGCCTGACGGCGTCGGCCCCTCCGTCAGCGCTTTGCGCTGCCACCTCCCCATCGCTGCGCGACAGGGAGGATTCAAGGGAACGTCCGCTTTCCACCCCGAAACCACCCGTCCCCGTCGCCCTTGCACCGCCCCCCGTTCCACGTGGAACATCATTTCCCGATGCAGAAACGCCCGAACAAGGCATCGAGCATATCCTCGACCCCGGCGCGCCCGGTGATGCGGTCGAGCGCGCCCGCTGCGAGCCGCAGGCGCTCGGCGAGCAGGATCAGGTCGTCCGCCTCGCGCGATCCCGCTTCGATGTCGAGCCACGCCCTCGCCTCGGCGAGCGCATCGCGCTGACGCCGGCGCAGCGCGGCCTCGCCCTCGCGCGGCAACAGCGTGCGCGCCATGTCGACGATATAGGCGTGGAGCCGGTCCATCCCCTCGCCCGTCGCCGCCGACAGGATCAGGTCGCAACGCGCCGCTTCGGCCTCGGCGGCGGCGTCGCCCCGCCAGCGGTCGGCCTGCGCCGCGATCAGGATCGTCCGCGGGTGGTCGGGCGCCGCTTTCGGCGGACCCAGCCACAACAATATATCTGCCGCTTCGACCGCCGTCTTCGCACGGTCGATGCCGATCCTTTCGATCGCGTCGCCGCTTCCGCTTCGCAGTCCCGCGGTGTCCGAAAAGCGCATCGCGATCCCGTCGAGCGCCAGCGGGGTTTCGATCACGTCGCGCGTCGTCCCCGCCAGCGGCGACACGATGGCGAGTTCCTTTCGCGCTAATGCATTGATTAACGTCGATTTACCGACATTCGGCGGCCCCGCGATGACAACCGAAAGCCCTTCGGCGATCACCTCCGCCGCGGGCCGTGCCAGCCATTCGCCGAGTTCGGCGGCAAGCGCTGCCATCCCCGCGACGACACGCTGCGCGACCCCATCGCCGGTTTCGACATCATCCTCGTCGGCAAAATTGAGCTCGGCCTCGACCCCCGCCATCAACGCGAGAAGCCGCTCCTGCCAGTCCGCCACCGCGCGCGATACATGCCCGCTCGCCATGCCCAGCGCCTGCACGCGCTGGCTCTCGGTCTCGGCCGCGAGCAGGTCGGCGAGACCCTCGGCTTCGGCGAGGTCGATCCGCCCGTTTTCGAACGCGCGCCGCGTGAACTCGCCCGCCTCGGCGCGCCGCAGTCCAGGTATCGTGCCGAGCGCCGCCTCGACCGCAGCGACCACCGCACGGCCGCCATGCAAATGGAGTTCGGCCAGATCCTCGCCCGTCGCGGTCGCCTGCCCCGGAAACCACAGGATCAGCGCGCGATCGAGCGGCGCGCCGGCCGCATCCTTCAATTCGGCCAGCGCCGCGCGCCGCGCTTCGGGCAAACGCCCGGCCAGCGCCGCCAGCGCCGCGCCCGCCTCCGGCCCGCTGACGCGCACGACGCCGATCGCCGCCGGCGGCATCCCGCTCGACAGCGCAAAGATCGTATCGCTTCGGCGCCCGGTTTCGGTCAGCTCTTGCGTCCCCGCGCGGGTTTGTCGCCCTCGCCAGCGTCAGCGGCCTTGGCGCCGCCGCCCATCAGCCCGCCGCCGAACTGGCCGAGCAGCGACTGGACCAGCCCCAGCCCGCTTTCGCCCATCGGCACCCAGCTCTTGACCATCGACTGGACCATGTCGGGGGTGATGCCCTTCGCCATCAATTCCTTGACGCGGTCGAGATAGATCGCGTGCAGCGGCTCGAGGTCGGGCAGACCGAACAGCCGCCGCGCTTCCTCGGGGGTGCAATCCACTTCGATATTGAACTTCATCGCCTGTCCTTGCCCCTTACGCGCTTGAGCCGCGCCGCCGTGGCCGCTAGCTTCGCGCTTTCACATCCAAGAAGCAAGAGTCAGGAGAGCTCCCCCATGTCCGCGACGAACACCACCATCCCCGCGCTCGACGGCGAAGGCATGATTCCCGCCTATGTCGCGCGCCCCGACGCCGATTCGTCGCGCGCGATCATCGTCATCCCCGAAATCTTCGGGGTGAACGCCGGCATCCGCAAGAAATGCGACGACTGGGCGGCCGAAGGCTATCTGGCGATCGCCCCCGACATCTTCTGGCGCTTCGCCCCCGGGGTCGAGCTCAGTCCCGATATCGAGGCCGAACTGCAGGAAGCCTTCGGCTATTTCGGCCAGTATGACGCCGACGACGGGGTCAAGGACATCGAGGCGAGCATCCGCTGGCTGCGCGGCGAAGGCGCCGAAAAGATCGGCGCGGTCGGCTTCTGTCTCGGCGGCCGCCTCGCCTATATGGCCGCGACGCGCACCGACATCGACGCCTCGGTCGGCTATTATGGCGTCATGATCGACCAGATGCTGAACGAAAGCCACGCGATCGCCCACCCGCTGATGCTCCACATCCCGACCGAAGATCATCTCGTCGACCACGCGGCGCAGAAGGTCATCCACGACGGGCTCGATCCGCATCCCAAGGTCACGCTTCACGATTATCAGGGGCTCGACCACGGCTTCGCCGCAACGATGGGCAATCGCCGCAACGAAGACGGCGCACAACTCGCCGACGGCCGCACGCGCGCCTTTTTCGCCGAGCATCTCGCATGAGCGGGCATGCGGGTCTCGCCGCCTGGCACGCCTATATGGCGGGTGGCGGCGACCCGCAGGCCTTGCGGGGCCTGCTCGCCGAGGATGCGGTGTTCCATTCGCCCGTCGTCCACACCCCGCAGGCGGGCGCCGACAAGGTCTTCGCCTATCTCCACGCTGCGAGCCATGTGCTCGGCGGCGAAAATTTCCGCTATCTGCGCGAAATCGTCGACGGCAATCAGGCAATGCTCGAATTCCAGAGTGAACTCGACGGCATCCAGATCAACGGCGTCGACATCATCACCTGGAACACCGACGGAAAAATAATTGATTTCAAGGTGATGGTGCGCCCGCTCAAGGCAATCAACAAGGTTTGGGAGAAAATGGCCGCGATGCTCGCCGCGCAGGCGGGCTGACGGACGTGCTTCGCGTCCCGCGCTGGATCGCCATCCCGGTCCTGATCGCCGCGATCGCGGCGGCGGGCTGGTGGGGGTCCGCACGCTGGACGCTGATCCTGTCGGTCCCGCTGCTCGGCCTTGCACTTTACGACGCGCTCCAGCGTCGCCATTCGCTCCGCCGCAACTATCCGCTGATCGCGCGCGTGCGCTGGCTGTTCGAGGCGCTGCGCCCGTTCCTCTACGCCTATGTCGTCGAAAGCCCGCTCGACGGGCGCCCGTTCGCACGCACCGAACGCGATCTCGTCTATGCGCGCGCCAAGGGCGATCTCGATTCGCATCCCTTCGGTACCGAACTCGACGTCTATTCGGACGAATATGAGTGGATGAGCCATAGCATGGCGCCGACGATGACGACCGACCGCGCCCGGCGCGTCACGGTCGGCAACAGCCAGTGCGCCCGGCCCTACGAGGCTGCGCTGCTCAACATCTCGGCGATGAGCTTCGGTTCGCTCGGTGCCAACGCGATTCAGGCGCTCAATCGCGGTGCGCGGCTCGGCGGCTTCTATCATGACACCGGCGAAGGCGGCCTCAGCCCCTATCACCGCATCCACGGCGGCGACATCGTGTGGGAGCTGGGCAGCGGCTATTTCGGTTGCCGCGACGAGGCCGGACGCTTCGACCCCGGACGCTTCGCCGCCACGGCGCAGGACGACCAGGTCCGGATGATCGAGATCAAGCTCAGCCAGGGCGCCAAGCCCGGCCACGGCGGGGTGTTGCCCGGACCCAAGGTCAGCGCCGAAATCGCCGCGACGCGCGGCGTCCCCGCGGGCATGGACTGCGTCTCGCCCGCCGCGCATTCGGCCTTTTCCACTCCCGTCGAACTCGTCGAATGGGCGGCAAAGCTGCGCGACCTGTCGGGCGGCAAACCCGTCGGAATCAAGCTCTGCGTCGGCCAGCCGCACCAGATTTATGCCGTCATGAAGGCGATGGTCGAGACCGGCGTCCGGCTCGACTATATCGTCGTCGACGGCGCCGAGGGCGGCACCGGCGCGGCGCCGGTCGAATTTTCGAACCGCGTCGGCATGCCGCTGCGCGAAGGGCTGATCTTCGTGCGCAACGCGCTCGTCGGCTGCGGGCTCAAGGAAGAAGTGCGGCTCGCGGCCTCGGGCAAGGTCCATTCGGGCGCGGGTCTCGCGGTCAATTGCGCGCTCGGTGCCGACTGGTCGAACGCCGCGCGCGCCTTCATGTTCTCGCTGGGTTGCGTCCAGTCGCTGCAATGCCACACCGACCGCTGCCCGACCGGGGTCGCGACGCAGGACCCCGGGCGCCAGCGCGGACTGGTGGTCGAGGACAAGGCCGAACGCGTCCGCCGCTTCCAGGCCGCGACCGTCGGCGCGCTGTGGGACATCACCTGCGCGATGGGGCTCGAAACCCCGTGGCAGATCATGCCGCACCACCTGCACGAACGGCTCAATTCGGCACGCTCGGATTCGATCGACCGCATCTACAAATTCTACGAACGCGGCGTGCTGCTCGACGATCCCGGCTCGGTGGCAAGCGCACGCTACTGGGCGATGGCGCGCGCCGACAGCTTCCGCGCAGCGCTCTAGATCAGGCTGAGCCCGGCAAGCTCGCGATAGAGCTCGGGCGGCAGGTCGCCAATCCCGTCGCCTTCGTCGAGGCCCTTCGGGGCATCGGCATCGGCCAGATAACGCCACCCCTGATGCGCACGCTTGGGCTGCGGGTGGATGCGCTCAAGGTTCGCGACGCAGACGATATCGATCCGCCCGTCGGCGCGCTCGTCGAAGCGGAGGATTTCGACGCGCCCGACGAGCATGTGCTTGACGATGAAGTGCAGCCTGCCGCCGATCAGCTCGTCGGCGCGCTTGGGTTTGAACCGCGTCGTGAACCGCACCTCGCCGCCCTCGGCGCGCATCGCAATCCGCTGTTCGAGGCTCGCATAGTCGGGGCAGCCGACGGCGACGCGGGTCATGTGGAGCGGAGACATGGCGTCCAGATGGGAAGCCGGCACGAAAAAGCCAGCCCCTCGCAGGGCTGGCCTTTCCTTGCCGTCAGAAAAACCTGTCAGCCGAATAGCGTGCCGATGCCGACGCTCGGGTCGATCCAGCCTTCGTAGATCATCTTGACCGCGACGTAGAGGATCACGGCAAGCCCGACATAGGCGATCCAGCGATAGCGCTCGATATATTTGGCGATGATGTTCGCCGCGACGCCCATCAGCGCCACCGCGACGATCAGCCCGACGATCATGATGCCCGGATGCTCGCGCGCCGCACCGGCGACCGCGAGGACATTGTCGAGGCTCATGCTGACGTCGGCGACCGCGACCGCCCAGGCGGCGGCGGCGAAGCTCTTCGCGGGTTTCAGGCCCGAATGCTCGTCGCCCTCGATTTCGGGCGAGCCGGCCGAATGGGCGCCCTCGCGCAGTTCGCGCCACATTTTCCATGCCACCCAGACCAGCAGCAGCCCGCCGACGAAGATCAGCCCGACGATGCCCATCAGCTGCTGGACGACCAGCGCAAAGGCGACACGCAGAACCAGCGCCGCGAGCACGCCGATGACGATCACCTTGCGGCGCTGGTCGGCGGGAAGCCCCGCCGCGAGCGCGCCGACGACGATCGCATTGTCGCCCGCCAGCACGATATCGATCATCAGCACCTGGAGAAATGCCGACAAAGCAGCGGGCGAACCGATATTGCTGAAGTCGTTGACGATATGCTGCCACATTTCGGCGGGCGAACCGAAGCTCGGTGCGGCTGCGGCCGCTTGCGTCAGAATATCCAATATCACAGCATGTCCCCGAAATAGCTGACCTCTGGAATAGGGTCATAAAAGCGATGCAGCAATGCCCGCCATTGTTGGTAACGATCCGACCGGCGGAACCCGTCGCGATGATCCGCGACCGACCGCCATTCCACTAAAAGCAGATAGGGCTGTCCGGTTCCTGTCGGGCGACGAATCTGGAGCGACAAAAAGCCCGGCGACGCTTCGATCAGCGGCCGGGCCTCGGCCATGGCCGCCTCGAATTCCGCTTCGTTTCCCGCACGTACGGGAAGCAGCGCATGTTCGAGCACGGCCATGATGCCGGATTACTGGTTCATGCTGTCGAAGAAATCCTCGTTGGTCTTCGAATCCTTGATCTTGTCGAGCAGGAATTCCATCGCGTCGACGGTGCCCATCTGCATGAGGATGCGGCGCAGCACCCACATCTTGGACAGCTTGTCCTTCTCGACGAGCAATTCTTCCTTGCGCGTCCCCGACTTGCCGACGTCGAGGCTCGGGAAGATGCGCTTGTCGGCGACCTTGCGGTCGAGCACGATTTCCGAGTTACCGGTGCCCTTGAATTCCTCGAAGATCACCTCGTCCATGCGGCTGCCGGTATCGATCAGCGCGGTCGCGATGATCGACAGCGAACCGCCTTCCTCGATGTTGCGCGCGGCGCCGAAGAAACGCTTCGGGCGCTGGAGCGCATTGGCGTCGACACCGCCCGTGAGCACCTTGCCCGAGCTCGGAACGACGGTGTTGTAGGCGCGGCCGAGGCGCGTGATCGAGTCGAGCAGGATGACGACATCCTTCTTGTGCTCGACGAGGCGCTTGGCCTTTTCGATCACCATTTCGGCGACCTGGACGTGGCGCGTCGCGGGTTCGTCGAAGGTCGAGGACACGACCTCGCCCTTCACGCTGCGCTGCATGTCGGTGACTTCCTCGGGGCGTTCGTCGACCAGCAGGACGATCAGGTAGACCTCGGGGTGGTTGTCGGTGATCGCCTTGGCGATATTCTGGAGCAGCACCGTCTTGCCGGTGCGCGGCGGCGCGACGATCAGCGCGCGCTGGCCCTTGCCCTGCGGGCTGACGAGGTCGATGACGCGCGCCGACTTGTCCTTGACCGTCGGGTCGACGGTGTCGAGCGACAGCTTCTGGTTCGGATAGAGCGGCGTCAGATTGTCGAAATTGACGCGGTGGCGCACGACGTCGGGGTCGTCGAAATTGACGCTGATCAGCCTGGTGAGCGCGAAATAGCGCTCGCCGTCGCGCGGCGCGCGGATTTCGCCTTCGACGGTATCGCCGGTGCGCAGGCCGTGCTTGCGGACCTGGTTCGGCGAGACATAGATGTCGTCGGGACCGGCCAGATAATTGGCGTCGGGCGAGCGCAGGAATCCGAAGCTGTCGGGCAGGACCTCGATCGTCCCCGATCCGATGATTTCCTCGCCCTCTTCGGCGAGTTCCTTGAGGATCGAGAACATCAGATCCTGCTTGCGCAGGGTCGAGGCGCCCTCGACGCCCAGCTCTTCCGCCATTTCGACGAGTTGTGCGGGCGATTTGGTCTTGAGTTCTTTGAGATGCATGGATGGAGTCCAGGTAGAAAATCGGGAGAAATTAATCGGTTGTCGGCGCACCGCGGCGGGTGCCTATCCGGCCGGGGGACGACCGTTCGCGATAGTCTCGGCGCAGGACGCACCGCCCGCGTGCGCGGGGTTGAATCGGCCCCTATCCCTCGCTCGCCGCCAAGTCAATCGCGTGCGCGACGCGGCGCGTTCAGGGCCGGACGACCGCCAATATCACGATGATCGCCGCGGCGACGCCGGGAACCTCGTTGAGCATGCGCAGCCGCTTTTCGGTCATCGGCCGCTCGCCCTTCGCGAGCTTCTTGTAGTGGCCGATCATCCAGCCGTGATAGCCCGACAGCGCGAGCACGACGGCGAATTTCGCAAGGAACCAGCCCTGCGTCCAATATCCCCCGTTGAACGCGAGCATCAGCCCGAGGATCCAGACGATGATGATCGACGGGTTGAGGATGATCCGCCGCAGCCGATCCTCGCGCTCGATCCACTTCCTGTCCTCGTCGGACCCGACCGGGCACTGGCTGTGATAGATGAAGAAGCGCGGCATCATGAACAGGCCGGCCATGAAGAAGATCACGAAGATGATATGCGCCGCTTTGACCCAAAGCATCGTCGCCCCCAGAAAGCCTGCCAGTTCCATGCCTATCCCCGCACGCGCCGGATCAGATGCTCGACATGGGCGATCGGTGTGTCGGGCACGATGCCATGGCCGAGATTGAAGATATGGGGGCGCGTCGGGAAAGCCGCAAGGATGCGATCGATCGCAGCGTCGAGCGCCGCACCGCCCGCGACGAGCGCGAGCGGGTCGAGATTGCCTTGCACGGGCAGATGCGCGGGCAGCATGGCGTCGGCCCAGGCGGGATCGACCGTCTCGTCCAGCCCGATCGCATCGACCCCGGTTTCGCCGGCATAGGCGCGAAGCTTGCCCCCCGCTCCCTTCGGAAAGCCGATGACCGGCGTGTCGGGATGCAGCGCCTTCAGCCGGCCGACGATTTCGGCGTTGGGCGCGATCACCCATTGCTCGAACTGCGCCGGCGACAGGCTGCCCGCCCAGCTGTCGAACAGCTGGACCGCCTCGACGCCGCTTTCGATCTGTCCCGACAGATAGGTGACGGTCAGGTCGATGATCGCGTCGATGATCGCCTGGAACGCCTGCGGGTCGCCGAACGCCATGCGCCGCGCCGCGGCCTGGTCCTTTGATCCCTGCCCCGCCACCATATAGGTCGCGACGGTCCACGGGCTGCCCGCAAAGCCGAGGAAGGTGGTCTCGGGCGGCAGCGCGCCCGCAACGCGCGTAACGGTTTCATAGACGGGGTCGAGCCGCTGCGGCATAGCCGCGAGCGCGGACAGCGCGCTGTCGACCAGCGGGGGCGCGAGCCGGGGCCCCTCGCCTGCCTCGAACCACAGATCCTGACCCAGCGCGTGCGGGATGACGAGGATGTCGGAAAAAAGGATCGATCCGTCGAAACCGAAGCGCCGGATCGGCTGCAGCGTCACCTCGGCCGCGGCTTCCGGATCGTAGCACAGCTCGAGGAAACCGCCCTTGGTCTCCCGGAGCGCCCGATATTCGGGAAGATAGCGTCCCGCCTGGCGCATCAGCCACAATGCGGGCCGTTCCTGCCGTGCCCCGCGCAACGTCGCGAGCAAGCTCTTCACTGGCGCCATGGCGCAGACCCTCTTTCTTTCTACCCAATCAATATATTGAAAAGATGGTGGTGGTTTGTTGGGGGGCGAATAACGCGGCTTTAGGCAGCGCCGCCGCCTTTGCCAACAGCTTGACTCCATCCCGGCCGATCTTTGCCGCGGAGTCGCGAACGCTTGTCCTCCTAATCCACAGCCTGTGGATAAAAAGGCGATGCTGTGGACAAGCGGCGGAACGGAATCGGCAGCGTCGGGGATGAATCCACTCCCCCCTTTTGCTCCCCCCGCTTGTCCCGGACTTATCCACAGCCGGTGCCGCGCGCTTCGCCGCTTGCCTTTTTCCGCGGCCTTGCGCCATGTGCGGCTATGGGCCGGCTCCACCTTCACCTCATATCCGATTCCACGGGCGAGACGCTCGAGAATATTGCCAAGGCGGCGATTGCCCAGTTCGACGATGTCGAGGTGGTGCGGCATTTCTGGCCGATGGTGCGCTCCGAATCGCATCTCGACCGGATCATGGCCGAAGTCGAGGCGAGCCCGGGCATGATCCTCTTCACGCTGGTCAACGGCGAGCTGCGATCGAGCCTCGAACGGCGTGCACGGGCACAGGGACTGCCGACGGTCGCCGCGCTCGACGCCGTCACCGACGCGCTGTCGCGCATGCTCGGGCAGGAAGCCAAGGCGCGACCCGGCCGCCAGCACGCGCTCGACGCCGCCTATTTCGCGCGCGTCGAGGCGATCCAGTTCACCGTCGCGCACGACGACGGCATCGGCTGGGAAAATTGGGAACAGGCCGACATCGTCCTCGCGGGCGTGTCGCGCACCTCCAAAACCCCGACGAGCATCTATCTCGCCAACCGCGGTTTCAAGACCGCGAACATCCCGATCGTTCCCGAATCGCCGCCGCCCGACGCGCTGTTCAATCTCCGCCGCCCGATGGTGGTCGGCCTCACCACGGGGCTCGACCGGCTGGTGCAGGTTCGCCGCAACCGCCTGCTTGCGCTCAACCAGGCGCCCGAAACCCCCTATGTCGACGACGAACGCGTGAAGGCCGAGCTTGCCTATGCGCGCCGCATGTTCGCCGACAATGGCTGGCCGGTGATCGACGTGACGCGCCGCTCGATCGAGGAAACCGCCGCGGCGGTGATCAAGCTCGTCGAGGATCGCAGCGCGGCATGACGCTGCTTCTCGCCTCGCAGAGCAGCGGCCGCGCCGCGATGCTGCGCGCCGCCGGGCTGACCTTCGAAACCAGCGCCGCGCATCTCGATGAAGAGGCGCTGACCGCGTCGCTCCTCGCCGCCGGCCAGACCGCGCGCAACATCGCCGACGCGCTCGCCGAGGCCAAGGCGGTCAAGATTTCGTCGCGGCTTCCCGGGGTGACGGTGCTCGGGGCCGATTCGACGCTGGCGCTCGACGACGGCGCGATGCTGTCGAAACCCGAAAGCCCCGAAGAGGCGGCAAATCATCTTCGCCGCATGGCGGGCGCCCGCCACCGCCTGTTCAGCGCGGTTGTCGCGGCGCGCGACGGTGCGCCCGTCTGGCGCGCGATCGGCGAGGCGAAGCTGTGGATGCGCCCCTTGTCGGACGCCTTCATCGCCGACTATGTCGCGCAAAACTGGGACAGCATCCGCTGGACCGTCGGCTGTTACGAAATCGAGGGAGCAGGCGTGCAATTGTTCGACCGGGTCGAAGGCGACCCCTGGACCATCATCGGCATGCCGATGCTCCCGCTGCTCGCCTGGCTGCGCACCACCGGGCTCGCGCCGGCATGAGTGCGCCCTCTGCCCCCCCTTATGCTGAAGTGATCGGGGACCCGATCGCCCAGTCGAAATCGCCGCTGATCCACGGCTTCTGGCTCGAAGCGCTCGGCATTGCCGGCGATTATCGCCGCGCGCATGTCAAATCCGACGGCCTCGCCGCCTATGTCGCGGAGCGCCGCGACGATCCCGACTGGCGCGGATGCAACGTCACCATGCCGCACAAGGCGGCGATCATGGACCTCGTCGACGATCCCGGCGCCGTGCGCGGCACGATCGGCGCGATGAACACGGTGGTGCGCCAGCCCGACGGGACGCTGATCGGGACCAACACCGACGCCGCGGGCTTCTATGCGCCGCTTGCCGAGCTCGACCTCGAAGGCGCGCCGGTCGTCGTGATCGGCGCCGGCGGTGCGGCGCGCGCGGTGCTGTTCGCGCTCGCCCGCGCCAATGTCGGGCCTGTGACCATCCTCAACCGTTCGCCGCTGAAGGCGATGGGGCTGCTCGCGACCTTCGGGCTCAAGGGCGATGTGGTGGCGCCTGACGCGCCGCTCCCGCCCGCCGCGCTGCTCGTCAACAGCAGCAGTCTCGGCATGACCGGCCAGCCGCCGCTCGACCTCGACCTGTCGCCGCTCCCTGCGGGGGCGATCGTCTATGATCTTGTCTATTCGCCGCTCCGGACCGGGCTTTTGCAGGCCGCCGAAGCGCGCGGGCTCGACACCGTCGACGGACTCGACATGCTCATCGGGCAGGCCGCGCTCGCCTTCGAGCTGTTCTTCGGCGCCGCGCCGCCCGAGGGGCGCGACGACGAATTGCGCGCGCTGCTGACCGCCGGGTGACCGCGACATGAGCCACTTCAAGCGACCCGCCTCGCGGCTGCGCCGCCCCTTTCTGCTCGGGCTCACCGGTTCGATCGGCATGGGCAAGTCGACCGCCGCGACGATGTTCGAGCGCGAGGGCATTCCGGTGTTCGACGCCGATGCCGAGGTGCACCGGTTGCAGGGCCCCGGCGGCGCGCTCGTCGCTGCGATCGAGGCGCGCTTTCCCGGCACCACCGGCCCCGGCGGCGTCGATCGGCAGAAACTCGGCGCGCGCGTGCTCGGCAACACGCACGAGCTCGCCGCGCTCGAGGCGATCGTCCACCCCGCGGTCGGCCGGGCGCAGAAACGCTTCCTCGCCAGGCATCGCGCGCGCGATCTGGTCGTGCTCGATGTTCCGCTCCTGTTCGAAAAGGGCGGCTGGCGGCGCGTCGGCGCGATCGCCGTCGTCTCGGCGCCGCTGTGGATGCAGACGAAGCGCGTGCTGCGCCGCCCGGGGATGACCCGCGCCAAGCTCAAGGCGATCCGCCGTCTCCAGGTCCCCGACCGCGTCAAGCGCGCGCGCGCCGATTTCGTGATCGAAACCGGCCGCCCCAAAAGCGAGACGCATCGCCAGATTCGCGCCATCGCCTCTTGTTTCCGCGCCCGACAGGGTCCAGATTGAAGCTTCAATGCGCGAGATTATCTTCGATACCGAAACGACGGGGCTCGATCCCAGGACCGGGGACAGGCTGGTTGAAATCGGGTGCATCGAACTGGTCGACCGCCGCGAAACGGGGCGCAGCTTCCACGCCTATTACAACCCCGAACGCGACATGCCCGCCGCCGCCGAGGCGGTGCACGGCCTCTCGATCCAGTTCCTGTCCGACAAGCCGCTCTTCGCCGACCGGATCGACGAACTGCTCGAATTTCTCGGCGACGCGCCGCTGATCGCGCACAATGCCGTCTTCGACTTCGGCTTCGTCAACGCCGAACTCGCGCGTGCCAAGCGCCCCATTCTCGACATGGCGCGCATGTGCTGCACCGTTCAGATGGCGCGCAAGCTCCACCCCGGCGCCAAGCACAGCCTCGACGCGCTCTGCACGCGCTACGGCATCGACCGCAGCCACCGCGTCAAGCACGGCGCGCTGCTCGACGCCGAACTGCTCGCGCACCTCTATATCGAAATGACCGGTGGGCGGCAGATCGGCCTCGGTCTCGCATCCGAAGCGCCCGCGCCTGCTGCGGCCGCGGCGTCGGGCCACGCCCCCGCGGCCGCCGCGCGCGCGTTTCGCGAACCCCGTCCGCATGCCGCAACCCCCGCCGAACTGGCGCGTCATGCCGAATTCGTCGCCACGCTGAATCAACCGCTGTGGCACGATAGCCCGTGACGGCGGCTCCGGCCGCCGTCGCTGAGACCCTGGAAGGAGAAGAAAAATGGAAATCCGCGTCTCTGGCCACCAGATCGAAACCGGCGAAGCGCTGCAGGCGCATGTCGCGGACCGGATGAACGCGATCGCCGACAAATATTTCTCGCGCGCGATCGGCGCGCACGCGACCTTCGGCAAGGGACCGCACGACAGTTTCCAGTGCGACATCGTCGCGCATGTGATGCAGGGGCTGGTGCTCAAGGGGCACGGCCAGGCGCAGGACGCGCATGTCGCCTTCGAGGGCGCGGCCGAGCGGATCGAAAAACAGCTCCGACGCTATATGCGACGCCTCAAGGACCGGAGCGGCGGCGCGGCGCCGTCGCCGACGATCGACGAGATACAGGATAACGCCGGCTACACCGTGTTCGACGCCGGCGGCGACGAGGACGAAGCGGGCGATGCGCCGGCGATCATCGCCGAAACGCGCGTCGATATTCCGAGCAGCAGCGTGTCCGACGCGGTGATGATGCTCGACCTTCGCAACACCAACGCGCTGCTGTTCGTCAACAGCAAGACCGGCGCACACAATATGGTCTATCGGCGCACCGACGGGACCATCGGATGGGTCGAACCGCAATAAGACTGGATTTTCTCCGCCATTCCGCCTAAGGGCCGCGCCCAACGATATCCCCGAAGCCGCTCGGGGCCGGGATGGCGGGGGACGCCAGACGATCCGTGATCGATGCCCGCAGGGGCGAACCGGCCGTGGGGCCGGGCTGTTTGAGATTTGACCAGACGCATGAACCTATCTTCTCTCCTCTATCCGGCGACCGTGCGTGCGCATGTTCAGCTCGATTCGAAAAAGGCGCTGTTTCCTTTCGTCGGCGACCTCGCGGCGCGCTCGCTCGGGCTCGACTCGGGCGAAGTGAGCGAGGCGCTGCTCGAACGCGAACGGCTCGGGTCGACGGGGTTCGGGCGCGGCATCGCCCTGCCGCACGCCAAGATGGCTGACCTCGGCGGGGTGCGCGGACTGTTCCTCCAGCTCGCGCGGCCGATCGATTTCCAGGCGGTCGACGGGCTGCCGGTCGACCTGCTTTTCGTCCTGCTGTCGCCGCTCGACGCCGGCGCCGATCATTTGAAGGCGCTCGCGGGCGTCTCGCGCATGCTGCGGAACGAGAGCATTGCCGACCGGCTGCGCGGCGCGAAGAGCGACGAAGCGCTCTATGCGCTGCTCGTCGACAGCGAAGCGCGTGACGCGGCGTAACGCGTTTCCCGGCCGCCCGTCGGGCAAGGCCGGATCTCATCGTCCGTGACGCGGCTCGCCAGCCGCTTCCTCGTCGACCTGCTGCTGCGCCGGACCGAAGCGGCGGGCGGCTTTGCGGCGATTCTCGCCGCGGGCGACGCGCGCGCCGGGGTGATCCTCGTCCAGTGCAGCGAACGCGGTGCGCCGGGGCCGCTGCTCGAACGGCGCTTTGCCGCGAACGGCGGCTATGTGTGGGAGGCTGTCGGACCCGGTGACGGCGACGAAAGCGCGCTTTCGGCCTATCGCGATCGCCGGAAAAAGGCCGATCCCGACCTCTGGATCGTCGAACTGGATATCGCGGATGCGCCACGACTCGTCGCCGAATGGGGGGAATTGAGTTGACATTGTTGCGGCGCACAATAGGTGGCGCGCACCAATAACGCGTAGGTCGTTCCGCGGTTGCAGCGAATCCCTTTCGCATGGCACCCGGCTCCACGGTTCGGACACGCAGTCGGATGATGACCGCAGGCGGACCGTGAACCAGTCTTCCGCCTGTCTTTTCCGGGTCCATCAGCCGCCCTTTTGACGGACCCCATGAGTCGCATCTTGACCACAGCCAGCATGGCTGCCGTTGGCATGACCGTTGCCGCCATGCTGCTGATCGCGGAACCCGGTTTCGCGAATGATCTGGGCGTCGATGCCCCGATCCCCGCCATCACCCTGCCGGGCGCCGATGCGCCGCAGACCGGGACGGTGGCCCCTTCGACCGACACCCCGGCACCGGTCGCCACGCCCGATCCCGTCAGCGCCGAACCTGCCGCGCCGCAGCCGGTGCCGGTGACCGCCGAATCGCTCGCTGAACTCGTCGCCGAAACGCCCCGCCCGGCCAAGCTCGACGCCGAACTGCGCTGCCTCGCCGGCGCGGTCTATTTCGAATCGCGCGGCGAATCGCTCGTCGGCCAGCTCGCGGTCGCGCATGTCGTGATCAACCGCGCCAAGTCGGGGCGCTTTCCGACCAGCCTGTGCGGGGTCGTCCATCAGAAGAGCCAGTTCAGCTTCGTGCGCGGCGGCAAGATGCCGAAAATCCGCGAATCGGGCGCGCTGTGGTCGAACGCGGTCGCCATCGCCCAGATCGCCCGCGACGGCAGCTGGAAGAATCACGCCCCCGGCGCGCTCTTCTTCCACGCGCGCCATGTCTCGCCCGGCTGGCGCAAGACGCGCATCGCGCAGATCGACAACCACATCTTCTATCGCTGACCGGACAGGGCGCGGACCGCGCCGCACGCCGTCCCCGTGCCGCCGCGATCCGGGCCCGCAAAACGGGGCCATCCCGTTCATTGCCAAGCCATAATATGTGGCGCATGATGCGGGCATGAAGCTTCATTTTCCTGCCGCCCTGCTCTGCGCAGCGGCGCTGGCGCTCGGCGGCTGCGCGACGGCCGTCCCGCCGGTCGAGGTCACCCGTTTCCACGGCAATGCGGTCGCCGGCTGGGCGCCGGGCACGCGCTACGCCGTCGACACCGCGCCGCTCGGCGACGCCGCGGCGATGGTCGGCGCGGCGCAGCCCTCGCTCGAATGGAACAGCTACCGCACCGCGGTCGAACGCCAGCTCCAGCTCCAGGGGCTCGTCGCGGCGGAAAATGGCGCGTCGGCGCCGCTCAGGGTGCGCATCGGCTTCGATCGCAGCGAGCGCGCCAGCGGCGGCGGCAATTCGCCGGTCTCGGTCGGCGTCGGCGGCTCGACCGGCGGCTGGCGCTCCGGCGTCGGGCTCGGCGTCGGCTTCAGCTTCGGCGGCGGTCCGCGCAAGGTGCAGGATCTCCAGCTGTCGGTGCGCATCGACGATGCCGCCTCGGGCAATGCGCTGTGGGAGGGGCGTGCGATCGCCGCGGTGCCGGCCAAGGCACCCGCCGCACAGCCGTCGCTTGCCGCCGCGAAATTGGCCGAAGCCTTATTCAAGGACTTTCCCGGCGAATCGGGACGCACTATCAGCGTCCCATGACCATCAGCATCGACGCCGCCTTCGACAGCGGCAATATCGTCGTGGACTCGCTCGCCGGGACCACCGCCCGGCTCTCGATCCGCAAGGACCGCGAATCCGATTTCTTCCAGTGGTTCCACTTTCGCGTCGCGTGCAACGTCGGCGACGCGCTGGACCTCCGCATCACCGGGCTCGCCGCTTCGGCCTACCCCGACGGCTGGTCCGATTATGCGGTGTGCGCCAGCACCGACCGCGAAAACTGGTTCCGTCTCGACACCGATTATGACGCGGGCACCGACGGCGGATCGCTGATCGTCCGCCACACCGCCGAAAGCCCCATCCTGTGGGTCGCCTATTTCGCGCCCTATTCGATGGAACGTCACCACGACCTCGTCGCGTCGGTCGCCGAATGCGAAGGCGTGACCTATCGCCGCCTCGGTCACAGCCTCGAAGGCCAGCCGATCGACTGCCTCGAAATGGGGACGGGTACGACGCAGGTGTGGCTCTATGCGCGCCAGCATCCGGGCGAGAGCATGGCCGAATGGTGGATGGAAGGCGCGCTCGAAAAGCTGACCGATCCCGCCGACCCGCACGCGCGGTCGCTGCTCCGCAAATGCCGCTTCCACATCGTGCCCAACATGAATCCCGACGGCTCGCGCCGCGGCCACCTGCGCACCAATTTCGCCGGGGTGAACCTCAACCGCGAATGGCACGAACCGACCGCCGAACGCAGCCCCGAAGTGCTCTGCGTCCGTAATGCGATGGACGAAAGCGGCGTCGACTGGGCGATCGACGTCCATGGTGACGAGGCGATCCCCGCGGTCTTCCTCGCGGGGTTCGAGGGCATTCCGTCGCTGAAGCCCGAACAGATGGAAAAATACAAGGCGTATGAAGCGACGCTCGCCGCGACGACGCCCGACTTCCAGGTCGATCTCGGCTATGCCGAAACCGCGCCGGGCCAGGCGAACCTCAGCATGTCGACGACGCAGCTCGCCGAACGCTTCGGCGCGGTGTCGATGACGCTCGAAATGCCGTTCAAGGACAATCGCGACCTGCCCGACCCTGTCGCGGGCTGGTCGCCCGAGCGTTCGAAGCTGCTCGCGCACGCGTGCCTCGCGACGCTCGACCGGATGCTCTGATGCCCGATACCGGGGGCGCCTGGCATATCGTCGAGGACGATCTGTCGGGCGCCGCCACCCGCGCGCTGCTCGAGGTGCATTTTGCCGGCATGCTCGCCAATTCACCGGCGGACAGCTGTCATTTCCTCGATTTCGCCGGCCTGCGCGCGAACGATGTCACCTTCTGGTCGATCCATCGCGGCGACGCGCTCGCGGGGTGCGGGGCGCTCAGGATGCTCGACCCCGCGCATGGCGAGATCAAGTCGATGCGCACGCACGAGGCCTTCCTGCGCCAGGGCGTCGCCGCCCGCATGCTCGGCCATATCATCACCGAGGCGCGCCGCCGCGGCGTCGCCTGGCTCAGCCTCGAAACCGGATCGGGGCCCGCCTTCGAACCCGCGCTCGCGCTCTACCGGCGCCACGGCTTCGACGATTGCGAACCCTTCGCCGACTACAAGGCCGACCCGTTCAGCCGCTTCATGACGCGCATTGTCTGAACCGCCGCGCGCGGTTTGCGGGGCCATGGAATCGGCCGTTCGCCAAAAGAAACGGGGTCCGGAAGGGACTCCGGACCCCGCTCTTTCCGCCCCTCGGGGCAATGTGTCAGGTCTCAGGCCGCCTTCTTGCCGCCTTCGACCGGTGCCGGGCCGGCTTCGACCAATGTCGGCGTGGTGCCGCCGATCGCGATCTTGTGCGGCTTCATCGCCTCGGGCACTTCGCGCACCAGATCGATGACGAGCAGCCCGTCGGCCAGGTCGGCCGCGCTCACCCGCACGAAATCGGCGAGCTGGAAGCGGCGCTCGAAGGCGCGCGTCGCGATGCCGCTATACAGGAGCTGGCGGCCCTCGCCTTCGGGCGCGGGGGCCTTGCGGCCGCTGACGGTCAGCATGTTCTGCTGCGCGGTGATATCGATCTCGTCGCTCTTGAATCCCGCAACCGCCACGGTGATGCGGAAATGGTCGTCGGCGACCTTTTCGATGTCGAAGGGCGGATAATTTTCGGCAGCCGAACCGCCGGTCTCAAGGAAGTCGAACAGCCGGTCGAAACCGACGGTCGAACGGCGATAGGGGGTCCAGTCGAAGCTGTTGCGCATGGGTCATTCTTCCTTTCAAAGCGAAGTCTGGGACCGCGGCGGCGCGCCGCGATCGCCACCCGGCCCCGTTGCGGCGACCGGATGAGGCGAATCTGGGTGCGGGCGAAACCATTTCAAGAGGGGCGTTGGCCTTCTGCGAAAAGCCGCGCTATGGCGCCCGCGATCATCCCCTCCGGAAGGACCGAAAATGCCGCAGCTCATCCTCATCCGTCACGGCCAGTCGCAGTGGAATCTCGAAAATCGCTTCACCGGCTGGTGGGACGTCGACGTCACTGAAAAGGGCGCGGCCGAGGCGTGGGCCGCGGGCGAACTGATGAAGGCAAAGGGGATCGCCCCCGACACCGCCTTCACCTCGGTCCAGACGCGCGCGATCAAGACGCTCAACCTCGCGCTCGAGGCGATGGGGCGGCTGTGGCTGCCCGTGACCAAGGACTGGCGCCTCAACGAGCGCCACTATGGCGGGCTCACCGGGCTCGACAAGGCCGAGACCGCGGCGAAGCATGGCGACGAACAGGTCAAGGTCTGGCGCCGCAGCTTCGACATTCCGCCGCCGCCGCTCGAGGCCGGTTCGCCCTACGACCTTGCGAGCGACCCGCGCTACGCCGGCATCGCGATTCCGTCGACCGAAAGCCTCAAGGACACGATCGCGCGCGTGCTGCCCTATTATCAGGCGGCGATCGAACCGCAGCTCGCGGCGGGCAAGACGGTGCTGATCTCGGCGCACGGCAACAGCCTGCGCGCGCTGGTCAAGCATCTGTCGGGCATTTCGGACGCCGACATCACCGGGCTCGAAATCCCGACCGGCCAGCCGATCGTCTACGAGCTGAACGACGATCTGACGGCGCGCGAACGCTATTATCTCAGCGAACGCTGAATATCTGTTCCACTGATGTGGAACGCGGCACCGGCCCGCTCCCCCACCCGGCCTCCCACAGTGTATCCTGAAATGGGAGGCCGGGTGGGGGAGCGGGCCGGTGCCGCAAGCTTCCGCAAAGCGGAAGCAAACATTTACAGCGTCCCCGTCACCGTCAGCTGGAAAAATTGCCCGAACCGGCGCTGGCGCGTTTCCCGGAACGCGATCGGCCCGTCGCGCCGGTCGACGAACACGGTGCGGTCGAATCCGTCCTGCATCCCCGCGAGGTTGCGATACGACAGCTTTACCGTGAAGCCCGCGACGTCCTTGTGCTCGATAAAAGCGGTGACGAACGGACCGACGGTATATTCCGTCTCGATCGCATCGAGCCGGAGGTTCGGGCTGAAGCGTTCGTCGAAATAGCCGCCGCCCCAGGCGAAATTGCTCCCCGGCACGTCGTGGCGCAGGCTGAGGTCGGCGACATATTCCTGCCCCCCGCTCTGGTGGCGCCACTGATCGGTCAGCGGGTCGCGCACGCGGTTCCGCCGCCAGGTGACGTCGGCGTTGATCCGCGCGCCCTTCCACCCCAACGGGTCGAGCAGCAGCGTGCCCTTGCTCGTGACGCGATAGAGATGCGCGGGCGGCAGGTTGCCGCGCCCTTCGGTGGTCGGCGACAGCGGGATCTGGTCGACCAGATCCTGCGCATAGCCATAGGCGAACGCGACGGACGCGTTGCCCCAGCGGCCCATGTCCTGCACGAACTCCAGTTCGCTGCGGTTGACGACCGGCGGGACGAGCAGGCCGTTTCCGCCATTGCCCTGCCCGTTCGCGACGTCGACCGAACTCGCGAAGTCGAAGAAGTCGAGCTGGTCGACGCGGCGCTGGACGAACCAGTTGATCGTCGTTTTGGGCCCGGCCTTCCAGGCGAGCGCGACCTTGCCCTTCGGCCGGATGAAGCGGCGCCTCAGCCCGCCGGGCCCCGACGAGCTCAGCTCGCTATATTCGGCGGCAAGGTTGATCTGCGCGGTGAGGTTCGGCGCGAGCGCGCGGCCCCAGGTCAAGGACGCCTCGCCGCGCTTCTCCTCGACCTTGGTCCTTTCGCCGCCAAAGGTCACTGGCACGAACTGGCCGTTCGCCTGCAGGACCGCGAATTCGGCATCGACGTCGAGCGTGTTGTACGCGCCCTCCATCGCGACCTGCCAGTCGGTGCCCCCCGCGGTGCGCCAGCTATATTCGCCGCGCAGAATCGATTCGCTTTCATCGGCGGTCTGGCTGAAGCGCTCGCCCCTGCGTCCGCCGATCTCGCGGTCGATGACGAACGTATCGACGAAGGGGCTGTGCTCGAAACGGTAGAGCGAGATCAGTTTCAGCCGCCCCTTGCCCAGCCCCATCTCGTAATCGCCGCCGATGTCGAAATTATACTCGTCCTCGGTGAAGCGGAATTCTTCGTTCACGCGCCCATGGCCTGGCTGCACCGAGGTGCCGGTTACGCGCTCGCGCAGATTCTGCAGCTGCCCGCCGAGGTTGAAATTCCATTTGTTGCCGTTGGCGGCGGTGCGCGCGAGCGCTGCCGACAGCCGCGGCCGGTCGCCGTCATAGGCGCCGAACTCGTCGCGCACGAACAGCAACTCGCCGGCGCTGTCGAAGCGTTGCTCGGGTCCCCAATGGCCGTTGCGACTGGCCTCGTTCTTCAGGCTCAGCGTGACCTGCGTGCCTCCCAGCTTGCCCGTGGTCGAAATCTCGCCGTTCAGCCAATTGTCTTCGATCCGCGGGCGCCATTCGGGCTGCCAGCGGAACGTCGTCTTGAACCCGCTGCCGGCGCTCGCGCCCGCGACCAGCACGACATTGGCGACCTGCCCGGTCAGTCCGGGGACGTTCAGGCTCGCGCCGTCGACGATGTCGATATAGGCGACTTGGGTTGCGGTGATCCGCGCCAGCGCGGTGCGCGCGTCGGTGGTCTTGCTTGCGATGCGTTCGCCGCCAATCAGCACATTTTCGGTCGCCTGCCCCAGTCCGCGGGCGCCGCCGTTGGTGCCGGTGACGATCAGGAAGCCGGGCACCTTCTCGACCATGTCGAGCGCGGTGCGCGGCGCAAAGCGCGCGAAATCGTCGGGGGTATAGCGTTCGGCACCGTCCGCCGGCGCGGGAATGGCGGGCGGCGCGTCGCCGGTCGGCACCTGCGCCCACACCGGCGCCGCCGACGTCAACAGCATCGCCGCGAACGACGTCCGACAGATAAAGACCGGCATGACTTTCCCCCCTCGCGCCGCGATCGAGGTGCAGCCCGTCTTTATGCGAATAGTTCGCAATAAAGAATTATCGCCTGCTTGTCTACCAACGGCCGACAGCGCTCGACGAGCGTCGCCGCGGCCGCCGGCTCAGTCGCGCAGCAGCTCGTTGATTCCGGTCTTCGCGCGCGTCTGCGCGTCGACGCGCTTGACGATCACCGCGCAGTAAAGCGACGGCCCCGGCGTGCCGTCGGGCAGCGGCTTACCCGGCAACGATCCCGGCACGACGACCGAATAGGCCGGCACTTCGCCGACGAACACCTCGCCCGTCGCGCGGTCGATGATCTTGGTCGACGCGCCCAGATAGACGCCCATCGACAGCACCGCGCCCTCGCGCACGATCACGCCCTCGGCGACCTCGGCGCGCGCGCCGATGAAGGCGCCGTCCTCGATCACCACCGGACCCGCCTGCAGCGGTTCGAGCACGCCGCCGATCCCCGCGCCGCCCGACAGGTGGACGTTGGCGCCGATCTGCGCGCAGCTTCCCACGGTGGCCCAGGCGTCGACCATCGACCCCTCGCCGACATAGGCGCCGATATTGACGAAGCTCGGCATCAGCACCGCGCCCTTGCTGATGAAGGCGCCGCGGCGGACGATCGACCCGGGGACCGCGCGAAAGCCCGCGTCGCGGAAGCGGTTTTCGCCCCATCCGGCGAATTTCGAAGGCACCTTGTCCCACCAGGTCGCGCCGCCCGGCCCGTTTTCAATGAGTTCCATGTCGTAAAGCCGGAACGACAGCAGCACGGCCTTCTTGAGCCACTGGTTGACCCGCCACGTCCCGCCGGCATCGCGCTCGGCGACGCGGTAGCTGCCGTCGTCGAGCCCCGCGAGCGCGGTCTCGACCGCTTCGCGCACCGCGCCCTGCGTGGTCAGCCCCAGCGTGTCGCGCGCATCCCAAGCGGCTTCGATCGTGGCTTGCAGGTCGGTGCTCATGAAATTCCCCAAGGTTGCGGCAGATTGTCGAGCCAGTCGGCGATGTCGCTGACGTGAAAGTCGACATGCTCCGGCAGGTGGTCGCGATGGCCGCTTTCGCTGCCATTGTCCAGCCACACGGTCGTCATCCCCAGCGCCTTCGCGGGTGTCAGGTTACGCGCCATATCCTCGACAAACAGGCTACGCGCCGGATCGACGCCCAAATGATCGACCATCATGCGATAGGCAGCCGGGTCGGGCTTGGGGGTGTAGCCGGTGAGGCGGATGTCGCAGACGCCGTCGAACAGGTCGGCGATCCCGCGCGCTTCGAGCACCCGCGCCGCATAATCGGCGTCGGCGTTGGTGAAGACCAGCCGGCGGCCGGGCAGTCGTTCGAGACCGCTGCGCAGCCGCGCATCGGGGCCGATGCGGTCGAGCGCGATGGCATGGACGTCGACCAGGAAATCTTCGGGCGCGACGCCGTGGTGCCGCATCAGCCCCGCCATCGTCGTGCCATGGTCGTGGAAATAGCGCTTCTGCACGCGCCGCGCCTCGGCGGCGTCGACGTCCAGCAGCCGCATGATGAAGGCGCCCATGCGTTCGTCGATCAGGTCGAACAATTGCGCCGACGGCGGATACAGCGTGTTGTCGAGATCGAAGATCCACGTATCGATATCGGTCAGGCGCCGGAACATGGGACGGCGCTTACCGGCGGCATGATGGATGGGCAAGCTGCATACATATGGCCCGCTCATATGGTCCGCCGTCACCGAAGGCTTGACCCGGGCGCCGCCTTCCCGTTCAAAACGGACAGCCCCGGGTCAAGTCCGGGGTGACGAAACAGGGGACGCCTCCATGAAACCGACGACTTTCCTCCCGCTTCTTCTTCTCGGCACCATGCTTGCGGCACCCGCAGTCGCGCAGACCGCGCGCACCGTCATCCATGTCGGCCATCTGATCACCGAGCCCGGCAAGCCTGCTCGCGGTGCCTCGACGATCGTCGTCGAGGGCGGAAAGATTATTGCGATCGCCGACGGGCACCAGCCGGCCGATGCCGGCGCGACGCTGATCGACCTTGGCGATAAATATGTCCTCCCCGGGCTGATCGACAGCCACGTCCACCTGACCAGCGATGCGGGCGGCCTCGCCGGTCAGCTCGAGGATGTGACGCTGAGCCCCGCGGCGCAGGCCTTCAACGCCGAGGTCAACGGGATGAAGACGCTGCGCGCGGGTTTCACCACGGTGCGTAACCTCGGCGACGGCGACGGCGCGACACTGGCGCTGCGCGACGCGATCCTCGCCGGCAAGGTGCAGGGCCCCCGCATCGTCGATGCCGCGGCCAGCATTTCGGGTAGCGCGGGGCATATGGACGGCTCGCTTGGCTATCGCGACGAACTCCATCCCTTTTTCGCGGGCGCGGGCAACACCTGCAACGGCGCCGACGACTGCCGTCGCGCGGTGCGCCGCCAGATCGGGCGCGGCGCCGACGTGATCAAATTCGCCTCGACGGGAGGCGTGAACAGCCGCATCGGCGCCGGACTAGGTCGCCAGATGTTCGACGACGAGGCGCAGGCGATCGTCGATACCGCGCATATGTTCGGCAAGAAGGTCGCGGTCCATGCGCATGGCGCCGACGGCATCCGCCTCGCGCTGCAGGCCGGTGCCGATTCGATCGAGCATGGCACGATCCTCGACGATGCGACGATCGCCGCGTGGGCGAAGTCGAAAACCTATTATGTCCCGACGCTGTCGACCGTGAACGGCTATAAGGAACGCATCGCCGCCAACGCCAACGCCTATGAACCCGACGTGCTCGCCAAGATCCAGTGGCGCATCGGAATCACCGGCAAGAGCCTCGAGGCGCTCGTTCCGCGCGGCGTGCGCATCGCCTTCGGCACCGACGCCGGCGTCTCGAAGCACGGCCGCAACGGCGATGAATTCGAACTGATGGTCCGGCACGGCATGACCCCGATCGAGGCGCTCAAGGCCGCGACCGTGAATGCCGCCGACCTGCTCGGCCTTTCGGATCAGATCGGCACCATCGCCCCCGGCAAGAGCGCCGACATCATCGCCGTCGCCAGCGACCCGCTCGCCGATGTGACGGTGCTGAAAAAGGTCGATTTCGTGATGGCGCGGGGCGAGGTGGTCGACTGACCCAGTTCGTCATTGCGAGGAGCCGCAGGCGACGCGGCAATCCAGAGTGGCGTGAACCCGCTCTGGATTGCTTCGCTTCGCTCGCAATGACGAGCTTTAATCTACCAACGCCGCGCGCAATGGCAGCCACCGCTCCAGCTTTGCCGCATAGCTTCCGGTATTCGCCGCACTGCTCGACGGCAGATCGACGACTTCTATCCCCTCCACCACCGGCAACTGCCGCCGCCCGATCGCCGCGGCCTTGCCGCCGTTGAACGCGATCATCCGCAACTCGGGTAATGTCTCGACCAGTGCTGCCAGAACATGCGCCTCGACTCCACGAATCTCGCCGTCGCTGCTCGACCGCCGTTCGGCGGTACGGATCACGTCCCACAGCCCGGCCTTCGCCGCGCGCAGCGCCGCCAGTCGCCCGTCGTAATCCATCGCCGCGAGCGGCCGGTCGATTACCGCCCCCAGCAGCCGCCAGAACTGGTTCGTCGGATGCGCATAATAGCGCTGTTCGGCAAGCGATCTGGCGCCGGGCAGGCTGCCGAGGATCAGCAGCCGCGTGTCGGCGTCGACGTGCGGTGCGAAACTGGCGTGGCGGACGGGCGGCATGCCCGAACCGATAGCCTGCGCGGCACGGCGCAACAATATTGCCGACCCCTTGACCGCGGCGGGAATCGCCGCTAGGGGCGCCCGGTTCGAAAGCGGCGGACAACCGTCATTTTCGGGCCACAACAGCGCTTGAACATTGCTGGCGCGGATGGAGCCTCTGGACAATCCTTGCGATTGACCGGGGTCTTTTGCTGTTACAAGGTCGCCCGTTTTTCGCGGTTTTCCGTGGGGTTCGGACCGGTGCTTCATCCACCGCGGTACAGTAACCGTTCGCCTTGATGGGCGGACATTTGAAGGTGAAGCATTCATGCCCACGATCAACCAGCTGGTCCGCAAGGGCCGGACTCCCCAGAAGGTGAAGTCCAAGGTCCCGGCGATGGACGCAAACCCGCAGAAGCGCGGCGTTTGCACCCGTGTCTACACGACGACCCCGAAAAAGCCGAACTCGGCGCTCCGCAAGGTTGCGAAGGTCCGCCTGACCAACAGCCGCGAAGTCATCACCTACATCCCCGGCGAAGGCCACAACCTCCAGGAACACAGCGTCGTGCTGATCCGCGGCGGCCGTGTGCGCGACCTTCCCGGTGTGCGTTACCACGTCCTGCGCGGCGTGCTCGATACGCAGGGTGTGAAGGACCGCAAGCAGAGCCGTTCGAAGTACGGCGCGAAGCGTCCGAAGTAAGGACCGCTTTTTCGGCTATTTGATCATCCCGCTGCGCCTTGCGCCGGGATGCTGTTGTAAAAGGAATTACCCATGGCTCGTCGTCGTCGTCCTGAACGCCGCGAAATCCTGCCCGATCCCCGTTTCGGGGATGTCGTGCTGTCGAAGTTCATGAACAGCGTCATGCTGGACGGGAAGAAATCCGTCGCCGAAAGCATCGTTTACGGTGCGCTTGAGTCGGTCGAAGCCCGCGCCAAGAAGGAACCGCTCGGCGTGTTCCACGAAGCGCTCGCGAACATCCGCCCGAACATCGAAGTGCGCAGCCGCCGCGTCGGCGGTGCGACCTACCAGGTCCCCGTCGAAGTCCGTCCGGACCGTGCGCAGGCGCTCGCGATCCGCTGGCTGATCACCGCCGCGCGCAACCGCAGCGAGACCACGATGGCCGCGCGTCTGTCGGGCGAACTGCTCGACGCGTCGAACAACCGCGGCAACGCGGTCAAGAAGCGCGAAGACACGCACCGCATGGCCGAAGCGAACCGCGCTTTCAGCCACTACCGCTGGTAATTGCGCGGACGCCCCGGCGTCTCGCAATCGCAACAAATCTTCCTATATCGGGGGTGGTCACGCTGACCGCCCCCCAAATCCAAGGAAAAGACCATGGCACGCAGCCATCCGCTCGAACGCTATCGCAATTTCGGTATCATGGCGCACATCGACGCCGGCAAGACCACGACGACCGAGCGCATCCTTTTTTACACCGGCAAGTCCTACAAGATCGGCGAAGTCCATGACGGCGCCGCGACAATGGACTGGATGGAGCAGGAACAGGAGCGCGGCATCACGATCACGTCGGCCGCGACGACCTGCCTGTGGAAGGCCGATGAGGGCAAGGGTCCCGAACACCGCCTGAACATCATCGATACCCCCGGACACGTCGACTTCACGATCGAGGTCGAGCGCAGCCTGCGCGTCCTCGACGGCGCGATCACCGCGTTCGATGGCGTGGCGGGCGTCGAGCCGCAGTCGGAAACCGTGTGGCGCCAGGCGGACAAGTACAAGGTTCCGCGGATGTGCTACGTCAACAAGCTCGACCGCACCGGCGCCAATTTCTATTATTGCGTCCAGACGATCATCGATCGTCTCGGAGCGACCCCGGCCGTCCTCTATCTCCCCATCGGGGCGGAATCGGATTTCGTGGGCCTCGTCGACCTCGTCAACGAGCGCGCGATCATCTGGAAGGATGAGAGCCTCGGCGCGGAATTCTTCTACGAAGAGATTCCGGCGGACATGAAGGACAAGGCCGCCGAATATCGCGAAAAGCTTGTCGAGCTCGCCGTCGAGCAGGACGATGCCGCGATGGAGGCCTATCTCGAAGGCACGCTGCCCAGCGTTCCCGAACTCAAGGCGCTGATCCGCAAGGGCACGCTCGCGCAGGCGTTCGTCCCCGTGCTGTGCGGCTCGTCGTTCAAGAACAAGGGCGTCCAGGCGCTGCTCGACGCGGTCGTCGACTATCTGCCCTCGCCGCTCGACATTCCCGACGTTCAGGGCATCAACCCGGCGAACGACGAACCCGACACGCGTGCGACGTCGGATTCGGCGCCGCTCTCGCTGCTCGCGTTCAAGATCATGAACGACCCGTTCGTCGGTTCGCTCACCTTCGCCCGCATCTATTCGGGTACGCTGACCAAGGGTACCTATCTGAACTCGGTCAAGGACAAGAAGGAAAAGATCGGCCGCATGCTGCTGATGCATGCGAACAGCCGCGAGGACATCGACGAGGCCTATGCAGGCGACATCGTCGCGCTCGCGGGCCTCAAGGAAACCACCACCGGGGACACGCTCTGCGCCACCAACGCGCCGATCATCCTCGAGCGGATGGAATTCCCCGAGCCGGTCATCGAGCTGTCGGTCGAACCCAAGACCAAGGCCGACCAGGAAAAGATGGGCATCGCGCTCAACCGCCTCGCGGCCGAGGATCCCTCGTTCCGCGTGTCGACCGACCATGAATCGGGCCAGACGATCATCAAGGGCATGGGCGAGCTTCACCTCGACATTCTCGTCGATCGCATGAAGCGCGAGTTCAAGGTCGAGGCGAACGTCGGCGCGCCGCAGGTGGCGTACCGCGAATCGCTCGCGAAGCCGGTCGACATCGACTACACCCACAAGAAGCAGTCGGGCGGCTCGGGCCAGTTCGGCCGCGTCAAGGTCAGCGTCGCCCCCGGTGAGCGCGGCTCGGGCATCACTTTCATCGACGAGATCAAGGGCGGCAACATTCCGCGCGAATATATCCCGTCGGTCGAAAAGGGCATGCGCGAGAGCGCCGAGAACGGCCACATGATCGGCTTCCCGATCATCGACTTCGAAATCCGTCTGACCGACGGTGCGTACCACGACGTCGACTCGTCGGCGCTGGCGTTCGAAATCGCGGGCCGTGCGGCGATGCGCGAAGTGGCGGCGAAGGCCGGCATCAAGCTGCTCGAGCCGGTGATGAAGGTCGAGGTCGTGACTCCCGAGGAGTTCATGGGCGACGTGATCGGCGATCTCAACAGCCGCCGCGGACAGATCCAGGGCACCGACAGCCGCGGCAATGCCCAGGTCGTCGAGGCGATGGTGCCGCTGGCGAACATGTTCGGTTACGTCAACCAGCTGCGCTCGTTCACGCAGGGCCGCGCGCAATACTCGATGCAATTCTCGCATTATGAGGAAGTGCCGACCAACGTGGCCGAAGAAGTGAAGGCCAAGATGGCCTGATGGGTCCGGGCCGCGCGGGCTTGCACCGCGCGGCAAGACCTACTAAGGGCGGCGCCTGATTCAGCAGGCTCGTCCAAACTGATCAACCCAACATCGAACAAGAAGGTTCAATATCATGGCCAAGGCTAAATTTGAGCGGACGAAGCCGCACTGCAACATCGGCACCATCGGTCACGTCGACCATGGCAAGACCTCGCTGACCGCAGCGATCTCGAAGGTCCTGTCGGAACGTGGCGGCGGCGCGGCCGTCGACTTCGCGAACATCGACAAGGCGCCCGAAGAGCGCGAGCGCGGCATCACCATTTCGACCTCGCACATCGAATATGAAACCGATGCGCGCCACTATGCGCACGTCGACTGCCCGGGTCACGCCGACTATGTGAAAAACATGATCACCGGTGCCGCCCAGATGGACGGCGCGATCCTCGTCGTGTCGGCCGCTGACGGCCCGATGCCGCAGACCAAGGAGCACATCCTGCTCGCCAAGCAGGTCGGCGTTCCCACCATGGTCGTCTTCCTCAACAAGGTCGACCAGCTCGACGATCCCGAGCTGCTCGAGCTCGTCGAACTCGAAATCCGCGAAGAGCTCTCGAAGCGCGACTTCGACGGCGACAATATTCCGATCATCGCGGGTTCGGCGCTTGCCGCTCTCGAAGGCCGCGACGACAACATCGGCAAGGAAGCCATCCTGAAGCTGATGGAAGCCGTCGACAGCTGGATCCCGCAGCCGGAACGTCCGGTCGACCAGCCCTTCCTGATGCCGATCGAAGACGTGTTCTCGATCTCGGGTCGCGGTACGGTTGTCACCGGTCGCGTCGAAACCGGCATCGTCAAGGTTGGCGAAGAAGTCGAAATCGTCGGCATCAAGGACACCAAGAAGACCGTCGTCACCGGCGTGGAAATGTTCCGCAAGCTGCTCGACCAGGGCCAGGCCGGCGACAACATCGGTGCGCTGATCCGCGGCGTCGGCCGTGAAGAAGTCGAGCGTGGCCAGGTTCTGGCCAAGCCCGGCTCGATCACCCCGCACACCGAATTCACCTCGGAAGTGTACGTCCTGTCGAAGGACGAAGGTGGCCGTCACACGCCGTTCTTTGCGAACTATCGTCCGCAGTTCTACTTCCGCACCACCGACGTCACCGGCGAGGTCATTCTCCCCGAGGGCACCGAGATGGTGATGCCGGGCGACAACGTCCAGCTGTCGGTCAAGCTGATCGCTCCGATCGCCATGGACCCGGGTCTGCGCTTCGCGATTCGCGAAGGCGGCCGCACGGTCGGCGCAGGGGTTGTGGCGACCGTCACAAAGTAATATAGGGCCGCGAGCCGCGCGATTCGGACTGATTCGCGCGGCTCGTAGCTTAAAGGTTTTTGATGGCCGGGCCGGCTTCCAACAGGGGGCCGGAGCAGGCCATTTCGGCTCTTTCGCATCGTCAGACGGGATTCGACTGGAACAGTCATGGAAACGCAGAATATTCGCATTCGCCTGAAGGCCTTTGATCACCGCGTGCTCGATCAGGCCACCACCGACATCGCCGACACGGCACGTCGCACGGGCGCTCTCATTCGCGGTCCTATCCCGCTGCCGACGCGCATCGAAAAATTCACCGTGAACCGCGGTCCGCATGTCGACAAGAAGTCGCGCGAGCAGTTCGAGGTGCGTACCCACAAGCGGCTGCTCGACATCGTGCAGCCCACCCCGCAGACGGTCGATGCGCTGATGAAGCTCGACCTCGCCGCGGGCGTGAACGTCGAAATCAAGCTGGCCTAAGCCGGCGCAGCCCCGGAGCCAATCCGGGGTCTCTATCGGCAGGGTGCTTCGGCTCCTGCATTGCCCGGAGCGATCCGGGACGACGATAGGGTGGATACCGCCGGACCGCCTTCTCCGGAAGGCAGCATGGTCCGGGCCGCGTCCCCCGTCTCGCCGCGCCTCTCAACGGAGGACGGCACCTCAGCCCGGACGGGGCGATGCATCAAATTTCGGGCTGGGAGGGTTCTCGTCGGACGATGTCCGGCGAGGTCCCGCAAGCCGTGCGGAATGGTCCGCCCGGCCTCTGTTGAGGAGTATGATCATGCGGACTGGCGTGATCGCGAAGAAAATGGGGATGACCCGCCTGTTTCAGGACGACGGACGCCACGTGCCCGTCACCGTCCTGAGCCTCGAAGGCTGTCAGGTCATCTCTGTGCGCGATAAGGAACGCGACGGCTATGTGGCCGTCCAGCTCGGTGCAGGCTCGGCCAAGGCGAAGAACGTTGCCAAGCCGCAGCGCGGCGCCTTCGGCAAGGCTGAAGTCGAACCCAAGGCGAAGGTTGTCGAATTCCGCGTGGCCGACGACGCCACGCTCGATGTCGGCGCCGAACTGTCGGCCGACCATTTCGTCGCCGGCCAGATCGTCGACATCCAGGGCGTCACGCAGGGCAAGGGCTTTGCCGGTGCGATGAAGCGCTGGGGTTTCGGAGGCATGCGCGCCAGCCACGGCGTGTCGATCAGTCACCGCGCGCATGGTTCGACGGGTAACCGCCAGGATCCGGGCCGCGTCTTCAAGAACAAGAAGATGGCCGGCCACATGGGCGCGCGCAACCGCACCCAGCAGAATCTCGAAATCGTTCGCACCGACGTCGAGCGCGGTCTTCTCTTCGTCAAGGGTTCGGTCCCGGGCTCGAAGGGCGGCTGGCTGATGGTCCGCGATGCGGTCAAGCTGCCGCGCCATCCCGAAGCTCCCTATCCGGCGGGCATCAAGAGCGCGGCGAACAGCAACACTGCCCCGGCTGACGCGCCGGTCGAAACGCCGGCCGAAGACGCCGTCGTCGACACCGCCGGCACCGACGGCGCACAGGAGTCCTGATCATGAAGGTCAAGGTTCAGACCCTCGATGGCAAGGCTGGCGCCGACATCGACCTTAACGACGACGTCTTCGGCGTCGACGCGCGTGCCGACATCCTGCACCGCGTCGTTGCCTGGCAGCTCGAAAAGCGCCGCGGCCCCGCCCGTGCCGCCCGCGAGCGCAGCGACGTTGCCCGCACCGGCAAGAAGTTCGGTCGCCAGAAGGGCGGCGGTACCGCGCGTCACGGCGATCGTGCAGCCCCGATCTTCATCGGCGGTGGCAAGGCGCATGGCCCCCGGGCCCGCACCTTTGGCCACTCGCTGAACAAGAAGATTCGCACGCTCGGCCTCAAGATGGCGCTCAGCGACAAGGCGAAGGGCGGCAAGCTTGTCGTTCTCGACACGCTCGAGCTCAAGGATGCCAAGACCAAGGCGCTCGCCGGCCAGCTCGGCAAGCTCGACCTCGGCAACCGCGCGCTCTTCATCGACGGCGATGCGGTGCATGCGAGCTTCGCCCAGGCGTCGGCCAACCTCATCGGCGTCGACGCGCTGCCGGCGATCGGTGCCAACGTCTACGACATCATCCGTGCCGACACGCTGGTCCTGACCCGCGCGGCGGTCGAACAGCTGGAGGCCCGCTGCAATGGCTAAGGCAAAGACCATCGACGCGCGTCACTACGACGTGATCCTCGCTCCGGTGATCACCGAGAAGTCGACGCTGCTCAGCGAAAACAATGCGGTGGTGTTCAAGGTTGCAAACGACGCGACCAAGCCCGCCATCAAGGCCGCCGTCGAGGCGCTGTTCGATGTCAAGGTGATCGGCGTCAACACGCTCGTCACCAAGGGCAAGACCAAGCGCTGGAAGGGCAAGCCCTACACCCGCAGCGACGTGAAGAAGGCGATCGTTCGTCTGGCCGAAGGCCAGTCGATCGACGTCACCACGGGCGTCTGAGCGTAGGGAAAGGCAGAGAAAATGGCACTCAAATCCTACAATCCGACCAGCCCCGCCCAGCGCGGCCTGATCCTTGTCGACAAGTCGCACCTGTGGAAGGGCAAGCCCGTCAAGGCGCTGACCGAAGGCAAGCGCAAGACCGGCGGCCGCAACAACAAGGGCCATGTCACTTCGCGCGGCATCGCCGGCGGCCACAAGCAGAAGTACCGCTTCATCGACTTCAAGCGTCGCAAGTGGGACATGCCGGCCACCGTCGAGCGGCTGGAATATGACCCCAACCGTACCGCCTTCATCGCGCTGGTGAAGTATGAAGACGGCGAGCTCGCCTATATCCTCGCGCCGCAGCGCCTGGGCGTGGGCGACACGATTGTCGCGGGCAAGAAGACCGACGTGAAGCCGGGCAATGCGATGGAACTGTCGCAGATGCCGGTCGGCACGATCGTCCACAATATCGAGATGAAGCCGGGCAAGGGTGGCCAGATCGCCCGTTCGGCTGGCACCTATGCACAGGTCGTCGGTCGTGATCGCGGTCTCGTGATCGTGCGTCTCGGTTCGGGCGAACAGCGTTATATCCGCGGCGAGTGCATGGGCACGGTCGGCGCGGTGTCGAACCCCGACAACCAGAACACCAACCTGGGCAAGGCCGGCCGCAACCGCTGGCTGGGCAAGCGTCCGCTGACCCGCGGCGTCGCCAAGAACCCGGTCGACCACCCGCACGGTGGTGGTGAGGGCCGCACCTCGGGTGGCCGTCATCCGGTTACCCCGTGGGGCAAGCCGACCAAGGGTGCTCGCACGCGCCATAACAAGTCGACCGACAAGATGATCATCCGGTCGCGTCACGCGAAGAAGAAGAGGTAAGCCATGGCTCGCTCGGTCTGGAAGGGTCCGTTCGTCGACCTTCATCTCCTCAAGAAAGCCGAAACGGCCCAGGACGGCGGCAGCTCTGCCCCGATCAAGACCTGGTCGCGCCGGTCCACCATCCTCCCGCAGTTCGTGGGGCTGACCTTCAACGTCTACAACGGTCGCAAGTTCGTGCCGGTGTCGGTCAACGAAGACATGGTCGGCATGAAGCTGGGCGAATTCGCCCCGACGCGCTTCTTCCCCGGCCACGCGGCTGACAAGAAGGGCAAACGCTAATGGGCAAGGAAAAGTCCCCCCGCCGCGTTGCGGATAACGAGGCGCTGTCGGTCGGCACCCAGATTCGCGGTTCGGCTCAGAAGCTCAACCTCGTTGCCGCGCTGATCCGCGGTCGCAAGGTCGAAGACGCGATGAACGTCCTCGCTTTCTCGAAGAAGGCGATGGCCGTCGACGTGCGCAAGGTTCTCGCCAGCGCTGTCGCCAACGCGGAAAACAACCACAACCTCGACGTCGACGCACTGGTCGTCAAGGAAGCGAGCGTCGGCAAGTCGATCTCGATGAAGCGCTGGCACGCTCGTGGCCGCGGCAAGTCGACCCGGATCGTCAAGCCGTTCAGCCGCATCCGCATCGTCGTCCGCGAACAGGAAGAAGAGGCGTAAGATGGGCCAGAAGAGCAATCCGATCGGCCTGCGCCTGCAGGTCAACCGCACCTGGGACAGCCGCTGGTTCGCCGAAGGGCAGGACTATGGGCGCATGCTCATCGAGGATCTGAAGATCCGCAACTTCATCTTCAAGACGCTGCCGCAGGCCGCGATCTCGAAGGTGGTGATCGAGCGTCCCGCGAAGCTTTGCCGCGTGTCGATCTATGCCGCCCGTCCGGGCGTCATCATCGGCAAGAAGGGCGCCGACATCGAAAAGCTGCGCAAGCAGCTCGGCGAACTGACCGGCAGCGACGTGTCGCTGAACATCGTCGAAATCCGCAAGCCCGAAGTCGACGCCAAGCTCGTCGGCCAGGGTATTGCCGACCAGCTCGAGCGTCGCGTGGCGTTCCGCCGCGCCATGAAGCGCGCCGTGCAGTCGGCGATGCGTCTCGGCGCCGAGGGCATCCGCATCAACTGCGCCGGCCGTCTCGGCGGTGCCGAGATCGCCCGCACCGAATGGTATCGCGAAGGTCGCGTGCCGCTGCACACGCTGCGCGCCAATGTCGACTATGCCGAAGCCGAAGCGCACACTGCCTATGGCGTGTGCGGGATCAAGGTGTGGATCTTCAAGGGCGAGATCCTGGGTCATGACCCGATGGCGACCGACCGTCTGATGCTCGACGCGCAGACGACCGGTGTCCGTCCGGCTCGTGAAGATCGCCGCTAAGGACTGCTGACATGCTGCAACCGAAAAAGACCAAGTTCCGCAAGGCGTTCAAGGGCCGTATCCACGGCAACGCCAAGGGCGGCACCGCGCTGAACTTCGGCTCCTACGGGCTGAAGGCGATGGAACCCGAGCGCATCACCGCGCGCCAGATCGAAGCGGCGCGCCGCGCGATCAGCCGTGCGATCAAGCGTCAGGGCCGCCTCTGGATCCGCGTGTTTCCCGACGTCCCCGTGTCGTCGAAGCCCGCCGAAGTCCGCATGGGCAAGGGCAAGGGTTCGCCGGAATTCTGGGCCGCGCGCGTGAAGCCGGGCCGCATCCTGTTCGAACTCGACGGCGTTCCGGGCCCCGTGGCCGCGCTGGCGTTCGAGCGCGCGGCGATGAAGCTGCCGATCAAGACGAAGGTCGTTGCCCGCCTCGGCGACACCTCGCACCTGGAGGGTTAAGGACATGGCCAAGACCGAAGATTTCAAGGCCAAGACCGACGACCAGCTCGCCGAACAGCTTGGCGAACTGAAGCGCGAGGCGTTCAACCTCCGCTTCCAGGCGGCCACCGGCCAGCTTGAAAAGGCATCGCGCGTCAAGGAAGTGCGGCGTTCGATCGCTCGCATCAAGACGCAGCAGACCGAGCGTTCGCGCTCGGCTGCGAAGTAAGGAGACTGACCATGCCGAAGCGCATTCTGACCGGCACGGTGGTGTCCGACAAGGGCGACAAGACCGTCGTGGTGAAGGTGGAGCGGAAGGTGAAGCACCCGCTCTACGGCAAGATCATCCGTCGTTCGAAAAAGTATCACGCCCATGATGAGGACAACAGCGTCAAGGCTGGCGAAACCGTCCGCATCGAGGAAACGAAGCCGATTTCGAAGCTGAAGACGTGGAAGGTGCTCGACAAGGTCGAAACCTCCGCCAAGCCGAAAGCGGCCGAAGCCTGAGGCTTCGCGCTTATTTTCACGGAACCGCCGGGACGACCCGGTAGGCCAGGTAAGAAGGAAATGCATCGATGATCCAGATGCAGTCACAATTGGAAGTCGCCGACAACAGCGGCGCCAAGCGCGTCCAGTGCATCAAGGTGCTGGGCGGGTCGAAGCGTCGCACCGCCGGCGTCGGCGACGTCATCGTCGTGTCGATCAAGGAAGCGCAGCCGCGCGGCAAGGTGAAGAAGGGTGACGTGCATCGCGCCGTCATCGTCCGCACCGCCAAGGACGTGCGCCGCGCCGATGGTTCGGTGATCCGCTTCGACAGCAACGCCGCCGTGCTCGTCAACAAGAACGAGGAGCCGATCGGCACCCGTATCTTCGGCCCCGTCGTCCGCGAACTGCGCGGCAAGGGCTATATGAAGATCATCAGCCTGGCGCCGGAGGTGCTCTGACCATGGCGAACAAGATCAAGAAGGGCGACACGGTCGTCATCCTGTCCGGCAAGGACAAGGGCAAGACCGGCGAAGTGACGCAGAGCCTGCCGAAGGACGGCAAGGTCGTCGTCGCGGGCGTCAACATCATCACGCGCCACAAGAAGCCGAGCCAGCAGGATCCGCAGGGCGGCCTCGAGCGCAAGGAAGCACCGCTCTACGCGAGCAAGGTGGCGCTCGCCGATCCCAAGACCGGCAAGCCGACGCGCGTGCGCTTCGAAACCAAGGACGGCAAGAAGGTCCGCGTGGCCGTGAAGTCCGGGGAGACCATCAATGGCTGACAACTACACCCCGCGCATGCGCAAGCGCTATGACGATGTGATCGTCAAGGCGATGACCGAGAAATTCGGTTACAAGAATGTGATGGAAGTGCCGAAGATCGAGAAGATCACGCTCAACATGGGCGTCGGTGAAGCCACGCAGGACAAGAAGAAGGTCGAATCGGCAGCTGCCGAGATGGAACTCATCGCCGGCCAGAAGCCCGTCGTGACCAAGGCCAAGAAGTCGATCGCCCAGTTCAAGCTGCGCGAAGGCATGCCGATCGGTTGCAAGGTCACTCTGCGCCGCGAACGCATGTACGAGTTCCTCGATCGCCTGATCACGATCGCGATGCCGCGTATCCGCGACTTCCGCGGCGTGTCGGCGACCAGCTTCGACGGCCGTGGCAACTATGCCATGGGCCTCAAGGAACAGATCATCTTCCCCGAGATCAACTATGACCGCATCGACCAGGTGCGCGGCATGGACGTGATCGTCACCACCACCGCTCGCACCGACGAGGAAGCCCGCGAACTGCTCAAGCTGTTCGGCTTCCCCTTCCCGATCGAAGCGCAGGAAAAGGAAGCCGCCTGATCCCCCCGGGATCTGGCAGGCTCTTTCAAGAAGGAAAGAGAACTTAAGTCATGGCGAAACTGAGTTCGACGAACAAGAATGAGCGTCGCAAGAAGCTGGTGAAGAAATATGCCGGCCGTTATGCGAAGCTGAAGGCCATTGCGGCCGACACCTCGCTCGACGATGGCGAGCGTCTGATCGCGCGCCTCAAGATGGCGGAAATCCCGCGCAACGGCAATCCGACCCGTATCCGCAACCGCTGCGAGATGACCGGGCGTCCACGCGCTTATTATCGCAAGTTCCGGCTGTGCCGTATTCAGCTCCGCGATCTGGCCAACAAGGGCCTGATCCCCGGCGTTGTGAAGTCGAGCTGGTAAGGAAGACGCAAGATGGCAATGACCGATCCTCTGGGTGACATGCTCACCCGCATCCGCAACGGCCAGCAGGCGAAGAAGGACAGCGTCCTCACTCCCGCCTCGACCCTGCGCGTCCGCGTTCTCGATGTGCTCCAGCGCGAAGGCTATATCCGCGGCTACAGCGAAGAAGCGCTGGGCACGAAGGGCCAGCACAAGGGCATCCGCATCGAGCTGAAATATTTCGAAGGCCAGCCGGCGATCCGCCACGTGGCCCGCGTCTCGAAGCCGGGCCGCCGCGTCTATTCGGGCTCGAAAGAGCTGCCGATCGTGCGCAACGGCCTGGGCATCACCATCGTGTCGACCCCGCGCGGCGTTCTCTCGGACGCCGAGGCTCGCGAGCATAATGTCGGCGGCGAAGTGCTGGCGGAGGTGTTCTGATGTCGCGCATTGGTAAAAAGGCAGTAGCGATCCCCGGCGGTGTCACCGCCGCGATCGACGGCGGCCAGCTGTCGGTGAAGGGGCCGAAGGGCACCCTCGCGATGCCGCTGTCCGACCTCATCACCTACGAAGTCGGCGAAGGCAGCATTTCGGTGCAGCCCGCGAACTCGACCCGCGAAGCTCGCGCTTTCTGGGGCATGCAGCGCACGCTGGTCCAGAACCTGATCACCGGTGTGACCGAGGGTTTCACCAAGGTTCTCGAGATCACCGGCGTTGGCTACCGCGCCAACTCGCAGGGCAAGACGCTCAAGCTGCAGCTCGGCTACAGCCATGATGTCGATTTCGCGGTGCCCGAGGGCATCGAGATCAAGACGCCGGACAACACGACGATCGAGATCACCGGTATCGACAAGCAGAAGGTCGGTCAGGTCGCGGCGGAAATCCGTCGTTGGCGCAAGCCGGAGCCCTACAAGGGCAAGGGCATCAAGTATCGCGGCGAGTACATCTTCCGCAAAGAAGGCAAGAAGAAGTAAGCCATGGCACATCTTACCCCTTTCCAAAAACGCCGCCAGCGCGTCCGTACCGCTCTTCGTCAGCGCGCCGCCGGACGTCCGCGCCTTTCGGTGCACCGCTCGGGCCGTCACATCTATGCGCAGCTCATCGACGACGCCGCCGGCAAGACGCTGGCTTCGGCTTCGACGCTCGACAAGGATGTCCGCGGCAAGACCGGCGCGACCACGGCAGCTGCGGCTGACGTTGGCAAGCGCCTCGCCGACGCCGCCAAGAAGGCGGGCGTGACGCAGGTCGTGTTCGACCGCGGCGGCTTCCTGTTCCACGGGCGCATCAAGGCGCTGGCCGACGCAGCTCGCGAAGGCGGATTGGAGTTCTAATCATGGCAGACGAAATTCAGAACGCCGAAGGCGCCCCCGAGGCGACCCCGACCGAGGGCCAGGCTCCGCGCCGCGGCCGTGGCGGTGGCCGCGATGGCGGTCGTGGCGGCCGTGACGGTGGCCGTGGCCGCCGCGACGATCGTCGTCCGCGCGACGAGGATGGCGGCGAAGAGCTCATCGAAAAGCTCGTCCACATCAACCGCGTCTCGAAGACCGTGAAGGGCGGCAAGCGCTTCGGTTTCGCCGCGCTCGTCGTCGTCGGCGACGGCAAGGGCCGCGCCGGTTTCGGTCACGGCAAGGCGCGCGAAGTGCCCGAAGCGATTTCGAAGGCGACCGCTGCCGCGAAGAAGGCGATGATTCGCGTTCCGCTGCGCGACGGCCGCACGCTGCACCATGACGGTCGCGGTCACTTCGGCGCCGGCAACGTCACGCTGCGTTCGGCGCCCGCCGGGACCGGCATCATCGCCGGCGGCCCGATGCGCGCCGTGTTCGAATCGCTGGGCGTTGCCGACGTGGTGACCAAGTCGGTCGGCACCTCGAACCCCTACAACATGATCCGCGCGACCTTCGAAGCGCTCGGCGAACAGACCAGCCCGAAGTCGGTCGCGCAGCGTCGCGGCAAGAAGGTTTCGGACCTGATCAAGCGTGGCGGCGTGTCCGACCGCGCAGCCGAGGCCGAAGCCGCGGCGGTGACGGAGTAAGACCATGGCCGACAAGAAGATCAAGATTCGCCAGATCGGCTCGCCGATCCGTCGTCCCAAGGGCCAGCGCGCCATCCTGACCGGCCTCGGCCTGGGCAAGATGCACCGCGAGGTCGAACTGGTCGACACCCCCGAAGTGCGCGGCATGATTCGCAAGCTGCCGCACATGGTGGAAGTCGTCGAGGGCTGAACACCATGAAGCTCTACCGCCTGTTGACCGGTCCCGACGATGGCGCCTTCTGCGCGCGCGTCGAGGGGCTGCTCAACCGGGGGTGGCAGCTTCACGGCAGCCCGTCGATCACCAGTGTCGATGGTCGCGGCTATGTCGCCCAGGCCATCGTGATGGAAAAAGCCGGACCCTATTCCGGCTTTCAGCCGTCGAGCGAAATCGAACCCGACTGATCCCGCCGCAGGCGGTACGGTCCCAGCGCGAACACAGCGAAAGCGAGTGCATTATAATGACTATCAAGCTCAACGATCTTCGTGACAACAACGGTGCCCGCAAGGGCCGCATGCGCGTCGGACGCGGCATCGGCTCGGGCAAGGGCAAGACCGCCGGCCGCGGTCAGAAGGGCCAGAAGGCCCGCAGCGGCGTCGCGATCAACGGCTTCGAGGGCGGCCAGATGCCGCTCCACATGCGCATCCCGAAGCGCGGCTTCAACAACATCTTCGCCAAGGATTTCGCGATCGTGAACCTCGGCCAGGTACAGAAGCTCGTCGACGAGAAGAAGCTCGACGCCAAGGCCGTCGTCGACCATGCCGCGCTCAAGGCGGCGGGTGTTGCACGCGGCGGCAAGGACGGCGTCCGCCTCCTCGCCAAGGGCGAACTGACGGCGAAGCTGAGCTTCGCGGTCGCCGGCGCGTCGAAGGGCGCGATCGCGGCGGTCGAAAAGGCCGGCGGCAAGGTCGAACTGCCTGCCGCGGCGGCTGAAGAAGCCAAGGCTGAATAATGATCGAAGGGGCGGTCCGGAAGGATCGCCCCTCGACCTATGACGCACCCGTTCCTGCTGGCGCCCATCCGCCACCTGCCTCGCAGGCACAGCGGACAGGCCGGCGGGCCGGGACATCTTCCGGAACGATGCCCGGTTGCGGGCGCATCCCGGTTTCGCGCGATGCGAACGGATATTCAAAGCGGCACAGGAGCGTCGGCTCACCGCTAAATGGGCCTTTCCCCTTGCGCTTCGTGACCTTCGAACGCACATAGGCGCCGGGTCGCGGGGGGCGCGGTCCGCCACTCGAGGAAAGATACCATGGCCTCTCGCGCCGACCAGCTTGCTTCCAACCTGAACTTCTCGAAGTTCGGCAAGGCGACCGAACTCAAGAACCGCATCTGGTTCACGATCGGCGCGCTGATCGTCTTCCGCTTCCTGTCCTTCGTGCCGCTGCCGGGGATCGATCCCGTCGCGCTGGCACAGGCCTATCAGCAGGCGGCTTCGGGCGGCGTCCTCGACATCTTCAACACCTTCTCGGGCGGCAGCCTCGAGCGCCTCAGCATCATCGCGCTCGGCGTCATGCCCTACATCACCGCGTCGATCGTGGTTCAGCTCGCCTCGGCGCTCGCGCCGAGCCTCGCCGCGCTCAAGAAAGAGGGCGAGAGCGGGCGCAAGAAGCTCAACCAGTATACGCGCTACGGCACGGTCTTCCTCACCGCGATCCAGGCCTATTTCCTCGCGATGACCGCCGAGGCGTCGACCGGCGCACAGGGTATCGCGATCGTCGTCGATCCGGGCATGCTGTTCCGCATTTCGGCGGTGATCAGCATCGTCGGCGGCACGCTGTTCCTGATGTGGCTTGGCGAACAGATCACCAGCCGCGGTATCGGCAACGGCGTTTCGCTGATCATCATGGCGGGCATTCTCGCGCAGCTGCCGCGCAGCTTCGCGCAGATGTTCAGCCAGGTCCGCGAAGGCTCGATGGGCGGCGGCACCGTGTTCGCGGTGATCATCGGCGCGGTCGTGCTGATCGCCTTCATCAGCTTCATGGAGCGTGCGCAGCGGCGCGTGCTCGTGCAATATCCGAAGCGCGCGACGCAGCGCGGCGTGATGCAGGCGGACCGCAGCCACCTGCCGCTCAAGGTCAACACCGCGGGCGTCATCCCGCCGATCTTCGCCTCGTCGCTGCTGTTGATGCCGCTCACGATCACCCAGTTCATGGGCAATAATGTCCAGGGCGACACCGCGTCGGGCGATTTCCTGATCACGCTCAACCAGTATCTCGCGCATGGCCAGCCGCTCTACATGGCGCTCTATGCCGCGGGCATCATCTTTTTCTGCTTCTTCTACGTCGCGGTGGTCTTCAATCCGGAGGAAACCGCTGACAATCTGAAGCGCCAGAACGGCTTCATTCCCGGCATCCGCCCGGGCAAGAACACCGCCGCATATCTCGATCATGTGCTGACGCGCATCACCGTGATCGGCGCCGCCTATCTCGCGCTCATCTGTCTGGTGCCCGAATATTTCATCGCCCAGTCGGGCCTGCCGTTCCAGCTCGGCGGTACCAGCCTGCTCATCATCGTCAACGTGACGATCGATACGATCACCCAGATCCAGAGCCACATGCTTGCGCATCAATATGGCGACCTGATCAAGAAAGCCAAATTGAAGGGCGGCGTTGCACGGCGCTGAAGCGCCCGCTAGGCCAATCCCGACTCAAGCAATGGGGAAACAGGGGCTTCCATGACGCTCAATATCATTTTGCTGGGACCGCCGGGGGCGGGCAAGGGAACGCAGGCGGTCAGGCTCGAGGACGAGCATGGCATGGTGCAGCTGTCGACCGGTGACATGCTGCGCGCTGCGGTCAAGGCGGGGACGCCGATCGGCGTCCAGGCAAAGGCGGTGATGGACGCCGGCGAACTCGTCTCGGACACGATCGTCTCGGGGCTGATCGGCGAACGGCTCGACGAACTTGGCGGGGACGTCTCGGTGATCTTCGACGGCTATCCGCGCACCGCCGCGCAGGCCGCGTCGCTCGACGAGATTCTCGCTGCGCGCGGGCGCAAGCTCGACCATGTGATCGAACTGGTGGTCGAGGAAGACGCGCTCGTCGACCGCATCACCGGCCGCTTCAGCTGCGCCAAATGCGGCGCGGGCTATCACGATCGCTACAAGCTGCCCAAGGTGGCCAATGTTTGCGACGTTTGCGGCAGCGACGAATTCAAGCGCCGTCCCGACGATAATGAGGAAACGGTGCGCACGCGCATGGCCGAATATCGCGCCAAGACCGCGCCGATCCTGCCGATCTACGACGAGCGCGGCATCGTGACCCGCGTCGACGGCATGGCCGACATCGACGTCGTCAACGATGCGATCGAAACGATCCTCGCCACCGCACCAACGGCCTGAGCCTACCGTCTGAATCGTCATTGCGAGGGCCGCGGGCCCGTGGCAATCCGGAGCGGCAACAGGCCGCTCCGGATTGCTTTGCTTCGCTCGCGATGACGAAGCTTGCCGGCGGCAAGGGGGACGGGCGATGAATCTCAAGACACTGCTGCTTACAACGATGCTGCCGGCCGCTCTTTGTGCGGTTCCGGCGAGTGCCAAGGTTGTCGATCAGAGTGCGATCGGATTTACCGTCGCGCACACCGCGCAGGTCGCGGCGACCCCCGAGGACGTGTGGAAAATGCTCCGCATGCCCCAGAAATGGTGGTCGAAGGCGCACAGCTGGTCGGGCGACGCAGTCAATTTCTGGCTCGATTCGCAGGCGGGCGGCTGCTTTTGCGAAAAGCTGCCCGACACCGGCAAGGGGCTCGGCAGCGTCCAGCACGCGCGCATTCTTTTTGCCAAACCCAATGAAATCCTGCGCCTGTCGGGAGCCTTCGGCCCGCTGCAGGGCGAGGCGCTGACCGGCACGCTGACGATCCAGATCAAGGAGACGCCGACCGGCGCGGCGATCCGCTTCGACTATGTCGTCGGCGGCTATGTGCGCTTCAAGATCGACGAGATCGCGCCCGCGGTCGATACGGTGATCGGCGAACAGCTCGTCGGTCTCACCGCTGCGCTCGGTGGTGCGCTGCCGCCCAGCCGTGCCGAAAAGGCAGCGGCAGAGGAAGCCGGCGAGGCTGCGCTCCCCGCGAAGAAGGCCCCAAAGAAGGCCGAACCCGAAAAAACCGATGCCGAAAAGGCCGAACCGAGCCTCGACGACGCGATGGCTGACCTGCTCGCCGACCCGCCGGCCGCCGCCGAAGGCGACAAGGAGGACGACGCGACCGCGCCGCCCGAAGCGTCGCCGGGGCTGTCTCTCCTCGATTGAACGACAGACGGCGCGCCTGACGGAGCTTAGCCGCCTTTTTTCCCCTTGAGCGCTGCGAGCGCGGCGAACGGACCCGCCTGTTCTTCGCTCAGCACGCCCTTTTCGGCGAGGATGCGGTCGGCGTCGGGGTGGCGCGGATAGGGATCGAGCGCGAGCGACAGCGTCTGCACCGCGACTTCGCCGACATCGACGCGGTCATGTTCGAGCGGCAGCGTGTCGATCTCCTCTTCGCCGAGCTCGATCTCGTCTTCGGGTTCGACCGGGCCGATGTCGCGCAGGTAGCGAAGGTCGAAGGCTTCGCTGACCGTTGCCGCGACCGGCAGGTCGGTTGCCGCGCACGGCTGAACGAGCGCGGCGCGCACCGTGCCGCGCACGCCCATCCCGCCCGCGACCGCGCGGACCTCGACGTCGGTCTCGAACATGTCGAGCGACACAAGGCCGAGCCGGTGTGCGATCGCCGCGCGCGCCGCGGGGTCGGCGACGAGCGCGAGACTGCGCCCCTGCGCTGCTTCGGCGAGCGTCACGACGTGCGAAAATTCGGGGGCCGTCATCATGCGTGGTTCCCGGGCAACCGGTCAGCCGCGACGAGGTCGGCGACGGGCATCGCCGTGAGTGCACGGCGGAGCGCGCCAATTTCGGCCACGACATGATCCAGATGCGCATCGGCGGGGGCCTTGCCGCGCCACAGGTTGCGCACCAGCGCCTCGCGCAGCTCCTCCGATCCGTCGGGTGCGCGATAGGCGCCGAGCCGTCCGCCGAGCGCGCCGACCATCCGGCCGATCTGCTTGCCGACGACCATATCGCCGAACCCGATCTGGCGCATCTGGCCGTCCATGTCGCTCACGAACAATTCGGTGAGCTGGACCCCCGCCAGCGCGTGCGCCGGATCCTCGTCGATGCGGTGAAGCACCAGTGCCATCGCCAGGCTGACCATGTCGAAACGGCCGTCGAGCGTGTCAGGAACCCCGCCCTCGACGTACCAGTGCGGCCGGCGGGCGGCGGCGATCACCGCGTCCCACAGCGGGCGCATGGCCTCGCGCGGGTCGGGGCCGGGCTTGAAAAATTTGCGCAGCGAAATCATCCGCACCGCTTAGGCCGTTTCGGGACGCGACGAAAGGGGGCGCCGGTCAGGCTCCAGCAAGCTTTGCCGCGCCACAAGCGGCTTGTGCGTCGCGCCCGCTTGGCGCTAAGAGGCGCGGGCGAAAGAAGCGCAGTCGCGGGGGCGAGCGGCACAGACGCGCAACGGAGACCATTGATGCCGCATATCACGACCCATTTGTCCGGACCGCGCGCGCGCCTCCTGCTCGTCGGCCTCGCGCTGGCGCTCGGCACCAGCGGCTGCACCCAGCTCAAGGGACGCCAGGGCTATGTCGCCGACCCGGTGCTCACCGACGCGATCACCCCCGGCGTCGACAACCGCGAATCGGTGGAAAAGACGCTCGGACGCCCGACCTTCGTCGGCCAGTTCAGCAACAATGAATATTATTATCTGTCGCGCGAAACGCGCGCGCTCGCCTTTGCCAATCCGCGCGCGGTCAACCAGCAGGTGCTGCGCGTCCGGTTCGACGCCGCGGGCAATGTCGCCGCGGTCGACCGCACCGGGATCGAGTTGGTGAGCCGGCTCAATCCCGAAGGCGACAAAACTCCGACGCTCGGCCGCGAGCGCAGCTTCTTCGAGGATATCTTCGGCAATATCGGCGCCGTGGGTGCGCCCGGCATGGGCGGCGGCGGCGGCCCGGGGAGCCAGTAGCAGCGGGTCCCGACTGCGACCGGACTACGCCGCACCGGCCCGCTCCCCGCTTGGCTCTTCTGATCGGCATGCCCGGTCGAAGGCCAGGACGGGGAGGCGGGCCGGTGCCGTGTCGGGCACCGGCCGCTTGGCGCGCTCGGAGTGTTTTCAAGTCAGCCGGACTCACCCGACGACCCGAAAAACCCGACTTTAGCCCGCGATTCCGCCCGCCGCGAGCACCGCGAGCGTCACCAGGTCCGATGCCGGCGACGCCATCGTCGCGACCTGCACCGGCTGTTCCATCCCGATCAGCATCGGCCCGATCACCGCGCTGCCGCCGAGTTCGCGCAGCAGCTTCGCCGACAGATTGCCCGACTGCAGCCCCGGCATGACCAGCACGTTCGCCGGACCCGACAGGCGGCAGAAGGGGTAATTCTTCATCAGCTTCTCGTTGAGCGCGACGTCGGGCGCCATCTCGCCTTCATATTCGAAGCCCGGCTGGCGCCGGTCGAGGATCGACACCGCGTCGCGGATATTGTCGAGCCACGATCCCGGCGGGTTGCCGAAGGTCGAATAGGAGAGGAAGGCGACGCGCGGTTCGTGCCCCATGCGTCGCGCGACCTGTGCGGTGCGTTCGGCGATATCGGCGAGTTGCTCTGCGGTCGGGCGCTCGTTGACCGTCGTGTCGGCCATGAAGATCGTGTGGTGCTGGCCGACCAGCACGTGGATGCCGAACGCGGTCTTGCCCTCGGCGGGGTCAATCACGCGCCGCACCTCGCGCATCGTCTGCGAATAGGTGCGTGTGACGCCGGTGATCATCGCATCGCCCAACCCCAGCTTGAGCAATAGCGAGCCAAAGATGTTGCGGTCGCGGTTGACCATGCGCTCGATGTCGCGGCGCAGATAACCGCGCCGCTGGAGCCGCTCGTACAACATGTCGACCATCTGCGGCACATGCGGCGAATTGACGCTGTTGTGGACCTCGAAGCTTTCGGCGTCGGCGACGCCCATCGCACGCAGCTTGTCGTGAAGCCCCTCGCGCCCGACGAGCACGGGAATGCCGTAGCCGCCGTCGCGGAACTGGATCGCCGCGCGCAGCACGACTTCCTCTTCGCCTTCGGCGAAGACGACACGCTTCGGATTGGCGCGTGCCGCCTCATAGGCCAGCGTCAGCACCGACGTCGTCGGGTTCAGCCGCGCGCGCAGCCGGTTGCGATACTCGCCGAGGTCTTCGATCGGCCGCTGGGCGACGCCGGTGTCCATCGCCGCCTTGGCGACTGCGGTCGGAACGATCTCCATCAGCCGCGGATCGAAGGGTGAGGGGATAATATATTCGGGGCCAAAGCTCGATGCGCGCCCGCCATAGGCCGCCGCGACCTCCTCGGGCACCTGCTGGCGCGCAAGGTCGGCGATGGCGTAGGCGGCGGCGATCTTCATCTCTTCGTTGATCGCGGTCGCGCGCACGTCGAGCGCGCCGCGGAAGATGAAGGGGAAGCAGAGCACGTTGTTGACCTGGTTCGGATAGTCCGAGCGCCCGGTCGCGATGATCGCGTCGGGCCGCGCCGCGCGGGCATCCGGCGGCGAGATTTCGGGATCCGGGTTCGCCATCGCAAAGATGATCGGCGCCGCCGCCATGTCCTTGACCATCTCGGGCTTGAGCGCACCCGCGGCCGACAGGCCCAGGAAAACGTCGGCGCCGACCAGCGCCTCGGTCAGGTTGCGCGCTTCGGTCGGCACCGCATGCGCCGACTTCCACTGGTCCATGCCTTCGGTGCGGCCCTGATAGATGGTGCCCTTGCGGTCGCACATGATGACATTTTCATGTTTGACGCCCATCGCCTTGATCAGCGCGGTGCAGGCGATCGCCGCCGCACCGGCGCCGTTGACGACGACCTTGACCGTCGCAAGGTCGCGCCCGGTCAGGTGACAGGCGTTGATCAGGCCCGCGGCGGTGATGATCGCGGTGCCATGCTGGTCGTCATGGAACACCGGGATGTTCATCTTTTCCTTGAGCGCCGCCTCGATGATGAAGCAGTTGGGCGCCGCGATATCCTCAAGGTTGACGCCGCCGAAGCTCGGCTCGAGCAGTTCGACCGCGTCGATGAACGCTTGCGGGTCTTCGGTCTTCACCTCAAGGTCGATCGAATCGACGTCGGCGAAGCGCTTGAAGAGGACGGCCTTGCCTTCCATCACGGGCTTCGAGGCGAGCGCGCCGAGGTTGCCGAGCCCGAGGATCGCGGTGCCGTTCGAGATGACGGCGACCAGATTGCCCTTGGCGGTATAATCATAGGCCTTGGCGGGATCTTCGGCGATCGCGTTCACCGGTACCGCGACGCCGGGCGAATAGGCGAGGCTCAGGTCGCGCTGCGTCGCCATCGGCTTCGATGCGACGATCTCGATTTTCCCCGGGCGCCCATATTCGTGGTAGAGCAGGGCTTCGCGATCCGAGAATTGCACCTTGCTGCCGCTGTCCATCTTTTTCCCCTTGGTTCGAATTTCCAGACGCGCGCCCAGAAGGGTTCCCTAGCGTCGCCCGCGGCAATTGTAACCGCCAATGTTGGAGCGGGCTGCACCGCTGCCGCCGACGCTCCGATCGTTGACTCCGTGTTAACCATTGTGGGGCATGACCTGTCGATGATCTTTTGCTGGGTGGCGCAATGAAATTCGATCCGATCAATCCGGCGGCCCCGATGCTCGACCAGTCTGTCGCGAGCGACTGCGGCGAACTTGCCGTCGGCTGCAGCGAGGCGGCGGGGCGCATCCGGCGGTCGACCGACCAGATGGACCGGCAGATCGCCGAACTCGGACGACTCGAGGAATATGTCGTCGGGCTCGAGGCCGACCAGCGCCAGATCGCCGATTCGACCGACGAAGCGAAGCTGCTGTCGGCGCGCGCCTGCGAACAGCTCGACACCGGTGCCGAACGCGTCAACGCGGCGGTCACCGAATTCCGGTCGGTCATCGACCTGATCGCGCGACTCGGCGCGCACGTCACCAATTTCGCCGCGGTCATGGAACAGGTGCAGCAGGTCAGCCAGTCGATCGAATCGATCGCCAAGACCACCAACATGCTCGCCTTGAACGCCGCGATCGAGGCCGAGCGCGCAGGCGATGCGGGCCGCACCTTCGCGGTCGTCGCCGCCGAGGTGAAGAAGCTGGCGCAGAACACGCGCAGCGCCACCGACGAAATCCGCCGCAGCATCGGAAGTCTCGCGACCGAGGCCAGCGGACTCGTCACCGAAATCCAGTCGGGGGTCGAACAGTCGAGCCGCGCCGAGGCGCAGTTCGAGACGATCACCGAAGCGCTGCACGACGCGACGCACCTCGTCGCGCTGCTCGACGACCAGAGCGACCGCATCGCCCAGTCGAGCGCGATGGTGCATGCCAATGGCGCGAAGGTGCGCGAAGCGCTCGACCGCGTCGTCGGCTCGGTGCGCGACAACAGCGCGACGCTCGACGGCACGCGCGATTCGATCCTCAAGATGGAGCATGTGTCGAACCGCATGTTCAACGCGGTGATCTCGGCCGGCGTGTCGCCGCGCGATTCGGCGGTGGTCGCGCTCGCTGCCAGCGTGCGCGACGAATTCGTCGCCATCGCCGAACGCGCCGTCGCCGACGGCGCACTCTCGATGGACCAGCTTTTCGACACGCAATATGTCCGGGTGCCGGGCTCGAACCCCGAACGCTTCCGCACCAGCCTGTGCGACTGGGCCGACGCGCACTGGCGTCCGCTGTTCGACCGCATCGTTGCCAACCATCCCGAGGTGAAGATGTCGTCCGCGGGCGACATGAACGGCTTCCTGCCGACCCATATCACCGATTGTTCGCGCGCCCCGACGGGCGATGTTGTCCACGACACCGCGCATTGCCGCAACGGTCGCATCCTGTTCGACGACACCGACAGGGCGGCGAAGAAAAGCGACGCGCCCTTCTTCATGGCGGTCTATCGCCAGGAAGGCGACGGCACCAATTATGTCACCGTGCGCAACGTCTATATGCCCGTGGTGATCGGTGGCCGCCGCTGGGGCGACGTCGAGGTCGCGTACCAGCTCTGACGGTGCCGGCCGCCGCACCGCTTGTCATCGTCCCGCCTCGCGCATAGCGTCGGGCGCGAAGGGGGCGCAGCGGTGCAGTGGATCGAATCGGAACGGACGCCGCCGCCGCATCAGGGGATTGCCGCACGGATGGCGCGCGAAGCGATCCGGCTCCGCCCTGACAGCATCCCTGCGCGTTCCGCCGCCGCCGCGCTGGCGTTCCGCCGCCGCGATTTCGCCGCGGCGGTCGCCGGGTTCGAATTCATCGCCGCGTCGGGTGCGGATGCCGGCCCCGACTGGGCGATGCTCAGCGAAAGCTATTTGCGCAACGGCGATGCCGCGGCGGCGCTGAACGCCTGCAACCGTGGCCGCGATGCCGGCTGCGACGGGGCGGCGCTCGCGATCTGCCGCGGCAAGGCGCTCGCGGCGCTCGGGCGGGCGGACGAAGCGCGGGCGGCGTTCGTGCATGCCGTCGACCTCGGCGACGACCGTTTTCGGGGGCTCTTCAACCTGCTTGCGCCGCTCGCGCGACTCGACGACGGCGGTCCGCTGCTCGCCGCCTGCGATGCGCTGCCGCCGCATCTCGCAAACGGCACCGTCGCGCGCGCGAACCGTGCGATCGCCCTGTCACGGCTCGGACGTCGCGATGCGGCGCGGGCGCTCGTCGACCTCGATCGCCACATCGTGCAGGTGCCGGTCGCCGAACAGGCGTCAGACGGCGATGCGGGGGGCTTCAATGCGCAGCTCGCGGAAGAGGCGTTCAGGCTCGCCGGGTCGGAGGCGGCCGATGCCGAAACGCGCATCGTCTACGACCCCGACACGCGCGCGGCGCCCGCGATGACGCGGCTGCTAGACCTCGTCCGCGCTGCGATGGAGGCGTATCTGGCAGAGGCGCCTGCGCTGGGTCTCGACCTGTGCCTGCCGCCGCCGCCCGGCCGGGCGCGGCTGTTCTGCGGGGTGACAGTGCTGCGCGGCGCGGGGCACAACGGGCTGCACATCCACCCGTTCGGTTATGTGTCGAGCGTCTATCACGTCAACTGCCCCGACACGGTGGCACGCGCCGCCGATGGGCGCGGCGCGCTGTCGATCGGGGCGTGTGCTGCCTATACCGGGGGCTATGCGCCGTGCTGGGGCGAACGGCGGCTGGCGCCGCGGCCGGGGTGGCTCACGCTCTTTCCGTCGCATTTCTTCCACGACGTCATCCCGTCGCGCGACCGCGCGGCGCGGATCTCGATCCCGGTCGATCTGGAACCGGTGGCCTGACTCAGCCGCCCTGGCGGCGCGCCATGAACGCCAGTTTTTCGAACAGCATCACGTCCTGCTCATTCTTGAGCAGTGCGCCGTGGAGCGGCGGGATCGCCTTGCCGACGTCGCGGTTCTGCAGCACTTCGATCGGCATGTCCTCGGCGAGCAGCAGCTTGAGCCAGTCGATCAGCTCGCTGGTCGAAGGTTTCTTCTTCAGACCCGGCACGTCGCGCACTTCGTAGAAGATATCCATCGCGCGGCTGACCAGCGTCTTCTGGATGCCCGGGAAATGGACCTCGACGATCGACGCCATCGTGTCGCGGTCGGGGAATTTGATATAGTGAAAGAAACAGCGGCGCAGGAAGGCGTCGGGCAGTTCCTTTTCATTGTTCGAGGTGATGACGACGATCGGGCGTTCCTTCGCCGTGATCGTCTCGTCGGTCTCATAGACATGGAACGCCATGCGATCGAGTTCCTGGAGCAGGTCGTTCGGGAACTCGATATCGGCCTTGTCGATCTCGTCGATCAGCAGGACGGGAAGCTTGGGCGAGGTGAAGGCCTCCCACAATTTTCCCTTGCGGATATAATTGCGGATGTCGTGGACGCGTTCTTCGCCGAGCTGGCCATCGCGCAACCGCGCGACCGCGTCATATTCGTACAGGCCCTGCTGCGCCTTGGTGGTCGACTTGATGTTCCAGGTGATCAGCGGCGCGTCGAAGGCTTGCGCGATCTGTTCGGCCAGCACCGTCTTGCCGGTGCCGGGTTCGCCCTTCACCAGCAGTGGGCGGCGCAGCAGCGTCGCGGCGTTGACCGCGACCTTCAGGTCGTCGGTCGCAATATAGGCGCTGGTTCCTTCAAAGCGCATGGCAGCTTCGCCTTTCCCTTAACGTGAACGTCAATCTGGGAAAGGGCATAGCGAGGGCCGGGGGGCGGCGCAAGCGCGCCTGACGATGCGTCAGCTGTGCGCCCGGCTCGCTGCGCGCGCGTCGAGAAGGTCCCACAAGCCGCTGTGCTGTGTGATCAATTGCTGCGCGCCGAACAGCATCGCGCGCTCGGCGGCGGGGGTGTCGGCGACCGTCGCGGCCAGGCGTGCGGTCTCGCGCAGGTCGGGCAGCGTGCAGCGCGGCGGTGCCATGTCGAGCCGTTGCGCGCTGATGTCGAGCAGGACGCGGATCGTGCGCCAGTCGAGCGTCAGCGCGATCGCCGCGCCGACCGCGCAGCCGCGGCGATCCGATTCGGCAAGCATGTCGAGCGCCTTGCGCTGCGCCGCAACCGCGGCCTCGCACTGGTCCTGGCCCTGCGTGCTCGGCACGGGGCCGACTGCGGCGGTGATCTTTGACAGAAAGGCGCGTTCTTCGGCAAAGGCCTGCGCCGCCTCGTCCATCCAGTCGCGCGACACGGGATCGACCGCCTTGCGCGCGGCGCTGTCGATGACGCCCGGATGGCGGCCGTGCAGCAGACAGAGAAAATGAACCGCGTCGGCGAGGTTGCGCATCGCTTCGGCGCCGTTCGACAGCGCCCCCGAACGGACGTGGCGATGCGCGCCGGTGCCCTCGCCCGCGACCAGCGCGTCGAGCATTTCGGCGACGCTGCGCGTCGGTTGCTGGAACTGGGGCGACTGGCTCAACGCTTCTTCCTTGCCTGTGGGCGGCCCGTTCGGTCCGGCCTTGCGTCGAGCCATAGAGCAACGTCGTAAACAGCGCGTTTATGAGGGGCGCGCCAATCGACGAGCCGTTGTCTCGCAGCGAGACAGGCGGTGCGATCGGCGGGCAGGCGACCGGCAAGCGGGGCTTGCCGGTCGCTGTTGCGGCACGGCGGGCGCCGTGCGGCCGGAGCGGGCGGGCGCGGGGGAGAGGGCAGCCCGCCCGGATCCGGGTGCGATCAGGCGGCGAGCGCGAGCGGCGCCTCGGGCATTTGGGCGTCGACGGCGACGGGCACCGGTTCGGCCGCGGCGGCGCGGCGGTCGGGGAAGATCAGCCTCGACGCGAGTACGACCAGGCCGAGTCCGAAATAGGCTGCGAAGCTCTGCACCGGGAAGAAGAAGAGCGGCGCGATGAAGGCCAGCCGCAACCAAAGCGGGTTGAAGCCGAAGTCCTGACCCACGGCCTCGCAGATCCCGAAAAAGGTGTCGCGGCGGCGGAAGAGATTGGTGGTTTCCTGCTGCATTGTCTCAGTCTTTCCTGTGGTCCGCGAGCGTCGCCCGCGGTCATGCCCGACACAAAGCAATGGGCATGCCAATTCTGTTTTGACCCGAATTTCGGGGGTTTTCGGACAGGGCCAGATGCGGTTTGCGCCATTCCGACCGGATTCTTTCCCATCGAGCGGGAATATGCGCCAATTACTGGTTGATGCCTGAATGCTTGCTGAAGCGATCCGGGCGCCAACCTGGCGCTATCTGGCGAGGAAATATGAAGATTTTAAGAGTGTGCGGCAAATTTTGTGCGCCGCAGCAAGTTTTTAGGCGTCGCGCGCGCGTGCCAGCCGCCGGTTGTTGCGCTCGATACGCAGATATTGCGCGAACGTCGGGGTGGTGAAGTGCCGTCCGGCCTGTTGCGGCACCGCCACCGCGGCGTGCGCATCCCAGTCGGCGAGCAGTGCGGCAAAGGCCTCGGGCAGTTCCTCGCGCACCCTGTCGTTGGTGCGCCGGATCGTGTCGGCAAGCCGTGGCTGAAAATCGATGTCGACCGCGCGCTTGTAGAGCACCGCGCCGGTGTCGATCCCCTTGTCGATGCGGTGGATCGTGTAGCCCGTCTGGGTGCGGCCGAAATAGATGGGCCAGATCACGCTCTGCGCGCCCGGATATTCGGGCAGCAGTTCCCCGTGGAAATTGATGAAGCCTTCGCGCGGCACGGTGAAGACGCGCGACGCGATATAGGAATTGCCGACCGAAATGCCGAGGTCGGGGGCATGTCGCTTCAGCGCCGCGACCGTCTCGTCGCAATTGACGCGCGGCACGGTCACGATCGGGATGCCGTGCGCCTTTGCCACCTCGCGCGCGTCGGTGCGCATATCGTGGCCGAACCATTTTCGAATGCGGATGCCGTTGAGCGCGCCGAGCAGCCCGATCTTCCAGACCTTTTTGAGCATCTTGGTCCGGCTGCGTTTTGCGACGATCGTTTCGGACACGATCAGGCAGGCGATCTCGACCTCGGGAACGCGGGTCAGCCGGTCGAGTACCACGCCCGATCCGCCGACCGGGCCGCTCGTCATCAGGGCGACGCGTAGCGTCATGCCTCGCGAAACCCCCGTGCCCACACCATCAGTTCGCGCAGCGGCCAGTGGAATTCGACCTGGTGGCGCGGAATGTCCATCACGTCGGTCGTGCCCGGCCGGACGGCGCCGCGGACGGCGCTGAAATTGCTCGTAAAGCCCGCGGCGGCGATCGCCGCACGACCGCGATGGTCGATGTCGGTCGCGGTGCCATAGGGCCAGGCGAAACTGTCGCAGGGCCGGCCGACATGACCCTCGATGATCGCCTTGGCGCCCGCGATCTCGTCGGCAAGGCGCGCGGGCTCGCCGGAGATATTGGACAGCCGCGCGTGCGTGCGCGTGTGGCACCCGATCTCGCCGATGCCCCCCGCGGCCGCCTTCGCCTGCGGCCAGTCGAGCGTGCGCACGCGCGCGCGATAGGCGGGCATATGCGCGAAATAGCTGTTCAGCGTCTTGGGATCGGCGTCGATGAGGTCGGTCGCGACGAACATCGTATAGGGGACGCGCTCGTCCTCCATCACCGGCCCGCCATCCTCATAGACGCTCGCGAAGCCGTCGTCGAAGCTCAGGTGGAAAAAGCGCCCGTCGCTCGGCCTGCCGTCGGCGATGATCGCGCGCAGCGTCGGCGTGTCGACGAACTCGCCCTCCTGTTTTGCCGCGCGCAGGAAGGCGCGAAAGGTCGGCACCGTGTCGGCAAAGACGGCATGGGCGTAGAGGCAGCGGACGAAGGGGGCCGCGGCCGGGCGTTGCCGCATCGCCTCGATCCGGATCCGCGCTGCGCGCGCCGCGCCGCGGATCCGCGCCCGCCACCCGGCGACGGGGGCCCAAGCTTCGGCGGCGGTTTCGGCAAAGCACAAATCGTCCTGCATCGCGACGCCAATGGCAAATCCGCGCTGCTGGCACAAAGCTTTTGTCGCCCGGGTCCCGAATCGCGAAGCCGCGCCGCATGCCAAAATACTGGCGCCTGCCGCTGGTCCCTGCCAGAAAGCGGGCATGGACCATCTGCTTCACCTTCCCAAACGCGCCGTCGCGCTCGGCTTCGCCTGGTTCGCGCTCGCCGCGGCATCGCCCGCACCGTCCACCGCCGAACGGATCGCCGACCTGCTCGACGCGGGCAAGCCGATCGAGGCTTTTTCGCTGGCGCAGACCAAGGCCGGCGAGGGCGACCCCGAAGGGCAGTTCGCGCTCGGCTGGTTCTACGACAGCGGCGAGCATCTGACCGCCGACAAGGCGAAGGCAGTCGCCAGCTACCGGCAATGCGCCGATGCCGGGCTCAGCCAGTGCCAGTGGCGGCTGGGCGTGATGCTCGACACCGGCGAGGGACTTGCCGAGGACCCGGTCGCCGCCTTCGACCTTTTGTCGAAGGCGGCGGCACAGGGCAATGTCCAGGCGAAGGTCGACCTTGCGGTGATGCACGCCACCGGGCGCGGGACGCCGCTCGACTATGCCAAGGCGAACAGTTTGTACGAAGCCGCCGCCGCTGCCGGCGAAGCGCGCGGCTTCTTCGGCGTCGGCTTGCTGTACCTCGACGGACAGGGGGTGCCGAGGGATGGCGAGACCGCCGCGGCGTGGTTCTCGGTCGCGACCGCGCTCGGCGATCCGTCGGCGAAGGCGATGACCGATCGGCTGCTCGCGGGGCAGAAAACCGATGTGCTCGATCGCATCGCCGAAAAGGCCAATGCCATCTACGCCCAGTATGTCGCGCCGCTGACCGCGGCGGCACCGGCCGCACCGCCTGCGCACCCCGCCAAGACGCCCTGACGCGCGCGGCGGGAACCGTGCGGCGCCGCAGCCGTTCTTTCGTCGATCAACGACGGAGGTTGTATGGCGGAAAGCAGGATATTCGACCGGCTGAAGGCCGATCACGACCGGCATCGCGATCTGCTTGATCGCATCGACGCGACGCAGGGCGACAGCGACGAACGCCGCTATCTGTTCGAAAATTTCCGCGTCGAGGTCACCGCGCATGCGGCATCGGAGGAGATGTCGCTCTACGCGACGATGCTCGCGCGGCCCGACCTGCGCGACGAGGCGCAGCACAGCGTGGCCGAGCACAAGGAAATAGAGGATCTGCTGACCGAGCTTTACGAGATGGATTTTGCGTCGACCGGCTGGCTGACGCGTTTCCGCACGATGAAGCACCGCTATCTCCATCATATCGACGAAGAGGAGGAAGAGATGTTCCCCCAGGCCGAGGACGGCCTGTCGGCGGCGAAGAAGAAGGAGATCGCAGCGATCTTCGAACAGCAAAAGCCAAAGGAAAAGGCGAAGGCCGCTGAAGAGGCGCCGTCGAGCGAAGGCGCGCGCGAGTAAGGAACGCGCCGACCGGTCCGGCCTTCGTCTCGCAGCGGCCGTTTCGTCCGCTGCCCGGCCTTGCCTTGGCGCCGTCAGCGTCTAATCAGGGGTTGATGTCCGCTTCCGTCGCTCTCTCCGCCGCAAAACCCTCGTCCCCCGCCGCGACGCCCATGATGGCGCAATATTGGTCGCTCAAGGAAAAGGCGGGCGACTGCATGCTTTTTTATCGCATGGGCGACTTTTTCGAGCTGTTCTTCGACGACGCGAAAGCGGCGGCAGCGACGCTCGACATTGCGCTTACCTCGCGTGGCGAACATGACGGGCAGCCGGTGCCGATGTGCGGGGTGCCCGTACATTCGGCCGAATCCTATCTCGCGCGGCTGATCCGGGCGGGGCACCGCGTCGCGATCGCCGAACAGGTCGAAACCCCCGCTGAAGCGAAGGCGCGCGGCGGATCGAAGGCACTCGTCGCGCGCGATATCGTGCGCTTCGTCACCGCGGGCACGCTGACCGAAGAGGCGCTGCTCGAAGGGCGCAGCGCCAATCGCCTCGCCGCGCTTGCCGAGGTCGGCAGCGAGGGACTGGTCGCGATCGCCGCGGCCGATATTTCGACCGGACGCTTCGAGGTGGTCGCGGTCCCGCGCGAAGCGGTCGACGCCGAACTTGCGCGGCTGGCTCCGTCTGAACTGCTTGTCGGCGAAGGGGCCGAGACGCTTCCTGCCTGGGGCGGCGTGCGCCAGCTTGTCCGGCGCCCACAGGGCGATTTTGCGAGCGGGCCCGGGCAAAGGCGGCTCGAGGCGCTCTTCGGGGTCCAGACGCTCGACGGCTTCGGGCAATTCTCGCGCGGCGAACTCGCCGCGATGGGGGCGGTCGCCGCCTATCTCGATCATGTCGGAACCGGCGGGACTGTTTTCCTTCAGCCGCCGGTGCGTCATCTGGCTTCGGGGCGGATGGCGATCGACGCCGCGACGCGCGAAAGCCTCGAACTCGTCCGCACCATGGCGGGTGCGCGCGACGGCAGCCTGCTCGGTACGATCGACCGCACGGTGACCGCGGCGGGCGCGCGGCTGCTCGCCGACGATCTCGCCAGCCCGCTTACCGACCGGGATGCGATCCTTGATCGGCTCGACCTCGTCGACGCCCTTGCGCGCGATGCGCTGTGGCGCGGCGACCTGCGCGCGACCCTGCGCGCGCTGCCCGACGCCGGGCGGGCGCTCGGACGGCTCGTCGCTGGCCGCGGCGGACCGCGCGATCTCGCGCAGCTTCGCGATGCGCTCGCGGGCGCGCGGATGTTGCGCGAACGGCTCGGTCGCCGCCCCGACCTGCCGCCGCTGCTCGCGCGCCTGCTGCCGGGACTCGACGGTCACGGCGCGCTCGTCGACGAACTGACGCGCGCGCTCATCGAAACGCCGCCGGTCGACGCCGCGCAGGGCGGCTATGTCGCCGAGGGTTACGACCATGCGCTCGATGCGCTGCGCGAAACCGCGCGCGACGGGCGCAAGGCGATTGCCGCCCTGGAAGCCGACTATCGCGACCGTACCGGCATCGCCTCGCTCAAGATTCGCCACAATGGTGTGCTCGGCTATCATGTCGAGGTGCCCGCAAAGCATGCCGACGCGTTGATGGCGCCAGAATCGGGCTTCACCCACCGCCAGACCCTCGCGGGCGTCGTGCGCTTCAATTCCTCTGACCTCCACGACGCCGCGAGCCGGGTGACGCAGGCGGGCGTCCACGCGATCGCTGCCGAGGCCGCGCATCTCGAGGCGCTTACCGCCGCCGCTGTCGCGCGGCGCGAGGCGATCGCCGCTTCGTGCGACGTGCTCGCGCGGCTCGACGTCGCCGCTGCGCTCGCCGACCATGCGATGAGCCACAATTGGTGCCGCCCCGATCTTGTCGACGGCCCCTGTCTCGACGTGACCGGCGGCCGTCATCCGGTGGTCGAGGCGGCGCTGGCAAAATCGGGCGAACGCTTCGTGCCGAACGATGTTGCGCTGTCGCAGGCCGACCGGCTCTGGCTGGTCACGGGTCCGAACATGGGCGGTAAATCGACCTTCCTGCGCCAGAATGCGCTGATCGTCGTGCTCGCGCAGGCGGGCGGCTTCGTGCCCGCCTCGGCGGTGAAGCTCGGGCTTGTCGACCGCCTCTTCAGCCGTGTCGGCGCATCCGACAATCTTGCGCGCGGGCGCTCGACCTTCATGGTCGAGATGGTCGAAACCGCCGCGATCCTTGCGCAGGCCACCCCGAACAGCTTCGTCATTCTCGACGAGGTCGGACGCGGCACCTCGACATACGACGGTCTCGCGCTCGCCTGGGCGGTGGTCGAGGCTGTGCACGAGGTGAACCAGTGCCGCTGCCTCTTCGCGACGCACTATCATGAACTCACTCGCCTCGCCGAAAGCCTGGGCGCGCTTTCGCTCCACCATGTCCGCGCGCGCGAGTGGCAGGGCGATCTGGTGCTCCTTCACGAACTGGCGGACGGTCCCGCCGACCGCAGCTACGGCCTCGCCGTCGCGCGTCTCGCGGGCGTGTCGTCCAAGGTGGTCAAGCGCGCCGAAGCGGTGCTCGCCAAGCTCGAGGCCGGACGCGAAAAGACCGGCGGGCTCGCCGCGGGGCTCGACGACCTGCCGCTCTTCGCCGTGACGCTCGCCGCCGAACCCGAGGCGGCGAAGGACGCGCTGCGCGAGACACTCGCAGGCATCGACCCCGACGCGCTGACCCCGCGCGAGGCGCTCGACGCGCTCTACCACCTCAAGCAGGTCGAGGCCGGGGCATGAGCGAACTCTTCGCCGGATTGGCCGACCGGCGCGCGATCATCGATCGCCGCGGGCTCGCCGACCGGCTGGAAGGCGTCGCCGCCGGCACCAGCGACAGCGGCCAGCGGCGCCGTGCGATGGTCGACCTGCTCAAGGGGGCGCTTGACGATGGCCGCGCCGAAATCACGCGCCGCCTGCTCGCGCATCCCTCGTCGGGACTCGTCGCGGCGCAGGCGACCGCCTTCCTGATCGACCAGATCGTGCGCCTCAGCCACGATTTCACCGTCGAACATCTCTATCCCGCGAGCAATCGCTCGGCGGGCGAGCGCATCACGCTGATCGCGGTCGGGGGCTACGGCCGGGGCGAAATGGCGCCGCACAGCGACATCGACATCGGCTTCCTCACCCCGTTCAAGCAGACGAGCTGGACCGAACAGGTGATCGAGGCGCAGCTCTACACGCTCTGGGATCTCGGGCTGAAGGTTGGTCACAGCTCGCGCTCGCTCGACGAGATGATCCGCGCCGCGAAGGACGATCTCACCAGCCGCACTGCATTGCTCGAAGCACGCTTCGTCTGGGGCGACCGGACGCTCTACGACCAGGCTTCGGCGCGCTTCGACGCCGAAGTGGTCGCGGGCAATGCCCGCGCCTTCGTCGCAGAAAAACTCGCCGAACGCGACGACCGGCACAAACGGATGGGTGATTCGCGCTACGTCGTCGAACCCAATGTGAAGGAGGGCAAGGGCGGGCTGCGCGACCTCCACACGCTCTTCTGGATCGGCAAGTTCATCCACCGCGTGCGTACCGTCCCCGAACTGGTCGATGCGGGGCTGCTCACCGCGCGCGAGCTCCGTCAGTTCGCGCGCGCCGAGAATTTCCTGCTCGCGGTGCGCTGCCACCTCCACACGCTCGCGGGCCGCGCCGAGGACCGGCTGACCTTTGACTTCCAGCCCGAGATCGCGCGCCGCATGCATTTCGCCGAGCGTCCGGGCAAGAGTGCGGTCGAGCGCTTCATGCAGCTCTATTTTCTGCATGCCAAAAGCGTCGGCGACCTGACCGGCACCTTCCTCGCGCATCTCGACGAGCAGATGGCAGCGCGCGGTCGCCGCTTCCTGCCGACCCTGCGCCGCCGCCCGGGCAAGCTCCACGGTTTCGTCCTCGACCGCGGCCGGCTCGCACTGCCGTCGGACGATTATTTCCGCGAGGATCCGGTGCGCCTGATCGAAATCTTCGCGCTCGCCGACAAGCACGGGCTCGAAATCCATCCGCAGGCAATGCGCCAGGCGCGCCACGATGCCAAGCTGATCGATGCGCGCGGGGTGCGGCGCATCGCGCGCGCCAACGTGCTGTTCCTCGACGTGCTGACCTCGCCTCGCGATCCCGAAACGGTGCTGCGCTGGATGAACGAAGCCGGGGTGTTCGGCCGCTTCGTGCCCGACTTCGGCCGCGTCGTCGCGCAGATGCAGTTCGACATGTACCATCATTATACCGTCGACGAGCATACGATCCGCGCGATCGGGCTGCTCGCCGACATCGAGCAGAACCGGCTCGAGGGCGACCATCCGCTGTCGACCGCGATCATGGACCAGATCCATTCGCGGCGCGTCATCTATGTCGCCGTGCTGCTCCACGACATCGCCAAGGGGCGCGGCGGCGACCACAGCGTGCTCGGTGCCGAACTCGCGCTGCGCGTCTGCCCGCGTCTCGGGCTGACCGAGGCCGAGACCGAGACCGTCTCCTGGCTCGTCCGCCACCACCTGCTGATGTCGGCGACCGCGTTCAAGCGCGACCTCGCCGACTTCAAGACAATCCTCGACTTCGCGCAGGTCGTGCAAAGCCCCGAACGCCTGCGGCTGCTCCTCGTGCTCACCGTCGTCGACATCCGCGCGGTCGGCCCGGGCGTCTGGAACAGCTGGAAACGGCAATTGCTCACCGAATTGTTCGACGCCGCCGAAGAGGTGCTGCGCCTCGGCCACAAGCAGAAGGGGCGCGAGGCGCGGATCGCAAGCAAGAAGGAAATGGTCGCGGCGCAGTTCGGCTTCGACGACAAGACCTTCGACAAGCTCGCGAAGCGCCTCCCCGAAAGCTATTGGATCGCCGAGCCGGTCGAGGTGATCGCGGCGAACCTGTTCCATATGCGGCAGGCAGGCGCTGCGCCGCTCCACATCGCTGCGGTGCCCGACGACGATCGCGGCGCGACGCTGGTGATGGTGCTCGCCGCCGATCACCCCGGGCTCTTCTATCGCATCGCGGGCGGCATCCACCTCGCCGGCGGCAACATCATCGACGCGCGCATCCACACGACGCGCGACGGCCTCGCGCTCGACAATTTTCTCGTCCAGGACCCGCTCGGGCGCCCTTTCGACGAGGCGGGGCAGATCGGCCGGCTCACCCGCGCGATCGAGGATGCGCTCGCCAACAAGCAGAAACTGCTTCCCAAGCTCGAGGCGCGCGCGCTCCCGCGCACCCGCGCCGAAGCCTTTCGCATCGCCCCCAGCGTCTTCATCGACAACAAGGCTTCCAATCGCTTCACCGTGATCGAGGTCAACGCGCAGGATCGCCCGGCGCTGCTCAACCAACTCGCCTATGCGCTCTTCCAGTCGAAGGTGACGGTGCACAGCGCGCACGTCGCGACCTATGGCGAGCGCGCGGTCGACACTTTCTACGTCACCGACCTGATCGGCGACAAGATCGACAGCGCGGCGCGGGTGAAGGGGCTGGAGAAACGCCTGCTCGAAGCCGCGGGGAGCCGGAGCGAGGAAGCGGTGGCGGCCTAGGGTGTTTTCAAGTCATGCGGACTCGCCTGACGACCTGGAAAGCACGGCAAGACAAGAATCTGGCACGCCGGTTTTGATCGAAGCCAAACCGGACGCATTCCGGCCGGCATGCCGCCTCGGCTATGCGGGTTTCGGCTTGCGCGCCTGCGCGACCTCCACCCGGTCGCGTCCGAGCGCTTTCGCGCGCAGCAGCGCGGCGTCGGCGGTCGGGATCAGGCGGGCGAAGTCGCAATGATGCGGCGCCACCGCGACCCCGATCGAGACCGAGACGCTGCCCGGCCCCTCGCCCGCATGCCCCGGCTCGATCGCCGCGACGCGATCGCGAATCTCTTCCGCGCGCGCGCGCGCCTGTTCGGGCGACAGCGCCGGAAGCAGGATCAGGAATTCTTCGCCGCCATAGCGAAAGGCAAGCTCGGGTTCGCGCGTGACGGTCGCCAGCACCCGCCCGACCGCGCGCAGCACCGCGTCGCCGGCTTCGTGGCCGTGCACGTCGTTGAAGCGCTTGAAATGATCGACGTCGATCATCAGGCAGCCCAGCCGTTCGCCCTCGCGCTCGGCCTGCGCGACCTGCATCTCGAGCATGTGGCCGAGGTGGCGGCGATTGGCGAGGCCGGTGAGCGGGTCGGCCATCGCCATCTCGCGCAGCGAATCGCGCAGCTGCAAATTGGCGATCGCCAGCCCGATATTCTCGGCGAGCATGTCGAAATAGATCAGCTGCGCGGCGCTCAGCTTCGTCTCGCCCGCGGGCATTTCGAAATAGAGCAGCCCCAGCGTCTCGCGCTGCGCCGTCAGCGGCAGGCACAGCGTATCGATCGGCTGGCCGGCGTCCCACGTGATATGGTCGCAGGGCACGTCGACCGTGTCGCCCGCGGGGCGATGGCGCAGGCCGCGCCGCAGCGCCCAGCAGGATATCGCCGAAAATTGCGCGCTCGAATGCACCGGCCCCAGCCAGCTGCACGCCTCGACCACCAGGTTGCTCCGCTTGTCGAGCAGATAGAGCCGTCCCGGTAGCCCGGGCGCGATCTCGGGGATGAAGCGCCCGATGACCTCCTTCAGGTCGTGCAGCGTGTCGCTCCCCTGCATGCGCTGCGTCATGCGCGACAACAGGTCGCGCATCGTGCGGTCGGCGTCGCGCTCGCCTTCCAGCCGCTGGCGCTCGAGACCGTTTTCGCGAAAGATGCGGATCGCCTGTGCCATGTCGCCGATCTCGTCGATATGGTCGACCGCGGGCGGTTCGGCGGCGAAATCCTGCACTGCCAGCCGGTTGACGACGTCGCTCAGCTTGACGACGGGGTGGAGCACGCGTCGCTTGAAGACGAAATAGAGCACGCACAGGACGAGCAGCGCGGTCAGCGCCAGCGCAATCTCGGAAATTCGCTTCCACAGGATCGAAACCTCGGTCGCGTCCGCAACCTGCGCGGCGATGCGGTTGTCGAGCTGATCCTCGAATCGCTGGACCTCCAGTTCGGTGCGGTCGAGCTGCCGTTCATATTCGGCACCGAACAGGATCTGGCGTGCGGTCGCGGAATCGCCCGCGTCCTGCGCCGCCAGCGCGGTTTCCTGCTCGTCGTGCAGCGTGTCGGCGATCGCGACGGCCTTTTTGAGCGCGCCGAGCTCGCTCGCCGAAGCGCCCGCGTCGCCGATGTGCCGGATGCGGTTCTCGACCGTCGCCAGCGCCGCGGCTTCGCTGCGATAGGCGGCAAGATACACGGGGTCGCCGGTGTTGACATATTGCCGCGCGCGATCGCTCAACCGATAGATCTCGGTACCCAGCGCCGCGGTCGCCTGGTCGAGCCGGTATCGCTGCTCGACCGCGGCGCGCTCGCGCTCCTGTGCGTTCGACGCAAGGATCATCGTCGTGCTCGACACGATCGTCAGCACGACGGTCGCGCCATAGGCCCAGTTGGTAATCGTCGCCAAGCGCATCGCCGGTCCCCTAGCAGGTTGGTCGTCGGAGCGAAGTCGACGCCCGCCGAAGCCGGCCCGAAGCATCTGTCGCTGCTTCGGGCCGGTCGGTGCGCTTAACCCGTCCGGCCGGAAATCCAAAGCGCATGGAGCGCATCGACATCGCCGCTCGTCAGCAACGGCATTGCATCCCGCAACCGCTCCTCCGGCCAGTCCCACCAGCTCATTTCGAGCAACAGGGCGATGCGCCGGTCGTCGAAACGCTTGCGGATCGGGGCTGCAGGGTTGCCGCCGACGATTGTGTAGGGCTCGACGTCGCGTGTCACCACCGCGCGCGTGCCGATAACGGCGCCGTCGCCGATGCGGACGCCGGGCATGACGACGGCTTCCGACCCGATCCAGACATCATGGCCGACCACGGTGTCGCCCGCGGGCAGATAGCCGTTCTGTGCTCCTGCAAAGGCGGCGACCTCGGGCATCCAGAAAAAGGGAAAAGTGCTGATCCACTCGTTTCGGTGGCCCTGATTGCCGGCCATGATGAAAGCCGCGCCCGATCCGATCGAGCAGAAACTGCCGATGATCAGCTGGTCGGCCCCTTCGTCGGCAAGGATGAAACGCGCGCAATCGTCGAAGCTGTGTCCGTGATAATAGCCCGAATAATAGCTGAAGCGTCCGACCCGGATGTTCGGCTGCGCTACCTGCTTGTCGAGCGTTACCCCTTTGAAGGGGCTTTCGAAAAAATTTGTCATGATGGGTACCTGCTGCATTGCCCGCGGCAAGCCGCCGGCGAGATGAAGGCAAAACTTGCCGTAGGGCGCGGCCGGTGCGGCGCGCCCGTTCGGTTCCTCGCGTTAGCGCGGGAACCCGATGCAGGTGGTACAGGGGGCGGACTTCATCGGCGACGATGCCTATATCGCGGCTATCGTCATGGCAATGGTGCGGCGCGCGGACCGGCGGGTTCGGGATTATCCCCGAAGCACCGCCCCCGCTTTCGCCGCAGCTGCCACGACCTTATCCGCCACCGCCTTCAGTTCGGCCTCGGTGAAGCTTTTCTCGGCCGGTTGCAGCACGACTTCGACCGCCAGGCTGACCTGTCCTTCGGGCACGCCCGCGCCCGCGAAGCGATCGAACAGGCGTGCGTCGATGATCAGCGCCTTGTCGGCGCCCTTCACCGCGCGCACCAGATCGGCGGCAGACAGACTGTCGGGCGCGAGGAACGCGAAGTCCCGGCGCACCGGTTGCAGCGCGGGCGGGGTGAAGGCGCTGCGCGCCGGGCCGCTCGCGCGCTTCGCGGGAATCGCATCGAGGAAGATCTGCACTGCCATCACTGCGCCGTCGACGTCATAATGACGCGCGAGCGAAGGATGCAGCGCGCCGAATTCGGCGAGCACCGCCTTGGGGCCGAGCCGCAGCGTCGCGGCCTGCCCGGGGTGCCAGACGCCGGCTTCGGCAACCGGCTCCATCACCTGCAACCGGTCGGCCGGCGCACCCGCCGCGTCGAGCAGCGCCAGCGCCGCGGCCTTGGCGTCGAAGGCGTCGAAACCCGCTGCCTTGCCCGTTTTCCAGCCGCGCTCGCTGCGGTCGCCCGCCATCACGATGCACAGCGTCGGACGCTCGGCATCGTTCAGGTAACGGCGCCCGATCTCGAACAGGCGGATGCTCTCCGCCCCACGCTTCTGGTTGCGCGCCGCCGCGGCGAGCAGCCCGGGCAGCAGCGAGGGGCGCATCACCTTCAGTTCTTCGCTGATCGGATTGGCGAGGCTCCACGCGCCGTCGCCGAAGGGCGCGGCCTCGCGCTCGCTGACGAAGCTCCACGTCACCGCTTCATGATAACCCGCCGCCGCCGCAGCGCGGCGCAGCCGGCGTTCGAGCATCTGCTCGGCGGTTGCGGTCGGCTTGGCGACGCCGTCTGTGCGCGGCAACGCGACCGATGCGATCGCGTCGAAGCCGATGATGCGCGTGACTTCCTCGACGATGTCGGGCGCGGCGTCGATATCGCGGCGCCAGCTCGGCACCGCGATGCGCCAGGGACTGCCCTCGGTGATGCCGAAACCCAGCGATTCGAGGATCGCGCGCTGCTTCGCCGGCTCGATTGCGATGCCGCCGAGTGTCGCCGACAGCGCCGGGTCATAGTCGACCGTCTTGGTCGCCAGCGGCGGTTCGCCCGCGCGCGCCATTGCCGACGGTGTGCCGCCGCAAATGTCGAGAACCAACTGCGTCACGATTGCGGTTGCATCATCGAGGAACGCCGGGTCGACCCCGCGCTCGAACCGGCTGCGCGCGTCGCTGGTCAGTGCGAGCGCCTGTCCGGTCAGCGCGATGCGTTCGGGGGTGAAATAGGCGATCTCGACGAGCACATCGGTCGTCGTTTCGCTGCATCCCGAATGCTCGCCGCCCATGATGCCGGCGATGTCGTGGACGCCGCTGTCGTCGGCGATCACCGTCATGTCGCCCGCGAGCGTATAGTCCTTGCCGTTCAAGGCGGTGACCGTTTCGCCGTCCTTCGCGCGTCGCGCGACGAGCGCGCCGGTCAATTTCGCCCGGTCATAGATATGGCTTGGGCGGCCGAGGTCGAACATCACATAATTGCTGATGTCGACGAGCGCCGAGATCGACCGCTGCCCGATCGCGTCGAGCCGGCGGCGCATCCATTCGGGGGTCGCGACTGTGTTGTCGACGCCTGCGATCGTGCGGCCATAGAAGGCGGGGCAGGCGTCGGGCGCGTCGGTGCGGATTTCGGTCGCCGGGGCGCCCTGTCCGTCGATCGCGGGGACCGCGAGCGGCTTCAGCGTGCCGAGCCCGGCGGCGGCGAGGTCGCGTGCGATCCCGCGCACGCCCATGCAATCCTGCCGGTTCGGGGTGATCGAGATGTCGACCACCGGGTCGTTCGCGCCGGCATACTCGGCGAAGGGGGTGCCAACGGGGGCATCGGCGGGAAGCTCGATGATGCCGTCATGGTCGTCGCCGAGCTCGAGTTCGCGCGTCGAACACATCATGCCGTTCGATTCGACCCCGCGCACCGCGGCGACCTTCAGCTCCATACCGTTCGCGGGCACCACCGCGCCGGGCAGGCCTAGCACGCCGACCAGCCCCGCGCGCGCATTGGGAGCGCCGCACACAACCTGCAGCACGCTCTCGCCGGTGTCGACGGTCAGCACCTGCAATTTGTCGGCCTGCGGGTGCTTGTCGGCGGTCAGCACCTTGGCGACGCGGAAGCCGGCGAGCTTCTCGGCCGGATTCTCGACGCCTTCGACCTCATGGCCGATGCGGTTCAGCGTCGCGACGACATCGGCGACGCCATAGTCGCCTTCCAGATGTTCGCGGAGCCAGTCGAGGGTGATCTTCATGCCGAAATCCCCCCGCTGAGCGTGGGCACGCTCAGCGCGCCGAACCCGTAGTGCGACAACCAGCGCAGGTCGCCGTCGAAGAAGGCGCGCAAATCGTCCATGCCATATTTGAGCATCGCGAGCCGGTCGACCCCGACCCCGAAGGCGAAGCCCTGCCATTCGTCGGGATCGAGCCCGCAATTGGTGATGACGCGGCGGTTGACCATACCGCTGCCGAGCAGTTCCATCCACGCATGGCCGTCGTCGTCGCCGTTGCCGCCGACGATTCTCCTGCCCTTTTCTTGGCGGTAGCCGACGTCGACCTCGGCCGAGGGTTCGGTGAAGGGGAAATAGGAGGGGCGCAGGCGCAGCACGATGTCATCGGTCTCGAAATAGGCCTTGAGGAAGGTCTCAAGCGTCCATTTGAGGTGCCCCATATGGATGCCGCGGTCGATGACGAGACCTTCGACCTGGTGGAACATCGGCGTGTGCGTCGCGTCGCTGTCGCTGCGATAGACGCGCCCGGGGGCTATAATCCTGATCGGCGGCTCTTTTTCCATCATCGTGCGGATCTGCACCGGCGAAGTGTGGGTGCGCAGGAGCATACGCTGCGCGGCACCTTCGCCACCTTCGGGGAAATAGAAAGTGTCGTGCATTGCGCGTGCCGGATGCGTCTCGGGAATGTTGAGCGCGGTGAAATTGTGCCAGTCGTCCTCGATCTCGGGGCCCGTCGCGACCGCGAAACCCATGTCGGCGAAGATTTCGGCCAGCTCGTCCATCACCTGGCTCACCGGATGCACGCTGCCGCGCGGGCTCGCGGCCGCGGGGAGCGTCATGTCGAGCTTTTCGCCCGCGAGCTTCGCTTCGAGTGCGGCGCCTTCGAGCGCCGCCTTGCGCTCCGCCAGCGCCGCGGTGACGCTTTCGCGCAGCGTGTGGATTTGCGGGCCGACCGTCTGCCGTTCTTCGGGGGTCATGCCGCCGAGCGTCTTGAGCAGCCCGGTGATGCGGCCCGCCTTGCCGAGCGCGCCGACGCGCAGCGCCTCGAGCGCGTCGAGATCGGTCGCGGCGGCGATCGCGCCGGTCAACTCGGCCTGCATGGCCTGGTAATCGCTCATTGTCGGTCTTCCTGCGGCGGCGGACATGCCACGCTTTATTGCGGCGCCGCTTGCACCGAACGGGGCGCACCGGTCAACCCCGAAGGGCCGCAATTGCGCTCAGCTTGCGGGCTTGTGCAGCCCCTGCACCGCCGCTCCCGCTGCGGCGGCGCGTGCGCGCGCGGCGGCGCCAAGGATCGGCTTGGGCCGTGCCGCATAGGCGCGCGGGCTCATCCCCATGAAGCGCCTGAAATCGCGGGTGAACTGCGCCTGATCATAATAATGATAATCGAGCGTATCGATCCACGCCATCGACGGATCGAGCATGAAGCGCGCGAGGCTGCGCAGGAAACGCTGGCGACGGATCAGCAATTTGGGCGGGAAGCCAAAGGCGCGCAGGCTGAGACGCTCGATCGAGCGCTCGGACAGGCCGAGCTTGTCGGCGAGTTCGCCGACGCTGGAAAGATCGTCGTCGACGAGGGCGCTGTGCGCCGCGAGGATCGCCGGGTCGTCGTGCGGGGCGCCGCCCAGCAGTCCGGTGAAATGATCGTCGATGGCCTGCGCTGCCGCTTCGACGTCGTTGGCGCCGCGCAATTGCTCGGCCAGCGGGGCGAAAACGGCAAAGGCCGGATGGGTGGCTGCGTCGCAAAAGCGGTCGGCGAGCGTTTCGGCGGGAAGGGCGAAGAATTTCGCCCAGCCCATCGGCAAGATGCCGATCCCCCAGGCGCGCATGCTGCCGACCGAAAAATAAGTCGCCTTGCTCGTCGGACCGGTGACGTTGAAGGCAGGGGCGGGGGCAACGGGATCGTTGCCGATCGCGCTGAAGGTCGTGTCACCTTCGATGAATCGCATGTTCGCCCATTCGGGATGGAGATAGTCCTCGATACGCACCCCCGGCGGCGCTTCGACTTCGGTCAGATAGATGATGCTCGAATAGGGGCGCAGCGTGGCGGACACGGGAAAGAAGCGCGTCGCCACGCGCACGTCGGCACCTTGCCCCGAATGACTGGCCTCATCCGACATGACATTGTGTCCTTGCGGACACAGGCGCAAAAAACAACAGTCTAAGCGCTTTGCGTGTCGGGTTTCTACAATTTTTGGGGGTGTGGCGCAGCGATATGTCGCCGCGTGGGATCTTCCACCGTGCCGGCGGCTTTCTGCGACCCACGGCTACTCGGTTCGGAGGGAGGGGGGCGATGTATCGGTCACGATCATCGCCGGAACGGCGCGAAGGGGGACCTTCGCGTCGTTCCTGTTTCCAGCAAACGAAAAAGGGCGATCCCCCGCGGGACCGCCCTTTTTGCTTTTCAGCAATGGCGCCGAAAGGCTCAGGCTGCCTTGGGTAGCGCCGCCTTCGCCTGTGCGATGATGGCGGTGAAGACGCCGCCTTCGTTCATCGCGAGGTCGGCCATGACCTTCCGGTCGAGTTCGATCCCGGCCAGCTTCACGCCGTGCATGAACTGCGAGTAGGTCAGGCCTTCGGCGCGGACGGCAGCGTTGATACGCTGGATCCAGAGGGCGCGGAAGGTCCGCTTCTTCACCTTGCGATCGCGATAGGCGTATTGGCCGGCCTTTTCGACGGCCTGCTTGGCGACACGGATGGTGTTCTTGCGACGGCCGTAATAGCCCTTCGCCTGCGCCAGAATCCGCTTGTGCTTGGCGTGCGTGGTGGTGCCGCGTTTGATGCGTGACATTGCCTAGCGCTCCTTACTTCAGGCCGTAGGGCGCCCAGAGGCGCACATGGGCCACGTCCGAATCGCTGAGCACGCTGGTGCCGCGGTTGGTGCGGATATACTTCGAATTGTGCGAAATCAGGCGGTGGCGCTTGCCGGCAACGCCGTGCTTTACCTTGCCCGAGGCGGTGAATTTGAAGCGTTTCTTCACACCGCTCTTGGTCTTCAGCTTGGGCATTTTCGTCTCCTTGTTTTGCGACGATATCGACCGGCCCTGGCAGCCCTGACAGCCAGGCAGGTCATCTACACTATCGTGCGAAGGCGCGCGCCTAACCGGATTCGTGCGGAAATGCAAGAATGTTCCGGGGCGGCGGCGGATCGAGTAGAAGGCGAGCCTGTCTCGTTTACGGGAGTGAGTGGCATGACCGAGCAATATTGCGCGATGCCGGGTGTTGTGCCGCATCTGACGATCGGCGACAACCGCGCCGCCGAAGCGATCGATTTCTACGCGCGCGCGTTCGGCGCGACCGAGAGCGGGCGCCATCTGGCCGAAGACGGACGGCGCATCATGCACGCGCATCTCGAACTCAACGGCGGGCCGCTGATGCTCAACGATGATTTTCCGGAAATGGGCGACGGCAGCGGTGCGCCCGCGCCCGCGGGGGTGGGCCTCCATCTCGACGTGCCCGATCCCGATGCGGCGTGGGCCCGGGCACTGGCGGCAGGAGCCTTGGTTCGTTTCCCGCTCGACAATCAATTCTGGGGCCAGCGCTATGGCCAGGTTACCGATCCGTTCGGTCATGTCTGGTCGATCGGCGGGCCGGTGACCGGATGGCAAGCGAAGGGGCGGGACCCTGAGGCCCCGCTCCCCCGCAAAATGGCTTAGAAGCGTACGCCCAGCGCGACGCCGGCGTGACGGCGCTGGAAGTTGATCCCGCCGATGCGGCCGTTGTCGCCATAGCCGAATTCGACGCGGCCATAGAATTGCTCGCCGAAGCCGTGCTCGTAGCCGATCGCGCCCTGGAAACCCGAACCGCTTTCAGTGGCGCGCAGCACGCCGCTCTGCGCTTCGACGCGCAGCTTGGCATAGCCGACCTTGCCGTAGATCTGGCCCTTTGACCCGATCGCATAGCCGAGGTGCAGGCCTGCGCCGAGATTGTCCTTGACCTTCAGCGTGTCGACGCCGTCGCTGGCTTCGACCGACGATTTTTCGAAGGTGACATAGGGGCCGACGACGAACGACGAACCCGCCGCGATGTCGAAGCCCACTTCGCCGCCGAACGCGACTGCGCTGCCGACCTTGTAGACGTCGTCATCTTCCGCAATGCTGCTGACCGTCGGCGTTTCATAGACGGCGCGCACCTCGGCACGGAAACCTGCCTTGGCATTGCTTTCGCCTTCGTCCTGCGCGAATGCGGGCGAAGCAAAGCCGACCGCACAGATCGCGGCCACAATCATTTTTTTCACGAATACCCCCTGTTTAGAAGACGCTGGGTCCAGCGTCGGGGGCGCCGATATCAGTTTCGAGGCGACTGTAAAGCTGGAAACCAGCCAAAGCGGTTGCGTTCACGGGCCGGTGCCGTCAGCCCTGTGGATCGTGATGGTTCGCGCGAACCGTTGCCGCATGTCGCCTGGCGGGGACAAAAGCTGCGATTCGGCTTGTCTCGTCAGTGGTGGCAGGCGAGTCCCTCGACTACATCCTCGAGTCGCGCGGGATCGCCGAGCGCGATGACATGCCCGTCGCTCTCGCTGTGCAGGGGGTCGCCGTTCCAGTCGCACATCGTTCCGCCCGCGCCCTCGACCACCGGTACCAGAGCCGCATAATCATGGAGCTTGAGTCCTGCCTCGACCACCAGGTCGACATGTCCGCTCGCGACCAGCCCGTAATTATAGCAGTCGCCGCCGAAGATCAGGCGCTTGTGCGCGGTCTGCGCCGCAAGTGCCATGAAATGCTCGCCGTCGTGATCGCTGAAATATTGGGGACCAGTGGTGGCGAGTACCGCGTCGGTGAGGCTGCGGCAGGCCCGGGTCGTGGCAGGTTTGCCGTTGAACAGGGTCGGCCGGCCGGTCACGCCGACCCACCGTTCGCCGACAATCGGCTGGTCGATGATGCCGAGCACCGGCCAACCGTCCTGGAGCAGTGCGATCAGCGTGCCAAAAATCGGACGCCCGGCCATGAAGCTGACGGTGCCGTCGATCGGGTCGAGCACCCATTGGCGGCTCGCATCGGCGCGTTCGCTGCCATATTCCTCGCCGATGATGCCATCACGCGGAGCTTCGGCATCCAGCAGGCGGCGCATCGCCGCCTCGGCGGCGCGGTCGGCTTCGGTCACCGGCGACGCGTCGTCCTTGGCCTCGTGCGTCCAGGCGGCGCGAAAGAGCGGGCGGATGGCGGCGCCGGCGGCGTCGGCGAGGCGATGGGCGAGGGCGATGTCGTCAGCGCGCATTGGGGCTCCGGTGGGTCATGATGCAAGAGGCGGGAGCCGGGCCATGCCGATCGCCGGGGCGCTTGTCATCCGCCAATGTCGTGTTGGCGGACGACATCAGAGCAACCAGTCGATCGGCAAGTGCGACAGCAGCCAGACGGAGGCGCGGTTCCACGCCGTGGTTCCGGGCTCGGTCGCAAGCACTTCCTGCTTTCCATGTTTCGTGTCGATCCATTGTACTTGGCCCTTCGGCGACAGGGTGACGGCGTAGCTGTGATCGGACAGGCGCTGGCGCAACCCGTCGGCGACCAATCCTGCCAGATAGGGGCTGTCGATCAGGAAACCCATTTCGCAATTGAGTTCGGCCGAGCGCGGGTCGAAATTGAATGAGCCGACGAACAGCCGTCGGCGGTCGACGACGAAGGTCTTGGCGTGCAGGCTTTCGCCGCCGCCGCTGAAGCGGGTGGCGCTGTGCTCCGCGGGTTTGGCAGGTTCGGTTCGGTCTTGCGTGCCCGGGCGAACCTCGAACAATTGCACGCCCGCGTCGAGCAGCGGCTTGCGTTTCTTGATATATCCGGCGTGGACCAGCGGCACATCGGTCACCGCAAAGCTGTTCGTGACGACCAGCGTGTCGACCCCGCGCCGGGCGAGTCCGGTCAACAGCCCGGTGCCCAGATCGGCCGGCACGAAATAGCCCGACACCAAGTCGAAGCTGTCCTGTGCCTCGGCGATCGCGGGTTTCAGCCGGTTGACGAGCAGCGATTCGGGCGGTTCGGCACCCAGCGCCTTGGCGGGATCGTCGCTGAACAATTGCACCCCGGTCCATTGCCAGTTCAGCGTCTGTGTCATGGCATCCTGGATGAAGGCGGTCTGGGCGATGGCCTGGCGATATTGGCGGCCGCGTGCGCTGTTCGATTCAGGGGGATTGCGTAGCGCGGCGAGAGGGATGGCGCGACCGGCGGGGATCAGCAGTTCGGCGGGGTAGGCCGAGCGGCTGTTCCAATAGCGGTCGAACTGCGCGGACACCTCGGGCAATACGGCGCCGATCGCCAGCGCGTCCATATCGATGAACAATCCATCCTGCTCGGCGCCGAAATATTCGTCCCCGACATTGCGCCCCCCGACGATCGTCACCGCGCCGTCGATGGTCAGCGACTTGTTGTGCATCCGCCGGTTGAGGCGCGGGAAGGCGAAGAGATAGTTGGCGGCGCGGACCCGTCGCACGCTCAGCGGGTTGAACAAGCGGACCTCGATCTGGGGATGGGCATTGGCTCCCGCGAGCACCGGGTCGAGCCCCGCCGTCGTGTTGTCGTCGATCAGCAGGCGGACGCGAACTCCGCGGTCGGCGGCCTTGACCAGCTCGGCGAGCAGGAGCCGTCCCGACAGATCGTCGTTCCAGATATAATATTGCAGGTCGACCGACCGCTCGGCCGCGCGAATCATCTCGACGCGCGCGGCAAAGGCGTCGAGCGCGTCGGGCAGCAGATATATCCCGCTCTGCCCCGGATGCTGCGCCGACACGGGGGCGATCGCTGCCGCGACGGCGGCGGCCGGATCGGAAATTGCTTCGCTGCTCCGTCGGCCGTCGAGCGATGGCAGCGGGAAGGCGAGCCACAGCGCCAGTGCGAGCAGTACGAAGCTTCCGGTCGCAAAGACCAGCGCCGTCAGCATGCGCCGGACGAACCGGCGCCGGCGCGGTGATCGCTGGTCAGGCAATCTGCATTCCGTCTGCCATCGCGGTGCCCCATGTCATGCCTTCCTCGTCCCGAGTCTGGGCGCAAAGCGACGGCAAGGCAATGCGGCGCGCGCGACCTCAGTCGAACAGGCTGCTGACCGAACTTTCGTCGGCGATGCGCTTGATCGCTTCGCCCAGCAGCGGGGCGACGGTCAGGGCACGGACCTTGCCGCTGTCGTTGACGGCGTCGGTCGGCTGGATCGAGTCGGTGATGACGAGTTCGGTGAGCTCGCTCGCGTCGACGCGTGCGACCGCGCCGCCCGACAGGACGCCGTGGGTGCAATAAGCGACGACGCCTTCGGCACCTGCCGCCTTCAGCGCTGCGGCGGCGTTGCAAAGCGTGCCAGCCGAATCGACGATATCGTCGATCAGGATGCAAAAGCGCCCCTTCACGTCGCCGATGATGTTCATCACTTCCGATTCGCCGGCGCGTTCGCGCCGCTTGTCGACGATCGCCAGCGGTGCGTTGTCGAGCCGCTTCGCCAGTGCGCGGGCGCGGACCACGCCGCCGACGTCGGGCGATACGACCATCAGATTCTTGCCGCCGAAGCGCGCCTGGATGTCGGCGCTCATCACCGGCGCGGCGTAGAGATTGTCGGTCGGGATATCGAAGAAGCCCTGGATCTGCCCGGCGTGCAGGTCGATCGCGAGCACGCGGTCGGCGCCCGAGGTGGTGATCAGGTTCGCGACGAGCTTGGCCGAGATCGGCGTGCGCGGCCCGGGTTTGCGGTCCTGCCGGGCATAGCCGAAATAGGGAACGACCGCAGTGATGCGCTTCGCCGAGGCGCGCCGCAGCGCGTCGTTGATGATCAGAAGTTCCATCAGATTGTCGTTCGCCGGGAAATTGGTCGGCTGCACGACGAAGACGTCCTGACCGCGGACATTCTCATGGATCTCGACGAAAACTTCCTCGTCGGCGAAGCGGCGGACGCTGGTATCGGTCAGCGGCAGCTCGAGATAATCGGCGATGGCGCGGGCCAGCGGCAGATTGCTGTTGCCGGAGATGAGTTTCATGGGGTGCAAGGCCCTTTCGCGCGGTTGGGATTGCGCGCCCCCTTAGCCAGCGAAGGCGAGGAGGGGAAGGGTCATCTTGCGTTGCCCTGTGCCCGGCCCTCGGTGTCGCAGCAGCAGGAACGTCCCGGGCCGCCGAATGCCGGCGGAGGTTCGACCCATCCCGGCGGATAGGGCGTATAATAGTCGGGGCCGCGCCGGTCGCAGGGAAGCCAGCGGGGTTCGTTGCCGCTAAGCGCCCATTCGGGCAGCCAGCACGCTTCTCCATCGACGCTGCCGAGCGCATAGCCGTCACGTCGATCGAGAATCTCGAAGCGTTGCCGATGTTCTACGGCCGGCGGCATGGCGCTGCCGCGAAAGCGGTTCAGTTTTTCGCGGCGCGGCGTCTGGCCGGGGAATTCGCGGCAACGCATCCATTCGACCGCGACAAAGCGGGGCTCGCCCCCGGCTTGGACGAGCGCCTGAAAGGCGCGGGTGTCGCTTCGCACATGAAAATAAACGGCGGCAAAGGCGGCTGCGATCGCTACCAGAATTGCCGCGTCACGCCCTCGCTTGTCCCGCCTAGCCATGCGCAACCCCTTCCGCTTGGTTCAGGTGCCAGATGTCCGGGCAAGTCTGCAAGATTGCAATCGTGCCCGTCCGGCTTATGGCTCGATCCATGAGCAACACGGCCAAGCTGACCATCGTCCTTTCCCAGATGACGCAGGCGGTCGGCGATCTTGCCGCCAACGTCGCTGCGATGCGCGCGGTGCGGGCGCGGCATCGCGATGCTGACCTCATCCTTTATCCCGAACTCCAGTTGATCGGCTATCCGCCCGAGGATCTGGTGCTCAAGCCCGCGCTCGCTGAACGCGCCGCGACGATGCTCGACGCGCTGGCGGCGGACACGGCCGACGGCGGCCCCGCGATGCTGGTGGGATCGGTCGAGCGCGATGGCGCAAACCTCTACAATATTGTCGCTTTGCTTGACGGTGGCCGGATCGTTGCGACGCGCCGGAAGCACGAACTTCCCAATTACGGCACCTTCGACGAAAAGCGTGTCTTCGCCGCAGGCCCGTTGCCCGATGTGGTCGAATGGCGCGGGGTGAAGCTCGGCCTGCCGATCTGCGAGGACGGCTGGCTCCCTGCCGTGAGCGCGCATCTCGCCGCGCAGGGTGCCGAACTGCTGATCTCGGTCAATGGCAGCCCCTATGAGATCGACAAGGACGAGCGGCGGCTGAGCAAGGTGTTCGCGGCACGGGTGGCCGAAACGAAGCTGCCGCTGATCTTTCTCAACCGCGTCGGGGGGCAGGACGAACTGGTCTTCGATGGCTGTTCGTTCGTGCTGAACCGCGACGGACAGGCGGCGCACCGCTTGACCGACTGGGAGGAAGAGGAGCGCGTCACCCACTGGGCTGTCGACGCTGGCGGCTGGCGCTGCGCCGAGGGTGCCATCGCGGCATGGGAGGATCATCCCGCCGATATCTACAGCGCGATGATCCTGTCCTTGCGCGACTATGTCGAACGCAACGGCTTTCCCGGCGTCGTGCTCGGCCTGTCGGGCGGGATCGATTCGGCAATCTGCGCCGCGATCGCCGCCGACGCGCTCGGCCCCGACAAGGTCTGGTGCGTGATGCTGCCGAGCCGCTTCACCAGCCAGGAAAGCCTCGACGACGCGGCGGGCTGCGCGGCGATGACCGGATGCCGGCTCGACACGATCCCGATCGTCCCGGCGGTCGAGGCCTTCGACGCGATGCTCGCGGGCAGCTTCGCCGACCGCGACGTCGACATCACCGAGGAAAATGTCCAGTCGCGTATCCGCGGCGTAACCCTGATGGCCCTGAGCAACAAGTTCGGTCCGATGCTGCTGACAACCGGCAACAAGAGCGAGATGAGCGTCGGCTACGCGACCATCTACGGCGATATGGCGGGCGGCTACAACCCGCTCAAGGACGCGTACAAGACGACCGTCTTCGCGCTGGCCGCCTGGCGCAACGCGAACGTCCCGCGCCTGTCGCGCAATCGGGTGACGCCGGTGATGCCCGGATGCATCATTACGAAACCCCCGAGTGCCGAGCTGCGCCCGGACCAGAAGGATGAGGACAGCCTTCCGCCTTACGCGGACCTCGACCGCATGCTCCACATGCTCGTCGAAGAGGAAGCGAGTGTCGACGATGTCGTCGCGAAATACGGCTTTGACCGAGACGTGGTGGCACGGATCGAGCGCTTGCTGATGCTTGCCGAATACAAGCGGCGTCAGGCGCCGCCGGGGGTCAAGCTCTCGACACGCAATTTCGGGCGCGACCGGCGCTATCCGATCACCCACGGATTCCGGACCGGGTGATCCAAAAGGGTGCGGGCGGGGCTGTGGCCCGAGCGGCGCAACCGGATAGCTATCGCCATCCAACCCCGCATGAGGCTATAGGCGCGCGCCATGACCGTCACCACCCGTTTCGCCCCTTCGCCGACCGGAACCCTCCATGTCGGCAATGTCCGCACCGCGCTCCACAACTGGCTGTGGGCGCGAAAACATGGCGGGCGGTTTCTGCTGCGGATCGATGACACCGACCGCGAGCGGTCCAGGGAGGAGTATGTCGATGCAATTCGCGCCGATCTCGTCTGGCTTGGGCTCGACATCGATGGCGAAGAGCGCCAGTCGGCGCGCTTCGATCGCTATGACGCCGCATTCGAGATGCTGAAGGCCGCGGGTCGCGTATACGCCTGCTACGAGACGCCTGAAGAACTCGACATCCGCCGCAAGATCCTGCTCTCGCGCGGATTGCCGCCGGTCTATGAACGCAAGCCCGCCGATGCTCCGGTGCCCGACGGAGTCGCGCCGCATTGGCGCTTCCGGCTTGATCATGCTGCGCCGATTGCATGGGACGATATGGTACGCGGTCCGCAGCATTTCGATCCGGCGACGATGTCGGACCCGGTGGTGCGCCGCGCTGACGGCAGCTGGCTCTATCTGCTGCCCAGCGTGATCGACGATATCGCGATGGGCATCACCCATGTCGTGCGCGGTGAGGATCATGTCTCGAACACCGCGGTCCAGCTCCAGATGTTCGGCGCTCTCGGTGCGGCGCCGCCGGCCTTTGCACATGAGGCCCTGCTCGTCGGCACCGAAGGCAAATTGTCGAAGCGGCTCGGGTCGCTGGGCATGCAGGCGCTGCGCGATGCGGGGATCGAGCCGGTCGCACTCGCGGCGCTGCTCGCGCGATTGGGGACGAGTGACCCGGTCGAACCGGTGACTTCGCTGAAGCCGCTGATCGAAAGCATCGATTTTTCGCGCTTCGGCCGCGCGCCGGCGCGTTTCGACGAGGCCGAGCTGGCGCTGCTCAACCAGAAGATCCTGCATCACACCGATCATGATATGGTCGCGGGCCGGCTGCCCGCTGCGATCACCGCCGCGCGCTGGCACGCGATTCGCCCAAATCTGATGACGGTCGCCGAAGCCGCCGAGTGGGTCGCGGTGTTCGACGGCCCCTTTGCGCCGCCGCCTGCCGATGAAGCCGACCGGGCGGTGATTGCCGCCGCCGCCGCCGCTGCGCCCGCGATCGACTGGGATGCCGACCCGTGGCACGCGCTGACCGGCGCAGTGAAGGCGGCGACGGGAATGAAGGGGCGGGCGCTGTTCCTGCCGCTGCGCCGCGCGCTGACCGGGCGTGATCATGGCCCCGAAATGGCCGAACTCTTGCCGTTGATCGACAAGAGCGCTGCGATTGCGCGGCTGTCGGCGTAGGGCGTCGCGACAGGCGGCAAGGTACTTCCCAGCCGCGGACTCGCGCGGCGCTCCTTGACCTGCGACCGATCGCGCCGGTTCCATGGGTCATGGGGGCGATGGCGACCCGGCTTGCACCTTGTTCTCGATTGACCGGCGAGCCTCTCCCTTGCCGATCTTGCTGCTTGACAATTGTTGGTATGTTATAATATCTCATTATTCCGACCTGACGAACAAGAGCGGTCAGCGCGAGGCGCCGGGTCGCACACGGCAAGGAGAGAGGCCATGACCCTGATTCCCCTGATATCATCGGTGTTTTCGTCACGGCAACCGTACACCGCGCTCGCGCGCGGCGGCTACAACCCCGGTGCCGGGCACCGCCCCGTTGCGGCGGGACTCGCGATCGGGCTGCCCGTCGCGATGGTGGTTGCGGTCGCGCTGTCGCCGATGATCGTCGATCAAAAGCCGAAATCGGACCCGATCATCGGCACGCTGATCGAGGTCGAGAAACCGCGCGAAATTGAACCGGTCCCCGACGCGCCGCTGCCGCGCTCGACGCCACTCGTCGCGCCGAAGCCGCTGGTCGAGACGGCGCCGATCACGGATATCTTCGTTCCCACCGCCGAAAAATTGCCACCGATTCCGGTGACGCCGCTTGCCGGGTCGGGGCCGGCGGTCACGGTCGACCCGCCTGCGCCGCCGCCCAGGCTCGTTCTCGCACAACTCGATCAGCGCCATATCGCCAGTTTTCAGCCCGACTATCCGCTACGCGAACAGCGTGAGGGAATCGAGGGCGTGGCACGCGTGCGTGTGCTGATCGGCACCGATGGCCGGGTGAAAGCAGTCGAACTCGTCAGTACCGACAGTCCCGGCTTCTTTGATGCGACGAAGAAACGCGCGCTCGCCAAATGGCGTTTCAAGCCTGCGACGCGCGGTGGCACGCCCGAGGAAAGCTGGAAAGAGATGACGGTGCGCTTCGAAATCCGCAACGCCTGACCGCAGTGATGGGCGGTGCTTCGCACGCTGCCGCCCGTCGCTTTGACTTGACACAAGCGCCGAATCTCGTCATTGGCGCGCGGATATATGGGGGCAGCGCGGCACCGCGCCGCCCTCATTGTTTTTCACACCAACCGCCGGGGCCCCCAGTCCCGCCGCATGTGCTGGATGATCCGGCGGATGCGCAGCCATTCGAGGAACAGGGCCATGGCCAAGCCGACGACGATCAAGATCAAGCTGGTGAGCACCGCCGACACCGGCTTCTTCTATGTCACCAAGAAGAACCCGCGCACGATGACCGAGAAGATGGCGCAGCGCAAATACGACCCCGTCGCGCGCAAGCACGTCGAGTTCAAGGAAGCCAAGATCAAGTGATGCATCGCACCGCGCGCTGACGGCGCGTGGGCGAAACGGCATCATTCCGGCGAACGCCGGAATCCGGAAGGGCGGCCGCGTGCCGCCCTTTTTCGTGCGCCGTCCAAGTTTATCCGGGTTTGAACGCGTCGTACCGGTCCGCCTCGAACGCGCGAAAGCGCACCGCGCCCGCGGTTTCGGTCCAGCCTTCGGACAGTGGGCCTGCCAGCGCCTCGCCCGCCGCGCCGAGCAGGGCGGCGCCGAGCGCCTTGCAATCGACCGCGGCGCTCGCGCGACACACCAGCGGGCCGGGCGGTAGCGGCCCGGACCGCCACAACGGTCGAAGCATCGCCGCGCGTTCGGGGGCCTCGGCTTTCAGTTTCCGCCAGGGTTCCTCGGCAAAAGCGGCGATGTCGGCACGCCCGTCGAGCAGGTCGAGCATCGCGGCGTCGTGCGTGCCGGCATGGCGCCGTGCGGCAAAATCGGATGCCCGGACGCCGATCGTGCGCAGGGCGTCCGCCTGCACAAGTGCGCCCGACGTCGAACCCGGCAGCACTTCGCTGTAGCGCAGCCGGCCGGCGGCTGCCTTGAGCTCCGACAGGGTTTCCAGCCCGGTGTCGCTGCGTACAAGCAGGACGCCGCGATAGCGTTCGAGCACCGTGTCGGGCGTGTCGAGTACCGCGACGGCTTCGACCTGCGGACAATCACGCATCGCGACGAAGGCGCCCAGATTGGTCATCGCAATGTCGACGCTGCCGTCGCACATCGCTTTCGCCAGCGCGTCGGGGGTATCGAGCAATATGATTTCGGCGTGTCGTCCCGAGACTCGCGTAACCGTCTGCGCCAGCGGTTCGAGCGCGATGCGACGGTCGTAGCGCGGATAGCTGTAGGTGGCGACCCGCAGCGCGGGCACCGGTTCGGGCGGCGATACCAGAGCGGCCAGAAGAGTCAGAAGCATGGCGAGGCTTAACCTGCGCGCGATGCCGGTTCAATGCTGCTCGCGAACGGCGCTCCAATGGCGCGTCGAATGCGCCGATGTGGAGATCAGCGGGCGCCGAACAGCGCGGTGCCGACGCGGACGTGCGTCGCCCCCAGCATCACCGCGCTTTCATAGTCGCCGCTCATCCCCATCGAGCGTAGCGACAGGCCGTGCCGTTCGGCGAGTTCGTCGAGCAGCGCGAAATAGGGGGTGGGCGCGACATCGGCGGGAGGGATCGCCATCAGCCCGTCGATCGTCAGGCCCGCGTCAGCCGCCTCGGCGAGCAGTGCCGGCAGATCGGCGACCGTGCAGCCTCCCTTCTGTGCTTCGTTTCCGATATTCACCTGTACGAACAGTTGCGGACGCTTGTCCGCCTTTGCGCATGCCCTGGCCAGCGCCTGGACCAGCGACGACCGGTCGACCGAATGGATCGCGTCGAACAGCGCCACTGCTTCGTCGGCCTTGTTCGACTGGAGCTGGCCGATCAAATGGAGCGTAATGTCGGGTGTCTCGGTTCGCAGCGCAGGCCATTTGGACGCGGCTTCCTGGACCCGGTTCTCGCCAAAATGGCGTTGCCCGGCAGCGATCAGCGGACGAATCGCCTCGGCCGGATGCGTCTTCGACACCGCGATCAGCGTCACCGTATCGGCTTTCCGTCCGGCGCGTCCGGCCGCCGCGGCGATTCGCGCCTCGACTCCGTCCAATCGCTGCGTTGCGTTCTCCATCGTCCGTTCCTCGCTGGCGCTGCGCGTTGCGCGCGGCGGCGGTGCGCCTATAGGAAAGGCGATGCGCCGGCGCCACCCCTTGCCCCTCATCTGGCTGTTCACCGACGCGCGCCTCGGCGATACGTTGTTCGCCGCGGTGCGCGCGATGCCGCCGGGGAGCGGAATCGTCGTTCGCCACGACGGCCTTGTGGCCGGTGCGCGCTGGCGACTTCTGCGCCGCCTCGTCCGTCTTGCGCGCGCGCGGGGCCATGTCGTCCTGCTCGCCGGAACGCCGGTGCTTGCCCGTCGCTGGGGTGCCGACGGCGTTCATTTGCGCCAGCCGCTGGCGCGCCTGGCCGCGCGCGGGCGCGCGCTTGGCCTGATTGTCGCGATGCCGGTGCATGACGCGCGGGAAGCGCGCGTCGCACGGCGCGTTGAGGCGGATCTGGCCTTTGTGTCGCCGTTGCATCCGACGCGCTCGCATCCCGGCGCACCGGCGCTTGGCCGCAAGGCTTGGCTGCGCCTCGCGCGGCAGGCCGGTACGCATCCTGTCGCGCTGGGCGGCCTTGACCCTGCGCGCGCGCGCGCGCTCCGCCGCACCGGCGCGTCACACGGCCTCACCCCCGGTTGGGCGGCGATCGATCACTGGCTGGAAAAGGCGCCGCGGCGCCCGACTTAGAAGCGGAACGCCGTTCCGACATAGACCGCCTGACTGTCGCGCCGCGCGTCGGTCAGCGGCTGGACACCGTCGTCGGTGCGATAGCGCACCCCGGCGGTGACATCGAGGTTCTTGGTCAGGCGATAGCTGCTGACGACATCGACGGTCTGATCGTCGCCGGGCGAGGTGACGCGATCGGTCGCGCCCGCGGGTTCGCTCGGACGCGTGAGCATCCGAGTCGCGAAACGCGATTTCCTCTCGCCACGTTCGGGGGCCTGCGCTTGCGGCAGGTTTCGCAGGTCGACACCGCGCGGCAGCGTCGGTGTGACGAATTTCTCGAGGCCGACTGACGCGCCCAGATTATAGGCAACGGGTGCGATCGTGACCGGCGCCTTGCGGTTCGTTCCGAGCAAGGCGGCGCGCGCCGCGTTCGAGGCGTCGTCGCGGGCCCGAATCACCACGGTAATCGCACGATTCTTGCGATTTTCATCGGTCACCGCGGGGGTGAAGCTGAAATTGCGGCGGGCGTCTGCGGAAACCTGTGCATAACGCGCGATCAGTCGCGGGTCGCCCGACGCCGGGGTGAACTGGCCGAGCAGGGCGTCCGACAGCGAGGTCTCGCGGATACGGTCGGCGCGCGACATGGCGGCGAGTGCGGGGGGCAGGGCAAGCGAAAGCGTCGCCAATGCGACGACCCCGCTTTTCCAAAAATGTCGCGGTTTGCGCGGCATTGTCTGCGACTCCAACCCCAGTTCCGTTCCTAGATAGGCCGCCTCAGCCGATTTTTCCAGCGATTCGCAAGAAACAAATGCTTCGCATCCTATTTTCACGGCTATTGTTGCGCGATCACCACAGTGGCCGGCCGGCCCAGGCGCAATTATGGGCGCCAATCTTGCTCGCGGATGAATGGCGCGGACCGGCGCATTGCCGCGCTTGCCGCCGCGCGGCAGGCGCGATAGAGACGCTTGCAATTCCAGCCGCGCCGGCCGCGCCCGCGCAACAAAGATAAGGTATTTCGGCATGCCCCAGCTCAACGTCCTCGCCGCGCTCGGTCGCCGTCCGGTCTCGCTCGCGCTGCTTGGCGTAGCGACGCTTGGCCTTGCGGCATGCGGCGGCAAGGAACGGCCGCGTGCCGACCTTGCAGCGAGCCAGGTGACGACGATCGGCGTGAATTCCTATCTCTGGCGCGCCTCGCTCGATGCGCTGTCGTTCATGCCCCTGCTTCAGGCCGATTCGTCGGGCGGCGTCATCATCACCGACTGGTACGCCAATCCGGGCAATCCGAACGAACGGATGAAGGTCACCGTGTCGATCCTCGATCAGGATCTGCGCGCCGACGCGCTGCGCATCGCCGCGTCGCGCCAGATCGCGCAGAACGGCACCTGGGTCGACGCGCCGATCCAGGCCGCGACCGTCCAGAAGCTCGAGGAAATCATCCTCACTCGCGCCCGCGACCTGCGCCGCGGCGCGTTTGAAGGCTAATCCGACGGCGCGTTGCATGCGCCGCTCCAGATCAACGGGAAACAAGACATGACCCGCGAACCGCGCTTTGGCGCCTTGGCTGCCGACGCCCGCTGGCAGGCGGCCTGGGATGCCGCGAACAGCTTTGCGACCTCCGATACCGAGGGCCGCCCGAAAGCCTATATCCTCGAAATGTTCCCCTATCCATCGGGGCGCATCCACATGGGGCATGTTCGCAACTATGCGATGGGGGACGTGCTCGCACGCTTCAAGCGGATGACCGGGCACGACGTGCTCCATCCGATGGGGTGGGACGCCTTCGGCATGCCCGCCGAGAATGCCGCGATGGAAAAGGGCGTGCACCCCGGCGGCTGGACGCGCGACAATATCGCCGCCATGCGCAGCCAGCTGAAGCGCCTCGGCCTCGCGATCGACTGGAGCCGCGAACTCGCAACGTGCGAACCCGACTATTACGGACAGGAACAGGCGCTCTTCCTCGACATGTTCGCGGCGGGGCTGGTCGCGCGCAAGGAAAGCTACGTCAACTGGGATCCGGTCGACATGACCGTGCTCGCGAACGAACAGGTGATCGACGGCCGCGGCTGGCGCTCGGGTGCGCTCGTCGAAAAGAAGAAGTTGTCGCAGTGGTTCCTCAAGATCACCGACTTTGCCGACGACCTGCTCGAAGGGCTGGGCAGCCTCGACGGCTGGCCCGACAAGGTGCGTCTGATGCAGGAGAACTGGATCGGCAAGTCGCAGGGCCTGGAATTCAGCTTTAAGCTCGCCGGCGGCGCACCGGGCTTCGACGTTTTCACGACGCGCCCCGACACCTTGTTCGGCGCGAGCTTCGCGGCGATCTCTCCCGATCATCCGCTCGCCGAAAAACTCGCCAAGGATTCGCCAGAACTCGAGGCGTTCATCGCCGAATGTCGCCGTCAGGGCACCGCCGCCGAGCAGCTCGATACCGCCGAGAAGATGGGCTTCGACACCGGTATTGCGGTCGAGCATCCGCTTGATCCCGACTGGCACCTGCCGGTGTGGGTCGTGAACTATGTGCTGATGGACTATGGCACCGGCGCGATCTTCGGTTGCCCCGCGCACGACCAGCGCGACCTCGACTTTGCACGCAAATATGAACTGCCGGTTCACCGGGTGATCGCCGATGGCGACGAGACCGCGCAGCATTTCACCGGCGACGAGGCCTATGTCGGCCCGGGCAAGCTGGTGAACAGCCACTTTCTCGACGGCATGACCATCGACGCGGCCAAGGCCGCGATCATCGCGCGCGCGGAGCATGAGGGTTGGGGCAAGGGCACGACCGTGTGGCGCCTGCGCGACTGGGGCGTCTCGCGCCAGCGCTATTGGGGCACCCCGATCCCCTTCGTCCATTGCGACGCCTGCGGTCTGCTGCCCGTGCCCAAGAGCCAACTTCCCGTCGTGCTCCCCGAGGACGCCGATTTCTCAGTCCCCGGCAACCCGCTCGACCGCCATCCGACGTGGAAACACGTCGCCTGCCCGTCGTGCGGCGGCGAAGCCGTGCGCGAGACCGACACGCTCGACACCTTCGTCGACTCGTCCTGGTATTTCCTGCGCTTCGCGTCGGCGCCCGCGGACAAGCCCTTCGATCCCGAGGTCATCCGCCGCTGGCTGCCCGTCGATCAATATATCGGCGGCATCGAGCATGCGATCCTCCACCTGCTCTACGCGCGCTTCTGGACGCGCGCGCTGAACAAGCTCGGCATGATCGACATCAAGGAGCCGTTCGCCAGCCTGTTCACGCAGGGGATGGTGACGCACGAAACCTACAGCCGTGCGCAGGGCGAAGGCCTGCCGCCGCTCTTCTTCACCCCCGACGAGATCAGCCGCTCGGCCGACGGCGCGACGCTCGACGCCGACGGCGCGCCGGTCACCGTCGGCCGCGTGATCAAGATGTCGAAGTCGAAGAAGAATGTCGTCGATCCCGACGCCATCCTCGATCAATATGGCGCCGACGCCGCGCGCTGGTTCATGCTCTCCGACAGCCCGCCCGAGCGCGACCTGCCGTGGAGCGAGGCGGGCATCGAGGGCGCGTGGCGCTTCGTCCAGCGCCTGTGGCGCCTGTTCGGCGAAACCGGGAATGTCGGCGACGGGAGCGAAGACAAGGCACTGGCGCGCAAGCTGCATCAGGCGATCGCCGGCATTGCGACGGATATCGAATCGTTGGGCTTCAACAAGGCGGTGGCCAAGATTCACGCGCTCGCCAACGACATCGAGAAGGCGCCGCCTTCGGCAACGCGCGCCGAGGCATGTCGCACGTTGATTCTGCTCGTCGCACCGATGCTGCCGCATCTCGCCGAAGAAGCCTGGGCGGCGCTGCCGGCGCGCCAGCGCACGACGGCGATGATCGCCGATGCCGAATGGCCCGCCGCCGATCCCGCTCTGCTCGTCGATGACGAAGTGACTATCGCGATCCAGGTCGCGGGCAAACTGCGCGATACGATGACGCTCGCCAAAGGGCGCGATAAGGAGAGCATCGAGGCGGCGGCGCTTGCGCGCCCACGCATCGTCGAACTGCTCGCCGGTGCGCTGCCGAAGAAGGTGATCGTGGTTCCCGACCGGTTGGTGAATATCGTCCCCTGATGTCGATGGACCGGAACCTGCCTTCCTGTTTTTCGTTCGCGTTGAGTGAAGCCGTGATGCTGGACGGCGCGTTTCGACTGCGCTCGACACGAACGGAGATAGGGAGCATGAGGGTCATGGATGCGTAGCCTTTTCATCTCCTTGCTTGTCGCGGCTTCGCTGCTCGTCGGCGGCTGCGGTTTGCGCCCGCTCTATGCGAGCGGCAGCGATGGGGCAGTCGCGACGATCCTGTCCGACATCGATGTTGCGCCGATCGAGGGGCATCAGGGCTGGCTCGTGCGCAACGCGCTGCGCGACCGGCTTGTTGCGGCGCAGAATGGCGAAGGCGCCGGCAAGAGGTTGCGGCTCGACGTGCGGCTCGAGGACAGCATCACCGGCTTCGGTGTGCGCGCCGACGATGCGGTGACGCGCGAACGCCGCACCTTGCGCGCGCGCTACCAGCTTGTCGATTCGGCAACGGGGCAGGTGTTGCTCGACGCGACGGCCTTCTCCGACGCCGGCATCGATGTCGTCGGCAGCGAATACGCGACGATTGCCGCCGAATCGACCGCGCTCGAACGTCTTTCGCAGGCCGTCGCCGACCAGATCGTTGCCCGCATTGCGGTTTTCGCGGATCGTGGCGGCGCGCGCACGCCCGACGCACCCGTCACACCGGCGCTGTGAAGACCGTCAAGCCTGGCGATCTCGAGCGCCAGACACGGCTCGACCCTGCGGTCCGTTTCGTCCTTCTCACCGGTCCCGACGATGCGACGATGGAAACGCTTGGCGCACGGCTGATCGGTCTTGCGGGCAAGGAGGCCGAGCGGGCTGATTTATCGAATGGTCAATTATCGCAGGACCCCTCGCTACTCGCTGCCGAGGCGGCGTCGATGTCGCTTTTCGCCAGTGCACGCGTAATCCGGCTCGAAATCACGGGCAGTGGCGACGACTGCCTTGCTGCGGTCGAGGCCCTGCTTGTCGCCGACACTGCGGTCAATCCGGTGATTGCAACCGGCGCGTCGGTTACTGCCAAGTCGAAGCTCGTCAAACTCGTTGAAGGCTCGCCGCACGCCGTGGCTGCCATTTGTTACCAACCCGATCGTCGCGCGCTCATTGGCATTGCGATCAGCGCGGCGGACGAGCAGGGACTGAGGCTCGGTAACGCGGAAGCTCAATCGCTGATCGATCTCGTCTCGGGCGATCAGGCACTGATGCGGCGCGAGCTTGAGAAGGTCGCGCTCTATCTCGATGCGGGGGTGGATCGGCGGCGGCAGGTGAGCGCTGCCGACATTGCAGCCTTAGGCGCCGCGACGCACGAGGAGGATGTCAGCGAATGCATCAACGTCGCGCTGGGCGGCAAGGTGCGCGAGCTGCCGGCGATGCTCGCGCAGGCGGCGGCGGTCGGGGTCGCCGAAATCCGGCTGATCCGCGCGCTCGCGATCCGCGCGATGCAGCTTGCGCGGCTGCGCGCCGAGGTCGACGCCGGCGCGCACCCCGCGAGCGTCGTCGCGGCGAAGAGCAGCGGGGTGTTCTGGAAGGAACGCGACGCGGTGACCGCGCAGCTGCATATCTGGGATTCGGTGCGCATCGCGCGCCTGATGACGCGCCTGCTCGACTGCGAACGCGCGCTCAAGGCATCGGGCACCGCGGGCGCGGTCTTGTTCCGCAAGCTGATCACCGACATCGCGCACCAGGCGGCGCGCGCGCGCTGAGGGCGCGCGACGTGCGGCGCCGCCGCGGCGGTCAGGCGCGCCCGCGCAGCGCGGCGAGCCGCGCGCGCCAGTGTTCGCCCAGCCGGCGCTGGAACAGCAGCAGGTCGAACCCGTGGCGAGCGGCGTGCCCGCGCGGGATGCCGTCCCAGCCGCGATGCTCGACGGTCACGCGCGTTTCGGCGCCGACCGCCTCGAAGCGGACATCGACCGCGGTCGCCTGACCGGCGGCGAAGCTCGGAAGCCGCCAGCCGAAAGCGAGCCGTTCGCCCGGCCGCCAGCACGCGACCCGCCCGATCTCCCACTCCGACCCGTCGGCGAAGCGCGTGACCAGCCGGCCGTCGGGGCCCTCGGGATCGAAACGCAGCACCCCGTCACCGTCCGGCGACAGCGCGAACAGCGGGTGGCTTTGCCACCAGGTGCCGATTTCGCGCGTGAAGACGTCGAACGCGCGCCCCGGCGACGCCGCGACGCGCAGCGCCACGATCACCGCGGCGCTCACCCGCCGCGCTCGACATGCGCCTTGAAGGCGGCGAGCTGCCCGGCCCACAGCGCCTCGGTCTCGGCGAGCCAGCGCTTGAGGTCGTCGGTCGCGCCGTCGCGCAGCCGGTAGATGCGGACGCGCGCGTCGAACGCCTGGTGGCTGTCCTCGACCAGCCCGCCCGCTTTCAGCGCGCGCAGATGGCGGCTCATCGCGGGCGGCGCCAGCCCGAGCGCGCCCGCCAGTTCGCCCGCGCTGTGCGGGCGCTGCCCCAGCAGTTCGACCGCGCGCCGCCGTTTCGGATCGGCGAGCGCGGCGAGCGTGCGGTCGATCGCCGCGTTCAATCGTCGAGCCGCGTCTGCGTGGTAAAGCCGCCCTCGGCATCCCATTCGGCGGCGGTCCGGGCTTCGACCGTGACCCCGAAGGTCCAGATATGTCCCTCGGGATCCCGGGCGCGATAGGTGCGGTCGCCGTAGAATTGCGTTGCCGGTTCGGCGATGATGTCGGCGCCCGCGGCGCGCGCCGTTTCGCAGTGCGCGTCGATATCCTCTCCCGCCGCGAGCTGGACATGCACCGACTGGGTGTTCTTGCCGCCGATCGATTTGGGGCTTCTGTGGTCGTCCGACCATTCATTGCCGATCATGACGACGCTGTCGCCATAGCCCATCTCGCTGTGCGCGAGGTCGCCGGCTTCGTCGAGCAGCACGAACAGGGGTTCGAATCCGAACGCCCGTTCCAGCCATCGGAACGCCGCCTTGCTGTCCTGATAGCTGACCGCGCTGGCAAGCCCCTTGGGGCGCGATGCATCGACCATATCCTGTCTCCCGAGTCGGATTTGATTTCTCTGATCTATAACATTTTCGTAAAAATGAAAATATATATATCTGAGGGTGCGGCATCGCCGAACAGCGGCGGGCGGGATCGGCACGCGGTTCGTGAAAGCCACCCGCGTGTGTCCGGTTTCGATGGAATCAGAACCGCTACGCCCGATTCGCGATCGGCGCTCATCCCCCTGGCATCGGTGGCCCCCTTGTCATCATGGCGAGATGGCTTCGCTTCGCTCGCAATGGCCAAGACGGATGCGATCGGGATAGGAGCCTTCCGTTTTTACCGTATTTTGCGGGGTGTCGGCCGGGCTCAGCGGGCCGCAACGCTCCAGGCGGCGGCGCTGTCCGCGACGGTGCGGTGCGCGCTGCCGGACATGTCGGAGCGGGCGCGATTGCGGCCCGCCAATTTGGCGTCGTAGAGCAATGTGTCGGCGCGTTCGAACGACGCGTTGAAGCCGCCGTCGGCCGGGGTGTCGGGCGACAGCGCGACGACCCCCATGCTTGCGGTGACCGGACCCGAAAGGCCGGGCACCGCCTGGGCGACGATGGCGGGGATCGCCTGTCGCCGGCGTTCGGCCTGCTCGCCGGGATCATCGCCGCGCAGCAGGAGCACGAATTCCTCGCCGCCGAGCCGGAACGCCCGAACATCGGCGTCGGGCTGGAGCGCTTTTGCGGTCGCCTTGAGCACGGCGTCGCCGACCCCGTGGCCATGGGCGTCGTTGATCGCCTTGAAATGATCGAGGTCGAGGACGGCAAGCGCGCCGAAACCCTGCGCGCGCGCCTCGGGATAATCTTCCTCCAGCGCGCGCCGGTTCGACAGGCCGGTCAGCGGATCGCATCGGGCCAGACGGTCGAGCAGTTCGGCCTCGGTCTGCGCGCGGTCGCGCTGGTCCTTGAGCGTCATGAAGCGGTCGGCAACCCCCATCGCGGTCGACAGGACTTCGAACACGCAGCCCAGATAGAAGAGCAGCATCGCATCGTGGCTGACCAGCGCGGGCGACAGCCCGGTCACCAGCCGGATCAGTCCGACGACGACCATCGGCGCCCATCCGATCGCCTGATATTTGGCCGCCCGGCTGCCGCGCCGGAGCGCGTCGGCCATCGACCAGATGAAGAGCGCGAGAATCGGCGCGAAGGCCGCGGTGTAGACGGTCGACTGGATGGGGCGCGCCACGAACGGAAAGGCGGCGTGGAACGCGCTCAGCGCCACCGCGGCGGCGGCGCAATAGGGCAAGGCGCGCCGTAGGCGGGGGTGCAGCTGGCCGGGTTCGACGAAGCTGTAGGTGAACATCGCCCCCGAGGCGACCGACAGGCCGAAGACGAGCGTCGTCATCCAGCTGAGCGTCATCACCGGCAAGCCGAGCAGCGGCGCCGACAGGTCCGACGAAACGAGGACGGTGAGCATCAGCGAGACGGTCAGCGCCGAATGCCAGAGCACGAAAGGCTCGCGCAGGATGCGATAGAAGGCGGCGTTGAAGATGAGCGGCATCAGCAACATGCCGCTCAGCCCGGCGAGGAGCAGCAGCGCGCGGGTCGGAACCGGCCCGGCGCCGGGTTCGTCCGCGGCGAGCCAGGCGCGTTTGAGCGTCATCGTGTGGCTGGGCCGGTCGAACGCGACGATGACCTGGCGCGTGTGCGGCGTGACCGCCGGCAGCGGCAGCTTGAAATATCCGCCGTCGCGGGCGTTGAGCAGCGCGCGCGCGGGCGCGCTCGTGCGGCGCACGACGCCGTCGGCATCGATCGCGAGGACGTGGACCGCGTCGAGCGCGGCGCGGCGTGCGAACAGATAGCGCGGCGGCGGGTCGCCGGCGCCGAGATCGAACCGCAGCAGCACCCGTTCGGCGGCAATCGAATGGCGCCGGTCGCCGCAGCGCCACGCCAGCCGCGACGTCGCGATTCGCGCCGGCGGCTGCGACAGCGATGCCGTTGCCCAGCACAGGCTGTCGATCCGGGGCGGTGCCGACGCATGCGCCGACGCCGAGCCAAAGGGCGCCACGACCAGCAGGGTCAGGATCGCCGCCAGGGCTGCAGTGCGGAGGAACGTCCATGGCATCGCGCCGCCGTGGCGGACAAAAATTATGATGGGGTTAAGCATGATCGCGGCGCATGCGGTGCCGGACGTCCGGGCGCAAGCGGCATCGGGGCTTCATCCGCCGGCGATCCTGCGATAGATCGGGCGCATGCCCGACCTCGCCCGCTGCCTGGCCGAAGCCTATGACATTGCCCTGCCGCATCGCGGGAAGGGCAAGGTCGCCGACTATATCCCGGCGCTGGCGCGGGTCGATCCGATGCGCTTCGGCATGGCGCTCGCGCTCCCCGACGGCACGCTCCATGTCGCGGGCGACGCCGACATGCCCTTTTCGATCCAGTCGGTGTCGAAGGTCTTCACGCTGGCGCTCGCGCTGCGCCGCGTCGGCACCGGCCTGTGGGACAGCGTCGGCCGCGAACCGTCGGGCAGCGCGTTCAACTCGATCGTCCAGCTGGAGAGCGAAGCGGGCATTCCGCGCAACCCGCTGATCAACGCGGGGGCGATCGCCACCACCGACCGGTTGATCGACGGGCGCGACGCCGATGTCGTGACGCAGGAAATCCTCGACTTCGTCCGTGCCCGCGCCGGCGACGACGGGGTCGGCATCGACCTCGACGTCGCGCTGTCCGAATCGCAAACCGGCGCGCGCAACCGCAGCCTTGCGCATTTCATGGATGCGTTCGGGACCCTCCGTCACCCCGTCGAAACCGCGCTCGGCGTCTATTTCCGGCAATGCGCGATCGCGATGAGCTGCCGGCAACTCGCGCGCGCGGGCCTGTTCCTCGCGATGGCGGGGCGCGACCCGCTGACCGGCGAACAGCTCGTCGAGGCGCATCGTGCGCGGCGCATCAACGCGATCATGATGCTGTGCGGCCATTACGACAATTCGGGCGAATTCGCCTTTCGCGTCGGCCTGCCGGGCAAGAGCGGGGTCGGCGGCGGCATCCTGTGCATCGCGCCGGGGCAGGGATCGATCGCGGTCTGGTCGCCGGGGCTCGACGACGCCGGAACCTCGCTGGTCGGCGCGATCGCGCTCGAGCATTTCGCCTATGCGGCGGGGTGGTCGGTGTTCGATTGAGTGGGGCGGTGCGCGGGGGCGCCGGCTCGGGGGTGGTGAGCGGACCGTCTTTTATCCCCGTTCGTGTCTCGACTTCGCTCGACACGAACGGGATTATGGAACGGAATGTTCTTAAGCGATCGTTTGCTTTCCCTCGCTCCTCCCTGTCGCGCAGCGATGGGGAGGTGGCAGCGCTAAGCGCTGACGGAGGGGCCGACGCCGTCAGGCGTCGCAGGGCCTTGCGGCCCCTCCACCACTCGCTGCGCGAGCGGTCCCCCTCCCCATGGCTGCGCCACAGGGAGGATTATGTGCGCAACCGGAGGGTTGCCGCCATCGCGGACCTGGTCCGCGATGCATGTTGTAACACGGCGAAAATGGGACCCGGATCAGTCCGGGATGACGAGATCAGGAAGGCCGGTTCCGGTCGCCGACCGGCGCTGGCGTTGCGCCTCAGTCGTTGACGAGCAATGCCAGCTTGACTCTCGCGGTGCCGCTGCGGTGCATGCCGATCTCGCGCGCAGCGGCGTGGCTGACGTCGATCACGCGGCCGTGCGAAAAGGGGCCGCGGTCGTTGATGCGGACGATCACGCTGTCGCCGTTCGAGACGTTGGTGACGCGCACCTTGCTGCCGAAGGGCAGGGTGCGGTGCGCGGCGGTGAGTTCGTCGGGGTCGAAGCGTTCGCCGCTCGCGGTGCGATTGCCTTCGAGTTCGCGGCCGTAATAGCTCGCCATGCCGCCGTCGATCACGGTCTCGACTTCGGCCGAAGCGGCCGGCTGTTCGTCGATTTCCGCGTCCTGCGCGGCGGCCGATGCCACGAGCAGAAGCGGCATCACCATGGTAAAAAGAGCCCGCATGGCATCCTCCCCTTTTGGTGGAGGCGCCCAAAGCAGCGGCGGCGCGCCGAGGCAAGCCGCCGCGCGTCAAGTTGAAGCGATTTTGCGCCCACCTGCGGGAAAACGGGCCCGAGCCGCCCTCGGCCCGGCCCCGGCAAGCCGCGGTCAGACGTCGAGATTCGCGACCGAAAGCGCGTTGGTCTGGATGAAATCGCGCCGCGGCTCGACCTCGTCGCCCATCAATCGCTCGAAAATTTCGTGCGCGACGTCGGCCTGTTCGGCCTCGACGCGCAGCAGCGAGCGGTTGGCGGGATCGAGCGTGGTTTCCCAGAGCTGTTCGGCGTTCATCTCGCCCAGCCCCTTGTAGCGGCTGATCGCCAGCCCCTTGCGGCTGTGCGCGAAGATCGCGTCGAGCAGTTCGGACGGGCGCGTGACGGCGACCGCCTTGGCGTTGCTCGCCGTGGTCTCGGCCTCTTCCTCGGCATCGGGCTCGACGGCGGCCGCTGCGGCGGAGGTGCCCGCCTTTACCAGACGCCCGGGGGCGCCGTAGGTGTCGGCCTGCGCCTGCGCGAGGCTGTGGAGGCGGCGCGCTTCCTGGCTGGCGAGGAAGGCGGCGTCGATCGCATGATGGTCGCTCACCCCGCGCCAGCGGCGTTCGAGCGTATAGCCGCCGCCCTCGACCGCATCGACGGTCCACACGGCCTCGCTGCCGCCGGTCAGCGCGCGTTCGGCGGCGCCGAGCCATTTGGCGGCGGTGCCGGCGGCGCTGTGGCGGCCCGCGGTATCGATCGCCGGATCGAGCGCGCCCGCAAAGGCCAGCGCCTCGACGAGCCGGTGGTCGAGGCTGCGCGGCACATAGCGCATCAGCGCGCGCAGCTTGCGGCCGTGCTCGATCAGCTCGCGCAGGTCGTTGCCCGAGCGCGCACCGCCCGAGGTTTCGAACACCAGCGCGTCGATCCCGGCGTCGACCAGGTAATTTTCGAGCGCGGCATCGTCCTTGAGATAGACCTCGCTGCGGCCCTTGGTCACCTTGTAGAGCGGCGGCTGGGCGATGTAGAGATGCCCCGCCTCGATGATCTCGGGCATCTGGCGATAGAAGAAGGTGAGCAGCAGCGTGCGGATATGCGCGCCGTCGACGTCGGCGTCGGTCATGATCACGATCTTGTGATAGCGCAGCTTGTCGAGGTTGAACTCGTCGCGGATGCCGGTGCCGAGCGCCTGGATCAGCGTGCCGACTTCCTTCGACGAGATGATGCGGTCGAAACGCGCGCGCTCGACGTTGAGGATCTTGCCCTTGAGCGGCAGGATCGCCTGGACGTGGCGGTCGCGGCCCTGCTTCGCCGAGCCGCCCGCCGAGTCACCCTCGACGAGGAAGAGTTCGCACTTCGACGGATCGCGTTCCTGGCAGTCGGCGAGCTTGCCGGGCAGCGAGGCGATATCCATCGCGCCCTTGCGCCGCGTCAGCTCGCGCGCCTTCTTCGCGGCCTCGCGCGCCGCGGCGGCGTCGATGACCTTCTGGATCACCGCCTTCGCATGCGCCGGGTTTTCCTCGAGCCATTCGGTCATCCGGTCGGCCATCAGGCTTTCGAGCGGCTGGCGGACTTCGGAGGAGACGAGCTTGTCCTTGGTCTGCGAGCTGAACTTGGGGTCGGGCAGCTTGACCGAGACGATCGCGGTCAGCCCCTCGCGCATGTCGTCGCCGGTGAGGCTGACCTTCTCCTTCTTGAGCAGCCCCGACTTGTCGCCATAGCCGTTGAGCGTGCGCGTCAGCGCGGCGCGGAACGCCGCGAGGTGCGTGCCGCCGTCGCGCTGCGGGATGTTGTTGGTGAAGCAGAGGACATTTTCATAATAGCTGTCGTTCCACTCGAGCGCGACGTCGATGCCGATGCCGTCGCGCTCGCTGCTGATCGCGATCGGATCGGGGAGCAGCGGATTCTTGTTGCGGTCGAGATATTTGACGAACGCCGCGATCCCGCCCTCGTAGAAGAGGTCGTGCGTGACATGCTCGGCGTGGCGCGCGTCGACGAGCTTGATGCGCACCCCCGAGTTGAGGAAGGCGAGCTCGCGATAGCGGTGCTCGAGCTTGTCGAAATCGAATTCGGTGACGTTCTTGAAGGTGTCGGTCGACGCGAAGAAGGTCACGCGCGTGCCCTTCTTGCCCGCCGGTGCGGGGCCGTTGACCTTGAGCGGCGCGACCGAATCGCCATGCTCGAAGCGCATCCAATGCTCTTCGCCGTCGCGCCAGATCGTCAGTTCGAGCCATTCCGAGAGCGCGTTGACGACCGAGACGCCGACGCCGTGGAGGCCGCCCGACACCTTGTAGGCATTGTCGTCGCTGGTGTTCTCGAACTTCCCGCCGGCGTGGAGCTGGGTCATGATGACCTCGGCCGCCGAAATGCCTTCCTCGGCGTGGATCCCTGTCGGGATGCCGCGGCCATTGTCCTCGACGCTGACCGACCCGTCGCTGTTCAAGGTGATCAGGACAAGGTCGCAGTGGCCCGCGAGCGCTTCGTCGATCGCATTGTCGCTGACCTCGAACACCATGTGATGCAGGCCCGACCCGTCGTCGGTGTCGCCGATATACATGCCCGGGCGCTTGCGTACCGCGTCGAGGCCCTTGAGAACCTTGATCGAATCGGCGCCATAGGCATTGGCATTGGGCTGCTTGGCGCCGCTTTCGGGCGCGGGATTCTCAGGGGTGTCCGTCATGACGATTATATAGGGTCCGCCCCCGAAAAACCCAAGCGAAAATGCGGCTCTCGGCGCGTCCGGATGGAGCGTTGCGCCGCTGCGCCGCGGCGGCTAGTTTCGCGGCATGACCCATCGTCTCCCCGTTTCGCTCGCCGGCCTCGCCCTCCTCGCGCTCGCCGCCTGTTCGCAGCCCGCGCCCCCCGCCGACAACGCCCCCGCGGTCGCGGGCGAGCCGCTCGCGACGCGCGCGGTGATGATCGGCACCGAAGGCCCCAGCCTGCCCGCCTGTTCGAGCGTCAGCCGCGTCAAGGACGGCGGCACCGACGTCTATTGGGCGCCGGGCGAGACGCGCGCGGTCAAGGCGAAACTCGCGGGCGGCGCGCGCGTGTCGCTGTGCGAGGCGACCGACGACGACGCCTGGTTCGGCGTCGTGTTTCCGCCGCCGGGGCAGGACGATACGCTGTGCGGCATCGGCAAGAGCGTGCGCAACGCGCGCGAATATCAGGGGCCGTGCCGCTGGGGCTGGATCAAGGGCGGTACGGTGCGGCTCGGCGCCTAGAATTTCCGTCGCCCCCGCGAAAGCGGGGGCCGCAGGAAGCGAAGCGCGAGGCCGGCAGCGGCCCCCGCCTTCGCGGGGGCGATGGCATCAGCCCCGGCAATCCTCGATCAGCCGCCCGATTTCCGACTGCACCGGCAGCGTCAGCGTGCGGCCGTTCGCCGCTTCGAGCGCGAAGCGCCCGCGGCTGAAGGCGATGCGGTCGAGGCGCCCGTCGCGCGCGGGCAACTGGGCGCGGTTGCCGCTGAGCTGCAGCCGGTCGGTTCCCGCGCTGGTCTTGAGGTCGACGCCCAGCGCTTCGCCCGCGGCGCCGAGCCCGGCGGTCAGGTCGATCGTGCCGCCGCTGCACGCCATCGTGACCAGCGGCGCGGCACCGCCCGCCTGGGCGAAGGTCGCGGTGCGCGATCCGGCATCATAGCGCCACTCGCCGGCGTCGAGCCGGCGCTCGTCCCATGGCCGGACGGCGGCGGGCGGCGGAGCGGGGGCTGGCTGCGGCGCGGCCGCGACCGGGGTCGGCGCGGGCGCCGGCGCCGGGGTCGGCACGGCGGTACAGCCGGCCATCGCCAGCAGCATCGCCGTCGCGGTGAAGGGGCGCCGGGCGGCGCGCAAACTGGTCATCGGGAAAACCCCCGCAAATCGATCGCTTCGTCGATGCCAACGCGCGGCACCGGCCATTGGTTCACCGCTGCATCCTCGTCGGCGTAGCCGATCGCCAGCCCGGTGAAGAGAATCTGGCCGTCGCCGAGCGCCAGCGTCTCGCGGATCGTGCGTCCGTACATCGCCCAGCATTCCTGCGGACAGCTCGCGAGCCCATGCTCGACGAGCAGCAGCATCACCGATTGCAGCCACATGCCCATGTCGGCCCATTGCGGCGGCCCCATGATGCGCGAGCAGTGGAGGAACAGCATGACCGGTGCGCCGAAGCCGGTGTAATTGTGCATGAACTGCGCGAGGCGGCCCTTCTTGTCCTCGCGGGCGATGCCGAGCGAGGCATAGAGCCCCTCGCCGACGCCGAAGCGGCGGCTTTCCCATGGATCGACCAGCCCCTTGGGGTAGATGTCATATTCGGGTTCGTGCCCCTCGCGTCCCAGCGCGATGCGCGCCGCGACCGCGGCCTTGACGTCGGCCCAGGGTTCGCCCGCGAGCACGATCGCCTGCCACGGCTGGAGGTTGCCGCCCGACGGTGCGCGCTGCGCGGCGGCGAATATCTCCGCGAGCAGGGCCGGGTCGACCGGCCGGTCGGTGAAGGCGCGGACCGAGCGGCGCTTGTGGAGCGCGGCGGTGACCGGGAGGGAAAGCGTGTCAGTCGCTGGCATATTTGTCCTCGCGGCGCTTGCCGAACAGCAGTTTGCGTTCGAGCCGCGCCTTCAGCTGGCGGTAATAGGAAAGAAGGAAGACGTCATCCTCCTCCGCGACGGGCCGCCCGATCTTCGCGCGGATCGTATCGGCGACCTCGCGCATGGCGCGCGGATCGCCCGCGCGCAAGATGCGCTCGAGTTCCTGCAGCTCGAAGATGCCGTAGACCGCGAGCTCGGCCTCGGTGAAGGCAATCGGCCCGGCGCTTTCGGCTTCGGCGGCGATATCGCGGTCGAGCCGGGCGCGCTGCGCCATCACCACCCAGGTGCCGGCGATGAGGTCGCCCATGCGCATCCGGTCGCGGTTGAACAACGGAAACAGGCTGAGCGTCAGCGACCAGGCAAAGCCCGCGAGCACGGTCCACGCCGACGCCATGTCCTCGGCCGCGGCATTGCCCAGCATCATCAGCGGCAGGAAGAGTTCGAGCTCGCGGATCAGGTTGCGCGCGACCACCGCGTCGGCGGTCAGCCGTCCGCCGTCGCGCGCGACGACGCGGATGCCGACCAGCCGCTTGCCCGGCGTCGCCGCGCGCTGTCCGAGCTCGAAGCCGATGAACCAGAAGGTCCGCAGCAGGAAGAAGCCGAGCAGCCAGATGCTGGCGAACAGGTTCGATTCGGTGGCGAAGCCGGCCCACGCAACCGCGAGGGTGAAGAGGATCAGCAGCAACAGCATGATCGCGAGATCGACGATCAGTGCGCCCAGCCGCAGCCCCGAACTGGCGATCTTCAATTCCAGATCGACGCCTTCGGGGGTGATGAACTGGCGGATCTTGCTTTTCTGCGCTTGGCGCAGCCGGGTGTTGGCGTCGGCGCTCATGCCGCCTCCCCGCGCCGCGGCAGGTAATAATAAGCGAGCCAGAAGAGGAGCATCACCGTCCCGATCGCGTAGCGCGTGATCGTATCGGTGATCAGCTGGCGCCCGAAACCTTCGAGAAGCCCCGCGGCGAGCAGCATGATGATCACCCCGACCATCACCTTGCCCGCGGTGCGCCCGGCATCGGACGCTGCCTGCAATCGGCTGCGCGCGCCGGGAAAGACGACCGCGGCGCCGATGCGCAGCCCCGCCGCGCCCGACAACGCGGCGGCGAACAATTCGGTGGTGCCGTGAATGAACAGCCAGCCGCCGAAGTCGAAGCCCAGCCCCTTGCCCGCGAACACGGCGACCATCGCGCCCAGGCTGATCCCCTGGTAGAATTCGAGGATCATCGTCGGAATGCCGAAAGCGAAGCCCAGCGCGAAGGACATGATCGACACCCGGCTGTTGTGGGTGAACAGGAAGGTCGCAAAGACGTGCAGCCCGTCCCTTTCCTCTTCGCTCACCGCCTTGCCGTGGCCCAGCGTCGATTGCAGATAGTCGGCGGTAGCGCGCGGATCGCGGCCCCCCGACAGTTCCTCGGGCACGAAATTATAATACCATTCGGGTTCGCTCGCGACGAGCGACCAGCTCGTCGCCATGCCGAGCAGGATGATCAGCGCGATGATGACCGTTTCCTTCCACACCGCCTTGACCGCAAGCGGCCAGTCGCGCGTGAAGAAGCGGATGGTGCGGTGCAGGCGCGATTCGCGAACGCCGTAGATCAGGAAATAGCCGCGCATCGACAGCGCCTCGAGATGGTCGAGCAGCGCCTTGTCGAGGCTGGTCGCGCGCGCGATCGACAGCGACGACAGCGTCGCTCGATAGAGGCTGGGCAGTTGCAGCAGCTCCTCGCTCGACAGGCCCTTGGCACCCTTTTTCTCCAGCCGCGTCAACAGCGCGTCGAAGGCGATCCAGTCGGCCTCGCGCTCGGCGCGAAAGCGGCTCGTCGAAAAGGCGGGGGCGGCGGGGACCGCGGCCTGGGCAGGGGGAATCACAATGTGCCTCCGCGCTTGATGCCAAGATAGGCTTCGACCGCGCCCGCCGCCATCGCGTCGGCGGGGACCTCGATCACGTCGGCGCCGAGCCGCTGGAGCCGCGCGATCACCAGCTGGCGGTCGCGCAGCATCGATGCCGCGACGTTCGACCGCGTGATGTCGGCGGCGCTTTCGGGGCGGCGGCGTTCCTCACTCTCCAGTTCCTCGTCCTTGAGCACGACGAACAGCAGCCGGTGCTTCTTCACGAGCCGCCCGGCGGCGCGGATCATCAGGTCGGCGCTCGTCGCGTCGGTGAATTCGGTGAACAGGATGATCAGCGAGCGGCGGTTGAGCGTCGCGCCGAGGGTCGACAGCGCGAGGGTGAAATTGCTTTCGACATGCGCATAGTCGATCAGGCTCGCGGCGCGCTGCAACGCGGGGAAATCCTGCGTGTGCATATAGGCGGGGGTCATCGCCTGCGGCTTGGCGGCGAAGGAGAAGAGGCTGATCCGGTCGTTGAGCTTGAGCCCGACATAGGCGAGCAGCAGCGCCGCCGACACCGCGCGGTCGACGCGCGGCATGGCGCCGACGGGTTCGGCCATCGTCCGCCCCGCATCGATCGCGAGCACGACGCGATTGTCGCGTTCGACGCGATATTCCTTGGCGAGCAGCTTGACGTGCCGCGCCGACGCATTCCAGTCGATCGCGCGCCGGTCCATCCCGGGCTGATATTCGGCGAGCGCCTCATATTCGGTCCCCTCGCCGCGCAGCCTTTGCTGCCGCAGGCCGAACCAGCTGTTGCGCTGGAACAGGCGGCTGCCTTCCTCGGTCACCGCGCGCAGGCTGGGGACGACGCCGACGCGCCCGTCGATCGCGAACCGGCGCTGTTTCCAGACCAGCCCGAGGGGGCCGGTCCAGCGGATCGTCAGCGCCTCGATCAGCGCCGACCCGCGGCGTGCCGCGGCGAGCGTCAGCGTGCGCGCCAGTGTGCGGGCACGCCCGCTGCCGCCGTCGTCGACCGCCCGCATGCTGGCCGCGAGCCGCCCGCCGGTGGCCAGCCGCTCGTCGAGCGCGAGCGCGATTTCGGCGCGCGCGGGCACTGGGGTCGGGCTCGTCGCGGTCAGTTGCAGGTCGAACGGATCGCCGACGCCGACTTGACCCGGAAAGCGTGCGTCGAGCGCCAGCTTGCGCGGATTGGCGCCGACCGCGGCGTCGATCGCCAGACAGGCGAGCAGAAAGGCGATCCACGCCGGCGCGGCGATCCACAGTTCGGGCCGCATCAGCCCGAGCAGCAGCGCCGCGGGCGCACCCGCGAGCAGCAGCCATATGGTCCGCCGCGTCGGGTAGATCACCGCGGCACTTCCTCGTGATCGAGCAGCGCGGCGACGACCTGTTCGACGCTGCGGCCCTCGATCTCGGCCGCCGCCGACAGGATGACGCGGTGCCGCAGCACGCCGCCCGCCAGCCGCTGGACGTCGTCGGGGATGACATAGTCGCGCCCGTCGAGCGCCGCGGCGGCGCAGGCGGCGCGCGCGAGCAGGGTCGCGGCGCGCGGGCTCGCGCCGCATTCGAGGTCGGCACTTTCGCGCGTCGCGCGGATCAGGCGGACGATATAGTCGACGATCTCGTCGGCGAGGCGGACCGTCGCGATCGTGTCGATCGCTTCGCCGATCGCGGCGGCATCGGCAACCCGCGCCACGCCGAAATCGGCGACTGCGGGGCTCTTGAAGCGCCCGCCATGGTCGGCGACGATGCGCCGCTCCTCGGCGGCGTCGGGATAGTCGACGACGAGCTTGAACAGGAAGCGGTCGAGTTGCGCCTCGGGCAGCGGGTAGACGCCCTGCTGCTCGATCGGGTTCTGCGTCGCGAGCACGGTGAAGCGCGGGCTCATCGCATGCGGCTCGCCGTTGATCGTCACCCGCCGCTCCTGCATCGCCTCGAGCAGTGCGGCCTGCGTCTTGGGCGGGGTGCGGTTGATTTCGTCGGCGAGCAGCAGTTCGGTGAAGATCGGCCCCTTGGTAAGGGTGAAGCTCGACGTCTGGAAGTTGAACAGGTTCGACCCCAATATGTCGCCGGGCATCAGGTCGGGGGTGAACTGGATGCGCCCGAAATCGAGCCCCGTCGCGCGGGCGAAGGCCTGTGCGAGCAGGGTCTTGGCGGTTCCCGGCGGCCCTTCGAGCAGCACATGGCCGCCCGCGAGCAGGGCGATCGTCACCATCCGCGTCAGCGGCTGCTGTCCGAACACCGCCTTGCCGACTTCGGCCTCGATCGCTTCGCCGAGCGCCTTGACGCGCGCGACGCCCTTGGCCCCGTCTCCCTCGCCGAGATTAGCTGTCACGGATTAAGTCCTTCCTGATGTCGTGCAGCGCCTGCGCGTCTGCGAGCAGTTCATGGGTATTACGCGCGCGGACCAGCCGCGCCGCGAGGGTCGAAAAACGGTCGCGGTCCGCGGGCAGATGCTTGTCGATCCACGCATCGGTCGCGGCGTCGTCGAGCCCGCGCGGCGCGTGCAGCCGCCGCGCGATCGCGGCGCGCAGGCTGGCGACATAGGCGGCCGCGCCCTCGAGTTCGCGCCCCGCCTGCTTGATCAGGTCGGCGCTGTTCGCGATCAGCGCGGCCTTCGACACCGGGATCGCGCGCTGCGGCCGCAGCGGCGGGCCGAAACGCGCCCACGCCTGCCACAGCGCGAACAGGAAAGCCGCGATCAGGCACAGGGTCACCCCGATAAAGGGCGGCACGAAGGCGAAGCGCAGCAGCGAACGCCCGCCGCCGATGCCGTTGAGCGTGACGTCGAAGGCGAAGCCGTCGGCATCGGCATCCTCGGCCAGCGCGTCGAGCAGCGCCGCGGCGGCGGCGGCGCGCTCGCGCGAGGCAAAGGCGAGATTGTTGAGAAGGTCGGGGTCGGACAGGATGTAGATGTCCTTCGACGCGGCGCGCGAGAGGATCGCGGCGCCGTCGGGTCCCTCGGCCAATATGTCGAGACCGTCGCCGGCGATCGTCTGGACGGTGGCGGGGAGCGCGAGCGGCACCGCGCGGCCCGCGAGCCACGCCGACGCGCGCGCCGGCGCTTCCTTGTGCAGGATTTTCACCTTGCCGAACTCGCCCTCGGGCACCAGCCGCGCGGGCGCCGGAACCGGGACGCCGGCCCCGGCCCATCCGGGCTTCACCTCCTGCCCCGGGATGGTCATCGTCTGCCACTTGGGCAGGATGATCAGCACCGGCGACCCGCCCGCCTTGGCCAGCAGGTTGGCGACCTCTTCGGGGCGCGTGCGCTGCGTCGGGGTCAGGACGATCAGCTGGGTGAAATCGTCGTAGCTGTAGGGCTCCTCGCGCCGCAGCACCTCGACGCTCGCGCCCGCGCGCTCGGCGAGGTCGACGATTCCGGCATAGCCCGGCGCCGCTTTCGACAGCGCATGGCCGCCGCCATTGTTGTCCGCGCTCATCTGCGGGCCGAGCGCCATCAGCGCCCACAGCGCGATGAAGGCGACGATGCCGATCGCGATCACCCCCGCGATCAGCCGCGGGTTGAAGGGATTGCTGCCGTCCGCCTCGCCGCTCATGCGCGCGCCCAATTCTGCGGGACGGTCATTTCGGCATAGGCGGCGCGGCATTGCTGCCAGGCGCCGGCGTCGATCGCACGACCGCCGAAGAGGCTGATCTCGACCGCGCGCGCGATGCGGCTGAACGCGTCGCGCGCGACCGCGGGCAGGTCGCGCGCTTCGGCGAGTTCGCGCGAGGTCATCGCGGGGCGGACCAGCCCCGGCCGCCGGCTCTCGATATCCTCGACGCTGCGATAGAGCAGCAGGTGCGCGGCCTCGGCGAAGCGGCCCTCGGCGGCGAGCGCATCGGCCTCGGCGAGCAGCGCGCGCGCGATGCCCGCTTCGGCGTGGCCGGCGACGGCATCGGCCTCGTCGGCGGGTTTGCGCCACCACATCCGGTCATCGATCCACTGCGCGAAGGCGGGGACGAACAGATAGAGCAGGAGCAGGACGAGCAGTCCGAGCGCGGTCCACAGCAGCGGCTGGGCCAGCGGCGCGGTCCATTCGAAAAAGCTTGCGATCGCGCGGCCGAGCGCGCGCAGCCATTCGGGGGTGTCGGGCGGTGGCGGGGGCGGCGGAAAGCCCGTCTGGATCGTGTCGCCCGCCATCGTCTGGGTATAGCCCGGATCGACGAGTTCGGGATCGAGGAGCCAAGTCTGGCTCCCGGCGGCATTCGGCGACGCGGCGGCCGTCGATGCCTGGGCGATCCACAACGATATCATAGTGAAAGGATAGCCCGGCCCCGCTTGCTCATCGCAGCAAGTGGTAGCGCGATGCGGCGCGACAAGGCAAGAGATGCTTGCGTGCCGAACGGCCCCGTTCTAGCGCGCGCCGGCATGCCGATGGTTGCCGGTGCAACCAAGGGGCGATTTTGGGAGAATCGAGCGTGGATGCGGCGCAGGCGGTGCATGAAAAATTCCTCGCGGCGCTGGTGGGGGGCACGCTGCCCGACCGCGGCGACGCGCCCGATCCGGCGTCGGCCGGCCTGTCGCGCGCGCAAGCGACCGACATCTTCCTGTCGCAGCTCACCAGCCGCCAGATGGACCGGCTGTCGCGCCACCTGCAGGCGCGCGGCGAGGGCTTCTACACGATCGGATCGTCGGGGCACGAAGGCAATGCCGCGGTCGCGGCGGCGCTGCGCGTCACCGACATGGCGTTCCTCCACTATCGTTCGAACGCCTTCCAGCTCCACCGCGCGCGCCAGCTGCCCGGCGAAACCGCGACATGGGACATGCTGCTGAGCTTTGCGGCATCGAGCGAGGACCCGATCTCGGGCGGACGGCACAAGGTGATCGGTTCGAAACCGCTGAACATCCCGCCGCAGACCTCGACGATCGCCTCGCATCTGCCCAAGGCGGTGGGGGCGGCCTTTTCGGTCGGCATCGCGCGCCGGCTCGGCATGACCGGGCTGCCGCTTCCCGAGGATGCGGTGGTGCTCGCGAGCTTCGGCGATGCGTCGGCGAACCATTCGACCGCGCAGGGGGCGTTCAACACCGCGGGCTGGTCGGCGTTCCAGGGGTCGCCGATGCCGCTGATCTTCCTGTGCGAGGACAATGGTATCGGCATTTCGACGCGAACGCCGACGGGCTGGATCGAGGCGCAGTTCCGTCATCGCGCCGGGCTCCACTATATCCAGTGCGACGGCACCGACCTTGCCGCGGCCTATGCCGGGGCGTGCGAGGCCGCCGACTATGCGCGCCGCTATCGCAAGCCCGTCTTCCTCCACATGGCCACGGTTCGCCTCTATGGCCATGCCGGGTCGGACGTGCAGGGCGCCTATCTGCCCAAGGCGCTGATCGAGGCCGACGAGGCGCGCGATCCGCTGCTGAGGGGCGCGGCGTTGATGGCGCAGCAGGGCTGGATGACCCCGGCCGAGATCGCCGAGACCTATGAAGAGATCGGCGCGACGCTCGCAAGGCAGGCCGAGGCGGCGATCCTGCGGCCCAAGATCACCACGCCCGCGGGCGTGATGGAAAGCCTGATCCCGCCCAAGCGCGACGTCGCGCGCGCCAACACGCCCTCGGCCGAGGACCGCAAGGCGATGTTCGGCAGCGACGCGCAGGCGATGGACAAGCCGATGCACATGGCACGGCTGCTCTCGTGGGCGCTCGCCGACCTGATGCTCGCGCACAAGGAGATCGCCGTGATGGGCGAGGACGTCGGGCCCAAGGGCGGCGTCTACAATGTCACCGCCAAGCTTCACCAGCGCTTCGGCTCGGCCCGCGTCATCAACACCTTGCTCGACGAACAGGCGATCCTCGGGCTCGCGATCGGCATGGCGCACAACGGTTTCGTGCCGATGCCCGAAATCCAGTTCCTCGCCTATGTCCACAATGCCGAGGATCAGATTCGCGGCGAGGCGGCGACGCTCAGCTTCTTCTCGAACGGGCAATACACCAACCCGATGGTGATCCGCATCGCGGGGCTCGGTTACCAGAAGGGCTTCGGCGGCCATTTCCACAACGACAACAGCCTCGCGGTGTTCCGCGACATCCCCGGCGTCATCCTCGCGGTGCCGTCGAACGGGCGCGATGCCGTCCAGATGCTGCGCGAATGCGTGCGGCTGGCGCGCGAGGAACAGCGCGTCGTCGTCTTCGTCGAACCGATCGCGCTCTACATGACGCGCGACCTGCACGAGGAAGGCGACGGCCTGTGGACCAGCGTCTACGAAGCCCCCGGCGAAGGTGCGCCGATCCGCTTCGGCGACGTCGGGGTGCATGGCGACGGCACCGACCTTGCGATCGTGACCTATGGCAACGGTTATTATCTCTCACGGCAGGCCGAGAAATTGCTCGCCGCCGACGGCGTCAAGGCGCGCGTGATCGACCTGCGCTGGCTTGGCCCGGTCGACGCGGACAAGCTCGTCGCCGCGGTGGGCGATGCGCAGCGCGTCCTGATCGTCGACGAATGCCGCATCACGGGATCGCAGAGCGAGGCGCTGATGGCGACTTTCGTCGAGCGCACGCCCGGGAAGAAGCTCGCGCGCATCGCCGCCGACGACAGCTTCATCCCGCTCGGCAGGGCCGCGACGCTGACGCTGCCGAGCCGCGACAGCATCGTTGCAGCGGCGCGCGAGCTTCTCGCGCAACGCTGAAAAACAAACCGTTCGCCCTGAGCTTGTCGAAGGGCCGTCCTTTTGACCGAAGAGAGAAGAACAGTGCTTCGACAAGCTCAGCACGAACGGGTTAGGGGTTTGGGATGACTGCAACCAGGAAAACCGCGCTCGTTATCGCCCCCGGCCGCGGAACCTATGGCAAGGGCGAACTCGGCAGCATCGCGCGGCTGCACGGCGCACGCTTTGCCGACCGCATCGCGGATTTCGACGCCCAGCGCCGCGACCGCGGCCAAGCGACGGTCAGCGAACTCGACGGCGCCGATCGCTTCAGCGTCGGGGTGCATATGCGCGGCGACGTCGCCGCGCCGCTGATCTACACCGCGACCGCGCTCGACTGGCTCAGCATCGATCGCGACCGATATGACGTCGTCGCAGTCGCGGGCAATTCGATGGGCTGGTACAGCGCGCTCGCGCTGGGCGGCGCGGTGTCGGTCGAGGACGGTTTCCGCATTTCGAACGCGATGGGACTCAACAGCCAGACCCACGGCCCCGGTGGGCAGATCCTGCTCCAGGTCGTCGACGAGGACTGGCGCCCGGTTCCCGGCCTGCGCGCAACCCTGTTCGACCTCGTCGCGTCCATCGCTGCGCGCCCCGGCCATGCGCTCGCGCTGTCGATCGACCTCGCCGGCATGCTCGTCCTCGCCGGAAATGAGGAAGGCCTTGCCGCCCTCCTCGCCGAAGCCCCGCCGACGCCCGATCGTGACCCGCTTCGCCTCGCGGGGCACGGTCCCTTCCACACCCCGCTGATGTTCGGCAGCTCGGACAAGGCCCGGGCCGAGCTGCCTGCTTCGCTCTTCGGCGCGCCCACGATCCCGCTGGTCGACGGGCGCGGCCATATCTGGCGGTGCTTCGCATCCGATCCCGCCGCGATGTGGGATTACACCTTCGGTCACCAGATTCTCGCGCCCTATGACTTCGCGCTGTCGGTGCAGGTCGCGGTCAAGGAATTCGCCCCCGACGTCGTCATCCTGCCGGGTCCCGGCGACACGCTCGGCGGTGCGATCGCGCAATCGCTGATCGGCATCGAATGGCAGGGGATTGCCGGCAAGGCCGATTTCATGGCGCGGCAGGCGGCCGATCCGATCCTGCTGTCGATGGGCCGCGCCGAACAGCGTGCGCTGGTGATCGCCTGACCGGGGCGCGTTGCGCCCGCATCCGCGCGACCATGCGCGCCACGGGCATGGCGCTGCGTAACGAAGGCGGATGATGAAAGCTGGTGACCCCTACGGGAATCGAACCCGTGTTTCAGCCGTGAGAGGGCCGCGTCCTGACCGCTAGACGAAGGGGCCGCAAATGCCGGTTCGGCATGAAGACCGAAGATGGTGACCCCTACGGGACTCGAACCCGTGTTTTCGCCGTGAAAGGGCGACGTCCTAGACCGCTAGACGAAGGGGCCGTCGTTCGGTGAAGCGGCGCATTAGACTCGCCGGTCCGGCCGGTCAAGCGCAGCGATGCCCGCCCGCGTAAAAATATTGCGGCGCGCCCGTTCCATCGGTGCCTAGTCGGCCCAGGCGGCGTCTTCGAGATGGAGTTCGGCGGCGGGGCAGCTGCCCCAATCGTCGCGTTTTGCGCGTCCCGCGAGCCATAATTTGCGCCCGCGCGCGTGGAGCAGCGCCTGGCCGAGCTCGGTCTCGGCGGCGCGGAAGGCGATCGCCTTGAAGCGCCCGCCGTCGTCGCCGGCGACGATCAGCCGGACATGATCGGTGCCGACGATCCCCGATTCGACGATTCGCACCGGCCCGGTCGCGACGCGCGGTGCGGGCCAGCCGGCACCATAGGGGCCGGCGCTCTCGATCGCCTCGCACCACAGCGGGCTGATCCCGCGCGGGGCGAGCACCGCGTCGATCAGCAGCGAGCGGTCGCCGCTCGCGCGCTCGACATCGGCGGCGAGCCGTTCGTTGAGGAAGGCGCCGAGCGCGTCGAGCCTGTCCGCCTCGACCGTCAGCCCCGCCGCCATCGCATGCCCGCCGCCGGCGACGAGCAGGCCCGATTCCTTTGCGGCGAGGATCGCGGCCCCCAGGTCGACGCCGCTGATCGAGCGCCCCGAGCCCTTGCCGATCCCCTCGTCGTCGAGCGCGATGACGATCGCGGGGCGGCGGAGCTTTTCCTTGAGCCGTCCGGCGACGATGCCGATCACCCCGGGATGCCATCCGGCGCCGGCGACGATTGCGACCGGCGCATTGGCAGCGCGCTCGCTCATCGCCATCGCCTGGTCGAGCACCGCCGCCTCGATCGCGCGGCGTTCCTCGTTGAGGCGATTCAATTCCTGCGAAATATCGGCGGCCTCTTGCGGATCCGCCGTCGTCAGCAGCCGCACCCCGAGATCGGATTTGCCGACGCGTCCGCCGGCGTTGATGCGCGGGCCGAGCGCGAAGCCCATGTCGGTTGCGGTCGGGGCCTTGGTCAGCCGCGCCGCGTCCATCAGCGCCGCGAGGCCGATATTGCCGCGCCGGCCCATGATCTTGAGCCCCTGCGTCACCAGCGCGCGGTTGAAGCCGGTCAGCCTTGCGACGTCGGCGACGGTGCCGAGCGCGACGAGGTCGAGCAGGTCGATCAGCGCCGGTTCGGGGCGATTCGCGAAATGGCCGCGCCCGCGCAGCACGCGGAGCAGCGCCGCGCCGAGCAGGAAGGCGACCCCGACCGCGGCGAGATTACCGTGCGCCGCCGCCTCGGGGGCCTCGTCGAGCCGGTTGGGGTTGACGACGGCAAAGGCGGCGGGGAGCGTGGTCGCGCATTGGTGATGGTCGACGATGATCGTCTCGACCCCCGCCGCATTGGCCTCGACGATCGCGTCGAACGCCTGCGCGCCGCAATCGACGGTGACGACCAGCCTCGATCCCGCCTCGCCGATCTTGACCAGCGCCGCGCCCGAGGGGCCATAGCCTTCCATCAGCCGGTCGGGGATATAGGCGCCGACCGGCACGCCGAGGTCGCGCAGCAGCCGCACGAGCAGCGCCGCCGAGGTCGCGCCGTCGACGTCATAGTCGCCGAAGATAGTGATCGCTTCCTTCGCTTCGACCGCATCGGCAAGGCGTTCGGCGGCGGCATCCATGTCGCGGAACAGCGCCGGGTCGGGCATGAAGCCGCGCAGCGTCGGCGTGCGCTGGCGCTCGAGGTCGTCGCGCGGCACCCCGCGCGCGAGCAGGAGCTGGGTGACCAGATCGTCGGGCGCCAGATTCTCCGACGCCATGTCGGCGCTGGCGCGGCGCCAGTGCCACGGCTGACCGGCGATAGAGCGCGTGATGCCGAGGGCCGCGCCGCTCATGACCGGCCCCGCGCGGCGAGAATCGCGTTGCGCAGCGCCTCGGCACTGGCGAGCGGGATCGCCGGAATTTCGTGACTGGCGAGCGCACTGCCGCCCGGAACGCCGAAGACCAGCGTCGCGAGGCCGAGGGGGCGCAGGATGAAATCGGTCTTGAGGTCGACGCTCTGGACCGACGCGTGGGGGAGCAGGGTCATCTTGGGTTTCCAGAAGCCGCGCCGGATCGCGACCATCGCGGGCAGGTCGGCCCAGCGATGCAGGCGCGCGCCGGCGAGCGCGACCGCGGCGATCAGCGGCGCGGCGGCGAGCGCGGCCCACCCCACGGGCTGGCCGAAGCCCAGCGATACGAGTCCGCCGAGCGCGCAGAAGGTCGCGCCGGCCAGTCCGCCGAGCGCGACGATGCGGTGGCTGTGCTGCCAATGCTGGTCGTCGCCCGGCCGTGCGATCGCGACTTCGCCGAGCACGGGGTCGATCTCCGCCAGCCTCGCGAAGGGGACGATCTGGTGATCGCGTTCCTTCTCGCCGTCGCTCGCGAGGCTTTGCAGGCGGAGTTCGTGCCAGCCGAAGCGTCGACGAATCCAGCCCGTGACGACGATTGCGGCCTGGACGCGGCGCACCGGGATCGCGACGTCGGTGCGCGTCGTCAGTCCACGCGTCCGGCGCAGCGCGCGCGGTTCGCGCGTCAGCCGGAAATTCCAGTTGGCGAGCAGCATCGTCGCGACCCCGGTGACGAGGCCGATCGCGAGCAGCGAAACCAGCGCGCCGACCCCGGCGATCCAGCGATGTGCGATCACCCACTGGTCGAGGCCGTATCGTTCGGCGAGATCGGTCCAGTCGCGGATGCTGAAGACGTTGAAGTCGAAGGGCAGCAGGTCGTCGAAAAACTGCATCGCGGCGCCGACCACGGCGAGCGCGGCGAGCGAGAAGTTGAACAGTCCCGCGACGAGCAGGCGGCGCGGCGTCATCGCGAAGAGCAGCCGGTCCTCGGCGGCGGGGGCGGCCGGCGGGGCACCGTCGGACGCGGGCGTCGCGGGAGCGGCGACGGCGTCGCTGCGATGCGCGCGGATCGTCGTGCGCAGCGCCTGCGCGGCGTCGAGCCCGATCGCGTCGAGCGCGGCGTCATTCTCCTTGCCCGCGCCGCCGGCGCCGGTCTCGAAGCCGACGCGGGCGATGCCGAGTGCGCGCGCGATCAGCCCCTGTTCGATGCTGACGTCCTGGATGCGGTCGAAGGGGATGGTACGGTGCTGGCGCGACAGCACCCCGCTCTCGATGACGATCTCGTCGTCGCCGACAAGGAAGCGGAAGCGCATCCAGCCGAGCCACGCCGCACCGAGCGAAAAGAGCAGGAAGGCGAGCAGGGCGGGGATGATCCACACCCAGTTGCCGGTGAAGCCGAGCGCCGCGACTGCGGGCAGGAAGTTGAAGGATTTGGGCCCCAGCCTGACGATCGCGAGCGCGAGCGTCGCGGGGTGCAGGCGTTGCCAGTCGGGCTCGGCCGGCGGTGCTTCGGCGGCGGGCAGGGTCGCGGCGGCGTCGCTCATGCGAAATCGGTCTGGATGTGGCGGCGGATCGTCTCGCGCATCGCCGCCGCCAGATCGGCGGGCAGGCCCGGCAGGGTGACCGTGCTGTTGTGCGTGCCCGAGGTGTGCACGATCAGGTGCGACAGGCCGAACCAGCGTTCGACCGGCCCCTGCCCGACGTCGATATGCTGGACGCGCACGAAGGGCACGATCGTGTCGGTGCGGAACATCCATCCGCGCGCGACGCGCAGCTGTCCTTCGCCGATCTTGTACCCCCAGCGCTGGACGCGCCGCGCCGGGAAGCTGATGATCATCACGATCGCGATCAGCCACGCGGCGGCGGTGATCAGCCCGTAGGGGCCTTCGAGATGCCGGATCAGCAGCCAGTCGAAGACGCTCGCGCCGATCGCGATCGGCAGCATGTTGAGCGCGGTGACGACGCGCAGCACATGGCCGTAGCGCGGATCGACCGGGTCGAGCCCGTCGGCGGCGTTGATCGCCTGCGGGTCGAAGGGGTCGGTCGGGTGCGCGGCGGCGGCGGTCTCGGTCATGATGCTCCGTTAGTCGGTCGAGGGGCTAGGGGACAACCACATTGAAGCGCGGGTCGGCGGGCGGATGCAGCGCGAACCACGACAGAAAGGCCATGCGATCGCCGTCGACCCGGATCGCGCCCGACTGGAGCAGCGCGGGGAATTGCGCCTGACCGAGCATCACGTCGTCGAGCGTCTTGCGGTCGATCGTGACCGTCGCGGTCGGCGCGGGATCGGTGACGCCATAGCGCGGGAATTCGACCCCGCCGCCGACCACCACCGCGATCGCTTCGCTGCTGTCGGGCAGTAGGAACTGGAAGGTGCCGTTGAGCGCGCTTCCCTTCGCGGCGTCGAAGCGCGTCGCCAGCGCGTCGAAGAAGACGGCGGTCGGGATCGCGCTGACGAAGCTGCGGCTCTGGCCGTTGCCCGACGTGCTTTCGACGGCATTGCCGCGCAGGCTCGCCGCGGCGGCGAGATAATAGTTGCGCCACGCCCCCGATTCGGCCTGATAGCCGAGCTGGTCGTAGGCCGAGGCGAGCGCCGCGCGGGCGTCCTTGTTCGCCGGCTCGGCGAACACCAGCTTGTTCAGCAATTCGGCCGCCCAGCGATAGTCGCCCGCCGCGACCGCCGCCTTGCCCGCGGCGAGCAATTTGTCCGCCCCGCCGGCAAGCGCGACATATTTGGGCGCCGACTGTTCGGGGGGCAACGGGTTGAAGTTCGCCGGATTGCCGTCCCACCAGCCGAAATAGCGCTGGTAGGTCGCCTTCATGTCGTGGTTGAGCGTGCCATAATAGCCGCGCGTCGAGAAATCGCGGGCCTGCACAGGAGCCTCCGCCGTCGCGTCGGCGAGTTCGTGCAGGGTCGCGCCCTTGTTCGCGAGGAAGAGGGTGCGGTCGTGGACGTAGCGATAGGCGTCGCGCTGGTTGGCGAGCAGGTCGCTGACATCGTTCGTCCCCCATGTGGGCCAGTGGTGCGACGCCATCGCGACCGCGGCCTTGCCGCCCCATTTCAGCAGCATCGCGTCGATCACCTTCGACCAGCGCAGCGCGTCGCGGACCTGCGCCCCGCGCAGCGTCAGCACATTGTGCAGCGTGCGGGTGACGACCTCGGTCGTGTGGAGCGCCTGGTAGACGGGGATGTAGAAGGCGAATTCGGACGGCGCCTCGGTTCCCCCGGCGTCGAGGAATTCGAACGCGAGCCCGTCGATCGTCAGCGTGCCGCCGCCTTCGCCCACCGTCTCGGTGGGCTCCATATAGCCGATCGTCCCCGACGACAGCTTCGGGCCCAGCCCGGTGTCGACCTGTCCCGCCGGGCCGGGGGCGAGGATCGATCCGAACATGTATAGCGCGCGCCGCCCCATCGCGGTGCCCGCGAGGACGTTTTCGGCGGTCGCTTCTTCCGAAAAGCCGTGCGGCGCGATGATGCGGATCTTTTCGCGCTTCACCTGTTCGGGGGTGACGATCCCGCCGACGCCGCCGAAATGGTCGCTGTGGCTGTGGCTGAAGATCACCGCCCTGATCGGCTTTTTCCCTTCCTTCGCCTCGACCGTGTCGGCGAAGAGTTTCCACCCCGCGGCGGCGGCCTCCTCCGACAACAGGGGATCGACGACGATCCACCCCGACTGGCCGCGGATGATCGTCATCACCGAAATGTCGTAGCCGCGCAGCTGCCACACCTTGCCGGGGACGACCTCGAACAGGCCGTGGACCGCGTCGAGCCGCGCCTGCCGCCACAGCGAAGGATTGACGGTGTCGGGCGCTTGTGCTGCATCGAGGAACGCGTAGGGCCGCCGGTCCCACACCGTCTTGCCGTCCTTGTCGAGGATCACGCCGCCCGGAATTTCGGCGAGCTTGCCGCGCGTCGCGTTCGCCATGTCGCGCGGGTCGTCCAGCGGCAGGCGCTTGGCGAGTTCGGCCTGCGCGGCGCGCGTCGCCTCGCTTGCCGCATCCTGCGCGGCGGCCGTCAGCGGCAGGCTGCTCGCGAGCAGCAAAGCGGTCAATCGGCGCATATCATCATCCCCCTGTTTTGAGGACAGCTTGCGCCGCGCTTCGAGGCTTGGCAAGCATCGCCGCATGGCCGCCGCACCGCATCTGCTGATCGCCTGGCACAGCCGCACCGGCGGCAGCGAAGCGCTTGCGCGCGCCGCGGCGGACGGCGCGGCAACGGCAAGGCTGGTCGCCGCGGGCGATGTCGCGCCCGAAGACTTGCTGGCCGCGGCGGGATATCTCTTCGTCGGTCCCGAAAACCTCGCCGCGCTGTCGGGTGCGATGAAGGAGATGTTCGACCGCTGTTATTACCCCTGCCTCGGCAGGCTCGAGGGGCGGCCCTATGCGACGATCATCTGCGCGGGGTCGGACGGGACGAACGCCCAGCGCCAGCTCGACCGCATCGCCACCGGCTGGCGGCTGCGGCGTGTCGCCGATCCGGTGATCGTCAATACCGCCGCGCAGACCCCCGAGGCGATCCTTGCACCCAAGACGATTCCTGCGGCGCCGCTCGCCGACGCGCGCGATCTCGGCGCCGCTCTCGCGGAAGGACTCGCCGCCGGAATCTTCTGAAGCGAATGCCATCTGACCACCCGTGTGTGTTGTTCGTGTAATACAGAAACGCTTGGCGGCGGGTCAAGGGTATGAGGCGGCTTCGGGGTGGTGAGCGGACATCCTGATCCTCCCTGTGGCGAAGCCATGGGGAGGTGGCAGCGCGAAGCGCTGACGGAGGGGCTTATAACGCGACGTCGCGGCCCCTCCACCATCCTGCGGATGGTCCCCCTCCCCATGACTTCGCCACAGGGAGGATTTGGGGCCGGAACCGACCGAACGGGAAATTCGGATCGGTTCGGGTCGCGTCGCCGGGGGCGGGCCGGGACACGGGGGCTGGACAAGCCCGCGCGCCTCTGGTGAAGCCGCATCATGGCCGAGGTCAAGCTTCATCCCGACTGGCTCGCACGCATCGGCGACGAGTTCGAGCAGCCCTATATGGCGCAGTTGAAGACGTTTCTGGCCGACGAGCGCGCCCGCGGCAAGACGATCTATCCCCGGCCCGCGCACTGGTTCGCGGCGCTCGACGCCACCCCGCCGCAGGATGTGCGCGTCGTCATCCTGGGGCAGGACCCCTATCACGGACCGGGGCAGGCGCACGGACTGTGCTTTTCGGTGCAGCCGGGGGTGCGCACCCCGCCGAGCCTGGTCAATATCTACAAGGAAATGCGGGACGACCTCGGCATCCCGCCGGCGCGCCACGGCTATCTGAAAAGCTGGGCCGAACAGGGCGTGCTGTTGCTCAACAATTGCCTGACGGTCGAGGCCGGCCTTGCCGCGTCGCACCAGAAGCGCGGCTGGGAACGCTTCACCGACGCCGCGGTCGCCGCGGTCGCCGCCGACCCCGCGCCCAAGGTCTTCATCCTGTGGGGCAGCCACGCGCAGAAGAAGGCGGCGAACGTCGCCGGGCTGGGGACGGGCAGCCCGCACCTGATCCTGCGCGCACCGCATCCGTCGCCGCTGTCGGCGCACAACGGCTTTTTCGGGTCGAAGCCGTTCAGCCAGGCGAACGCCTTCCTTGCGGCGCACGGCCGCAGCCCGATCGACTGGGCGCTGCCAGAAAGTCCCGCCGCCGAATGAGCCCGCGCCGGTGAGCATCTTGGCGGACCCCGTGACGCTCGCCGTGCTCGTCGCCGCGGTGATCCTGCTCGGCATGGCGAAGGGCGGGCTCGCCGGGGTCGGCGCGCTCGCGACGCCGCTCGCGGCGCTCGTGCTGCCCCCGGCGACCGCCGCGGCGCTGCTGCTGCCGGTGCTGATCGTGCAGGATGTGATCAGCGTCTGGGCGTTCCGCAAGACGTGGGACGGCTGGATCATCGGCTGGATGCTACCCGGCGCCGCGCTCGGCGTCGCGGCAGGCTATGTCTACGCCGAACGCGTCGACGAGGCGCAGCTGATGGCGGCGCTGGGTGCGATCACGCTCGCTTTCGGCCTCTATCGTCTGTGGGTCGAGCGCGGCGGACGGATCGTCGCGGCGTCGCGGTCGCCCGGCTGGGTCGGCACGATCTTTGGCGGCATCATGGGGCTGACGAGCCAGATCGCGCACGCGGGCGGGCCGCCGTTCCAGATGTGGGTGACGCCGCGCAAGCTGCCGCATCTGACCTTTATCGGCACCAGCGCGATCCTCTTCGCGATCGTCAACTGGATGAAGGTGCCCGCTTATCTCGCGCTCGGCGCCTTTCCGCACGAGGTGGTCGTCGCGGCGCTGCTGCTGATGCCGCTCGCGATCATCTCGACGCTGCTCACCGTGCGCTGGATGAAGCGGATGAACCCGGAACGCTTCTATGTGCTTATCTATGTGCTGATGGTGCTGCTCGGCGCGAAGCTCTTCTGGGACGGGGTGCACGGATGAGCGCGCCGGTCACGATCCTGGTCGATGCCGACGCCTGCCCGGTGAAGGACGAGGTGTACAAGGTCGCGTGGCGGCACGCGGTCGCGGTCAAGATCGTCAGCAACAGCCGGCTGCGCGTGCCCGAGCACCCGCTGATCGAGCGGGTGGTGGTGTCCGACGGTTTCGACGCCGCCGACGACTGGATCGCCGACGCGGCGACGCCGCGCAGCATCGTCGTCACCGCCGACATATTGCTCGCCGACCGCGCGCTCAAGGCGGGGGCGACGGTGCTCGCCCCGAACGGCAAGCCCTTTACCGCGGCGTCGATCGGCCCGGCGATCGCGACGCGCGCGATCATGGCCGACCTGCGCGCGGGAATGGGCGACGGGGTCGGCGGACCGCCGCCCCTTTCGAAGGCCGACCGTTCGGCCTTCCTCCAGGCGCTCGACGCCGCGCTGGTGCGGCTGAAGCGCGGCTGATTCGCGCCGATTCGCGGGTCCGGCCTTTCCGGACGATTTTCTTTCGCTGCAATTTCAGGGAGCTGCGAACATTTTTCGCGGCCAGTGATGTGGCTCACGGTCGTGCGGCGGCGGTGCGGACATAAGCGGGGCATCGGGAACACCCCGACCCCATTTTGAACCGAACACCGATTTTGACCCCATTCGAAAGGAAAGATCCATGACCAAGAAGATGCTCCTCGCCCCCGTCGTCGCGCTCGGCCTCGCGCTGTCGGCGACCCCTGCGATGGCCCAGTCGGCGCAGCCCGCGCAGCAGGGCATGACGATCTCGAACGGCCCGATCAACTATCTGATCGGCCTGCTGCTTCCCGCGGTGCAGAAGGTCCGCGAGGCCGCCGCGCGCGCCGGTTGACCCGCCGCCGGGCCGGCTTGCCCGCCGGCCCGCACGGCCTTTCAGGAAAGATGACCCCGATGACGAAGCGTTCCCTCCTCGCTCCCCTCCTCGCGCTCGCCGTGACGCTGCCGGCGGTTCCCGCGATGGCGCAGTCGGCGCAGCCCGCACCCGCCGCGCCGGTGCTGCGCACCAATCCGGTTGCCTATCTGATCGGCATCCTGCTCCCCGCGCCGCAGGTGCCGCGCGATTCGGGCAATCGCTGACGCGATCTGCGCGCCCTTCCGGTGCCGGCCTTGCGGCCGGTCCCGCAGGACCCTCCCGCCGTTGCGACCCCGGCGGGAGGGTCTTTGCGTGCCGCGCCCGCCGGCGCCGGCGCTCTATTGATATTCGACCGTCACCGGAATCCGGCCGCGATAGTCGCCGTCGTCGAGCCCGGCGATCCGGAGGCGGCCGCCGAAGCGAAATTGCAGCCGGCCGTCGGGACCCAGCCGCGGCGCGGCGGAGAGGTCGGTGACGAGGCCGGTGACGCGCGCGCTGCGGCCGTACCCCCCCTCGAGATCGACCGCCGCCGGCAGCAGGACGCGCACCGCGGCGCCGGGTTCGCCGCGCACCGTAACGGTGCCGGTGACCGCGAAACCGCCGAGGTCGATGACGTCGCCGCTCAGCCGCCGCGCGCCCGAGAGCGGGTCGAGGTCGACCGTGCCGCCCGCTGCGCCGACCGCGACGCGGCTGAAATCGAGCTGGGTGTCGACTTCGACGCGCAGCGGCGCTTCGGCGGGGCGACTCGCGCCGCGGGCCGCCGGGGCGGGATCGTCGCAGAGCAGGCATTGTGCCGCCGCGCTCGCGGGGGCGGCGAACAGGAAGCCGAGAGCGAGGCAGGCGCGCAGTTTCACCCGCTTTTGATAGGCGCTTCATGGTTAAGCCGCGGTAAAGCTGGCGAGGCGCTTATCCGCTGGCCAGTCCCCCGCTTTTCGGTCACACCCGCCGCATGACCAGCCCGCCGTCCGCCTGGCTCAACGCCCTCGCCACCGCGACGCCGGGTCACGATATCCACCAGGCGTTCATCGAATGGGCGACGCCGCGGATTGCCGACGACCGGATGCGCGCGCTGTTCGCGCGCATGGCGGGACGGTCGGGGATCGCGCACCGCTGGTCGGTGCTGCCGCCGACGCCCGCGGGCGGATCGCCGGTCGCGCCGGGCGGATTCTATGACGTCCCCGGTCTGCCGCCGACCTCGGCGCGGATGGCCGCCTATGCCGACCATGCGCCCGACCTCGCGCTCGCCGCGATCGCAAGGCTCGGCGATGCCTTCGCGCTGGCGCGGGTGACGCATCTGGTAGTCGCGAGCTGCACCGGCTTCGTCGCGCCGGGGATCGACCAGATCATCGCGCGCCGGCTGGGGCTGGCGCCGACGGTCGAGCGCGTGCTGATCGGCTTCATGGGCTGTTACGCCGGGGTTACCGCGCTGCGCAATGCGCGCCATATCGTGCGGTCGGACCCCGAAGCGGTGGTGCTGGTGGTGAGCGTCGAGCTGTCGACGCTGCACCTCAGCCTCGCCGACACGCCCGAGCCGCTGCTCGCGATGCTCCAGTTCAGCGACGGCGCCGCGGCGGGCATCGTTTCGGCGGCTCCCGGCGGGATATCCCTTGGCGAAGGGCGCAGCCTCGCGCTCGACGACAGCGCGGACCTGATCCGCTGGGACATCGGCGACAGGGGGTTCGCGATGCAGCTGTCGGGCGAGGTGCCCGGGCGGCTGCGCGCGGCGCTGTCCGACGCGGCGGTCCAGCGCACGCTGTTCGGCGACGGCGGGCCGCCGCCGCTGCTCGCGGTGCACGCCGGCGGCCGCTCGGTACTCGACGCGGTCGAGGCGGCGCTCGGGGTGCGCGCCGACGCGCTCGCGGACAGCCGCGCGGTGCTCGCTGCGTGCGGCAACATGTCGTCGGCGACGATCCTGTTCGTGCTCGCGGCGATGATGGCGCGCGGCGCGCAGGGCGAGGGAGTCGCGATCGCCTTTGGCCCCGGCCTCGCCGCCGAGGCGATCCGCTTCACCGCGCCATGACCCCCTTTGCCAGCCTCGCCGCGCCGATCGAGGCCGAGGAAGAGATGGACGCCGCCGACCTCGCGCCCGCACGCTATGCGGCAGTGCTGACCGACCTGTCGCGGATCAACGCGCTGACGCTCGCGGCGCGGCCGACCTTGGCTTTCCTCGACCGGGTGCGGGGGCGCGGAACGGGCGACCAGCCATGGCGGATTCTCGACGTCGGTTTCGGCGCGGGCGACATGCTCGCGCGGATCGCGCGCTGGGGCGACAGGCGCGGCGTTGCGCTCGACCTGGTGGGGGTCGATCTCAACCCCAAGAGCGCGCCGGTCGCCGCGACGCGTCTGGGCGCGCGGGCGCGGCTGGTCACCGGTGATTATCGCGATCTGGCGGGCGACGGCTGGGACATCATCGTTTCGAGCCTTGTCGCGCATCATATGACGCCCGGCCAGCGCCGCGATTTTCTGGCTTTTATGGAAAGCGAGGCTGCGCTGGGCTGGCTGGTCAACGACCTGCACCGGCGGCGGCTGCCCTTCATGGGGTTCCCGCTGCTCGCGGCGCTCGCGCGGGTCGATCCGATCGTGCGGCGCGACGGGCAGCTGTCGGTCGGACGCAGTTTCCGGCGCGGCGAATGGGCCGCGCTGCTCGCCGAGGCGCTGCCCGGCGTCCCGGCGCGCATCTTTCGCAGCTTTCCCTACCGGTTGTGCGTCGAGCGCGTGCGGTGATCCGGTGACGGGCACCCCCGACGCGATCGTGGTCGGTGCGGGCCCCGCCGGAGCGGCGGCGGCGATCGGGCTGGCGCGGGGCGGCGCGAAGACATGGCTGCTCGAACGGTCGCGCGATACGGGCGACGCGCTGTGCGGCGGTTTCCTGAGCTGGCCGACGCTGGCGCGGCTGGCGGCGCTGGGGATCGGGACCGGCACGCTCGGCGGACAGGTGGTGCGCCGTGTGCGGCTGTTCGCCGGCGAGGCGCAGAGCGAGACCCCGCTGCCCGCCGCCGCGATGGGCGTGTCGCGGCGGCGGCTCGATTCGGCGTTGCAGGCGGCGGCGGTCGTGGCGGGCGCGGGGCTCGAACGCGGTATCGTCGCGACCGCGATCGAGGACGGTGCGGTGCGGACGCGTGACGGCGCGGCGCTGCGCGCGCCGTCGACCTTCCTCGCCGCCGGCAAACATGGCTTTCGGGGTTTCGCGCGCGAGCCCGCGGCGTGGCAGCGCGCCGACCCGGTGATGGGGCTGCGGCTGCGGCTGCCGCCGCACCCGGCGCTCGACCGGCTGGTCGAGGATGCGGTCGAGCTGCACCTGTTCGATCGCGGCTATGCGGGGCTGGTGCGACAGGAGGATGGCAGCGCGAACCTGTGTCTCGCGGTCCACAAGTCGCAGCTGGGCGCGTCGCCCGAGGCATTGCTGCGCCGGCTCGGCGACACGAACCCGCATCTGGGCGAACGGCTGGCCCGGGCCGACTGGACGGTCGCGATCGATGCGATCGGGCATGTACCCTATGGATGGCGGAGCGGCATCACGACGCCGGGCTTGTTCCGACTCGGCGATCAGGCGGGGGTGATCCCGAGTCTGGCGGGCGAAGGGATGGGCATCGCGCTCGCGAGCGCCGAAGCCGCGGTGGCGGCGTGGCGCCGCGGTGCAGCCGACGCGGCACCCGCGTTCCAGCGGGCGCTGGCGGCGCGCATGGTGCGCCCCTTCGCGCTCGCGAACATCGTGTGGCGCGTGGGGGAGAGCCGGCGGGGCGGACCCCTGATGGTTCGTGCGGCGGCGCTCGCCCCGCCGCTCGTCCGCGGAATGACACGCGCGACGCGGTTGCCGGGCGGCTGAATCCGTTCGCCCTCCTTCTCGCCGCGGGTTCGGGCGGCTTCCCCTTGCGGAGCCCGGCTTCGGCGCCGATATCAGGCGCAACAGGCGCCGCCGCCCATCGGCGCGCAGGAAGGAGCTTCCCCAGCATGACCGACTCACAGCCCGACCGGCCGCTCGACCCGATGGCGCACCATGTGCTGCGCGAGGGCGGCACCGAGCGCGCCTTCACCGGCAAATATACCGATCACAAGGGCGACGGCGTCTATCGCTGCGCCGGCTGCGGCGAACCGCTGTTCGACAGCCGCACCAAATATGACAGCGGCTCGGGCTGGCCGAGCTATACCGCGCCCGCCGCCGACAGCGCGGTGACCGAGCACCGCGACGCGAGCCACGGCATGGTCCGCACCGAGGTGCGCTGCGCGAAATGCGAAGGCCATCTCGGCCATGTCTTTCCCGATGGCCCCGGGCCGACGGGGCTGCGTTACTGCATCAACAGCGCGGCGCTTGACTTCGCCGGTCGCGGGCCGGATGACGCGCAGACCGGCGAGGGCTGACCACCAGTCCTCGGGGCTGACGCGTACAGGGGCGCAGCGAGGGAAGGGAATCGGCTTTGCGCCGCGAAAGACAGCAGGCAAGTTCGGGTAAATCATCGTCGTCGGGTAACGGCAAGCGCGCACCATCGGGCGGCGAGCCGCCGCGCTGGCGCGTGTGGCTGCGCCGTGCGTGGCGCTGGGGCCTCGGGCTCGCGCTCGTCGGCGTGGTTGCGCTGGCGGTCGCGGTCGGCATCGCCGTGCAGCGCATTCCGAGTTTCGAGGAACTCAAGAAATCACCCGCCGGGCAGACGATTCGCGTCCATGCTGCCGACGGTACGGTGTTCCTGTCGCTCGGCCCCAATTACGGACGCTGGCTGACGCTCAGCGAAACGCCGCAGGTGATGCAGGATGCGATGGTTGCGGTCGAAGACCGGCGCTTTCGCTATCACCCCGGGCTCGACCCGGTCGGGATGAGCCGCGCGGCGGTGGTCGCGCTGCAGAACCGCGGCAGCGGGCGTCGCATGCAGGGCGCCTCGACGATCACGCAGCAGCTCGCGCGCAACATCTTCCTGTCGAACAGCTATGATTTCCGCCGCAAGGCGCGCGAGATGGTGCTCGCGCTGGCGCTGGAATGGAAATTTTCGAAGGACGAGATCCTCGAACTCTATCTCAACAAGGTCTATTTCGGCGGCGGCAGCTATGGCATCGATGCCGCGTCGCGGCGTTTCTTCGGCCACAGCGCGACGCAGATGTCGCTGTCCGAGGCGGCGGTGGTCGCGGGACTGGTCAAGGCGCCGTCGCGCTATTCGCCGACCGCCGATGCGCAGGCCGCGCTCGGCCGCGCCGGCGTCGTGCTTTCGGTGATGGTCGACGCGGGGGTGATCACCCAGTCGCAGGCCGACGGGGCCAAGCCCGCCGACGTCCAGCTGGCGCAGGAGACCGGGCAGAACAGCGCGCGCTATTTCAGCGACTGGGCGCTGCCGCAGCTCGACATGCTCATCGACGAGGGCAGCGAGGCGATCGACGTCTATACGACCATCGACCTTGGCATGCAGCGCGCCGCGACCGCGGCGATCCAGGCCAATGTGCCCGGCGGGGCGCAGGGCGCGCTGGTGTCGATCGACCGCGACGGCGCGGTGCGCGCGATGGTCGGCGGCACCGATTATGTCGCGTCGAACTACAACCGCGCGACGCAGGCGGTGCGCCAGCCCGGATCGGCGTGGAAGGTCTTCGTCTATATGGCTGCGCTCGAGGCGGGCTATAAGGTCAACGACGAGGTGGTCGACGAGCCGGTGACGATCCGCGGCTGGAGCCCGCGCAACTCGTCGGGGCGTTTTTCGGGCGCGATGGACCTGCGCAGCGCCTTTGCCTATTCGGTGAACACCGTCGCGGCCAAGCTGGGCGACGAGGTCGGCTATTCGACCGTTGCCAATATGGCGCGGCGTTTCGGCATCACCACCCCGATCAACACCCAGCCGTCGATGGTGCTCGGCACCTCCGACGTCCGCGTGATCGACATGACCGCCGCCTTTGCCGCGATCGCGCGCAAGGGCGTGTCGGCGGCGCCCTATGGCATCACCAAGGTGACCACCGCCGACGGGCGCCTGCTCTACCAGCGTCCCGCCGAGCGCGGCACCGTGCTGGTCGACAATTGGGTCGCCGCGGGGATCACCGACCTGATGCAGAGCGCGGTCGCCACGGGCACCGGGCGCGCCGCGCAGATCGGCCGGCCGGTCGCGGGCAAGACGGGAACGACGTCGAGCAACAAGGATGGATGGTTCCTCGGCTTTTCGAGCGGGCTGACCACCGGCGTGTGGATGGGGCGCGACGATGCCAAGGCGGTCGGCGGATTGCAGGGTGGCCGTGCCCCGGCCAAGGCCTTTGCCGACTTCATGCGCGTCGCGGTCGCGCGGCGCCCGGTCGAGCAGTTCGACACCGACGTAAAGCTGCCCGACTGGCAGCTCGAGGACGAGGAAGACGCCTATCTGGGCGAACCCGGCGAAGGCGGGATGGTCGACGAGAATGGCATGCCGATCGAGCTGCCCTATGACAGCCGTCCGCCGGTCGAGGGCGATCCCGCGCCTGAAACGGTCGAGCCCCCCGTGCTCGACCAGCGCTGGCTCGACGAGCAGACCGGGCGGCGCTCGTCCGATACCAATGGCGCAGCCAAGGCGCCGGCCCCGGCGCCGCGCAATCCGCCGGCGGTCAAGGTCGCGCCGCCGAAGATGGTGCCGCCGCGCGACGGCACGGGCGAAACGAATCAGGGGGCGGCGGCGTAATCGCCGCGCGGGGGACGCGCCACCGCGGCGCGGCGCACCGGGACCCATTGCGGCTGGCGTCCGAGCCGTGCGTTGAACAGGGCGTTGAAGGTCGCCGGGTCGGGGTGCGGCGAATCGAGCCCCTCGCCATAGAGCGCCCGGATCGCGCGCGGATCATAGCCCATCGCCGCGAGCAGGGTCGGAAAGATGCGGTAGTGGCTTGATGCGTCGAAGCTCCGTTTCGCCGCGGCCGTCCAGCGGCCTGACCCGCCGATGACGACCAGCGGTACGGCACCCTCCTCGGCGGCGGGCGACGAGCTGCAATGGGTCGTCGTTCCGCGATCGCCGCGCTCGTGCAAATTTTGTCCATGGTCGGCGGTGTAGACGATCAGCGCTCCATCGAGCCGCGCGCGGGCGAACAGGCGGTCGAAGAAGCCTCCGACGGTCCACGCCACGGTGTTGCGATAGGCGTTGCGATAGAGGCGCCAGCGTTCGGCGCCGCTGTAGAGATTTTCGGGCAATCGCATTTCGGTCACGAGCGCGGTTTCGTCGCGCGGCAGCGCCGGTGCATAGATTTGCGCGTCGGCGGGATATTTGCCGGCGACCGGAAAATGTGCTCCCATCTTGTTGATCAGGATGAAATCGCGGCGCGCGTTGCCGAGCAGCGCGATCAGCGCATCGGCGGCGGCCATGTCGCGCTCGACGACGGAGGTGTCGCCGAACTGGACGAAATGGTCGATATCGCGCCGTTCGGCGTCGTCCATCCCGTTCTGATATTCGCCGCCGACGCGCTGCGCATCGATATAGGTCGTGCTGTATCCCGCCTGTCTGGCATAGGCGAAGATCGACGGCATCACCGCATTGACCTGTTGATAGGCGTCGCGCGTGCCGCCGTAACGCAGCGTCAGATTGCTGCCATAGCTGCAATGGGTGATCGACGCGGCGATCCCGAAATTGCCGACCGCAACCCCCGGTGGCGGCGCGGCGAGGCCCGATCGCACCCCGGCGGGGTCGTTGATGTCGAGATAGCGGCCCGCGATGCTTTCATCGACGATCAGCACGATGTCGCCGTCGTCGGCCGGGCGGCCGGGGGCGAGGCGGACCGGCTGGCGCGACAGCGCGGGCAGCGCGGCCGCCTCGATCGAATAGAGCGCGGCATAGGCGGTTCCGGTCCAGGCGACGGGCAGTCCGCGCGCGCCTTCGCCGCCGCGCACGAACAGCATGGCCGACAGGATGGCGAGACCGGCAAGCGGCGCAGCGAGGGTTGCGGCCCGCGGGACGGGGCGCCGCGGCCCGGGTTTCAGGCCGATGCCGACGAACAGCAGCAGCGCGCCCGCGGCCGCCCGCGCGATCGAGCGACCATGTTGTGCCATGGCGTCGCCCGCGAACCCCGCCGAATGGATCATGGTGATGAAGGCGTCATAGCTCATCGCGTCGGCGGTGGCGGCCTGAAAGCTGCCCACCAGCAGTGCTGCGAGCGCGAGGATCGACGCCCATCCCCATCGCAGCAGCGGCGACCGCACGAAGGCCGCGCACCACAGGGCGGCGGCGAGCAGGGCATAGAGGCCGGCGTAGATCAGGAGCTGCGGCGACGGGCCGAGCGCCGCGACGCGCGCGCCGATCTCGGGATAATCAAACGCAAGGCCGAGCAGCAGCATGACCGACTTGACCGGGGTTCGCGCTTCAGTCGCTTTCATCGTTCCCGTTCACCGCCGCCGCCTGCATGAGCGCGCCTCGATAGCGCCCACCTCTTGCGATTTGGTTTCGCGCGCGCCGCGTCAGCCGAAGCGGTAGCGATGCAGGCCACGGCCTTCGCGACGCAGCCAGTCGCGCGCCGCGGCGACGTCGCCGTCGTGCAGTTCGTCGACGAGCGCGTGGAAGGCGCGGCCATGGTCCATATGCCTGAGGTGCGCGACCTCGTGCGCGACGGTCGCGCGCCGGACGTGGTCGGGCGCCATCACCAGCCGCCAGCTGTAGCGCAGATCGCCGCCGTGGGTGCAGCTGCCCCAGCGGCTGCGCGGATCGCCGACGCCGACGCGCCCGACGACCAGCCCGGCGCGCGCCGCGATCGCGCGGCTCTCGCGCTCCATCAGGTCGAGCGCCTGCGCCTTGAGCCAGCGCTCGACGCGGCGCCCGACGCTTTCGGCGGGGCCGCCGAGGCTCAGTTGGTTATCCTCGATGCGCAGCGTGCGCGGCAGCGCCGGGTCCCACCCGACCAGCCGGCCGATGCCGAACAGCGGCACCGTCGTGCCGGGGCCGACCATCACGGGGAGCACGGCCTTGCCGACCTGCTGCGCCAGCCAGTCCTGCTGCTCGCTCGCCCAGCGCAGCGCCTTGGCCGCATTGCCGCGGTGCGGGAGCGTCAGCCGCAATTCGGCGCGCGCGGCGTCGAAGACGAGCCGGTACCGGCGCGACCGGGCGTGGCGGACGATGCGTACCGGCCACGGATCGTCGCCGACGAAGATCTGCGGTCCCTCGGCGGCGGCGAGGTCAGACGACGCGTTCGACAAGGTGATTTTCCAGGGGGCCGGCAACCTGTTCGCCGACCGTCCAGCCGACGATCGATTCGCCGGCGCGGTGCACCGCGTCGCGGTCCCCCGAGATCAGATAGTGCCAGCCCGGCAGCGGCCGCCCTTCGGCGCGCAGGCGATAGGCGCAGCTTTGCGGCAGCCATTCGATTTCGGGCGCGCTCGCCTTGGTGAGCGTCAGGCAGTCGGGAACGTGGCGGCGGCGATGCTTGTAATCGCCGCAGCGCGCGGTGCCGAGGTCGAGCAGGCGGCAGGCGACATTGGTCGGGTAGATGCGTCCCGTGTCCTCGTCTTCGATCTTGTGCAGGCAGCATTTGCCGCAGCCGTCGCACAAGGCTTCCCACTCGCCGGCGTCGAGGCTGGCGAGCGGTGCTTCCCAGAATTTGCGCGCGGTGGTCACTTCACCCATCTGGCAAGGTCGGCGGCGACCTTGTCGGGGGCGCCCTCGTCGACGTCGGTCGAGGGATCGTCGAGCGGCACCAGCGCGAGCGGCTTGCCCGCGGGGTCCATCAGGAAGGCGAGCTGGCTGTGCGCCATCAGATAACGATCGGGGGCCGACCCCTCGACCTTGTGATAGGTCACGACAAAGGCCTTGGCGACCGCCGCGATCTGTTCGGGGGTGCCGGTCAGCCCGAGCAGCCGCGGGTGATAGCGCGCGACGAAGGGCTTGAGCGCTTCGGGGGTGTCGCGCGCCGGATCGACGGTGATGAAGAGCGGCTGGATCCTGGCGCCGCGCGCCGGGTCGCTCTTTTCGAACTGCGACAGCCCGCGCATCAGTTTCTGGAGGTCGACGGGACAGATGTCGGGGCAGAAGCTGTAGCCGAAATAGACGAGGCGATACTGGCCGGCGAAGTCGGTATCGCTGACCGTCCTGCCATTCTGGTCGGTGAGGGTGAACGGGCCGCCGATGCGCGCGCCGGCGAGCGGCGGCTGGCTATTCTGCGCCGGGGCGGCCGGTCCGGCGTCGCACGCGGCGAGCGCGGCGGCGGTCGTGAGGATCAGGCTTGCGCGAAACGCCTTTTGGCCGATAATTGCGATGTTCATCATGGGGCCAGCCTTGCGGGGCCAGGCGCCGAAAATCAACCTTTGTCGTTGCCCCGGGGGGAGGCGCCGGCCGTTTCTGCAAGGTTCCGTTACCATGGTCCGTCGTGCCCTCTTTCGTCTTGCCGCGCTGTCGCTGCTCGCCACTTCGCTGTCGGTGTCGCCGGCGCAGGCGCAGTTCCGCGGCGGCTATGCCTTTTTGCAGGCGGTCGAGAGCCGCGACGGAACCAAGGCGACCGATGCGCTGAAGGGCGACGCCGCGCTGGTCAACACGCGCCACCCCGAGACCGGCGAAACCGCGCTGGCGATCGTCGTGAAGCGGCGCGACACGACCTGGCTGGCCTTCCTGCTCGGCAAGGGCGCCGACCCATCGATCGCCGACAGGCAGGGTATGACCCCGCTGATGCACGCCGCGCTGCTCAATTCGACCGAGATGGCGGAGGAGCTGCTCGACGGCAAGGCGCCTGTCGACCAGACCAACCGGCGCGGCGAAACCGCGCTGATCCTCGCGGTGCAGGCGAAGAACAGCGGCGTGGTGCGCCTGCTCGTGCGGCGCGGCGCCAATCCCGACAAGGCCGATCATATCGCGGGCATGTCGGCGCGCGACTATGCGAAGCGCGACGACCGCAGCGGCCAGCTGCTCGCGATGCTCGACGCCAGGGCCGACGCGCCGGTGCGCGAACTGGGGACGACCTTCGGCCCGAAATGAGCCGCGCCGTGCGTTCAATGTGATTTGTGGATTGACAATCACATCACAATGTGAAAATTGCGATGCATGTCCACGCAACTCATCGAGCGCATCCGCGCCATCGTCGATGACGGCGCCATGTCCCGTTCGGGACTCGCGCGCGCCGCCGGTCTTCACGCCAACAGCCTGCGCGACCTCGATTCGCCGGGTTGGAACCCCACGGCCGATACGCTGCGCAAGCTTGAAAACTGGCTTGCCCACGGCAGCGACCTGTCGCCGATGGCGACCCCCGAAGACATCATCGCCGAGGCGCGCAACGGCCGCATGTTCATCCTCGTCGACGACGAGGATCGCGAAAATGAGGGCGACCTGGTTATCCCGGCGCAGATGGCGACCCCCGACGCGATCAACTTCATGGCGACGCACGGCCGCGGGCTCGTCTGCCTGACGCTGACCAGGGCGCGCGTCGACGTGCTCGGGCTCGAATTGATGAGCCGCCAGAACGGCACCCGGCACGAAACCGCCTTCACCACCTCGATCGAGGCGCGCGAGGGGGTGACGACGGGAATTTCGGCGGGCGACCGCGCGCGCACCGTGTCGGTGGCGATCGACGGCGCCAAGGGCCGCGACGACATCGTCACGCCGGGCCATGTCTTTCCGCTGATCGCGCGCGACGGCGGGGTGCTCGTCCGCGCCGGCCATACCGAGGCGTCGGTCGACATCGCGCGGCTCGCGGGACTGAACCCCTCGGGGGTGATCTGCGAGATCATGAACGACGACGGATCGATGGCGCGGCTCGACGACCTGATCCCCTTCGCGCGGCGTCACGGGCTCAAGATCGGCACCATCGCCGACCTGATCGCCTATCGCAGCCGCACCGACCGGCTGGTCGAATGCGTGTCCGACGAACCCTTCGAATCGGACTATGGCGGCGACTGGCGGCTCAAATCCTATCGCAACAAGATCGACGGAACGGTCAATCTGGTGCTCCAGAAGGGCGCGGTCGATCCCGGGGGCGTGACGCTGGTGCGCATGCATCCGGTGTCGCTGTTCGACGATCTGATGGGGCGTCCGGGCGCGCGCAAGCGCCGCCTGCAGCGCTCGATGGAAGCGATCGGCGAGGCCGGCGCCGGGGTGATCGTGATGCTGATGCGTCCGTTGCCGGGTTCGGCCGACGCCGAAGCGCTGCCTCCGCCGACCGGCGGCATGGATCTGCGCACCTATGGCATCGGCGCGCAGATCCTCGCCGACCTTGGCGTCCATGCGATGGAATTGCTGACGCCGTCGCACAATAATCTCGTCGGCCTCGAAGGCTATGGCCTATCGGTCGTCGGCGAACGTTCGATCCCCGGGGAGGCCGCATAATGGCGCATGTTCTGATCGTCGAAGCCCGTTTCTACAGCCACCTCAACGACATGCTGCTCGACGGCGTGCGGAGCGCGCTCGAGGCCGAAGGGCACAGCCACGAAACGGTGACCGTTCCCGGTGCGCTCGAAGTTCCCGCGGCGATCTCGCTCGCGGCCGACAGCGGGCGGTTCGACGCCTATGTCGCGCTGGGGGTGGTGATCCGCGGCGAGACCTATCATTTCGAAGTCGTCTCGAACGAGAGCGCGCGCGGCATCATGGCGCTGACGCTCGATGGCCTTGCGATCGGCAACGGCATATTGACGGTCGAAAATGAAGAACAGGCGCTTGCGCGCGCCGACAAGACGCGCAAGGATAAGGGTGGCGAAGCGGCGAAGGCTGCGCTCGCGATGCTGGCCCTGAAGGAACAATTCGGCATTGGTTGATCGACCGCCTCCCAGCCGCTTTTCCGTCGTCGAGCGCGGCGGGCGGCTGGTGGTCATCGACCGGCAGACCGGCCAGACCCCGGCGAGCGCCGCCGAGCGCATGGCCGAATATGACCGGCGCATGGGGAATGAGCCGGTGCGTCCGGCGCCACGCGCGACCGAAACGGCGCGCCCCGCCGCTGCGCCCGCGCCGCCTCCACGCGAGGGAGCGCCGCGGCCTGCGGCGAATTCGATGGCGGCCAAGGTCGCCGACATGAACGGCAAGCGCCCGTGGAAGGAGGCGTCGCAATCGGCCGCGAAAACCGAAGCGGCGCGCATTCCGCAACGTCCGCCGGCCGCGGCCCGGGCCGGTGCGGGCGGACGCAAGACGATCGTCACCGGAAAATGGTGGGATGCCAAGGGGCCGCGCACGATCGAACTCGGGCCCAAGGGGCAGCAGGTGCTGAGCGGCGGCTTCGTCACCCTCTTCTTCGTCGCGCTGATCGCGGCGGTCGTGGCGCTGCTGATCCAGCCGGTGCTGCTGTTCGTCGGCGCCTTCCTGCTGTTCCGTTTCGGCAGCGCGGTGCTCGGTCCGATCGGTGCCGGGATCGTCGACAAGGCGCTCGCCGAGCGCAACTAGAGTGCGTTCGGTTTTGATCGAATCAAAACCGGCACTCCAGATTTCTGTTCTGCTCTGTTTTCCGGGTCGTCAGGCGAGTCCAGCTGACTTGAAACGCTCTGGAAACGGATTCGCCCTGCCGCGCGGCGGCGGCGAGGGGCCATCCAAAACATGGTGGAGGGGCACGGCGTTGCGCCAAAGCCCCTCCGTCAGCGCTCGCGCCGCTGCCGCCTCCCCATGGCTTCGCCACGGGGAGGATAGGACGCTTAGGCGACCTGCAAGGCCGGGTAATCGGTATAGCCTTCGGCGCCCGGTGAATACCAGGTCTGCGGATTGTCGGCCGACCATCCGGCCCCGGTCCGGATGCGCTCGACAAGGTCGGGGTTGCCGATGAAGGGGCGGCCGAAGGCGATCGCGTCGGCGATGCCGCTGGCGAGCGCCTCCTCGGCGAGGGCGACCGTATAGTCGCTGTTGAGGATCAGCGGACCGGTGAAGGCCTTGCGGATCGCGGGCGATTGTTTGGGGACATCGGTTTTCCCGAACGTACCGTCGGGACCGGGTTCGCGCAGTTCGAGGAAGGCGATGCCGAGCGCGTCGAGCGCGGCAGCGGCCGCGGTGAAAAGCGGTGCCGGATTGCTGTCGTCGACCCCCTGCGAATCGCCGTTGGGCGACAGGCGCACCGAGACGCGATCCGCGCCCCACACGCCGATCAGCGCTTCGGTGACTTCGCGCAGCAGGCGGATGCGGTTTTCGACGGGGCCGCCATAGTCATCGTCGCGCAGATTCGCATTGTCGCGCAGGAACTGGTCGATCAGATAGCCGTTGGCGCCGTGCAGCTGGACCCCGTCGAAACCTGCCTTTTTCGCATTTTCCGCAGCCCTGGCATAATCGGCGATGACGCGGGGGATTTCATCCAGCTCGAGCGGGCGCGCGACTTCGAGGTCGCGGCGGCCGACCGGGGTATGGGCGCGGCCGATTCCCTGCGTCGCCGATGCCGACACGGGCTGCTTGCCGTCGTTGAACACCGAATGGACAAGGCGCCCCATGTGCCACAGCTGCGCGACGATGCGCCCGCCGGCTTCGTGGACGGCGTCGGTGACGGGTTTCCACCCCTCGACCTGTGCCTCGGTCCACAGGCCCGGGGCCGAAGGCCAGCCGAGGCCTTCCTGCGAAATCCCCGTCGCTTCCGAGATGATCAGCCCCGCCGAGGCGCGCTGGCGATAATAGTCGCGCGCCAGTTCGTTGGGCACGAAGCCGGGGCCGGCGCGGCCGCGGGTGAGCGGCGCCATGATGATGCGGTTCGGTGCGGTGATGGCGCCCAGCTGGATCGGATCGAAAAGCGATGCGGACATAATTTTCTCCTCGGCATCTTTTAGAGCGGCGCCCGCCGGGGCTTGCCGCTATGGGCAGCGAAGCTATGGACGGGCGCCGCGATGCGCAAGCATGGGTAGCAAAAGAAAATCTAAGTGCGAGGCAAGCGGTGACCGACGACAGCGCAGCGACACAGCCCGGACGCTGGCCCTTTCTGGCGCTGCTCGGCGGCAACCTGGCGCTGGCTTTTGGTGCGATGCTCGTGCGCTTCGCCGATACCGGCCCGGTCGCGTCGGGATTCTGGCGGCTCGCGCTGGCCCTGCCGCTGCTCCTCTTGCTGGCGCGGCGCGAGGGCGGCGGCTGGCCGTCGTCGCGCAACCTGTCGATCGCGGTCGGTGCCGGAGTCTTCTTCGCGCTCGACCTGGCCGCCTGGCATCTCGGTATTCTCCAGACCAAGGTCGCCAATGCGACGCTGTTCGGCAATGCCGCGAGCCTGTTGCTCGTGATCTGGAGCATCATGCTCGCGCGTGCGCTGCCGCGCGGATGGCAGGCGATCGCGATCCTGCTCGCCTTTGCGGGGTCGATCCTGCTGATGGGGCAAAGCTATGAACTGTCGCCCGACTATCTGGTCGGGGATCTCTTGAGCCTGCTCGCGGGGGCGCTCTACACCGGCTACGTCCTGCTGATGCAGCGGGTGCGCGGCGATATCGGCCCCTGGTCGGCGCTCAGCATTTCGGCTGCGACCGGGTTGCCGATCCTCTTTCTGACCTCGGCGGCGCTGGGCGAGGCGTTCCTGCCGACTGACTGGACACCGCTGATCGCGCTCGCGCTGTCGAGCCAGATCGTCGGGCAGGGGCTGCTGATCTGGGCGCTGCCCCGCTTTTCGCCGCTGATCATCGGGCTCACCCTGCTCGTCCAGCCGGCGGTCGCCGCGCTTGCGGGGTGGATCGGCTTCGGCGAGACGCTGACCGCGGTCGACGTGGTGGGCGGGGTGATGGTCGGCGCGGCGCTGGTGCTGATCCGGTTGCCGAGCCGCGCCGAACGGCCTATCTGACGGACATGGCTGTCCTCCTTCCCGCCGACCCGACGCTCGACGAGATTCGCGCCGCGCTCGCGCCGCTGATCGCGCAAAATGCCGCCTTCGACGGGTTCGGCGAGGCGGCGCTGCGCGACGCCGCGGCGCGCGCCGGGGTCGATCCCGACGTCGCGCGGCTCGCCTTTCCCGGCGGCGCGCGTGACATGGTCGATGCCTGGTTTGCCGATGTCGACGCGGCGATGGCGGCGAAATGGCCCGCCGAGCGGCTGGCGGCCCTCAAGATTCGCGAGCGGATCACCACGCTGGTCGAGGCGCGGATCGACCTGCTCGCGCCGAATCGCGAGGCGCTGCGCCGCGCGCTGGCGCTGCTGGCGCTGCCGACCAATGTGCCGTTCGCCGCGAAGCTCGGCTGGCGCGCCGCCGACGCCATGTGGCGTCTCGCGGGCGATACGGCGACCGACTATAATCACTACAGCAAGCGCGCGATCCTCGGCAGCGTCTATGGCGCGACGATGGCGGTGCTGCTCAACGACGAGAGCGAGGGACTCGCCGACACGCGCGCTTTCCTCGCGCGGCGGATCGACGGGGTGATGCGTTTCGAACGCTGGAAGCATCGCCGCGCCGCGCGCAGCATCGAACGTCCGAGCCTCGCGCGCTTCGTCGGGCGGCTGCGCTACCCGGGGCGGTAATCAAAAATTACAAAGGAGGGCTGGCGCTCCCCTGTCGTTATTGATAATCGCTCGCAAATGACTGCTTTGCTCGAGAACAGGCTGGATCGGGCGCCCCTGGGCGTCGCGGTCCGGATCGCGCGTGTCGACTGGGACGCGATGTCCGACGACGAAGGGCGCCGCCTGCGCGAATTCGGCCTGATGGAAGGGTGCGAAGTCACCCCGCTGCACCGCGGCAGCATCTTTTCGCGCGATCCCCTCGCGCTCGTCGTCGGGCGCATGAAGGTGATCATCCGCGCACGGCAGGCCGCGGCGATCGCGGTCGAGGCGGCGGCATGACCGGCGCGATCCCCTCGATTGCGCTCGTCGGCAATCCCAATGCCGGCAAGTCGAGCCTGTTCAACGCGCTGACCGGCGCGCGGCAGAAGATCGCCAACTATCCGGGCGTCACCGTCGAACGGAAGGCTGGCCATGCGAATTTCGCCGACGGGCGCCCGATCGCGCTGATCGACCTGCCCGGCACCTACAGCCTGACGCCGTCGAGCCTCGACGAGGCGGTGACGCGCGACGTCATCCTCGGCCGGCGCGAGGGCGAGGCACGCCCCGACGCGCTGGTCGTCGTGCTCGACGCCGCGAACCTCGACAATCACCTCTGCTTCGCGCTCGAACTGCTCGCGCTGGGGCTGCCGACCGTCGTCGCGCTCAACATGGTCGACCTCGCCGAACGCGACGGGCTGACGCTCGACGCGGCGCGGCTGTCGCAGGAACTCGGCGTGCCCGTCGTGCCGACGGTCGCGGTGCGCAAGCGTGGCCTCGCCGAACTGCTCGAAGCGGTCGACGGCGCGATCCGGTCGCATGCCGCGCGCGGTTCCGCGGTGCCCGCGGAGACGAACGATGCGACGCTGCACCAGCGGGCCCGCGCGATCGCGCGCGCGGCGATCCTCGACGAGACGCAGGTGCGCCGCTGGACGCAGCGGATCGACAATGTCGTGCTGCACCCGATTTTCGGGCTCGTCATCCTGCTCGCGTTGATGTTCGTGATGTTCCAGGCGGTCTACGCCGCCGCCGAGGCGCCCGCCGATTTCCTCGAGGGCGGAATCGGCGTGATCCAGCAATGGGTGGTCGCGACCTTCCCCGACAATTTCCTGCGCGGGCTGGTCGTCGAGGGGCTGCTCGCCGGGGTCGGCGCGGTGATCGTCTTCCTGCCGCAGATCCTGATCCTCTTCCTCTTCATCCTGCTGCTCGAGGCGTCGGGCTACATGACCCGCGCGGCGTTCCTCATGGACGGGCTGATGGGCAAGGTCGGACTGTCGGGGCGCGGTTTCATCCCGCTGCTGTCGAGCTTTGCCTGCGCGGTTCCCGGCATCATGGCGACGCGCGCGATCCCCGACGAAAAGGACCGGCTGACGACGATCCTGATCGCGCCGCTGATGACCTGTTCGGCGCGGCTTCCGGTCTATGCGCTGATCATCGGCGCGTTCATCCCGGCGCAGACGGTCGGCGGCTCGCCGGTCGGGCTGCAGGGCCTGGTGCTGTTCGGGCTCTATCTGTCGGGAATCGTCGGCGCGCTGGTCGTCGCCTATGTGCTGCGCCGCACGGTGGCGAAGGGGCGCTCGGCGGGCTTCATGATGGAAATGCCGCGCTACCAGATGCCGCGGCTGCGCGACATCGCGATCGGGCTGTGGCAACGCGCGTGGATCTTCCTGCGCCGCGCGGGGACGATCATCGCGATGACCACCGTCGTGCTCTGGCTGCTGCTCACCTTTCCGCAGGCGCCCGAGGGCGAGAGCCAGGTCGACTACAGCGTCGCCGGACGCATCGCGAGCGGGCTCGAGGTCGTCGTCAAGCCGATCGGTTTCAACCATGACATCGCGCTCGCGCTGATTCCCGCGATGGCGGCGCGCGAGGTCGCGGTGTCGGCGATGGCGACCGCCAACGCGATCGACGCGGGCGACGACGAGGAAGCGGTCGCGCAGTCGCTCGGCGAGCGGCTGCAGGGCAAGTGGAGCCTCGCCACCGCGCTCGCCTTCCTCGCCTGGTTCGTCTTTGCGCCGCAGTGCATTTCGACGATCGCGATCACCCGCCGCGAGACCAACGGGTGGAAATGGCCCATGTTCATGGTTGGCTATTTGTTCGCGCTCGCTTATGCCGCAGCAGGCATCACTTACTGGACGGCGGTCGCTTTCGGGCTCGGCTGATCGTCCTCTCAATCAGCGGGAACGGAACGGCAATGGCTGGCAGCGTCAACAAGGTAATTCTCATCGGCAATCTGGGCGCCGATCCCGAAATCAAGTCGTTCCAGAACGGCGGCAAGATCGCCAATATCCGCATCGCGACCAGCGAACAGTGGAAGGACCGGATGAGCGGCGAGCGCAAGGAGCGCACCGAATGGCACAATGTCGTGATCAACGGCGACGGGCTGGTCGGGGTGGTCGAACGCTATCTGAAAAAGGGCTCGAAGGTCTATATCGAAGGCAGCCTGCGCACCCGCAAATGGCAGGATCGTGACGGCAACGACCGCTACACGACCGAGGTGGTGATCGCGGGCATGGGCGGCAATCTGACCATGCTCGACGGCGCGCCCGGCGGCGGTGGCGGCTCGCGTGGCGGCGGCGGCGGTGACGACTGGGGCAGCGGCGGCGGTGGCGGCGGCGGTGGCTGGAACCAGGGCGGCGGGTCGTCGGGCGGCAGCTCGGGCGGCGGCTGGAACCAGGGTGGCGGCGGTTCGTCGGGTGGCGGTTCGGGCGGCGGTCGTCCGCCGTTCGACGACGATCTGGACGACGACGTTCCCTTCTGAGCGCCCGACGCGGCAGTCGATTTTTCACCGCAGCCCCGAGCCTGTCGAAGGGCGCTTCTCGGGATAGGCGCCCTTCGACAGGCTCGGGGCTGCGGTTGGGGAATGATGGCTTTCATCACGTATCGATCCGATGGCCGGTGATCTGTTGACCGCCGCCGATGTCGCGCGCGGCGTGTGCCGGCTGTTCGCGCAGCAGGGGCTCGTCGCGATTCCCGAAGTGCCGCTGCCCAATGGGCGGCGCACCGACCTCACCGCGATCGATGCCCGGGGCCATATCACCATCGTCGAGATCAAGGTCAGCCGCGCCGACCTGCACGGCGACGGCAAATGGCCCGACTATTGCGACTGGTGCGACCGCTTCTACTGGGCGCTCGCTTCGGGGCTCGACCCCGCGATCCTCGACACCCCTGACTACCGCCCCGAAACGTCGGGGCTGATCGTCGCCGACCGCTATGGCGCCGCGGTGGTCCGCGAAGCCGCGAGCTGCACCCTCGCGCCCGTGCGGCGCAAGGCCGAACTGCTACGGATCGGGCGGCTGGCGATGCGGCGATCGATGCTGGCGGCCGACCCCGAACTGGCGGCGGGGTGGGCCGAAAGCTAGGCGGGATCGATCCGCGCCGAATCGAAACCCGCTTCATATTGCGGTGCCGAATCGGTGATGCACACCCAGGGCGCCTTCGAGCCGACGAAGATATGCGCGGCATAGCCGCGAAACCCGGGATCGTCGTCGAGCAGCCCCGCGGGGACAAAGAAGAATTTGCCGTCGCCGGCGGGCAGCGGTACCGGGCTGCCGCACCGGCCGCAGAAATGCGCCGCCCAGCCGCCGCCGTCGGGAACGGCGAAGCGCCGGATCCGTTCCTCGCCCGCCAGCCAGCGAAAAGCCGCAGCGGGTGCGTAGAAGACCGCATTGCCGTCGGTGCCCGATACCTTGCGGCATTTCGAGCAATGGCATTGCCCGGCGGGTCCGATTGTCCCGTCGATCGCGAAGCGGACGCCGCCGCACAGGCAGGACCCTCCTGTCGTCCCGGTCATGCGGCCGCTCTCCCTCATCGATGCCGTCCTATCCGCGTGCCTGCATCCGCGCGAGATAGCGTGCGAGGATGTCGATCTCGAGATTGACCGGCCGCCCTGCCGCCGCCTCGCCGAGCGTCGTCAGCGCCTGTGTGTGCGGAATGATGTTGAGCGTGAAATGGGCGCTGCCGTCGGCCTGGTCGGCGACATTGTTGACGGTCAGCGATACGCCGTCGAGCGTGATCGAACCCTTTGGCGCGATATGCGGCGCCAGCGTCGCGGGGGCCGACACGGTGACGGTGACGCTGTCGCCTGCCGGCACGACCGACACGATCTGCCCCACCGCGTCGACATGGCCGGTGACGATATGCCCGCCGAGTTCGTCGCCGACTCGGAGCGCGCGTTCGAGGTTGAGACGGCGGCCGGCGTCCCACATGCCGGGCGCGGTGCAGGCGAGCGTCTCGGCGCTCGCGTCGACCGCGAACCATCCGCCCGGGCCGTTGCTGCCTTCGTCGACCCCCTTGTCGACCACCGTCAGGCACGCGCCCGAACAGGCGATCGAAGCGCCGAGATCGATGCCGTCGACGTCGTAGACGGTGCCGATGACGAGCCGCGTATCGCCGCGATCCTCGCGGTTACGGATGGTGCCGATGTCGGTGATGATGCCGGTGAACATAGGTCGCTATTCCCTTCGCGTCCGCTCGTAGACGTCGAGTTGGTCGCTGCCAAGCGCGCGGCTGTCGGCGAGGCGCCAGCGGCCGTGCGCGGTGTCGAGACCGGCCAGCCCGATGTCGCCGAGCGCGGCGCGGCCGGCGCCGATCAGGATCGGCGCCCGATAGAGCAGCAGCCGGTCGACGCGGTCGGCAGCGAGGAAGGCGGTGGCCGCGCCGGCGCCGCCCTCGACGAGCAGCGAATCGATTTCGGGGATCGCTTCGGGCGATGCCACCGCGGTCCAGCCGTCGGGGGCCTCGCCGCGGGTGAGCAGCAATTTGCGCGGGCTGCGGTCTTCGAGCCCGGGCAGGCGGACGTCGAGGCGCGGCGAATCGGCGTCGAGCGTGCCGCGACCGACGAGGATCGCCTCGTGCTTCGCGCGTTCGAGATGGCCGTGCGCGCGTGCGCGCGCGCCGGTGATCCAGCGGCTTGTCCCGTCGGCCAGCGCGATGCATCCGTCGAGCGAGGTCGCGAGCTTGAGGGTGACGAAGGGGCGCCCGGCGGTGCGCCGCGTCCACCAGGGTGCCATCGCGGCGCGCGCGGCGGCGGGCGCGAGGTTGAAGACGGTCTCGATTCCCGCCGCCTGCAGCCGCGCGATCCCCCGCCCGTCGGTGCGCGGATCGGGATCCTGCGCGGCGATCACGACGCGCGCGATCCCGGCGGCAACCAGCGAATCGGCGCAGGCGGGGCCGCGCGGACTCGCGTGGGCGCAGGGTTCGAGGCTGACATAGGCGGTCGCGCCGCGCGCCATTGTGCCGGCGGCGGCGAGCGCCATCGCCTCGGCATGCGGACGGCCGCCGGGCTGGGTCCAGCCGCGCCCGACGACCCGGCCCTCGCGGACCAGCAGGCAGCCGACATTGGGGTTGGGCGCCGACGCGGGGCGCCCGCGCAGCGACAGCGCGATCGCGGCCGCCATCCAGTCGGCGTCGGCGGGCGGGTGCGGCATCGCGAAGGTCAGTCGGAGTTCTTCGGGGCGGCCGCGGCGGGCTGCGGTCCGCGGGCCGCGCGTTCGGCGAGCGTCGAGCGCGTCTGGACCGGCGCCGGTTTTTTCTTCGCTTCGGCCGCGGCTTCGTCGCCCAGCGTTTCGCGCGTCACCTTGTCGGCTTCGGCCGAATCATATTCGACCCCCATCATGTCGGCGAGGCGCTGATATTCGGCGCGCTTCTCGGCATTGCGGCGCGTCGTCTCCTTCGCGCGGGCGACCCAGTCGGCGCGAATCTCGGAATCGCTGCGCTTTGCCGACCAGTTTTCGAAATAGATGATCTGCGCCTTGGGCTCTTCATAGGGGATCAGATATTGCGACACGCCGCTGAACACGACGTAGGTCAGCGCGCTTGCGACCCCCCAGATCGCCCAGCGATGCGGGCGCGGTTCGCGGATATAGCCCCAGAAATCGGAGAGGCCGCCGCCAAGGTCGGGTTTGCTGAACATGCGCATGCGCATAATTTAGGCGATGTCGCGGCAATTTGCGAGGGGCGACGCGAATGCACCGTGTGCAACCCCGGCGACAGTGATTGCAAAAAATGCAACTACGGATGCTTATTTCGCAGTTGCGGAATCGATTGTGCAGTGCAATATCACACTTGCCTTTTAGGCATCCTCTCCCAAAACTTTCACGGGCCGCCCCTCGGGGCGGCCCTTTTTTTTGCGTCTCCGGTTTGGGCGTTGAACAGCGCCTCCACCTGTTTTCAAGGTGATAGGGCGCCGGCGAACCGATCAGGCCTGTATGGGGGTGCGTTTTTCGAACCGACGCACCTCGGCGATGAAGCTCCCCGGCAGCGGCGTCGGTTGTCCGCTGTCGAGATCGAGATGGGCATAGTCGATCTCGATGTCGGTGAGGCGCTCTTCTCCCCGGAAAATCCCGCAGTGGAGCGTGAAACTGTCGCGCCCGAAGCGGCTGACACGCGCGGCGATGGTGATCAGCTCGTCGAGCCGCGCCGGGGCATGATAATCGATCTCGCAATGCGTTTCGCGGATATCTGTACCATATTGGTGAAAATAGGGCCCCGGCTGCCCCTCGCCGAGCGCGCGAAAATATTCGGTCACGCCGATATCGGCGTAAACGAGATAATGGCCGTTGAAGACGATATTCTGGCCATCGATCTCGTTGAAGCGGACGCGCACCGTCTCGTGGACGCGGAAATCGCCGAGCGGCACTTCGCTGCGGGGGGATGTCATCGCGCGATCAGGCGGCGAGTGCGGCGGGGGTGCGGTCGAGCGGTGCGCAGGCGGCCGCGAGCCAGTCGCGATCGCCGTCGTCCATCCCCGGAGCCAGCTTGTCGAACGTCGCGGCGTGATAGGCGTCGAGCCAGTCGGCTTCGGCCGCCGACAGCAGCGACGCGTCGACGAGATCCTGCGCGATCGGCGCAAAGGTGATCGTCTCGAACCCCAGCATTTCTTCCTCGGCACCGTCGATCGCGAGCGCGGTCACGATCACCAGATTCTCGATCCGGATGCCGAAATGCCCCGCCTTGTAGTAACCCGGCTCGTTCGAGAGGATCATGCCCGCGTGCAGCGGCTCCTCGGTCCCGGCCTGCCCGCCCGACGGCTTGGCGATGCGCTGCGGTCCTTCGTGCACCGCCAGATAGGTGCCGACGCCGTGCCCGGTACCATGCGCATAATCGACCCCGTCGGCCCAGAGATATTGCCGCGCGAGGATGTCGAGCTGACTGCCGCGCGTCCCCCTGGGGAAGCGTGCGGTCGCGAGCGCGATATGCCCCTTGAGCACCTGGGTGAAGCGGCGGCGCATCTCGGCGGTAGGCTGGCCGATCGCGATCGTGCGCGTGATGTCGGTCGTGCCGTCGGCATATTGGCCGCCCGAATCGACGAGATAGAGCGTGCCGGTCTCGATCGCGCGGTTGGTGGTTTCGTCGACCTTGTAGTGCGGCAGCGCGCCATTGGGGCCGGCGGCCGAGATGGTGTCGAACGACAGGTCCCTGAGCGCGCCGCCCTCGTCGCGGAAGGCACGCAGCTTCGCCGCGGCGCCCAGTTCGTCGAGCCCGCCCTCGGGCGCGACCGCTTCCATCCACCGGAGGAAACGCGAGACCGCGACGCCGTCGCGGATGTGCGCGGCGCGGGTGCCGCCCAGTTCGACGCTGTTCTTGATCGCCTTGGGCAGCACCGCGGGGTCGCGGTGGCGTTCGATCTGCGCGCCCGCGGCTTCGAGTGCGGTAAAGATCGCTGCGACCGCGCGGTCGGGATCGACCGCGACCTTCTTGCCCGCGAGGCCCGCAAGAGCGGCCTCGAAAGCGTTGCGATCGTGGATGCGGACGCTGTTGCCGAGGTGCGCGCGCACCGCGTCGGTGATCTTTTCGGGCGCGATGAACAGGTCGGCGGTCGCGTCGGCATGGAGCAGCGCAAAGGCGAGCCCGACCGGCGTGTGGCTGACGTCGGTCCCGCGGATATTGAAGGTCCAGGCGATCGAATCGAGCGCGGTCATCACCGTCGTGTCGAGCCCCTTGGCCTTCAGCCAGTCGGCGATGATTTCGCGTTTCTCGACCGCGCTCTGGCCGGCCAGTGCGGCGTCGTGGACGCTCACGACGGCGTCGCTCGGCGCGGGCTGGTCATCCCACGCGGCGTCGAGCGGATTGGCGGCGACCGCGACGAGCGCGGCGCCCCTGGCCTGCAGCGCCTTGTCGAGCGCGCGCGCCCAGTCGGTGCCGTGCAGCCAGGGGTCGTAGCCGATCGTCTGCCCCGCGGCGACATTCGCGCCGAGCCATTCGGCGATGCTCGACTGCGGCACCCCGACATAGTCGAAGAGCGCGCCGTCGACCTGGTCGCGGACCTGCACCGTGTAGCGCCCGTCGACGAACACCGCGGCCTTGGCGGGCAGCACCACCGCGGTTCCCGCCGAGCCGCCGAAGCCGGTCAGCCATGCCATGCGCTGCGCATAGTCACCGACATACTCGCTCATATGTTCGTCGCTGATCGGCACGATGAAGCCGTCGAGGCCGCGGGCGGCCAGTTCGGCGCGGACCCGCGCGAGGCGCTCGGCATGAACGGGGCTGGACATGGTTGCTTCCTTATTCCTACATCGCTGGCGATCCTGCCCACCGGGGGCGGCTCCGCGGGAGTTTTTCGATGCGCGCTATTTGGATGTTTATGGCGGCAATTGCCACCCCGCTTGTCGCGATCCCCGGCGCTTTGGCCGAAGAGAAAGAGAGTGCATTGACCAACGAGACCCCCGCGCCGTCCGCGGCCCCCGTCGCCCAGCAGCGCCCGCACGAAATGGTGCTGCACGGCAAGACGCTGTCGGATCCCTGGCACTGGCTGCGCGACCCGAGCTATCCGGTGGTCGATGACGCCGACATCCTCGATTATGTGAAGGCCGAGAACGCCTGGTTCGACGCGGCGATGAAGCCGCACGCCGAACTGGTCGAAACCCTTTTCCAGGAGATGAAGGGGCGCATCAAGGAGGCCGATTCGAGCGTGCCGCAGAAGGACGGCGACTGGCTCTACTGGGTCGAATATGAAGAGGGCGCCGAATATAAGAAATGGTATCGGAAACCCGCATCGGGCGCCGGCGATACGCAGCTGATCCTCGACGAGGTCGCGATGGCCGAGGGCAAGGAATATTTCCGCCTCGCCGAAGTCTCGGTCAGCCCGAACGGCAAGCTGATGGCCTATTCGTTCGACGACAATGGCTCCGAACGCTTCGAGGCGCGCATCCGCAACCTCGAGACCGGCGCAATGCTGCCCGACGTCATCCCGGGCACGCTGTCGTCGCTCGTCTGGACGTCGGCGGGCGACGCGATCCTCTATGGCCTCGCCAACGAGAATTGGCGCACCGACAATGTCCGGCTGCACAAGCTCGGCACGCCTGTGGCCGACGACAAATTGCTCTACAAGGAGGCCGACATCGGTTTCGGGGTCGGGATCGGCAAGACCGCCGCCGACAATTATATCGTGATCGCGACGGGCGACAACGAGACGAGCGAGGTCTACCTGCTCCCCGCCGACAATCCCGAGGCGAAGATGCAGCTCGTGTCGGCGCGGAAGAAGGGCCGCGAGTACAGCGTCGATGAGCGCGACGGCACGCTCTACATCCACACCAACGACGAACATCCCAACTTCCGCGTCGCCACGGCGAGCATCAGGGCGCCGGGTGACTGGAAGACGCTGATCCCCGGGTCGGACCATAGCTACATCACCGGCTTCTCGGTGTTCCGCGACTATTTCGTGCTCGAAAGCCGCGAGGACGGGCTCGATCAGGTCGATATCCGCAAATATGATACGCCGCTGACCCCCGGCCGGATCAAATTCCCCGAGGCGACCTATGTCGCGGGGCTCGGCGACAATCCCGAATATCATCAGGATAAATTGCGCATCGACTATGAATCGATGGTCACTCCCGACACCGTCTATGACTATGATCTGGCGAGCGGAAAACTCGAAACGCTGAAGGTGCAGGAAATTCCTTCGGGTTATGATCCGACACAATATGTAACCGAACGGGTGAATCTGCCGAGCCGCGACGGCAAGACGATGGTTCCCGCCTCGCTCGTCTACAAGAAGGGCACGAAGCGCGACGGCAGCGCGCCGATGCACCTCTATGCCTATGGTTCCTACGGTTACCGCGTCCCGCCGGGCTTTTCGACGACGCGCCTCAGCCTCGTCGATCGCGGAATGATCTATGCGATCGCGCACGTTCGCGGCGGTGACGATATGGGGCGCGGCTGGTACCTCGCGGGCAAGGCGACCGAGCGCAAGAATAGTTTCAACGACTTCATCGACGTCGCCAGGGGGCTGATCGCGAAAAACTATACCAGCGCGGGCAGGATTTCGGTCGAGGGCCGCTCGGCGGGCGGGCAGGTGATGGGGGTGATCTACAACGAGGCACCCGAACTGTGGGGCGCGGTGCTCGCGGGGGTGCCCTTCGTCGATGTGATCAACACGATGGTCGACGAAACGCTGCCGCTGACCCCCGGCGAATGGCCCGAATGGGGCAATCCGATCACCGACAAGGCGGCGTTCGACTATATGCTGAGCTACAGCCCGTACGACAATGTCACCGCGAAAGCCTATCCGCCGATGCTGGTGTCGGCGGGGCTCAACGACCCGCGCGTGACCTATTGGGAACCGTCGAAGTGGGTCGCGAAGCTGCGCGCGACGCGGACCAACGACGCGACGCTGCTGCTTCGCACCAATATGGGCGCGGGGCACGGCGGCAAGTCGGGCCGCTGGGGCGCACTGCGCGAGGATGCCGAGGAGTTTGCGTTCGTACTGACCCAGCTGGGGGTGGAGAAATAGGGCTGGCCCGTGGCGAACGACAAGCAGCTGACGGGTAATATCGGCGTCTATCACGTTGCCCGCGAACTATCGCGGCACGGGTGGAACGTCATGCTCACGGTGCGCAATGCGCGCGGCGCGGATCTATATGCCGTCTCGACCTCCGAAAGGCTTGCCTGCCCCATTCAGGTCAAGGCGCATTCGGCAAAGCCGCAGGACGTGAACCTCGGGCTTCATCCCGAGAAGCTGGTGACTCCCTGGTGGGTTTTCGCCGGCTTTGTCGCGACGAGCGAACCGGTCTGCTATGTCATCGGCCTGGACGAGATCCGGGAGCGGATGGGGCGCGATCCGGGAACGCGCTCGGGCAAGGCCGAGCATGAACGAGCCTATTGGTTTGACCGTCGCCATTATACGCCCGGCAGTGACCGTGAAATGACCCACGCGCGCGAAGCATGGGACAGGCTGGGCGATTGTCGCCTGTAGCGACGGCGGTGCATCGGGGTAACGACGAGGGGCGTTAAGCCTCCGCGCCGAGTTGCTCGAGCCAGGCCTTCGCTTGTTTCGGCTCGCCAGGGGCGTTCGATCGAACCGGTCCGCGCGACGCCTCGAACTCCGCGTGCAGCGCAAAGGGCTCGATGCCAAGCTGGCTCCGCAGCTGATCGATTTCCTCGCCGCGGTCGCACAGGTCGGTGACGACCGGCGCCCATTTTGCGTGCATTGCGCGGTCTTTGGTGTGTCCGAACAGTCCCCAGGATCCCGCCGCGACCCTGCGCAACGCGTCGAGCAGGGCGGCGCGATATTCGGCCTCCAGCTCTTCGCGGCGACCGTCGAGGCGTGCAAGGCGGTCAGCCCGGCTCATCGGCGAGGCAGATATCCGCGTGCTGCCAGTTCGAACTCGAGCGTGGCCGCATCCTCGAACACATGCCCCGCAATCCCGACCGATTCGCTGCCCGCGATGTTCTTCGCGACGTCGTCGATGAAAAGCGCGCCCGCGGGGTCGATGCCGAATCGCTCGATCGCGAGGGTGTAGATCGCGGGGTCGGGTTTCATCAGCTTCTCGGTGCCCGAGACGATGATGTCCTCGAAGCGGTCGAAGATCGGCTGAGTCGGGCGGAAAGCCTCCCAGAATTCATGGCCGAAATTGGTGATCGCGAAGAGCGGCACGCCCGCGGCGTCGAGTCGTTCGACGAGTTCGAGGCTGCCCGGCACGGGACCCGGGATCGTCTCGTTGAAGCGCGTCGCATAGGCGTCGATCAGCGCGCCATGATCGGGGAATTCGGCTTTCAGTTCGGGAAGCATCTCGGCGAGCGGGCGGCCGGCGTCGTGCTGGAAATGCCACTGCGGCGTCACGACATGGGTGACGAACCATTCGAGCTCGCCTTCGTCGGCGATCAGCTTTGCGAACAGGAAGCGCAGGTCCCAGTCGAAGAGGACACGCCCGACATCGAAGATCACGCAGCGGTCGATCATTTCGCCTCCGGGTACGCGAAAGCGCCGCCGGAAGGGTCCGACGGCGTTACGCTGTTCAGCAAAAGCAAACGGGGCGGAAACGCCCCGCGCAAGGGCATCAGCCCTGGCGCGCCTTGAAACGGCGGTTGGTCTTGTTGATCACATAGGTCCGGCCGCGACGGCGGATCACGCGGTTGTCCCGGTGGCGGTCCTTCAGCGACTTCAGGCTGTTGCGAATCTTCATGGTTCTTGTCCGATAAACTTGGCGTTGCACGCGAAGCGGCGCAACTATGGCGAAGCAGCCCGAAAGTCAACGGGGGTTCGGGGCAAAACATCGCCCCGTACGCGGAGGGGGACCGGTCAGGCCGCGCCGCGCCGTTCGACCAGCGCGCGTTCCCACGCCAGCGCGTGCGCAACGATCGTGTCGAGGTCGGCATAGCGCGGCTGCCAGCCGAAGGCGGCGCGAATCGCGCCATTGTCGGCGACGAGCGCGTCGGGGTCGCCCGCGCGGCGGGGCCCCATGCGCCGCTCGATCGGGCGATTCGTCGCCTTGTCGACCCCGTCGAGCACTTCGAGCACCGAAAAGCCGCGGCCATAGCCGCAGTTGAGCCTGTGGCTGGTGGCCGGGTCGGCGATCAGCGCGTCGAGCGCGAGCAGATGCGCCGCGGCAAGGTCGCTGACATGGATATAGTCGCGCACCCCGGTGCCGTCGGGGGTGTCGAAGTCGGTGCCGAAGACGTCGACATGGCTGCGCTGGCCCAGCGCGGCCTCGACCGCGACCTTGATCAGATGCGTGGCGCCCGCGGTCGACTGGCCGCTGCGCGCCGCGGGGTCGGCGCCCGCGACGTTGAAATAGCGCAGCGCGCAATAGTTGAAATCGTGCGCCGCGGCGACGTCGGCCAGCATCGCCTCGGTCATCAGCTTCGACATGCCATAGGGGTTGATCGGCCGCTGCGGCGCGTCCTCGCGCACCGGCACGCTGTCGGGAATGCCATAGGTGGCGGCGGTCGAGGAGAAGATGAAGTGGCGCACTCCCGATGCGACGGCGCTGGCGATCAGCGACCGGCTGCGCGCGCTGTTGTTGTCATAATATTTGAGCGGGTCGGCGACCGATTCGGGCACCACGACCGACCCCGCGAAATGCATGATCGCGCCCACCCCCTGTTCGGCGACGATGCGTGCGACGAGCGCGGCGTCGGCGATATCACCCTCGTAGAAGGCCGCGCCGGCGGGCACCGCCCAGCGAAAGCCCGTGACGAGATTGTCGAGCACGGCCACCCGCCAGCCGGCATCGAGCAGCGCGAGCACCGCATGGCTGCCGATATAGCCGGCGCCGCCGGTGACGAGGATGGTGAAGGGACGGGACGGGGAGGTTTCGGTCACGGGGGCGCGGCTCCTTTGCGCGGAAAAACTAGGCGCGGCGTGGTTAGCAATCGGTTAGCGGGGGGGCGGTCCGCCCCCGGGCTCGGCGGATGTTCATCCCGCGAGCGCCTTCTGCCGGCGCCGCTGCACCGACGAGCCATACCCCATCGCCTCGCGATATTTGACCACGGTGCGGCGCGCGATGTCGTGGCCTTCGGCGGACAATTTCTGGGCGATCGTCTCGTCGGACAGGATCGCCTTGGCGTCCTCGGCCTCGATCATCGCCTTGATCCGGCTCTTGACCGCCTCGGCCGACACCGCGCCGTCGCCTTCGGTTGCCGAAATACCCGACGAAAAGAAATATTTGAGTTCGAACAGCCCGCGCGCGCAGCTCAGATATTTATTGCTGGTCACGCGGCTGACGGTCGATTCGTGCATGCCGATGTCCTCGGCGACCTGGCGCAGCGTCAGCGGGCGCATGTGCGACACGCCATGGAGGAAGAAGCCCTCCTGCTGCTTGACGATCGCGCTTGCGACCTTGACGATCGTGCGCTGGCGCTGGTCGAGCGCGCGCACGAGCCAGTTGGCGCCCGCGAGCTGTTCGGAGAGCCACGCCTTGCTCTTTGCGGCCGCGCCCTGCGTCAGTTCGGCGTAATAGCGGCGATTGACGAGCAGGCGCGGCAGGGTTCCGCCGTTGATCTCGACCGCCCAGCCTTCGGCGGTCCGCCGGATGTAGAGATCGGGAACGACCGCCTGCGCGGCGCCGCCGCCGAAGCGCAGCCCGGGCTTGGGGTCGTAGCCGCGCAGCTCGCGGATCATGTCGGCGAGATCCTCGTCGTCGACGCCGCAGATGCGTTTGAGCTGCGGAAAGGCGCCCTTGGCGACGAGATCGAGGTGCGCGATCATCGTCGCCATCGCGGGGTCGTAGCGGTCGGCCTCGCGCGCCTGGATCGCGATGCATTCGGCGAGGTCGCGCCCGCCGACCCCCGAGGGGTCGAAGCCCTGTACCCCGGCGAGCACCGCTTCGACCAGCGCGAGCGGCACCCCGAGCCGCTGCGCGAGGTCGGCGAGGTCGGCGCGCAGATAGCCCGCCTCGTCGATCAGCGCGACGAGCTGTGCCGCGACCATCGCCTCGATCCCGTCGAAGCGTTCGCCGACCTGCGCCAGCAGATGGTCGTGGAGCGTGCCTTCATGGTCCGCGAAACTGTCGAAATCGATGCCGTCGCTATCGCCGCCCGACAGGCCGACGCTGTCGCTCGCGCTGTCGTGGTGGAAGCGTTCCTCGGTGAAGTCGACGTCGAGGTCGTCGCGCGTGCCGCTGTCGGCGGCCAGCGCCTGATCGGCGTCGAGCGACGCGGCCTCGACCGCGGGCGCGTCGCCGGGGGCGTCGTCGGGGCCGGTGTCGCCGTCGGGCGGCGCGGTGTCGAGCAGTGGATTGCCCTCGAGCGCTTCGGCCAGATAGGCGTCGAGCTCGAGGTTCGACAGCGCGAGCAGCTTGATCGCCTGCTGGAGCTGCGGCGTCATCACCAGCGATTGCGACTGGCGGAGATCGAGGCGCGGACCCAACGCCATCAGCGTGTCACCGCATCACAGGGAGAAACCCTCGCCGAGATAGAGGCGCCGCACCTCGGGGTCGGCGACGAGCTCGGCGGGCGATCCCGCGAGCAGCACCTTGCCGTCGTAGATGATGCAGGCGCGATCGACGAGGTCGAGCGTCTCGCGGACATTATGGTCGGTGATCAGCACCCCGATCCCGCGCGTCTTGAGGTCGGCGACGAGGTCGCGGATGTCGCTGATCGACAGCGGGTCGATGCCCGCAAAGGGTTCGTCGAGCAGGATGATCGACGGGTTGGCGGCGAGCGCGCGCGCGATTTCGGCGCGGCGCCGTTCGCCGCCCGACAGCGCCATCGCCGCGGCGCTGCGCAGCCGGGTCAGGCCGAATTCGTCGAGCAGTTCCTCGAGCCGGCGTTCGCGCGCGATCCGGTCGGGTTCGGCGAGTTCGAGCACCGCGCTGATATTCTGTTCGACCGTCATGCCACGAAAAATCGAGGTTTCCTGCGGCAGATAGCCGAGGCCGAGGATCGCGCGGCGGTACATCGGCAGCGCGGTGATGTCGGCGCCGTCGAGCATGATGCGCCCGGCGTCGGGCTTCACCAGCCCCATGATCGAATAGAAGCAGGTCGTCTTGCCCGCGCCGTTGGGGCCGAGCAGTCCGACGACCTCGCCCTTGCCGACCGACAGCGACACGTCGGAAAGCACGACGCGCTTGTCGTAGCTCTTGGCGATCGAGATGACCGCGAGGCCGTTGCCCGCCGCCGCATCCTGCTGGACGTGCGAGACATGCTCGGCGACGCCGTGGTCGCCGGGGGCGGGGGGCGTGGCCAGATTGGTTTCGTCGGTCATGCGCGGTGGATTAACCGAGGAGCGGCGGCAGCGTCAATCTGGCAAGATTTTTGCAGGGCGGAATTGCGGCGGAAGGCGATCTGATCCCTCTGGTTGCGCGCCATCGGGGGGATTTCCAACGCCCGCGCCGGCACTCAATGGCCGACCGCTTCGCCGCGCACGACCCCCGACAGCGCGAGCTGTTCGTCGATCGCCGCCATCAGCCGCGCGAGCGCCGCTTCGTCCTTTGCCTCGGCGCGGGCGACGAGCACGTCCTGGGTGTTCGACGCGCGGAGCAGCCACCAGCCGTCGTCGGTGAGCACGCGTGCGCCGTCGGTGCGGTCGACGCGGGCCCCGGCTTCGGAGAGGCGCGCGAGAACTTCGTCCACAATGGCGAATTTCCGGACCTCGTCGACCTGAAAACGCAGCTCGGGGGTGTTGACCATCGGCGCCATCGCACCGCGCAGGTCGGTGACGCTCGCTCCCAGCTTGGTGGCGGCCTCGATCAGCCGCACCGCGGCATAGGGCGCGTCGTCATAGCCGTAATAGCGGTCGGCGAAGAAGATATGCCCGCTCATCTCGCCCGCGAGCGGAGAGCCGGTTTCCTTCATTTTGGCCTTGATCAGGCTGTGTCCGGTCTTCCACATCAAGGGCTGCCCGCCGAGTTCGGCGACGCGGTCGAACAGTGCCTGGCTCGCCTTCACGTCGGCGATCACCGTCGCGCCCGGGCGGTCGGCGAGCACCGCGGCGGCGTAGATCTGGAGCAGCTGGTCGCCCCAGATCACCCGGCCCTCACCGTCGATCGCGCCGATGCGGTCGCCGTCTCCATCGAAAGCGACGCCGAAATCGAGGTTCCTCTCGGCGACGAGCCCCCGCAGATCGGCCAGATTCTTCTCTTCGGTCGGATCGGGATGGTGGTTCGGAAAATGGCCGTCGATATCGGTGTAGAGAAGGAAATGCTCGCCGGGCAGCCGCGCGGTGAGCTTTTCGATCACCGTGCCCGCGGCGCCGTTGCCGGCGTCCCAGCCGATGCGGTACGCGCCGCCCGTGAAACCCTCGACCAGCCGGTCGACATAGGCGTCGACGATGTCGATGCTCTCCGACGATCCCTCGCCGCTTTCCCAGTCGCCCGCCGCGGCCATGGCGCCGATGCCCGCGATGTCGGTGCCGTAGAAGGGGCGTCCCTGAAACACCATCTTGAAGCCGTTGTAGTCGGGGGGATTGTGGCTGCCGGTTATCTGTATGCCGCCGTCGACCTCTTCGGTTGACGCGGCGTAATAGAGCATCGGGGTGGGGCCGAGCCCGACGTTGAGTGCGTCGACGCCCGCGGCGTTGATCCCTTCGATCAGCGCGTCGGCGAGCATCGGTGACGAGAGGCGCCCGTCGTAGCCGACCGCGATGCGGCGCCCGCCGGCGCGCGCGATCAGCGTCGCGAAGCTGCGCCCGATGGCGTAGGCGTCGGTCGCCGACAGCGTGTCGCCGACGACGCCGCGAATGTCATATTCGCGCAGCATCGTCGGGTGGAAGGCATGCGTCGTGATCGGGGTCATGCTCGGCTCTCGCTTTGGTTTCGGGAAAGGGGAGAAGGATCAGGCCGCGGCGAACAGGTCGCCGTCGGGGTGCAGCCGTTCGCGCGCGGGCAGGTTGAGTCCCGCCATCGCTTCGCGCAATTCCTGCCGCGCGACGACATGGCCCATTCCCATGCCGCCGAGATGCGCCTTGTCGAGCAGGGTGAGCCCGGCCGGGAAGAGTTCGCGGTAGATGACGCGCTCGCCGAGCCCCGGAATGACGCGGAAACCGACGCGGCGTGACAGCTGGTTCAGCGCCTCGCCGACGCGGCGCATATTGTGCGCGTCGACGTGCTGGAGGCGGTTGCGCAGGATGATCCAGTCGATCGTCCGCCCGTCGCTCTTGGCGCGCGCCTTGCGCGTGTCCCAGATCAGCTCCGAATAGAAGCTGGGGCGGGTGACCTGAAAGCTTTCGGGATCGACCTGGCCGATCAGGTCGAAGTCGATGAAGCTGTCGTTGATCGGCGTGACCAGCGTGTCGGCGCTGGTCGCCATGTGGCGTGCGAAGACGTCGTCGCGGCCGGGCGTGTCGGCGATGAAATAGTCGGCGCCCGCGCTCAGTCGCGCGACCTGTGCGTCGAGTTCCTCGATCGTCGACCCTTCGAACACCTCGAAGCGCGGGATCGGCAACGCGATCTCGCGCCGTTTCATCGTGTTGGTGCGGTTTTCGAGATAGCGGTGAAAGGTGCGCTGGCGCGGGTCGAGATCGAGCCCCGCGACCCGCCAGCCCTGGCTCGCCAGCGCCACGGCGAAATGCACGGCGCAGGTCGATTTGCCCGTCCCGCCCTTTTCATTGGCAAAGATGATGCGGTGCGGCGCGGGCATCGGCACGGGGGTCGTCATGGGCGTTGCGATTTTCCTGTCGGCGCGGCATGGCTGCCGCGTGGGGTGGCGTTGGCGTCGCCAATATCGGAGGGCAGGCGAGCGTGCAAATCATCCGTGACATCGCCATGCTGCATCGTGCCGTTACGGCACTGAAAGCGGGCGGCAAGGCTGTGGCGCTGGTTCCGACGATGGGCGCGCTGCACGACGGGCACCTGTCGCTCGTGCGCATGGGCAAGCGCGTCGCCGACCATGTCGTCGTGTCGATTTTCGTCAATCCGACCCAGTTCGGGCCGAACGAGGATCTCGCCGCCTATCCGCGCGACGAGGCGCGCGACGCCGCGCTGCTCGCGCAGGAAGGCGTGAGCCTGCTGTGGGCACCCGATGTGGCGACCATGTATCCCGCGGGCCACGGCACGCATATCGAGGTCGCCGAACTCGGCGCCGACTATTGCGGCGCGGCACGGCCGGGGCATTTCGACGGCGTCGCGACCGTGGTCGCCAAATTGTTCAACCAGGTGCGCCCCGACATCGCGATCTTTGGCGAGAAGGACTGGCAGCAGCTCGCGATCATCCGTCGCATGGCGCGCGACCTTGATTTCGGGCTCGATATCTTGGGCGCACCGATCGCACGCGACGCCGACGGACTCGCGCTGTCGTCGCGCAACGCCTATCTTTCGCCCGAGCAACGCGCGGCGGCGACCGCCTTTCCGGCGGCGCTCAAGGCCGCCGCGGCGGCGATCGCGGGTGGCGCCGACGTCGCGCAGAGCCTCGCCGCGGCCGAGGCGGCAATCCTTGCAGGCGGGTTCGACAGCATCGATTATGTCGCGCTGGCCGATGCCGCCAGCCTCGAGCGGCTCCCCGTCTTTCGCGCCCCGGCACGGCTGCTGGCGGCCGCGCGGATCGGCAAGACGCGGCTGATCGACAATCACCCGGTGGGGTGACGGAAATATAAATATCAGTTTTTACGATGTTTTTTCGGTTATCCCCGAAAAATGCATTTGTCGTTAACGCTTTGTTGACCATGATCCGCAAGGTTCGGGCCCGAGGTCTCCATGTGGGGTGGAGGCGACAGGGGGTTATCATGGCGAACAGTCTGAAGTCCGCACAGTTTCTGATCGAAAGCCGGCTGCTCGATGCCGCACGCGGCGACGCCAATGCCTATTTCGATCTCGGCATCGCTTTCTCGACCGGCAGCGGCGGGGTCGATGTCGATCTGATCCAGGCGCATAAATGGTTCAACCTCGCGGCGCTCGGCGGCAATCGCGAAGGCCAGCAATGCCGCGCCGACTTGTCCGACGAGATGAGCCGCGACGAGATCGCCGAAGCGCAGCGCCAGGCGCGCGCCTGGCTCGACGAGACCGCCCGCCGCCCGGCGGCACGGCGCTTCGCGGCCTGAAATTTCGCACAAAGACACGAAGACACGAAGAGGTTGGCTTGGGCCGTCAGGCCCCCTGCTTCTCCCGAGTTGAGGGAGAGGGCCGCATCGCGGCCGCCGCGGCATCTTCGTGCCTTGGTGCGAACCAAATATCCCGCCGGTCGCGCTAATCCGCTCGCCTGAATGGCAGATGCCCTTCTAGCCAGTCCATTTCGGCTTCCTCGGCGCGGCGTTCCGTTTCCAGATAATCGGCGACCGCGCGCCGGAATCCCGGATCGGCGATAAAATGCGCCGACCAGGTGGCGACGGGCCCATAGCCCCGCGCGAGCTTGTGGCCGCCCTGCGCCCCCGCTTCGACCCGCGCCAGCCCGCGTTCGATCGCAATGTCGATCGCGCGATAATAGCAAAGCTCGAAATGGAGATAGGGGATGTCGGCGAGGCAGCCCCAGTAGCGGCCGTAGAGCGTGTCGGCGCCGACGAAATGCATCGCCCCCGCGACCGCGCGGCCATCGCCGTCATAGCCAAGGACGAGGATGATGTCGTCGGCCATCGACGCGCCCATCAGGTCGAACGCCTCGCGCGTCAGATAGGGCTGCCCCCATTTGCGCGCGCCGGTGTCCTGATAGAAAAGCCACATCGCGTCCCAATGGTCGGGCCGGATCGCGGCGCCGGTCACTTGCTCGATGCGCAGGCCCTCGACCGCGCGCGCGCGTTCCTTGCGGAGCTGCTTGCGCTTTGCTGCGTTGAGCGTTGCGAGGAAATCGTCGAAGCCTGCATAGCCCGCATTGGCGAAATGGAACTGGATGTCGCGGCGCAGCAGCCAGCCCGCGCTCTTGAACAGCGGCAGCTGCGCCGGATCGACGAAGGTCGCGTGCGCCGACGACAGCCCGTTCTGGCGCACCACCGCTTCGGCGGCACGGATCAGCAGCGCGGCGTCGGCATCGCCGTGCGCGAGCAGTCGCGGCCCCGGCACCGGGGTGAAGGGCACCGCGATTTGCAGCTTGGGATAATAGTCGCCGCCCGCGCGCGTCCACGCATCGGCCCACGCGTGGTCGAAGACATATTCGCCCTGGCTGTGCGCCTTGAGATAGGCGGGCGCCGCGGCGACGAGCGCGCCGGCGTCATCCTCGACCAGCAGGGGCGCGGGTTGCCAGCCGGTGCCCGCCCCGACGCTGCCCGATTGCTCGAGCAGCGACAGGAAGGCGTGGCCGACGAACGGGTTGCCCCCGCCGGCGAGCGCGTCCCACGCACCGGCATCGAGACCGGCGATGCCGGTGCCGAGCGAGATTGTCCGTGGGGGCGGGTCGGCCTCGGCCATGCGGTCCTTACGCCGGACGCACCGCGACGATCGCGTCGACTTCGACCGCGGCGCCGAGCGGCAGCACCGCGACGCCGACCGCGCTGCGGGCATGGCGCCCCGCGTCGCCGAACAGCGCTTCCATCAGCTCCGACGCGCCGTTGGCGACCTTGGGCTGCGCGGTGAAATCGGGGCTGCTGCTGACGTAGACGCCGAGCTTGACGATCCTTTCGACGCGCGACCAGTCGCCGCCGACCGCCTGGCCGATCTGCGCCGTCAGCATGACCGCGCACAGGCGCGCGGCGTCATAGCCCGCCGCTTCGTCGAGGTCGGTGCCGAGCCGGCCGGTGACGAGCGCCCCGTCGCGAAAGGGGAGCTGTCCGCTGATGTGCAGCAGGCCGCCGTGCTCGACGACGGGCACATAGGCGGCGACCGGCGCGGCGGGCTGGGGCAGGGTGAGGCCGAGGTCGGCGAGTTTGGCGGCGATATCCATGGGCATGTTCCTTATTGCTGTTCGGGAGCGGGAGCGGCGACATTTTCGGCAAGGCGCGCGAGGATCCAGTCGCGCGCCGCCGCCCATTCGTCGATGCGCGCGTGCGCATGGCGGGCGGGGGCGATCTTGCCGGCGATCGCGGGTTCGCCGACGAGGTGGAGGCGCCACACGTCGGGGGCCTCGATCGCGACCGAATGATGATGGTTGGCAAGGTCGTCGATGAACAGCGCGATCGACGGCCGATATTCCTCGACCAGATGGCGCACCGGTTCGCCCTTGCCGCCACGGCTGCCGATCACCGGGGCATGAAAGCCGTGCGCCGCGAGCTGGTCGATCCGGCCCTGCTGATGTTCGGGGCCGACGTTGGTGAGAACGACGATGTCGGCCTGTTCGGCAATCGCCGCCATCGCCGCGAGCGCGCCGGGGATCGGATATTGCCGCCCCATCTCGGCGCGGAAAAATCCGTCGAGCAGCGGCCAGACCTCGCTCGCCTCGAGCGGGGTACCGCATTCCTTGCGCTTCAGCGCGTTGGCGAAGCTCGCGTCCTCCATGCGGAACAGCACGCCATGTTCGGCGTCGCACCACTGGGCGAAGGGCACGACCATGTGCAGCAGCACCTCGTCGCAATCGGTGATGACGAGCGGGCGGGTCATGGGGCGGTCCTTTCGTGGCCTTCGAGCCGGTGCGCGGCGGCGGCCAGCGTTTCGGGTTTGATATCGAGCGCGTCGGCGCACGCGACAAGGTCGGGTTCGTGCGCAGCAAGAAAGGCGAGAATCGCGGCAAGCGTCGCGCGGTCGCCGAGCCCGGCGCGCAGCGTCTCGGGGCTCAGCCCGGTCGTGCCGAGCAGCCGCTCGGCGCGCGGTTCGTCGGTCAATATCCAGCCCAGCGCGTTCAGCGCCAGCGCTTCGTCCGCATCATGCAAGACCAGTCGTCCTTCGTCGGGAGGGCAATTGTATCGTCGCGCCGATTCGCCTAAACCGGCCGCCGACGCAAGGTGGGGAAGCGAATAATCATGGGCAAGACCGTCCTGGTCGTCGAGGATAACGAACTCAACCTCCGCCTCTTCTGCGACCTTCTCAACGCCCATGGCTATAGCGCGCACCCGGTGCGCGACGGGCGCGACGCGCTGGCGAAGGCGCGCGAGCTGGTGCCCGACCTGATCATCATGGACATCCAGTTGCCGCACGTCAGCGGGCTCGAGCTGATCGGCCAGATGAAGGCCGATCTGACGCTGCGCGCGGTGCCGATCATGGCGGTGACCGCCTACGCCGGCAAGGGCGACGAGGAACAGATCCGTGCCGCGGGTGCCGAGGCCTATGTCTCGAAACCGATTTCGGTGATCAAGTTCATCGAGAGCGTCGGGGCGTTCGCCTGACGCGCGGTGCCGTGCGTCAGAAGCTCAGCTCGTCGTAGATTTTCGACAGGTCGTGGCCCCACGGCCCCTCGTAGCGGTCGAGCAGGTCGTGCGCGGGCGATTTGCCGTTCTTGGCGATGCGGCGGAGCGGCTCGAGGAAGCCGACCTCGTTGTCGCCCATCGAATTGACCTCGCCGCGGGCGGCAAGGCCCGCCGCCGCGATGTCGAGCACGCGGTGCGCAAGCTCGCCGACGGTGCCGCCGCCGGGCGCGGGGGCGTCGAGGCCTTCGCTCGGCACCGCGTCGCGCAGCGCCTGCTGCTCGTCGATGCTCCAGCCCTTGACCAGATCCCAGGCGGCGTCGAGCGCGCCCTGGTCGTAGAGCAGTCCGACCCACAGGGCGGGCAGCGCGCAGATGCGGTTCCACGGGCCGCCGTCGGCGCCGCGCATTTCGAGAAAGCTCTTCAAGCGCACTTCGGGGAAGGCGGTCGAGAGATGGTCGTTCCAGTCGGAGAGGCGCGGGAGTTCGCCGGGCAGCGCGGGGAGCTCGCCCTTCAGGAAGTCGCGGAAGCTCTGCCCCGCGGCGTCGATATATTTGCCGTCGCGGAAGACGAAATACATCGGCACGTCGAGCATATAGTCGACATAGCGCTCGTAGCCGAAGCCGTCTTCGAACACGAAGGGCAGCATGCCGGTGCGTGCGGGGTCGGTGTCGGTCCAGATGTGGCTACGGTACGACATATAGCCGTTGGGCTTGCCCTCGGTGAAGGGAGACGAAGCGAAGAGCGCGGTCGCGAGCGGCTGCAGCGCGAGGCTGACCCGGAATTTCTGCACCATGTCGGCCTCGCTCGCATAGTCGAGGTTGGTCTGGATCGTGCAGGTGCGCAGCATCATGTCGAGCCCCATGCTGCCGACGCGCGGCATATGTTCGAGCATGATCTTGTAGCGGCCCTTGGGCATGACGGGCAGTTCGGCGCGGGTCTTGTCGGGCCACATGCCGAGGCCGAGGAAACCGAGCCCCAGTTCGGCGCCGACCTCTTTCACCTGTTTGAGGTGGCGGCCGGTCTCGGCGCAGGTCTGGTGGAGATTTTCGAGCGGCGCGCCCGACAGTTCGAGCTGGCCGGCGGGTTCGAGGCTGACGGTGCCGTCGCTGCCCGCGAGCGCGATGACCTTGCCGCCCTCGATCACCGGCTCCCAGCCGAAGCGCGTGAGCGCCATCAAGAGGTCGTGGATGCCGCCGGGCTCGTCGTAGGAGGGGGCGCGATGATCGGCGGTGCGATAGACGAATTTCTCGTGCTCGGTGCCGATCCGCCAGCGTTCCTTGGGCTTCTCGCCCTTGGCCATGGGGACCGCGAGCTGGTCGCGGCTTTCGATGATGGGATCGTTTTGATCTGAAACCGTCCGCGTGCTCATGCCCGGCAATTAGGGTGCCGCGCGGAAAATGCAATCGGGCGAAACGCGGTTGACCACGGATTAACCTTTCCGTGGCATTCGAACCGCATGACGAGGGACCAGACCGTCCCGCGGACCGGTGGGTGGCGGGACGCGGACTGGCCGGCGTGCGCATGGCTTGGCGCGCGCCTTTTCCGCCCCATTCTGGCATGCCTGCTGCTGGCGGCCGCGATGCTGCTCGGCACCGCGCCGGCGCACGCGCAAAGCTGCGCGGCCGCGACGGGCCAGGGCACCGCGCCCGCGGGGTGGGAGACCTATTGCTGGCTCAATCTCTCGGGCTACAACGACACGACCGCGCGCAGCGCGGCGGGGCAGAATATGAGCTTCACGCTCACCGACGGGTCGGTGCTCAGTTTCAACCTGCGCGTGACGCCGACGTCGGGAAGCGCGTTCAGCGCGGTCGCGGCGCCCTCGTGGAGCGGCGCGGCGGTCGGCAATTCGGCCTTCCTCGGCATTCCGGGGCGCCCGGTTCTCTATTCCACCGCCGCCGGAACGCGCACGATCACGATCAGCGGCATCGCGGTGACGCCGCCTGCGGGCGCTTCCTCTTCGGTCTACAGCTTCGTCGTCGCCGATGCCGAATCGTCGAACGAGGGCGAATCGCTCGTCTTTTCGACCAACGGCGGCGCGTGGCAGCTGCTCGATCAGGTGCCGCCGACGAGCGGGACGAACTATCCGTCGCGATCGGGGGTCGGCACATCCACCTTCACCGTCACCGGCGCCACGGGCACGGTGGGCGCCTATATCGTCGGGTCGAACAGCCCGACGACGGTGACCGCGCAGGTCACCTCGGGCGGCCTGCAGGGGGTGATGTTCGCGGTGCGCTTTGCGTCGATCCGCCTGTCGAAACAGATCGTCGGTGCGCGCGTCGATGCGAGCGACCAGTTCCTGTTCCGCGTCCGCACGACCGGATCGGCGAGCGACCTCGCGCAGGGGGTGACGAGCGGGACGGGGGGCGGTCCCTTCGCCGCGGCGCCGGTCAGCCTCGCTTCGAGCCTGTCGGTCACGCTGAGCGAGGAGATGGCGACGGGCAGCGCGAGCGCGCTGTCGCGCTATCGCTCGACGCTGAGCTGCACCAACGGCAATTCCGGGTCGTCAACGATGTTGCCATCGGGGGTGCAGACAACCTCCTACGCCCTGCCCCCGCTCCAGTTCGGCGACGCGATCGCCTGTACCTTCACCAACATCGCCTATCCGCACCTTCAGCTGCGCAAGGCGCTCGGCAGCGGCGGGCGGCGCTATGCGGGCGACCAGTTCGCGGTGCGCATTCTCGACGGCACGACGGTCGTGGCGACATCGACCACCAGCGGCACCGGGACGACGGTGACGGGGGGTGACACCGGGCTGGTGCAACTCGCGGCGGGTACCGCCTATGTGCTCGACGAGGCAGCGGCGGGGACGAGCGACCTCATCCGCTACGATGCGACGATGGCGTGCAGCAACGGCTGGAGCGGGTCGACGACAACGCTGCCCGGCGCCGCGCCGGGGACGATCACGCTCCAGATGGGCGACATCGTCAGCTGCACGATCACCAATGTCCGCACCACGGGCGGCGAGCTGGCGATCGCCAAAAGTTCGGCGCCGGTGTCCGATCCGGTGAACGGCGCCGTCAATCCGAAGCTGATTCCCGGCGCGATCGTCGAATATGCGATCACCGTCACCAGCATCGGCACGGGATCGAACAGCAACCGCGCGAACAATATCATCCTTGCCGACCCGCTGCCGCCCGGCGTCGCATTCCAGGTCGGGTCGGTGAGTTTCGCCAACGGATCGCCGACCAGCGGACTGAGTTTCGGCAGCGCCAATGTGAGCTATTCGAACCAGCCCGGCGGTGGCGCGCCATATAGCTACACGCCGACGGGCAGCTACGATCCCGCGGTGACCGGGCTGCGGATCGCGCCGTCGGGCAATATGAGCCACGCGACGAGCGCGACGAGTCAGCCGAGTTTCACGATCCGTTTCCGCGCCCGCGTCGAATAGGCGCTTTCGGGGCATCGGGCCGGGTCATCAGGCGGCGGCCGACCAGTCGCCGTGGCGCGCCATCCAGATGCCGGTCGCGGCGATCGCGGCGGTTTCGGCGCGCAGGATGCGTGGGCCGAGCGTCATGCGCCGCACCGCGGCGTGCGCCAGCAGCGCTTCGCGCTCGCGCGGCGTGAAGCCGCCCTCGGGGCCGGTCAGGATCGCGGCGGGGGCCGGCGCGTCGAGGTCGGCGAGCGGCACGCCGCCCGCCTCGTCGGCGAAGAGGAGCGCGCGGTCGGCGGGCCAGTCCGCGAGCAGCGCGGGCAATTTGACCGGGTCGGCCAGCGTGGGAAGCGCGGTGCGGCCGCATTGTTCGCACGCCTCGACGATCTGCGCGTGGAGGCGCTCCTGCTTGACGCGCTCGACGATCGTGCGCTCGGTGATCACCGGCTGGAGCCGCGCGACGCCCAGTTCGGTCGCCTTTTCGATGATCCAGTCGAGCCGCGCCTTCTTCACCGGCGCGAAGCAGAGCCAGAGGTCGGGCACGCTCTCGCGGTCGCGCATGTGGCGCTCGATACGCAGCGTCAGCGCGCGCTTGCCCGCGTCGGCGATGGTCGCAAGCCATTCGCCGCTGCGGTCGTCGAAGAGCAGCAGCGGATCGCCTGCCTTCATCCGCATGACGTTGAGCAGATAATGCGCGGCGGGGCCGTCGACCACCGGCGCGGCATCGGGCGCCAGCGGCGTGTCGAGGAAGAGGCGGGGGGTACTGGCGGGCGGCCAAGCGGGGGTGGCGGGCATGACGAAGCGATAGCAGAGTGCGACAAAATGCACAGCCCGCGCCGCCGCGCGGCGATTGCGTCCCGAATCGGGTCAGAAGCCCGCCCAGTCGCCCCTCCCGCCGCCCCGCGATTAGCCATTTGGTAAGCAGTTCCATCCTAGGTGCAGCATACCGGCCACGTATCTGTTGGGGCGATGTGGCGGTCGAAGAGGGGTTGTGACCATGCGAGGGACCTTTCGCCGTATCCTGAACGGTTTCCGGAAGCTGCTGCGCGACCAGCGCGGCAACGCGATGATGCTGACTGCCGCGGCGATCGTCCCGGTGATCGGAATCGTCGGGTCGGGGATCGATATCGGCCGCGCCTATATGGCGCAGCTCCGCCTACAGCAGGCGTGCGACGCGGGCGTGCTCGCGGGACGCCGCGCGATGGCGGCGGGCGGCTATACCGATGCGGCAAGGGCCGAAGCGAACAAGATGTTCGCCTTCAACTTTCCGACCGAAACCTATGGCAGCACCGACATCAGTTTCACCTCGCAGCCGCTGGGCACCGCCGACGTGTCGGGCGCCGCGAGCGCGACGCTGCCGACCGTGCTCATGTACATCTTCGGCAACAGGGAGTTCGACCTCGCGGTGACCTGCACCGCCAAGCTCGAAATCTCGAACGTCGACGTCATGCTCGTGCTCGACGTGACGGGGTCGATGGCGCGCGCGAACGGGTCCGATACGGTCACCAAGATCGCGGGCCTGCGCAGCGCCTCGATGGACTTTTTCGACACGCTGACCAACGCCGACATCGGCGACGGCCAGCTGCGCTTCGGCGTCGTCCCCTACAGCTCGACGGTCAATGTCGGGCAGATCCTGCTCGATGCCGACCCCGACTGGCTGGCCGACGAGGTCACGCTGCCGTCGCGCACGCCCAATTTCAAGATCACCTTCGGCAATGCGTCGAGCGAGGTCAGCGACACCTATACCGACGGCACCACGTCGTCGGGGACGTGGAACAATGGTTCGAACGTCAATACCAGTTTCTGTACCAACGCTTCGGCCCCGCCGCCCGACACGACGCCGACGACGAGCGGCACGCCGACGCGCAACCAGACCGCGCAGTTCACCGACGGCGACGGCAACCGCATCACGACCTATGATGCCAGCCAGAAATATACCTATTACAACTATCGCTACGTCACGTCGGGCAAGAACTGCAAATTGCAGCAGCGCACGATGACCTTCACGCGCACCTACACCGAAACGGTGACCGAACAGCCGATCCAGACGTTCCAGAATTACACATACCAGAACCGTTCGTTCGACGTCACCGGGCTGAAATCGGGCTCGCCGCTGGTGACCAACACCGGCACCAATGGCGCCAACGTGTCGGTCAACTGGAACGGTTGCATCGTCGAACGTGCGACGACCCCCTTCGGGCCGACGACGACCGCCCCCGACGAAGCCTATGACATGGACATCGACATGGTGCCCGACGACAATGACGACAGCAGCAAATGGCTGATGTTCTTGTCCGAAGTGTCTTTCGGCCGCTCGTCGGCAACCGATTCGACGAGCACGACGAACAGCTCGAGCTTCGCGGCGCGCTCGTCGAGCAGCGACTATGGTGCCTGCCCGGTCGCGGCGATGAAGCTCAAGAAGGTCAGCAAGACCGACCGGGCCGACTTCGAACGCTACATCAACGCGTTGCAGCCCAAGGGCTATACCTATCACGACGCCGGCATGGCGTGGGGCGCGCGCCTGATCTCGCCGACCGGGCTGTTCAAGAGCGAAAATGCGACCGCGACGAACAACCGTCCGATCAGCCGCCACATCCTGTTCATGACCGACGGCGACATGACCGCGCCGCGCGACAATCTGTCGCACCAGGGCGTCGAGCAGGTGATGAAGCGTATCGGTGCGACGAGCAACGATGATGCGGTCGCGCGCCACAACAACCGCTTCGTCCAGCTGTGCCGCCGGGCGCAGCGGCTGGGCATCACCATCTGGGTCGTGTCCTTCGGGGTCGGGACCAACACCTATCTCGACAATTGCGCCTCGTCGGGCAAGGCGTATGAATCGGACGATTCCGAGGAACTCAACGACAATTTCCAGGCGATCGCACGGCAGATTTCGAAGCTGAGGCTGTCGCAGTGACGCGTCGGCATGCCCTGCTGCGGCGCCTGCGCCGCGACACCCGCGGCGTGGCGCTGGTCGAATTTGCGCTCACCGCGCCGGTCTTCCTGCTCATCCTGATGGGGATCTTCGACTATTGCTGGCAGATGTACGCGCAGCAGGTGCTGCAGGGCGCGGTGAGCAAGGCAGGTCGCGATTCGACGCTCGAGCGCTATGTGAGCAACCAGAGCGCGCTCGACACGCTCGTGCGCGACCAGGTGAAGCGCGTGTTCAAGGACGCCGAGGTCAAGTTCGAGCGCAAGACCTATGACAGTTTCGACCAGGTCGGCATGGAAGAACGCTACACCGACGCCAACAAGAACGGCAAATACGACCTCGGCGAATGTTTCGAGGACGTCAATCGCAGCGGGTCGTGGGAGGCCGACCGCGGCCGCACCGGGAACGGCGGCGCCGACGACGTCGTGCTCTATACCGCGTCGATGGAGTTCGATCGCATCCTGCCGGTGTGGCGGATGCTGGGGCAGGATGAGAAGACGACGCTTCGCTCGTCGACCGTGCTGCGCAACCAGCCCTATGCCACGGGCACCGACTCGATCCCGGATCCATGCACATGAGCCGCCCTATCCGCCTGTTGTGCCGCACGCGCCGCGTGGCGCGGCGCCTTTTGCGCGACGTCCGCGCGGTGGTGATGATCGAGATGGCCTTTGCCATTCCATTGCTCGTGCTGATCGGTTTCGCGGGGCTGGAGATCGCCAATCTCACGTTGATGAACACGCGCGTCAGCCAGATGGGACTGGCCGCGGCCGACAATGCCTCGCGCATCGCCGCGGGCAGCAGCCTCGCGTTGCCGCAGGTCCGCGAGACCGATATCAACGAGGTGCTTGCCGGGGTCGACAAGCAGGGCGGCAACATGGATTTCAAGGCGCATGGCCGGATCATCCTGTCGAGCCTCGAGCGGAACAGCGACGGGGGGCAGTGGATCCACTGGCAGCGCTGCTACGGTGACCTCAAGGAAAGCTCGGCCTATGGCGTCGAGGGCACCGGCGCGACCGGCAAGGATTTCCCGGGCATGGGCAAGGAAGGCCAGGAGGTGCAGGCGGCGGCGGGCAGCTCGGTGATGTTCGTCGAGATCGTCTATGAATATCAGCCGATGCTCTATGGCAAATGGCTGGGCAAGCGGACGATCCGCTCGACCGCGGCGTTCAACGTGCGCGAGACGCGCGACATGACGCAGGTCTACGGGCCCGGCACCAAGGCGAGCTGCACCTGACCGGCGCGCGGATGCGCGACCTCCAATCAGCCATTTATCGCGGGCGCTGCGGCTGCTAAGGCGCGCGTGCCGATGACCGCGACCCATCCTCCCGACAGCCAGCATCAGGGGTTCCTCGCCCTGCTTCCCGCCGGAGCGCGACCCTATGCGCTGCTCGCGCGCCTCGACCGGCCGATCGGCTGGTGGCTGCTCTACTGGCCCTGCGCCTGGGCGCTCGCCCTCGCCGACGGAGCGGTCAGCCACTGGCCGCTGTTCCTGTGGATGCTGCTCGGCGCGATCGCGATGCGCGGGGCGGGCTGCGTCTATAACGACATCGTCGACCGCGACCTCGACGCCCGGGTCGCGCGCACCGCGACGCGACCGGTCGCGAGCGGGGCGGTATCGCTGCGCAACGCGTGGCTGTGGACGATCCTGCTGTCGCTCGTCGGGCTGCTCGTCCTCATCCAGTTGCCGCTGCGCGCGCAGCTGATCGCGCTGCTCAGCCTTGCGCTGGTCGCCGCCTATCCCTTCATGAAGCGCATCACCTGGTGGCCGCAGGCGTGGCTGGGGCTGGTCTTCAGCTGGGGCGCGCTCGTCGGCTGGGCGGCGGTCGGACCCGAGCCGGGGGCAGCGCTGCCCCTGCTCTATGCCGGCTGCATCGCGTGGGTGATCGGCTACGACACCATCTATGCCCTGCAGGATATCGAGGACGACGCGCTGGTCGGGGTGAAATCGAGCGCGCGCGCGATGGGCCGCCACGTCAAGGCGGGCGTCGCCCTCTGTTATGCGGTGGCGCTTGGTTGCTGGGCGGGCGCGCTGTGGAACGTGCGGCCCGATCCGCTGGTGTTCGTCGCGCTGATCCCCGCCGCGCTGCACCTGACGGGACAGGTGGTGACGCTCGACCCGGCGAACGATGCCGATGCGCTCGCCAAATTCCGCAGCAATCGCTTTGCCGGGTTGCTCATCTTTGCGGCGATGCTGGTGGTGGGCAACGCGCCCTAGGGCACGCGCGTGGCCGAACCGCGTTTCAGGGCTATTCCGCCGCGAGCAGTTCCTCGGCCCCGCCGAGGTCGACCGAGACGAGGCGGCTGACGCCCTTTTCGATCATCGTCACCCCGAACAGGCGGTGCATGCGCGCCATCGTCACCGCATTGTGGGTGACGATCAGATACCGCGTGTTCGTCTCGCGGCTCATCCGGTCGAGCAGATCGCAGAAACGCTCGATATTGGCATCGTCGAGCGGCGCGTCGACCTCGTCGAGGACGCAGATCGGCGCGGGGTTGGTGAGGAACAGGCCAAAGATCAGCGCGACCGCGGTCAGCGCCTGCTCGCCGCCCGACAGCAGCGTCAGGGTGCCGAGGCGCTTGCCCGGGGGCTGCGCCATGATCTCCAGCCCGGCTTCGAGCGGATCGTCCGAATCGACGAGCTCGAGATGCGCCTGGCCGCCGTTGAACAGCGTGGTGAACAGCCGCTGGAAATGGGTGTTCACCGTCTCGAAGGCGGCGAGCAGCCGGGCGCGGCCTTCGCGGTTCAAATTGCCGATCGAGCCGCGCAGACGGTTCACCGCCTGTTGCAGCTCCTCGATCTCGGCGGCGTTCTTCTCGCGTTCGACATCGAGTTCGGCGAGCTCGTCGGCGGCGACGAGGTTGACCGGGCCGAGCCGCTCGCGCTCGGCGATCAGCCGGTCGTGCTGCGCCGATTCGGCGCTGACCTCGCCGACATTCGCGCTTTCGAACCCCGCCTTTTGCGGCAGCAGGGGCGGCGGGCATTCGAACCGCTCGCCCGACAGGCGGCCCATCTCGATACGGCGGAGTTCGGCATTTTCGGAGCGCGCGACCGCGCCGGCACGGGTCTCGCGCGCGCTCGCGAGGGTTTCGCGGATCGTGCCGAGCGCCGCCTCGGCTTCGCGCAATGCCGCCTCGGCCTCGCGCTCGTGCGTTTCGGCCTCGGCGACGCTCGTGCGCAGGCTTGCCTGCTTCTCCTCGGCTTCGCTGCGCTGCCGGCTCAGCCTGTCGGGAAGGTCGGCGAGCTTGGCGGCTTCGGCGGCAAGCGCTTCGGCGCGCTTTTCCATTTCGGTCACGCGGCGCGCCGCCTCGCCCGCGCGCGCCTTCCAGCTCTTGATCTCGGCGGCCACGACCGCCTGACGCTCGCTCAGCGCGGCAAGGGCGCGCTCGTGCGCCGCGAGCGCATCGCGCGCGGCTCCGGCATCGGCGCGCGCGCGTTCGGCCGCCTGATCCTGCGCATCGAGCGCGGCGCGTGCGATCGCATCGTCGGGCAGCGCGGCGAGCGCGGCTTCGCGGGCTGCAAGTTCCTTGTCAGCATCGGCGCGGGCGTCGGCGAGTTCGGCGCGGCGCCGGTCGAACAGGCTCGCGGCGTCGCGATGGCGATCGAGCGCGGCCTGTGCCTGGTCAGCGGCGCGCAGCATGGTGCGGCGGCGCTCGTCGGCATCGGACAGCGCGCGCCGTGCCGCCGACACCGCGTCGGTTGCGGCGGCCAGTGCGGCCGCGGCGACGGCGCGGCGGTCGCCGAGTTCGACCATGCCGAGTTCGACCTGCGGCCGCTGCGCGGCGAGTTCGTCGAGGCGGTTCTGGCGGGTCAGCCGTTCGGTTGCGGTGGCGCCGTCGCCGCGCGCGACAAAGCCGTCCCAGCGGCGCATCACCCCGTCGCGCGTCACGAGGCGCTGGCCGACCGCGAGCGGCTGGCCGTCATCGTGATCGGCGACGGCGACCTGCATCAGGCGCCGCGCGAGTGCGGCGGGCGCGGTGACGACGTCGGCGAGCGCGCTGGTGCCGGCGGGCAGCGGTGGATCACCCTTGGCCCGCTCGGCGCCGCGCCAGCTGCGGGCGGCGTCTGCGTCGGTGCCCGCATCGAGATCGTCGCCGAGGGCCGCGGCAAGCGCGGCTTCAAAGCCGGGCGCGGCGCGGAGCTGGTCGAGGATCGGGTTGACGTCCGATTTCGCGGCGGCGAGCGCGCGGGCGAGCGTCGCCGCCTCGCTTTCGAGCGCGGCGAAGGCCGCGCGCGCTTCGGCGAGGGCGGTGTCGATCCCGGCAAGCGCGCTGGCAGCGGCTTCGCGGTCCGCCTCGGCCGCGTGCAGTGCCGCCTCGGCGGCGCCGATCGCCGTTTCGGCGTCGGTTGCCGCGCTGGCCGCGTCGGCCTGGCGCTGCGCGAGTTCGGCGCTGTCGCCGAGGGCGGCGACCTCGGCCTCGACGCGCGCGGCCTCGCCGGCGATGCGGCGCACCGCGGCGTCGGCGCCGTCGCGCGCCGAGAGTGCGATGCGGCGATCGGCGGCTTCGCTGGCGGCCTGCGCGCGCGCCTGCGCCAGCGCGACCTCGGCATCGCGCAGGCGCGTCTGTGCCGCCTGGCTCGCTTCGACCAGCGCCGCCTTGCCGGCTTCGTGCGCGGCAAGCTGCTGCGCAAGCGCCTTGGTCTCGGCATCGAGCTCGGTGAGCGCGCCATGCGCCTCGCGCGCGAGTTCGCCTTCGTGCGCGCGATCGTCGGCGATGCGTTTCTGCTGAACCGCAAGATCGTCGAGCCGCTGGCGCGCCGCGCGCTCCTCGCCCGCCAGCCGAACCTGCGTCGCGGTCACGTCGGCGAGTGCGTCGCGCTGGGTCTGCGCCGCGGCGCGGGCGTCGGCGACGCGTGTCGCGACCTCGGTCTGCGCCTTGGCGACGGTGTCGAGTTTGTCCTGCGCGGCGCGGACCGCCGCCTCGGCGGCGTCGGCGTCGCGGCGCGCCTGATCGGCGGCGGCGGCGGCGTCGCGCCAGCGGGCATAGATCAGCCGCCCTTCGGCGATGCGGATGTCGTCGCTGAGCTTCTTGTATTTCTCCGCCGCGCGTGCCTGCCGGCGCAGCGCATTGGCGCGCACCTCCATGTCGGCGACGATTTCGGACAGGCGGCCGAGGTTGGTCTCGGTCGCGCGCAATTTCTGCTCGGCGTCCTTGCGGCGCACGTGGAGGCCCGCGATACCTGCGGCTTCCTCAAGCATCGCGCGGCGGTCGGTCGGTTTCGCCGCGATGACGTTGGCGATCTTGCCCTGACTGACGAGCGCGGGGCTGTGCGCGCCGGTCGCGGCGTCGGCGAAGATCAGCGCGACGTCCTTGGCGCGCACGTCGCGGCCGTTGGCGCGATAGGCGCTCCCTGCACCGCGTTCGATACGCCGGATGACTTCCAGATCGTCGCCGTCGCTCGAATCGGAGAGGCCGGCGACGAGCGCGCCTTCGGTGTCGCAGTGCAGCGCGACTTCGGCGAAGTCGCGTGGCGGGCGCGACGTCGTGCCCGCGAAGATGACATCCTCCATCCCGCCGCCGCGCATCGACTTGGGGGAGGATTCGCCCATCACCCAGCGAATCGCCTCGAGCAGGTTCGACTTGCCGCAGCCGTTGGGGCCGACGACCCCCGTCAGCCCGGGTTCGATGCGCAATTCGGTAGGTTCGACGAAGCTTTTGAAGCCGGTAAGGCGCAGGCGCTTTATCTGCACGAAGCGGCTCCGTGCAGTCGGGCGAATCGGAGCTGGTGCAACCTGGCTGTCACATATCCCCCTGGAACGCCGTCATGCCGCGTGCGCGGGGGAGTCGCAAGGGGGCGGGGAACGGCGTGCGGCGCGGCTTCGCCCCTCCCCCGAGAGGGAGGGGCGAGTTTTGATCAGCGTGCGCCCATCGTGCGCAGGCGGTCGCGCAGGTCGGGCCAGGTGCCGACGCCCTCGGCCAGCTGGCCGTTGAGGATGAAGGCGGGGGTGCCGGGGATCGTATATTGCTCGTTCGCGGCATTGACGCCCTTTTCGAGCTTTTCGATGTTCGAAACGTCCGAAAGGCAGGCGTTGACCTGTTCGGCGGTCATGCCGCGCGACTGGAAGAAGGTGTCGAGCTGGGTCGCCTTGGCGAGTGCGGGAAAGCGCTGCGCGGGCGGCAGCGCCATCGCGGCGGCATAGCCCTGTTCGTTCGCCTGGGCGTTCTTGAAGATCTCGGCCTGTGCCGCCATCGTGTTTTCCATCAGCGGGAAATAGCGTTCGGCGGGGGCGCAGCGGATGACCGCGGCGGCGGTCGCGTCGATCGCGTCGCGAACATAGTTGCGCAGTTCGAAGCTGACGCGACCGGTGTCGACGAAGTCGCGCTTGAGTTCCTCGTGGCTGGCGTTCGAGAAATCGGCGCAGTGCGAGCAGGTCAGCGACGCGAATTCGACGACCTTGATCGGCGCATCGGGGTTGCCCATCAGATAGCCGCCCTCGGGGGTGACGGCGACGGTCTGCGACCAGCTCTTGCCCGCGGGCGCGGCGACCTTGGCGATCACCGACTGTTCCTTGGCGGGGTCGGTCTTGCTGTCGCCGCAGGCGGCGAGGGCGAGAGCGCCCAGCGAGGTCAGAAGGGCGGTACGCAGCAGGGTCATGTCTTGTCTCTCCACGGATCGGGGAATGGCGGGCTTTCGGGAGCCTTGATTAGGAGGCCTTGAGCGCGAGGTCGAGTTTCGATTTGATCGCGGGCCAGGCGGTGACTTCGGCATTGCGGCCGTTGATGAAGAAGCTCGGCGTGCCGGTGACGCGGTCGGCGTTGCGGCCGATGTTGGACATGCCGGTCAGTTCGGCCTGCGCGACGCCGTCGTCGAGGCAGGCGTTCTGCTGCGCCGCGGTGTAGCCGCGCGCGGTCATCAGCGCGGTGAGGCCGGTGTCGGCGGCGATCTTGCGCGCGCGTTCGCCCGTCGATCCCTCGAACCAGCTCGCCTTCTGCGCGTCGGTCGCCTTGGTGATCCGGGCGAGGATCGCGGGCTGTGCGGCGAAGATCGCCTGATGGTTGCCGCCGAACGCCTTGCCCCCGCCGCAGCGCGCGAGGAGCGCCGCCGTCATGTCGACCGGATCGCGCACGAGGTTGCGATATTCGACCTGGACGAGACCCTTGTCGACATAGAGCGTCTTGAGCGGCACCGCCGCGGCCTTGGCGAAGTCGCCGCAGACATGGCAGGTGTAGCTGAAATATTCGATCAGCTTGACCTTCGCATCGGGGTTGCCGACGCTGTAGGCGCCGATCGCGGTCGTCGACACGGTACTCGACCAGCGCGGCGCGGCCGCCGGCTTGGCGGGGGCCGCCGCGGTGCACAGCAGCAGCGCGGCCGAGCCGAGAGCGCCGAGTGCGGCGCGGCGCGCGAAAGCGGTTTGGAAAGAATATGCGACCATCGATATCCTCAACTGATGCGGGGGAGCTTGGGCGGCGTCGCGAGCCCGGCGGCCATCCGTTCGAGGACGGTCCGAAGCTCAGGGTCGCCAATGTCGCGCAAACTGTCCCCCAGTTCGGCGGGTACGGGCTTGAGCATTGCTGGCGGCTGAACGGGCGCGGCGGGGGTGACCTGGCCGTGCGTCATGCGCACCTGCGCGATCGCGGCATAGCCGAAGAAACGATTGACCGCGGCGATGATGTCGGGCGCGACATGCTGGAGCATCGGGGCGTGCGCGCCGCTGATCGTCAGGTGGAGCGTGCCGCCCGCCTTTTGCCCGGCGGGAAAGCGGATCATTGCCGGCTGGGTGACGTCGGCAAGGCGGTCGCCGACGATCTCGCGCCAGCGGCTGACCACCGACGACTGGATGAAACCGAATTTGCGAAAAGCGGTGCGGCCGATTTCGGGAACGAGGTCGGAGATGGCGCGCGCCTCGCCGCCGCGCGGCCGTTCATAGGGGCGCGCGGGCGGCTTGGCGGATTTCGCCTTGCGTTTCGCCTTGGGCTTGTCGCCGTCCTGCCCCGTCTCTTTCGTCATCCCCGGCGCCATGCCATAGGCGGGGGGTGAGCGTCCACCATCCCGAACATGACGACGGCTTCGCGGCGCGGCTGCTGGCCTGGTACGACCGCGCCGCGCGTGCGCTGCCCTGGCGCGTGCCGCCGGGCAGCGATGCGGTGCCGGACCCCTATCGCGTGTGGATGGCCGAGGTGATGCTGCAGCAGACCACGGTTGCGGCGGTCGCGGGCTATTTCGAAAAATTCGTTACGCGCTGGCCGACGGTCGCCGACCTTGCCGCCGCCGCCGATGCCGACGTGATGGCGGCGTGGGCGGGGCTCGGCTATTACGCCCGCGCGCGCAATCTGCTCGCCTGCGCGCGGGCGGTGGCGCTCGATCTGGACGGGACCTTCCCGGACAGCGAGGCGGCGCTCCGCGGGCTGCCGGGGGTCGGCGACTATACCGCGGCGGCGGTCGCCGCGATCGCCTTCGGCCGGCCGGCGGTCGTGGTCGATGCCAATATCGAGCGGGTGATCGCCCGCCACCGGTTGATCGAGACGCCGCTGCCCGCCGCGAAGAAGGCGATCAAGGCAGCGCTGGCGCCGCTGGTCCCGGCGGACCGGCCGGGCGATTTCGCGCAAGGCCTGATGGACCTCGGCGCCACCATCTGCACCCCGCGCAGCCCCGCGTGCGGCATCTGTCCGCTGATGGCCGATTGCCGCGCGCGCGGACGCGCCGACATCGAACGGCTGCCGGTCAAGCCGCCCAGAAAGGCGAAGCCGCACCGCCACGGCACCGCCTGGTGGATCGAACAGGCGGGGCGGCTGTGGCTCGTCCGGCGTCCCGACAAGGGTATGCTGGGCGGGATGCGGGCGCTGCCGGGAAGCGAATGGAGCGATGCGCGTCCGCGCGAATCGGGGCTGGTGTCGGTCGATCACGGCTTCACCCACTTCGACCTGACGCTGACGCTCGTTCGCCGCGAGGCCCCGCCCGAGGGCTCCCCCGAAGGCTCTTCCGAAGTCGGGGATGCTGCAGCGGAAGGCGAATGGTGGCCGATATCGAACCTTGACGCGGCGGGGTTGCCGACGCTCTATCGCAAGCTGGCCGACAAGATGCGGGAGAGAGACGAATGAACATGATGGTGACGCGCCGCGCCCTGCTCGGCGGGCTGGCGCTCGGCGGCGGCGCCGCGCTGCTGCCGCAGGCGGCGTGGGCGTGGAAGGCCGATGGCACCGCACTCTATCCGGCAACCAGCGCGTTCATCCGGGGCTTCGTCGACCGCCGCGAGCTCGCGGGCACGCTCGCCGCGATCGGCAAGGGACAGGCCGAGGCCAGCTTCTTCGGCGCCGGGGTGCAGTCGCTGAGCGATGGCGTGCCCGTCGGCCCCGACACGCTGTGGCGGCTCTATTCGATGACCAAGCCCGTCACCGGCATCGCAGCGATGCTGCTGATCGAGGACGGCAGGATGAAGCTCGACCAGCCGATCGCCGATTTCCTGCCCGCCTTTGCGAACATGAAAGTCCAGAATACGCCCGATGGGTCGATCACCGACGTGCGGCCGGCGAAGGGGCCGATCACGGTGCGCCAGCTCCTGACGCACACCGCGGGGCTCGGCTATAATATCATCCAGAAGGGGCCGATCAAAAAGGCCTATGACGATGCGGGCATCGTCGGCGGGCAGGCGAGCCGTCTGCCGATTCCCGGATTGGCCCCGGTCACGCCGGCGCCGAGCCTGGCGGCGATGGCCGACCGGCTTGCGGCGCTGCCGCTGGTCTACGAGCCGGGCACGAAGTGGAGCTATTCGATCAGTCTCGACCTGCTCGGGCGCGTGATCGAGGTCGCGTCGGGGCAGAGCTTTGACGCCTTTCTGAAAGCGCGGCTGTTCGATCCGCTCGGCATGGCGAGCACGGGCTTTTCGGTCGCGGCGAAGGATGTCGCGCGCTTCACCAGCAATTATGCGGCCTTCGGCGGCGCGCTGATCCCCTTCGATCCGGCGACCAGCTCGATCTATCTCGACCAGCCGCCCTATCCCTTCGGCGGTGGCGGGCTGGTGTCGAGCGCGCGCGATTACGACCGCTTCCTCGCGATGCTGCTCGGCGAGGGCGAAACGAACGGCGTGCGCGTGATGAAGGCCGAGACCGCGCGGCTCGCGATGTCGAACCTGATCGATGACAGCGTCGACCGCAAGGGCACGTTCATCGACGGACAGGGCTTCGGGGCCGGGGGGCGCGTGTCGCTGCCGACCTCGCCGGGGGGCGAAGGCATTTTCGGCTGGGCCGGCGCCGCGGGGACGATCGGCTTCGTCCATCGCGGGCTCGGCTATCGCGTCGGGGGCTATACGCAGATCATGCCGCCCGAGACGGTGAGTTTCCAGGGCAAGTTCGGCGAGACCGTCTTTCAGGATGTGATGCGCTGATGCCGCTGCCGCTCGGGTTCACCGGGGCGCGGCTCGACCGCGCCGACCAGATTCGCACCGACGCCGCCGCCTTTGCCGCGGTCGCGGCCGATCCGCGCGCGACGTGCCTCGCGCTCGACGGGATCGATTTTGTTCCGGGCGAGCGCGGCGGGCTGCTCTGGGAGCCGCTCGACGCGCGCGACGACCGCGCGCTGATGCTGCTCGGCGTCGACGATGCCGGCGCGCCGCGCTTCGTGCGCGAGGCGGCGGCCGGTGCGCGCGTCGACGCGCGCTCGCGCACGGTGATGCGGTTGCTGCCGTTGCTGTCGACCGAGGAAGCGGCGCTCTACGGCGGTGCGCGCAGCCTCGTCGACTGGCACGCGCGGCACCGTTTCTGCGCGGTGTGCGGCGCCGCGACCGACCTGTTTCGCGGCGGCTGGGGGCGCAAATGCGGCGCGTGCGGCGCCGAGCATTTCCCGCGCGTCGACCCGGTGGTGATCATGCTCGCCGAATATGAGGATCGCGTCCTCGTCGGGCGCCAGCCGGGCTTCCCGCCGGGCTTCTTCTCGGCGCTCGCCGGTTTCGTCGAACCCGGCGAATCGCTCGAGGAAGCGGTCGCGCGCGAATTGTTCGAGGAAGCGGGCATCCATGTCTCCGACGTGTCCTACGTCGCCAGCCAGCCCTGGCCTTTCCCGTCGTCGCTGATGATCGGCTGCCGCGCGGTGGCGGCCGGGTCGGCGCTGACGCTCGACACGACCGAGATCGAGGCGGCGATGTGGGTCGACCGCGCCGAGGTGCGCGCGGCGCTGGCGGGCGATATGGGCGCCAGCTTCGTGGCGCCGCCGCCGCTGGCGATCGCGCGCTACTTGCTGGAAGATTGGGCGGGATAGGCAGGACGTTCCAATCGCGGGCGGCAGGTGACGACCGGTTGCGGTCAGTCAGCTCCTCCCTGTCGCGCAGCGATGGGGAGGTGGCAGCGCGAAGCGCTGACGGAGGGGCTATGGCGCAGCGTTGCCGCCCCTCCACCACCGCCTGCG